>Ga0315336_1000030_pt1 | contig 874599 bp, 711 predicted proteins | sample ASW5metaG_FD_204512 | JGI IMG/M metagenome (GOLD analysis project Ga0315336, IMG submission 204512) | Ammonia-oxidizing marine archaeal communities from Monterey Bay, California, United States - ASW #5 | ecosystem: Environmental > Aquatic > Marine > Intertidal zone | place: USA: California...
CGACCTTCTTCTTGGCCGCCGGCTTCTTCTTCGCAGCGACCTTCTTCTTGGCCGCCGGCTTCTTCTTCGCAGCGACCTTCTTCTTGGCCGCCGGCTTCTTCTTCGCAGCGACCTTCTTCTTGGCCGCCGGCTTCTTCTTCGCAGCGACCTTCTTCTTGGCCGCAGGTTTCTTCTTCGCAGCGACCTTCTTCTTAGCCGCAGGCTTCTTCTTCGCAGCGACCTTCTTCTTAGCCGCAGGCTTCTTCTTCGCAGCGACCTTCTTCTTGGCCGCAGGCTTCTTCTTCGCAGCCTTCTTAGCGGCCGGCTTCTTCTTAGAAGCCTTCTTGGCCGCGGGCTTCTTTTTCGCCGCGGACTTCTTCGCCGCTGGCTTCTTCTTCGCTGTTTTCTTTGCCTTCTTGGCCGCTGCCATCGCAAATCCTCCCCCGAGTAGCGGGAGGGCAGATTATCACAGCTGCCGCTTACGAAAGCTCTCTGGGCCCCCGTTAGTTACCGTTGTAAAAAGGAAAACTGGGCTAAGCGGCCAATTGGCCGAACACGTAAACCACAACACCGGTGTCAGGGTCATTATCGATGCCCACGTAGCCGCCCTCCAGCATGTCGTCCAGGGCCGCCTCGACTTCACGGAAGTTCTTTCCGGTAGCGAGCACGCCCTGGGTAACCGACAAGAAGCCGTTGTTGTGGACCGCCGCCCGCACCAACTTCATCCGCAGCTCCTCACCGGCGGCCTCGGCTGGGCTCAGCAGGAGCCTCGGGTCGATGCCGTGGAGCAAATAGTATTGCTCGTTGGCCTCGTCGACCATCTTCCGCATGCGAAGTACATCGACGAACTGGCCGACCCCAAGCAGACCGAAGGTAAGCAGGTAGAGAATCCCGGTGCCGGTCTTACCTACGTAGAACCGATGCAGCCCGAAGGCGCCGAAGAAGCAAGCGAGCCACATTCCGTAAGCGGTATTCGTCTTGTGGGGGCCCTGCTCGTCCATCTATCGCCTACTTCCTGGGTCGTCTTATATAAGGGTAGCGTCCCGGTTGGTGGTCGCCCACCACAGACCCGCGAGGCCGTGACCGCGAGCACGGCGGCAGAGCGCCAATCCCGTGTGGAACTAAAACGCGCACCAGCGATCGGCACTATCGGCCAGGCTAGTTGAGTAGCCGAAAACACACCTTTAGGGGTGGCTACTAAAGTTGCCTGGCCAGTTCCGGATCAGTTTCGAGTGATATCTCAGGTTCGCAAATCGACCGGCTCCCTGGCGAGGAGTTGATAATTTTTCAGGTAATTACAGCTAGTTAACCTCAAGTCAACGCTACACCCAATGCGCACGAAGGTTGGTACGGCGGTTGCTCTAGGGACGGGAAAGCAATGAAAACCACCCGGAGCAAGACAATGAAAACGCAACTCATAGGATTCACCGCCGCCTGCGCCATCGCCCTCACCGGCTGCGCAATGGAAGACGAGCTGGCCAAGCCGAGCGAGAGCCAGACCAAAGGTGGAGCCGAAGGTAAAGCCGACGCCTGGAACGCCGTGAACGACAACCCGAACGGGTTCCAGCTGCCCAACATCAAGTACACCCTGGCCGACCTTCCCCAGCAGGGCGAGGCGACCAACATCCCCTGGGCAGCCAACTACTGGCCGACCTACCAGGACAACATCAACTACCGCTGGGACGGCGCCCAGTCCGACTCGCCCGCCGCCAAGTACGGCAAGGCGTTCGGCGTCGCCAACATCGAAGACAAAGTCTCCAAGCAGTACGGCATCGACCGTTACAAAGGCAGCCGCACCGCCTGCACCAAAACCAGCGAGTGTGACTCGTCCATGGGCGAGTCCTGCGCCAAGCGCACCGGCGCAACCGAAGGCGTCTGCATCCCGACCTGGTGGGGCATCTGCCACGCCTGGGCGCCACTGTCCATCCTCAAGCCGGAGCCACTGCACGGCGTCGATTACAGCTACACCGAGAACGGCGAGCAGAAGACGGTCCACTTCAAAGTCAACGACGTCAAAGCGCTCATGGAGCTTGCCTACAACAGCACCCGCACCCGCTTCGTCTCGACCCGCTGCAACAAGGGCGGTAGCACCAACCCGATCTCCTGGGACGCATACGGTCGCCCGGCCGCGAGCGACAGCGAGTGCAAAGACACCAACCCCGGCACCATGCACATCCTCGTGACCAACTTGCTCGGTATCCAGGGCAACTCCTTCGTCTACGACCGCACCTTCGACGCCGAAGTCTGGAACCAGCCCCTGCGCGGTTACCGCATCACCAAGCAGGTCGAAGTCTCCGCCAAAGAGGCCAACAAACTGGTCGGCGTGACCAGCGAAGGCGGCACCAACACCGACTTCGGTTCCTCCACGGTCGCCAAAGGCGCCTGGAAGCACTTCGACAAAATCAACGTCAGCGCCGGCGACGCCGTCACCGTGACGATGACCGGTACCAACGACGCTGACCTGTACGTCCGCTTCGGTAGCGCGCCCGACACCAACGGCCACGACTGCCGCCCCTACGACAACGGTTCGGACGAGACCTGTGAAGTCGTCGTACCCGCCGGCGTCACCGAGCTGTTCGTCGCTGTCAACGGTTACAGCTCCACCGACGCAGTCGTCGATGTCAAAGCGGTTGTCGGTGGCGGTATCCCCGACGCGTATCACTTCAACGACAAAGCCAAGAAGTTCTTCCACGTCAAGATGGACCTGGACTACATCACCGAGTCCTCCGCTTCGACCGACGGCAACCTGGCCGCCGACATCGACCGCTACACCCACACCGACCACTACGAGTACATCCTCGAGCTCAAAGCCGACGGAACCATCATCGGTGGTGAGTACATCGGTGAAAGCAAAAAGAACCACCCGGACTTCCTGTGGCTGCCCCTGGACCGCCGCAGCTTCTCCATCGCCAACGGCGCCATCGACTTCGCCAAGGTCAACGAGATTTACGAGCTGTCCCGCCAGACCGACCAGCCCCCGACCACCGGTGGCGTCAAAGAGCTCGACGAGGCCGGCAGCATCGAGAAGGCCAAATGGGTTCACTTCGGTCCATTCGCGGTCGCTCCTGGCAAGACTCTTACCGCCACGATGACCGGCACCAACGACGCCGACCTGTACGTCCGCAAAGGCGCCAAGCCGACCCCGACCAGCCACGACTGCCGCCCCTACAAGAACGGCAGCGACGAAGCCTGCACCATCCAGGGGCCCGGAGAGTTCTACGTCTCGGTCAACGGTTGGGCCGCAAGCAGCGACTTCGACCTGAACATCAAGTACACCGAAGGTAACGGCACCACCCCGCCGGTTGACCCGCCCACCGCGGTCACCCACCTGCACGAGCAGGCCACCGTCGCCCACAACGGCATGAAGCGCTACACCATCGAAGTGCGCGCCGGCGAGAAAATCCTCGTCCGTACCTTCTCCACCAAAGACGTTGACCTGTACATCCAGATGAACGGCGAGCCGACCACGGCCGCTTACCTCATGCGCGGTTACACCAGCTCGGGCAACGAGACCATCGGTTACACCCCGACCAGCAACGGCACCTTGAACATCATGGTGTACGGCTACCAGGCCGGTCAGTTCACCCTCAAGACCGCCGCCAACTAATAACCCCGCAACACCTCGTAACACCCGATACCAGCCCTCCCCACCCCCGGGGAGGGTTTGGTCTTTTCGGGTTGATCTTTATCCACAGTCCCCGCACCATGCCCCGCTATGAAACTCGTAGACCTTCCCGAGTCCCCCGTTACCTGCAGCAACCTGATCGCCGGCGAGTGGCAGGCGCCCGCAAACGCCGAGTACGCCGACATCGAAACGCCGTACAACAACAGCGTTATCGGCCGGGTTCCTCTGTCGCGCCAGGCTGATGTAGATGCCGCGGTCGAGTCCGCCCACAAGGCCCTGGCCGGCTGGCGTCAGACGCCGCTCAAAGAGCGCACCCAGGTGCTGTTCCGCTTCCGCGAGCTCGTTCAGAAACACATCGAACGCATCTCCCACATGGAAGCCGCCGAAGCGGGTAAGACCGTCGGCGAAGCTCGCGCCGGAGTACTCAAGGGCATCGAGATCATCGAGTTCGCGCTCAGTCTGCAGAACATGGACGATGGCGCCATCCTGGAAGTGAGCCGCGGCGTGCACTGTGAGATTCGCCGCGAGCCGATGGGCGTGTGCGTGGGCATCACCCCGTTCAACTTTCCGTCGATGGTGCCGATGTGGATGTTCCCCATCGCCGTTACCGTGGGCAACGCGTTCATCCTCAAGCCGTCCGAGAAGGTTCCGCTCACCGCGTGCATCCTGGGCGAGCTCATGGTCGAAGCCGGGTATCCGGCCGGCGTGTTCTCCATCGTTCACGGCGACCGCGAAACGGTTGAAGCCCTCATCGACCATCCCAAGGTCGACTGCGTCGGTTTCGTCGGCTCCACCGCCATCGCGAAAACCGTCTACGCCCGCGCGGCAAGCCACGGCAAGCGAGCCCTGGCACTCGGCGGCGCCAAGAACCACCTCATCGTCGTTCCCGATGCCGACCCGGAAGTAACCATCCCCGGCGTCGTTGCTTCGTTCACCGGTTGCGCTGGCCAGCGCTGCATGGCCGCGAGCTTGCTCGTCGCCGTGGGCGATGTCGATCATCTGATCGATCCAATCGTCGAAGCCACTAAACAGATGAACCTGGGCACCGACATGGGCGCCATCATCGACAGCAACAGCATGGAGCGGATCACCAGCGCCATCGACCGAGCCGAGAGCGAAGGCATCACAGTGCGGGAGGACGGTCGCAAGCCCGCAGCACCGGACGGCTACGACGGCGGCAACTGGCTGGCGCCGACGATTCTGGACAACGCCAAGCCGGACTCAGATTGCGCGACCCGCGAGCTGTTCGGTCCCGTGCTCACCATCGTGCGCGTCAAATCCCTCGAAGAAGCAATGGCTCTCGAGAATCAGAACCACTACGGCAACGCAACGTCGGTGTTCACCACGACTGGTAGCGTCGCCCGTTACGTTTCCGAGCACGGAACCAGCGGCATGATCGGCGTCAACATCGGCGTCCCCGTACCGCGCGAGCCTTTCTCCTTCGGCGGTCACAAAGACTCTCGCTTCGGTCACGGCGACATGACCGGGCGCGGCGCCGTCGAGCTGTGGACTCAGCTGAAAAAGATCACGACCAAGTGGCAGCTTCAGTCCGACGCCAACTGGATGTCATAACCCTTCGCACTATTCGCACTCTTTCTTCAAAGGGAGCAGCAGGCCATGTCCAAAGTTCACGTTCTCGAACACCCAGTCATTCAGCACAAGCTGACGATCATGCGCGACAAGAACACCAGCTCCGCGGTGTTTCGAACGGCCTTGCAAGAAATCTCCATGCTGCTCACCTACGCGGTGACCCAGGATCTGCCGACGACGCTCAGAGAGATCGAGACGCCACTGCAGACCATGCAGGCGCCGGTGATCGACGGCAAGAAGCTGGTCCTCATCTCAATCCTGCGCGCAGGCAACGGCATCCTGGACGGCATGCTGAAGGTGCTGCCAACGGCGCGCGTCGGCCACGTCGGCATGTACAGGGACCACGAGACCCTGCAGGCGGTCGAGTACTACTTCAAGGTGCCCAAGCACATGGAGGACCGGCACGTCATCGTCACCGACCCCATGCTGGCCACCGGCAACTCAGCGATTGCCGCGATCGAGCGAATCAAGCAGACCAAGCCTCTATCCATCAAATTTGTCTGCCTGCTTGCTGCTCCTGAGGGGATAAAGGCGCTTCACGAGGCCCACCCGGACGTCGAGATATACACTCCGGCCGTCGATGAGTGCCTAAATGAGGTGGGCTACATATTGCCTGGTCTTGGTGACGCTGGAGATCGCATTTACGGAACGAAATAGTTGACACTCTTGGCCCCTAGGGAACACCCTTCGGGTCGGAAATTGAAATGGCGCTTGGCGCCGGAAACACTGCCGGAACGTTGGGGCTAACCCCAAGAGACTTGCTGGCTGAAAGGTACGATTCGTGGAAACTGGAACTGTGAAGTGGTTCAACGATGCAAAGGGATTTGGTTTTATTACGCGGCAGAACGGGGCTGATGTCTTCGTTCATCACACCGCGATTGCCAGCGAAGGATTTCGCAGCTTGGCCGAAGGTCAGCAGGTTGAGTTCGAAGTTGTCGACGGTCCCAAGGGTCCGCAGGCAGCCAACGTGCGCGCCGTAGCGTAAGTATCGTAAACAAAGCGAAAGGCGGGCCTTAGGGTCCGCCTTTTGTGTTTTAGCCAAAAGCCGGCACTAACCAACTTCAGCCAAAAACAGCATACGCAACGACCGCGGCGCCCACGGTAACGAACACACCGACGAGTGCTTTGACCGCGGTCGGCGAAATTGCCGAGACGTGTGGCAGCGAAACGTCACCGCGCAAAACCTCGGTCATGAAACCGCGAGCGCCACCCGCGTCCTCGCTCGCAACGCACACCTGGCAGTCACCTTTCTCGGTGTCCACGCCTTTGGTGTCGACGATGGTCGACTCGAATCCAGCGCGGGATAGGCCGAGCTTCCACTGCTGAGCTCGACGGGTGTCGGCGATGAGTAAGCCGGTATATCCAGGGGGCGGAGCCACGGGGTGGCGATAATAGTGGCTATCAGTGTGTGGCCATAGCGCTAGCCACCTGTCCGGATTAGCCCCTGTATATGGCTGATATTGCGTAAACCGATCGTGGCACACAGCTTGCTCTTGCGGACGTCCATAAGGACAACGAGATGACCAAGCACAGCACACTTAAACTAGCCGCAATCCTGCTCACCTTAGGGGCATTCACCAGCCAATCGGGCCTGGCCCTGGCCAAGTCGGTCAAGCCGAGCGCAGCCAAGCCCAGCAAGTCGAGCAAAGCAGCGCCGAGCAAGCAGACCAAAGCGAAGGCGTTCTCATTCAACTCCGGCCAGCCGCTGCTGATGAGCCCGTCGATGAAGAAATCGATGAAGCGCAAGCCCCGCCGCCGCGCCAGGACGAAGCGACGGATGAAACGTTTCGTGAAGGGCTCGATGACCATGCGCATGAATCGCCACGCCAGCGCCATGCCGACCTTCGACGACAACAAAGACCTCGCCAATCGGCGCTTCGACAAGAAACTGTCCCGGCGCAACGTGAACCGCACCATCCGCCGCCGCACCAAAGCGCTCTATCGCTGCCGTGGCTTCGCTATCGGGCCGCGCGCGGTCACCGTCAAGCTCTCCGTCAAACGTAGCGGCCGCGTCGGCGGTGTGAAGGTACTCTCCGGTACTCGCATCGAGCGTTCGCCGTTCACCCGCTGCCTCACTCGCCGCATCAACAACTGGACGTTCCCGCGGTCGAACGCGGCCACGCCGGTCAGCTTCTCGTTCCGCACCCGCTAGCTCGCGCTCAGCGGCTAACGAGTCAGCGGCTAAAATCTAAGTTGCCCAGGTCCGAACTGGGCAGGTTCGACGAACTGCTAGTACCCACGATCGCCGCGGCGCTCGCCGCTCCCACTACCGCAATCCCCGTCCAGAACCACCACTTCTTGTAGACCGGTTGCGATTGAGCCTGTGGTTTGGGTGTTGGTCGCGGCACCGGTTCGATACCGCCGTTGCGTTTTTTCGCCGCCGCCTTGCGCGACTCCTCGAGCTCCAGCTCCAGCTTGACGATCAGACGCTCGACCGCTTTGCGTTTCGGCGTGCGCGGACTCAGTTTGAGGAAACGCCGGTAGCTGAACAGCGCGGACTCGAAGTCGCCCAGGTTGTAATGGCACTGGCCGATATTGAATAGGAATGCCGGAATGGCTTTGGCTTCGTACGCCTGTTCGTACGCGCGCAACGCTTGCTTGAATCGACGCAGATCGAACAGGCGCTGGCCACGATAGAAATGAGCCTTGGCGATCTTGGTCGCCTTCTTCGACTTCGACGAGTTTTTGGGCTTGTCGGCCTGCGCGTGCGGAAAGCTGACGCCCGCACATAGAAGTGCGACAATGCAGGATGTGACGAGGAGCCTCACCGGTCTAGTCTATAGCTCGATCAGTCGCAGCGCCATGCTCCTGTGCGCAGTGAGTGTGCTGGGCTGCAGCCCGCGTGGTAGCAGCCCACCGGTCAAGGGCTCTTGCCAGGACGTGGCCCGCGCCCTTGTCAAGCTGGCCGTGACCGACGGCCGCGCGGGAATGACGCCGATGCTGCCGAAAATCCGCCAGGAGCTCGTCAGCGAGTGCCGCGCGGATAAGTGGAACGAAGCCACGCGCAGCTGCATATTGACCGCGAAAACCGCCGCGCATGCCCTGCACGTGTGCGCGATCACGTGGGCAGCCAGACCGCGCGTAAAACCGGCTCCGACGCCAAAGACCAGGACGCGAACGTCGGCACCTCTGCAGGCATGCACAAACGCCGAGCGCGACGGCCGGCATATCAAGTGCGTTGGCAGCGTCGCATCTGGGCACCGGCCCAAGGCCGTGCGTTTTTCCCCCGACAACAAGGAACTATGGGTCGCCCTGCACTATGACCGCCCGGCGGTTGAGGTGTTCGACACCAGGACCTGGCGACTGATCGGCGCGGTAGACCTGGGCGAATACGGAGCGGTCGAGCTCGCGTTTTCGCCTGACGGCAAGCGCGTCTACGCAAGCCAGTACGAGACTGCCAGCGTGTTCGAAATCGATCGCGCGTCGCGCAAGGTGACGCGCCGCCTGCTGACCAATAGCAAGGCGAGCAAAGTCATCGCGGTGACGCCAGACGGAAGCCGGCTATTCGTCGCCAACTGGTCGGGCAAAGACGTCACCGAATTCTCCGCCAGGACCGGCAAGCGCCTGCGCAGGCTACCCGTTGACGGGATCCCGCGCGGCATGTTCGTCACCGACGATCAGAAGTCGTTGTATGTGACGAGCTTCAGTCCCGGCAAGCTGTTCAAGGTCGACCTGGCCACCGGCAAGGTCACGACCGTGTTCGATAAGGGCAAAGCGATTCGCCACATCGTCGGCGACCGTAAGAACGCAACTCTGTACATCTCAGATCTGGGCAACAGCAAGATTTACAAACTCAATCTCGCCAGCGACGAACTCACCACGCTGACCACCGCAAACCCAAAGACCAATACGATCGACCTGAGCCCCGACGGACGTGTTCTGTTCGCGTCCAACCGCGGGATCAACAACAGCGAGTCGTTCCTGCTGGTCGGTCCCGAATGGGGTTCCATCCAGGCGTTCGATACGCGCACGGGCAAGCTCCTGGACACGGTGGTCGCCGGGAATCAGACGACCGGACTGAGCGTATCCAACGACGGCAAGCTGCTCGCCATCAGCGACTTTCTCGACAACCGGGTCAACGTTTACCGACTGCCGAGTACGAGCAAGCTGCTGACCGGCGGAGGGAAACGCCACGAACTAACCAAGACCCAGTTTTCTGGCAACGAACCACGCCAGCCCCACGACCCTAGTCACTGGCGTCGTTTGCCGGCGCCGATCCCGCGCTACTCGGTCGAAACGTCGCGCCGATGACTAGCGCCAGGGCGACGACGAACGCTGCCACGTAGAACACAGCGAGGAACACGCTGGCGTGACCGCTCCACACGGGCATCAGCGCAGCGGGACCGCCTCGATTCACCAGATGATGCTCGCCGCCGCACAGCACTAGCGCCGCCAGGGTGAACCCGGCCGCCGGGACGAGCTGCGTAGCGAGCACACGCCACGCCCGGTCCATGCGCAGGATGAGCGCGGAACAGATCGCCAGCACCATCAGTCCGGGCACGATGGCCCAGTACACCTGCTTGGAGAAACTGTTGTAAACGATGAGCGTCGACAGGGTCGGCGTCGCTTCGATAGCGATCAGCGACAGGTATGCGAGGGGCAACCACAGCGGCCAGTACCACCAGGCGCGGGCGCTAACGAACGCGATGGCCATGCCGAATATGATCAACAGCAGCGCGAGCAACCAGCGCAGTGGCCCTGGTCGCGGCAGCGTCTTGCCGGGTTCGGGCCGTGCCATCGCTGCGAACACTGGCCGCCCTGCTGACCGGGGGCTAAGCGTGATGCCGAGAGAGTCGGCGATGGCGCGACTCAGATCGACCAGATGAATATCGCCGGACATGTGCTCACTGCCGCTGACGCACGCGCGGATCGTTCGAATCGACGCCTCGGCGCCACCGTGCCCGCCGACCGAGCGGTGGCCGTGGTCCGACAGTACGAACCATCGCGCCGCCAGGTGCGGGTGAGCGCTGTTGTCTTCTTCGATCAACTTGCCCAGCAATCGATCCGCCCACGCGGCGGCCTCGGCGTACTGAAACGATTCGGTACCGACCTTATGTGCGATGGAGTCGGTGCGCAGGATGTGGACGAACACCAGGCGCGCGTCGCCGCCCACCGCTTGAATCGCAACGCGTTCGAACTCACCGGATCGCTCCGCCGACAACCAGCGCCGCCACGACGACGACAGGCTCCAGTGAGGATCGACGCGCTTGGCGTCCGTCGGATCGACGCGGCGAAAACCAACCGACATGGCGATGCGCTGATACGCTTCGGAGACTGCGCGACTATGGGGAACGCGCGCGGGAATGGTGTCACCCCGCGGCGTTTTGATCCGCGCATTGGAGTACATCACTCCGGTTTGTTGCTGGGTCAACCCGGTCCACAACACGTGCTGAATCGGCAGAGATACTGTGGGAAAGCCAACGTCGACACTCAAGTCCAGCCCGGACGCGCACACCTTGTCGTAGTTGGCCATGCCACGCGACGTGCGCGCGCCGACGCCATCCATCAACACGACGCGGACACGCTGGGTCTCGGCGAGACCGGCGGGCACGGGCATCGGTGATGGCAAGCCAAGCGCCGGTGGTGGTGCGCCGCCCTGGCCGTGGCTGAACCACGAGCGGATCAACTGGCGCCGGGTCTTGTACGCGCCCCAGACCACGGCCAATAACGCCGCCCCGAGGGCGACCCGCCATGCCGCGCGACCTATCCAGCTGGGCGAATCCACGTTAGCTACCTAAGAAAACTCACCATTTGTCGTTTGATTTCGCACGGCTCGCGATCCAAAGTGAACTCAACAACGTACCAACATCAGACAGGATGCGTTTGTCTCCGCACCATAGCGAGCCTGGCTCGGCCACATTACTCCGGATTATCAAAGGGTTAGTCCGTTGAGTGACCATGTATTCGAGTTGTTGGCGGATTTCGCCCTCAACACGTTGGCGGACGCCGAACGAGACCGGGTGGACGCTCACGTGACCGATTGCGATCAATGCGCGGCTGAGCTGGCCACCACCCACGCCGCCCTGGCATCGGTCGCCGCTCCGCTGCCAGGAGTGTCACCATGCAATCTTGCGCGCGGCCGCCTGCTGGATGCGCTCGGCGAAGGCACTCGGTTCGACGATTTCTCTGAGCGGGTCGCCCGATTGTTCGACATCCCCGTGGGCAAAGCGCAGCGGTACCTGGCTCGCATCGACGATCCGTCTCGCTGGGCGCCCGGTCCGGGAACCGGCGTGTTCCTACTGCCGATCAATCCAGGGCCGAAGTTCGAGGGCTCCATGTCCGGCTTCGTCAAAGTGAACACCGGCAGTGAGTTCCCCGAGCACACTCACAACGGCGATGAAGCAACCATCGTTCTGCAGGGCGCGTGCAAAGATCCGGACGGCACCATCTATCGCCGCCACATGGATATCTCGTATGGCCGGGGCAGCTCCCACAGCTTCACCGCCATCGAAGACATCAGCTTCATCGCCGCGGTCCGCCTCGCGGGCGGTTTCCAGCTGGCCTAGTCAGCTCGTTTGGTTTTCGTTTAGCGAGCCAGCGTCATCTGTTATGACACGTGTGTGGTACCCGCACGCATTGTTGTAATCGTAGTCGCAACGTTCGCTTTTGGCTGCGGCGATGGCGACAGCCAAACCGACCTGGTCGGCTCGCCCATCGCTTCGGACGGCACGCATCTGCGCGACGCCGACGGCCGGATCGTCTTGTTGCGCGGTGTGAACGCCCGGATCAGCGGCGTCTTCGATGTCACCTTTGACGACGGCCGAGTGCCGCTCGAACCCATTCCGGAGCTGACCAGCACCGACTGCACACGAATGCGCGAGCTTGGCCTGAACCTGCTCCGCCTGCCCATCAACTGGAGCGGCGTGGAACCCAGCCGCGGCAACTACGACGCTGCTTACCTGGATCGGGTCGAAGCGGCGGTCAACTGCGCGGGTGACGCGGACGTGTTCGTAATCATCGACCTGCACCAGGACGCGTACTCCAAAGAGATCGGCGAAGATGGCGCTCCGTTGTGGGCGATTCAACCCGCGCCGCAAATGTTGCTGGAAGGTCCGCTCCACGACCTGGAGGAGCGCCGACTCAGCGAGCAGGTGCAGCTGGCGTTCGAGACGTTCTTCGACGTGAGCGACGCCTCCGGGTTGCAGGCTGACTTCAACCGGATGCTTGCTGTCGTCGCTGAACGTTTCGCGGATCATCCAGCCGTGGTCGGATTCGAACTGTTCAACGAACCGGTGGCAACCCTGGATCAAACCGAGGCGTTCCACTTCCGAGCAGCCGCGGCAGTGCGCGAGGCCGCACCGTCCAAGTTGATCTTCTTCGAGCCGCCGGCGATTAGAAACCTCCTCGACTTCCAACCGTTGGCCGCCGAACCGTTCCCCGTCGAAGGCGCGGTTTACTCGCCGCACATGTACACATTCGTATTCGGCAACAACCCCACCGCACTCGAGCAGTTGACCCGCGACTCCCTGCGGCCGAGCGTCACCGGCACGCGAGACGAAGCGAGCGCGTACAACACCCCCCTGTTCATCGGCGAATTCGGCATCGGCCCCGACGCGCCGAACGCCGACAACTGGATGCGCTGGCAAGCCGAACTGCACGACGAGTTCCTGGCGTCCAACGCGTTTTGGGTATGGAAAGAGGACAGCCAGGGCAGCTGGGGGCTGTACGAAAAGGTCGGAGAGGAATGGCGGGAGCGCCAACAAATCGTCGACTGGATATCGCGTATCTATCCCCAGCGAATCGCCGGCAGCAACGTATCCCTACGCTTCAACGGCGACACCCGAGTGATGACTCTGAGCACCACGGGCGGCGGAACTCACGTGATCTACATCCCCGAAGCCGTCGCGGACACAGCCACCGCCACATGCAACGGCACCACGATCGACATTACCCGCGCTGCGAGCACAGGGGCGTTTGACGTCAGCTGCGACGGCGAACTAATCGTATCGCCCTGAGCGTGGTACAAGGACGTCGTGGATCTGACCTTCGCGCTGTTGGGGCTCGTCGTCCTGACGGCGTTTACCATCGAGGCCACCGCCGGCTTCGGCAGCATTATCATCTCCGTAGCAGTCGCTTCCCATCTGTACTCGATTAGCGAGCTGCTGCCGGTCCTGGTCCCGCTGAACTTCATCATCGCGATCTACATGGTCACGCGCCACCGGGGCCATGTGGCCGGGAAGCTGATCGCATACCGAGTGCTGCCGTTCATGTGCGCAGGCGTGGCCGTGGGTGTTGCCATCACCTATGTGCTGGAGGGCCAGGAGCTCAAGTTCGGCTTCGGCGTGTTGATCATCGTGCTGGCCCTCACCGAGCTGTACAAACTGTACATGTCCGTGGAGGTCGCGCACCGCCCGTGGACGTGGGTGAACGCGGTCTACGTGAAGGCGGCGGGGGTGATCCACGGCATTTACGCTACCGGCGGACCGCTGCTGGTGTACTCCCTGAGCCGAACCGAACTGCCCAAGACAACCTTGCGCAGCACCCTGGCCACCATCTGGCTGATCTTCGACATCATTCTCACGACGACGTTCATCGTCCAGGGACGAATCAACGAGACGACGCTCAGCCGAATCGCCATATTGGCGCCGGTGGTGGTGCTGTCGATCGTTCTCGGCGAATGGCTGCACCATCGCATCAGCGAAAAACCGTTCAAGAAAATGATCTACCTGCTGCTACTCGGCGCGGGGGCCTCTATCCTGATCTGATGAGCGGGCGGCGCGCACTGATCATCGGCAACTCGGACGGCATCGGCCTGGCGCTGACCAGGCTGCTCCTCGACGCCGGTTGGTCGGTCGCGGGCATCTCGCGCAGAGCCAGCCCGGTCGACCACGAACAGTACGAGCATCGCGTTGCCGACATCCTCGACCGCGAGTTCTATCGAACCGCGCTGCGCGAACTGTGGACCGACGACACGACCACCTGCATCTTCTGCGCGGGTATCGGTGAGTCCGTCGACCTCACGAACATGGCCTACGAAGAGACCGTGTTCGATGTGAACTTGACCGGCGCGATCACCGCGATCAGCGAAGTGGTCCCGGCCATGGTGACCCGGGGCAACGGCCATTTTATCGGTCTGTCCAGCCAGGCCGATACGTTCACCAACGCCGATGCCCCGAGCTACTCCGCGTCCAAAGCCGGCCTGTCATCGTATCTACACGGACTCGCCCTGGCCGTGCGGCGCAAAGGGGTGCACGTGACCAACATCCGCTTCGGCTTCGTGGACACGAAGATGGCCAAAGCCGATGTGCAACCGTTCATGATCAGCGTGGATAAGGCGGCCCGCGTCGTCTACCGGTGCATGCGGAAACGACCCATGCGCTACACGTACCCCAAACGCATGGCCGCGCTGATGTGGTTCGTGCGCTGGGGACCGCGCCTGCGTTTGGGCTCATGATCGACGATATCGACGATGCCGACGATGTCGATGTCGACGTCGTCGTTGCCGGCGCGGGACTGGCTGGACTGGTCACTGCCACGGAGCTGGTCGCCAGCGGCCTGTCAGTGCGTGTGCTCGAAGCAAGCGATCGCATTGGCGGACGCACTCTGAGCCGGCGGCTGGGCGGCGCCGCGTTCGACTTTGGCGGCCAGTGGATTCTGCCGACACAACAGCGCATGTTGGCGCTAACGGCGAAGCTAGGAATCGAACTGACACCCCAGCGACGCGATGGTCACACGGTGACCGTGCGCAACGGCGCTCGCAAGGTCGACGCTGGACTACTGGCCAAGCTGCCACCGCTGCACGCCATCGAGCTCGCGTATCGAGTGTGGCAACTCGAGCGCCTGCAGACCAGGACCGGCCGCGTGGCCGACGTCTCTCTGGCCGATTGGATCGACACCAATGTGCGGGCGACCAAAGCGCGTGAGGCCCTCGCCATGCTGGCGCAGCTGACTTTCGCCGTGGAGCCCGCCGAACTATCATTGCGTTCTTTTCTGGAGGCGACCGCGGCGACCGGCGGCTTGCTCGGTCGCGATGAATTCGAAGATGGCGTGGTGGCGATGCGATGCGTCGGTGGCGCGCAACAGATCTGCGAGCGCCTGGCGGCAGCGCTGCCCGAGCAGGTAGTGCTCAATTGCGAAATCACCGGAGTCGACCGTCTGGGCGAATCCGTCGCGGTTCACACAGCGGCGGGTACGCACAACGCGCGACGTGCCGTCCTGGCCATGCCGCCTCCAGCTGTCTCCCGGCTGTCCATCGAACCCGGGCTGGATCAACTCGCCGACACGCTACTGCTGGGGCCGATCATCAAGTGCGTCGCCACCTATGATGCGCGGTTCTGGACCGACGATGGCTTCGCCGGCGAGGCGTACAGCACCGACGGAACCGTGAGAGCAGTGGTCGACGTCTCGGCGGAGGGCGTGCAACCCGCACTGATGGCGTTCATCGTGGGCGAAACGGCGCGCGAATGGTCCCGGCGCACAGCGGACGAACGCCGGGCTCAGGTCCTCGACGAGCTAGCGGCGTTCTTCGGCGAACACGCGCGAACACCCACCGAGTTTTCCGAAATGGACTGGCTCGCAGCACCTCACTCCCAGGGCTGTGTGGGCGTGTTCGGCGTGGGCGGCGATGCCGACGATTGGGCGCAAGCACGCCAGCCGGCCGGACATCTGTACTTTGCCAGCGCGGACACCGCCGCTGACTGGCCAGGACATATGGAAGGCGCGGTAGAAGCCGGGGAACGCACGGCAGCACGGGTGCTCAGCTCCCTGGATTGAGCTACTCTACTCGGAATGAGAAGCTGGCTCTCTGTTCCTCTCGCCATCGTCACCGCGGCCCTTGTCGTGTCCGCCGCGACTTCCTGTGGCTCGCAACAGTCCACCGCAGGAACGTCAACGAATAATCCCTGCGCCAGCTCGAAGTCTGGGGCGAAGAACCCGTGCAATCCATGTGCGGGAAATCCGTGCGCGGGTAATCCCTGTAACCCGTGCGCCGGCAATCCGTGCGCCGGTCCGTTCCCATCAGTTCTGAGCAAGACACAACAGAACAACCCACCCGAAATAATCCTGCCTGCCCAGAAATCCGTGGGCATCGGCCAGCGCGTGACCTTTGGCCTCGAAGTAGTCGACGCTGACAACGACACGATTAGCGTGTCGCTGATCAACAAACCAGCGTCTGCCAAGTACGACCCACTCACGCTCACCGTGGACTGGACGCCGCGGCGCACCGACGGCCCATTGGGGCGCTTCAAGGTCCGCGTCGTCGAGCGCGAGTTTTGGAGCAACCACGAGCGCACGTTCGATCACGACTTCTCGATCGCTGTCACCCGTGGCCGGCATGTCGTGCCGCCGGCCCGCCCGCTGGGACCGGTCGTCGAGACGCTGATCACCATCCACGACAAAGACCGACTAAAGGCGGTGAACAAAGCCTGGCCCTTTGACAAGATGCTCCGCCACTCAGCCGGCCTGTTCATCGGCGCCATGCCCGACGCTCAGCGCAAACGCATCGCCACGCCCACAGCCGCGGCGCTGTTCCGCTCAGTTCTGCAATCGCTGGCGCGGATCCATGAGAACCCGCGGCTCGATCCAGACTCGCCCAGGTTCGACCGTCGGGCGTTCGGCGATCCGAAGACGTGGACGCTGGTCACCGTGCGGCCGCGTCTGGACAAGAAGTGGCAGGAGCTGCGCCTAGTATATCGCGCGAAGAACGCGGCCGAGCCCACCTATGCCATGTTCCGCATTCGGCCAGTGCGCACCAGCGCCTTGCCGCCCGAAGCCCAGGATTGGAACAACACACAATTCTCGCGCTTGACCGCCGCTGCGTTCCTCGACAAACGCGGCAACCTGCGCACCGACTACTTCACTAACAAGCGTGCTCACGCCGCTGCAGTGGAACGTTTCGTTACGAGCGTCGTTACCTACAACAGCCAGGCTAAGCCGTACACACGCGCCACGTTCATCGCGCTAGCGACCGGCGCGCGCATGGGTGGTGGCTCGAAGCGAAACAAGAACGGCACCTATCTATCAGGAGATGGCTGGGCATGGAGCGCGCTGAAGCCGCTACCGACTAAGAGCGGCACCAGCGTGGCTTACTCGAACATCCGCATCAAAGGCTTCTGGACCGCAACGGCCAAGTCCGCGGACGGCAAGTCGTGGCGAGCCGTGTGCGCCCCTCGATTCAACGCCGGTCACAGCAAACATAAACCTGGATACGAAAAACTCTGCCGAGCCAAGCTCGGGCTCGTCGACTTTCCGGCGGTGGAGAACTTCAAGATCGTCTCCGGCAAGAAAGAAGCGACGAACCTGTACGTTGACCACAAACGCATTCACTCGGTCGAACACCTCAAGCTCGAAGACCCGCGCAGAGACATCGGTGAAGAAAAGGGCATGACCTGTTCGCAATGCCACACGCGACGGTTTGGCGTGCGCGATCTGAGCAACCCGAACCTGCTGGACCCCCGGGCCGGCACGCCGACCAGGGCGAACAAAAGCCTGCCGACGACCTTCTTCATCATCGTGCCCAGCGATCGTTGGGCACCCTACCTGGTCGACTTTCAAAAGGACCAGGAGTGCAAGGCCAAGCGCGCGTTCAAGAAACACATGGGCCTGACCACCAACCTGAACTGCCCGCTAGCGGTCGGCGTGCACAACAAGAAGCTGTCCGACGCGGCACTGCGAAGAACGGTCGTCACCGACTTCGAGCGCGCGGTGCTCAAAGGACGCGACGCGTACGTCGACCTGTTCGATTTCACCATCGTGGGCATGTACGAGATCTTGCTGCGGCGCCACGACCTATTCGGCCGCTGGCCCAACGCGAGAGAGAGCTACCTTCGCCAACTGCGTAAAGACAAGCCGGTGCCCTACCCGCCCGAACGCGAACGCAAGAACGTGGGCAATTTCCACAGTGGCTTCGTCAAGCGAGCCATCGGCACGGGCGGCTGCCGGCTAACGCCGATCAAGAGCGCGTACGGTCGCAAGCTAGGCCAGCCGTTCCCACCGCTGCCCCATGGCAACGACGCCTATATTCCGATGCGAACCACCATCAACGCCGCGATCGCCGCTGGCGGCGCGGTAGGCATCCGCTGCAAGACCGGCAAGAAGGGTCTCGTCCTCGTCTATACCCGGCGAAATTCGGCGCGCGGCTATGACCTGATCACCCTGTACGAAGAGAAATAGCGCTCACAACTAGCTGTTTTCACTCGCGGCCGCTCAAATTTGGGCGGCCGTCGACTTTTTCGGAAGGAATCTGCCGGGTGCTGCGACCTAGCTATCACCAGGGGCGATTGCATCAGCAACCAAGGATAGAGACATGACACGAACGCACCACACCAGCCGAGACAAACGAATGCTTATGCTCGGAATTCTATTTGCCGCCGCGGCAGGGATGGTCATGGCGACCGCCCCCGCAAGCGCCCAGCCCGATCGAAACTCAGCCCCTGGCTGGAAAGGGCAAAAGGGTCAGCGAGGCAAACGAGGTAAGGCCCGACGGGCCAAACGAATGAAGCGAATGAACCGAATGTTCAACCGCCTCGACGTCAACAAGGACGGACTGTTGTCCAAGGCCGAGCTGGCCAATGCTCCCCGTCGCATGACTCGACGCATGGCTCGCGTCGACGCTAACGGCGACGGCCTGATCAGCAAGAGAGAGCTCCGCACCGCCGCCAGAAAGCGCCGCGCCCGCCGGGGTAAACGAGGCGGACAGGGTCGTTGGGGCAAAGCTCGCAATGGTCGCCGTGGCAAAGGAAGTTGGGGACGCGGAAACAAGCGTCGCAAGAACTTCATGAAGCGCGGTGCGCGCCTGTTCAAGCGCCTCGACGTCAATCAAAGCGGGACGCTGACGGCCAACGAAATCGCCAACGCGCCGCGCAGAGCCAAGCGCTTTCTGAGCAAGGCCGATGCGAACGGCAACGGCGTCATTACCAAGCGTGAGTTGACCCAGGCCATGCGCAAGTTCCGCAGCAAGAGGCGTGGCAAGCGCGGCTGGGGTAACCAGCGGCGCGGTAAGCGCGGCTGGGGCCATAAACGCGGCGGCAAGCGCGGCTGGGGTAACCAGCGGCGCGGCAAACGCGGCTGGGGTAACGGCAGCGGCGGCACGACCATCGTTCCACCGGCCGGTCCTCCCCCGGTACAGGCGCCGAACCTCTAAGCCAACCGTATCCGCTCGTGTGAAATAGCGAGCGGTAAGTGGCGGGCAGGACTCCCCGCACATACCTTCACTCCCCTCCTGCCCGCCACGTTTTTTCCCTCCCCATTCGCCAGTGCTATGCTCAGTCCGCATGAGCAAACCCGCCGACCGCATTGCGATTGCCGTGGTGTTGCTCATCGCCGCCGCGGCGGGATTCGTGCGTGAGTTCTCCGGCGACTTCCACTGGCATATCGCCGTCGGCGACTACATCATCGACAACTTCCGTCTGTACACACACGACGTTCACTCGGTCACGTACGCAGGCGAGCCCATGTTCATCTCGTCTTGGCTCGGCGACGCGGCTCTGGCGACTGGCTACCGGGCCGGCGGGCCAGTCGGCGTTTACCTGCTCCGCGCCATCGCACTGGTGGCACTGTCCTGGTGTTTGATAGCCGACGGAGTGCGTCGAGGAACCTCAGGCGCGGTCGTGAGTCTGCTCGTGCTCTGCGTGATCGCCCAGAGCCTGTTCCAGTTCTACCTGCGGCCCGAAGTATTTGCCTTCGCGTTATTCGGTTTGCTCGTGTGGACGCTGGGCAAACACAAGGAGACCGACGACCGCAGATACCTTGGTGTGGCCCTGGCGGTCATCCTGATCTGGGCGAACACCCACGGCTCCATCGGCATGGGCCTATTGGCGCTGGGACTCTACTGCGCTGAGCGGGTCATTCGCGAGTGGCTCAAGGGCGATGGCCGCGACCAGACCATGTTCCTGACCATGCTCGCGCTGCCGCCGATCGCGTTCGTCGTCGCATGCATCAACCCCGAGCACATCAACTTGCCCCTGGCGTTCCGCATCACCAGCGAACTATGGACCAAGACCATTGGTGAGTGGCTGCCACTGACGATGGCCGGCAGCTCGGTAATCATAAAGCTGGCCGTGCTCACGATCATCGGCACGACCGCCGCCGCAATCGCCGTCAAGCGAGAGACATCCTATTGGATGGCCGTGTTCGTTGTCGTCATGGCCATCTTCACCATCAAGTATCGCCGGTTCCTGACCTGGGCGCTGCTCGGCGCAGTGCCCCTGCTGAGCACGAACCTGGCCATCATTCGCGAACACGTGGGCAAGCGCAGCAACGCGCGCCAGTGGCGCTACGGTGGTATCGCGGTGGCGGGCGTCATGGCGCTGTGGGCGATGAGCATTCTGTTCGTCGACCGCGGCCTGCACAAGGAAGTCGGCACGGGCATCGATGAACGCGCTGCGTTCCTACCCGAGAGCGGCTGCAAGTTCATTCGGGATCAGAAGGCGCCTGGCCCCATCTTCAACAGCTACGAACTGGGCAGCTACCTGATGCACTGCCTGGGCAGGGACTACCCGGTGTTCATCGACCAGCGCGCCTGGTCCGTCTACCCGGATCCGTTCTATCGGCGGTATCGCGAGGCCTCGGTCAACAAACCGATCTTCGACGGCCTGATCGCGGAGTTTCCGGTCACCTGGGCCATGGTTCGTTACGACCCGTTCGCAGCCCTGCTCGCCGGTGACGCCAAGAACTGGGCGCTGGTGTATTTCGACGACAAAGTGCTGGTTTACGCGCGCACCGATGCTGCCAGCGCCGCCATGGCCATCGACGAACACCGCTTTCGCCTGCTCGAGCCATCACGCCTGGTGGCGCTCACGGAGTTGCCCCCGCGATTTCACGCCGCCGCCGACGACGAGCTGGTGCGCGTGATCCGCAACTGCCATGACTGCTACCGCACCCACCTGGCCAAAGCGGCACTAGCTATAGCCAAGCGCGATGATGTGCTGTTCGAACGCGAGCGAACCGAGCTGTTGAAAGGACGCGAGACCGCTGAGGTAGCGTTCTTGAGCGGCCGCCACGCGGTCATGCGCGGCGCACACTACGGAGCCATCCAGTTGTTCGTCCGCTTCCGAGAGCTCGGCGGCGACCGCTTGCTGAGCTACATCTACCAGGCGCGTTCGACCGCGGCTGTCGGTGATCTCAACACCGCATTGCGCTTGCTACGAGAGGCCGGCAAAGACCCGCGCACCCTCGCCATCACCGATCGCGAACGACGCGAACTGGTGAAGCGTTATCCCCCGACAACGAAGAAACCGAAGAACTAGAAGCGAAAAAACTAGCCGCTAGACCGACAGCTGGTCGGCGATCTTGGCCACGGACTTGGCGCCAAAACCGCTGACTTTGGCCAGGTCGGTCACGGCTGTGAAACCGCCGTGACGCTGGCGCCACGAAACGATGCGACTGGCTTTACCCTGGCCCACGCCCGGAATCTTCTGCAGGTCGAGATGACTCGCGGTGTTCAGGTTGATGCGCGAGTCGGCGGCCTCTGCTGGCTGGGTCGCCGGCGCTGACGGTGCTGTCGGTTCTTCGACCAAACGCAGAGTCGGCGGCTCGGATGGGAGCACCCATCCATCGTCGACCTGAGTCATGAAGGTTGACCGGACGAGCACCGGGCCCTGACGGCCCCTGGCGGGTTCACTTGGCAGCGACCAACCGTCGGCGATCATCGGAGCGAGTTGCGGTGCGGGACTGGGCTCATGTGAGTTCTTCTTCATCGGTACAGGCACTGTGATAACTGTTAGTGCAGGTCTCGTTCCACCTTCGTGGCACGTTGATACCAACAGTTACTCACTCCCCCCTGGCTAGTTGTGTGGCCGTTAACGACGGTCGTACGGGAACAACAGACCCCATAGTAATACATCTGCGCCAAGCGGAGACATGTAAGGGTTGTGGCGACGGTTACAGTGGGTGGCGGCTCAAGACACTTACAAGAATTTCGCCCCTCGGTATAATTCGCGCAGATTCGTTGAGAGGGAACGTATGAAGGCATTGGCTTATTCGATAGCGGCAGGTCTGATTTGTTTTGGCTGCGGGAGCAGCACGAGCGCCGACGACCCAGACGCGCCAGTTGCTGTGATCGACGCTTCCGGTCTCGTGGACGGCCTGGTCAACGACGACGCGGCAGTGGTGGACGCGACGCCGGGCGCCGATGGCATGGTGAACGTGTTGGACGCGGCTACGATCGACGCCAGCGCCGATGATGCTAGCGTGCCCGACGCGAGTGTCCCAACTCCGGACGCCGCGCCCACGCCAGATGCCGCGCCTGGCACCCCGGACGCGGGGGTCGTCGTTGCCACGAGCTACCGCATCGACCAGATGTTCCTCCGCGATCCACACCTGTTCATCTTCTGCAGCGTCGACATCACCGATACACCGGTGGCCGGAACCTCCGCCAACAGTTTGATCGCGGACGCTATCGCCATGGACGGCGACACGCCGCCGGACGGCCTGCTGGACCTCAGCGTCGTCGGCGTGTTCCGACCGCTGGCTCAATCAACGGCCGGCGGAAATATGGATGTGGGCACCGCCGATTGCACGGCGGCAAACAGCTGCAGCCCGTCGACCCCGCCGGCATCTGCCACGACCTATACGAACATCACCACCGGTGAGTGCCTGGCGCCCTACCCGGGAACCACCGACGGATACACCCCGGCCATCGTCAACCCAACCAACGACTGCTTTGTCGCTGCGCCGGTCACGCTGACCGTCACCCTTGGTGGTGCGAACATCCCGTTTAGTGATGTGGAAGTCGCCGCCGAATACGTCGGCACTCCAGCGACGGAATTGCAGAACGGCCTGGTCCGCGGCTTCATCTCCCTTGCCGACGCTGGCAACGTCATCGTGCCCGTGCCCGTGCTGGGTGATACGCCCCTATCGGACATGCTCGAAGGCGGCGGTTGTGGCACGGCGGCGGACCTGGACACAGGACCCGGTGGTGTTCAGGGCTGGTGGTTCTACTTTAACTTCCACGCGGTACCGACCACGTACACAGAGCCGTAGGCGCAAACCAGTCCGCTGAACTCTGCAGTTTAGTACCTGCCGCGAAGAAGATCGTAATCGGTCCAACAGAGCGGGTGGTGTTCCTGCCTCGGTGGTGAACTTTACTCTCGCTTCGGACTAGCCGAAACAACTATAGTCTCCTCGCTGGGGAGCGAGGTGTGTCCTAACCGGACACGTTGCCGACCAATCTCCTCGGTGCAGTTTAGTTCTAACTGCATTTCCTTTCCGAGGAGTTCGATATGCGTTTGTTTCTCGTTTGGTCGGCAACCATTCTCATCGCCTGTGGCCCGAGTGTCAGTGACAATGACTTCGGCGACGGCGGCCTGGATCCGTTATGCGGCTCCGGATGTCCTGATGATCAAGTCTGCGTCACCGACGTGGGCTGCCGCGATTGTTACCCGGGCTTTCAAGTCTGCACGGGCCCTGACGACAACGAGGTCCATGTCTGCAACGACGACGGCATGGGCACCACGTTCGTCGAAGACTGCGACGGTGAAGTCTGCCTGAACGGCAACTGCCTGACCGCCTGCGAAAAGGCAGAGCAGGAACCGTCCAACGTCGGCTGCAACTTCTACGCGGTCGATCTCGACAACGAAGCGGTGGTGACACTGGGCATCGAAAACGATGCGGCGAAGCAACAGTTCGCTATCGCTGTGGCCAACGTCAATGACTACACCACGACCGTTCGCGTTTATCAGAACAAGGCTCGGGTAGGCGAACCGGTCCAGGAAGAGCTGATCGTGACGCGCATGATCGCCCCGGACTTCCTGGAGCAGATCGACCTGCCACAACGAGAGGTCGACGGGACCATGGGGCAGAACGGAACGTACACCCGCGGCTCGGGCTCCGGCACATTCGTGAGCCCGCACGCGTTCCGCATCGAGAGCGACGCGCCAGTGGTTGCGTATCAGTTCCAGCCCATCATCCAGCAGTTCTCCAACGACGCGTCGATTCTGATTCCACGCCAGGCCATCGGCACGAACTACTACGTCATGGGCTGGCCGACCGCGAACTTCTGTGGACCGCCCCCTGGCGACCCTCTCCACCAGGAGAGCATTCCCGACTACACGTCGATCACCATCATCGGCACCCAGGAAAACACCGTCGTCACGGTGCACCCGACACATCCGATCAAAGCGTCCGGCGGTGATAGCGGCCTCGTGATCCCCCAGACTCCGGCTGGCGGCACCCTCACCTTCACCATTGGTCCGTACGACGTGGTCAACCTGTCCTCAGATCAGCCCATGGTGTCCACCTTCGAGTGCCTCAACCACCTCGATCGGGACGGAGACTTCACCGGCACCCGTGTGACGTCGACCAAGCCGGTCTCGGTGTTCTCGAGCAACGAGCGCGCCATTGGTTATGGCGGCGCCGACGTGCCCGATCCGCCGGGTTGGGACGGCGAAGGCTGCTGCACGGACCACATCGAGCAACAGATGTTCCCGGTCGAGGCGCTCGGCTGGAAGTTCGTCATCAGCCGCAGCCCGGTTCGATCAACCAGCCCGACCTACGAAGAACCGGACATTTATCGCGTACTGGCGACGGTCGACGGCACGACGATCACCACGACCCTGGCCGCACCGAACAACTCGTTTACCCTTAACGCGGGCGAGTTCAAAACATTCCACGCCTACAGCGGCTTCATCATCGAGTCCACGGGTGGCGCGATCATGGTCGGGCAGTACCTGGTCTCCCAGCAGACCATCCCTCAGGGAGGCATCGGCGATCCGACCTTCGTCGTGTTTCCCGCCGCCGAACAACATCGGGACCAATACACGTTCCTGGTGCCGACGTCCTTCGAAGACAACTACATGGTGGTGACCATGCCCGTGGGCGCAACTGTGGTGGTCGACGGCATGAACGAGTTCGGCCCAGAGTGTGTCGAGCGGCCGATCGGCGAGCTGGACGGTGTCGCCTACAAGCAGCAAACATGTCTGCTCGAGGAGGGCGTGCACAAGATCTCCGCCAGCGAGCCCGTCGGCCTGACCGTGTACGGCTACTACAACGTCGGCAGCTACGGCTATCCGGGTGGCTCCGACGTCAAGCTGATCAACCCGATCAACTGAGCTACCTGGCACCTGGCAAAAGCCAGCACTTCCCTTTCACCCGCGAAGGAATACGCTAGATTGGTCGCATGCCGACGGTCTTGCGGATACGTACGTGGATCTTCCTGGCGAGTGCTGTTGTCTTAGTGCAGGGCACGTACGCCGGGTACGCCCACGGCCAGGTCAAGACCCAAGTCGAAGTCCTCGGCCTGGAACTGTCGCCCGTATCCGTGCTTGGCTGTCAGCAAGACAGCGTCATCGAATGTCCCGACGGCGTGGCCATCGGACTCGGATTCGCAGCGACGCTTCGCATCGCGAACATCCAATGGAAAAACGCGTACTGGACCGTGGTCGAGGTCGGTTTCGGGGTGCACCCCAAGAATGTGGCCCACGGTTTTCTGGGCACCGAATTCGGTCTCGCCGTAAAGACGAAGCGCAACCGGCTTAACGTGGGCGTGGGTCTGGCGGCTGGCGGCTTGCTCGCGCAGGGCGACTACAACGACGCCACCGTGAACAACGGCCCGCTGTTGTGGATGCCCACGGTTCGCTACTCGGCCCACGTCTACGAGAAGATTTCCGTGGGCGGCGGAGTGCGGGCGATCCTGGGCACTGCGCCATCTGACGGCGCGGTGCTCCTGTTCTTCCTCGACCTCGGCGTGTGGAACTAGCCGCAGAACCGTTGTTGGCCGAAAAAAACCAAGACCGCCGGGAGGAATTCCCGGCGGCCCCCCGCGCGGCGTGGCCGTCCGTCGATATGTGCCTCGCGGAGCTCTCGGGACACGGATATTGCGAGCGGAGTGCCAACCCTGCGGGAGCCCCGATTTCAACCACTTGGCTAGAGCATGTGAAGGCTAGTTCACGTGAACCGGTGTGAACTGCCGGCCGGATCCGCCGCCTATACTGCAGCTATCGCTGCCACGTACGACGTCGCGATCATCGGTGGAGGCATCGCCGGCGCATCGCTTGCCTACTTTCTCGCTCAACGCGGCGTTACCAACGTCGTGCTGCTGGAGCGTGAATCCGCTCCCGGCTACCACGCAACCGGCCGCAGCGCCGCGACCCTGTGCTCAGTGGATTTCGCGCCGTGCATCCGACGCCTCAAGGAATTGGGCGGTCAGTTTCTCCGTGAGCCGCCGGCCGACTTTGCCGACGCAGCTCTGTTGGACAGGTCCGGCGTTCTGCTGTTGTTCTCCGGCGACGACTGGCTGCGGGCCCGAGAACTGACCGCGCTCATGGTCGATGATGGCGAGCGTTTGCAGCTGCTCAGCCCCAGCGAAGCGAGTGCACGCATCCCCGCCATCGCCCGTCAGCGCTTCGACGGCGCAGTGTGGGCCGCCGACGACGGCCGCATCGATGTGCACACGCTGCTCCACGGTTACCTGCGTCACGCAACCCGGGCCGGAGTGCATGTCCGCCCCGACAGTGAAGTGACCGACCTGGTCATCGACGCCGGCCGCTGCACGGGTGTCGTAACCGCCACCGGCACCGTAAACGCGACGACGGTCGTCAACGCCGCAGGCGCCTGGGTCGGTGAACTTGCAGCGAGCGCGGGCGCAATGCACATCGAATTCACGCCACGGCGACGCACGATCATTACGTTCGACGCCCCGACGACCCATGACGTGACAGCGTGGCCATTGGTCTGCAACGAAACTCACGAAGTGTACTTCGCGCCGGAATCCGGCGGCCTGCTAGCGAGTCCAATGGATCAAACCTGCAGCAAGCCATGCGATGCCCGCCCAGACGAACTCGCGATCGCTTTGGCCGTCGACAAGTTACGCGAGCACGCGCCGTCCCTGGCGCCACGAAGCATTCGATCAAAATGGGCGGGACTGCGTACGTTCTCTCCCGACGGTAACTTCGTCGTTGGACGAGATCCGATGGTCGACGGTTTTTTCTGGCTCGCGGGACAAGGTGGCTGCGGCATCGAAACAAGTCCAGCAGTCGGACGCATCGCCGCGGATCTGATCGTCGACGGAACCACCGACTACTTCGACGCGTCGTTGATCGCGCCCGACCGGTTCACCGGCAACCGTTGAGCGAATTGTCAGCGTGCTGACTCTGTGCCATAGTCAAAACTTACGCAAAGTCACGTCACATGGAGCAGGTTGGGGCATTTGAGCAGTTAAACGAGCTCGACCGAGACGAGGAAATCGAAGGTCGAGTAGCGATCCACGACAGTGATCATGTCGAGGTAAAGCTCGATTGCCGTCTCGGCGCCAACTCAAAATCCAGATACCGGGTAGAGACGTACTTCTTCGTTCCCGGTAGCCTCGGCCTGAATAAGAGCACCTACTCGCGCCAGCACTTCTACAACGACGTGCAGACGTACTTGCGGTTCAAGACGCCGTCTATCCCCCTGGCCGAACTCGCAGACCGGGCAAAGGCGGACTCGCCGCTTGCCCAGATTCGCAGTTTACTCGAAGGATCCCAGCGCGCGCGACGGGATCGCGAACTGCCCAAAGAGCTGAGCTACCAGCTGCGCATGTTCGGCTGTGTCGCGCGAGCACGGATGCGTTACCGCATCGGCGCTATCAAAGAACGGATCGCTGGACTTCCCGAAGGGGAAGACCGCTATCAAGTGTTGGTCGCCGACATTGGAGCGATGACCAATCGCTTTTCCGACGAGGTGGAGCACCTGCTCGGCGAATGGAGGGCTCTGCGCGCTTCGTTCCTGGACGTCACGACCAAACCAGCGACTCGGGACATGTACCTGCACGTCGATGAGTACCTGAGCCTGGTTGCCGAGGAGTCCATCACGCTGCTGGTTCGCTATGTCGATCGCTCCGAGTCACTCAACGGCGAAATGACCAGTGCGCGCAGCAGGCTGTGCGAACTGCTAATGAGTGAGCGCGAGTACCGGGCGGGCGCCGGCTACGTCACGGCCAAGAGCCTGAACGGTAGCGGCGAGACCTTCGTCTATCGGCGGAGCATGCTCAAGAAGCTGGTGACGTCGGTTCTGTGGCTCGAGGTGGACAAGCAGCAGGAAGGCAAGACCATCGCCGACGCCGCTGCCGCGTTCGCCGCGGGCATCGCAATGCTGTTCGCCGTACTAGCGACGATCTTCGCCACTCAGCTGTGGATGATCAACACGTCGGCGTTCGTCGCCGCGGCGGTGGTCACGTATATGCTGAAAGACCGGATCAAAGACTGGCTCAAACGCTACTTCTCTCGGCGCATCAACCGGTTCCTGCCCGACTACAACGTCAACATTCGCGACCCGATGACCGACGAAGACATCGGAAGTAGTCGGGAGACATTCGGCTACGTCTCGCAAGAACACGTACCCGACGACGTGCTCCGCCTCCGTCACCAGCAGGCTCAATCAGAGGTCGAGACCGAGGCCAAACAAGAGGTCATCCTGCGCTACGACAAAGAGATTCGTCTGCGCAGCAAAGAGGTCATTCAGCGCATGCACCTGGAGGACTACGACCTCAACGACATCACGCGTTTCGCTCTGTGGCAGATGCTCATACGCGCCGACGACCCCAAGTACGCCGTGCCCATGTACGACCCCGAGGATGACATCGTCGAGAAGCGCGCGTTCCGTCGGGTTTATCACCTCAACATCGTCATGGTGTTCTACGCGGGGGCCCGAGGCAGCGAGGCGACCTCGATGCAGCACCTGCGCGTAATCTTCGACAAACAGAAGATTCGCCGACTGGAACACATCGAGCGCTAGTGTGTAGTCGGCGAGCCCTATGCACTACACGCTAGTTGCGCTCGTCTAACGACGCTTGCACGAAGGTCACTAGCTCATCGTCATCGAACGTGGTCGGGATGAAGTCCGCGCGGCGCTGAGCGCTCTCTACCTGGTTGCTCATCAGTAGCACCTTGAGGTCCGGCCTTTGGGCGCGCACTTTCGCGGCCAGCTCAGCCCCGTCCATTTCGGGCAGCACAACGTCAGCGATGACGAGGTCGATCTGCAGATCCCCCGAGTCCACCAACTCCATCGCGCGGGTGCAGCTGTCAGCGCAGATCACGTCGTAACCGCGCCGGGTCAGCATGAGTTCGGCCGCCCGCAGATTGGCGTCGCTGTCATTCACGATCAGAATGCACCCCGCCTCACGTGCGGGAATCGATTTGATCGACCTCGATCCGGAGGCCATCGTCTTGCGCTGGACGTGCGGGGGAAGTTTGATCTGAAACGTGGTACCTCGGCCCGGCTCGCTATCGGCGACGAGGTCACCGCCAGCGTCGCGAATGATCGTGCGCGAAATCCACAGACCGAGCCCTGTGCCTTTACCTTCCTCTTTGGTCGTAAAGAACGCATCGAACATCTTGGCGGCGACATCGTGGGGAATCCCGCAGCCGTTGTCTGCGACTTCGATGACCACCGAGGACCCGCTCTTGAACGTGCGGATCGTGATGCGACCGCCCTGCTCCAGAGCATTGCTGGCGTTCACTGCCAGATTTATCAACACCTGCTCGAGGCGAGACGCATCGATTCGGACCCGGGGAAGGCGCTCGGCGAGGGAGAGCTCGAGTTTGACCGATGTGTCGACCACGCGCCGTAGCATTGGCTCGACCCCGGTGATCTCGTCATTGATAGAGACCGGCTCCGGGTCATGCGTCCGACGGCGCCCCAGGTTGAGCAGCTGCCGCGTCAGCGCGCGTGACCGGTCGATGGCTTCGCGCAGGTGAACAACCTCGCGCTGGCTCTGGTGATCGTCTGGCAGCTCGTAGCTGATCACGTCAGCGCTGAACTGTACGGCCGTTAGAACATTGTTGAAGTCGTGGGCAAGACCACCGGCAAGAGAGCCAAGCGCCTCGACCCGTTGCGAGTGAACGAGAGCCGCCAGATACTCGTCGCGCTCGCTGGCAAACTCGTCAGTGACGCGCACAGTCGAAAAGCTGATCGTGAGCAACAACAACAGAAACGCGACGAGCACCATGAACTGTTCGAACATCAGCTGGGACTCGCTGAAAACCACGATGCCAGTGGCAGCATTGCCCGTTGCGTACAGCGCGTAAAAGAACACGTACTGAACCAGGCAAAGCGCCAACCACACGAATGCGAGTCTGCGGAAGATGTTCTGCCGCGCGACAGCGACCGGAATCACACTGCTCCACAACAACACGACGAACGGAAAGCCACCGCGCATCACGGCGAGCCCGCTGATGCCGATGAAGATGCATGCGCATAGCGCGTTGGCGCCAATGAGTACCGACTTGGTTCGACGCAGGATCGGTAGGACCAGGAGACAGCACAGACCAACGCCGCCGAGCAGCAGCGCGCCCGGTGTGTAGTTCAGGCCAAACGCGTACCAAAGCGAGAACGCCAACCAGAACGGCGTCCCCGCGAGGGCGAGGGTGTTGAGGTACTGCGCCCAGGCCCGCTCCCGGTAATCCGTTATCTCAGCGGGTATGTATTGCTCAACGAGTTTCCGCACTTGTCGTACTTTTTCGTAGAAAACGTAAAGCTGGTTACATTAATATACAACAGAGTTAGGGCGTAGTAATACGGAAAATTCCATTAAGAGCGCAATTCTCGAATCCGGACGCTAGGTCCGCGAGTTTGTTGATCTCGGCGTGAGACCGAATCCCAAGCGGGCCGGGTATGCTCAACGCAATGGTGTTCCGAACAATGCGCGGCTGCCCCATATGCGGCGGCGGCTTCAACATCCGCCGGGTGCGCGAGTACAGCTACGAGACCTGCGCGGACTGCCACGGCGTGTGGATGTCCCGCGGAACGCTGGCGGGCATGGGCAAGGAAATAGCGCCAGAAGCCCAGCTATCCATGCGTGCGGAGCAGATCAACGAAACGACGCGCGCGTGTCCCGACTGCCAACGAGCAATGAAGAAGGCCTGGATGTTTCGTGTGCCTTTGGACTTTTGCTCCGCCGAACAACACGGCATCTGGTTCGACGGTGGAGAACTCCGCCAGGTCTTAGAGCGGATCGGCCAGGAGGATCCGCCGCCCGCAGAGATACCAACGAGCTTCCGCAGCCTCCTCGCCGACTTCTTCAATCAGTCGTAGGCGGCTTCAACCAACTGGTATTATGCGGGTCTCTGCCGCCCCCTTGACACCCCACCAACCGGTTGGTAACAACAAACCGAACGGTTGGTGGAGAAGACATGGACTTCGTATTTCAAGTGGTGAAGAGCGTCGGCCGCATGGCCAGACTCGGGGTGACATCGCAGGCGAGCCGGTTCCGCAGCTGGCCGTCACGCGAGGTGCTGATCGACGAGCCCCTCGCAATGGCCGAAGACAAGACCGCCACTCTGCGGCGGATTTACGCCAAGGCCACGACCAACATCTGGGACGGCCCCGCCCTGTTCCGCGAGGCGATGGCCAAGCACGATGGCATTCAACTCGAGCACGACAAACGCATCGCGCTCTCGTACCCGATCAGCATGCTCATGTGGGGCGAGCTCGGCGCGTGGATCGTTTCGGCTGAACTCGCCGAACGTCTAGACGATCCGGACGCACGCATGGCCGCGTCGAGCCAGGTGTTCGACGAGGCGCGACACTTTTACATTCTTCGCGACTATCTCGCCGCGCTTCATGTTCCCGCGCCACAGCTTGATCCGTACTTCGCCGCGGCGCTGCGCACGTTGCTCGCCGACAAAGATCTCACAGTGAAGTTGTTTGCGATGCAGATCCTGGCGGAGGGGACCGCGCAAGCGATCTTCAGTTTCCTCGGCGACAGCCAGGTCGAGCCGGTGCTGTCGGAGATTCTGCCGTTCATCGAAAAGGACGAGGCCCGTCACGTAGGTCTTGGCATCCTTCATCTGCCGGCCCGGGTCGGCAAACTCTCGTCGGCGCAGCGCAAACGCATCTCCAACAAGATCCACGGCATCGGCGACCTGTTCGCCGCGACCCAGATCCGCTACATCAAGTACTACCGGCAACTGGGCCTGGATCCCAAGGAGCTGTTCAGGCGCGCGGACCGGATGCTCGCGAATCTGTCAGGCAAGCTGGGTAAAGTGCCCGGAACTGACCAACCGTACTTCCGCACGATGAACCCCGACAGCCCCGACTACGAAAAGAACCTGAACGAGATCTTCCCTGCCGAAGGTACGCCGCCGACAACCCTGTCGAAGGTGATCCACGGCGTCGTCGAAGCGGGCGCGAGATTGTTGCCAGCGTAGAGCGGAGAACCGATGAGCGGACGCAAAGCCATACGCCGGCAGCCGGTAAAGAACACCAACACAGGTGACAAGAAGAAACGCATCGATGGTCCGCGCAAGCGTATCCACGAGGCGGCCGTGCGCTTGTTCGCTCGCTACGGTTACGAAGGCGTCGGTATGCAGCGCATCGCCAACGAGGTCGGGCTGCACAAATCGTCCCTGTTCCATCACTACCGGGGCAAGCTCGAGCTCGCGGCGGAAGTGTTCAACGGCGCGGTCCAACCGGTGGTCGAGATCATGCGTCCGCTGGCCGACAACGACCCACCCACCATCGATGGCTTTCTCGCCGTGGTCGATGACCTGGTCGAGCACTTCTCCGACAACACGGACGCGGCCCGACTGATCATCTCGGTTATGAGTGCGCCCAAAGAGTCAGACCTGCGTATGCCCAACCCGGATGGGGAACAGGTGTTCGTCGAGTTCTACACAATCGTCTGGATGTGGCTGGAGCGAGCTAAGAAAGCCGGCGCGATTCGCCCGGTGAACATCCGCCAAACGATCATGAATATGATCGGCGTGGTCTTGTTCTACCCGGCAGTAGCACCGGAAGAAGACGGAATCACGGGCCCAGACCCGTTTTCCGCCAGCGCGCGCAAACACCGTCGCACGGAGCTGCACTACCTGTTCCGAGGCGCCCTCGAACCGCGCCCCGAATAGAGAGCCATCGAGTCACTGGCGGTTCGCCGAGTCAACCGGTGGTTCCCAAGGGGGACAAAGGCCGGTAGAGTTGTCAGTGCATGGTGCTCCGACTTCTCATTGTCTGCGGCCTGGCTTTGACGAGCGCGTGTTCGGGTGACTCGGAGTCTTGCCTGATCGAAGACGTCATCGTGGCCATCGCCGACGACGGTGCCGAAGACTGCGGCGTGATTACCGCCAGCGCAGAAGACGCCACGTTCACGACGGCCCACGACTGCGTGGCGGGTGCGATCATCGCGGGCACACCGTTTCAAGTGCAGTGGGATCTTCAAGGAATCGACAGCCGAGTTTCGCGAGCGCTCATCGGCACCGCAGCCGGCGCGGGGATCCAGTACCGACTGCTCAGCTTCGATGGCGATCCGGGCGGCGGTGGAGGCTCGGGCAACCCGCATACCGCGACGCACCTGTGCGCCAATCTCTTGGACGAAGGACAGTGCGCCGACATGCGCACGAGTCTGTGCTTCGAGTGCGTCAACAGCAGCCTGAGCGCCGAGTGCCCTAAGCCGGCTAGCTCACCCGGCTACCAGTACTAGCAGTACAACCAGTGCTAGCTACGCGACGGCGACGGCGCCGAGCCCGGTGAGCTGTTCGCTAATGGCCCACAGCTGTGCCGCGATCTGTTCGTCTGTCGACTCAGCTGACGACGCGACCGGTTCACACTTGATGAAGTACTTGCCAGTGACGCCGGCGACTTCCGGTGAGCTCGCCAGGTAAATCGGTGTACGCGCGCCGACCTCGGGCTTGTCGAAGAACAACGTGCCCGCCGCCGCCAGGGGCCGTAGGTACCAGGGCAACCCTTTTGTCAGGTTGGTGCGTATCGCCCCCGGGTGGAGACTATTGGCCGTGATGCCATCCGCTGACAACCGGCGCGAGAGCTCGTTGGCGAACAACACCTTGGCCAGAGTCGCCTGCGCCGCCGCTGTGATCCCGCTGAACTTTTTCGCGCCCTGCAGGTCGTCGAAATCCACGGACACCTTGCGGTGATACTCGCCGCTCACACAGACCACGCGAGCACTGGGCGCCGCCCGCAGCTCCGGGAGCAACAGGTTCGTCAGCAAGAAAGCGCCGAGATAGTTGGTCGCCAGATTCAGCTCGATACCGTCCACGCTCAGCTGGCGCGAAAAGAACAGCGCGCCGGCGCTGTGCACGATCACATCGACCTGATCAAAACGGGTGCGGTAGGCCTCGGCAAGGTCGCGTATGGACTGCTGCGAGGACATGTCGGCGAGCAGCAGGGTCACGTGATCGTTCTTGGTTTTGGCCACGATTTCGCGCTGGGCCGCCGCGCCACGCTTCTCGCTACGACACACCATGATCACATGGGCTCCGTTACGGGCCAATCCCAGCGCTGTGGCTTTGCCAATCCCCGAATTTGCACCGGTGACGACACACAGCTTGCCAGCCATGTCGATCATAGCGACCATACTAGCCACGATGCCCGACACCGACAACTCCACGCTCATCCGTACCTTCTACGAAGCCTTCGCACGCCGCGACGCAGAGGCCATGGCTGCCTGCTACCACGACGATGTGCAGTTCTCCGATCCAGTGTTTCGCGATCTGCGTGGGGTACACGCTGGGAACATGTGGCGCATGCTGTGCGGGCGGGCAGCGGACCTCAAGGTCGAAGCGTCCGCCATCGCGGCGGACGGAGTGGCGGGGAGCGCGCACTGGGAAGCCTGGTACACGTTCAGCGCGACCGGGCGCAAAGTCCACAACAAGATCGATGCACGGTTCCGCTTTCAAGACGGCAAGATCATCGAACACCTGGATACGTTCCCCCTATGGAAGTGGACCCGCATGGCCCTGGGCCCCGCCGGGACACTGCTGGGTTGGACGCCCCTGGTAAAGGGCAAGCTACGCTCCGAGGCGGCGAAGGGCCTGGCCGAGTTCGAACAGGATCTCGGCAGCGCATGACTGGCAGAGTGCTCGCGGCGATCGTGCTCGCACTACTCGTCGCCGCGTGCGGCAGTGACGAACAGAGTCAGTGCGTGGACGAAACGACGCTGCGAGACTGCCAGGGAGGCGACTGTGAAACGGTTCAGTGTCGCGGCGACGAGGCGTGCCACGAAGCCGCGTGCGTGGACTGGACCGACGTTTCGCTGACCCTCGACTTCGAGCTCAGCTACGACCCGGGTAATCCGCAGCGCGTAATCTGCGAAGTGAGCGAAGGTGGCTTCCCGCGGAGCCGGGTGGAGTCGCTCCGTTTCGACTTTGGCGACGGCTTTGCCGGCTACGGAGAACGCATTGGCCATACCTACCTGACGAGCGGCGTCTATCCCGTGGATCTACAGGTCCGGTTGAGCGACGGGCGGGTCCTGCACGCCAGCCGCCTGGCCCAGCTGCCCAACGGCGCTGGCGATGCTCAGCCCTCGGTTCAGTTCACCGTCAACAAGATCCCCGAGCAGCTCAATGGCAGCCTGCCGTTCACCAGCGATAACTTCACGCCCAAAGACCCGGGCGACGATATGGACGAATCGTTCCAGCTGCTGCTGCCACGCCACGGATTCACGGTGGACCTGACCATGTTGGACACCGGATCGGGCAGCGTCGATCAGGGATCCCTGTCGCTCACGGCAGATGTTCCCCTGGCGGGCGGAACTGTACCGGCGGGAACCGAACTGGCTGACCGTCTGCAACTAATCAACGATGGCGCCAATGATCGTGTGAGCCGCGCCCGCTGGACCGTTGGCGCCGACGACGCGTTTCCCGACGGGGTAGCGACTCTCACCCTGGCGGCCACCGACAGCGACGGCAACACCATCCAGCGCAGCCTCGCGTTCCAGGTCGTGGAGATGACGCCCGAGCGAGACCCGTTTGGCCGAAACATGGTCTGGCTGTTCCGGCTGGACACCGACTTCTTTACGACCACCGCCACGATCTCCGGCGCGGGCAATGTGGACATGACGTCGACCCAGCAGGCCAATGGTGAGCCCGACTTCATTGAAGAGCTGACGCTGATCGGCGCGCAAGGCAGCGACGCGGTGGCCAACGCCATCTACCTGGACTGGGTCATGAACGCGCTGATCGCCGAGACGTACCGCTACTTTCACATGGCGCCCGATGGAGCTCCGTTAGCGAACATCGCCTTCACCATCGTCGCAGGCAACGCAACTGGGGCGCCCGATCCGGCCAGCTTCAGCCCGACGGGAACATTCTCCATGATGCGCTTCGGCGGCACGTTCAACGGCTTCGTCGGCTTCTCGGACTACTCAGCGCGCAATCTGGAGCGCAGCGACGACAGCACCGCAGGCCGCGGTGTAGCCAGCGTCAGCATCCTGGGCCAAATCCTGGCCGCCCCGGTGCTCACCGAGCCATACGACCCGATCAAGCCGGGTATCGGCACGCCGGTTGGCGAACACGACTGGGACGCGCTGGTGCTCGCCAGCGACTACGACCCGAACGACCCTGGTAACCCGGCCGAAGCGCAGGACCGCTACGCAGACCTGGTGAGCGTCGCCCGGTTCATCGCTCTGCCCCTGGCCGCCGTGGCCGCCCACGAAATGGGACACGCCATGGGACTGATGCCAAACGGCGCGCCGCCCGAGGGGTTCTTTGGCAACCGCGGCGACGCGAGTTTCATCGGAGCCGAGCACACGAACTCACACCACGCGGACTTGCCCGGACTCAATTTAATGCAGGCAGGCGGCGACCCGTTCAGCCTCGTGGTCAGCGCACTCGGACCGCTGGAGTACCCGAGCAACTTCACGCTGATCGACCTGCTCGAAATGGTCGCCAACGAAAACAAACTGTCGCCGTACTCGCTGGCCTACTTCAACCGGCAGCTGACCTACGGCACAGTGCTTCCCTAGTTCGCTGAACTACCTAACGAGTTCAGACCGCGCCTACAGAATCGTCATCGACCGGCAGATCTTCAGCAGCCACTTGTTGCTCTTGTCCACCATCGACGCGTTTCCGATATCGCGGCCGAGAATGCCGCCGCAGGAGATCGAGCGCTCACCGCGCTTCCTCCACACGTGGACCGTGTATCGCTTGTTGTCGGGCTCCTCGACGACCACCTCGTAGCCATCGGTCAACTTGTTCTTGATGACCACCTTTTGCCCGCCCTCGAGCCCCTGGTCTTCGATAGCCTTGGCCAGGCTGGCCGGGTGTTCGTCTTTGAACACCTTGATGAAGAACGCGTACCTCGGGCTCACATCGCGCCAGATGACGCCGTTGGGGTCCACGTAGCTGCCCACGCCTTTTGGCAACAGCAGGCTCACCTTGTACGGACCGATGTCGGCGGTGGTCTTGACCAGCGGCTTATCTGGCCACGGAGTCGAGCTACTGCCGGAACACGCGGCGCTAGTGGCGAGCAATATCGCGAGGGTCAAGCGAAGCATGGCGCACCCTAACAAGTTTTTCGTGGCAGCGGTTCAAAACAATTCCGCCGGTGCGTCCCATCAATTAGCGCGGCCAGCAGACCAAGCCCCACACGCATAAAGCATGTTGGTTCGAATCCAACCCAGCCCAAACAATTGGACAGGTAGCGTAATGGAAACGCACTTCGCTCTCAACGAAGACCACCTTTCGCGGCTTTGTCACTCGGACGCGCGCCCCTTTCACCTCTCATAGTCTCGGCTACTGCAACGCGGCGGTGATCGCGTTGTGGCGGCTGGTGACGTGGGGGTTGATGCCGCTCCCGCCCGTGACCGACTCGCTGAATTCGGTCGCGTTGCGCAGGAACGTATACGGCGCGGTTTCGCCATCAGCGCCGGTAGCGTAAGGAGCGATGAGGTCGTGGTACGCCTGCGCTTTGGCATGCACGGTTGCTTCGGCGAACGCGCCGTCTTGAACGCTCACTAGCTCGGCCCGGTAGGCGGCCGCGTACGTTGGGTCGTCGAGCACATAGCGAATCAATGGCCACTGGGTCGTGATTTCCGCCAGCAACACCGAGTCGGCGCCGGCCCCGGGGCCCTGGCTACCGCGGTCGAGCAACGCTTCGTTCATGTCCCATGGAATCCACACGATCCGGCCGTTGTCGCTCGGGTCGGCGTACAGGTAGTAGTTGTGGGCCATCCAGCCGTAGGTGTCCCAGTTCATCATTGCCTGATTCAGTGCCAGGTAGCGCAGGAAGCGGGTCACGTCGAACACGGCCTCCAGATTGGCGCGCCAGGTGGAGGCGTCGCTGCGATCGGCGTTGATAGCGGCGACGAAACCCTGGACGTCGGTCCAGTCCGCTTCGTCTTCGTTGGTCTTCTTCTCGAAGTCGTTCTGGTTGAACGAACTCAGCATGCTCTCGGGTTTGTACAGATTGCCGCTGCCATCTTCGAACTGGGTGTCGATCATCTTGTTCGACGGGTCCTCGACCATGGTGTACAGACCGAAGTAGACCGGGCCCTCACCGTGGTCCACGTAGATGCGAGAGAACGCCGTTCGCGCCGCCGGGACTCCAGCTGCACGCATCAGATCAGCGGCCAATTTGTCGCGCATCAACGACGGATCGTTGAACCCGTTCGAGAACGTCATCTTCTTGAACCCGTAAAAGCGCTGGTCTTCCAGGTCCGGGTTCTCTTCTTCGTACTTGTCGAAGGTCAGGCGAAACGCATACTTGTTGACCCCCGAGCGGTACGCCGAGTTCAGGGACGAGTTGCCCTTGTAACGCATGCCCACCTGGGTCCAGGTGTGGCCGTTGAACGCGACCGTCACCGGCACCCACATGGGGTCTTCGGTAACCTGCATTCCGCCAGGACCGCCACCACCGCCGCCGCCCAGCAGGTCATCCAGGTTGTCCAACGTCGCCTGGTAGTTGTCCGCGGACACAGTGATGTCGATGCGGTGCACGACGGCGTCATCGAACAACAGCTCGTAGTGAGGCTCGGTGCCTTTGCAATGACTGTCGGCCGTCCACGAATCAGGCCGGGCGATATCGTCAGCGCAGAGCTCGGTGCCGTCGATGGGGTCGTCGTCGCCTTCTTCGCTGGAGTGAGACGTGCACGCCACTGACAAGGCGAGGCAGGCAAAGCCGAGGGAAACGAGGGAGGCTCGGGATAGGCTAAGGCTCATATACGCGTCTGCCAGTGCAAGGCCGTGGCCAGCCGCAAGGCACTGGAAACACGCCGGCGCAGCGCCCGGATCCGGCGGAGCCTGCAGGTTCCGCACTGCGGATGTCGCCGACCCCGTGGTAGAAGCCAGGCGATGGCCCAGCAAGTAAAGCTCGAAGACCTGCACGAGCACATGCCCGAGCAGATCTGGTACCTGACCGGCGACGGTCGCAACCTGTACTGCCGGCGCCCATACAGCTTCTTGTTCTCCACGCCCGAGGCCGCCACAGTATTCGCCAAGGCGTTCGGCGTCAGTGACCTCAACGTGGTTGGTGTCGACTCCAAAGAGATCACGTCCGGCGACTTCGTGCAGGCATTTCGCACGATGAGTGTCACCAGGCTGTTCATCGATCCCAGCATCGATCCAGATACCGGCGACGTCTTCGGAACCATCCTGCGTTTGCAGGAAGCAAACTGAACCAGCGCGGCGCTTGGCTCTAGCTACGCCGGGCAGCTCCCAGTACAGTCCCGCGATGAGTTCTCATGACCCGGTCGCGCGATTCCGCGAGCTGCACGAGTCCGGCTGTTTCGTCCTGCCCAACCCATGGGACATCGGCAGTGCGAAGTATCTGCAGCACGCTGGATTCAAAGCGCTCGCAACAACGTCTGCCGGCGTGGCGTTCTCCCGCGGACTCCCCGACACCGTATCGGCGATCCCCTGCGATGCCATGCTCGCGCACAACCGGGAACTCGTAGCTGCGACGCCGCTGCCCGTCAATGCTGACTTTCAAACGGGCTACGCAGACGATCCGGCGGGGGTCGCCGCCAACGTGACCGAGTGCGTGCACACTGGAGTTGCGGGGTTATCCATCGAAGACGCAACGGGAGATTCCGGCGCCCCGCTCTACCAGCGTGACCTGGCCATCGAACGCATTCGCGCGGCGCGTCGGGCGATCGACGCGACGGGCATTCCGGTAGTACTGACTGCCCGCTGCGAAGCATGGCTCGTCGGTGACGAGCAGCCCGCTAACACCGCCATCGATCGCCTGGTCGCCTTCGCAGAAGAAGGAGCTGACTGCCTGTACGCCCCCGGCGTACGCGACCCGGACACGATCGCGGCGATCGTCAAAGCCGTCGCACCGCTACCGGTCAACGTGTTGATGTCCTCACCAGACCCGCAGCTATCCGTGTCCCGCCTGGAAGATCTGGGCGTGCGCCGCATCTCCATCGGCTCTGCATTTGCACGGGTTGCGTGGGGAGCCTTCATGAAATCCGCGGAGAGTATCCTGCGCACCGGCGAGTTCGACGGCCTTGCGGGCGCCGCCCCGTTTGCCGCGTTGAACGCAATGTTCGACGGGTAACGCCCACGCAGAATGTTACGCAGCGTGGCCATAGTAATCGTGTTGGGTCTCACAACGTCGACCGTCGGTTGTGCGCGCCAGGTAGTTCTGTCGAAGTACGGAACGCGTGCGGGGGTAACCAGGACCCAGGGCGGTTCCGTAGCCAGCCGCCCCGCCCTGCACGACGGCGTCGACATCAAGTCGTACTATCGGGGCGATCCGGTGATCGCATCCCACCCGGGCGTTGTCGTCGCCACAAACTTCACGGAGAAGGCCGGGCGGACCGTGACCATCCGCCACAAGTCGGGCCTCTTCACCGTCTACGTTCACCTGAAAACGCTCGTCGTCAAAGAACAGGACGATGTCGCCCGCGGTCAGCGCATCGGAACCATCGGCGTATTCCCGTACTCGGACAAAGTCGTGCACGTGCACTGGATGGTGTGCACCAACGCAACCTGCACCGGGCCGGGGGAACTCGGCGGCACGGCTGATCCACTGAAGTACACGGTGGGTTGTTTCGACAAACGTCGCCGCTATCAGGACACGCGGTTGGTCCTCACGTACCCGGTGCCGTGCAGAAACACCTCCGACGGCCCGCGACTGCCCTGACACATCTCAGTGACATCGGCGGCTAGCCCGCTCCAGGCCTGACAAGCATCACATGACCTGGTTAGAATCGCGGCGTGCCCGACAAACTGAGCGAAGAGCAAGTAGCCGAGGTCCGCGAGATCTTCTCCCACTACGACACGGACGGTAACGGCGTCATCGATGTAGGCGAGTTCTCCAACCTGTTGAACGCCCTGGACGCGGACCTGACCGATGAGCAGATCAAGGCGGGGCTGAACTCCCTGGACGACAATCAGAACGGCATGATCGAATTCGACGAGTTCATCGCCTGGTGGGCCGACACGTAAGCGGCGCGCTCGATCAGCCCTCGGTTCGCTCGGCGTCGAACCCGGGCATCGTACTCAACACCTGATAGAAACGGCCGTCGATGTGGGGCCACTCGATGTACCACGTCATGTTAGCGGCAAGAATCTTGGCCAGGTCCCTGGCCTTTGGATTTGCCAACAACCCGTTTACCGTGGCTGATAGCGGTTTCTCCAGCTTACGCCCCGGCCCGTTCGCCAACACGAGCCGGCGCACGAAGTTGGGAGCCTGGGCGCGAATGGTGCGCATGGCCAGGGTCAATCGCTGGAGCCTGCGCGCGCGCCGGGCACTCACCGTCTTCTTCGCGCCGCATTTTTCGTCCTCTTTGTGGGTGCGAATCAACGCGTGAACCCGTGGTAGATCGCCACGGCCGGCGGCCCGGGACAAAGTACGGCTCCACTTGCACTCCGCCGACGTCCACTTCACCCCTGTGGGGCTCGACACCGCCGCCAACCGGTTTCCGTGCCGATCCCAAATGCGATCCTTGAAGATGTCGATGTACAAACGCTCGCGCGAACCGCGACCAACGATCATGTCCAGGCGACGATGTTCAGTGTCGGCGCTGCCCTGGTGGATCTGATGACGCACACCCGTCCGGCCCGCCTTTACGTCGAGCAAGAACGCCAGGCCGTAGGTCCAGCCTTTGGCCATGCGGGGACGCGCGATGGCGATGAGCTTGCCCCGCGCGTCGTAGTGTCGCCACACGCCGGTAGTCGAGCCGGTGGCGAACCTGCCCACGGCGATTGTGCGCCGGGGTGAGCTGTCGTAGTAGAAGCGCCAGCGGCCGTGACGAAAGCCTTTGCGAAAAGACCCGCGGGCGGCTAGGCGACCGCTCTCGTGATAGAAGCGCCAGGAGCCGTGGGGAACGTTGTTGACGTAACGGCCAACAGCGAGGCGTTTACCGCTTGGGTACACACTGCGCCAGCGCGCAGCCCCGCGCTTGAACGTGCCCGAACCGACGACTTTGCCATTTCGAGTGCGCGTCCACTTTCCGGCCATGCGGCCCCTGGCGAAGGTCCCGCGCGTGCCGCCGGGCCCCGTGTACTTACCATTGGGTTTGGGGTGCTCGCGAAGATCCCACGGCCCCCACTCTTCGGTGAGCGGTTCCATGTAGCCGGGCTGAATCGATGACAGCTCCCGCAACGTGAAACCGGAGGTAGCGATCCATGCGCGAACTTTGGGCATGGCCGCGGCGATGTCTTCCAAGTAGTCGTAGCGATGCGCCTTCGCGATGGTTTCGGCGAACGGGCGGCCGACACTGCGTTCGATCAGGTAACCGACGGCGCATATTCGACCGGCCCCATCGATGAACACCGGGTTGCGCCAGGGCAGCCGCAGGTTTCGAGGCGTCACACCACGAGCAATGTAGTCGTCGAGATAGCCGAGCAAACGGCGGCGCTGCTTGGCGAACTTGGGGCTGGTCGCCGTGCCCGAACCAAGGAGTCGTCGGATGTAGGACAAGTGCGCACGCATCAGCGCCTTCTCTTTGATCACCTTGCCTTTGGCGCGATGTTTTATCGACGCGTTGCCGACCACGTGATTGGCGCCACGTTTACGCGAGCCCGTTTGACCGGGTGGCAGTGCAATGGCGACCGCGGGCACCGACAAGAAAAACGCGAGGATGGCGGAGCGCGGAACGAACGATGGTAGCGACATGCTCAAACAACGACGACGGGAGGTGGGCTATTCCTCCTGCTGCGTTGGCGTCGCGTGTGGTTGCGCTACTTACAAGGCTCGCCGGTCGAGATATCGGTGGCCACCCGCTCCTGAATGAACGCGACCTTTGGAATGGAATCAGCCAGGTTCGAAGGCCAGATGCAGCCTTCCGGTTCGCCGCCAGTGCCGCTGTGCATCACGAGGTTCGAGTCGACCACGACGGCAGCGCCGTTAGCACCTGTTTCAGTCAGCGCCGCATCGACAGTGGTGAGCATGTTTGGATCCGTATCGGAGAAGTAGAATGTGCGGCTGGGCGCCGGACTTCCACCGGAGGTGAGGGTCACGCCGCGCACACGATCACCGCCGCTGATAAACACCGGTACGTAGACGCCGCGGTCGACGAAGCTCTGACCAGCGAATGGATCGCCCGCGCTGGCGGTCCACATTGCATCTGTGGTGTGCTGCAGTGCGTAGGTCGCCGTATCGCGCAGTACCGCGTTGGGCGAGACTGCGATGGCAACGCCACTGAGCGCCCACGTGTCGCCGTTGCCAGAGGCGTCGTCGACACCGACCGCGAGGAACGGCGCACTGGTGGGAAACGCAATGTTCTCGCCGCGAAAGCGCCCGCAGTCGTCGATTTCGATGACCGCCGCGTCCAGTGGCAACGCCGTATCCGGGTCGGTTGCGAACTGCACGGCGTCGTAGAAGCTGACCTCCATGGCGCAACCACCGCCGACTGTGGGATTGGCCGGGTCGCAAAGTGCGCCGGTACCCGCCCCAATACGAATGGGCGTGTTGTCTTCGATGTTCATCAGCTGCCCGCACAAGCTGACTCGTCCGTTGCTCGGGGCCTCGCAGGTGAAGACGCCGGCACAGTCCGTGAGACCATCGGGTTCACAGGTCATCTCACCGGTGACCTGATTGACCACGACCGTGAACCCCGACGGGCACACCAGGGTATCCGTCACGCACGATAGGGTGGCCGGGTCGTAACTCGAGCCGGCCTTGCACTCGGGCGGTGTCACCGTCCAGCCGACGGTGCACACGCCGTCCTGCTCGAACAGGCCTGCGCCGCAAAGTGAATCGCCACAGCCGCTCGCTAACGGTGCGAGCAACGCTAGTGAAAGTAGTAAACTCAGTTTCGTCCGCATGAATCCCCCCCGGATTAACAATGATACGCCTCGCTCACAGGGGTGTCAGCGCTAAACGAGGACGGCGCGCATATCGTGTCAGTGGCTCAGCTACCGACGCCCTCTGCCTGTGCGCATCTGTTCCTCACCGACGTCCATTCGAGGTGAGCGAGCCAGCGCGACGAACAGCGTCTGCTCCGAGAACTTCTCAGCCCACAATATCAGCCGGTTATACTCGCGGGTTTGTTATTGGTGCACGGCACGAGGACTCCGCTGCATTTTCATGCGCCGATCCAGTCTCACCGTCGTTCAGCAAGCAAGACCGACCGCACAACGCGGCATGTCGCAGCCACCTACCTTGGAGCCCTGCTTATGATTCGAATCACTCTCGCCAGTGCCGCGGCACTCGGACTGCTCGCGTCTGTTGCTCATGCCGACCAGGTCGCCGCACCCGCGCCTGAGCGCATGCAACAGATCCGCAAGGTACTCACGGTCAACAACTTCACGTTCACCACACCCATGAGCGGCTTGAAGTATCGCTGCCGTCCGGGCGCCAAGCACAGCTTCGCCACGAAGAAGACTCAGGTATTCCTGCATCCCCGAGGACGCCTCGGCCGTTTCGTTACTCAGGTCAAGCGACTCAAAGCGTTTGGCCCTCGCGGTAATCACTGTCGCAAATTCGGTCGCACACTCAACACGTTCCGCCGGCTGCAGGGAACAGCGAAACGTAAGACCGTTCGCTACTACCGACCCGTCGCCGGTCGCTGCACCATGTTCTTGGTATTCGAGGACGAAGTGAGATTCCGTGGCGTACCTCTAACCTTCCACGGTACCTACCAGGGCAAGTCCACCAACGTCGGCAACGACCGGTGCCGCATCATCCGGCCGTCTCCAGGTCTGAAGCGCAACGTCAAGACGTCCAAGGTCACCAAGCGGTTCGCCACCTACGTGAGCGGTATGAAGTTTCACTGCACGCCGGGCGTCGGTCATCGAAAATCGTTCCGCTCGCCGACAACGACGGTGCGGCTCACCCTGAAAGGACGCCTCGGCCGGCACAACACACCCATCAAGCGCCTGCGTGGCATGGGTGCCCTCGGCGACCACTGCCGGAACTACCGCCGCTACCTGGGTAGCTTCCGCAAACTCCGCGGCACCATGGTCGAGACACGCACTATCCGGTTCTCGCCACGCTCAGGTGTGTGCTTCCGCTACGTGGGTGTACAGGCTGACATCACATTCGACGCCGTCAAAGGGCTGCGCTTCTACGGCTCCCATCGCGTCCCCCGCACCCGCGCGGCCGCCAAGCACTGCCGCTAGCCAGTCACGCCGTCGCTCTCGCGGCGGCGTTCATTCCCCCGCCGCAGACCTCACAAGATGCGTTCGATACCAACGGTGACCCGGTACTGCCCGTAGTAGAACGGCAGACCGGTGACCTGAGGGATGGGTATAGCGATGTGCCCTGGTTCGATGATCAGCCGATAGCCGCGCTTGATGGGAATCGCGACGCCCAGAAGACTGATTCCGACGAATGCGCCGACCGTGCCTTTGTCCAGGCCGACCATGTTGAACAGCAGAACGCTCGTGCCCAGATAGACGCTCGAACGCAGCTCCCAGCCCCTGCTCTGGTGGCGATAGATCGCCGTCGCATACGCGTTGAACGATCCATGAACGAACCGCGCCGTGTCGAAGGAGAACCACGGGTTGTGTTCGATGTCGAGGCCCAGCGCGAAGCTCTCCCAGCGATACCAACGCACGGCCAGGGTCTCGGCCAGAGCGCCGTGCTCCAGCGCCGCTGCGAGTCCACCGTACACAGCCCATTGTTTGAGCGGTCGCACGGACGGTTGTGATTTCGCCTTCGGTTTTGGCTTCGGTTTCTCTGGCGATCGCGTGGACGCTTGCGCTTTCCGCGTCGGTTCGACATCCGGCGATTCGGCGCGTGAAACCGAGGACACACACAGGATAGCGACGAATACCGCGACAAGAGCTGCGCGCCGGCGGCCTCGCATCAGGAGCAACGCCAGCCCGACGAAAAGCAACGTGCCCGCCGAGCCGCCACCGGAAGAACAGCTGGTTTCGAAACGCTCCTGAGCATCACACCAACCGTTGTCGTAAGTGCATCCGGGCTCCAGCTCCAGGTAGATATCGAGCACCGCTTCCGCCCGCTCGAGCCTGCCATCCACGCCGCCGGTGTCGTCGCGCACGGCATCGAGTAACGCCGCTGATGCCGCCGTGGCCCGAGTCGTGCGCAGAACACTGGCTTCCTGTGACCGAGAGCAATCATCGAGCACGCCGATGTGATTGTAGCCGTCGCGCTCGCGATCGTAGTCGGATCGCCGAGCCTTATCGATCCAGTTGAGCACGTGGCGAACGCGGCCATCAGCTGGCGAACGAAACGTGTGGGTGTAACCATCCTGCAGCGCGTGAAGCGCCCGCCCAATGTGATAGCCGAACCGCGAAATGTCGACGTACACCTGGCCGCGAAACGATAGGGACACCTGAACGCGAACGGGTGAAGCGATTTCGACGCGGTCCTCGCTGCCAATCGCGATTTCGATCTGTTCCAAGATGAACGTTTTGCACGCGTCGAGAGCGGTCTGATCTCCGGCGGGACCATCATCTTCGCCGCGTCTCAGACAATGATCGGACTGGCCCTTCGGATCGTTGTGCACATCGACGAGCTCGGCGACGTCGGTTGGACCGTGTCCCCGCAAGTCGTTGTCACGAACGCCGATGAGCAGCGCCATACCCCAGGCGTCGCGAACAACGTCGTCGACGTCGAACGGCAGGTCCTCGATGATCCGGCGATCCTTCTCGGACAATACCGGCGGAGTTTGCCCGCCAGGCCAACCGGACAGCACGAAGGCGTCGACGGTGATCTTCTCATGGCAGCCGTGGGTCACCAGGCTCGAGATCTGAAACGCGTGTCCAGCACTCGGCGTCGCACACAGCAGGCCGGTCACTACCCCCAAAGCAACAACGCATCGCACCCAGTTAGTCTACCGGGTGAAGGCGGCGCGCTCTCGGTTTGACAGGGACGAAATGACTAGTGCTGTGAAACGCAGGCGAACCCATCGCCCTGATGCTTGCGAGAACAGACGCCAAGACGCGCCTTGTCTAGCTTGCAGACATCGCCGACCCGCTCGCACACATCCACCGGATCGCCGCTCGTGCCCGTGGGCTTATCCCTCGGACCGCAGGAACTGAACGCCAGTACCAGCGCCACGACAGCGGCTACGCGAAGCATGTCTCGAGGGTAGCATCGCGACAGAGAAGGTCGGTGCACCCCGCGCAATCGCACCCGGTTCATCAATCGACGCCTGCTACGAGGAGCAACTAAATGCCCATAACTACCCGACTCGCCTACGAGGCGCTAACGCGGCTCGATACTTATCTCGACCGTATCGCCCTCCCCCAAATCACCACGTACCTTCTTCGGAATTGGCAGCAATGTCTGACCGGACTTGTCGCGCCATACGCTCGAATCCCAGTGCTTGCCGTTCATCGTCACGGTGACCGGCGTACGCCCCCACCCTTCGGTCACCGGCGGCGCACAGCGCTTGGGAACCGGTGCGAACGTCCAGCCGCCCTTACCGGGATAACGAAACAGTTTGGCGCGAAACGTTGGCAAGAGGGGGTGTCAGCTAGCTGGCGCGCCGCAGTGAGTGCAGGTGTCGCTGGAGGCGGCGTTGAATCTGCCCTGGCAATGGGCGCAGACGGTAAACGTGTCAGGCAAGTTCGCCTCGAAGATGGCGGCGATTCTGGCGATTGATTCGACTTCGTCCTCGATGTCGAACGCGGCGTCGCTCCAGTCTTCCTCATCCCAGTCGAGGGCCGCCAGTTCTACTCGGATCGACGTACTGTCGATATCCAGGCTGTAGTGTTCGAATCGGGTGAGCACATCCAGGGCTCGACTGGCGAGCTCGGGGCCCAGGCGGTTCACAATCGCGAGCACCTGACCACGGGTCTCGTCCTCGGTCTCGATCACGTACAGCTCGCCGCTGACCTGAGCCAGGTATGCCTTATCGCCCGGCTCCTCCTCGTGCACCAGCTCGACCGACGCCACGCGATTGTCCAGGGCGACCTGAAGCCCGATATCACCGAAGTAAGCCGCCGCGTCTTCGTCGTCATCGAGGATCGCGATCAGCGCAAACGGTCGTCCCGAGTGGGCACACGTGCCGCGCCGAACCAGATTGCCGTCCCCATCGATCGACTCGTCCAACGGCGGCGTCGGTGACCACAAACGGTCCATGCTCTTTCGCGCCAGCTCGAGCAGTTGCTCCCTGGACAGTTCTGCCAGCTCCATGGGCGCATCATACCCGGATGGCGCCGGTTCTTTGTTGCCGGAAGCAACTTGGTCTAACATGCAGCCATGAGCGATCAGCGTTACGCCGGGTACACGCTGCGCACGGAGTGTCCCAAGTGCGGCATGCCGTTGCCATTGGATCGGCCGACCCGGAAAGCAACATGCGGCCAGTGTCACGCCGACGTGGCGATACCAGAGGAAGTCTGGCATCACACCCTGGCACTGTTCGAGAGCGCGGACCGTCCCACGCCTGGCAGCGTGCTGACCCAATCCGAGAGCATCGCCGGTTTCAATATTCACATGCAGTTGGCCAGTACACCGCCGTGCTGCGAACATTGCGGCACACGATATGCGATCGATGAGCTGGCAACGAATGCAGCCCAGGACTTCGCCTGTACAAAGTGTGGCGACCCGGCCAGCTTGTGGCCAGCGCCCACGTGGCTGACCCTGCACGTCCCCACCCTGCGTCAGATCATCTCCACGGACCCGGGGGGCGCTACGACTCAGGAAGGCGCGCCGTTGGATGCGGCGCTCACCGAAGAACCCGCGCCGGTGGCGATGCCGTGCCCCGAATGCGCCGGTTCTCTGCGGATCACGGCAAAACACGAACGCGTGGTCAACTGCCAGTTCTGTAGTACCGACGTGTTCCTACCCGACGAAGTGTGGCGACGTCTGCATCCGGTCAAAACTGTGCAGTGGTGGTTCGCCCGGTTCGAAGGGAGGACGGCTGAGCAAAAAAGCCAGGACCGCTATGCTGCGCAGGCCGCCGAAGCGCAAGCGAAGAAAAAGGTGCGAGCCGAAGTCGCCTTCGGCAAACTGAAGTGGGCGTGGCTAGCGCTCGCTCCTTTCGTGATTTGGCAAATCGTAGCCATCGTCATGCTCCTGCGCGGCAACATCGGCTCCGCTGCGGTGCCGTACCTGGTAGTCAGCGGCGTGCTCTACACGGTGGTGGTCATCGTCGGTGCGAGAATCATCGCCATCGCCGACAATGGCAGCGCGGCCAAGAGCGCGTTCTGGTACTGGATCGGTGGAATCGTCGGCATGTCTCCGCCGGTGGCCGGGCTGATCTTCGGCCTGCTGGCGACGCTGTTGGTCGTGAAGAAGCGAGAACCGAACCCGGAGGAGCCGGCGCTTGGCGTCGGGCGTCCGGTTGGTTACGCGTACCTAACGCACTGCGCTTTGATGCAGACCCTGTTCATCGCCAGCATCATCCACGGGTGACACTAGAACCGTCGCGCTACGTGGATTCCGGTTGGAACACCAGGCGGGACTGGGCGGGGTAGCTCCACGCCAGGAACACACCAACCGCGGCCACTAACCAGGCAACGAGATACGGCGCGCCGAGCATCGCGGAGGCCACATGCACCGTGACCGCGTTGAAGGTGGCGGTCACCAGCGTGACGCCGGCAAAGGTCGCCACCTGGTCGGCCTGCACCGCGCGCCTGCAACGAAACGCCCAGAACTTATTCAGGGTGAAGCTGACCGTAGCTCCGGTGCAGGCTGCAAGAAACGCCGCCGCGCCAACGCCAACCCCAAGCAGCTCGACCAACGCCACGATGCAGGCGACATCGACCACACTGGCCGCCGCCCCGCTCATCGCCGTCTTGATCAACTGTTTCGTTCGCATCGCTGTGGTAACGGGCGCATCCTCCGGAGACAGACGCGAACCATCGTTACCTGGGACTTCTATTGCGAAATCTGATCCAACCGCAAACAACCGTTCTCACGAGCTACCCCTGGGGTAAGCGCACCACAAACGGGGGTTGGGCCCCAGCCAGTATGGTGTGATGAGCGACGCAGATCGGACGCTCGCACGAGCACGCGACACTCTGGCGTTCCTTGTGCGAAGCTCCCAACGATGAAGGTACGTACTAAGTACTTGACGGCTTGCGTCGGTTTGGTTGCTGCCGGCGCGGTGTTCCTGGCATGCAGTAAAGCCGAGAACCGGAGTCGAACAGAGCCGAATCCAAAGCCAACAACACGCGACAAAGCGACCACGGCCGTGACCAAGACACCGTGGGCCTCAGCGAACAAAGAGCTCACGATCGTCAACGCCTACGATGCCTTTGGAGAACCGGGCGCCGGGATGGTCAAGGACTTCGGCTTCTCGGCGGTGATCCGTTACGGGGGCAAGACCATCCTGTTCGACTCCGGGACCCGCGCTGACATCTTCGAGGGAAACCTGAAAGCCCTCGGCATCACGGCTAAGGACATCGACATCGCGATTGCGTCCCATGCTCATCACGATCACATCGCAGGCTTCGACTACTTGCTGCGTGAAAACCCGAAGGTTCAGCTGCTATTGCCAAAGGACTTCTTCGGCCTTGGCAGCCCGCTCACGTTTTCAATCAAGGGCAAGGAAGCGAACATAGCCAAAACCCTCGCGGCGAAACAGCGCTACTTCGGTGGCAAGCGCGACCTGGCAAAAAACAAACTCGAGTCGACCGGCCGGTTCTGGAAAGCCAACGTTCGCTATATCGAGTCCCCGACCCAGATCCTGCCCGGCCTGACCATCCTGCCGACCACATCAAAACTCATGGGCACGTTCGTTCGCTACCCGCCGTTCGGCAAGAAGCCGAAGCTGATCGGCTTGCCCGAACTATCCGCATCGTTTTCCACCAGCAAGGGCGAAGTGCTCGTCGTCGGCTGCTCCCACAGCTCCGTGGAGGAGATCGTGAAGGCGGCGAGCAAGGCCGGTAAGGGAAACATCCGTCTGCTGACCGGTGGATTTCACCTGTTGCCGTATGACCGGACTTACCTTGAGGCGCTTGCGAAGCGGCTTAAGAAGGAATACGCCGTGAAGACCGTCGCGCCGTGCCACTGCACCGGCCACCTGGCGTTCTCTATCCTGAAGCAACAATTCGGGGACAAGTACTACTTGTTCGGCCTGGGCTCGAAGATCGAGCTATAGACGGCTGCCTGCTTGGTCGAGGCGCGCCAGAAATCTGGCGGCGATCAGCTGTCCGGGTGTGCAATCTCCGCGCCGGACAGCGAAAGGCTAGGGGGCCGCGAACTTCGCGTGGACACTACAGCGTCTGCCTGCCATGGTGCTGCTCATGTGCAGCGTCCTGATGAGAAAACTTGGAACAACCGCGGCAGTCGCGGGTCTGGTGCTGGCTGCCTCGGTTAGCGCGGCGTGCGACAAGAAGGACAGCAGCGGCGATCAGCGGGCAAAACGGCGACCAGCGAAAGCGAAAGCCAAGGCGCCGCCGATTAAGAAGACGGTCGTCGCCAAGGCCGTGGCGAAGCCGCCCACGCCGACAGCGCCAGCCGAAAAGAAGTACGCAGCCGATCCGAATGGCTATGAGATCAAGCTGCACCGTCCCGTTAAACCGGGCTTCCGATACCGGTTCCGTTCCGCCGGTACCACCTCGGTCAAAGTTACCGCTAGCACTCAGCAGGCGGCCAACAAAGGGACTATCCCCTGGACGTACGAAGCCGAGGTCACCGTTCGAGCGGTCAACGCGAAAGGCGAGCCAACCGTTGAAGAGCACAAGGTCATCAAACTGATCACTACCGACGCAAAGGGCGTGCGCTCCACACCGCTTGCCCCTGGAACCAAGGTCGTCGCCCGCAGCAAAGGCATCAACCCGGTGTTCAAGCTCAACGGCGCACCGGCCTCCAAGGAGATCACCGGCACACTAGGCGATATCATCCGCGTGAGCAAAGGCGGCGCGACTGACGACCAGGTCTTCGGGGTCAGAGGCAAAAAGAAGATCGGCGAGAGCTGGCGGGTAAACGCTCGGGCCCTGGCCAAAGACATAGGGAGACGTCCCGCGTCCTTGCCGGCGCGGTCGAGAAACATCAACGGCAAGGCCACGCTGCTCCGGGTCGCGGACGTATTCGGCGTCAAATCCCTGGTTGTCCGCGTCAAGATCCGAGTCAAGAACTGGGCCGAGAAAATCGGTACCCTGAAGGCCACCGCTGGCGGCGCCAACTGGACCATCGAAAAATCCGTCCCCGTCGACCCGACGTCGACCCAGCTGACCAACTACAAAGAGCGTACGCGCTTGTTCATCGAAGGCACCAACGTCAACGGCCGGGTGACTCTGGACCTGGAAGTCGACCGAACCGAGAGCCGCACCGCGATCGAGTGAGCAGCTGAGCCTCGACTCAGCCGCACGCGACGCTTAGCCAGGCGCTTTGCCCTGGCGCACGAAGTCCCATTTTGTGTTCGGGTTGTGCACGTGGACGTGGGCTCCGACCCGAGCGAGCCACTCGTACTCATCGGCACTCAAAGGCCCCTGTTCCAGGGTGGCCAGATTCTGTTCGAGCTGCGCACGCGTGGACGGCGCGGTCAGCACCATGTCTACCGCGCTGTGTGATAGCGCATGGCGATACAAGTGGGTCGGATCCGGTGTTTCTTCCCCTTGGGGCATCCAGGCCGGGTCGAATAGATGGCCCCAGCGCGTGGAGTTGTAGACGATCACTCCTGGCCGCCGCTCCATGGGTTCGAGCAAGGGGAACACCTCCTTCTCCGCGCCCGGGTGTGCACAGTTGTAGCGCACCATGATCAGATCGTAGATGCCGCTACTCAGGTGTGACTCGTAGGCTTTGCGATCGTGGGCGCTGATGCACAGGTGTTTGACCAGCCCGGCTTCTTTCAGCCCAACAATCTTGTCCTGAATGCGACGCGGGACCGGTCCATCGCGCTTGCCCAAGATGAGCACGTCGGCGTAGTCCAACTTGAGCTGCCGCAAGCCGCGGCGAAACCCGTAGTTCATAGCCAGCCCGGTGACATCGTAGCTTTGTAACGCGATCACCATCTTGTCGCGGTGCTTCGGCGCCAGCGTGCGGATCGCCTGCTTCATCCCGGCGGTGCGGCGCGTTCCCCAGTAAAAGTAGTTGATGCCGCGTTCGAACGCCCACTCGAGCGACGCAGCATCAAGGCCCGCGTCCGCACCAATACCCATGCGGCTGGTGCGTAGGCCCGAGGCGCCCAGGGTCACCGTTCCCGTAAAGTCAGTGGTCACCCACCGATAGTAGCCTACCGCCTCCCCTTCTTGAACTTCTCGAAGTCGAAGTAGCAACCACAATTGGGGTACGGCATGCGTTTCCTATGCCGGCAACAACTGCCGCAGCTGCGACTGCGGTGATAGCGTTTGCAGCGATCGTTGTTCCAGCGCCACTTGCCGATCATGCGTGGCGGTGTCATCAGGATCGGGCCGGTCGGACGCTTGGCAACCGGTTTGCGCGAGACAGTCCTTCGCGGTTTTGCGGCCCGCTGTTTCTTCACCACGGTTTTGGCGACAGCAGCATCCAGGGCGGGTTTCGCCGAAGCGCTGGCGGCGTCCGGCGAGGTTCCGTTGTTCACGGCGGCTGCGTCGGGTCGGGATGCGGTGTTCACCGGGGCGGCATCCAAGCGCGACGTGGTCACTGCTGACCGGGGAGAGCGTTTGCCATCGCCATCGGTTCCGCCCAGTACGAGCACCAGGATCACGACGGATATCGCGGCCACTGCGATCGCTCCTGCCACCGCCCAGGGCCGCCACGTTGCCGGCCTGTCGATCTGTTCGAGCTCGCGGAGCAACTCAGACATCGAAGGGTAACGCTGGTCCCGATCACGACGCAGCGCCTTGCGCAGGATCCGGCGAAGCGCCGCCGGCACGTCCCGCTCCGGCAGCGTGGGCTCCTCGGTGCAAACGGCCATCGCCAGGTCTGCACGGGACTCCCCGGTGAAAGGCGGCTCTCCATACACCGCTTCGGCCAGCGCCACCGCGAAACTGAACTGATCAGTGCGTGCATCCAGCGGCCGGGTTTCGTGTTGCTCTGGCGACATGTACGACGGCGTGCCGATCGCCACACCAGTCTGAGTCATGCGCAGGTCGTCCGACGGTGATGACGATGCGTCGCCGCTATCCTGCATCTCCCCCATCAACGCAATTCCGAAGTCGGTGACCTGAACCGTGGCGTCCTTGGCGACCAGCACGTTGGCCGGCTTGAAGTCGCGATGGACGATACCCGCGGCGTGGGCTGCTTCAAGGCCGCGCCCGGCGTCGACGAACACGCGTACGATCTCATCCCAGCTGTGTTCATCGCAAAGCCAGTCGGCCAGGTCCTGGCCATCGACCAACTCCATGGCCACGTAGACATCACCGTCCTCGACGCCCGCCTCGTAGACGGTCACAAGGTTCGCGTGAGATAGCTTGGCCATCGCCTTGGCTTCGCGAAGTAACCGCACCCCCAGCTCGCTCGACCCGGCGCTACGCACCATCTTGATCGCAACGTCGCGAGACAACACCTCGTCCCGCCCCCGGTACACAACACCCATGCCGCCCTGGCCGAGCACTTCGACCAACTCGAACCGGCCCAGCCGTTCACGCGTGCCTCGATCGAGTTCGTCGACGGGAACCACGGCGCTGTCGCTCATGGGCTTCGTATGATCCGCCGTCACAGCCGTCACCATACTGATGAACCTCTGGCTGGCACAAGTTGGCGGCGCACGCTGCTCACAGGACCCTGAGCAGGCCCGGAGGCGCGGGCGCAGCTGTGGCGTTCCGCCCCACGTTGTGCACCTTTGTGCGAACTGACTGCAGCGTCTTGCACTTCGTCGAGCACGCTCGCGAGCACGCGGTGCACGCGTCAGCGCAACTCATGCGGGCGAACTACCTAACTCACTGATTCCGAAATTCGCTCTGGATGGCACGGGCATTGAAGAGGCACACGGTAACTCTTCAGCCCAAGGAGCGAGGACAACATGCACCCACCGCACGGCACGATTACCCCGATCGGATCACTATGTTTTGCCATTTCCTTTGCCGTGAGTGCGTGCGCACCGCAGATGCATGACGAAAAAGACGTCCCCCCGGATGGAGTTGCGTCGTTATCGGGGCCAGTCGAAGTGCTGATCGCAGATTACGAAGACCACGCCGAAACCCGCTACCACATGACGACCGAGGATGGCCGCCGCGTGCGTCTGCATTTCGATGAGCTGCCAGGTCGCCTCGCCACGGGGGACACGGTCCACGTCGACGGAACCTGGACCGGTGCGAACGCTCTTGCCGTTTCGAACGCGTCCATTACCGGAGTCAAGTACGCCGTCGGTTTGTCGCGACGTGAGCCGCTGCATCACCGGGTCGCGGTCATGTTACTGGGCGATACGCGCTATACAGCCGCTCAGGCCCACGCTGCGGTCAACCAGGACACGGAATCGGGCACCGCGTTCATCGCGGCGAACTCCCACGGTATAGACACGTATTCGGGGGATGTGTTCGGCCCCTACTACGTCGACACATCCGACTGCGGCAATCGTGCGAGCGCCATCGCGAATCTGGCCAAAGCAGCGTTTACCGCCGACGGCAACGACCTGGCCGACTACAACAATCTGGCGTTCCTGATCCCGGCCAACTCCGGCTGCGGCTGGGGCGGCCTCGCTCAAGTGGGGTCCCCAGGACAAACCGGGCAAAAGTTGAGCTGGTACAACAACTGGTTCAACACCAGAGTGGTTTCACACGAGTTTGGTCACAATCTGGGACTGCTGCACTCGCACTCCACCGACTGCGGCGACGCCATCTACAACGCCAACCGCGGTGACTGCAGCGACAGCGAGTACGGCCATCCACACGATTCGATGGGCGGCGGCGGTGGCCCTCGTGGGCACTTCAGCGCGCCGCAGAAACAATACATGGGCTGGCTGGATGCCTGCGAGGATGTGACGGCAGGTGGCAGCAGTGTGTTTTCCCTGAGCCCGCTAGAAGGCGACTGCGGCATCCGCAGCCTGCGAGTCCCTATCCCTGGCGAAAACAACTACTACTACCTGGACTTCCGCAAAGGCGGTATCGATGACTTCTCCGGTATCAAGGATGGAACTGATCGCGTTCTGCTGTCGGTTTCCAGCGACGCGGCGTCGCAGCGGCCGCACATGTACTTGCTCGACGCGACACCGTCGAACTCGATCGGCACGGAGGCCTGGCTCGCGGTTGGCACTAACTACGATCTACCGGGCGGAATTCGGGTACGTGTACTGAGCATCGGCGAGGACGCCCGGGTCCAAGTCACCATGGCGCCGGGGAATGGCGCCCATTGTCGCGGCGGCGCTACGGCTCCGTCGGCGAGCGATGGAAGCGTCGGGGGCGGGTGTAACGATGACTGCCCCGCGGATCCGAACAAGACAGCGCCCGGTATCTGCGGCTGCGGCGTCGCCGATGACGACAGCGATTCTGACGGCACAGCTGACTGCGACGACGACTGCCCAGCAGACAACGACAAGACCGCGCCTGGTGAGTGCGGATGCGGCGTCGCAGAAGGAACGTGTGACGACGGTGGCAGTGGCGGGCCCCTGGACGAGTCCGGTCTTTCCGGCGCCACCGGAAACCAGCAGTACTTCCAGATGACGGTGCCGGCCGGTGTGGGCGACGTCGTGTTCAACTTGAGTCCAGGAACCGGAGATGCAGATCTGTACGTGAGCCTTGGCGCGACACCTACCATGAGCTCTTATGACTGCCGTCCGTACGTCGCAGGCGTGAATCAGGAAACCTGCACGTTTAGCGGGCCAGGCACGTACCACGTGATGGTGCACGCCTACTCGTCCTACAGCGACTGGAGCTTGACGGGGTCGTACGGCGGCGGTGGCAGCGACGCTTGCCCAGAGGATCCGAACAAGACCGAGCCGGGAATCTGCGGCTGCGGTGTAGCGGACGTAGACAGCGACGGTGACAGCACTGCTGATTGCAACGACGCGTGTCCGGCCGACAGCGCGAAGACCGGGCCAGGTACTTGTGGCTGTGGCGTCGCGGACACAGACGGCGACAGTGACGGCACGCCCGATTGCGACGACGACTGTCCGGCCGACAACACAAAGACAGCGCCGGGTAGTTGCGGCTGCGGCGTGGCCGAAGGCACGTGTGGTGGCGACAGCATTGACGAGTCGGGTCTGATAGGCGCCGCTGGCAGCGAGCAGTACTTCGAACTCGTTGTGCCCGCGGGCGCCAGCAACATCGCGTTCAGGTTGCGACCTGGTGTCGGCGATCCGGACTTGTACGTGCGCTTGGGCACGGCGCCAACTAAGTCTGCGTACGACTGCCGCCCCTACTTTGGCGGCGGCAGCGAGGAGGTGTGTACGTTTGACGCGCCGGGCACCTACTACGTGATGGTGCGCGGCTACAGCGCATATAGCGGCTGGTCGTTGTCCGGGACCTACGAAACCGAACCAAACGGCGGCGGAATCGCCGAGGAGAACATGTCCGGCTCGAGGTACAGCCTCCAACACTTTGAGCTGGTCGTCCCGGAGGGCGCCGCGAGCGTCATCTTCACCCTCAGCGGCGGCACCGGGGACCCGGATCTCTACGTGCGCAAAGGCGCAGCTCCGACGGTGTCGCTGTATGACTGCCGACCGTACCGCGGCACCACCCGGGAGGAAGTATGTTCGTTCACCGAACCCGGCACGTACTACGTGATGGTGCGCGGCTACTCGGACTACAGCGGTTGGACGTTGACCGGCGCGCACAGCGCCACGGCATTCTCACCGACTGCGGACGACGATGACGACAACGCACCGTTGCTCGGTGGCTGTAGTGCGAACAACTCGAGTTCCGGATCGCAAACGGCGTTGTTACTGCTGGCCGTCATGGCGGCGTGCGTACGTCGGCGTCGAAACCAGGCTTGCACAACCGGATGACCATTGCGCACGTCGGTTGCGCAGACTCCCGCACAATATCTTGCGTTTTTTCTGCACAACACTCGCGAGTCATCTTGGCGTGTAGCTGCGATTTCACCACGTTCCCCCAGCGCGGGCACCGGATCACCGTTTGCACAGTTCAGGTCTCACACCCGGAGTGCTCCGGCGACGCCCACGCCTCGCCGGAGCTACCGAGCAGCACAAGGAGCTTGTTAAAACATGCCTGACAACATGAAGACGCCCCTACCGCGGATCAAACGGTCGAGAAAGAGCCGGCCCGAACTGGCGATCGACGAAAAACGAAGTCGACTACGGGAGCTCGAAAGACGAGCTGGGAGCCCGGCGCCAGCCGCCCCCGACGAGATACCTTCGCTACGACCTGCCGCGCACAAAAACAACAAATGGGCGATCCGGCTTGCGGCGACAACAGGGGTTCTTCTGGTAGCCGCCGTCTGCCTGGGCAAGTACGGCTGGACAGTGCGGGCGGAGCGCGGCAACGCGTACGCAGAGTTGACGCGCGCGCACACCGACTCGTCCACCTGCGCCGCCGACCTGAGCATCCTGACGCGCTCGCACGCAGCGACCCGACACACGCTGGGCCAGTGCGCCGCCGCGCGCAGCCGGTTGGGCGCCAGTCAAGTAGCCAGCGCTACCACCATGGCCTCTGTCACTAAGGATCTGGCCGCCACCAAGCAAGAGCTCGAAGAGCTGCGCAAACAGCGGGCAGAAACCGCCAAGCGTCTGGCAGCGTTCAAGACCATCACGGCGAGGTTTCGAAAGATGATCGACAGCGGGCGGCTCAACGTCGAGATCCGCAATGGCCGCATGGTGGTCAAGCTTCCCGCGGGCGTACTGTTTTCCTCCGGCAGCGCGGACCTTTCCAGACCAGGCGAACTAGCTCTGATGGAAGTCGCGATCATCCTGCGCGGATTCCCAAAGCGACGTTTCATGATCGTCGGCCACACCGACAACCGTCCCCTCGAGGCGAGCGACAAGAGCCAGTACAAAGACAACTGGGACCTGTCCACCGCACGCGCCGTACGCGTGACCCGGTTCATGATGGAAGCAAAACTCAACCCGAAGAACTTGCTAGCGGCAGGCCACGGGGAGTTTGATCCCGTCGCGGACAACCGCACACGTCCGGGACGTCAGAGCAACCGGCGCATCGAAATCATCTTGCTGCCGAACATCGAGGAGCTGCCCACACCACCCACACCGCTCACAGCGGACCAGGGCAAGCGCTCTTAGCAGCAGCTGGCTCGGCAGTTTTTTAGCAACTCCAGGACGGCGATGCCGATACCTCTGGCTCAACCCAACCTGGAGGACACCCGTGCTGCTAGCGATCTTCGTCATCGCGCTCGTCGCGCTCATCATTCTCACCGTGCTCGGAATGGCGCGGACGTACGGAAAAGCGGGCAAGCCCCCGTGGGCCATCATCGTGCCTATCTTCAACGTGCACTGCATGGTCAAGATGGCGCAGAAAAGCGGCTGGTGGACGCTGGCGATCTGTATCCCCTACATCGGCTGGCTGTTCAGTATCCCGGTTTACACCGCCGTCGCGCGCCGCTTCGGCAAGAACGATCTCTTTGGCATCGGACTGCTGTTCCTGCCGTTCATCTGCTTTCCCATCCTGGCCTTCGGCAAGGCCGTCTACACGCCCGAGGGCATATACACCCCGCTCGAAGAAGTGTTCGCCTAGACCGCGCGGCAAGGCCGGGACCGCACCGGACCTACACCGGGATGGACTTGTACTCGCGATGGTCGACGAGCTTTCGAAAGCCCTCGATGGCCGCGCTGACCTCGAAGATCGTAGACGTGTCTGCCAGCATGTCCAGATAAAGACAGCGTTTGGCCACCGCCGTCAGGTCGAAGTTGAAGTAGAGGCACATCAACGGGTTGATGAATAGCTCACTAGAACGCGTGCGTTCAGTCCGGTGGTAATTGCCGAAGCGTGACTCGAGCGCTGACACAATGCTGCCGTTCACAATGCTCTGCCGCGCCGGCATGCGTTCGTGGACGTAATTGACCGCGGCCTGATAGTGCTTGGCCTCCTGCATCTCCGGCGTCAGGGATTGAGCGCCGAGATACGCCCCCTCGGCAGCGAGTGCCGCCACGTTCTCCAGAAACTGAGCGTGACAGACACCGTGAAACGCGTCGATACCGAAGCCGAGACACGAAATGAGTTTCACCGGGACATCCAGCGCGTTGACTGCGGCCAGACTTGCGATGTCCTCACTCGGCGTACCTAGACCGGTCTCGTTGCCGGTCATCAAGATATCGGTGCCGCCGTCGACCAGCACGATCGCGTCTGCCTCGACAGTGCGAACAAGATTGCGATACGCAGGGATCAGATTACGAACGCCGGTCTTCTCGAAGCAGTACACAGCGTGCTCTTGCCCGGCGAAGGTGCTGTCCAACCATTCGCACAGATACCGCTCCGGCGAGTATCGCTCCTCGCCCCTCGTCGCCCCGGTTACCCGGGCGAGTCCGGGCATAAGGTACTTGGCATCGGTGCCACCCAGGTATGTGAACGTGAGGTTGGCGAGATGTACCTGTTTGCCGGCGCGCTGCAACGCAAGCATCAGCGGAAGCCCGGCGAACACATCGAAGCCGCCACCAGCACCACAAATAAGCACGCGCTGGCTGTCTTGCAGCCGGCGGAACAAAGGTATCTCGAGCAGACTAAGTTCGGACATTGCGATAGTGTACCATATACACTATCGAGAGCAACCCGGGATTGAGTCCGACCGGAATTGGCGCTCTAGATTGCCCCGGAGTCGACCGGGGCAATCACCTGTGTCGACGCTGCCTACTGTGTGTACGTGAACTCGGTCGCGAACACGACCTTGTTGCTCTTGCGGTCGTAGAGCTGGCAGAACACTTTCTTGTTGAGGAACTTGTCCCGGTTGTAGTTCGCCTTGGGTGCGCAGAACGAGACCATGGTCTTGCCTTTGGCCTTCAGCTGCTTTTCCCACTTCTTCGCGCGATTACTATTGTAGCCAGGGTCGCACTTGTAGCCGGTCTTGTTCGGACACTTGGTCAACATGTCACTTCCGCGGATCGGCCCACGCCGACGCGGGCGCGCGCGCTTGAACTTCTTACCGGTCTCTGAGATCACGCACTGGCCGCGCAGGCTCATACCTTTGTCATAGCCGAGCTTGAAGCGCATGGTTACGCACTGGCCCGAGCGCAGCTTGGGAAAGAAGCAGCCGTTCTTCGCTCGAATCTTCTTGCGCTGGAGAAAGCCTCCGAAGCGTTTGTTGTCGAGGCCCTGTTTGACGGTGTAGTCACCGCGAACACCCAGCTGAGCATTCGTTGGCCGAGCTTTGGGATGGCAGGTGTAGCCGGGTGTAGCCTGGGCAGCGCCGACGTGGACTGCCAGCAGCGTGACGGCGGCAGCGGTGAGGGTGATCGCGAGTTGGCTGATACGCATGAGGTCTCCTTGGTGGTCAATACGGCGGACACTCGTCCGCCAACGCCAGCAGTCGATTGCAACGACGGTGCCGGGCGTATCTACGCCGAGTTGTTGGCTGTCCACTGTCAGGGACGGTCGATGACACCTGCTCAGACGGTCGCCGACCGTCGCACCGCAACGGCAACGCGCCCTGGCGCCCTCGTGCACCAGGCGCACGCCTATGCCATGATTGCTCCATCGTGCCTACTCGTGTCTGGCTGTCCGCGGTGTGCGTACTTTTCGCCATCTCGTCTGTCCCATTGCCGTCCGATGGCCAGCCGTGCCGACGCCAATGCAAATCCGGTGAATCCCGCGATATCCGCGGCTGCTGCGTCGCCCCATCGAAGCCCAAACGTAAGCGCATCACCTGGTACGGCACCCCGGGCCTGGTCGACACCAGCGCCAAGGGCCCCAAGAGCATCGTGGGCACATACTCGACCGGAACCCGCAAAGCGCGCCGGTACTACGTCGGGGCGTTTCACGGAGCATCGTTGCGGCAGCTGTGGCGCAAGGGACCGTACCGCGAGAAGGTCTCCGTTGTGGCGACGGGCAAGATGGTCATGGTCGTCGCCTCGAAGCAGTCAAGAATGCTCATCTTGCGAGGAAGCACTGGCCGTGTCGTGCGGACGATCCCCCTGCGGAGCAGGGTATGGAGAATGTGCCCGAACCCCGTGGGTGGCAACAACATGTACGCACAACTCAGCTCGGGTAAGGGCACTCTGATCGATGGCGCGACAGGTGCCGCCCGCACCCTGGCCAACCCTCCGGCATGGTGTCCGAACAAAGCGTGCCACGGTGGCTACGAAGACTACCTGCCGATGAAGCGATGCGTGCGCTCACGCCTTCAACGCCCGGGTCACCGGGTACAATACTCAGTTCACGTCAAAGGCCACGCTCGCTCTGGCACCTGGCTCGCCGTCGGCTTCCAGTCGTACCGCAAGCCGCGTCCCATCATCGAACGCATCGATCAGGGAAAGAGAGTCTGGCTCCGACTGGTGGGCAACGCCCCGGCCGCGGGGGCACCATTCGCCGATGTGGCCAACGACCGCATCGTGTTTTCTTACCGAGACAAGCGGGGCCAGCCCAGGTTGGGCGCGTTGAAGCTCAGCGATGGCACACCCCTGTGGGACGTGGCTACCGCAGTGCGCCCCGAGACTCCGCTCGTCACCGCGACTCGCGTGTACATCGCCGCGGCGAAAGGCGGACCGCTCCAGGTATTCGCCACAAAGACCGGCAAACTACTGCGCACGTTCGGCACCCGCTAGAGCGCTCAGTTCGCGGCTGGGCGAACACAACGGAAGCCGACGTAACGAAGTCCCGCTTCCTTGCCCGCGAGACACCCAGGCGCAGCGCACAGTGCATCTCTAAACGCAGCTCCTTCCACGGGTAGTTGCTTGGGAGGAGGTACGGCCACGGGCAAACCACGCACGACTCGATAGACCTTGCCATCCCTCTGTACCCAGCTTTCATCCGAGCCGGGTTTGTCGTTGCGCCAAAGACTCGCCGTCCACTCGCGGGCGTTGCTCAACAGTCCCCAAACCGATGCGGGCCTGCCGCCAGGTGTGCGATCCTGATCGTACTCGGTGACAGGGTGAAGACGCGCCTTGCCCCCGGCATAGACCCGCGTCCGAGCCAGGTCGATTGTCTGGGCGCCCCAACTATGGGGCCGTCGAGCCATCCCGCGCGCGGCGTACTCCCACTGCTCTTCGGTCGGCAGATTCCCGCCCAACGCTCGACAGTAATCGTACGCCACAGACCAGGGCACACCAGTCGCGGGTAGTGTCGACCGGTTTGGGCCGGTGGCGGCCAACCAGGCGGGTGGGTACACAACGGTCCCTGGCGTACGCGCCAACCACGGATCGAGCTCCGCCCAGGTCACCTCGTGTTGTTGCACGTCGTACGAGACACTCGGCGCCATCGCCTTACGACTCGCCCGTAGCCCACTGACCTGAGAAGCGCTGCTTTCTGTCGCTGTGCTCACGCCGAGAATCACCGCGTGGCCCGGCCGAGGCGCGCGGATCCGAATCCAACGATTCGTGGCGACGCCCTTGGCCGCCGCGTCCAGGATCGAGCGCGGTGGGCCACCGTCGAGCGTCCGAGCTACGACCGCTGCATCACGCATGTTCGCCGCCGCGGTAGAACGCTGCCTTATTCCGGCGTCACCGGAGCTGTTCTGGCTGGATCCGCTCGACCAAACGAGCGCCGCCGCAACAACCCCAGCGCCTGTCAGCACTAGCCCAGCGAGGCTCCAGCGAAAGCCGCGCCCGCCCGATGCAGCGCTGGCAACATCCTCAGTCTCCAACGGCGCCAGTGTCTCGGCCAACAGTTCTGGCGTGTGCACGACACCGCGTGGCGCGGGTTGTCCGCCTGCCCGCAGCGTCTTGATGGTGGCCACGACCGCAGCGGCACTTGCTGGCCTGTGATCGGGTTCTTTCTCGAGCAGCCCCATGATCAACCGGTCGACGCCAGGGGGCAGACTCTTCATCGTACCGGGCGGTGGCGGCGTATCGAACAAATGCATCGCGAGCAGCTCGCCCCGCCCTTTCGCCACGAACGGTCGCTTGCCGCAGACCATCTCGTACATGATGCAGCCCAGAGCGTACAGATCCGCCCGCGAGTCGACCTTGCCGGCACCGCTACACTGCTCGGGGGACATGTACACCGGCGTTCCCACCACCGCCCCCGAGTGCGTGTGCACGACAGATTCCTCCGGGGCCAACTTGGCGATGCCGAAATCCAGAATGCGCGCACGATCGCCACCCTCCACGTCCGGATCGGGCACAACGAACAGGTTGCCGGGCTTCAGGTCCCGGTGAACGATTCCCTGATCATGCGCAGCTTGCAGAGCGCTGGCGATCTGACCGGTCAATCGCAGCGCGTCGTCCAGCTCCAGCGCGCCCTTGCGCATCATTCGGCTGCGCAGAGTTTCCCCTTGCAGCAGCTCCATGACGATGTAGGCCATACCGTCCTCGGCATACCCGAAGTCGAACACTTCGACGATCCCCGGGTGCGAGATCGCTGACGTCGCCTTGGCTTCGTGAAAGAACCTACCGACCTGGGTTTCGTTGGTGGTTAATTCTCTCCGCAGCACTTTGATCGCCGCGGTCTTGCCGATCAGCGTGTGCTCGGCGCTATACACTTCACCCATACCACCGCTGCCCAGCTCGCCGGTGATACGAAAACTGCCGAGAACGCGGCCAATCATCCAGGACCATCGTAGCGCCTGGGATAGCGTTCGTCATCCGCTTGACCCAGGACGCGTCGTCGGGCATCAATGATCCATGCCTCGCGACGGTCACAGCGACTTCCATGTCGATACCATGTCGACCCAGTCCGACGGCGATGCGGATCGGGGCAGTTTTCGGTTCCCATGCCTTACCCTGGCCTATCACGCCGATTGGTCCCGCATCGGCGAGCGCGCATTCATCGGCCACGTCATCGCCCGGCCGATCAGAATCTCGCGCACTGAGCCCAGCTTCAGCCGCCGCGGCAGCACTGCCCGGTCCGCACTGACGGATCCATATGTGAGCCGCGATCCGATCACGCTTACCTGGAACGGCGCGAACGGTGTCACCGTTTCAGCCGCCCCCGAATACAAGCGCCTGGTCATCAACGGCGAACCCGTCAGCGCAGAATGGCAGGGCTCGGCTGACGACATCGCCAACGGCGTCGTCATCGAACTCGGCAAGCGAGTCGTGCTCGTCTTGCACATGGCGACCAAGCGGGATGCGCCACCGGCCCTGGACATGGTCGGCGACAGCGACGCCATCGACGACATTCGCATCGCGATCTTGCGTGTCGCAGACCTCCCCGTGTCCGTGCTGATCCGTGGAGAAACCGGCGTCGGCAAGGAACATGTCGCCCAGGCGCTTCACAACGCCAGCCCGCGCAAGGACAAACCATGGGTGGCGATCAACATGGCGGCGGTCCCGCCAACCACTGCCGCGTCCGAATTGTTCGGCCACGCAAAGGGAGCGTTCACAGGTGCTAATACGGCGCACGATGGCATGTTCGTTCGCGCCGACGGCGGCACGTTGTTCCTGGACGAAGTCGGAGAAACACCAGACAGCGTGCAGCCGATGCTGCTGCGCACACTCGAAACCGGTGAGGTCCAGCCGGTCGGACAAAAACGCAGCCAGGTCGTCGACACGCGCGTCGTTGCGGCTACCGACGCGGACCTGGAGGCGGCCCAGAACGCACGACAGTTTCGGCCCGCCCTGTTTCATCGCTTGTCGGGCTACCAGATCTCTGTGCCGCCGCTGCGCAATCGCCGCGAAGATATCGGCCCACTGCTCGCTCACTTTTTTCGCGACGAGCTGGAAGCCACGGGTGAGCAAGACGCCCTGCGCAGCGATCCGAAATCCAAGCCCTGGCTTCCCATCGCACTGGCGTCGCGGCTGGTCCGGTTCAGCTGGCCTGGCAACGTGCGCCAGCTGCGCAACGTCGTCCGCCAGATAGCGATTTCCAGTCGAGGCGAGCAGCACGCGCGAACGGACCACGCCCTCGAACAGATCCTGGCCAACGGAGGCGGCGCGAGCGCCACAGTCGCGCCCGCGGACAGCACCCCAGCTGCCGCCGACTCGGACACCCCCAGCTCGGACAAACGCAACCCGGAGGACGTTTCTGAAGCGGAGCTTCTGGAAGCACTTCGCGCCAACGATTGGGCAATTCGGCCCACGGCCGTGGCCCTTGGCGTACCACGCTCGAGTTTGTACGGGCTGATGCGAAAGAGCCCGAGCATTCGCGCAGCGACCGATATCGGTGACGACGAGATCCGCAGCGTGCACAAGAAATGCGACGGCGATCTCACGAAGATGGCTCGAGAACTGTGCGTGTCGAAGCGTGGCCTGACGCTGCGTCTACGCACCGTCGACATAGAAGACTGAGCGCGCCACTCAGCGCGACGGCTTGGAACTTGCGTCGCGCAGTTTGCGAATGTAGTCGACGCGTTTGCTACTGAATCCCCCCGCGCGCGCCAACTCTATGGCGCGGGTGAAACGGGCACGAGCACGCGTCGGCTGCTTCAGCCCCGCCTCAGCCTTGCCCAGGCAGACCAACGAACTGACCAGCGCCGGCTGGTCAGGGTCCTGCTTGGAACGCGCCTCGAACACCTGGAGACAATACGCGTGCGCTTCCTTGTAGTGCTTCCGAACCACGTTGAGCTCCCCCAACCGGCGCACGACGCTCAGCCGCTGCGCACTTTGTGGCCCACGAGCTTCGCGCAGGATCTTCTCCGCCTCTTTGAACTTCGCCTCGGCTTCACCAAAGCGACGCTGGGTGATCGCCAGTTTTCCCAAACTAACCAGAGGGCTCGTCGTGTTCGGATGGGTCGCGCCAAGGGCCCGGCGCCACACGTCCAGAGCGCGTGAGTGAAATCGACGCGCCGCGGCCAACTTCCCCCGCCGACGCATCGCGACACCCAGACTGTTGAGCGACTGAGCAACCCGAGGATGATCCTTGCCAAGTGCCGCTTCGCGCAACGTCAGGGCGCGACGCTGCAGCCGCTCGGACTCCTTATGTTCGCCCTGGCGGGCGATAACGATCGCAAGCGCACTAATCGCGTCGGCGGTTTCCGGATGGCCGTCACCAAAAGCGGTGATGGAAATATCGAGACTGCTCTGGAACGCGGTGCGTGCCTTCGAGTAGCGCTTGGTGGCCATATACAGCACCCCAAGATTATGGAAAGGCGCCACCAGCGTGTGGTGTTTGCGTCCATACGCCTTCTCGAGCAAGTCGATTGCGCGTCGATAGTGGCGCTCCGCTTCGGTACGCTTGCCCATGTACTTCAGGACGACAGCCTTGTTGGTCAGCAGCCGCGCGGTCAGCTCGGCGTCACCACCAAGGCGAGCAATAGCAGCTCTGGCGGAACCGGCGAGCACAAGAGCCTCCGCCTTCCGGGCCTGAAGAAAGCCGCGCACGCGGACGAGCTCGACCCAGGCGATGGCCGCCCGCCGATCGTCCTTGGCCGACGCGGTCGCCACCGTCGCCGCCTGGAGAGTGGCCGATGCCAGATCCGGTTTTCCCGCCAGGTGCTGCAACCGCCCCAGGGCCAGTAGCGCCTCGGCCTGAAGCTGGACGTACGCCACATCGCGAGTGGCCAACTCCACACTAGTGGCGTGCAGCATCCCGCTCTTGATCTTCCCGGCGAGACGTAGCGCTGCCACTCCGGTCAAACGATCGCGCAACGCGTCGACGCGGGCACGGGTTGCTTTGTCGGTGGGGGGAGGCGCGACCGAGCGTAACGCGGCCTCGTCCTCGCAGTGCCTCAGCGCAGTGAGACCATAAGCCGCCTCGACGGCGCCCGCGACGAGCCTCCCGTCCGGCTTTGCCGTGAATAGAGTGGTGAGCGCCTTCACCTCGGTGAGGCGCTGGTCGAGACAGGCCATGCGCAGGTCCAACAACGCGGCCGATTGCTCACCATGCACGTGGGTCGCTTCGCACGTATCGACCCGGCTACGCAACCAGGCGTCGGTGTACCCGTCGAGCAGTTTGGCGGTGCGCGCGAACGAAGCCCGCGCGAACGGCACGCCGACCTTGTCGAACTGCTGCGCCATCTTCGTCTTGATCGCGCTGTCCCATACGCCCGCCATGCGCGTGGTAGGCACCGGGCAGCGATCGACCTGAGTCGCTTGCTTCGATCGACTGAAGCCGTACGCGGCCACCGCGGTAAGGCCCACGACGCCGAGGACGGCGACCACACGACGCTTCGTGGCCGCGGGGTCGTAGTCGAGATCAACGAGCAACGCCTCCATCGACGAATAGCGATCGGCGGGATCAACGGCGAGCCCCCGATTGAGTAGGCGCACCAAATGGCGCGGCACGTCTCGTCCCTTGGGCGGTTCGGATCGCTCGCCGCCGACAACCGAGTTGCGCAAAGCTCGATAGCTCGAACCGGAAAATGGATACTCGCCATACAGCGCCTGGTACAGGGCGACGCAGAAGCCGAACTGATCAGCCCGGGCGTCGACTGCCCCTCCCATGTGCTGCTCGGGCGCCATGAACCGAGGTGTGCCCAATACCGAACCCGCCTTCGTGAGCGAGCTATCCAGGTGCGGAGTCGGCGACAGATTGGCGTCGTCTATCGGGCGATCCGGCAAAGAGTCATCGGCGGGCAGTGCCGCTGTCGCGACCAGGCCAAAATCGGTCACACGAACGCGGCCGTCTTTTCCGATGAGTACGTTGTCGGGCTTGAAATCCCGGTGTACCAGGCCGGCTGCATGGGCTGCCGCCAACCCACGCCCTGCCCTGGCGTAATCAGCGACCACCTCCTGCCACGTCCGCTGTTGTGTTGCGCGGTCGCGCAACGTCCCACCGTCGACGTACTCCATCGCCACAAACACGCCGCCATCGGTGCTTCGCCCAACCTCGAACACGGTAATGACGTTGGGATGAGACAGCCGGCCCATGGCTTGCGCTTCGCGCATCAGCCGTCGTTTTCCCCGTTCGGCAGCCTCTTCACCCTGCCAGACGTCGGGGCGTAACAGCTTGATCGCAATCTTGCGATCAAGTTCGGGATCGTAGGCCGCCAGTACCACGCCCATGCCCCCGCTGCCGATGGTGTCGATCACCATGAAGCGAGACATGTCGGTTAGCGCTCCGCTGCCCGATTGAGTTGTGCGTGTGCTTTGTGAGGTAGGAGTGTTAGCTGAGGTTTGCGCGTGACCGATGCTGACCTGTTCACCAGCGCTCGAGACGAGCGTGCTCTGGTCGGCTACGTCGTCAGATTTGGTCACCGAGCTTTGGTACCACGGCCGCCCCTCCTGGCGCCGGCCGTAGCCGTCTTATGGCTTCGCAATCAAGCCGAAGGACTTCAGCCCCAGACGCGTGCTGCGAGTCCCACTGGATGCGGTTGCCTTCTCGCGAATGACGTCCTCATCTTCCTCGCGCTCCGAGTCGGCAACGCCGCCGCGGATCGAGGTGAGGTCGTCCAGGGAAAGGTCAGCGGTGTGTGACGCGTTGCGGACGTTCGGTTTCTTCATATCGGCTCTCCGGTCTCGGACTTCGTTGGGGGGATTGTTGCTCAGCTGGATGACCTAGCAACGGCAGTGCCAAACCGCCGCGTTCGAAACTCTAGGCACTTAGACCCGAGCGACAACGCGAGTCCTGCACTGGTACGCCAGTCTTGCGTAGTGAGCCGTGCAAAACCCGCGTAGTCCGGAAGTTCACTGAGAGCACTCGGCGAGGGACGAATCAGGTTCGACCGTCGACGCGACAGTCGGCAACGAACCATCCCCGCCCTATTCGCTGCTCGTGGCAGACTTCTGCCATGGCCGATCGCACGAGCGCACACAACGCCACTCTGGTGTTGATGCTCAGCGCCTTCGTGATCACCAGCGTCGGCTGTGGCAAGGAACTCATCCTTTCCAAGTACGGCTCCAAGTCCGGTGTGAGCCGCACCCGCAGCGGCTTCGCCATCCCCCGGTGGCGTCCACATCGTGGCGTCGACATCAAAGCGTATTACGTCGGCGACAAGGTGATCGCGTCCCACGGAGGAACCGTCGCCCACGTGAAGTTCTCCAAGAAGGCAGGCTGGCGGATCACCATCCACCACGAACCCTCGGGCATGTACACACGCTACGTCCACCTACAATCGCCGATCGTGAAGCAGGGCGACGACGTGCGACGGGGGCAAAAGATCGGCGAAGTTGGCCTCTTCCCATACTCGGCCAAAGTCGTCCACGTGCACTGGATGCTGTGCACCAACGCGCGCTGCTTTGGTGCCGGCGCACTTGGCGGCACCAAAGACCCGCTTAAGCGCAGCATCGGCTGCTTCGCAAAGAAGCGTCAATACCCGCACCGTGAGCTAGCCCTGACGTTGCCGGTCCCGTGCAGGAACGGCCGCGACGGCCCAGAGCTTCTTTAGCTTCTCCACGTTGCTGTTCCGGGCAGCAGCACCCAAGCGCTCGCCGTGGTGAAACGTTCTTGAACGATCGCAACGACCCACTTCATTTTTCGATTGACACGGATAGTGTACACAATACACTAATACTTATGACGTGGTTCGAACGACTCATGGGTTTCGCGGAAACATCCCCAGAACAAGTGCGAGAAAGCATCGACCATGTTGGCGATTTCCTAGTATCGAAAGTGAACGGCCAACGGGTTCGTTGTGGACGGCTCACGATGCCCAGTCTGGCCGAGCTACGCGAACGTTCCGCGCGCGATTCGAATCGAGGATGCGCCACTGTCAGCGAGGTGGTGGGAGACGCGGCACAGCTTCACCTGGACCGCGACAATGCTGGTGCCCTGTTTCAGGCCGCCTCCCAGTTCAACCTTCTGGAGATGGCGGGCCCCTCCGTTACACCCGAAGAAGGCGTGGGCATATACGAGTTCGACCGCACCCAGGGACCAGCGTGCGCTGTAGCCTGCGGCGGTGGCACGATCCTGCGCAACTACTTCGTCGACGTCGGAGGCCAGCTCGGCCAAACGGCTGGTCGCCAGGTAGATTGCGCAGCCGAGTTGTTAGCCGCGCTCGGGGGCGACCGGATGTGGAACATGAAGAACGGCTACGCGCTGCCCTCCGAGGAAGGGCTGCAACACGCGGGCGCGCAGCTCGCCGCGGCATCGGAACAGGAACGAGACAACTTGCGGGGGTTACTTCGTGTCGGTGTTCAACATGACGTAGAAGTGCTGGGCCCGGGGCACATCGTGACGCAGGTCTACGGCTCCGGACTGCCGGTGAACTATGGCGGCGGGGCCAAGGAGCTCTGGGAACCCGTCGCACGACTGGTGTTGGAGGCGTCGTACGAAGCCACGGTCCTCGTAGCCGAGGAGAACAACATCAACACCATCTACCTGACACTGCTAGGAGGCGGGGTCTTCGGCAACGAACTGGATTGGATTGCGGATGCGCTGCTCCGTGCGGTCGACGTAGCGGGGCCGTTGGATATCCGCATCGTCAGCTATGGCCAGTCCAATGCGCGCGTCCAGCAGATCGTGAACAGCCGCGCGGCGGTCGGCGAGTCGCGCTGACATTTCGAAGGCCCCTTGTTCGGTTTCTTCGATTTCTTCGATCACACACGGCCGCACGGTTCTCTATCGGTATGAAACAGCCATATCCCAGCTTAACAAGGAGATACCGATGCGTAAGACTAAGAAAACCCCGAAGTCCAACGAGTCCAAGCCCGCTTCCGTCTCGCTCAAGCCGAGCGCCCTGGACGCCGTACGCGGTGGCAGTGACCACGGCCTGGACCGCGACATCATCCGCCGCCGCTGGTAGTACGGCCAGCGCGTGCACGGTCAGAGCGTGGGCTGTCAGAGGCCCACGCTCGGTAGACCGGTAGCGGCGCTCACTTCTTACTTCGGCAGGTGCTTCTGCGCGAACTTCAGGTAGGCCTCCGACGCAGTGACCCGGTTCTTTCGCTTGGCGAAGCCATGCCCCTCGTCGGCGAACAGCACGTACTCCACAGGCACGCCATTCTTCTTCACCGCCGCGACGATTTCGTCGCTCTCCGCTTTGATGACCCGCGGGTCGTTGACACCTTGCACAACCAGTAGCGGTTTCTTGATCTTGTCGGCGCGGAACAGCGGCGAGATCTTACGCAGTCGCTCGCCGTCTTTCTCGAGGGTGCCGATTTCGGCGTCGAGGTACTTCTTGAACGAAGCCCACCACGGCGGGATGCTCTTGAGCGTTCGAATCCAGTTGGATACGCCGAAGATGTCGATGCCGATATCGAATGCGTCCGGCGTGAACGCCAGCGCGGCAAGCACCATGTAGCCGCCGTAGCTTCCGCCCATGATGCCGACCTTGTCTTTGTTTACCCAGTCCAGGGTGGCCAGGTACTTGCGCGCCCACACGCAGTCCTTCAGGTCCACATCGCCGTGCTTCTTGTCGTCCAGGTGATTGAACGTCTTGCCGTAGCCAGATGAGCCACGGTTATTCACCGCCAGGATCGCGTAGCCGTGGTTCACCAGGTGCTGGAACATGGGCCGATAGCCCAATCGAGTCTGGCCACCCGGCCCGCCATGGATGAACAACAGAACGGGAACCTTGTTCGACGCGGACGCCGTGAGCGGCTTGTAGAGCAGCGCGGGAATCTTGAGTCCATCGAAACTGGGGTAGCGAACAACCTCACCGTCGACGAGTTTGGCGCTATCGATCGCCGGGTTCATGGTGTTGGTCAGCTTCTTGTGTGTCCCCGTGGCCAGGTCGAGTACGAACAAATTTCGCGAGGCGCGGTCGCTCGACAAGTAGAACGCCATCTTCTTTTCGAGTGGTGAAAATGATACCGACGTGATGTTGCCGGCGGGCAGGTTCTTCATGGCCACGGCTTTGCCCGTCGTTGTTGCGACCACGGTGAGATCCGTGCGCGCGTCCGCGTTGATCGCTCTAGCCAGATACGTCCCCTTCTCGGAGTAGTAGGCATAGCTCACATCCCAGTCGGCCTTGGTGTGAAGCGCGTGTTTCCCGCTGGCCAGGTCGAACGTCCAGATCTGGCTAAACTCCCCGTGGGCGTTCGTGGTGTACATGAATTTCGCGCTGTCGTGGGTAAAGCCCATGGTCGAGTGCTGGACCATGCCCTTGTGCGGAGAGACGTGCTTGGGCGCCTCGGCCGGCTTGGTCGTGTCCCATACGTACACGTCTGAATCGGCGTTGTTGTGGACTTTGCCGAGCGCAAGCCAACGGCCGTCCCGGCTCACGCCGCCCAACTGCCAGGCTTTCTCGTTCTTGAAGACCAGGGTGCGCGCATAACCATCAACAGCGTAGCGATACAGGTCGAAGAACTTCGGGTTGCGCTCGTTCGTCACGGCGTAGAACGACTGCTTGTCGCCACTGAACCCGGCAAAGCCAGCCTTGACCTTGGCCCCGGGCGTGAGGTCGCGGACCTTGCCATCGAGTTCACGAACGAACAGATGGTCGAGTTCGTTGCCGCCAGTGTTGGACCGATACAAGAAGCGGTCGTCCTTTGGAAAGTACGCGACGCCGTAAATCGATTCGGTGGTGGACGTGGTCAGTGCGGTCGGCTCGCCGCCGGCCAGAGGCTGGGCGTACACGTTGAACACGCCGGTCTTGTCGCTAGTGATTAGCAGCTTCGTTTCATCGTGACTGAACGACCCGCCCCTCACCGATGTCGTCTTGAAGAACTGCTCCGCCGTGTAGGCAGGCGGCGCGTCGGCGACCGGCGGAACCTTGTCGGGTTTGACCCCGGTCTGGCCGCCTCCGCATGCGGTGACAAAGAACAATGCGATCAGAGTGCTTCGTGCGTACATGGTCGCGGAGAGTACGCCACCCCTACGTAGAATGATACGGCGGCGTTTGGGCTTGCGTGGGCGTGTGCTTTCTTGGCGAAGATCGCCACCGCGACTAGAATCTCGGGGAGTCGGCACGGATTAGATGGCGCGAAGCGTGATGGAACGATGATTGACCTAGAACGAGAGTCCCTCCCAATTGCCCGAGAGGCAGTGTTCACGTCACTTTCCGCGCTGGCACCATTGCTGGCTCGACTTCCAGAGCATCTGATCCCCGTCGAGCTCGCGAACGGTTTGCCACAGACAACAGGGGAACTCGCCGCAGAAGCCATCGACGAATGGGATGATGGCGACGGTGCCGTCAACTTTGCTCAGGCACTCATACTCGCGCACGCACTCTCAGCCGAACTAGAAGTGACATCTCATCCGGACGCGCTCGTCCTCGAACTAGAGGACGTCCAAGCAGCCATTCGTCACGGCGCATTTACGGTCGGCGACCCCCTCGAACTACACGGGAATCTGATAGTGCTCGGCGACCTTCACGTCGAAGGACGACACAATGGCTTCACGCCCCCGATGGCGCCCTCGAGACACTCAAACGACTTCTGATGCCGGATGCGTTCGCGACCTCTGACGATGGCCGGTACTTCGCGGCCGAGCCATTGCTCCGCCTCGCTGAAGCGGGAACCGCCTACCTTCGCGACTGACTGCTTCGAGTAGGAACAGAAATGCCGGCAAGCCGTTCGAATGCGCTAAGCCCAGCGCCGTTCTTAGTTGGCGGGGAAGTCGCCGTAGCAGCTGAACGTCAGCTTGATGAGGACCCGCCAGTAGATCTCGGCGGACTCGTTGACCCGACGATAGCTACGCTTGAACCGGCCGAGCCACGCCATCAGTCGGTTCCACACGGACTGCGCACACTCGCGGGTCTTACATGCGCACATAGCCTCGTGCGCCCGGCCCATGCGCCTTTGCGCGGGGCCACCCCAACGACTCATGTCCGTTGCCCGCCGCCGCATAGGTACGCAAGCGTTGTAGCAGGTGCGATGTTTCTCGAAGTTGGGCATCCCCCAGTTCTCCATCTCGAACATGGCGACCGCAGTGTGGGTCGACGCTCGGCGGTCGAGCCAGCGACGGTAACTGACCCGCTGGCGCTCAGCGCACTCGGCGGTCTTGCAGCGACACATCGCCGCAGTGTGCGCGCCCAGCTCTCGGACCAACACCCGCGCGCCGGGATGCTCCGGCCGCGGCTTCGCGCAGGCCACACCCGTAAACGTCAGGGCAAAAACCACCAGCCAGCCACAACCACGGACATTGGGTGTCGTCACAACCCGCAACACGCGCTGGATCGCGAATGTGTCAGAGCCAATGTCCCCTGGTTAGGGCTTCGGGGAACCGTCGTATGACCGGGAGATGGCGGTTACCGGCCGGAGGCTTGTTCCCGTTGCGCTGGCTGCTGCCGACCGAATGGAACCACGGTGCCCGACGGCTGGGGCTCGTAGGCGAAACCCTCGAACCACTCGCGGAATTCGGCCAGGGTCTTGTCGGTCTGGTGTGGGTAGTTGTCCGGCGGCTGGTCCTTGCGGTTTTCCCACACCGGCGCATCCTCGTAGGTCGCGTACCACGAGCCCAGAAAACCGACCGCGTCGGCCAGCAAGCGCACCGGGTTGATCGACCGGCGGCCGATACCGATTTGGGTCAACACGCACTGCGTACCCTTGATGATGGTCAGGAAGTTACACAGGTGGGCGTCATTGGACGAGACCCGGGCTACCAGGTACGTGTTTAGCGGACTGTCGAACTGCGTTGTCACGTCGGCGCGCGTTCCCGAGACGTATGAAAGCGGTGGGGTGAGCTTGGTCGCCATGGTTCCGGTCGCTTTGTGACCATCGGGCGTGAACACACCATCTTCGATGCGTTTGCCGAACATGGAGTGAGTAAACTCGAAGTGACGTGGGTCTACCGAGTTGTCGAGGGGCACGCTTGGGTGGTGAAGCTCCAGGGTGCGCTTGTGCCGCCACAACACGTCGGGGAGTTCATCGTTCAAGAACTGCGGAGGCTCCCAGCGCGGCGCCACCCCGGCCTCGTCGAAATATGCGAACGCCAGGCCGCGATCTTCAAACACCGGATACGAGCGAATCGATCGCTGCTTCGGGTTGGCGCAGCGACCGTCACCGTGAAACACCCGGCCGTGCATTGGACATTGAATGCTCTCTTTGACGACCCGGCCGGTCTGCATGTTGACGCCAAAGTGCGAACAGTACGGCTCGATCATCTTGAGCTCGCCGCTGATCGTGCGAAACACCAGACAGTCGTCGTTCATCAACGTACGCGCCTTGATCCTGCCCTTCGGGTACTCGCTAGAGAACCCGACAAACATCCATCCCCGGTAATTCATTGGCATTATTCCCCTTCTCGAAAATGCGAAGATAGATTCGCATTTTGTATGCCAGCTGTCCAGACATCTCGGCGGGATTCCCTATACTGGCGACGATGCCCCGCCGCGGCCCCAAATCCGGTGCGTTTCAGGAGCCCAAGCAGAAACGCACGCGAGAGCAACTCGCGCGCATTCTGGCCGCGGCCGACGAGCTGTTCGCCGAGCGCGGCTACGAGGGGACCCGACTCGCCGACATCGCGACCGCGGTCCCGTGCTCGATGAGCACGATCTATGATCGCTTCGCCAGTAAAGAAGAGCTTCTGCGCTACATGCATCGTCGCGGCACCGAAGACGCCATCGCGATGATCGATCAGATCGAGCGCCCCGTTGCCGCCGGCACCGACCTGCGCAGCGTGCTGCCCGGGGCGGTTCAACTCGGACTCGAATTGATCCACCGCTTCCGCGGCCGTCGCCGCGCCGTGGTCGAGCGCATGTTCGTCGACCCGGTGCTCATGGAACTCGAGCTCGAGCTACGAGAAGCACTGCTCGACGCCGGCCGGCGATTCCTGCTCGCGTACCGGGATCAGTTCGACCACCCCGATCCCGAACTTGCCGCGGCCCAGGCCATGCGCCTACTGATGGTGCTCACCGAAGACCATCGCAGCCCGGTGCCTGCTCCCAAACGCTCCGCCCTCGACGACCAGGCCTTCGTCCGCGAAGTCAGCCGCATGGTCATCGGCTATCTGGGTATGTCGTCAGGCGGCTTCGACAAGCACGGCGTGCCGGTCCCCCAGTAGTCAGGGGACGACAGCTCTTGATTGGAGTACTACGGTTCTGGGCCGGGAAATGCCCCCTTGTTTAGGGATTTGGATCGAACGGACAACTCTGCGTCGCGTACCGATTTTGTTTTTTTTTCGATCACATCGGTCTCCGCGCTTCTCTAGCCGGGTAGCGCCGTGTGGGCGTCCCGGAGATGAGGTGCAGTGGGGTCTAACGACCTGACTGGTTCCGTAGCCTCCGGGGCCACATTCGGTTGAAGATTTCGAGAATTCAACGAAGTACAGGAGACCTGTCCATGGCACATGAGCTGCACAAAGGCGCCAACATGCTAGAGATGCGATACGCAAAACGCCCCCTAACCATGTTGGTTCTGGCCGTGGGGCTCGCGGCGTGTGGAACCAATCCACCGAGCGGCGCCGACGCCATGTCTGAGTCGTTCGCTGACGCCAGCACGTCGCCATCCGCTGACGCGGGGCTCATCGACGGTGCCACGCCCGATCCGACAGACGCCGGCGCGAATCCTGATCCCGACGCGGCGCCGGATTCCGTCGACGCCGGCCCGGTGCCGGACACCTGTGCGTCCACCGGACTTGACTGCGGCGACAACGGCTCATGCGCCGACAGCCCCTCGGGCCCGGCCTGCCAATGCGACACGGGCTACGACGGCGCGACCTGCGGCGAGTGCTCGACCAGCTACCACCTGGTCGGCGGCGCCTGCATCAGCACAAGCGCGGTCGGGGACATCGTCGATGGAATCGCCAACGACGAGCTCGTTCGGCAGAACCTCGTCGGAGTCGCGGTCGGCCTCATTCTCGATAACCAAATGGTCTACACCAGCGGCTACGGCTACGCCGATTGGGAAGCCGGCACCAAGCTCACCAAAGACACGCTCATTCGGTGGGCGTCGATCTCCAAGTCGCTCACGGCAGTCGCCGCCATGCAACTTGTGCAGGATGGTCACTTGAACCTGGACGCCGACGTTCGAACCTACATGCCGTCGTGGCCGGTCAAGGCCCAGGGCACCGTGACCATGCGGCACCTGCTGAGCAACCAGGCCGGCGTCGGTCACTACTCGCAGATCCCGTGGAACCAGAGCGCCTACGATCCCAGCCAGCCCTACGACCCGGAGAAGACCATCGACGTGTTCAAGGGCGGAGACCTGCTGTTCACACCGGGCAGCAGCTACAACTACAGCACCTTCGGCTTCAACCTGGCGAGCGCCATCGTAGACAACGCGGCCCGCGACGCGTACGGAAGCTCGTCGGGCTATCCAGAGTTGGTCGCCGCAGGTATCGCCGGCCCCGCGGGAATGAGCACGCTGCGGCCGGACTACTCCGAGTTCCAAACGATCAGCCCCCGGGTCGCAGGCTATGGCCAGACCTGCTCGCAAACCATTACCCGCGAGAGCACGACCGACGTTAGTTACAAGATGGGCGGCGGCGGCTGGATGTCCAGTGTCGAAGACCTGACCCGGTTCGGGCAAAGCCTGCTCCAGAAACAGCTCGTCAGCCAAACAACGTTGAACCAGATGTGGTCCCAGAAAACGGACAGCGGCGGCACGGTGCGCGGGTACGGGTTTGGCTTCAGTACCAACACCTCGTCTCCCACCAGTGCCAACGCGCGAGTGGGACACACGGGCGCGCAGCAAAACACACGCACCGAGATCATGCTCTACCCGGGCGCAAAGTTGGGCATCGTCGTCATGACCAACGCCACCTACGCCGACCGCGCGCGCATCACACGACGCATCGCCAACGCCTTCGGTCGCAGCTGGACCATCGGTGAGCATTCCATGTACAACCAGCTGGGCTGCGACGCGGGTTGTTCGTCGACGAACTACTTCAGCGGCGTGTGGAGCACTGGCACCACGCCGACCGTTGTCCGCCGCGGCTACACCCACAGCGGCTTCTTTCAAGAGTGGCAACAGCTGCTCGATCTCGGCTGGGTCGCGAGCGACTTTGAAACCTACACCGACAGCAGCGGCGTGCGCCGCTGGGACGGCGTGTTCAAGAAGCAAACCGGTGGCGCGGCCATGTGGCGCGGCTTCGATCATGATGGGTTTACGACCAAGGTCAGCGAGATGACCGCCGCCGGCTATCGACTGATGGATTTGGAAACCTATGAACAAGGCGGTACCCGCCGCTGGGCCGGACTGTTCGAGCCGAGCAGCGCAGGCATGATGCTGGAGCGCAATCTCACGACCAGCGCGTTCAACACCAAATGGACGGAGCTCAGCGGTGCCGGCTACCGATTGATGGACGTCGAGACCTACCTGGTCGACGGGCAACGTCGCTGGGCAGGTCTGTTCCACGCCGGCAGCGGCGGCTACGCGCTACTGCGCAACATGGAGACCGCAGCCTTCGGCACCGAGCGCTCCACCCTACACGCCGCAGGCTATCGGCTCGTGGATATCGAAAGCTATACCGGTTCGAGTGGCGAGCGGCTATGGGCGGGCGTCTTCCGTGCCGGCACTCACGGCCAAGCACTGAATCGCAACTACAACTACTGCGGCATCACGGAGAAACACGAAGAGTGGACAGGCCAAGGCCTCGAGCTCGTGGACCTGGAGCACCACGAGTAGGCGGTGCCTTGGGTACCTCCGCGAGGGACGCCAAGCGCCGAATGGGGATCATGTACCAGTACGGAGAGATCAACGTGCCACCAACCTGGGTGGCGTCTGGGTTGGTCATTTACGGCCTTACTCTAGCGGCTTTGCAAGTCTACCTTGCCGTCCAGCGCGCAGCACCGGAGCGCACCACCGCTGCCCAGCGAAGCTCAACGCCGCTCCCAGTCGCAACGTGGCTCAAACGGAGCCCTCGGTGCGACAGCCCCGACTACGTCACCGCCGATTCAACCGCAAGTAATTCTCTGCGAAACGAGTTCCCCACTGTTGAGTGCGCGAATGCCGCTTGGTGATGACTGGTTACGGAGCAGCTCGCAGTGACTTGAGAAACGACTCCACTGTCGCCGCCGGTACGTGACCTGTCGGTCCTTCGACCGACGCCACGCATCCTCGCCCGCCGATGGAAAGAACGCGCATCCGCACGCTCGTGCCCCCTCGATTCATCCGCAGCCACCGACCGGAGTGCTGCGATTTCTCAGGAACGAGGCCAATGCTCAGAAGCTGCGCCGCGATCGACTCGTGCGTTCTACCATCAGCGCAAAGCGCCTCGAGAACCGATTTACCTGACTGCAGCGTGATTCTGTGCTGTACAGAAGTGTGGCCATTAGGGTGCGTAATCACCATTTGTTTCGCCACTCCACCTGGTCCTATTCTCACGCTGAACTTGCCAGTCGTTGAAACCACAGTGGTGAGCTTCCACAGCTTCAGTCCGGGGGGGCCGAGGCCCTGATACGTCACGCGCACCGGCGACGGTGGTCTTTTTCGCTTGCCGTATTCCGCCGCAATGACCGCCCGAACCTTCGCATATCGAGGCCGCAGCCCGATGGGTCCCGACTTGATGAGTCGTTCGTCCAACGTGGCGAGCATCAACTGCAGTCCTTCCCGGGAATGGAACGAGTACCAGGCTGGTCGGCTGAGCGTGTCGAATACGGAAGTGCGATACTTCTCGGAGCCGTCGATGACTAAATAGAGCAAACCGCACGCGCCGATCGCCGCGCCGAAACGGACCTTGTCGAGGCCCGACTTCCGAGTCTTCGATGTTGGATCGCCGGCGGGAAGGCGTGCGATGAACCCCACACCGGACCGGATGAACGCCTTGTAGACATCCATGCTGTACAAGCCCAACCCGATCAACTCATCCACAGCGTTCAGTGCCATGAACGTCATGGTTAGCTTCTTGAGCGCGGGAAAGAAGAGCGTGAACTCAGCACCATTACGCTTGAAGATCCGCCAGTCATGGTTCAGCCACGCTTTTGTTGTCACCAGCTTGTGAAACAACGGGCGGGACGCGGCATTGTTCAGCCGAGGCATCGTCGCTGGTTGGGCCACGAAGCCAGCGGCCGCCCGAAGCCACTCGGCTCGGGTCCAGCTCGGAGTTTCCGTCGTGCGCGATGCGTTGCCGTCACCTCTGGTGTCGGCGGACGTCTTCGTTTGATCCGGACGCACGGTGGACTTTGTGGAGGCCGCGCTGCATGCGGCGAGCATCAGACCGACGAGGATGGATATCAGGGCCGAGGGACCTCTTACCGGCTGCGATTGTCGGACTCTCATCGCGGCGCAGCTTCGCCTCAGATGGACGCCAAGTCAACGTGACGCGAGCGCCCCAACCAAGGGACGTATGGAGCGCCCCGACCAAGGGACGTCACCAACCAGCATACCGGCAAGTCGAATTGCCAGTCGGACGAATCCATCGCCCCGACCAAGGGACGTCACCAACCAGCATACCGCCCGGAACCGAACCAAGGGACGTACGGAACGAGCATACCGGCAAATCGAGTTGCCGTCGGACGAATCGATCGTTGTCCGGTGGGCCGGACGGAATGTCCGAGCACCGGACAGTGCCGGAACCGAACCAAGGGACGTACGGAACGAGCATACCGGCAAATCGAGTTGCCGTCGGACGAATCGATCGTTGTCCGGTGGGCCGGACGGAATGTCCGAGCACCGGACAGTGGGGACGACGAGCAAGGGACTTACGAACGGCGCGATTCTTGATCAGTGGTCGAGCATGTCTTTGCCTCGTCCCATCTACAACAACCAGCTCTACCTCGTTACCCGACGCACCAGCGAGCGACGCTTCTTTCCCGGAACCGAACCAAGGGACGTACGGAACGAGCATACCGGCAAATCGAGTTGCCGTCGGACGAATCGATCGTTGTCCGGTGGGCCGGACGGAATGTCCGAGCACCGGACAGTGGGGACGACGAGCAAGGGACTTACGAACGGCGCGATTCTTGATCAGTGGTCGAGCATGTCTTTGCCTCGTCCCATCTACAACAACCAGCTCTACCTCCCCGGAACCGAACCAAGGGACGTACGGAACGAGCATGCCGGCAAATCGAGTTGCCGTCGGACGAATCGATCGTTGTCCGGTGGGCCGGACGGAATGTCCGAGCACCGGACAGTGGGGACGACGAGCAAGGGACTTACGAACGGCGCGATTCTTGATCAGTGGTCGAGCATGTCTTTGCCTCGTCCCATCTACAACAACCAGCTCTACCTCGTTACCCGACGCACCAGCGAGCGACGCTTCTTTCTGACACCGACCAAGAAGCGTACAGAGCAGGTCGAGTACTGCATTGCCGTCGCGGCGGCCAGACACGGAGTGCGGATTCACGCCGTCACTGTGCTCAGCAACCACTGGCACTGCGTCGCATCAGATCCAAACGGCGCAATGCCAGAGTTCTTGCGCGATACGCACTCATGGGTCGCCAAGGTCGTCAACGCCGGCATTGGCCGTTGGGAGAGCCTATGGTCGTCAACGCAAACAAGCCTCGTGCGCGCCGACGGCGACAACAACGTGCTCAACCGCATCGTGTATACGTTGGCAAATCCCGTGGCCGCTGGTCTCGTCGCTCACGGTCATTCATGGCCCGGCCTCAGAGCGAGCTGGCCACAGAAGCGACAGCAGGTACCGCGGCCAAGATTGTTTCGAGACAGCGGGCCGATGCCAGAGCACGCCACGCTGGAGCTCGTCCGCCCGCCCGGATTTGAAGACATCGACGATAAGTTGCTGACCGAACTGCTGGGTAGCGCCGTGGAACAGCGCGAGCAATTTCACCGCGATGTCATGCAACGCCAGGGACGCACGTTCCTTGGTCGCCGAACCATCCGCAAGCAATCGGTCTTCGATACCCCGGCCCCCGGAGAGCCGCGGCGACAGATGTCACCCCGCGTCGCCGAGAAGAACAAGTGGCGACGAATCGAGGCGCTACAACGACTGCGCGATTTCCTCGAACGATACCGGCGCGCCTACGCATTGTTTCGAGCTGGGTTTCGCGACGTCGTCTTTCCCGCCGGTACATACAAACTGAATCGCACCGCCGCCGTACAGTGCGCGCCTAGCTAGGGCGCGCTCAACTGTCGTGCTGGATTGCGGAGTAAAAGCTCCGCAGTGCACCGGTACATCGCTGGCTTACTCTCGCGCACCGACAGGTGACCGCCCGTACTCACTTGAACAGCTACTTCACACTGTCCGGCTCGTGCCGGACAACATCACCAACAACGCGACACACCAACGACGGCACAGCCGAACATCCGCGACGATATCCCTTGGTTAGGGCTTAGAAGCCGTCGCGATGTCAATCTCCTCGCGGGCAACGAGCTGTACGACCGTCTTCAGCTCGCGGCCTTTCGTATCAGTGACAACGCGACTTGCGACGCCGTGTGGGTCAAATACCGACGCCCAGATGCCAGGCGTGGCAAAGAACTGATCGAACACCCAGTTCAGCTGCAGAATACCTCTCTTACCCCACTTCGGCTCTCCAATCATCTGGAACGGAGCGGTCTGCTTCAGACCGACACCACACCTCTCACAAAACTGTCCAAGGTCGTAGCTCGCCTGGCGGAACCGCTTCTTCAGGCTGAGGGTAACCACAATGCCAATCCGGGGTTAGTTCCAGCCATTCCGCAGAGGCGATTTCCGTCTTGGAAAAGTCCGTACGGACAACATCGAGCGCTTGGTAACGAGCAATCCACCGATTCAGTTCCGGCCACGCTTCGCTGGACTCATCGACATCGAAGCTAACGAAGCCGCTGTCCGCAACGCTGATGCTTAGCTGTGCTAATTCTCGCTGGATCTCTCGGCTCGAAGCAATCGAGACGTGGTGGACGATACGCATGCTCTACAATCCTAGTGCTCGCAAGATTGCGGGGTAGTCCGAGTATATCTGCCGTGCCGCGTTTAACATCTGTCGCCTCGCGAGCTATCCGACGCCGCAACCATGGCGCTGGTCAGGCTTTGCTATACGGAGTACTCAGCACGCTCGTAGGTAATCTCCAATAGCGTTTGGCGGTCGTCATCCTTGAACGAGGCGACCCATTCGGTTCCCGTCCAGTAGAATGACGCGCTCATTACCTCGTAATCGTCTACCGGTTCATCGACAAGCACGCGCGAGACTCCGAAAAGCCGGATCTGAATTTCGGAGTCGTTGTAGTCAATGAACTCTAGGACCGCCCGCTCGTCGTCGCGACGAAAACACTTGATGCGACCATCCACAAACGGGATCGATTTCAGTGAGTTCTTGGGCTGTCGATTGAACATCTAGTTAGGGCTTCTTGCTTCTTAGGGAACTGCGTGCCTCATCGAGGGAAAGGCAACGCCAACGGCCTTTTCATCGAGCACCGAAATCACGGCGTCAACATCAGCGATTCTCACCGAACCCGGCACGTCCACTGAGTAGCAGCCGGTCTGCGGAAGGCTGACCGTGTTGCAGCCAAGCTCCCGCAGCCGTGTCAACGCCCTGTCGATCTGATCGTTTGCGGCCAGATGCAGCAGCCACACGGTAGTGTGGTCGGAGCGATGCACGTGGCGCCACGAGCGAACCGACCCAGCTCCGTCCACCTCAACGGAGATCACATCGCCGACCGAGAGATCCTTGACGAAGAGCGGTGCAGCAAGCGCTCGATACCCGCCGCTGCCTAGTTCAAACCGAATACACTCGACGCAGACCGGAGGCCACTCGTCCTCAACATCAAGCGCGAAAACCAGGGAGACCTCGTTCACTCCGTCCTCCGCAGGGTCGAGGCACCAAGTCCCATCCTTCCAGCGCTCCAGAGCCAGCTGCGCTCCGAGGCCTATGATCCCTGGGTCCTCAGCATGGACACGCAAGACGGCCGATGCTCTTTCCTCTGCGTGACGAAGCAGGAAGCCGGCCGCCATCACGCTGACATCCGCTCGCTCATCGTCCATCAAGTCAGCCAACGCATCGCGGCCAGCGTCGCCAAAGCTCCGCAGCTTCTCGAATGCTGCCACATAGCGCTTGGCGTACTTATTGCCCTTCCTCGCATCCCCTTTTGCGATGCACTTTGATTGTTCGGCCACACAGTCGCCGAACTCCCGAACCAGTGTGTCGATACTCGCCGCACGCCTCATGTCCGTGTGGGCCACTTCCATGTCGGCTTTGTTAGCAATCCCTGACCAACAATTTGGGTCTCACCGAGGCGCTTGTGCAACGCAATCGGCTCGTGCTCTGAAAGCGATGCCAGCTCAGTGGTCAACAGTTGTGAATGCGAAACCACCCACACTTGAGTTCGCTTACTCACATCGTGAATCAAACGCGCCAGAGCGGGAATGAGGTCCGGGTGCAGGCTAGTCTCCGGCTCGTTGAGCACCATCAGTTCCGGGGGACGCGGTGTGAGCAGGGCGGCAATCCAAAGCAGATAACGCAACGTACCGTCGGACAGTTCCTGCTGACTGAGCGCACGTAGTAGTCCGTGCTGCTCGAACCACAGGGAAAACGCGCCAGACGACACGTCTATACGTACGCTGGCACCGGGGAAGGCATCGTCCACTGCCGCTTGCAGGCGCGGAGCATCCCCGTTTTCATGAATGGTCTGCCACGCGGCGGCCAGGTCGCGACCGTCATGATGCAGGACCGGTGTCCGCGTCCCGAGCTGTGCCTGGCGCGCCGGCGCACCTCGGTCGGTGCGAAACTGATCGTAGAACCTCCACGAGCGAATCGATTCGCGCAGAAGTAGCAACTCGGGGGTTCGCTCCGGATCGGCCATCTGAGTCAACATGCTCTCAAACGGGTCCAGGTCGTCCGCGAGAACGGTCCAACCTCCCTTGCCGGCGCGACGGCTGACCACGGGCCCTCGCCTGTCTATCATCGCCGCGCTCGAACTCCACGTCGTTCCAACCCAGATGCACTCACGCTTGATCTCGGGATCAAAGAACAACGACTCCGACGGCATCGGGATGCCGAAATCGATCGAGTAACTGTGCTCACCCCGCGTAAATCCCAGGCGCACACTCACGCGTCCCTTGCGGACTGTACCTTCCACAGGATGTTCGCCCCGCTCGACGGATCTTGCGAAATCCTCCGGCCCAGCCCACAACACCGAGTCGAAGCCCCCCTCCCGCGAAAGCAAAGCCGCCGCTCCGCCGAGCGCCGTCTCGCTAAGCAGACGCAGAGCCCGATACAGGTTGGACTTGCCGCTGCCGTTCGCGCCTGTGATCACATTCAGGTTCCCAAGAGGCACGACGACGTCGCGCAGCGAACGGTAATTGGCGATGGCGAGCGTATCGATCAAAACCAGAAGTCGCCGCCCCGTATCGGCCCAATGACCGCCGCGGAGGTTTCGATGTTGCGCAGCTCAGAGTCCATACGAGAAGTATAGGCGACGACGCGTCGTTTGACACAGAGTCGGCCGGGTCGTTCACCTCAACTCACGCTCGGCAGACCGCGACGTTTTGGGGTGCGTTGTCCGGTGGGCCGGACGGAATGTCCGGTGGGCCGGACAGTAATGACGACCGGCACGTGAGTTACGGCCGGCGCGATTCTTGATCAGTGGTCGAGCATGTCTTTGCCTCGTCCCATCTACAACAACCAGCTCTACCTCGTTACCCGACGCACCAGCGAGCGCCGCTTCTTTCTCACGCCCACCAGGAAGCGAACGCGCCAGGTCGAGTACTGCATTGCCGTCGCGGCGGCCAGACACGGACTGCGCATTCACGCCGTCGTCGTGCTCAGCAACCACTGGCACTGCGTCGCATCAGATCCAAACGGTGCAATGCCAGAGTTCTTGCGCGATACGCACTCGTGGGTCGCCAAGGTCGTTAACGCCGGGATCGGACGATGGGAGAGTCTATGGTCGTCAACGCAAACAAGTCTGGTGCGCGCCAACGGCGACAACAACGTGCTCAACCGCATCGTGTATGCGCTGGCAAATCCCGTGGCAGCTGGTCTCGTCGCTCACGGTCATTCATGGCCCGGCCTCAGAGCGAGCTGGCCGCAGAAGCGACAGCAGGTACCGCGGCCAAGATTGTTTCGAGACAGCGGGCCGATGCCAGAGCACGCCACGCTGGAGCTCGTCCGGCCGCCCGGATTTGAAGACATCGACGACAAATTGCTGACCGAACTGCTGGGTAGCGCCGTGGAACAGCGCGAGCAATTTCACCGTGAGGTCATGAAACAACAGGGACGCACGTTCCTTGGTCGCCGAACGATACGAAAGCAATCGGTCTTCGATACTCCGGCCCCGGGAGAGCCGCGGCGCCAAATGTCACCCCGCGTCGCCGAGAAGAACAAGTGGCGACGAATCGAGGCGCTACAACGACTGCGCGATTTCCTCGAACGATACCGGCGCGCGTATGCATTGTTCCGAGCTGGGTTTCGCGACGTCGTCTTTCCCGCCGGTACTTACAAGCTGAATCGCACCGCCGCCGTACAGTGCGCGCCTAGCTAGGGCGCGCTCAACTGTAGTGCTGGAAAGCGGAGCGAAAGCTCCGCAGTCCACCGGTGCGTCGCTGGCTTACTCTCGCGCACCGACAGGTGACCGCCCGTACTCACTTGAACAGGCAATCGGGCTGTCCGGCTGGTGCCGGACAACATCACCAACAACGCGACACACCAATGACGCCCACAAAGAACATCTATGACGATGTCCCTTGGTTAGGGCTCTGGGAGTGCAACGCGCCCAGACCGACAGGCACCGCGGAGCAGGTGGCAACCAGAAGGAGTGCATCCGCATGGTCAGCGCGAAGTCGCCGGCACAGATTGAGGGGATCAGGTGCTGTAGTACTCAGCTGCACCAACCAGAAGTCCTGACTTTGATGCACCACGGCCGCCCCGGCATCGGAGCCGTGCACAACGTGCAGCCTCCTGTCCGTCGCCCCCAGGAGAGATTCCATCCTGCTAAACGTGGCGCTCTCAGGCTCGATGATGAACGCAGAGGGCCGGTCTAAAGGCAGGCCACGCTCCACCTCGACACGCACCTCTTCCCGGACATGCTCGATTCTGCGTTGGAGCCGTTTTACTGAGATACGCCGGGGCAAGATGCAGTGGTTATCGGAGCCCCACGCAACGAGTTGCGGATTTTTCGAATCGGTGCGGACACTCCGGGGTGGGGTAACCTGCCCTCAACCTGCGGAGCAGCCCCCAAGCGCCGAAGGCGCTGCGAGCGCCGAAGGCGCGTAGCTCTCCACCGCCGTCAACAACCGAACGTTCTCCCCAGCGACCAGGGACTCGCTTCCTGGCGTTGTGGGCGACGGCGCGCCCCGGCCGCGCCCGCCCACTCTGCGCCAGGACTCGAGGCCCGTGTTTCCGCCTCCGGCGGAAACCGGGGCGCAGCGGAGGGAGCAGAGCGCCGCACCGGGCGCCCGGCGCCCGGCTTCGGCGCAACGCGACCAAAGCGCAGCCCCGCCGCACCAGCTCAACAAGAAAAAGCCAGTCGCGTATGCGACTGGCTTTCCTTGTTGAAGCGGGGCGGACGGGACTCGAACCCGCGGCCTCCGGCGTGACAGGCCGGCGTTATAACCGACTTAACTACCGCCCCTTACTCTTAAGTTTTCAACTTCCAGCTAGTTACTGCCCTCTTGCTACTCTGTACTACTTACCAAGCTAATAATCGTGGGCGCTGTAGGATTTGAACCTACGGCCACTGCCTTGTAAGGGCAGCGCTCTCCCACTGAGCTAAGCGCCCGGCACCTCAGAGAGGTCGGATGTATTTACGTGAGCAAACCCGTGTTGTCAATAGTTCTAGGACGCGTGTGTTTGCTCGACGTGATGATCTATCGTGCTGTCGCTGGTTGCACCGCCTGCCGTGATGCTCGTGCGCCAGTCGATGCTCTCGGTGGCCTCGTGCAGGAAGTCCGGCGAATTGTGAACCAGGGCCAATCTGAGCACTTCATCCATATGCGAGACCGGATGAATCGTCATCTGATCCATCACGCGCTCGGGGATGTCCTTTAAATCCTTCTTGTTTTCCTCGGGAATCACCACATCGAAGATCTCAGCCCGATGGGCGGCCAGAATCTTCTCCTTCAGGCCACCAATGGGCAGCACTCGGCCGCGCAGGGTGATCTCGCCGGTCATGGCCATATCCTGGCGGGCCGGGATGCGCAGCAGCGCCGACGCGATGGCGGTCGCCATGGTGATTCCTGCGCTCGGCCCATCCTTGGGAATCGCTCCCTCGGGGAAGTGGACGTGCAGGTCTACCTTGCTCTGGAAGTTGGGCTTCAGGCCCAGACTCTCGGTCCGCGATCGGATGTAGCTCATGGCGGCCTGGGCGCTCTCCTGCATGACCTCGCCCAGCTTACCGGTGAGCATCAGCTTGCCCTTACCGGGCAGCGCCGTGACTTCTGCAGGCAGCAAATCACCGCCGAAGATGGTCACTGCCAGGCCGTTCATCAACCCGATCTCAGGCCGGTCCTCGCGCTTGGGCTCGCGATACTTGAACACGCCGAGATACTTCTCGAGCTGGTCCGCCTTCACATCGTACTTCTTGCCCTCTTCCTTACCCGTCGACAACCAGTCGTGGGCGATCTTGCGGCAGCAGGTGGCCAGGGTCCGCTCCAGATTACGAACGCCCGCCTCCTTGGTGTAGCGATGCACGATCGTACTCAGCGCTTCGTCCTCGAACGTGATGTCGAGCTTGTCCACGCCGTTGGCTTCGAGCTGCTTGGGAATCAAGTACTGCTTGGCGATCGCGATCTTCTCCCACTCGGTGTAGCCGGGCAGCTCGATGATCTCGAGCCGGTCCTGCAGAGGAATCGGAATCTGATGTTGGGTGTTCGCCGTCGTGATGAACATGACATCACTGAGGTCGTAATCGAGATCCAGGTAGTGATCGTTGAACGTGTCGTTCTGCTCTGGATCCAGAACCTCGAGCAACGCCGATGCCGGGTCGCCGCGGAAGTCCTGACTCATCTTGTCGATCTCGTCGAGCAGGAACACTGGATTGTTCGTGCCGACTTTCTTGAGCGACTGAATGATCTTGCCGGGCAACGCACCGATGTACGTACGCCGATGGCCGCGAATCTCGGCCTCGTCACGCACACCACCAAGGGACTGGCGAACGAACTTGCGCTCTGTGGCCCGCGCGATGGACTGCGCCAGCGACGTCTTACCAACGCCCGGAGGGCCGACGAGACACAGGATTGGTCCCTTGAGTCGAGTGACCAGGGTCTGCACGGCCAGGTACTCCAGGATGCGTTCTTTGACCTTCTTCAGCCCGTAGTGGTCGGCCTCTAGAATCGCTTCGGCTTCGGTGATGTCCTCGCGGTCTTCGCTCTTCTCCGACCACGGCAGCGACAAACACCAGTCGATGTAGTTGCGCACCACGGTGGCTTCCGCCGACATGGGTGACATCATCTTGAGCTTCTTGAACTCTTTGAGGCAGCGCGCTTTGGCCTCGGTGCTCATCTCTTTGTTCTTGATGCGCTCCTCGAGGTCGTTCAGCTCATTCTTGAATTCGTCGCGGTCGCCGAGCTCCTTCTGAATGGCCTGCATTTGCTCATTCAGGTAGTACTCCTTCTGCGACTTCTCCATCTGCTTCTTGACGCGCGTCCGGATCTTCTTCTCGACTTGCAGTATTTCGATCTCGGACTGCATCAACTCGTACAGACGCTCGAGCCGTTTGCTCGCCGCAGGCGTCTCCAGAATCTCTTGCTTGTCTTTCAGTTTGAGCGAGACATGAGCAACGATCGTATCGGCGAGCCGCGCCGGCTCATCGATGGTCTGCACGGACACGAGCATCTCTGGCGGGATGCGCTTGTTCAGCTTGACGTAGTTTTCGAACACGGTCTGCACCGAGCGCGTCAGCGCCTGGAGTTCCGCGTCGGTCTCTTCTGGTTCTTCTAGCTCGACGATGTCGGCCAGGAAGTACGGACTGGTCTGGCTATAGCTGACGATCTTCGCGCGCTGTTTACCCTCGACCAGCACCTTGACCGTGCCGTCCGGCAAACGCAGCAGCTGAATGATGGTGCCGATGGTGCCGATACCGAAGATGTCGTGCTCCTTCGGATCGTTGGTCTTGGCCTTCTTTTGCGCCGCGAGAAGGAGCTCTTTATCCGCGGCCATCGCCTCTTCGAGCGCGTTGATCGACTTCTCCCGGCCGACGAAAAGCGGCACGACCATGTGGGGGAAAACGATGATGTCGCGCAGAGGCAGCAAGGGCATGCTGCGGGTGTCAGTCTCGTCGTCGTCGTTCTTAAAGAACATGTTGTGGCGGCTCCGTGGAGTGGTTGGGTGTTCAGCGAGTTCATTACTGTATTGCCTGAGTTCAGGAAAACAAGATCCGGAGAATAATGGCGGGATTCGAACATTTTTGTGGTGTTTCGGCCACGAAAGAAGTGGGGTAATCGGACCATGCCATACGTTTTGAACTACTTAGATGTTCAGCCAGGTTACGTGACTTTCCGGAGATGGAGGTGCCAGCCATTACGTTTGAGAGGCTTGGCATCTAGCCTGCTTTTAATATTCCACTCGTCTTGGAATCCGCCGTGTACACACCAACCTACGAACTGTTTCTCATCCTTGAGCCCCTGCGAAGGGGGTTTCGGCGCCTGTGCAAAGCCGTTGAGAGCCTCGCGACCGACGACGCTCCGGGCCTGCTCGGCACCGACATCTACTATCGCGCCACGACCGACGTGGCTTTACTCGCGCTGCGCTTCGACGAACGCGCGCTGACATACAAGCAACTCACGTGGGTCCTGGACTACGCCGCGGGTGCGGCCATCCCCGTACTCGACCCGGCGAAGTTGAGCGAAACCGATCGACGTCAGTTCTACCGCTCGTACCTCACCAGCTACAAGACGAAGATCGAAGACCTGTCGGGACCGGTCGCGGCTCTGTACGAACTCGGCCGTCGTTTGCGCCTGGTCAACAACACGCGCGCGCGCACTCATGGCGAAGGGCCCAAGCCCATCCCCGGTAAGCGCCAACCGCGAATGCTCACAAAAGAACTCTTCGGCGCGCCGGCGTCGCAACCGCAACCTGCCCCGAGCGCACAACCATCAGCCTCTCTTCCGTCGGGCGATGTTCCAGTGCGCGCCTCAATCCCTGGCGGTATTTCCCCCCGCGGAAAACTCGGACCAAGTCATCGCAGCCCTGATGAGCGACTTGACTACTCGCTCGTCGAACAAGCTGCGCTGGCCAAAAGGGCGTCTGCACAACGCGCGGCTACCGTGCGCACGCCCCTGACCGATGACGACCGCACCGCCCGGGACATTCCACCGCTGCATGTGGTGGATGAGGTGACGCAGAAACTAGCTCGAGGCAAAGACAAGCGGCGCCGGCGCGACGAAACTCTCCCCGCCTCTCCGAAAGCTCGCAGACCGGCCAGCGAGCCCGGAGCGACGCCAACGGCAGAGGTAGAGGAATCCACGGATGTGCCCATACACGTGGACAGCGGTGCCGATGGCTCAGGCCCGATCCACGAGGCCGCGATAGAAGTGCGATACCGCCGCGGCGGACAGTGGGCCCTCGCCCGCCTGCGCTCACTCAGCGTAAAGGGCGCGTATCTGGTCACCGGTGCCCTACCCCGCCTGGGCGATAAGGTCACGTTGGCGTTCGCATACGGCGACGACGGGGTGACTCTGCAAGCCAAGGTCTATCACATCACCTCGGTACGCGACGCAGCTGAGACCGGCTCGGCCGGATTCGCCGTCCGCTTCTCCCACCAGGCTTCACCAGAACGTAGCGACCTGATCGAGATACTCAAGCGAGCCCTCGCCGACGGCCTGCGCATCAAACCGCCGCCCGCCCGGGTCGCCGTGCGCTTTCCCGTATGCTGGCCCGTACGCGTCGGCTCTTCTCGCGGAGGCATCAAGGTCGACGTGCTCGACGTTTCAGCGGGCGGCATGTTCTTCACCACCAAACGCAACGTCGCCACGGATGAGTTGATGTTTCGCCTGCCGCTGGACAACGGCGACTCGCCGATACACGGACGGGTCAAGGTCGTGCGCAAAGTCGACCCGGAGACAGCCCAGCGCCGCGCGATGTTGCCAGGCTACGGCGTGTCCATCGTCGAACTCGACGGCACATCTCGTCGGCGCTACGCGAACTTCGTAGACCGCGTTCAACGTCGTTCGCAATCTCGCTTGTTCGTGGGCGCTGGACACGATCGAGTGCGCGACATCATGAGCGGGTTGTCGTCGGTGGGATACGAGGTCGTCGGCGCATGCGATCCGTGCGTGCTCAAGAAGTCGACCGAGCTCAGTGGGGCCAGCGTCGACATGGCGGTGATCGACGCGAGCCTGGGCAACCAGCACGTCAAACAGTTCCGCCAGGCGTTTGCTGAGCGGAACGTGCGTACCCTGTTTATCGGCGGCGAGCCCCCCGACAAAGCGCGGGCCGACGTCGATCGCCTGCTCGAAATCGCCTGAGATTTCGCCGCCCTGCCGCAACGCGCGGAGCAAAGTGCGGGCCACGTAAGTACGTGATGTAAGTCGCTTGCTGTGGCAGCCGCATATACGTACTCTTGAATTCTGCGCTGTGGTCGTCCGTCTTACTTTCATAGGGCAGTTCAATGAGAATGTTCTCTGGGGGACATATGAAAATTCGTAGATTGACCACCGCGCTGGCGGCGGTCGCGGCACTCACATTCGCGCTTCCACAATTGGCCGACGCCCAAGGCGCGCCACCACCACCGCCCGGACCCGGCGGCGGCGGACCCGGAGCAGGCGGACCACCGCCCGGACCCGGTGGTCCTGGCGCGCCAGTCATTGGTAAGCGCCTCGGTTGGACCTGGGGTGTCGACATGGCCATCGGCGCCATGAAGTCCAAGACATCCGGTTCGTTTGGTTGCGCCGGTTGTGACTACCAGCCCGCCGCATTCGGTTTTGGTATCCACGGCGGACTGCAGCTCACACCGCAGCTGGCCATTCTTGCCGACTTCCGCACAACTGGTCAGATGGTCGCGCAGGATGTGTTCGACGACATCTTCCTGTTCCAGTCCACGTTCATGGTCGCCGCCAAGTATCACGTCGCCCCGCGACTGTGGGTGCAAGGTGGCCTCGGTGGCGCGAACCTGTCGCTATCCGCCAATGATGGTTTCACCCAGGCTGACGAAGACGTCGCCAATGGTGGCGCGGTCATGGCAGCGGGCGGTTACGAAATCGCTAACAACCGGCGCATGTCCATCGACCTGAGCCTCCGCGTCGTCAATGCATCCTATGACGGCCTCGGCGACTCGATTCAGTCGGTCATGTTCGGGTTGGAATTCAACTTCCACCCACGCCCGCGCATCCGCGTGATGGCGCGCTACTAGCACCACCCAGCACCACGTAAAACCAACTCAAGGAAGGCGGGCCCAGTGCCCGCCTTTTTCTTTTCGGTCGTCGGAGCGCGTCTGCTGGCTTCGACAAAAAGAAAAGGCGGACCGTTTGGCCCGCCTTCTCAGCAAGTTTGGAAAGAAGCCCGTCCGGCTTCGATAAGAAGAACGCCTTCCTAGGCAGATTCCTTCTGTGATTCCTTGGTGTACATGACCATCGGCGCGGCGTGCTTCTCGATCACGTCCTCGTTGATGATCACTTCGCTGATGTTCCGCTCGCCCGGCGTGTCGTACATGATGTCGAGCAGCGCCGCTTCCAGAATCGCGCGCAGACCACGAGCACCGCTCTTGTGGGCCTGGGCCAGCATCGCGACCTTGTACAGAGCGCCCCGGGTGAACTTGAGCTTCACGCCGTCCATCTCGAACAGCTTCTGGTACTGCTTAACCAGCGCGTTCTTCGGCTTGGTGAGAATCTCGACCAGCGCATCGCCGGACAACTCGTGCAGCGGCGCAATCACCGGCAAACGGCCGACGAACTCGGGGATCATGCCGTACTTGAGCAAGTCCTCGGGCTGCACCTCTTTGATCAGCTCCCAGCGATCGCGCTCGCGGCTCGCCTTCATCACCGCACCAAAACCGATCAGCTTCTGACCGATACGGTTCTCGATGATGTCCTCGAGCCCGGTAAACGCACCGCCACAGATGAACAAGATGTCGGTCGTGTCTACCTGCAGGAACTCCTGCTGCGGATGCTTACGGCCACCTTTGGGCGGAACCGCCGCCAGGGTGCCTTCGATGATCTTGAGCAACGCCTGCTGAACACCCTCGCCGCTGACATCGCGGGTGATCGAAGGGTTGTCACTCTTGCGAGCGATCTTGTCGATCTCATCGATGTAGACGATGCCGTGCTGCGCGCGCTCGATGTCGTGGTCGGCGTTCTGCAGCAGGTTGACGATGATGTTCTCGACGTCTTCGCCAACGTAGCCAGCCTCGGTGAGGTTGGTCGCATCCGCAATGGCAAACGGCACGTTGAGAATGCGAGCCAGCGTCTGCGCGAGCAGCGTCTTGCCCGAACCCGTGGGGCCCAGCAGCAAGATGTTCGACTTCTGAAGCTCGACGTCGTCATCCTCGGTCGGCTTAGCGTCGATACGCTTGTAGTGATTGTGAACCGCGACGGCCAGCACCTTCTTGGCGCGTTCCTGGCCAATCACGTACTCGTCGAGGATCTGTTTGATCTGGGCCGGCTTCGGAATCGTCGTGGCGCCGTACGGCGTCTCTTCCTTGTCGATTTCCTCAGCGATGATGTCGTTGCACAACCCGATGCATTCATCGCAGATGTAGACCGTGGGGCCCGCGATGAGCTTCTTGACCTCCTTCTGCGATTTCCCGCAGAAGGAACAGGTCAGGCTGGCGCTCTGGCTATCTCGTTTGTCACTCGGCATGTAGATATTGGCGTTTCCGGATCTGTCGGATCAACTGCTCCTCAAACAAGTATGCAGCCTAATTGTGGCTCACCGTAATGCGAGACCCCACATTTTAAGAAGGGCCGCAAAACAACAGCCGCAAACGTCCGTTAATTGCCGTCTTCTCCGGCGCTTTTCTTGTGGGTGATGACTTCGTCGATGATGCCGTACTCGCAAGCCTGCGCGGCGCTCATGAAGTAATCGCGCTCGGTGTCGTTCTTGATCTTTTCCATGGTCTGGCCCGTGTGCTGGGTCCAGATGTGGTTGAGCTGATCGCGAGTCTTGAGGATTTCCTGGGCGTGGATGTCGATGTCCGTCGCCTGCCCCTGAAAACCGCCGAGGGGCTGATGGATCATCACGCGCGCGTGGGGCAGCGCGTAACGTTTGCCCTTGGTACCCGCGCCAAGAAGGAACGCGCCCATGGAAGACGCCTGGCCCATGCAGATCGTCGCCACGTCACAACGCACGTACTGCATCGTGTCGTAGATCGCCAGGCCCGACGTGACGTGTCCGCCCGGCGAGTTGACGTAAAGCATGATGTCCTTTTCCGGCTCCTCGGACTCAAGGAACAGGAACTGAGCAATGATGACGTTGGCGATCTCATCGTTGATCGGCGTGCCCAAGAACACGATGCGATCTTTGAGTAGCCGCGAGAAGATATCCCAGCCACGCTCACCGCGATGAGTCTGCTCAATGACGGTAGGAACCAGATAGTTTTTGATGTCAGCCATGTTCTCCCCAGTATAGGCCGTGCCCGAAGGAGCGAAAACTGCTCGAAGGGTTAGGCGCGAACTACTCGTCTTTTTCTTCGTCGCTTGCGTCTTCAGCTGCTTCTTCGGTCGCCTCGGCTGGTGCCTCTTCGCTGGCTTCCTCTGCTGTTGCAGCTGCAGCGGCCGCTGCGGCTTCTTCCGCCTCTTTGGCGGCGTCGGCCGGATCAACCTCGGTTATCGTAGCCCGGCCGACCAGCATATCAAGGGTCTTGTCCTGCAGTATTTGGAAGCGAATGCCGTCGAGGCGACCGTCGCGATCCAGGTCGGCGCGGAACCGGGCCACCGCCTGCTTACGCTGGGCGGCCATGCTGGTAAGGCGCTCGGTGAGCTCTTCCTCGGTGATCTCGATGGACTCCTGGGTCGACACCGCATCGAGTAGCAGCTGGCCACGAACCTCGTCGGTCGCCGCCGGGCGCATCTTCTCGCGCATCTCGTCGTCCAATGCGAACGCCTCGGCTTGCTCCGGGGGAAGGCCGAGCATCATCTTGAGCCGGTCGTGCTGCATCTGCACGGCGCGCTCGACAAGGGAGCTCGCCACAGGAATCTGATTTCGCTTCACGAGCTCTTTGAGCGCCGCGTCACGAAGCTCAGACTTGATCTGTTCTTCCTGGCTGTCCTCGAGCTCCTTGCGCGTGGCTTGACGCAGCTCGTCGAGAGTCTCGCCCTTGCCCGTATCCTTGGCGAACTCGTCGTCCAGCTCGGGCGTCTCTTTGCGCCGCGCGTCGAGGATCGAGATGGTCAGCTTTGCGGTCTGCCCCTTGATGCTCTCGTCGTGGTAATCGTCCGGGATCGTGATCTCGGTCTCGTGGTCTTTGAGATCCAGCGGCATGCCGGTCAGCGCTTCGATGAGCCCGGGAATCGGCTCGCGATCCGCGGCTTCCAGATCCACCGTCAGCTGAGGCTGATCGATTTCGTGCTCGCCCAGGGCGCCCTTGACTGAAAGCATCAAGATGTCGGTGCGCGTCGTCAGGTCGCGACCTTCGATGGGCATCAACTCGGTGGCTTCCCGACGCAGCTGCTCCACCGCGTTGGTGACCGCTTCATCGGTGACGTTCAGCGGCCGGCGCTGCAGCTCCATGTTGTCGAAGTTTTCGGCTTTCACTTCGCCGCGCACTTCAACGATGGCCTCGAACTCGAAGGGCTTGCCCTTCTTGATCGACAGTTCTTCGATGTCGACCTGCGGTTCGGACACTGCGTCGAGCTTGTGTTCGGTGGCGGCGGTGATGAACGACTCGCGCACCAGTTGCGTCGCAACTTCGGCGTGAATGCGTTTGCCGAACATGCGCTCGAGGACGCTGCGTGGCACTTTACCCGCGCGAAATCCTTTGAGCTTTACGCTCCTGCCCAACTCCCGGTAGGCAGTGCGCAGCTTGCCGCTCACGGTCTCCCAAGGGACCTCGACAATGAGCTTCTTTTCGACCTCTGAGACTTCTTCGATGCGAACGTCCATAACCGCCGGTTGGTACCACAACGGCTACCCAGTGTCAGCCACTTAGGTGGCTAACAGAAGCCGGCACGGCCTACCCAGGTGCCCGGCAAGACACGGCTAACAAGACTCAGCGACGCAGCAGGTATGTCGGCTGGCCGTCCCGCTCGGGACCTTGCTGAATAAGATCAACACCGTGCTCGCCCAAGCGAGCGCTGAACCCATCGATCCACGTAGCGCCGTCGTCGACGCCCGCCAGGTCGGCGATGTCCTTGACGGTCAGAGCACCCAGCTCGCCCAGCGCGGTGAGCACCCGTCGTTCCGCATCGGCCAGAGCCAACCCGGGTGGGAGCGTGCGACTAGCGAGCTTGGCCACCGGTCGGTTGGCTTTGCCTCGGCCCCGCCTCGACGGCATGACCGGCCCGCCCATGTAGCCGGTCGCGGTCGTGGCCCCCACCGAGCGTTTGGCCGCGGCGGCGAGTTCCGCTGGCGGCCGAGCAGGAACCGGCGATGTCCAGCCGCGTTTGCGCCGGCGCCCGACTGGCTTCTTGCTCGCCGACGGAATGTGCGGCGACGCCGATGGCGGAGCGGCCAGCGCAGGCTCGTAATAGCCAGGTACCGGTGTGCGCCTCGGCGGTACGACCTGACGGCGTTGCGGCGGCAGATCGCGGGGCGTGCCCGGAGCCCAGTACTGGGTTCGCTTGCGATCGAACAGGGGGACTTCGTCTTGCAGACGGGGCGGGTTGCCCTTGGAGCCGGCGAGCCGACGGGCCGCGGTCTCGAGTTCTTCGCGCAACTCCTGTGCGCGTCCGTCCACTGGAGGCTCGACGTGTATCCCCCAGGTGCCGTGAGGATCCGTTCCCGCGGGACCGATCGCGAGTTGCGCACCGTGCAGTTCGATCGTCGGCCGCGTTTGATCGCCGCAGGCCGCGAACGCGCGCATCAACACACGCTGCTCCGCCCACGAATCAGTAACAACCATGATCGCTCGATGACGGCTCGACCCCGACACCGGACTGCGCAACCATTCGTCGACAATTCGAATCCGCGCCATGCCCACAAAGCATACAAGGTGATACGCTTGCTCAGCAAATGGCTCGGTCGCACGGAACGGGACAGGTGAACCGAGACTCCCTGGCCTCCTGCGGCACGGGAGTCGTGTTCGAGTTCGGGGCGCTGGTGTTCCACCCTGAAAACGTCGAAATCGCCGACGACGTCTACGTCGGCCACTACGCGATTCTCAAAGGCTACTACCAGAATCGCCTGGTCATCGGCGCCGGTACGTGGATTGGTCAGCATGCTTTTCTGCATTCGGCGGGCGGGCTGACCATTGGCCGGACCGTGGGCATCGGCCCAGGCGTGCGCATCATCACGTCGAGCCACGACATCGCCCAGCTGGGCCCCAACGCGCCGATCATGGAAGGCGACCTGACCTTCGCGCCCGTGGTCCTGGGCGACGGCTGCGACATCGGGGTCAACGCCACCATTCTGCCAGGCGTCACCATTGGCGCGCGCGCTCAGGTGGGGGCAGGCGCCGTGGTCACCACCGACGTCGCCGCCAACACCATCGTCGCCGGTGTTCCAGCGAAACCGATCGGCGGGATCTAATGCGCGGCGTGTGGAGCGCGATCGGTCGCCAGCCGCCGGAATTGTTCGCTTTCGTTGGCAGCTTCATTTTGTTCGCCCTGATGGCCGCCCCCGGCATCGAATGGATGGACCCGGGCGAGTTGGCGGCGGCCGCATACACCCTGGGCGGCGCCCACGCACCGGGCCACCCCGCACACACTCTGCTGGGCAAGCTCGCGACCCTGCTGCCGTTTGGTGAAATCGCATTTCGCGTCAACCTGCTCAGCGCTTTCGCCATGGCCGCGGCGATCGCTGGCGTGTTGGCACTCAGTCGAGCGTTGCTGGCCGATGAACTCGTCGCCGCATGCGTCGGCGCTGGACTGGTCGCTTTGTCCCCGGTTACACAGCTCAACGCCACCCGAGCCGAAGTCTATGCGCCGACCACGGCGCTGCTAGTGTGGGCGATGGTCGCCACGGTTCGTTTCGTCCGCGCGAGCGCCAACGACAAACAAGACGCTGACGGCCGCTACCTGCTCGGCGCAGGCCTGGCCTGCGGACTGGCGGCGGCGTTCCACCCCGTCATCGCCCTGGCGGGCGCGCTGCCGATGATCATCGCCTTCTGCGTCTATGCGCCACAGCGCCTGCGCCGACTGGGCCCGGCCGCGGTCGGCCTCGGTGTGCTCGGACTGTGCTGCTACCTGTACCTGCCCGTGCGCGCCAATGCCGCGTCGGCACCGCTGCTCATGTGGGGAGACCCGTCGTCCCCCGGCGACTTGTGGACCCTCGTCACCGGCGGCGCGTATCAAGGCAACTTCTCGTTCGACGGTTCGTTCGGTCGATTCGCCGAGCTCATGTTGGTCCTGGGCGAAGGCATGGGCCTGACCATCCTGTTTGCCGGCATGCTCGGCCTGGCGTTCGCGACCCTGACCGGCCTGCGCGCGGCCAACATCATCGCCGCTTCCGCGTTTCTGGTCATCGGTAGCGCTGCGACCCAGAGCTACTACAACCCGGATATGCCCGGCTACGTGCTGCCGGCATTGATGCTGCTCGCCGTCGGACTCGCGCCGCTGACCGGAGCCGTGTTGCGCATGATGCCGAAGGAAGAAGGCGATAACGAACCGCACAAGTTCCGTCACGCCATCGCCGCGGGAGTACTGCTGCCCCTGGTTGCGATTGGCCTTATGGGCGGGGTAGTGCGCGCCGAAGATGGCGGATTTCGCCAACACGACGAGCCGCTACGCTGGTTCAGCGAGACCGTCGACCGAATGCCGCCCGGCCCCGGCATCTACTTCGCCGAAGGCGACCCGACGTTGTTCGCTGCCCAGTACGAGCGTTTCGTCGCTGGCGCGCGCCCCGACATCGCCATCGCCAACAGCGAACTACTTCGCGACCGCTGGTTTCTACGTCACGTGCGCCGACAACAGCCAGAATTGCGTACCGATAAGCTGCAGGGACGCGGCGGTTCGGTGGCGGCGCGCCTCGCCGCAGAGAACGTCGGCACCTGGGTGGTCGGCGGCGACCTACCATCGCTGCACAAGCTCCACGGCACGCCCATTGGCCGAGCGTATCTATACCAGCGAGCCCCCACTAAACCTGTCACCCTCGCGCCAGCTCCGTTCGATTTTACGGGCTACGTTGGTCGGCGCGTAGCACGTAGCATGGCCCTGGCTCGAGCGAAGCTAGAACTGTTCGCCAACCGATTCGATCAAGCGGCAGTCGCTGGTGGCCTCAGCGAACAGCTCGCCGAAGTCATGGCCCGGCTCAGCACCGCTAAACCGAGCGTGTTCCGACTACCGCTACTCGGCGCAGTCGAGCGAGGAAGCCCCCGTCGCACGAACCTGTTCATCTACGCTCCATGGCAAACGGATTTGCTCGGCGACGAAATCTTGTGGCGGGCCGGATTGCCCGACCGTGAGCTCCCCGCCAACGCACCGTTCGAGCGCCGGCTCCACCGGCAGTTGCGCCAGCTACTGCGACTCGAACTCACCCTCGCCGATGCGCCGCTACCGCGGCAAAGCCTGCGACTTGCCAAAGAAACCGTCACGTTGCTCCTTCGCACGGGTATGGCGCACTGCACCCGCGCCAACAACACCGACGCCCGCTCACTATGGCTCGAGGCAGCGAAACTGGAGCCCGGCCAGCGCCCCGCCAGTGAACTGCTGCGACAGATACAGCGCTGCACGTTGCCGCCAGGAAATTCCAAGACGCCCTGAGGCTGCGCCACCCCTCAGGCTTTGCTACCGTTACCCGGTGATGCGCAGAAACCTGGTAATCATCGGCCTCATCGCCACGTTCGCCGCGTGTGGAGCCACCGAAAAAAGCACGAAGCGCAAAGGGAAGCGGTCGAGCGGTAAAGCCACGGCTAGCAGCCTACTCAAACAGGGTATTCGCGCAGAGGCAAACGGCCAACCGACCCTCGCCCGAAAGAAATACGAGCGCTCCCTGCGCCTGCGGCCCAATCACTTCGACGCAGTCAAACGCCTCACCCGCTTGTACCTACGGCAGCGCAAGAACGCCAAGGCGATCAGGCTCGCGGAGGACTATCACGACCACAAGATGGAAGATGTCGCGGGTTCGCACCTACTCGCCCACGTGCGCATCAAAACCGGAGACTACAAAGGCGCGTTCGACACTCTATCCGAGATCATCGAGACTCATGCCAACAACGCTGCGGCGTACGAAAAGCGCGGCGCGGTGCAGGTACTCTTCGGCAAGTTCCCCAAAGGTGTCGCCGATCTGCAGAAAGCCGTGCAGCTCGCGCCGGACAACGTGAAATTCCGTGTGTCCCTCGGCTCGGGGCTTCAGCAGGCAGGCCGATTGAACGAAGCAGCGATCGAACTACGCAAGGCGCTCCAGGTCGAAAAAGAAAACCCGCGGGCACACCTGGTGCTCGGCATCGTGTTGCGTAAGAACAGCGACATCACCGAGGCGTATTACCACCACATGAAGGCGGTCAAATTCGCGCCAAAGAGTTCGCGCGCCCACTTCGAGCTAGGCATCACTCAGGACGCGCGCGGTGACAGCGTCGGCTCCGAAGCCAGCCTGGCCCTGGCGGTAAAACTCGACCCGGGCAACGCAACCAACTGGTACGCCTACGGAGAGATTTCCCGGGGACTCAAGAAGTGGAGCCGCGCGAAGAACGCGTACGAGACGGCGCTGAAACTCAAACCCAAATTCGGCAAAGCCAGATCGAAACTCGCGGTGGTGCTCTACTACCTGAAACAGTACGAACGCGCCGAGGCGATGCTCACGGTTGAGATCCGCAAAAACCCGAGAAAACCCTACGCGTACTTCAACCTGGGCCTGGTGTACTCAGCCCAGAAGAAGTACGGCATGGCCATTGGCTCCTTGCGCAAGTTCATCAACCTCGCGCCCAAGGGCGACGGCGACGTCAAAGAAGCACGACGCAAGATCCGCTGGATTCGCAAACGCATGTAGCGCTGGAGTAGCGCTGGAGTAGCGCTGGAGTAGCGCTGGAGTAGCGCAAGCGCGTAACTACGGGCCCGACACGCCGTACAACTGGCGCTGGGTTTCGATGGAGTCACGGATCTTTTCGAACAGCTGGCGCGATGACGGCATGCCGACCAGGGTCAGGTGCGGCTCGTCCGTATCCGCCGTGTAGATGTCGATGTAAGAGATGCGCAGCACCCGGTCCCACAGTGATTGCCGGTAGCGGATATCGTGGCAGCGCCACAACTCGAGGATGTCGATCTTCTTGCCGATGAAACCGCTCTCGGTTTCGACGTTCTTGATGGTGATGCGAATCCGCCGAGAATTGCGGTACCAGGTAATGCCGAGGAAGAACAGCACACCCAACCCCACCGGAATCGCTACTGCCAGAAACCGTGACAGGGTGGTCACGCCGAACTTCTTGGCCATCCAGTTGCTCACAATGGGTACGAGCACGGTCGCCAGGGTGGTGTAGAAGTACTCGCGAAAATACGCCTTCCACGACGGCGAGCCCGAGTACAGGACGCCCTTCTCTCGGCTTGCGCCCCGCGCCTTTTCTCTACGCGCCCTGGCTTTCTCTTCGTCGCTGATGACGCCGTCGCCGTCGTAGTCAACGCCGTCGTCGTCATCGAATTCTTCATCAGCGGCAACGTCGTCCGGATCGTCACCGTCCGGCCCATCGACGCCTGCGTCGTCGTCATCATCAGTGGAGCTAGCGGGCGCCGGCGAGGCGGTCGCCGCGGCGTCGGACCAATAGTCATCGTCGGACGCGGTGCGTTGCGGCGTGTCGTCGGCCTCGCTGGCCTCGGACTTCGCGTCCCCTTTGCTTGCCGGCGACTTGGCTTTGCCAGGAGCTGCCTTGGCTCCCTTCGCTGCCTTGGACTTCGGTTTGCTCTCCCCGGACTTGGACTCAGCCTTGGGCTTCTTCTTCGCGCTTGCGGTCGACGGCTTCTCGCTCGCCTGCTCAGAGTCCGCGGCCCCGGGCTGAGGCGCGTCCGCAAGAAATGACTGACAATAGCGACACTTGATCGCCTCGTCCTGAATCATCTCAGCGCAAAAGGGACACTTCTTCATCGGCGATCAGATCGATGTAAGGGTGGCTGCCTGTTGTGGAGTGAGCTGTCGAGGTTAGGGAACGCTACATGCGGTAGCCGAGACCAAACATCATCTCGAATCGGCTAAGCGCGCTGATATCGTCGGTCAGCCCAGCGGGAGCCGGGCTATACGAGAAGACGATCGGCAGGGCCGTAACCACGATATTGTCGGTGAGCGCGTAGTTAGCGCCAGCGGCGATGCGCACGTTGAATGAGCTGAGAGCGCCGGACGCAGAGTCACCCGCCGGGATGAACGGATTGCCGTCCGCAAGCCCCGAGAAGATCAACAGGCCCATACCGAACTCGCCACGCAGGGACAACTTGGGGTTGATGTTGTAGCTCGCGCCCGCGTTCGCCAGGATCGAACTCATCAGTGCTGTGCCCGTCGTCGTGCCCATCCCAAGATCGGCGCCTTCCCACGGAACAGAGGTCAGCGTGAACGCTGCGCCGAAGTCAGCATTGATCTTGCCGAACTGCTTTGGGTAGCCGAGGCCAGCGCCGAGTGAAAACAGCACCGGCGTTTCGTTGTCACCAAGGGAGACGAACGACGGTCCAGCGGTAACGGTGGTGTGGATCTTGGTCGGCTGAAACGCCTGACCGATGACAGGATCGTCTTCGGGCGGATCGTCTTCGGGCGGATCGTCTTCGGGCGGATCGTCCTTCTTGACCACGACCTTCTTGACCGGCGGCTTCTTGACGGGCGGCTTCTTGACCACCGCGACCTCGGGCTCTTTGCAGCGCGCCGAGTACAAAGTGATCAGGTCCGCGGCGCGTTTTTCCACCGCGAGCTTGCGGCTCGCTGCCGGCAGCCGCTTGGCCATGCCCAGGTAACGCTTGTAGTACTGAAGCGTGTGCGGGCAGTCCAGAAGCTGTTTGTACGCCTCGGCCACGTTGTAATAGAAGATCGGCGCCGGGTATTCGGCGAAAGCCTTGAGATACAGCTCGATGGCTTTCTTGAAATCCTTAGCGTTGTACGCCGCCACGCCCTGCAAATAGATCTGCTTGGCCTTCGTCTTCGCGGCAGCGTTCTGCGCCATGACAGCGCTCGCCGACACAGTCAGCGACAGAACTCCGACGCAAAGTGCGACTAAGAACATTGATGTGCGTCCGTGCGTGGACGCCTGGCGTTGATAGCTGTTCATCTCCATCTTTCAAGCTCGCTTGTTGAGTGAATGTAACAGCGGCGACAGGCTAGAAAGGCGACACAGGACCGTCGTCGTCTTTCGGCTTCTTGGTCGTACCCGTTTTGCCTGTCTTGCCGGTCTTCCCCGTTTTACCGGTCTTGCCCGTTTTCCCCGTTTTCCGACGCTTACGCGATAGCCGCACTTCACGTGCGATCGCTGGCCGACTGAGCTGAACCGTCTTGGTGGAACTGTGGTACCCGTCCTTCTTGACCTTGATCGACACAGTTTTGCCGGTGCGCTCCAACTCGAACGTCACAGGCGTGTCGCCCTCCGAGGTCGCCTTGCCATCGACATAAACCCTCGCCCCCGCTGGGATGGACTCGATTGTGATCGAGGACATCTTCTTCTTTTCGGGGGTCTTGACCGGGTCCTTCTTGATATCCGGTTTCGTCGCCGTCTTGTCGTCCGGCTTCGTCTTGTCGTCGGGCTTCGTCGCCGTCTTGTCGTCCGGCTTCGTCTTGTCGTCCGGCTTCGTCTTGTCGTCGTCGGGCTTGGTCTTGTCGTCGTCCGTCTTGTCGTCGTCCGGGTCGGTGACGTCGGCTTTCTTGTCGTCCTTGTCACCACCACCGCCACCGAGCAGCGCGAACGCGCCACCGGCAAGACCGAGAACTACGACCGTAATGATAGCGATCAACCCCAGACGCTTGCCGCCGCCGCCCTGCTGGGGCACCGGCCCCTGGTTGTAGCCAGCGTTGTAGTTGCCAACGGCAGTCGGTTGGGGCGTTGGCTGGAACGGCTGCGGAGTCATCGGCACGTAGCCCTGAGGCGACGGCGTCAGCGGCGCGACCACGGGCTGCGAGCCCAGATGAGGCATCGGCGTGATCGGTGTTCCGTGGGGGCCCAACTGGAAGGGCTGATTGCTCTCCTGCAAGACGTGGTTGGAGAACCCATTGAGCCCGCCATGAGATTCCACGTAGCTGACGGGATCCGCCAGCGCGTGCATCAGCTCGTCCATGCTGGGAAAGCGTGCCTCTGGGTTCTTCTCCAGAGACTTCATCACCACCGCTTCCACGTGGGGAGGGATCACGCCACGGATCGTCGATGGTTTGGCCGGAATCTGGGTCAGGTGCTGAACGAGCACTTCGCCGTAGCCTTCGCCTTTAAAGGGAACGCTCCCCGTCAGCATCTCGTACAGCAGAATGCCCAGGGCGTAGATATCTGTGCGGTGATCGACGTTGCCGCGACCTTCACATTGCTCCGGGGACATGTACGCGGGCGTACCCATGACGATGCCGGTACGGGTCCGGCGCGACCCTTGTTGGTCGCCGGTCAACTTGGCGATGCCGAAGTCCAGCACCTTGACGAAGTCGGCCTGGCGGTTGCGCTGGATCAAGATGACGTTGTCAGGCTTGAGATCCCGGTGCACTACCTCGTTGCGATGGGATGCGCCGAGGGCGTCGGCAATCTGAATGCAGATGGCCAGTGCCCGCTCTGGCGCCAACGGCGACTCGCGGCGGATGAGGTCCGACAGGGACTCCCCCGCCAGGAACTCCATGATGAAATACACCATGCTGATGCCGGACTCATGGGGCAGCACCCCATAGTCGACGATGTCGACGATGTTCGGATGTTGGATGTCGTTGACGGACTTGGCTTCGGTGAAGAAACGCCCGACGACGTCCTCGTTACTTGCGAACTCAGAGTGGAGGACTTTTAGTGCAACTTTCTTTCCGATAAGAGGATGCTCCGCCATATAGACGGATCCCATCCCGCCCTCGCCGAGCTTCTTACGGATCTCATAGTTGCCAATCGTCAGGCCAATGAGCGGATCCTGCGATGCAGGTTGCTGCTCCATCAACGTCTCCCTACCAGCAAGTTTAGCCCACTTTCCTCAAGTTCTCACGGTTTAGTGACCACAGTGTTAGTTGATCGAGGCAAGACCGCCAAGGTGTGACTCGTTTCGCAGGACACTGCTTGGCTTTTCGTACCGGTGAGCAACTGATGATGCGCCAACGCCCATAAACTGAAACCGCTTACAGCGGCGTCGACTTCCCGGGCAAGCCAGAAAGCACCAAATCCGCCGCCACGGCACTCCCGGTTCGCGGCTCAAGGGAAATAACCAATGATTCCAACTGCTCGCATTCTGAGCGTGGTTCGCCAATTCCCTAGATAGTTGACTGCGCCCACGAGCGTGATACTCGAAATGTATGAGGCGGGTCTTAAGCGTAGCGATTGCAGCGGTCATGGTGATGGCCGCGGCAGATGCGGACGCGAAGCGCAAGCGACGAAAGCGGAAGCGCAGCAAGGCAGTACCTGCGCTGACCAAAAAGGGCCTGCCCAACGTCCAGGCCAAGGCCGCCATAGTTATTGATGTCAATTCGGGCGAGGAGCTGTACGCCAAGAAGGCGGACGCGGTGCGCAAGATCGCCTCCACCGGCAAGATCTTCGTGGCCATGGTGGTGCGCAACCACAACATCGACCTGACGGCGCTCACCAAGATGAAGAAGATCGATTTGCGCTACGCCAAGGGCGGCGCGCGATCGCGACTGCGACTGCATCACAAGTTCCGCAACCTGGACCTGCTGCGCGCCATGCTGATCTCGTCCGACAATCGGGCGTGCACCGCGCTGGGCCGCGCAATTGGCCTGTCGCCCAAACAGCTCGTCCGCGAGATGAACAAGCTCGCCAAGTCCATGGGGCTGAAGAAGACGAAGTTCACCAACCCCTCCGGCCTTCGCGGCAACGTGTCCACGGCCCGGGAGCTGGCGAAGTCGTTGCACAAAGCGATGCTCGACCCGCTGCTGGCCAAGATCATGGGCACTCGCGAGGTCAGCGTTCGCTCCATACACAAGAAACGACCGCGCAGCATCACGTACCGCAACACCAACGTGTCCCTGCGCACGTCGCGCCATCGGGTCACCGGCGGCAAGACTGGCTTCACCCGCGCCGCCGGGCACTGCCTGATCATTACCGCCGAACTGAGAGGCCGAGAGCTAGCGATGGTCTTTCTCGGCACCAAGGGCAAGCTCACGCGCTTCGCGGATTTCAACCGGGTCGCGCGCTGGATGCTCCGCCGGCGAAACAAAACGCCGCGCATGTAGCTGGTAGCCGGACGATCTCAGCGACGCCCCGGTGGGCCTGCTAGACTCGACGAGTGACCTGGTCTCGCCGGGAAGTGATGCAAATGCTCGGGGCGGGGGCCGCCGCTTCGACCCTCGCGCCGTTGCTACAAGCCTGCGGCGGTGCAGCAACCAGTAGGGCGCGCTTCGGCGGTAAAGCGCGGCGACCACTGGACCAGATCAACGACCAGGTGCGCGGCGCGGTCCGCAGATTGTCCCAGCGGTTCGACGATGTGACCGCGTACGTGGTGCGAACAAACAAGGGGCGCGCCGTCGTCGACGAGACGGAAAAACAAGTCGACACCCAGACCTACACGTCCCTGGTGTTCCGGGCAGTCAGCGCCGCGGGCGTGTTCGAACGCGCAACCACCGATCTCAGCGACAGCGGGATCGACCTGGCGGAGCTTCAGATTCGTCAACGCGCTACGGCGCCCAACGCACCAATCAAACCGCCGGCTCAAACTGCCGTAGCCACCGAGCAGTTCACCACGCGCATGCGCATCGATCCACGTTCGAAGACGCCCCAGGATTGGTTGGCTCTGCTCGAGAAACTCTTCCAACGTGCACGCAAGGCCGGCGACAGCCGCATCGTTTATCGCGGCGCGTACCTGGTGATCGACGACAGTGAAAGTGTGTTCGTGACATCGGACAAGGAAGTCACTCAGCGGCTAGTGCGCACGCACACTGGGGTTACGTTCGTCGCCTGGACCGGCAACAAACCGAGTGTCGACGAGGCCAGCAGCGCTGGCACCTATGGCCTCGAAGCGATGAACCTGGACGCTGTGAAGCTGGCCAACGCCGCGCGCCGAGCCATGTCGTTGCTCACTGCACGGGGAGCTCGTGACTTCGATGGTCAGGTATTGCTGGACCCAAGTGTCGTCGCCCTGCTGGTAAAAGATTGCCTTGGTCCGGCGCTCAGCGGCGATCGTTGGGCCAGTGGCGAGATCGATGGCCGGAGCAGAATCGGCAAGCCCATTGGCTCGAGTCTGATCAATCTGATCGACGACCCGACCACGCAGGGCAGTTTCGGCGCCTACTTCGTCGACGACGAAGGCCACAGGGCAGGGAGAACCAACCTGATCAAGGCGGGTAAGCTCGTTGGCCCGATCACCGACCTTGCCAGCGCAAAGACACTTGGCCTACCGCACACCGCCAACGGCAGACGACCAACTCAGCTAGCACCAGCGCGCCCTCACTTCAGCACACTGTGGCTCGGCCCGGGCCAACGCAGCCGTGACCAACTGATCGAAGCAATGCCGTCGGGTGTGCTCGTGCGCGGCGGCGTGCGCGCACAGTTCGATCCGGTGACATGGCGCATCGTCGTGCGAGCGGAGCGCGCGTTCGAAATCACCAACGGTCGCCTTACCGGTAAACTGTTCGCGGGCGTCGACCTGGTGAGCGACCTGCCCACGCTGCTGGCATCAGTTACCGGTATGTCAGACAGGGTCGAGTATCACGACTTCGGTGGCGACGTGCCGACGACTACCGGCGGACCGTACATGCTGACCCGAGCAAAACTGGTGGGACGCGTATGAGCCAGGAGCGCAGCGGATCGCGCAACGTCAGCAAGGTGACACGGCGGCGCTTCAAGCGCATCGAACGCGTACTGCGACGGGCGCAACTCGACGAGTACATTATTGTCGAACACAAACAACGCCGCGTCGAAGTTGGCCAACGTTCGCTGCGCACGGTACACGCGGCTGATCAGCGCCAGCTAGAGGTAACCCTTTATCGAGATTTGCGCAGGGGGCGTGCCAGCGCATCGTTCATCGTGACCGACGTAGAGGACATCAATGCCATCGACACCCTCGTCGCCGCAGCAGCAGCGCGAGCAAGTCACGGCCTGGGACCCGAGTGGCGGCTGCCCGCGCCCGCCGCACCCGCACGCGTCGACCTGGCGGATAGCGCGATCGTCGGGGATCCAGAGGGCGTTGCCATGGCCTCCATGGAACAGCTCTTGCGCCCACAGAGCCAGCAAACGAGACCGTGGAAGCCAACCGATGTACGAGTCGTGGCACGCGCGCGTGAGACGACCGTGCTGACCAGTACAGGATTCGTCCGCACCAAGACCGAGTCGTTCCTGGAGCTGGACGCGGTGTTGCGAGCCCAAGCCGTAGCGCACCAAATTCATCACCGTGCGCGTCGGCGCGAAGACCTGAACATCGAGGCGCTGCTCGACACGGCGGCGGTGCGATTGCGCGACCGCGCGGCAGCAAAACCGGTGACCGCCGGGCGCTATGATCTGGCCCTCGAACTCGATGCCATCGTTGGCGCGACCGGGGCCGAGCACACCGGGCCGAAGCGTTACGCCTGGTTCGCGAGTTTCGTCGCCCAGGCCAACGCAGAGACCCAGCGCAGAGGGCTCGCGCGCTACAGCACCGGCAAGAGCGTCTACGGCTCACGCACCGTTCGCGGCGACAAGCTCACGCTGACCAGTGACGGCACCCTCGCTCGTGGCTGGTACAGCTCGCCGTTCAGCAACATGGGCGAGGCGATTCGCTCGTTCCCGCTGATCAACAAGGGCGTCGCCGCGCAGCCATCGCTGAGCCTGCGCGAGGCTGGCTTGCGCAAGCAACTCAGTAACGGCGGTGTGCGTAATCTGGTTGTCGCGCCGGGCCGGCGGCCAATGGCCGCGCTGCTGTTGCCCGGAAAGCGGCCTCTATTGAAAGTCAGCGAACTGGCGAGCCTGGACATGGATCCGCTCACCGGCGAGTTCTCGGCCCAGTTAGCGCTGGGCTACCTGCAAGCTGGCAGCAAGAGTGTTCCGGTGACAGGTGGCTTCATACGCGGAAACCTGTTCGATCTATTTGCCGATGTCATCATGGCCCGCGAAACCGGATTTCATACCTGGTATGCCGGGCCTCGCTTATTGCGCTTCGGCAACGTCGCGGTGCACTAAGCACGGGCTCAGTTGACCACGGACACCGCGCCGTTGACGGTTCGCAGTTTCATCTGCGAACGGTCCAACTGTTTGGGAACCCGGGCGTGGATCGATCCGTTGACAGTGGCAGCGGTCAGTGGCCCGCGTTTGACGGTGACCTTGATGCGACCGTTGACACTCTTCAAATCAGCCGGGCCCAGGGAGTCGATGGCCAGGGAGCCGTTGACCGACCGTGCCTTGATCGCCGCCTGGATGTTTCTTGCGACAAGCCCGCCATTGACGGTGGACAGGTCCAGCAGAATGCCCTTTGGCAGTTTCACGCGTAACTCGACCGACGCGTGGCTGCCACTGACATGACCATGTGAGTACGCGCCCCGAGGGCCGCACTTGCTGCTGGTCGAGGGCCACAGCACACAAACGGTGATGGTGCCGTCGTGGGGCACGACCTTGATCGTCGGCTGAGAACCAGAGCCACTGCCGCGCACCTTGGCCGTGACTTCGACCCGATTCCCGGCGCTGCCTTCGACTTCGATCGAGCCGTTGAGATTGCGCAACCAAACCTTCTTGCCGGCGGCCACAGTGCCGGCCCAACGAAACCCCTGACTGCTCTTGGACACTACGGTTGGGGCCGAGCCATTGCCCGCGACCGTGGCTCCCGGTGCCGATGGCACCGCGGGGGTCGTGGGGCTCGTCAAGCCGGTGCCCGACTTACTCGTCGGCGGTGGACCGCTCGAAGTGCAAGAAACAACACAGAACGTCGCTAGTATGGGAACCCAGTTCTTCACATCATCCTCCTCAGTCGATAGGGAGTGACGTCACCGCCGGCGCGGTTTCGAAATATTCACCTGGGACTACTTCTTTTTGAGTTTTAGCTTCCCCGAGAACGAGCGCGCCTTGATTTTGCCCGCACCGCTGCCGTAGGTGCCGCTCAGTCTCCGACCACCGTGCTGGTTGCGGCCGGACTTGCTGGTCTTGATACCTAGAGCGTCCTTAAAGCTGCCAGAGAACGATGAGTAGCTCACCTTGAACGAGCTGGCCTTGTCGAGGCTGAGCTGAAGGCGGCCCGATAGGGTGTTCAAGCGCATGGAGCAGCCTTTTCCGCAGCGTCCCACCCAGTGCAGGTCGCCCGAAGTAGTGCTCGAAACCAGCTTCGAGTTGGCCTTGCCCGTGCTCTCGATGTGCAGGTCGCCCGAGACGGTCTTAGCCGTGACCGACCCGGTGATCTTTTTCAGCTTCACGTCGCCGCTCACGCTGAGCACCTCCGCGTTGCCGGCACCGCTGACTTTGACGTCACCGGACACGGTACGCAACTTGACGTTGCCGCCGATGCCTTTGACTTTGATGTCACCGCTGACCACGCCGATATTCGCACCGCTGCCAGCAGGAAGGCGGATCGTTACCCTGCCTGAACGCAGCATCTGACCGCCAAAACCGATCTTATACGCGCTGCCCTTCTTCTTGACGGTGACTTTGCTGACGTTGCTGTTCGTGACCACGACCTCGATGGACTTTGCCTTGCCTACTGCGACATCGAAGTCGGCGCTGATAGCTTTGACACGAACGGTGACCGGCCCTGCCACAGTCTTCGTGATTGCGGCACGGTTGGATTGTGAGTGAGCAAGGCCAGTCACCGAAACACACGCCGCTATTAGTGCAGCCTGTGTCAAAAACGTTTTGGATTTGTGGTTCATTAGATATCCATTCCTTCTGCCGCGGACTGAAGCGTGCGCACGTACGTAGAGTACGCATCGAGCACGCGAACGCGGCCATCCAGGTCATCTCCGGCAGCCAGGCGCGCAGCGCGCAGCCGCTGGAGGTTGTCGTTCATGTCTTTTTCGTAGGTGCGAACGAGCGCCGGAGAGTCACTGCCATGGCGGTTCCGATACTCTGTTCTGAGCCTTTGTAGGGCGTCTACGTACTGTTTTTCGGCCGTATCCATATCGGCCATGCCGGCGACGCGCACGACCGCCGACTTGTTCGCCACCGGCGTCGAACGCTCGATGACTTTGGTGATCACACGCGGTGATGTGGTGGTCGTCGGCCCGGCGAAAACGAACAACGCGGCGGCGGCGGCGGCGGCGGCGACGAAGCCAGATGAGAACGCAATCAACGTGCGCGACCGAGGCGAGGCGGCCGGCGCGGTTGTGGCGAGATCGCCAGCGATGGCGGATTCGACTCCCGCCCAGAGATCATCGGCGCCCGGTGCTTCGTCCCTTCGCGCCTCGAAGGCGGCCATCTCGGCCCGCAGCCAGTCTTCCTCTTCGGCACAACTCGCGCAATCGGCGATGTGCGCTGCAACCTTGGCGGCATCAGCATCTGCCAACTCGTCGCGCACCAGGGCTTCGATGTCTTCGCTTGGGAATGAACAACTCATGAAACACCTTTGAGGTAACTCTTGAGGGAGTCGCGTAGCTGCAGGCGTGCGCGGTGGATTTCGTTTTTTACTTTGCTCGGGGTCCAGTCCATGACCTTGGCAATCTCGGGGTAGCCGAGTTGATGATCGAGGCGGAGAACCAATGCGGTGCGACGGTCGTCGGTCAGCTTCTCGAGAGCCTGACGCAACATCACATCGGACTCCCGACGCAACAGTTCGTCTTGTGGAGACGGTGCTACGAATCGAGCACTCGACTCGGCGAGAGCCTCTTCGCGAAACTCGGAATGCCGCTGCTGCTTCTTGAACGCTCTGGAACGCTCGCGAAACACGTTGCGAGCGATGCCGAACAGCCAGGGACCGAGCCGCGTACCATCGCGCAGGGTTGGCAGAGCCCGGTGGGCACGCACAAACGTTTCCTGGGCTGCTTCGTCGGCGCTGGCCGGATCCCGAATCAGGTCGCGCAAGAATCGCCGAACCGCGGGGGCATGACGATCGAAGATGCGCCGGAACGCTTTGGCGTCGCCCCGGCGGGCGCGAGACACCAGTGCCTGCTCCATGGATACAGGTGGGCTCTTGTTGTCAGCTACGTCAGCTGCCATTTGGTTCGCACCCACCATGCCCTAATGTGAGCCGACACGGCCCGTGGTTTCGAACTTTCGCGGTACGGCTTAAAACCCCAATGATAACGGCGGAGTTGCTCCCCGTAGCCTGACCCCCGGTTGCGGGGCTGCTATTCGGCGCGGACTTCCAGGTCGAAGGCGTCGGCGATGTCTTTGTGGGCTTCGCCAAGGGCCTTGATGGCTTTGTCCTTTAGCTCGTCGAGGTTGGGGGCGCCGTCGAAGTCGAACCAGATTTTGATCGCGTTCATATCGTCGCCTGATGGGCGGATACGGATCTCGGCTGGGGACCAGTCGTCGCTCTTGTACGACTCGAGGAATTTCTCAATGGTGATGACCGCGTCGTTGATGTTCATGATTAAGCCTCCCTTACATTCTATGCTATATAGCGACGCCCTGCGAGAGTGGCGGAATTTGGTAGACGCGCTGGATTTAGGTTCCAGTGTCCAAAAGATGTGGGGGTTCGAGTCCCCCCTCTCGCACTAGCCCCAAAGGAATGATGCGCCCGGTTTTCGGGTGCATTTTTTCGTTTGGGGCTAGTGCGAGAGCACCCGCGCGAAGCGCGGGTGGCTCGGGCCGTAGGCCCGAGCGGGGGACTCGAGTCCTACGGCCGTGGAGCTCGCCGCTGGCGCGGCGGCCGGCCGGGGGGCCGGCGCCCAGCCGGGAGGCTGGGCAGCTCGCCGGCCTTCGGAAGCGAGTCCCCACCGTTCGTCCCGTACGTTCGCTCGGTTGGGGCGGCTGGTCCGATAACGGTCGTGACGGTAACTACCGCGGGTAGGGGCGGGGTTTATCCCCGCCCGCTGCTCGTCGCGTGACGAACCCGTGGTTTCCAACCACGCACCACGACCGTGCGCGCCCTGCCCTACTTCTTCTTCGGCGCGGCTGGGGCGCCGCGGAGGGTGTCGGAGGGTGTCGCGGCCCGGCGATCTTGGTGGGCCTGGCGGTACTGGGCGCGGTATGCGGCGACCGCTTCCTGGTAGGCGTGGAGTTCTTCGGGGGTCGCGTGGGGATAACCTCGGGACCCATGTGCGCTGTGGCCGGAGTACGGACTCGGCGGTGATTCCGCGGGCCGCTCTGCCGGTCGTTCCGCTGGTCGGGGTGCCGGTCGCGGAGCGGGTCTCGGTGCCGGTTGAGCCGCGGGTCGGCTTGGTGCCGCACCGGTTACTACCGGGTTGCTCGCTGGTGGTGCCGCTGCTGCTCCCCTCACAGCTCCGCCGCCACCTCGGGGTGCCCCGCCGCCGCCCGGTGCGCCTCCTGCTGCGCCGCCACCCGCACCGCCGCCGCCGCCGCCACCACGCGGTGTCACGCCTGACCTCAGCATGTGTTCCAGCAGCTGGACCAGTCTCGCGAACACCTGCTCCATCGGCGCGGGCATGCTGACTTCGGGCGTCTGCAACTTCTCCATCGCGGTGATTATCGGCTGCAGCGGCATGTACGCATCTTTGGCTGCCTCGACAGCGCCGGCCTTGGCCGCCTGGGCCGCAGCCGTTGCCGCCGTGCGAATGCCGCGCAGCTCTTCCACCAGGCCACCGAACTGGTTCTGCGCCTGGCCATTCGAGCCTGACGTGAGCGCCTGACTGATGCCGGCCAGCTGCGCCGAAAGGCCGGCGAAGTGCTGCTCCAGTCCACCGCTAGCTCCCGCGGTCAGAGTCTTGTTGATGCGCTCGAGCTCCTCGCTCAGCCCGGTGAGCGTACCGGTCACCCGAGTCACCGGATCATCTTCGCCACCGCCCATGCGTTTGGTGCGCACGTACTCTTCTTTGATTTCCTGCCAACGCTCGAGCTTCTCGCCGCTGAGCAAGCCACGCATCTCGGCAAGCTTCAGCAGGTTCTGCTCCGCCTCGGTGGTCAGCGTCTGTGACTCACCCAGGTAGTGATCGTCGATGAGCGCGTCGATCTCGGCCTCTGTGTTGGCTGGAACCACTTTTTCGGCCAGCTTGCTCATGTTGCGGTAACTACCCTGCAACTTGAACGGCGGCTCGGTCCGGTACGTATCGTCCTGTCCCGCCGACATGATGTACTGCTGGTTGATCATCAGCAGTACCTTCTGACAGCGGAACACGTGGCGGAACGTCGACAAGATGTCGCCAAGCTCCACCTCGGAGTAACCGTGCTCGAGTTCGGACGACGCGACCTGCTCCCCCTGGGCCATACGCACCAGCTTGTACACGTCGGACTGCTCACGCATGGCCAGCGGAGCCAGGATCGGGTTGGCCGTCAGAGAGTTCTCGATATAGCTGAGCGCGAACAGATCATCTTTGCCGTGCAGAATGTCGCCCAGGTTGTAGATGTCGGCACGGTTGGCGAGCATGTCGGGAATCTGGAACTTGTCGCCAGATTCCGTGTACGGGTTACCGGCCATGATCACGCAGAACTTCTTGCCACGCATATCGTAGGTCCGGGTCTTGCCACGCCACACACCCTCGATGCGTCGCTGGCCGTCGCACAAGGAAATGAACTTCTGCAGCAACTCTGGATGCGTGTGCTGAATGTCGTCGAGGTAGAGCATGACGTTGTTGCCCATCTCGAACGCCAGGTTGATCTTCTGAACCTCTTGTTTCGCCGTCGCGTTGGGCGCCTCTTCCGGATCTAGCGAGTGCACCGCGTGGCCGAGGGATGGCCCATTGACCTTGACGAAGACCAGGCCAAGACGACTGGCCACGTACTCCATCAACGTCGTCTTTCCGTAACCCGGAGGAGAGATGAGCAGCAACATACCCATCAGGTCGGTGCGCTTCTTGTCGCCGGCGGCGCCGATCTGTTTGGCCAGGTTGTCGCCGATGATCGACAGGTACACGTCGTTGATCAGCTTGTTACGCACGAACGAGGTCATGACCTTGGGCACGAACTCTTCCAGGCGAAGGCGCTCTTTTTCGCGATGAAGCAAGTCGCTGCGCAGCTTGCGGTAGGCGCGATATCCGGGCACATGCTCACCGGCGTACTTGCGCAGGCGACCGAGGAACTCATCGATGCGCAGATGAAGCGTGCGCTCCTTGACCAGCGGGTGGTGACCGAGCAGGTCTTTGATGTCCACGCCGGTCACAGCGCTCACCGACTCGCGATCGATTCCCTTCGAGCAAAACAACACCGACGCTTCCAATGAATCGATGGCCGACTCGGGACGCTTGGACTCCACGTATCCCTGAACCCACGCGTAGGACACGCGTAGTTGTTCGGCCATGTTGTCGCCGAGCGCCGTCAGGTCGTCCTCGAAGGCATTGCGCAGCCCGTGCGCCTCCAGGTCGTGGACCAACTCGTCGTGCAGCTTGCTCGCCCCGGCGCTCACGGCAAAGCGTGGCTTCTCCGCGACCAGCTCCTCCGCCAGATACGCGCCAGCCAGAACCAGTTCCGCCTCGCTGACGTCGTCTACGTTTTCCAACGTCGGCATCGTCGTCTCGGCAAAGAACGTCGCCATCGCGGCCGACAGCTCACGCGCCAAATCGCCAAGCGCGTCCTCGTCAGAAAACGCCTCACGCAACCGTCCCAGGTTACGGGCCTGGCGATGCCAGCGATCACGCACGTCGACCGCACCGCACCAGGACCAGAACAGAACCGCCAAGCACCGAGGCTTCGCCGCAAATCGCAGTAGCCCGACCGTCTCCCGAATCGATAGGACTTTCTCGAGGATCAGCGTGGCGTCCGCGTCGTGCAAGCCGCGCTCGTAGCCCTCGTCGTAACGCTCCTGCGCGTAGTTGCGAACGATCGCGAGCAGGCCATCTTCGCTGCGCATAGCGTCGAGCAGCGATTGTATCGTCAATCCACTCTCACCGCGCTCGGCCGCAAACAGCAAGGACGCCGCCAGGTACTCGCCGCGATAGACCGCCGCCGTCTCCGAGATCAGATCCTGGCTCCAGAACTTCTTGGTCGCCGCGAATGCCTCGTCGTCGATGGTCTCGTAGAAATCGGTGCCGCCCATGTGCAGCGCCATGCCGTCCTCGCGGGGCACCATGCTCAGGTCGAGGGGCTGGGTGTTAACGGTGAAACGATGGTTGCCGAACTTGATGATATCGGCGCCCTCCTCGAACAGCTCCAGGCGATCCCGCAACCCGCGCAACGCGTTCTGGCTGGCGGTCTTGAGCCGCGCCAGGATCTCATCAGCTTTGACCGAGTCGCCCAGGTCCGACAGTTGTTCGGCGAGCTGGCGAAGCTTGAGCACCATGGCATCGGCGGCGAAGTAGCCGTTGATGTCGGCGGCCGTCTTGAGGGTCTTGGTTCTGCGCCCAACTCCTTCGAGAATTCGATCCGCAGCCTTGAGCACGTTCTGCGCGCGCCGCTGCCGCTCGTCGACGAGAGTCTGCTTGCGCCCGCTGAAGGCGTCGTAAATCTCTTCGCGCTTCGACGCCAGATCAGCGAGGAACTCGTCAAAGTCCGAGAACCGGCTCTCCAACTCCTCGAGCTGAATCATGATGCGCGCCAGCTCTTCGTCACACCGGTCTGGTGTGTCGCACATGGTCAGTGCGCTAGAGACGCTCTGGCCGAGTAGCTTGAACTGGGCGCCGAACTCGGCTTTGCCTTCGTGCGACTGCAGCTCGCGGTACTTGCCCTCGATGGTCGCGCGCACACGATTGACGTGCGCGAACACCTCAGAAATGCCTTCGAGGATAGTCGTGCGCTGCGTCGTGTCTTCGATCTGCAGGTTCGACACGACCTCGCTGAGCAGGTCCAGGCCTTCCGCAGTCTGATTCACCGACTCGCGCAGGGGTTCGACGTCGGCCACCTTGGCGACACCATCGAGCTGGCCCAGGGTTTCGTCCAGGGCGTTCTTGAGCGAGGTAAACGCTTCATCGCGCAGCAAGAACGTGACGCAGTCGCGGCTGATCCGATCGAAGTGCTCGACCAGCGCAGCTTCCAACTCGTCAACCCGCGCGAGGTCGATGTAGCGAACTTCGCGCAGGGTGATCACGTGGCCGCGTTGGGCGCGAATCGTGGTCAACGCATCGAGGAACGGCGCAACGGTCGTGAACGCCTCCGAGCGCAACTTCGCCCCGAGTTCATCGACCGCCTTCGCCGCGTCGGCCAGGGAGGTCGTCGCAGTTTCACGAAGAGCGATGACCTTCTCGAACTCGCCGATGATCAGCTCGGCTGTGCGACGAATGCCCGCCAGCTGCTCCTTGAGCCCGACCTCTTCGTGCTCGAGCCAGTAGAACCCGTCCAACGAGCGAGTGCAGGTGCGCACGATGTCTTCGTACGTCGTACGGTTTGGGTCGTCGGCGTTGATCAGCCGCGTGATGCTGAACGCTTCGGAGATGCCGCGAACCAGCTCCGCGTTACCCACGTTGGCCAAGAACGAGCCGTCGGTGGGCGCCGCAGCTGCGAACTCCGCAGACACGAACGGCGTCTGCCACACCTGCATCGGGTGGCTCTTCTTGGGTTCGTCGGACGTCGACTTGAACACGACCATGCGGCCATCGTTGAACAAGCTGTAACCGTGACAGGCGATGGCCGTCTGCACTTCTTTGCGGATCAGGTTGTACGGAAACAACTCGTAGTGACCATCGCTGGCGCGATGAAACACGTACATGACGTCTTCGCCGTTGGGCGACTTAACGACCCGATCGAACTCCAGCTCCTTGGTGTTCATGTCGAACAACTTGTGTTCGCCTGCCTGGAGGAAATAACCGCCAGGAAAGATGATGCCGTGATCTTCGGGCAGCGACAGGCACGACAGACCGATGGCATCGCAGCGCACGATCTTCTGACTGCGCTCGTTGTAGACCAGGTAGCGAAACTCGGTCTCGCGGAACGGCAGGATCTTCAGCAGGATCATCCCGCCGCCGCGATGGTAGAAGAACTGGCCGTCGTCGAGCACCTGGTTGCGGTCCTGGACGGGCTCGGCGTAAACGCCTTCGCCGGTCGTCGTGTTGTCTTCGATCTTGACTGTCAGATCGCCACCGCTGGTGTCGATGAACAACGTGTCCGCGACATTGAGGTGGGGATAGGCGCCGGTTACCTGGTTGGCTCTGCCCAGCTCCGTCCACCGGAAGTCATGGCTCGGCGGCAGTTTGTAGTCCGCCGCGCCGCGATCGTCGCGGTACTTGATGCTGCCGTCGCCTTCGATGCGCCAGCGAAACACCTTGGTGTCGATGTGCTCCGCGCCTTGCTGAAACACGGCCAGCAGTTCAGTGTCCGTCTTGACCAGCCGCAGCATGGTCGCGTCGCGGTAGTACTTGTACAGCGCCGTGAACGCTTTGACGAACTCGTCATCGACGAGGAAGCCGCCCATAGCATCCAGCGGCCACGCAGAACACTCGAAGCCACCTTCGGCCGGCTCGAACCGGTGCAGGGCGATCACGTCACCGACGCTGGTCTCCTGCTTCAGCCCCATGAACACGTTGAAACCGAACAACAGCTGGTCCTGCACGCACACGATGTCCCGTGGCACGCACTTGTTGTCGGTGAGCACGGTCTCGGTCGCGATCGGCGTCAGCTCACTGCCGCCGAAAGTCTCCTTGCGTCGCTCGTTCAACGCCTCGGTGGTCTTGAACAGACCCTGGCCGTGCGCCAGCAAACGCTGACGAATGACTTCGTAGTTGCCGCCCTCGAGGCTGCCGTCTACGTCGCCCCCAGCCTCGGCTTCGCTAGCCGGGCTGGAGTTGTTCGGGTCTTCGGCCATGGCCTACGCGCTACTTCGTAATGCCCGTATCGAGGCCGAGCTCTTTGGCTTTTTCGATTAGCGTCGAGATTTTGCCTTTGGTCTTGGCGTCGGCACCGACCATCAGCTGACCAAGCGCCGCCGAGACCGTGAGGTTCTTGATGGTTTCGGACGACGCCGACGCGTTGCCCACGATGTCTTTGAGATCCTCGATTAGCTGACCGTCGCCGTTGAGCCGATCACCAAGGGCGCCGCGAAGGACGCTGCTGTTGTCCACCACGCCGTCGATGGAGTGACCAACCGCAACCGCTTTGACGAACCGGCTGAAGAACTCACCGTCGCCGCCAACAATGTTGAACTTGGCGTTCTGCATGGCAGCCCCGAGTACTTCCGCCTGCTGCTTTGCCATCTCGACCTGAGCCTTGAGGGACTGCAGCTTGAGCTCCAGTTCCTTCTCGATCTTGATGCGGAACTCCTCGTGCTCGCGGGTCTCGCCTTCGAGAGCGTTCATCGCTTTGGCCTTCTCGGTCAAACCGGTGGCCTCAGCCAGCATCGTCTTTTCGATGGCTGCCGCTTCGGCTTCCTTGGCTGTGACTTCGGCGAGCAGTCGCTCGCGAATGCCGACAGCTTCGGCGACGCCCATCTTCTCTGTCGCGGCAGCGTCGGCCTCTTTACCGCTCGCCTCGGCCAGCAACTTCTCTTTGATGATTTGAGCGGCGACCATGCCTTCACGCTCGGTGATGACCACGCCGGCCTCGCGTACCTTGACCTGGGCCAGTCCCTGTTTCTCGACCGCGACTGCATCGGCTTCGCGAACGCGAACCGTCGCCAAGCCGCTGGCGGCCTCCTCGGCCTGCACACCCTCGGACAACCGAATCTTTGCCCGCGCTGCCTTGTCGGAAACTTCCAGATCCGCTTCGGCCAGGGTGAGTGACTTGCGCGCATGCGCCTTGGCCACTTCTTCTTCGGCCTCGGCCTTCTTGATGTCCTTGATCAGAACTTCCTGCGCCGAAGCTTCGGCACCGATCACGCGCACATCCTTGTCACGCTTGGCACCAGCGTTGGCGCGCAGATCCTTGATCGATTCTTCCTCGGTCGCGACGCCTTTTTCCACCGCGATACGACCGGCGATGATGTTGGCGATTTCCTTCTTTTCGACCTCGACCTTCTTTTCCTTGTCGATGTCGCGCAACGCAACTTCACGCTGGCGGTCTACCTGCTCCAGGTCGCGGGCTTTGTCCACTCGCACCTGTTCGACGCCGACCTCGCGCAAGCGATTCTGCTCGGCGACAGCCACCGCGCGAAGCTTGGCTTCGTTGGCTAGATGGACTTCCTCTTCCATCTTCTGCTGCTTGACCTTGCTGGACTTCTCTTCTTCGAGCTTCACACGAAGCGCCTCGTTGCCCTCGCGGCTCTGAGACATGACGATCTCTTTGTCCTTCTTGGCGGCAGCGTCCGCGCGCTGCTGGTCGAAGCGGTAGATGGCTTCGTCAGCCTGCAGGTCTTGAGCACCGATATCCATGCGCTCCTTCTGCTTGAGCTCGTTGGTCTTGACGTTCGCTTTGGTCGTGATGTCTGTGATCTTGCGAATACCCTGAGCGTCGAGCACGTTCTGCGGGTCCATCTGGTCGAGCTTGGTCTGCTCGAGGTAATCGATGGCGGCGTCTTCGAGCACGTAACCGTTGAGGTCTTTACCAATGACCTGAATGATCTGATCTTTGAAGTGCTCGCGCTGGGTGTACAGCTGCTCGAACTCGAGCAACTTACCCACGGACTTGAGCGCCTCGGAGAACTTGGCGGCGAACAGCTTCTCCAGCGTTTCCTGATGAGAAGCGCGGTCGCAACCGATGGACTGAGCGACGCGCAGCACATCGTCGACGGTCTTGTTGACCCTAATAAAGAAGGCAACGACGATGTCAGCGCGAATGTTGTCCGCGCAGATCAACCCGTCCTGCTGGCCACCACTACGGTTGATCTCGATGGTCTTGACCGAGATGTCCATGACCTCCGCCCGGTGAAACACCGGCAGAACAACACCACCGGTAAACGTCACCTCGACGTTGCGCACCTTGTTGATGATGAGCGCATGCCCCTGGTCTACCTTGCGGTAGAACCGAGAGATCATGATGATGATGCCGAGAAGAACTACGGCGCTGATTCCGATGATGACTGCTAGTAACTGTAGAGGCATGCTCCCCGCTTTCCCTATGCGTTGCTCGCTGAATCGAGCTCCGCGTCGTCCATGGGCTCGACCAGGTAGGCGTTGCGATCATCGTCGTAGTCGATGACCAACGCCTTCCCGTACCGTTTGAATTGCTTCCCTGAATCACAGCGCACCGGAATTACCAGTACGTTGCCCCCGTCTTCGATCTTCGCCTGGCCAAAGCCACCGTCGACATGGCCAGTCGTAATCTCACAAACACTGCCGAGATAATCCGCGCGCGTCTTGCCCGGCTCGGTATGAAACATCGGACCCAGCGGCGTTATCAGCAACGAGGTCATTGGAATCGACAAAACAAGGCTGCCAACGAACCCGATCGCGCCGATCACCCAGGGCGAACCATCGGGCCATGCCTGGGTCAGGTAATGGATGATGAGCAGACAAAACGTCCACGCCGACAAGATGACGAAGGTCAGCGAGATTGTGAGCGGGACACGGCTAAGACCTAGCGGCCGCAACAGGTTTACCAGGCCGCCACTCTTGGCCATGTGGCTGCCGTCGCCCATATCGACGTCGAAATCGGCCCCCCCCTTGGGGATGCCGACACCTTTGGGCACGCCAATCTCGACGCCCTTTGGAATGCCAACACCCTCGGCTCCGCCAATGTCGATGCCGCCCTTGGGGATACCAATGCCGTCGGCCCCACCGATGTCGATGCCCTTGGGAATGCCGATGCCATCGCCGCCGCCAATGTCGGCGTCGCCGCTAAACAGATCGAGGTCGAGCGCGCCAAGAATGACGAACAGCCAATAGACCAATACGATGCCGAGCAGGATCGTTAAGATCACTGTTGGAAATGCAGCTGCAGCATCGATCAGCTTCATGGACCCCTTCCCCTCGAAACGGCTACTTTACGCCCTCGCGAGGGCGAACGAAATGGGATCAGCCCGCGAATACGGGCTGTTTTGGCACCGCTCGTCAGAACGACTTGCGCGGCGAATGTTGGTGATAAAGCCCTATGAACAAACGGGCTTAGACTCGGTGGGACGGCTAGGCGAGGCTACTGGGCTGCTGGGCGCGAGGCTACTGAGCGTAGGTGTCGTACAGGTATTGCTTGATGTCGCCGGACTCGAACATGGAGACGCCGGTGTTGGGATCGACGAGGTAGGGAACCATCATCTTGCCCGACAGTTCGATGAACTCTTTGCGCTTCTTGCTCCCTTTAGCCACGTTGCGCAGCAGATAGGGAATTTCTAAGATGCTCAACGTTTCGCGAACGATTCGACAATAAGGAGACGCTTCGAACGAGTAGAGCTCGAGCGGTTCTTGTGGTGCACGGGCATCAACGGCTCGACCTCCTTTCGTCGGACGCATCGCCGACGCTAATGTAGACAGAGGAGCAACGCCGCGCATTCCCCGAAACGACAGGGGCCGGCTGCCGCGGCCGTAGGTCTTGTGTAGATAGGCGGCGATGTCGAGCGACTGGTACATCTCGACGCCGGTGTTGGGATCGATCAAATAGGGGAACATGTTCTGGCCGCCGCGCTCTTTGACGATGGGCCGATACCGGGTTCCGCCCTTGGGACACGGATAGATCATCGCATCCAGGTCGAGCACGCTCAGGGCCTGGCGAGCCCGCCGACAAAACGGGCAGCCTTCGAATTCGTAGAGTTCCAACGGCCGCTCCGGACGCGCGCCGAGCTTGCCGACGGCCATGCCGATGCCGAGCCCCGCGGTGCTCGCGGCCCATGATGTGATGACGTCCATTCTTCTACCCATTGGTGCTCCCATTCTGGGCCATGTAACTCCATTTTCGCCCAGCGCAAGTGCACGGCCACGACTGAGGCCCCTTCGCCGGTTGAATTTCTGCGTCCACACATGCTAACGCGGCACTGGGTTTGGGCATCAAACCTGTTTAGTTCTTAAGTTTTTCTCTGGAGGCATCTCGCATGGCAGACCAAGTGGTTCAGATTGGCGGCCACAAACCCGGGCTCGGTGGAACCAACCGCGCGGACAAGTGGTGGACCGATCCGATCATCTACGGGGCAGGTTTCTTCGCCTTTGTGCTCTACACAACATGGGCGGCCTTCCAGGGCGATCACTACTGGGTCGGCAGCGGAGGTTACGGCGGTTACCTTTCCCCGTTCTACTCGCCGATCCTGTGGACGCACCCGGCGCCCGGCGCCGCGCCTCCCGCACACGCGTGGATCGGCATGTGGCCGAGCTGGATGCCCGGGTTCATTCCCAAGTCTCCGGCCCTGTTCATCCTCGTGTTCCCGCTGTCGTTCCGAATGACTTGCTACTACTACCGCAAGTTCTACTACCGCTCTTACTTCATGAGCCCGCCCGCATGCGCCGTCGGTGGCCGTAAGCATGACTACCGGGGAGAAACCCGGCTGTTCATCTTCCAGAACCTTCACCGCTACGCCATGTACTTCGCGATCATCTTCGTCGGTATCCTCTATTACGACGCGTTCCAGGCGTTCTTCCGCAACGGCAAGTTCGGCGTCGGCGTCGGTACCATTATCCTGCTCATCAACCCGACGCTGATCGGTGCGTACACATTTGGTTGCCACTCGTTCCGCCACGCCATCGGCGGCAAGATGGACTGCTATAGCGGCGGCGGCACCGACGAGCTGCGCCACAAGATGTGGAAGGGCTGCACGGTCCTCAACGAGAAGCACCAGAAATGGGCATGGGCCAGTTTGCTCTGGGTCGCCTGGACCGACATCTATATTCGCCTGGTCTCGACCGGCGTATTCACCGACTACAACACCTGGTAAGGACTTATGGCCGACATCTCTGAAATGCAACGTTTCGACCATGACGTCATCATCATCGGCGCAGGTGGTGCTGGTCTGCGGGCAGCCATCGAGTGTTCCGCTGCCGGGCTCAACACTGGTCTGATTTGTAAATCACTCCTTGGCAAAGCCCACACGGTCATGGCCGAAGGCGGTTGCGCCGCTGCCATGGGCAACGTGGACGACCGCGACAACTGGAAGGTTCACTTCCGCGACACTATGCGCGGCAGTAAGTTCTTGTCTCAGTGGCGCATGGCCGAGCACCACGCCAAGAACGCGCCGGATCGCGTTCGCGAGCTCGAGGACTGGGGCGCGGTTTTCGATCGCACCAAAGACGGCCTGATCAACCAACGTAACTTCGGTGGTCACCGCTATCCGCGATTGGCTCATACCGGTGACCGCACCGGCCTCGAGCTGATCCGCACGCTGCAGGACAAGGGCGTGCACAACGGCATCACCGTGCATATGGAGTGCACGATCCTGGATCTGCTCAAAGACGGCGACGCCATGGCTGGCGCCTTCGGCTACTGGCGCGAGACCGGTCGCTTCGCCATCTTTAACGCCAAGGCGGTCATCATGGCCACCGGCGGCGCGGGCAAGTGCTGGCACATCACGTCCAACTCCTGGGAATACACCGGCGACGGTTACGCCCTGGCTCTGGACGCCGGCGCTGAGCTCATGGACATGGAGTTCACCCAGTTTCACCCGACGGGCATGGTCTGGCCGCCGTCGGTTCGCGGAACCCTGGTGACCGAAGGCGTTCGCGGCGAGGGGGGTATCCTCACCAACAGCGAAGGCGATCGGTTCATGTTCAAGTACATCCCGGAGCGATTCGCGTCGGAAACCGCGGACACCGAAGAAGAGGGCAACCGCTGGCTCGGTGGCGACAAAGAAGCGCGCCGCCCACCGGAGCTGCTCACCCGCGACGTTGTTGCCCGCGCGATCACCAAGGAAGTCGAACTAGGACGCGGTTCACCTCACGGTGGCGCGTTCCTGGATATCGCCACCCGCCGTTCGGCCGAGGACATCAAGCGCAAGCTGCCGTCCATGTATCACCAGTTCAAAGAGCTGGCCGAAGTGGACATCACCGCGCAGCCAATGGAAGTTGGCCCGACCCTGCACTACTTCATGGGCGGTATCCGCGTTGATCATGATTCCCAGCAGACAAAAGTGCCGGGGCTGTTTGCCTGCGGCGAATGTGCCGGCGGTATGCACGGCGCGAATCGTCTTGGCGGTAACAGTCTGTCGGATCTGTTGGTGTTCGGTTGGCTCGCCGGTAAGGGCGCCATCGAGTACTGCAAAGGCAAAGGCTCAGCGCCGAGCATCAACCCCGAGGAAGTCGACGCGGCACGTAAGCGCGCCATCGAGCCCCTCAATCGCGAGAGCGGCGAGAACCCATACCTGGTCCACGACGCGTTGCGCGACATCATGCACAAGAACGTCAACATCGTGCGCACCGGTGAGCAATTGCAGTCGGCCGTCGAGCAGATCGACGCGCTCAAGTCACGGGTGGCCAATCTAAAGGCGAGCGGCGCATCGCAGTTCAACCCCGGTTGGCACGAAGCGCTGTCGCTGCACTCGATGATGGAGACCGCCGAAGCCGTAACCAAGGCTGCGCTCATGCGCGAAGAGAGCCGCGGCGCTCACACCCGGCTCGACTTCGAGGGCGAGCAGACCGAGTGGGGCAAGGTGAACCTGGTGGTCAACAAGAACGAAGACGGCTCCCTCAGCGTCCGCAAGCACGAGCGCGGAGAAGACCCAGAGATCGCCAAGATCGCCCGGGCCACTCTCGAAGACCTCGAAGCTGGGAAAGTGGGTTAACTGATGTCCAAACGTACCTTCCGCGTGTGGCGCGGTGATGCAGACGGCGGCGAGTTCAAGGACTACGAGGTCGAGGTTGGTGAGGGCGAAGTAGTTCTGGACGTACTGTTCACGCTGCAGGCGGAACAAGCCAACGACATGGCGATCCGCTGGAACTGCAAGGCCGGTAAGTGCGGCTCGTGCAGCATGGAAATCAACGGCATGCCCAAGCTGGGCTGCATGACACGCATGAGTTCACTGCCCGCCGAGGGCGTGATCACCGTGCAGCCGATGAAAGCGTTCCCGGTCATCAAAGACCTGGTCTGCGACGTGTCGTGGAACTTCGAGCAGAACAAACGCATCCCGCCGCTGAAGACCCGCGAGCGCGATGCCGACGGCAACCACCGCATGCTGCAAAAAGATGTGGACCGGGTGCAAGAGTTCCGCAAGTGCCTCGAGTGCTTCCTGTGCCAGGACGTCTGCCACGTCATTCGTGACCACGACCAAAAAGACAAGTTCGTCGGCCCGCGTTTCATGATCCGCGCTGCCCAGTTGGAGATGCATCCCCTGGACACGGTGGACCGCATCCCGGCAATCAAGAACGAGTACGGCAGCGGCATGTGCAACATCACCCGTTGCTGCACCGAAGTCTGTCCCGAGCACATTCAGATCACCGACAACGGCATCATCCCGATGAAGGAGCGCGTCGTTGACCGCTACTACGATCCCATCAAGATGATCGGTCGCAAGATCTTCGGCGACAAGAAGCAGAAGCGCGGCCAGAAGCGACCAAAACTTCCGGTGCTGTAAAGGTGCGCGGCTGGGGTGCGATGCTGCTCGCGTGGCTCCTCGCTGTGGCCGCGTGCTCGACCGACAAGACCGACAACACCAACAAGCGCGCAACCACCACAGGCAAGGCGAAGCCGGCCGCGCCGAAGTGCAACTCCGAGATTCGCCAGCAGAACCCGAGCAAGCTGGTACTTCGCAAAGCGTGCAGTCCATACCACGTGCTTAGCGGGGGCAGTCTGGTCGTCAAAGACATGGTGATCGAGCCTGGTGTCACCGTCGTGGTGGCCGATGCGGCCGGCGTCAGGGTGACCGGGCGACTCGTTGCCAAAGGCACGGCAGAGGCGCCGATTCAGTTTGTGGCCAAAGACAGCAATACGCTGTGGCCCGGGCTGAGTTTCGACACCCGCGCGAAGGGCCAGCTCGAGCACGCGCACATCAACGGGGCAGCAGCAGCCAAGCTGGGCGCCCTTTACGCCAAGGGGGGCAACGAGCTCCAACTGCGCAACGTGCAGTTCGGCCTCAGCGCGGCACAGGCAAAGCTGCGCGCGAAGCTCAACGAAGGTGACGCCAACAAGGCCCCGACGCTGGTGGTCAACAAGCTGACCGGCAAGAGTGTATTCGAGAACGTCTCCGGCGCGTACGCCCGAGTCGCCCATGCGGCGTCCATCCGCTACTTCAAGCCGAACAACCGATTCGATACGATCGAAATCGGTCACGGCACGATTCGCAAACCGTACAGGTTCCACGCGTCGCAGAACTACGCGATTCGCCAAATCGAAATCCACGGTACCGATTCATTTCGTCCGGTGCTGACCGTCGAGGCCGGGTCCAAGCTGCGCTTCATCGACGGCGGACATATTCAGGTTCGCGACGCGGAGCTGCACGTGCAGGGCACGAAGGAAAAGCCGGTAACGATGAGCCCCGGCCCTGGTTCACGTACGTGGGAGGGCCTGTGGTTTCAGAAAAACGGCAAAGGCGTTCTGCGTTACCTCGAGATGACGAACGCCCGGGTCGTGCTCAAAGGAAGCGCGCGGTCGATCTTCGTCAACGAAGGCGCCCGGCTGCGCGCCGAAAACGTTTCAGTGACTGGCAGCAAAGGCTACGCGATCACCGCAGGCTGCCGCACCAAAGTGAACATCGATGGCCTCAAGCTGGGCGCCAAAGACAAACGCCTGGAACAGCGGCCATGCCCCAAGAAGTAGGCTCGCGGGCGAAGTTTCGCGGTACGCTCTAGAACGTTAGTAATTCCGTGCGGTTTCTAACGGGAGAGTGACCCTCGGGGTGGGTCAAAACGCTACGTGGGTCGGTTTGCCCCGTGGCGGGGGCTGGTCTGGTGCTGTCGGCCACCAGTGATCCTGGTTCACTAGCGGCGCCCGCGGCTTGGTCCGGCGTTTGCTCTATGGGTCGGTATGAAACGTACGCCCCCACTGGAGCTTTATCGCGCAGCCTGTCGCCGTGACCACATGAACTACCTGGTCTGGCTGGCACGGGGGGATGCGGCCGAGCTCCGCGGTCATGCGGCGGAAGCGAAGAGCAGCTTTCTGACCGCGGCGGCGCTGATGGTCGACGAGGAACGTTACGAACCCGCCGCACGCCTGGCGCGCTACGTGCTCCACACCGACCCAGTTTGCACTAAGGCGATCATGCTGCTCGGCATGATTCATAACTCGGAGGCGGTGTACCCGGCCGCCTGAGCGCAGCTAACGCGGATCGTATTTGTTGACGGTTGTGACTCGGTACACTTCGGCGTTCCGAGTGACGTAGAGGAAACGCGCGCGCGCTTTGATTTTGATCGTCAAGATGTAGTCGGGGATGCTGCACGTGCCTCGGGACTTCATCACCCGGGCGCGTTCGCTCACTGCAAGCTGGCGAATGGTGTCGGGGAAATGGGCGAATTGGCACGCACCGCCCATGCGTACGGTGCCGATCCGCTCGGCGATGATGTCCACGTCGCGCACGGTCATGTTCGCCTCGGCTGCGATCTTACTGACCGCCTCGTGAATGTCGGCCTCGGAAACGACGCGATTGCGCGCGTTCATGTTCTCGAGGCGTCGGTTGAGATCGCCCAGGTTGCTGTTGAACTTGCCGACATTCGTGGTGACATCGACGCAGCCATAGACGTACGTACCAAACAGTCCAATGAAGAAGACGATGAGCAATCGTGGCACGAAGCTAGGCAACTGGCGCCGGCCACGTGGCGCGTCGCGACCGGGCTCGAACATCTGAAAGTCCGGCTCCGCCTCGCGCACTTTACCGACGTTCTCGAACTGCGAACGCGGCTGCCACACCTCAGCGAGCTCGAGCTCATTGCTGCCGCGAGCCAAATCCTGGGGCTGCACCGGCGAGACGACCCGCGCTGCCAAAGGCAAGAACTCGGCGCTGGGCCCACGATGAATCATGTCGGGGGTCAGTTCTTTTTCAACAGCGTCGGGGAGATCCGCAAGGCCGACAATGGACACGCCTGAACCCTCGCCCACGGTCAGCTCGAACGGTGGTACCGACTCGGCGTTCGCCAACGGCGCTGCCGGCAACGCAACACTAGGCAGATCGATACCGCCCCAGTTCTCGGCGTCGGCGTTGCCGCGATTGTCCGCGTCGCCGTGAACCGGAGCCGGCGGCAACGGCTGGGCGATCAGTGGCGACGGCTGTGCCGGCGGCGGCATGATGAATGGGCGCTCTTCATTTCGGTTCGGGATCATCGTTTCGGCGGCGTGCGACGGTGGTTCCTCGACGTGCGGGGGAACGGTTAGAAAGTTCCCGCGGTCGACCGAACGCATCAACACCTCGACGAGGCTCACAGTCGCGCCAGCGTGTTCGAACACGTTCAGGTACTGGCGGGCGACCAGCATCGGCACTCCGCGCTTGACGAAGCACGGCAGATTCTGGGCAACTTGCTCAGCGCGCCCAGGACTCATGCCCTGGCGGACCAGCCTGGTCACGAACTCGATCGACGACACTTGCAGGTCGCTGACGAACACGTCGTAGCCGGATTCGCCTTCGGCGAGCTCGGCTCTGGGCGGAAATACCCGGTCGCCCGTGTCCGGGTTGTTGAACTGATACCTGCCGCTATCTGATGCATCCTGATCCATGAGCTCTCCCTGCTACACGTGTGTAGAGCAAGAGCTTTGCCAACAATTTCTTATGCGAAATCAGGCAGATAGATCAGGCAGCGGCCTCCAAGAATGTCACACGACAGCCCGGTGCCACCGCAGCGTGTGACACAAGACGCCGGTAGCGCCACGCCCGAGCCGGCGGCCTCCGCCAGCCGAGCCTAGAACTCGACGCCCTGGGCCAGGGGAAGCTCGTCCCCCCAGTTAATCGTGCAGGTCTGGCGGCGCATGTATGCCTTCCACGAATCGGAGCCGGCTTCGCGACCGCCGCCCGTGTCTTTTTCGCCACCGAACGCACCGCCGATTTCGGCGCCGCTGGTGCCCAGGTTGATGTTGGCGATACCGCAGTCCGACCCCATCGCCGACAAGAAACGCTCCTGGGCGCGCATGCTCTCGGTGAACAACGCGCTGGAAAGCCCTTGGGTCACCGCGTTGTTGGCGCTGATGGCGTCGTCCAGGTCGTCGACGTCGAACACGTACAAGATGGGCGCGAAGGTCTCATCCCACGCGATGGAAAAGTCGGCGTGGTTCGTTGCCTTGATGATCGTCGGCTCCACGAAAAAGCCGTCGCCGTCTCTTACGTTGCCGCCGGTGAGCACCTCGCCGCCTTGCTCTTTGGCTTTGACGATGGCTGCTTTGTAGGCGTCGACCGCCGCAGAATTGGCGAGCGGCCCCATGAGCACTCCAGTGGCGAGCGGATTGCCGATCTGCACTGTCTGATAGGCAGCGACTAGCTGGTTCGTCAGATCCTCGCTCACCCCTCGCTGGACGAACACTCGACGCGTGCTGGTGCAGCGCTGGCCCGCGGTGCCAACAGCGCCGAACGTGATGGCGCGAACGGCCAGGTCCAATCTGGCGTCATCGAGCACGAGCACCGCGTTGTTGCCGCCGAGCTCGAGAATCGACTTGCCCAGGCGCGCGCCAACCTTGGCCGCGACCTGGCGGCCGATTGCGATGGACCCGGTGAACGACACCAGCGGCAAGCGCTTGTCGTCGCACATCCACTCGCCCGGGTCGGCACCGCCGACGACCAGGTTGAACACCCCATTGGCTCCATGCTCCTGCATGGCCTGGTTGCACAGGTTTTGCACCGCCATTGCGCACAACGGAGTCGACGGCGACGGCTTCCACAGCACCAAGTCGCCGCAGACGGCAGCGAGGGCCGCGTTCCAGGCCCATACCGCCATGGGAAAGTTGAACGCGGTGATGACGCCAACTGGGCCAAGGGGATGCCACTGCTCCATCATGCGATGGCGTGGCCGCTCCGACGCGATGGTCAGGCCATAGAGCTGCCGGCTCAAGCCGACGGCGAAATCGCAGATGTCGATCATCTCCTGCACTTCGCCGTGACCTTCCGTGCGGATCTTTCCCATCTCGGCGGAGATCAAGTCTCCGAGAGGCTCCTTGTACTCGCGAAGCAGCTCACCGAGTCGAGCGACGAGCTGGCCACGCTCCGGTGCGGGTCGCATGCTCCACTCGGAGAAGCGCTCCATCGACGCGGCCACCACTGCATCGTATTGCTCCCGCTCACAGCCTCGAACCTTACCCAGGCTCGCCCCGGTCGCCGGATTGATCGAGTCGATCTCCGGGCCCGTGGTTTCCAGCCAGACACCGGTCGCCCCGCCGGTGCAACCGCTGCCAAGGCCCAACTTAGAAAGGAGTGTCGTTACCTCATCCGCGCTCATGCGGACTCCATATCACAAGCCGCAGTAGCTTGCGGCAAGGCCGTCGATCAAATCGGTGGCAGTTACTGGCGGATCAGTGGACACGAACGTCTGCGATAGCCCGGTCTGGACATCGCTGCGTTGGTCGAGCCAATCGGCCGCCAGGTTCATGCAGCTACACAGGGCTCCAGTCACGGCAAAACTCTCCGCCGGCAGGTAGTAGTCTCGCCGCAAGCCGGCCAGCTCGGCGACGCCGTTGATGATCGTGCCGAACAACCACGCGTTACCAAAGTCGGGGTAGCCGAAGAGATCCGCGCTCTCGATGGTCGTGAACAGCGCCTGGCACTCAGAGTCGATGCGTTCGCCAGCGCCGATTTCTTCGGACTGACTGAGAGTGAGCGCCGCCGACAGCAGCTTGTCGGCCTGCAGTCGCGCCTCGTCGTAGTCGTTGGCATCAACGGCGGCGTGGCCAGCAGCAAGCGCCCTGGCGAAGTCGCCTTCGGCACCGCGTACCAGGGCCAGGTTGCTCAAGCGATTGTCGGTCCACGCCTGAGCGTGGGATAGCTGGTGCATGATCGCCGAGTCGCCATCAAAGCCGGCGAGGATGTGACCGCCGTTGATCGAGCCGACGTCACTGGTCGGATCGTAGTCACTAGCCGAGACGCTCGTGTCGTCGGGAAGCGCGCACAAGATCGCCGGGTCCTGAACCTTGCGGGCAAGGCGTTGTTCGATCTGCGTGCACAACTCGGGGAAACGAGCCATGTTGGTTTCGGTCCGGGCATCGCACAGGATCGTGCCGAACGCTTCGACCCGAGAGCGCACGCAATCTTCGGCGGTGCTGCCATCGGCGCACCCAGGGAACGAAGTGAGAGGGGTCCCCCACTCGAGCTGGATTCCAAGTGGCGAGTTCCGATTGTCGGAGTTGTGGCTCAGCTGAGCTCCGTCGAAGTACGGGACGAGCTCGAGGGAGTAGGATTCGACGCGGGCGCGCTCGTCGAGTCTCGCCGACAACGTGCGGTCCAGTGTGACCTTGTCGGCCTCGCCAAACAGGGTCGCCAGATCACCAACGGTGGTACCGCTCGTGTCACGCAGCACCTCGGCGAGTGCAGTCGCGCGAGGTTTGATCCGCGCTTCGTCGGCGACCGGGTCGATAGTGAGCTCGCCGACGACCCAATCCGACACGATCACCGCGACGCCGCGACGGCTCTGCTCATCGACCCAGCCCACACCGTCGACAGTCGCGCCGGTGTCGTCGTGCAGCCGCACCTGATAGGCAATGGGCTCGGAGCTATCGTTGGCGTCAATGGTGGGCCACTCGAACGCGTCGTTGACGCGAATGCGCATGAGCGGCTGCCCCGTGTGTTGAGCCGCTACGAGACGCACGGACCAGTTGGAATTGGGCACGTCATAGTTGGGACCGTCGCCGCCGCACGCTGCGACGAGACAAACCCCGAGAACGAATGTTAAGCGTCGGTACATGTCACCACTGCCCCCCGGCGGCGCCGAGCCTATACCGAGTCAGCGTGACTTTGCGACACATTTATAGGTAGATTGCCGCGTCATGAAACGCGCAGTTGTATTGGGAAGCGGCATGGTTGGCACCACGATGGCGATGGATCTCGCTGCCGAGGAAGATTTTGATGTCACGGTAGCCGACGTGAATCGGGCTGCCCTCGACCGGGTCGCCGCACGCGGCAACGTGCAAACCGTCGAAGCGAACATGGCCGACGCCGAGACTCTCAAACGAGTCGTCGCCGACTTCGATGTGGTCGTCGGCGCGTTGCCCAGCGCGATGGGTTTCGACAGCTTGCGCGCGATTCTCGAGGCCGGCAAGAACGTCGTCGATATCAGTTTCATGGCTGAAGACGCCATGGAGTTGACCGACGTGGCCAAGGAGACAGGCGCTATAGCGGTCACGGACTGCGGCGTCGGTCCTGGAATCAGCAACATGATGGTGGGCTACGCCTTCAGCCAACTCGAGCCGTGCGAGTCGATTGAAATTTACGTAGGCGGGCTTCCAGTCGAACGCCGCTGGCCGTACGAGTACAAGGCCGCGTTTGCCCCCAGCGACGTTATTGAAGAGTACGTACGTCCAGCGCGTATCGTGGAGAACGGCGAAGTGGTCGTGCGTGAGGCGTTGTCCGAACCGGAGCTCATCGACTTCACTGGCATCGGCACCCTCGAAGCTTTCAACACTGACGGTCTACGCAGTTTGGCGCGCACTCTGCCGGTGCCCGACATGATTGAAAAGACGATGCGCTATCCGGGACACATCGACATGATGCGCGTGTTCCGCGAGACCGGGCTGTTCTCCGACGTGCCCATCGACGTCAAAGGCGTTCAAGTGCGCCCCGTGGACGTAGCCTCGGCGCTCCTGTTCCCCAAGTGGCAATACGAGCAAGGCGAAGCCGACCTGACGGTCATGCGGGTCATCGTGCGCGGCCAGCGCGACGGCAAACCGACCTGCTATCGCTGGGAGCTGCTCGACTACTACGACGCTGACACAGACACGCGCAGCATGTCGCGCACGACAGGCTACCCTGCGACGGCGGTCGCCAAGATGATCGCCCGCGGACAGTTTCCCCTCGGGCCTGGCGTATGGCCACCGGAGTTTCCCGGGCAAGAGCCGGGGTTCCTGGACAAGGTCCTGGCCGAGCTCGACGCTCGCGGAGTGCGCTGCGTCGGAGTCGTCGACTGATGACGACTCTTCCGAAGCCAGTCCACGCAATCGATCCTCAGTTCGTCGACGCCGTGCGTGGGATGACCGGCGACAGTGCTCCGACCAGTTCGCTCCCCGACAACATGGTCGACCTGTTCGACGCGCAGATGATCAGCCGCCACCTGGACCTGGCCGCCCGCGTGTTGCGCGGCCGCGGCACCGGGTTCTACACGATCGGCTCGTCTGGCCATGAAGGCAACGTCGCCGTGGCCGATTGCACCCGGCCCACCGACCCGGCGTTCCTACACTATCGTTCCGGCGGATTCTTTGTCCGCCGAGCCCATCAACACGGCGGCGTGGATCCGATTCGCGACGTGCTCCTCGGCATGGTCGCCGCCAGAGACGAGCCCATCGCCGGCGGCCGCCACAAAGTATTCGGCAGCGCACCTCTGAACATTCCGCCGCAAACGTCGACCATCGCGTCGCACTTGCCCAAAGCCGTGGGCATGGCGTTCTTCATGGCGCTTGCGCGTCGGTCAACGGGGCTAAAGACAGCATATCCAGATGACGCCATCGTCGTGTGCAGCTTCGGCGATGCGTCTGCCAACCACTCGACGGCGGCCGGTGCGATCAACGCCACGTGTCGCATCGCGCATCAACGAGTGCCGATGCCGATTCTGTTCGTGTGCGAGGACAACGGCCTGGGCATCAGCGTGCGTACGCCGCCAGGGTGGATAGAGGCCGCGTACGGCAGCCGCCCCGGGCTCCATTACGTGCAAGCCGACGGCTGTGACCTGGCAGCGGCCCATGAAGCAGCTACCAACGCGGTGGCCATCGTGCGTGAACAGCGCCGCCCTGTGTTCCTCCATCTTCAAACCGAGAGATTGATGGGCCACGCGGGCTCAGATGTCGAACTGGTCTATCGCAACCGCGCGGGCATCGACCGCAGCGAAAAACGGGACCCACTGATCGCCACGGCGCGCGCCCTGGTAGACGCCGGCGTTCGCACGCCAGAACAAATCGTCGACCGCTACGAACAAATTCGACAACAAGTGGCCGAGCACGCCAATCAGGCCGAGCAGCACCCGCACCTGGAAAGCGCCGCCGACATCATGTCGCCACTGGCACCGCGAGACGACAGCGCCATCGCCACAGCGGTTCGTACCAACGCCCCCGCCGCCGAGCGGGCAAAATTCTGGCAAGACAGGCTCCCGGAAACCGAGGGCCCGCTGACCCTGTCGAGCCACATCAACCGAACCCTGGGCGATTTGCTGGTGGCCGCGCCGGAGCTCCTGATCTTCGGCGAAGACGTGGCACGCAAAGGCGGCGTATACGGGGTCACTCGCAATCTGGAGGCGCGGGCCGGTCGCGCCCGGGTGTTCGATACGATTCTGGATGAACAAACAGTGCTCGGCATGGCCATTGGCGCGGCGCAGCTGGGCTTCGTTCCGGTACCCGAGATTCAGTACCTGGCGTATCTGCACAACGCCGAAGATCAGCTGCGCGGCGAAGCGGCGACGCTGCAGTTCTTTTCCCAGAACCAGTTTCGCAATCCCATGGTCGTGCGCATCGCGGCGTACGCGTACCAGAAGGGCTTCGGCGGCCACTTCCACAACGACAACTCGATTGCCGTGCTGCGTGACATCCCCGGGTTGATCATTGCCTCGCCATCCAATGGCGTCGACGCCGCCGCTATGCTGCGCACCTGCGTCGCCGCAGCCAAGACCTGCGGCTCCGTGTCGGCGTTCCTCGAACCGATCGCTCTGTACAACGTGCGCGACCTGAACGACGAGGGCGACGGACTTTATCAGGCTGACTACGACGCAAACGCCGAGCACGTGCCCATTGGAAGCGGGCGGGTCCACGGCGATGGCACCGACTTGCTCATCGTGTCGTTCGCCAACGGAGTGCGCATGAGCCGACGAGTCGCTCACCGACTCCGGCAAGACCGCGGGATCAACAGCCGCGTACTCGACCTGCGCTGGCTCGCGCCGTTGCCCATCGCCGACCTGCTGAGCCAGGCCGATGCAACCGGCCGCGTACTGATCGTCGACGAGACCAGACGCACCGGAGGTGTGTCCGAGTCGCTCATCGCCGAGCTCGTCGACGGCGGGTTCTCCGGCCAGATTCGGCGTGTGACCGCGGCCGACAGCCTGATCCCGCTGGGCGACGCCGCCAATCACGTCCTGGTCAGCGAAGCCGATATCGAAGCAGCGGCCTTGCGTCTAGGGGAAGCAAGATGAACGCCGCGGCACGGCAACGAGTGCTCATCGCACTAATCGCCGTGGTGGTCGCCGGCGGCACGGCGCTGCTCATCAGTCGTACAGCGTGTAACGACTCGAAGCCTGCTCGCTCACCAGGGGCGCAAACGAAGCAAGAAAAGCTGACACCGGGCGGAACGCCGACGAATACCCCAGGGCAGCCAAAGAAAGCGACGCCATCGTCGCGTCGCTTTACCGACCTGGCCCGAGCCCGCCAGCGGATGATGACTCCGAAGAGAACACGTGCGCCTGGCTGGCCGGGCGCCGGCATGAAAAAAACCAAGATGCTGTTCGGCGACGACTGTTTCTTCGGAGTCAGTGGTCACTGCACCGAATGGCGCACTCGCGCTAGCAAGTGCGATGGCGGAGACGCAGAAGCGTGCGAGGGCCTGGGCAATTTACTCATAAGCGAATCGCCCATGCAGCCTTTGTGGGGCTCGATGCTTCTACAGCGCGCATGCGCTTTGGGACGCAGCGCCGCGTGCGCTCGCGGCGAGCAGTGGTATGAGTGGTCGGTCTTCGGCTACGCCCATAAACGCCTTGTCGCGAACGTGCCCGATGGTCTCGAGTCTGCCTGTACGTCGGGTAACCAGGTCGCGTGCGGCTTGCTGCAGATGCGAAACAGCAAGGACAAGACCGACTTCGACGAAAAGACAGCTCTGGCTTCGTGCAGCGCCGGTTTCCGGGACGTGTGTGGCACCATCGCGGCGTCAGCAGCGACAACTTCCCAGTCACTCGCGGCCCTGAAGGCCGGCTGCGAGACGCCCGACGCGTACCTTTGCTGGCATCTGTCGGTGTTCTACAGCGCCAGGTGCGCGAGTGAGGAATACAAGCACTGTCCGGCCCCCGACCCCGCGAAAGAAGCGCACTATCACCGGCTGGCGTGCCAGCTCGATCCAGCGATGCACCAGTGCAAAACCGCGAAATAGAGGCTTTTCCGGGGCAAAAGGCTGGCGCCCGGGCCGGTTTCGCCTAATCTACCGCCCTCTCAACAAACGTACTGCCTACCAGGAGATGTCATGAAGATTCGGATTGGAACACTACTCACGGTGCTGCTTGCTTGCTTCGCCCTCACGGCCACCACGGCGTGCAGCAAGAAGGACGACGACAAGAAGAACACCGCGAAGAAAAAAGTCGACGGTAAGAAAGACGACAAGAAGAAGGACGACAAAGCCAAGACCGACACCAAGAAGGACGAGGCCAAGAAAGACGACAAGGCCGCGGCTGGTGGCGATAAGCTTAAAGAGATGCACGCGTTCGCCGACAAGGTAATCGCCAAGTCCAAAGAGATGTGCGCCTGCAAAGACAAAGCGTGCGCCTCGGAGAAGAACAAAGAGATGGACGCGATGATGAAGGCCGGCGAGGAGAAGTTCGGTAAGAAGAAGCCGCCTGCAGAGATCATCAGCAAGCTGATGCCAGCGATGAAAGCCGCTGGTCAGTGCATGCAGAAGCTCAGCAAGTAGTTCTGTTCTAACGACGATACGCGCCGGGGTGGCTGTTGCTTCCCGGCGCGTTCTTCGTTTTCGGTCCGCTGCTGCAGCCCAGTTACTACAGGCCGAAAGCCCGCTGAACGAACCACAGCAGGCCAAAGATGCCGACACCGATCGAGCCGATGGACACGAACCAGCGCTTGTACCGGTCGGGACCAAGCGCGCGCGCCACCACTGCGAGCAGTGGCAGCACCGCCAACACGATGAGCAGTTGGCCCAGCTCAACGCCGACGTTGAACATGAGCAACGGCATCACCACCTGGGATGGGGGCAGCAGCTCAGCGATGCTGGAGGCAAAGCCCATCCCGTGGAGCAGGCCGAAGGCGAAGGTTATCGCCGGCCGCCACCTGGTGTGGGGGTAGAGCATGTTCTCCACGGCGACGTACATGATCGACAGAGCGATCATGCTCTCGACGAAACGGCCGGGTAGCGTAAACCAGCCCATAGCTGCCGCGATGAGCGTGAAAGAGTGCGCGATCGTGAACGCCGAAACGATCCAGGCCGTGTACTTGACGCTCTCCTTCATGCTGCGCAAGTACCAACCATCTTCGCGGCGACCGAGCAGCGCGACGAACAAGAGCGCGAGCAGGAAGAACACGTGGTCGACACCGAACACGATGTGTTCCATGCCGAAGCGTACGAAGAGAAGCCAGTTGGTCGCGTTCCACCGGTAGGGCGCCCCGCCCTTCTTGAACAAGTAAGGCTGAAGCTTGCGATCACCCTCACGCGGCGACAGGACACTCGTGTGTGCTTCGTCGATATTGAAGAACAGTTGATAGTCGACTGTTAGATCCAGAATCTCAGCGCCGCAGCTAATCGTCCATATGACAACCGCGTTGCCGTACCTGGCGTCCAGGTTCTTGGTCGAGACCAGCGCGGTCTCGCATTCGCCGTTGGTCTTGACCCGAATTTGCTCCTGCAGAACGGCGAACACATTCGCTGGTGTCGGCTTGGCGCGCTCGACGTCCTTTTCAGCGCGGACCTGCAGCGCCTCCTCCATGTCCCGGGTGTCGAAGTTGATCTCGTAAGTAATCTTCGTCTTGTCCTGGCTGAGCGTGACCTTCGACTTGGAAATCGACGTCTGATGCGCCTGGGCGGTTCGAGCACTGGTCGAGACCACAGCCGCGCACACGACCAATAGCAAAACGGGACGGGAAATTGAGCTGAGCACCGCCCATCTATTTACCCTGTTTCGGGGCGTTGTTGTATGGTCCGCGCACCATGGAGGACAAAGCAGTAGCAATAATCATGGCCGCGGGCCTGGGCACGCGGATGAAGAGCGACAAGGCCAAGGTTCTGCACGAAGTTGCTGGACGGCCGCTCATCATTTGGGCCGTAGAAGTGGCGCGGGCAGCTGGGGCGGAGCGCGTGGTCGCCATCCTCGGCCATCAGAATGAAACCGTGCGCGAAGTACTGAACGCCCGCTACCCCGAAGGTGGCGTGGACGTGGTGCTGCAGACCGAGCAAAAAGGCACGGGCCACGCGGTGATGTGCGCCCTGCCCGCACTCGAGTCCGAGCCAGAGGATCGCACGGTGCTCATTCTTACGGGCGACGCGCCGCTGCTCAAGGCCGAGCGAATCGCGCAGCTGATTAAAGCGGCCAACGAGTCACCGGCAGCTATGGCCATGGTGTCGACCACCCCGGAGGTAACGCCCGCGTTCGGCCGTCTCGTCCGCGATGATGCGGGCAAGCTTTTGCGCATCGTCGAAGACCGTGATTGCTCCGACAGCGAGCGAGGAATCAAAGAGGTCAACGCCGGGTTCTACGCCGTACGTCTCGGCAACCTGCGCGCCGACATCGCGACCCTCACGTCCGATAACGCCCAGAACGAGCTGTATCTCACCGATCTGGCCGCACGGGCAGCGGACCGAGGCGGCGCGGCCGTCATCGACGCGCCGTTCGAGGAGGTCAACGGCATCAACGATCGCACCGACCTTGCGTTCGTCGAAGCTGCAGCGCGCCGGCGCATCAACACGGCGCTGATGCGTTCAGGGGTGACCATGGTGGCTCCCGACCTGGTCTACATCGACGCAGACGCCGGCCCCATCGGCCGCGACGTCTGGCTAGCGCCCCAGGTGACCATCCGCGGCAACAGCAGCATCGGCGACGGCGCTCGCATAGATGTCGGCTGCGTGCTCACCGATTCCAGCGTCGCCGAAAACGCCCACGTCAAACCGCACAGCGTCCTCACCGAAGCACGCATCGGAGTGAGCGCGCAGATCGGTCCGTTCACCCACTGCCGCCCGGGCACTCGCGTGGACGAAGGCGCCAAGCTCGGTAACTTCGTCGAAACCAAGAAGACGCACCTGATGAAAGGCGCCAAAGCGAACCACCTGGCCTACCTTGGCGACGCGTCCATCGGGGCGAAGGCCAACGTCGGCGCGGGCACCATCACGTGCAACTACGACGGCTTCAACAAACACAAGACCACCATCGAAGCCGGTGCTTTCATCGGCTCGGATAGCCAGCTCGTTGCGCCGGTGACCATCGGTCGCGACGCGTATGTAGGTTCGGGTAGCACCGTGACCAAAGACGTGCCGCGTGGTGCCCTGGCGTTGTCTCGCACCAAGCAGATCAACAAAGAGGGCTGGGCGGAGCGCTTTCGGGAAGCCCAGAGCAAGCGCAAGCATCGCGCGAAGACCACGCCTCCTGTAGGCACGCCGGCGACCTCAAACAAGACCTCCGACGCGTAGGCCGCCTCGCCTGCCTGCCGGGTTCTGCCACGATCGGCCGCGTGTTCACGGGCCTGTGGGAAATCTCCACAGCCCAACACGCTGAAATTGCGTGCAGATCACTGGTACGGCCCCTGCACTGGTCTCCCCCCAGGCACCCACAGGAGACCTTGCAATGATCAAACACATCACCCTCAGCGCCGTCCTCACCATCAGCTTCGCCCTCACCGGCTGCATTCAACAGGCTGAAGAGCACCCGATCAAACAGGCGATCCCGCACGCCGAAGACGTGCGCATCAAGCTGCCCGACAATGGCGGAGCCGCATCGAGCGCATGGGCACTCGGGCAGGTCGCCGACTACTACCACATGACTCGCGACATCAGCCGCAGCCTCAACGGTGGCGCCGCCTGGGTGTTGATCATCGTCCACGCCATCGTGCAGTACCCACCGACAACAGTCGACGGCGACACATACACCTGGGGACCATGGGGCAACGCTCTGGACCCCGCCGACTACCGCCTGGTCGTCACCGACAAACTCGACGGCTCATATGACTGGGCCCTCGAGGGCGACAGCCGCCTCGACAGCGAAGAGACCTTCGAAGTCGTCATTAGCGGCAACGCCGTTCCCGGCGATACCCCGCACCGCGGCGCCGGCAATTTCTTGATCGACTTCGACGCGGGCAAGCGCGTCAACCCAATCGATGCCGATGACAACAACAAGGGCACTGTAGAGATCACGTACGACCTCGAAAATCGCGACAACACCCCCGCGACTCTGGGCATGAACATCAACTCGCGCCAGCTGGACGCAGCCGGCAACGAAGTTCCCGTCGCATTCAATTACAACTACGCCGAGAACCTCAACGGTTCGGGTGACCTCGTGTTCGCTATTCACGGCGACCTCGACGACGACGGCAGCGCCTTCGAAGACGCAGTCATTCGCTCTCGCTGGACCAACACCGGCGACGGCCGCGCCGACATTCGCGTACAAGGCGGCGACCTGGCCGACCTAACCGTGACCGCTTCCGAATGTTGGAACTCGATGTTCCGCCGGGTCTACTACTCGGACTCGCAGGAGTGGCAGCCTACTGAGGGCGATCAGGCCGACTGCGCGTTCGCCGATCAGGATCTCCCTGCCGAGTGAGATCCGCCGGGTCCGCTCCCGTCCCCGTCTCCCACAAGTCCACCAGGGGCAGCACCAACATGCCCAACACTTCCACACACAACAGCGCCAGGTAAATCGAGAAGCCGTTAACGGTTTGCGCCGGAAACAACTCGAACGCGGCCAGGGTAAGTCCGGTCAATCCGAGCAATCCGCAACCACTTAAGCGGCGGTACAACCTGCCCTTCGTATAGACAAACAGGTCTGAACCGAAGTCATCGGAGTCCTTGTAAACGGATAGCTCACGACGTGCCATCCAGATGGCCAGGACGACAAGTAGAACGGGCAGGAGAAGTCCGACGACGATGCTCACGGGCCCCTAGTGTACGCCTTGACGCCCGTTTGGACTGCGTGTTACGAGGATAACCCGCTATTTCTATAGCCTCGGCTCAAATCAATTTCTACGAGGAGATACACGGAATGCCCAGTTTGCCCAAAAATGCTCAGGAGCTGTTCAACGAGCAGGTTCCCGCCGCTCTCAAACAACACCCTGAGAAGGCAAAAGAAGTAAACGCCATCTACTGCTTCAAGATCGAAGGCGAAGGTGGTGGCGAGTGGACAGCCGACCTGACTGCCGACCCGCCCACGTGCATCCCCGAAGCCGGTGAAGCACAGTGCACGATCGAGCTGACCCACGAGGATTTCATGAGCATGCTCAGCGATCCCCAGGCCGGCATGCAGCTCTACTTCCAGGGCAAACTCAAGGTCACTGGCGACCCCATGCTTGCCACGAAGCTGCAGGAGTTCTTCAAGATCGCAGCCGACGAGGCCGCGGCCGGTTAGAACCCAACGCGAATGACGTAAAAACAAACGGATGGTCTACTCGGCCATCCGTTTTTTCGTTTAGAAGCCAGAGGACAGCCGAAGAGCTTCCGAGCGTTTCTGCTAGGAGCAACACCATGACCCTTGCCCACGCACTCGATGGAATTCGTGTTCTCGATCTTTCCCGGCTATTGCCCGGCCCCTTCTTGACGATGATCTTGGCGGACATGGGCGCCGACGTCGTCAAGGTCGAAGACAAGGGCATGGGTGACTACCTGCGTAGTTTCCCGCCGGCCAAGGGTGGCATCGCCGGACGTTTCCTGGCGGTCAATCGCAACAAGCGTTCGGTCACCATGGATCTGAAGAACGACGACGATCGCGCGAAGTTTCTAAAGATGGTCGCGAAGGCCGACGTGGTCGTGGAGAGTTTTCGGCCCGGTGTCATGAAGCGCCTGGGCGTCGACTACGACACCCTGCGCGAACACAACGACAAGATCATTCTGTGTTCGATCTCGGGATACGGCAAAGACGGACCGTACGTGAAGCGCGCAGGCCACGATCTGAATTACCTGGCGTTGGGCGGCGTAGTCGCCATGAGCGCCGAGGCACGCGGCCGCAAGCCCGCTATCTCCGGCGTGCAGATCGCCGATGTCTGCGGCGGAAGCATGTGGGGCGCCGTGTCGGTGCTGGGCGCGATTATCGGCCGGGACAAGAACGGCGAAGGTGCGCATCTGGACATCTCTATGACCGAAGGTGCCATGGCCATGTTGTGCACCGAGTTTGGCAACATGGACGCAGGTGGCGAAGTGCCAACGCGAGGCACGAGCATGCTCAACGGCTCCGTGGCTTGCTACGCCGTGTACGAGACAAAGGACGGCAAATACATGAGCGTCGGCTCTCTAGAGCCGAAGTTCTGGGCTGCCCTGGGCGCGGCGATCGGCCGCAAGATGGACTACAGCGAAGTGATCGCGCCGCAAGAAACCCAGGACAAAGTGCGGGCGGAGCTCGCGGAGATCTTCGCGACCAAGACCCGAGACGAGTGGACCGAAATATTGAAGGACCACGATTGCTGCTGCGAGCCGGTGCTCGAACTAGACGAGGTGATGGAACACCCGATGCACAAAGAGCGCGGCGTGTTCTTTACTCAGGATGGCGGCGAGCTGGGACCAATCTTGCAGATGCGCACACCGACGGGCATGCCCGAGATGAAACGGGTGGCTCCGCGCCAGGGCGAACACAACGACGAAGTGTTCGCCGAATACGGCGTGGACTAGAAGCCGAACGGCGAGCTACCCGACCAGCCCCGGCACCGCGTTGACGTCGATCAGCCGGTGCCGACGCCAGAGTTTCTTGAGCAAGTGCGTCCGAGGCGCGTCCACCGGTGACTCGCTCGTAATCGGAACCGGGTCCTTGTTCTTCCAGCCATCGAAGTACTGAGCCGACGAACAAGGATCGACCCAGTCCGACTCGCAAGTCGTTCCCATCTCGGTCATCACGTGCTTACGAACGTTGTTGAGCACGTATGCAAGCGTGTTGCGAACCTGCCGAGGAGAGCCCAAATGCTCCTCGTGGTACCGATCTGCGATAACGGTGCCGCTATCGCGCCCAAGTTTGAGGTTCATGCCCTGACCAATGCGGATATTCACCGACCGCATGCCCGAGCTCATCGCCGCACGATTGCTGGCCTCGACGATCAGATGAATGTGATCGTCCTGCACTGAGTAGTGACAAATGCGGAAGCCCCGACGAGCGGTCTGACAGAACACGTCATGCAGCACCTGGTAGCGCTTACGCTTACGAAGCACACCAACCTCATCCACCACACGAATCGTGACATGCAGAGGCCGAGGACTAGAAAACCCCTCACGCTTGCGATGCGCCACTTTGCGCCGCCCCTGCTTACGCGGACGGCCAGCACCTTCGCGGGCGCCACCATGGCGCCCTGAGTGGAAGGGTAGTTTCGCTTGTCGAGTGCGCCGCTTCATCTTGAATAGGGCACATGTATAATACACGAACAACGGTCAGACAACCGGATCAGCAAGATAATTCACGTGACCGGGGCCATAGGGGCCCCGAGTTCGTTCACGACAAGTGACGTCCTTCACCACAAACAACCACCGACGCGCCCCCGCGCGTCTGGCAGCCGCCACCCAAGCACAACCCCCGCGGCCAAGCGGCCATCACACCAGCCCCACGCCAAAGCACGCCCCCACCCCGTCCATGCAACCCGCCCTGGTCGCCCCAACCTCCGCTCGAACACCAGCGTGCGGGACCAGGGCCACACCATCGCCCGTTCGATCCAACGCACGAGCACGAGCACGAGCACGAGCACGAGCACGAGCACGACCACACGCACGAGCACGAGCACGAGCACGAGCACACGCACGAGCACGAGCACGACCACACGCACGAGCGCACAGGTGGGCGGGGATACCCCCCGCCGCTACCTACGGTTTTGGCTTCGGCGTAGGCGTAGGCGTAGGCCGATTGAACAAGCGCAGCTGATTGATGATCGTCATGCGATCGTTGACGAACCAGAACTCTTTGACCTTGCCGTCCTCGAAGCGATAGAACTCGGCGGTGTGATATTTCAGTTTGCGTCCGCTCGGTGTCTTGAGGCCCAGAGACGCCGACGGTCCCGTGTTGCTACCGGTCCATTGGCCGTGGACAAACACCCAATCGCCGGCGGCGAAACTCGCGCGGTGCAGCTTGCGCATGTCGGGGAACGCGGTGAGCAGCAAGGTAAAGAACGAATGCATGTGTGGGATGCCGGCCAGGTCCTTAGAGCCAGCCATGTTGTGAAACACCGTATCGGCGGTGAACTCGCTGAACATGAGGCGGACGTTGCGCGCGGCAACCGCCTTACTCATCGCCGCTATCTTGGCGAGGTTGGCCGCCTCGGTCGCGCTCCCCGTGGATTTGACGGTGACCACCGGCCCTGACAACTCTCGCGTCACCGGCCGGTGGGCAATCTTGATAAAGCCCAGCTGGGAGAGCACGGTCGCCTGATCGAAGAAGTGAATGTTGGACTTGATCAGCTGGTTCTCGTCCCAGTTGATGAACTGCACGCCGAAGAACCCCATGGCTTTGCCGGTCGCTTTGAGTTGGCCCATCGCCCCGGTGTGGGTCGCCGTCTCCAGCAAGATCGCCGCCGACTGACGCGCCTTGCCGTTGATCAGCAGCACCTGAATCTTGCGCGACATGTCCGGCACGCCTTTCCACAGGCGCGTCATGCTCTTGCGGATTTCGGCCGGGTTGTTGTCGCGAGTACCATCGACCATGGCGGACGTACCGTCTTTGCTGAAGCACTGGACTACGCCCTCGACGCTCTGCTGGTTTGCCGCGTCGCGACACAGTTTGTACGCACGTTGAATCGCTTCGGCGGCGGACTGTTTGGCCCCGGGCTTAACCGGTGGCGTGGTAGTCGTCGCCGGTTCTGTGGTCCCAGTCGTGGCAGGCGCCACTGGTGCGGGTGCGGTCTTGCCACCGCAGCCGATGGCCAGCGCAGCGACGCCGATGAGAAGTAACTTAGTGCCCCGAATCATCGCCCGAGTGTATGCCTTTTAGTCGGCGAACTCGAAGTTGGTCACGGCCACGGCGCCCGAACGATCCAACGCGGTCATCTCGAATTCGAGTGAATCCAGGGATGCGGGGTCGATATTGGGGTTGAGCATGGCCAGATCCGTGATCGGAATGCGCACGGTCTGGAGTACGCCCCACGGCTGGTTGGCAGGGTACTGATGATTCAGTGTCTTGTAGTCCGACAACAGGAACGCGGCGACTTCGCCATTGGTGTCGCTGATGCGGATACGGAAATCCTGCACGCTCAACCCGGAGTTGAGGGTGCTCTGACGCGAGACCACGCGGAACGACAGCACTCGATGTGGCGTCGCGTCGAAGCCACCAAGTCCCCAGTGGGCGATGGGCGTGTTGCCGGCTTCCCACAACAGACGCATGGAGGTGATGTCGTGGAGGTATCGGGTCGAGCAACCGTTCTCGATGCACACGCTGCTCAACGCGTGAAAGCCACCAGTGAACGTATTAGCCTCGCCGAAGGCGTTGGTGTCCGGCGCGTTGGCACCATCGAAGTCATCCAATTGCAGCCGCGACGATGACGAGTAACTCCAGCGTAGATCCAGATCCACCCCGGACCACGCATCCATCGAGCTCGGCGGGTCGGCGTCGGCGGTCATGAACGGTTCCAGGGGCGCCCCCATGAGGGTGCTGCGGAACCAGCTGCCCAATGTGGCTTCGAGCATGCCCATTTGCGCGGGCCGACCCACGTTCTCTGACACGGGACAGGCGAATCCATTGTTGTCGTCGCTGAGCCACTCAGTGTTGAAGTAATTGTGGTTTGCGCCGACGAACAGAACCTGTGAACGCTGGGCGCCGTCGTTGAAGACGAGCGAACTGTCGTAGATTTGCATTCCCTGCAGGTCGAAGACGTCGCCATCGCAACCCGGTAACAGGACCGCCAGCTCGGTCCCGGGGACCGACGCGTTGTGAAAGTCCGTCGGCGCCAGGGCGAACACGGACCGCACCGTCACCCCGGCTACCGGCCCAGCGGCGAGTAGGTCGGGAACGTTCGAGACCGCATCGCCACCCCGCGAGTGACCGACGAGGCCGACTCTAGACAGATCCAGGTTACCGAGAAAACGGTCACCGAAGGGTCCGGTAGCAACCAGGTTCCACCTGGCCCAGTGGCGCAGATGTTCGATGATCAGCTGGGCGCGTTCGATAATGTAGTCGTTGCGGCAGTTCATCGCGTTGCCGCTGATGGACACGGCGACGTAGCCTTGAGACGCCAGGGTCTCGAGAAAGTAGATGTAGCCCTCGGCGTTGGGGGTGGTGAAATCACCAGCGGACGCGCAGTCATGGTCCTGAGTCGTGGCGCAGAAATCGTCTGGCCCGGTCGGCGTCTCCCGACAGTTACCGTGGTTGCCGTGGAGCACGACGACGAGCGGAAACGGGCCCTCGGTGAGGGTCGAGGGGTAGCGAACGACGCCGTACAGGGTGGTGTCGAAGGAGATGCCCGGCACAGTCACGTCGCGCACGTCGTAGGTGTCGCCGGCGATGGCAAAGCCACGCACGCTGTTGGAAATGCCGCCGTCGTCGGCGTCGGAGACCGTGACGACCCGGTAATACGCCGAGTCCGCCGCCAGTGTATCGACGTAGGTGTGAACGTTGACCCCGGTGGTGTCGAGGGCGGTCCAGGGTCCGGTCGGCGCGTCGGCCCGCTCTACGCGAAAGCCAGTCGCGTCACCAGCGGTCGCTACGTCCCAGGCCAGAGTCACATTGGTGTTGGCGCCAGAGATCGCCGACGAGATGATCTGCAGATCCACCGCGTACAGATCGATCACGCTCGCCGTCGTGGTGCAGCTCGCCGTATTGCCCGCGGCGTCTGTCGCCGTGTATTCGATATCGGTCTGCCCGGAATCTATCTCGGTGGGCGCGAACGTCACGTCCACCTGGTCGACACAGGAATCGCTGGCAACCACATCGTCGGCGTTGACGGGGACCTGTCCGGCGACCGTACGCACGAAGGTCGCCGTCGGTTCGCAGGTAATAGACGGCGCCTGGCTATCGCTGACCGTGACCACGGTAGTGCAGGACTGTTGGGTGGTGTCGTTGGTGAACGTGACCGTCGTCTCGCCCACGGGATAGCCCCCCGCCGGCGCATCGCTGGACAAGGAGTGTTCACTGCACACGGGCGGCGACGCGATGTCGACCGCACTCAACTCAGCGCTGCACTCGGCAGTTACCGGCGCAACGCACTCGGGTACGGCATCGGCAGCACACGACGCTGGCTCGCCGTCACCGCAGCCGGCCGCACCGACCCCGACCACGGCAAAGAGCATGACCGCAAACGAAAACCGTCGCATCAGCGCACCCTCAACGACGTAGTGATGACGACACGCGAACTCGTGTCGTTTCCGTATTGCAGCGACACTTCAGCGCCCTCGCTGAGCAGCGCTACGTCACTGACGATGAAGCGCAGCACCTGCTTACTCGGATGACTGTACTTTCGGAACACGAGGCGGCCGATGGACAACACTGGATCCAGGCCGCGTCCTCGCCAGGATTCGGCAACAATGTTCAGAGCGCGTGGGTTGCCGGCGACCACACTACCGCCGCGACCGTCCTCGCCGTGCTTGACGACAATAGACTCGATCTTGAACGCGTCCACTACGGGCTTGCGCGGAACCTGCCGCGCGATAGCGGCGGGGGCGACCCGGTGCGGAGCTTGCGTTGCCACCGTGACCGGAGACGCTTTGCGGTTTACCTGCTGCTTGTTGGCCGGAGCCGGATCATCGGCGGCGGCGAAACACCCCGTAGCCACGATCAGGACCGCGACAACGACAAGCAGAGGACGAACGACAACAGAGGAAAGAGCAGGCACAGCAGCCTCATATCTTCGCCGAAGCCGCCGGGGCATGTCACCGATATACGCCGGCTGTGATCGTTTGACAGACCGGAGAAAATTTCTTAGCTGGTTAGCGGAAGCGCAACGTAGTGCTGCCGGCCGGACGATCTGGCGCGGTTTCCGCCAACTCACCAATGACCCGTGCGGGCATGCCTTCGTCCCGTAGCGCCGCTTCCAGCCCGGCGGCCTTGTCCGCCGACACTGTCAGCAGCAGGCCACCGCTGGTCTGTGCATCCGCCGCGATCAGGGTCAGCAACTCGTCCGTTTCCCGGGCCGCTTTGCCATCGGTGTGGAGCAAGCTGCGCACGAAGTTCAGGTTTGCCCGACTGCCTCCGGGGATACGTCCCTCTTTGGCGTGATCCATCGCACCCGGCAGCAACGGTAGCTCGTTCATGTACAGCGTGGCTGTCAGCTCCGAACCGATCAAGATGTTGCGCAGGTGGCCGAGCAATCCAAAACCGGTCACGTCTGTGCACGCGGTCACGCCGAAGCGCCGCCCCACGTCCATGGCAGTTCCGTTGTGGGTCGTCATGGAGGCGACGGCGGCTTGCTTCTGCTCCGCCGTTGTCAGCCCCTTTTTGATCGCGGTGCCCAGAATGCCGGTACCAAGCGCCTTGGTCAGAACCAGTGCTTGTCCGGCCTCGGCCTTACGATTGCTCCAAATACCATCGATGGTGACCTCGCCCACGACCGACAAGCCGTACTTGACCTCCGGGTCGCGCACCGTGTGACCACCGATGATGGCGACGCCCATGGCTTCGCACGCTTTGCGACCGCCATCCATGATGCCATTCAGAACGTCGACCGGGAGATCCGTATCGGGAAAGAAGACCAGGTTCAACGCGTAGAGCGGCCGACCGCCCATGGCGTAGATATCCGACACAGAGTTGGTGGCCGCGATCGCGCCGAAGCTCTCTGCCTCGTCGACGATGGGAGCGATCACATCCGCGGTCATGACGAGACCTCGACCGGCATCATCGAATTTGACGACAGCGGCATCGTCGGAATAGTCGTAGGACACAAGAATGCGATCGTCCGGCTGGGTAACGACGGCGTCGCCAGGAACATGTTCGAGGACCTGGACCAGGTCACTCAGGCGCAGTTTGGCTGCTCAACCACCGCCTCGCGCGTACTGAGTGAGGCGATGCTCGACTACGTCATTCTTTGGATCCGAAGCGGACATACCCGAAGAGTAGTAAGCGAAAACGCTTCTACCTACAAGTCAGCCCACACCTGCGCCCGTACGGCGCCCCAAAAAACCTTACTTACGTACGCGGTTGATCAACGCGCTCGTGAGCCATGATCCACAGGGATGGAAGAAGACCGATGACGATTATTGCAGCCAGCGATAACATGGTCGGTTCTCCTACATTGTAAGACCCGACTCCCGGGCTGCCACAAGAACTTTTTCAGCGCTCGGACTGCAGAATGTATTGGGATTCACACGGTTAATGGCAAATCCACGCCAACCTCGCCTAACCCTTATCGAAAAAATTTAGCTGGGCATCGTCATCGCCGTCGGGGGCCGGTTCGGTGCGCAACCTACCGGCTTCATCCATATAGTTGGCGGCGAACCGGTCGTAAGCTACCGAATCCAGCTCCCTGAGCTTGCCCAGAACCAAAGCCGCAATCTGTCCACTTCGGATGGTCTTGGTGCGATTGTCGACGAGCTCGGCCTCAATGGAACGGACCATGCGCACCAGATCCCCGGTTCGGATCTTGGGGCGGTGACGACTCACCCGCTCCAGGGCAGCGACGAGTTTGTCCGAAGAGAATGGCTCGGTCTTGTCGTTGCGTTTGACGACCTTGAGGTTGGGTGAGCCTACGCGTTCGTAGGTGGTGAAGCGTCGCTTGCAACTGCTGCACACCCGGCGCCGACGCACACTGCCGTCGGCGGTCGTTCTTGAATCAACGACGTTGGAGTCGTTGTGGCACACGGGGCACTGCACCGAACTAGTCTAATCGCACTTGTACTTATCGACAAAACTCGGTTTGCCGCCAGTATCGGAGAAACGGTAGATGATGCCGCCGGCGGCCACTGCGAGCGCCTCGGGAAAGCCCGAGCCCAGGCTACCCACGCCGCGTTGTTGGGCGCTATCGGGATTCTGCCAGCCGGTAATGGCTACGACCTCGCTGCGGCCAAACAGGTTGGCGCCGGCATACACGGTCGCGCCATCGGGCGAAAAATGGCAGCCGGTCAATCGGCCCGGGTTGGTGACTTTGATCCTGCGCCTGGGATCCAGGCGCAGCCGCTGTTTCTTTCGCAAGCTCAAGCAGTACAGGTGCCCATCGGCTTTGGAGGCCGCGAAGCCAATGCATGTACCGGCCGGTTGTTTGTCGGCGTCGGGGGCCAGGCACAGCCCTTCGTAGTTCTTCGCGCAGTTGATGCCCTTGCCACGACAGGTCATACGCGGATGCCGGTTGCGGTCCGCGATGGCATAGGCGCTCTGCACCTGTTGATACTGATCGGCAGAGTCGAGGCGATAGTGGCGTAGCCAACCCGACGACGTGATCACGTAGAACGTGTCGCCAATGCGGGTCAGCCCTTCCAGGTCGTCGGATGCGCCTGAGTCCAGGGGCAGCTTGCCCGCGCGCAAGAGGCGGCCATCGGTGGCGGCGATTTCGTTGAACTGACCGCCGGTGCCGCTGTCGCCGACCACGAGTATGTGTGCGGGCCGAACCTTGTTGGCCGCGACGACAACGGCGCCGGAGGCCTCGGCGATGGGCAGCTCCTCGGCGAACGGCAACCGTCTACAGCCGCGGGCTTTCGGTTTGGCGTCCGAGACCCTCGGCGTCGCCGTCGCTGGCTGTTTTACCGGCTCGCCGCTCTTGTCGCTCGACTTGCATGCCGATATAGACACGGACAACGCGAGCATTAGGGCTACGCTTCGCAATACGACTTGCACCACGAGCCAGGGTCCCATGAGCTACCTCATCAAGGAAATATTCGGTCCCACCATTCAGGGAGAAGGCGCACACACCGGCCGCCCGTGCGTCTTCCTGCGCTTCGCGGTGTGCAACCTCGCGTGCACCTGGTGCGACACGGATTTTCGGCCCGAGGGCGCCACTAAGATGACCGCCGAGGAAATCGTCGCCGAACTGGTCAGCCTGGACCGTCACAACACACGCATGGTGGTTGTGAGCGGGGGCGAGCCCGCGCTGCAATGGGATCAACCCCTGGCAGATGCCCTGGCAGACGCCGGCTTTCGGGCCCACATGGAGACCAACGGGACCCGGGCACTTAAGGCGCCGGTGCACTGGTTAACGGTTTCCCCCAAACCCCGGTTTCACGAGGGCAAGAACACCCTGGTCGACCTGCCCGCCTCGGAGTGCAAAGTCGTCGTCGACGAATCGGTGACCGCCGAGGTCCTCGCCGACTACGAAGCACGATATCCGTGCGACACCCGTTATCTGCAGCCGTGCATGGATGACCAGTACGACGAAAATCTGCGCCGGACCATAGCAATGGTCACCGAGAACCCGCGCTGGCGCATGTCAGTGCAGCTGCACAAGATCATCGACGTTCCCTGAACAGCGCCCGCGGCCCAAGGCCTGCGCAGCTGCGCGAGATCATCGACGTTCCCTGAACAAGCGCCGCAGGTACTAAGCGGGGAGCTAAACAGCTAAACGCGGCGCCCGCGGCCCAAGGCCTGCGGGGCAGGACGCAATAAACAGCTACTCGAACTGATCGGCCGCCAGCCAATACATGACGGTTGCGACGCTCAGCGCGATGCACGGCATCAGAGCGATGAGAATGTGCAGATCGAGCCCGTCGCGAATCTTCGGCGCGCCGAACAGAAACACCACGGCTGCGACTCCATTGAGGGACAACGCGAACGACCAGGCAACGCGACTGCGGCGCAGCGCGTAGGCGCTGACCAGAGAGTTGACCGCACCGCCGATGAGCATGGTGAATGCGAACGGCATCGGCTTGTCGCCCAGGAACATCAAGTAGACACCGTAGACGAAAAAGCAAACACCGACGGCGAAACCGAGCACGCCAGCCGCGCGCAAAGCTCCTTCGCCTGTAGGCCCCTGGTCCTTTGGGTCCTCAGCCTTCTCAGCCGCGAGGTCTTCGTCTTCCCGATCGTCTTCGACATCGACCGAGCCTTTCGACTCCGGCTCCTGCGAATTCTCTTCGTCGTCGTCGTCAGACTCGTCGGACTCCGTCGCTTCAGACTCGTCGGACTCCGTCGCCTCGGACTCCGTCGCCTCGGACTCGTCGGACTCCGTCGCTTCGGACTCCGTCGCCTCGGACTCGTCCGGTTCCGGCTGCTCGCTCTTGTCGTTCGAATCAGGCACTGTTCGTGCTTCCGTTACTTGCGCTTCTTGAACCGCGACCAGAAGCCCTTCTTCTCGGGCGGCGGTGCATCGGCGACCTGCTGCGGCGTCGGCACTTTGGAGCTGGTGCTCGGCGCAGACGTAGCCGCATTGACAACAGGCACGCTCTTGGGCGCGGTGTCGCGGGTATTCTCGGCGGCGGCCGCGTCCAGGGCACGCTGTTCTTCCAACGGTAGCGACGATAACGCCGTCGACGTATCTTCGTGCTCTTTGGCGTACTCCTTACGGAAGGTCTGACGCATGAACTGGCGCAGCTCTTTCGGGTCGAAGCGGTAGCCTTCTAGCAGCTTGGTGAGATCGGCGTTGTACTCCGCTGCGCTCTGATAGCGCTTGCTCACATCTCGCGCGAGGGCTTTGAGTACGATCTTGTCCAGGGCCTCGTTGACCCGGCGGTTGAACCGGCTGGGTGGTGGGATCTCAGCCTTGCGCACCTTCTCCATCAAGGCGAACTCAGTGTCACCACGGAATAGCTTCTCGGTGGTCAACATCTCGTGGAGGATGATGCCCGCGGAGAACACATCGGTACGAGCGTCCAGGGGCATGCCGCGGATCTGCTCGGGCGACATGTAGCTGAACTTGCCCTTGAGCACGCCGATCTCGGACGTGAACTTCATCAGCGCCTGAGCGATACCGAAGTCGAGCAGTTTGACTTCGCCTTCGTAAGACAGACGCACGTTGGATGGCGACACATCGCGGTTGACGATATTGAGCGGTCGTCCGTCGTTGCCCTGAAGATTGTGGGCGAACTCCAACCCCGCGGCGATGCCGGCCGCGATGTACACGGCGTGGGGAACCGGAATGCGCTGGTTGGTTTCCTGACAACGACGCAACAGCTGGGTCAGATCGCGACCGCCGATGTACTCCATGGCGATGTAGTGCCGACCTTCGATGCGACCGACTTCTTCGGTTCGCACGATCGCCTGGCTGCGCAACAGCATGGCGAGCTGCCCCTCGCGGTTGAACATGTCAACGAACCGAGCCTCGCGAGCGAGCTGAGGACGCATCACCTTGATGGCGAGCATTTCCTCTTTTTTCTCGGTCGTCCGCAGGCGCGCGCGATACACCTCGGCCATTCCGCCGCGAGCGATTAGCCCGTGAAGGAAGTATTTGCCAAAGGGGACAGGGTCCGAGGGTGACCCCGGTTGCAACTTGCCCGCATCGCTGCCTGACCGTTTGCTCTTACTCATGCACGCCCGTTAACCGCGCGTGAACTCTACCACTTTATGACTTGCTTTTGCCCAGGTTGAAACTTGATATAGCGCTCCACCTTCTTAGAGCGGTTGAGAGACGTCAAGACGACCTTTAGGGCCCGGTTGTTCCCGGGAACGACGACCCCCACCATCCGGCTCGCCAGAGGCAGATTGCGCATCTTGCCGGTACGAGCGTCCTCCAGTGCGATTCGACCGGTCGGGCCTTTGAGCGCGTTGACCAGCACGGTCCAGCGAAACGCCAGTGTCGCGGGCTTTCCTTTACGGACGACAGAGTTCTCGAACATACCGAAGTTGTGCTTGTAGTTAAGACACAGCCCTCGGTACTTGCCCGGCGCGACCAGTACGTTCTTCATCGGCAGCTTGACCCGGTTGATTTTCTGGCCGTTGATCCACAGCTCCTGGCATTTCATCGAAGTACTGATTGTGAGGGGTGTGAGCAGCCCCTTCGTCTTCTTGAGCGCTTTGCGAATAGTCGCGGCGTTCTTGCCGAACGGGCGACGGCGCAGGTACCGGTAGTAGAACTTAATCTTCTGCTTGTTCATGCCGAGCTTGTCGTAGGTAGCACCGAGCTCGCGCAGGAAACCCACCAGGTTCGGGTTGATGGCAGCGCCGATGCGAAAGTAAAGCTGTGCGTCGGCGTACCTCTTCTTGCGAAACGCGAGGCGCCCCTTCTTGAAGGCCATGCCCGCGTAGCGACGAGTCTGGTTGCGGTTGCGGCGAAACTGTTTGGCGAACGGGTTGGATGCCTGCTGCAAGTTGTTCTTCACGCGGCGGGCCCTGCTGCGCTTGCCAAAGTCTGACGTGTTCACGATGAAACGATCGAGCACCTCGACCGCACGAACGTAGTCACCCTGGGCGACCCACGCTTGCGCCAACACGAATGCTTCGTCACTACCCTCGCCGCGCGCGACGACCAAACCGGTGTAGAGGGGGATCGCAATGTCGAGGCGTTTCTTTTTGAGACTCGACTTCGCTTGCTTGACGAGAAACTGGGACATCTTCGCAGGCGACTTCGTTGTGCGTAGTTTTTTTGGTACTGGGATCTTAGCGACACGTACGACTTTCTTGGTGCCACCACTCGCAGGGACTTTGCTGGTGGTGCCCGTCGCCACCGTGGTCGATGGAGTGATCTTCGAGTCGGTGGTTCCGGTTTCAGGAGGGTCATCCGTATTGCCAGCTGGGTCGGTATTGGTGCCCGTATCCGAGGATCCGCCGGTGGTCGTGGTGGTCGTGTTCTTGGTCTCGGTCCCCCCGCCGCCACAACCGAAAAACAGCGCACAGCTGACTGCCATTAACGACACTCCCCCTACACGTACGACCACTGTCCCCATCTCCCTCAGTTGCTGCTTCATGCTGTTGAAGCTAGCACGAGTTTCGCGAGCGGGCCTACTCCACAATTGTGACCACTGCGTAATTTTGTTATCGTACTGAAATTCACTGCGGGCTTGTTTGAAGGTACACTGACGGCACTTTGCGGGCGCTTCTCCTCGAAAGAAAAAAGATGGTCAGCCGCAAGCTGATCCGATTTCTGACCTGCGCTGGTTTCGAAGCCAGCGTCGTGCACGAACCGGAACAGGTTGCGGAGAACCTTGATGGCGTCGACCTGTTCGTCAGCGACGCCTTTGACGGCGACCTGATGGTGGAGTCGGTCACAGCGCGACCAAATCTGCGCGGGATATTGATGACCGCCGAGCCGATCAACCGAACGTTGCGTTACTGCATCGAGCACGAACAGATCTCAAATGTGCTGGCGCGCAAAGACTTCGAGTCGACCCCGGCCGGCTGGGAGTTGCTGATGATCGCGCGCCGCCTGATCAAACCCAACGAGGCGGGGCCGTCGTTCGCCCACTACCTCAACTGGGGCTTCGGCGGCTTCCAACAGAAGGTTCCGACCACGCCAGGGCGCGACAAGGCCGTCGAAAAAGTGCAGCAGTTCATATCCCACCTTGGCGTACCTAAACGAGTGGCGGATATGTTCGGCGAAGTCACCCATGAAATGCTGATGAACGCGATGTACGACGCGCCAGTAGATGCTCAGGGAACCGCCATATACGCCCAGGATCGCAAGGCTATCCTCAATTTGCGGGAATCAGAGCAACCGACACTGCGCCTCGCTTCGGATGGAACCAAACTGGCGCTCTCGGTGGTCGACCCGTTCGGCCGGCTACAAAGAAAACACGTTTTCGCCGGCCTGGCGCGCGGTCTTGCAGGCGGCGAAATGGACAGATCCCACGGAGGCGCGGGCCTTGGGATGGTTGTATGTCACAATGCAACAATCGGCATGTTCTTCGATGTGGTGAAGGGCAAAAGAACCGAAGTGACTGGGATTTTCGACCTCGACATGAACCAGCGAGAGTTTCGAAGTCACGCCAAGTCCCTTCATTATTTCGAGGGGTAGGAGAGCATTATGGAAGCGGCGACTCAGCAAGCCGGGCAAGCGGCCCAAGAAGAACAGCAAAAGCTGAAGATCGATAAGTTTGCCGACGGCAATATCGTCTGCCTCAAGTTCGAAGGAAACATCGACGAGGACTTCGAGGGCAAGAAGCTGGCGACGACCGTCAAGGCACAGACGCTCGTTCTAGACCTGGCGAACATCCAGAAGATCTCCTCGTTCGGTATTCGCGAATGGGTCGATTTCATCCACGCGGTCGAGAAGAACTGCCAAGAGGTCGTACTCCTCGAGTGCGCCCCCAAGGTCGTCGATCAGCTCAACATGGTCGCGAACTTCGCGGGTGAAAAAGGTCAGGTCTTCAGCTTCTATACGCCGTATCGCTGCGACTACTGCGATACCGACAGCAGCGTATTGATGCAGGTCGACAGCGACTGGGAAGTCATCAAGAGCATGAAGCCGCCGGAGAGACCGTGCGGCGCTTGCGGCGAGCCCGAGTACTTCGATGAGGATCCGACCACGTATTTCTCCCACATCGCTGGTCAGGAAAAGTTCGAGCTCGACCCTGAGGTCGGCGCCTTCCTGTCCTCCAAACTCAACTACACGGTTTCAGAGTCCGCGCGACGTTTGCGCATGGACAAGATCATTGAGGGTCGGTCCACCTACCTGAAGCTCGCCGGTGACCTGGACGGCGCCTTCCCGCGGGAGAAACTCGCCGAAGGTATGGAAGGTACGATCATCATCGATGTCGGCGGCATGGGTAAAATTGACCCGGCTGGCGCTGCCGAGTGGCGTGGGTTCGTGCAGATGATCACCCCCGCGGCTGAGTCGATCTTCCTGGTCGGCGTGCCACCTGGCTTCCTGGAGAAGCTGACCAAACCCGAGGACCTCGGCGCCAAAGCCCAGGTCATCACCTTCGCTATGCCGTACTCGTGCGCCAAGTGCGCCACGACCGCGTCACAGCAGGTGGACGTCGAGCAGCACTTCGACGTGCTCAAGTTCGCAACACCGCCGGAGATGAAGTGCAAGGACTGTAAGAGTCCGACCACCTGCGCGGCAACCGAAGGCCTGCTGTCTCACCTGCCAACTCTGCCCAAGCCGAGCATTACGCCGGCTACGCGCAAGTTCATCAAGGACGTTCAAGAGCGCAAGCCCGAGAAGAAGAAGGCGGCGACAACCGTGGCCGAAGCGGCGGCAGCGGGTCGCGGCGGCGGTATCGGAATGATGATGGGCGCAGCGGCTGTTGCGGCGGCGCTCGCCGTCGGCGGCATCATCGCCTACCAGTACACCCAGAAGAAACCAGCCCCCACGGCGCGGGATCGCTCCGAGGTCGGCAAGATGGCCAACTGGGCTGATAAGGACAAGAACCCCGAAGGCAAGCGGCCAGCATGGGTCAAAGCACCCAAGTTCTTCTCGGCGGGTTGCACCACCGACGTGAAGACCAAAGCGGTGTCGTGCGTCGGCGTTTCGTCCTACATGAGCAATCGCGGCGACGCTTCGAAGGAAGCCAAGTTCGCGGCCCTGGAAGCGCTGGTCAACGAAATCGGCGAACGCATCAGCGACGAGGCCTGGAAGCCAGTCCGCAAGATCTACGCGAGCCGGCGCGCCGACCAAATCGGCCGTTTCGATGCGATCCGGGACGATCCTGACGATAAGAAGTACGACCGCGCCTACAACAACATGCGCGACGCCCACCTGGCCGTGCACAAGGCGTTCAAGAAAACGGCGCCCGCCCTACTGCCGACCAAGGATTCCGGCACTCACTGGGAGGAGTACTCCCACGGCGACGGAACACCGTCCAAGTTCCTGACGTTCGTCCGGTTCACGCGTAACGCGGACCAGATGGGCCGTTTGGTGGACCATTACTCCAAGGCCAAAGAAGTCCTCGGAACCAAGGTCGTCAACTTCTACCCGGGCGTCGCCTGGCGCTACTCCAATATCGAGCATGGCGCGATCATCGTGGACCTGGGTAAAGGCGACCTGATGAAGATCGGTATCCCCAAACGCGGCGTCGTTCAGTTCGTGCAGAAGAAGGTCGTCGATGACGCCAAAGACTTCGTCGACATCATGGGCGAGGAGATCAAACGGCTCAAGAGCGGCGACGGCGGCGAGCTGTCTATGCAGGTCCAGCGCGATGACACGGGTGTCGCCGAGTTCAGCATGAAGCTGTCCGGCACCCTCAAGGTCAAGACGCCGACCAAATACCGCTACGTGCCCCGCAAGGGCCCGCGCAACACGGGCCGTACCCGTCCAGACATCTGGCACACGGAGAACCCCGGCGGTGGCTCGCGGGACAACCCGGACGAGTAGTCCGCGGCACATTCTCAAAACGAAAGGGCGGGCGAGGTCACACTCCCCGCCCTTCTCTTATGTGGCATTCGTCCTGTCCAGGATGTGCCATTCGTCCTGGCTCGGATGTGGGCGCTCGGTCATGGACAGGATGTCGCATTCGTCGCGGGTAGCGCCAGAAATGGGGGCGATCACTTTGGCCACCTACTACCCTGTAGTATCCTCTGCACTATGCAGGGGGCTGCAGCGCGCAGACCGCTGCTCTACTTCAACCGCAAGGTGCTAGCTATGCCAAACACACGCAAGCGGGTGCATATCGCAGGCCTCGGGATGGCCGCGATTGCCGCGTTTCTTATGGTCGCGTCGACAGCTGACGCGCAGCCGAACTACATGGCCACGTACAACGCGGCGCAGGATGAGTACAATCGCGCGGCCGGTACCGGGGACTACAGCAAAGCCAAGAAGCTGTTCCTCAAAGCCATCAAGATCAACTCGACTCGGTCGGGTGCGTATCGGTACCTGACCTTGATCGCGGAGCGACAAAAGGACTGGAAAGCTTGCCTGAAGCGCGCGCTGGAGTTCGCCAAGCTCAATATCAAGTCCAAGCACATCGATACGGTTCGCAAGCTGCACACCAAATGCCGAACGGGCCTAAATTACCCGGAGTTCACGGGGCAGTACGACGGCCGCGGCGCGATCCACGTGTCGTCGACGCCGAACAGTGCGAAAGTCAAATTCGAGGGACTCGCCCTGGGCGCGACGCCCCTGGGGCCACGCACGGTCAACACCGGCAAAGCGGAAGTTGAAGTGAGCGCCGACGGTTACCTGTCGGCGAAGGCCACCGCCGAGGTCGTCGAAGGGTTCGTCACCGACGTGCACTTCGACCTGAAGAAGGACCCCAACGCGGTGGTCAAGAACGGCAACAAACAGCCCACCCCTGGTGAGATCAAAACCGGCTGGGTGACAATCAAAGTGACGCCGAGCTCAGCGCGACTGACCCTGGATGGCAAGGCGCCCAAGACCGACGAAAACGGTCGCATCGAAACCACTCCGGGCATGCACGTCGCCATGCTCGAAGCCGATGGCTACGAAGGTTGGGGCCGACGCGTACGCATCGCCAAAGGCCAGCATCGGGTGATTAACGTGACTTTACGGTCAACCACCTCGCGACAGGCCGACCGCAAAAAAGGCTATCTCGCCCTCGGTGGTGCCCTCGTCCTGGGCGCTCTGGGTGTCACGTTCGGCATCCTCGAAGGCCAGGCATTCGAAGAAGCGCGCGACATTTTCGACGCGGAATCGACGCGGCCGGGCGGTGGCGACTCCAACGCATTGATCCCCATCCGCACTCGAGAAGATCTGGCCGACGCCACAAGCCGTGGAGACACCTACAAGCTGCTCCACATGGCATCACTGGGCGCCGCTGCCGTGGCCCTCGGCGTCAGCATCTACTACTTCGTCAAGGAACGCCCGGCCGAGCGTAAAGGCGGGCCGCTACCGGTAGCGATCACTCCCCTATTGCCGACTTCGGACGGCATCGCCGGCGTCGGCGCGCAGCTCACCTACTCGACGAGACTGGACTGGTAAGCATGAGCCTCTTGTTGAAACATCTGAAAAACAACGCGCTGAAAGGTGCGTTGCTCGTAAGCATCGCCGCTCTCATGTCGGGTTGCTTCGTGTTCCACGATGACTACCCGAGCAACTCGTGCACGGGTAACGGCGACTGTTTCGCGTCGCAAGGTGAGGTCTGCAACCAGACCACCGGCAAATGCGAAATCGGCGTGGATGCCGCGCCGGAAATCGACGCAACGCCACCGGCCGACGCACCGCCGATACCGGACGCAGGCGTGCTCGACGCACAAGTTAACGACGCAGCCGTGAACGACGCGGCTGTCAACGACGCAGCCGTTTTTGACGCAGCGCCCTAAGGAGACGGCATGAGCAAACTTACTCGTTCACTAGGTAGTTTTGGTCTCGGCATCGCCTGCGCCGCGCTCGTTCTCCCGAACGTCGCCGAAGCTGGCGGCCTGGCCAGGCCCAACGCGGTTTCGACCCGCGGCATCGGCATGGGTGGAGCGTTCAGCGCCATCGCCGACGACCCGACGGCGCTGCACTTCAATCCGGCAGGAATCGCCAGACTGAGCAAATCCCACATCATGATCGGCGGCGAGTTCATCGTCGCGCCGCGTACCTACAAGCCGATCAGCGACTTCTGCACGGCGACCCCCGATGACGCCAAATGCCGGGACCAGTCCCCTACCTCACCTGTACGGCCACTGCCGTCCCTGGGTTTCACCACTCGGATCAAGAATCAGGGGGTCCCATCGCGCTTGTCGTTCGGCGTGGGCGTCTGGAACACCTTCGGTGGTCAACTCGAATATGATGAGTGCGACACCTGCGGTCCGGGGGGCACCGACAACCAGATTCCGGGTACGCTGCAAGAAACTCGCAACGCGGTTATTGAAGTGGTCCCTGGCCTCGCCTACGAGGTCAACGATGTCATCGCCGTGGGAATGGCCATTCGCCTTGGCATTGGCCTGTTCGACACAGTGGCGTACCAGCGCCCGACCAACACGGAGCTACACGCCACCGGCATCGGCGCCGGCGCGACGTTCGGCATCATGATCACACCGAACAAGAAGCTGAGCATCGGCGCCTACTACCGCACCGCGCTCACCGTCGACACAACGGGCGACGGCGAGAACGAAACCGTCGGCCCTGTCGAGGTCACCTTCGAACAGCGCTGGCCCCAGCAAATGGGCGCGGGCATCGCCTATCGGCCCACGCCAAAGCTGTTGGTCGCGGGCCAGTTCGATTGGCACGGTTGGTCGCGGCTCGAGCAGATCAGCCCGGTCATCGTTGGCCGCCCCGGTCTCACGGAAAACGCCCGCATCCCGCTGGATTGGAACAATAGCTACTCCGTCCACGCTGGACTTCAATATGAGCTCACCAGCAAGATCGCCGCTCGCGGCGGCTTCACCTACGACACCCGCGCCATCGCGGAACGCTCCCAGGAGCGCCAGTTCCTGGACAGCAACAAAATGCTCATGGCCTTTGGTGGCAGCTTTCAGTTCACCAAGTCGTGGCGCGTCGACACCGCGTTCGAGACCTCCGTCCCCGGAGGCAAGGCCGGACTTATCGATGATAACTCAATGGCCGTGAGTTCCGCCGGCGGTTGGGCGGAACAACTCAATCAAGCGCCGGGCGAACACTCCGGCAAGCTGTACACATTTGAGATCGCATTTCAGTACATGTATTGATCGGCACGATTAGCGTGCCTGATCAGCACCTCTGGTCAGCGCGTCTAAAACAGCACCTGGGATCAGCCCCCGGGATCAGCCTCTCTCGGTGCGTTCGGGGTTGAGTAGCGAGTTGAGCGACACCAATTTGCGCGTCACCGGTGTGACACACGGGTCGTGTCAGCAACACGCCTACGTGTACGCTCACGCCGTTATATAGGTCACCTTAATCCCGCGGTTTCATTGACTCCACCTCTCGCGCGGCGATAGAATTTTTATCGCTGCGCTATGCGAGCACACCGCTCGTCGCGCCAATTTTACGGGAGGCAATGACGCCATGTCTAAGCGTCGCATTGGGGGTCCCAGCACTTGTTTGTTGGGCGTTCTCTGTTTGTTGGGCACAGGATGTGTCGATGCGTTCGGTGGCTCTGCCATCGATATGGACTTTCAACCGGCGGTTAATGCGCCGGCGTTGGCGGGCGTAACCCCGCCGGGTCCAGGCACGCCGCCGTTCGGAACGTTCTTTTCGCTATACGCCGTGCAATACGTCTACGAGACGGATGCAGACGGCAACGTGGTGACGGACGTCGACGGTGAACCGGTCATCGACGGTGCGTTCACGCACAAAGCGTTCGACTTCGAGATCGCACGACTGGTCGAGCTAGACTCGCCGTGCTTCATCGATACGGACTCGGATCCTTACCCGGGCATCCACAGCAGCAAAGAGCTGGACCGGCTGAAGGAGGACTATGGGATCAACGACCCCATCGCCGACACCGATAAGCCGCTGCAGCACCGGATCGAGGTACTGACCGCGGAGGTGCGCCACGACGTGCAGATCGATCTGCAGAACACCGTCAAGGCGATCGTCACCTTCTCCGAAGTGCTGCCGCCCGGCCAGCACCCGGACTTCCAGATGGGGACCACGTGTGTCGTGGATGGTGCGAGCGAAAGCCTCATCCCGCCCATCGACTGCACCGACGACGAATCGAACCGCGTCCGACTCACCTTGTGTCGCGCGTTCTGGGATGCCAACCCGACGTTCTACCAGGGCAACGACAAGGTGTTCTCGATTCCGCGCAACGGCGCCTGGTACGGCGGCGTCAACGGCACCAACCCCAAGAACGGCGCACCGTTCCTGGGCGGCGCTATCTTCTTCAGCCCGGCAGCGCTCCACGCAGTCGAGCTCGACGCGTTGCTCTTGAACTGGCAGTTCAAGGACATCGATGGCGATGGCGAGCCAGACTATCCGGCTGGCACACCCGATGCCGAGAAGTCGAGCATCGGTTTCCACTACATGGCCGGCGAGCCGACCAAGAAGACACGCGGCGTCATCAACGTCGAAATGCGTAACCGAACCATCCTTACCGTCGAGGCTGACGCGGCCATCTTCCCGGGCCTGGCTGACGATGACGTTAATTTCTAGGAGCGAGATATGTCGATTAACAAAGCACTAGCACTACTCACCGTCGTTTCGCTTCCTCTGACCCTCGGGACCACTGGCTGCACCACCCTGGAATGCGGGGAAGGCACCAGCGAAGTCGATGGCGTCTGCGCGGTCGATGACGCAACGACAATCGATACCCCGAGCAACTGCGGACAAGACACCTCGTACGACCCGGTGTCAATGACCTGCGTGCCCGACTTTCCGCCGACCGAATGTGACCAGAGCACATCGGTCGCAGTTCCCGACCCGGTGACCGGCGTCATCACGTGTGTGGGCATCGGCGGCGGCGGCTGCGACGGTACCTTCCTGTGCCAGTCCCCGGTCGAAGGTAAAGTGAGCGTCTGCGGCCAGCTGTACAACGTGGCGGACAACACCTACCTGCGCGACAGCAGCGCCGACGGAACACTGTGCGCCGACAAGACCGACCCGGACCCGGACGGCCCTTGTTCCACGGTCATGTCGTTCTACGACGCCGTCGAATTCGCGACCAGCCCCGACACAGCGGTGCCGCTGGCCGCGGGTCGCATTCAGATCGACGACTGCGGTCGCTTCCGCGGAGAGAGCATCGACTTCCCGACCCAGGCACCATTCGTCGGTATCAGCCTGGACAACAACACGGGTAGCACCCAGTGGGCACGTACCGGTAACGCAGTCGAGGTCTCGCCGAACCTGCTCGAGACCGGCACCCGCAGCTACGCTGTCAGCCTTGCGACCATCGACGACTGGACCACCAGCGCCAACGACGCCGCCCTCGGCGGTCAAACGTTCTGGGAACGTGGCGTCTACATCCCGCTGTTCATGGGCGGCGAGCCGGAGCTTGACGCGGACGATCCAGGCAACAACGTTCACAAACGCATCGCTGGCGCGACGATCACCTCCGCCGGTAGCCCGGCGGCAACCCGCGACTGGTACTTCTCGGATGCGGACCCGAACAACGTGACCACGGTGGACTCCGGGTTGGGTGTCACGGGCGTCAACGGCGCCGGTCTGATGATCGACTCGACCCTGGTCATGCACTCCGGTTCGGGCGCCGAGCCTGCCGGCTGTCGCTGGCCAAGCAACCTGGCCGATGCCATCCCGACGGTCGCGTTCATCCAAGAGCGCATCGCAGAGGACAACGCCACGGGTGACCCATGCGAATAAAAAAGCGAAGCACGATCACCGGCGCAGCGGCTCTTGCCCTGGCGCTGGTGGCGAGTCACCAGCCAAGTTCGGCGAATCCTCATTCTGGGATCGATGCGAACCTGTTCAAGCCATCGCTGGACTCCACGGGCGTCTACACCCTGGAGGGCGGGACCGTGATGGAAAAAGGCACCATCACGGTGCTGACCAGCATAGGCTTCGGTTCGAGTCCACTCAACGCGCCGGTTCCTGGAATCGGCGGGACGATGGATGAGGAAGCCGACTCCCTGCTCCAGTTCGCCCTGGGAATGCACATGGGCGTCGGCTTTGCGCTCTCGGACAGGTTCACGATTGGTCTGGACGTGGGCCTGTACCGCACGGACGCCGACGAGGGCTACGGCATCCGCGGTCGCTACAGCGACGCCGGCTCCACCGCGTCCACAGGGATCCAATCCCTGCGTCCGCTGAGCAACATCGACCCCGCCGGTAGCGAGCTAACTGAGGGCCGCGGTGGTCCATTGGACACGCGCATCGGCATGAAGTACCGGCTGTCCAACGGCAAGAAGCTCAGGGCCGCCTTCATCGGAATCCTCAGCGTCCCCTTCGGCGACGACGAGATGTTCCTTGGTGACAGCGGCCTGGTCTTCGAGCCAAAGCTGGCCGTCGACTATCTACTCAACAAGAAGGGCACCAGCAAGTTCGTGTTCAACATTGGCGCCCGCTTTCGCGAGCGCACGGTGCTGGAAGCATTCGTCCCTACCGCCGGCGACGAGTCAACAGCTGAGGTGGTTCTCGATGTCGGCTCCGAGTTGGTTGCCGGTATCGGCGTGAACTACGAGCTGCTGGATCGGTTCAGCGTGAGCGCAGAAGGGACCTTCCTGGTACCGCTGCCGCCCAGCACGTCGTTTGGCGACTGCGTACTCAACAGCGGTGCGGCCTGCCAGACCAACAACATGACGTATTTCGCTGGTGGCGACAAAGGCGACCCGGCCGGCTTCGCACTCGCGGGGCTCAACTACCGCGCGACGCCAGATACGACCATCGCGGTCATGGCGGGTGTCGGCCTCTACGGGGCTCGCAAGGAAGCGTTCCGCATCATGAGCGGCGTCGTCTGGACACCGACCCAGGCGGGCTCCAGCGTCATCGGTAAAGGCGACAGCGACGGTGACGGCAACCCCGACACCCTCGACATCTGCCCCAACGAGCCGGAAGACAAAGACGGCTACAAGGACGAAGACGGTTGCCCAGATCTGGACAACGACGGCGACGGCATCATCGACGCCAAGGACAAATGTCCCGACGAGCCTGAAGATAAGGACGACTACAAAGACGACGACGGTTGCCCAGAGGGTGACAACGACGGCGACGGCGTGGCCGACGTGACCGACCAGTGTCCGAACGACCCGGAGGACAAAGACGGGTTCGACGACGACGACGGTTGCCCGGACGAGGACAACGACGGCGACGGTTTCGCCGACAAAAAGGACAAGTGTCCCAACGAGGCAGAGACGGTCAACGGCTATCGCGACAACGATGGTTGTCCCGACGTCAAACCCGGCGGCATCCGCCTGGCAGTTGACCGCATCGACCTTCGTGGTGGTGTCATCAAGTTCACCACAAAGCGCGGCACGACGCTGACCAGAACCGCACGGACCCTGCTCGACCAGGTCGCTCGGATGATCAACGGTCAGAACCGGCTCAAGAAGAAGCTCAACATCCGTGTCGAGGTTCATGTTTCCGCGAGCTACAGAGGCCGGATCAAGTGGCGCAAAACCCGCGCGACCCGCGCCGACAAAGCACTGTCGACAAAACGCGGCCGAGTCATTACCAACTATCTGCGGCGCAAACGTGTCCCCGGAGCCCGTGTAAGGGGCTCAGGTGTCGGCTCGGCTGCTCCCATTCAAACGCCGGCGTGGCGCACCATCAACAACCGCGTCGACTTCATCCGGATCACTCAGTAGGCAGGAGGAGGCAAAATGGATATGTATAAAAATAGCCTTTCCGCCAAGTCAGCCCTCGCGGCAGCGTTCCTCGCTATCGTGCTGGTCTGTTCATGGAACCCGGGCGAAGCTCACGCACAGGTCGATGATGTCGACTTCGAACTTCCGGATATCATCACCGTCAAGTCCGGCACCTCGATCGCCGAGACCAGCGAGGACATCGACCTTCGCAACGTTGTCCAGTCAGCTGCTCGCCGCGTAACCACGGTTCAGGAAGCACCGGCCATCGTTACAGTCATTACTGACGACGAGATCAAGGACCGCGGCTTCAATACCCTGGAGGACACCCTGGACACTGTTCCGGGTTGGTTCCGTCTCGGCGCGATTCACAGCCAGTTCCCGTTCACCCTGTCCCGCGGAATCATGCAGGGCATGTTGTACATGAAAAACGGCATCTCGATGTTCGACCCGAACTTCAACGTGCCGTCGATTTGGCGCCTGCAACCCATGGAGACCATCAAACGTATCGAGGTCGTAACCGGCCCGGGCGGTGTGCTCTGGGGAGCCAACTCATTCATGGGTATCGTCAACGTCATCACCAAGGATGCCGACGATGTCGATGGCGTCGAAGCGGCGGTTCGCGTCGGCGATGGAAACGGTGACCGCGCGCTACTACGCGGCTATGCCATGGCCGGCTTTCCCGACCTATTCGACGGCAAAGCCAAGCTGTTCGTGCACACCAGCTTCGAGACCTACCGCGGCGCCGGTTTCAAGATGCCGTGGCACGTGTTCTCGCAGGCTCTTCCCCAGCCCAACTCGCAGCTGATCTACGGGCCGCTGCGCCAGGCCGATCCGCCTCGTTCGTTCCTGTTCAACTTGAACGGCAAGTTCAGCATGGGCGACCTCAACGTCTACTTCTCGGCACCGTTCGTCGAGCGCCACACGCCGCTCGGTTTCCCGGGCTTCGTGGTCGAGAAGGATCGCGCCGAAGACAACCTGCGCGACATGAATGGCAACTTGATTTGCGTCCCGCCACCCGCGGGCAGCGGCCAGCCAGGAGTGGAACAGACCGGTACATGTCTCGACCAGGCGCGTCGCAGCCGCGATAACCGCATCGATTGGTTCGAGCGCTACGTGGTGGCCGAGTACAGCAAGCGCCTCGCTGGTGGCAAAGCCGGCGTCAGCATCAAAGGCTACGTGGTTCAGTTCAACAAAGACTTTGCCCACCTCGGCGTTCTCAAGCCGGTCGGCGGTCTCCTCGAAGGCGGTCTCGCTTTCAAGTTCGACGGTACGAACTACCGCGCCGGTGGCAACATCGATAGCGACATCGACCTGAGCAGCAAGATGCGCGTTCTGCTCGGCGTCGAGGCGTTCCACGAGTGGTTGCCGTCAACCACCAAGAACTCGATCCAGGGCGAAGGTACAGAGTCCTTCTTCCTCGGCCCGTACGAGCTCGGCCGTCTTCCTCTGCCGTGCCCACGCCAGCCCATCGACACCGGCGCCATGGCCGGCTCGACCGAATTCATCGAAGGCTGCCCGCTGACCTTCTCCTTCGCCAGTAGCCGTACCGTTCTCGGTGCCTACATCAACCCGCAGTACAGCGTGAGCAAGAAGCTCACCTTCGACGCTGGTGTGCGTTTGCAGATCGCGCCGGAGTCCATGGGCAAAGTGGGCTACCCACTGCAGACCGTGGTCTCATCCTCCGCTGTTTGGGGCTTCGCCAAGGACTGGTACATGAAGCTCAACTACGCTGAAGGTTTCCGTCCGCCCGTGTTCAACAACACCAGCTCCAACGGTGACTCGGTGCAGATCGGTGGTAGCCCGGATCTCAAGGTCGAGGGTTCCCAGGCCGGACAGGTCGAGGTCAACGCCCGTTTGTTCCGCGGCGCCAAGCGCATCCGCGAGTTCAACTTCCGTGCGGACTACAGTTACTCGCGCATCACCAACCTGATTCAGATCAACGGTGGTGTCTACCTGAACAGTGGTGAGCGCGGAATGCACTCCACCGAGTTCCTGGGCAAGCTGTACCTGCGCGGCGGACATCGCCTCGAGCTGTCCTACACCTGGCTCAAGATGGTGATGGCGGACAAGGGCGCGTTCAAAGCGATGCCCGAGCATTGGTTCCACCTCACCGGCGTGTTCAAGTTGTCTACGAAGATTCGTGCGATGGCCAACCTCAAAGTTGCCGGCGCGTTCGAGGATCCAAACCGCATCGTCGAGTACCGGGACCTCGCCCTGGACGACGAAGGTCGCATCATTGACCTGGCGGTGGATCCAACCGGGATGACGCGACAGAGCAAGATTGTCTGGCCACATGAAATGGTGCTGGACCGCCTGCCACCAATCGGTGACTTGACGGTGGGTCTGGCATACGCCGCGACCAAGAAGATTGAGATCAACGCGTTCGCCTACAACGTGCTCAACCAGCTCAGCTATCAGCCGGACTCGTTCCACGATTACGAGCCTCGCCTCGAGTTCCTCGCGAACCCGAACCGAGACTTCCGCTTCGTGGTCAACGCAGTGCTCAAGATGTAGCGAACCGACCAGCCAAGAACCAAGAAGGCCTCCCACTCGGGAGGCCTTTTTTTGTGTGAGGCGTTTCAGCGCGACAGCTGCGGCGGGCGGAGATCGTTTCCCCCAACCTTCGGTCGGGGGAAGGTGGTTCTCAGGTCGGCGGCGGGAGCAGCGGCTCACCTTCACGAACTTTGTATGCCTGATCGACCGCTTCGAGCAGTTTGCGCGAATCCACAGGCTTGAGGATGTAGTTGTGGATCCTACATTTCTGGATCGCGTGCTGGATTGTCGGCAGCTCCGTATATCCACTAATCAAAACCCGTAACATTTCTGGGTAATTTTCGCTGGCTGCCTCGAGAAGCTCGATCCCGCTCACTTTGGGCATCTTCTGGTCGGTGATCAGAACGTCAAAAGTGCGCTCCTCCAGCCGTTTAAGGGCGTTCTCAGCGCTATTGCAGCGATGAATCTCAAAACGACGCCGGAGGACACGCTCCAGAAAATCGAGCATATCCGGCTCATCGTCCACGATCAGTACACAAGGCTTAGCCGATTCGTCCACAGTTCCTCAGCATGGACTGTATCAGTACCGCTGCAATCTTTGCCCCGCACAGGAAATTAGTTAGAATTGCTCAGCAACAGGCGACCGACGCCTGCTGTGTTTCCCGTTACTTAACGGTTGCTGAAGGAGCCACTTGCCCCGACGCCGAGTCCTTGCGATTGCAAACGACCTCGACCAACTCCGCCGAATCGTAGCTAATCTTGAACGCGCTGGTGCCGAGGTGGATGCGGTGCGTTCGCCCGAGACGATCAAGACGGAGATCATCCCGCACCGCTACATTTTCTTTGCGGTGGAGAGCGGGGAGGTTGAGTTCGTCCAGGAGACGTTGAGTCGCTTGCGCGATAAGGCCCACGTTGCGGTCATCGTGCCGCGATCGTCCGTCTCGGACTTGATGGGGTTCCTACAGGACCATCGGGTCAACCACGTGATCGTGGGTGAAGAGCTCGACCGCGGTGTATTCATCACGGCGCAGAAGCTACTTACCGGAGACATCTTCGGCATCGAAAAGTATCTGCCCGAAGGCACGCCGGTAAACTACGTGCGCCTTCGCGACTTCGAAGGCCGCGGCAAAGCGATCGACACGGTTCTCGACTTCGCTGCCAAACACAAGATGCGCCGCCAGGTGCGCAACGCCATCGGCCAGGTGTGCGAAGAGCTGCTGATGAACGCGCTCTACGACGCGCCAGTCGACGAAGAAGGCGAACAGATTTTCGCTGAGATCGATCCGCACGATCGCACCAAGACGCGCTCGCCCAAGCCGGTTTCGATCCGTTACGCCGCGACGGATACGCAGTTTGCGGTCGCTATTAGGGACCGTTTCGGCCGTCTGGCCAAAAACACGATCCTGGCGTACATCAACAAGTGCATTCATTCGCCGGTGCAGATTGACCGCAAAGCGTACGGCGCCGGTCTCGGTCTGTACCTGGTCGCCAACGCCGCTGCCAGCTACATCGTCAACGTGGCCTATGGCATCGCCACCGAGGTGATTTGCACGTTTGACCGCGGTGCCAAAGCACCACTTCGTCTAGTCGGCGTGTTCGTGCATCCGGGCCAGGCAGAAGAACTCAAAGAAGGACCGACGCCGCAGTCGGCTGCGGCCAAGTACGACGCACGACAAAAAGAGAAGGAAAAGTAACCGGGGGGTACGTGGGGGAGCGCCAATTCGGGCCCTATCGTCTCGTACAACAGATCGCCGTCGGCGGTATGGCCGAGATCCATTTGGCCAAGACGTCCGGCATCGCCGGCTTCGAAAAGTACGTCGCGCTGAAAATGATCCACCCGAACTTCTCGCAAGACGAGCAGTTCATTCTGATGCTGATCGACGAGGCGAAGATCACCGTCCAGCTTCAGCACGTCAACGTCGCCCAGACCTTCGACCTCGGCAGGGTCGACCGCACGTACTACATCACGATGGAGTTCGTCGACGGCGCCGACTTGTACAAGTTGCTGCGTCGAGGCTCTGAACGGGGCATCGACATGCCGGTCGACGTGGCAGCCTACATCGCCAAGGAGATGGCGACGGGACTGGACTACGCCCACCGCAAACGCGACGTCACGGGCTCACCGCTACGTATCGTTCATAGGGACGTATCCCCACAAAACGTGCTCATTTCCCACGCCGGTGAAGTGAAGCTCGTCGACTTCGGCATTGCCAAAGCGACCATGCGCGCCCGACAAACCGCCGTGGGTGTGATCAAAGGCAAGTACTACTACATGTCGCCCGAGCAAGCGTGGGGCGACCCGGTCGATCACCGTACCGATATCTTCTCCACGGGCATCGTGCTCTACGAAATGCTCACCGGACAAATGTTGTACCTGGAAGAGGATCTGCAACGCCTGCTCGACCTGGTGCGCAAGGCCCATATCGCGCCGCCGACTTCGTTGCGCCGCGACGTGCCGCCGCAGCTCGAGCGGATCGTGATGCATGCGCTGGGCAAGCGCCGGCAGGATCGCTACCAGAGCGCCGGAGACCTGGCCACGGATCTCGAGCGCTTCCTCCACGTGTACTCGCCAGTGTTCACCGCGACAAAGGTTGCCCAGTATTTCCAGAAGATACTGGCCGAGGAGAACGAGCTACCCGAGACGGTTCCGGAAGAGGAAGAAGAACCGATTCCCCGGGTCACCATGTCGGTGACGCGAGATCAACTCGTCGCGGATCGGTCCGAGTTCGAAGACGAGAACAGCATGATCTTCGACATGAGCCAGATGAAACCGTCTCGTGGCTTTGACGAGGAAACGAAAGAACCGACGCTGCCTCCGTTCAAGCCCGCCATGCCCCTGCCGCCGATGCGCGAACCCAACGCGCACACCATGGAGATGCCGGGCGACTTCGACGACAACGACGATCGCACGGTGGTATCGGCGCCGCCGGGCTTCGTCGACCCCGATAGCCTTCCCGCCGCAGGACGCGGCAGGTCGCACGACCACACAACGGCGCCTGCCAGCGCCGGTGATTTCGAACCGACGTTCATCGAGGGCGCGAATCGCGGGCGCAACGATTACAGTCCCGAGGACGAGAATCCGACCATCGAACACGGCCGACCGGTCCGTGACCGTAATCCGAACACCGCCCGTGACCACGAGAGCTTCGTCGGCAAGGTCCCGACGCCTGACGACGAGGGACCAACGCGCACGGACTTCAAACCGGCGCGCAAACCTCGGCCCAAGCAACAACCGGCGGCGTTAGCGGCATCAGCGCCCCAACCGGCTGTCAGCAATCTGCGCTCACCCCGACGATCGCGACGAACCCCGGCGCGAGGTGTACCAGTGCCACCCCCGCGCGCCCCGGCAACTCCACCGTCGCAGACGTCCAGAGATAGCAGCTCCTTATTGTCGGCCATCGTCGGCAAAGCCGCAGGGCCGGGAGGCCCGCCGGTGCGACGGGGAGGACCACCACCACCACAGCCACCGCCGATGCCACGACCGCCGCTGCAGGCACCACAAGCACCACAAGCACCACAAGCACAGCGACCGCACGCGCCGCCGAACATGCACGTGCACGGTTCGATCGCATTTGGCGCGCCGAACGGCCAGGCCCAGGCTCCGGGTGTGACGACGCCACCGGGCATGGACCAGGCAGGGTTTCCCCTGGCCGCACCGGTGCAGACGCCAAATCCATTCCTGCCGTACGGGGCGACGCCTCAGCAGCCCACGTTTACCCAGCAATTACGCGTACAACTAGAGGTCGACGAGATACCAGACGCGTTCAAGCTTGGACCGCCTACCGGCTCGCGCTGGTTCTTCCGTGCGAGCCTGGCGCTGATTTGCGTCGCAGCCGGCGTGGCGATTGCCATGTTCATGCTCCGCGACACGAGCACCCCGAATAAGCCATCCATTCTAATTCGTTCGGATCCCGAAGGCGCGCGCGTGGTGATCAATGAGGAGGACATCCCGGGCAAGACACCGGTGGTCTTCCGCAACGCAAAGCGCGGTGAGCGTTACAAAATTGAGGTCAAGCACGAGGACCACAAACTGTGGACCAAGACCGTGGTCATCCCCGACAACGTCGACCAGCTAGAAGTCGAAGCTTCACTGGATTGATTGCCCTGGGCCCCAGCTGTGCCCGGGGCGTAGCTGTGATAGATTGGCCGACCTGCAAACAGGGGAGAGACCAATGGCAGACACGGCAAGAAAACCATCGGTAGTTGGAGAAATCAACACGCTACTCGGTCGGGGCAGCGAGTTCGAGGGCAAGCTTACCTTCGAAGGCACCGTACGCATCGACGGAGAACTCAAAGGGCAAGTCTTCTCGGATGACGTTCTGATCATCGGTGAGGGTGCCCACGTCGAAGCGGAAATCGACATCGGCGAAGTCATCATTCAAGGCACCGTGGTCGGCAATGTCCGCGCCAAACGCGGCATCGAAATCCACGCGCCAGGTCGAGTCAAAGGCGACCTGACCACGCCCGTATTGCAGATCGAGAAGGGCGTGATCTTCGAGGGCCGTTCGTTCATGGAAGGCATCCATGAAGGCAAACCTCGCCCCAAGGGTGACGGAGCCAAAACCGGCGGGCCCAAGCCGGGCGCACCAGCGGCCGCTAAGCCAAAGCCGTAGTAGCCCCCACCTCAGTCACTACCTCAGCACCAGCTCACTTACCTCGGCGAATTCGGCCGAGGTTGTGCTTGTCTAAACTGCCCACAGCTCACTTACCTCGGCGAATTCGGCCGAGGTTGTGCTTGTCTAAACTGCCCAGAGCTCACTTACCTCGCCGAATTCGGCCGAGGTTGTGCTTGTCTAGATAGTCCGCGATTCCGTAGACGTAATCCCTGGTGTAGGGACGCCGATCGCGGTCGCCCAGCTTGCGCTTGCCTTCGGCCGTCTCCGCCCAGACCAGAATGTCGTGGTCCTGCACGATGAACGTGCCACCGTAGTTGCAGCTCTCGGGCAGCATCGACTCATCGACTTCTACGGCCGGCAACGTGATCGGTGGCGCCGGATCGTTGTTCATCAAGCGTTCCAGATCCAGACAGTCGATCAGATCGTTGGCCGCGTTCGAACGGGTGGTCAGGGGTTCGGTACCGTGCACGTTCTCGATGTGCTTGAGCGCCGACGTGTGGTCATACTGCACCGAGCTCACGTGACCTTGTTTGGCGTACGGGCCGACAACGATAGCCGGCACGCGGAAGCCGAGTTGATCGAACCCGTCGGCCGCCAGATCGTCGGGCGCCTTGGGCGGCGCGACGTGGTCGTAGAAACCGCCGTTCTCGTCGTAGGTAATAACGAGCATGCAGTTGTTCCACTGGGGCGAGGTCGCCAGAGCGTTGTAGGTAGCGGCGATCAGCTGCTGGCCCAGGAGCGGGTGGTGTGGCGGGTGATCGTCGTTGGACCCAAAGCCGGGATCGATATGCACCACCGGCGGCAAACGACCGTAGTAGCAGTCGTCGAGGAACTCGTAATAAAACCGGCGCAGCCGTGATTCGACATCGGGGATGTCATCGATGACGCCGAGCACGGGAACGTCGCCGTAGTAGTACGCCCAATCGACGCCGGCGTCGTCCATGCGATGGTGGATGCTGGGGATGCCGTTGAAAGCGCCGTCGAGCACCTGCTGATTGTTGGTCGATCCGTTGGCCGTGCCCGTGTGCCAGTACATGCGATTGGGCAGGGTCGGGCCGAGCACCGAACCGAACCAACGATCACACGAGGTGTACGCATCGGCGAGGGCGTGATGCACCGGAATGTTTTGGCGGGTCATGTACTGCATGGGCTCGATGGCACCGACAGCGCCGCCCTGGTGGGCCAGTAAGAAACCGTCGTTTTCGCCGCCGTTCAATTGAGTCCGCGACGACCCCCAACCATGGGGCGGATCAGGATGGAGACACATGGTCGCCTCGGTCGCCGGCCACGGCGCGACCATGTTTCCGTCGATGTCCGGGTTGGACATGCCGTCGGCCAGACCGTCTCCGGCCTTGCCATCGAGCCAGCTGCGCACACCCAGGTAGTGATCGTAGCTGCGGTTCTCCATCATCATGAACACCATGGTGGTGATGCCCTGAGGTCCGTCGTCGCCGTCGTTGGCGCACGCACTCAGAAACTGGGACATGCTCGCCGCGCCAGCCATCGCCCCCATCGCCTTAATCGCGTCACGTCGCTTCATGAGGGAACTCTATCGCGACAACAGGTTTTTGCCCACGGCTTGTTTAATGACCACTTGTAACCATTTCGCCGCGGTGGGTGCGACATCGATGAGACGTGCTCCGTCGATACGATGGCCGCGCACAGACGCTCCATAAATCAGCAGCGATGCGCGCATCTCCGGCCGCTCCGGGTCGAAACCGTGAGTTGCCGCACTGCTCGGTTTGCTCACGAGATCACCGGAGTAGCCGCTACCGAAAGCCCAGCCGGCCTCGGCGTCGATGGCGGCGAATGCCCTGGGATCACCTCCGCGCTGGCGAATCTCAGCCGCCGTGTAGATGCGCCGGATGCCTTTGCCAGGTCTTGTCAGTTCGGCCAACTTGGCCAGGAGGGTTCGCTTGGTCGCCTCGTCAGACGAGTCCTTGATGTAGAAGTACGCCTGCCCGCCGCCGGTCGTCACCGAGGCTTTCCAATCGGTGAGTTTGCCGTCGGCATCCGCCGTGATCAGCCCCGCTTGCGCAATCAACACGCCCGGGCGCATCAACTTGCTGATGTTCATGAACCCGTGGTCCGAGACGACCATGAGCAGCGTGTCCTTCCACACCCCGGCGACCTTGGCCGCATCGATCAGCCGCCGCAACTGGGTGTCCGCGACCTCGATTGCCTGTTTGGCTTCGGCGCTCCAGATGCCTTTCCGATGCTGCCACTCGTCGACCATCCAACCGTGAACCATCATCAGTTGCGGTGGTCGAGTCGCGAGCAGGTGCACGGCGATATCGAAGGCCGCTTCGTCCAGTACATCCGGTGGCACATAACGCTCCCAAAACTTAGGAAAACGCTTGGCGACCGCATCGAGCAGGCCCGGCGTGGACAGGGCGCGAATCAGCGCCTGGTCATCTTTGGTGCCGGCTCGCCAGAACTCGGGTACCAGCGCATCGACCTGGGCGCCAACGGTGACCGGCCAGTCGATCAGCGCCGTGGACATGCCGGCGGCTCGCGCAACCTGCCACAACGTCGGCACCTTGATCGCTTCGGCATACCAGCGCCAGCCCTTCTTGTTCTTGAGCAGCGGATCGAACTGGTAGTTGGTGACGATGCCGTGGGTGCCCGGATTGGTGCCGGTGGCGATACTGGTGTGCGACGGATACGTCACCGTCGGAAACACCGATTGAACTCCCGGACTATAGGCACCGTTGGCCCGCAGCCAGCGCAAGGTCGGCACCTTGAGGCCGTGCTTGTCCGGGTTCATGTACGCATCGGGCATGAGCCCATCGATGCTCACGATGATCACCCGCTTGGTGCCGGTTTGCGTGGGCGTCTTCTGCGCGGTCTGCTTGCCACCGCACGCAACGATGAGCAGGGCGGTGGCGATGCTAGCGACCAGGCGCATCACAAACCAGGCAATGGTGCCACGCTGTCGATCAGTTTCGGCGGCGGTATGCGAAGGAGCTTGCACAAGGTCGCGGCGACCCGGTTCTGTGCCAGGGGCGCGTTGGTAGACGCCTTGCCGACGCCGGGCCCGGCGAAGACAGCAGGAACCTGGCGGTCATAGGGCCACGGTGACCCATGACTCGTGCCTTTGCCTTTGGGAAAGTCTTCGTCGACCACGGAGCCGCGACCAGGGACGACGATCACATCGCCCAGGTCAGCGTCGGCAATGGCTACAGCGATGGACTTCTTGAGCGCGTCACCGTCACCGCGCCAGCCGGCCGCCGCGCGCACGTCGTATGCCGAGTGGACAGTCGACAATTTGTTCAGTGCCGTAACGACGGCGTTAACGGCTTTGGCGCGTTTGTCGGCGACGCGCGCCTTGGCGGTCAAATAGACGAACGGCTGAACATACGCGGCCACCCATTTCCCCGCGCCCAGCTCTTTGACCACGGCGGCGTTGAGCTGCTTCGGCAAATCGTCGGGGAAGATCCGCCCGGCCTTGGGAAGCTTGTGTCTTGCCCGCTCGGGCAGCTGAGCGACCCCGTGGTCGCTGGTGATCATCACGGCGATGCTCGTCTTCTTCTCCAGCTCAGCGAGGAACTTACCCACGGCGGCGTCGATGCGAATCAAGTGATCGACGTACTCCCAGGAGTCGGGGCCGAACGCGTGGCCAATGTAGTCGGTGCTAGACACGGACAGGACGAGCAAATCTGGTACGTCATCGGCGCCGAGCTTCATCTGTGTAACCGAGGCCCGGGCGAGGTCGAGCAGGTGGTCCGTGCTCTGGGGCGTGAGCCGAAACGACTTCTTAGGATCCATGGTGGTGATCGGGTTGTGGGGGAACGTGGTGCCGAAGCCGATGTAGTCACCCTCCCCTGGTGCATCGTCAGGGCCGAGCAGGCGCTTCAACCGTTTCGGATCCGCCGGTGACCAGTCTTTGTAGTAGTTGCTGATCGGATTCTTCTTGGCCCAAGCACTGACCCACGCCGGCATCGCTTTGGCGTAGTAGCTGGAGCTGGTCATGGCGCCCAGCTTCTTTTCGTACCAGAGAGCCAGGTCGGGTTTGCGACCGGTGGTGAGAATGGCGCCTCGATCTTTGTAGGACAGGCCAACGATCTTGGCCTTCGTTCCATGAACCTTGCGCAACGCGTCGGCGACCGAGTCCGCCTTGACCATGGTGGGTGAGCCGAAGGCGTCCTTGACGCCGAACACGCCGTGCTTGCCATCGTCGACGATGGAGCGGTTGCCACGCTTGGCGCTCCATACCCGGTTGGTACTAATGCCGCTCTGCCACGGCGGCACACCGGTAAATATCGCCGAGTGGCCGGCGGCGGTGTACGTGCCGGCGTGGGCGAACTCGACCACGTGCTCACTTCCGCGCGCGGCAGTTCGACGCAACGCACCGTCGGGCGATAGCAGCTCGCGATACTTGGCGAAGGCCCAGCTGGGGAACTGATCGTAGACAATGGCGACGACGAGCCGAGCCGGCGTGGCAGGCTTCGGCGGTGCCGTCGTTTTCGCGCCGCCGCTGGTAGCGCCAGAGTTGCTTGCGCCACCGGAGCAACTCGTCGCGGCCACAGCCAGGATTACACCAACACAAAGTCGTCTCATTGCCGGCGCAGTATAGAGCCGGTGATTGAAGGTTGTCGACGCACAGCTCACCCGGTGCTATGAGGAGTTGATGGCGGCGAAGACATGCACCCTCGCGGGATTGTCCGTGCTGGCAACGTTAACGACCGCGGCCGCCGCGCAGCCAGGGCAACGACTGCGGCCGCCGACACCGCCGGCCAAGCCGACAATCGACATGTGCGCACAGCTGCCCAAGACGCCGGCGTGCCCCGCAAACACCGTGCTGCATACTCGACCGTCCAAGATCGCTGGCGCAGAGGCGTGCGATGTGTGGTGCAAAGCCCCGAACGGACGCGCCCATGGGCCCTCTGCTCGTGTCGTTGGCCCCGCACCCTTTACTATCAGCACCGGAAGGTTCCTGCGCGGCCAGCCCCACGGACGCTGGCTCGTGCGTCGCGCCGGCACCGTGATCACGGAGGAGAACTACAACCGGGGCACGCGACATGGACGGTTCTGCACCACCCACCGCAAGGGGCGCTCGTGCAATCGGATGCGCAACGGCACGGGGGTGTTACGAAGATACAGCGACGCCGGCAAGTTGAACCGCATCGTCCCCATGCGCCGGGGCAAGTTCCACGGCATCACCAAGCAGTGGGATGCTCGAGGCAGACTGATCCTTACGCGCCAACACTACAACGGCGAAATGCGCATGCAGACCGAATGGGAGCCAGATGCGTGTGGTCGAGCCCCCACTGACGTGCAGTCGTGGCGCAAAGGCAAACGTCACGGGCTTCAAGTGGAGCGTGAGTGTCGCAACCGCCGCGTCATCTGGGTGTCTCGCAAGCGTTACTGCCGGGGAACTAAGTGCGGCGTGTGGACGAGACGATCAGGCCGCACCAAAGCACGCGAGCGAGAGACCTACGACCGCTCCGGCACCCTGATCGCAAAGACCGTTTGGAGTGATAGCGGTCGAGTCGTTGATAGCTGGTCGAAGGCGGCGATGAAGCGGGCCGAGCACAACAAGTGCCTGCGCGAGCTCAAGCGCGGCGGCTGTTGTGACCCGGAGCAGAACCCACCCAGGGGCGCCAAGCTGTGCATCAACGGCAGCCGACCGAACCGGCGGCCGTAGCTCGCCGGAGCCAAACCAGCTAGTTCTTCGTCAGCTTGCGGTATTCGTTGATGTGACGAATGGCCGCGCGAGCATCGCCGCTGCGATCAAAGATGGTCGCCAGGTTGTAATGGGCTTCGCAAAGCGACGGCTCGATCTCCAACGCTCGTTCGTAGAGTTGGATGGCCTGCTCGTCTTCGCCGGCGTCCTGAGCGACGACGCCCAGGTTGTACATGGCCGTGGCGTCTTTGCCGTCTATCTCGAGGGCGCGGCGAAACGCGCTGGCGGCCGCATCAGGCTCGCCGTTCTCAGCGTGCAAGCGGCCCATGTTGATCAGCGTCTCGGTACATTCCGGGCGCAGACGAAGAGCGCGCTCGTAGGCCGAGATCGCACCGGCAGCGTCGTCTTCCTCGAGCTCCAACGCCCGATCGAACCACTCGTCAGCGGTCCAGCCCACCACCGGCTCGGGTGCAACTGCGACCCGACGCACTGGCATGGGAGTCACGATCCCCGATGAAGCCGGATCCTCCACAGAGAACGGGAACAACAACTGACCGTCCGCAGCGCGCCATGCCAGGGTGTCATCGCGAACGACCACGTGGCCACCGTTGCTCGTAATCGTGAGCTCCGCCAGAGACGTGTCGTCGGGAAGGCGCTTGCGCAGCTCGCCTAGCTGACGCCGCACCCGGCGAGGTGACACGCCCGCGCCACCGAGCTTCTTGACGATCTTGAGGATCAACAGATCGCGAAACGAAAACCGATGGGGAATGCTGCTCGTGTCGATGGTCAACACGCCGGCGCGAACGCACGAGCGTACCGCCGACTCACTCAAGCCGACGAACTCCGCTGCTTCACGCGTTGAGTAGTTGGTCCACACGTCAGATCCCACATTGGTCCGTCGCGATCGCAACTGTCAAGTTTGGGCGGGCGCAACAGTCGGGCCAGCTGGTCCGGATTTAGCGCGGCGGCGTGATAATCTGCGACCGTGTCGACCACAGCGATCAAGGAGCTGTCGTTCATGGTCACCGAGAAGGTCGGACACGTTAGCGCCCTACTCGCCCGACCGCGCGGTGCACGGTCGCTGTTCGTATTTGGCCACGGCGCGGGTGCCGGAATGCGACACGTGTTCATGGAGGCGATGGCCGAGCGCTTGTACGTGCGTAAAGTCGCGACGTTTCGCTATCAGTTCCCGTACATGGAGGCCGGACGCAAATTCCCGGACCGCCACAACGTACTCCACGCAACGGTGTCCAGCGCGGTAAAAGCTGCGCGAAAGGCGGCCCCCCGGCTACCGACGTTTGCCGGCGGCAAATCCATGGGCGGACGCATGACATCTATGACCAGCGCGGAGGCGCCGTTGGCCAAGGTGCTCGGGTTGATTTTCCTGGGCTTTCCCCTGCACCCACCCAAGAAGCCGGGGACCGAACGAAGCGAGCACCTGCCGGCGGTGAAGCTGCCCATGCTGTTTCTCCAGGGCACCCGAGACAAGCTAGCCGAACTCGCGCTGATTAGGCCGGTTTGCAAGTCCTTGGGACGCCGAGCGAAACTGCATATCGTGGACGGCAGCGATCATGCGTTTAGCGTGCTCAAGCGCTCCGGACGCACCAATGACCAGGTGCTGGACGAACTCGCCGATACCATTTCCAAATGGACCGACGCACGCAAATAGCACCACTTCTGGTCTGCCTCGTCAGCCTCGCCTGCGCTGCCGGCTGCCACGTCACCAGCCGGGTGGACGCCACGCTGGCAGGCAAGACGCGCCACAAGCTACACAAGGACCAGCGCATGGTCCTCGCACCACGGCTCGAAATCACCAACGCCGGACGCTTCCGTCTGGTCGAGCCCATCATGTGCAAGCGCGACATTCTCGTCGAACAAGTCACACACCGGACCACCGTAAAGAAACCAAACCTGGCGACGGTCATCGTTGGCATTCTGGCCACGGCCGCCGGCGGCGTGGCGTTGCTCAGCGCTCTCGGCGACAGCTCGGGAGTCCTCATCGGTGGCGGGCTGGTCGGCGTCGGGGTCGGCGTTCCCCTGGTGGTCGGTCCATTCCTCGGTAACACGACAACGAAGAAGTTCGTGGGCGTGGAAATGACCAAACGAGGCCGCGACTACCAGCGCTGCGCCGCCCGCGGCGTCAAAGTCGACCGAGCCACCCTGGCCTACGGTAGCGTGCGCGCCCACGGTAGCGTCGCCAAAGACGGCACGTTCAGCGTGCGGGCGTTCGACCTGTTCGACGCGTTTGCGTTGCATCAGTTGCCCGCGGTCGAGATCGATGTCACCGCCCGCGGCCTTAAGTTCCGCACCATGCTCAGTGCCAGCACCATCGCAAGCGGCCGAGCTGGCTTCTTCAAGTCACTCAACGTAGATCCGCGCAAGCAAAGACTCTCCAGCGTTCCTCGCCCGCGCGCGGACAACCTGGTGGTCACCAAGCTTCAACGGCAGGGCCGGACCTCGATCGAAATCCGCACGACGATCACCAACAAAGGAATCGGCGATGCCTGGGGCGTACGCGGAGCGATCTCATCAAACAACCCCGAGATCGATGGCCGCATGGTCTATGTCGGCCATTTGCCCGCACGCGCGTCGCGAACCGCCGCGATCAAGATTGAGCTATCTACTGACAAGAACCTGGACAGCGCGCTCATCTCCTTGCTGCTACTGGACCATCACGGCACCACGCGCAAAGTCCCGGTGAAGTTCCGCGGACCGATTCTCAACGCAACCTTTGGTGGCAAATAGCCTGGCCCTACCCCGCCCCGGGTACGGCGTTGAGTTCGATCAGCTGATGCCTCCGCCACAACTTGCGCAGTAGCAGAGTCCTCGGCGCAGAAACCGGCGCATCTGGCGTGATCGGCACCGGATCTTTGGCTCCCTTCCAGCCGGAGAAATACTCGGCCGATGAGCACGGATCAAACGAATCTGGCCCGCCGGCCGCGCCAATGTCTTTGCCCCCGTGCCGTCGCGAGTTGTTGGCAATGTAGTTGTTGAGCACGTAGGCGAGGGTATTGCGCACCTGGCGCGGTGAGCCCAGATGCTCCTCGTGGTAGCGCTGGCCGATCACCTTGCCGCTCTTGCGGCCAAAGGCTCGATTGATGCCCTTGCCGATGCGGATGTTCACAGAGCGCATTCCGGCGGTCATGGTTGCGCGATTAGTCGCCTCGACGATCAGGTGGATGTGGTCGTCCTGGACCGAGTACTGGCAGATACGGAACCCTGGCCGACGCGTTTTGCAGAACACATCGTAGAGAACCTTGTACTTCTTGCGTTTACGCAGCGATCGCATCTGCTGAACGACGCGAATCGTCACGTGTAGCGGCCGGGCACTGGAAAACCGTTGCCGAGTGCGGTGGGCGACACGGCCGCGCGTGTGTTTACGCGGCCGGCCTGCGCGATCCCGCGCGCCCCCATGATCGGAACGATTGAATTGCACCGGAAGTCGTTGTCGTTTTCGTCGGTTGCTCATTTTGAATAGGGCATATGTTTAGCATGCAAAAAGCTGTCAACGCAACCCGAGCGATCGAGAAAACGCCGCGGACGAACTCAGCGATGATCAGTCGGCGAGCGCTACTAACCGTGACAACAACAAGGGCACGCAGCAACTGGCGACACGCTCGACTGAGTTCCAACCGTCTTGCCAGTCGGCGTAGTGCACCGGCGCCACGACCAGCGCAGCGTCGTAGGTACGACCACCGTCGCTGACTTCGCTGGTCAGAAGGCTGAAGCCATTGACCCAATCGTCGCCACGGTTGCAGCCGCTCACTAACCCGGCGAGGGTGAGCAACCGGCGATCGGGATCACGGAGAGCGACATCATCGCCATCGACGCGCACAATCATGCTGGTTACCGGCACCAAACAGCGCCAGTGGTTGATGCCCGGCTCGACGGGCGGTAAGGCCTTCGTAATGTTGGTGAACAACACGGGAGCTTCGTAGGGATCGAGCCCTTTGCGCGCCATCCATTGGTTGGGCATACCCCAGGGCATCGGGCCCGCCCCCAAAGGACGTGTGTCATGGGGATCGCCCGTGATGACAGGTGGTTGATCCCCAGGCCGAATCGGCCCTCGCGGCGCATCTCGCTTAACCTCCGCGAGCCACGACACGCCGCGGTCCGTGCGAATCAGCTTGTCGTCGATTACGTACGCATCGAACACGCGCGCTACTCGCGCCCGTCGGCGCTCCACCGACGAACGGCGATCTTGCTTGGCAGAGCCTTGGGCTCAAAGGTGAGTTCTTCGATCACCCCACCCCGCTCGGCCAGGTACTCGGCCACGCCTGGCGCATCGTAAGTCGCCAGGGGCATGGAAATTTCGCCGGCCTCGGCCACCGCTTGAAGTTTAGCGGCGACGTTCACCGTGCCACCGAAGTAGTCGATGTTGCTGTTCAGCTTCACGGCGATACACGGCCCGGTGTTCAACGAAGCGCGCAGTCGCACTGGCGACTCCGTGGTGTTTTGAAAGTAGTCGTGAATCTCCACGCAGGTACGCACCGCGTCGACGGGGTCGCTGAACGAGGCCATCGCCGCGTCGCCGATGGTCTTGACCACCGCTCCGTGGTTCCGCTTCACGATGTCATAGACCTTCACGAAGTGTTCCTTCACCGTCATGAACGCTTCCGGATCACCATGCTCGGCGTAGAACTTCGTCGACCCGACCATGTCCGTGAACATGATCGTCTGCTCGCCCACGTTCAGTCGAATATCCGTGCCGACATATTCTTCGCCGAATAGATCCCGGAACTCCTGAAAATTGAACAGATGCGTCGGTCGCAGCGCTTCGTCTTTCCACTCCACGTCCTCGACGATCAACCGCCGTTCTTCAGAAGAGGAGTTCTCCAGGCGCACTACTTCGTCCTGTGCGGCCACGTCCAGGAACTCGTAGTCCTTCTCGCCGTGGGTTCGCAGCCGATAGCGACCGGGCGCCATGCGACTCTCAACTGCGCGCTTCTCGCCGGCCCCCAGGGTCTGCTGGAGCTGAATATGGTCTTTGCTCGACGCCTCGGCGCTGCAGTAGTAGACCTTGGCCACCTCTCGAATCGACGGATGAACGTGGAAGGTGATCTCGATCGCCTCGCCCGCGTCGGTCGTGAAATCGATCTCGCATGCGTCGCAGTCGCCCCGATCGGCAACCTCCCCCAGGTTGATCAACTCCTCCCGTACGCCGCGACAGTGGGGACAGATCACGTCCCAGCTCATATCGAGCAGACCGACCCGAGTCGCATGCAGGCACACCCGCAATAGGTCCGACTCGTCGCACCCCCACTCGTGAGCCTTGCGGCGGATCTGGATGCGATAGAGCTCCATCTGATCGCCTGCCCGAATATGCTCGACCAACTTGGCCAATGCCTTCTCGGGCATCTTTTGCGCGATGAGTTGCTTCTGCAGTTTCTCCACGCGCTGGCTCGCGCTGTCCGCCAGCGCTTCGGCAGTCTGGGTATAGCTATCCAGGTCAGCGCCACTCGCGACCGATTTACCGATTTCTTCGAACAGCCCGGTGTAGCCAACCTCGTATTGCTTCATGCCGAGTTTGATCCACAGCTTGCCGAAGGCGCTCCGCGGAATCCAGCCCAGGTACACAGACGCTTTCGTTCCGGTCGCCGATGGCTCCAGCGAGTACACGACCCGAAGGAAATGGCCGATGCCTCGCGAGTAATTGCGCACGTAACACAGATAGCGTCCGCGTACCCACTCCCACGGTTCCTCGACCCAGTCGTGCTTGACCCCGCCGTGTTTGCACCGACCGTGCAGCACGCCGTCGACCTCGTCGAACTCCATGCGCGACATGCCGAGAGCCCGATTCAAACGCGACGTCTCGACCAGATAACTCCACACCTGAGCCGGCGTCGCGGCTACCTCGAAATGCCACAACCACTCCATGGGGGTGCCGGCGGCAAGCAAGCGTTCGGGCCATGGGAAGCGCTCGACAAACTCGCCAATCGTTTCGCTGGTATCGCTCACGGGACCATTGGACTATAACTGGTCTAACCCCTGTCGGGAGCCCATGGTGCGCCGTACCCACTATCGAAACTGCAATCTGTGCGAAGCCTGCTGCGGCATCGCCATCGAAGTCGAAAACAACGAGATTCTGTCGATCCGCGGCGACGAAGCTGACCCGTTCAGCCAGGGCTACATCTGTCCCAAGGCCACGGCCCTCAAAGACATCCACGAGGACCCGGATCGGCTACGAACGCCTCTGCGCAAACGCCCGGGCAGCGACGAATTCGAGCCTATCGGTTGGGACGAAGCGTTCGATCTAGTGGGCAGCAAGCTGCGCGAGATCCGCAAGCATCACGGCAACGACGCTATCGCCGCTTACCAGGGCAACCCGACGGTCCACAACCTGAGCTTGCTTACCTACGGACAGATCTTTCTGCGCAGCTTGAACACACGCAACGTGTACTCGGCCACTTCGGCCGACCAGCTCCCCCATATGCTGTCGTCGCTACAGATGTTCGGCGACACTCTGCGCCTGCCCGTCCCAGACGTGGACCGGACCGAGTTCTTTCTGATGCTGGGCGCCAACCCACTGGTGTCCAACGGGAGCCTCATGACCGCGCCGGGCATGAAACGCCGACTCAAGGCGCTACGTGACCGCGGCGGCAAACTGATCGTCATCGACCCGCGCCGCACCGAGACCGCGGCCGTCGCCGATCAGCATCTGTTCATCACGCCTGGAACCGACGCGTTCTTGCTCCTGGCGCTGCTACACACAATATTCGCCGACGGTAAGACCAACCTCGGCCATCTCTCCAACCATACCGACGGTCTCGATGCCGTACGCGAACTCGTCGCGGAATTTCCCCCAGAACGCGTGGCGGAAACCGTCGGCATCGACGCCGAGGAAATCCGCGCCCTCGCACGAGAGTTTGCCGCTGCGGACCGTGCGGTCTGTTACGGGCGTCTCGGCGTATCGACTCAGCGCTTTGGCGCTACGTGCAGCTGGCTGATCAACGTGTTGAACATCGTCACCGCGCACATGGACCGGCCCGGAGGCGCGATGTTCACGACCCCGGCGGTGGACTTGATCCGCGGTGCCGCACTGATCGGCCAGTCGGGAAGCTTCAACAGTTGGAAGAGTCGCGTGAGCGGCCTGCCCGAGTTCGCCGGCGAGCTCCCCGTGTCAGTGCTCGCGGAGGAAATGGAAACCCCGGGACGAGGCCGCATCCGTGCCTTCATTACCTCGGCAGGCAACCCGGTGCTATCGGTGCCCAACGGTGCCCGCCTCGAGCGCGCCCTGAGCAAACTCGACTTCATGGTGTCCATCGACATCTATCTCAACGAAACGACCCGTCACGCCGACGTAATCCTACCGCCCACGTTCGCCCTCGAGCACGACCACTACGAACTCGCCTTCTACTTGCTGAGCGTTCGCAACGTCGCCAAGTTCTCGCCACCAGTGTTCGAGCGCACCGCGGAGCAACGGGACGACTGGGAGATCATGCTGGAGCTGTCTCGTCGGGTCGCCAACACCTGGTGGGGACGAGCGCTGGGCAACGGAGCGAACGCCCTGGGCAATCGTGCCGATCCGAGACGCATGGTCGACCTGGCTCTGCGCGCCGGACCGACAAAGGAGACCGTGAAGAGTCTGCTGGGCAAACCTCACGGTGTCGATTTGGGACCGTTGGAGTCCCGGTTCCCGGCGCAGCTAAACACGCCAAACGGGCGGCTGAACCTGGCGCCACAGATATACCTCGATGACCTGGACCGCCTGCGCCGGGCCCTGGAAGCCACGAGCAACGGCGGCTTGCTGCTCATCGGCAGACGCCACCTGCGCAGCAATAACTCGTGGATGCACAACAGTTTGCGCCTTGTGAAGGGCAAGAACCGCTGCACCTTGTTGATGAACCCGGTCGATGCAAAGTCCCGGGGTGTTAGCGACGGTGAACTCGTGAGCGTACGCAGCCGGGTCGGCGCGGTCGAAGCTCCAGTGGAGCTGTCCGACGAGATGATGCGCGGCGTGGTCAGCCTGCCCCACGGTTGGGGGCATCACCGCAGTGGCACGAAGCTGAGCGTCGCTAACGAACACCCCGGCGTCAGCCTCAATGACATTACCGACGACCGCTTTTACGATGAGCTATCTGGTAATTCGGGCTTCAGCGGTGTCGAAGTACAGGTAGAGGCCACGTGAGCACTTTGTTCGACAAGATAGGTGGCGAAAAACTGCGCGCGGTCGTCGAAGACTTCTACGAGCGTATCTTCGACGACACCATGATCGGATTTCTGTTCGCCGGCAAAGACCGCCAGCGTCTGATCGACAAAGAGTGGGAGTTCACCGCCTCATTCCTGGGCGCAGACGTCACCTACACCGGCAAGCCGATGCGCGCCGCACACGCCCGATCGCCCATTTTGGGCGGCCACTTCGAACGCCGGTTACAAATCCTCAAGGATGCGATGGACGCCCACGACGTGGACGCCGAGGTGCGCGAGCGCTGGCTCAGCCATACCCTGTCTCTGCGCTCGCAGGTTACGGGCGACAAGGGATCTGAGTGCGATCACGACGTTTCGGCCGCGCGCCTGGCCGGCAAGAAGACGTTCGTCATAGTCGGCGGGGACACTTCTGCGACAGACCCTTCTTTGAAAGAAGAGTGATCTGAAAGAAGAGTGATCTAGTCCGCCCTTTGTCTACACAACGAAACTTCGTTAGACTATATAGCGTACCCATGTGGTTCCTTGGCCAAGTACTCCATACCCCTGACGTGCGAGCGGACGTTGTCCGACTTTCGAACGTGCACAAGCACGTGAAGCAGGCACGGAAGCACGTGCACCGCACGCACACAGGAGTACTACCTTGGCATCACTTCATCATATGAAACCGAAGGCGCTACCAACCGTCGAGTCTATCGTCCACCTCAAACCAGCGGTGGACCCGAGCACGCTGACCCATCGCCAGCTCCTCGACGGACCGTTCTGGCAGCGCATCCCGGCGTACCGCGAAGTCACCGAAGAACAGTTTCGTAACCACACGTGGCAGGCGCGCAACTCGATCACCAAACCGGCCAAGCTTCTCGCGGCGCTTCAGGACCTGGTACCGCAGAGCTTCTACGACGATGTCGTAGAAGGATTCGTCCACTCGCCCATGTCTGTGCGCGTGTCGCCGTATCTGTTGAGCCTGATCGACTGGGACGATCCATATAACGATCCGCTGCGCATCCAGTTCATTCCGGTTGCGTCAAAGCTCCTCGCTGATCACCCAAAGCTCACGCTCGACTCGCTGCACGAGCAGGGCGATGCGCCGGTTCCCGGCCTGACTCACCGCTACGCTGACAAAGGCCTGTTCCTGGCTCTCGACACGTGCCCGGTGTACTGCCGGTTCTGCACACGCAGCTACGCCGTTGGTATCGACACCGAAGACGTAGAGAAAGTGTCACTCAAAGCCAAGGGCGATCGCTGGCAACGAGTGTTCCAGTACATCTCCGAGCGCCCCGAGCTCGAGGACATCGTGATTTCCGGTGGAGACGCCTATCAGCTCAAGGCCCGCCAGATTCGTGAAATCGGCGAGACCTTGCTGCAGATGCCCAATATCCGGCGAATGCGCTACGCCACCAAAGGCCCGGCGATCATGCCGCAAAAGATCCTCACGGATCACGAGTGGCTCGACGCACTGACCGACGTCTCCGAGCAAGGCCGCAAGCTCGGCAAAGAAGTCGCGGTCCACACCCATTTCAACAACGCCAAAGAGATCACCGCGCTGAGCTTCGAGGCGATGACCATGTTGTTCCAGCGCGGCATCACCGTACGCAACCAATCGGTCATGCAGCGCGGGGTCAACGACAGCGTCGACAGCATGACGGCGCTGGTCAAAGGACTGGCGTACTGCAACGTTCACCCGTACTACGTCTACATCCACGACCTGGTATCCGGCGTCGAGGATCTGCGCACGACGGTGCAGACCGGGATCGATGTCGAGAAGCATGTACGCGGGGTGACCGCTGGCTTCAACACGCCGACGTTTGTGGTCGACGCTCCGGGCGGCGGCGGCAAGCGAGGGGTTCACTCGTTCGAGCACTACAATCGAACGACCGGTGTCAGCGTCTACACGGCGCCCGGCGTCAAACGCGGCCAACATTTCTTGTACTTCGACCCGGTCACCCTGCTCGACGAGGCCACCCAGGAGCGCTGGCAGGATCCGAAAGAACAAGAGCGCATGGTCGACGACGCAGTCGAACAGGCAAAAGCCAACGCGCGCGCCAACGCTTCCGCCAGCTCGGTCAAGAACACTTGGCCCGATCAGTAAGATTCGTGCTCGCCCTCGCGGCGATCACTCTGAGCACCGACGCGTGCTCCACCGCGTGTGACACGCCCAAGCAGGCAAACATCGACGGTGCCGAGCTCGCTCAGGCCAAGGGCGTGTTCAAGGCGGAGCCCGGCGACGCCACCATTGTGCTGACAGCCAAGAGCCTCGAGCCAGAGATTCCCGAGGGCAAGACCATCCGCCTGGCGGTGGAGCGCACGGTACAGTGGAAGCACGTCAACCCGGTGCTGGACCGCCTTGACGCGGCGCACAAGAAAATCATCTACCTGGTTGGCAAACGACGCCACGTGCGAGCGTTTCACTTGCGCGAGAAGCTCAAGGTGGACTCCAAGCATGCGTTTCGTTTGATCGCCAGCCACAAGGGCCGTTCCTGCGTCGCTCCCGCAGGTTCTGCGGAGATGAGCTGCGTGCAACGCATCGATAAGAAACACATCGATCGGGCATTTACCCGGGACATCGTGCGTACGGCCCACAAGAACTACGGGCTGAGCGACGTCATCGTGGAAGTCGATGCCGAGCTCGAGTGGGCCGACGTGGTTCGCGCCGTGGACGCTGCACGAACCTGCTGCGACAAACCCCTACGGGTATTCGTCAAAGCCGGCCTGCGTGACCAATCCGCTGAAATCAAGCGCTGAGCTTTCTCCACAAAGCTCTCAAAAAAGCTCCACAAAGCGTTCCACCAGCCGGTGCGAACGGCCCCGGCTGGGCGCGCTATATGCTAAACCGCGCGTATGAGTACGCCGCGCACGTTCAAGCTAACTCCCGGCAAACGGATCTTGTTCCTGACCAAGGACGCCGAGCTCATCCGCAAGCAGCTTCGCGGCGAACTCGACCTGACCATGGACGACGTGTCGGTCGAGGATCTGCTCGACGACATCAACACCGACGCGATGACGCCGGCATGGGTTTGCTTCGACTACGACCCGGCCGAGATCGCCAAGAACGCGTACGCCGGATTGATCGTCGAAGGCGAGCGCTTGTTCAACGAAAATGCCCTGGCCCAAGGCAACTTCGAGGTCATCGTCTCGGGTTACCAGAAAGGTGTCGGCTCCAGTCGCGAGACCGCGCCCCAGGCCGAGCTGTACTCGGGTAGTCGCATGGCGATCGCCGCTTCGTTTGCACCGATTCACGCGCGCAACAACATCAACATCGGCCACCTCATGGCCGATCACAGCGTGCTTCGCCGGCTGCAGAATGGCGAGGAGATCCAGATCGACGAACTCACCGCCGACTACGATCCACTGACCAAACTGGTCGTGGAAAGCGGCGGGCTGTTCAACTTCTGCAACCGCCTGTCCAAGCAGGAAGTCACCCTACCGGCGACAGGCACAGGCGAGCGCGCCATGACCCTGGGCGAGAAGATCCTGGCCAAGCATCTGCTACCCGGCCAGGGCGAACACGTCAAACCGGGCGATGCAGTCATGGTTCAGGTCGACGGCGGCTACTCCCACGAGTTTACCTCCGCTCAGGTCCACTTCTTCCTGCAGCAGGCCTACGGCGACGATTACGCCGTTAAGAACCCGTCGAAGTTCGCGGCATTCGAAGACCACCTGATCTACGCCGACGGCGTGGCGAAGATGGCTCCGTTCTCGCCCAAGATCGCGAAGCTGCGCAGCATGCAACGCGACTATCAAAAACACACAAACGTTCGCGACTTCGCCGCCAAGGATGGCGTATCCCCGGGTATCTGCCATCAGGTGGCCAGGGAGCACATCATCGACCCGGGCGACGTCATCCAGGCGACCGACAGCCACACCTGTATGGGCGGTGCATCCAACGCACTATCGTGGGGCGTTGGCGCGACCGAATACGCCGCCCTGCTCTACTGGGGTTTCACCCCGATGGCCGTTCCCGAGAGCATTCGTTTCGAACTCGTCGGCACTCTGCGCGACGGCGTCACCGCCAAGGACGTCATGCTCCACATCCTCAACACCTTCGCCAAGCGCGAGGACACGTTGAACCGGGTGATGGAATTCGGCGGTGAAGGTCTGTTCGAGCTTAGCCCTGACGAACGAGCCACTCTCGCCAACATGGCGACGGAGTGCACAGCGCACAGCGCGGTCATGGAGTGCGATGATCGAATGCTGCAATGGATGGCCGAGCGACGCGAGGGAGTGACCGTCGACGAGCTGCGCGAGCGCGTCGTATCCCCGGACGAGGGGGCGCACTACGACGGCGGCGTCCACACGATCCACCTCGCAGAGATTCCGGCGATGCTCGCCACTCCCGGAGACCCGGACCGTGGCATCGCGTCGGATCCTAAGAACGGTGCCCGCATCGACGAAGTCGGTGACATCGCCATCGACATCGCGTACGGCGGCTCATGTACCGCGGGAAAACGGGACGACGTCGACTTTTACGCCCAGGTAATGCAGGACGCCGCGGACGCCGGCCGGCGCGTGGCCGACGGGGTCAATTTCTACATCCAGTTCGGTTCGGCTGAAGTAGCCGCCTATGCACGTACCAAGGGTTACACTGACCTATTCGACCGTACAGGTGTCCAGGTCATCGATCCGGGCTGTGGAGCCTGTATTGGCTGCGGGCCGGGGGTTTCGGTGAATCAGGATCAGGTGACCGTTTCAGCGATCAACCGCAATTACAAAGGCCGCTCCGGACCCGGCCGCCTCTATTTAGCCTCGCCGCTCACGGTGGCAGCGTCGGCGGTAGCGGGTAAAATCGTCGAGTATCGCCCGGGAATGTTCTCGGACTAACCGATGGCTCAGAGCCATATTTCTGTCCGGTTGACGGCTAGTACTCAACCGGGTACGCTTACGTTTTAGGGGGTTACGTGCGCTGGTGGCGGGTCTTCAAAGGTAAGATCTCAGGCTCATCGGGTGAGGGTGACGATGTCGTCGGCCCACGCCGCAGGAAATCTGCGCGCTACGAATATCGCGTCAGCATTGCGGCGAAGTGTTCGTCGTGGCCGCGCTTTATCGAGCTGTTCACCACCGACGTCAGCGAAGGCGGCTTGTTCGTTCCTACGAACGCAGACGCCGACCCGGGCGAAGCGGTGAAAGTCGAACTGACTCTACCCGACGACAGCAAGTTCACGGCGACCGGGGTCGTCGTCAACTGCGTCAGCAAGAAGGACGCGGCAGAGTCTGGCCGACCGCAGGGGATCGGCATCAAGCTCAACCAACCCGACGAAGAAGATCAGGAACGATTCTCGCAGCTGCTAACGATCGCCCGCGCCCAACAGCCGGTCCCAGAAGCGATTCCCGAAGCGGTCGAAGACGCGATCACGAAGACGGGCTCGGTGCGTCTGTCAGCGGTGCACAAAGCGGCCGAGATGGCGTCGATGATCAACGAGACGCCGGCGCCCGTGGCACCGCCGAAGGCCAGACCGAAGGTTCGCTTCGCCACGGAGACTCTGGAACGCCAGGAAAGACCTGCGCCCAGCCTGCGCGCGCTCACTCCGTCGGTGCACACGACGAAACCGCAGGGTCGCATCGTCGGCATCGACCTGGGCACTACCTACACGTCCATCGCCACGGTCATCGGCAAGAAGGTTTCGATCCTCACCCACCCCGACGGTTCGCGTTCATCGCCGTCAGTCGTCTCCTTCGACAAGGATGGATCCAGGGTAGTCGGCTCCGCGGCGCGTGAGCTGGCGGCGACCGACCCGGCCCATACTGTGGTGTCACCAAAGCGTCTTCTGGGTCGTGACTACCAGGATCGCGAAGTACAGACGTTTCTCAATATGGCTCCGTACCGCAACTTCGCGGGGCCCGATGGCCAAACCGTCATCGAGATCTGGGGCCAGCAGTATCCGATCAATCAGATCTGTTCGTTCCTGTTGCAGAACGCCCGCGAGGTCGCCGAAGCAGAGTTGGGCGAGAAAGTGACCCACGCCGTCGTGTCGGTACCGATCAGTTTCGACAAGGCTCGGGTATCGTCACTCAAGCGCGCGGCGCAAATGGCCGGCCTCGAACTCGCCGCCGTACTCGATGAACCCAGCGCGGCCGCACTGGCGAACCGCTTCGATCCGGACTTCGGTGGCACCGTCGGTGTCTACGACTTCGGCGGCGGCACCTTCGACTTCTCCGTGGTCGATGTCGCCGAAGGAGACTTCCGCGTACTGGCGACGTCCGGCGATACGTGGCTGGGCGGCGACGACTTCGATCAGGTACTCGCCGAAGCCGCGGCCAACCAGTTTTGGCGTCAACACAAAGTCGACCTACGCAAGCAGGCTGTCGAATGGCAGAAGCTGTTGTTCGCCTGCGAAAAGGCGAAGCGCGTGCTGTCGGCGGAAGCGTCCGCCATCATCAAAGTCCCCGATGTGCTGCGCACGGCTGAAGGTATGGTCAACCTGAAACTCAGCGTCGACCAGGCCACGTTCCGCCGGGCATCTGATGCCATTGTGGAACGGTCCCTCGCCGTGTGTCAGGACGCGTTGCGACTGATCAAGATGCACCCGAGCGAGCTAAGCGCCATTTACCTCAGCGGCGGCACGACATACGTGCCCATCGTGCGCGAGGCCCTGGGCGAACGCTTCCCCGTGCCGATTCGCACCGGCGTCCCGCCCGAGCATGCGGTCTGCCTCGGTGCAGCGATCCACGCCGCACAGCTGCAGTTCCGGGGTGCGGCCACTCTTGAATCAAGATAGCGAGCGCTGAATCACGCTGACTCGGGCGGCCCGAGCAGGGTCTCCGCCCGCTAAGTCGCCGCGAACCGGCTCCCCGCCCAAGAAGGCGAGAGAACACCGACATTTGCGCGAGTGGCGGTTTGACGTGGCCGAATTCCGCTCCTACGCTTCAGGGTGATGAAACGTATCAATATCCGTCGGCTGACTCTGGTTGTCGCGCTGGCATTTGCCCTGCCCGCCTGCCCTAAATCGCCGGGGCCGCCCAAGGGCAAAGACCATCCAAAACTGGTTCCGGACGCCGGCGTCAAGAAAGCCGGGCCCAATCTAACGTTACCGAACGTTCCCGCCACGGTAAATCTGCAGCACATCAAGCCGCGCAAGGGCCACGACCCGTCGGCGAAATCGCCACTCCTGGACTACATGGCCGAAGAGAACAAGCGCTGGATGAGCGAGCTGCGCAGCCGCCGGTTCATGCCGGCGTATTATCTGGCGTACGAGATCATCGACGTTCGCCGGGTACTCATCGAGGCCGAAGGTGGTGCGACGACGACGGAGTCAGACGAGACCGACCGCTTTCTCGATGTCGAAATGCGAGTCGGCAGCCCCGCCCTGGACAACCGTCACGCGCTGAGCAACCCGCGTCAAGATCAGGCGAAGCAATCCATGTTTCGCACGACCCGCGCGCCGCTGGGCACGGACAAGTTGGCCGTTCAAAGCAGCTTCTGGCTCGAAACCGACCGCCGCTATCGCGAAGCCGCCCTTCAGTACCGCATGGTCCGCCTGGATAAGAACATCTCGCGCAACAAGAAAGGCGATCCGGACTTCGTTCTCGAGAAGAAGGAAGTCTACATCCAGAAGCCGGCGAAACTCAGCTTCGACAAGAAGGTGTGGATTCGCCGCATGCGTGCATGTTCGAAAGCAGCCACCCTTTGGCGCAACAAGAAGGGCAAGCGCGGCTATGCAACGCGAGCGACCTGCCGCGTGCGCTTCGAGCTCACGACGAAGTACTTCGTCAACTCCGAGGGTAGCCAGCTGCAGATGTCCTGGACAAATGCGCGCATCATGGTGAGCGTCGGCGTCAAAGCCCCGGACGGCATGCCTCTGGGCCGCACGGAACAGCGCTTCGCGCGCACACCCAGCAAACTACCCGGCGCGGCGGGCGTGATGAAGATGATCGACACAGTGTCGCGTGATCTGACCGCGCTGCACGACGCCCCCATCGTCGATCCATACGTCGGCCCGGCGATTCTCGAAGGACGCGCGGCTGGCGTGTTCTTCCACGAGGTGTTCGGTCACCGCATCGAAGGTCACCGGCAGAAAGGCAACATCAGCGGCCGCACGTTCTCGACGTTCGTAGGCAAGAAGATCATGCCGCCGTGGATCACCGTCTACGACGACCCCACCGTGGATGCGATCAACGGCATCAAGCTCAACGGCTTCTACCGATTCGACGATGAAGGCGTTCGCGCTCAGCGAGCTCCCCTGGTGACCAAGGGCACTCTCAAGGGTTTCGTCATGGGCCGCAACCCGATCACCGGATTCGCCCGCTCCAACGGGCACGGCCGTAAGTCGCCCGGACGCGAGACCGTTAGCCGCCAGGGCAACCTGGTCGTGGAAGCCGGGCGTTCGGTCACAAACAAGAAGCTGTACGAGCAGCTCATCGCCGAGGTCCAGCGCCAGAAGAAACCTTTCGGCATGGTGTTCACCGATATTAGCGGCGGCTTTACCAACACCAGTCGCTTCGCGCCCCAGGCGTTCAAGGTGAACCCGGTCATGGCGTACCGGGTCTACCCCAGCGGCAAGAAGGAGCTGGTGCGGGGTGTCGATATCGTGGGCACGCCACTAGCTGCGCTGGGCTCGATCATGAGCGCCAGCCGCAAAGTCGAAACGTTCAACGGAATGTGCGGGGCGGAAAGCGGCTGGGTGCCAGTATCAGCTTCGTCGCCGAGCCTGCTCGTGCGCCAACTAGAAGTTGAGCGCAACTTCAAACCAAATAACCGGTCGCCGATCCTCAGTCCGCCACCGAGAGTGAAAGCCGGAGGTGCACGATGAATCGCTCGAGCTGGGCGTTTGCGACCCTCGTTATTGGCACGGCGCTGGTGCTCCCCGCGTATACGTACGCGCGCCCCAAAGCCGACAAGACCACCGTTTCCAAAGCGGTCAACAAACGGATCCTGGATACAGTCACCAAAGAGCTGCGCCGATCAATGCGGAGCCTGCGCGTCAAGGACTCCCCGCCGCCGTACTTCATCGGTTACAAGATTACCGAAGTCGAGGTCAACGACGCGGTAGCCAGCCTGGGCGCGATCATCGGTCGCAAAGAGCGACACTTCGTCAGCCTCGAAGCCCACGTACACGTCGGCAGCTACAAGCTCGACAACTCGAACTTCTCCGTGGCGAGCCGCGAGCGGGTCGACGGTATCGTTAGCGTTCAGCTGCCTCTCGAGGCAACGCCGCGGATCGCTCGGCGCGCCGCGTGGCTTGCGACCGACGCCGCCTACAAGGAAGCCCTGGAACAGCTGACCGCCAAGCTCGAAGCCCGCAAGACCGGTACCGGCGCGAAAGCACCGAGCTACTCGAAAGCGCCGCCGGTGAAGGCCAACAAGGCCGTGCTGGTTCCCAAGCTGGCCAAAGCCAAGGAGCTAGACGCCAGGGCGAAACGGCTGTCGCGCGCGTTCCGCGGAATCAAGCACCTGCGCGAAGCCCGGGTAGCGTTCACCAGCTTTCTCGAACGACGCTGGTACATCAACACCGAAGGCACCCGAGCCCACGACACGCGCCGAGTCAGCGGAGTCATCATCGTGGCGAGCACTCAGGCGGCGAGCAAGGACGGCCAGGAGCTCGCGCTTTACTACTCGCGCTATGGCCTCACAGAAAAGGACCTGCCCAGCGACCAGCAGCTGCTCGCCGAAGCCAAGAAACTGTCGGCTCAACTGGAGAAGCTGCGCAACGCACCGCTGATGGGCAACTACACCGGGCCCGTCTTGTTCGAGGGAACGGGTGCTGCACAGATCGTGCGTCACACGCTGGCCCCCCACCTGGGCGGTACACCGGTTCCGGGCGGACTCAACCGCGTCCAGGCGAAGCGTTTCGGCGGCGCCTTCGCGGACCGCATCGGCCAGCGCATTTTGGCCACCAACATCAGCTTGACCGACGACCCGACCCGGACCAAGTACGGCAAGCGGCGACTGATCGGCTCGTTCAAACTGGATGACGAAGGCACCCGAGCACAACGTGTCGCTGTCGTGCAAAAGGGATTCCTCAAGACATTGCTCACCAGTCGCACGCCGTCAAAACACATTCAGAAAAGTAACGGTCACGCCCGCCGACAAGCACCCGGTGGTGGTTTCCACGGCAGCGCGACGAACCTGATCATGACCAGCACTCGCGGCGTCAGTCGCGCTCAGCTCAAGCGCAAGCTTCTCGCCAAAGTTAAGAAGGAAGGCCTGAAGTTCGGTGTCATCATCCGCCGCTTCGACGACTCCGCGCTGACCGCCGCCCCCGAGCTGGCCAGACTGCAGCTGATTCAGCTGTTGCGCACAAGCGATCCGGACGCGCCACCGCCGACCAGCCTGGCATACAAGGTGTACCCAAACGGTAGGGAGGAGCTGGTTCGCGGCGCCGAGTTGAAGCCCGTCGACATGGGCCAGTGGAAACGCATCATGGCCACGGGCAGACGCAGCACGCTGTACAACTTCCTGGCGTCGGTCGAGAGGCACATCGAGCACAAGATCACCGGCGTAGACCAGGGCTTCGTCCCATCCGCCGGCGTCGAGAGCGCCATCGTGGCGCCGGATCTTCTGTTCGAGGAGCTGGGCATCACCCGCACTAAGGTTGGCTTCCGCGAGAAGCCGGCGGTCCCCCGACCGACGCCATAGAATCTGGGCGCGCCAATACTGTGAACATCCACGCAACCGAAGCGCGTAGCCGCGCCAACGGGCCCGGTATTCGTTTCGTGATCTGGTTCCAGGGGTGCAGCCTGGCGTGTCCCGGGTGCTACAACCCGGACACGCACGCCGCTGAGAGCGACGAGGACACGGCGGTCGACTCGCTGCTCGAGCAGATAACCGCCGGCAAACCCGATGTCCAGGGCGTGACGATCAGCGGCGGCGAACCGTTCGAACAACCCGAAGCACTGTTAGCACTGGTGCAAAGTATCCGCGCGAGGACCTCCATGTCGATCCTCGTGTTCTCCGGGTTCACGCGCGCCGAGATCCAGACGCGCCCCCTGGGAAAAGAAGTTCTGGAAAACATCGATGTGCTCATCGACGGTCGTTACGTGGCCGGCGAACGAGTCAGTACGGGCCTGCGCGGTTCGGACAACCAGCACATCAATCTGATCAGCGATCGCTACACCGAAGCCCAGGTGGCGGCGACTCCCGAAGCAGAAATCCGTATAGACGCCAGCGGCCGTGTGCATCTGACCGGCGTGGGCCCGCTCGTCCTCAAAGACTAGTCGCGGTCAGGCCGGCACTAGATGGCTAGCGCGGCGCCACCAGGTTGCGCGTTCGCGTCCAGGGACTGCACCAGCACTTGAATGGTGTCGATGTCCCGCACCATCAGCTTCTTGATCTTCTGCCGGGGCGCCACCTTGGTGACCACCCGATACTGGAGCAGATCGTAGGGGTACTTGCGCGAGCGAACTTGTAGCGACACTTCCTTGTAGCCAACCGCGGCGGCGTCAGCGAGCACCGCGCGCAACGTTCGCACGCGATCTTTGGGACGCAAGTACACGCCGAGCGGCGTAGTCGGCGTGTCACTGCGAGCGATCACGTCGCGCCACTTTCCCGGGATGGCTTTCTGCGTGCCAAACATCGCGGTTCCGTCGAGCTTGATGGATAGCACCGGCACCTTGGTCCATGGGCGAGCGCTCTGGCCGGCGAAAGGCCACGCACGGGGATGAGCGATGTCCTCAACGTTACCGGCGCGGCCACTCATGATGCGGTCGTGTTTGTCGAAGCTGGCCAACGCCTCTTTGTACTTCGGCTCGTTAACGCAGACGTCGCAGATGGCGTAAGCATCCCGAGCGCGCTCCTTCAAATTGCGCCAGGCCATCGACGCCAGCAACACAGGCCGATACTCCGCCACCGAGTACTTGCACTTAAGGGCGAGTTTGTCGGCGCAGATTCGTTCGACGTACTTCGCCGCGGTTTCGCCGGGTTCGGGTTCCACCAGCAGCGCGGTCGGCCACACCGTCAGCGCCAGGGTTTCGCGCAGCTCGATAGGCGACTTTTCCATGGCAGCTTCCATGGGCTGAATCGCCATGAACACGAGGGCGCGCTCGGCTTCGATCTGGACCGACTCGCTGAAGCCAGGCCACAGATCCCGTATCCGCGCAGCGAGAGTTCGAAACGCCTTTGCCGACACTGCCGACTTGCCAGTTTGGGCAGCCGATACCGCACGCAAGAACTCCGTACGGTTGTAGTCGTTGGGCTTCTGGGGATCTTCCTCAGCGACCTTGAGCCGCTCTTTGCCACAGCCAATCGCCGTCGCCATCAACAGCGACGCGACCAGCACCAATCGGCGCCCGGTTCTAGACCGCGAGCTTGGACAGCTTGCGTAGGGTTGGCGGATCGATGAATACAAAAACGGCATCGCCAAAGCTGACGTACGCACCAGACCAAATCGGCGCGGGAACTCCAGGAACGAGCGGCTCGCCATTGATATACGAACCGTTTCTCGAATTTTCATCGACGATGTAGTACTCGCCGAGCGAACGATCGAACACGACAGACGCGTGCACTTTACTGACCGAGTCGTTTTCGACTCGTACATCACAGCGCCGACTGCGCCCGATGGTTACTGGCGTATCGAGCCCCGCCGACAAGGTGTTGGGACCAAGCACCAGGAACGAATGGCTTGCGTACTCCCGACCGTACTGCTCAGCCCAGTCCAACGGCTTGCGCAAAGTCATCGTGCGATCGATGGTGGAGTCAGGCGTAACTCTAGTACCCGGCTCAACCTCGATGAGGATTGGCTTGTACAAAGTGTAGCCCTTCCGCAACTCGACCAGCAGGTCGCGAAGGGTCGTCGCTTTGGGCCTGTCCGTATCCACAACGAGCCTTGAGGATAAATCCTCAGTCAGAGCAGGGTACCACGGCCGCGTTAACGCATGCAGCTAGCTGGGACGGATCTACACCACGACCTATGGCCACGATCCGCTTGTCGATGGTGTCGGCCGTTGGCTCTAGCCGCTCGCGGGAGACCCGGGCGCCAACCCGATGAAAGGCAATAACGTGAGGCTCGGCACTGCCTGTGGTGCCATCTACAACCGTGGCAATTCCTTTGATGCGGATGTAACTGGGCGGCAATTCTTCGAGCTGAGCCGACAACTCCTCGAAATCTAAAGTCTCGTCGATGGGCAGGGAAACCGATTCAAAATGATGGTGAGGCTGCACGGGAACGTCGTCACCGAGCTGGTCGAGCACGCCGGCTTGGCCACGCTCCGGGTCGTCCAGAAAGCGCCACAAAACCTCCGCAATTTGCTGTGGTGTGCCGTCGACAATCGCGGCGAACTGATTTAGCGAGCGCAGGTGGTCCACCAGCGCCGGCGGGGCAACCACGAGCCCGGCCAGGTCCAACTTGCTCACAATGAGAATATCGGCGTACTCGACCTGCGCGTCGACGGACGGACTGAGTGGACGGTGGCGCTCATGCTCGACCGCATCGACTACCGTGAGCACGGCGGCGAGGCGTACGCGCTCCGACAACGGTTCGCGGGCAAGAGCCCACGAGATCGACAGGGGCTCGGCGATGCCCGTGGTCTCGATGACGATCAGCGCCAGGTCCGGTTCGCCGTCGAGCAACTCGTTGAGCGTCGTGTCCAAGTCCTCGCTGAGTACGCAACAGATACAACCACCGGGTAGTTCGACCTGCCGGGTCATTTCCGATGGCAGCAAGTCGCCATCGATGCCGATGTCGCCGAACTCGTTGACCACGATCGCCATGCGCTTGCCGTCTTCGGCACTCGAGTCCGCTCGGGTCTCTAGCAGCTGATTGAGTAGAGTGGTCTTACCGCTGCCGAGAAAACCGGTGAGAAGAACGACCGGGACCACTATTTGACCCACACGGTGTGAATGGCCTTGAGCAGACCGCCAAGGGCGCCCGGCGAATGGTAGCTGCCCATGGCCACGCTGTTGCTGGACGCCTTCGCAGCCCGCGCTTCCGCTGCCGCGCGCTTGGCAGCTGCTTTGAGATCTTCCATCTCCCGGTGCTGGGCCTTTTCGAGACCGCCATCGAGAACGAACTTAACGACCCGAGGCAGCTCGTCGGCGTCGAACCAGGTGCCGTGATCCTTGCAAACGTCCACGATGACTCCGGAGCTGCGGCCGAAGTTGACGCGGTTCATCATGGCTCGGCAGTCTGGGCATGGGATGTACATGCGACCGGCTGGATTATTATTGAGCGGCTCGGGGCGCGCCGGCTTGGTGACGCCGGCAACGAGGATAGACTCGAGGGGCTCGCGGTCTTTGAGCACGCGCTCGAGCACGACGACGTCGACGAACACCCCGTGGCAGTTGGGGCACTCGTCCAGAAGCACACCTTCGACCAATCTCGCCACCAACAGGCTCGATTCATCGGGGCAGCGTGCGCAATGACGCCGCATGGCCGTGCCGTCCGGGTTTGCGGCCGCGGGCACCACCGACTCAGCACCGCATTGATCGCAGTGCTTGGAACCGTGAAAAATCCGCGCGAAGCAACGAGGGCACGCTTTGACCTTCAGCTGGACACCGCAGTACTCGCACGCATGGTTGGTCGCGGCTACGTCACCGCCGCACTTAGGACACGACAACATCCGCGCCTGGGTTTCCGGTTTGGGCAACTCGAAAACCGTCTGACAACGACAACGCGCCAGCGTGCCGGGCGGTCTCCCGGTCACGTCGTACCTCAGTCGGCAGCCGGGACACTCAACGATCACAACACGCGAACCTTAGCCCGGCTTGCTCACTTTGCCCAGCTCAGGTAACTGCGGATCATTCGCAGTCCCTGGGTCACCTGGGCGCTGACCCGCGACTTGCGCGCCAACAATACATCGAAGCGCTTGACGCACTTTGGGCACGGACGCGGCGCCGTGTGGACGATTGCGTAGAGCAGCTGTTGGTGCACGGCCACCGTCGCCGTCGCCAGTATGCGAAGCAGCGTCGGCAGGGGTGCTTTCTTCTTGCCGCGCAGTTTGACCACGTCGGTGAGCGAGCGCACATCCATGAACGCTTTGATCTGCGCAATCTGTTTCGCGCTTAGCTTGAAGCCTTTGAGCTTTGTCAGGCGCAGATGCAGGTCCTTCGGCAGCGACTCGACTTGCAGTAGGTAACAATCCGGGTCGTCGCCGCAAAGGGCACCGAGGGAAGCGACGGCATGGGCCGCGCGGCTGACTTTGTTCTTCTTCGGTAGCGCAGCATTGAGCGCGGCGAAGTTGCGGTCCGAGCGAACGAGTTGGGCGCTAGTAAGGGAAACGATGTTGCGCACCGAGGCGTCCTTCTCACGGCGAAGCCAGGCCAGCAACTTCGGCAGCTCCTTGCCATCCGCGGCCAGCACGCCGTAGGCACCGACAGCGTTGATGCGATCCTTCTTCTTGTTCTTCGTGTTCAGGGCGTAGGCGAGCAAGTGCTTAGCAGCCGTTGCGTCGGCGATTTGCGTGAGCGCGATGAACACTGACTCGTGGTGCATGCCGGGCTGTTTTAGTGACTCGATCAAATGTGGCACGGCTTTGCCGTAGTACAGATCGCCGAGCATCAGCGCGGACTGACGCATCATCTGCGGCCGAGTCATCTTGACCGCCTTGGCGAGCTTGTTGATCTCAGCGTCAACGCCGGCAAAGATCGCCATCATCTTTGGGATCGTCGGCGGTCCCATGCGCAGGATCGCCTCGCGGATGGATGGAAACGCCTTGGGCGCAATGTACATGCCTTTGCACAGCGGCCCCAGGGAGCGTTGCTCGGCCCGTTTGCCCAGGGCACGGGCTGCGGCTCCGGCCAGGTTGGCGGACTTGGTTCTAGCGCCGCGATTCAGCGCTGTCAGGAGTGCTTTGTGCGACGCGTCTCCGGGACGATCGGCCAGAGACAAACACGCGACGATGGTCGCGCGCTGGCCGTAGCTGTATTCGGCGGGGAACGCACACACGTCGACCAGCGCCGCGTGAGCGGCTGGCGTGCGAACGTCTCGCAGAACCCGAATGGCCTTAACGGCCTGATCGACGTTCTTGGACGGCGGCTTCTTGACCATGACCGATTTGGCCACGGACACGAAGAACGGCACGGTGGTGGACACGACAGTCTTGGCTTTGGCGTTGTGAGCCAGCTTGATGACCGCGCGCAGGAATTGCCCGTCGGCCTGGCGCTTCTTCCAGCCTTCGATCAGCGCGGGAATTGCAGCCGGATTGTTCAGCTTCTCCAGGGCGTCGAGGGCTTTGCCCACGTCGTCTTTCGAGCCGAGCTTGTCGACCCACTGCTGAACATCAGCGGGTAGGTTTCCTTTGGGCTCCGTGTTGTCGTCGGAGCCGCTCTTATTTCGGCAACCGGTCGCAAGGAACAGACCACACAGAACGGCGATGCCAGCGATGCGCATACGAGAGTTTTATCACCGCTCGCGGGCCGGGGCCGACTTCGTGTCGGCTCGAACTAGTTTTTCTTGCCGGCCGGGGGCTTCGGGGGCTTCTTGTCGGCCTTCTTGGACTTCTGGCGGTCTTTGGACGTCTGGTCGTCTTTGGACTTCTGGCCGTCTTTGGACTTCTGGCCGTCCTCGTCCTTCTGACCGTCTTTGTCCGCGACGCCCTTTTCGGCGGCGGCCTTGTCCGCGGCGGCCTTGGCTTTCCTACGCTTCCTGAGTTCCTTCTTCGACAAGATGCGCCGTGGCGCCGTGCGCGCCCTCATCGTCGGGAGCGTGCCTTTGGCCCGGGCCAGGAATGGTCGAACCTTAAGGGTGTAGCGAACGTTGCGCTTCAGCGTCCAGCGCTCATCCGCGGCCAACATTTCCTGGTTGCCGTACGGCTCCCGTTGCCCGGGCAGAATCAGAATCGCCACAGTGCGCCAATCGGTGCGCCCAGCAACCCTGTATCCGTCACCCATGCGCACGGGACCGCGAACCACCTCGAAGGTGATCTCGCCGCCGGTGTTGGGTTTGATCTTATCCACCGAAACCGCGCGCCGAGGCCGCGCCTCGATCTCAGCGATCTCGTGGCTCGGCGGACTCTCGAATGGTTTTGCGTTCTTGGCTTTCTTCAACCTGGCGATGCGCGCCGGCTTCCAATACCAGCGCTTGTCATCGTCTACGTGCCAGGCGCCCAATACCAACAACCGGTCGCCATCCTTGATCAACACGCCTTTGGGGAAAGCAACACGGATGCCCAAGCTGCCGCCGCCTTCCGACTCGTCGATGAGCCAGCGATATGCGTCGACCTCCGGTCCGAGCCGGCCCCACACAGCCCCCGCCTTGTTTCGCCGAGCCAGGTAACGACCCCGATTGACCACCGTGTCCCATACGGGCACGGCACCGATCTTCTTGAGCGCCCCCTTCTCCTTACCGCCATCATCGAAGGGTTCGATGTTCATCGGTGGCGCAGCGTCGACCTGTGGCACCGCCTTGACGCCGGCATCGCTGATCGCCGAACTGGTCGTCGAGACCTTGCCGGGCTTGTCCTTCTTGGCCTCGCCGCCCTGGCCGCAAGCAAGCAGCCCACCTGGAACCAGACAGAGGGCGAGAACTGATAGCGCGCTGCGTCGAAACGGGGACATGGCTGCGTTCTCAGACTCTTAACACAGGTATAGATGCGTGGGCCACTTACGGCTACGATGCGCCCGTGAGGGGAATTTCTGCCGCAATCCTGGTGGTCTCGCTGCTCGCCGCATGTGGCGACGACGGCGCAGGCACACCGCCGCCACCAACCATAGAAGCCGGCGATATCGTCATCGAGACAGATCCGCTGCGCCTGGTCCTAACCACCGCTGACGGCGATACGTTCGCGGTCAGCAACTTCATCGAAGTGGCAACCGTGAGCTTTCTGGATGAGGGGCGCTACTACGACCCACGGGATCCGGCCGACTCGCCATTGATCTGGGACACCGCGACCAAAGCCGTGAGCTACGACGCCGACACCCGGTGGCTCACCCTGGACAACGGCGTTCGCATATCCGTCGGCAGTGGAATCGTCGACGGCGTGCAGACCCTGGTCGCCGATGCCGACCATGTCGAGAATGCGGTCATGGTGCGCGTCGCATTTCCGCGCAACGCCGACGAGCCCATCTACGGTTTCGGCGAGAACTTCGCGTCCGCCGAGGCGGGTGGCTCCATTCGCGAAATGCAGTTTCGCGTCGACCTGGGCAGCGAGTCGTCGCTCAACGAAGCCCACGTGCCCGTGCCCCTATCTTTGTGGCCGGCACGCGGCGTTGGCGTATTCGTCGAAGACCCACGTCCGGGCGCATTCGACGTGGGTGCAGCCCGTGCCGATCGAGTACTGGGCACGTTCACCCTGGCGGCAAAAGGACTGCTGCGAGTTCACATGTACGCGGTCGACGAGCCCATGAAGCTACTGCACAAATACGTCGAGCTGACCGCGCCGCCAGCGCTCCCCCCCATGTGGGCGTTCGCGCCCCAGCAGTGGCGCAACGAGCACGACTCCAGTGCCCAGGTGCTCGAAGACGCCAACGCCATGCGCGCCAACGGCATACCGGGCAGCACCATCTGGATCGATAACCCGTGGCAGACCGACTACAACAACTTCATTTTCGAAGAGGGGCGATTCAACAACCCACAGCAGCTGATTGATGACCTGACCGCCCTTGGCTACCGAGTGTTGGTCTGGTCCACGCCCTACGTGAACAAGAATGGTTTGACTGCCGACGACTTCGCCACCGCGCGAGACGCCGGACATCTCGTGACGGATGACGTTGGCCAGCCCCTGGTCTTTCCATGGCAGGACGGCCCTGGTGCGCTCGTCGATTTCACCGCACCAGGGGCCACCGAGTGGTGGCGGGAGCGCATCGCCCGGGTCACGAGCATGGGCATCGATGGCTTCAAGCTCGATTTCGGCGAAGACATCCTGCCGGAGCTCGGCGACCGGCTGGCGCCATTCAATACCTTCGCGGGCGACGCCCAGGTGATGCACGAGCGCTACACTGAGCACTATCACGAGGCGTACTTTGGCTCCCTGCCCGCTGGTGACGCGTTCTTGATCACGCGCGCGGGCACCTACGGCGACCAGGCAGTCAACACGTGCATCTGGCCCGGTGACCTGGACAGCGACTTTTCCCGCCACGGCGAAATCAACAATGACGGTTCGACCAACGTCGGCGGCCTGCCAGCAGCGGTCGCCGCTGGTTTGTCCCTATCCGTATCCGGGTATCCATTCTTCGGCTCCGACATCGGTGGCTTCCGCGAAGGACGGCCCAACACCGAGACGCTGATCCGCTGGAGTCAGTACGCGGCCCTGGGAACGATCATGCAGCTCGGCGGCGGCGGCACTTCTCACAACCCATGGGACACGAGCCTGTTCGATGCCCCTGCCCTGTCGGTCTACCAAACCTATTCGCGACTGCATATGCGCTTGGTGCCGTACATCTACACCCTGGCCATTCAGGCTTCCACCGATGGCACACCGGTCACGCGACCAACCCGATTCGTCTATCCTGACGCTGACAGCGACGACGCGACCTTCCTCCTCGGCAACGATATCTTCGTCGCCCCGGTGGTCGAAGAAGGTGCAACCACCCGCGACGTGATCTTGCCACCAGGCCAGTGGGTCCACTGGTGGACGGGAGCGACGACCACCGGAGACGGCGCGTTTAGCGACACCGTGTCCGCACCCCTGACCGAGCTGCCTTTGTGGCGCCGAGCGAACTCATTCGTTCCCATGTTCGCCCTGGACGCCGATACCATCGAGCCCGCGACCATCGGCACGGTCACCTCCTACGCCGACCCGGCGTACGGCCGTGAGCTACGGTTGCTCAATAGTCCCACCGGAGCAGCGACGACGACCACCCTGCACGACGGAACGACCGCGGACGCGAGCCTGCAGGGTAACGACTACGTCGTCGACCTGACCGCGGGCACTACGTTTGACATCATCACGGTTCAGCTCGACAACAACGCCGACAGTCTAATCGACAACCTGGTAAACGCGACGTTCAACCAGACGGCCCTGGTGGTGGTCAACGACGCAAACGAGCTGGCGGCGTGTGCGGCTCCGGGCTGCGTGTGGTTCGACACCAATGCGACGCACGCGCGGGTGTACCTGGGCAACGGGGCGAACGAACTACGACTGACGCCTTAGGTTCTTGTCGGCCGAATCCGAACGTGCAGGGCAGCTAAGCTAGCTAGCCGGGTTGAGCGCCCGGGTGAAACCCATGGGCGTCGCGCGCAGACCGAGAATCAGGAAGTCGCCATCGGTGCGCAGCGCTGCCACGTTCACCACCGGCGTCAGCCGCTGAAGCACGCGACGGATGCGGAAGTTGCTGGCCAGCTTCGGGTTCTTCATCAGGTCGAGCACGATCAGATCGTCGTGAGCCTCGATGAGTACGTCTGGCTTCTTCGGCATGAAGTTGGCCAGGTTTCCCGGCTTGGACAAATCCAGGGCGCCACTTTTGATCAGACCGGCAACCGGCGTGTTCGACTCGCCGATCAACTTGAGATCCACGTTGGCGAGACGCACGGTAAGGCGCAGCTCATCGGGATGAATGCGCAGTTCCTCGACGGTGATCGACGCGGTCGCGCGGACCATCGTCTCCATCAGATCCACCGTGGCGCCAAACGTAATCGCCGGCGGGTGCGCCGTGATTGTCACGTCGCTAGGCGCGCTCTTCCCCGGAGGTGTGTTGGCGACGAACCAACGCAACGCATCCAGCGGGACGGCGACGCGCAGGCTCAGAGCGTGCCGCGCCATCTTCATCATGGTGAAAGGATTGCGAGCCACAAAACGGCTCGCGGAACGAAGGGCAGCACGCAACGGAAGAGCCATAGAGAGGCATCCTAACCCAAGACTGGTGAGGGGATCCCTACTGAATGGGGAAGAACTGCACCCCGAGGGGTTTTTGCACGACCACGCCGGCGACGGGCTTGCCGTTTAGATAACTGCTGAACAAACCACCGCGCACGGCGCGCTGCGGCAATTTGTAGATCGCCTTCAAGATGCCTTTGTCGGGGCTTGCGATAAGGACTCGCCGGACCCCGCGAGGGTGCAGCATGACCACCGGGCTCTTCTCCGGTTCTCCCCGCAATGTGGCTAGGTACAGCGGAGGTTCGATCGTATAGGCCGCTCGAAACCGCTCCACTCCGTCGTTGCCCAGGGCTCGCAAGGCCGAATCGCCCCATGCTCCTCGGGCGTCGTCGAACATGAGGCTCGCGTTGCCCGGAATCTTCCAGGACGCCGCCGTGGCCGTGGCGGCGGACGCCGAGCCGTCTTCCATGTTGAGCAGTAGCAGCTCGCCGCTTGCCAGGGTCGCGGCCAGGCCCTTGCCGGTCCGCTGGAGCCGGCGCAGATAGCCACGAATACCAACGGCCCACACGGCCTTGCCACCCGCATCCGGATCGCGGGCGACGATCAAACCGCCACGCTCGGCGGCGATCACCAGTGTTCGTTTACCAACCTTGGTGACCACGATGCGCGGCTGGTGATTGTTGTCGCCGGACAGGTGGTAAATAACCTCGCCCTTAGCAGCGGACAACACGGCGGCACGACTGCCATAGCTGGCGACCACCACCGAGCCGGCCGCGTACAGTCGGTCGACCGTGGGCAACTTGACCTGCCACAACCGCCGGCCGTTCGAGGCCTCCAGAGCGGTGATCAGTCCAGGCTTGGGATAACGCGAGACGGAACCGCAGACGGCCAGCGCATCGGTCACAGCGAGGGCAACCACCCGGGCGTGTTTACCGCAGGCGTCGGGCACGTGCCAGCGGTGTTCGCGCTTGGCGATATCGTAGGAAGCGATGCCCCCGCCTCGGGTAGGACCCGGCCGGCCCTCATACGTGGCCATGAACAAGAACTGTTTGGCGAGCACGACGTTCTCGACCGCGTGCTCACCGGCACCCGGCCGAGACTTGATAGACAGCTCGCCTTTCGGTACGGCCTTTACCCGCTGAGCTGTCGTACTGACCACCAACCGTTTGGGCGCCGGTGCCGGCGCGAGGGCGGCAAAGTCAGTCAGTTTGGCCGTCTTGGGCAGATCGTAAAGCGTGATTTGTTCCGCGCCACTTCGCGGAGGTGATAGCCACGAGCCGGCTAGCAAGCGTTTGGACGTGATAACCGCGCGCTCGACAAAGGCTGGCGCCGCGAGCCACGCATGCACACCACGCTGATCCATGAGCAGCAGGGTCCCGGCGTGGGAGCGCACCAAACGCATCTTGTTCCACAGGGCGACCAGCCGCCCGCCTACGCGCTTTTTCGTGAGCTTCTTCTTCAGCTTCAACCGGCGGTTACGGATCTGTAATCCGGTACCGGTGGACATGACGAGGTCGCCGTTCTTTTCGGCGGGCCAAAACCCGAACGTGTTGAGCGGCTGACCGATCATCTTACCGCTGCGTTTGGCCAGCGCCGACAGCGTGCGGGCGTAGCGTCCGGGAATCGGGATTTCGATCAACATCACCGGGTCGCACAGATCGACCTTGGAAGGTCGCCGGCGCAGCTGACGGCGCCAGATGCGCCGCGCGCGCACGGGGCCCGACCGTTCGTACGGCACGTGGTAACGGCGCAAGAACCCGGTGGCGGACCAGGCGAACACATCGAAGCCCTTGTTGTTCTTCGCGGGGCAAATGCGTTTTACCTCGTCGAATGTCTCGGTCTTGGGCGCGATGGTCTGAACGAGGACTTTGCCCGTCTGGACATCGACCACATTGCCCAACGCTCGTTCCTTCGGATCGATAGCAAACGCGTACCGCTTCCACGCCGTCCGAAACATCAGCTCGGAGCGCCACAGCTCCTTGCCGCTGTCGACATCGAGGGCGACCATGCCCTTCCAGCCGGCGCACAAGATGCGATCGCTGAGCGTGTGCTTGACCTGTGTGCCGCACACCTTGGTGTCGGTCCAGCGAATCGTCGCGCTGTCCATGTCGATCATCTGCACGGTAGGCCCGGTTTTGGACCGCCCGGACACGACCGCGAGGGCGCGCTCGGGCACGGACCAGACGCGATCAACGCGTAGAGGCGGATCCAGGGGCGTAACGCCCTTAGCCAGTTTCAGGCGAACCGGAGTGGGATAGACGATGCCGGGTCCACGACCCAGACGAGTCAGAGGCTTGGGTGCCGGTGGCGGCGGCTTGAGCTCGGTCCTGGCAAACTTGGGCGCCGGCGGTGGCGCCGCGTCCACCGCTGGTGGCGCCTTCTTCGTCTTCTTCTTACCGCTGCCGCACGCCGACGCTGCGGTCGCGATCGCGACCGTTAACAGCGCCAAGTGTCGTGCGCAACGCACCGGAGTCGAGGAGTGTTAGACGCGCTCGATGATCGTGGCGATACCCATGCCACCACCGATGCACAGTGTGATGAGTGCGGTGTTCTTGTCGGCGCGCTCGAGCTCGTCGACGGCGGTGTTCAGCAGGATGGCACCGGTGGCACCCAAAGGATGACCGAGGGCAATCGCGCCACCGTTGACGTTGACCCGCGACGGGTCGACGTTCAAGTTGCGCATGGTCTGCATGGGCACTGTCGCGAACGCCTCGTTGATCTCCCATAGATCGATGTCTTCGACCTTCATACCGGCTTTCGCCAGGGCGCGCTGAGACGCAGGAGTCGGAGCGGTGAGCATGATGACGGGCTCTGCGCCAGCGGTAGCAACGGCGCGAATGCGGGCACGTGGCTTGATTCCGGCCTTCTCGCCCCACTCACCAGAACCGAGCAAGACGACGCAGGCACCATCTACGATGCCGCTGGAGTTGCCGCCGGTGTGCACATGATCGATCTTGTCGCCGGCTTCGGGGTAACGCTTGAGCGCAACCTCATCCAGGGTTTCACCATTGGGGCCCATCGGCGCGGCGCCCATCTGGACGAACGCCTGGCGCAAACCGCCGAGGCCTTCGAGGGACGTCGTGGGACGCGGATGCTCATCTCGCTCGAGAGCTACGCTGCCGTCGTCATTGAGAACGGGAAACAGCGATTTCGCGAAGCGATTCTCTTCAACCGCAGTCGCCGCCTTCTGCTGACTCTCGAGAGCAAACTTGTCTACGTCGTCGCGAGTAAAACCTTCCAGGGTCGCAATCAGGTCAGCAGAAATTCCCTGCGGCACCATGGCGACGCGCTTGCGCATCTTCATGTTGAGACCATCGATCATGCCGCCATCGGAGCCCATGGGGACTCGGGACATGGACTCGACACCGCCGCCGATGACGCAATCCTGGAAGCCGCTGCCGACGCCCATCGCCGCGAAGTTGACCGCCTGCAGACCGGAGCCGCAGAAACGGTTGACCGTGTTGCCGGTAACGTCGAGTGGCCAGTCGGCCGCGATGATCGCATTGCGCGCGATGCATGCGCCCTGCTCTTTGACCTGACCAACACAACCAACGGTCACGTCCTCGACCTGTTCTTTGTCGAGGCCGGACTTCTCCGCCAAACGATTCAGCGACTGGGCGAGAAGCTCCTGCGGGTGTATGCCACTGAGGGCACCTTTGCCGGGTTTGCCCCGACCGCGTGGAGTTCGAACGGCGTCAAAAATGTATACGTCTCGCATGGTTCCTCCCGTGGTGCGTCGTTTGTGCGTTGGACTGGCTTGGTACCGCCTCTACGCTGGGCAGCGCAAGCCGCAAAATGAATCACCATTCATATAAGGGCGCCGGGACCACTTCGCAAACGTCTAACCATCTGTTCTGACAAAGAAAATCCAGAACACGGTTCAGCAGGGCCCTGTCCAGGTGGGCCAAATGAGCGTCCCGAGGGCGGCCGCGCTCAGGGAAAGATCAACGGCGCCACGAGCGCCATGGCGCCAACGGCCAGACCCACGCACGCGCCGAGCAACGTGCCGTTAACCTGGATCATATCCAGCCGTGCCCGTGTATTCGCCTCGATGACCTGGCGCACGCCGGCGCCGCCCATGCTGGTGAGCTTCTTTTCGAGGGCGGCCTCGAGCAACTTGGGGCTGCGGCCGATGACCGGTTCGAGTTCGCGCATGACGAACTCGACGAACGGATGGCGCGACAAACCGACGTCGTCGCGGCCGAGAAACTCGACGATGTCGTTACGCTCGTCCCAAATCACATCGGCGAGGCGCCGGATCACCGGCTCGCCAAAAGCCTCGAGCACGATGGTTGCCGTCTCCCGACGCTTTTCCTCGGTGAGCATCGCCCAGGCGGAAAAGAAGCTCGTCGCGTACTCGCGCAACAAAGCGCCCGCTTCGGAAGCGCCCGGGGTCGGTGGTTCACCCAGCTCTTCGACGAGCTCGCTAAGTTTGTTCTGCAGCGAACCTTTGCTGAGGCCCACAGCTTTGAAGAAGCCTGGAATAGGCAAGACGTCGCGCAGTCGACTTGTCCGCTCCTCGTTGTCGATCGCCGCTGACAAACAGTGGCGCAACACCTGGCGCACGGTCAGGTCGTCCAGCAAGCTGCTCACGTTCCCGGAGTCGTCGAGCAGCGGTTGCAGATCTGCGTTGACCATACGGTTGAGCGCGAGCTCACGTAGATCGCTGTCCCAGAAATCCAGACACACGGCTTCGAGGCGACGCTTCGTGGGGATTTTCTCGTTGATGAGTTTGAGCAGGCCCTCGGCGGTCGCTGGCGAGTCCAGGGTTTCGCGAATGTCCGCACTCAGGTTGTCCGCCTTCATCACCTCTTGCACGACGAACTTGGACACCTCTTGCGACAGAGGCTCGTAGCCTTTTTCGACCGCGACGTACATTCGCCAGATGGCGAATGCGTCGCACAAGCCGCCTACGAACGCGCCTTCCAGTCCGTGACGAACCAGAGTGACCCAGCGCGCGTTGTCCAGGAACGCGAATGTGCTCAACCAGGCGAGCAAGCAAACGATGAGAAATGACCAGGCGACTTTGGCGGCGTTGGTCATCAGCGCGCGGCCTCCCGGGGAACGATGATGCACAGGGCGCGGCGCAGCACGTCGAATTGAAACTTGTCTCCCGGAGGAAACTCTTCGCCGTCGATCTGAACCGCCGGCGATTGCTCGCCCGGATGGAGCACGGTCAACACGAACTTGGATCCGGGTACAGGCTTGGAGTGCTCGATACCGATGGTCTCCAGGTCCGCTTCGCCGATAGGGCTGTGCCGGAACGTCGCGAGCATCTTGGAAGTGAACTCGCGCTGGCTCTTCACGGGAATCATCTCGAACAAACCGTCGTCGACTTCGGCGTCGGGCGCGAGCACCCATTCGCCGCCAAACACGTGGGTGTTCTTGATGATCACGTCGATGAGTCCCTCATAGTGAGTGGACTCGCCGTCGACGACAGCGTCCAGGGCGAACTTGGTGTTGGGCAACATGGACTTGAGCAAGTGCTGAACCATCGCTCCGGCGTAGACCAGATGATCTCGATAGAACGAACGCACCAGCGGGATCTGAGCCACCGCCTGACGATCGCGATTACGCGTCTGCAGAACCGCTGCCCCCCAACCGATACTGGCCGAGTCGAAGAACAGGTCCGAATGGGTCACCCGGTCCTCCGCGTCGAGGATCTGAATGTGGCCAACGTCAATCTTCGTCGTAATGCCGCTCTTGATCACGGCGACGTTGTCCTTGAGCGCCCCCGCCCCTGCTGCCAGGCCGAATGACTTGCCCTGATCGTTGGCGGTGCCCGTCGGCAGCATGCCCATGACCACGTCGTCCCGGGCCGCTGACGCGAGAACCCCTTTGGCGACCTCGGCGAAGGTGCCGTCACCGCCCATGTAGATCACTCGACGCGCGCCATCGTCTTCGTCGTCAATGGCGTTACGAACAACGGCGACGGTTCCGCCGTCGGGCTCGGTCGAGATGAACTCGTGCTCGATGCCCGCGGCCGCTAGCAGCTCTCGCGCGGCGTCGATGGCAGCAACCGCCTTGCCACTCTGGGCGGTCGGGTTCGCAAATAAGACCGTCTTGGCCACGAAGCCATCATGGCACACCCGCGTCGGCCGCGTTGGTGCAGCAATCAGTATCCGCTGACTGCGTAGAGTCGTTCACACCGTCGGCGTCTAAAACCAGCTCGGCACAAGCGGTTGCGCCGACCCGCGCAAGACCGGTGGCAGGATCGATATAGCTATATTCGAACACGACCGCGTGCAGGCCGGCCGAAACCTCGGGCAAACTGAGGCCGCTTTCGATCTCGGCCACGTCGCAGAATTCACCGTCGCAGGCGACCGTGCAGTTGTCCGGACCGCACTGATCGAAGCAACCACCACTGCAGTCGCAGCCCGCGCAGCTCGCGCCTTCGATCAAGTACACCCGCACCAGGGTAGCGTCGTCACGGCCGGCGCACTCGCCGAACTCGATGTCGATGGTTGTGGTGCCTTTGCTCTTGCACGCGACTGTCGACAGCAGCACGACGGCAAAGGCAACAGCGACGAGTCGAATCATTTGTCCACCGCTGTGAGCCGCGGCGGACCGATGTCGATGGAGTTGTGAATGAGCAGGGGAATCGCGACAGCCGAAGCAACCAGCGCGACGGCGGTCGGCCAAAACCACCAACGTTTCGTGATCGGTCGGCTGCGTGGCACCTGGCCCGCTGAGACGTCGATCAGCAGCGGTCGCTCCGGTCCGCCCTGGCGACCCAGAATGCCACCGCTGCGATGGATGGATCGCAAGTACAGCTCCATTACGAAGGGCTTGCGCGAAGCCATGAAAGCGCCGGGAATGCGCAGAGTCGTGCGTCCGGGCCGCCCAGCCGCGGTCTGAGTGGAGAAATGCGAACTCCCTTTGCGTCGATAACTCAGGGTGAGCTTGTCTACGATCCGCCCCGGGTCGGTCAGAGACACAGGCAGTTTCAGGGCGCGCCCGCCGCGAGCCCTGGCGGGAACCTGCAAGGTCATGCGCAAGGCAGCGTATGCCTTCCCCAACTCCGTGGCCAATCGAGCCTCTACCTTCACCTGCCAGGTTGCCCGGGCCGGTCTGAACACGGCCAAGATTTGCGGCGACGTGTTCGGGGGAAGCTCGTAGTCCGGGGCAAGGTCGAACAGCGCCTCGAAGGCCGCCGTCGCCTCCGGTTTCTTGCGCAACACCGTCAGCGCCATGCCTTTGTAGCGCAGCGCTTGGACGCGTTCGGCGCGAGTGATGGTTGTCGTGGCGAGCGCGCGGTCGGCGGCGCCAACAACCAGATCGAAGTCCAGGGCTTTGTAGTGCTGCTTGGCCTTGGCCAACGCCTTCTGGCCCACGGATTGGGCCTGCGACACAGCCGGGGCAGCCAGCGAGAGCGCGATCGTGAACGCTATCGCGGCGCGGCGCATGTCAGCCTCCCGCTATCGACGATGCACTTGGTGCGCTTATTGGGAGCAATGACCGCCCGAGTCTGGAACGTGCCGCCACCGCCGGACATGACGACCTTGACGCTGTAGCTACCGGTCGCACGGTCGGCAAAGAACGGCGTGCGCCGCGCCATCCGGTTGTCCACGTACACCGTGCCCCAGCCTTTGACCGCATCGACTACGAGTTTGCCCTTCAGCGCCTTTGGTGTGGGCTGTAGGGTTGGACGACGGGCATCAACTGCGACTTCTTTGACCGGGCCACGCGCACCGGCGTCGATTGTACGGCGCCTGACAGTCGGTCGGCGAATACGAGTACGAGGGCGAGGGCGCGGGCGCACCTGGGCATCCATGGTCGTCGTAGCCAGTTTCGTTCCCGCGTCCCCGGCACCGGGTCGCGGGTTGTCTACGGCCGCGTCGACCTCAGCCTCGGCTGTCGAACCAGCGGCGCCGGCATCGATCGCCTGCGCCACCGCCGGCCGCGTTTCCTTGGACGACGTGTCGCGCGTGACCGCAAACACGATCGCCGCGCCGGCGACCGCAGCGATTAACACGGCCGGCAATATCCAGCCGCCTCCCTTGCCCTCGGGGTGACGGGCCCTAACAGGCTCGACACTACGTTTGACGTCCGAAGACGCCTCGTGGGTTTCGTTTCGAGCGTCCTTTACCTGTTCCGGCTCAGGTGACGTGTCGGCCAGGGCCACCTCGGGCACGGACGCCGTTCCATCCATAGCGCGAGTAATCGACTCGCTCGACGTGCCGGCGGACAACTCGTCGTCGCTGAGGTTGCCCGCCTCTTTGGGAAAAAGCTCGGCAACGTCGGCGCCGATGCGCTCCCGATCGATGTGAGCTCCGCTGTGAACGAGAAACGTACGCAGGGCGGACTCTAGCTCGGCCGCGCTGGTGGCGCGTTCAGACAGATCGCGACTCAACGCAGACATGACGATCCACTCGAGCTCGACGGGATAGTCTGGATCGATGTCGGTGGGTTTGGGGATGGGCTTCTTGGTCACCATCGCGATGGTGTCGACCAGACCATCGCCATCGAACAAACGACAGCCCAGGGTCAGCTCCCACAGCAGGATGCCCACGGAGAACACGTCTGAGCGCGCGTCGAGTTCATCCCCCCGCGCTTGCTCCGGCGACATGTAACTGAGCTTGCCGCGAATGACCCCGGCTTCGGTGCGATGGGACTTGTTCGCCGCCTTGGCGATACCAAAGTCCATCAACTTCACGTCACCACCGTAGGAGACCATGACGTTGTGGGGACTCACGTCTCGATGCACGATGCCCAGGGGACGACCATCTGCATCGGCGGCGCGATGGGCGAACTCCAGCCCCCGTAGCACTTCGGCGACGATGAACACCGCCGACGAAATGGGCAGCTGCGTCTCTGTGTCGTCGAGTCGACCAGCGATGCGCGCTAAGTTCTGCCCGGCCACGTACTCCATGGATAGGAAGTACGCGTCGTCGGCGAAACCAAAGTCGAACACACCGACGATGTTGGGATGTGACAGGTTCGCCGCGATCTTGGCCTCGTCGATGAACAAAGAGACCAGCTCCGCTTTCTCGGCCATCTCCGGCAGCAGCCGCTTGACCACGACGATCCGGTCGAAGCCGGCCAGACCGCGCTGACGTGCGAGAAACACTTCCCCCATGCCACCGACCGCAAGCCGGCGCAGCAGCTCGTACTTGCCAATGGTCGACGCTCCCGGATCCTGGCTCACCGACCTGGATCTTAGCAGGCCCTTGCTGTTAGGGCTCCGCGACGACGACATCTACCTCTGTGTAGCGAACACTGACGTTGGAGGAGGAAAACACCACCGCTCGGGGTAAGCCGGCCGACACCAAACAGTTGGCCAGAGCGCGTCCGTACCCGGTCGCCGTGATGGGAATGGTGCCGACGGCGGCGTCTTCTTGCAGTACGGGATCACGCAGCGCCCAGGTGGCTACCGGGCCACTGTCGTCGAACTCCCACACGCCGCTGGACAGTCCGGCGATCAACATGCCGCCGCTGACCGTGAGATCCAGCGCGGGTCCAGGGGTCACCAGGAATCCGCCGAAGCTACCGGGAGGCGCGGTGAAGTAGTCCGTCGCGCCGATGATCTGCAGTAAGGATGCGTCGAAGTCGCTGTCACCCGTGACCGCGTACAACCGCTGCGGAGTCGACGCTGCGCCCAGCGTCACCATCGAGCCCAGACTCGCGGTGATGGACACCGCCGAGAAGGCGACGCAGGACAGACTCGCGCAGGTGGTGCTCGCCGTAGCCCAGTCTGGCTGCACAACGAGCATTTGTAGACTGCGCCGGCCGTCGCCCTCGTCGATGAGGCCGAAGAAGATCAGATCATTGTCACCATCGCCGTCCAGGTCGGCGACACCAACGCGGGCGTCACTGATCGCCGCGGTCGACGCCAGGTCCGTAATCTCGAACGATGTGCAACCGGCCGCCGATGAAACACAGTCCGCTCTAATGCCCCAGAACCCGGCACGGGCGTCTGCGTAGACCAGGTGTGTCGCGGCCGCACCGACTTGCTGGGCGAGGGGCCGAACCGTCTCCAGGCGAACGCTGGCGGGCAAAACGATATCGACTGGTGGCGGCGCCCACGTGGCAGTCTGGGCGCCTTCGTCGATGGACAGCTGGGCCAACGCGGTCGGCGTACCGACCTCGCCCAGAACCAGGTTAGTGTCCACGCCGCCGTTGTTCCAGCGGAACGATAGAACCGAGTCCGGTGCGCTGTTGTCGCCGACCCAGGTCAGCGGTGTTGGATTGAACCGGCCGTTGGTCGCGCGAAACACGCACGCACGTCGTGAGTTGGTCGCGCTGCGGATCAGCACCTCCGGTGTCGAGTCGAAGGCCAGGTCGGCACAAGCGACTAGCGGCGGTGGCGGGTTCGTGTCGCTGATGTCTTCGCACGATAGCTCTTCCGCGTGACTCGTCACCGCGAACGCGACATCCCGGGTGACCACCGCCGGCCCGCCACTGGGGCCAACGCTCAAGCGCACGGTTTCGGTCGCCGCCGCGTCGATGGGCGGCGATATCCGCAGGGTGTACGGTCCCGGGCCGCAAAGGGCCTCACCTGGCTCTTTGACGCCGCCGTCGGCGTCGTAGATGCGCAAGAACGGTTTCGCCCGCGGCAGGGCATCGCCTGGCGCATTGATTCGCTCGGCCCAAACGCACGTGTCGGCGGGCGCCTCGCCGAAGTGCCACAAACGGAAACCGACCGCTGTCGCGTCGAACTCGCCGGCGGCAATAGGCTCCATCGCGTCTCCTGTTAGCTCGATGGAGCTTGTTCCGCGCTCGCCAACGTTAACGGTCAGACGCTGGCTGACCGCGGCCGTCGGCACGCTGCCACCATCGGCGTCCGGATCGGCGCGGTACACCGCTAGGTCGATGACGAACTGTCCAACAACATGTTGGTTGGCCAGAAGATCGAACGGCTCGGTCACGTCATCTTCGTTATTGGCGAATGGCAGGCTGCCCACCAGGGTGGACGGCGCATCGGTGGTCCCGCGCAACCACAACGATTCCACCGCCGGGTCCAGGCTGCGCGCTCGAACGCAGATGCGATCGTCATCGCCCGGGGTCAGTTCGAGTGGATCAGAACGCCCCTCGCCATCGATGAGCAGCGGCCCTTCACTCGCGCAGTCATCACCAAGATCGCGCCAGACCAGCAGCTGTGGCAAACAACCGCCATCGGCCTGGCTATCGATCTGAATGGCCAGCTTGTGCGCCATCGCCGTCGCACCCGATTCCACGCGCACACTCGCGGGCACAGTCACGCTTCCGCCATTGGCATCGACCAGATCGCAGTTGGGCGTCACGCGCAGCAGCGGCCGGCTCGCTGTATCGCCAACCACATCGAGTTCGGCGAAGAACGCCAGCGCAGTCGCTTCAACGTCCACGGCGAAGCGAACGCCGCCGAGCCCGGACTCCGGCGCCGGCTCGATGGACACGTTGGCCTCGAACCGCTGGCCCTCTTGTACGCTGAGCTGCGGCCCACCGGCGACGACCACCCGAGGCTCGGTGGAATCGCCGCAGCCGAAGCCACCAGCGCCAACAATAACGACGAAAAGCGCACCCAGCCGGAGCCGGGTGCGCGGAACACTCATCTTCGCAACTAAACTAAGCGTGTAAGAGGTCACTCCCTAAGAGTCTCCGTTCCTTCCATCTTAGTCGCGATCGGCGCGGTCTGTAGCGCGATCCGTCACGCGATCCGTTCTGCGGTCGTGGCGATGGCGGTTCGGCAGCCGATCACTGGGCCGGTCACTCGGCCGGTCGGTGCGGGCGCGGTCGCCAACTCGGTCGTGGCGGCGGTCACGGCGGCGGTCGCTCACCGGGTCACGATGGTCGCGGGCTTCGCGGTCACCACCAACGCGCCGGTCGGCGGAATCCGTGCGGTGTGGTTGTCGGGCGCACATGTTCTCGATGCACAGACGGTCGCCACAATCGACGTCGACACTGCAGTCCCGTCGGGGATTGTCGCGGCAAATGGGGTAGCCGTCCCGGGAATCGACGCAGATGGCGCCGTCGCCGCAAAGCACGGTCGCGCAGGTCAGGCTGTCGCGGCCAACCCGGTCAACGACCACGCAGCGGCGGCCGAAGCGAATGAATACGTAGCGGTCAGCGCCTCGCAGGTCCGAGCAGTCGCGGTCGTGCTCGGGGCGAACATCACGGGCAACGCGGACGAGGGCACGGTCGTCTCGGGTGCGCTCGCACTCCGTGTCGTCGTCGGCGGCGTCACAGCGCTCGGCCTGCAGCAGCTGCGAGTCGGACAGAATCAGTTCATCTTCGTTGGACTCGGTACAGGCGGTAAGGCCAAGTGCGAGGACGAGAGCGGAAGCGGCGGTGAAGGTATGTCGGATACGGGTCATTAGCGGAGCTCCTTGTTAGGTTCGTGCTCGGTCGTAATTGCACAGCCCGATCCAAGTCGTTTAGCGAATGAATTCCACCTGTTGCCCCGGGTCGGTGCGACGGGCACGGGGCGATCGCCGGGCCGACCACCGGGTGGCGCTGCGACGGCGTTGTCGCAGTTGCACTGTGGTAGCGTGTGGCCGATGAGCGCGGAGGGTCGCGACTCGGGCGAGACCGAGGCAGTCATACGCACCGATGGTGGGTTCAAGCTGCGCTCACGCAAGATCCGCATCGAGGTCGTGGACGGTCCGGAAGTCGGTCGCGTCGTCGAGCTCCTCGGCCCCGAAGTCCGAGTTGGCAGCGGCCGTGGTTGCGACTTGCACCTCAAAGACACCACGGTCAGTCGCCACCACATGACTCTACGCATCGACGGCGAGGACCTACGGGTCATCGACGCGGGCAGCCGCAACGGAACCAAGCTCGACGGCACTCGCGTGCGCGACGCCTACGCCCGCCCCGACTCGCAGATCGCTATCGGCACGACGAGCCTTAGACTCAGGCTGCTCTCGGATGTGGTCGAGCTGCCTCTGTCGTCGCGCGAACGATTTGGCGGCCTGCTCGGTCGCACGCCGACCATGCGCCAGTTGTTTTCGCTGCTGGAACGAGTCGCCGCCAGCGACGCCACCGTGCTCATCGAAGGCGAAAGCGGCACGGGTAAAGAGCTGGTGGCCGAAGGGCTACACGAGGAAAGCGACCGCGGCGCTCAACCGTTCATCGTGTTCGACTGCTCAGCGGTTTCAGCCCAACTGATAGAAAGCGAGCTATTCGGTCACGTGCGCGGCTCCTTCACCGGCGCAACCGGCGATCGGGTCGGCGCCTTCGAGGCCGCCGATGGCGGGACGTTGTTCCTCGACGAGATCGGCGAGCTCCCGCTGGATCTTCAGCCGAAGTTACTCCGCGCCCTCGAGCGCCTGCAGGTGCGACGGGTCGGTTCCAACGAACCGCGCTCCGTCGACGTGCGCATCATCGCCGCGACCAATCGCTCCCTGGCGGCCGAGGTAGACCGCGGGCGATTCCGCGAAGACCTGTTCTACCGCCTCGCGGTCATTCACGTGCACCTGCCTCCGCTGCGCGAGCGCCCCGAAGACATCCCTTTGCTCGTCGAACACTTTTGCCGGCAACAGGCACGGCATGGTCAACCACCACCAACGCTGCCACCGCGCACCGTGTCGGGGTTCGCAGGCCAGAGCTGGCCGGGCAACGTTCGCGAGCTACGCAACGCTGTCGCCCGGGCCGTATCCCTTGGCTCTCCGGTGGACTTCCGCAGCACCAACGAGATGCCGGCCATCACCACCGCCGAGCTCGACATCGATCTATCAGTGCCACTGAAAGTCGGCCGCGACAAACTAGCCGACGCTTATGAGCGCGCCTACCTCGAAGCCGCCCTGCAACACACCGGCGGCAACGTAACCAAGGCGGCGGAGCTCGCTGGCGTCAATCGAAAATTCGTCCAACGCGCAATGAAGCGCTATCAACTACGCACTGGCGACGAATAGTCGCCGACGGAAGTCAGCCATGACCTTTGCCTCATCATTTGCTTCGTCCCTGTACAACCCCAGCGAAGAGCACGAGATGCTCCGTCGCACCGTTCGCGAGTTCGTGCGCAAAGAAGTCGAACCTCAGGCCGAAGAGCACGACAAGGCGGGCACCCTCAACGTCGAGCTGCTGCGCAAAATGGGCAGCCTGGGTCTACTCGGCGTGACCATCCCCGACGACGACGGCGGCGCCGACATGGATGCAACTGCATCGGTGATCGTGCACGAAGAACTTTCCTGGGCGGACCCGGGCTTCACCCTGGCCTACCTGGCCCACGCTTTGTTGTTCGTCAACAACTTCTACTACGCATCCACGCCGGAGCAACGCGAACGCTACCTGGCCAAAGTGATCAGTGGCGAGTGGATCGGCGCCATGGGCATGACCGAACCGGCCGTCGGCACCGACGTGCTCGGCATGCAGACCGTCGCGCGCAAGACCGACGACGGCTACGTGCTCAACGGCCGCAAAATCTTCATCACCAATGCGCCCGAAGCCGATGTGTTCATCATCTACGCACAACTCGATGGCCGCATCACCACGTTCGTCGTCGAGCGCAGCTTCGCCGGCTTCTCGGTAAGCGACAAGATCTCCAAAGTTGGCATGCGCGCGTCCACCATGGCCGAGCTCATCCTCGAAGACGTAGCGGTCCCGGCCAACAACCTGCTGGGCAAAGAAGGCGGCGGCGTCACCAACATGATGCGCAACCTGGAGATCGAACGGCTGGGTCTTTCGGCCATGAGCCTGGGCATCTCCAACCGTTGCCTGGAAGTCATGACCAAGTACGCCATCGACCGCAAAGCGTTCGGCAAGCCCATTGCCGACTTCGGCCAGATTCAACGCTACATCGCCGACAGCTACGCAAAGACCGAAGCCATGCGCGCACTCATCTACGGCGTGGCCGACACCGTGTCCCCAGTGTTGCGCAACCGCCTGGGCACGGACGCCGCCAAACTGTTCTCGGCAACCGCGTCCAAAGAGATCGCCGACGCGGCGATTCAAGTGCTCGGCGGCTACGGCTACTGCACCGAATACCGGGTCGAGCAGTTCTGGCGCGACGCCAAACTACTCGAGATCGGTGGCGGCACCGTCGAGGCCCACCAAAAGAACATCGCCCGCGATCTGACGAAGTCGCTCTAGGCCGCTGACGCTGCTACGCCCTAGCCGTTGAGGAACGCTTCGAACGCTTTGAAGTTGAACTCGCGGCCGAGGAAGTCTTTGACCAGGTCCGCCGCGTCCTTGGTACCGCCGGGAACGAGGATCTTGTCCCGGTACTTGCGCGCCCACTCTTTGTCGAGCAGTCCGTAGCGCTTGAACGGCGTGAGGATGTCCTTGGCGATGACCAGCGACCACATATACGTGTAGTAGTTGGACGAGTAGCCCATGAGGTGGCCGAAGTTCAGGTGGAACGCGGTGCCATCCACGTAAGGGAACGGCGTGATCTTAGCCTGCAGCGACTTGACCTCTTCGGCCATGTTCAGCGTGTTCGGATCCTTCATGTAGAAGTTTAGCGAAATCGACGCGTAGAACATCTGCTGGCGCACGGTGAGGCCAACGCCGAACGTGCGCGCTTTGACCATCTTGCTGACCAGCGCTTTGGGAATGACCTCGCCGGTCTTGTGGTGCTTGGCAAAGCTCTTAAGGGTGTTGTAGCTCCACGCCCACTCCTCGAACATCTGGCTGGGTGCCTCGACGAAGTCGAACTCGGTGGCGACGCCGCTCTGGCTGATCCACGTCTTGTTGCCGGCCAGAATGTGGTGCATCAGGTGACCGAACTCGTGAAACATGGTCTCGACCTGGGTGTGCTCCATGAGCGCAGGCCCCTTGCTCGGATCGGGGAAGTTACACACCAAAGCGCCCTCGGGCAGCTGGCGATTCTTCACACCGGTCTTCACGTCGAACTGCGCGGCGTGCTTGTACTTGCCGTCGCGGGGGTGCATGTCCAGGAAGATGCGACCAAGCTTCTTGCTGCCCCGCATGACGTCGTAGGAGCTAACGGACTTGTGCCACACCTTGGCATCAGCCTTGACGTAGCGGATGTTGTACATCTTGGCGGTGATCGCGAGCAGGCCAGCCTCAACGTTCTTGTACGCCAGATACGGACGCACAGACTGGACATCGAAGGAGTAGCTCTTCGCCTTCACCTTGTTCTTGAAATAGACCTTCTCGTAATCCTGGACCTTCGTCGCTTTGGGATCGCTCACGCGTTTGAACGCGAGTAGTTCGGCGTAGTCCTTCTTGGCTCGTTTGGCCGAGACCTTGACCATTCGATCGATGAAAGCCGCGGCGCGCTTGCCACTCTTCATCATGCGGGTCTCGGTGGCGTAGTCGGCCCAGTGCTTGTAACCAAGGATCTGCGCCTTCTGCTGGCGCAACTTGAGCACCTTGGCGAGGATGGGCGAGTTGTCTTTGTCTCCGCGTGCCCGATACTTCAGGTACAGCTCGCGGCGGAGTTTGGTGTTCTTGGCGTACGCGTTGAACGGGAAGTAATCTGGGTAGTTCGTCGTGATCTTGTAGCGACCGCGGTGGTCCGGCTTGTGCGCCTTGATGTAGTCATCAGGCAGGCCCGCCAGCTGCTCGGCGGTCACTTCGATGTGACGCACATCGGAGATGACGTTCTTGCCATAGGCCTGGCTGAGCTTGAGGATTTCCTCGTCGAGTTTCTTGAGCTTGTCGCGAGTGGCGTCGTCTTTGTCGACTCCGCTGCGGCGGAAGTCACGCAACTCGTTGGCGACGAAGCGTTTGGCGTTAGCGTCGTAGTTGCTGGTATCCAGCGACGACAATGCCCTGTAGATGTCTTTGTTCAGTTTCAGCTCGTTGACGAACGCGGAGATTTTCTGCTCGCACTTGCCGGCGGCATTGCGAACTTTTTCGCTCGGGTTCACGCTGCGATGCAGACCGGCGTAGTTAGACGCGTTGGCGACAGCGCGAAGCAACTCGTTGTACGGGTGCAGCGTATTGTCCACCGTCCGACTCGCTGTCGTGTTCACGACGTTGGGCAGCAACTTCTTGGCCGCCGCCAGCTTGTCCATGCAACCGGCAGCGAACACGGCGCCGTCGTCCATCTTTTCGACGTGGTCCTTGGACTCATCCTTGGGCTCCGTGTGGACAACGGGTTTCACCGTGGTCTTGGAGTTTCCGGAACAAGCGACGAGCGTCAGCGATACCAATGAAAACAAAGTCGTACGAAACGTCATGGCGTGGTATCTAGCACACCTATCACTACATCTCCGCACGTTTTCGTGGCCTCATGAATTTCGTACAGTTATCTCTCCCACTCACTCCGACCAACCCCAAATGGGTCGAGGTCGCCCTATCGGATCTGGACGCCGTGTACTGCGATCATCTGCATTGCGAACGCAAAGCAGCCCAGTCGGCTCTGTCGATCTTGCGCAACTACCCCAGCCGGACCGACATCGTCGAGGCAGTGACACGACTCGCCCACGAAGAGACCAGTCACGTGGTGCAGGTAACACAGCTGCTCGCGCGCCGGGGAGTGCAGCCGCGCTACGACACCGGCGACGACTACGCCGCGGCGCTGCGCAAGCACGTGCGCAAACAAGAGCCGGGCCGTTTGCTCGACACGTTGCTCGTGTTCGCCCTGATCGAAGCGCGCAGCGCTCAGCGTTTGGAACTACTGGCCGACGCGCTTCCGGAACCGGACGCGGACCTCTACCGAATTCTCGCCAACGCCGAACATCGCCACCGGGATACGTTCCTGAAGCTGGCCGGCGACAGCGCCGATCACCAGACGTACATGGAGCGTCTACGCGAACTGGCGCAACTCGAAGCCGACATCGTCGACAAGCTGCCGTTGCGCGCGCGCATCCACTAGTGCCGGCCGGCCAGGTTAGTCGGTGTAAACAGGCGACGCCGAACCGTTACTGTCGATGTCCACCGCGAGTAGCCCGGAGCTATCAGCGGTCAAGCTACCGCCACTGACAACGCTGAGCGTATCCCCGCTCATGGTCACCGAATAACTAGCGCGGGCTGCCAGGCCGACGAGCCAGACGCGAACGGGACCTTTTACCGGAACGCTGACGCTGGCGTTTTGCACGTCTCCCGCGGCCGCGCCGCCGCGGCTGAATAGCACCAGCTGGGTGCCGACCAGGGCGCCCTGCATCGTGTCTCCGGAAACCGCACGCGGGTTCAACGCACCGCCGCCATCCGAAGCGCGCAGCACGCTGACCATACGCAGACCGTCATCGGCGTCGCCAGGATTGACCACCAGACGCGGGTTGTACAAGGGGCCGGGAAAATCGCCCGGCTCGCCCGACGCCGACTCGCTGCTCAAACTGGCCGTGGTCGGCAAGACGACGTCGATATCCAGGCGCTGTTCACCCAGCTCAACCGAAGCGTGGCGTCCGTCGATGGACGGAGTCCCGTCGAGCTGCAGGTTCCAGCGATGGCTGAGCCCAGTGGGCGCACTGCTGTTGTTGTCTACGCTGTCGTACACGACGACGATCTCACTGGTGTCGCCCGGGGCCTTGAGCCAGAGCAGTGCTCGCTGAACGCGATCGTAGTAGTAGCTTTGAACCTCGTGGGAGTTGTAGCTGCCCGTGGACTCCATCGTCGTCAACGTGTGGTGAGCACCGGTCCCGGCGGACTCGATGCGCTGACCGCCAGTGTGCTGGCGTTCGACGTAGTACAGCTGGGGAACATCGCCGGCGTCGTCGCGCTCCCTGCCCTGGAGCAACAAGGTGTTGTGGCCCCAGCCAGATGCACCAACGCCGTCGTAGCCCGCCGCCTCATGAGTGATCCAACGCCCTTTGCGGTACCACTGAAAGTGACCCTGGTCGCCGTGATGATGGTCGACGCCGGTCCAGCCGCCCTGCATCTGCACGAAGCTGGCGTTCTCGCTCCAGTCAGTACGGTCGTAAACGATGCCCTTGCCCGATGCCCAGTATGCGGTGGACATGGTGTCCCGGTAGTTCACCGAGTCAACGGACGACGTCTCGAACAACAGCAGGGGCAGACCTTCGGGGTCTCGGCGAGGTTCGTTTTGTTCAAGCAATAGATGCCGGGCCCAGCCGGCTTCTTCAGTCAGGCCCGCCGCAGACAGGATGCCGATGTGAAAGGCGAGTAACGGGGCGTAAGCACCAACGCGAAATGTACTGGGCTCTTGATCGAAGTTGCCAACGAAGTCTTCCATGTCGCCCCAGGTGGAGTAGCCGCGGCGTCGCGGAGTGAGCGGATGGATGACGAAGCTGAGCAGGTTGTTGCGCACGAAGGGCGCGTAGCCGTGAGCTGGTACGCCCGCGTTATGCAGCGCCCAGATGATCTGCATCCAGTAGCGCGAAGTACCCGGGCCGTAAAAACTGCCGTCGCTAAACGCCGCGCCGCTTTGGGACCACAGGCCCTTGTCGCGTCGAGTCATGACTTCCTGTATGCCGAACCAGCGACGTTTGGCCGCGTCGAGCACCGCGCACGCGCGACTGGACAACCCGCTGTCGATGCCCGGTGCATCGCAGGCGACCAGACCGTTGATCAACCAGGTGCGGATCTGGCTGATGTACTCGTCGGTGTCCTCGATGCGAGTGCTCTTGGCCAACTCCGCTTCGTCATCGGCGAGCATCGCGCGAATACCACGCTCGCGTTGGCCGGTGGACAGCTCGTTCCAGAGCAGATCCAAACACGTGCCCAGTCCGGCTTCCGCCCAGCGATACTCGTTGGCCGTGAGCTCGTTGTCTTCCCAGTGGCTAACGATCAAGTCATACAGGATCAACGCCGCGTCGCGGTACTTCGACTCGCCCGTTGCCGCGTAGAGCAACGCACCCGACGAGCAGTAATCGCGAGCCAGATACACATCACCAGGATCGGCGGCGCCACCGATCACGTCTTCGGCCATCGCGTCACGCCAACCAGCAAACGCCGAATCGTCGCTAGCGTGGCGTTGCTTGAGCGTGTCGATGTGAGCTGAGGTCGCCCACACTCGCGGGTACGTAGACGACACCGAGATCGTCGGCGCAGCGGCGGTGCGCAGTGCGCGCACATTGCTCGGAGGGCCAACCAGCCCATCCCAGTCGTCGAAGATCACCGCGACGTAGTAGTCGGTGCTCGGCTCGAGCTGGCTGAGCATGATCGGTTTGACCAGCTGCCAGCCATGGGTCGCGGTCGTTTCCGCCCTCACCGAATGGCCGCGGTCGATTGCGGCCTGAACTCCAGCGACGGTGTCCAGCTCGCCCGGAGTAGTGCTCCACGCTGCCACCACGTCCCATCCGTACTCGGTTGTATACGGAGACGTGAACGACAGCCATGCGCCATACGGCGTGGCGTGCTCGATGCGCAGATCGCTAATCGGTCCATCGGCCTGGGGAAACGTTCCCAGGTCGCAGCCGTTGGCCTGAATCGGATCGTAGACGGTCGGACACTCGTCGGCATCGCCTACGAGACCGTCGCCATCGGGATCGGGGTGCCAGCCGGTGCGCGCGAGGGCAGATTGCTGGCCCGGGTCGACGACCAGGCACTGGTCAGCCGATGGCACGAACCCTGGAGCACACACACACACACCATCGCGGGCGAGCGCGTTGGTGGGACATGACACGTCACTGCCCCCGCCACAGGCGGCGAACACGGTAAGAAAAACGACTACAGCGAAACGCATGAGGCGAAGCTGTGCACACCAGTTGACGCAGCGCAAGTGAGGGAGATTCCACGACCTGGGCCATCGCCCCTCCCCCCCGCACGTCTCAGCACGGGATTCAGGCAAAATATTGGTGTTTTTAGGGGGCTTTGGGCGGGCGGAAACGTACTAGTTGGCGACTATAGCTACAAATGGGGCAGTCAGAATGAAACAGCGTTTTGATCACAATCAAGAAGTAGTCTCGGCCGACAACGGCGAAGCAGAACACGCGACGCCGGCCGTCCAACTTCAGCCGGGGCGCAACAGCTCGATGGCTGCGATCGCCGAACGGGCTCGTGCCCAGCGGCCCGACGCGAGCAACGTGCAGTTGTATGGCGGCGGCACCGAGGCTATCGGCGCGGAGGCGGGGGACATCGCCGGCGAAGGTACCGCCGGTACCGGTCACGCACTGCCCAACCTCAACACGATTCAGAAGTCGTTCGGCAAGCACGATGTCTCAGGCGTGCGAGCTCACACGGATGCCCCCGCGGTGCAGGCGACCGAAGACATGGGCGCGCCAGCATTCGCCACCGGTCGAGACGTCGTGCTCGGCAACACGACCGACTTGCACACGGTCGCTCACGAAGCTGCCCACGTAGTCCAACAGCGCGGCGGGGTTCAGCTCAAGGGCGGCGTTAGCGAAGCCGACGATCAATACGAACAACACGCCGACGCGGTCGCCGACAAAGTGGTCAGCGGCGAATCGGCCGAAGGACTGCTCGATCAACATGCGGACTCGAGCCAGACCGAACCGGGAACGACTGGAGTACAGGCGCTGTTCGGCACCGTGCGCGCCAACCTGATCGCGAACAGCAGAACCCGCGGGTCGAACGCTTCCTACAACCAGATCCTGGTCTTGTTGAACCAGGCCGCCGCACTCCAGGTCGTGGCACCAACCGTCGCCCAGTGCGACCAGATGCTCGCGCTCATCGCCCAGGTCCAGGGGTTGATGCAGAATGCGGCCAGCACCAAATGGTTCAAGAAGGGCCGAGATCGCAACGCAGCGCTCACGGCCATGGGCCTGAGCCTCGCCAACGAAGCTGGTCACGTGCGCACGGCGCGCGATGCGGCTCAGCTTCAGGCCACCATCAACTTGAACACCGATGGCCCGGGCTACGCCGGCGCGCTGCCGGGACTGGGAACGCAAGCGCCCAACCTTTCGAACACCGGTGGCCAGCAGGGAGCGTCAGGTTCGTACTTCGATCGTGGCCCGAACGTAGGTGTTAACCCCGGACCGATCCGCGGCATCTTCAAACCGGAAAGCCAGGAGGGTGGCGCGCGCGCAGGACAAGCCAAACGCGGCGAGGGCGCAGTTCGCGAAGTGCTCGGCGACCATCTCGACCAATCTCTTGGTCTCGGTGTCGTGCCGCGCACACGAATGATCGCAATGGACTCGCCCACCCTGGCTCAGGGTGCGCACCAGAACATCCCGGGTTCGGGCGACAGCCTGCAAGTCGGCTCGTATCAGGAAGGCGTGGCCAACGTCGGCGGCGACCTCACCCATTATCTCGGAAACGCAAACGCAGCCCACCGCAACTTCGACGCTGACAGCCTCCAGAAGATCGCAATCCTGGACATGATCTCGTTGAACAAAGATCGCCACGGCGAGAACGTCATGTTCGACAACGCCAACAACATGAAGGCCATCGATCAGGGCGAGATGGCGCCGACGGCCATGGGCTACAACACGAAGTTTCGCGGTCAGACCGCGGCCAGCGGTTTTGCCTGGGCAGACATTCCCGAAGCCGAACAAGCGTGGACTCTGGCCAACCAGCAGATCATCGCCAACATGGATCCAGTGGCTGAGGTCGATGCCCTGGCGCAGCGTGCGACGCTGGAGAGCACCAACATGTCCGCGATCACCGGCCAGGACGCCCAGGACACGCACCTTTCGGCCCAGTCGATTGCCATGATGAAGTACGGCGCGCGCACGCTCAAAATCTGTGCGCAGGCCGGATTGAGTCCTGCACAGATCGAAACGATCTACACCAAGCGCGGCCAAGCTCGTGCGGCGCGCAACGACGTTACCGGCGCACACGTGCAGAAGACCGCCAAACTCGCTGGTGGCGGTGAGTTCGCGGACTTCATCAACGCCACGTTCTTCCAGGACGACATGAACGCTCAGATCGCGGCGGCGACGGGCCAGCCAGTTCCGCCCGCGGCGTTCACGTACGGCTGCCCAGAATGTGAAGACGCATGGAACGTCGCTATCGCAACCGGACTCAATCGCGTCGCCCAACAAGACGCGACCAAACGCGCCGGCGTCAACCAGGTCCTGGGCATCACCATGCTGCCGCAAATGGTGGGGGCGCCGAACATCCCGCTCACCCATGCCAGTACTACGGCGCAGGCTGGCAGGCTGTGGACTCACATGCGCACCCCGGCCACGGCAGTCGGCACCGCCGGCCTGGACGAAAAAGTCGTCATGGCGCAGATCTGGGAATCCGGTAACCAGGCGACGCGAACTCGCATCCTGCAGGTCCTGGACGTCACCGGCGACCAACTTCGCATGAGCCACCTGGGCTACATCCTGGAGGCCGTCGATCCCACCCATCGCATGAACCTGCCAAGCAAGTTGGTCACCTGGTACCAGACAGCCAACAACACCGACTTCTGGGCCTGGCTCGCCGTACCGGTCAATAACGTTGCACCGGGCGGCCCTCGTGCCGACTATCGCAATGCCATGCGCCGCGCTGACGTACAGGTCGCCGTCAACGGCGGCAGGCTGCAGCAAGGCAATGTCCCGGCGGACATGGACACCACAGCCGACGCCCAGGGCTGGACCGTCGTGCTCTCAGGCGGCGAGTTCTACAGCCAACCAAAGAGTGGCCACGCCGACGTCGTCAAGACTCAGCACTCGAGTTTCATGGCGGGCCTACCGGTCGACGGCGCCGCGATGATGAAGGTCAACGCCGGTACCCTGACGTTCATGAACAACTACAGCGGTCACTACACGCCGTCGATTCCCAACATGGTCAAAATGATCCTGACCATGCAGGGCAAAGGCGTGAACATGACCGACGTGGACATCAAAGACGATCGTGGTCTGGTCCTCGCCCTCACCCGCCCGGGTCAGTTCAAGGCGATGGAATACATCGGCCTCTCACGCAACCATATGCGCTAGCTTCCATGCGCGCTCCCTTCGGGGAGCGTGTTAGTTCGCCGGTGGTTTCCAGGCCGACAGGTTCGGTATGTAACCGAGCAGTGGAGCAACGAGATTGCTCCGCCATTTTCGTTCAGGATCGGAGTCCGCGGCGACCTCGATCGCTTCGGCCAAACGCGTCTCGAGAAACTGACGAGATGCATCCGCCAGTGGTCGGTTGGCGAGGACCTCGCGAAGCACTTCCACGGTCGCCGGTAGGCCGAGCGCGTTGACGTGAGCCACGACCACGTTGTGGCGCACCGACTCGTCGTCATGGTTGAAAAACAGGGCGAGCTTGGCCATATCGTCGGCCTTGATGAAGCCCACGAGGGTGACGGACGCGCGTTGAACGATGTCGAATTCCGGCGCGCTGAGTTTTTCGATCAATATGTCGACCAACTGCTCCTGATGGCCGGCGGTAAAGAAACCGTCCCCCAGGGGCTGTATGCCTACGATCGCGGCCAGAGCCAGATAGCTGTTGTCGTCACGGAAAGCACTCAACAAATGGCGAAGCACCTGGCCGCGAGGGATCAGCCGTGGATACATGAGCAGATTGGCGACGGCCTGGGTGTCAGCCCAATCGATCAAGAGACCGGCGATGATCTCCTGATCCGTCTCGTCCACGTCGCCGAGCTTCTGGCGCAGCGAGAGCAGCTCGTCAAGATCGGTCGCGCGCAGGAATTCGTTCAAGGTCGGCTTCATCGTTGCTCCAATGAAGCGACCGAGGACGAGGTTGTCCGCGCCGCTTCCGCCGCGGACATTAACCTGTTTGTAAGTTGATTGGTACCAGGTCGGGCGACCTGGCAGTACTACACAGTAGCGAAGGCGTCTTCGGGGATTTCCATGGCGCTCTTGTCGGCGGCGCCGATGACGCCGGCCTTCTCGGCCACGCTCGGCAACACGTTGAGTCCGAAGTAGATCGCGGCGTGCTTCTTACCCAGGTAGAAACTGCGGTCCGGGTCGTCTTCGCCAAGCTCGGCGAGTTTCGCCTCGGCGAGCGCGGCGCCTTCGAGCAACAACCAACCCACCGTCGTCTCGGACATCATCTCGAGGAAACGATTGGCAACCAATGGCACCATCTCGACTTCGCCGCTCTGGAACCAGCCCATGAATCGCATGGCGACTCCGGTAAGGCTCTCAGTGGCGGTGGCTAGCTGCGCGACCGCCGGGCCCAGGGTTGCGTGGTCCTTGTTGGCCTGAACGAACGCGCTGACGTCTTTGATGAAGCCCTGAAAGTTGGCGCTACCGCGCTGGTTGAGCTTGCGAGCGCAAAGATCCAACGCCTGGATGTGGTTGGTGCCCTCGTAGATCGAAAAGATCTTCGCGTCGCGACAGGCCTGCTCCATCGGGTGGTCTTTGAGGAAGCCCGCGCCGCCGAGCACCTGAATGGCCGTAGCGCAGATCTCGAAGGCCTGGTCGGAACCGTAGGCCTTGACTAATGGTACGAGCAGGTCGACCTGCCCCTGATGATACGCGGTGGCTTCGTCGTCCTGGCCCTGAAGAGACTGCACGCGATCCGTGTGCATCGCCAGCTTGACCGCCAACGCGCGGATGCCTTCGACGCGCGACTTCATGTCGATGAGCATGCGACGTACATCGGGATGCTGAATGATCGGCACCCGCGGGGCTTCTCGATCTTTCCACTGCTTGATGTTTGGCCCCTGCTTGCGCTCTTTGGCGTAGTCAATCGCATTGAGGTACGCCACCGACGCCACGCCGATGCTCTGCAGCCCGACGCCGATGCGGGCGAAGTTCATCATGCGGAACATCTGCTTCATGCCCTTGAACTCTTCGGTACCAACGAGTTCGCCGACGCAGTTGCCGTCTTCACCGAAGTTGAGCACGCACGTGGAGGAGCCGTTGATGCCCATCTTCTTTTCGAGCCCGCCGACTTTGACGTCGTTACTGCCGGAGCCGTCGAGCTTGTCGCGCGGAACCATGAACAGGCTCAAGCCCTTGGTGCCGGGCTGACCACCTTCGGTGCGAGCGAGCACCAGGTGGATGATGTTCTCGGTAAGATCTTGATCGCCGGCCGAGATGAAAATCTTCGTGCCTTCGATCTTGTACATGCCGTCGCCGATGGCGGTGGCTTTGGTCGTCGCCGAGCCAACGTCCGATCCGGCTTGCGGCTCGGTGAGACACATGGTGCCTCCCCAGGTGCCGTCTTTGAGTTTGTAAAAGTACTTCTTCACCTGGTCTTCGGTGGCGAATGCCGCGATGACCTCGGCGACACCATCGGTGAGCCCCGGGTACATGTTGAACGCCGGGTTGGCGCCACTGCCCATCTCGTCGACCAGCGCGTGCAGGGTGAACGGACCGCCCTGCCCGCCGTGGGCTTCCGACGTCGACAGCGATCGCCAGCCAGCCTCGTACAGCGAGTCCCAGGCTTTCTTGAAGCCCTCGGGGGTCTTCACTTTGCCGTCCACGAGTTTGCAGCCCGCATCGCCAACGCCGTTGATCGGTCCCAAGACGTCGCGTGTCCACTTGTAGGCTTCGTCGAGGATCATCTCGACGTCGTCGCGTCCCCAGTCCTTAAATGGCGCTTTTCCAAGCAATTCTTGGAGGTTGAACTGCTCAAACAGGAGGAATCGAAGCTCTCTAAGGTCTGCTTTGAAGCTGTTTACTGCTTGGGACACGGGACCGCCTTTCGTATGAATGAACCGTCATTCATTTTTCAAATGATGACAAAACTGCCGCGCTGCGTCAAGGCCGGCGTGGTGCGGCACTCCGCCGCATCGGGCGACCCTGGCAAGTCGTCCCGAGTAAGAGCCTGGAAATCCTTGGCCCTTCAGCGCGCTGCTTGAATAACTTTGCTCTGTCCCCCTAAGCTGCCGCCATGACGGCGACCAGCAAGATCTCATTGGATGGCAAGGTTGTTTTGATTACGGGCGCGAGCCGCGGGATCGGCGAGGCAATCGCTCACGCGAGCTTCGAGGCCGGGGCCAAGGTCGTGCTGGCGTCGCGGAAGCAGCCAGACCTGGATCGGGTCGCGGGTGAGATCGATGCGAGCGGTGAGCGCGTACTGGCGAGCGCGTGTCACACGGGCAAGGCCGACAACATCGCAGCGCTGTTTGATGCGGCCATCGAAAAATTCGGTCAGGTCGACGCACTGATCAACAACGCCGCGACGAACCCGTACTTCGGTCCGATGATCGACTGTTCCGACAAAGCGTTCGACAAGACGTTCGAGGTGAACACCCGCGGGTACTTCTTCGTCGCCCGCGAATTCATCAAACGACTGCGCGCGCGAAAAGGCACGAGCGGTAGCATCGTCAACGTGGCCAGCATCGCCGGCATGCGCGCCGCCCCCATGCAGGGCGTCTACGGCATGACCAAGGCCGCTGTGATCTCCATGACTCAAACCATGGCGTACGAGCTGGGCTCGTCCGGCATTCGGGTCAACGCGATCTGCCCTGGCCTGGTCGAGACCCGCTTCGCCGCGGCCCTCGTCTCCAATCCGACCATCCACGACCAGGTCGTCGGCCGCACGCCACTTGGCCGACACGGTCAGCCACCAGAGATCGCCGGGGCAGCCGTCTACCTGGCGTCAGATGCAAGCTCGTTCATGACCGGTCAAGCGATGGTCATCGACGGCGGCTTCACGGTCAACTAGCGGATTAGCGCCTGCGGCCCAGCCGAGCGCAGCGGATTACTGGCGGCGGAGGAACGGCACGACCTGTTTGGTCGTGATCTGCTCGAGTACGGCCATCACACAGCGCAGCTTGGACTGGGCGATACCGCGCGAGCTGTTGCGGCCAGTGACCATGCCGCTGCCGGACGCTTTGGCCGTCTTGTTGGCAACCCAACGTTCACGACTGCCGCGACCGTCCCAGGGACCAACACGAACTTTCACCGAACACTTCACCCGGGCGCTCGTTCCATTCCGACGCACCTTGAGCACCTTGACGATCGGCCGGACCTGGTAGGCGCTGGTTCCGGCGGCGCGCAACTCGCCCCGGGTGGGTAGTCGCCCCGACGGCCAGCGTTGAGAGAACCTGGGCACGTTGGCGCGAATGGTGAAGCGCAACAACTTGCGCATGCTGCGGCGACCGCGTCGGGTGAGCCGGCGCGTCGGATCCGTCGTCTTGCCGACAGTGACGAACTTGCGCGGTTGACCGCTAATGCGGCGCATGACGACCAGTTGTTTTAGCGAGCGACGCGCGTTGTTGCGCACCTTGCGATCGTCGTCATTTTGCACCACGTACTTGAGCGCTTTGAGCGAGCGGTCGCGCACGCGACGACGCACTGACGTGTCGATCATTTTGCCGAGGGAGAGTGCGGCGACGCGACGAATGGTGACTGACCGATCGCGCGAGAGCGCGTAGGTCATCGCTTCAATCGCGCGGGTGTCGCGGGTCTTGGACAAAGACAAAACCGCCGACAGTCTGATCTTGTAGTTTCGACTGTTACGCAGCTGTTTTGCTTGCATGCCGACCCTGTCAGCGTGCGCCAAAGGCACGCTCACGATAGAGATCAGCGCAAACGTCACCCACACCCGACGCATCTTAAAAAGGTAGCACGCAGCACGATTGAAATCGTTCAGGGAACATACAAACAACACGGGTTCTTTTTGCGCAATCTTCAGTCATGTCGGCGAACTCAACACACCATGCGACACCGCGAGCGCGGCTCGCGTTTTCGATCGGTGCCGTTTACAGTGCAGACGTGGGACGGGCCCTGAGTCTTCAAGTTGTTTTCGAAATGGCCAAGGTAACCGTGCCTACAATTGCCGACCTGGCGCTTGGCCGCATGAATCGCCGGCGCATAGACGCCCGTACACGCGCATGGTCTCGCGTGGTTGTGGACAAAGCCAAGATGCAGCTGCACGTCAGCGGCCGGGATCGGGTTCCCTCTGATGGCGTGTTTGTCTACATGTCGAACCATCAGAGCCACATGGACATACCCGTGCTCTATTGCAGCATGCCGTCGCCCACCGTTCGCATGGTGGCCAAAGCAGAGCTGTTTCGTATTCCAGTTTGGGGACGTGCGCTGCGGGCGGCCGAGTTCATCGAGGTAGACCGGGGCCATCGCGAAAAAGCTATCGAAAGTCTCAACCGCGCTGCCGCCCAAATTTCTGGCGGCGTGAGCGTGTGGATCGCGCCCGAAGGAAGTCGCTCCAAGACAGGAGCGATCGGTCCACTGAAAAAGGGCGGATTTCACCTGGCCAAGAACGCACGCACGCCCATCGTGCCGATCGCGATCAGCGGTACTCTGCAGGTGCTCAAGCCGGGCACCAGTACCATGCACTACGGCGTTCCCGTGCACGTCGACATCGGCGAACCGATCGACGTCGCCGACAAATCGATCGAACAGCTAATGGATCTGGTACGTACGTTCCTCGAGACGAACGTGCGTAATCAACCGATTGGTGGGAAGGGATAACCCCTCCCCTACGCTACTTGCACTTGATCGATTTGAGGAACCGCGCTTCGGCAGCGGCGTACTGTTTGCGAAGATTTGTCGGCACGCGCCACACGGCGAGCATGTCGATGTTCTTGTGCTTGAACCCGGTGAGCACCGCGGTGAGGGCACCGGTGTTGACCTCACGCCGTTTACCCGGCTTTCCACAAATCTTGACGGTGGTCTCTTTGCTGACTTTGATCTTCGGCCGGCCGTCGTAGCGCTTGCTCTCCTTTTCGTAAGTGTGTTTCCCCGAATAGAAGATGAACGCGTTGAGTGGCGCCTGGCTGGTCGCGACGAACGAGTTCTTCGCCAACTCACGCACGGTAGCCTTGCCAAACGAATCAAAGGTGAGCCCAGCAGCTTTCACCGTGTAGGGCTCCCACTTGATGTCTCCGGGCTTGACGGCGCCGAGCTTGCGTGGCGGAGGCCGTTTCACCGGTGGCCGTTTGACGGTCGGCGGCCGCTTGGGCGGCTCGACCTTCTTGGTCGTCTTGGTCTGAGTCGTAGTGACCTTGGCCTTGCTGGCCTTGTCACCGCGCATGCGCTTGTCTTGCTTCTCACCGCGCAGCTCACAACCCGAAGTCGCGACGCCAGCGATGGCCAATAGCAAAAAGAATCTCACCTGATCTCCTCCGTTACTGCAGAGCACGCAATACGTCGTCCATCGGCGCCAGGTCGCCTGGGCCTTTGGACACGTGGTGGTATTTCACTTCGCCGCCGGGCGCTACGACCAGAAGGCCACCTTGCTGCGCGGCGTCGCCCTGGGTGCGGCCCTGGACGTGACCACGAGACAACGCACGTACCGCACGACCGATGCCGAGCGGGTTGAGGTTGGCGGCCATGCTGCGTTTGAGTTGGGCGGCCTTGAACGAGGCCAGACTCGGATCCGTGTACAGCGGGCCCAGGTAGCTGGTCTTCTCGCGAAACCCCTGGATGAAGTTTGGTGTGCCGTTGCCGATGACGTAGAGCTCGGCGCCGGTGGCGTGGATGTCGTCGATCTTGCGGTGCAACTGCACCACGTGCTCGCGGCAGAACATTCAACCAAAATGCCGGACGAACGCGACGACGGCTTTCTTGTCTGCCCACAGATCGCCCAACTTGGTCGACGTGCCGGCTTCGTCCTGAACTTCAAGCTCCGCTAGAGCGCTGGACTGCATGGGCTGCTTATACCAGGCCCGGTTAGCGACAGGGTAGGACACTGTAGGATGCCGACATCCTTAGTAATCCGGACCACATGGTCAGCCGGGGTCGACGGTCCCATGACCCCACAGATCCGGGGTCCAGCGCCCCGGATCGACGCTGTAACTAGCTGATCTCAGGCTGTGAATAAACGGCATCCTCTTTGCTTTAGAACACCTCGACGTGACACTCCTCGTACCAGTGGTCCTTGGAAGCCTTGCCCTAGCAATCATAGGGCTCGTCTCGGTAGCCGGGCGCCGAGCCAAGAATGCCACCCCAGTTAGCGCAGGCAACCAGCCGCGCATCCTCGTTCATGCAATCAATGACGATCGATGCACAGGCTGTGACGCGTGCGTGGCTGTATGCCCCACTAATGTACTCGACCTCGTCGACAACAAGAGCCGCGTCTTGCGGTTCCAGGACTGCATCCAATGCGAAGCTTGCATGTGGGCATGTCCGACGACGGCGCTGGTCATGCACCTCGAAGGCGGCGAGCCACCCAAGCTCCGCATGCCCGAGTTGGATGCATTCTTCCAGACTGCCGTTCCAGGGCAGTACCTCATCGGCGAAGTTGCCGGTAAGCCTCTGGTAAAGAACGCCGCCAACCTCGGTCGCGCCGCCGTTGAGCACATGCTCGCCGAAGGTCTGCAGGCCGGCGAGCTCAATAGTCGCCTGGCCGAAGGCTCCGACGTCAACGACGTGACCAACGTCGATGTCGCCATCGTCGGTTCCGGCCCGGGCGGACTGTCCGCCGCCCTCAGCTGCATTCAGCACGGACTCAGCTACGTGCTCCTGGAGAAGGAGCAGTTCATCGCTTCCACCATCGCGCGTTACCCCAAAGGCAAACTGGTGATGGCCGAGCCGTACGACACACGCAACGTGTCCCTGCTGCCCGTGTTCGATTCCAGCAAAGAGCAACTGCTTCCCATCTGGCAACGCCTGGTGGAGCAGACCGGTATGAAAGTAAACCTGGGCGAGGCAGTCGAGAAGGTTAAACGCCGTCCCGACACGACCTTCGACGTGACGACGACCGTAAGCGGTTATCGCGCCCAACGAGTAGTTCTTGCGACTGGTACCCGCGGCAAGCCCCGTACCCTCGGGGTGAAGGGTGAGAACCTTCCCAAGGTTCATTCCTTACTCGACGACCCCGCCGAGTTCCGCGGCAAACCAGTTATCGTCGTTGGCGGTGGTGACAGCGCCCTCGAAGCCGCCATGGCCCTGGCCGACTCAGGAGCCCGGGTAGTTCTGTCGTATCGCGGTCGTTCATTCAACCGCGCGGCACCGAAGAACAAGCAGGCAATCGCCGACTACGCGGCGCAGCGCCGGATCAAAGTGAAGTTTCAGTCGAACATCAAACAGTTCGGCGAGGAAACGGTCACACTGGAGATGACGGACGGCACGGTAAAGAAGTACCCGAACCAGGCCGGCTTCGTGCTCATCGGTTCCGATCCACCCATCAAGTGGCTCAAGCGTCTCGGCGTCGATTTCGTAGAGCGCCCGCACAGCTACTCGATGGCCAAGAGCGATGATCTGGTGGTGCAACTCGTTGGCTCGGCCGCCGACTGCCCGGACAACGCGCGCCAGGCCGCCGCCCTCACCATGGGTCGCGACATCACGCCGCAACCGATGGACCAACGCGCTCCAATGCAGCTGCCGATGGACGACTTGCCCCTGCGCGCACCGAGCACAGGCGTGGTTCCAACCGGTCCGCGTAAGTGGCTTCGTTCGGCGTCGTCGATCTTCACCAACGGCGGTCGCAAAGGTGGTCGTACTGGTAAGAAGCAGCAGCGCCAGCTCGACCGACCGATGCCTCTATCGGAGTTTGCCAGTCGTAAACACACCGGTCGCGGTCGCCGCGACGAGCTCGACGCGTCCGAGCGCACCCGCGTTCTACGTATGTTGCGCGACGAAGGTGGCCGCCTGGCCGACGAGGACTCCCAGGTCTATCTACTGGACCAGGCTCCGGTCATCGAAGAGCGTCAGGCTGTCCCGGTCTCGCGCATCGACGAAGACTCCTCTCCGCGCCAGGCCGTCATCGTGGGGCTCGCCCGCGCCATGGCCGACGTACCGCCCGAGCAGAAGAAGAAACGCCGTAAAAAGAAAGACAGCCAACGATTCGCCCGTGGCTCCGCGGCTCCGCCCTCGAACCACGCGCCGCAGTTCATCGATGAGGCCACCCGCCAGATCGACGGCGCCAACGGGCTGGACGAACTACTGCGCCAGAGCCGCGGCGAGAACGCGTCCCACGACCAGCACCACAACGGCCACAACGGCCATCACAACAACGGCTACCCGGTAGAGATCGACGAGTCGACCCGCGCGATCGAATTCGACCCGCGCGCGTTCATGAACCACGAATCGCCCGACGACGTGATGAGCTCCAGCAACTACTCATCCGGCGCAACCGGCGCGATAGACATTCAGACCGGCGGCTTCAACAAGCTCGACGAGATGTTCCCGGATGAGTCGACCAAAGCCATCGACGTCAACCAGCTCGCACAGATCGACGCGGTTGCCGCGCACCAGTATCGTCGTGAACAAGCGCGCAACCCAGCCCCCGTCGTCGAGCCACCGCGGCGCACCGACAACTTCGGCCCACGCGTCCACACCCTCAGTGACGTCGAATGGGATCTGGACTAGCGAACCAGTAGTAAACGCACAACTCGAGCATTACGCTCCCCCTGGGTCTGTCACGTCACGTCCGGTCCGGGGGGAGTTTTTTTGTCCGCTGTTAGCTTACGACTGCTTGCTCTGGACCAGGTAACAAAGACAATCGGCTGCGGCGAGCCTGGCGTCGCAGGTCATCATCGTCGGCACAACGTCCGCCTTTAGTCGCAGTTCGCTGTCGACGACTTCGAAGTAGTCCCGAGAACAGTCTTCGCCATCGGCCGCGCGAACTTCGAACGGCCACGGCGCGCCGTCGAGGACGTAGCCAATGTGAGTGCCCGCCGGCAGCTGCTCGAAGTTGTGCTGCTCCAGATCCGGCGACAGTGTCAAATCGTGTGAATGCGACGGCTGCTCCGAGAACACGACGTGAATTCCGTCGGCCAGGCACACCCGGATGGGGCACTCGTAGATCGCCACCGGGCCTTGAGCGACCGCAGCCAGGGACGCGCTCTCGGTGTATCGCTTCAGCCCCGCGAAGGCGACGTCATCGGCGGCTGGATCGCCGGCGCGTCCGCACTCGATGGTCACACTGGTGAACAGCCCCTCGGTGGCCTCGGTCAATGAACCGAGGCTGAGGTCGCTGAAGATGCACTGGGGTGCGAACAACGACACGAGGCCGATGTGTTCCGGATCCAGGCGAGTGACGATGCCGTACGCCGGGTTCTTGCCCGAGTTGTTGTGAACGTCGACCAAGGCCTCGCACTCGCGGAGCAGGAACAACAGCTCCTGCGCAATGCGCCCTTCGCGCCCCTTGAACGGCGGGAAGAAGCAGCGGTTCAGATCCAGACGCCCGGGGAGCATACGGTTGGCGAATCCGGGGGGCTCCATCGCCGCCTCCACCGAACCGAAGAAGTACAGCATGTCGACCGCCGGCTGCTCGCCGCTCCGGAGCAGCTGATGTGCAGCAACGATCCCGGACTGTTCGTTGCCGTGAAGCAACGTCGACACGCCGCGAACCCGGCTGCCATCACGGCCCGGAATCCGGATGAGCGTTGGCCCACCCAGCCAGGCCAGGAACTCATGCACCGTCGCGCCCAGACTCGCAGGGTCCGGGGCGTCGACAAAACGAATGTATCTGGCAATGGACGCGTGGTCCGACATCGAGATTTGTGTCTACACTCGCGCCAGCAAAAACGCCAGGCCAAAGGACAGCATCATGAAAGTCGGAACCCCACTACAAGCGAACGCCAAGCGAGTGCTCTTCTTGGGCAGCGGTGAACTCGGCAAGGAAGTCGTCATCGAACTCATGCGCCTGGGCATCGAGGTGATCGCGTGTGACCGCTATGCGGACGCCCCGGCCATGCAGGTGGCTCACCGTTGCCACGTGTTCGACATGCTGGACGCGGCCCGACTGCGCGAGATCGTGACTCAGGAAAAACCTGACCTCATCGTCCCCGAAATCGAAGCCATCGCCACCGCCGAGTTGAAGGCACTGGAGAGCGAGGGCTGGCACGTGATCCCGACGGCCGAAGCCGCGATGCTCACGATGGACCGCGAAGGCATCCGACGCCTGGCCGCCGAAGAGCTGTCGCTGCCCACGGCCAAGTATCAGTTCGCCGACACCCGCGAGCAGCTCGACGCCGCAGCAGAGGAGCTGGGGTTTCCATGCGTGATCAAACCGATCATGAGTTCGAGCGGCAAGGGCCAGTCGGTCGCCAAGACCGCCGAGGACCTCGACCACGCCTGGGAGTACTCCCAGTCCGCTGGCCGCGCCGGCGCAGGACGCATCATCGTCGAGGAGTTCATTCAGTTCGACAGTGAGATCACCTTGCTCACGTTACGCACCAAAGACGACACCTTGTTCGTCGATCCAGTCGGCCATCGCCAGGTGGGCGGCGACTACGTAGAGAGCTGGCAGCCGCATCCCATGTCGGAGGCGCAGCTGACCGAAGCCAAACACATCTGCAAAACCGTGACGGACCGCCTGGGTGGCCTGGGCATCTTCGGCATGGAGTTGTTCCTGCTCAAGGACGGCCGGGTCCTGTTCAGTGAAGTGAGTCCGCGTCCGCACGACACGGGCATGGTCACCATGGTGACCCAGCAGTGGAGTGAGTTTGCCCTGCACGCTCGGGCGATTCTCGGCCTGCCGGTCAGAGCGATCAGGCGCCACGCCATTGGCGCCAGCGCAGCAATTCGCGCGGGCGAGGAACTGAAGAACCCGGTGTTCGAAGGCGTCGCCGATGTATTCGAAGAAGCCGATGTGGACCTGCGCCTGTTCGGCAAACCAAACGCGCGCAAGAACCGACGAATGGCCGTGGCCCTGGCGACGGGCGATAATTGGGAAGAGGCACTAGCCAGGGCCAGAGCGGCCGCGGCGAAGGTCAGCGTCATCGAAGGCGACTAGGCCGCGAGTCCCAGCGGGTTCAGTTTTCAACGTTGCCGGCAGTCCATAGATCCGCCGCGAGTCTTGCGACAGTTCTTCTCGTTGAAGTCATCGTCCGCCCGGTTCGGTTTGCTCTTGGACCACTTGTTTCCCGCGCCGAAGAACACCGCGCCGCCTTTCATCCGCGAGAAGTGATAGGTAATGCGAGCCTCAACGCCCACGCCGGCTACTGCCCCGGTGAGTTCGTGGCCGCCCTGCCAGTAGCTGGGCCCGATGCTGAATAGCAAGTTGGCTAAGCCGGGCGCGGCGCCGCCGAACGAGATCGCCGACCACGCCTTGAACGCGGTGTAGTCGCTCGCTCCGGCGCAGCCCTCCTCCATGCTGCCAGACCCGGTAATGCCGACGCAGCCGTTCATGGCAACCGCGCCAGTCAGGCGCATGACCCAAAATGAAGGAGTGTTGCCGATGCGGCTTCTCTTCAGCGTGTAGTCGCCGCGAACTTCACCAAGCAGCACAGGCGCGACCTTTACGTCAGGGTCCGCGTTCGTGGTGTACGTGCCACCGGTTTGTCCGCCGCCGCCGAGAGCGACGAACGCTCGGTCGAACTCCCAGGCGAACCCGAGAGCGAGGGTATAGGACGGCTGTACGCGCTTCTGCACATCACCCTTGATTGGACGCGTCGCGCCTGCGCCCACCGAGACGTAGCAACCCGTCGCAAGAAACAATACTGGCAGCAAGTGCCACGGTTTCACCGCGTGCATGTCCGTTCCCCCCTGATGGATTCTATGTGTTTTTTGTTCACAGGTCGTCGTTTTTTGCGCTCGGCGCCCGGTTCTTTTTCCGACGCGACCGGGCGAAACGTTCAGGCTATCTGTATGTCGATTCCCCGTCTGTTCGCTGTCATAGCCCTGGTGCTGTGCGCAGGTTGCACCGCCCGCCACACACACACGCCCCGACTCGATTCGTCGGGATTCGACGCGGTCGTCGACTTCTATGAGCCCCTGGCCGGCTACGGCGACTGGGTCGATAGCGACTACGGCCAGGTGTTCATTCCGACCGACCAGTCCTATGTCCCCTACTCCGATGGCTACTGGGACTACACGGAGTATGGGTTCACCTGGGTATCTCAGGACGACATCGGCTGGCTGGTATGCCACTACGGGCGTTGGACCAAGGTTCGCGACCGATGGGCATGGCTGCCGGGGACCGACTGGGGCCCCGCGTGGGTTAGCTGGCACAACGACGCGCGGTATTCGGGCTGGGCACCATTGCGACCAGGGCCGAACTCTATTCCGCCGCGTGGCGACTTCACGTTTCTGCACAAAAGCGTGCTGACCCGCAAAGACAACAAACGGCTGCGCATCCCCCCGGACCAGTTCAGGCAGCCACTGCAGCTGATCAAGAGAATGATCCGCAGGCACGGGCGCATGCTCGTGGCGGGACCACATCCGGCAAGAACGGGTCGTCGTGGACTACGGCCGAAGCGGTTGCACCTGCGCACATGGCATCAGCAACGACTACGGCGAGCACGCGTACGAGCACGAGCACGAGCACGAGCACGCGTACGAGCACGAACACGAACACGAACACGAACACGAACACGAACACGAACACGAGCACGCGTCGAAGCGAGACCGCGTCCAGTGGTCCGCCCCCGGCCAATCGTCCGAACACGGCCGGTCGTCAGACCAGGTCCCATTGTCAGACGTCCGCGCGTGCCGCGGCGAATCGCGAAGCCTCGGCCAGTTGTGAAACCTCGGCCGGTTGTGAAACGGCGGCCAGCCGTAAGACCGCGCGTGGACCGATACAAGAAGCAGCGACAAGACCGGGCGCTCAAAGCTCGCCATAGGAAGCAGCGCGAAGACCGGGCGCGCAAGGCTCGCGACAGGAAGCAGCGACAAGACCGGGCGCGCAAGGCTCGCGACAGGAAGCAGCGACAAGACCGGGCGCGCAAGGCTCGCGACAGGAAGCAGCGACAAGACCGGGCGCGCAAGGCTCGCGACAGGAAGCAGCGACAAGACCGGGCGCGGAAGGCTCGCGACAGGAAGCAGCGACAAGACCGGGCGCGGAAGGCCCGCGAGCGTGAAAAGCGCGAGCGCAAGCAGCGAGAACGAAAGCGAAGACGGACCAAACGCAAGAAGAAATGAACCACCCTCACTCGATGTAACTCGCTGTAAATACACTAAGCGTCACGACCCACTCCGTAGATGGGGCCGGCTGGGCCAGTTACGCTCGCAATCGGCTGGCCGCCATGGTAGATCCCGCGCCAACTACTCACGGCTTTCGGAGGGGTTACACCGTGCCCATTGTTGGGTTTGTAACTTCGTAGATGAAGCCGGCGGCTTTTAACGGAGACAATTTAATGTCCGACGCACAACCTACCGCTACCAGTAACAATCCGATCGCCATGCGCCAGCTTCTCGAGGCTGGAGTCCACTTCGGCCACAACACCGGCCGCTGGAACCCGAAGATGAAGCCTTACATCTTCGGCGCGCGCAACGGCATCCACATCATCGATCTGCAGCACACGGTCAAACTGTTCAAGCGCGCGTTCCAGGCTGTCATCGACACCTGCGCCAGCGGTGACCAGGTTCTGTTCGTCGGCACCAAGAAGCAGGCCCAGGAAGTGATTCGCGAAGAAGCGGGCCGCGCCGGTCAGCTTCACGTGACGCAGCGCTGGCTCGGCGGCACCTTGACCAACTTCAAGACGGTCAAGAGTTCCCTGGATCGCCTCAAGACCGTCGAGAAAATGGAAGAAGACGGCACCATCTTCCAGCTCGTCAAAAAAGAGCAGGTCAAACTCAAGCGCGAAGAAGAGAAGCTGCTCAAGTCCCTGGGCGGCATCAAAGGCATGACCAAGCTCCCGGGCCTGATGTTCCTCATCGACCCGAACAAAGAGCACATCGCTCTCGCCGAAGCGCGCAAGCTGAAGATTCCCATCGTCGCGATCACGGACACGAACTGCAACCCGGACCTCATCGACTTCCCGATCCCGGGCAACGACGATGCGATTCGCGCGATTCGCCTGTTCGCCAACCGCATCGCCGACGCGTGCCTCATCGGTACGCGCCTGTTCAAAGAGCGCGCCGCTGGCAAAGGCCAGGTCGAAGAGCCGCAAAAAGAGCAGGTCATTCACGTCACCTCTGGTGGCGACGGCCCCAAAGTCGAAATCGCCCACGCGCACCCAGGCGGCAGCCACCTCGCCCCCGAAGCGTCCGCGTCGCCCGACGAGTAGGCCAACGGCAATACTCTGAGCATTCCAACCCGGCGCCATCGCGGCGCTGGGTGCCCATGAACTAAAGAAACCGAGAGAGACAATGGCAAACGTAACACCCACGATGATCAAAGACCTTCGCCAGCGCACTGGCTCCGGCATGTCCGATTGCAAAAAGGCGCTCGTCGAATGCGACGCCGACATCGACAAAGCGATCGAGTTCCTGCGCAAGAAAGGCCTCGCCAAGGCCGCGAAGAAAGCCGGCCGTATCGCTACGGAAGGCCTGGTTCACTCCTACATCCACGCTGGCGGCCGCATCGGCGTCCTCGTCGAGATCAACTGCGAGACCGACTTCGTGGCGCGCAACGAAGACTTCGTGGAGTTCGTCCGCGAAGTCTCCCTGCAGATCGCTGCGATGAATCCACAGTACGTCAGCCAGGACGAAGTAGACGCCGCCCACGTGGCCTCCGAGCGTGAAATCCACGTGGACAAAGCCAAGCAGAGCGGCAAGCCAGAGAAAATCATCGACAAGATCGTCGATGGCCAGATCGCCAAGTGGATGAAAGAGATCTGCCTGCTCGATCAGCAGTGGGTCAAAGACGACAAGAAGACCATCAACAACCTGCAGCAGGACCTGGTAGCGAAGTTGGGCGAGAACATCAAGATTCGCCGCTTCACCCGGTTCGAGCTCGGCGAAGGTCTCGAGAAAAAGTCAGACGACTTCGCTGCCGAGGTAGCGAAGCAGGCTGGCCTCGCGTAACCTGCGTTCAGCATGCCTTCCAATGACGACGGCGACTCGCCAGAGTCACCAGCCACACGCGTTCTTCTCAAGATATCCGGCGAAGCCCTCATGGGAAGTGGGGGCTACGGGATATCTGCGGCCACGCTTGGTTACGTGGCCAATGAGATCCTCGACACCGCCGAACTCGGCATCCAGCTAGCCATCGTAGTCGGTGGCGGTAACATCTTCCGTGGCCTGTCCGAATCGGCCCGGGGTATGGACCGCGCATCGGCCGACTATGTCGGCATGCTGGCAACGGTCATGAACGCCGTGTCTCTACAGGACGCCCTGGAGAAGCGCGGCCTGGTCACCCGAGTGCTCAGCGCCATCGAGATGTCCCAGTTAGCGGAGCCGTATATCCGCCGGCGCGCAATTCGCCACCTGGAGAAGGGCCGCGTGGTCATCTTCGGTGCCGGCACCGGCAATCCGTTCTTCACGACCGACACGGCCGCGGCCCTGCGAGCGATGGAGATCGGAGCGCAGGTGCTGCTCAAAGGCACCAAGGTTCCGGGCGTGTTCGACAAAGACCCGACCAAGCACGAGGACGCCAAAATGTTCTCGCGGGTCTCCTTCGACGAAGTACTAAAGCAGGATCTACGCGTCATGGACGCGACCGCATTTGCGCTGTGCCGGGACAACAAGCTGTCGATCCAGGTGTTCGACATGAGGGCCCCCGGCAACATTCGCAAGGCGGCGGCCGGCGAGCAGGTCGGCACACTGATCACGGACGACATAGAGCAAACCCGATTCGCGGAGGTCTAAATTGGTCGACGATGTCTTGAGCGAAGTCGAAGATGGCATGAAGAAGGCAATCGAAGCCTTCAAACGCGAACTCGGCAAGGTGCGCACGGGCCGCGCGAATTTGACCCTGCTGGATGGCGTCAAAGTCGAGTACTACGGTACGCCGACGCCGCTGAATCAGGTCGCGACGCTCAACATCGCCGACGCGCGTTTGCTCACGGTTAAGCCGTGGGAAAAGCAGCTGCTGCCGATCATCGAGAAGGCTCTCCGCGCGAGTGACCTGGGCTTGAACCCTGTGTCGGATTCCGAGCTGATTCGTCTGCCCATCCCGCCGCTCACCCAAGAGCGCCGCAAAGATCTGGTCAAACTGATCAAGAAGATGACCGAGGACAGCCGGGTTGCAGTGCGCGCCGCGCGCCGAGACGGCAACGACCTGCTCAAGGACGCCGAGAAAGACAAGGAGATCTCCGAGGACGACTCCAAGTCCGGGCAGAAGAAGATCCAGGAACTCACCGACAAATACGTCAAGGTGGTGGATGGGATCGCCGCTGAGAAAGAGACCGAGATTCTCGAAATCTGAGTTCTGGCTGTTCAGGGGCCGTATCGTCTCGCCCCAACGCTGTTTATCGAAGCGCTTCAAAAGCCATACTGAGACACTCCCCATGGCCCTGTAGCGGAGTGTAGGTAGCCCCGCAGTCTGCACCCGTACCGGCCGGTGGGCCCCGCGCCCCCTGCAATTCAGCTATACTGCTCGCCAATGGCCCCGCCCCCAAGTGGTGCTGGTGCGCTCGTTGGTAGCCGGCTTGGCAAGCATGAAGTCCTCGCGCTAATCGCGCTGGGTGGGACGGCCGAAATTTATCTCGCGCGCATCGCGGGCGAGGCCGGCTTCGAGAAGTACGTCGTGGTCAAGGTCCTCCACGATCACCTCGCCGACGATCAAGAGTTCGTGCGTATGTTCCTCGACGAGGCGCGCATGGGTGCGCAGCTAGAGCACAGCAATATCGTCAAGACTCTGGAGCTTGGCCAGGAGAGCGGCCGCTACTTCATGGTCATGGAGTACCTGGCCGGCATGTCCATGGCCATGGTCGCTCGCAAGGCGCAGCAACGCGTGCAGGGTGGCCGCATCCCCGTTGAGCTAGTGCTGAGTCTCGCGGCGCAGGCATGCTCCGGCCTGCACTACATGCACGAAAAGACCGGCATGGACCGCAAGCCGCTCAACATGGTGCACCGGGACATCTCGCCTCAGAACCTGGTTATCTCCTTCGAGGGCATCCTCAAGGTCGTTGACTTCGGCATCGCCAAAGCCAGGGTTCGCGAGACCCACACAAAGAGCGGCACCATCAAGGGCAAGTTCGCGTATATGTCGCCCGAGCAATGCCTGGCCCAGCACGTAGACCGGCGCACCGATATCTTCGCTATGGGTACGTTGATCCACGAGCTGCTCACGGGCCGTCGCCTGTTCAAGCGCTCGTCTACGTACGAAACGTACCAGGCGATCATCGCCGGCAAAGTGAGCCCGCCGTCGGCGACCAACCACGAGCTCGATCCAGCGCTGGACGCCGTGGTCATGAGAGCGCTCGCCTACAAGAAAGAAGATCGCTACCAGAACGCCGAACAACTGGGCGAGGCATTGATCGGGATGCTCCACCGGCGGGGCAAGTCAGTCAGCGCTGGCGAAGTCGCGCGCTTCTTCGACTCGTATTTCGATCAGGAGATCCAGGAACATGGTCAGCGTATGCGCGAGCTGATCGAGGGTCGCCAGCAACCCAGCGAAGAGATGACCTGGCACGCTCCGGATCTAGAAAGTGATGCCGCCGCCGAGATGCCCGACGACGCGCCCGTGGCGCCGCGGCAAATGGCTGTCTCTCCCCACAAAGACGCGGGGATGGAAACCACGGACGACGAGGATCCTGGTGAGGCTACCCGCATCGAACTGAACCCCCTCGAGCGAGTTCAGAACCTGCACGAGCAGCAAGGCGGACTGAGCTCGGACTCGACACAGATTCAGAAACCGCGCGGTACAGGCCAAGCGCCGGCCAAGAAACCCGCCGCGGGCGGGCGAACCATGGGCTACGGATCCAACGCCATGTCGCAGGCGGCCAAACCGGCGGCGTATCCCCGCGCGCCATCGGCGAACTCTCCATCGGCTCCACAGGCGCCCTCAGCACCTCGCTCACCGTCGACTCCGCGCGCGCCGTCGACTCCGCGCGCCGCGTCGCAGCCAGCGGGGCGACGCCCCGGTGGACCGCCGGGACAGCCGCCCGGTGGCCCCGGAAAACCGGGTCCCGATACGGCCAAACCAAACGAGCGCACGCTGTTCGGTGCGGCCGCGCCCAAGATTCCGCAGAGCCCCAACGTGGCGAGCCCGCAGGGACCGACGGGCAAAGCCGCCGCCGGAGTGCCACGCAAGATGACTCGACCGGCCCAGGGTGGCGCGCCTATGCCTCTCCAGGCGGCACCATCAGCGCGGACTCCGTCCGCCGCCGCGGGCCGACCCGGGCAACCACAGGTTGTTCAAGCGAGCGCCGAAGACAAGACGATGATGCCGGACGATCTCCCGTTCGGACAACAGATGTCGCCCAACGATATCCGCGCCGCAGCTGCACAGGTTGCGGCGGGGCTGCCCGGACAAGCGCCGGGGCCACCTCAAGGCGGACCGCCGCCGGGGTTCAGCGGACCACCGGGAGCTAGCGGACCACCGGGCGGACCACCAGGACCGGGCGGACCACCAGGACCGGGCGGACCACCAGGACCGGGCGGACCACCAGGACAACGGCCACCTCAGGGACAACCACAGGGAAAAGGCGACCAGAACTTCCCGGTCGTGAACACACCGACGGCCTTCAGAGCGCGCGCACCAATGGCGCCGAACGCAGGCGGCGCGCCGAGCGGCGACCTGGCGCTACTCGCTGGCGAGCGCGCGGTTCAGCCGAACCCGATGCCGAAATTGATCATCGCGTTCATGGTATCCGCAGCCGTCGGCCTCGCGGTCACGGTACTGATCGGCAAACTGCTGGGCTGATCAATCGGATCAGGCTGACACGCCTGGTGCCTGCTCGGTGTACATCTCTTCGATCAGATAAGAGAACTTCTCTTCGACCACGCGGCGCTTCACCTTGAGCGTCGGCGTGAGTTCTCCAGTCTCTTCGGTCAAATCGTGAGGCAGTAGGCGAAATTTGCGAATCTGCTCGACTCGAGCAAGTTCGAGGTTCTTGGCAGCCACGACCGTTTCGACCAGGAGGGTCAGTGCTTGTTCGTCCAACTCGCCTCGTAGGTCGTCGTTTACCGAGATCAACGCGGTGAGATATGGCCGGCCATCGCCGAACACGACGATCTGACTAATGCGAGGATCACCTTTGATCATCGTCTCCAAATTGGCCGGCGCGATATTGTCGCCTTCGCTGGTGATGATCAGCTCTTGCTTGCGGCCGATGATCGTGTAGTAACCATCGGCGTCGCAGGACGCGAGATCACCTGTGCGCAGGTAGCCGTCGTTGGTGAACGCAACCATCGTGGACTGGGTGTCCTTGAGGTACCCCGAAAACAGCTGCGGCCCGCGCACAAGGAGCTCACCGTCTTCGGCGATACGCGCCTCGACGCCTGGCGCTGGCTGCCCGGCGGTGCCAAACCGCACTCGTTCGGGCACGTTCATCAAGCCGACCGCGAGAGTCTCCGCCATGCCCCAGCCTTCGAGAATCAGAATGTTCGCGGCGTCGAAGAACTCGAGGATGTCATTGCTCACGGCCGCACCGATCGACACGAACATGCGCACCCGGCCACCGAGGTTGACTTTGACCTTGTCGTAAACCAGACGGTGGGCCACCTCGTACTGTGCGGCCAGACGCCGGGGGATGTCCTGACCACTCCGCCGCCGGCGCGATATCTGACGCCCCACGTCGCAGGCCCAGTTAAAGACACGCTTTGCCGCTTGTGAGCTATCGTCGATCTGCTCGGAAACGCCCGAGTGGATCGCCTCGAACACCCTGGGCGCAGCGACCACGACGGTTGGTTCAATGGACGCAAGATCGCGAGCGACCATGCCCAGATCACCGGCGTACGCTCCGGGCATGCCAGTGCACAGTCCGGTGTAGTCCACCAAACGCTGCACCGGGTCAGCCAGCGACATGAACGAAAAGCCCTGGTCGTCAGCTGTCATGCCAAGGCTGGTCATGGCATCAATCGCTGCTGCCAGACTGCCGTGGGTGAGCATGGCAGCGCGGGGCGTCCCCGTCGTGCCGCTGGTGTAAACGAACGTCGCCGCGTCGGCCGGAGTCGCCGCAGCCAGCCGCTCGTCGACCGGGCTTGTTGCACTGGCCCCTAACTGCATCAAGCGACGGTAACTGAGCACGCGAATGCCGCGCACGTTGAGGTCGCTAGTCTCGTGGTTCTTGTCCTGCACACGGTGGTCGATGTTGTCGTACGCAAAGTCATCGAGACAGATGATCGTCTCGACCGCCAACTCTTGACCGCGCGCGATGACTGCATTGCGCTGGTCTCGCGAGTCAACGATCAGAATCTTGGCGCCGGTATGAGCCAACACGTCGTGGCACTGCTGGTCCGAGTAGGACGGATAAACGCCGACAGTGATTCCCTGAACCGTAAGCGTTGCCAGATCGCAGTAGATCCATTCGCGCCGGGTCTGCGCGGCGATCGCCACCACGTCCCCCGGCTCGAGCCCCACCTCGATCAATCCCGCACCTAGATTGCGCACCAGTCGCGCCACAGTGCCCAGCCCAACCGGGAACCACTTGCCGTCCACGTTGAAATAGTGGGCGACAGCCTGGGGCGCGTTGGCTGCCCGTGCAAAGAACCGCGCGGGAACTGTCTGGCGCGTACTGATGGTGCTACTCCTCAGCGGCGATCCCGGTTTTGCTTTCGGGATCGTAGCTGGCGGTTGCGAGTCGCCGCTGACGCAGCGAAAACACGAGAACGCTACCGGCGCCACGCAGAACGGACGCGTTCAAGAACAAGTTGTAGTTAATCAGATCGTCGGCGGGCGCCTTTCCGTGAGCTTTACGCCCCGGATTCCCCGTGATGATCCGGGCCTTAGCTCCGGCGGGTAGCGCGAAGCCCGGATCCATGGTGCCGAGCTCGGTCTTCTTCTTGCTGTTTTTGCGGCTCACAGACAATGTACAATTGCGCGTAGAAAACGCGGTCTCGCCATCGTTCTCCACGATGAACCACTCGGTATTGAGCGCTTTCGGACTTTCGGCCGGGTGAATTTCAATAATGCGAATCGACATAGCGCGCACACCTTACTACAGAAGTTTCGTGGCCTGCCTAGTAGTTTGGGGCGTAGGTTGCGGCTCGGCTACAAAGAAAAAGCCTGCCAACCCAGCAACCACACAAGACCTCGTACGCGCGGCTGCGACAAATACTCTGGAGTGCCTGGCAGGCGGCGGCGGAGAGTGTACGACGGACGGCAGCGGCCGCATCGCCTGGCACGCGCTGGGTGACCTGGCGCTAGTCGCGACCGAGCCAGCGCCCATCCTGGCCAAGGCGCTGCTGGACCGAGCGAAGCTGCGCAAGCGATCCGGTATCGATCCATCTCGAGCTGCCCGGGTAAGAGCCGGTGCCCTCGCCAAAGACCTCAGTTGCCGGATCGACGCCATCCGACGGGTCGGCCCGCAAATGTTGCGCTGGCGCAAACAACTACTGGCCCGCGCGGAGAACCTCGGGCTGGGCAGTCTGGCCATCGGTGACGAGGTAGGCGCGCTCGCTGCCCTCGCCAACAAGTTGCTCGACGTGTACTCAGTGCGCGCTCGATGCAAGCGAGGCGCGTTCTTCTTGCTCGTGTCGCCTCCTGGCAAGACCATCGATGACGACGAGGATCCGCGAGCCCACGGTGCTGGCGGCTGGGCCGTATTTACCATTGGCATTAACGAGTCTGTGCTCGTTCGCGGTGGCGCCGCCCTACCCCGCCGAGCACGCCCGATCCAACGCGATCGCGTCGGCGGCCGGCCCATCGACCCATGGATCCCGTTAGGCGAGGTCGACCTATGAGACGATGGGGCATTTTGATCGCTCTCGTTGTTTTCTGCCTGGCCGCCCTGCCCCACGCGGCCAATGCGCAACGTCAGCTCGCGCCGCCCAGTTTCACAACGTTGCTCGAAGCCCACGCCAAGAACAACTTGCCCCGTGGGTCGATACCTCGAGTAGCCAAAGGCCAGGCGATCGCGGCGCCGATGGTCTACGTGACGGTTACCCGAACCAAGGTAATGCTCTACGGCCAGACGCTGGTGCAGGTCAAAGGTGGTCTGCTAACCAGCAAGCAATTGCGGCGCTGCGATCGTTCTATTTGTCTGCCGCGCGTGCGCGATCGCATCGCTTCCGCCAGGGCGAGACTCGCTTACAAGCTGGGTGCCGTGCCGCGAGTGCTCGTGTTCGTCGACGGCAATGCGTCCTACGACACGTTACTGACGGTGCTGCGCAGCATCTGCGAATCTGGCGCAGCGCTGTCGCTGCGTCTGGCCGCTAGAGACCGACGTGGCACCCTCGTCGCGCTGCCAGTGCTAGCCTGGCCCAATCGAAGAGTCGTGGTCGATCACGCGGGTCGGCCAGGTTTGATACGGGTCGAAGTCAGCGGCATCGGCGGTATCGTCACGGCGACGAAAACGTACTCCGCTCGTCCACAGCGAGCGCACAATGCGCGGGACCTACTGGATGTACTCGGTCGGCTGAAGTTGGCCAGCGGCCGAGACGCTGTGTTCCTGTCTGGCGGGCCGCACAGCTCCGCGGCTCACATGCTCGCCATCATCGCTCACGCGCGTACATTGTTCAGCTCGGTCATCCTGACCAGCGCCGGCGACGGTGTTTACGCGGTTCCTTAGGCAGTTCCGTAGCGGCCGAGCAGTTTGTTCATGGTGCTCTCATCGGCGGGTGGAAATTCGTAATTCGAGAGCTCGGCTGATGGTACCCAGCGCAGGTCGTTGACGTTCACCGGTCGCGGATGTTCTCCGTCGGGGATGGTGCAGGAGTACATGGTCAAGTGAACGTCGTAGGCGTCGTACTCGTGTACGTGCTCGCCCAAACTGTCACCGACCACCACGTCTACACCGATGCGCCACTGCACTTCGCGCTTGAGCGCTTCGGCTTCGGTCTCGTCCTCGACTCGGCCGCCAGGAAACTCCCACAGCAACGGCAGCACTGCCGTCGCCTGGCGCTGAGCGATGAGATAGCGGCCCCCGTCCGAGATCACCGCCGCCACCACCCGGATCACGTCCTTCCCCATGGCTGCGTATTATCAGCGCTTGCGGGTAGAATGCAACGGCCTGAGCCGATGAGCTGCTACAGTCCCGCCATGGCGATCAAACGGGTGAATCCGGCAGAAGCAGCCGAACTGATGGCACAGGGCTGGACCTACGTCGATGTTCGTACCATCCCGGAGTTCGACGCCGGTCACCCAAGCGGCGCCTTCAACGTGCCGCTGCTCCACCAGGGAGACGCCGGGCGCACGCCCAACCCAGACTTCATGGCAGTTATGAGCGCCAGCTTCGACAAGGCTCAGAAGCTCGTGTTGGGCTGCCGCTCAGGCAAGCGTTCACTGCGTGCTGCGGCCCAGTTGGTCGACGCTGGCTACGAGCATGTCGTCGACATGGAAGGCGGCTACCTGGGCGACGGGAGCTGCGAAGGCTGGCAACCGCGCGGCCTGGCCATCGACCAGACCGCCGTCGCCGGTAGAACGTACGCCGAACTGCAAAAGGCTAAGTAGGAGAGCTAGCGTGGGCTTCAAATCCCGCCGAAAACGGGCACCGCTGTCGTCACGCAACCCCAACGCCCTCGGCACGCCAGAACGGCTGGAGCGAATCTCCCGAGCGTTCGCCGCCCTGGACGCGATCGTGAGCCCGAGTGAATTTCACTATCGTTTGTGGTCCTTCGAACCGATCTGGTCAACGCGAGGCGAACGCACGGCGAGATATCTCAGCGGAAGCGGCGACGACTACTTCATCGTCTTCGACGCCGCGGGGGCCTATCTGCAGGGGTTCGATCACGAAGCGCCGATGTCACCGTACCGTGAACAGCCGCCAACTCCTTGGCCTGGACTATTCGATGGCCTACCGACGTCGATGCATTGCCATCGCGACGAGCCGGCGTTCGGCCCGCGCAACTGCACCTTTTGTTTGTGGTGGCCGCACACGTCACCGGGCTGGCATCGCGGTGACGTGCAATACCCGGCGGGCAGCCCGGACCCAGACGGATCTCAATGGCTGTTGGAACCGTTCGACGATCCCGAGCGGCACTACATCGAGCAAGCCGAGCATGTGCACGAAGTGAAGATTTCCCCTGAGCTGGTCCGAGCGGCGCTGTCGTCGCAGCCTCTTCCGCTCGGCGAGCTCAGCATCAGCTCAACGACATGCACGGAACTAGCGAGCCTGGGCTTCGCCATCGCCGACGGCCAGTAGCCGGCGTCGCATGAGTCGCGCTAGTCCGGGATCGGCCAGTTTTCGCCCCAAAGAGCCTGGGCGCCGTCGATACGGATCGTGGCGCCGTCGTAAAACTGCGCGGCCGGCGACGATAGGAACACGATCGTCGCGGCGATCTCGTCGACTGTACCAGCGCGTTTCATCGGAGTGTTCTTGATCGCCTGGGCCAGGAGCTCGGGCGGGTATTGTTTGGTTCCCGTCGACACGACGATGCCCGGCGCGATGGCGTTGACGCGAATGCCAAACTGCGCCCATTCGACCGCCAGGGTCTTGGTCATGTTTTCGACACCGGCACGCGCCGCACCCGTGTGAACCATTCCGGGGAAGCCGCGATACACGTTGGCGGTGATGTTGATGATGACGCCGCGCTTGGCCGGAATCATCGCCTTGTTGGCAACCTCCCGGGTCATGTTGAACGTACCGATCAAGTTGTTGCGAACCACGGCGGTAAAGCCATTGGACGAAATGTGTTGGGCGGGCGAGGGAAACTGACCGCCTGCGTTGTTGACCAACACGTCGATCTTTCCGAACTTCTCGAGGCTGCTGTCGATCAGTGCTTCGATCTGATCCGGCTCGCGGATGTCGCACGTTTTGTAGTGAATGACCTCGCTTGGAACACCTGCCTCAGAGCAGATGGTCTCCGCCGCGGCGACGAGCTTTTGTTCCGTACGGCCGCAGATGACGACCTTAGCGCCGAGGCGCGCGAACTCGGTCGCAGACGCCAGACCTATGCCCGAACCACCACCTGTAATCAGAATGACCTGACCGTCGAAGATCCCGTCGGCAAAGATTCGCTGTGTTTCGGCGGTCGGCTGCTGTCGCATGAACGGGACTGTAACGCATAACTTACATGTTTTCGTCAGTAACTCCGGAAGCGTCGACTGAAGGTCAGCCCACAGTTTTCACAAGGCCAAAAACCTGCCTGGCAACAGCCTCGAACAGAGTTCCGACCTGTGCTAATACCCCGGTAGATCGCTGGAAAAAATAGGAGCAGACAATGCGTCTTTTCAACACAATCGTACTCACGACCGCCGCTGTTGCCCTCATCGCATGCAGCAGCAAAACGAAGAAGCCTCAGACGGTGTCTACCGACAAATCGTCGACGACCACCACGACATCGGGTGACACCACCAAGTCGAAAACCGATCTCGACACCAACGAAACAACCCCCGACGCGAAGTCGAAAGCCGACCTGGGTCAGGTCATCTACTTCGAGTTCGACTCGAGCACCCTGGCCGATGAAGCCCGCTCGACCCTCGACAACAACGTCACCTGGCTCAAGGAAGACAAGGCACGCGTCCTGACCATCGAGGGTCACACGGACGAGACCGGCACGTCTGAGTACAACATGGGCCTTGGCCAACGCCGCGCTGCCTCTGCTCGCAAGTACCTGCTGAGCATGGGTGTCGATTCCAGCCGGATCAAAGTGATCACCTACGGCGAAGAGAAGCCCGCGTCGAAAACGGCTTCGCAGAACCGCCGCAGCGTGTTCGTCGCGACTAAAAAGAAGAAGTAGCGACCGAAAGACGCAGCACTGGCTGCGCGCCACGAGAAAAAACGACGGGCGGGGATGTCAGCATCCTCGCCCGTTTCTTTTATTCACAGATCGATGCGCGCTCCAGGCTGATCGACACGCTGCTCGTTGACTCACGGCAGCTGAAATCGTTTTTCGACCAGCTCTTTGATCACCGGCTCGGCCGTCTTGAACACGTGTTCCATCGTTGTGTAGGCGACCATGTACGCCCGCTTGCCGTGGACGAACACCACGAACGCGTATTGCTGCCCCTCCGGGGTCACGTAGGCGCCCGCCAGGCGGCTGGTGCCTTGAATCGTCATCCATTCGATCTTTAGCGACGACACCGCTGACGCGCCCGCCGCGCTTTTGTGGACCAACTCCTCGACTGCTTTCTTGGTCCAGTCTTTCTGCTCGGGAACCACGGCGATCAGGATTGCCGCGTTCTCCCCCTGATGAATACCGGCGATGAACATGCCCGATGCATCGTTGGTTCGGATCGTATACCCGAGCGGGATCCGAATTTTCCAGCCCAAATTGCTCGTATGGGTCACGCCGGACAGAGTGGACAAGTCGACCTTGCTCGGCGGTACGACCGGCTTCTTTACCGGGTTGGGCTTGTCGTCGGACTTCTTATCGTCGGACTTCTTATCGTCGGACTTCTTATCGTCGGACTTCTTATCGTCGGACTTCTTGTCGTCGGTCGCGTTCTTAGTGACCGCTGCACTCGGCTCGGACGCGCCATCGCTTTTTCCCTGGAGGGCGAACATGATCCCACCGATCGCCACGCCGACCAGCACCATGCCGCCGACGATCCAGCCAGTAGCGCTGCGCCCGCTCGGTGCCGCTGGACTCGCCAGGGTTCCCGGCGCCGGGCCAGCGATGACCGGTCCGGGGGACGCGGTCGCCGGCGGTGGCGTCAGCTGCTCGACGGCCGCCGTCGGAGGTTGAGGCATTAGGTGAGGAAACGAGTCTGGGGTCAGCGGAACGCCCGGCGGCCGTATTGGCACTTGCGGTTGGGCCTGACCGGCAGAGAGCTCCGATGGAGATGTCGACGGCGCGAGGGTCGGGCCCACCATCATGGACGGGGACATGCGTTGCTTGCGGGTAGCTGGAGCATCCGGCAACTGGCTGGCCAGGTCTGCCAGCTTATCGCCCACCGCATCCATGGACTCCGGTCGCGCCGCTGGATCCTTCTCCAGTGAAGCCATCACGAGCGCTTCCAAGTCCGGGTGCAAATCCAGGCTCTGATTTGCCTCACTGGGCCGAGGCGGGACGTTGGTCAGCTGCTTGGATAGAATCGACATCACCGTCTTGCCGGTAAACGGCACCCGACCTGTCAGCATCTCGTAGAGCATCACGCCCAGGGCGTACACATCCGTGCGCCCATCCACCGCCTCGCCACGGATCTGCTCAGGAGCCATGTACTGGGGCGTGCCAAGTAGATCGCCCGCCTGTGTGACTGGACCTACTTCGCCGTCGTCTCGGTCGCGCAGCTTGGCGATGCCGAAGTCGAGCACCGTCACCACATCGATTTGTTTGCCACGCTCGCTCAGCATCACGTTGTCTGGCTTGAGGTCTCGGTGGATGATGCCCAGGCGGTGCGCGTCAGCAAGCGACGCACAGACCTGCTCGCAGATGTGAACGGCGCGGTTTGCGGACACGGGGCCCTGCTTGATCACTCCACGCAACGACCGCCCTTGCACGAACTCCATTGCGATGAAGAGCGTGCCATCTGACTCCTGACCGAAGTCGAAGAGCGTGACCGTGTTCGGGTGATTGAGTTTGGCCGCCAGCTCGGCCTCGGCATTGAAGCGACGCACAATCCCCGGCTCTTCGCACAGCTCGTCCTTGAGCAGCTTGAGTGCCACGGTGCGTTTGAGTGAGAGCTGCTCGGCACGATAGACCGCGCCCATCCCGCCGGTACCGAGAAGCGCTTTGATCCGATAACGACCGGCAATCTCGCGGCCGACCATGTCGGGCTGCGCCGGCGCTGGCTTGACCGCACGCGCCGGTTGCGCAGCTCCGCCACCAGCGAGTGAAAACCCGCAGCTACCGCAAAATCGTGCGTCGCCTCCGAGGAGGGTGTTACAGCCGGGACAGTTCATGCACGCGCCACCACCATCACCCGTCCGTCGACAGCCCCACCAAACGCGCCACCTGCAACCTGAAACTGCTCAAGTCGAATGGCTTTTCGATAAACGAAACACATCCCGCATCGAGCGACGCTTGCCGTTCGTCCTGCATGACGTTCGCCGACAACGCGGCAACAGGTATCTTGGAAACTTCCGGGTTGTCCGAGGCCTTGATCATGCGCGTGACTTCGAATCCGTTGAGCCCCGGGATATCCAGATCCACCAACACAAGCGCTGGCAGCTGCTCGTTGATCAGCTCGATGCCGGCCTCGCCATCAGCCGCCCCGAAGACGCGAAACTTACCGGTCGCCTCCAGCGCGCGTACTACTAGCGCCAGATTCGCCGGATTGTCCTCGATGTAGACAACCTTGACCCGTTCGCTCGAATCGCTCACTCGCCGTTCATCCCTGGATAAGTATAGGAGATCGCCACGAACCTAGCGAGCCCTCGATGCCCTTTGCTACTCGGCCGGGCTCATTCGAAATACACCATATAGAGGCTGTGCGCCTCCCCGAAGAACTCGTACTTCAATACGTGCGGCGTCATATAGGGACAGAAGCACCGTCGCGACGCCTCCTCCATCCATGGTCTCGACAAACGCCAGGTGGACCTGTGTGGGCGACCCACGGTGGTCCAGGGACGTAAGAACATCGGCTTGGCCACCTGGAATCGGCGCAAACTGTGCGTCATCGATCACACCTGGGATCGACAAACGCCCGCGAATCGAATCGAGTTCGACTCCGTCTAACTGGAGCTGGGCACGGCTGCCGGCCGTAAATCCGACGCGCAGCTCGGCCGTTTCACCCACGGCGACGCCGCTCCATTGGCCCTGCAAGTCATGAACGTCCAAACAGCCCGCTGCCGCGATTGAAAGCGCGATTGAAAGCAATACGACATGAACCAACCTACCGTGCATGGCAATAGCGTAGCCCAAAGCCAACCCGTGGTGGGATTCCGATCCTGTCGACCGGGCGCATCAACGGCTGGCGGCCACCGTGCGGATGGCCATGCGTTCGATCACGCGGTACTCTGCATGCACATGCGCTGCTTGGCGATTGTGCTCGGTTTGTTGCTCGGACTTGCCTTCGCGCCAACGCCCGCGGCGGCGGACGCTCCGACGCGATCCGCCACCAAGAAAGACGAGTCCCTGGTTCTCGTCGAGCGAGTCGACATCGCCGGCAACGTGTCCACCGCTACGCGGCTGGTGAAGCGCGCAATCGCCATCAAGGAGGGCACGTGGGTTCGCATTGACGACCCGCGCTTCCGGCAAATTCGTTACAAGGTTCTCGCCCTCGGTTACTTCCGAACGGTGAACGTCAAGCTGGCCAAAGGCTCCAAGCGCGGACACATCATCGTCAAGGTCGCGGTCAAGGAGCGCGGCACCATCGTGCTCAACCATCTGCTGTTCGGTACCAGCCGCGCCACCCCGTGGTGGGCCGGCATCGATCTCAGCGAGCGTAACTTCATCGGCTCGGGGATTAGCGTCGGCGGCGGCTTCGTCTACGCAGCGGAAGGCCCGATCAATAACGCCACTAACCAGTACGCCTTCGGCTTGCACATCGGCGACCCGTCGATCCTGGGTTCGCGCTACGGCGCTCACGGACGCTTCCTGTACACCGACGCCAGTGAGCCGTTCCGTATTGCCGGCGAGCTCTCCGACGGCGCGCCGGACAACTTCGACAGTTTCTCGTACACCCGCACCGGCGCGGTAGCGGGCATGAGCATGATCCTGACTACCCTGTCCCAGCTGACCATCGACGCACGTGTCGAACGCGTGCGCGCAACGACCCCGGATCTTCCGGTGCGCATGCGCCCCGATGGAACCAACGAAGCGATAGACCTCCACCTGCAACCCGGCGTATCCCGCGTCGTCACCATGGCTCTTGGCTTCGAGCGCGACACCCGCGCAGATCCGGTACTGCCCTACAACGGCAACAAGGTGGCGGTGCTTGGAGAGGTCGGCGCGCGCTGGCTTGGCGGCGACTACGACTTCGCCACACTGTTGGCCAAGTACCAACACTGGTGGCCACTGCGATCCGGTTCGATTCGCCATGTGCTCTCGTTGCATTTGACCGGCGGACTGATCCTGGGTGATGCACCGCGATTCGATCGCTTGCACGTCGCCGACTTGAACCGATTGATCACGCCGCGCGCCCTCGGACTGGTCGTGTCCACAGCGGCGACGCCGAACGTGTTCAACACCAACGCCGACAAGACGACATATGGTGAAGTCGGCGGCGCATTCGAGGTTCAATACACATACCGATTGTTCCGCAGCCGCAAACACGTCTACGGCGGCGACCTGTTCTTTGGCCTCGGCCTGTGGGCATTGGGCAACCGCGACGATGTTCGCGCACGCGACCGATCGCTGCCACGGTCGATCCCCGTCGACCTGCTGATCGATGCCGGGCTCCGCCTGGACACCGAAATCGGCATCTTCGAGCTCACCTTCGCCAACGCATTGGGGCGCATTCCGCTGTGAAGCGACGGGTAGCAGCCGCCTGCGTCGCACTGTTCTTGCTAGCCACTCACGCTGACGCCTTCGCCGACAAGAAAACCGTCGCGGACAAGATCATGAAGTTCAGCGAGGCCGGCAAGTTCTTACGTGTGTCGACCAGCTTCACTGAGATCTTCGACAAGAAGGCGTACGACGAGCTGTCCAGTGGAATTCACACGACTCTCGTACTGCGCATCTTCGTCTACCGCAGGGGCCAGGAGTCCGCGAGCCCGGCAGCTGTCGCGGTCGGCAAGTTCAGCGTGCGCTACGATCTGTGGGGCGAAAAGTACGTGGTCAGCATCGAAAGCACGCACTTTCGTAAGAAGAGTCAGTACAAAACCCGCTCTGATGCCCTCAAAGCGGTGACCGAGCTGCATAATCTACCTATCGCCCTGCTCAGCACGATCCCGCAGGGACCTCACCACTTCATCGGAATGGTCGTCGAGCTCAACCCCGTGTCGAAGAAACTTCTCGCTGAGATGCGTCGTTGGCTGACCCGCTCTAGTGGTGGCGTGAGCGTCAGCCGTGGCGCGTCGTTCTTCGGCTCGTTCGTGTCGGTGTTCGTCAACCCGAAACTACCCGAGGCGGACAAGATCCTTCGCTTGCGTTCGCAGCCATTCTTTCGTGTGAAGTAGTCGATGCCACAGGGTAAACAGCCGCAGCGTAAGCAGCCGCAGCGTAAGCACGAGCCGCCGCCGCGGCGCATCGGCCTTCAGGTCAAGATCGTCGTGGGTCTGCTGATCATCTCGGCGCTGCCGCTTATCGTGTCCATCATGTTGGTCAGCGCCATCTCGGAGCTGGCGAGCACGCGCATTGCCGAACGGACCACCGCTCTGCGGGCACCGCTACTCAAAGCGGCGCGCGCGTACCAGAAACTCGCGTCGACGACCAACACCCTGCATGCGCAGATCGCAAAGCGTGTCGCCATCACCCCGGACTTCGTACAGGCCGTACGCGATCGTGATGAGCCGGCATTCAAGCGCCTCACCGACGGATTGTTCGCCAACAGTCGCCGTATCCGGCTGGTCAGCGTGACCGATGGCAAACAGCAGGTGCTGTTCACCCGCGCCGCGCCCGAGATTCCTCCAGGCAAATGGGAGATTCACAAACACTCCGAACCCGTCGGCGACACCGGCGCTACGGTGACCTTGTCGTTCGCCATAGACAAGCAGGTAAAAGACGACTTCGACGACATCAGTCTGATCGTTCGTGGCTACGAAAAAGTGTCCGGGGAAGATCGACCTGTACCAGAGGCGGAACGCTGGGCGTTCTTGTTCGTCGTCGGAGGCGTGGTGCTGGTTGTTACCCTCGCGGGCATCTTGCTCGCGCGCCGTATGACCAAACGCATCGAGACTCTGGTGTCGGGCGCCCGTGATGTCACCCGCGGCAAACTCGAAACCCGCGTGCACCTGCAAGGACGCGACGAACTGGCCGAGCTAGCCCAGGCGTTCAACCGCATGCTTGACGATCTCGAACACGACCGACGACAGATCGCCTATCTACAACGCATGGGCGCCTGGCAGGACGTGGCCCGACACCTGGCTCACGAAATCAAGAACCCGCTCACCCCGATCCAACTCGCGGTGCAGCAGATCTGCTCGTCGTACAAGGGAGAAGACGAGCGTTTCAAACGTTTGCTTGGCGACGCCGAAGAGATCGTGACCGAAGAAATCGAGGGCCTGCGCCGGCTGGTCGACAACTTCCGCACCCTTGGCCAACTGCCCAAGGTGGACGCTAAACCACTGGACCTGGCGACGGTCGTCGAGGACCTGAGTCGCGACCCGGTGTTCATGCAGCACTTGGATCTCGCACCGCCTGACGAAGACGTGCCTGTGCATGGTGACCGGTTGCTGCTGCGCAGAGTCCTGGCCAATCTGGTCGAGAACGGCATCCAGGCCGGCAGGAAGCTGCACGAGGACCCACGGGTGGCCGTGCGCTGGCGGGCGAACCGCGAAGATGAAACAGCGGAGTTGATCGTCGAAGATCAGGGTAAAGGCGTTGACGCTTCGAACCGCGAACGCATCTTTGATCCATACGTGACCACCAAGTCCGAGGGAACCGGGCTCGGCCTGGCCATCTCCAAGAAGATAACCCTGGAGCACGGTGGCTCTTTGGAGCTGGACCGAGAACCGTCACCGTCCGGTGGCGCCAGGTTTATCCTGACGCTGCCGCTGTCTGACTGGTCGGACTTGTCGGAATCGGCTGGCTCGGATGGCCAGTCGGACGTGACCTGATCGGGTGGCGCTCGCCCCCGGCCTGCAGCGCGAACCCATCGCCCACTTCTTCCATGCCTTCCGCCAGGGCGTAGAACGCCGGAGTCATCAGCCTGGCTTCCAGTCGGCCACCACGCACCGAGCAGTACAGGGCGTTGTCGGGGGCGATGACCAACGTATCGTAAGCCAACTCCTCCTCGCTACCGTCGTTAACGGTTACGAAGACTCGATCACCTGCCCAGCGCGCCGACAAAACCAACAGCGGCGAGTCGTCGACCTCGATGTACGCGTACCGTCGCGCGTCCAGGCGCAGAATGTGACGACCGTCGGCAAGCCGGTCGAGCCAGCGCAACAGCGCGTTGCGCAACCCGGCGTGACTGATCTGTTCACCTTCGTGCCAGAACCGTCCGGAACGATCCACGCGAATGCCTGTGCGCCGAAAGCGCTCGAGCATTTCACTGGTCAAACGAGGTTTGTGTCCCAAGTTCGTCTCCGGCCGCGAGGCCTATGCCTCTAATCAGACCGACCTAAATGTCTGTGTCAGCCGCCAACGCAATGCACAGCGCCCGCGGCCCAAGGCTTGCGCAGCAGGCCGCAGTAAGAAGCCCAAGGCTTGCGCAGCAAGCCGCGATAAAAAGCCTCAAGCGCTTTGCTGGAGCACGGCCATTCGATCTTTGGCGCGTAACTTCAGCTTCTTCAGCTGGGAATACTCGACCTGCTCGGAAGAGGTCAACGATGTGTGGCTGTGCAACTCTCGCATACGCGATTTGAGCGCGCGGTGTTCCGCGGTGAGCTGCTGCAAGAGGACCTGTTTGTCGGCACCAACCGTGTTCTGCACTAACACCCCCTGAAGTTTGGCTTGTCTGAGATGGCATTACCATAACGAGTCAAACCGCCCGTGGCAACGGTCGATTTTGTCGCGGCCGATCGCAAACTCTGACAACTCACGCGACGCATCGCGTTGCCGTGTCGCGCGTAAACCTCAACAGGTCTACGGTTCGTAAGAACAGTTACTCGTCTTGCCGGCTAAAGGTCCCACCAGTATTACCTTTCGGGAACTTAATCTCGGCTTCAGACGGACGGATGTAAACGGGAGCGCCGCTGACCAGAATGTCGACGCGTTGATCGCTACGCAGGCACACCGCGGCAACTTGTGTTGCGCATGGCGTGCGATCGGGACGCATAACTTCACCAGACGCGTCGAGGGCCGCCGCATATAGCTCGGTTGCATCGCCACCAATGATGATGTGGCTCGTGCCTTCAGTCACTTGCGCCACATGTTCGGCGAGTAACTCGGGAGCCAGCACGGCTTCTTCGCCGACCGACCGAATACCGTCGTTGTCGATCCGGTAAAAGCCCGCAAATACTTCGCTGCGACGGGCGTCGAGAACGGGGACGTAGATCGCCTCGGGATTTGGCTCATCTCCCGCCAACGCCATAGCCAACGCAGCAAGCGATGACACACCGTACAGTGGCTTTCCGCAGGCATAGGCCAATCCCTTGGCGCTGGACATGCCGATCCTCAGCCCGGTGAACGAGCCGGGACCGAGGCCGATGGCAATCGCGTCCAACTCGGCCAACTTCACGCCGGCTTCCGCCAATACTTCGTCGATGATCACGAGCAAGTTGTCGCTGTGACTGCTCACGTCACTTTGGCGCTGGCTCAGCACGGTCGCACCATCGACAACGGCGGCGCTGGCTACCAGGGTCGATGTATCAATCGCGAGCAGTTTCATCTTCTAGGGATCCTTGTAGAGCGCGTTTGAAAGCACATCCTAAAGTACATCCTAAAGCACATAGCGGATCACATCATTGCGCAACGCGAGCACGGTGATCATACCGACGATGGCAAGGCCGGCCCACTGCACGCGTTCTCTCGTCTTGAGTGAGAGCGGCTTGCGGCGAACGGCTTCGACGGCAAACAAAATCAAATGACCGCCATCGAGTACCGGGATCGGCAACAAGTTGATCAAGCCCAAGTTGACGCTGATCAAGGCGATCATCAGCAGGAACGTTTCCCAACCGCGCTGCCCCGATACCGAAGCGACGCGATACATCATCAGCGGCCCACCGACCGACTCACTTGGCGCCTGGCCTTTGAGGATCGACCAGAACCCTCCCACCATGGCGCCGATGGTTTCGCCGGTTCGTTGCACCGACTTGGACGCGGCGTAGGTGAAACGGCCATCGATGGCGATGTACTCGCCACGGCCGCGCTGATGATCCGTGCTCGCGCCAAAGACGAGCCGCTCGAACGTATTGCCGTACGCGTCTCGATCTTTGCGGCGGACCTGACGCACACGGGCGGTCATGGTCGCGACCTTGCCGTCGGGCATCGTGCGCCGCCATTCGATCAACCACTCGTGGTCGGGACGACTCTGCAGACGCTGGTCGAGCAACATCCAGTGATTGAACGACTCGCCATCCAACTTGGTAATCAGATCACCAGGCTGTAGTTCGGCAAAGTCAGCGGGCGATCCTGGGTCGACACTGGCAACGAACATCTCGGCCGGTTCGAGTCCGGCGTACTGCTTACTCTTGCCTTCGAGATCCGTACGAGTCTCAGGAACCAGCGCAGCGGTGCGGGCGTCGAGCAACTTGGCGTAGGGAATACCCGGCACCTGGGTGCCGCGAAAGTACACGATGTTGGTGCGCCGTCGGGCGCGACGCAGCCGCAGACGCAAGGTCGTCCAGTTGTCGATCTGATTACCGTCGACACTGATGATCAGATCGCCCGTGCGCAAACCCGCCTGCCCCGCCGGCGATTGCTGATCGATGACACCGACCGTTGGCGGAAACGGGGCCTGGGTAATGCCGACAAAACCACGCCGCTTGGAGCCGCCGTCCCGAGTACGAACGGTTTGGGGCAGTGGCCGGATGAACACTTCCTTCTCCGTGGGACCACGACGGATGCGGAAACGCAGGTCGTTGCCCACGTTGCTCTTGACCCTTTGTTCCAGGTCCTCCCAGTAGCGCACGCTCTCGCCATTGAGACTCAGGATACGATCGCCGGGTTGGATGCGCGCGTTGGCGGCGGGACTTCCACTGAGCACATCGCCCACGACGGCGGCAGGCAGCTCGGTGTGACCGACGAACAAGATGAAGTAGATGAAGATGGGCAGAACCAGGTTGGCAGCGGGCCCAGCAAAGACCACGACGAGCCGTTGCCACAATGGTTTGGCGGCGAACGAACGCCCCGCCTCGTTGGTGGGTATCTCGTCGTTGGCGTCCTCGCCCAGGATGCGCACATAGCCGCCGAGGGGAAACAGAGCGATCTGGTACTCGGTTTCGCCTCCGCGGATGCGGATCAGCGGGCGGCCAAAGCCGACAGAGAAGCGCTCAACCTTGAAATCGAGCAACTTGGCGGCGATGAAGTGCCCAAACTCGTGGATGACGACCAGGACACCTACGAGTAGGAGGAAATAGACAACTGACACAGGACTGTGCCGGGTCCTACCACGTCTGATACTCTGTTTCTAGGTGGCTTCCAAACACGACACTCGGCACCTGAGCACGGTCAGCAACAAGGAGATTGAAGAGCTCCTGCACCAGCTGACCAAGCAGACCGACCGGCTGAAAGTCATGTACGAACAGTACTTCATGGGCATTCAGAAGGTTCCGCCGGCGCAGCTGCACCGGGATGTCGAGCGGCGCCTGCGCGAGCTGACACAGCTGAACATCCGCAACACGGCGCTTCGGTTCCGCCTGGCCAACATCAAACAGAAGTACGGGTCGTACAATTCGTACTGGAAGCGGACGATGCGCCAGATCGAGCAGGGAACATACCTGCCGCACATCAAGGCTCTGGCGCGCAAGGCCAGCCGGCTCAACCAGGAGATACCAGCTGAGATCTTGGCCGCCATGCCCAAGCGTGTTCGCGAAAAGATCGTCCGCGACCGCGAGCGGATGCAACGACTCGAACAGCGCAAGCAGGCCGGCAAGCAGACCGGCGGTCGAGTGAAGGCTCCCGCGGAGGCCGATACGCCCGAGTGGCGCAAGGAAACCGCCATCGCCGAAGACGAGCTCGGCGACTTCAACCTGATGGACATGAACGATGACTTCGATCTGGACGACGCGTTCGGGTCGATCATGGCCGAAGCCGACAAAGCGGTGACTAAACACAGTGAGCCCAAAGCGTCGGCGCCGCCGCCACCAACGCCTGCGGCCGCCAAGCCCACGCCACGCCCCACTCCACGATCTACTCCAAAAGCGGCTTCAGTCCCGCGGCCAACCCAGAGCAAGTCCCCGGCGAAGCGGCCTGCCCCCCGTCCGGCATCGCGTCCGGCGCCAAGACCGGCCCGAGCCGCAGGCGGCGACAGCCCGATTCCGGGGATGACCAAAAAGCAAACCCAGGACCTGCACAAGCGCTACAACCAGGGCCAGCAGATGGTGGGCGGGGGCAAACCCGTGTCCTACGACCAGCTAATGAAGACCCTGAAACGCCAGGCTCCCAAGATTCTCAAGCAGCACAGCGCCAAAGGGGTCACGTTCAACGTGGCTATCAAGGGTGACAAGGTCATCCTGAAGGCCAAACCCAAAAAGTAGTCTGCTAGTCTAGGCCCCGATGGCTTACGACGTGGCATTCCGCTGTATCGCCGGCTGCGAGGGCTCGCATCCGCTGGATACGATCATCTACCGCTGCCCCAAATGCAGCGAACTTCTCGAAGTCGTGCACGACCTCGAGCCGCTGGGCGAGCGCAGCGCCGAACAGTGGAAGGCGTTGTTCGACAAACGGTTCATGTCGACGGAGTGGCCGTTTGGTTCCGGCGTCTGGGGCAAGAAGGAATGGGTCGCGCCCCACGTGGACAACAAGAACGTCGTGTCCATGTTCGAAGGTGGTTCCAACCTGTTGTGGGCCGATCGTTACGGCAAACAACTAGGCGTCGAAGACATGTGGGTCAAACAGTGTGGCAACTCCCATACTGGCTCATTCAAGGACCTGGGCATGACCGTGTTGGTATCGACGGTCAAACAAATGCTCGCCGACGGCAAACACGTTTCAGCCATCGCATGCGCGTCCACCGGCGACACCTCCGCGGCGCTAGCGGCATACGCGGCCGCGGCTGGAATCACCGCGATCGTGATCCTACCTCGGGGAAAGATCAGCACGGCGCAGCTAGTGCAGCCGCTGAGCAACGGCGCCGTCGTGCTCGCGGTGGACACGGACTTCGACGGCTGCATGAAGTTGGTGCAGCGTTTGTCAGCCGAGGAAAACGTCTACCTGGCAAACTCGATGAACTCGTTGCGACTCGAGGGCCAGAAAACCGTGGCCATCGAAATCGTCCAGCAGTTCGACTGGCAAGTACCCGACTGGATCGTTATTCCCGGCGGAAACCTGGGCAACGTGTCGGCCCTTGGCGCTGGCTTCGAGATGATGCTGTCCCTCGGTTTGATTTCGAAACGGCCGCGGATTTGTGTCGCCCAAGCGCAACGTGCGAACCCGCTGTACCGGAGCTTTCAAACGGACTTCGAAAACTTCGAGCCGGTCAAAGCCCAATCGACCCTGGCGTCGGCGATTCAGATCGGCAACCCGGTGAGCTATCGCAAAGCCGTCCGCGCCCTGCGTAACTTCGATGGGGTCGTCGAGCAAGCGAGCGAGAGCGAGCTCGCCGACGCGGTCGGACGCGCGGATCGGACCGGGATGTTCTGCTGCCCCCACACGGGAGTCGCCCTGGCAGCGACCGAGAAACTCGTGGCCGCCAAGCAGATTAAGCCCGGGGATCGGGTAGTTATCGTGTCCACGGCCAACGGCCTCAAGTTCAGCGATTTCAAGACGCGCTATCACGAGAGCGCTCTGGAGGGCGTGCCAAATCCACGGTACGCCAACAAACCTATTGAATTACCCGAGAGTTACGACGCAGTGCGCGATGCCGCCCTCGCTGCGGTCGATAGCGTGGGTACCTCGACGGCCAACCCGGGCTAACCGCCCAACTTGGATGGTTGTTGCCAGACCGCGGCCTGTTGACCAACCCCGACATCTGGGGATAGGTTCCGGGCCGTGAACCACACCAGCTCGAGAATTGGCCTCCTCGTCGCCGGCCTCGCCGCAGCGATGATTCTGATGACGACTACGGCCAAACGTGCCGACGCGCAGGTCGCGGGCGACGCGATCGTCATCGCCGGTGTTGACCAGGACACCACAGCGATCGGTCGCCTACTGGCCGGTGGTTTGTACGGCTTTGGCAAGTTCGCCGTCGAGGCCCATGTGGCCTTCGAGGGGTTCCTTCGCATCAACACGTCGAAAGGCGTCTCCGGCCGTTCGCTGCCGTCGCTCGACCTCGGCATGCGCTACGGCATCAAAAGCGATAAGTTCGTCGGTCCGTTCGTCGCCGCGGGAGCCAGCCTCGGTTTCTTCACTGGTAAACCCCACGAGCGCAAAGTGGTCAACGACCCCGACACCTGCGCAACCGCCAGCGACCCGAACGACTGCGCTTTCAACGTCGACCGGAACGCTTCGCTCCGCTTCGGAATGGGCTGGGGATTCAAGCAGAGCGACAAAGTGACAGTGGCTATCCGCCTGGATATCGCCTACTGGATGTTCAGCGTGTCACCGTTCGAGAACCAGCCGATGGGCAGCCCGATTCCTCGTGAAATCCCCCGGCCGCAGGATTCCTACTCCGTGATGATCGGTTTGGAATTCATGCGCTGGATGTAAACCGCCCGGCACTCCACCCACTGCCGTGCTCAGCCACCAGCGAGCACTGGCCCCGGCGAACGCTAGTCCTGTCGCGACGGCAGTACCGCTGTAGCCCGTTGACGCTCGCGGCGCCCTTCCCGTAGGAACCGCTTCTGGCCGACCTCGTTCCACCAGCTGAGCCACTTCTGGCGCGCCGCTTCACGCTTGCGTTTGCTGGCATTGTGGTCGTACTCGAAGTTCTCGCCGGTAAGGCTGCGCAGCGTCTCCATGGATTCACGCCGCGCGTCTGCGTTGCGGTGGCCCAAAGCGTCGATCAACCACTCGATGCGACTGCGGGCTTTGTTCTTCGTCCACCACGAGCGCCACTTGCGTACGTTGCTGCCGTACTGCTGCTTCGTCAGATCCGTCATCGCCTTTTGAGCGTACTCGGCTGCCGAATCACCGCGGGCGCATGCGTCGAGTAGATCAGGAATAGCGCCGACATCCGAAAGCTCGGTCACCGCGGTTGTCGCCGCTTCGACCCGGTGGGCATCGTCGCTGTGCAGCGCGTGGCGCACGAATTCCAGGCCCTGGTCGAGCTCGCGAGACGGGAACCCGGACAACGCATCAATGGCGGTGCTTCGAATTCCAAAGTCGGAGTCGAACAGCCGTTCGATGAGCGGCTTGAGTGCGCTACGCAGACGCAGATCCGAAGCGCACAGAGTCGCGTAGTAGCGCGTGTCCTTCTCGTGGCTGCGCATCATTTCGGTGAGCAGATCACTGGCGGCGGCGCCGAACTGAATGACCAGTTCGAGCACGGGCCCATGCTCGGACGCAGGCACATGCCGGCCGCGCAGTTCATAACGGTCAACGATCAACTTGCCGGGGAAATGCTCGTACAGCGCTTCGATTGTGTCGGAACCACGGCGCAACAACTCGCCCATAGCATCCGCGGACGAGCCGATCTCGTCGCCTTCGAGAACGCTGAGCAAGTCGCCGATGTCCATGGGCTCGTCGGCCTCCATGGAAATCTCGGCGGGCTGATGGAAGTCGACGGTGGGCACGCCATTGGTAGCCGGCTTGGACCACTTGTCCTTCTCCACCTTCTGAGTTGGAAGCTCCGCGACGTTGATATCGGGGACGGCGGCGGGCTGTTCTTTGCTTACGCTGCGGTAACCGACGGACTTGGCCTTCATGATGATTCGCGACAACGCGTCGGTCGCCGCGCCTGCCAGGGGCAGAATCTCAGAGACCTCCGAGATGCTGAGCGAATTCTCGCCGCGGTGACCGATGGCGATGGCAACGACGCGGTGCTTGAGCGTAATTGGCATCAGCAGCGCAGCCGGCGGGACTACTCCGCCCATGCGCTCGATCATCGAGTTCACCTCGTCGTCGTTGGTCGCGATCGGGCCAATGTAAGGCGACACGGACTGGACAACATTGGCGAACGCCGATTTGACGTCGAGCGGGATCAACACCGTCACGATGGTGTCTCGATCGACTTCCTCGTCATTGATTGCGATGCGGCCGATAATCGCGCCACCCTGGACTGTGAGCAGCCCGGCGTACCCGCACTTCATGCGAATAGCCCTTAGCAACAGCTCGAAGATGAAGTCGCGATCCCCGGCTTGCTCGAGCGCCTCTCGTGCCCGCGCCACCGTCATCGGTTCTGTATCGAACGCGCCCGGATCGGCGCGAACTACGTTGACGACTTTTTGGATGCGAGCCGTGTCGAGCTCACCGTTTTCCAGAACGGGAACGGGATCGACGACCTGCTCGATCTCGGACTCGGCGGGCTGGTCCGCGTCATCAGGTTTGGCCGGCGTATCGGTTCTGGTCGATTCGGACGCTCCGCTCACCGGATGGCTACCGGACTCGCGGGCAGCTTCCCGGGCAGCTTCGCCCTTTTCCATCTGGCGCTCGAGGGCGACCCCGTGCATCTTGAGCGTCTTGCCGCGTCGGCTGGGCTCGGGCACCTCGACGTCGACGACGACATGGTCGGCGTTTTCTTCCGGCTCGGCGGCGACTTCATCGTCGACGACGACGGTCTTGCCCTTGCCAACCGGCGAACTGATCGCAGCCTGCTCGGCTTGTTTGGCCAAGCTCAAGAAGCGCGCATCGGTGTCGTGACCAAACGCACGATCGAAGCCGACATGAAAGCGATATTCGGGGACGATCAGTGGCTGCACCGCCAGGTCGAGCTCGTCGGCAAGCTTCTCCAGTTGCGGCAGGTCGACGGGATCACGAACGAGAACCCGAAGCGCTCCATCTTTCAACGCCAGGGGAACGACTCGATAAAGTTTGGCAACGTCCTGAGGACAGCGCTCGATCGCTGCGGCGTCGAACAGCTGAGTTTCCTCGCGAGTCGCCGCGGGCAGCCCGGTCGACAACGACAGATACTGAATCAATCGTCCCTCTGGGACGAGACTCATCTCGAGCAAGATCGTGTCGAGACAACCGCCATAGATCACCTGGCGTTGAAACGCTTTCTCCATGCGTTTCACGCCGACGAGTCCGTCGCGGACCAACAATGAGCTCAAGCGGGATGCCACGAGCTAAGCCTTGACTACGTACGTCCCCGATAACCAGTCGTGGAGACCGCGCTTCTCGCTGTCGAAGCCGATCCACAGAAAGCCGAGGCTGAGCGTCGCAAAACCAGCCATGTACCCCGCGGTGCGCGCCACGGCGCGGCCACTACTTGGTGGATCCCCATAGACATCGATAATACGGGTTTTTAGTACCAACATGCCCAGTGTCCGACCCATCGTAATCTGAAAAATCAGCACATAGAGGCAACCGATGCCGAACAGGAGCCCTAGACCGCCCATCAGAGCCGGGTGGCTAGCCAAAAACAGGTCGAGCCAATAATCGGGGCCCTGATGATTGCTGGCCGGTAACTCCAAGCCGGCCGCAAGGCTGCTGAGCCAGATGAGCACCAGCGCAAGCGGGACCACAACGGCCAGGTCGACAAACGCCGCCAGACCACGCCGCCAGAACCCGACCACGTAAAATGTTCTTTCTTTCCTACGTGTTCGACGCGCGCCGGTGGTCTTGGACGGAGCCGGCTCGGGCGAAATCGTCGCAACCGCCGCGCTGACGCTGGCGATCGCCTTCTCCTTTGCCGACAGCTCTTGGCCGTCGGCCACGACCTCGGGAGTGGCCTCCTCAGGGCCTTCTTCGTCGGGCTCCGCGTCTTCGGCGTCTTCGCCTTTGGCGTCTTCGGCGTCTTCGGCGTCTTCGGCGTCTTCGGCGTCTGCTTTACTGGTGGCCTTGACCGGCTCCTCAGATCCCGCCGCCGGCTCATCCGAGTCGTCGTCTAACTCGTGGCCATGTCCTTCGTGGTCGTTGGGAACGGTGGCCGCCGCGTCAATCTCTGACGCTACGACGGCTTTGGCCTCCCGCGGCTCGTCCTGTTCCTGCTCGTCCGATTTGTTTTCGTTCGTGTCGTCGCTCATCCGAGGTCGCCCAGCTCGTAGCCAAGTATCGAAACCGCCGCCACGGCAGCGGTCTCAGCCCGTAGAATACGGGGCCCTAACCCCGCCGGCAAGAACCCGGCAGTTATCGCCGCATCGACCTCTTCGGTTGTCAGTCCGCCTTCGGGGCCAACGAGCACCGCAATGTCGGCTACGCCCTCCTCAGGCACCACAGAACGAAGGGACCGGCCGGTGCTGCCCTCCCAGAACACAATCTTGAGTGCGAACTCCTGTACGTCCGCGAGGGCAGGTCCCAGAGTATCGATGGGCGCGATTTCCGGCACCGCTCCCCGACGGCACTGGCGGGCGGCCGCCTGGGCGATGCTCTGATAGCGGTCCCTGCGGGCCAGGGCCTTGTCGCCCTCCAGCCGAACCACGCAACGCTCCAAGGTGAGCGGCCGAATCGATGAAACTCCGAGCTCGACCAGCTTCTGGACGCACCACGCCATGCGCTCGCCTTTGATCAGTGGCACCAGCGCGTGAACTCGGGCGGCACCCGCTCGAATATCTTGGGCTGGCTCACACGCGCCAACATCCAGCACCGCCTCATCAGCGCCAACCTGAGCGATTCGGGCCGTCGCCTGCCGCCCCGCTCCATCGAACAACTGTACGGCGGCGTCCACCCGCAGGCGCAACACCCGCACCAGGTAGTGAAAGTCGTCGCCGTCGACGGTCAGCGCACCCGCCACCAAACGGTCGGGAGCTACATACAGTCGAGTCGCCATCGCGCCTATGCGTGCGGCCGACGCATTTCCACGCCCGACCACTCCATGTCGTGACGGGATGGCCGGACCTCATCCGTGGTGAAGCCATGGCGCTCCTGGTACACGCGCGCGACCTCATCGGCTTCGGTCGAAAGCAAGCCCGACAAAAACAGGCGCCCACCGGGGGCTACGCGGGCGGCAACGTCGGCGCTGAGCTCGATAAGAATCGGCGCGCGGATGTTGGCCAGTACGAGATCAAAACCTCGGCTCAACGCACCCACCAGAGTCATGGTGCACTCGACCTGGTTGCCCACGTTGTTCTTCGCGGCGTTCTCGGCGGCGGCGCTCACCGCGCCTGGATCCGTGTCGACGGCGACACCCCGAACAGCCGGCCATAACTTCAGCGCGGCGATAGCCAGAATGCCGGAACCGGTGCCGACATCGACAAAGCTCTTGGGCGCGAAGCCATCGTCTTTAGCCAGCTGCATGGCGTCCAAAACCAAGCGGGTCGACGCATGTGCACCAGTGCCGAACGCCTGCCCCGGGTCGAGATTGATCAACACGTCGTCGGCGCTACTTTCGCTCCAGCTGTCGATATTCTCCCAGCTGGGCACGACTACAATCTGCCGGGTCAAACGCGTGATGTGGAAGTAACGCTTCCATGCATCGCGCCATTCCTCTTCGGGCATGGCCGGTTGCACGACCACATCGTCTGGGGAAATCGCAACCCCGCGCTCGGCCATGGCGGCCACGGCGCGCTTGGTTTCCGCCAGAACTTGCTCGCCGTGTTCCATCAATACCCAGAACACGATCTCATGCTCGCGGAGTTCCGTACCGCTATGCGCGGCTGGAACCTCGGAGCTAACGAGCGCAGCTATCTCTTCTAACTCGGACGACTCAGTACGAATCGCTATCTCGAGCCAGTCAGTCATGATGTGAGTCTCGGGGGTCGATGACGCGGCGGACTAACGCTCCGCGTACAACAGCAGAAAAGAAGTAGTACTAGCGGCCGCCGGTGACGCGGCGTTTCATCTCGCGGCGCAGGCGCTTGCGAGCTTCGCGCATCTTGCGCTTCTTCTTCACACTCGGCTTCTCATAGAAGCGGCGACGCTTAAGCTCCTGCAGAATGCCCTCTTTGGACATCTTCTGCTTGAGGATTTTCATCGCCTTCTCGAGGCTGTCTCTGACGTCGACTTCGACGGGTTTTCCAAACAACGGTTCCATAGGTGCTGGGATCTAGCCTGATCCACAGCACCCGGTCAAGTGCTCGTAACGTCACGGGGACCGATTGCGTCTAATCAGACGGCCAGGCCACCAATTCGAGCCCACAAAATGGGCCCGGGTAACAGGCGACTCCCCGGGAAGCCGGGTCGGTGAGCTTGGTAAACGTCCTGAATTCTTAGTCCGAATTTTTCGGGTTCTACATGTAACGGATTAGTTTTACTTGACTGTAATTACGGCAGGGGGCAACCTTCTGTGAGCTGGGGGACTAGTTTTACGAGCGGAACAGCGTTCAAGCCCCCGGCGCGGCTTGAAATCATTAGAAGGAGGGTGCGTGTATTTCAAGGGCGTGAAAGTGTTTTCGGCCACAAAGGCCAAGGAGCGCGAGGGGTTGGGTGACCAGGTCACCAGGTGGATTCGAGGGAATCCAAACTGCGAAATCGTCGACAAGATCGTGACCCAATCGTCGGACTCCGAGTTTCATTGTCTGACCATCACGTTGTTCTACAAGAACAAGACCGTGAACTAGCCTCTAGTCACAGGCTAACTCGTTGAGCGTGCACGTTTGTCGTGCGCGCTTTTCGCGTTTCGGCCCAAGGGTGAAAGTAGCCGGCCCTGCACCCGTTTTAGTGGCAAACCTCTTAGACTCGTGGCCCGTCAAACGGGATAAGAATTCTTGGCCTCAGCACACCGCTGAGCCACTCCGGGAGTAGAGATTCAATGCGCAAACGATGGATGTTCGCGGTGGTCGGCGCCGCGATGCTAGCCCTGTTGCCCCTCACACTGACGGCACAGACAACCAAGAAGACGCTGGGAGTGAAGCTGCCAGCGATCAAGACGTGGAAGATGAAGAACGGGCTGAAGGTCGCCTACCTTCGCCTGAACAAAGCTCCCGTGGTGACCGTGCAGGTCTGGTACCGGGTCGGCTCAAAGGACGAAGCGCCGAACCGTCGCGGCTCGGCACACATGTTCGAGCACATGATGTTCAAGGGGACCACTCACGTTCCGCCCGAAGAACACGCGCGACATCTCAACCGCCTCGGTGGCTACGTCAACGCGTTCACCCGCGAGGACACGACCGCGTACCACAACACGCTGCCCAAAGAGTACATGGACTTCGCGATCAAACTCGAAGCCGAACGCATGCGAAACCTGGTGTTCCGCAAAGAGATGATCGACAAGGAACGCGAGGTCGTGAAGACCGAAGTGCGCCAGCAGGAAAACCACCCGGTGTTCAAAGGACTGCTCAAGTTCCTCGAGCTGTCGTTCTCCAAGCATCCCTATGCATGGACCGCGGGCGGAGCGCTCAAGGATCTGGACAACACCACCGTCGCTGACCTCAAGAAATTCTACGACGCGTACTACGTGCCCAACAACGCCATGCTCGTCGTCGTCGGAGACGTCAGCGAAGCGCAGGTACGCGCGTCGGCCAACAAATGGTTCGGCAAAGTGAAGCGCGGCAAAGCGCCACCGCGTCCGGCCAACGAAAAGACCGAGCCCAAACAGAAGAAGTCGCGTCGCGTCGTCGTCGCCCCGGGCCAGGTCGGCATGGTCATCAGTGGTTTCCATATTCCGGCGGCCAAACACGTGGACATATACGCGCTGCAGGTACTCGGCTTGATCTTGAGCTCTGGCCAGTCCTCGCGCCTACATCAGCGCCTGGTGGAAAAGGACAAGATTGCTGTGCAGGCCAACGGCCAGGTCGTTATTCGTGAGCATCCCGGACTGTTCGGTTTGTTCGGTCTGTATCTGAAGCGCTCATCGGGCCCCGCCATCGAAAAGGCGCTGATCGACGAGATCGAAAAGATAAAGCGAACGCCGCCCACACCACGCGAACTGCGCAAAGCCAAGAATCAGATACTGGCGACGTTTATTCGCGGGCTGGACAAGGTCACGGACCTGGCCAGTCAGATCGGCACATCGTGGATCCTGACCGGAGACTCGACTCAGTGGGTGCGGGACCTGGCCAAGCTGCAGAAGGTGACGCGAAAGCAAATCCAGGACGTGGCGAAGAAGTACTTCATCAAATCCAACATGACCACGGTCGTGATTCCGCCGGTACAGCGGGGAGGCTCCAAATGAACCGCTTGATCAGCGCAGTCGCAATCACCGGTCTGCTCATCGCCTGCGGACCGGGCACCAAACAGGTCGAGGTAATCCCGAATCTGCCCGGCGATGGCAGCGAGCACACGGCGAAGCCGAGGCTCATCAACGACAAACCCGGAAAGAAGACGACGGCGAAGTCCAACCCGTGGGCTGGCCGCAAGGATCTGATCAAGACGCCCAAGCCCAAAGAGGCACGCGCCGTGAAGCTGCCGCCGGTCAAACGGTTCACGTTGACCAACGGCCTCAAAGTGATCGTCGTAGAGAGCCACGATCTACCGCAGGTCGCGTTTCAGCTGGCCATCCGCTCCGGCGGAGAGCAAGCACCGCTCGACAAAGCGGGGTTAGCCCAGTTCGCTGCCGCAATGCTGGTCCGCGGCACCAGGACACGCAGCGCTCTCAGTATCGCCAAACGAATCGACTACGTGGGTGGAACCCTCACAGGCGCGGCCGGGGCCGAGGCGACGGTGGTCTCCTGCGCGGTGCTCACCAAGGACCTGGGCACGTGCACCACGCTGCTGCCGGACGTGGTGGCGAACGCGAACTTTCCGAAGAAACAGATTCCGATGATCCGCCGCCAACTTCACACCAACGTGCGTCAACGCAAAGACAGCGCCGCGGATCTGGCGAGCGCTCACTTCACCAACTTCCTATGGGGCGACGACCACGTCCGAGGCCGGCCTATGAGCGCGCGCTCCATCGAACGCATCGAGCGCAAGGATCTGGTCGCCTGGCATAGGACACAGTTTCAGCCGCGCAACGCCGTCATGGTCGTGGCCGGCGACGTCAACCCCAACAAACTGCGCATAAAACTCAACTGGGCGTTCCGCACATGGCGCAACAGAGGCGCCGCGCCGAAGAAGAAGACGTACAAGCGCAAGGAGCTCACCGGGATCAAGATTCGCCTGGTCGACAAACCCAAGCAGACTCAGTCGCACATTCGCATTGGCCACTACGGGGTCGGTCATCGCGACAAGGACTTCTACAAGACGCTGGCATTCAACTACACACTTGGCGGCGGTGGCTTCTCGTCCCGTTTGATGAAAGTCGTGCGCTCCGAGGGTGGCAAAGCCTACGGTGCGTCATCCAGCTTCGACCGCCGGCTCGTCGCTGGCAACTTCGCCATCACCACGTTCACACGCAGCTCCGAAACCGTGGCGACGATCCGACTCATCCTGGGCGAGCTGGCCAAAATGCAGCGCAACGGTCCCACGGACAAAGAGGTTGTGGACGCCAAGACTGGTATCTCCGGAGGGCATTCGACGCGCTTCGAATCCGCCGCGGCTGTGGCCGGCGCGATCCTCTCGGCGGACCTTCATGGGTTCAACGAGGGCTACGTGCGTGACTTCGCCCTGAAGATCTCGCGCCTGGACGCTAAGGCCGTGCGCAAAGCCGCGCGGGCGCATCTTGATCCGAAGCACCTGGCGATCGTTATCGTCGGCGACGTGAAAGTGGTCGGCCCACAACTCAAAGCGGCCGGCTGGGGCGCTGAGCTGCGCAGCCACCTGACGCCGGTCGCCAAGGCCGACAGCGCTAGCGCGACGATCACCAAAGCCGACGCCAAGAGCGTGCGCGCTGCCAAAGCCATACTCGGACGGGCCCTGCGCACCAAGGGCGGCCGAGCCAAGTTGTCAGGCGTGAAGACGCTGCTCATCGAAGGCAACGCGACGCTCACGACCCAGGGCCGCAAGATCCCGGCAGTCCTCAAACGTTGGTTCGACTCGTCTGGCAAGATGCGCCTGGATATGTCGCTGGCCGGTGGAATCTTCTCCACCAGCACGGTGATGGTCGGCGGCAAAGGTTGGGTCAAGCAGTCGCGAGGCAAGAAGAGCAAGGTGCAAGACCTGCCGGCCCAGTCCCTTGCCCTGGTCAAGAACCAGTTGTGGCGCGACCAGGAGTTCGTGCTGCTGCGGTTCGCCGAGAAGGGCGCCCTGGTCGCTAAGCTCAAGGACGTGAAAATCGACGGCGTGGCCCACCATGTGGTTCGGGTCGCAAAAGCGGGCGGCAAGATCTGGGCGGTGCTGTACATCAACAAGACGACCAACCTGCTCCGCCGCATGACGTATGCCGAGCAGGGCGTGCCCACCGAGGAGAACTACAAGAAGTACAAGAAGGTCGGCGGGCTGATGATCGCGCACTGGCGCCAAACCAAGAACGTGCAGGGCCAGCTGCTGGCGACGGTCAAGAAGGCCACAATCAACAGCAAGCTCAAAGCGACCGTATTCGCCAAGCCAAAGTAGTCGAAAGGCGGTACAAATAGCCGATGTTCAGCTCGCTGCTGATAGCGATGTCCTTGCTCGCCGCCCAACCGGGTGGTCAGCCAACAACGACAACGACAACAACCACGACGACACCGACTACCGCGAAGAAGAAACTCGCGGAGCCGGCGCCGGCGCCCATCATCACGTTGTACACGATGGGTCGCGGCGAGCTGATGGTCGAAAAGTTCGGCCACGCCGCGTTGTGCGTCAAGTACCGCGCCGGCATCAACGAGCTCGGCCAGATGTGCGAGTTCCCCAGCAGCTTGCCGCCCCAGGGCGTGACCAACGCGATTCGCAAGCTGTGGATTCGCCTGCGCAACTGGCCCGACTTCAAGGACACGATCGAAAAGATCGATCCTAAATGGGGCCCGGCCGCCTATTGCATCTGGCGCCATCGAGTTGCCATGCGCAACCGGCACCAACAGGTCTGCTACAACTACGGCACGACCGACTTTACGGACCCGGTCGGCCTCGGTTGGGGTTTTCTACGCGGCCGTTCGAAGTTCTGGGTTGACCCGCAGTTCTTCAGCTCACTATTTCGAATCTACTCACGCAAAGACCGGTCCCTGTGGAAGCAAGTGCTGCCACTCAAGGCGGACAAGGCATGGGCGACGGCGCGCAAGCTCGAGCATGATGTGCTCGACGAAAACAAGTACTACAACTACCACCACTTCTACGACAACTGCACCACCAGGGTGCGCGACATCGTCAACGATGCTGTGGACGGAAAGTTGAAAGTCGGCACCGATGGTCGGGTGGGCATAACGTTCCGCGAGTTCGGTGGTGAGGGCTTTGCAGACGCAACGTGGCTACAGGCGATCAGCGATTTCTTGTTCGGCCGAGGTGGCGACGTCAAACCAACCCTGTGGCAGGCGATGTTCCTGCCGCGGATCATGCGCGAAGAGATCGAGCAGCGCGTCGGGATCAAGGCCGTGCTGGTGTACAAACGCAAAGGCCCGGCATTCAACAACGACCCGGGGAACTGGGGCCGTCACTGGACGTTCCTGTTCATCGTGCTCTTCAGCTTTCCGCTGATAGCGAGCGTCATCTGGGGCCGGTTCCCGCGCGTCGGTGTGTGGACCGCGTCCGTGGTGCTGGCCTTCGTTGCGCTACTGGTATGGGCGCTCGCCGGGGTGAGTACGTTGTACGAGTTACGTGTGAACGAGGCGTGCCTGCTGTTCTGGCCCACCGATGCGGCGCTTCCGTTCTTAACGGCGGACAGACGGAAGAAGTACGCTCGGATCCGCGTCGGCGGCGTCGTCTTGGTTTCGTTCCTCCTGGTCGTGGGCCTGTTCAGGCAACCACTTTGGATGCCGATCCTGCTGGCGTTCGTTCCGCTGTTCACCATGTCTCGGTTGTGGGAGTTGATCCCGCAAGTGGCCGCGCGCGCCGAAGAGAAGCGCAAAGCCGCAGAAGAGAAGACCGACGAGACCGACGAGACTGACGAAGCCGACGAAGCCGACGACAAGGACGAAAGCAAGCCGAAAAAGAAGTCGACGCCTAATGTCGCGGCGATGCAGGCGAAAAAGAACAAGAAGAGTAAGAAGCGTAAGCGTTAACGCGGCGCTGAAACACGACCACAGCACGCCCAACGCACGTCCATCGAGGAATGGGCTAAGCTTCTGGCATGAGCAGCTTTGTTCAAGGCTGGGGCTTCGTTACCACCGCCTTGCTCCTGATCACCGGCGTGTTTGGTTTCGCGCTGTATTCGCTGCGCCGCGAACTCAACCACGTCAAGGCTCTGACCGACCACCTCAGCTACGACATCATGTCCGCCGACGACCCGGACATCGAGCGACCGGCGCCGACCATCGCGGGTGACTTGCTGCGCGACGAAATCAAGGCCGTAGTGAGTTCCAAGGACGCGAGCTGGGCCAACAAGCAGATTCGCGGATGGGAGATGCGCACCCAGCGCCTCGAACCGGCGTTGGCGTTTTGGGTCGACTTCCTGCGCCAACTCGGCCTGCTATTCACCGTGCTGGGACTCGGGCTGTCGTTGGCGGTAGAGCGCGGGAACGTGGAACAACTGCTGGCGCCACTGGGTCTGGCCGTGTGGACGACTGTAGCCGGCCTCGCCTACAGCGTTTGGCTGACCGCTCAGTTCGGCATGAAGATCCCCGTGTGGGGCGACACCTGTGAAAAGAACATCGAGGCCTGGCGAGCAAAGCGAGGTCACAACGGGTGAGACGCCGCAACGTTCCCAAGTACGGCTCGCTGACGTCGCTGCTCGACGTGCTGTTCATCTTGATGTTCGCCTCGCTAGCCCAGGCGGCGGCGCTGGTGGAGAAGGCGCGCGAGCAGCCGACCCGGACAGAGAAACGTTCGCCGGACGAGACCGTGAGCGTGCCGGCTGGCACTAGAGACGCTGGAGTTGGCAGCTCAAAGGATGCAGGCGCGCTGGATGGTTCGGTAGCAGCGGCGAGTCTGGCCAAAGACGCTGGCGCGGATCCGGGCGCTCCCAGACAGAAGCAACTCTACGACAAAGCGATCGACAAGCTGACCAGGAGCTTGAAACGACGACGTCCCATCTACGCCCACGTGTCGGCGTTCGGTGCGCTCGAGGTGCTGGCCTACACCGATGCGGGCACGGACAAACGCGTGCAGGTTTCGACGCCGCTGGTTCACAAGTCTGCTGATGTGGACGTCGAATGGGTGTATCGCAACGACGGCATCTGCAACATCGTGCGCACCCAACTGAAGCTCGACAGCCTGGAGAACGAGCTCATCGTCGTGGTCATCGAGAACTCAGCGGATCCATCGGCGCAGAACCTGGCACTGATCCGCGGCCTGAAACTAGAAGCCAGCCGCTGCGACAAGAAGGGCCTGCTCCACTTCGAAGCCCCCGACTCTGCGTCGCTACCAACGCCGCCAACGACACCGTCCCCCACGACGCCACCGGCAACAAAGGCCCAGCCATGAGCAAGAAAGACAAACGAAGAAGCCGTTTCATCCTGGGCGCCGCGGTCGGTGCAGCCCTGGTGATCATGGCCTTGTATTGGCGGTGCAGTGGCCGCGGAGCTGGCGTCGGTTCCGAAAAGAAAAACGTCTCGGTACCAACGAGCACGAGTCAGGCAACACCCACCAAGAAGACACCGACCCCACCATGCGAACTGCGCCTGGACAGCGAGGGCCTAAAACTCGACCGCAACCCGGTCGAACTAACCATCGCCGTGACCGCGTGCAAGAAATCCGGCAAGGCCAACCTCTTCATCACGGGTGGAGCCAACTACACAAAACTCCAGAACACCCTCGCCACCCTCAAACAAGCCAACATCCAGGTAACCGAAAACCGAAAACACCCCAAATGAGGGGTCAGGCTATGGTGACTAAAACCTGCGAAATCAAACGGGTTTTAAGGCGTACCGCGAAAACCCAAAGCCCACGAAAACGGTGCGGACGGAGTTTCGCGGTACGGCCGAAAAGCCGTTAGATAACAGGGGGATTGACGGGGGTAACCTGACCCCCGGGTGGGGGTGGTTTGGGGTTAGTTGGAGGTGTTGGCGTGGGCGTCTAGGCGAGCTTGGGCCCAGTCGGCGCGGGCTTTGAGGTTCTTCCACTCGGCGTTGGGGTCTTGATCCCAACCGTCGAGTTCCCCGGTGGCCGCGGCCAGGTCGGCTTGGGCTTCGCTGACGTCTACGTCGGAGCCGACGACGCAGCTTTCGACGAGCACTTCGACGGCGCCGTCGGGGCTGACCCGGACGAATCCGGGGCCGACGGCGTAGACCGTCTGCTGGCGCTCGCCGAGGGTGAGTACGCCGGGGTGCAACGCCGTGAGGAACGGGATGTGCCCGGGGAGTACTTCGAACTCACCCAGTTCGCCCGGCGCGGTAACCGCGTCGGTTTCGTCGCTCGCGATCGACCCGGTCGGGGTGACCACATTGACGTTGAGTATGCCTTGGGATTCAGCCATGACTTAGCCCGCTTTCTTGGCCAGCTCGTCGGCTTTCTTGAGCACGTCGTCGATGGTACCGACCATGTGGAAAGCCTGCTCGGGGATGTCGTCGTGCTTACCCTCGAGGACTTCCTCGAAGCTACGAACGGTCTCGGAGAGCTCGACGTACACACCTGGAGTACCGGTGAAGGTCTCGGCGACGTGGAACGGCTGGGACATGAACTTTTCGATCTTACGGGCGCGGGCCACGATGGCGCGGTCCTCTTCGGAAAGCTCGTCCATACCCAAAATGGCGATGATGTCCTGAAGGTCTTTGTAGCGCTGAAGCACCGACTGAACTTCGCGAGCAATCTTGTAGTGGCGCTCGCCGACAACGTCCGGCGAAAGAATCGTCGAGCTTGAGTCGAGGGGATCGACCGCGGGGTAAATGCCTTTCTCGGAAATGGCGCGGTTGAGAACCGTCGTCGCATCCAAGTGAGCAAACGCCGTCGCCGGAGCGGGGTCCGTCAAGTCATCGGCGGGAACGTAAATGGCCTGGACCGAAGTAATGGAACCCTCTTTGGTCGAGGTAATGCGCTCCTGCAAACCACCCATCTCGGTGGACAGGGTCGGCTGGTAACCAACAGCGGCCGGAATGCGACCGAGAAGCGCCGATACCTCGGAACCTGCCTGGGTGAAACGGAAGATGTTATCGATGAACAGCAGCACGTCCTGCTTGTCCACGTCGCGGAAGTACTCGGCGCACGTGAGTGCCGACAGAGCGACGCGGGCGCGGGCTCCTGGGGGCTCGTTCATCTGACCGTAGATAAGAGCGGTCTTGGACAGCACGGTTCCGCCACCAGCCAACTTGGAGTCGGCCATCTCGTGCCAGAGGTCGTTGCCCTCGCGGGTACGCTCACCGACACCAGCGAACACGGAGTAACCACCGTGCTTCTTGGCGACGTTGTTGATCAGCTCCATGATGAGAACCGTCTTGCCAACACCGGCACCGCCGAACAGGCCAATCTTGCCACCCTTACGATACGGGGCGAGCAAGTCGATGACTTTGATGCCAGTCTCGAACGCTTCGACCGACGTGCTCTGGTCGACGAAGGGGGGAGGCTGGCGGTGAATCGGATCGCGCCGCGTGTGCTCGATTTCGCCGCGTCCGTCCACCGGCTCACCGATGACGTTCATGATGCGACCGAGAACACCCTCGCCTACCGGCATGCTGATCGGGGCGTTGGTGTTGGTCACCTGCATCCCGCGAACGAGACCGTCCGTGGTGTCCATAGCGATGGCACGCACGGTGCGCTCACCAAGGTGCTGAGCAACCTCGACAACCAGGTTATTCGAAGCATCGCTAATAGCAGGGTTGGTGATGGTCAACGCCGTGCCGATTTCCGGCAAGTCGCCTGAAGGAAACGAAACGTCAACGACCGGTCCGATGACCTGAAGAATCGTGCCGACTGAATTCTGAGAAGTAGCCATGTGTCTTATCCCTTAAGCGACTCAGCGCCCGAGATGATCTCGAGCAACTCTTTGGTAATCGCGGCCTGACGCGCGCGGTTGAACTGGAGTTTCAATTTGTCGATCATTTCGCCGGCATTGCGCGTCGCGCTGTCCATGGCGGACATACGAGAGCCTTGCTCCGACGCGATCGATTCGAGCGATGCACGGAAGATACTGACCTGGACGTATTGCGGAATCAGGTGCTCGAGCAGCGCCTCTTTGGATGGCTCGTAGACGAAGTCGCCACCGGCCCCGTCAGCTGCTGGGGCTTTATCCCTGGTCGCGATTGCCGTGGACCGCTCGAACTCTTCGGACGATCCCGACGCCTCTTCCACGCCACCTGCATTGATGGGCAGGAGCTGCTTGACCACGACTTCCTGGGTCATCGCGCTCTTGAACTCGTTGTAGACCAGGAACACCCGGTCCACATCGTGGCCAATGAAGTCCGCGACGACGTGGTTGGCCAGCTCGCGCGCTCCGGTGAGCGCATCCTTGTTGGTCGGGGCTGCTGTGTAGTCGCGAATGTTTGCGCTGCGACGCTTGAAATAGTCGTTACCCTTGCGACCGACGATGCGAAGGGAAACGTCCGAGTAGTCAGACAGGTCCTCTTCGACGAAGGCTTCCACCCGACGAATCAACTGAGAGTTGAAACCGCCAGCCAGACCACGGTCACTGGTGAGAAGCAGAATTTCTGCTTTCTTACCTTCCCGCTGCTCCATCAAGGGATGGGCATCGGCGCCAGCACGACCGGCCAGGTCGTAGACCACGTCTTCAATGGCGTCGGCGTAGGGCCGAGCAGCAACGATCGCCTGTTGCGCTTTGCGCAGCTTGGCGGCCGCGACCAACTTCATCGCCCTGGTCAGCTTCTGGGTGTTGGTGACCGAGGTGATGCGTTTGCGAATGTCTTTGAGAGACGGCATTGACTATCCCTACGCGCTCGCCTCGACGGAGAACTGTTTGGCGAACTCGGTAAGCGCGGCTTTGAGCTGCGTCTGCAGAGCATCGTCGAGCTTGCCACCCGAACGCAGCGAGTCGAGCAGGTCCGCCTTGTGCGATTTGATGAAGGACATCAATTCCTTCTCGTAGCGCAACAGCACGTTGACCGGGTAGTCATCGATGAAGCCGTTGGTACCGGCGTAGAGCACGATGACCTGCTCTTCCATGGCGAACGGGCTGTACTGAGCCTGCTTGAGCAGCTCGGTCATGCGCTCACCGCGGGCCAGCTGCATCTGCGTCGCTTTGTCCAGGTCGGAACCGAACTGGGCGAACGCTTTCATCTCGCGGTATGAGGCGAGCTCCAAACGCAGCTTACCGGCGACGCTTTTCATCGCCTTGGTCTGAGCGGAACCACCAACGCGGCTAACCGACAGACCGACGTTTACCGCCGGGCGAATACCGGAGAAGAACAAGTCGGCTTCGAGGTAGATCTGACCGTCGGTAATGGAAATGACGTTGGTCGGAATGTAGGCAGAAACGTCACCACCCTGGGTTTCGATGATGGGCAGAGCCGTCAGGCTACCGCCACCTTCGTCGTCGTTGAGCTTGGCGGCGCGCTCGAGCAGGCGACTGTGCACGTAGAACACGTCACCCGGATAGGCCTCGCGACCCGGCGGGCGACGAAGCAGCAAGGACAGCTGGCGATAGGCAACAGCCTGCTTGGACAGGTCATCGTAAACGATGAGCGCGTGGCGACCGGAGTCGCGGTAGTACTCGGCCATGGTGACGCCGGTGTACGGCGCGATGAACTGAAGCGGCGCAGCGTCGGATGCACCGGCGACGATGACCGCCGTGTACTCCATGGCACCAGCGGCCTGCAGCTTGGCAACCACCGAGGCGACCGTGGACTGCTTCTGGCCGATAGCCACGTAGAAGCAGTAACAGTTCTGGCCCTTCTGATTCAGAATGGCGTCGATGGCGACGGCAGTCTTGCCAGTCTGGCGGTCACCAATGATGAGCTCGCGCTGGCCGCGACCGATGGGAATCATCGCGTCAATCGCTTTGATACCGGTCTGCAGGGGCTCGTGCACCGACTTACGCTCGACGATACCGGGCGCCTTGATCTCGACTTTGCGTTTCTCTTCGCCAACGATGGGCTTGCCACCGTCGATGGCCTCACCAAGGGCGTTGACGACGCGACCGATCAGCTCGTCGCCGACCGGAACCTCGACGATGCGACCAGTGCGGCTGACCGAGTCACCCTCTTTGATCGACTCGAACTCACCAAGAAGAGCAACACCGACGTTGTCTTCCTCGAGGTTGAGAACCATGCCCATGACGACGTCGCCTGCGGAGCTCTTGAACTCGAGGAGCTCACCGGCCATGGCGTTGGACAAACCGTAAACGCGGGCGATTCCGTCACCGGCCGTAAGCACGGTACCCGTTTCGATGATCTCGACCTTCTTGTCGTAATCTTCGATTTGCTTGCGGATGATGTCGCTAATCTCTGCGGCGCGAATGCTCATGACTGTTCGTTCCTATCGACGTTGGTATTGAAATGTTCTCGGGGTTGGCCCACGCGAACATAAACAGGCGAAACTGACGCTAACGGTTGAACCCCTCGCGGATGCGATCGAGCTGCGTGCGCAGGCTGCCGTCGTAGACGACGTCGCCGACCTTGGCGACGACTCCTCCGAGCAGTTCGGGGTCTTCTGACTTCTGCACTTCGACGGACTTGCCGCTGAGTTTTTCCAGGGCTTTCTTGACCGAGTCGAGTTGCATCGGGGTAAGGCGAGTGGCCGACACGACCGTGGCGCTCACGCGGCCGGCCTTGTCGTCGATCATCGCGTCGAGCTCGCGAGCGATGTCGGGCAAGACTGCGACACGATCGCGGTCCAGCAGAAGCAACGTGAAGTTGCGAACGATCTGACTTGTCGCCAGGCGCTGAAACAATGCCTGAAGAACCTTCTTACGCTCGTCCCGAGTGAACGCCGGATTGGACAACGCCGCGCCAAGCTCCGGGGAGGCGAGGAACGTGTCGGCCAATGCGCGAACTTCGCGCCCCATGGCTTCGTACTTCTTGCTCTCCACACCGATGTCGAGCAGTGCGCGGGCGTAGCGACGGGAAAGGCTTCCGGAGATCATGATGCGGGCTCCTGCGGGCGATCCGCGGGCTTATCGAGACTCGTGATGAACGTGTCTACGAGGGCGTTGTGGTCGGTTCCGGTGGTGCGCAGCTTGAGTAGCTTCTGCGCAACTTCGGTCGCCGCGGCGACGACTTCGCGCTCGAGCAGTGCTTTGGCGCGCTGAATCTCGGCGTCGATGCGCAGCTCAGCATCCTTCTCCATCGCTGCGGCTTGCGCCTTGGCGTCTTCGAGAATGCGCTCGCGCTCGGACTCGGCGGTTTTGCGAGTCTCGGTGAGCAACGCCTCGATGTCCTTTTCGACATTGGAGATGCGCTTGGTGTAGTCGTCGAGTTTGCTCTTGGCCTCGTCCCGAAGCTTGGCGCTCTCGTCGAGCTGCTGTTTGATGGTGTCGTGCCGACCGCTGAAATACTTCTTCAGCGCGGGAACGACGAAGTAACCCAGGATGCCGGCATACAAAGCAAAGTTGGCGAACATCATGCCGACCTTGCCCCAGTCGTAGCTCTTGCTAGCCGCTAGGATGAGTTCGTTCATTAGGCCACGCTCCGTCCGAGCAACTTGCCAACGATCTGGTTCGCGAGCTCGTCTGCCTTTGGCAACAACTCGGCTCGTGCCGCTTCGGTCTCCTCGTGGACCTTGGCCTTGGAGCTTTCGATCGCGGCGAGCGCCTCGGCTCGCGCTTTGCCGGTGACCTCTTGTTCGTGGGTCGCGGCTTCGGCGCGAATCTTCTGTTGTTCAGCGTGGGCCTTCGCCCGCGCCGACGCCAACTTGGTCTCGTAGTCCGCCAGCTGACCATCCGCCTCGGCGGCCATCCGGTCGGCTTCGTCGCGGGCACCAGTGATGCCTGCATCGCGCGCCTCGCGCATAGCCAAGTACGGCTTGAACAATAATTTGGTCGCGATCAGCGCCATGAAAACGAAGATCCCGAACTGTAAGAATACAGTCCCATCGAGATCGATGATGGGGTGTTCGTCTGCGGAAGCGATGTTGTACAGCGACGCCAACTGCATGGGAGAACCTCTTGAAAACCGTATGCTTGCCTAGAATTAGGCCGGAAACGGGCCGCTGATAACATTGTGGCTCGCACCCTGTCAACCAAACGCTGGACCGGCCATTTACATCCTTGGATGCCCCCGGGGTTGGTTTCGAACCACCGCGCGTAACGCTGTTGAACAGGTCCCTAACTGAGGCGGGAGTGAACTAAGTTCCTGCTCGAGACGCCAAGAAAGATCAACGGCGTGCGGGGCTCGGCCACGTTCGGCTGCGACAATGCGCCACACCCGCGGCTGGTATGGTGTTCACCTTGGGGGCCCTCAGATACAGCCGCGCGCGCCTCGCCGCCTCGCTAGTAATAGTAGTAGTAGGTGCGGTCGCCGGTTGCCGGGACCAACCGACCAGGGCGACTGACCGTTCGGCCGCCAAGGCCCACGCCGTCACCTCCCCAAAGCGGGACGCAGCTCCAGCCAAGCCCGGGCCAGCAAAGAAGCCCAAAGCACAGGCCAGCCCGAAACCCGCCCCACCCCGCGCCAAGGGTTGCCCGGCACCACTTCGCAAAAGCCTGGCCAGCCGCGCAACCTGGACCAAGCGGGATCGACGCACGCCCATCGTCGACGGCGAGCACAATCTTCAGAGGTTCTTCCGAGCCTGGACCCAGCTCGTGATCAAACCAGATCCTGGCCAGAACAAACTGCGCGTGGCGATCTACGGTGACTCGAACACTCAGGGGGATTGGGCGGCCAGCTTCCTGCGCAAGCTCCTGGGCAAGCAGATTGGCATCGGCGGCCACGGATTCGTCGGCCTGGGTAAACCCAATCCCTGGTACGAGCATCGCGCGATTCGCACGACGCCGAACAAGCAATGGCGCACGTTCTCGGTGTCGCCGCACAGCGGGAAGACCAGCGCTCCTCTCGGCCATTCAGGCTTGGTCAGCGTGGGCAAGAATCCAGGAGCGAGCGTAGCGATCCGCCCCGCAATGGGTGCGGAGTCTCCAGTCGTCGACAACGAACGCTTCAGCCGCATGGAAGTGCACTACCTGTGTCATCCACAAGGCGGCAGCTTTCGCGTCACCATCGACAACAAACGAGTCCGCGACGTGGATACTAAATGCGCAACGCCGAAATATTCGACGGTCACGTTACGCACGAAACTCGACCGCCATCGAGTCAAGTTGGTCACACAGACATCACGTGTCGTCGTGTTCGGCGCCGTGTTCGAGAACGACGAACCGGGCATTGTCATCGACGGCATCGGCATCAACACCGGCAACTACAAGTGGCTTCTGCGCGCCGACGAAGCCATGTTCAAGGCGGGCCTGCAGTCACGGAAATACGATCTAGTCGTGCTCGCCACAGGAATCAGCATGTGGTCCGAGCTCGATCACTTCGGCCTCGCCCAGCGACTCATCGGGCGCATTCGGTCCGCCCTGGGCAACGACGTCTCTATCCTGGTCATGCCGCCGGGCCCATGGGGTGATCGCAAAGGCGACAAGGCGTTCTTGCGTAGCCACATCTTGCGTGTGGTCAAAGAGAAGCGCGAAGTCGCAGCACGCAACCGCGCCGCTTTCTGGGACTACTTCGCGGCCATCGGCGGCAAACGCGCGCTGTCCAAACTCATCGAAAACAAGCAGATTTACCGGGATTTACTGCACTTCCCGCCGATCACCCACCAGCGCATGATGCGCAGGCTGAGCGTGGCGTTGAACGTGGAGTACGCGCATCATCTGAAACGCGCCGGCTACGACTGTCAGTAGCGCAGTTTAGCTTTGACCAACAATGGATCGAAACGCGGGGGCCGTGTCGATCGCGCCCACGCAATTTTTGGGGAGGAAACTCCTGCGTTCAAGACGGGTAAGGAGAGACGAGTTATGGGGAACATGAAATCGAAGATGTTCTGGTTGTCGTTCGCCGGAATGATGAGCTACGCACCGACCGCGTTTGCCGCGAGCAAGAATGCCCGCATCGGCTGGAGTCTAGCGGGTGGGGCAGTACAGATCGTTCTGGGCATCACCCTGGCGATCGTCGCCATCACCATGGGCATGAACATTCTGGGCAAGGTGCTGCCCGAGGTGCAGATCAAAGATCAGCTCAAAGCTATGAACAAGTCGGTCGCCCTCATGGCAGCCGGCGTCATCATCGCCTACACCAAAGTGCTGTCAACCGGCGTCTCCCAAATGGGTGAAGCCGTCGCGTTCCATCAGAGCTGGAAAGCGTTCGCCGGTGGGCTGGTCAATGTAGGCGTCGCATTCGGCGTCGGCACGATCGCGATCACCTGGGCGTTCAAAGCGCTGTCCAAGGTAACCCCGGAGTTCGTCATCGCCGATGAGCTCAACAAGGACAACGTCGCCATCGGCCTGTTCTTGTTCGGCGTGCTCTACGGCGTCTCGGAAATGATCGCCTCGGGCGTCAACGGCATCGGCATGCCCCTGTCGTCGGCGTTCATGGATCTGTTCTAGGGCAGATCTTCTGGCCGCGGCACCAAGAGCCGCTCCATTTCTTTCGGTTCGAATTTCGTGAGTCCACCGGCGTAGGTCCTGCCTTCGTCGGTGGATACACTTCCATTCAAATACTTCGCCAGCGCCGTAAGTCGTCGAGCGCTCATCGGCTGTCGCGGATACAGACCGTGAGCGATGTTGATGTGACGGGCGCCTGCCAGGTTGCGCACGAACGCCGGAGGTCGCCTCGCCATGTAGGTGGCCAGAATCGGCGCGGGCTGGCGCAATTTCACCGACCACCAGGGCGAACGATGGCGAGCGACGTAGCCACGATCAGCTTCACGCCCCCGAGCCCAGGCCAGAAATCGATCGATGAGCTCACGCTCGCGAGGGCTGAGTTCGTCCAGATCCTGGGGCAGGTCGACGATGCGCCGCAGCTGGTCGTCGTCGCGCAGATTGGCGCCAGCACCAAACAGCTCTTTGGCCCGGGTGATCGCAGGCTGCATGAACCGGGCGGGCACCGGCGGCGTTTCATCGCCGACGATCCACACGCGATTGGCGCCGGTGACCTGGCCCCGGTGTACCCGGCATAGCTCGCCGAGTTCGATCATATTGGCGCGACGCGACCGCGGCCGGCGTAGCAGGTCATTCCAGCGCTGACTCGTTACCAGGCGTTTTCGGCTGATCGGTCTACCGCCGCGCAAACCGGCTGCCAGGGAGCTCGCCTTCGCCAGCAGCCGCGCTCTGGCCGGTTTGTGAAGGTTGCCAACCTCGAAGCTGGTGATCACCGACGTGGTTTGCGCGTCGGCGAAGAGCTGTGCCGTTGGCGCGATGACATCGAGGCGACGCAATCCCAGAGGCCCAGCGAACAGCGCCCGTCCGAGCTTGCCGTAGTTGACGTCGAGCCACTCACCGGCCGTGATGAGCGAGCCGCGATCACCGGCGCGAGCGTGACATAAGGTCGCCAGAAAGAAATGTAGATGCAGTCCAGCGAGGCCACTGACCGGAAGACCGGCGGAGCGGGCCACGCGATCGAGCCAGCGCTTGTCCCTGGCCTGAATGTCGTGATGGCGCACATACGGCGGATTACCGATGAACAGGGTCTCACCACAACGTCGTGGCAGCTCGACGTAGCGGTAGTCGCCGACGATGACGCGGCTCCGCCGAGATAGCCCAGCACAGGACAAGTTCGTGCGAGCGATCAACGCGGCCAGCGGATCGAGTTCGACGCCAATGAGCCGCGCCTTGGGAAACGCCGCCGCAGCAGCCACGAGAAAACGCGCCGACCCGGTGCCTGGGTCGACGATGTGTGAGGGTGAGGACTCACGGGTGGCCCAGTCGACCATGGCGGTAACGACGCTCCACGGCGTGTACGTCGCACCCTGAGACCGACGCCGAGCCGGAGAACGCAGCTCGCTAAATAAGTCCCCGAGCGGATCTGTCCCCGTCGCCAGAGCGGCCGCGATGTCGCGTCGCAGTCGACTCCTGGGTTTCGCAAGGATTTCAGCACACAACGCTTCGAGTGCGCGCTCGTCGCGAATATTACTGAGTGCAAGTTCAGCGCAGGCCATGACTCGTTGGCAGCGTACGACGCCACATTTGATGCGCAAGTTTGTGGCGATGGCTCAGGCGCGCAATAATTGGGGTGTGGGGGCCACTCGTCGTGCGTTAGCACTGGCTGTCGCGATGATCCTGATCAGCGGATCGTCGACGGCAATTGCAGCACCAGGAATCGTCGTTGCCGACTTCGAGGCGGCGAACGAACTCCGTGGAGCCGCGGGTGCGTTGACCATTCTGGTGCGCTCGCATCTATCGACCCACAAGCGACCTGGAAAATCGCGCGCGCAGCTCGCGGCCGCGCTCCCGGGAACCGGCAAGCTGATCGTCTCCGCGAGTCAGGTCGCGACGGTGCTCAAGAAAACCGGCGCCGATCGGCTCGTGACCGGCACGGTGAAACGGGACGGCGTCATCTTCCTGGCGCTCACCCTGAATATCTACGACGCGGCCGGTAAACAGATACACACCTTCGTAGTCAAAGGTCCGCGTAGCGACGTGAGCAAGCTCGCCGAACAGGCGGCGACCGGGGCCGCCAACAAACTCGGTGACGAAGTATTCCCCGGCACACCGCGAATCTCCGTTGGCCAGCTCCGACCGTTCGCTATCGCCGCAGCAGGACTCAACGCCAAAGACACGGCTCGCATAACTCAGGGTGCGCACGCCATGCGACGTGGTGTGCCGGTCCGGGTCCGCGCGGCCAAGGAAATCGCCCTCGCCATCGTGGACAACCCGGCCGCTAGCTTTGAAAGCCGAGTCCTGGCTGCCATGTCCGCAGGCGAGCTCAAGGTACTGGAGCGCCTCGCGCGAAAAGGTGGGAAAGAGCCCGACGCTGCTGCCATCGCCGCGGCCGCAAGCATCCATGTAGCCATCGCAAGGCTAGACATGAGCGCGGCAAAACGCCGGTTGGAGCGAGCCCGCAAGCTGAAGCACAACTTGCTCGGCCTCGTGCGGGTCGAGTACGCCCACCAGAAACGCGACGAGCGTACCCGAGCGAAAGCTCTGTGGCCGCTGCTCGAACCCACGCCATACATCCCTGCCCTGGCGTGGATTGCGGACATGGCCCCCAAAGCGTTTTCGGCCACGACCGAGCGCCTGCTACTCAAAGTCGCCAGAGCGATCAAGGCCACGCATCCGGGATTGGCGTCTGCCCTGGCCCTGCGCGCGGCTCGTGCCGGTGGACGTCTGCTGGAGGCCATCGGCCTGATCGACATCAACGAACTGGATAGTCGGGAGATCAACTCCATGCCCTCAGCGATCAACCAGGCGATCGCCGCAAAGATGGCAGTCGGTTATCGACTGCGCTCAGAAGTAGATGCACGCGCGGGCAAGATCGACCTCGCCCTGGACAACGTTGCCAAGGCGCTCAAGCTGGATCCGACGAACGCAGCGGCCAAAGCCCAACAAGCGGCGTTGCTCAAGCTCAAAGGCGGTAGCGACACAGCCGCACCAGTCAAGCCGACAGCAACCGGGACAGACCTCGCCAAGGACCCAACCGCGAAGAAGACCGCCCTGGTCGACCCGTCACTACGCGCGCTCGCTCAGGAATTGGAGAGTCTGTTCAACGCGTTTCCAGATCTCGCCGGTCGCAAGTTCCGTCGTCTCGCCCTCGCTCCGCTTCAAGGGAGTCACGAACCGTTCTACAAGTGGTACCAGGTCAAACCGCAACGCCTGCGCGACGGCCTGGCCTTGGCGCTGAAATCCGCGCCGTACAACATCAAGGTTGTACTGAGCGCGGACGACCACACCGATCCGCCGCAGGCATCGGAGCTCAAGCTGATGCTCTCGTCCCTCAACGTCGACGCCGTTCTGCTCTACGGACTACGCGCAGACGGCAGCAACGCCCGAGTAAGGTTAGTGCTGTACAGCGGTAGCAGCGGCGAGGCGACCGAGTTCTCCCAGTCCATTCCGGGCAAATCTGTGGGTCTCATCGGCTGGAACAAGACGTTCCTGGGCATCTTGGCCACGTTTGGTGCGCTCCTGCTGCTACTGCTGGTGTTCCGCATCGTGCGCTCGACCGGCGTCGTGCAGGTGACCATGGAAATGGATCCGGCTATGGAGGACGAAGCGTTTGCCATGCTGATCACGCGCTCGGAGACGCGGCCAAAAATCTCCGACGTGAAAGCACACGCTGGCAAGCTGCGCCGCGAAGGGTTCACCCGAAGTCGGTTCCAGGCGACCATGATCGGCAAGAAGACGGACTTCGACACGATTCCGATCGGGCGCTGGTGGGTTCACATCTACGGTACGTATCGCAAGGGAAGCGAATTCCGCCAGGTCGGCAAGGAAGGCTCGAAAAGGATCCGGGTCAAGCGCAAACAAACGACACGTACGACAATCGATCTAGTGCCAACGACCACCGAGTACCACGTGCGTGTGTTCGACGGAACCGAAGCGATTGCCGGCGCCAGCGTGTGGCTGAATGCCGAGCAGAAGAAGACGCTCAAGACCCCGGCGAGCGGTTCAGTGTTGATCGAGATTCCCAAAGGTACGCACACCCTGATGGTGCTCGCCCGCGACATGAAGATCGAAAAACAGATCATCGTCAAGGACACCAAGATCCACACGCTGACCGTAAACCTGGAAAAGGAACGACGCCTCGCGCAGGCCGCCGATGGGCTCGCCCTCGATGACTCGGACAACTCCGACGTGGAGATCCTCGATAGTAGCGGTCGCGCGGTGAACACGACGAAGGCCGAACCGAAACCGCAGCCGAAGCCATCGGCGAAAGCCGGGACCCATGTACTACCAGCTGGCAGCGGCGGACCGCCGACGACGCCCGCCGGTGCGGCAACCGCAGCGCTACCCGCCGGAGCGATCGCAAGCTCGCTCGACATTGGCGGCAGAGTGGCCACCGCCCTCGGCCCGGCTGGGGCGCCTTCGTCGGACTCCGCGTCCGGCTTGCAACGCTACCAACCCACGGCGGAACTCGGCCGCGGCGCTATGGGCGTGGTCTACAAAGCCCGCGATGTCACCCTCGAGCGGGACGTTGCGCTCAAGGTCATGAGCGACGAGATCAAAGAAATCCCGGCGGCGCTCACTATGTTTCGCCAGGAAGCAAAGGCCCTCGCCGCGCTCAACCACTCCAACATCGTCACCGTGTTCGATCAGGGCGAGGACAGAGGCCAGATGTTCATGGTCATGGAGTTCGTCGAGGGCACCACCCTGGAAGCCGAGCTAGAGAAGCACAAAGTACTGCCGATCAAACGCGTGCTCGACCTGGGCGATCAGATCTGCGCCGGACTCGCATACGCTCACGGCAAGCGTGTGATCCATCGTGACATCAAACCGGCGAACATCTTTTTGGCCGCCGATGGCACGGTGAAGCTCGGCGACTTCGGCCTGGCACGCGTCGTCAACGAGCTCCGCATTCGCAAAACCGAAGTCAAAGGTACGCCTCTTTATATGTCACCCGAGCAGATTCGCGGCTCGGACATCGACTTCCGCGCCGACCTGTACTCGGTTGGCTGCACGTTGTTCGAGTGCGTCACAGGTCAACCGCCGTTCATCGAGGGCGAGATTCTGTATCACCATCTGCACACGGAGCCGCCGAAGCCGAGCAGCCTGGCAGCCAACATTCCTCCGGCCCTGGAAGCGGTGATCATGGCGTGTATCGCCAAGGACAAGGACCACCGGTTCCGCTCGGTGCAGGCTATGCGTGACGCGCTTGGCCGCGTTCGCGTCTGAGCAGCACCACCAGCACGAGCAGAGCCAACCAGGCGTTACTGCCCCCGGAGCCGCCCGAGTCACAACAGCCACCATCTTCGCCGCCGCCCTGGCCTGCATCATTGCCCGGGTTGCTACCGGCGTCATTGCCCGTGCCCGCGTCCGGTCCGCCACCAACACTGACGACGATTGTCTGGGACGACGCACAGGTCTCGTTGTCCCTCGCGTCCTTGGCGCAGACACGGTAACTGATCGAACCGGTCGCCACATCGGCGATGGTTGCCCGCCACAGGTACTCGCCGTACCAGGACATGGCCCCGGTCTGCTCCGCGCCGCCATCGACGCTCCATACCAGGTTTACCTCAGCCCAGTCGTAGGCCTTGGTCGGGCTCTTGTTGTCATGGGCGCGCACGCGAATGACGACATCGCTGCCTGTGCTCGCTGTTGCGACAACCTCGACCGGACCGACGACCGGTGGGGCTGTATCAACCGGAACGTCGACACCAAAGAACACTTTGTCCGGCGACGCGAGTTCGCCCTGGCTCATGACTACGTCCAGGCGCCCATCGCCATTCAGATCCGCCACCGCCAGACCGAGAGTGCCCGGCGACGTGGTTCCGGTCATAACCGTTTCTTCAACGCTGAAGGTTCCCGCCCCCTGGCGCAGCAGTCGGTCAGACCCGCTGAGCGAACCGATCAAGAAATCCGCGTCCCCATCCGAGTCCGCGTCGAGGAACACGATGATGTTGTCGTCCTCGCCCAGGTTTGCCGCCGCGGGCCACAAGCCGGCCGTGCCGTCCGTGAAACCTCCGACGCCATCGGCGACGAAGATATGCTCGCGCAGGCCGGTACCGTCATTGATCGTCACCAGGTCCAAGAAGCCATCACCGGTGACGTCCATGGGCGCGAACTCGTAGTTGTTGGTGAACTGAGGCAGCTTTGACGACGCGTCGGTGAACGTACCGGAACCGTCATTGTGAAACAGAAAGCTGCCGGCAGATGACTTGGACGAAACCAGCACATCCAGATCGAAGTCGTTGTCCACGTCGACCAGTTCCATGTCCCACGAAAACCGAACGAGCAAGTCCGGCATATGAGTCCCGGTGGCATCGCTAAACACGCCAGTGCCGTCGTTCAGCCACAGCCTCGTCCGCCCGCCACTGTTGGTTTGTGGGTTGCCCGAGCCCCAGTCCACGAGCACCAGGTCCAGGTCGCCATCGCCATCTACGTCGCCGACGGCAACGTCGCCGCAACTACCCACCTGTTGAGGCAAGTTGGTCGCGGTGACTTCGGTGAAGTTGCCCGCGCCATCGCCCAGGTACAGGCGGCTCTGAGTTTGGTAGGTGGTGCCGACGAAGATATCGACGTTGCCGTCGCCGCTTACGTCGCGCACTTTGATCACCCGCGCCAGATCGGGCGTGGCCCCGAGCAGCACACCAGTCGCGTCGGTAAACGCGTTGCCGGCACCATTGTTGAGGTACACGCCGTTCTGTTCAGGAGTGCCCGGCGTCCGATAGTTGCCGCCGTTGGCGAACAAGATATCGACGCGGCCATCACCGTTGACGTCAGCGAGCTCTACTTTGTTGGACCAACCACCGGTGGTACCGATGGTCTCTGATGTTGAGTCTTCCCACAGCGCCGCATGGGCGGGAGCCGTCCATGCGACGATAAAGAGCGCTGTGAGAACGCGCCGCACTACCAGACAGTGCAGCGTTTGGCGGGATTCATCGGCGTCGCCTTCTTACACGAGAACGCCTTGGCGAAGTCTGGGATGCTCTGCAATGAACCGTTGACCCGGAAGTTAGGCGGCGAGTGCGGGTCTGTCTTCTGCAACATGCGCGTGCGCTTGTCGCGACCTTTGTAGCACCAGGCCTGACCGACCGAGAGGAAGAACTGCTGGTCCTCGGTGAAGCCGCCAGCGACGACTGGCTTTTGACCTGCACGCAACTTGCGGTACGCCTGCAGGGCGAGCTTGACTCCGCCCAAGTCCGCGATGTTCTCACCCAGGGTGAGCTTACCGTTGACCTTGAGACCCGGCAGGATCTCGTAGTTGTTGTACTGGTCGATCACGCACTGTTTCTTGGCGTTGAACTTCTTGGCGTCCGACTTCTGCCACCAGTTCTCCAGCTTGCCGCTGGCGGAGAACTGGGAGCCCTGGTCGTCGAAACCATGGGTCAGCTCGTGGCCGACGATCATGCCCATGGAGCCAAGGTTGACGGCGACACCCGCTTTGACGCTGTAGAACGGCGGCTGCAGAATCGCTGCCGGATAGACCATGTGATTCTTGAGCGGATGGTAGTAGGCGTTGACTGTCGACGCCGACATGCCCCACTCCTCGCGGTCCATGACTTTGCCCGCTTTGTTCAGCTCGAACGTGTGGCTGGCTTTGCGCGCCTTCATCATGTTCTCGATGTAGTTGCCGGGATCAATGGCGAAGTTGTAATCGCGCCACTTGTTGGGATAACCGATGAGGTAGGCCATCATCTTGCGCTTCTCGAGAGCTTTGGCCTTGGTCTTGTCCTCCATCCAGTCGTAGCCACTGACGTTCGCCGCGAACGCGTTGCTGATCGCGTGGACCAGACCTTCGGCGGCTTTCTTGGACTCGCCAGGGAACATGGTTTTGACGAACAGTTTGGCTACTTCGTCGCGCACCGCGCCTGTGGTCGCGGCGATGCAGCGCTTCCAACGTGGCTTCATCTCTTTTTGACCGGTGAGCGCCTGAAGCATCTTGAACTTCTCGTCCACGAACTTCTTGGGCAAGCTCATGCCAGCGGAGTCGAGCACCCGCCACTGCATGTACGCTTTCCACGCGACGAGCTCGTGACCGGCGATGAGCCCGTCCAGGCCCTCGACGAGTTTCGGCGTGCTCAGGCTGAGCTGCTTGACGTGGTCGGCGTGCATACCTTTGAAGTACGCGTTCCAATCGAACGACTTGGACATTGCCGCCAACTTCGCTCGGTCCACCGGGTTGTACAGCCCCTTGATGTTGTGCAGCTCGACCCGGGTCTTGTGCAGCTTGGCGATGGCGGTCTCAACCTTGACCACGTTGGCCGCGGCGATTTTCGCGTCCGCTTCGGCGACACCGATCAGCTGGAACATGCGCTGCACGTGGGCGACATACTCGACGCGGACCTTCTTCATCCGATCTTTGTCGCTGGTGTAATAGTCGCGGTCGGGCAGCCCGAGTCCGCCCTGGCCCACGTAGGTAATGTTCAGATTGGGATCTTTGAAGTCACTCTCGACTTCCATGCCGAACACGATGTCGAACCCGTAGCCGTGCAGGTTGGCCATGATTTTGACCAGATCCGCTTTGGACGCCAGAGAGCTCGCGCTCATCAAGTACGGCTTGACCGCGGCTTCACCGGTCTTTTCGATGGCCGCCTCGTCCATGCACGACGCGTAGTACTTGCCGGCCTTGTTGTCCGTCTTGGCCGCTTCATCGAGCATGCGCTTGAGCTCGGTTTCGTTGCGCTTCTGGATCTCGCTAAACCGACCCCAGCGGGACTGGTCTCCCGGAATCTGCGTATTTTTGAGCCAGCCACCACACGCGTACTTATAAAAGTCGACGCACGGGTCCGCTGAGCGGTCCAGCGATGACTCCGACAGGCCCACATTCTCGAGCGGCACGCCGCTGTTGGGATCGGGCTTCTTGATGTCGGTGCTGCCATTGCCACAGCTCGAGCCGACCAGGAACAGGGCGCCAATTCCAAGCAGCGCCTTACCATTGAAACTTCTCATCAAAATATCCTCCAGCTAGCGATTCCGCGCCAACGCGCGCACCCTACACCTTTTAAGGGGTTGGGGGAACACACGCCATGGGGCAGGCTGCCCCGAAATGCTGCACACAGCTGTTTGCAGCCGGTGGGAAAACCGCTTCCGGGGTGTGCATTTTCAGAGTGTTGCCCGGTCCGCCGGCCGGCACGGCCATTGCTCTAGTCAGCACCTGTGAAACGGACCCTCGTGCTGACATGTGCTTTCCTGATTCTCGTTGGCTGCCAGGCAGAGACCGACGATATAGCCGAGCACAACAGCGAGCTCAGCGGAGCCGCCGCCAGGCAGGCGCGCTCGGCCGCCATCCGCGACGGCGCCGGGGTCAAAGGCCTGACCAACGGCGTGCTCCTTGCCGGAATTGCCCAGGTCGAAACGGGCCTATCCCATTGCTGGTCCGAGGCAACCTGGGCATGTCAGGGCCCCAACTCGATCTCCTGTGGCGGCCCGGTCATCGCCGGCGCTTCCGACGGTCCGTGCTCGGCGCAGCAAGGTGGGCTGGGTATGTTCCAGTTCGACGGTGGCACTTTCGCCCAAACGTTGGCACGAGACGGCGAAGAGATCCTCGAACTCGATGGCAACATTGAACACGCTGTCGACTTCGTAACCCAGCGCGTCGTCGAAGAAGTGAGCGGCGTCGGCAACACAAGCGAAGCACTGAGCTGGCTCAACTCGATCAACGTCAGCGCTGGCGACCCCAAATTCGAGGAGTGGATCGAGATCGTTTCCTGTCGCTACAACGGCTGTTGTGGCTGCTCGAGTCAAGAGGGCAAATACCGGGACGCAACCATCGAAGCACTCAACGAGTTCGACCCGGGTTTCTGGGACGATGCGAGCGAGCCAGCCGAGTGCGTGCCGGTGCCATCGTCAGGCGCGGTCATCAACGAGAACGATGCGTGTGCGGTTGCTGGAGGCGATCCTCAGTGGTGGCGCGTTGTCAGCGACGCCGGGGTCGAAGGCCGACTGCTTTGGACACACACCACCGACAGCACAACAACGGAGAACTATGCCCAGTGGAACCTCGACTTCGAGGTAGCGGGGACCTACCGCGTCGAAGTCCACACCGACGGTGGAACGTATGGCGAAGCGACCCTGGCCGCGTATCAACTCGTCCGCGCCGATGGTGAGGACACTGTGGTCATCGATCAGTCCGCGATGGACGGCTGGCAAACACTTGGTGAGTTCAGCTTTGGCCAGGGCCCGGGCCAGTGGGTGCGGGTCGACGACAACACCGGCGAGCCCCTCGCGGGTCAGACCCGGCTGCAGTTCGACGCCTTGCGCCTAACCCCCGTCGATCCCATCGATCCGAACGACCCCAATGATCCGCGAAACCCTCCGGTCTCCGACGATCCAGACAACGATGACAACGAGCTTGGCGGCGGCTGCCAGTCGGCGAACGGAAGCTCACCGAGCTCTATCCTGATGTTGTTGGTCGTTGGTCTCATTGTGGGCTGGCGCCGCCGTAGCGCCCTGTATCAGGCTTCGTAACCGCCTAGGTAGCGGGCTGCGTAACTGCCTCGGAACATTTCTTACCCTACCCTTACCCCAGCAACTCGGCCTGTCCGGGTTAAGCTATTACTGGGATGGGGGAGTCTGAACACAAGGCCGGCACGCGCGTCGGTAACTATGTGCTCGGAGACCGCCTTGCCGTTGGCGGCATGGCCGAGGTGTTCTATGCCCAGACCGTCGACCGCCATTACGATCGCCCCATCGTGCTCAAAAAGATGCACGAGCGTCTTGGCAGCAATCGTGGCTTCGTTGAAATGTTCATCGACGAAGCGCGCATCACGACGCGGTTAGAGCATCCCAACATCGTCAAGGTCTACGACTTCGAGGCGACCGAGGGCGGCCTTTACCTGGTGATGGAATTGGTCGACGGCCCCGATCTGCTGGCGATCATCAAACGCTGCGCCAAGCTGCGCAAGCCGATCCCACCAGAGCTGTCGGCGTTCATCTCGTGTCATGTACTCGAAGCGCTGGACTACGCACACAGCGCCGAGGCGAACAACCGTCCACTCAACATCGTTCACCGAGACGTTTCGCCGAGTAACATTTTGCTCACACGCCGCGGCAAGGTGAAGCTCGCCGACTTTGGGATCGCCCGCGCGGCCGAGCGTCAACACGAGGCGCAGACCGGCACGCTCAAGGGCAAGTTCGGCTACATGTCGCCGGAACAAATTCAGGGCAACGCGATCGACGGTCGCTCCGACGTGTTTTCCATGGGCATCGTGCTCGCGGAGATGCTGATCGCCCGACGCTTGTTCTCCGCAGCCGGAGACGTCGAACGACTACTCATGGTCCGCCGCGGCGACCTCACGCGCCTGGAAAAGTACGGCGACCACGTTCCGCCCGAGCTGCTGGACATCCTTCGGCGCTCACTCAAAGTAAAACCCGACGATCGTTACGACACCGCCGCCGACTTTCGCGATGCGCTCACGGATTGGCTAGCTAGCTCCAACCGGCGCAGCGGCGCACAACGGCTGGCCGACTACATCAAAGCACTCGAATCGGCGACCGGCGATCTGACCATGGGACGACGACCGAGCTCAGCGGCGCCGAGTTCTTCACCGACCATGAGCGGCACCGAAACCCGAGTCGCCCGAGAAGCCATACGCAAAGCCGCGCAAGAGGGCCGCAAGATCTTCGCCACCGGCGGCGAGCCGTTCGAGAACCCGGACACCCTGGTGCAGAGCCTGGTGCTCGAGCCGTATCACGGCGGCGACACGGAAGTGTCATCGCGGCGCTCGAACATCATCGACCTCAAGGGCGGTGACTTCAAAGACGTACTACCGATCAGCGTGATTCGCGAAATCGGCAGCAGCAGCCTCACGGGCATTCTGACCATGGAGGATGGCGACGCAGTACGCGAGCTGTGCTTTCGTGACGGCGCCCCCGAGGTCGTGCGGACCAACGCACGTGACGAACGCTTCGGTCAATATTTGCTGCGCCGAGACCTGATGACCAAGGACCAGCTGCAGCGGGCACTCAGTGTCTTGAGCCACTTCAACGGCAACCTCGGCCAGGCGCTGGTGAGTTTGCGCTTGCTCAAGCCGGTGGACGCCGTGCGCATCCTGCACGACCACGTGCTCTACAAGTTGATCCAGAGCTGCGGTTGGCGGCGCGGCACGTTCCGCTTCAACGAGGGTGACCACCCGTGGCCCGAGCAATCCCAGGCCACGCCGACCAGGCAAATCATCAGCCAGGGATTGTCGTCGATTCCAAGGCCCGCCCTGGCGCAGTGGGCAAAAGAGCATCGCAATCACACTATTTCGTTCGACGCCGGCGAGTTGACGTCCTTCGACCTGGACGCGGACCTGCGCAAGCAACTGCTGCGCCTATCCAACGGCCAGCGCGCCTTATGGGCCGTGGCCAAACATGTACCAACGCCCCTGGGCCGAGGGCGGCTAATTGCCGCCGCGTTCATCCTGTCCAAATGCGGCATCTTCCGCTTCAGCGAAGCCAGCGAATAAACCCGCGAGGCATAGCGGTTATACTCCGCGGGCATTGGCGTCACCGTATCGCGACAAACGGTTTGTACAATCGATCAGCGACGAGCCCGTCGACGAGGTCACACGGCTCGAGGTTGTCGACGTTTCGGGTAGGCCCGGCAACGACGGCAACGATGGGCACGACGGCGCCCATGGCTCGGGGAGCGGGTCAGACGGCAGCGACGCGGGCGACGCGAAGCTAGCCGAAATTGGCGCCGACGCCGGCAACATTCGCGTGACCCTATCTACAGCGGGCACCGACGGCCTGGTCAAGCTGGAAGGAGAGACGCACCGACCCGATGGGATCAGCAAGTCGGTGAGCACGACGTTCGATGTCGGTACCAGTGGCACCATCGATCTACTTGCTCGAGGCGGCGACGGCGGCCGCGGCGGAGACGGTGGACACGGTGGTAACGGTGCTCGCGGCAGTGACGGTAGGGATGCGACCCGGTACTCCAGTGGCGGCAACGGAGGAAGCGGCGGAGATGGCGGAGATGGCGGAAACGCCACTAGCGGAGCCCAGGGTGGCACGGGCGGTCGAGTCACCCTCATCGTCGACGACACCGACACCCAATTGCTCCTGCTCGCTGCCCACGACGTGGACGGCGGTGACGGTGGACAGCGCGGCCGCAACGGCTCCGGTGGTAGTGGAGGCTCCGGCGGCAGCGGAGGCAGTTCGCACATGTGGACCGAAAGCGAGAGCTACACCGACTCCAACGGCAACAGCCAAACGCGAACGACGTTCCATTCCAATCCTGGCGGCTCGAGCGGTTCGTCGGGACGAAGCGGCCGCTCCGGTAGTGCACCAGTCGCCGACGGCCGCGACGGTGCAGATGGTGGCTTCGGCATCGAAGTCCGCGCAAAAGGTGACATCAAACGCTACGACCGCTGTTACGACCTGGAACTCGAAGCGTTCAGTCACGAGAGCCTCAACGCCGACAGCGTGTACGAACCGAGCGAGACCATTCGCGTGTTCGACATCTCGGTGATCAATACCGGCGGCATGCCGACGCCTCGCCATCGAGACATCGAACTCACGCTCATGGAGAACGCATGGGTGGAGCCGACCGAGGATCAGAAGCTCCTGCTACCCCGCGGACTGCCACCCGGTACAGCGCACAAGTTCCACGATCAGTCCCTGAGCTTCACCATCGGCAACTACGTGCCGACAGGGCCAAGCGACCCGATGGACCTGGAGGAAACTGTCCGGCACAACGCGCGACTGCCCGCGATCAACCGCGACTTCGAGCGCTACGAAACCGGGCGCAGCCAGGCTCTGGGCGAGTTCGTGATCCGCTTCCCGGTGCGTGCGTCGCCGCTGGTGTCCCTGTACAGCCTCGCACCAGGGGAAGCGAGCCGGATCCGCTGGTCCATCACCAACCAGTCCCGCCGCGACCTGGGCCGCGACTCCGAATCCGCGCGCGTCGTCCGCGTCCGCCTGTATTTACAGAACAGTGAACTGAACGCCGAGCAAGTCACCTACACCGACGACACGGGCGAACAAGTGTCCCTCGAAGATGGCTTCACACGAGAGATCAGCCTGCTCGCCGCTGGAGAATCCGTCGACCTCGAGGGAGCGCTGGCGATCGACGCCAACGCACCGCTGTATCAGCGCGCCACCGTCTGGCTCGTGCTCGAACTCGGCGCCATCGACGAACCGGCCAAACCGCGACCGGTTCAGTTCAGGGACTTTCACACCCGCGTTGCCAAGCGTTACAACCATGACGACGACGCCGACTTGTTGCTTGTGGTCAACCACCGGACCACCGACGAAGAAATCGCTGCATGGAATGAGATCGCCGCGCGCTTGGGCTTCAAACTCAACACATGGGATCTGTCTCTTCAGGGCAAACTCGACCTCGACGTAGCCATCTCTGGCACGACCCTGGCCGAACAGTTCGCGGGCAAGACCATCGTTATCTGCAACAACGCCATCGAGACTCCGGTCGGCGACGACTATCCCGACACCTGCCTGGACAAGCACCAGTTGCTGGGAGCAGCGGCCGACGGGATCAGCTTTGCGTTCATCGGTGGCGCCGACACGTTCGACCTGCGCAAGCGCATGATCCCGACAATGGCCGAAGCGGAAGCAGAGGCGAGCGAAGCCGGGGAGCTGCTAAGCGGCCTGGAGCAAGCGCGCGGCAAGTTCGCCGAAGCCCTGGCCGACGTCGACACTGAAGTCGCCGTCCACGATCGTCAATGGCTATGGCGACGGCCGAACAAGAGCGCGCTCTGGCGAGATGCCGCCGAGCTGCAGGCGCGACTACAACTCGAACATCCCGACCGTCGCTACCTGGTGGTCGGCGACTACGAGCGCAAGCTGGAGAGCAAATGGCTGTGGCTCAAGCGCTGGCGCCTCGGCTCACTGATGGTCAATCCCCTCCTCGACACGGCCAAGGGCTGCATCGTGCACGCCGCCACCGACGACGAGCAGGTACATTCGCCCAGTTACATCACCAGTGACGCGAACGTAATGACGTTGTTGCTGACGCGCAGCGTCGGCGAAAAACTCGCGCGGCTCGATGACTTGCTCTATCCCGGCGCCGAGCCCGTGGACATTTCGGACGCGAACGCAACGTTGATCGAGATGTTGACCGACGCATTGCTGGTGGACCTGGCCAACGAGCAGCAGGCCGTGCTCTGCTCCGGGTGGCGCAACGGGCTGTCGGCAAAGCAGATCGTGCGCAGCATGCCATTGCTTCGTAGCGTCGCGGAGTACTCGTTCGCCAGCGACTACCCTCACCCACCGGGCTCCGTGGGCGGTGACCTGCTGATTCGTTTCGCCGCACTGCTCATGTACGCCGCCGAGAGCCAGGTGCGTTGGTGGGAATGGCCCCTGTGGCGCTTACGTCGCTCGATCAGTTTGCGCGGGCGCACCAAGCGACTACTCAAGCAGTTCGTTGACAACGCGTTCGGCGCCCACGCCAAGAAAGCGCGCAAACACATTCGCCAGCGACTGAAACAGATCAACGCCGAGTACAAGCACGCACGCGAGCGCGGCATCACCCTGGAGCCCCCCTCCTTGTATAGCTACTGGCGACTGCGTCAGCCTCTGGAGGCAGACGGGATTACGACCGATGCCGAAGTGCTGTCGCACGCCCATGAGCGCACCCTTTGGCGCGACGAGATCGACTCGCTTCATGAAGCGGACCGAGCTATGAGCAGGCGACGAGCCTCCCTTACCGCGGGTAACCAGGACGCGCGCCGCGAGCTGCTCGTGGACGGGCAACCCGGCGAATAGCCGGGTGTTTTTAGCGCCAAAGGGGCGACGTCCTGTTGGTCGCGGAGCGCCAGAACACCTGGTAGGCTTACTACTGGCATGACGCAGCGTGGGGAACCCGACGAGGGGTTGGAGGCGACGATTCAGGCGGGTTCTGAACCGACGACCGATGGCATGGCCGCGACCACCCCGGCCTCCATACCCGAAAGCGCTGGCTACGCCGACACGATTCCACCCGATGCCCGTCCCGAGCGCATCAGCCGCTACATCATTCGCGGCGTACTCGGCCGAGGCGGCATGGGTGTCGTCTACATCGGCTACGACGCGAACCTGGAACGGGAAGTCGCGATCAAATTGGTGCGAGCCGAGGCGGCCGGAGGCAGTGACGGCCCCACCCGGCTCAAACGCGAAGCGCGCATCATGGCGCAGCTGTCCCATCCGAACCTGGTGACCGTGCACGAAGTCGGCGAGCACGAAGGCCAGGTGTTCGTCGCCATGGAGTTGGTCAAGGGCTTGACGTTACGGCGATGGCTGCGCAAACAAGAGCGCGAGTGGCGCGACATCGTCAGCGTCTATCTCAAAGCAGCCCAGGGACTCGCCGCCGCCCACAAGGTTGGCGTGATCCATCGCGACTTCAAGCCTGACAACGTAATGGTCGCCGACGACGGACGCGTTCGCGTATTGGACTTCGGCCTGGCGCGACCGGTTGATGCCCTGCCAAGCGCGGCGGAACTGACGACCTCCAGCAGCGACGCGCCTACGTCCTTGACCGTCACCGGTGCCGTAATGGGAACCCCCGCTTACATGCCGCCGGAGCAGCACGAAGGCAAGGTGACCGACGCGCGCGCAGATCAGTTCAGTTACTGCGTAGCCCTGTTCGAAGCTCTATACGGCGGACGACCGTTCGTCGGCAGCTCGATACTGGAACTGGCGAGCGCGACTACGAGCGGCGTCGTCACCGAACGCCCGGCGAACACCAAGGTGCCACGCAAGTTACATGACGCACTACTACGCGGACTCGAGCGCGACCCGAACAATCGTTACAGCGGCATGGACCAACTCATCGGCGAACTCGAACACCGGTCCGAGTCCCGCGGCAAGGGCTACATGGTCGGTGGGGCCGTCCTCGGTGTGGCGGCGGTTCTGCTGGGCGTCGTCCTATATCGCAGCGGTGGCTCAGCGGCAGCGGTGGACGAAACGTGCAAACCCGTGGCGACCATGCTCGACGGTGTCTGGGACCGACCGGCACAACAGCGACTGGAGGGACGGTTCGCCACGTTGAACAAGCCGTACGCCCAGGACGTGTGGTTGTCGCTCAAACGCGACTTCAACGCTTACGTTGGCGCCTGGACTTCGGCGCAGGGGCAGATTTGCGAGCAAAACGACCGGCGCGATCGGCTGCTACGGGCTCAACAGCTCACGTGCCTGGACGATCACATGTTGCGCATGCGCGCCCATATCGGCGCAACGGCGAACGTTGACGTCAACACCCTGGCCCTGAGCTTCGAGGGGCTCAACATTGCCAAGGCCACGGAGTGCCTGGACGCGCAGGTCGCCCGAGCCCGCCCACCGGCAGCCCACGGCGATACCGCCGACGCAGTCGACGCCCAGCGCATGCGCATCTATACGGCGCAGACGCACATTGCGACTCACCGGTTCGTGAAGCACTCGACGTTGACTCCACACTTGCTGGAGATGAAAGACGCGTCGGAGAAACTGAAGAAGATCGGCCACGGCCCAGCTCACGCTGAATCTCTGTTCTATCTTGGGCGCGCTCTCGGTTACGTGAACAAGACCGCGCAGGCCAAGAAGGTACTGGAAGCAGCCATCGACATCGCCGAAACCAATCGCGCGGACACCACCGTCGCCCGCCTGCTGATCAGAATAGTTCACCTACACGCGTTCAGCGGCAACGACGATAAGGACGTCACCGCGATGATCAAACGCGCGGAAACGGCGCTCAAGCGCGCGGGTAACCCAGCCATGCCCAGCGGCCAGTTCCTACACACAAGGGCGCACATCGCGAACCTGAACAAACAGTTCGCGACGGCCGTAACCCTGGCGAAGAAGAGCCACACTGAGTTCGCCAAGGCACTGCCGCCGCAAAGCTACCGCCTCGCCCTCATCGAGAGCGACCTGGCGCGGTTCGCCGGTCTGCGCAAACAACGCGATGTGCGTCTGGCGCACCTGAGCGTCGCCATCGATTCGTTCGAACGATTCATGGGCCGCAACCACCCGCGCCTCGGCCCACTACTGGCGCGCCTGGCGCAAGCGCACTACGCCAGCGACGACACGCGTCGATCGGGGCTGTCACATTTGCGGAGAGCGATCCGATTGCTCAGCTACGCCGGCGGACACCCCTCACCGTTGCTCGGCCGGTCGCTGGTGTCGACCGCCGAAACTCTTCAGCAGTATGGCCGCACCGCCGACGCATTCGCCGGGTTCGAGTTGGCCATACGTGCGCTTGAACCGGTGTTCCCACGGAGTGGATACGCGTTCGTTGCGGCCCTGGCCCAGGTGGGCGACTACGCCTGGCACCACCAGCTAGATGCTGCGGCCGCTGAGAAACACGCCGCTCGCTCGGTCGACCTCATGAAGAAGAACTACCCCGCCAAGAACCTGGCGATCATGAGACCACAGCTCGTCGTCGCCGAGATTCGACTGGCTCAGGCCAGGTACGAAGATGCGGCCGCGCTGGCCAACGCCGTACTGCTCGCCCCGAAACGACCGACCGGTTACGATGCCCCCCGACCGCACCGGTTCGTCGCCGCCGGTCTGCTCGCCAGAATTCGCGCCGAACAAAAGCGGGCACCAGCAGCGTTCGCGATGCTGAAGAAGATGACGGCCCTGGCCGCAGGGCCACGTGAACAGGCTCGTGCACAGGTCGTGCGGGGCCACGTCGCCTTGTCGCTGGGCCGATCGGGCAGGGCCATCCAGCGTTACGCGGCCGCGGTGAAGAGCGGAAACCTGAGCGCGTCGTCTGAGTCCCTGGCTCGCGGATATCTCGCGGTTGCCAGGGCCCGCGCCGGCCAACACACGACCGCGATCACCGAGCTCAGCGCCGCCGTCAGCCGCGACCCGGACAAAGGACACCCGCTAGGGATCATGGCCCGCGTCGAGTTGGCGAAGCTCATGTGGTCCCTGCGCCGCGACCGAGCAAAGGCGAAGGACTACGCCAACAAAGCGCGTCGAGCCATCAAACGATTCAGTCCCAGACGTAAGGGCCCGAAGAAGCAGATGGACAAGCTCCTCAAGTTGCGCTAAACGGGCGGAATGTCCGATTCCGAGTCGTCTAACGGCGTGCGCGCCCGCGTCATGTCCAAGCTGGGTGCCGCCTTCAACCGTGCAGATGAGCTGGGCGGCGACCTCCGCGACAAGCTCAAGGAGCGCTACGACGAATCCGAGCGAGCTCAGGGCATCGTCGCCCGAGTGAGTAAACTTCGTCCCGCCAAGAAAAAGTTCCAAGTGCGTGTCAAGCAGCGCAGCGCTGCCGAAGAGCAGGCGCCCGAGCAGACCACCGCGGACGCGCCGATGCCCCAGAAGATCTTCCACCAGGAGGGTCTGGGCAATCCAAACATCGCCGCGCAAATCTTTGGCAAGGACTCCTGCCCGTGGACAGGTCGCGCCATCAAGCTGATGGAAGACCGCAAGATCGACTACGACTACGTTGATCTGGAGCTGATGGAAGATCCGGCGCTGGAGACGAACCTGATCGAAGAGACCAAGCAGAACACGGTGCCGTACGTTTACATGGGCGGCCAGTTCATCGGCGGCTACCACGCCACTGCCGAAATCGATCGCCTGGGCCAACTTCAGTACGCGATCATGCCGCCTGAAGTGCGCGCGGCCCACCCCGAAGCCAGCAAGATCTCCATCGCGGCCAGGCCCAACTCCGACGAAGTCGCTCCTGGCGACTCCGAAGATCGCTAGCCGACGCGACGCGGACGCGGGCGCCAGCAGCAGTCAACGCAACGGCATCGCCGCTTCGAAGTGATAGTGGTCGTGGTGTGAGCGTGGATCTTTTCTCGGTGTGATCAGCCCGCGAAAGAAGGGTGACTTGATCACTTCACGCTCGACCGCTAGTAACAGCGGGTCGCCGCGTTTGTAGTCGCGCTTGACGATGTGTTTCTTGCCCTTGGCGTCGACGATTTCGTAGACGTCGATGGCCAGGCCGATAGCGTGTCGGCTGAGAATGCGGCGTCGCTTGACGCCACCGCGGCGAATCGATCGATAGCGATGAATCGTCGAGAAGCGCAGCGTGCGCACCCCGAGTCGACGGAGCATGGTCGCGGTCTCGGCGAAAGCGAGGGCCAGGTAACAATCCATGGTGAACGGCGGCTTGCGCCAAATCGGCTTGATGTCGACGCCGTTGAACGACATGGAACGAACTCGAATCGGCGTGGCGACCTTGCGCGTTCGCGGGGCGCGCTGCCAGCGCACACCCAACTTCGTCAGCCGTTTCAAACAGCGACGACCCGCTCGTTTCATTGTTTTGGACGGCGGCCACGTCCACCGCTTCGGCATGTTGAGCCGGCGTTTGGGTTTGGCCAATGCGGTGCTGGTCACAACAAGGACCGCAATGATCAAGGCAACTTGTACGAGCTTTGAGACCATTTCACGAGCGCGAACGTATCAATTAGTACGCCACCTGAGGAGTTCCCGATGAAATCTTACCCTACCTCCACGTTTCTACCACCCACACGCAACCTACCCGGTCTCGATAGCAGCGAGCTGTTCGGACTTCCACTGCTCGTTCCCGCAGACTTCTCCATGGAGTACACCAGCGGCCCCGTGCGGTCCATCGTAGGACCGCGATCGTTCGTGCGCCTGCAGCCTCTGACCGAGCGCGCGTGGATCATCGAGATCGGTGAACGCGCCCACGTCCACAGCAACAACAATGACGAGACGATTCACCGAGTCGCAAAAATCAGTCACTCGGACGTCCTGGACATCTACCAGGAAGTCATCTTGCAAGACTTCTTCAACTTGCGCGGCACCTACGTCAACCCGGCGGTGTTTGCCGGGGGACGCTCGTCACTGCGCGTCGTGGCCAACGGCGATACCAAGTTCGTGTCCGTATCCAACACGACGGTTCAGGAATTTCGCGATGTGGTCGCGGTGCTTTACGACATCGCCAACACCGCGGCGCACTGACCTGCAACGACTCACTTCGCACAACCCGGAGCGGCCACGTTCACCATGCCCTCCGGGTTGACGATGAGTTGTCCCGACATCCAATCCACCGCATCGCCCACCAGCTCCGCCCCCTCATTGCCGCCCAGTAGCTCGCCAAGACGGTAGAGCGCAGCCGATCGATAGAAGCGCATCTCGTGCGTTCGCCCGGCTTCGACCGCCGCGCGCAAGTAGGCCACGCACTGCTCATCTCGCCCTTGCTGCCGCGCGATTCCAGCGCGCAAGACCGCGCCCCACACCTTCGCGTAGCCGATATTCTCAGCCTCCAGAACACGTGCGTTCTTTACTGCCTCACGCAGGAGGCCCGCTCGATCGCCACCTTCGGCCGCCGCCGCCACCGCCAGTTTCCCTTGCAGAAACGCCGCCAGACAGCGCACGATCTGAATACGTGTGAGCAGCGACCGATGCAGCGCATCGAAGCGTTCGCTCAACTCCGCGTGCACCACCGATGCCCGGCCCATATACAGAGCCGACTCAGCGCGGGCCTCGAGCTCATACCAATGTTGCAGGTGGAACAGCCCCCCGACGGGGCCCCATTTGCCGCGCTCCAGGTTCGCCAGCGCGGCCTCCGGGTTGTCCCGGGCGAGAAAGATCTCGTTGCCGTACAAGCGCAGCGACGTTTCGAAGTAGCGATCGCCTCGGCGGGCCGCGTCGCGCAGGTACTCGTCGTACAACTCCGAAATCGACGCGAAGGCGCCCAGGTGACGCAGGGCGAACAGGTGGAACATACGCGCGTTGTTCAGCTCCCAGGTGCGGCCGGTGGTGTCCTCGCGAAATACATCGACCGAGCGCTGGAGCTTGTCACTAGCCAACCGAAACTCGCTGGAGAAGTAGTGCAGGATCCCACCGACCACCAGCGACCATCCGGTCAGAACAGCGCCACCGTTTTCTTCGGCCAGCATATGCGTCTGCTCGCTCAAGCGCTTAGCCCGCGCGAGTTGCTTCGATCCCTGGGATCCCAGGTACACGGCCTCAAGGCCGAACGCGCGAGCGACCCGTTCGTACTCGCCGACATCCAACGCGAGCCGAAGCGCCCGCACCTGAAAGTATGCGCCGCGCACGTTGTCCACCATGGACAGCCCATGAGACGCCGCCTTGAATACATCGACGCGCAACAGCTCACTGGCTGCGATCTCCTTCTTGTGCTTCTTGGTCCAGCGCAGCCCTCTTAGACGCAAGAACGCACGGTTCCAGAGGATTCCGGCGAGCGCGCGACGCGGACTGGCCGGCACCTTCACCGAAACCTCCGCCAACACGTCTTTGAGTGCTTCAAGCCCGGGCTCCACGTGGCCGCAGATCAGCAGCTGCTCGGCCGCTCGGCGTTTACACTCCAGGCGTGTCGTGCGGTCGGCGCCTTCGGCCGCCCGGAGCGCGGCGGCAGCAGCCTCGGCACCGCGGCCAGCGTTAACCAGGGCGTCGCTCAGTGAAACGTTCAGGGCGCGTCGTTCCTCTTCGTCCCACGCGCCGAGCCGAATGGCAGCCTCGTAAAAGCGCACCGCGCGGTCGAAGGCCAGCGACTTGCTCGCACGCTCAGCAGCCTGTTTGGCGTAGCCCGCGGCTTTGATCGGCTCCCCCGCCGCTTCCATGTGCCGGATCAACAACTCGGGTCGGCCCCCGCTGGACTCGAGGGCGATGCTCAGCCGCAAGTGACGAGCGCGCTGGGTGTCTTCTTGCAAATGATGCAGAACAGAGCGACGAACCCGATCGTGATAGGGCTCGACCATCTCGCTCTGGCGCAAGCCGACGCCGCGCACGAGATTGGCCGCGCGCAAAAGCGAGACCTGCTTGGTGAACTCCTCGAGGGGCAGGCGCGACGCAATGCGCAAGGCCTCGTCGGCCATGGGCGCACCGGCGAGCACGATAAGTTCGAGCAGAACTCGCGCCGGCTCGGGCAGTTGCTCGACACGTCCCCAGATCGCGTCTTCGAGACGAGGTCTTGATGCACCACCCGAAAGCACCGTGTGGCGTACAAGCTCGTCGATGAACAGAGGGTGACCCGCGGATTCCCTTACTAGATCGCCGGGGTCCACGTCCTGTACCTCCGCGCGGGCGATGAGTTTCTTTGCCAGAATGAACGCGTCCTCGTCGCTGAGCGCGCGTAGTTCTATTTCGTCGACGCGTCCCGGCAGGCTACCCCCCATGTGTGTGTGGGCGTCATCGGGCTGCTCGAGTACGTCGGCATTGCGCGACGACACCAACAGCAACAGCGGAGGCGGGTTGGGCGGACGCAGCAAGTCGCCGAGCAGGATCAAGCTGTCGCTGTCCGCCCACTGCAGGTCGTCGATGATAATGATGAGCCGGCGGTACTCGGCGATGTTGTGAAACAGCTCGCGCAGGGCGACGAACGTGCGCCGCTGCCGTTCCAGGTGGTCGCGAATCGGTCGATGAAGCTCCGGGGTTTGGGCAATCGCCTCGACTCGGCCGAGCACGGGGAACATGCTACGCAGCAGCGACGCCCCCCGAGGCAACAAAGCGATCGCCTCAGCCTCACTCAACCGCGCCATGTATGCCGCCAGGGAATCCACAACGCCGTCCAGCGCTTTGAACGGGATCGATTCACGTGGATAACAGCGCCCGGTCAAAGTGACGACGTCGCCACGCTCGACCGTGGCCAATTCAGCGAAGTGCTTGAGCAGCACACTTTTGCCAATACCAGATTCGCCGTGCAGGACAACGGTCACCGCGCTCGTGCGCGCGGCATCGAACGCGGAGCGCAGCTGAGACAGCTCATCATCCCGGCCGATGACCATCATGCCGTGGCTGTAGTGGGACGCCGTCGCCGGCGATGCCGACGCGCCCAGCCGACGGAGAATCTGCTCTTCGGTAGGTCGACGATTGGGATCGAAGCGCAGTAACTCTTTGCACAGCTCGTCCAGATCGTCGGGGATCCCACTGCAGCGCTCGCTCGGCGGCGGCGGCTCGGTGCGCTGCTTGGTCATCGAAATCTCGAACGATGTACCGACAAACGGCAGGTGCCCGGTCAACGCCTGGTACAGCATCACACCCACGCTGTACCAATCCGCGGGCGGACCGACACTCTTGACGGCAGCTTGCTCCGGGGACATGTACGCCGCCGTGCCAACGGCGTAGTCCGCCGCGGGCTGGGCCGATACATCGCTGCCGATGGCCAGGCCAAAGTCGAGCAGGACGGTGTGCCCGGAGGAAGTCACGAGCACGTTGGAGGGCTTGACGTCCCGGTGTACTTTCCCGGCGCTGTGCAGAGCCGACAACCCGCTGGCCAACTCGGCGAGAGAGGCGCGCAATCGATCTTCATCGAACTTGGCCTGGGGTAAGCCACCGACGAACGGGATCGTGGGCGACGTCGCCATGCGTTGCCTGCGACCAGAGTCCGGACGCACGTACGCCAGGAAGTTCCGCCCCTGCACCAGATCCATGGTGAAGAACCAGTGCTCGTCATGGGCGACCAACTCACCCAGGGAGACCAGATTAGGGTGCTCGACCCCTTGCACCGATCTGAACTCCTGCTTGAATCGGAGCAGACTATCCGGGTCTAGATTCTTGAGCGTCTTGAGCGCGACCATTGATTCGCGATCGCGATCGTAGGCCTCGTAAACGATCCCCATGCCGCCAGCACCCAGGCGCCGCCGAATCTCGAACCGGTCTGTCCCCTCGAACCCCACGACTTGGACTTCCGCACAGGAGCAAAAGCTCTGCGTAGTTTACCACCCGAGCGCTGGTTACTGGCAGTCGATCGGACCGAGGGGCACGTTCTGGTCGGCTGCAAAACCGATGGTCATGTCATCTAGATGACCAGTGCCAAGATAGAAGTGGACCTCTTCGGTCACGCCACCCAGGCGGTCGGTGTTTCCGGGGCCAGTTTCGTAGCCAGCCGCCGCGACGACAGTGGGCCCACCGCCGGGAAGCTGGACGATCATTTTGGTGCCACGCGCGGGCCGATCACTCCACATCATGTTGATGTACCAGGCCTCATCCAGGCCCGGCAGTTGCGCGCCCGTGGATCCCTGGCCGAACTGCGAACTCTCTTGCGGGGCCCATGATTGCGTGCGGGTCATCACCAGCTTAGACAAACCGAAAGAGGTGTTGTAGTGCTCGGGGATGCCTTGCCAGATTTCACTGGGCCACACGCCCGGGGCGAAGCCATCCTCTTCCGCTACCAAATGTGCCTCGAGCACCATGGCGCCCGTCGCCGGCAGGGTTACCGACGGTCCACCAATTCGATCGACCACGTCCGTGGTCATGGAGCAGTCACCGACGCCAGGCACGATGTAACCGATGTCCAGGGCGTACTCGCCAGCTAGCTCTCCCATCGATGGACTCACCCACGTATCGGCGACGATGTAGTACGTGCCGGCGGGAAGATGAGCTCGCACATCAAAGTTGCCGCGATCGATGCAGTCCCCCGAATCGAGGCTGCCGAGAATGTGCAGATCGATGTCCACGTCCGGGTTGTCGTCGGGGGTCGCCGCGCTGAGAAAACCCGCTTCGGGGAGCACGACTCGGTAGACTCGTTCGGGGCCGCTCTCGTCGGTTCCAGGAGCGCAACCGTAACTATCGAACGCGCGCGAACCGCTAGACGATGTGTCGTTGTCGTCGTGATAGGGAAACGCGTCTGGGCAGATGACTCCCGGCGGGCAATCGACGCCCCCATCCGCCTGGTTGCCGCCGCCGTCGACGCCGATACCGCTATCGACGCCAACTGGATTGGGTTCACCCGAACAGGCGATGCACAAGGCCGCGAAGGACGCCGCAACAACGGTTGTTCGATGGCTAGGCAAGACGGTTTCGGACATTACACGAGGCCAGTGTTGCCACAAGCGAAAAAGCAATGCACAGTCGCCTACGTGACGCAGACAGCAGTATCCGGCAAGCGCACGGTCGTGTACTTACTCGCGGGAGTCATCGTTTTCGCAGGGGTACTCGCGGCGCTCGTCAAGTTCGCCGCAACGGGCGGGAAGCCGGCGAAGAAGAGGACCAAGCCCAAGGTCACGCTGACCGATCCGCCGGCGCACTGGTGGATGCAGGAGGCTCCGTGCCCCATTGGCGCCAGCCTTAAGAACACCGAGCAACCTAAGACGTACTGGTGCGAGCTACCGAGCAAAATGAAGCACGGCTACTACACACGCTGGCATACGGAACAACTCAAAGCAGAGCGCGGTTCCTACAATCATGGCAAGCGCACGCACCTGTGGACCACGTGGCACAGCAACGGCAAACCGGCGAGCCGCGCCGGCTACCTGGACGGTGAACGCCTCACCGACCACGTGCATTGGAACGCAAAGGGTGAAGTGCTGAAGATTCTGCCGGCGCCGGAACCGTCGAAGACGAAATGAACGAAGCCGAATTCCATACGATCCTCACCTGGCTGGTGATCGGCGCTGCGCCCCTCGTCGTGCTGGGCCTGGTCTTCATCAGCGCGCCGTACGGCCGGCACGAGCGCAAGGGCTGGGGGCTCACGGTTCCCAGCCGCGTCGGCTGGATCATGATGGAGGCTCCGTGTGTGCTCGTGTTCGTCGGGACATACGCACTTGGTGACTTTCGTGGCGCGACGGTGCCACTCATCCTGCTCGGGGTGTGGCAGGTGCACTACGTGCATCGCACGTTCATCTTCCCGTTTCGCGCCCGGGTCAAAGGCAAATCGATGCCGGTGGCTGTCGCCCTGATGGCCATCACGTTCAACTCGATCAACGCATACATCAACGCGCGATGGATCTCACATCTGGGCTCCTACGGTGACGCCGTTCTGAGCGAACCACATCTATGGATCGGCATTGGTGTGTTCTTCATGGGCCTCGTGATCAACATCTCGTCCGACTCGATCCTGTTCCGCCTGCGCAAGCCCGGCGAGACCGGCTATAAGATTCCCCGCGGCGGCATGTACCGATGGCTCACCAGCCCGAACTACTTCGGCGAGTTGCTCGAGTGGTTGGGCTGGGCGATCGCCTGTTGGTCACTGCCCGGACTCGCGTTCTTTTTGTTCACCGCGGCTAATCTGGTCCCCCGCGCTGTGACCAATCACCGCTGGTATCACGACAAGTTCGACGACTACCCCAGGGAGCGCAAGATCATCGTTCCCCTGGTGGTTTAGAGCGCGAATTTTTTCTTTTATTTCCGCCCATTACAGGTCGTCGAAGTTGATACGACGGACCTAAACGCCTGTGGTTACGCGGACCTGTGCTTATACCGACTTTGTATAAGGTAGGCGCGATAATAGGAGAATGAAAGAAACGATAGAGACGAGTGAGTTCGAGTGGCGTTGCCAGGGGTGCGCCACGCTTTTAGGTACGGGGCGACAGGGTCGCCTGTTCATCAGCTTCGCCGGTGGCCAGTACGCCACCGAGCTGCCAGTCGAGGCCGTGTGCTCGCGTTGCAGTTGCTACAACTCGACCATCTTCCTGGTCACTCGTTAACTCGTTCGAAAGAGTTCATGGAACTCTGGGTCATCGCGAAAGCCGGCGAAGTCATCGTCGGCTTTCAGTTTGTCGACCGCGTCGTAGTTGTTTTCGATCGCGAGTCGAATGTAACAAAACACGTCGTCGCGGCGGTCGAGCTTGGCACTAACGCAGGCGGCGTTGTGATAGATGGCGGGCCATCGGCGGCCCCACGGGGTCGCCAACGCTAGCGCGCGGTCTGCTCGCGCGAGTAGCTCGCTGGTCTGTAGGACTTGCCACACGATGTTGTTGGCGCAGCGATAGAAAGCTGTACCCTTATATCCACTCATGCCCTCACACGCCAGGCCGTGCTCGTACAACGCGAATGCCTCGTGTGGGAACTTGGCGTGGATAGCGTAGCCGCAGTTCAGCATGTCGTCGACATCGGCCGGGACATCGCAGATGAGCTGAGTTAGCCGCGACACCTCCGCCGGGTCGGTTGCTTCGCAGATCTGCCGACGTAGTTCGATGCGCCGATCGCGTTCGGCGGTGATCTGCGTCTCAGCCTCGGCGAACACATCACTACCCAACTTGCCGAATGTCACCAGCCAGTGGCCGATCCGTTTGATCTGGCGCGACACGAGGCGGTCACCGATCCACTCGTTGAGCCAAACGGCGTAGTCGTGTTTTACCTGCTTGGGTTTCGGCGAGGCACCGTACCCGGCCGCGCGGTCTTTGGTTACGGAGTAGTTGAACGTAGAGAACATTTTCTTGCCAGCGAAGAACCCGACCGCTTCCTTGTCGTGTTCCCCCTTGGCCCGGTGGTAGTCCATGCAGACAACCAGGTCGTCTGGCGAGTAGGTCTCCAGGTGCCAAACCACCTCTCGAACCGCTGCCTCGGCTTGATCCAACCGGCCGTTAGCAATCAGCAGGCCGGCGAGAGGCGACCACCAATGGTGTGGATACGTGGGTCCCGCCTCCAGAACCGCATGACATAGGGCGATCGCTTCATCAACGCGTCCGCCATCCACCAGGGCTTGGTAGTAGTCCAGTAGACCGAGCGCACGGTCGGGGTAACGCTCCGCGAATGCACGCTCGTACCGCTCGTCCAAACGCTCCCCGGTATCTTCGGCGAGCAAGGCATGCCAAGCGGCTTCTAATTCGTCGATGGTCGGCCCGGGCTGCTCGGCGGGAGCGTCGAGGCTATCCTGTCGCGCCTGCCACAGTGACGTAACGTACGCGGAGGTTTCGGCGCACGCTTGACCGGCGGCGTCCAGTATGGGCACGACATGGCTGAGCGCCCGGTCCATCGTCCAGTCGTGCCACGCGTCGGTGCTTGTGCCGTACTCGGTGTCGATGGGTTTGACGACGAGCGTAATCGGATGGTTGTCGTGGGCGGCCATCAGCCACGCGTCGATGGCCTCGTTGAACGCGCGCCACTGGGCCGGTGATGGCAATTCCGGGTCGTCGTCGAACTCGCTGTCTGGATCGGATACATGCTCGTAGGCCGCGCGCACGGCCCACTGCAGGGAGCCCATGTTGCCAAAGGTAAATACGGGCCCCTGCCATTTCACGATGTCGGTCATGACCTCCGGCAACGCCGCCGCCAGTTGTTTGCGCGCCGCCGCCGGCACAGTCGCCGCGAACACGACCGTGCACTCCATGTGCTTGCGCGCCGCCGCCGTCCCGTGGCCAACGTAAGGAAACGCATAGCCCGGTTGCTTTCTAGCCCTGGTGCCCACGCCACGAAGTATCCCCTATCGCCGCGGTGCCAGCGCCGGTCGTGACACTTTTCCGGCCGCGCCCCAGCATGTGACACATGCCCTGCCATGGCCGCGACGCGCAACGCATGGAAAGCACGCGCCGGGCTCAGAGCCCGAGCCTGGCGCAGGGGTTGCAGAACTCTGGCCTCGAGGGGGACGTCTTGCAGCACTACCAGCGCTCACAACATCACACGAATCAGCCACACGCCGGGCTGGGGAGACAGCGCAACCGCCCGGACGTTGCGCAGCCACGTGGCGATGTCGATCGCTTCGACGTGGCGTTCAACCTGGACCGCGAAGACGACCGAACGTTCCAGCGCGAGTTGCGCGAGCGGATCTCATGGAACGGTTCGGGCACGAGCCCAGGGCTGCTGGCGATTCTCGTCGGCATTCCCGTGGGCGCCGCGTTGCTCACGTACGGCACGGGCAACGTTCCGTTCTTGCTGCGCCAGTCGGCAATGTTCACAGCCAGCTGGCTCGCGGCAGTCGGTGCCATCGTCAAGGTGCTCATGTTCCTGACGCCCCTATTCAACGAACGCTACAGCAGACACCGGGTCACCATCGATCAGTTCGGCCTGATCGATCGCACCGAGACGCGCAGCGTGAGCGCGGCGTGGGACGATGTGCGCCAGGTTCAGGTCACCGACCGACACATCGCGATCACCTACCAGCAGTCGCCGTGGCTCGTATTCGACGCCCTGTTGCTAATCCCAAGCAACGCGTTCTCGTCGTACCACCAACGCCAGGCGTTCATCGCCACCTGCAAACGCAAATGGCTCCAGGCGAGCTAGATACCCAGGCCGTTGTCGAGCAAGTAGACCATCATGTAGGCCTCGGCGGTTCGTTGCGGCCCGGGGCGTCCAGCCAGTTTCCGCGCGGTCATGCTGCGGTGTCTGCGAAAGAAGGAACGGTGAAGCGTGACCGGATCGATCATGTCCTGAACCACGCCACGCTCGATGGGCCGGCCGATAACGCCCCCCGCCCACTCGGCGTCAACGGCTTTCATGCCGTCATCCTTCATGCGCTGGCGCAGGATGCAAATCTCCTCGAACGACATGTCCAGTAGAAACTCTTCGAGGGCCTGACCTTCCTCGGCGCTTACGTTGTCTCGCGCGAAATAGTCGAGGAAGCCAGCCGCACAGTCCGCGGTTACCAGGCCCATGTACTCGCTCGTGCATAACAGGGTGCCCAGGTCCGCGTTGATCCGATTGCGGGCGCCCCAGGCGGATTCGAGCAGGGGGCAGAAGTCGTCGATCTCGATCTCGGCGTTGTTCCAAATGGAAACCAGCTGATCGGCGGCGCCTCTGCGCACGCCGGCGGTAAGATCCTTCTGTGTCAGCAGGGACAATAACAACGCCTCTGCGAGCTCGGTGTAAACCGACTGAGCGAGCTCGTCACGAAGTTGGCGATCGAGTTTGTCCCACTCCGGGTTCGTTTCGAGCTGGCGGTCAGCGGCGCGAACGAAGTCGCGTAGCAGTTGAATCTTGAGCACGAGAAAAGCGCGAGACAGCGTCGCGCGCGGCGGCAGCTCGAGCTCACCGGTGTAGCCATCGGACTCGCACAGCCGCTCGAGCAGGGAGTCGCGAGAGTGGGCGACACCTGCGAACTGATACCCATCGTCGAGAGACGGCGTCGTGTCGATGACTTCTTTGAGCGAGTGCAGCCGCTGAACGTGTCCGCGAATGATCGCCGCATCGGTGGGCGCCACGAACTCGATCGCCGTCAGCGCCAGTACCACTAGCGCGGTCTCTTCTTTGTCGAAGATTTGGTGCGCGGAACTCATCGCAAACCTGCACTAATGATACGCCTGGAAGCCGAAACGTGCGACCCGGATCGGGAATTGCTCAGTGGGTCAGGCCAGCCCAGACGGCTTTGCCTGGCAGATGGCCTTTTTTCGGTTCGGCAGGGCCCAGGCGCGAATCACACCGCCCTCCCCGCCCAGCTCCTGGTGCCGAGCCTCACTCACGGGAACGTTGGCAGCTCCGATGCGTGCACCGGACTTCCCTGGCTCGAACAACTCCACCTTCGAGCGGCCTTTTGTAAACGGGCCCAAACGTCCCACAACCTCGTACTCGTGCTTGATAATGCGACGTCCCACGAACCAACTGCGGGCCACGAGCAGTGCGACAATGCCCCAGATCACGACAAAGTAGCGAAACGCGTAGGGCAGAAATTCGTCGCCGTTGAGCTTGTTCTTACCGAGCACAATGCTGCCAGTAATGCCGCCGAGGAACAGAGAGACAAAGCCGGCGACGAACGCGACCATTGCCAGGGTGGTGATGGACTCGCGGCCCAGGGAGCGCGGGACTCGCCGAACGTCGGGCGACAATCTGCATAGCAGCCAGAACCGCTGACGTTTCTTGGCCGGATGCAGCGCGCGCCACACATCGTCGGGCAACAGGTTAGCGGTATGGCAGTGGTCACACTCGACCGTGCGGGTCTCGCCCATGGTCGTAAGGCTCGCGCCACAGCCGTTGCAAGTCATGCCGATCTTCTTTGGTTTATCGGCCGAGGCGGTCTCCGCCTGGCAAACGAATCCGATCACATCGGAACAGGCGGCGCGCAGAAAGTCCGGTACAGGTTCGACCGTGGCGCGCTCGCCGCAGTCGTCGCACACATAGGCATCGTCACCCTCGACGCTAGTAGCGCCGTCGCACTTGGCGCAGCGCGGGCGGTCTGGTCCACGTTCCCATTCGACGTTCCTGCCCGCACGACTCAGGGCGTCGCCCTTCATCACGCCACGTCCGCGCTTGCCGATATCATCAACACAGGTGGTCAGCGCGACCCTCCAGGCCTCGGCATCCACCGTCGCCTGGGCCAAACAGTTACTGCATTTGGTCTTCTGCTCCGGCCGGTTTACCGGCTGAGTCGATCCGCAGCTGTCGCACTGGATCAGTAACTCCAAGCCAATAAAGTCACTGCCATTAAAGCCTGCCCCCATGCCCCTAGCCTAACGTATGATGACGACCGCCTGTGCCAGACGCCGAAAAATGTGCCCAACCCGCCGGGACGTACGCGCCAGTCATCGACCGCAACCGATGCGAAGGCAAAGCCGATTGCGTTCGCGTCTGTCCCTACGATGTCTTCGAGATTGGCCGCATCACCGACGAGGACTTCGCCTCTCTCAGCTTCTTCGGCCGGCTCAAGAGCCGAGCCCACCGGCGCAAGACAGCCTATACGCCCAACGCAGACCGGTGCCAAGCATGCGGCCACTGTGTGAAGGCGTGCCCGGAAAAGGCTATCCGCCTGCGCAAACTCTAGCTCGGCGACTCCGAGTATTGATGAGTCCGGCGCCCGCGGGGGCGAGGTTCTCATTGGGGCGCGAAGCGGGTATGCTCCGACCGTCGTGAGCGGGGAGGACACAGCAGCTAATAGCGCACTCAGGGTATTCATGCTCGGCGGCTTCGCCGTGGAATACCGAGGCACGCGTGTTCCCCAAACGGCGTGGAAGCGCAAACGCCCGGTGGAGCTCCTCACCACCTTGTCCCTGGCCCAGGGGCATCTGCTCCACCGCGAAGAACTGATCGATAAGATCTGGCCCGACAAGGATCTCGACGCTGGCGCTAACAACCTGTACCGAACACTGCACGACCTGCGCAAGCTGACCGGCGACGACGTAGTCTCCCTGGATCGCGGCGTCGTGCGTCTGGCCGAAGGTACGTGGACCGATGTCGCTGCGTTCGAGACGGCGTCGGCATCTGGGGAACGTGACACCCTGGGCACGGCTATCGAGCTGTATCGCGGTGAACTACTTCCCGATGATCCCTACTCGGACGCAATCATCGCCCGGCGCGAGGGACTGCGCCAACGCTTCGTCGACGCGGCACTGCGCCTGGTGGACTCATACGCCGACGCGCCGGAGCAGCAGGTCGACGTGCTTCGCCGGGTGCTCGAAGCAGACGCGACCCTGGAGCGCGCGCAACGGTTACTAATGATGGCGCTGGCCGCGAGCAATCGGCCCAAGGACGCGTTGCGGCAGTTCGCCGCTTGTGTCAAAGCGCTCCGCGGCCAACTCGACACGGAGCCGTCCGCCGAGACCGTCGCCCTATATCAGCGCATCAAGGACGGCACCTTCGCGCCCGCGGCCGCCGATACGAACAACAGCGCGGGCACCGTTACGCGCGCGGCCGGTTGGGATCAGGTGGCCGGACGGCTACTCGGCAGCACTACGCCGCCAGCAATTCGTGGCAGAGACGACGTACTAAAGCGCTTCGAACAATTCACTGCGGGCGACGACCGCGTCATGTTGCTGGTCGGCGAAGCCGGTGTGGGCAAGACCCGTTTGGCGGTTGAACTGGCCCGAATGTGCCACTCCGGTGGTGCGTCCGTGATGGCGGGACTTGGCTACGACTTCGAGGGCATCGCACCGTACACGCCATTCGTCGACGCCTGGAGCGAACACCTGCGCGTGCTCGACCGCAACACCTCCGAGAATCCGTTTCTCGCGTTTGCCCCGGTGCCGGGAGCGTCGGCTCAGGAAGATCGACTGCGACTCTTCCAGGCGGTAGAGCGCTCAGTGCTCGATGTGGCTGGCAACGGCTCCCTGTGCGTCATCATCGAGGACCTGCACCAGGCCGATGAGTCGAGCCTGCAGTTGTTTCACCACCTCGCGCGAGCCGCGAAACATCTACCCCTTCGCCTCATCGGCACCCTACGCGAAGAAGAGATCGCCATCGGCCGGCCACTTCACACGTTACTCGCTGGCCTCGGCCGCGAAAGACTGGCAGTTCGCACCCCCCTCGCCCGACTGGACCGCGACGCAACGCGCACGCTGATCGTCGATCTCTACGGTGAAACACCCAGCGCCGAGTTGGTCGAATCTGTGTTTCGTTTGGCCGGCGGCAACCCGTTCTATACCGAAGAGCTCGTACGCACCCTGAGCGAAGACGGTGAGCCCGAACTGTCCGAGGACCTACTCGAATCGGTGCGTAGCCGCGTTTCACGTCTGGGTCAGGATGCCGAGCGGCTGTTCGCCGCCGCGTCCGTGCAGGACATTCGATTCGACTTCGACGTTGCCCGTGCCGCCGCAGAGATGAATTCGAGCGAGGCCCTGGACGCCCTGGACCTCGGCCTTGCGGGCCGCGTGGTCGAAGAGCACGATGGCCGCTATCGCTTCCGCCACGCGCTCATGCGCCAGGCGCTGTACGATTCCCTGAGCCGCGCCCGCCGCGTGCACCTGCACCGCGCGACTGCGTCGACGCTGGAACGAGAAGCCGGTGAAAGTAACGCCTTCGCCGAGATGCTGGCATTTCATTATCAAGCCGCGGGGCAGAACGACCGCGCGCTGCCGCACTTACTGGAGGCCGTCAAGAAAGCCCAATCGCGGCTCGGCTTCGGTGAAGCGGTCGTCTTCTGTCAGCGCGCCCTGGAGTTGATGGATGACCTGGGCATGCCGGCTGGTCCCGAACGCTTGCAAGCGTTGCAGTCTGTCGGCGGGATGCGCGTGGCCCTCGGCGATCTAGATCAGGCCGTCAGTGATCTCGACGCGGCCGCGGCCCTGCACAATCGCGACACCGATTGGCGACCAACTCCCACCCAGCGCGCGAACTCCCTGCGCCTGGCGGCACTGGCATTGATCGAGGCCGGCAACATGGACTCGGCGGAGAAACACATCCTGGCGGCGCTCGAACTCGTAGAGCAGGCAGAACCGAGCATCGAACTGAGCAGCGTGCTCTACCTGTTCTCCCAGCTGCGTTGGCACCAGGATCGACACGCGGAAGCGTTCGAGATGGCGGAACGTTGCCTGAGGGAAGCCGAGGCCCACGACGATCCGCAAGCGATCGCGAAGGGCTATGAAATGCTGGCCCTGGCCTGCCACTCCCTTGGCGAATGGCAAAAAGGCACCGAGTTCGAAGAGCGAAGACAAGAGCTCGCCGACGGGACATTGGACGTGGCATCCGCGTTCGATGTCCACCTTTGACTATGGGAATATCACCTGTACGGTGATCAGGACTACACGGCGGTTCGGTGCACGGTCGAACAGACCCACGAACAGGCCGAACGCATGGGCGCACCACGAGCCCTCGCCCTTTGTCACTGCTTTGGCGGCACCGTAGATTTCCAGACCGGTCGCTGGGACGATGCCGAGGTCGCGCTGCACAAGGCCATCGAGCTTTACCGCCAGGTGGGCAGCGCGTCGGGCGAATCGTTTTCGCTGCAACGACTGGGCGTGCTGTTCACCGCGCAAGGCAAGGTCGACGAAGCGCGGGAGATCTTGAGCGAAGGACTCGTGGTAGCGGAACGTGCCGCCATGAGGGCCCACTGCTTGACCCGCATGCACGCATCCATGCTGCGCAATCGCCTCGCCGCCAACGACGCCGAGGGCGTTCGCCAGAGTCTGCAAGAGGGGCTCGAAGCCGCGCGCCGACACGGACACTGCGTGACCTGCAATGCGCTGTTATTACCCGAAGCGGTGCGCGCTGAGTTGGCCGTCGAAGATATCGACGCTGCCGACAAACACGCATCAGATCTCGAAGCGACAGCTACCGAGTTCGAGAGCCGCGCCTGGATCGCAATGGCGGCTCATGCCCGGGGACGCGTGCTGGCCGCCCAGGATGACCACACCGCGGCCTTTGAAGCGCTGGACCGTGCGCGGCAAGCGTATCTGGCAATGGACCAGGAATACGACGCGGCCCGGTGCATGATGGCCCAGGCCTCATGCCTGCAAAAGAGCGACACTCAGCCCGAAGAAGCAGCTGCCCTGGAGACCCAGGCTCGTGAAATGTTCGAGCGACTGGGCGCCAGCGGCGGCGAGTCGTAGCCGTACACCTTCGTAATCATTCAACCTTACCTGCATTCAGGCGGAGGTAAGGGCCAGCGAAGGTGGGCCTCCTAGATTGGGAGTGCGTCAAGGAAGACGCCAACCAAGGAGAGCCACATGGCCGCAAGCTGCCCCATCGGATTTGATACCCAGAAACTGCGCGAGCAGGTTTCGATCATGTACGCCCGCGTTGCCGAGGACCCCAACGCGGACTTCCACTTTCATCGCGGCCCGAAGTACGCGGCGGAACTTGGTTATGACTACAACGAGCTGATGGGCCTGCCGGCCGGCTCCACTCGGTCCTTCGCCGGCGTCGGCAATCCGTTCAGCGTCGCCGACATCCTGCCGGGACAAACCGTGCTCGACATCGGCTGCGGCGCAGGCATGGATCTATTGCTCGCAGCCCGGCGCGTCGGCGCCACCGGCAAAGCTATCGGCGTGGACATGACCGACGAGATGCTGAACCGCACCCGCGCGTCCGCGGCCGAGCTTGGCTTCACTCAGGTGGACCTACGTAAGGGCGACGCCGAGACCCTGCCCGTGGATGACAACTCTGTGGATGTCGTCATTTCCAACGGCGTCATCAACCTCACCACCGACAAGGCCAAAGCGTTCAGCGAGATCAAGCGCGTGCTCAAGCCAGGAGGCCGACTGCTGCTGGCTGACATCGTCGTCGAGACCGAGCTGTCCGAAGGCATACGCAACGACATCGATCTGTGGGCCAGTTGAATCGGCGGTGCTCTGCCGGAGGCGGAGCTAGTCAGCATTCTCAACGACCTTGGTTTCAACGATGTCCGCATCACGGCCCACGTGGATTGTTTCCGCGGAACGTCGAAAGAAGCCACCGCGCGGAAGTACGGCGTGATGGGAGTAAACCTTTTTGCCGGAGCGTAACCACCCGCTCCACAACAATCGTCTAACCGAACCATCTACAAAGGAAAAGCACATGACCACAACCCCGAGAAACCTCGTCGTAATGATCACCAAGGGCCCGCACGACGAACTGGCCAGCGTCGGCTTCACCATCGCCTGTGGCGGTATCAGCTCCGGCCTCAAGGTGTCGATCTTCCTCACCGGCTCCGGCGTCGAAATCGTGCGCAAGCGCGCGTCCGATATGGTCGAGGTCAAACCGCTCGACCCGCTGACCACTCTGGTCAACGACTTCATCGCGCGCGGCGGAAACGTGCTGGCTTGCACGCCGTGCGTTAAGTCTCGCGGATTCGAGGCCGAGGAACTGGTCGACGGCGTCATCATCTCCGGCGCGAGCCCGATGCACGAGCTGATTCAGGCCGGCGCGGGCACGTTGAGCTTCTAGGCTGGATACGGCTCGACGACGTCGCGTGAGCAGTGCGTCGTCGGGCGGGGGCCTTGCGTTTTTTGCGCCTACAACGAGTGTTCGTAGCCGAGGCCGATGATGTGCGCGGTCAGCTCGGCCGAATCGGCCGGGACTTCGAGGCGATAGAAAACGTCCACCGAACTGCGCTTGCCGAGATCGTAGCTAGCGCCCACGGTGAGCCTGCTCTTGGTGTGCTCGAATTCGCCAGCGTCCGTGTCGCCGACAAAGACCTCCCCGGCAAGATACGGCGTCAACTTCTTCAACGCTCGGTAGCCGACCTTGATGCGATTGCGAACCGCCACTCGCGTGCCGTCGCCGCCATCGAAGTCCCGAATCTGATCCTGAAACTGCAGGCGATAGCCGAGTCGCAGCTTGCCGATCCGATGCCTGAGCTGGGCGTCGGCCTGGAAACGGTGACGCACCTTGAGGTTTCCCTTGGTCGTCTGCTTGTAGGTAAAACGGTATCCAGCAGAGAACCGCAGCCACCGACGTGCTCTGAAGGTGGCCCCCAGGTCGGTCAGCGTTTGACCGAAACGGCCTATGGAATCATCAAGACGCAGCCCCTGGCTCAGGGACACACGCCACTTCTTGTTGAGCTTCTTGCGCACGCCTACTGACGACCACAGCTCGACATCGGACTCAGCGTTCGCGTTCTTCGGACTTGTCGGCCCAACGGGACTGGCGAGGGTGAACACGGACAACGCTATGAGCAACAACAACTTCTTCAACAGGTACCTCCGGCGCTTTGTCCGAGCACGATACCCCAGATGAGCGCTGACCGAAGCTTATCGTCGAGAATTCACCTTCTGTGCCGCAGGATAACGCTCGCATTCCTCCCCTTGCCATCACGCACCACATAAGCGCCGCGCGGAATTTCATGGGAGTGTTCTTTGTCCACGCGACCTCCGTCACAGTGGTGGCACTTGCGGGACGTGTAGCAGTGCCGGGGGTACGCTGACTTTCGTCGCAGCATGAGCGTGCGCTGATCCTGCGTCCCGCACTCCGGCGCGCCCGATAAGATTCGCCCTGTGCCCTGGCACGCGGGGCACGGGGTCTGTTCGTAGACGCCCGATCGCGCCACCAGCGCACCCAGGCCGACGAGAAGAGCAGCGATAACGACAATACGCCTCATTGTTGGTAACCACCTGTCACCACCACAACGTAGCTATCGGCTGGGGTACGACACCATGACGCTTGGGGTAAGCCCCGGGTAGCAGGCAGCGCATCGCCGGGATTGCGGGCGTGACCGCGCTTGCGTTGCTAGACTCCAGCCGCATGCCACATCCATCACGCCTGCTCCTGGTCGCTGTCCTCAGCCTCTGCTGGACCGCTCGCGCCGATGCCGCTCGACTCGGGCAAACGGTCACCGTCACCAACGCCGCCCAGTTCATCCAGGCGATCGGTTCGCATCGCACGATCAAGGTTCGCCCCGGGGTCTACCAGCTGGATTCGGTCCAGCGCTCGAACACGAAACACGTCAGCTGGACCAAAGTACACGACGGCTGGCAACTCAACATCAAGAACGTGACCAATCTGTCCATCGTCGGTGACGGCAAGACCAAGCCGCGCCTGCTCGTCAACGCCCGCTACGCCTGGGTCATCCGCTTCGAGAATGCGCGCGGTATCCGACTGCGCGGCCTGGTCCTGGGCCACATTCCATCGGGCGGTTGCATGGGTGGCGTCGTCAGCTTTAAACGCTCACGCAACATCAACATCTCCGACAGTGAGCTATTCGGTTCGGGAACCATCGGCGTCGGCCTGGACCAAGTCACCAACTTCCACATGAACCGGTCGACGATCAGAGACTGTACCTACGGGATCCTGACCATCGCCAAATCGAGGAACGTTCGTTTCACCCGCTCGACCTTCAAGGGCAACCGAGAATTCGACCTGATCGAGATCAGTCGAACCAAGAACGTGCGATTCGAGAACTGCACGGTGAAGCACAACCGCACCAATCGCGGCGGCGGCTACGCCCTGTTCAAACTGGACAAACGCTCCACGGTGGTCATTCGCGGCGGTACATACCAGTCCAACATCATCGATACGTTCGTCAATCACCGACGCCAGCTGCGCATCTACGGTTCAGGCAAGCTCAAGCGCAGTATCTACCGTCAGATGAATCGGCCGGATCCGCGTTTCAATCAGATCTACAAGGTCGCTCGCTACCGCAAGTGGATCGTCACCGGAAGCCAGGCGGGCATCGCCTTCTGGGACCCGCAGACCGGTCAGTTGGACCTGCTCGAGAAGTCGTTCATATCCAACACGTTCGTGGTCGACGGCAAATATCTTTGGGCGGGCACGTACTCCAACGTCTACCGCTTCGATGGCGTCCAGCGAAAATCCTATTTACGCAGCGGGACCGCTCGAGGCCACGCCGTGTTTCGCGGCCCCCGCGGCAGCGTCATGGTCAAACAAGGCCGCCGGTACTGGCGGTACAAGTCGACCATCGACAAGCTGGTCAGCGTTACCCCGCGCTGGGCACCACCGGGCTCGGCGTACAGTCTGGCCTTCGATGCCAACCGATCTGCGTGGAGCATCGCTTTCATGCGTGGAATCAGAAAGTGGCATCAGGGAACCTCAAAACAGTACAAGCTGCGCAGCGTCGAGTACCCGGGACGCAACCCGCGGACGTTCTACCAATCGACGAACGGCGAACTCTGGATCAGCGATTTCGGCAAGGGGTTCTTTCGCTACGACGCGTCACTGGATCGGTTCATCCGTGATCCGACCGTGAGCGACAAGGGAGTCGGCATCGCCGTGGACCTCAAACACAAACGCACCTGGCTCGGCCACTACACCCGCGGCGTCTACCTGAAACGGCCGAACAAGCCGACGAAGTTCTTCGACTTCAGTTCGCTGAACTACATGCGCAGCCTGTTTGCCGACGGCAACGGCGACCTGTGGATCGGCGGTTGGACCGGACTGGTGCGTTTGCGCAAGCGCAACGGCAAGTGGCAACGACAGCCGTTTATCGCCCGCTAGCTGGGCGAGCTACTTGCTGTTGGTGGCCAGCCAGGCCCTGGCTTTGGCCAGGTAGCCCCGGTACATCCTGATCTCTTCGTTCTTGGCGATGGATGCCTCGAAGTCCAGAACCGCTTGCTTAGCCAGGGTGATCGCCCGGGGCTTGTCCTTGTTGAGCAGCCACAACGCCTGCGCTAGCTCCCAACGCGCTTCACCCGCTTCACCCGGCGAGCCGTCGCCTGGCTTGCGCACCGAGACCGCCTTTTCCAAAAAGGGCAACGCCCTGGCCGGCTTGCGCAAGCGGATCCACGTGCGCCCGAGCCCGGTCCGCGCCGCAGCCAGGTAGGCGTCATCGGCTTTGAACTTGGCGGCGAAGATCGCCACCGCCTTCTCGTACTGAGTCCTGGCCTGAGCGAGCTTGCGCCAATCGAGCAGCACAAAGCCCATGTAGAAGTGGCATATACCCGCGCGCATGCCGTCGGGTTTGAACCGCGTGAGCCGAATCCGTAGCGATTCGCGCAACGCCTTCATCGCACTGGGGTAATCCTTCATTCGCCAGTGAGCGATGGCAATCTCGTCCAGAGAAGACGCGGCGGCAGGATGGTTCTTGCCGGCTTTGGCCTGACGCGCGGCCAACCCTTTGAGGTGGTACTTCAGTGCCTGCGTGGGCTTGTCGGCCTTGTTGTAGGCCACACCGAGATTGTAGTAGGTCATGCCCGTGCGCCAGTGGCCTTTGGGCAACCCCTGTTCATAGAGGGTCAGCGCTTTATGGGTCGCGGCGATCGCCTCGTCGTGCTTGCCCTGCAAGGTGTAGACGATTGCGCTGTTGCTATGCAGCCTGCCCAGCTTGGGGTGCTTCGGGTTGAGCTTCTTCACCATGATCGGCCGAGCACGCGCGTACATCTTCAGCGCCTCGTCGTACTTGCCCAGGTTTTTGTAGGCGATACCCAGATTGACGAACACCTTGCCCAGCTTGGGATGGTCTTTGCCAAGGCTCGTCTCGTACAGCGCGATCGCCTTGCGGTAGTGAGTCATCGCCGCCTTGTATTTGCGTTTCTGAATGCTCGCGTCGGCGAGATGGTGATGGGACAGAGCCACGCTCTCGTGGTTCTCGCCATACGCCTTGATACGCATGGCCAGCGCCTGCTCGTAGAGCTTGATTGCCTTGCCGAATTTACGTTGGCGGTAAACGGCGAGGCCGAGACTGTCCATGGACTTCGCGATGCTCGGATGCCCCGGACGCAGCGCCTTCTTGCGCATGGCCAACGCGCGCTCATGATACTTCTGCGCCTGTTTGTGTTCTGTTTGCGAGTGCGCGACTGCGCCAAGGTTGGTCAGCACCGACGCGACGACCGGGTGCTCTTTGCCCAGCTGGTTCTCGTAGATGGTCAGAGCCATGTTGTGATGCTTGGTTGCCTCCAGGTACTTGTCGAGATTCAGGTAGGCACCACCCAGATTATTGTGGGAGCGCGCGACCGCGACATGCTGACGGCCAAGCTCCTTGACGCGGAGCTCCAGAGCTTTGGCGAAATGGTCACGCTCTTTGGTGTATTCGCCCTTGGCTCGATAATAGAAACCGAGGTGGCTCTCGAAGGTTGCGCGCATGGCTGCCGGATCGCCGACGCCTTTGATGGCTCCATCGGCGCGGTTGACCAGCCTGCCAGCATCGGCGAAGCGCGCCAGGCTGGCGCCAACCAGATAGACGAGGTAGCTGTAGCCGCGGGCAACAAGCACCTCGGACTTACCAGCCAACGCGTCGTTGACCGCTTGTTGAACGATGGGCTCGGCGGCTTTTGAGTTGCCGTTGAGACTGTGAATCTCACCGAGCAGCAAGCCGACCTGTGCACGCAGAGCCGAGCTGTTCGTGGCTGCCGCCGCCCTGGCCGCCGCTTGCGCGCTCACCAGAGCCGCTGCGTACTTGCCCGAACGAACCAGCGCATTGGCGTCAGCGATCTGCTCCTGCACTTTGCTGGTGTCAGTAGTCGTCGCAACCGACACCTGACGCTGCAGCGCATTGGCGTCGACGCAATCATCGATCTCGGCCAGGCCAATGACTGCCTGTTGGGACCGTTCAACCACATCGCCATCCGCCGATGAGAACAGCCGGGTGAGCGCTCGAACGTCTCGCCAGCGTTTGCTCAAACAACTCGACCGCTGAGTGCTGGTCGTGGCGGGTTCTTCCTTGTTGACCCGAGCGCGACACGACTGGTCGTGCTGCTTAGCCCATGCACGGGTATACGCGTCTAACCGGACCTGCACGCGTGCCCAGGCTTGAGCGGCGAACGGTGTGTTCGTCTTCTTGAACGCCGTCGCCATCTTTGCCTGGCTGCCGGAATCCCAAATCCCGTCCCAGCGCTTCGCGCCTTCGGTGCACACGTCGGATTTGCCCTGACTGAGCATGACGAACGCCAGCACCGCCGCGCCCGTCGCTGCCGCAACGCCACCGCCCGCGAGCCAGCGCCGACGCGACGCGGATGGGTCGCGCTCGAGGGCAGACAGCAACTCGGCCATGCCCGGAAAACGTTCGTTAGGTTTCGCCGACAAACCTTTGAGCACGACCCGACGCAGCCACCCGGGCACCTTCGTGCGCATCGGCGCATCGGCAACCTGGCCGGCCATTACCGATTCGGCCAACTGCACCACTGTCTCACCGCCGAACGGATGCTCGCCATACAAGCCCTCGTACAGGGCAACGCAGAAGCTGAACTGGTCAGTGCGTTGGTCGGCGCGCTCGCGACGATGCTGCTCGGGTGCCATGTAGCGCGGGGTGCCCAGCAATGCCCCTGTGCGGGTAAGCGGCGTCCCCAGCGGATCACTGTCCAGGGTGTCGGACACGGATCCACTGCCGGCAGGTTCATCCTCCGCATCCGTGGCCCGGGCCAGACCAAAGTCAGTGACACAGACTCGACCGTCGTTGGCAACGAGCACGTTGTCCGGCTTGAAGTCGCGATGGATCAACCCCGCCTTGTGGGCGGCAGCCAGCCCACGCCCGGCAGCGCAGAGCGTGGTAACCGTATCGCGCCACTGGCGATTCGGCTCGAGCCATTTGCGCAACGTGATGCCATCGATCAACTCCATGGCGACGAACACCTGGTCGTCGACGGTGCCGACATCGAGCACAGTGACCACGTTGCGATGACTCAGCCGCGCCTGGGCCTGGGCTTCGCGGGCCAACCGCGCTCGTTTCGCGCTGGCCCCCGCTCCCTGAGTCACATCGCTACGCAATAGCTTGAGTGCGACTTTGCGATTGAGCTCCGGATCGAGGGCAGCGTAGACATCGCCCATAGCGCCCGAGCCGATGCGCTCCTCGACGATGTAGCGACCGATGCGATTGCCCGCGCTGAACGAGGCGGACTCGCTCGCCGTCGGTTCCGACGCCGTCCCCTCAGCTACGCTGTCGACATGCGTCGAGCTGTCGTCGCCGGTTCCCACCCTCCATAGAGGGTAGCAACACACGAGGGTTTATTCATCGCCGTGCGGCGCAACAAGGGTCACCCAATTGGGTGACACTGAACATCGCAGCAGCGCCCGGCCCGAGCGCATGGTCAGGCCGGCAGCGCAACCGACGAATCTCACGCGGATTCCGCCGCTGGACTACATCTGGCCAGCGACGAACGGGCCGAGGTAGTCGCGCTTGCCCAGGACCACGCCATTGTGGCGCAGGATGTCGTAGGCGGTGGTCACGTGAAACAACACGTTCGGAACCATGTAACCGAGCACGTAGCTGCGCCCGGTAAAGTCGAGGCTCATCGAGCCGATGGGTACGTTGAACGAGCGGTCCTGGGACTCATCTACGGCCGTACGCTCCAGCGCCTTGATGTGATCCATGGTCGCATCGACGCGGGCGATTAGCTCGGCGAAGGTCTTTTCGTTGTCTTCCACGCTGCTTGGCTCGCGGCCAACGAGACGGTCGCTACCGCGACGAGCACTGTCGCACGCCACCTGAATTTGCCGGGTGAATGTCAACATGTCCGGATACAGACGAGCATAGAGCAGCGCGTTCGCATCGAGCTTGTTGGCGTCGGCGTGGGCCGCGCCTTTCTCCAGCGTGGCCTTGAGGCTGGTGAGCGCGCCGAGCAAACTGGGGACTGTGACTTCGTAGAGTGAAAGGCTCATAACCGGAAGCTAACCGAAGCATCCGGTGAAACCAACTAGCCTTTTGGTTGGTGCGAAAACCGAGTGACAGTTACGGGACATAGCCGTTGCGCATGTAGTTCGCGCGCCCGGTCGGCCAGAGCAGGCAATTCGTCGCCGAGCTCGCCACGTTGTAGACGAGAACCTGGCGGACGCCATCTTCGCCGTCCTTGAGGCTTACGACGATTTCCAGGGTGCCGTCGCCATCGGCATCACCAATGGTGGGCACGGGCATCGCGCCGCGCTTAGGCAGCGGAATCTCATGCAGCTTGGCCCCCGTGGCACCGAGAATGAACAGAGCGCTCTTGTCCTCGTCGGGGGAGTAGGTCGTGAACACAATCTCTGGAATGCCATCGCCAGAAAGGTCGGCGACCACGACGCCGCCGGTGAGCACCCGCGGATCGGTGGTGTAAGTGAACCCCCAGATGTTCTGCGCCTGAGCATCGACGGCGTAGATGCGACCATCGAACCCGGCGAACACGAACTCGGGCCCAGCGCTCGCTGGATCCAGATCGACCACGCTCACCTGGTTGGTCGCGCCAACGACGTTGGTGCCATCGAAGTCCCACAGCCCGGATAGAAAATTCGGTTCGTGATACGGCGTGGTCCATGCGGCCGGCCGCGTACCGTCGGGTTTAATCACCCACAGGGCGACGCCGCGCTCACGGTCGCTCTGTGCTGCGTTCTGCACGGAACCGAGGACGATCAGCTCGGCGGTGCCGTCACCATCGACGTCCGCGATGGCCGGAGCGGAGTTGGTGAAGTGGGCCTGGTTGGCCGTGTCCTCGTCGTCGGCGTAGCCTTGCTGCGCCAGCGCGTAGTCGTGCAGGAAACGAACGCCGAGAAACTTCGTACGGTTGTTGAAGATGGGCGAGGAGTCGAAGGCGCGGCCGTCGCCATCATGCAAGCTGAGGTAAGCGTTGTCCTGGGTGACGAACACTTCGAGAGCGTCGTCACCGTCCACGTTGCCCAGAGCGATGTTCTGGTCGTAACCGCCGGTGACGTAGCACGCGTCATCGCAGCCGGATGCGCCGGTGGTGTTGGGCGGGAACCCGGCGACCTGGGTACCGTCCATGTTCACCGCAATCACGACGTCGCGCTGACCGCCTGACTCGAGCCGCGAGGTATGAACCGCGACTAATTCGATGGCACCATCTCCGTCGATGTCTCCAGCGGCCAGAGAACGCATCTCATCCCGCCAGGTAAACGGGAACCCGGGCAGCGGATCGCCAGTCGCCGACCACGCGTAGATCTTGTCCCGCGCCGCCACAGCGATTTCCAGGCCGGGGCTGGCGCCGACCAGATTGGCCACCACCGGTGACGACCAAATTCGATCGCCATCGGCGACTTGAACCCGGAACACCTCCTGTCCGTCGGTGTGCCAGCCGAGCAACAGGTTGCCGCGGGCCGCGATGATCTCGGGGGTGCCGTCTTCATCGATGTCGACCACGGCCGGGGAACTGAGCCAACCTTCGTGCCAACGATCGAACAGGGTCGCGATCAGAGTGGGCTCACTGACATTCACGCTGCCACCGCCAGCCGCGACATCGCACGCTGGTGAAGGAAGCGGTGCGGCGTCCCCAGCGGGTACCGCGTCGACTTGCGAACCGCCACCGCCGCCACCGCAAGCCGCGACCATCAACAACACCAATGCACTGGAGCAAACCGGGCGATTCATGGGCCGATCTTGCCACAAACGACCACTTCCCCGCGCCAAAACCCAGGCACGGACGGAATGTCGGTGTAGCTTCCATCACGTACATGAGCAGCCAGGTGACAGAACCGAACGAGTGGCCCGACGACGCACGCAGCGATCGGCTCATCGGCGACTGGCACATCTATCAGCGCACCGGCGGACACCGCACGAGCACCGACGATCTGATCACCGCCTGGTACGCGGCGCATCGCTGCCAGCAGCCGGTCGCCCGCTACCTCGACCTGGGCTGCGGCATCGGCTCAGTACTGCTGATGGTGACCCACAAGCTTCGCCCAACCCTGGCCCACGGTATCGAAGGTCAGGCTCAGTCGGCGTTGATGGCGCGTCGGGCCATCAACGAGCTGCCGAAGAACGACAGCGACATCAACGTGCGCCACGCCGACTTTCGCGACGTAGATTTCGGCGAAGAACGATATGACCTGGTCACCGGCTCGCCGCCCTACTTTCCCATCGGTGCCGGAACACTCCCAAGCGATGCTCAGCGACGGGCGTGCCGTTTCGAGGAGCGCGGTGGCGTCGAGGTCTATTTGGAAACCGCCGCCCGCGCGATGACGAAGGACGCACGCTTCTACCTGGTGTTCCAAACCGCCGGCAGTGAACGAGTACTGGCCGCCGCCGACGCCAGTGGCCTACACGTGACCGGCGTTGCTGAGTTTCACATGCGTAGCGATCGCGACCAGCCGTTTCTAAGCGTGTTCGAATTCGCCCGCGTTCCCGTGGCAACGCCCCATCGGTTTCACTGTGCGGTGCGCGATGGCAGCGGTGAGATCACTGGCGACTATCTGCAGCTTCGCCAGGAACTCGGCGTCGCCTAGCGGGCTGTTTCGCGGAGTTTCGCGGTACGGCCTAGAACGCCAATGATAGCGCGAGCTTTCAGGCGGGAGAGTGTCCCTCGGCGTTGGCCCAGACGGAGGCTAGCCAGGGTTGCTCTTGGCGGGGTTTGCCCGACGGGCGGTAGTAGTGTTCGAGTTCGACGAAGCCGGCGTCGGTCATGAACGCGCGGTAGGTGTCGAGGTCGAGGTAACAGCAGTAGCGTTCGCCGGACCAGCCTTCGCGATTGGGGCCGTGGGGGTTGGACGAGAACAGGATGCCGTTTGGGGTCAGCGCGGCGCGCAGCTCGGTCAAGACTCGGGGTAGCTCCTGACTGGGAATGTGAAACAGGCTGGCGTTGGCGAAGATACCGTCGAAGCGGCCGGCGGTGAGCTCGAGGTTCAGAAAGTCCTGGTGCAGCACTTCACACCCAGAGTTGCTGCGTGCGAGTTGCACGAACTGCTCGGCGCCTTCGAGACCTACTGCCACGTGGCCCATGTCGCGGAAGGCGATCAGGTCGCGCCCTGGGCCGCAGCCTAGATCAAGGATCGTGTGCTGGCCCGACTTGGGCAGATGCCGTAGCAACGCCGCCGTGTTTTGGGAGACGTCATGATCACGGGTGCCCTGCCAGAACGCTTCGGCGCGGGCGTCGTAGTGGCCAAGGGTGTTCGCGCTGGTTTGCAGCAACTCGTGGGGTTCGAGACTCTGCAGGCGCGGCGTGCGACTCATGCGGGCAGTTGTACCGGCGGGCCGCGGAAAGCACAAGCGGCCCTCGTTACTCCGCGGTCTTCCGCCATTGAGGAGCGAGCTCTTCCAACCTGGCGCGCACCGCTTCAATCACCACGGTCACTCGGGTCGGCACGTGATCGCGAGCAGGGGTGACGATCCACAGCCCGTGACTATGGGCGACAGACCACTCGGGCAGCAGACGGACCAGCTCTCCCGAAGCCAGCGCAGAACCGACCATGTACGTAGGCATGGCCATCACGCCGATGCCCGCGTAGAGCAGTTTTTCCATCAGCTCGCCGCTGTCGGCGATCACGGTTGCGCCGGTTTGGATTTCCGTGCGTTCGTCGCCGCGCTCGAAGGTCCACATGTTCGCGCGAGGCACGCCGCGATAGAGCATCCAGTGCTCGATAAGATCCTCCGGCCTCTTGATGCCGGCGCCATGCTCTGCCATCCACGGCTTGGACGCACATAGCACATAGTCCCAGGTACAAATGCGACGCGCGGTGAACGTGGAGTCCGGCATGTTGCCGGCGCGCAACGCGAAGTCGATGCCTTGTTCGACCAGGTCGATGAAGTCTTCCCCAGCCCGAATCTCGAGGAGCAGCTTGGGGTGCTCGACGCGAAGCTTGCGGATCACCGGTGCCCAAACCTGACTCGTCAACGCCGATAGTCCGGCGATGCGCACGATGCCTTCGATTCGCTGCGGGTCAGCGGCGACGGACAGCGCTTCCACTGTTTCGTTTAGCGGAGCCATCGCGCGTTCGAACAAAGCGCGACCGGCTTCGGTCGGTGATAGCCGCCGGGTCGTGCGCTGCAACAACCTGACACCCAGCCCATCCTCGAGAGTCCGCACCCGCCGACTCAGCAATGTCTTGTCGATTCCGAGGCGACGTGCAGCGCCGCTGTAGCTGCCCGCCTCCACAACCGCGACGAAGGAAGCCAGGTGGGGCAACAGCTTTGTTGCAGATTTTGCATCAGCGATGTTGAGCATCTGCCCCATTGTATACGAATCGACACCAGCTAAGGTCAAAAAACAGCGCGGGGCTGATTGGCGGCACTCCGCCGGGCCCACGCGTCCCCCGACACACCAAGGAGAAACAAGCGATGAAAACCGTACGAACCCTGGGCCTGCTCGCCCTCGCAGTCACTCTGGCAGGCGGCTGTAAGAAGAAAGAGTCCGACGCTTCGCCCGACAAGAAGGCGCCGGCCACGGCGAACAAGATCACGCCGAAGAAGAAGCCGATGGCGACGATGAAGAAGAAAGCCCCGGCCGCGAAACCAGGGCTGTCCATGACGACCAGCACTGATCGGTCCAAGACAAAGCCGCGCGGCAAAGCGCCGACGAAAACCGAGCGCGGCTTCGCCATGCACACCATGGCCACGGCTCCCGAGTCGACCATGCCCGCGCTGAACTTCTCCATGAAGGCCTTTGGCTTCGTCGGCAACCTCACGTCGATCATGGCTGAGTCGCCAGCACTGTTGAACTCGTACTACCTGCTTCAGCAGAACCTGCTGCGCATTGGCTCGCTCACTCCACCAGAGGACAACATCGTCCAGATGTCGATTGCCATGGAGAACAAGTGCCAGTACTGCGTTGCCGGCCACACCCTCGCCGGCAAGGTCTTCTTCAAGAGTCCGGCCGCCCAAATCGAGGCACTGCGCAAGCAAGCGAAACTGCCCGAGCCCAAGTTCAACGCTCTGCGTGACTTCGCGCTTCAAGTCTACGAGCGCAAGGGCCGCGTCACCAACGCCCAGTTCAAGGCGTTCCTCGCCGCCGGATATACCCGCGCCCAGGCCCTCGACGTCGTCGCCAACGTGGCCGCCAAAGTCATGTCCAACTACGCGAACCAGATAGCGCGCACTCCCCTGGACAAGCAGATCAAACCGATGGCCAAGGGCCTGCCCTTCGCCGAAGACCGCAAGACCATCGCCAACTAGTGAACAACTCCCCCTTGTTTCGCTACCTGGCCATCGTGTTCCTGGCCGGCTCGTGCACGAGCGAGCCGGCAGGGGCACCTGCTTCAGTTGAACAACAGCCGCGGTTCGCGCCAGTTCCGTCTGCGCCTCCGCCAGCCAAGGCGTTCGATCCGGCGGCGTTCGCGGTCACGGTCGCGGCCAGGAACTTCGACCATGCCCAGGCAACGCTTCGCAAGGAAGGTGTGCTGGACCACGAGCCAACGCTCCACATCGGTCGGCGCGCGCCGCGACTCAAAGTGGACGGCTGGCTCAAAGGCAAACCTGTCATCCCGTCGACCGGAAACATCTACGTGGTGGAGAACTGGGCCACCTGGTGCAAGCCATGCATCGAAGCCATGCCCCACCTGTCCACGCTCGCTGAGAAACACGCCGCCAGCCGAGTCGTCGTCGTAGCGATCAACGTCGAAGACAGCGAGGTCAAAGAGGTGCGCGAGTTCGTCGCCAAGCACGCAAGCGATCTGCGCTACAGCGTCGGCTATGACCGCAGCGGCTTCATCGACAAGAAGTGGATCAAAGCGGCCGGCCTGCGCGGGTTACCCGCATCCTTCGTCATCGGCCGGGATGGTCGGGTTGCCTGGATCGGTCACCCTACCCAGCTAGCACGGGTTGTCGACGACATGGTCGGAGGCCGATGGGACAACCTTCGAGCCCGCAGGACTGCCGCACGCCGCCGGTTGACTGCACCAGCGGCACGCCGGGTGGTTGCGTTGTTGGAAACCGAACCGGACCGAGCGTACGCTCTGGCCCGGGTACTGATGGCGACGCTTCTCCGGGACAAACCGGACGTATTGCTCGGCCTCGCGTATCACATCCTCGCCGCGCCGGCGGTGGCCAAGCGCGACCTGAAGGTGGCGTACACGGCGGCCGCGCTGGCAAACCAGATCAAACGTTGGTCGGAACCGGACGCGCTCGAGACGCTGTCGAAGATTCGCGAAGCCCAGAAGATGTTCGGCGACGCAATTGCGTTGCAACGTCACGCGGTGACAGTTGGCCGCGGCAGGGGTAGCTACGCGATGCGACTACGCCAACTGACCAAGCGGTGAACTCAGGCCGAGGCGGGCGGGGGGTAACCCCGCCCTACCTGGCTCATGGCAGCTACTTGGCGGCGCGTAGGGACATGCACATCTTGATGCCCTTGGCGCGCTCTTCCGGGCTCGACGTGTTCGTGTGGCAGTCGTACTGCTTGCCACCGATAGTGCGTCGGATGCGAAACGAGTACAGCGGCTTGCCGGTCATCGACGTCAGCTCGTACTCGAGATGAAAACCATCCTTTGCCGGAGTCTCTTTGGTGAACTTCTTGAACTTGTTGCCCGGGCTCTTTTGAATGTCGGCCTTCTGGGCAGCCAGGTCCTTCTTCCAGAACATGTCGTTCTTGCCCGTAACGAAGATGGTCGGGCTGGCGAAGATCGTCGCGCTCGGAAAGTGGGCGCGCTTGCTATCGTCGGAGACCTTCGTTCCCTCGGGCACGTCGATAGCCACGGACATGGAGGCGATCTTCGCGGCTTTGAGTTTCGCCGACGACGTGGCGGTCTTGCCGCTGGCGGTCTTGCCAGCTTTCGTCTTGCCTTTGTCCTTGTCGTCGCTCTTAGAGCAGGCGAACAGAGCGAGAGAGAGGGTGAGGGCGAATATCGTGGTGAGTTTCATGGCGATGTCCTTGGTGAGTGGTTGGGTATGGCGCATGAGGCAGAGCAAGTGTCGTGCCCGAGGCAACCAATCGAAAATGCGTGCTACGCCCGGATCGTTCGGGCCATTGGGGACCCAGGCCCGGGCCAGCCTGGGTGACCGGCGACCCACCCGGGGCGGCCTGATATGGTATGCGGCGAGCACACCATGGCCGATATCGTTCTCTGCACTCTCAACGCCGCGTACGGGCACAGCTCGCTAGCGCTGCGCTATCTGCAGGCCAATCTGGGCCCGCTCAGAGAGCGTTCGGTCATCCGAGAGTCGATCATCGGTGTGCGCCCGGCGGAGCTGGTCGAGACCCTCCTGCGCGACGAGCCGCGCATCGTCGCCTTCGGCGTCTACGTGTGGAACGTCATCGATACCCTCGCGGTGATCAAGGTGCTCAAGGCAGTACGACCTGACATCGACATCGTCATCGGCGGCCCAGAAGTGAGCCACGAACACGACGCCCAGGAAATCGTGGCCTGCGCCGACTTCGTCGTTCCCGGAGAAGGGGAACTCGTGTTCGCCGAACTGGCCGAGAAACTGCTCGCCGGCAGGCGGCCGCTGATCAAGGTGCAACCCGAACAGCTGCCCGACCCAAAACAGCTGGAGTCCCCGTATCACCTGTACACGGACGAGGACATCGCCAACCGCGCACTGTATGTCGAGGCCTCCCGCGGTTGCCCATTCACCTGTGAGTTTTGCTTGTCGGCGCTGCCGATCAAAGTGCGCCAGTTCGACATCGCGCAGCTGTTGACCGACCTGGCATCTCTGTACGAGCGTGGCGCCCGGCAGTTTCGTTTCATCGATCGAACGTTCAACCTCAGCTACGCCACGTCTGCCCAGATCCTCGAGTTCTTCCTGGAGCGCAAGGACGAGGGGATCTTCGTGCACTTCGAGATGGTGCCCGACCGTTTCCCTGAGAAGCTCCGCGATTTGGTCGTGCAGTTTCCCCCTGGAGCGATGCAGTTCGAGATCGGCGTGCAAACATTCGACGAGGTGATCGCCGAGCGCATTGGACGACGCCAGGACAACGCGGCGGTCGACGCCAACATCCGCTTCCTGCGCGAACACAGTGGCGTGCACATTCACTCGGATCTGATCGCTGGTCTTCCCGGCGAGGACCTGGCCACGTTCGGCCACGGCTTCAATCGGCTGTGGGCCGCACGCCCCCACGAAATCCAACTTGGTATTCTCAAGCGCTTGCGTGGCACCCCCATCGCGCGCCACGACCAAGAATGGCAGATGGTCTACGCGAGCTCCGCGCCCTACGAGATCTTGCAGAACAGCTGCATCTCGTTCTCCGATATGCAACGAATCAAGCGCGCCGCCCGGGTGTGGGATCTGGTGGGCAACAGCGGTAACTTCGGCTACGCCTTGTCTGCCTTCGAGCATCACGGCGATCCCTTCAACGAGTTGATGCGGTTCTCCGACTGGTTGTACGAACAACTCGGTCCGCTGGTCGGCATCGCCCTGCAGCGTCTGTGCAAACTGTTCATCTCGTACTTCTCGGGGCCAGTTGGTATGGACGAACAAGTCGTTGGCGCGATGGTTGCGCGCAGCTACATCGCCCCCGGCCGCCGGCTACCCGACTTCCTCATGGACTACGGGGTCGAAGAGCTGGCGACGAGGCCCACCTCAACGGCGCCGCGACGACAAGCACGCCACCTGGCGACAGCTGGGCGCTCTTGAGTTCTCCCGGGCCCTGGACTGACGCTCACTGCCATCTCGCCGATGCGCGCCTGACATCCCAGCTCGACGACATCATCGACCGGTCGCGGGACGCCGGGGTTGTCCGCTGGGTGCAAGGTGGAGTCGGGCCCGACGATTGGCAATCTCAGCAAGAGCTGCGCGACCGCATGGGCGCAGATGTGCGCGTGAGTTTTGGCCTGCACCCGTGGTGGGTAGCAGCTGCGAGCGATGACGAACTCGAGGCTGGCCTCGACGCTCTCGAAGGCGGCATTGAAGCAGCCGATGCCCTCGGTGAGCTAGGACTGGACAAGCACCAGCGGCGCAACCAGCAGCCTGGCTCGTGGGACCGGCAACTGAGCGCCTTGCGAGCCCAACTTGCCCTCGTAGATCGCACGCCTCGTCCACTGGTGCTCCACGTGGTGCGCGCCCACGACGAGGTGATCGCGGAGCTCGAACGTCACGCACCGTTTCCCCGGGGTGGCATCGTGCACGCTTTTACAGGAACCGTGCACGACGCGCGCCGCTACGTCGCACTCGGGCTTCACCTGTCTCTGGGTGGCGCGTTGGCAGCCAAACCAGAGAAGGCCGCGGGCCTGGCCCAGATTCCAGTCGACCGAATCGTCCTCGAAACGGATTCGCCGGATCAAGCACCGCGAAGCTGGGCAGTGCAGCACAATGAACCCGCGTTCTTGCCCCGCATCGCCCAGGCGTTGGCGCCCATTTGGCGAATTTCGGCGACCGAGCTTCTCGACCAGGCTCACATCTCAATGGAGACTCTGTTTTCATCATGAAACGCGCACTGCCACCGATTCTGCCTATGACCTCCGAAGAGGCCGAGGAGTACAAACTTCACCGGCGCTTCGATCGAATGGGCCGACTCGTCGGCGACCAGAAGATGAAGAGACTGATGGACGCCCACGTGCTCGTCGTCGGCCTTGGCGGCGTCGGCTCGTTCGCCGCGGAGAGCCTGGCTCGGTCGGGGGTTGGCACTCTCACCGTGGTCGACTTCGACGCGGTGTGCATCACGAACTACAATCGCCAGTTGCACGCGGTCGATGGCACCGTTGGCAAGAACAAAGCCGACGTGATGGCGGAACGCCTGCGCATCATCAACCGCAACGCGAACGTGCATGCGCGCGCTATGTCCTACGATGCGGAGCACGCCGACGAGTTGCTATCACCACGACCGGATTTCGTGGTCGACGCTATCGATCACGTAACGTCCAAGTGCCACCTGCTCGCAACGTGTCGCCAGCGCGGCATACCGGTCGTGTGCGCAACCGGCTCGGGCGGGCGCATGGACCCAACCCAGATCAAGATCGCCGACCTCGCCGAGACGACCTACGATCCCCTCGCCAAACGCATTCGTGGAATATTGCGCACCAACCACGGATTCCCAGGCGAAGGTGAGCACTTCGGCATCCCGGCGGTATTCTCCGTGGAACCGCACACCGAGCCCATCGACCTTCACTACGACAAAGGCAAAGGATTTCGTTGCGTCTGCCCTCAGGGACAGAACGAATTCTTCACGTGTGACAAGCGCAGCGTCATCTACGGCAACGCGTCCTTCGTCACCGGCGCGTTCGGCCTGGCCTGCGCATCAGTCGTCGTCAAGCACCTCGTCGCCGGCAACTTCTAGCTATTTGGCTTTACGTTTGTGCCATGCGCTGAGCACGGCTTTCTCTCTTTCCGCGGAGAGCCCGGCGCGGAGTTTCGCCTGCCGCGTGGCCGGTTGTTTTTCGAACCACGCAAGGGTCGCCTTGATCGTGTCGTCGGCGGTGCGGAACTTCAGACCGCTTGCGATAGCTTTGCGATTATCGATGGCCCCAAAGCCGGCAAAGTCGCCTTGTGGCGGCACCCACATGGGCATCTGCATCCACGGCGCGACCTTCTGCTCAGCGAGGAACTTGGCGTCTGCCCAGGTAAACGTCGCGTTACTGCCCGTCGACTTCTTGCAGGTTTCAAGGAAGGAACCGATGGTCAGCGGCTGCGCCAGTCCAGTCGCGTTGTAGACACCCACGTGACGTTTGGCGATGGTGTGGACGATCCACTCGCCGAGATCGCGAACGTCGATGTACTGAGTGGCGGTCTTGCCATCGCCCGGAGCCAGCACTTCGCCGCCTTTCTTGATGCGAACGGGCCAGTAGGTAAAACGATCGGTCTTGTCACGTGGGCCGACGATCAGCCCGGGCCGAATATTGGTGACCCGCCCCGGCATGGCGGCTTCAGCAGCGCCTTCGCTCAGCGCCTTGAGCTGGCCGTAGAACTTGCGCACCTCTTCGTTCTTCGGGTCTTTCATCTGTCCCGTCTCGTAGGTCTCGCTGATCCCCGGCTTCTTGAAATTAGCGTAGACCGACACCGAAGAGATGAACACATACTGGCTGGTGTGCTTGGCGAGCAGACTTGCCGAAGCGCCGACCACCCTCGGCACGTAGCCCGAGGTATCGACCACAGCGTCGAACTTCCGGCCTTCCAACGCCTTGAGATCGCCATCGCGATTGCCGCGCAGCTTCTCGAGGTCGGGAAACAAGTGTGGGTTGGTCTTGCCTCGATTGAACAACGTCACCTGATGACCTCGAGCGACCGCGGCCTCGACCACTGCCGGACCCAAGAATCCGGTGCCGCCGAGGATCAGCAACGTGGGCTTCTTGCCTGTAGCGGGTTTCTTGGCAACGGGTTGTTCGCCCTGGCCTGGCTCTGCCTTGGCGTTGCCGTTCTTGCTCGGACCGCATGCGGCCAACGCCACGGTGCCGGTTGCGCCTGCTGCCCAGTGTAGAAATGTTCTTCGAGAAGTGCTCACGGGTATCTCCTGTTGATCCTGTTGGGGGTCATCTTGGTGATCAATGCGGCGTCGTCGATCCAGCGAGCCGTTCTTGTTGGCGACCGAGGAAGATGCCAATCCCCAGCCAGAATGCCGCGATGGGAACCGCGGTGATAGCGATCATCGATAGGCCGAGCCCCAGCGCAGCCATCCCCGAGAACGCCCAGCCCCCGACCATGTCGCCGCCGCGGTAGACGACGGTGTCGATAACGTTCTTGGACTTGTACTTGTCCTCGCGGTCGACGACCGTGAACAGCACCTCGCGTGCGGGTCGCGTCAGGCCGTAGTTAGTCGAGCGTCTCAACGACTGAAATGCGACCAACACCCATAACACCGGCGCCGCTGCCAGGCCTATCAGACCGGCACCGACGATTAGCGGCAGGGTCGCCAGCATCGTTGCAAGGGACAGCCAGCGCAGCAGCCTGCCGGTGACCATGAGCTGCATCAGAACGGTGAACAGACCAACCAACAAATTGATCAACGCGAAGAACGACGTCTTTTCGTTTCGGTCAGTGAACGCCGCCTTGACGATCTCGGCTTGTTGAAAGTAGACGAACGTGGCGGTGACCGTGAGGCACAAGATGTATGCGCAGATGCCGAGCAGGTAGGGGGACCGAGCGACGCGCACCACCCCCGCCAGGATGCCGCCGCCGATGACCGGCGTCGGCGTAGGGGACGCAGCGGCCGCAGGCTCCTCGACAGGTTCGTCGACAGGTCGGGCAAGCAGCCGAATCGCGCACAACGAAGCTACTCCCAGCAGCACCGCCGACAGGGCGAGCAGCCCGGCCGTGCCCAGGCTAGTGGCGTAGGCAGATGTGAACCACGAACTGGCCAGCATGCCGATGGTGCCTCCAGCGGCGATGAAACCGTACAGCCGCTTGCCTTGCTCGCTGCGAAACAGATCCGCCATCACGCTCCAGAAGACGGAGACGACGAATAGATTGAACACGCTCGTCCACACGAAGAACACCTGGGCGACCCGAGTCTCGGCCACGTGCAAATGAATCAGCAGCGCGAACAGGGCGATGTTGGTGATGAAGAAGTGATAGACGAGGGGAACGAACACGCGCCGACTGAGCCTGGCCACAATGGCGCCGAACAAAGGCACGGCGACGAGCATGGCGACGAACGTGCCCGTGAACAACCAGGACAGATGGCGCACGCCACCGGCCGTGCCCACGGTCTCGCGCACGGGTCGGATCATGTAGTAGCTGCTCAGCAGGCAAAAAAAGTAGGCGAACGCGAGCAGGAGCCGACGCACCTCGTCGGCGTTGACGTCGACGAATATGCGCAAAACTCTGGGGGCTTGACGGGGCATCTGGACCGGGCGTTCGGCGGGCAACTAGCGGCCGCAGTTCGAAATTCCGGCTCGGCGCTCAAATAACGCTAACCGCAACTGGCCGGCGCTTGCCGCGGATCGTGGGTCCAAGACCGGCCTCTCGCACCAGGGTCTGGTTCACCGGAGCGCAAAACGCAGGCGTCACAAAATGCGTAAGCCAGATCGCCAAAGATTTCAGCATGTTCGCTCCAGCCCGGCGAGGGAAGGATCAGGGCGTTTCTGAGTACAATGAAGTACGAATGAGCAAAGATCTCACAGCACAGACCCATGGCCCCGGTGGCCAAGCCGACCATCAACGGCAGCCTCCGAGCCCGGGGACGACGAGCCCGGTGCAGCGCAAGTACGCCGGTGTGCAGCCTGGCTCCGCCCCGGCGGCGAGCGAGCCACTTGGCGATGGCCTGATCAGCACGGCTCAGGCCGCCGACAATCTGAACAACGCCCGCGACCAGAACCCCCGGAGCAAAGCAGCGCGCACCAACGTCAAGTATCGGCTGCCGACGGCGGGCGCCATCAAAGACATGATGACCTCCAAGAGCATTCCGGAAGCGAAGCTCAAGGACTCGATCGCAACTGCGCTCACTCGGATGAAGAAGGAAAAGAAGAAGCTCTCGACCACCGACACCGTGCCCGAGATCATGGCCAAGCTATTCCCCAAGCCCGGCGTGTTCAACGAGGCGGAGTTCAAGACGCTCACCGCGTCCGGTGATCGCTCCAAGGTCTACAAGAACGTCGACGATGCGGAAGCCCAGCTCACTCCGGCGGACCAGGCAAAGATGCTCGACGTGTTCGGCAGGGCCATCACTCTGTGCGCCAGGGCAATCGGCGACCCGACGGGACTCGAGCAGGTGTTCGGCAAAAGCAACGTGGGCAACGCCCAGATCATCTACGTCAAGGCGATGATTTCAATGATCGCCGCCATGGTCGACATGGATAACGCCCTATCGACCGACTACAACGGAGACGATCCGGAGATCGGGCTTGGTGGCTGGGCGAGCCACTCCAGTGCTCACGTCCACCTCACGCGCAAAGTCGCCCAGGTCGACGACGTGGACGACTCGACGATCACCATCGTGCACGAATTCGCCCATATGGCCGACGACACCGTCGACGATAACGGCTATTACGGGTCCAGCGGATTCGAGGCGATGTCCGAAACCGACAAGATGCAGAACGCGGCGCACTTCGAGGAGTTGCCAGCGAGATACCTGGGCAAAAGCAAATACGCCGGCCTGACCTTCAAGCCCGGCGTCGCCAAGGGCGGCGGCAAAGTCACGTTCGAGGACCAGGTACGGCGCAAGGCCAGCGAGCACCTGCGCAAGGCGTGGGACAAGGCCGTCGATGTGCACACGTGGCTACGCGAGCGGCGCCAAGCAGTAGATATTGCTGACACCGCTGATTTCACCAAGTACAAAGCGCGACTCCTCGAGGTGTCCAGACTCGAGAAGCTGACGATTCACCATCAAAAGCCGGTCAAGACCGTCAACATGAACGATGTGATTCTGGCCGAAGGCATCGCCCGTGGAACTGCGCTGATTCAGCGCATCGCCCGCAAGGAGTCGGTGCCGAAAGCGCCCGACAAGGGCAAGACAGTCGAGGACCACTCGGACAGGCTGATCACCGATGCGATCAACGGCTACGGTGCGCTAACGGGCGCCCCTGGCACTGACAAAACGTTGATGGACTGGTTGGTCAAAGAGTATCGGAAGGACTTCTAGTGTCGACCGTGCGGTTTTGCGACAAGGATTTTCCCCTCGACGCGGAGAAGGTATTTTGCGTCAACTGGGACGTGGACGACCTGTCGCCACTGGCGCAACTCACCGAGCTGCGCGAGCTGAGCATCGCTATCACAGATCCGCATGGGTTTTACGAGCACACGGTTAGCGACGTTGCGGCGCTCGCCGGACTGACCAAGCTCGAGGTCATCGAACTGCCCGGCTGTCCTATTACCGACCTGACCGGGTTGGCCGGATTGACCAACCTGCGCGAGCTCGACTTGCGCGACAGCGAAGCGACGGACTTGTCTGCCCTCGCCGGCTTGAGCCAACTGACGAAACTCAACTTGATCGCATCGCCGGCCACGGACCTCAGTCCCCTGGCGCAGCTGAACAACCTGACTACGCTGAACCTGTCCGGCAGCGCCGTCAGCGATGTATCGCCGTTGTCCGGCCTCGCTCAACTCAGTGGGTTGGAGCTACGCCGCTCCAAGGTTTCAGACCTGAGCGCAATTGCCGACGTGCTCGGCGGAGCCGTTGAACTCGACCTCACCGAAACCAACGTGCAGACCCTGGCGGGGCTGGAGAAGGCGACCAAACTTCAGGCACTGACCCTGATCAACACGCCGATCACGGACATCTCAGCGATCAGCGGCGCGACGAACCTTCGCCGGTTGGCTCTGGACCACACCCAGGTCAGCGATCTGTCGCCCCTCGCTGGGCTGACTAAGCTCGAGATGCTCACCATCACCCATACGCCAGTCGCAGATATCTCGGCGTTGTCGGGCGCGACCGAGTTGCAGCAGCTTCACATGCAAGGCACCCAGGTCAGCGACTTGACCGCGCTCATGCGGATGGCGAAGCTAATCGTCGTGAACGCTACCGGTCTAACCGTTCCCCGCCAGCAGGTCGCCGATCTGAAACTCGCGCTCCCCGAGCTGGTGATCGCACAGTGACGGCAACCATCAAGGCGATGCGAGGCGCCCTAGTTGTGATGGTCGCCCTGGCGGTCGTCGGCTGCACCAAGAAGGACGCCGAGCCGAGCAAGAAGCCGTCGGCAAAGAACGGTGCGAAGAATAGTGCGGGCGATGCTGCGGTGAAAAAGCCCGCGACCGTTCGGGCCGCGGATGCCGCTGCCAGCAAACCAGTACCACCGAGCAAGACGGCCACGTTCAAGTGTGGCGGCAACACGTGCGTCGCTGGCCAATTCTGCGAAGAGCGCCGAAAGGGCCACGCCGTGGACGATCGCGGCCGGCCGCTGCAGAAGAAGAAGTGCATGGCGCTACCGAAGCCGTGCGTGGCGGCGCCCAGCTGCGCTTGCGTCAAGGCGCATATCTCGTTCAAGCACTGTCGCGTGGACGCGGGCAACGTGTTCACCGACGACTACCGCCGCTGAACGCGCGATGGCCAACTTGCCGGAGAGCGCCACCGTGGAGACGCTGCGCGCTCGCGCCTGCTCAACGGGACGCGCCAAGCTGCTCCTCGGCGTTGCCATCCTGCCGGTGCTGGGGATAGCCATGCCCTGGCTGCTGCTGACCTACGGCGGCTCCGGGGTCGCGCTACCAGCCATCGGCATGACCGTGCTGTTCTGGGCCCAGGGCATCTACCTCATCTATCGTGGCCAGCGCCAGCTCCGGGTCGCGCGCGGCGACGTCCACGAGGCGGTGGTTCTCCACGCTATGAACCAATCGCTGCAACCCCAGGAAAAGTCGCTCACCTGCAAGCTCATGGTGGAGGTCACGTTGCCTGACGGCGGCGAATCCGTCGCGACGTCAACCAACGTGTTCGGCAATGACACCGGCACCGCCCTCGAAGGCCAGAAGGTCAAAGTGCTCTGGAGTCACGCCTACCCGTTCGACGCGTACGTAATCGTCGACAACTAACCGCGGGGCAGCTCCGCGTCCCTGCGATGTGTTAAGGGTTGGCCGTGGAACACCCGGACCAGTTGGCGCGCACGTTCGTGCTCGAGCTTGGCACGGCGCTGCAGCAGTTTGGCGCGCCGACCCATCGGCTCGAAAGCGTGCTGACAGCGGTGTCCAACCATCTGGGTCTACGCGGCCAGTTCTTCTCTACGCCGACTCAGTTCATGGCCGGGTTTGGCCAGGTTGGCGCGCAAGATGTAGCGATGGTCCGAGTCGAACCCGGGGAGGTTGACCTGGAGCGCCTCGCTGACCTGGACGCCCTCGCCGATATTGTGGTCGGCGGTGAACTCGACGTCGCACAGGGCCTGGCACGCGTGCGAGAAATCCGCGACGCTCCTGCCCGCCACCCCAGCTGGCTCATGGTCATCGCGTTCGGCCTGGTGTCGGCCACGGCCGGGCGATTCCTGGGCGGCGGGTTCTATGAGATGGCCACAGCCGGCGTCATCGGCCTGGTCACCGGCGGCTTCGCCCTGGCCTTCACCCGCACCATCGCCGGCTCGCGAGTGTTCGAGCTCATCGCCGCCTTTGTCGCGGCAGCGCTGGCGAACGCCGCGGCCCATGTGGGCGTCCCGGTGTCGCCGACAGTGGCAACCCTCGCCGGATTGATCGTGCTCATCCCCGGCCTCACTCTCACGGTCGCGATGACCGAACTCGCGACGCGCAACCTGGTATCCGGGACGGCGCGCTTGACCGCGGCCGCCATCGTGTTTCTGGAAATCGCATTTGGCCTCGCCCTGGCCGAGGCCATCATGGTTCGGTTGTTCGGCGCACCGCCCGTGGGTGCGATCACCACCCTGCCAATATGGAGCGAACCAGTGGCGCTCCTGGTCGCCACCGGCTCCATCGCCGTGCTATTCCGCGCGCATCCCCGGTCCACCTTCGCCATCGTAATCGCCGGGGTCAGCGCGTTCTACAGCGCACGATTCGGCGCCTGGCTGTTGGGTCCGGAGTTGGGCGCGTGCATCGGTGGCTTCGTCCTGGCGGCTGGCAGCAACGTGTACGCGCGCATCCTGAACAAGCCAGCGATGGTCCCCCTCGTCCCTGGAATCCTGCTCCTGGTTCCAGGAAGCCTGGGCTTTCGCAGCTTGTCGTCGATGATCCGAGACGACGTCCTGACCGGCATCGACAAGGGTTTCGCGATGATCCTGGTCTCGGTATCCCTGGTTGCCGGACTGCTCATCGCCAACGCCGCGATTTCGCCACGACGCAGCTTGTAGCTGCAATCACGGTCGGATCGGGGGCGTCTGGACGCGAACCAACGTACTATCCAGTGTCCCGCCGCCAGGAGCTTTAGAATGCAACAGTTCGCCTATCAGTATCAGACCCTCAGTCAGCTGCTCGACTCGGATGCCCTCGAGCCCAACTACACCCGCCAGGATTGGCAGCAGCATCAGGGGCCGTTCAATCAGGCGTTCGCCGAGTACGGCCAGCTGCACCAGCGCCTGACCAGCATCGCTCAGCAGCAGGGCGACGTCGCCGCGCAACCGATGCGTCACCAACTCATGCAGGCCGCGGGCAAGTTGGCCGCGGTCGTCGCCGCAACCGGCAACCCGGATGGCGCGCAAAACTTCCTGCGCGAGCAGCTGGCGAACGCCGCGCGCACGCCGGCGACTGCCGAACTCCAGGCGGCACAGCGCGACCTCAATAGTTTTGTCGCCTTGAGCCACGGCCGCTGGTTGATGAATCGAGGGCGCCACGATCAGGTCGCCGGCGTGGTCAATCCGGTGATGACCCATAGCCAGGAGTCCGCGCTCAAGATGGCCGCCCAGCAACTGTTGGGAGGCCAGGCGGCGCCGCCCATGCAGCAGCCGCCCATGCAACAGCCGCCCATGCAACAGAACTACGGCGCTCCGCCGATGCAGCACAACGTTGGTGCACCGCCGACGCAGCAGCCGCCCATGCAGCAGAACTACGGCGCTCCGCCAATGCAGCAGAACGTCGGTGCTCCGCCAATGCAGCAGAACGTCGGTGCTCCGCCGATGCAGCAGAATTACGGCGCACCGCCGACGCAACAACCGCCGATGCAGCAGCAGCCCATGCAGAACCTGCCCGGCAGGCACGATCAATACCGGGCTTCTGCCTCCGCATCGTCAAGCGTTCCGTCTGGAGGCAGCGCCCCGGCAAAAGACCCGTTCGTCGCCATTGGCCAGTGGGGCATGGGCGCAATCGTGGTCGGTGCCCTGGCGGTCGGCGGTTACTTCGGTTGGAAGCGTTACCAGAACCAACCCGACAAGGTCGCGCAGCGAGCGGCGAACAGTGCAGCTGCGAAGGCGAAGGCAGGAGATATCGAGGAAGCCATCGCCGCCTACGACAAAGTCCTGACCGACTTTCAGAAGAAAGCGTCTAAGAAGGTGCTCGCCAAGATCGGCGGCGAGTTGTTGACCTTGCACGCGGATCAGATTCCCTCGCCGCTCACGCCGGAGAACGGTGCCAAAGCGGAACAGGTCGTTCGTCGCTACGAACGACTGATACCCGAAGCTCAAGGCAGTAAGACGCGAGCAGTGATCATCGCGCGCGCCCTCAAGTGGACCGATGAGCTCGGCACCAAAACGGTTCAAAGCATGGAGGCGGCATCGAGCTTGCTCGCGACCACACGAAAAGTCGCCAGCGGGGGCGACGCCAGCGACATCGACAAACGCCTGTACAAAATCAAACGAACGTTGGCCGGAAAACTGGCTGCGGACTGGCCCGTCGCCGCCATCAACTTGTACATGGAAGTTCCGGGCGACGCCGAGTCCCTGGCAAAGGCCGGCGACCTGTTCACCAAACTCGCGGTCAATAGCTCTCTATTGCTGTCGGCCGGAGAACAGGCCGGTCGGTGGATTACCGCGGCCCGCGGTCACGGCAACCTCAGTGGCAAGGCCGACGCGATCAAAGCAGCTCTGGCCAAAGCACGGCGCATAGCAAAGCACCCAGCACGACGCCGAGCGCTCAAGAAGGGCAGCGAACGGCAGCTGCGAGCTCAGCTGGCGAAGCACCCCAAGGATCAGCGATTGGTCGCCGCCCTGGCGAGCGCACGCATGCGTGCAGGTGATGACAAGGGCGCCGTTAAACTGCTAGCCGCCCTGGGCAAGCCTGGCTGGTTGATCCCACAAGCCCAGGAGACGCTTGCTGAAGCCCATGGGCGCAGCGGCCGTCTTGACCAGGCCGACAAGTTGCTTGCGCGAATCGTGCTGCTTGGCCTGCCGCAGTACCTGAGCGCGAGTCGCAACTACAAGGCGATGTCCGATGCGATGTATCAGCGTCTGCTGTCCCAGGCACGAGCCGGTAAAGCGCCGGCCAGGGTGGCCATGGTCCTGCGCGGTCGCGACAAGAAGCGCGCGCAGAAAGCCTTCGACGACTGGGTCAACAAGACGATGGACAGCGATCCGAAGTTGTCCAAGGCGCGACAAAAACGCACCGTCCACAGCCACGTCGTGTCGCTATCGATCCGACTGGGCATGATCAGGCTACGCCGCGCCAACGGTATGGCGGGCGCAAAGAAAAAGAGCATGCTGGCGCAAGCCGAGCGGGCATTCCTTGCCATCCGACAGGATGCGTCGGGCATGCCCAGCTACCACCTGGGCCTGGGGCAGGTCTATCACCGTCTTGGCCGCGCCAAGGACGGCGACAAGGAACTCAACGGCCTGCTCAAACGTAAGGTGCCATGGATCAGCTTGTCGGTGGCTCGCACGTATCGGCAGCTTGGCATGCGGAGCCAGGCAAAGAAGATCGCCGAAGAAGTCTACAAGACCCGCAAGGCCCCGCATCACTATCAAGCCGCGAGTCTGCGCGCGCTCATGGAGTACGACCTGGACAAACGTGAGATGTGGCTCAAGCGAGCGGACCAGAGCTCGGCGTACATCCAGACCACCTTGATCGAGCTCCGGGCGCGCAAACAGTTCCGCGCCGGCAACTATCGCCGGGCCGATTCCACCATGTCGCGTGCGGCGCGTCGGCACGAAAAGGGCGCCAAGAGCAACGCCAGCGACGCCAACAACGCGGCACTGGCGTATCAGTTCCGCTACTCGTGCACCGGCAACAAGAAATACCTGGCGCGCGCAGTGAGGCTACTAGAGCAGGCAGTGCAGCTGGCTCCGGACAACTCCCTGATCGTTTCCAACCTGGCAGGAGCACACGCCCACGTCGGCGATCTGCAGGTACTCAGCAGCGTGATCAAGGTCGATGTTCTGCGCATGAGTCAGCGCGACGCCAACGCCATACTCGCGGACCTAAAGGTCGGCGAGGCTGGGCCCAAGCTGATGGCTGCTGCGAAGACTAACGTGGCGTTGAACCGAAGCGAAGTTCTGTTGCGAGAACAGCAAGTGCTGAGCCCCAAAGATACGCGAGGCTTCTCCGAAGCTGCCAGCAGATACGCGCTGCTCGACGACGAAGCGAAGTTGCTCGCGATGAGGGACGCATTACGCGCGCGCAAGACAGCGTTCGAGGGCTCGGATCCCAAAGTGCGTGCCGAGTACCTGTCGGGTAAACGCGACGCCAAACAACTCGCCGACGCCGCTCGCGAGATCAAACGCGCCGGCCGTCGAATCGCACGCGCCAAACGGAAACGTCACAAGCCAACCCTGGCCGTGGCACTGGTAAAACTCGGCCGCGATCAGATGTCGCGGGCCTACACGTCCGACGATCCGGCCCACACCGAGCAGGCAATCAAGACGTTTCGAGCCGCCGCCAAGTTGTGGCCCGCATTGGACACGCCGGACTCCATCGCCTGGGCGATGCTGCGACTCGCGGTACAGAACGCCGCCGCCGAATCCCCCGACGTCAAGAAGCGCTGGGACAAGGAGCGCAGACGCTACAGCGTGGCCATGTTCTTCCACCACGTGCTGGAGGATAAAGACGCCGCTTCGATCGTGGCGGCATTGCGTAAGCAGCCACAGATCGCCGAGGCGGCACAGATGATGGTGGGCCCGACGACACAAGCCGACGGCAGGCTGTTGCCCATCGGACGCCTGGCGAACAATCAAGCGCTGCAGGCCAAAGGTAAGAAGGGCATGGCGATCCCCCGACGTCGTCACCGCGTAGAGATCAACTCGCGCCTATGGCCCAGCTCCGACGATGCTCAGGCCATGCAGAAGCTCCACGCGGCGCACAAGTAGCAGAAGCCGTCGCCACGGAATTGCTGGCTAGCGCTTAGTGATTCTTATTGGTCGAGACAGCGGAGACAGAAGTCCAGAACGACCTACCCAACGCAACTGAACCGTCTGCCCGGCGGTTACTCGCTGGGTATCGCGAACGTCAGAGCTGCAACGTCCAGGTGACCTGTACAACTGAAAGCTGCGGCTGCCGGTGCCACTCCAAGTTCCGGCTGGCACCCGACGAAACAACATCGGCACGAGCTTGCGTCGCTGCGCGTATACGATGACCCCGATAACGTTGCTCGGAACCTTGCCTGAAATCTGCGCTACTGCGTAAAGCGTAGTCGACCGACCGCGGCGCCCGCGCCATGATTGTTCGTGGGTCTTGATCGCGCCCACTTTCGGAGCAGGCAACGCAGCTCCCTTGTATTTGCGGAAGCGAACGCCGTGGCTTCCCTTGACGCCAACCAGCTGCCACGTGCCAGCAACGGGCGTTCTCGGCGTGTAGCGGCTCAGTCCGGGCGCGAGCTTGTCGACCAGCAGTTTCACCGTGCGCTTACCGCGCTTGATCGACAGAGGCATGATGGACGGATACTTGCCCACCGGACGGGCACCCCGGCGAAAGCTGGAGCTGGAGATTGCCGTCACGAGCACGCCGCCGTTCCGGGGCAGCGTTTGGTTCTTGGGCGTCAGGATGTGGGGCGACCACTGGGCCATCGCACACAGACCGGTTGCGAAGTTCGGCGCCGCCAGCAAGGTGGCGAAGAAAGCCAGGCATAGTGAAATTCTGCGATTCATCGAACACTCTCCAAGGGTGAGGTATTGGATTGTAAACAACGGCGGCCGATACGCCAGTCAAACGGAACAATGTGCCTGGTGGTCGTCACTGCTGGCCAGAGCGGTTAGGATCAGCGGGTGAAAGCTACGCTCATGAGTCTCGCGTTTTTCCTTGTGATTGGCCCGGGCTGTTCCAAGGACGATGCGAAGTCACCCGCGGGAAAAAAGACGGCCGGCGATAGTCATCCGGCCGAGCTGGTCGGTGCGTGGAGCGCCGCGGGTAGCGTCGGCGGCAAGAAACCCGGCGACCGGGGCATGTCGTGGACGAAGACCTACACCTTCAACAAGGACGGCACGTTCGTCATGACCGGCTATCCGCAGATTCACGTCACGGGCCAGTGGAGCGTGAGCAAACGCGACAAGAACCGTTTTCATCTGGGCTTGAGCAAACAGCTGATGCGTATGTCCAAGAGAGACAAACCGTCGAAGTGGAACGACCAGAAGGTGTGGGTCGAATTGAACGGGACGAAGCTGACCTGGGGCAAGGACACGTTCTCGCGCCAGGCCACCAAGCCCCCGCCGGCTCCTTGAGCAATCGGGGCGTGGGTTACAGTAGCGCCATGGCAATGACAGACATGCGCACCGGAGTGTGCGCCGTATGCGATCACCGAGAGGTTGTTCGCGCCGGGGCGATGGAGTTCGGTGCCCGCGGAACCTCTCGGCCAATGGCGGTGACCTACGACGGCAAAGACGGTGTGTACGGTTTTCAACCAAAGCTCGAAGAAGGTCATGGAAGACTTCGCTCGTACACGTGTCGCTCCTGCGGTTTCACTCAGTGGTACGCCGACACGCCGGACAAAATCCCGCTCAATGCCAACATGGGGACCAAGCTGATCAAGGCCAAGTAGCCGCAGCCAGTGGGTGTCGCCAGCGAGCGCACTGGCCATCTAGTGCCAACGATTCGTTGAACCAGCGCCGCCGGTTCTGCCACAATAGGCGTGGATGATTCTGCGTCTCGTATGCATCCTGGGCCTCGCGTCGAGTGGATGCGCATTGGTCAACGCTTTTGGCGATGGCAATGACGCGAGCGTCGACGCCAGGCCTCCTGCCGATGCGTTCTTGGCTCGGGATGCCCCCGTTGCTGACGCCCACGGGCTCGGCGCCGACCTGTGCGTGCAAAACACCTGCTACGACCTACAGACGCAGTTCATGCCGAGCGCTGGCCCCCAGGTGGTCGCCGTAGCTCAACTGGCGGGCGGCCCCGAACTCGATATCGCCGTGGCGAACAACAGCCTGACCGTGGCAAATATCTTCGAGTCTGGCGGCCAGTCGCTCCCAGTGTTTTCGGAAAACGGCATCGTCGCGGCGGGGAGCCTTGGCAATATCACGGCGATGGTCCACGGCCACTTCGACGGAGACAACCTGCTAGACCTGGCCATCGCCGATGACCAGAGCAACCTGCGCATCGTGTACGCCGACGGAAGCACCAGGACGGACCGCACGCCCACGCTCTTGGTAGCTGCGCTCGCCGTCGGCCAATTGGGTGACGGCGACGCCATCGACGACATAGTCATGCAATTTCAGAACGGGTCGTATGGGGTTTTGATGTCCGCTGACTCGTTCGTCGAGAACAAGGCGTACCGGTTCAGCCCCACCGGCGGAGGCAAGGCGATGGCCCTGGGCCGGTTCGATCAGGGGGACACCCTGGACCTGGCCGTTCTTCGGACGGATAACAAACTTGATATCTTCGCTGGCGAAATGACCGGCGCCTTCGGCAGTACGTTAGCAACCGCCGTCATGCTCGTACCGACGATCGCCATCGCGGCGGTGAATCTGAGCGCGGGGGATGGCCCGCAAGATTTGGTGGCCATAACCGACTGCGGGTTCGGCTGCGATGCTGGCGCTGTGACTGCGCACTTCTACACGGCAAACGGCGAGCTTCTAGGCACGTACACTCATCCGCGGAACCTCAACCCGTATTATGTTGTCGCCGGGGACTTCAACACCAACGGCGAGCGAGATGTCGTCATAGCTGGTGCCGGCGACGGCGGCGGTGGCGGAGAGGTTGTCATGTTGTTTGATGGCACCGATTTCTCCACGACCTCAAACGGTTCATTTCGAGATACGTACTCTCTTAGTGTTGGCGATTCAGCCGGCCCAGTCGTTGCGCAAGACCTCAACGACGACGGAAAAGCCGACTTTGTCATAGCCCGCCAGAACGACAGCGCCATACATGTCTTTGTCTCCCAGCCGGCGCAATAGCGGAGATGTGCTAGGTTTATGTCGATGATCGGCACGACTCTGGGCAGCTACCAGATCGTCTCCGAACTGGGCAAAGGGGGCATGGGGGTCGTGTATGCGGCGCAGCACCCGTTGCTCGGTCGGCAGGCGGCAATCAAGTTGCTGTTGCCGCAGTTCTCCGGCAACAAAGAGCTCGTCGAGCGCTTCTTCAACGAGGCCCGCGCCGCGACCATGGTCAAGCACGCGGGCATCGTGCAGATCTTCGACTTCGGCTACACCCCCGAGGGCGCCGCCTACCTGATCATGGAGTTCCTGGAGGGTGAGAGTCTCAACGACCGCATCGCTCAGGGACGCATGAGCGGCGACGAAGTGATTCGCATCGGCCGTCAGGTAGCGAGCGCGCTAGCCGCCGCCCACACGGCGGGCATCATCCATCGCGACCTCAAGCCCGACAACATCTTCCTCGTTCCCGACTCCGAAGTGGCAGGCGGCGAACGGGCAAAAGTACTCGACTTTGGTATCGCCAAGCTTACTGGCGAAGGTCAGCCAGGAACGTCTAAGACTCAGACCGGCGCGATGATGGGCAGCCCCCTGTACATGTCGCCGGAACAATGCCGCGGCGCCGGTGAAGTCGACCTCCGGGCCGACATCTATTCCCTCGGCTGCATTCTCTACCAGATGGCCACCGGCAAGCTTGCCATTAACGGCGACGGCGTCGGCGATGTCATTGGCAAACAGATCTACGAAGTGCCCGAGCCGGCGAAGGAAGTTTGCCCCGAGGTCGCCACCGAGCTCGATGCGATCATTATGCGCTGCTTGCTCAAGGATCCGAACGAACGATTCGCGACCATGCGGGCGGTCATGGACGCGTTCGACCACGCGAGTAGCGGGCGTTTCGCCGTCACTGGTCGCGGCAAGAGCTTCGAAGCCGAAGCGATGGCGGCGACGGTCGCGCCCAGCGAGCCTCCACAGATCGCAGTCAGCGAGCCTCCCCAGGCCGCAGTCAGCCAGCAACCAGCCGGTGTCAAAACGACATTGAGCGCAGCCGCGGCCCAGGTGTCACTGCATCCCCAGGATTCGATAGCCACCACGACGCACACACGCTCGACATCCATGTGGCCCGTGGCCGCAGCGGTGGGAGTGCTCGCCATTGGCGCCATTGTGTTCTTCTCGATGCGCGGTGGCGCCGGTGACAAGAGCGACAATGGGGAACGCGCGGCGACCCAACCGACCGTCGTCTCCGCGGATGCGAGATTGGCCAGCGTGCCCGCTCCGACCACCCCCACGGACGTCACGATCAAAGTCGTCTCCGATCCACCCGGCGCCGAGGTGTTTCGCAAGTCCGACGGCCTCAGCCTGGGCACGACTCCATACGAAAAGAACTATCCGACCTCCGACGCCGAGTTGGACTTGGTGCTGCGGTTAAAAGGGTACGCGGCCAAGAACGTAGCCCTGTCGCTGAGCAAGAGCGGAACCGAGGTGGCCGTACTCGAACGCATCGTTTCGCGACGCAGTCATCGCAAGCGACGCCGGGCGAAGGCCAAGCCGCCCGTGGTGGTGAAGAAGAAACCCGTGGTGAAGAAGAAACCCGTGGTGAAGAAGAAACCCGTGGTGAAGAAGAAGCCGCGCAAGAAGGATAAGAAGTGGGGCGACACCTACAATCCTGCAGACGAGTAGGCATCGCGCTGGCCGTCGTGGTTGGCGTCAGTGTGGTGGCTCACTCGCAGGCTTCCGCACAGAGCACCGCTGCCAAGAAAGCGGAAGCGAACAAGCGCTACGCCCAGGGTGTCGCCTATCTCAAGACTCATTCGTACGCTGAAGCAGTCACAGAATTCGAGGCGGGGTACAAGCTCACTTACAAGGCGGGCTTCTTGTTCAACGCCGGGCGCGCCTACGAGCTATGGGGCAAGAAAGAGAAGGCCCTGGCCAAGTATCGCCGCTACTTGACGTTGGCCCCCCGCGGGCGCGCGAGTGTCGAAGCTCGCGCCAGGGCAGCAGCACTTCAGAAGATCGTGATGAAGGAGCGGGAAGCTCGGGCCGCGGCATTGGCGCGCGAGGTCGATCAGCAGAAGAGAAAGAAGCGCGCCGTCGAACTCGCAGCCTCGGCCACCCGGCGCTTCACAGCAAAAGACTACGGCAAGGCCATCGAGGAGTTTCGTGCTGCGTTCACTCTCGTTCCACAGAGCTCACACATCTACTTCATCGCCGAATCGTATCGACTACTCGGTAATCGCCCCCAGGCCATCATCGAATACCGACACTACGGCAGCCTCGCACCGGCTGGTCCTCACGCCGCCGACTCCCTGCAAAAGATCGCAACGTTGCAGCGCGAGTTGGTCGACGCAGCCAAGCCCAAACCGAAACCGAAACCGAAGCCGGACGTCAAACCGCTGCCGCGCACGGATCTCGTACCGGCCGAGCAGCCCACGATCAGCAAGAAACCGTCGAAGAAAACGGGTATCGCCTGGAAGTGGATCGGTGTCGGCGCCGCGGCCCTAGCTGCCGGACTGGCGACGGACTTGATTCCAGACAGCGCTGGCAACCACAAACTCGACCCGCTGGACTTCGCCCCGGCTGCCCTCTACGGAGCCGCCAGCGTGTTCGTCTTCATCGGCGTGTTCTGAGCAGCGACCAGGCGCGGCGGTCCACAGTCGGAACGACCAACGATCGCAGGGTTCCCACCTGGGAGCCTGTGTAGGCGACACACTCATATGGTTCCCGACCTGTATCAGGTGTATCGCCAGCACCAGACGTGCGCACGATGGCGTAGCATGGTGATGAGGGAGGACGCACATGAGCCAACTGCATATCGTAGCAAGTTTCGCCATCGTCGCCGGCCTGGTGTTCGCGCCTGTCAATGCCGACGCGGATCAACATCGCTACCTGGGCAAGCATCCGATTCACGCGAGCCAGGGCGGAAAATTCTGTTACATCGAGTTCCCGCACGTGCACGTGTACCCGCCAAGTCGCGCGTCAGTAATCTATCGCAAACACGACGGCTGGCATCAGTTCGTCGGTGATCCCGCGGCTCACGGCTACGATGGAAAGAAGCACTCGTTCCATGGCGCGCACCCCGTCCACCAGCAGGAGGTCGTCCTGGGCATCGACGCCCCGAGCGAGCCTGTTGTGCATTGGTGCTATCTAGGTGGCCCTCATTTCCACGGCTACGCACCCTCGGCGACCGCAAAATTCGAGGTCAAGGGAGGCGCAGCCTGGTATATCGGCGTGTACCCGCCGGCGTTCGACAGACACAAACATCGGCACGTGCGAATCAACCGGTTCTACGTAAAACGTAAATACCGACGGCCTGTCATCACAGTGAGTCCACCATCGGTGTACGTCGACATTCTGGCCGGCGGCCGAGGAAAACGTGGCCGCATCAAGGGTGGCATCAAGATCAAAGGGGGCGTGAAGGTCCGCGTTCCCAGCCCCTCGGTCGACATCCGCGTCGGTGGTGGCGTGCGCGTACATGGAAAGACGAAGATCAAAATCAAAAGCGGCGGACACGGCAAGTACAAGCGCAAACACAAAGGCAAACGTCGCAAGCACCGCCGGCACAGGTTCTAGGATGAAGACCATGCGACTAGATCGAATCCTGTTAGTAGCCGGCGCGATCACGCTCGTGCTCGGCTGCGGTGACGACGGTGGTAGCGGCGTATCGGGAACTGTCAGTGCGTGGAAGTCGGCAGGCCTCGAGCCAACAAAGTTCGAGAAGGATGACGGTGCAAAACTCGACGCCACCGCCTGCCACAGGGGCAAGGTCAGCGGGATCTACGCCACGCTGTGCGAGTACAAAGACGCCAAAGCCGCGACCGCCGCGAAGGCCAAAGGCCTCAAGAGCGTTGGCAACCGGACGGGCATATCGCTTAGCCGAAACAGCTGGCTGTTGGTCGCAGTCGATCGCGATAAAGTCGACCCGAGTGGGCGCACGATGAATAAGCTAGCCACGGCGTTCTGGAAGAAGTAGAGACCGCGCGCCACAGCGAGCAGCCGATATTCACAACGAGTCTGTTACGTGGTGCGTAGCCGCGCGGTCCAATACACGACGTGCCCACCGTGGCCGGCGGTGTCGAGAAACGCCAACACATCCTCGACTGTGTCCGGGTCGTCGAAGAACTCGACCACCACTGAGTTGAACGAATCGTCACCGTCGCCGAATCCGCGAACGCCTTCAAATAGGGTGGCGCCGCGGATATGGCCCCATTCTCGCAAGCGCTTTAACAACGATTCAGGGTGCCCGCGCTCCCGCGAGAGATACACGCGAACCATCACTACCTCTTTGACTGCTGCAGCCATGCTCGAATTGTCCACGAACTCACTTTCACGCAAACGCGATGCCAATGCGCAGCGGACGCTACAGTACGACTCACGCAAGACTTGCACTCCCAGGCAACGCGACGGTTGTCGACGCAACGCTTGCGCGCTGCCCCATGCGCAACGCGGACGCCCCAGATACGCCGAGCACCCATGAGCCACGGCCCTGAGTTCACCGCGATCGTCGTTGTCTGCGTGATTCTCACGCTTGGCGCGGCGACGAGGCACTTCTCGGGTCGTACCGGTTTCCCCTACACGGTCGCACTCATCGTGTTGGGTTTCGCGGCCGGACTCTGCCTCGACCATCTCAGTGGCGACAACGCAGCGTCTCGCGGATTGAAGTTACTCGGCGAAGGCCGGCTCATTTCGCCAAACTTGATCATCTTCGTGTTCTTGCCTGCCCTCGTGTTCGAGTCCGCGTTCGCCCTGGACCAGCACGCGTTCATCAAAGAGCTAGGCGCCTTCGGCTTGCTGGCCGTGCCCGCGCTCGTGTTGAGCACCGCCATGGTCGGCGGCGGCATGCTGCTGCTCACCTCCGGCAGCTGGGAGTGGAGCTGGACCGCGGCGCTTGTGTTCGGCGCACTCATCTCGGCCACAGACCCGGTGGCCGTTGTTGCAATCCTGCGCGAGACAGGAGCACCCAAACGTTTGGGTATTCTCGTCGAAGGAGAGTCCCTGCTCAACGATGGCACGGCCATCGTCGTATTCACCGTGCTCGTATCGTTGCTCGCCAGTTCCAGTGCGACGTTCGACCTGAGTGCGGCCCTGATCGACTTCGTGCGCGTCGTCGCCGGTGGTGTGATCGTCGGCTTCGCCCTCGCGTTCATTGTTTCACGCTGGGTCGGACGCATCTTCAACGATCCTCTCGTTGAGATCACCTTGACCATCGTCGTCGCGTATCTCGCTATGATTATCGGCGAGGGTTACCTGCACGTGTCCGGCGTGATCGCGGTCGTGGTCTGCGGCTTATGGCTAGGTGGCAGAGCGCGCACATCCATCAGTCCGGAAGTCACCGGCTTCCTCCACCACTACTGGGAAATGCTGACCTACCTGGCGAACACCCTCATTTTCTTTCTGGCGGGGCTGGTAATTTCCCGCCACGTGGGAGCGGCGACCCTCACGGACGTGGCCATCGTGCTCGGCGCGTACGTCCTGGTCATGACGGTTCGATTCGCCATCACGTTGTCCTTCCGTCCTCTACTCAGTCTAGCCGGCGCGGCGATCACGACCGCGGAAGCCGTTGCGTTATCGTGGAGCGGCCTACGCGGTGCGGTGTCCCTGGCCCTGGGTCTCATCGTCAGCCAGAACCCCGACATCGACCCCACCTTACGCCGGCAGATCGTACTCGTCACCGCAGGCGTCGTCTTGCTGACCGTGTTGATCAACGGCTCCACCATCGGCCGTTTACTCAGCTGGTTGGGTTTCAGCGAGCGAACTCCTGGGGAGGAACTGGCCAAGTTGGTCGCCGATGACACAGCTCTACAGTCTGTGCGCGCGCGAGTGGATGACCTATCGCACCACAAGGACTTCACCACCCTGCCCTGGTCCGAGGTAGACGGACAGCTAGACGCACGAGCGAAACGACTCGCGGAGCGCATCGAGACGACCCGCGCCGAGCTGAGCGGGTCCGAATACGCCGAGCGCCTTGCCACCATGTGGCGACGGTCTCTCGCTATGGAACGTGAGTGCTACTGGAATGCGTTTGCCGAAGGTACCCTGGGCGCGCGCGCATTGCAGATCCTCGAGTTCGACCTGGACACGCAGCTCGACGACCTGACCGCCGGGCGATTGTCCGGCGTCGACGCCAGCGCCCGTTGTGGCGTGTCCGCAAACCAGCGGCGTATCGACGAATTCCGCGCGCGGTTGGGCCAGGGGGCAACGCGCTTGCAGTTCGATCGCCTGGCCTTGAAGTACGACGTATCGCGCTCGACTGCCATGGCCGCGGAGCACGTCACGGATCGTCTAACGATGTTTGGCGACGACGCGGCAGCCGCCGAAGTAACGGGCGCGTATCGATCTTTGGCCCACGCGGCCCGAGAGCGCATCGAAGAACTCCGGGTCAACCTGCCCGAACTCACCAGCGGAATCGAATCACGCCTCGCCCACCGCATCGCCCTCAATGCCGAACGCGAAGCGTACCGCCGCCTGCTGAAGTCCGCCGCGCTCAGCGAACGCGACGCCAAGGCCGCCCTCGCCGACGTCGAGCGACGCATGAAAGAGTTACTGTTCAGCAAGACCGAAGCCCGAGCACCCGAGACCGTCGAGGTCTGTCGCAACCTGCCCATGTTCGCGACCTTGAACGACGAGCAGCTCGACGCGATGGCGACGGCCACCAAGGAACGCATCCTGGAGCCGGGCGAGATGCTATTCCAGGAGAACGATCGCGGCGACAGCGTGTACATCATCACCCGCGGTGCGGCGCGAGTAGTGCGCGATGCAGACGGGGCAGAGCAGGTCCTGGACATCGCTCACACTGGTGACGTCTTGGGCGAAATGGCGTTTTTCTCCGGCGATCGGAGGAACGCCGGAGTGCGAGCAGTGACGACCCTGACCGTGGGCGAGCTAGATCGCGACGCACTCGCCGAGGTGATGACGAGCTACCCGACCATTCGCGACGAGATCTGGGATGCGTATGTGCGTCATGTGCTGGACAACTTGTTGGCCAGTGATCCGCGCTTCGATTCATTGACCGGCGCGGACCGCCGGGCATGGATCGCCGAACGCAAACTATGCGAACTGGAGGCGAGCGAAAAGCTGCCCAATGAAGTCGGTTTGGTCGTCCTTTTACACGGCGTGTTGACGTCCGCCGAGTCGACGATTCGCGGAACTCGCGCCCTGGACCTCGCCGAATTGCCGGCGGGCCTCACCGCGGCCGAACCATCTAAGCTGGTCATCCTGCCGCAAGGACTTCCCGCATGGCGATAAGAGCAAAGCGCAGCTTCGCCCGGCAATTGTCTCCGCTACTGCGGGCGATGGTCCTGCTCATCATCGTGTTCGTTGGCGGCACGGTCGGTTACAAGATCATCGGCGGCCCGTCTCATTCATGGCTGGACGCGGCCTACATGACGACGATCACGCTGACGACCGTCGGCTATCGCGAGGCGATCAACCTGGAGTCATCGACCGTCGGCCAAGTATTCACCATGGGCCTGCTCCTGGTTGGCGTCGGGTCGTTTCTCTACTTCTTTTCAAATCTCACCGCCTTCATGGTCGAAGGCACGATGGACCGAATGTTCTGGAGGCGCCGGATGACTCGCAAGCTCAATAGCATCAAGAACCACTTCATCGTCTGCGGCGGCGGCGTCACCGGCAGGCATGTCATCGAAGAACTCATCGCCACCGACCGAGGGTTCGTACTCGTCGATCGCGACGCGGAATGTGTGCAGGCCCTGTACGAATCGACTGGCAGAGAGTTCCCCGTCGTCATCGGTGACGCGACTGAAGTCGACGCGCTCGAGAAGGCGGGCATCGACCGAGCGTCGGGCATCGTGAGCTGCATCAGTTCCGACAAGGACAACCTGGTCGTGGCATTCCTGTCGCGCGAACGCAGAGCAGACCTGCGCATCGTCTGCCGATGCAGCAACGACCGCGACCGGCCCAACATCATCAAAGCAGGCGCCAACGCCCTGGTTTCCCCGAGTCACATTGGCGGCCTGCGCCTGGTCAGCGAACTCGTACGCCCATCGGCGGTGTCGTTCCTCGACAACATGCTCCGCGACCGCGAGGCCAACCTTCGAGTCGAAGAGATGCCGATCACGGCCGGTTCGAAACTGGACGGTGTCACTATCTCGGAATTCCGCGACCGCGTGGGCGTAGACCTGCTGATCCTGGCCGTGCACCTGCCCGATGGAACGTGGCGCTATAACCCGGACGGCAAACAGGAACTACGCGCGGGCATGCGCTTCGTATTCATCGGTGACCCGAAGGCGCGTGCGCAGGCCGAGGCTGCATCGACCTAGCAACGACGTCGACCCAGCAGACCAGCAGACGATCAACGAGGCAATGGCCACAGGTGGACCGGCTGGCCGGTCACGACGTTCGCTTCGTACGCATCTACCAGTCGATGCATCGCCTCGGCACGGCTGCCGACACGCGCTTCGAGCACGATGTGCGCGTGGCGTTGCCAACTGGCGCCGGTCGTGTTCGTGTCGCAGCGCGCGCGGATCACCGACAGTAGGTCGTCGGCCTCTTCGACGGCGACCCCGGCTTCGACAAGGCCCTGATGAGCGACCGGCAGCAGCCGGGTCACTAGCGACGTGACGGTTTCCGGCCGGGGTGATGGTGCGCTGTCGGCGGGCCATAACAGAGTCGCGTCCAGTCCGTCCTGCGCCGCACGATAGAAGTTGTGGCGGGCATGAGCGAAGGGCAGCTGGGCCACGAGCTGCTCAACGTGATCGGCGAGGCCAAACGTCAACCCGATAAGGAACGCCGAGTTGGCCATCATGTCGACGACCGTTGGCCCCGCGGGGAGCGCGCGCATTTCTATGCGTACGTGACCGTCGTCGTGAGGATCGTAGATCGCCCGGTTCCACCGCCAGATCGTGCCGCAATGCAGGCGCAGCTCGTCCAGCGCCGGCGTGTCGCCCGCGGCGATGGCGGCCATCGGGGACTCGTCCGACAGTACAGGGAGCAGCGGAGTGTGCAGCGATACCGCTTCGGCGAACAACTCGTGAATGCCATCACGCACCCAACCGTGGCCGAAACTCACCCGAGGTGATGGCCAGCCGGGAATGGAACGCTCGCCGCGGCGATCGTCGACGGCCTGCTTGAACAGGGCAATGCGAGTCTCGTCCCACAACCGGTGGCCCAGAAAGAACGGGGAATTGGCCGACACGGCCAGGGCCAACGGCGTAGCGATCTGTGCGGCGTTGTAGAAGTCGGCGAAGCGATTGGGGTTGACTCGCAGATGAAGCTGAAACGATGTCGCGGCCCCTTCCAGCGTCACGTCGTCGCAGCCCAGATCGATGGGGTCGAGGCCGTTGATGCGAATGCGGAACGGGCCACCGCGAGAATCGCGCAGGGCCTTGGACAGCGCGCGGTAACGCAGGCGATCGGTCATCACGTCCGCGAGCACGTCGAACGTGGTCAGCGTGGGCAAAATGCCGATGGGTACGACCCGCGCACCGTGCTGCCGCGCCGCCTGTTGAGCGCGCGTGAGTACTTCGCGGAACTCCCCGCCGATCGTCGAAAACGGCGTCCCCTGTAACAGCGCCGGCGTGCTGTTGATCTCCATGTTGAACCGGTTGAGCTCCAGATCGAGCCTGGGCTCACCGGCCGAGGCAAGCACCGCCTCGTTTACCCGGGCCGGGCGACCGTGGCCATCAACCAGGTTCAGCTCGAGCTCCGCGCCGATGGACGTCGGTCCTTCACCGAATCCGGGTCTCGCCAGGACTCGTTCGAGGGCCCGGAGCGACTCGCGCAAACGCACAGCGAACGCCTGATACTCGGCTGGCTCGAACTGTTGACGCGTAATCTCGATTCCCATGGCGACGCTTCCAAGCGATCGGGCCCGGATACTACTTAGTCGCGACCGGTTTGAGCAACCGCCCGCGCAAAGTCCATTCCCGACGCGACGCCCACGATGTGGGCACCGTCCATGACCACCACGCGACGCGCGTTAAGGGCGGAGGCCTGCCCGCCCGCCAGGAACAGCGGGGTCGAGGCCGGAACACAGACGATCTGTTGATTCATCGCCCGGCGCAGAGGGATGTCTTTGGCAAGGTCCCGCGAATGGAGGGCTTCGCGCTGGCCAAAACAGCCCACCGGCCAACCGTCATTGGTCACGACGAGCCCCGTGAGACTCGACCGCTCCAGCATGGACAATCCGTCGGCCAGGCTCTCCCCACCGTCGATGGTGAACGCTGCCGCGGCCATGACCTTGGTGATCGGCGCGATGAGCTGCAGGTCGCGCACAACGCGCATCATGTCAGTCGTGCTGAACACACCCACCGGGATCGTGCCTTCGACAACGAACAGGCGATGTATGCCCTCGGAGACCATTCGCTGGGCGGCCTCGACCACCGAGTCGTGACTGTGGATGCTCTTGGGGTCTCGCGTCATCAGCTCGGACACGTGACGGGTCGGCAGTTTCAGCAGGCTGGGCCGTACTCGCGATCGTCGGGGCTGCGCCACGGCAAACAGATCTGACCGGGACAGCACACCGAGCAGCTCACCCTCGTGAATGACGCCGACGCTGGACACCCCATGGTCGCTCATGACTTGTTGAGCGTGGTCCAGGTCATCCATCAGGGCGACGCAGCGAGCTGGCCGAGTGGCGTAGTAGTTGACCGGTGGATTGGCGCTGCGTTTCCTGGACGCGTCGCTGCTGCCGACGATATCGACGAGCAGCTTGAGAAAGTCAGCCTCGGTGACGATGCCGACGATCTTACCGTCCTCGACGACGGGTAGACATCCGTACTGGTGATCCGCGAGGGTACGCGCCGCGATCAACTGGGACGCGCTGGGCTCGATGGTCCACACATCTGGTTCCATGATGTCACCGACCTTGACCGAAGCGCCGTACTTGGCCGCGCGGGACAGCACGCTGTGTTGGGCGGCCAGCAGGCCGCGGTGTGTCACCAACCCGATGACACGCTGCTCGGCGTCGACTACCGGCAGATGACGGAAACAACCGATCGAGATCAGCTCATCGGCGACGTGCAAACCATGTGAGTCCCGCGCTGTCGCGACATCTTTGGTCATGAAGTCACCGACGGTGGCCGGCTCAGCGTGGGCCAGCACCTTCACCGCCAGTTTCATGAAGTCCGCCTCCGTGACGATGCCCAGCAACTTGCGCTGAGTGTCGACGACGGGCACGCAGCCGAAGCGATTGTCGATCAATAGCTCGGCGACGTCCACGGCGGGCGTGTCCGAGCGCACCGTCCACACTCGTTCGCTCATCACCCGTGCAACTGGAACAGCCAACTGCAACTCCGCGCGCTGGTCCTCGGTCAGCGAGGTGAGCGTGCTGATCTGAGCCGCCACCAGATCACGATGAGTCACCAGCCCGACCAATCGGCCGCGGTCATCGACGACGGGTAGATGTCGAACGTGGTGCAACTTCATCATGCCGTCGGCCAGGGGCAAGCTCTGTCTCTGGTTGAGGGTGACCACATTCTTGGTCATCAAATGACGCGCTTGGAGGCTGTCCATGACCGTCGACGTTGCACAGCGCGTACCAGCAAAATCGCGCCTATCCGCGCAGTCCTTGCGTTTTGGTTGTGCCCCGCCCGCAGGTCGATCGCGGTATCCAGGGTCCGCCTGAAAGCGACACCAGCTCCCAACCGCGGAAAACAACACACGCAACCGGCGGAAATGACTGCGCTCATCACTTCTAACGGTTCTGCACACGGTGCCGCACACGATGGGTCACCACAGTGGTTTCACACCAAACAACAACCAGCCAATCACCGGAGAACAGCCATGCCCCACAACGATCGTATTCGCACCGAACAAGCCGTCGCCGACCATTACGCCGCGGTATCTCCCAACCATAGAGTCTACGACGGACTGCGCGCAGCCGGGGTCGACATGGCCAACCTGGATGTCGACAGCCTGGCCCCGGTGGACGAGTTTCACATTCGCGGTCGAGAGGCGACCATCGAACTCGCCGAGGCACTGACCCTGGATGCCACGACACACGTATTGGATGTCGGCTGCGGTATCGGCGGCTCGGCCCGTTATCTGTCCGAGCAATATGGCTGCCGGGTCACCGGGATCGATCTCACTGCCGAGTACTGTGAGCTGGCAAATCGTTTGTCCCAAGACGTCGGTCTCGGCGAGCTCAACACGTTCCGTCAGGCGAGCGCTCTGGAGCTTCCGTTTGCCGATGCATCGTTCGATGTGGTGTGGACCGAGCACGCGCAGATGAACATCGCCGACCAGCGCGGTTTCTACAGCGAGATGGTTCGAGTACTGCGACCGGGCGGCGTCATCGCATTCCACGACATGTTCGGAGGTGACGGAGGCCAGGTCGTCTACCCAACCCCATGGGCGTCCGACGCCGCGTCGAGCTTCCTGTATCCGGCGGACGACCTACGGGGCCTACTGTCGAGCTTCGGACTCAGCGTCGAGCACTGGGTCGACTGCAGTGCCGTATCGACCACCTGGTTTCGCGCGGTGAGCGATAAGATCGCGGCCCATGGACCACCGGCTGTTGGTGTAAACCTGCTGATGGGTGACGACGCGGGCGTCAAAGTTGCCAATGGGGCCAACGGGTTCGAATCGGGCGCGATCGTGGCAATCCAGGCCATCCTACGGAAGCCGGCCTGAGAGGTATCGCGCCATGGCCGTGCAAGCTGAGCCCGTTTCGACCTATGCTGGGCGCGTGGGCGCCACCGGAGTGAACGCGTTGAGGATTTCAGTACTCGGACAGCTATCTGTCACCCGAGACGGACATTCCGTTAGTCTGCCCCAGTCGAAAAAGGCGCGTACGCTCCTGGCATACCTGGCCATCACGGGCCGGCGGCGTACGCGCGCGCAGCTGTGTGACATGTTCTGGGATGTTGCCGACGATCCTCGCGCCGGCTTGCGCTGGTGCCTTAGCCGCCTGCGCAGCGTCCTCAACGACGACGTCACGCAGGCTCTGGTATCGGACCGCAGTAGCGTAGGCCTCGCTGACGACGGCGTGGCCACCGATATGCTCGCCGTTGCAACACGCATGTGCGCCGACGACGTTCCGGTGGGCGAGTTGCAGGAGATGGCCGAACAGTTCCGAGGACCGCTCCTGGAAGGGCTGGACTTCCCCGACCTGCACGCGGTGCAAGCGTGGCTCATCGCCCAGCGAAGCGAAGCGCGTCGGCTTCACATCGAAGTCCTGGAACGACTGTTGTCGCAGCTCAACGACGCCGAGCAGGCCGTCCCCTACGCCATGGCCCTCGTGCAAGTGGCGCCCGACAAGGAGCAGGGGTACGTTCGCCTCGTGCAGCTATTGTGCGCGGCGGAGCGCAAGGTCGAGGCGAAGCAACAGTACGAAGCGGGCATGAACGAACTGCAAACCCACGGCTCGGACACCCATGCCCTGCGGCTAGCGTGGCGCAGAGGCACGACGCAGACGCCGGCAGCGTCCGCGGATTCCCAGCCCCATGAGCAGCTGCCCAGCTCCCCGTTCGTAGGTCGTGAGCACGAGTTGGAGACCCTCGATCGACTGGCTTCCGATGCGCAGGCAGGCCGCGGCGGAACACTAACGATCGCCGGCGAACCGGGCATCGGAAAATCCAGGCTCCTCCAGGAGTTCACGCGGCGCGCGAACGGTCGACGCGTGCGAATACTCCTGGGACGGTGCACCAACGCCGCCTACGCGATTCCATATCTACCGTTCATCGAAGCCCTGGACGCCGCCGCCAGCGACCTACCGGTGGAGCGCATCACCGCCGAAGCGCCACTGCTCGCTCGTATCCTGCCCCAGTTGGCCACACGGCGCGGCGTCGACCTGGCGCCCAGCGCCACGGACGGTCGAGAAACCGATCGCTACGTGTTGTTCAGAGCGGTCGCCGCCCTGCTTGTGGAGCTGGCGGGTGACGACGGACTCGTGCTGGTGCTCGAGGATCTGCACTGGGGCGACACACAATCCCTGTTGATGATGAGTTACCTGGCGCGACTGCTCAGCGAGACGCGCGTGTTGCTCATCGGCACATACCGCGACGTGGAAGTGTCGCGAACGCACCCGCTACGGGAAACCCTGGTCGCGCTGCAGCGCGAGAAAGCGCATACACGGATCTCTTTACGCCGACTCCCCACAAGCGCCGCCGAGTCGCTCATAGCCGAGCTCACGAGCGCGACACCGGAGGTGGTCGAAGCGATCTTCGCGAAGACCGAAGGGCACCCGCTGTTCATCGAGGAGGTGGTCAAGCACTTGCTCGAAGAAGGACAGGTCGGCGCCCACGCTGACCGCGATACCGCCGAGCCGGTGCGTTTGGGCATACCCGAGGGAGTGCGAGACGCCATCGGCCGCCGCGTGTCTCGGTTGAGTGACGATTGCAACCGGATGCTCGCGAACGCATCGGCGATCACTGGCGAGATTCCGTGGGCGGTGCTGGTGCAGGTGTGCAAGCGAGACGAAGACGAACTGCTGGACTATCTGGACGAAGCATTAGCAGCTCAGGTGATACGCGAGCGCACCAGCGCCCGAGCTGGCAGCTACGAGTTTACCCACGCATTGATTCAGCAGGCGCTTTACGACGAGCTGTCCACGTCTCGGCGCCTTCGCCTGCACCGGCGCATCGGTGATGCCATCGAGCATGTGTATGCGGGCCATCTGGAACCGCACCTGTCGAGCCTGGCCCATCACTATTGGGAGGCTGCGCCCGCGGGCGAGTTGGGCAAGTTCGTCGACTATTCGATCCGAGCAGGCGAACGTGCAAACAGCCTGATGGCGTTCGAAGAAGCGGCGCAACTGTACACCCGCGCGCTCGGCGCAATGGATGAGCTCGAACATGAAGGTGATGGCGAGCGAGCACGCATTCACGAGTTGTTGGCCCACGCTCTGGAGAGCATGAACGACTGGCCGGCGGCCAGAGAGCAATACGCTCGTGCGTTAGCCCGAACGGCCGACGATGACCTGTACAACCAGGCACGCCTGACCCTGCACGCGGCCGTATGTGAGTTTTGGATGTTGGACATCGAGGCGGTCCGAGCTCTGGCGACGAAGGCTCTGGCCAACGCCGAGTCCGTCAGTGACGCAACCTTGATCGCGTCCGCGATGGGGCTGCTCGCCCAGGCCGACATGTCCGACGGCCGGATAGATGCAGCCACGGCCAAGTATGCGACGGCCCAGAAGCACGCCGGCACCGTGGCCGAGAAACTCGTCGCCCAGTCCCTGCAGCAAATTCCCATCTCCCTGTATTGGGCGGGTCGCTTCGGCGAAGCCGTCGAAGCGGGACAGGGACTGCTCAAGGCCGCGCGAGCGCACGCGGACGGCTCGATGGTGATGAACGTCCTCGCGGTACTCGGCATGGCACTGGGCTGCGCCGGCCGCTATCGCGATTCCGCCAAACTGTTTCGCGAGGGCGAAGAGTTTGGTCGAGACCACGGCATCGCGCGTCTGCTCGCCCGTAGCAAGTGCATGCAAGCCGGATGCGCCCTGGACCTGGGCGCCGTGGACGCAGCGTACGCTCAGACCAAGACCGCCCTCGAAACGGCGACGACCGCCAACTTTGCTCCGTCGATAATGAGCACACGACTCGATCTGCTTCTCATCGACATTCGGCGCGGACACATCGGTTCGGCGGAGAACCGCGTGGCAGCAGCCGAACAGACCCTGGCCACGACTCGCGGCTTTCACGGTTGGGTCTGGGCAATGCGGGTAACCCTGGCCCACGCCCAGCTCGCATTGATCAAAGGCGACCCTGACCTGGCCTTCGCCACCGCGTCGAGTTTGGTTGAGGAAGCAAAGCGCACCGGTCGGGTGAAGTACGAAGTCGCGGCCATGCGGGTCGTCGCCGACGCTCTAGTAGCGAAGCAACAACCCGACGAAGCGATGACTGTATTGCGTACTGCCGCGACGCGCGTGCGAACGATTACGTACCCTGCACTGACCATCGACGTTGCTGGCGATCTCTTGGCCCTGGGTGAAGACGCCGAGATAGCTGCTGTGGGCAAAGCCGCTGTGCAATCCATCCTCGATGAACTCGACGACCCCATGTTGCGGACGGCCTTCGAGTCGTCAGTCGCGGTGGTTCGTCTCCTCGCCACGTAGCCGCCGGTACCAATCGAACCGTTCCCATGGTGGGAACGGTTCACAGGGACCGCAGAACGAGGCGTTCCCACCTGGGGAACGGGTACCACGTGATCACGATGCTTACGCGTGGCATGATGACTGCAAGGTTGCCCCCCCGTATGAAGACTTATGCCAACACACGACTCGCCGCACTCTTGTGCTGCGCCAGCATGGCCGCATGCTCGAACGATCTTACTGACGACCTAGCGGATGCTCAGGCAGCCGATGCGCAAAGCGGGCTCGTACCGCAAACTGGAACCTGGCGCGCTCAGTTCAACGGTACGTATTCAGCGTGCGAAATGGGAAATTCCGGAAGGATCAATACACTGCGAAATCAGGCGGTGTACGAAATCACGAGCGCGTCGAGCAACACCCTCTCAGTGATCGACGGCCGCGGAAATGCGATCACCTCGGGGTGCACCGCCACCAGCCCGGGAACCTTCGACTGCCCGTGGACCAACAGCTGGCCCTTAATGTGCGATCCAACATCGACGAACCCGTGCACGTTCACCGGCGACGACAGCAACATCTACGAACTGAGCCGCAGCCTGACGTTTAGTTTCTCCGCGGCCAACGCGGGGACAATTTCGGCCACCTCGACGATTACCTGCCAGACGGTGGGCTGCGCCTCCAACGATCCGTGCGAGGACGCGGCCACGTTCACTTTCGCGCCGTTCACCGAATCCGAAGTGCTACAGCCGACGACTTGTGCGGACGAATCGACCATGCCCCCCGACAACATCCAGATCGAGACGTTCATCGACTTCGTTAACGACAGCGACGCACCGATCACTCGCTACTGGCTTGATTGGGATAGCGCCCGCGTCGAATACAACGCGATCAACCCCGGCGAGACCGTCCGGCAATGGACCGCAGCCGGCACTTCCTGGCTCGTGGAGAAGTCTGGCGTATGTCAGGGAATTTTCACTGGGACCCCGCTGATCGGCACGGTTACGATCAACTAATCGCGGAGGCCGTCGAATCAGGGCGTGGTTCCGACACCCATCATCGCGTTTCCTCTCGCCAGCGCAGACAGGTGTTGGGTGCGTCGTCCTCCACGTAGCCGTAGTGCCGGGCCATCCAATACGCGATGAGATAGTCGACCCCGGGATACAGCTTGTTCGGCTCGAGGTTGCCGACGAGCTTCCATGGGTTGCGCTCCCATAGAAACGACGTCGGAATGCGATGGCTTACGTCCATGGCGACGGCGCTTTGCCCGTCGCAGTCCGGATCGACGGGATATGCGCCCTGGTTGTTCACAGCTAGCGAGATGTTTGGTGGCTCGGGGAACTGACGCAGCTGGTCGGTGTGACTGCTGGTGATCTGGTCAACATCCGCGCTGGCCTGCGATGCGTAGAGGTAGGCGAAGAACACGTTTTTGTGGTCGTGCACCGCCGCCCACATGCGATCGCGCAGCACTTTGTGCTCGACGTCCTGACGGCGCTGGGAATCGCTCTCGAGCCGCGCCCAACTGAACGCCGGGATGAACGCGATGTTGAGTCCGTGATAACTCGAGCCGCAGTCGTTGTTGTTCTCCCAGCCCTCGGCCATTCCCAGCCAGCGAGGAAAGAACTCGTCGTAGTGTGTCTGGATCGCAGCGCGGCGGCTAGCGTACGCGGGGATATCCTTGGTCACGTGCAGAGCGACGGCGAACATGCCGCCGAGCTGGACCGCCTGACTGCGCAGGTACACATCGGGCAGCCAGGACAACAGAGGGATCTGGCGCAGGTGGTCCGCCGGGTTCGGCCAGAACGTCACGAAGCCTTTGTCGGCCGCGTCGAATGGACTCGTGCTCACGTCCATCGCCGGGTGGCCGCCGGGGGTCTCGTCATCGGTGTAGATCACGTGCTGCAGCTCCATGGATACCGACATGGGAAAACCGTCGACAGTCAGCTCCATGGGCACCGTCTTCTTATCCATCAGCTGCTCGACCGTCGCGACGATGTCCGAGCGCATCATCTCCTTCAGCGCCTCATCAGCCAGGACGTCGTACGCCATGGCATAACCGAAGAACGCGCCCTGGTACTGGTCGCGACTGATATTTCCCTTCCAGTGCCACGTATCGCCTTCGAACGCGACATCGCGGTGATTCTCCGGATCGCTTGCATTGAAGATCGACAGCACCTGCGGCGGACTACTCGTGGGCGCAGCGTATCGGGCTAGATAGCCCCGATCACCAGAGACGCGCCACCAGCGGTGGAGCACGCGGATCGTCTTCTCCATCTGCTCGCGAGCGTCGGTCGACTGGGTCTGAGCGAAGCGCATGGACTCGGCCGCGAGATAGACGCCGGTCCAAATGGGCGAGTCGCGAGTACCGGCATAGGTGTGAACCTGGTCGAATGAGGCGTCGGTGAAGTAGCCACGCATGACTCCGCCGACGGGAAGCAGACGTTCGCGCAGCCACTTGGTGTAGACCCGAGCTCGATTGTGAAGCTCCCCCGTTCCAGTGGGCAGCGAATCAGTCCACGTCTGACTGGTATCGTTCCATAGGGCACAGCGTTTGCCGTCCGCCACGGCGTCGAACAAACACTCGTCCGCGCATACCGCCACAACCTGGCCGTCGGGTGTAGCTACGGCCGCGTCCGCCGTCACCTGATTCGCATCGGCTAGATGAACGGTCGCATCAGGGGTACTACCGGGAGGGTCGGTGGCACTGCCGCCACAAGCCGTGGCTACGATGACAGTTGAGATAAGAGCTATCGAGCGAGCTACCACGTATTCACCTCAATCAATGACGGGACCGGAGTGGCAGACGCCGATCTCCATGATCAGGTACACCAGGATGCGCTCCTGAGGCACCAGGCCGGGATGGGTGTCGTCGGTGGTGTGGTACGTCGAGTACATCACGCGACCACAGCCGACTGGTTCGTAGATCACGGTGAGCGGCTTCTTGCCACCACCGGTCCCGTCATCACCTATGACGAACGCTTTGGGGTCGTCGTGTACCGGGAACCCCTTCTCGTCGGTGCCGACCTGCACCGAGTTGAGCGCCGTGATGTGGTCCCACGCGCCGGTGACCACAAAGTTGTTGGCGTCGAACAAGCCTTGCCCACCCGTCGCCAGGGGACCGCGTTGTTCGTGGAGCCATTGGTTGAGGTCGTCGTCGACCGCTTCAGCGTTGTCCGATGTGTAGTCGTCCAGGTCGTCCGCGTTGCCGAACATCGAGGTGTTCCACGTATCGCTCGCGGCGTTGTAGGCGTTGGCCGGCGTATCGATGCGGTCACCAAAGGGGTCGTCGCGCAGTTCGATTTGCTCGGGGAACACATTATCGGACCACTCGCCCGACCAGTCGGTCACGTACAACTTGCCGCCCTCCTTTACATAGTGGCGGATGTTCGCGAGTACCTGGGTGTTCCACAGCGCGCTCGTATTCTGGTCCCCGGAACAGGGAATGAAGATGATGTGGTAGTTGCGCATCTTGTCCAGATCTCCGACCAGCGACGACAAGCTGCCCATGGCCGCGTTGTCGATGGCGCCGCCGTTGCTGTACACATCGAAGATGCCGGCCGCGGAACTGGCCACGAAGCGACCGCTGGCATCGACAGCGCCGATGCCGAGCTTGCCCATGATGTCCTGCATGTCGTCGTACTGCCCCGAGGCCAACGCGATGCGCGGGATGAACTTGCCTGCCGCCGGGTCGCGGGTCGATGGCAACGTCGTGGCCGTCGCCTGAAGCTGAAGGGTTTGGCCGGCGGTCACCGTGACCTGCTGATCCAACCGAAACTGCCCCTTCTGAATGATCAGCCAGTAAGTACCGGGCACCAGGTCCTGCAACTGAAACACACCCTTGTGATCCGATAGCACCGCGTTGCTCGGCGCGTTGACGCACTCATCGCAATACACCTGGTCGGGAACTGGCGCGGGTTTGCTGATGGAGAGCCATACCAGCGCACCGTATATCGGAAACTCATGGCCGGCGGCGACCATCCCTGGCGCGTTCCCTGGTGCCCATACCGTACCGGCGATGACACCCACCGGCCCTGAGTAAGCGTCGGGTGTATTCGCTCCGCCGTCACCGCTACCACCACCGTCGACGTTGGCCGAATAGTCGCTGACTGACGGGCCACAAGCTGCCAAACACAAAAAAAGCATCGCAAGTGAACGCACTCGAACCTCCATCCTGAGCCCATCCTAGGGCAGCTACGGCCGATCCGATCCTCCCGGCGAGTTGAATTGATCGCAATTGATCCGCGAGCGCGCGTTAGATCTAGCGGCGGGGACGCGGCTGAATTGATCGCAATTGATCGACGAGCGCGCTAGATCAGTCGACGGAAACGCGGACGTTGGGGTCGACGGCGTACCCCTCATTGGAACTGGTAAGCACGCCGCTCAGGCCCAACTTACGCAGCGCGTAAACGGCGCTCCGCACTCGGCCAGCCGCGGACTTGACGGAGATGCTCTCGTCAGGCCAGCCGGCGGCAAATATGACTTCGCGTGAGACGGCCTCGCCAGGCGACGCGAGTGCGTGCTCTCCTAGACAAAGAAGCGTTCGCCACAGAGTTGGTCGCTCGACTAACCCCACCTCCGCGCCGCCACCGACACAGAAGCTGTGATGGCGTCTATCCAGACGCAACGCGGGGGACTGTTCTTGTCGCAACACGCGCAGGGCACAGCGCACGGCGATGCTGTCGTATGGCACCGGGTCGATCTCGGCGGCACCAGGCAGGTGTCCGCGACAGATGGCCAGCAACGCCGTTAGCTCCGGGTTTGGGTTCGACTCCAGAACGGCGTCGACCTCGGCAAATAACCTGCTCGCTGCCGGGACATCACCCCGACGCGCTGCCACCCGACCGCGGTACGCCAGCGCGATTCCGATAATGCGCGTGTCGCCGACGACTCGCGAACTGTCCGCCGCCTCCACATACGCGCTCGTGGCTAACGCCGGGTCACCGGCCTCCTCGTGACAGGCTCCCAGGTCGAGCAAGGTCAGCGCCACCCCACGAATGTCCCCCGCGCACCGCTGTAGCCGAACAGCCTCATCAAGTTCGGCCGCCGCCTGCGCGAGGCGCCCCTCCTCCTGAGAGAGCAACGCCAGGTTCGCAGTTTCGGCGGCCTCGAACCGTACATGACCAAGCTCTCGATGAATCGCCAGAGCGGCACGAAACTGCGCCTCGGCTTCGTCGGACATGCCGCGCTCCAGGGCGAACAGACCGAGGTGACCGCGCACGATCGCTTCTTTGCTGCGCTCGCCGATCGCGCGCACGATGCGCAACGCGTCCAGGGCGAGTTCCTGAGCGGCGGCGACGTCTTCGCCGGCCTGATACATGGCGCCCGCGACACCGTCCAGAGCGGTGGCTTCTCCCAGCCGATCACCGGTGGCCCGATGCGCGACCGCCGCGGCCTGATAACGGTCGCGAGCTTCGGCATGATCGCCGCGAAAGAACGCGAGGGTTGCGAGTTGATGTAGCGAACGGCCGCGGCCGGCCTGATCATCCCTGTCGGTCCAGGTCGCAAGGGCTGTCTCGAGATCTGCTCGAGCCGCATCCGTATGCGCCAACACGCGATGGGCGCGACCACGTAACTCCAGGCCCCGCGCACGTTCGTCCGCCGCGAGCCGTGGACCATCGACGTCGAGGACCTGATTGAACAAACGCACGATTTCGTCTGAGCGTCCACGGCGCCACAGCAGCGGTTCTGCGGCCAGCACGGCGAGAAGGCTCCGCGCCGGGTCATCGGTCGCGCGCTCTTCGGCGACGCCGACGATGTCGACCAGGTCAGCTTCCAGCCAGTCCCCTGACGGTCGCGCAAAAAACAGGGCGTGCAGGTCGCGCACCGCATTGGAGGAGCCCGTAGCCTGGAGTTGGCGCTGGGCGTAACGGCGCACGGTTTCGTACAGGGAAAACCGGGCCGGGCCTCGGGGCGTGTCGAGCGCCCGCAACAGGGACTTGAGTCTCAGCTGTTGCAGCACCTCCAACAGTGGCGGCGAACCGGCGACGTCAATGACCGCGCGAGCCGCAGCGAGGGAGAAGCCGCCATGAAATACCGACGCCTGGGCCAGCACGTTTTGCTCACGCGAGCTCAGGCCCTGCCACGACGCGTGGATCGCGTGCTCGAGACTGGCGTGGTGAGGCAACGAATCTCGAGGAGCGTCGGCCAGGGCCACGCTACCTTCGTCGAGCTCGGCGAGTAGGTCGTGAGGTCCGATGACCGCCATGCGCGCAGCAGCGAGCTCGATGGCCAACGGTAGTCTATCCAGCCGCTCGACCAGGTCGCCCACGGCGTTCCGCTGATCCTGTGGCGACCAATTGGTTCGCACCGCAGCAGCGCGCACATCGAACAGCGCCACCGCTGAATCCAGCGCTAAAGGCGCCAAATCGATCACATACTCGCTGGTGAGCCGCAGTCGCTCGCGAGACGTAATGACCACGACCAGCCCCGGAGCCGCATCGAGCCATGCGCGAACCACCCGCGCGCCCGCGTGGACAAGACGATCGAACCCGTCGAGCACGAGTACCGGGGTACGCTGGTGCAGGAGATAGCCGATGCGAGCGACGTCGTCACCGCTAGGCGATCGATCTCCCGACTCGCCAGCAACCTCGAGCACCGTCGAACACAGCAACGCAACGTCCCTCGCGTCGTTGAGGTCACACCACCAGACCTGCCGCTCCAGGCCGCCAGTCGCCTCCGCGACCAGCCGCGACTTGCCAACCCCCGGGGCGCCACACACGGTCACCAGCGACGTCGACTGGATAGCGTCTGCCAGCTCGGAGATTTCCTCGTCACGACCGACGACGACCACACTGTGATGCTAACACGCCTGATGAAGTAGACTAAGGACGTGTCCGCTCCTTCCAAGCGCCGCGAGGTTCTGCGCGAAGCGTTCACCGGCCTGAACGGTCCGCCCGCCGGGGCCAAGCGCTTACTGATCGGCGCAAAGCTGTACCTGTTCATCGCGCTCCCGTTCGTGCTCGTACCCACGGGGCTCAACCACATCTCCCAGGCTGCTGATGCCTGGCAGCCGGCAGTTGCATGGCGGTTGGTCTGGCTGTGGTGGGCGTGCGCCGCGCTGATCCTGATTGCCAACGTGGTGGTGCTGCTTCTGCGAGGGCACGGCCGAATGTCGCGCTGGCTCTCGCTGGCTACGTTCGTCGCGTTGCTCGGCACCAATCAGATGACGATGATGGGGTTCGGCAGCCTCACGAGCTGGACGACCCTTTACATCATACTGTTGGTAGCCTGTTACCGCGTACTTGCCGACTACGAACTCGCCCTGACCGGAACTGTCGCGGGTGCCGTGCTCCTGGTGGTGGGCGTCGTCGCGGAATTGAGCAATCTGATCCCCGTCGCAGCGCTCGCCCCGACCCCGATCAGTCATCCCCTCTACGATGACACGGCGCTGGCTGTGTCCACCCTGGTCATCACTGTCCTGTCGATACTCATCACATTCTTCCTGGTGAACTACGGCATGAATCAGTCATTGAAACTCCATCGGTACATTACGCATACGGTGCTGCAACGCTACCTGCCACCCGCGTTGGTGAAGCGTGCATCCGAGGGTGAGCTTCGCCTCGACGAGCCACCTGAGCGCAGAGTCGTCACTGTGTTGTTCACCGACCTGGTCGGTTTCACAGCATTCAGTGAACGGCTGGGGCCGGACGCGGTCGCGACTTACCTCAACACATACTTGTCGGCCATGGCCAACCTCGCCCACGAGCATGGAGCCACGGTGGACAAATTCGTAGGCGACGCGGTGATGATCGTGTACGGGGCACCAGAGCCAATGCCGCCGGAAGAACAAGCTGAGCGAACGGTTGGGCTGGCCCTGGCTATGATCGCCCTCACAGCGAACCTTCCCGGCGAGCGGCTGCAGCTCCGCACCGGCATCAACACCGGCGAAGCGGTCGTCGGCAACTTCGGCTCGGAGCACCGCTCGGACTACACGGTGATTGGTCCCCTGGTGAACGTCGCTGCTCGACTCGAGTCGGCCTGCGCACCGGGCCGCGTTCTCATCGGTCCCGGCACCGCGGCACTGTTGCCAAAAGCGCCCCTGGAGTCGGTGGGCATGTTGGAACTAAAGGGCGTCAGCGAAGCCATCGAGGCCTGGTACTACAACTCGGTCGCCGATCCAGAGTAGCGGCTGGTCAGCCACCGCGCGAAAAGCTGTCGCAGCGCAGGTTTTTCGCCGCTTGCCCCTTTTTGGCCGCTGCCCCGCCGCGATACTTTCAATCCTACGATGAGCTTCTTTGAGGATGTATTTTCGGAGGCTGCGGAGGGGGACGACGTCGAGCCTCTGAGCCAGGCCGAAGCGTTTGCTGCCATCGCGCTGGCGCTGTCGGCCGCCGATGGTTCGGTGGACGATGTCGAGATCGAAAACATTGTGACCTACCTGCGGCGCATGCATCTGTTTCGCGAGTTCGACACACCGCACTTCGTTGGCTTGTTCGACAAGATCGTCCGTCTGCTGGTCAAGGGCGGGCCGGAGCTACTCATCGACGCGGCACGTGAGTCCATCCCGGACGATCTCAAACCCACAGCGTTCGCCCTATCGGTGGATGTGGCTCTGGCCGATGGAGTCATTCAACCGGTGGAGCAGAAGTTGATGAGCACCCTGCGCACCACCCTCGAGATTCCCGACGAGCTCGCACTCAAGATCACCGAAGTAATGATGATCAAGAATCGGGGCTAAGCAGCATGGCGAACACCGGCCCGGCACAGGAGCTCGTCGCGCTCCGCCGCGATACCGCGTCTCTGCTCGGGGTGAGTCCAGGTGACGGCGAACTCGCTGGCGCAGGCGACACCGCCGTACAGCAGCGCGCCGTCGTTGCCCAGGTGATGGCCGATGCCGCCTCGGTGCCGGTCGCAAAGCTGCCGGTCATGCTCGTGGACGCCGTGCTGGGTATGGCCCAGCGAAGCGCGGTTGGCGATCCGGTCGCCAAGGATCCGGTGCTGGCCTACTGGCTAGCTGAGCGCGACGAAGTGCACCTGGTCGAGGTATTTGCCGAACACGCCGAGCCGGATGACGACATTGTCCACGTGCTCGCGGCCCAGTCGTTCGCGGCGTTCCTCCTCGCCCGCGGAGGCGCGCAACAGTTCGTACGCCTGATCGCGGCGTGCGCCGACGCAGACGTACTGACCGCAGTCGCCAGCGTCTACGGCAGCGCGGCAACAGAACTCGAGGCCGAGTGGTATGCGGGCGCCTCTTTAGACCCAGTGGACAAGCCCACCATGTGGGGCGTCGCCAAACGCACTGCATCCTACTGGAAGCCGCACAAGAAGATCGCCGTCGTGCTGCTGATCATGCTCGGCATTCAGCAAGCGTTCACCACTGCCTACGCCCTGGGCATGAAGTCGATCATCGACAACCTGCTCGCGCATACAAACGACCCGCCCCTATCGCTGGTCCTCGGCGGCCTGGCCATCGCGTTCATGGCCGCCGCGGTTGCGAGCTTGTACGGCGAACGCCTGACCGCGACGATCTCGGTCAAGATCATCAATGGCCTGCGCCAACGCATGTTCAATCACCTGATGCGGCTCGCGTCGGACTTCTACGGTCGAACCAACACCGGCGACATCTTGTCCCGGTTCTCCAGTGATCTCGAAACGCTCAAGAAGTCACTGACCAAGCGCGTCGTAACGACCCTGCTGGCATTGGTCGGCCTGGTCATCAACCTGCCCATGTTGTTCCTGCTCGAATGGCGCCTTGCCCTGGTGGTGTGCGTCACGCTGCCGCTGATGATCTTGATCGTCGGTCGGTTCGCGCCAGCCGCCTCGGAGGCCGGCTATGAGTTGAAGACGGCGGAAGCGAACATGATCAACACGGTGCAAGAAACCGTGCGCGCCCAGGCCGTGGTGAGAGGCTTCCACCTCGAGTCCCGCATGGAAGACGGTTACCAGCAACAGCTGGACAACCTCGCCGATAAGACCGTGCGCGCGGATTTCTTATCCGCTCTAGTCGGCACGGTACCGAGTCTGGGCGTGCTGCTCATTCAGCTCGGCGTAACCGCTCTTGGCGCCTGGATGGCGTTTAACGGCCACATGTCCGCGGGTGCACTGGTCGCGTTCATAACCCTGCTCGGTGCGGTGTCAAAAGACACCTACGCACTATCGAAGAAAGCGCTGCCCGCACTGATCAAGGCGTCGAGCGGCGTTCGACGGATCGAAGAACTGATGAACGAGCTGCCCAGTGTCGTCGAAGCCCGAGATCCCAAAAAGCTTCCACGCCTGGATACCGATATTCGCCTGCGCGACGTGATGTTCAGTTACACCGGTGAGGCGACGAACCTGCGCGGCGTGTCGTTGACCGTGCCCGCGCACAGTTACGCCGCCTTCGTGGGTCCAAGCGGTTCGGGCAAGAGCACGATCCTCAACCTGGTGACCCGGTTCTACGATCCCAGTCGAGGCTCGGTCGCCTTCGACGGCACCGACCTGCGCAAGGCGTCGTTGGCGTCGCTGCGAGGCCAGTTGGGTATCGTGTTCCAGGAGAGTTTTCTGTTCAACACGACCATCCGCGAGAACATTCGCCTCGCGAACAAGAGCGCGACCGACGCCGAGGTTGAGGCCGCCGCCAAATCCGCGGCGATCTACGAGGTCATCGTCAAGCTTCCACAGGGCTTCGACACGATGGTCGGCGAGGCCGGCGGACGACTATCGGGCGGACAGCGCCAACGAATCGCCATCGCCCGAGCGATGTTGCCGGACCCGGCGGTGCTCGTACTCGACGAAGCCACGTCTGCACTGGACCCGGGGACGGAAGCCGAACTCAACGCCACCATCATGGAACTGGCGAAGGGGCGCACCGTCGTCGCCGTAACTCACCGGCTGGCGTCTATCACCGGAGTGCAATGCATCTTCGTCATGAAAGACGGAGAGCTGTCCGAACAAGGCACCCATGACGAGCTGCTCCAGCGTGACGGGGTCTATGCCGAGCTGTGGAACAAACAGAGCGGGTTCGACGTGACCGACGACGGCCGACACGCGCAGATCAAAGGCGAGCGGCTGAAACAGCTCAATCTGTTCCGCGACGTGGACGACGCCGAGTTGCTCGACAGCCTGGCCGAGCGTTTCCGTTCCGAGTACTTCGACACGGACCACGTGATCATCGAGGAAGGTGCGCGGGTCGATCGCTTCTACGTGTTGGTGCGCGGTCGCGTAGAGCTCGTGCGCCACAGCTACGTTCGTCGGGAACAACAGCTGGCCGTGCTCGAAGACGGAGACTCATTTGGTATTCTGCCCCTGGTCCGCGATGAGCCCAGTGGCACGACAGTGCGCGCGCTGGCCGGAAGCCTGTGCTTGACCCTATCGCGCGACGAGTTCCTGACCATGGTCGCCGAGTCGCCGGAGGTCGCCGCCGCGGCCGGTCAGGTCAAGAAGCAACGCTATCTGGAAGAGCTGTTCGGTGAGCGGCCCAAATCAGCCCGTCCCTCCCCTGCCTCAGAGCAAGAACCCCACGAGCTGATCGGTCTGTAGCCGTACCTTGCCCACGCCACGCAGACGCATCGCCCTGTTGCCGCGAGAGCCCAGCCACAGTGGTCGAGCCCAATCCGCCGATCGCAAGATCCTCACGCTGGTCAGTGAAGCCCTGGCCGAGCGCGGCGCTGAGCTAGAGGAACTCGACGCCAGACGTTTGCGCAATTCGGACATCGGAGACTCTTCCATCATCCTGTCGATGGCTAGAAGCATCGAGAACCTGACCCGCCTGGGCAGCCATCGCGAAGGCGTGCGCATCATCAACGAGCCGATGGCGACCATGCAGACCCTACGCGACCGGCTGTACCCGCGTCTTGCCGAGACCACGCTCGGCTTACCAGCGACACGGTTGGTCGACGTGCGCGACGATATCTCTGATATGAACTGGCCCTACTGGCTCAAGCGCAAGGACTACCATCACCTGCTGCCGAACGATGTCGTGAGGGTCGACGATGAAGCCGGCCTGGCGGCCGCACGCCGTCACTTCGTCGTGCAAGACCATCCGTTCGTCTTCCAACAGCAGCACGTGATCGGCCAAGACGTAAAGGCGTACTGCGTCTACAGCCGAGCCGAAGACGCGCTCACGTTCTTTGCCACGCGAGAGCAGATCAACGACGCCGCGAACGAACAACTACGCCAGATCGCCGAGAATGTTGTGAAGGCCGTGCCCCTGGAAGTATTCGGCGCTGACTTCGTGTTGACCGACGATGGTCCGGCGCTCGTTGACGTCAATGCGTGGCCGTCTTTTCGCCAGTGCCTGACCGGCGCAGCCGAGGCCATAGCCGACATGGTCTGGACGGCTACCCCGCCGAGCAAGCACCGGGCGACGTCAGGCTAGCCTTTAACGTACTTGGCTGGCCACAGCATTGCCGTGTACTTGCCCTGCGGTCGCAACAGAGTTTGACCAGCTTGTTTCATCGGCCGCTGATTGACCTCGTCGCCGTTGAGCGCGATCTGCAAGTTCGTCAGCGCCGGACTGACATGACGAGTGGCGTGCCACCAGTGCCCGTTGAATACCAGCACGTCCCCCGCCTTGATGGTGAACGTTTCTATGCGATGGGTTTCCCCGGCCTCGTCGAGCAAGCCGTGGAGCCGGTCGAACAGTGCAGGAGTGGGCAAGTCAGAGTTGAAGTGTTCCGAACGAAACCCGCAGTGTTTAGGATCGTCGACGGCCGAGAATATGGCGTCGACCGCGGGCACACTTGGCAAGAAATGCCAATCCTCTTCGCCTTCCAGTAACAGGACCGCATTAGTCGAGTCGTCCCGGTTGCGGTGAAACTCCTTGCCCTTTGCGCCCGACATGAAACGCAAGCGAAGACGCGAGCGAGCCCCGTCGGGCTGCGTGTTTAGCCCCAGAACCGCGCACACCCGCTCGAGCGCCCTGTCAACCAGGTACTCGACTCCGCTCGGCAATGGCTCGCCCGACTGATAAAGAAGTTTGATCACCGGCTGGTGAGTCGGTACCAGAAAGCTACGCAATGTGCGGGCGAGCAGCGCCGGCGCCGTATCGACCAGCGCGGCGCGAGTCTCGGCAGATGCGTCTGGTCCCAGGATCGCGTTGGCAAAATCCGTTGGCGTGATTGCTTGTTCAATCACGATGGGGGGTTGTTCGACTGAATTCATGTGGACTCACACCATGATAGCATGGGGCTTAGATGCACATCGGAGTGATCGCGCGCTGGCTCAATCCAGTTCTCACCGAGTGTGTGCAACTGCTACGCGATCAAGGCGTCGAAGTAACACCGATCTTCCCGGATCAGATGCTGATTCCCATCGCCGACGTGAAGGTGGAGCACGATCTGTACCTGATGAAGGCGGGAACGAACGCGTCGCACTACCTGGCGGGGATCCTCCACGCTAAGGGCGCACGCTTTCTCAACCGCTACCCGATCGTCGCGTTGCTCCGGGATAAGTTCCGCACCAACCACGCGCTCCATCACGCTGGCGTACGTGTACCAGAGACATTCATGGCCAGTACTCGCGACGATGTCTTGCGCGTATTGGCAGACGGCCCCGTCGTGGTCAAGCCGCCCATGGGGTCACGAGGAATCGGTGTCGCCATCGTGCACGCCCCCGCGGACCTTGATGACGTCGAGATTCAGACACCAACCGTCGTGCAACGTTACTGCCCTGCAGACGACGTCGGCTTCGACCACAAAGTGTTCAGAATCGGCGACCGACTGTTTGGCGTCCGACGCAGATGGCCCCTTCGAAACTACGACGATAAACGAGGCGAACCGTTCGAGGTCGGCGGCGAGCTTGAAGAGATCACCCGCGCCGTCGGTTCAGCCTTCGACATCCAGCTCTATGGAGTGGATATCGTCGTCAGTGGCGGCAAGCCATACGTCGTAGACGTCAACAAGTTCGGCAGCTACATGGGCGTGCCAGGAGCACCGGCCCTACTCGCCGACTTCATCCTGCAAGCAACGCGGCAACAACAAGGGGACTAGAATGAGCATACGAAAACAAACGCTTGGATTCGGTTTCGCGATACTGGCGCTCGTCGCGCTGTCAGCGGGCGGAGCGACCGCCCAAACTGCCCCAAGACCCGCGAAATCCGTAAAACCTGACGCGCCCAAGTTGGGTGTGCACAAGAACCCGCGCGCGAGTTCCTTTGCTGGCCAACTGCTCTCGTCCCTCAAACTGATCCGCGCCGGTAAGTTCGACAAGTGGATCGCAACGCGGTGTCACAAAACCAAAACCTGCTACAACCTCAATTCGATACGCTCGTTCAAACGCTACAACCTACCCGCGCTGAAGAGGCGGCTGAACGGGAAACACTCGTGCATCGGCGCCGGCAACACGATCGAGGTCACCCGCATCAGGTCGTATGGCGCCACGATGAGGGTGTACATCCGGTGCGGTAAGACAAGCATGCCCAGACCGTTCCGCGTTGTCTATGTGGGCAAGGTGCTGAAGCATCTGAGAATCTAATCACGACTCACAAGGTCGTTAGATACACGCGTCTGCGCGCGATGATGCGCGAGTTGCCGTCAGTATCCGTGGCACGAATCTCGAGCACGTTGCCGCATTGGGCTGGCGTCAGGGTGTTCGCATCGAAGCTGCCCGAGTAGCCCACATTTCCGTCGCTGCAGCTTGGGTATCCCGGCCAAACGAGGCAAACGTCCGGCCTGCTGTTGCCATAGCTCAGTGGAATCGGTGCGCCGCCGTCGACGATCAGTTCGACACTGCTCACGCCTTTGTTGTCCATTGCCCAACCGAAGACGGAGACTGTTCCCGACACCGTATCGTCGACCACCGGCCCATCCAGGCTACCGAAAGGCGGCAAGTTGTTGGTCAACCACAGGGCCTCGGCTGCCACGGTGGCCAACGAACCGAGGATTAGATACGAGCGCGCCCGTACTTGTGCGAACGGCCCGATACCGAAGGAGAACAGCCCGCGAAAGTTGTTGAAGTCCGGGTCGTCGGCCTGCCACGCCTGAAACCAGTCCATGCCGTTTTCGTAGTAGAGCGCGACTCCGTAGTCCAGACTGTTGTTCTGGAAGCTCACCCAGCCGCCAGAACTCGTAAAGTTCTTGTATCGGAACGTCTGGTCGTTGGGTGGATAAGCATCGATGGCGACCTCCTGTTGGCTGGAGTTGAATAGCCGGTGGAGGTCGGGGGTTCCGCTGCGGCCGAACGACGTATAGACCGTCGGAAACTCATGAGCGGAGATCGGATGATCCAGGGCGGCCAGGTTGTTGAGCTCGTAGCTGAGCTCAACCACGTTTGGCCTGACGAAGCGCACGCGCTGTTTCACCTCGACATCCGAACGCAGCATGTTCACCGCCGGGTTGTCACACGCGTCGGAGTTGCAGTCGGTGCGTTGCCAGTGGGGGTTCCACATCAATGGCGTCGTGGTCACGTTGACCGCGCCGTTGCCCATGCTCACGTCATCGATACCTGAACCGTTGTTGCAACGATTTCCACCCTGGACCGGATTCCACCCCAACCAGGTCATCGTCTGCGGGCAGATGGTCGGCGACGGCGTCGCATTACACGACGCGTTATGAGCGCAGCTTTGATACCAACGGTCCACGTCGTACAGGGCGATTTGAACTTCGCGGCCTGTGTCGGCCGAGTCGATAGTGTTGCTCGTATTGACCCCCGGCGAGCCGTTGCCCTGACCGAAGAATACGATGCTGCCACCCCAATCGCGCCGGGTACCGATCTTGAGGGTGCCCGCCTGGTTGTATACGTAGTCGTCGGAGAACCCGTTGACCGACGTCGATTCGACCGTGTTAGCCGACGACTGAACCGGCAGCGGGGACTCGTCTACCTTCGCCACCACCGGACAGGTGTCGGTGCATTCGGGTGCGTCGACAGCAGTCAAACTGCACGCACCGGTCGCGGGCGCACACGTGTTCTTCTCGCAGGTTGTGTCCTGATTAGTGGCACACTCCACGACCGTCGTGTCATCAACGATGCAGCCCGTATCGGTGTTGCACACCAGAGTGCCGTTACACTGGTCACCATCCTCGAACCCCGTACAGTCCGAGTCGTCTGTGCACGGACACACGTTGGTGCCGCCCCGACACACCGCGTTGACGCACATGTCACCGTCGGTACATGAGTTGTTGTCATCGCACGGCGCCGCGTTGGCTCGCCATTCGCACTTGCCCTCGGCCGAGCACACATCGTCACTGCACGGGTTGCCGTCGTCGCAGTCCGCAGCGACGGAACAGCCGTCCGCGGGGCTACTCGGTGACGACGAGCACGCGGCGGTGAGCAGACCTAGAGCTGCGAGTGTGGCGGCGATGGCAAGAACGATCGTCGGAATCTGGCGCATGTGGTCGGGCTCCCTTTCGAGGCCGGAACCGTAACAGCGCGAAACGGTGCCTATCTTACATCGTCTGTCGCTGAGCCACGCCGCACTGCCCCCAAGACAGAAGTGCGACTACGGTGACCAGCGGGTACGTGTCTCGCAGCTTACGTGTTCAAAGCGACCGGCGCCCTTACTGAGCTGCAGCATGCCGAACACGATGGGCAACGAGAACCGTCTGGGCCCGATCGAGCCCGGGTTGAACACGTCGAGCCCCCGGTCGCGGCCGATGAACGGGATGTGCGAATGGCCGCAGACGATCGTCGTGGCCTTGTGTTGCTTGGCCAGACGGGCGGCGTCGGCCCGAATACGCGGACCGTACAAAGCGATGTGCATCAGTAAAATACGCAGCCGCACCCGGTCACCGGACATCACACTGATATCCACCGAGTCTGGCTGTGGTCCAACCTGGTCAATGTTGCCGCGCACAGCGATGAGCGGCGCCAGCTCCGCCAGGTCATCGAGCACGGTGAGGTCGCCGATATCCCCCGCATGCAGAATCACATCCGGGTTCTCCTGGGCGATCAGTTCGCACGCGGACTCATGAGGACGACTGTGAGTGTCGGCCACGATGGCCAATCGCATCACACCACTAGCGGGAAACTCCAGTCGCGTCGACTCATGGCGGGACTTACGCTGACGCGCTCGCGGCATCGCCAGAGCCTAGCAGATTGGCGGACGGCCGTTATTGGTTGTCGATAGAAACGCTGTAGACTCCTGCCATGATTCGATCAGTAGTAGTCCTGTTGGCATGCGTTTGTGCCATGGCCTGCGGCGACAGCAAAAGCGCGCCGTCTACCTATACGCACAAGACACCGGCGTTCGCCCTCGACGCACCGGGTGGGTGGAAAGCAGGCGCGCCCAGCGACGGAATGATGGGCGCCAAGACGGTGAACTTCAGCGGCGGCCGCGCGTCTCACTCGTTGATGGTCACGTACAAGAAGAAGCCACGCGGCGACGCAGCCAACAAGCGCGACGTGTACAAACAGGTCGTCATCGCCACTGACAAGAAGCAAAAGGTCGTGGCCGAGGGCAAGCTACCCAACGGCGGCGGCGTATGGCTCGAGACGGATCGTCTCGGTGGCCTGGTACTCGCCTGGTTGGATTCCGGAGACCACCGGATCGAATGCATGGCCAACGGAAGTAAGGCGCTGTTGAAGGCGTGCAAGTCGCTGCGCCTGCCGACAGCGGCCAAAGCGACCACAAAGAAGAAATAGGGCAAGCACGTACGCTACGCCGCGTGCTCGACCAGGAAGTCCCAGACCGCGCTTACCCGGGGGACCTTGCGCAGAGCGCGGTGGGTAACGAGAAATAGCTCGTCCTGCGGCCACGGCGTCATCGAACGGCGTAGTTTGGGTGCGATTTTCACCGGGACCAAACCGTAGTGTTCGACGTTCTGCGACGGCATGAGCGCGGCGCCAAGCCCGGTGCACACAACCGCGATTTGGAATCGAAAACTGTCCGAGCGCAACAACGGGTCGGCCTCTGCGTTGTCGCGCACCCAGCGCGCCGCCGGAGCATGGGCGAAGCGCTCGCCGAACGTGACCCACGGCACGTCGCGCCAGGAACGCACCCTGCCCAGCACCTTGGCTAACTGAGGCGTTGCCGCAAGCACCCAGTCGACGGTTGCGAGGGTACGCACAATCAGGTCGCCGGTCTCAGGGCGCACGATGCGCAGGGCGATGTCGGCGACGCGGCGGGCGACATCTACGACCTGCTCACCGGCTAGAAGATCGATGCGCAATCCCGGATAGCGTGCAAATAGAGCGGGAAGGTGTGGGGCGATGAGCACCTCCGCCGCGTCGGGCGGGCTGGCGATGCGAACCATTCCCGATACGTCACGCTCCAGAGACTCGGCGGCACCGGCGAAGCGCGCCATGGCGTGCTCGATCTCTTCGGCGACCGGCATGAGCGCCTCCGCTGCGGCAGTTGCAGCGATGCCACCACGACCGCGATCGAACAGTGATGCAGCGACCGTGTCCTCGAGTGCAGCGAGTCGTCGAGACACCGTGGACTGATCCACGCCGAGATTCCGCCCAGCCTCGCCGAGGGTGCCGGCACGACAAAGGGCGAGGAATAACTTCACGTCGTCCCAATGAAGGCTGGCGGCGCTCGGCTGAGTTCTATGCATGAACGCAACGATACTATGGAATAACGTCTATTTAAAGGCACCACCGCATACTCCATTGTGAGGCTGTAACCAAGACCAACCCCGAAAAAGGACAGCCACAATGACAGACTCACTAAACAAACTCGTCGTACTCGTAGGCGGCAAGGGAAAGACCGGGCGGCGAATCGCGCACCGCCTCCGCGCCATGGACATCCCCGTTCGAGCCGTATCCACGTCGACGGAGGAACCGTTCGATTGGAACGACGACGCCACGTGGGCACCTGCCCTCAGCGGCGGAAGCTCTCTGTACCTCACCTACCACCCCGACCTCGCGGTGGCGGGCGCCGCCGATCGCATACGCCGCCTTTGTCGGGTCGCCGTGGACGGCGGAATTAGGAAGATCGTTCTGCTCGCTGGGCGTGGCGAGCCTCAGGTCCACCCGGCGGAAGACGCGGTGCGCGAGTCCGGCGCTGCGTGGACCATTCTCGAATGCGCTTTCTTCATGCAGAACTTCACCGAGGGAGTACTCGTACCTCAGGGCGACACGATCGTATTCCCGGCCGGTGACGTGCGCGAACCGTTCATCGATTGCGACGATATTGCCGACGTCGCTGTCGCCGCACTCATCGACGACGTTCACGTGGGTAAGACCTATGAGCTCACCGGACCAAGGCTCATGACCTTTGGCGAAGGGACCGCGGAGCTAGCGAGCGCAAGCGGACGACCGCTCCGGTATGTACCGGTCACCTTCGAACAGTACGCGCATGGGCTCTCCGAATACTTCGCCGCGCCGGTCGTCGAGTTCTTCGTAGACCTGTTCCGATTCCTCCTCGACGGCCACAACGCCAACATCACCAGGGACGTGGAGCGCGTGCTCGGCCGGCCAGCCCGCGATTTCCGCAACTTTGCCCAGAGCGGGGCGGAGCTACTCCGATGACCGCCCTGGGAACCGCCGGCGTGTGGACCATGGCCATCGGCTGTGGATTGATGGCCGGGGTCTACCTCACGTTCTCGTCCTTCGTCATGAGTTCGCTCGCAGCGATTCCCAGCGCCGAAGGAATCGCGGCGATGCAGTCCATCAACCGGGTGATCGTCAGGTCTCTGTTCATGCCCCTGTTCTTGTTGACGTCAGTCGCCAGCGTCGGGCTTGCGATTTGGGGCGTCGCTCGCTGGGGACAATCGGGGGCGCACTACCTGGTGCTCGGCGGACTCGTCTACTTCATCGGCATGTTCGTGTGCACCGCGGCCCTCAACGTTCCGCTCAACAACGCCCTGGACTCAGTCGATGCAACGACTCCGCAAGCAGCGGAGCTATGGTCGGAATACCTGCGCGACTGGACCCGCTGGAACCACATCCGCACGGTGAGTTCAACGGTGGCTTGTGGGTTGTTCCTGGCAGCCGCCCACACCCTGGCCTAGCGCTGCCGTATTCGTCTTCTTGAAGGCACCGACAACGGCGCACTTGATCATGATCAAGCCGTCAGACCGGTACGGGCGCGATGCTACGTGCCGAATATGACTAGACCTACGCGTCGGCAGTTTCTCCTTATCGGTGGTGGTGGCCTCGGCGCAATGCTGCTGGTGGGCTGCGATTCCAAGAAGCAGATCGATTGCAACCCGGACGATTTCGAGGAAATCGGCTGCCCCGATGTCGAGATCGCCAAGCTGTCGGATCTGGTCGAAGGTGTTCCCGTCGATTTCGACTACCCGGTGGAAGGACTCGAGTGCTTCCTGGTGAAGCTAGGCGATGCCGCCGAAGGAGGCGTGGGCCCAAACCAGGACGTGGTCGCGTTCTCTTATATCTGTACCCACATGGGCTGCTCCCTGAAGGGCAACTACAACCACGACCACAAGTTGCTCGGGCCGTGTCGCTGCCACTTCACCACGTTCTCCCTGCGTAGAAACGGCGGTGTGATTCTGGGCCAGGCTACCCAGGACCTGGTTCGGGTCGAGCTCAGCATCGACGGCGACAACGTGATCGCAACCGGGCTTTCTGGTGTGCTCTACGGCGAAATCGACAACCGCTGCTGCAACGACGCACAACCGGCGGGCAACGCGTGACCTGCTCGGATCCAAACAAGCACATCCCGATGCCGCCGCTGGATGCGACGGTCAAAACCACCTGCTGCGAATACTGCCCGGTAGCCTGCGGCTACAAGGTATACACGTGGCCCATTGGCAGCGACGGTGGCCCACGCGCACACCAGAACGCGTTGAGTCGCAGCTTTCCCCTGATCAAACCGGAGCTGGGAGCACCAACGCCAAACATGCACACGGTCGCCACCGTCGATGGCGCGCCGGCCAACGTGCTCATCGTTCCGGACGTGGACGCCGATGTGGTCAATGTCGGCGGAACCCACAGCGTGCGCGGCGGTGCCCTGGCAAAAAAGCTCTACCGAGAAGACGGCCCCACCAACGACCGACTGCTGCGCCCGCTGCTGCGCGTCAACGGCGTGCTCGAACCGATCAGCTGGGACCTCGCAACGGACATCGTGGCCCAGGTGTCCTCTCACGTGGTCGACACATACGGTCCACTGGCGTGGGGCATGAAGCGCTACAGCTACGGCGGTCATGAGAACGTCACCGCGATCACCAAGCTCGCGTTTCAAGCGATCGGCTCGGCCAACCACGCCCCGCATCACGCCCCCGCCGTCGGCGACGACGTGCCCGGCCTATCGGACGCAGGAATCGACGCGTTTAGCGCCTGCTTCGAAGACGACCGGCGCGCGGACATTCTGTTTATCAGTGGGACCGATCCGTACGAGACCAAGACCGTGCGCTTCCTGGAATGGATGGCCGCAGGCGGGGCCAAGATCGTCTACGTGGACCCGCGCCGCACCTTCACCGCCGCCTACGCCGAGCGCGAAGGTGGCATGCACCTTCAGCTCAACATCGGCACCGACGTGGCACTCTACGGTGCCATCGCCCGATACATCGTCGAGCGCGGACTCGAGGACTCCGACTTCATCAGCGATCACGTGGCGACCAGCGGAGAAATCGCCGCCGAGAGTAAGTGGCGACGGCGACGCTTCGGGCTGTCATTCGCCGAGTTCAGTGCGTACCTTTTGGCGGAACCGTCCTTCACCATGGCCGCGGCCGAGACGATCACCGGCGTGCCGGCTGCGACGATTGCCGAGGTCGGCGAACTGCTCAGCGGCGGCGGTGGCGGTATCCCTCGGGTTAGCTTCCTGTTCGAAAAGGGCTTGTACTGGACACACAATTACGAGAACACCGCCGCCATCGCGAATCTGGCAGTGCTGCTCGGCTCCGTAGGCGAACCCGGCCGCGCCATCTCGCGCCTGGGCGGACATCAGCGTGGCGGTCAGGGAACCGGCGGCTATCCCCTGGCCGATTCCCCTGACGAATTCGAGGGCAACAAGATCGAGATGGACACGGACCGCTACTTCCTCCAGGGGAACACGCGTTTCATGTGGGCCATTGGCACCAACTGGATTGGCGCGTCGGCCGGTTCGACCGCCATCGCCGCAGGCCTGCAACGGCTGGTCCGCGACACCGGCCCCCAGGTCACCAGCACCAGTAGCGCCATCAGCCAGTTGATCGCTCGGGTCGACGCCGGTGGCACCGTGCTGGTTCATCAGGAAATCTACTCCAACCAAACCACCGACTACGCCGACCTGGTGCTGCCCGCGGCGGCGTGGGGTGAGAAGAACTTTTCGCGCGCCAACGCCGAGCGACGCTTGCGTCTATATCAACGGTTTGTCGACCCGCCCGGGGAGGCACGCGACGACTGGGAGATCGTAGCGGAAGTCGCGCGCAAGATGGGTTACTCGGGATTCGATTGGACCGACGTCAATGAGTTGTTCGAAGAAGCCAGCGGTTACTCCGCGGGCAGCCGTCGCGACTTCAAAGCGTTGGTGGACAAAGCCCAGGCAGACGGCGTGCGCGGACACGACCTGCTCGCGAGTTACGGCACAACCGGAATTCAAACACCGATCAACCTGGCCAGTGGTGAGCTTGAGGGCACCAAGCGCCTGCACACAGCCCGGACGTTCAAGTCCGATAGCGGAAAGGCGAACTTCGTGTTCGCTGACTGGCCGGCCGTCGCTGCGCGCAACGCGTCCCTGGGCCCAACAGGCGACGAAGTCTGGGTGACGAACATGCGCGTCAACCACCTTTGGAACAACTTGTTCGACTTCGTCCGGCGACCGGACGCCATCAAACGGTGGCCCGCGAACATTCTGCAGATCAACCCGAGCGACGCGACCGGCCGCGGCATCAGCAGCGGTGACTTGTTGCGAATCGACAGCGACTCGGTCCGCGACCAGTTAGGTCAGGTCATCTCCGCCGGCTTCGAGGTGGTCGCCTACGTCACCGACGAAGTGCCGCCGGGCCTGGTGTGCACCTACTTCTTGTACCCGGGCTCTCTGGCCAACAGCGTAGTGTCAGCGGATACAACGTCACAGCCTGTGACGGCGCGCTATCAGTTCAAGATGGGCCGGGGTCGGATCACTCGCATCGGTGTCTGGGACGGTCCTCCCATGCCATTCGAACCGAGGAACATCGTATGACTGCCCGCGCACTATTGTGTGTCACCCTCGCCGGCGCGTTGTGGACTGCCTGCGGCGATGAGCCGACCCCTGAGCTGATGACTCTCACCCCCGGTGACGTCGAGCGCGGCGACACGGTCACGGTCACCGGCGTGCGTTTCGGCTCCTCCGGCGCAGTCGTACTCACCGCGTTCTCCGACGACACCAGCTTCGACGTCAGCTCGCAGGTTGCCGAGTGGGCCGACAGCCAGGTGACCTTCGTAATCCCGGACGACTTCATGGAGCAGCGCTACCTGCTCCATGTGGAGGTCGACGGTCAACGCTCGAACTGTCTCGACGTCGAGGTCGTGCTGCCACCGGACCCACTGATCGATGTCGTCAGCCCGCCCGCCGGTTTACCGGGTGACACCATCAGCGTGGACGGCAGCGAGTTCGGCGACGGTGAAGGCCGCCTGTTGTTCTCGCCGGACATCCCCGCAGTGATCACCGATTGGTCTGCGACCCAGATCGTCGCCACGGTTCCCCCCGGAGTCGAAAGTGATCGAGTTCGAGTAGAAACCGGCCGCGGTCTGCTCAGCCCGTGGGCACCATTCGTGGTCGCCGATGCCGATGCTCCGACACTTACGCTGATCCAAACCACGATCTTCACGCCACGCTGCGCTACAGCCAGCTGCCATGGAACCGCCCGTCAGGGCGACCTGAGCCTGGTTGCCGGGGAAAGCTACTCTGAGTTGGTCAACATCGCAGCGACCAACTTGCCTTCGCTGATGCGGGTAGAACCCCTTGCACCAGACAGCTCGTTCCTTATCGACAAACTGAGCAGCGTGACCCCGGCATCTGGATCGCGGATGCCGTTTGGCGAAACTCCCCTGCCGGTGGAGCAGATCGAACTCATTCGCGAGTGGATCGCACAGGGCGCTCTGGACAACTAGTGTAGAATCCGCCGATGCGATTGGTGGGAGCGTTATTGGTGGTCGCGGCCGTCGTTGGTTGCACTAAGAGCAGCGGCGACGACAAGAAGAAGACCACAGACAAGAACAAAGCCATCGGGACCGCGCCGACAAGCGCGATCCACTCTATGGACGATGCTGCCGCGTGTCGCGCGTGGATCGGTACGATGCAACGGTGCAAGCCGCAGCTCATCGCTGCCATCGCCAAAGCGATGAACAGTCCATCCGCCGATGCTGCCAAACTATTCGATGGCCTGGACGCCAAGAAACTCTGCGCGTCGCCCCCCAAGAAGAGCCGCATGCGGAGCAAATACGCCTGCCACGCCAAGACCCAGTGCGCGCAGTTCTCCGCCTGCTACGTGACAGCACACAAAGCTCACCGAGCCAGCAAGGTGCTCGAAGCAAAGAAGTACCTCAAGGACATCTACAAGGGAGCCAAGGCGTACTTCCAGGAGCCTGAGAAGAAGAACAACAAAGCGGCGGTGCCCTCTGGCATCACGCAGCTACCGACCCAGTTTCCGGTCCCCAGCACCGACGCTAGTATTTCCGCTGATGAGATCGAATAGCGAGTTCGCCAGGAGGACATCAGAAAAGATGGTAGTTGTGGGCGGCCAGCCCGAAGGCAGCCGGCGCTGAGGTCCGACTAGTCTTCCTGCAACAAGTGTTGCGTGCCGACGCCCGGATCCATCATGCTGTTAACGATGGGCGATCGGGAAGAACAGCTGCTGCGTCGCATTGAGGCGTTGGAGCTCGAAAACAGTCAGTTACGCAAGGGACTGTTCGACCCCCGTGGGGAGGCGACCGTCATCGTGCCCGAGCCGTTGAAAGCACAGTTCGAGGCCTCCCAGAAGACCGTTGGCGAGTACTTCCAGGAAGTGAACGCAGAGCCCGCGCGCGGCATCATTGAGGTAAGCGACGAACGATATCTTCTGGTTCGAGCATCGGGACTGTCGATCGATTTCTTCGACACGGTGAGACAGCTCTACAGCGACCGCGGCGAAGAAGAGGCTGCGGCCATCGGCCGACGAGTATTGTTCGACATCGCGCACACGATGGGGATCAACGACGCGCGCAAGTTCAGCGAGCGCATGAAGGTAACGGACCCGCTCGATAAGTTGTCCGCTGGCCCCGTGCACTTTGCCTACACCGGGTGGGCCAGAGTTGATATCAAGCCGGAGAGCGCACCGTCACCCGACGACGATTTCTATTTGATTTACGACCACCCGTATTCGTTCGAGGCCGCCTCGTGGAATAGGGCTGCCCGGGTATCGACGAGCCCCGTTTGCATCATGAACGCCGGCTATTCCTCGGGTTGGTGTCAGGAGAGCTTCGGCGTCAACCTGGTCTCCGTGGAGTTCTCGTGTAGGGCCATGGGCGATCCGCACTGCCGGTTCGTGATGGCGCCACCGGGCCGCATCGCGGAGCATCTGGAACAACTCGCGGCGAAGCAAACCGTCGACGACACCAGGTTGGCCCACATTGCCATTCCGGAATTCTTCGAGAGCAAACGCCTCGAAGAGGAACTCGCCCAAGCGCACGATCAGTTGGAGCGCCGGGTCGAACAGCGCACCGAGCAGCTTTCGACGGTCAACGCTTCTCTGAAGAAAGAGATCGGCGAACGCAAACGCTTAGAGCACAAGTTGCGTGAGGGCGCAGAGACTAATCGCGCCCTTGCGTCCCAGGTCGTCGCTGCACAAGAAGCTGAGCGCCAACGCGTCGCGTACGAGTTACACGACAGTATCGGCCAGGTGCTGGTTGCACTGCGCATGGATGCGGAGTGGATCGCCGAGCACGCCAACGCGGGCGATATCGGTCCGCGGGCGCGTGACCTACAAACGCATCTAAGTGACATCCTCGACGCGGTCCGCACGGTCGTTCACGATCTGCGCCCCCCTGTGCTGGATGACCTCGGCATCGTTAGCGCCCTGGAGTCCGTTGCCGCCGAAGTGCGCAAGCGACATGACATCCGTTGCGACACCAACATCAGCATCCGCTGTGAACGCGTCGCGACTGAGGTGGCGACGGCCGTGTACCGAATTGCACAGGAAGCGCTCAACAATGTGACCCGTCATTCCGGTGCGGACCAAGCGACGATCGCTCTGCGGTGCGAAGCCGGCGGATTGGCGCTGACGGTGCGTGACGATGGCTGCGGCTTCGACGCGCAAACGGCACAAAAACAAGCGGCTGAAGCAAAAACGACGCTGGGGCTCGTGAGTATGCGGCAACGAGCAGGACTGTTGGGCGGCAACCTGTCCATCGAGTCGAGCCAGGGCGGCGGCACTACGCTCAACGTCTGGCTTCCGTGCTGCCCTGATCTGTAAGCAGGCAGGCCGCAACTCGCCACCCACCCGAAAACGAACGCGATGCGTCTAGCGGCGTTGGCACCGCACGATTTTCGCGTTCGATCCCAGCTATGGCTTCGGCTTTCTGGTTAGCTTATGGCAGCCCGCGCACGTACCTAGAAGTTCCCCATAGATCGCCGTGCGCGCCGCGTGCGTGTCGGCCTTTTGTCCGCGCTTGGCCAGTCCTTGCAGGGTGCTCGCGAACTTTCCGACCTGGGCGGTGTTGGCGCTGGCCTTTGCGAGCTTAGCGACGGGCAGCGCATCGGCGGCGAGAATCTTCGTCCCCTCGAACCATGACGTTGTGGACGGTCCAACCAGTCCTTCCCACAACCGCTTCAGTGCCCAGCGGTGCCGCAGCATGCGGTGGACAACCGTTGGCCCATCGTTGGGCACGGGGCTCCATTGAAAGCTGGTGATCGTCGTCATCGTCACGTGGCAGTTGCCGCATTGACCTGCGAGACGCGCGGCGAGCGGTGTGGCCTTAGTCAACGACGCGACCGTGGATAGTTCCTTAGCGGTTGCTCGGACCGCTTCGAGCTCGGCTTTCCAGGCAACGTCGCCGTGCTCACTGTGCTCGGCGAGCCAGGCTGCAACGCTCTTGATCTTCGGCAACTCGCCGTCGACGACAGCCGCCTGGATCCCTGAAATAGCCGCGAAGTGGCCCTGCATGTGCTCTGACAGGGGGCTTTTGGTTCGCGCCGGCGGTGGTGTTTCGACCGGGGTCGGCGTCGGTTGTTGTTTCACCGGGGCCTTCGGCGATGGTGTTTTGGAATCATCCTTGGAGGAGCAGGCCAGCGCGAGGCAGCAGCACAGTATCCATACGTGGCGCGTCATTTCTTCCTCCTCTTCTTGCGCACGGCCCGTCGTTTGGTTGGACAGCCCTTGGCGCTCCAGCAGCTATGCACCGGTCCCGCTCCCTTCACCTTCTTGCGATGGAAGTAAAACGGGATCGCCAGGCGCGTGTAGAACTTGCGCACCGGAAACTGCCAGGCCTTGGCTATCTTGAACACGCAGCGACCAAGGCGCTTTCCTCGAACGCCGGGCGCGTAGACTTCGACCTTCTTGACGAAGCCGTCTTTGTGCACAACGATTTCGACGCGGAGCACGCCCGTCGCGCGCTTCTGTCGTAGGCCGTAGCGTTTGTAACAGGCGCTCAGATTGGCGACGTCGTACTTCACCACCTTTTCCACGGCCTTGCGCCCCAGGTATCGCGTCTCCTTCTTGGCGGGCGCTTTCTTGGTGGCCTTGGTGGCGCGGGCCGGCCGCTTCTTCTCGGGTTTCTTCGTCTTTGACGGCGCTGTTTTTGCGGGTTTCTTCTGCTTCGAGCGCGTCTGCGTTGCCTGCGCCGGAGCAGAGAAAACCAGAGCAATCACAGCGACACAACACAACGGGATGCCGCGCATGGTTCTACCTCCGCAGGGGCAGATTGCATCTTCTATGCCACCGCTAAACGCCGCCTCCCGCGCGAGGGGTGATACCGAGATCAGCCTAGCTGCTATCGGGCAGACCACCGCTAATGGTCGCGGTGATGGCGGCCCGAGACATCTCATCTTCGTCGTCAGTGGGTGCCTCGACGCCGGAGGTGGCTCCGTTGCGATACAAGCGAGCGAAAGCGTCGACAATGTCGGGCTCGAACTTGATGCCCTTCTGCCGCTCGATCTCGGCAAAGGACTCTTCTTCGGTCCACCCCTGCTTGTAGCTTCGCCGGTGGGTCAACGCATCGAACACATCGGCGACCGCGACGATGCGTCCCACACGGGGGATGTCTTCGGCGGCAACACCGCTGGGATACCCGCTGCCGTCCCAGGCCTCGTGGTGATTGAGTGCAATGGTCTCAGCCATGAGCATCAGCGCCGAGTGGCCACCCGACAACAGCCGCGCACCGATGGTGGTGTGTGCTTTCATCAGAGAGAACTCGTCGGCGTCTAACGCCGCGGGCTTGAGCAAGACCCGGTCGGGGATGCCGATCTTCCCCACGTCGTGAAGGCGTGCGGCGAGGCCGATCAGATCGACGAATCGCTGCTTCGCCGATAGTTCCTGCGCGATCAACCGTGACAGGTAACCAACTCGCCACGTGTGTGTGCCGGTCTGGTCGTCGCGATACTCAGCGGCACGCGCCAACCGCACGAGCATCTCAGCGTGTGCTCGTCGCAGCTCGGTTTCACTGAGTTGGATCTGCTCTTCGAGGATGTTGTTCGCTTCCAGAACCTGTCGGTGCATGTCGCGGCGATAGAGCAAGTTCTTCAATCGCAGCAGTAGCTCATCATGATCCACGGGTCGGGTGAGAAAATCCGTGGCACCCAGGCCGAGAGCGCGCTGGCGGGTTTGCAACTGCGTATCCGCCGTTAGCACGATCACCGGCAGAAAGAGCTTACCGACCCGACGCTCACGAACTTCTGTGAGCACACTGAACCCGTCGCGGCCGGGCATGTGCAAATCCAAAAACACCAGATCCGCGTCCAGGGTCTCGAGGCTTTCGATCAGCTCCTCGGCATCCCCCATCGTCTCCACGCTGGAGTACCCGTGATGATTCAGAAGTCGCTGAATGTGCCTGCTGTTGGCCTCTTCGTCATCAACGATGAGGATCTTGTAGCTGGCAGGGTCTCGCACGGTCCTGGGCCAGCATAACACGCGTGCAGCTCCCGGCTTCGTGGACGGGCTCCACTCGGGAAAGCGATCCCCGAACAGACACCGCCCGCGATGCTGCGTCTAGAACGTGATCATGGAGCGGTGGCCACGACGCCAGTCAACGCCGTCAACCGATCGCCAGACGTCATTGGCGTTCTGGGTCACCGTTGTGTTCGTGGAGCCACCGACGACGAACAAGTAACCGTCGTGAACGGCGGCTCCGGCGTAGGAACGACCGGCGAAGGCTGCGTCGGCGGTCTCTTGAACCCATGTGACGCCGTTGGTCGATGACCAAACATCGGACAAGACTTGCGAGCTGAGCCCGCCGATCAGCACGAGCTTGTCGGCGGTGGCAACGAGGGCGTGCAGTTGCCGAGCAGGAAAGCCACCATCAGTAACGACCTCAGACCACTCGATGCCGTTCGACGACGTCCACACATCGTTTCTCAATGTAGAGTCGCCACCACCGACGAGCCAAATCGCTCCGTCGTACACCACCGCTGCGGCGCCGGCCCGAGCACCGAAGGGCGCGACACTCACGCGTTCGGTCCAGGTGACTCCGTCGTCGGACGCCCAGATGTCTGCATGCCGTCCACCAAATCGAGAACCACCAATTACCCATATCGTCGTGCCGAGAACCACAGTGCTGTGCGCGAACCGCGCAGGGAACGGTGCGGCCGCCTCCAGAGTCCAGCTGATACCGTCGTCAGACGAGTAAACCGTACTGGTCGTAGTGAAACTTGCATCGTAACCGCCGATCATCCAGAGCTTGTTGTTGTACACCGTGTACGTCGCGCCGATGCGTGCCGGCAACGCGGGCGCTTCGGCCTGTTTGACCCACGTGGTACCGCCATCGTCGGAAGCCCACGCGTCGGTGATCACGCTCGCCTCATCGCCATACCCGGGGTAGACCCACAGCTTACCCGCGAAGCTCACGACACCATGCAGACTCCGACCGGCGAAACCAGCTGCACTCGTCTCTAGCCTCCAGGTTCCACCGTCGAGTGAAGACCACGCGTTGTTTCGTACGCCCCGATCGTCGGCCCCCAGAACCACCCAGAGCCGATTATCGAACGCCAGCACCGATGGATAGCTGCGCCGAGCAAACCCGGGCGCGTCGGCTTCGAGAGTCCAGGTAATACCGTCGCTGGAGCTCCACACGTCGGACAGGTATTCCTGGTTGTCGCTGAACCCGCCAACGACCCACATCTTTCCTTCGAACACCGTCGCGCCGTGACCGGTTCTGAGCGGCAGCGCAACGGAGTCAGACTCCAGCGCCCACTGAGCGCCATCGGCCGACGACCATGTTTCCATACCGCTGTCCCCGGCACCGATCCACCACAACTTGCCGGCAAACGACAACAACTGCAGATCACCGCTGGCCTTCCAACCGGCGTCAGCGGTCTCCAGGGTCCAGTCTGTCCCGTTGGCGGTAGACCACACGTCGCTGAGTTCGGCGGTGTCGAAACCACCGGCAAGGTAGAGTCGGCCTTCGAACGCGACCAGGCTACCGCCTTTGCGTGGACTGAACGGCGGCGCCGACATCTGCGTCCAGTTGACGCCATCATCGGACCGCCATACGTCCGCCAGGTTCTCCCCCGTAAACGCACGGCCGCCGATCATCCATAGCTTGTCGTCGAACACGGCGAGGGTGTGAGTCGACCTTCCGGGAAAGCCACCATCGGCGGTCTCACGGATCCAGTTCTGTCCGTCCTGGCTAGAGTGCACAGCCGTGCCGTAGTCAATGCGAGTGCCACCGACGATCCAGATCTTGTTTCGCCAAACAACGCCGCCGTGCTTCGTGGTGAGCGGCAATTCGGTGAGCGACATGGGGATGCGGTACTGCTCACCGGAGTGCGCATACGTGTAGTAGCCTGGTCGGTCCAAGGTCATGGCGCTGTCCACATAGCCCTGGTCCGGCACCAGCACGTCGCTCTGCCCTTCCTCGCAACTGCTGATGTTGGCGATGTCGCAGTCCGGATCGCTGCTGCGATACATGGTGACGCCCGCGACGCCGTCGTCGAAAACCAACTCGGTGTCGTCGGTGCCTACCCAGGCGGTCGCGACGAACGACACCATCGTCATCTGCGTGACCTGCGAGGTGTCACCGCTAACGGTCTCGAGAGTTGCGGTGAGCGTAGCGAAACCAGGCCCCAGTGCGCTTACGCTAGCCTGGCCATCGACGGTGACAACCGCCGAATCACTCGTCGTATAGGTAATGGTGTAGTCGTTGGCCGAGATAGTGGATGAGTCGACGAGGACCGGGCTCGAGACCGTATCGCCAACGAACAGGAACCGTTCACCCGACTCGAAGCGAATCGGTGGTGCGAGAACCACACGTTTTGAGTCGCCCTGCCCTACATGCAAGGAACCATTGCCTGGATCGGGCGTGGAATCGTCGGAGCTGTCCACACAAGCTGAGAGAGCGAGTACCCAGGCGACAACGATGGCTCGATGTTTCATGACATCAGTATCGTCAGTGCAGTGGAAGCGCTCGGGTACCCGATGGGTACGGGCACAGCGTCCCCTCACGGCCGTTCAGCGGGTCGCTAAGGCAGGATGGTCAGGCACGGGGCCAGGTAGCAGTTGGTGTCCTCGCAGTCAGTGAGGCCATCGCCGTCATTGTCCTCGCCGTCGCCGCACAGGGTCTCCGTGGCCTCGCAAAAACCAGCACCAGCGCAACCTGGATCGGCGCAATCGGTAACACCGTCGCTATCGTCGTCGGTACCGTCGGTGCAATCAGCTTCGGCACCGCACACGCCAACGGCGGCGCAGTCCGGGTCAGCACAATCGACCAGACCGTCGCAGTCATCGTCGAAAGAATCGCCGCATCGGGTCTCGGTCGAACCACCCGGGCACGTGCACGTACCTGACGACGTGCACCTCAGGCCGTTGGCGCCGCATTCGTCACGCAGGCAATCAGGATCATCGCAATCCGCAACGCCGTCGCCATCTTCGTCGCCAACGGTCGAGCAATCCTCCTCCGGACTGCCCGAGCGCCACTGCATTTGCCACATATCGAAATGAGTGCCACGGCCGCCGATGAGCAACAGACGGGCGCCGATGGGGTCGTCGATGAGTGTCGGCGACTCGCCTACTGGAGGGAAGATCGGAAACACCAGTTTGGACCAGGAGGTTCCGTCGTACTCCCAACTCTCCTGTACCGCGGCGCCGCCTACCGACAGCGCCGTGAAGAACACGATGGTGCCCCGAGCTTCATGCCAGACCATTGCGCCGAAGCCGTGAGCCGGTGTCGTGACGCCGACGTTGGTCCAGGTCGGCGGAAACACGCTTGTGTCGTACTCCCAGGTGTCCTGCTGACTTACGTAGACGACAACGTCGCGCACAGGGTCGTAGGCAATATGGCCCTGGGTGCTGCCGAGTTCCGGTGCCGTATCGTTTTCCCACCAGCTCATGCCATCGTACTCCCAGGTGTCGCCGTGGTTCACCATGACCACGACGCCACGAGCGCTGTCGTACGCGATGACAGCGAACTCTGCACTGAAGCCGCCGGACCGTGCGACTCCACTCCAATTCCGGCCATCGAAGGTCCACGTGTCGGAGCCAGGGCCCGGCCGGCTCGTAAACATCAAACACACGCCGGCGTCGGTAGAGAACACCATCGATTCTGGCGACTCGGAGCTTCGATCCGTCGGCGCCCCAACGGTATCCACCGGGTGCCAGGTGTCCCCAACGAGTTCCCAGGTATCGTACAGATTGGGCGGCAGCGCCACGTCACCAACATCGCCACCGAACACCACCGCTCGGCCTCGGCGAAGATCGAACGCGCCTGCCGCGTCGCTACGATTTGTGGGCGCCCGCTCGATATTGGCGGCCTGCCAGTTGTTACCAACCAGCTCCCAGGTGTCGTTGCGAGACCCGGTGCTGGTGCCGGGGCCGGCCACGTCCCCGCCGGCCATGACGACCTTATTGCGGGCTGCGTCGTACGCCATTGCCGGATCCATGCGACCGGGCGGAACAGTTGCCGACGCCAGATCCGTCCATGAGCCATCCCACACTGACGTGATGTCGAGAGTCTCGTACCCCCCGAACACAACGATGCGATTCGCTCCGGCGTCGTAAACGGCCGGTCCGGTGGCCGTGGGCGTGGTCGCGCCGACAATCTCCGTCCACGCCGCTCCATCCCACTCCCACGTATCGGTCACGCCGACGAACGAGAACGTGCCTCCATCGAACACGCTCCCGCCAGTCATGAACACGGTGCCGCGCCCGGCGTGGAACACCAGGGATGAATAAGCTCGCGGCGGCGGACCTACCGACGCCCGCTGAATCCAGGTGACGCCATCGTACACATAGGTCGCAACGCCGTTGCAGCCCCAGAGAACCATCTCCTCACGGATGGCGTCATAGGCCATCGCCGCGCCAGCACATACCGGTGGGCCGACGTTGGTCGTATTCACCCAGGTCGTGCCGTCGTACTCCCAGGTGTCGCCCAGGTTTGCCGTCGCCGCCTCACCACCGTAAAGCACGACTACCCGCCGTTTGGCATCGTAGGCCATGACGTGGCCTCCTCGGGCAGGCGGGCTGGTCGCCGGATTGGCGCGACGCCAGATTTTCCCATCGTATTCCCACGTGTCGTCAACCGGATCTCCGACGCCGAGCCCAGCAACGAAACCGCCGAACATGACCGCGCGTTCCCGGTGCGTGTCGTAGGCCGCAGCCGCTTCATTGCGCTCGACGAAAATCGGCGAAGGCACGGGTGTCCACACAGCGGCCTCCACCGTACATGCGCTGGAACAACCGTCGTGACTTCGTGCGTTGCCGTCGTCGCAGGTTTCCCCCGTGGTCGGATCGATGATGCCGTTGCCGCACACTTCGAGTGACAAGCATGTGGGACTGCAGCCATCACCTGCCTCGTTGTTGTCGTCGTCGCAGACCTCTCCCGGATCCATGACGCCGTTACCACAGGCCTCGATAAGGCAGGTTGGACCACAGCCGTCACCTGGCAACAGGTTATCGTCGTCACACTCTTCGCCTGCGGCGACATCGATGACGCCGGTCCCGCACGTCTCGTCGGATGTGCACTGGCGATTGCAACCATCGCCGTTGGTGTCGTTGCCGTCGTCACAGACTTCGCCCGGGTCCTTGATGCCATCGCCGCACTGGGGCAATGAACAATCCGCCTGGCAATCGTCGCCGTCGACGGTATTGCCGTCGTCGCAACGCTCTCCAACGGGCGCGTCAACTTGTCCGTTGCCGCATGTCTCGTCCGAGTTGCAGTCCGCGCTGCAGCCGTCGCCATCGACGGTATTGCCGTCGTCGCATTCCTCGCCATCTTCGAGCACGAAGTTGCCGCAGCCGGTGCCAAAACAAACCCCATCCAGGCAACGCCCATCGGACACGCCCGGAAAACTACACAAAGCGTCCGCAGCCAGGTCCTCGCAGGCCGCCACTTGTTCGTCGAGCACGCACATCTCATGGGCGTTGCTACACACGGTGCCCGGCGGGCAAACCAGATCGTTGCACGTCGACGAGCGATCGATGTCTCGGCAGGACGCGACCCACACCAATAGACCGACGGCGAGTAGCAGGGAGTGAGCGCCGAGTTCACGTCGACGCTCGAGTCGCGTACCGATCAAAATCGGAGCCCCATGGCCAGGCCAACACTGCGCGGCGAAAGGATCGGGGACAGCGCGACGCGCGCGCCAGATTCCGATAGGCGGATCTCGCGTTCGCGGTTCATATAGGCCAGGACAGCGCCCGCGACGAGGGTCGCTCCGCCGAGCACGTAGGTCGTTACTTCGAGCCTGTTGAACAAGCGCGCGCTGCTTTTGTGTTCTTTGACATCAGCCGGTATGTCTGCGTCGACGCAGCCCATGGGGCACTCACGCAGGAAGCCCTCCTCGAAGCGCGCGCGAGCACTGGTCGATGCTTGGCCCAGGGGCAGCCCGGCGAGCCCAACGAGTGCACCGGCGCCAACCACCAGCCAGGGTTTCCACGCCGCCCAGCGACGTTGGCGAACACTCGCATCGGCCAATGGGATCGGCGTCAGCGAGACCGACGGCGAGGCGCCACCGGCCGCGAACAGGCGAACGCTCCGGGTGAGGTAGCCCGACCGTTTCGCAACCACCTCATGGTTGCCAGTACGAACGAGCACCTGGCGTTTCCCCGGCCCGACGAACAACGGCTTTCCGTCCACGGTCACCGAGGCTTTGGCAACCGAACATGCGACCGACAGCCGGGAGATCTGGTTGGCGAGTAGTTTGCGCTGGGTAACCAAGCGCGCGTGAACATGACGAACAAACGGCTTTGCGCCATACGCGAGCGCCTTCTCCAGGTGTTTCCAGGCCTCGACCATACTATCGAGATGAATCAAGGCAGTGGCCAGGTTGCCGTGGATGCGCGGATGGTCCCAGACTTTGAGCGCCTGGCGATAGCGCTCCGCGGCGCGTGCGTACTCCGACTCGGAGAAAGATGAGTTTCCCTGGCGAAACAGGGCGAGAGCGCGAGCCCGTTGTTCGGCGGTCACGGACTGTTCCCACGGCGTCTGGCTGCCGGGGGCGGCGCTCGCTGGTAGCGCGCCGCCGAGTACCGCGAGTACTGTCAACATCAGGGCTGCACGCATGCTTGCCTAGAACCGCCTTCCCCGGTTACGGGAGCACAAGGATACCCCACGCGTTCGGGCCGCGGGCGCGCCGATCCGCGTTTTCGGAGCACCCATGGCGTCCGTCACGAGCCGCACATGCCCTCCGCCATCATGGTCGTGCCGGGTATGTGAGAGCAGTTGAACGTGCCGCGATCGCAGACGGGTCGGTACGAAGTCGGGCCAGATTCGTCACAACACTCCACCAGTTCGGGACCACACACGGTTTGAGGAACACAGCAGAGTTGAATCGCTGCGTGGTTGCAGGGCGGGTCGGCGGGTGCGAACGACCCGTTCACGAAATTGCAGCCAGAGAGCGGAGCGCACAAGCCGCCGCGGTCCGTACAGCTATCACCGGTCGGGGCAGCCGGGGGCGGCGCGCAGCACGTCCCAGGGCCGTCGCTAAACACACATCCAGGATCTCCCTGGGGCAGTGGGACGCCACCCTCAGCAATGCACATCCCTCCACCAGCGAGACAAAGGCCGCCAGCCGCCTGACACACGTTCGACGAAACACTCGCGTCGGTCTCGGCCGCATCAGTAGAGTTCGCATCTTCACTCGTCGTGCGCGCGTCCGCCGCCGTCGCATCGACGTTCCCGGTCGCGTCGAAGTCCGCGAGCGCATCATGCCTAGCGCCATCGGGGGTCTCGGCGGTCTCGGTCCCGCAGCCGGGGGCGACGACTAGCAAGACGAGTATGCAACGTTTGAACATGGCCCCAGGGTCCCCTGGGACCGTGGAGTCGCTGGGGTACCCGTGGGTTACGGGCTAAAGGCTCATGCGGCCAGCATCCTCATAGATCGAGGAGCTGGGGATTCTCGCCGTTCTTGCCGCAGTACACGCTTCCGCTGTTTCCAGCGAAGCACATGAAGTAGAAACCGCCGGCCACATCGACGATCGGCTCAGGGAGGGTGACGGCGGTGGGAGGCACCGCATCAGGACCTGCGACCGGCCACCCCCAGCACAGCGGTTTCCCGTCTGTCAGGACGCAGCTAGCGAGATATGCGGTGCCCAGCACAGTGGCGTTATCAGTGCCAGCGACATCGCGCGGCACAGGATCGATGCAGTCGCTGTTCGCGCCCTCGCAGTCGAGACCATCGCCGAGCTGCCCCGAGAACTGCCAGCCCCAGCACATGACGCCACCGGTGTGGCGGCGTGCGCAGTGCGAGTTGGTACCCAGGTGGGTCTCGGCCACATCGGCGACTCCAGGCACAACGGTGGCGTTCGGATTATCCGGCAAGTTCCAGTCGCCGGTGCCCAACGTGCCCGCGCCCCAACAACTAACCTCACCCGACGCGTGAGTCGCACACCACCCCGCCGATTCGCCAACATCGAGCTGCACAGCGTCGTTGATCCCCAACACCGGCTGGAAGTCGTTGCGGCTGTCGAAGGCACCGTCGCCTAGCTGCCCCACTGTGTTGTCGCCACGGCACACCACGGTTCCGTCGTCGAGTAGTGCGCAGGAGGAGTCGAACTCCCAGGTCGGGTCGGGCGCCCCCGCAGCATCAACGACACCGGTCAAACCAAGTTCGTCAGCGATGTGGTCAGCTCTGGACCAGCAAGCCGCCGTGCCATCGGCACGGGTCGCACAGCCGCCAGCGCGATCGACGTGCAGCGCGATGGCTTCCTCGATGCCAGCGACGATCGTAGGCACCGCTGGCTGGCTCGCAACTTCGCCCTGCAGGGCCATTTCCCAACACAAAGGCGATCCGTCGCGCAGCACGCACGCGTAGGTCGCGGCAGCATCGATCTGGATGTGCTGGGTCGTCGGCTCAGTCGCACAGCCGGTGAAAGCCACCGCCAAACACAACCCCCACCGCCACGTCGAACCCACCATCAGTTCAGCAGTGTATCAACTAGCCGCGGACGAGAGCGATTTTGTTTGTAAACGTACTTATGAGCGTCGAACCGCGCGCCGAAACCGTTCGGTCGCCGTGTCGAACCGATCCGATTCCAGCCAGTCGCCGAGGGCGTGCACGGAGCGGGCTACGCGCCGACGCAGCCGGGTGAGTAGACTCAGCGCTGGGGCGGGCGGCTTCGGTGCTGGCTCCGGAGCTGCTGGCTTGGGCTGCAGCTGCTCGTCATCACGCACCGGATGGAAAACGTTACGCAGGTGCGCAACCGTGAATGGTTCGGTGGGTGCGCGACGCATGACGGGTGTGCCGTGGTTGAGATCCAGAGGTGGCGCACTCACGCGAAACTTCGCGTTGTCAAAGCGCACGATATCGACGATGCGCTCCTCGTCGGGGACGCCGTTGAAGGTGACGCACAAGATCTCACCAGCCTGATACACGAGCTCGGCGCGATCGAATCCGTCGACCACGGTGATCGTGCATGTCAGTGCATTCTGTTCGCAGTGCCGCATGACCGCAACCAGCGACAGGTCTTCGATGTCGCCGTGAAACTCGGCGGCCGTGCCCAGACTTCCACCCAAGTCCGGTAGGCGCTGCACGACCACGTAGGCACCCTCATCGGTCGCACGCATGCGCTCCAGAGCCACATCGTCTGCGTGGCCGGCAAGGCGGGCTGCGTCGATCATGCCGGCGCGCAGTTCGATCTCACCGGCGCCCTGGTCGGAGCGAATCTCGATCTTGCCGGTCAGAAGTCGAGCGCGACAGAGGTCGAGCAGATGATCGACTGACGTCTCACCAAGAGAACCGTGAACAGCGTTTGTTGATGCGTGCGCATGCCTACCCATGGGGTCCCACAAAGCAGATCTCGTGCCACGCGAGTTGACGGCTAGTTAGCCGTAAGTGGGGACGGTAGACCCTCCGAAAATCGGAACTCGGAAAACCGCTTCCGGAGGAAACAGGTTCAGCATCGGCGCGATGCAGCTCACGGAGCATGTCTCCAGGCAAAAACGTCGGGCGATAAGCGTAACCACGGGCACAGCATTCCTGACACGGTTCCCGCGACAGACGGTGTAAGAAGCAACGTTCGTTCGCCGGCTAGTCTCCGCTCCAGGGGTGAGTGCAGTAACGGCAATTGCGGCTGAATCGTTCGGTCCATTCCGCATCTACGAGCAGCTTGGCAAGGGAGGCACCGCGGCTGTCTCACGCGCGACACGCCGCTTTGCTGACGGGAGTGAACTCGAGGTCAGTCTCAAGCGCCTCTATCCGCACCTGGCCGACAACGACGATGCGGTTCGCATGTTCGTAAACGAGGCCCGAATCGCGTCGGTTCTGAAGCACGAGAACATCTGCCGTTTCTACGAGATCGGCAGACTCGGGGACCAGTTCTTCATCTCCATGGAGTACATCGACGGCGAAGACCTGTGCCAACTATTGCAGGAAGCGCACAACGCGCGGTCACCGTTTCCGCTGGCGGTGACACTGTCACTGCTAAGTCAGCTATGTGATGCGCTGGAGTACGCGCACAATCGCGTGGACGACGGCACCGGTGTCGCGCTCAGGGTCGTGCACCGGGACATCTCTCCATCCAATCTCATCGTTAGGAGCGATGGAAAGCTCAAGCTCATTGACCTGGGCATCGCCAAGGCGCGCACGAGCACGTTCAATACCAAGGTAGGGCTCATTCGGGGAAAGCACGGCTACATGGCGCCTGAAGTGTTGCGTGGACAGCGCGCGGACAGGCGCTCCGATATCTTCGGCGTCGGTGTGGTCGCTTGGGAACTGTTGACCGCGGCGCGGCTGTTCGGGCCAGACCGTCACATCAGAACGTCCGGTGGGGTCAAGCGCATCCCGCCGAAGCCTCCTTCCACACGCATCCCTAGCTGCGCCCCAGAACTCGACGCCCTGGTCATGCGCGCCCTGGCGCACAACCCTGAACGTCGATGGCCAACGGCCGCGGCCATGAGGACGGCGATCCACACGGTCGCGACCAGGCTGCGATTACCAGTTTCAACCGACGTCGTGAGCCGGTGGCTCGACTCCACGCACACGGTCCCATTGCCGGAACCGATCGAACGTGACCTGCCGACGACCAACCCCATTGTATTGACCACCTCGGTCCAGGCCCGGATGCGGCGACGCTTCGCCCGCGGCTCGCACTGCGACACCAACGACACGCCAACGACACCCGTCGAAGAAGCGCTTCCCCCGACGGCACCGTGGAAGAAGACCGCCATAGATATCGTAGATCAGAGCGAGAAGGTCGACCGACTGAGCCGACGACTCACGCGGGAGATCGAGAAACGACACAGGGTGTGGTCGATGGTGGGAATCTCGCTGTTCGCCAACGCCGTGTTGCTCGTGGCCGTGTTCGCCCGCGGCCAAGCCGAAGGCACCCTCGAAACCATATTGGGCAGCGCGACCACGGCAGCGTTTCCCGAACCAGCGCAACTCGCGCGAACACAGGCACGAGCACGAGCACAGACACGAGCACGAGCACGAGCACGAGCACAGACACGAGCACGAGCACGAGCACGAGCACGAGCACGAGCACAGACACGAGCACGAGCACAGACACGAGCACGAGCACGAGCACGAGCACAGACACGAGCACGAGCACGAGCACGAGCACGAGCACGAGCACGAACACGAGTCGCCCAGCCGTCCACGGTCGTGCTCACCTCGGCGCCGCGCGCGCTCTACGTGCAGCACCCTCGTAGCCGAAGCACAACCTCACGCTACGCTGCGCACGTTTGCATCGACCGCCGGGGTCGCGTCACCTCGGTCTCAGTGCGCGCAGGACCGTCCTATCTGCACCGACGCATCGGCCGTAACCTGAGTCGATGGCGATTCTCCCCCCACCACGTGCGCGGCGCTGCCACCCCGGCGTGCTTCATTGTGCAAAACCGCCTGCGGCGTTGGCCAACGACCATTTAGCGAGCTGGCGTGACATCTCAACTGCGGGAGCGGCGAGAGAGTCGTTCCGTTCAGTGAGCACACGGCGCAAAATCAGCGCTCACAATTGCGCCCAACTCGCGCACGCGCAGGAGTCGCGTGAAATCCCCCTGAAAGCGGCACGGAGCGAGGCACGAGCCTTGCTTCGTATCAAGTCATGGCCAACTACTTCACAGCAACCCGCGGCTGGATGACCGAGCCGGTGGAGACCGTCCGCCCCAGCGCTTCCCTCGCCGAGGTCAACGCCCGCCTGGCCCAGCTCAACATCTCGAGCCTGGTCGTGGTCAACGCCAAGAACGTTCCCCTTGGCGTCGTCAGCCGAACTGACCTGTTGAGGGTTGGCCGCCGTCGAGCCGGCGACACGCTCAAGGGACCGCTGCTGGATTTTCACAACTCCCCCGTCTCCGAGGTGATGACCGATAGGGTCGTGTGCGTCGAACCAGACGACAGCATCACCCTGGCAGCCCAGGGCATGCTCGACCACAACTACCACCGAGTGTTCATAACCGAAGATGCCAAGGTCGTCGGCGTCCTCAGCACTCGCGACCTGATGGCAGTGATCGTGCGCCAGCGCGACGAATCCATGGTCGCGCAACACATGTCATCAACGATCGTAACCGTCAACGCCACCGACTCTGTGTTGCGGGCCACCGAGCTCCTCGAAGACGCCCACATCGGCGGCGTGATCGTCGTCGAGGACGAATGGCCCGTCGGCATGTTCACTCAGGTCGAAGCGCTTCGCTCCGCCGACGTGCCGCGCGACACCCCGGTGGAAGAGGTCATGGACATGTCGTTCGTTTGCGTGCCCGCCGGCATGCGCATGCACCGCGCTGCCAAACGCTCGATTCACCTGGGTACGCGCCGCGTCATCGTCATCAACAAAGAAGACGCGGTAGGGATCCTGACCGGCCTGGACTTCGCGCGTTGCGTGGCGTCCACAGTGCCCGGCTGAGCCGCGGCCAGCCCAAGATGATATCGTGGGCCCATGGTACGTGGGCTCGTCTGGGTGCTCGTCGCGGTCTCGTCATTCGCGTGCGTGATCGGTGCGCGGAAGGTGCACGAGCCCAAAGGCACCGATCCGGTGGTCATCGTCGGCAGTGCGGCGCTGCCGGAGCCGATCAGTGGCATCGCGCGACACCCCTGGGTTTCGTTACGGCCTGGCGGCTCCGAGAAGTGGGAGCGCTGGGAGGTCATGTGTTGCCCCGACGGCTCCAAATTCAGCACGGTCAAGCGCAGCAGCATCCGGCCCACGAGTGACTACGGCGGTAGCGGTGGCGACGTGCGCTTCCACGCGCTGATTCGAGGAAAGCGCGCGGCAAAGATCATCTCCTGCGTTCGCAAGAAGGCACCGACGTATCCGCAGCGCAACGAATATCAGGGTTGGCCCGGTCCCAATTCGAACACATTCGTGGATTGGCTCGTGCGCGCGTGCGCAATCAGAACAGAGTTGCCGGCGCCGAACATCGGCCGCAACCATCGGGGAATCATCGGGGCGTCGTGGTCAGCCGGAGGCACGGGTTTCCAGATCGACACCTACCTATTCGGTTTCAAGATCGGCCTGACAGAGGGAATCGAAATCCATCTTCTCGGACTCACGTTCGGTATCGACCTGTGGCCGCCCGCCATCATCGTCCCGGTCGGCCCCGGACGAATTGGCTTTGACGACCGCTAGCGACCGGTGTCGCCACCAACCCCGACCTCGCGAGCGACGGCGCCCTAGAATCCGCCGACGACGGCTAGGCCGTTCCGGGTCGGCGTGAGCAGGACCCGTGACTCACCGGTGCGTTTGGGTTTCTTGCCACGCCACCACAAGTACGTGCCAATTCCGGAGCTTATCAGAGCGACTCCGATGCTCAGGTCGGCGAACGCGGAGAAGCGGCGTTCGCGATCCAAGGCATCACGCGCATCGGCTGTACACAAGTTGCTGCCGTCCAGGGTAGTGCAGCCAGCAACCGCGTCGCCGTTGGCGCTGCTCGCCAGGGCGGCGAACACCACCGCCGATACAGCCGCGATACCGCCGGCACCCCAGAACGCGACAGGGAGCTTGGACCTCGGTTGTGGTTTGTCTGTATCGCAGGCCTGACACGCCAGCGAGCGAGCGCGTAGCTTGACTAACTCGGCGGCGCTGACCTTGTCGGCGGCGATGCGCTTTTCTAGCTGGTTGATACGCTGGCGCACAGCATCTTCATCCCCGGCCGGACTTGCGCGCACGTACTTCAGCAGCGCCTCTCGCGCCAGGGCGTACTTGTCCATGCGTTCGTACGTATTAGCCATGGCGAATTGGATCAACGCGCGCTTGCTGAGGCCGTATGCACGGGTAAAGGCAGCGATTGCCTCTTCGTAGCGACCTTCTGCGTAACGCCGATCGCCGTCGCGGTAAAGCTTCCTGGCCAACTGGTCGTCGGGGTTCTCGGTCGGCTTGTCCGGCAGCTTGTCCGGTTGTTTGTCCGGTTGTGAAGCGGGCTGTGAAGCGGGGCCCGGTAGCTTGTCCGGCCCGTCGGGCCCAGTCGGTTGCGCAAACGCGGCAACCGGCAGTGCAACCACCGCGGCCACGATGAGCGGCCACGACCAGCGGAGATGTCTTCTGGGCGGTCTCATTCCAGAGTCCACTTACGGCACCACACAAGCGTCGAGGTCCAGCACAGGCTCGATCACCAACATGTTGGCGTTCGCCACGTCTCTACAACTCAGCCACATTTCTACGACGGCTTCTCTCTCCTCGGTTACCGGGTCGTAATCGAGTAGCCCCGATGCCCCCTGAATGTTGATGGCGTCGCCGCGGTTGAACGCGTTGGTCAGCTGGCTCCAACCCGACCGCAGTAAGGGAGTGGTCGTGGCCGACCCGGAGCTCATCTTGCGCAGGCCGCGGGCGATGGTCGTGCCGTTAACAGCCCCGCCCTCCTGGAAGATCGCCCACGCGATGCCGCCGGCGATCATCCACGCGCCGTCAAACGTGTTGGCGGCGAATGGAATGCGCGCGTCGGCATCACCAGGCTGTGGAAACCGGTTCGCGAACGCCGCCAGGTAGGCGCTGTAGACAGGGTCACTCTCGGATGGCGGTTTGGGCCTGACTCCCCTAATCCGGCTGAGTACATCGGCGTTCGCTCCCTCGAGCTGCGCTTCGACCGCGGCGACGTCGGCAAACAACAATGTCTTACCGTCGAACCGGGGATCGTCGACCGCCCGGGAGATCATGAATTCGGTGTCCCCCTCTTCGCCGGCGAAGAACAGCAGATCGTCATAATCGGCGGCCGCAGCGCCAGCCATCTCCACGGCGGTCAGCCGACTGCTATCGTCGCTGAACGTGAACCGACGGAAACTGTTGCCGGGAATCTGACCGAAACCGCCAATGACTCCGTCGGCGAAGCCGTCGCCGTATGGCCCGGTCCTATTTACGATGGCGATGTCGTTGACTGTACGCGCGACCAGATCTTCACCGATCGCAATGGGCGCCTCGAAATCTGGCGGGGATGTCCTCCATAGCAAACCCGGACGCAAGTCGGTCGCATCCGGTTCGAGGGCAGTCACCGAAACGGCCGTCGACGATGGCGACATGAGCAGGACATTGTCCTGGCCGGCTCCGTCGCCGAGGTCCAGGGCGGTAAACAACGCCGTTACATCGCTAGACAAGCTCGGCCCGACCAGCGCCGGTACGCCATACGCATCGATGAGATGGCGAGCGAGCGCAATCGTCGCTGCCGTCCGCGTGAGACCATCACCGCTGCCACCGGGTGGCACGAAGTTGTCCTCGGTGCTGCAGAAGATAGCGCCAAAAACTGTTCCGTTGACGCCGCCCTCTTCAGAGGTAAGGGACAGCGCGACTTCGACGGCGCGCTCGCGGGCCAGATGCCTGGGCACGTTGGCCTCGAACACCGTGCCGATCACGATGCGGTCTTCTAGCAGGTCGGGATCGCTGAGCAGATTCTCAGGGTACGTGTGGGTACAGCGAGGGTTGAGAGTCACCTGCTCACAGAAGCCAGCGTCGCCGCACATATGGCCAATACCAAACGCGCTGTGGCAGTCCGCGTTGGTGTCGCACGTTTCCCGCTCGTGGTTGTTCAGCGAGCACCCGGACGTCATCCCTAGTGCTGCGCAAAGCACCAGCGCGTGCCCAACCACGCCAACTGTCGAACTCAGCCCCACCCGACAATACAATACCTCAAAGCCAAACCCGGCGCACAACGCGCAAAGGCGTCATGTGCGCCATGTTGCACTTTGAGAACACGCTGATTGGCGTGTTCGCGAAGATCCGACGTCGAAACGAACTAAGCTCTGGCTAGTGTCCCCCTTGCAGCAGCTGGACGTAGTTGGCGCGCTCGTAGGCCGATGGATTGGGCGCCCGCGAATCGTCCATGCTGCCTCGCGCTTCTGTCACGGATTCGTATCCGTGATCGTCGAACCAGTCGAACAGCTGCTGCACGACGAGGGTCAAGTGTTCTATTCCGTGGCGCAGCAAGGCCGATACCATTTGCACGCCGCTGGCCCCGGCCATGATCGCCTTCAACGCCCCGTGGGCTGAGTGCACACCACCGCTGGCGGCGAGGGACAACTGTGTACGCGAAGACAGAATGGCGAGCCAACGCAAACGCAGCAATAGCTCCTCCGGGGTGGACAGATGAAGCGTGCGATCCAGCTCCAGTTCCTCGGGGTCGATGTCTGGCTCGTAGAGCCGGTTGAACAAGATGACACCGTTGACCCCAGCGCCCTCGAGTTCGCGCACGAAATTGGGCAACGCGGAGTAGAACGGCGACAGTTTGACGGCCAACGGGATGGTTAGTTTGTCGCGAACCGCCCGCACCACCTCGACCTGTTGGGTCTCGACATCAGCACCGGAAACGTCCGGATCCGACGCCAGCGTGTACATATTCAGCTCCAACGCGTGAGCGCCCGCCTCCTGGATCAGCGTCGCATGGCGCGTCCAACCGCCTCGGGACACACCGTTGAGCGACGCGATGACGGGAATGTCGACCGCATCACGAATCTTTGCGATCTGTTCCAGATAGGCGTCGGGGCCCAGCGCAAAGTCGGCGGTTGCTGGAAAGTAGTTGAGCGCTTCGGCGTGCCCGTCGCTTGCCGAATCCATGTACCGATGTGACGCCATTTGCTGCGCCGACAACTGCTCTTCGAATAGCGAGCGCAAACAAATCGCGGCCGCGCCCGCGTCTTCCAAACGCCGAACGTTGTCCAGGTCGTCGGCCAAAGGCGAAGCGCCTGACATCACCGGATGGCGAAGCTTCAGCCCCAGGTAGTTGGTGGTCATGTCGAGACTCATGATTTTTTCTCCAGAGTGTGGATGGTCGCGATCTGTTCGTACAGGCGCCGGTGGCGGGCCGCGTGTTCGGTGGCCGCGTCGACCAGCTTCTTGTAGCGCTTCGGATCTCGCAACTCGACCATCTTAAAGCGCCCTTCGTTCCCCATATACTCCTGGACTCGCTTCTTGCCTTTACGCGAGTCCAACTGCAGCGGCGACTCGCCCGCTTCGATGCACCGAGGGTCGAATCGATACAAAGGCCACACACCGGCATCGACCGCGAGCTTCTGCTGGCTTGCGCCGTGGCGCATGTCATATCCATGCGCGATGCAGTGACTGTAGGCGATGATCAGCGACGGCCCGGGGAAGCTCTCCGCCTCGACGAACGCTTTGAGGGTGTGGGCATCCTTGGCCCCCATCGCCACCGACGCGACGTACGCGTGACCGTAGGTAATCGCGAGCAGCCCCAGATCCTTCTTCGGCACCGACTTTCCGGCGGCTGCGAACTTCGCCGCAGCTCCCATGGGGGTTGCCTTGGACTGCTGCCCTCCAGTGTTCGAGTAGACCTCGGTATCCAACACCAGGATGTTCACATCCGCGCCGCTCGCGATAACGTGGTCCAAACCGCCGAACCCGATATCGTAGGCCCAGCCGTCGCCGCCAACAATCCACACCGAGCGAGGCACCAGCACATCCGCCAGCGCAGCCAGGCGCCCTGCATTGACGTCTTCGATGCTCGAGAGTTTGTCGCGCAAGCTGGCGACCCGCTCACGTTGTGCTGCGATCGCATCCTCGCCCGCGACCTTGGTATCGAGCAGTCCACCGACCAGGTCGTCACCGATCTGCCCTGACAGCGCTCTCAACAGTCTCTCGGCTTCGCTCTTACGCGCGTCGACTCCCATGCGCATTCCCAGGCCGAACTCGGCGTTGTCCTCGAACAGCGAGTTGGACCAGGCGGGGCCACGCCCGGCTGCATCCGTGCGCCACGGCGTCGTCGGCAAGTTGCCGCCGTAGATCGACGAACAACCGGTCGCGTTGGCGATCATCAGGCGATCACCAAACAACTGAGAGAGTAGCTTGAGATAAGGCGTCTCCCCACAGCCCGAGCACGCGCCAGAGAATTCGAATAGGGGCGTGAGCAATTGCACGGATTTCACATCCGCTTTGACCTTGCGACGATCGTAGGTCGGTAGTTGATCGAAGAACGACCAGGCCGCTCGCTCGCGTTCCTGAATCGGCTCGACGGCGACCATATCGATCGCCTTGTGGCGCGGGTTGGTCTTGTCCTTGGCGGGACAAAACGCGACGCACAAACCGCAGCCCGTGCAGTCATCCGGCGCCACCTGCAGAAGATATTGCCAGGCTCCCCCTGATGGCGACTGGCCGGCATCCTTGCCTCGAAACTCGGTTGCCCGAAACCCCTCAGGAGCGTCAGTGAGGGCTGCGACGTCCACCAGATTTGGCCGAATCGCCGCATGCGGACAAATCTCAGCGCACTTGTTGCACTGGATGCACACCTTCGGATCCCAGTCGGGAAGCTCGAGAGCGATGCCACGCTTCTCCCACTGGGTTGTTCCCGTGGGCCAGGTCCCGTCCACCGGAAATGCGCTCACCGGCAGCGAATCCCCCATACCCGCAAGCATCGCCGCGGTGACGCGCTTGACGAAATCCGGCGCCCCAGCCGACACCAACGAGACGCGCTTACCCTGTGCCGTTACCTCCGTAGGTAGATCGACCCGGTGCAGATTCTCGATGGTTCGATCGATCGCCGCCGAGTTTCTTCTGACTACCTCCTCGCCGCGCTTGCCGTAGGCCTTGGCAACTGCCTTGTGGATCGCGTCGAGGGCGTCGTCTCGTTCCAACACTTCCGAGAGTGCGAAGAAGCAGGTTTGCATGACCGCGCTGATACGCCGGCCGAGTCCAACCCCCTGCGCCACGGCGTTGGCGTCGATGCAGTAGACGCGCAGGTGTTTATCCAGAATCTCGGTCTGGGTTTCCCGCGGCAACGTATCCCACACGCGATCCGCCGGCGCCGATGTGTTGATCACGAACGTCGCGCCCGGACCGGCGACGTCGAGCAGGTCGTGAGTATCGAGCAAATGGGGCGCGTGGCACGCCACATAGCTGGCCTTGCCAATGAGATACGCCGATCGAATCGGCCGTGGGCCAAAGCGCAAATGGGAGACAGTGGTCGCGCCCGACTTCTTGGAATCGTAAACGAAGTACGCCTGAACGTGATGATCGCTGCGCTCTCCGATAATCTTGATCGCCTGCTTGTTCGCACCGACAGTACCGTCCGAGCCAAGGCCGTAAAAGACCGCGCGGACGACGTCGTCTGATTCGATGTCGAGGTTCTCATCGTAGGCCAGAGCTGCGTGACTCACATCGTCGACGATGCCGAGGCTGAAGTGATTGACCGGCCGCGCCTCGGAAAGGGAGTCGAACACCCCGCACAGCATTGCGGGCGTGAACTCTTTGGAACCGAGGCCATAACGGCCGCCCACGACGACCGTGTCATCGTGGAGAACAGAATCACCACTGGCTCTGGCTTCGGCCACGGCCGCACTCACGTCCAGGTACAAAGGTTGTCCCAATGCGCCGGGTTCCTTGCAGCGATCGAGCACAGCGATTTTGCGCACCGTCGGTGGCAGCGCCGACAACAAGGCGCCCGGGTCAAATGGCCGAAACAAACGCACGGCCAGCACACCAACCCGATCGTCGCCACGCTCGAGCAGCCATTCAACGGTCTCTCGAGCAGTGTCCACCGCCGAGCCCATCAGCACGACCACTCGGTCGGCGTCATCGGCACCATAGTAATCGAACAAGTGGTAGCGACGCCCGGTCAGCTCGGCGAACTGGTCCATGACATCGGCTACGATCCCAGGACACCCATCGTAGTAGTTGTTGACGGCTTCCCTGGCCTGGAAGAACACGTCGGGGTTCTGCGCCGTACCGCGAATCACCGGTGCATCCGGGTCGAGCCCACGTGCCCGATGTGCGGCCACGAGATCGTCATCGATCATGGAGCGCAAGGTGGTGTCCGGCACCGACGTGATCTTCGAGATCTCGTGAGACGTGCGAAAGCCGTCGAAGAAATGCACCACCGGTACGCGACTACGCAAGGTGGCCGCGTGGCCGATCACGGCCAGGTCCTGTGCCTCCTGCACCGAGTTGGAGCACAACATGGCAAATCCCGTGCCCCGTGCCGCCATGACATCACCGTGGTCGCAGAAAATGGACAGGGCATGGCTGGCGAGCGAACGGGCGGCGACATGCATGCAAAACGAGGTGAGTTCGCCCGCTATCTTGTACATGTTCGGCAGCATCAACAGCAGCCCCTGGGACGCGGTGAACGTCGTCGCGAGCGCCCCGGCCTGAAGTGCGCCATGGACTGTGCCCGCTGCGCCCCCCTCGGACTGCATCTCGATGATGGCCGGAACAGTGTCCCAGACGTTGGCTTTGCCCCCTGCCGACCATTCGTCGGCGTACTCGCCCATGGGGGATGCGGGAGTGATTGGATAGATCGCGATAACGTCGCTGAGGCGGTGTGCGACCGAGGCGACGGCCTCGTTGGCATCCACTGTGATAGACGCGGAATGAGTTGAGTCGGTTTCTTGTGTCATGGCTGGCTGGCTGATTGGCGAGAGAACTGACGCTAGAGTTGCGGGGCGCGATCCGGAGTACGAAAAGACTGCGCGCAATACGCACAGTTCGGTCACGTAACGGTGCTTTGCGCGATGTGTGCCAACCTCGGGGCGCTGAGCAATTTGCCCTCCGATCCGCCGTTTCGACGTGGCCGACTGGCGGTGGTAATGTCGTCGGCCAATGACCGATGACGAGCCCGAGGAGTCTCGCCGCCAGACACTACGGCGGCAGCAGCGTGCCGACAGTGAGCGCTCAGCGCGCCTCGCGAAGAAGCTGATGACCATGTCGAACGCGACGCTCGACCGCCTCGGCCTTGACGAAGAACTCACCAAGACGATCGCTCGCTCCCGCTCCATTACTAAGAAGGCACGACGCCGTGCCGAACGATTCCTCGCCGCCGAGCTCATGTCCGAGGACCTCGACGCGCTGGAGAAAAGGATCGCGGACGTCGCGGAGACCGGCGCCGCCGAACCACGGCTGTTCAAGCGTGCAGAGGCCTGGCGTGCGCGGCTCATCGAGGAGAACGACGCGGCGACAGAGTTCCCCGGCGGCGCCCAGCAAGAGCTGCGCGACCTCATCCACCAGGCGCGGCGGGAACGCGATACCGGCAAGCCTCGTGGCGCACAGCGCGCATTGTTCCGGCATGTGTTCGCGGTGCTAAAAGCTGAGAGCTGACGTTGCGTTCGCCAACGCAGCCGGTCCCCGCGCCGACACCGACATACACATGAGCTAGCTCAACAAGCTCAGGAATTTAGTTTTCTCGCCAATTCGGGTGATCGGTTCGGCGCCCGCGCGCACTACTATGGTGACGAGTCTCAGGGGGGATCGAATGAAGCGTCTTGTGGTCGCGATAGCGGCGGTGTGCGTAGTGGGCGGAGTACCGGCTCAGGTTCAGGGACAGTCTTACAAGAAGGCGCTCAACAGCGCTCTGGCAGGCAAGGAGCCGAAGGACATCTGTTTCGCGTGGTCAGCAAAGCGCAAGCAGCTAGCGTGCTACGACTTCGGCTTTCAGACCGAAGGCGCCCCGGGGTACGGACCGAAGGACTGGGCGATATCGCTGTTGTCTACCCGGACAGGCAAGCACGTGCGCCGATTCGAGGTCGCGGCAAGCCCCGGGACGGCTGAAGACGACAAACGCCGAGCCAATGCGGCGGGAATCAAGAAGGCCAGAGCAGCCCTGGCCAGCGGCGGATTCGTCGTCTTCAAAGGACGCGGCCACGCCTTGTATGGTGCCGGTAGCCGTCCGCGAGTTGGTTCCGTCGTCCTGCGAATTCGCCGGACCAAAGACGATCAAAGCTCTATCGAATACAACGACGAGCTTCAGGCCATGTGCGGAACATCGTGGACCAAGCTCTCCGTTATCGGGCCGAGCTACGGCCTCCAACAAAACGCATCGCGCAGCGCAAGCGCCACCGCGTACAAGACACCTGACGGCAAGCTGCTGGTCACGGTCGACGTGTCCACGCGAGCCTGGACCGGCTGGGGATCCAACGACACCTCTGGCCGTATCGTCACCGTGCCCGCCAATTGCAAGAGCGCAGCCACAACGGCCAACTCGTTGCCAGCGATTCAATTCGATCCGCCATCTGCTGCTCGGGTGAAAAAGGCCAAACGACTCAATGGTCAGGGCTTCGCTTTCGAGCGTCGCGGCAAGCGAGGTGCTGCCCTAAAGAAATACCGCGCGGCTGTCATCGCCGACCCCTCGTTCTTACTCGCTCGCTACAACATGGCGGCGGCCATGGTCGTGACCAACAATCCGAAGAAGGGCCTGCTTGCTTTGAAGGCGTTCTATCGCAAGGACTGCCCGATCTGTCTCGGCTTCCTCGTCCACGCTCGTAAGGACAAGGACTTTCAGAGTGTGCGCGGCGACCGTCAGTACAAGTGGCTGACCTGGCGCAAGCGAATCGCCAACCCGAAGCTGAAGGTGGCCGCGAACGCGCTGCTGTCCAGCTTCGGTCAGTCGGCGTTGACCCCTGCGGCAAAGAAACTCATCCACCCGCACAAACAAACCGTGTGGCGAGTCAAAGGCAAGCACGGCACAACGTATAGGAAGAGCGGCCCGACCCGGGTGAATGCGCTCATGCTCGATTTATCCCGGACCCAGGATGCCAGTGCTGGCGACGCGACACGCTGCACCAAACGCTGCTGCAACGTGTCGGTAGCATCCAGCGATGAACCGACCGACGGCATCCACATCAAGAACATCTGCTTCGGCAAAGGCGTCGGCGGGGCGCTGATCCTCCGATCGGTCACCCTCGGCCCGCGCTAATCGGTAGATTCGGCTACTCGGGCAGGGTCTTGAAGTACACCTCGAACGGGGCCCCCAGAGTCCCGCCCAGTACCTCCGCAAGTGACGGCGGCAAGGTCAAACTATACATAGTGCCGGGCGTGTAACCGTCGGGCAGCACCAGCCTCACTTCCGTGAGATCCGAGAGGAGCACATGGGCCGTAAACGGGACAGGCGTGCCGTCGCCTGTGAGAGTGATTCCTTGCGTCGAGGTCGGATCGATCTCCGCATTGAACTCGAGGAAGATCGACGCAGGAACGCCGGGGTTCGCGGGCACGGTGGCATTAATCCTCGGCGAAACATCAATCAGCGTGAGCGGCTCTACGTTGAAATGGACCTGATTGGTGTCCGCTACTGTGTTGCCATCACAGTCGGTAACCGTATCGAGAAACGAAACGGTACAGGCGGCGCCGGTCGGTAAGTTCCACGGTGCGAAATGGAGCGCAGGGCCGAGAGCGCCAAGTATCTCGTGCACCGGTGCACCACTCGTCGGGGTCTGCTGGTGGCCGCGCAGGAGGTAGTACGAGCCCTGACCGCTCACGGGGATGATGTCGCCATCGCAAACGAGCCGGATCGATGGCTCACAGGTGTCGCCGGTCGCGCCCTCCCACGCCTGGCATGCACTGGGATCTGTTGCGTTGTCGATGAGTTTGAGGGCGATGTAGTCGTCCGGAATGCCCGCCGGCTTGCCATCGAAGACGCAGACCTTAGTGCAGTTCGTGTATGGGTAATCCCTGCAGGCCTGAACCTCCGCTGACGTCGTGCCATCGGGGACTCTGCTGAAGCGTCCGTTCAGGCACTCCACCTCCTGGAACGCCGAGCCCTTGACCGGTTCGTCAAGGATGACTGAGATGACGGCACCCTTGGGTTTTGACCCGTGCGATGTATCCGTCGGTGTCACAGTGTGCTGGCCGAAAACGAGTTTCGATTCTCTGCTGCCTCTGACGAAAACCTGCATGACGTTCGGCGCTCCGCCAACATCCCAATGAATGGAATCCGCGGGGTCAATGGGCCAAAGGGGAGCCTGGAGGCAGCCCTCGAACGACGGAGGCGCGGCATCAGTGCCAGTGACGCCGCCATCGAGGCCGCTACCTGTACCTGGCCCCTCACCGCAACCAATGAGCGCGGGAAGTCCGAACGCGAGCAAGCCAAACCAGAGTTGTGAGCGCATGAGCCGCACCAAAGCAACATGAATGCCAGGGCAGCCCCGCAAGAGTTCGCGGAGTTATGTGCGTAGCAGGCGTAACAACGAAGCCAATTGTGTCACCCGGGTGTATCGCGACGAGTACACCCGATGGGGGCGAATAGCTCCACCGCCGTAGCTGGCAGGTCGAGTTGCCAGCGTCTCCGGCGACGACAAATCCCAGACGCCGGAGACGTGCAACTGGGTGAAAACGTACGCGACCCCGGTGGACTCGTTCTTGCTCTGTCGGTGAGCGTGATGCAGCCCCAGCAATCGAGACGCAAACACCCCGTTCGCAGCACTCTCACCGTAGGCAGCCTGGCCCTGGCCCTGGCGTGCTCGGCATGCGGCGTCCAAGAAGACGCGGACTCCATCGACAGCACGTTTTCCCAGTCCCTGTCGTCAGCCGAAGAAGACGGTGTGCTGCGCTTCGTTAACGATTGCCCGACCAGCCTGACGATACTCGATATCGATGCGGCGCTGGACGTGCGGGCTGCAACGCGGATCATCGACGCACGCAACGGTGCTGATGCAACGTGCGGTACCACCGACGACCAGGTCTTCGCATCCTTGGCCGACCTGGACGCGGTGCCCTGGGTGGGCAACACGGCGCTGACGAAGTTGACTGCCCATGCGATGTTGCTCGGCTACATCGGCGACGTGGGCGAAGGTATCGCCGGCGACTACGATGGCGTTCCATTTACCCTTGCCGAAGCCGAAGGCGTGTTGGCAATCGCCAACGGTGCCTCCTTCGAGATGCTCGATGACGACTTCGGGCTGGACTCTCGGGCGGCCAACGCGATCATCGATGCTCGGCCGTTCGCCGCATCGACAACAGGCGGCAACATGCAAGATCTGGCAGGCGCCTCCTACGTGGGTAAGTCTGCATTGCAGCGCTTGAAGACATTCATCGAGCCATGGCAAGGGTGCACAACCCAGAGCGCGACCGTAAAGGGAACTGAGTTCTCTAGCCTGGCAGCACACGACGCCCTGGACATGCTCAATCAGGCACCGGTCAACGTGCTGAAGCGCATCAGCGGCATCGGCACCGTGATCGCGGGCAGGATAAACAACGCTCGACCGTTCGAGAATCTCGCGCAGCTGGCCAACGTCGACGGCGTCGGCCCCTCGGTCGCCAAGAACATCCACGACGAAACCAGCACGCGCTGGTGTCCCCTCGTCGGCGCTCGCTGTGGTTGCCCGACGGGTACCTCGTACCGGCCGCCCTATGTCGGCTTCGACGAAAACGGTTTGTACTATTTTCTAGCGTATAGCGACGAACGATGGGAAGCGGAGCGTCGCGTCGACTCGGGCTTCTTGTCCCACGACGGCAACCAGGTGGTGTTCACCGATGTCCAGGTCCCCAACGATCCGGACAACTGGCAGGACATCACCGTCCAGGTCTTCGACCGACTGTGGGACTGCTGCCTCCGCTACCAGTACTTCGGTGAGCCCCTCGAGATTGGACGATTCCGCAAAGGCGTGCTCCACCTAGGCACAGTCATCAACGCTCACGACAACAAGTCTTACGTCATGGCCTATTGGCAGGACATCGACGACGCGAGCTTCGGTTGGTTGTTCGAGAAGGATGGCAGCGGCGCCTGGGTGCGAAAAGGCGAGGTGTTTCTCAACTAAGCCCGCGGACGCTTTGGCGGGCTTCCCCGACGACCAAACCGGTTCCGAGCCTGCCCGCTCAATCGCACGAAAAACGGGCTTGGCAACCCGGGCCGATTGGCCTAACGATACGCCATGCTCAAAGGGTATCTAGAACCACAGACCGAGCGCGTCTACGCAGCGCTACGGATCATCACTGGCGCGATGTTCGCGTTTCACGGCGTGCAGAAGGTGCTTGGCGTGTTGACCAAAGCGACCCCGGCGGTCGGTAGCCAGATGTGGATCGGCGGTGTCATCGAGCTGGTCTGCGGCATCGCCATCGCAGTCGGACTGTTTACCCGCTGGGCAGCCTTTCTCGCCAGCGGCACCATGGCCGTGGCGTACGCCCAGTTCCACTGGAAGTTCGAATTCACCTCCCGGTTCCTGCCTGGCGTCAATCGCGGAGAGCTCGCGCTGACCTACGCATTATTGTTCTTACTGTTCGCGTGTCGGGGCGCCGGCCTGTGGAGCATCGATCGCACCCGCGGCACGAACTAACCCCGAGGTGCCAGAGCGGCGGCCACTTTGGTTGCCAGTGAGATGCGACGTTTACAGATGAACAGGCGTCGCGACCACGTTCTCGGAGCTTAGTCGGTGCAGAAGTCGGCCTTCTTATTGCACAGGAGCGCCGGCCCAACCTATTGCGAACGGCCCACGGGCCGACGCGACCACCGACGGGCTGAGTCCCGAGGAGTTCGAAGTACGATGAAGAAGATTAGCCTAGCGATGATCACGCTCGTAACACTTGGAGCGTGCGCCACTGAACCAACCATGCCACCGCTGCCGGCGGACTTTGATCCCAACGCCGAGCTCGGCTCCGATGGCAAAACCGACGTGCTCACCAAGTGGTACACGGAGTTCGTTGGCGAGCTGCCTCTGAACGAGGCCGTCACCGGCACGACCACCGCTACCGCGCCGCTGCACGGCCGCACCATCACTCTGGAGCAGGGCGACAGCATCGCCATCAAAGCAGAGGGCGACTACTGGGGTTTCGTCGCGGTTTACCGCAAGAAGGTCAACGGAAAGTGGGGCAAGCCCCTGACGTGGGACTACATCGGCTGGAACAGCGCGCTGAACCAGTACACCAACAAGTTCACGGTCGACATCCCAAAGAGCGGCGAGTACCTCGTCGTCGCCGGCTCGTTCTGGTCGAGCTCGTACAACTACAGCCTCAGCGCGACCTGTATGGACGGCCCCTGCGACCGTGGGTACTGCGTCACCTACCAGCGCACCGACGAGGGTGAGACCACCCCCAGCAACTACTACGCGATCAACGTCGAGACGTACCAGGAGGGCAAAGACTTGCTCGCCGCGCTGCCCAGCTTTTCCAACGAGGACATTCAGCTCGGCTCGTGCGAAGAGCAGAGCACTGTGTGCGCGAAGATCTACCTGCCAGTTTGCTCGGGCACCCTCACCCCGGACTCGGTCACCTACGGAAACCTGTGCGAGCTCCAGATCGTGGTACGCCAGAACGCTGGCGCGACCAGCGCGGCAAAGGCGCACTGGGACAACGGCGTTTGCCCGGCCACCGGCTGCGGTGGTTGGCTCGGCGACACCTGCTCCGCGGATCAGTACTGCGCGTATCAGCCCGGTCAGTACTGTGGCGCCGCCGACGCGTCGAGCACCTGCGAGACGAAACCACAATTCTGCACCGAGCAGTACACACCGGTTTGTGGCTGCGACGGAAACACCTACTCCAACACCTGCGACGCGGCGAGCGCCGGCACTGGTGTAATGAAGAACGGCCCATGCGATGTCGCGGTCGTCGGCGACTGGGAAGGCGAAGGCGCCGAGTGGGACGTCCAGTTCAAACTCAACAGCGACGGAACGTTCACCAAGACAGAGCTCATCGCACCCTGCCCCACCGACGCGGTCTGTGTGTGGCCCGGCATCGTCACCAACACCGGCACGTACACCTACGACAGCTTCAGCGACAACCTGTTCCTGACCTTCAACACGGCCAACAACTACGACGACAAAGTGACCTTCCCCAGCACCCTGAAGGTGTCCTGGACCCTCGGGTCCACCACACTGGTCGAGAGCCTGAGCACCGGCGGCACGACCACCTACTCCCCCATCTAATCGCTCGGACTAACGTGTGGGCGCGATTGTCGCGTCCACACCCGTCGAGCTGACTGGGTCCTCAACGCGCGACCAGCCAGCTTGCGTACTACTTGCGAACCAGCGCGTAACTGACGCCGGCGAGATACTCGAACTCGGACCAGTTGATCTCCGGCGTATCCAGATACAGGCCAATCCAACCTTTGCTGCCGACGTAGGGTGGAACGAAGAAGCTGGCAGGGTTCGCGTCGATCAACATGGCCTGCGCGCCCGGCCCACCCTTGAGCCAGACCGACGGCCGCGCGCCTTTGTGGTTGCCCTTCTGCACAGCGAAGATCTTATTCTTGATCCGCCAGGTCGGGTCCCCCCACGCTTCCTTCTCCTCGCAGTCCGGGAAGGAAAAGCAAATCTCTCGCAGGCGACTCAGCCGCTCGGGCGCGATCGCTGAACCATCCACAATTGCTGTTCGTTTCTTGAAGCCCACCACGTGATGGTACCTAAGAAGCGTGTGGACTTGCCAACGGCTCAGGTCAGTCGTCGCCCCGGGGCACCAGGGCGATCGTGAATTTGGCGTCCGGACTGCGCGCTGCGATCGCCTTAGCGTACGCGTCGGACGTGTACCAGGCTCTGGCCTTTTCTTCGGACTCAGCCTTGAGGACGACGGTAATGTCGCCGTGGAACTCGCCTTCGAGCATCCCTGTTGGCCCGACCTGGCCGACCATGCCGATTCCGAATTCCTTCATAGACGCGCCGGCAGCTTCCTTGTAGGCGGCCAAGCTGGCTGGGTCATTGACTGCGATGTTGCCGATGATGAGTACGGACATGCTGTCTCCTTCTTCCTGCTAAGAGTGTGAGGCAATCTAACCCTGCGCGAATACGAATAGAAGTCGCGTAAATGCGATGATAGCCTGCGTTTATGCAGCTCGAGAATTGGAACGATCTCCGCTACCTCCTGGCTCTTCACCGCAAAGGAACACTGACCGGAGCCGCTGCTGAGTTGGGCGTGGATCAGACAACGGTCACGCGTCGCCTGCGCGCGCTGGAGACAGCAACTGGCTCCGAGCTTTATGAAAAGCGTCGGGGTGGTGCGGTTGTGACCAGGCTGGGTCTACAAATGGTGACGACGGCGGAGTCCCTCGAGAGGGAGATGCTGGAGCTCGAAACGCGGATTCTCGGCGGCGAGCCGCACCTCGAAGGCCCTGTCCGCATCACGATGCCGCAAGCGTACGCCACCGACTTCACCGACGAATTCGCTGAGTTCGCACGGGTGTTTCCCGGTATTGAGCTCGAGGTAGTCGGCTCCGATCGGCTGCGAAGCCTGACCAAACGCGAAGCCGACATCGCGCTACGAATCGCAACCAAGCTGAAGGTCCCCGAACACCTGGTCGGCCGCAAGGTGGGCTCGTGTTCCGTCGCGGTGTTTGGCGCGCCGCGTTTACTAGAGGTCCCCTGGGAGCAGTGCCCATGGCTGGGTTGGCTCGACCCTGAAGGCGAATGGTCGATCAACGAGACCTTTCGCGCGAGATATGGCGGTCGCTATGTGCTCAGGCTGAACAATCTGTGGGCAATGACCGAAGCCGCGCGAGCAGGTGTGGGCGTGATGGTTCACGGCTGCGATACCCCCCGGGTGACTCAGGGCCTGGTCCAGATGACGGAGCCAGAGTACTTCGGTGACACGTGGATCCTCACGCATCCCGAGTTACGCCGAAGTCCACGAATCCGCGCCACCCTGGATTTCTGGTACGAAGTCCTCGAGCGGCGAGCGAAGGCGTTCGCCGGCTGATCCGCGGTCAACATCGTGGCGACGTAGGCTCGCCGCTAGAACTTGCCGTTGTCGTTCTGCCATTCGCTGCGCGGGGCAATTTTCTCGACCGTGTCCCAGTGTTCGACGATCTTGCCGTCGGCAAGACGGAAGAGATCATAGAACGACGTGTGGACTCCATCGAGGGAGCCTTCGCTGACCGATAGCACGAAGTTTCCCTCTGCGAGCAAGCGATGGTTTCGGTCGTATTGGATTCGAGCGCCCTTGTCGGTCGCGGTCAGCGCCGCCCGTTGTGCCGACAACCCGTCCGCCATCTTCGGGCTGTGCTGGATGTAGCTTTCGCCTGCGATGTAGTCGCCCAGTCTGTCGAGCTGGGCACCGACAAGAACGTCTTCGACGTAGGACCGGATGGTATTGCGGTTCGACTCGGTCAACGCCAGGTCCGCGACCTCGGTCGGTCCATCCACCATCGTGTGACCCGACGGGGTCGGCTCATATCTGGGTTGAATATTGTCCCAGTGCTCCACGGCTTGCTCGTCCTCGAACCGGAAGACCTCAAAGCCGATGCGCCGGGTAGAGAAGTCGTACTCCGTATGACCGAACACGTAGTCTCCATCGGAGAAGACCCGCACGATGTTCACCCGCGGAGAGCTCTTGGATAGACGCTTGAACAGCGCCGCCAGGCCCTCGCTGCCCTCGTGAGTCTGCGGGTTGTGCTGAATGTACTTGTCCTGGTTGACCACCTCGACCGAAGCAGGGTCGCCGGTTTCGATGCCTTTGAGCAGGGTGCAGATTTTGTCTTTTCTCGAGGCAGTCATTCGTCACCAGTGTCGTTGTTGGTCAACGCCCAACGATAAGGACGTCCCACTATACCCATCCGTGTGAAAGCCCTTACGCCAGGGTAAACCAAACCTTGGTATAGTTCTGCAAGGTGGGGAAAACTGCTGAGCTGATCCGATGGATTCTGGAGGAGGGACGTTTTCTCCCTGGACCGGGATTGTTCGTTGCTCGTTTGTGCGCACGGCTCAACCAGTCCGGGATGGGATTAATGCGCTCGTCGGTGCAGATTCGCACTCTTCATCCCGAGGTCACGGTCGTGCTCTATCTGTGGCACCGACCCGAGACGCAGGACGCAGGTATCGCAACGAAGTTTCGGGTCGCCGAGCGGGCTGATCCTCATGTCGCGGACCAAGTGCGTGAGGTCTCGTTCGGACACGGTGCGTTCGAAAGCGACGTGTTCAAGGAGAGCCCTTTCTACCCGGTGTGCACCAATGGCGAGCACATTCGCTGCGTTCTGGAGCGCGGGCAAGAGTCGTTCGAGTATCCGATCCTGAAAGATGTACACGCCGTTGGAGCTACCGACTACGTCGCCCTGCCCATCCGCTTCTCACATGGTCCGCTCAGCGCCGCGAGTTTCGTGACAGACGGCGACGGCGGTTTTACGGACGACGACATGGAGCTACTCACAGCCATCATGCCTGCCGTTTCCATGTGCCTGGAGACCCATTCGGCGCGGCAAAGCACCAGGACGCTGCTGCGGACCTATCTCGGCGTGGACCCGGGTGAGCGAGTGTTGGCCGGACAGGTCGAGCCTGGCGATGTACGCCGCATAGAGGCGGCGATCTTGTTTTCAGATCTGCGGGGGTTCACCACTCTGTCCAGCGGAATGGATGCAGCGGAATTGATCGTCACGCTCAACGAGTATTTCGCTACGGTCGCCGAAGCGCTGGAAGAAAGCGGCGGAGAGATTCTCAAATTCATCGGCGACGCAATGCTGGTGGTGTTCGCCATCGATGATCCCGGCAACGCCAGCGCCGCGTGCTCGCGAGCTCTACAAGCGGCCATCGCGGCAAACAAGCGCCTGGACCAGTTGAACGGAAAGCGACGGCAGCGCGGCGACGTCCCACTGAATCACGGCCTCGGCCTGCATCTCGGCGCGGCTGAGTACGGCAACATCGGCTCCAGTCAACGCCTCGACTTCACGGTCATCGGCCGCGATGTAAACGTGGCATCTCGAATAGAGGGCATGTGCGGCAAGCTCGGTAAGCGCCTGTTGGCGTCGTCCCGGTTCGCCGCTCAACTCCCCGACCAAGAGTGGAGCCCCGTTGGCGAATACGAGCTCAAAGGGCTCGACGGAGTCGAGCAACTATTTTCTCCGGCCAACGGCGAGTCGTAAGCACCTCGCTCTGTTGTGGTCCACCATGCTGGCTCCCACCGCGTCGCCCGATGCGGATCTTGGTGTTTCAACAGCAGCGTGTGTTGTACGGTGCCAAATGCGTTGCTGGCTGCCATTGCTGTTGCTCGTCGGACTGACGGCGTGTGCTGTGAGCCCGGCAGGGCCGGCAGATCCAAAGCGCCCCCAACAAGACCCACCACCGGAGCGGCCGCGCGAGGTAACTCAGCCGGAGGTCCCCGACAGCGAGCCCGAGCTGCCCGACGGCGATGTGATCGTCGAACCGGGTCAAACCGAACCTCCGCCCACACGCACCAAGACCGCACACCCACTGGCCAAGTTGTCGACAAAGCAACTCGCCAAGATGCTCGACACAAATAGGGCAGCGCTGGGCTCGGCGTCGCTGGGCGGCACAAGCTCCGGCGCACTGTTCAACGGAGTGCAAATGCCCAAAGGTACCCAGTACAAGGTGGTCAACCCGAGCCAGACCTGGGGAACTCAGGAGACCGTCAACAATCTGGTCAAGATCATCCGTAAGGTGAACAAGCAGTTTCCCAAGACCCTGCCGCTGCGCATCGGCGATATCAGCGAGAAGCAGGGCGCCCATATTCCTCCACACCACAGCCATCAGTCGGGGCGCGACGTCGACCTCGGGTTCTACTACACGAAGATCAACCGCTGGTACACCCGGGCACACGACGGCAACCTCGATGTCGCTCGAACATGGGCACTGGTCCGGGCCGCTGCTACGGAGACGGACGTCGAGGTGATCTTCCTTGATCGTGCGGTCCAGAAGATGTTGCGTAAGCACGCGGAGCGTATCGGCGAGGCCTCCAAATGGCTCGACAAGATCTTCGGCGGCCCCACCACCACATTGCGACCGCTCATCCGCCACGCAAAGGGCCATCGCACTCACCTGCACGTTCGCTTCTACAACCCGATCGCACAAGAGACCGGACGACGCATCTACCGACTGCTCATCAACAAGAAGCTAATCTCGCGTCCGACCTACTACATCAAGTACCGGGTAAAGCGCGGCGATACGCTCATACGCATCGCCAGGCGCTTCAAGACGACCGTGCGAGCGATCAAACGCGCAAACCGCCTGCGCTCGAATCGGATCTACACGCGGCGGAAATACCGTATCCCCCGCCGAGGCGGCGTACGCCAGAGCAATAAGCCGGCCGTTATCCCCGAGCGCCGTTTACCGCCCGCGCCTTAGCGTACAACGCGTGCCGTCGGCGAATCGGTCGCCGACCACTCAACCTCGACGGTCCGTGGATGCCTAGTGTCCGGAATCGTAACGACCGCGCGGACAGGTGTCCGCCTGGGATAACGGGATCGACCTGCGTGCTCCTTTGTATGCGGATTTGCTGAGATTTTAACGTGGCACGGCCGCTGCACTACCCGACCGCATACGAACTAACTCAGGAGAACGACATCATGATCAAGACGACAAATACGAAGCGCAGCATCGCAACTCTCTCACTCGCCGCCATCCTCGCGGTCCCCGTTGCAGCCACCGCCCATCCGAACGGCTCCGACGGCGAGCCCGCCGAAGACATCCACGTCGTCGTCGGTAAGTACGAAAACTGCTTCTTCGATTTGCACTCCGAGCTAACTCAGTCTGAGTTTCACCAGTTCGCCAAAGAGGCCGGCCACATCACGCGGTTCCGCCCACTCACCAACGCCGAGACCTTGGGCAAGTGGAAGTTCAACATCAGCTTGTCCATGTCCCAGGCGCCGGTCGATGACTCGAAAGGCGCATGGAACAACACGATGTCCCACCCGGACGCGGAGCACTACCTCGGTCACGAAGTCGCCTTCCCCAGACTCGTTGTTCGCATGGGCGTCACCGATAATGTAGACATCGGCGCATGGGGCACCATCGACCCCAACGCGAACTACGGGTTCGTCGGTATCGACGCCAAGATCGCAATCCTGAGACAGAGTGCAGACATGCCGGTCTCCCTCGCGATTCGGCCCAACGTATCCGCGCTCATCGGTCCGAAGGAAGTATGGGTGGCCAACGGCGGCGTCGATGTATCGGTGAGTCGCAACTACAAAGGCCTGTCCCCCTACCTCGGCGTCGGCGTCATGTCATCCATCGCCGTCGAAAAATCCGATGACGTGGACCTGAACAACGGAACCTCGACCGACCCGGTCGCATTCGCCGGCCTGGCCTACAAGTGGAAGAAGCTCAACCTGGCGGCCGAAGCCGAAGCCGGTCCCCTCACCACATACGCCGTCAGCGTAGGCGGAGGCTTCTAGAAATGAATCCACGCAACAATGAACGAAGCGAGCAAGAAGCACTCAAAACGAATCGCACGAACAAGGAGCCAGCCATGTCTAGAAACCTAATCCTCACCGCAGTTATCGCCGCTTCGAGCCTGACCGTTGGGTGCGCCGCGACCACCACGACCCGCCCGAACAGCCCGAATGGCTCGGTTACCGTCAAAGATAACGTTACTCAGGCGATGGCCCGGTTCAACGAACGCAGCCCGAACACCCGACGCTACTTCGCACAGGCTTACGGCTACGCCATCTTTCCCAAGGTTGGCAAAGGCGGCGCCGGCATCGGTGGCGCGTACGGTCGCGGTGCGGTGTTCGAGCAAGGTCGGTTGGTGGGCGAGAGTAGTTTGACCCAGGTGACCCTCGGCTGGCAATTCGGTGGTCAGACCTACAGTCAGGTAATCTTCTTCCAGGACCGCGCGGCCCTGGAACGCTTCAAGCGGGGCAACCTGAAAATGACCGCTCGCGCATCCGCCGTCGCTGCAACCGAAGGCGCTTCCGCTGACCTTCTCTACTCCAAGAGCATCGCGGTGTTCACCGTGACCCGGGGCGGTCTGATGTACGAAGCGTCGGTCGGCGGGCAGCGGTACTCGTACACGTCACTGTAGTTTCCAGCGATAGCCGGACACGAGCCCTTGGCCCTCCACGTGGGTCGAGGGCTTTTGGCGTTCCAGCTAGCTCAGGAGCACAACATCATGCCCAACACGACAAACACGAAACGCAATCCGGCCACTCGTTCACGGGTCTCCATCTCGGCCCGCCGACTTGCGGCCAGGACCAAACGCCGAATCGCCTGGGGGGCAATGGCTCTCCTGGCCTTCGGCTTTGCGCTATTTTCGGCGCGGTACTTCATGTTCAGTGAAGACGTGTTCCCCGGATTTCTGCGCGAGACGTACAAGGCGACATCGCCCATCATCTACGTACACGTCCTGCCCGGCGTAATCGCCATGCTACTGGGCCCCTTGCAGTTTCTCGGCGTATTGCGTCGTGCGAAGTATCGGCGGACCCACCGCGTTCTAGGCCGAATGTACGTAGCGTCCTGTTTAGTGGCCGCTCTCGGAGCACTCTGGATGGCAACCGTTGCCTATGGAGGGCTCGTCACGGGGCTGGGTCTCGGCGCGCTCGCGGTCCTGTGGATCGGTGCCACCAGCCTGGGTACTCGCGCGGCGCTCATCGGAAACATCGCCGTTCATCGACGCTGGATGACCCGCAGCTTCGCCATGACGTTCGCGATCGTCATGTTTCGCGTGGAGTTCGAGCTGTTGCAGGTGTTTGGTATGCCCCGGGTACTTGCCTACCAGCTGTCCGCGTGGGGGTGCTGGATCATCAACCTGGCGGTGACCGAGCGCTTCATTCTCGCCCGTGCAACTGACGGCCAAGCCAAACTACCGGTCAAGAGAATCGATCAGCCAGCGGCGATGGTCAGAGTGCGGCCCATGTCCTGAACCGTGCCCGAGCTTTCCTTGTCGCCTCGAACATCTCGCAGTCTGTGCCCATGACGGCTCCACCACTCTTCCGCGTCTTCGGCAGTCCACTGGGCATGTGATTCACACGCCTGCAGCTGGCGAATCATCGCAGCGGCGTCGGCGGGGCGGTCGCCGGGATCTTTCGCCAAGCACATCATGATGACGGCTTCGAGATCCGGGGCGGTGGGCTGGCCCAGTCGGGTTTCGATGGGCTCGGGAACGTTGTGTAGATGTTGCGCGCAGACCTGAATCACATTGGTTCCAGAAAACACGTGGCTTCCGGTCAGCAGGAAATAGCCGACTGCGCCTAGCGCGTACAGGTCACTCTGGGGACCGACGCTCTTGGGCCCACCGATCGTTTCTGGTGCCATGTATTGCGGAGTTCCGAGCAGACTGCCTTCCTGGGTCAAGCCCTCGGCCTCGGAGCGATCAAGTGGGCGGACGAGGCCGAAGTCGAGGACTTTCACTGCATCGGGATCGATACCCTGGCGCGACAGCATGATGTTGGCAGGCTTAATGTCACGGTGAATCAAACCAGCGGCGTGCGCTTCCTGAAGGGCGCCCGCGGCTTGTTCGAGAATATTGGTTACCCGGGATGGTGGCTGCGGACCAGCTACCTGGACGATCTCGGACAGAGTCGCACCGGACAGATGCTCCATCGCGTAGTAGAAGACACCGTCGTCAGTTCGCCCGTAGTCAAAGATCGTGATCGTATTCGGATGCGTCAACTCCGCAGTAAGTTGAACCTCCGTCTCGAATCGGGCCACCGCCTGTTCGCTGCTGCGCGACGCCGGTAGCAGCTTTATCGCCGTGGGCCTTCGCAGTCGACTATGGCTCGCCTTATAGACTTCACCCATCCCGCCTTCACCGAGCTTTTCGCCCAAGGTGTACTGCCCGAGCTTTCGCGCCGTGAGTACTTCCACACGCAAACCATGCACGACCCGGGAGATTGCGTAGCAAACGATCGTAACGACCAACCACCACAACCCGGCCAGAAATGGGATCATCTCATACTCCGGCTGGCCGGATTGCGCTCCAGGATCCGAAGCGATGGCGAAGAAGCCTGGATTGACGACCCAGACCATCACGAGTGGGATCCCCATGGCTGCAGTAAGCCCGGCTGTGTAGCGCGGCGGCGTCGGGACCATGGCGGCTCGTGTGACGAGAGCGAGCCCCATCGCGAGGGTCACTGCCATCGACGATAGTTGTTGCTCGTAGACGATCTTGGACGCCAGCGCCAACGGATTCGCGAGCACCGGCCCAGCGTAGGTCGACAGATTCTCGACGGTCGACAAGCGAGCAGTTACAGCGAGAGCGGTCATCGCGCCGCCCATACAAACGGCCTCGACGACCCGAAGCGTACGGACTTTCATAGGCACGTGCTTGCAAGAAAGCCACAACGCCGCCCAGAACAACGCGCTGACCATCGCGATCCAGAAATTCGCGGATTGCATCTCGTTCAGTCCGCGGGAGCCGAGAACGATCTGCACGAGGGTCAGCGAGCCGATGATACTCGCCATCAGAGCGCCGACTCGAGCGAGCCGGCCTCGCACGTACCCGGTATCGACGGTACTGCTGTGCCCCTGGGAAGTATCCGCCACCGTCGCACAGCGTAGTGGGTTATCGGGTTGATGTCACCAGCCTGCGTGTCGCACGCAAAAGAACATGCGGGGTTGCCCCCGCATGTTCGACGTTTCTTCAGAATAACGTGCGGGGTTGTCCCCGCATGCTCGGCGTTTCTAGCGCGTGTCTCTAGCGATCGAGATGAGTGCGTTGGCCCAAGCTGATGGCCTCTCGCGGATCAGGTCGTGTCCGGCGCCGGGAATCACAGTAAACGTCTTGGCAGGGGCGCGCAGGCTATGGAAGTACTCGTGCGACAGCTCCGACGGGGTTTCGTTGTCGAACTCGCCGACGAGGAAGTGCACTGGAATCGGGGAGACCGGGAAGTCGCGAAACAGATCGTAGCCGAAGGCTTGTGGCAGCACCGCCGCGAGTGAGCGTTCGCGCCCTGCCATGTAGTTCTCCACGTCAGCGTCGGTGTAGTACGGACTCTGTCCCGTGAGAGCGTATTCCAGGTATTCGTCGAACAGTCCGGGCGTATGGAAGTCACCGCCACCAAAGTAGGTCAGACCCTGATTCTTCAGAACGAGGTGGTCGAAGTTGTCGGGCTCGAATGGCTCGATGGAAGCCAGCGCCGTGAGTATTTCCCCGTTCCCGGCCTGCACTGCCTGGTATTTCACCCAGTCAAAGCTCATCTGTTGACTGCGACGCCAGTGGACGCGTTCGCCAGCTGCGATCAACGCGTGGAACGGTTCGCTGTCCCGCATCACGGTCATGAAACCCAGCGCGCTGCCCCACGAAATACCGGTCAAGTAGATCTTGTCTTCCAGAAACCGCACTCGCAGTCGATTGGCAAGCTCGAGAGTGTCTTCCACATAGTCGTCGATCATCATCGCCGACGGCGGCAAATCGTCGTCGAATGACTTGCCGGCGCCACGCTGATCCCAGTGCACGACAACAAAGTTCTCTTCGAGCTCGGACGGTTGGAACATATCCACCCACGGAGTCAGCGGCGTACCTGGGCCACCGTGGAGCACGAGCAGTACCGGCTTGCTCCGATCTTCGCCGCGGATCAGAATCCACTGATCAACGCCACCGATGGTCACTTGCTCGAGGGAGTCGATGGGACGGTCGTCGAACCCAAGAGGGTCATCGACGCATCCTCCCGACAGGGCGAGGGCTACCGCGGCGATCGCGGAATAGAGAATAATGCGGGATGTAGTTGGCTCGTCCGCCGAAGGACGGGCGGACGGATGGTTGCTGCGTTGGAGTCGAGTCATGGTCTTTCTCCTGCTCGGATTGACAGACGCGCAAGCGCCGTTCAATCGACGGCGCCAACGCTTGTGCCCCAACCAATTGCAGACAACGTGCCAGCCCGAGTTCGGGCCGGTGCCATGACTAGGTGGACGTCAGCGAAAGAGCGACGGATGTCCGCGCCGCTCGCTCCTGCCCCGATGCGGGCAGGGAAAGGTAGACCGCGCTGCCGCCACCATCCCGATTCTTGATTCGGAGCGAGCCGACGTGCCCCTCTGCGACTTCTCTGCACAGGGCTAGTCCCACGCCGCTACCGTTCTCTTTCGTCGAATAGAACGGCAGCAACCCCTGCTGCAGCGCCTCGGAGCTGAATCCGGTCCCGCGATCGAGTACGCCGATCTCCAGCTTGGCGCCATCGAGCCGAAACACGACGCGCACTTCTTCGGCGGCACCACCTGATTCCTGTGCATTCTTCAGCAGATTGATCAGCGCTTGTTCGACCTGCGCTTCGTCGATCCACCCGGTATCGTCGTCTGGAGTTTCGATCGTTGCGTGCGGATACATGAGTCGTAGGCGGCTGAGCATGGGCGCCCACGCGATACGGCGAGGTTGGGTCGCGGGCAAACGAGAAAGCGTCGCGTACTCGCCGAGAAAGCGCTGTAGGTGCTGTGTACGCTCTTCCAGACCGTCGAGCACGCGGCCTAGCTTGGGCAACTTGTCGGGATTGGCGGCGATATGTCGACCAGAGTTCAACAGCGACGACATGCTGGCCAGGGAGTTGTTTAGCTCATGGCTGATCACTCGGATGACGTTCTTGAGAACCGAGAGCTCGCGCCGGGCGACCTCGCGAGTCACAGGATTGAGCAACATGAGCGTATGCGGCGCATCATCGAGGAGCACTTCGCGACGCAGCAGCAGGAACGTCTGGGGCGCGCCGTCTTCGTCGAGGGTAAACAGCTCGTCGCTCACGCCTGTAAGCGCCTGGGAGATCGCTTGCGGCGCGTTGGCGATCAGTTGGATCAGGTTCTGCCCCACGAGGGGCTGACCGGCGAACAGCAAGGTCTCCGCCGCGCGATTCGCCACTCGAATACCTCCGCCTTCGGCAAACAATACGATGGCAGCCGGTAGGTTTTCGGCGACGCATTCCAGCGGATCCGCCCCTGTTGGAGCCTCGACGGCCGTGCTCGTTCGGGCTCGCCCCCAGCGTGCGCCGACGAGACCACCGAGGATCGCGCCAACACCGACGCACGTGCCTGCTAACACCGGGTCCATGGCGCCCTAACTTTCCAGATCGCGCTTCAACTGCACGCCCAAGCGCCGCATGCGCCGATACAGGGCCTGACGACTCACGCCCAGGGCTTTGGCCGCCCCGCTCACGTTGAAGTTCGCGTCTTTCAACGCAGCCTGAATGACTTCGCGCTCCGCCTGCTCGAGAGGCATTTCGTTCGTTTCCGCGGCAGTGGTCGAATCGTCGCTTACCTGGTCCAGGCCAAGGTCGCCTTCGTCCAACGCATCGCCCTCGAAGGTGAGCAGCGCGCGGCGCACGCGGTTCTGCAGCTCGCGCACGTTGCCAGACCACGGGTGCTTTTGCAGAGCCGCGACGCAGGACTCCGACAGCGCCGGGGCCGGTTTTCCCTGCTCCTTCGAGAACGCCTGCACGAACGCTCTGGCCAGAAGCGGAATGTCTTCGGCGCGATCGGCTAGGGGCGGACACTGGAGTTCGATGACGGCCAGGCGATAGTACAGATCCTCGCGGAACTGGCCCGCAGCAATGGCCTTGGGCATATCCAGGTTCGTCGCCGCGATGATCCGGACGTCCGCCTGTCGGCTTACGTTGGAGCCCAGGCGCTGATACTCACCGCTCTGCAGCGCGCGCAACAGCATGGCCTGGCTGGCCACCGACAAGGTGCCCATCTCGTCCAACATCAGCGTGCCTCCGTCGGCCTGTTCGAACCGCCCAATTCGCCGTCCTTTGGCACCCGTATACGCACCGGCCTCCGCTCCGAACAGCTCGGCGGCGAACAGTTCATCCGGTAGCGCGCCCACATTGACTTTGATGAATGGTTTGTCACGACGAGACGAGTTCGCGTGCACAATCTCGGCCAGTAGTTCTTTGCCCGTACCGTTGGCACCGGTCACCAGGGCGGAAACGTCCGAGGGGGCTACCTTGATCGCGAGGTCGACCAGCGCTTTCATGACCGCGCTCTGAAAAACCAGACCACACAACTCCGGTCCACCGGCTGGCTTGGCCAAGGCAGTTAACTCTCGTACCTCCAGTAGATTGCGCACCTTGCGCACCAGCAAGTCGTCGTCCCAGGGTTTTTGCAAGTAGTCATCGGCGCCCTGCTTGACCAGCGAAATTGCCGTCTCCAGCGCTGCCCACGCGGTCATCAAGATTACGGGCATCTCCGGGTCGATCGCCCGGATGGCGTGGAACAGCGCGACTCCCTCTTCGCCAGAGGTGGTCGACTTGCTGAAGTTCATGTCCTGAACTACCGCGCCAATACCGCCCTCACGCACAAGGCGTAACCCGGTGTCCGGATCCTGAGCTCGCGCGGCCTGGATCCCGTGCATATCGAACAACAACTCGAGTGCGTCGAGGATATGGGACTGGTCGTCGATGATTAGCAGTCGTTGCATCGGGGCAGGGGCGGGCTCCGCGGGCACGATACCAGACCCGCGCTATTCCCGTCCTCGAGCGCCGCTTCGGTGTGTCCGGAATCGCACCAACCGTGCGGACAGGTGTCCGCTCGTGTAATCGCACGACTAGGTCGCGTGCTTGCTTTTGTGCCACGCCGGTGGGCGCGCCGCTCCGCAGCCGCGGGTTAGACTTCCCACAGGTATGGAGTCACGGTCGCAGGATATCTCGCACACGCTGACCATTCTTGGCCATCAGCAGACAGATCCTGCGGAGCAGGTGTCCAGCTCTCACGAGCTACCGACTGATCTGAATGAGCGCGGCATCGACCGGCTCGGGCTCATGGCGGTGATCCTCGGGACGGTCATCGCGATCGAAGGCGTCGTGAGCCACGCGGCGGAGTTTCTGCTCAACAGTCGCTATCCTGATCAATACCACGTGCGTGACGCGATCAGTTTCGTCGTGGTCGCCAGCCTCTCGTTCGCTGCGGCGTGGATACTTCGATCGGGACGCTGGCCGGCAAAGACACGGCTGCGGTTCGGTTTCTTCTACCTCATCGTCATCGCGTACCTGCTGTCGTTCGCCGACCACGCGGACCATTTTTGGCGGGACGGTCACAACCTGCACGGATTGCCGGGGGTGATCGTCCTGCTGCTTGTGTTTCCGGTGGTCATCCCCCTACGCCCTATGCGCGCCCTGTGGCTCGCGCTCGCAATGGCCGCCACCGGACCGGTGGCGATGTACACACTGCATTGGGGGTTCGGCTACCAGGCGCCCCACTTGCGCGCGTTGGTCGACTCGTTCCCGTTCCTGGCGGCACCGTTGGCGGCGGTGCTTGCGCACATCGTGCATTCTATGGGCGTCGAGCTCAAGCGCGCGCGGCGACTCGGACAGTATGAACTCGAGGAGCAGATCGGCGAGGGAGGCATGGGTGTCGTCTACGTAGCGCGTCACGCCATGATGCGACGGCCGACGGCGATCAAACTGTTGCCAGCGGAGAAGGCCGGCGCGGCCGCCGTCGCTCGCTTCGAGCGAGAGGTGCAACTGACGGCAAAACTCACGCACCCAAACACGATCACCATCTACGACTATGGCCGCACAGCCGACGGCGTCTTCTACTACGCGATGGAGTTGCTGAACGGCGCGACTCTTTCTGACGTGGTGAAAGCTGCCGGCCCCCTGCCCCCCGAACGTGTTGTGCGTATTCTCCACCAGGTAGCCGGCGCACTTGCCGAAGCACACTCGGTCGGTTTGATCCATCGCGACATCAAACCGGCCAACATCATGCTCGTCGACCAAGGCGGGCTGGCAGACCAGGCCAAGGTGCTCGACTTCGGGCTGGTCAAAGAACTCGATGCGGTCGAAACGGACGTGGTCACCCGTGCTGACAGCATCCTCGGTACACCTCAGTACATTGCTCCCGAAACAGTTCGAGATGCGCTGGCGGTCGACAACAGGGCCGACATCTACGCCCTGGGTGCGGTCGGCTACTTCTTGCTAACCGCCGAACATGTTTTTCTCGGCAAGACGGTGATCGAAGTCTGCGCAAGCCATTTGCGCGACGACCCAATCCCTCCGACCGAGCGTCTCGGTGCACCGGTGCCGGAAGCACTCGAAGCACTTGTGCTGCACTGTCTGGCCAAAGCCCCCGAAGACCGTCCCCAGAGCATGTCCGAGATCCAGCACCTACTGGAGGGTATGGATGAATTCGGCAGCTGGACGAACGAAGACGCTGCGGCCTGGTGGGATTCCGCGTCACTACGCTGAGTAGTCGTGCCTCGCGCGACGAGGCGCTCAACGAGTTGGGCGCGACTCGAAGTTCGTACGTTTTTGGTTTGTAGGTGCGACCGACCTGAGCCACGCGTGTTTCCTTAATACAACCAGCTCCCAAGGTGCTCCGCCGCGTGTGTTATCCTGCCCCTGTTCCGGGGGGAACGACGACGTGGCTGGGCATGGGCCGGCCGCGCATAGAGAGGGAACGAGATGACCGCACAGATGTCGCTGGAGCAGTACGTGTACTCCCAGGTATCACCGTACCTGGCAGAAGGGGAACAAATCTTCGACTACGGAGTGTTCCTCAAGACGAACAACAAGGTGCGCAAGAAGAAGATCATCAAGACGTACCTTGCGGGTATCACGCAGCACCGCATATTTCTGCTGGAGACGGGCCGCAACTTGTTCTCCATCCACTCGGCGCCGAAGCTGGAGAACCGCGGCATGGTGACTCATAACCTCGCCGATATGCGCTCCGTCTTCTTCAACGGCATCTTTCGAATCGCGATGCAGCCCTGGCATCCCCTACGCATCGTGTTCAACGACGGCACTCTGGTCGAGTACATGGTGCCCATCAGTCCCAAGATATGTGCGAGCCAGCCAGTGCTCAGCTCATATCCTGGCCGACTTGAGTTCGCCCGATCGACCGGGCAGCCTTTGCCTAATGGTCAGTTGCCAGCGGTGCCGCCCCAGGCTCTGCAGTTATGGTCCGCCAACGCAGCCGCCGGTTTTAAGAAAGAACGGTTCAAGAACTACGGCATCATGGGGGCCGGGCTGTTCGGCATCATCTTGGCAATCTCGTCGAAGATCTTCTTGTTTGCCCTGGTCGGCATCATCGCCATGTTCTTCGGCTTCGTCTTCCAGACGTTCAGCTACGGCCAGCGCGTCGCGGCCAAGCGAGCCGGCGTAATCTAATGCCGCTGCCGTAACGAGCACTGGGAGTTCAACGCGAACGGCCGGACGAAAGTCCGCAACATGAGCGCGGACGACTACGCCATCGACGCGGCAGAGCGCCCCATCGCGATCAAGTAGCCACTACCCCTGATTGAGTCCCAGTTGCTTTTGCAGTTTCTTCGTCAGTCCGAGAGAAACGATGCGGTGGGATTCGCGAATCAACTCCTTCAAGTCTTTCGTCTTGAGGTCACACGGGGCGTAATGTTGAACCCATGACATCCCCCGCGACGCCAAGTAAGGCGCAGGACGCATGCCGGGCTGCGCCGCCAAGACAGCGTAGTCCGCACGACTCGTCTTGAAGGTGAAACCCGGATAGTCCTCAACAGAAGTCCCGATGGCAAAGACCTTGCCGCCAACCTTCCAAACATCCGAGCCTCCCCACTGCACCACGTGGGTCGTGTGAGGCAGCGACGCACAGTACTTGTTGAACTGTTTGGAGGTCATCTGGTCGCAGCCTAACGCTTCCGGGACAGCTGCGTACTAAGGTGCGCTAGCAGCCCCCAGTACGAAGCGGTCAACCCGGCCATACTTGGGAACCCGGGCGACATGGCGATGACGTCAGATCGACGACGGTGGTGGGTTCTTGCGCAGCGCCTCGGCGAACGCCTCGTGGATGCGCGTGGCTTCCGCCGCGTCTACCGTGACCTCGCCCGCGCGGCAGGCGCGCTCTAGATCGAACACGCTCCAGCCAATAGCGCCTTTGGGCATTTCGGCGTAGCGCGGCACCATGTGGACGTGCATGTGGTGGTTGCTCTCGCCCAGGGCTGCTGTGTAGATCCGCTCAGCGCCACTGATCTCCTGCAGCAAAGACTCGAAATGGCGCAGCGCGGGACCGAAAGCGCGGGCCTCGTCGTCGTCCATGTGGGCTGGGCCTGGACAGTGGCGCTGGCTGATCAGCATCAACCAACCGGCGACGCCTGCCGTGAGCGAGCGGACGTGCCACAGGTCATCAGAGTAGAGCGGCGTGGCGTCGGTCAAGGAGCGGCAAATACCGCAGTCGGGGTCTCGTTGTAGGTCGCGGGTCACGGCGCCGATGATGCCAGAACGCACGGCGGTTCGCGACAGGCGTCAGGCAACAAATGCCCCGGCTCGTGCGGTCACGCCTCGACGCGAACCTTCTTGGGTCTAGCTACGGCTTTGGGCCGACCTGGATCTTGTAGGCCGTCCAGCCCTTCTCGTGCTTGGCCCAAACGTTCCCCGCCATTTGCGTCCACTTGTCTCCGTCGAGTGTCTTGCCCGGATACTTGGCAGCGAGGGCGGCGATGAACGGCGCCTGGCCCTTGGGGTGGTCCTTGTACTTGAGCGAGACCGTGTAGCGGTTCACTTTGCCGTCGTCGCCCACGTAGACCATGATCGACGGCGGGAGGTCGCCGTCCCACTCCGTGCGAAGAATGTACGGTAGCGACGACGCGCTCTTCTGTTTGGGCTCGTAGTGGTACGCGGTTTTTACGTCTGCGCCGGTCATGCCAAGAAGGGGCTTGCCGTCCTTGAGGAACGGAAACGGTTTTCCCGGCTCGCCCAGCCACTTGGCCAGCGGCATGTACGCCTGGAATTTGACCTTCGCGGCGAAGCCCATTTTCGCGCGTTTTTCGTTGTAGCCGTTGAGCATGGCGCGGATGCCGGCCTTGGGGTTGAACCAGAAGTGCGAGGTCGCGCCACGAAGATTGAAGTCAGCGTGGTCGATGGGCTTGCCCCACTTGGCGTCGAGTTGGGCGCGAACCTCTTTCCAGTCCACGTACTTGAACTTGGCGTAGAACGACACGTTCAAGGTGTGCACTTTGAATTGGTTCTTGTCGCCCTCGGCCATCATGCGGCCGCTGAACACGTTGTAGGTAACGCCCTCGTGTACGTGACCTCTCATCACGTCGACGAACTTTGGGTTGACCTTGGCGGCTTCGGCTTTGGTCATGCCGAGTTTGACCTTCTTCAACTCGCCGAACGGCATCGCAGTCTCGCTATCGATGAGTTTCTTCAGATCGACTTTAGCCTTGCCACTGCCGAGCATCTTGCGCATGTCATGCTTGCCAGCCGAGCCGGGCTTCTTCGGAACTTTCTTGTTCGTCTTGCCCGTGTTGCCCTTCTTACCGTCGTCGTCTTTCTTGCTGCAGGCGCCGAGCGCGAGCGCCAAGCTAGCGCCAACGATGAGTGTTATGCGTGCGGTCTTCATTCGTTTCCCCCGAGTGGATGTCCACGTCGGATCTATCACGGCAGGGACGACACCGACAAGCTGAGCCGCTCCAGCGGGCATCGCCTAACGCTTCAAGGCCATTAGATAGCGGACGAGGGCCTTGTAGTCGCCGACCGACCGGAGGTTTTGGGGGACGAGCTTGTACTTGCCATTGACGATGAACGTGGGCGTGCCGTTCAAGACGCGCTTCGCCATCAGCCCTGTCTGGACCCTCTTCATCCTTTTGGCGGCGCGCTTCACACCGAACGAATTAATCAACGAATCAAACTTCGGACCTGAGACGCCGTTGGCTACAAATATCGCGCGGATGTCGGCCTCGGTCGAAATGGCCTTACGCTCCTTGTGTATCTTCCTGAAGATCGCGTCGACGAGCTTCTCCTCAACGTTCAGTCTCCGTGCGACCAACAACGAGCGAGACAGGGCATGCTGGATTTTCAACGACGCCGAGCGATTGAAATCAACATGGCTGCGGACGAGCCGCGCCCCCTTAGGCAGCGACGCACCCAGCTTCGACACGACGGTTGCGTACCTGTAGCAATGCGCACAGTGGAACGCAAAGAAGCACGTGAGCACCGGTGACTTGGTGCGGGATTTGGCAACGACTTGGTAGTGTTTACCTTTTTGGAAGCGCGGCGGTTCGGCGCTGACAGCCGATGTCGTCAGACAGCCGAAGAGCAGTGTGACAAGTGCGATGCCGATTAACTTCCGTAGCTTCATGCGCGCATCCTAGCTCACTGAACCTGTTGGCGCAGCTCGAGAGCAAGAACGGGCGGCGCCACACTGGGTGACGCCGCGCAGTAACTACCGTCGGCCAGTCTTCGGGTCGACGGTGATGCGCATCTGCGGTCCGGAGGTCGGACTCTACGAGAGGGAATTCGACGCCGCTGGTGTGCGTCGCGACAGGAACATTGTGCCGGCCTCGCTCGTGCTGCGACGACTCACGATTCTCCGTCACGGCGCTCCCGTGGTGCTTGGCTCCTACAGCGGAACCGATCCCATCGCCGTTCCCCAGCTGCTTGCCGACCTTCTGCCGACATTTCGTGGACAGTCAACCGACGACGCACGGGCAGAAATCTCAGAAGAAGCAGACGTTGAGCTCGACGACGCATTGCTCGTTCGACTTGTCGACTTTGGCCTGCTCGCAGACCCGGCTGACGGTTAGAGGGACTACCTGCTCGCCTGCGTCCATGGCGCGCGTTGTGTCAGCGCCTCAGCGCGGGCCGCCAGGCTCGTTTTGATGTTCGCTTTGCATGCCTCGGTTAGAGCCACGCTGAAATCGAAGGCGCTGGCGAAACGATCACCGGGTTGTTTTGCCAACGCGATGGCAAGCACCATGTCGACCTCGACAGGCAGGACCGCTACCGCCGATGGACGTACCGGCATTTCGCTGGCGATCTGAAGCAGCACCTCGGCCATCTCAGTCCCGGTGAATGCAGGACGCCCGGTCAAACAACGATAGGCGACACATCCCAGGGCGAACAGGTCACTGCGCACTGTGATCTCCCGGCCACCAGCTTGCTCCGGGGACATGTAGCGGGGCGTGCCTACCACGCCCATCCCGGTCAAACTCGATCCCGCGCCGATCAACTTGGACAGACCAAAGTCGAGCACTTTCCACACGTCCTGCCCCTCGCCGACGTGATGGAAGATGTTCTGCGGCTTGAGATCGCGATGGATGACGCCCGCCTCGTGGGCCGCATCGACGGCCTCGGCAACCTCCCGCAACATCTGCAATGTCGCGAGCTCGTCGAGGCGTTGGCGCAAACTCTCGGCCAACGTGGCGCCGCGCAGCCGCTCCATGACCAGATACGGCATTGCATCATCGGGCGCGGAATGACCGAGCACACGGACGATGTGCGGAGAGTCCAGGGTGGCCACGACGGCAATCTCCCGTTGGAAACGACGAGCGGCACGTTCGCCACCGGTGTCGTGGGTGAGGACCTTGACCGCGGCAGACTGGTTGCTGCTTACGTGACTGGCCTCGTAAACCTCTCCCATACCGCCGCGACCCAGGACAACGCCGAGCCGAAACGCGCCGAGCTCTACCCCGGTGAACCGCCCGCGGCCACCGATCCTGCGTGCATGGTGCAGCTCGTCGATGGCCTCCTGTAGAAGTACCTCCCGGCGTGTGCTCTCACGCACAGCATCGCCATAACGTTCCACGCCGTCGAGTGCGTGCGCGCGCAGCTGGCGCCCGAGGATGAACGAGATCAGGAACAACCACTGCGCACCGCCGAGCACAACGACCGCTCGAACTGTGTCGTCGATGCGCGGGGATGCGACTCCGACGTCCCCTAGTACACCGGCTATGGTGAGCCCGCCCACGACCATGTGGCTGAGCGAAGTCGTCGCGGCCATGGCGTACACCGCGCGGGTCGTGTGGCCCATAGCGAACACGATGCCGCCCAAACAGACCACGACCATCACGGGCGAGAACCAGCCAAAAAAGTAGTACGCGGGCAGCACGACGGCGAGGGAGAAATAGCCGAAGAGCGCTGCCTCGAAGGAGCTGTATTGCTGACGCCGACGCAGAAGTCGCCAGCCGACCAGAGAGACGATCAGTAGGGCGCCGCAACCGCCGGCCAATAGCAGCCGTGCCAGCGAGCCCGGGGACTCGATGATCACCGCCGAGGCGAGACCGATCGCGGCGAGAACACCGCTGAGGCTGACCCACAGCCGGCCACGCCGGAGTTCGTTGTTGTACAGGACGTCGTTTGCGGTGAGCAACTTCGTCGTCGCCATCTCGGAGACGTCCGTCCCCGCGTTCCCGGACGTCGTCACGCGCGTGGGTTTCGAATCGCCCTGCACCACCCGGTTGATCATCACCGCTCGCGGTCCCACTTTCAAGAACCCCGTACAGCGCTCAATTAAAAACACCAATGTATTCGGACGCGCGCGTCTGTTATGCTCTGCCCATGGCGCGTGGGAAACGCCTTCCACCGGGACCAAAGGGCCTTAGCCGGGACCAGGTAGCGCAGTCGCAGCGCAAACGGTTGCTATCGGCAATGGCCGATGCCGTCGCGGAGAAGGGCTATGCAAAGACGACGGTAGCCGACGTGTTGAAGCGAGCCGAAGTCTCGCGGGCAACGTTCTATCAGCTGTTCGACAACAAGGACGATTGCTTCCGCGCCGCGTTCGACGCGTTCGCGGGGGTGCTCGCGCAGATGATGGGCTCAGTGCTCGACGGCGTACGTCTGGCAGGAGATCTCGACCATATCGTCAAGCTTGACCGGGTTTTGACTGCATATCTCGCGGTGCTGGGAAGCGCGCGTTCTCACGCTCGAGTGTTTCTGGTGGAGGTCTACGCCGCGGGCCCCGAGGTCGTCCGCGAACGCCAGGCGTCCATGGAGCGATTCGCCGATGTTGTCGCCGAAACCCACCGCGGTAGCAAAGGGCTACTGGGCACCGAGCCCGAACAGCGGTTTGCTGTCACCGCCGTTGTGAACGCGGTGAGCGCGATGGTCACCAACGCGGTGGCCACGGGCGACTTCGACGCCATCCCAAAACTACGGGAACCGCTGCTCGAGCTCGCCCGCAAGATCAACAACGTCGAGGGGACGAAGTAAGCGGGCTCAATAAATATAGACATCAATGTTTCTATCCGTTAGTGTTGGATCGAGTCGCTCATGACTCCCCGCCGGGATGTCAGCACAGGAGATGTACATGCCCCTTCCCGGCCGCACTTTCGTTCTCTGCCTTGCATTCGTGTTATCGGCTTGCCACGTCGGCGAAACCGGTAGCAGCAACGACGACCCCGACAGCCGCGCGTCAGCCGACAAACGGCTGCGCTACTCGAGTATTCGAGATGCCGCCCACGCGCGCGGTATCCACAACGCGTTCCTGCTCGCGGGCATCGCGAACACCGAGACCGGACTAGCGCACTGCTGGTCCGAAGCGACCTGGGCGTGTCCCGGTCCCGAGTCGATCGAATGCGGGGGTGGCCCCGTGATCGCCGGCTCCGCAGACGGTCCATGCAACATCGCCCAGGGCGGTCTCGGCATGTTTCAGTTTGACTCGGGAACCTACACGGACACGCTCAACACCTACGGCCGCGATGTGCTGACCGTGGATGGCCAGATTGGTCACGCCATCAACTACGTGGTGAACATGGTCAAGATTTCGGCCTACACCACCAACGCGGAGACGGATGCCAAAGCCCGCGCGTGGCTCAACAACTTCGACGTGAACAACGCCACCTCGCGCGACCAGTGGGTCAAGACGGTGCTGCGTTACTACAACGGCTGCCAACCAGACTGGAGTTGTTGGCAGCCCCGCTATCAAACCTACTCGGACGGGATGTGGACCGCGATCGATGAAGCCGGCGGTCTGTCGTTCTGGGTTGAGGACGCGAGCACGCGTTGCGGGACGAGCCCCATGGTCGTCGGCGCCATCAACGCAAAGTACGTCACCCTTGGTGGCTGCGACTCCATGCTCGGTGCACCAGTGAGTGAAGAACTCGCCGCGCCCGACGGCACCGGCCGCTACAGCGTATTCGAACACGGCTCGATCTATTGGACGCCGTCTCGCGGCGCGTTCGAAGTCCACGGCTCGATCCGCGACAAGTGGAAGGACACCGGGTGGGAGGCCGGTGTCCTGGGCTACCCGCTCACCGATGAAACCAGTAGCCCCGACGGCGCCGGCCGTTACAACGTGTTCGAGCGCGGATCCATCTACTGGTCCGCGAGCACCGGTGCCCACGAGGTGCGCGGCGCAATTCGTGACGCATGGGCGAGCAGCGGCTGGGAGCAAGGTTCTCTTGGCTACCCCACCTCAGACGAATACGACGTCGAAGACGGCCGGCGCAGCGACTTCGAACACGGGACCATCACCTGGAACGCGGTCACAGGCGAAGTCGACGTGCAGCGTGACGGCGCACCACCCGAAGCGTGGAAAGTCCTCAACGCCGACTACCAGGTCCAGTCCACATCGTATTGGTGCGGCCCGGCTGCCACGCGCATTGCGTTATCCACCCAAATCGCACCACCGAGCCAGGGCACCCTGGCATCCCAACTTGGCACCACCACCAATGGCACCGATTGGATCGGTCAGATCACCAACGTGCTCAACAACAACATCGGTGCCGCCCGGTACCGCACCACCGAGATGCCCAACGACCCGCCCACCCAAAGCCAGCGCGATCGCTTGTGGGCCGACATCGTGGTTAGCATCGACAACAACTATCCTGTCGTCACCAACATCGTGGCGCCGCCGACCAACCACCCACCTGGGTACCCGGCCGAGACCATCTATCACTACTTCACCGTCATCGGCTACAACCCGGTCACGAAGCAGGTCTACGTCGCCGACCCCGCGAACTTTGGCGGCTACCAGCAGTACTGGCTGTCATTCGATCAGCTCGCGACGCTAATTCCGCCGAAGGGCTACTCGTCATACAACGCGCCGTGAAACTCGCGAGGCCCGCGTCGTTGTGCCCCGGCGCTATGCGCTCTTCCCCACCTGTAACGATTCTGGTCGTCTGCTGTCCGATTACGGCCGTTGTGCCGTGAGGTGGCCGAATCTACTCTGTGGTCAGTGGGCCCTCCATGGGCCGAGCAGAGCAACGCGGCGTCCGCGAAAGGGAACCGGATGAAGAGCACAATACACGCTGTCGCAGGGGTGATCGGATTTCTCCTCGCAGTGACGTTCGTGATGTCGACAGCGCTGTCCGAACTCATCGGCAGCCACGAGGCGATCGCGACCACCAAGACCTGGATCTTCAGAGGCATGTTCGTCCTGATCGCGGCCCTGTTGGGCGCGGGCGCGTCGGGAGTTTCCCTGTTGGGCAAGCGCACCGATTCCCTCGCGCTGACCAAGCAGAAGCGAGGCCCGATCGCCTTCATGACCTCGCTGTTGGTGCTGCTGCCCTGCAGCTACTTCCTGTCGTCGATGGCGTCCGACGGATCGTTCGACAAGTGGTTCTACGTCCTTCAGACAGTAGAGCTGGCGGCCAGCTCCGTCGTTGTCGTCATGATCAGCCTGAACATCCGCGACGGCCTCGCGCTGAGGGGACGCATCGGCGCGGGTACCGTGAAAAAACCATCCATCGAGGAACGCGACGGAGGTCCGCTCGTTGTCTTCCGGCTTCCCGTGTTGAACAACGCCAATGGCCAGGCACTCGAGCGAAAACCGTCACTGGCTCTATGCCGGTGCGGGGCCTCGAAGAACAAGCCGTATTGCGACGGCTCGCACAACAAGATCGCCTTCGACAGCCGCCCTAGCGACGACCGCACCAAGGACGAGATCCTGACGTACGAAGGCAAGGAGATCACGATTCACTACAACCGGCTGCTCTGTTCCCACGCAGCCGAGTGCGGTACGCGACAGAAGGCGGCATTCGACTCCTCGCGCAAGCCCTGGATCGTGCCCGACAACGCCTCCAAAGACGAAATCATGGAGGTGGTCAAAGCCTGCCCGTCCGGGGCACTTCGCTACAGCCCGCCCGGCGGTGAGCCGCAACATGGACGCGACGACGTCGAGGGCATCACGGTGGAGCAAGACGGCCCCTACCGCGTCACGGGAATGCCCCTGGCTTCCGCTCGCCAGGCCAAGGGTGCGAGCGCCGAGAAGTACGTCCTCTGTCGCTGCGGTGCTTCAAAGAACAAGCCGTTCTGTGATGGCTCCCATTACGACATCGGCTGGAAGGCCTCGGCTTCCTGAGCCGCGTTGGTACACCGGATGCCTACCGCGGCAGCCAGGAAAGCAACCGCCGGGACAGTTCGCGGTCTCGCGACAACGCATCGGCGATCACGTTCTTCACGACGTCGCCGGCTTCCGGGCTGGTGAGCTCCCAGCGAAACGAATCGCCGAAACGAGCATCCGGCAACTCAACGTGCACGATGCCAACAAGCCGCTCGGATAGACACTCGCGGAACGCGGCGGGATACACGGTCTGAAGCCGGCGTGGTTCAAGCCGGGACAAGCCTTCGAGCAAGCCGTCGAAGACCCCGTCGACGTGGGTACCGGAGAGTGTTCGTTGCTTGTTCACGAACGAGGCAAGCTGGCCGCTGCCGGCATTGAGCAGCTGTAACGCGACATCAACACCAGCGGCAGCATCGCCGCCGACCCAGTGCAGCGGTCGTGGCAACAACCCACGTTGCTCGCGGGCCAGGTAGCGCACCCCATCGCTCAAGCCCTGGGGCGAGCGAAACGCAGCGTGATCGCACATCAGCGTTAGCTGTGGGTTGAGCCAGGCCAACTCGCGCAAATGATCAGCAATGAGCTCCCGGTCCCAGGTCGTATCACCGAAGATGGTGGCGTCGGGCACAAACGACACGGTTGTGCCGTGCTCCCGCGTCGGCCCCGCGTCGCGCACTGGTCCAGTCGGCTCGCCGCAACGATAGGACTGACAGTAGCGCCGTCCGGCGCGTCGAACTTCCACGTTCAACTCCGACGACAAGCCGTTAACCACCGCAAGGCCGACGCCATGCAGTCCATCGTTTGAAGCGTCCCAGCAACCGCCCGCAAACAAGGTCGTGAGAATCACCTCCAACGCTGACTTGCCGATCTGCCGATGATAATTGACCGGCAGTCCGCAACCATCGTCGGAGACACTGATCCAGTCGCCGTCGATCCGGACCTGAATGTATGTCGCCGTCGCCGCGTTGCCGTCCTGGCTGGCGAGTCCGGTCTCGAGCGCGGTCCACAGCATGTTGAGCAGCCCACTTCCGTCCTCCGTATCGCCTACGTACATGCCGGGCCGCCGGCGCACGGCCTCCAATCCTTTGAGCACAACGATGCTCGACGCGTCGTATTCCGCCATAGATTCTCCTCTGCAGATTGCGGTTGAGAGCACGCGAGTGGACAACACTGCAAGCGCGCTCGATCTGTCCCTAAACTAGCGCGCCCACACCGATCAGGCAACCAAGAAATAGCCGAATACCCCTGTAATTACAGGGAGATAGAATAAAGATTGTTCAACGATTACGGGCTGTTTCAAAGCGTGTAATCACGTGCGTCGGGCGTCCAACTTGGAGCTCTGCGCCGGCTAGTCGCCCGCGAGCTTCGTAGGTGTCGCGACTTGCTCATTGGGGCCAATCACCGCACTGGTCGCGCGATCGAGCCAGGCGCGGTCGACCGATGCAGCGAGGGTGAACAGCCGCACGTTGGCACGTCGATCGGCTACGGCTAGCCGAGTTCCGTCTGGCGAGATCGCAACCAAATGCCAGTACAGTCGGCCCGGAGCGAGGCGACGATGAGTGTGGGTCTCAAGGTTCCAAACGTGAGCGGCGTCGAGGGCGCCCACCACCAGCAGTTTCCCATCAGGTGTGAAGCGGACGGTCTTGGCAAACGTGCTCTCGGTTTCGAACGCGCGCAGCTGTTTCCCAGTTCGATCGTAGAGTCTAGCCGAGCCGTCCTTAGCGACGGTGGCGAGGTGCTCACTGTTGGGTCGCATCGCTACGTCGAGCACCCTGTCCGTGTGGCCGCGAAGCACTACAGGGGCACCACCGGTCAACGGCCACAGCCGCGCCGTGTTATCAACGCCAGTGGTCACCGCCGCTCCGCCATCTGGCGTGCACTCCACTCGATAGCCGTTGGTGCCATGCCGTCCCAGCTCGCGGTTCGATTTCTTGTTGAGGTCCCAGACGAGCACACGACCGTCCTCGTGAGTCGACAGCAGCGAGCCGGACGGTGTGAACGCCAGCTGTACCGCCGCCGACTGTACCGGCGGCAGTATCGTGACAACCTCGTCCGAGGTCACTTTGAACACGTGGATTCCGCCCTTCTTCGTGGCCACTGCCAACCGTTCTCCCTTATTCGAGAACGCCAGGGAAATTGGCTGCGAAACCGGTCTGCGCCTAGCTGTCCTTGCGAGGGTATCGTGAAGATCGAGCTGCCACACAGCGTCTTGTCCCACGCACGCGTGGTGACGCCCGCCGGGTGCCGAGTCGCACGCCCGCAAGCCGACGCCGCCACGCACCGCTCGAACGCTCCCCTGCGCCAAGCTCCACACCCGCCACCCTTCATCCTTGGTCCCCGACACGCTGACCACCTGGTCGTTGGACCCGAAAGCGAGCAAACGGAGCACGCCTGTGTGCCCGCTCAATACTCGCTGTCCGGCTGTGCGCATGTCCCAGACATGGACCGCCCCGAGGCTGCCACCGGAAGCCATCCATGCACCGTCGTTCGAAACAGAGAACGGAGCCCAGCCCTGGTGCCCGCCCAGCGCCAGCGCCCCCCCTGTACGCACGTCGATCAAACGGACCTTTCCGTCGTCGGTCGTGTAGATGAAGTGGTGGTTTCGAGGGAGCATCTTGCCAGCTGCGATCCAAGCTGTGTGGCGCGCTAGCTCTTCCGGTGGCTGCTTGCCAAAGCGCCACACGGCGATCGCATTGACCGAACCAACCACCAGACGCGTCCCTGAATTGTCGAAGTAGACTCGCTCCGGTCGCTTCATCTCCACCGACCAGCGCTGTTTGGTCGTCTCGTCGAGAACTATTACGTGCTGGTCACGAATCCAGCTTAGCTTCCCGCCTTTAGGCGAGAACACGCACGAGCTAATTCTCCCGGAACCGGCTTCCACCAGTACAACTGAGCCAGTTGCGAGATTGACGCGCTGCAGATCGCCCGATGCTCCGCCCACGCACGCGTGCTCGCTTCTAGCGTCGATCGAGCTGTAGACGTTGCCATGTCCGCGCAAACGAACCCGTCGGGTCGCACCCTGGCGAATGTCCACTACGAGTAACTCGGTGCCGCCGACGCTAGCGACGAGCCATGCGCCGTCCGGCGAGATGTTTGGCACGTCGATGGTGCTGCCCTTGCGGATGAGCTCGGTCCGCTTCCAACTGCGCGTGTCCCAGGTCATCAGAGCACCGTCGTTAGTCGTCGCGAATACTTGCTGGCCATCCGGCGTCCCCACCAGCTCAATCACGGGCACCGGGTGATCGAGCAGCGTTCGATGGGTGCGACTCCGGGTATCCCAGAGTCGGACGGTACCGTCCAAGCCGGAGGACAGGACTTGGTGCGGGGACAGAACCAGCGTGGACGAAATGTGCCCCTTATGACCGCGCAGAACGTGCCGTGCCACTCCTCGGTCAATGGCTTCGGCTGCGACGTTGGCCACCTCTTTCCATTCGGGGGCGGCTGGAGACAGGCGCTTAAGGAGAGCGACTGAGCGCGTCGGGTTGGAGTTCAACAGAGCCCGTGCTTGCTGCAGAATGAGGGATCTTGAGCTGCTCTCGGCGCGGCCCCGAGCCGCTTCGGCGGAGCGCTTCTGACGTTGCGTTTCTTTGTGCTGGGCACGGATGCGGTCGCGCTCGGTAATGATCTGCGTGACGGCGAACGCACCGAGGCCGATCAACAAGGCGGTCATCACCGCCACCGCCGTAAGCACGTTTCGGTGACGGCGCACGAAGCGACCAATCAAAGCGGAGGTGGAGTAGTTGTGTGCGCCGACCAGCTGGCCTGTCTGAAATCGCCGCAGGTCCTTCACCATGTCCTCGGCGTTGCGATACCGCTCCGCAGGGGAGCGGGCCATCGCGGTCTCCACGATCGCTGCCAAATCAGGCGGAACCTCCGGTTCGAGATCGGTGACCTGCCGCGGCGCGCCCTCGAGTACGCGCTCGATCAGCTGTCGTGCACTTTGCGCTCCGTGATACGGCCACGTGCCGGTGAGCACATGGTAGAGAATCGCGCCCAACGCGTACACGTCAGAGCGCTCGTCAACCGATTCTCCGCGGGCTTGCTCCGGCGGCATATACGCCGGCGTGCCCATCGCCGATCCGGCGACGGTGAGCAGCCCGTCATCAGTGGCCCGATTCGATCCGTCGATCTCGTCGTCATCTGTAGAGGCCAGCTCCTTGGCGAGCCCCCAATCGATGACGACCGTTTCACCGAACCTGCCAACCAGCACGTTGGCGGGTTTGAGGTCGCGATGGATGACTCTGCGACTGTGCGCGTACGCGAGTGCCTCGGCAACGGCGATGACGTTGGGAAGCAGCGCCAGCCGGCCGTCGAGGTCGTCGGTATCGTCGATCACCGCCGCCAGGGACCGCCCCTCCACCAATTTCATGGCAAAGAAGGGCTCTCCATCTGGCCATACGCCTGCTTCGTAGATCGGCACGATACCCGGGTGCTGCAGCCCCGCGGTAACCCGCGCTTCGCGCTCGAAACGCGCCGACGAACGATCTGATGACAGCAGCTCCTTGATGGCTACCGGACGACCGTGACGACGATCCCGCGCGTCGACGATGCGCCCCATCCCGCCACGAGCAAGCTCGCCGCGGCGCAGATAGTTGTCGCGAGAGACTTCGTGAAGAACTCGAAAGTCACCGGGCTCTGTGGTGCCTGGATCGTGGCTGTCGGCCGCGACCGTCTCGCTGTGACCGGCGCTGTCAGCTGCGACAGTATCGCTGTGACCGGCGCTGTCGGCGGTGACAGTATCGCTGTGACCGGCGCTGTCGGCGGTGAGCGTTTCGTCGGAGCCGAGACTGCGCTGCGGATCGTCGTAGGAGAAGGTCTTGCTCGTCCCGACGTCGTCACGGCCCCCCTTGCCCATTCACACATGGTAGTGCCCCCGCGGCCGAACAAGGTGCAAGACCGGCAACAATCTGCGTGTTATCTCGCTCTGCGCTCGCTCCAACGTAACCTAACGGTCCGCGTGGTCGTCTCGACGACGACGTCACTGGTCACCGACGTCGCGGTGCAGACAACCCGCCGCCGCCAGTTCGGCGACGGGTCTGCCTGGGTTTAGGTGCCTTTGTAAACCAGGACTGGCGACAACCGCCTGACGATCCGGGTCAACTCGCGCTGCGCTCTCATCACCACAGCGATGTCCTTGTAGGCACGCGGAGCCTCATCACACAGCCGATGGGCGATGCGTTGATCGAACCACACACCTGCCATCTGAGCGTTGAGACTCCTGGCGCTGATCGCTCGCCTGGCTTCGGTTCGACTCATCACCCTGCCCGCGCCATGAGAGCTGGAACACAGAGATTCGCCGTTGCCCCTGCCGGTGACATGGAAGCTCGATGACCCCATGGAACCGGGGATGATTCCAGCTTCACCTTCGCGAGCCGAGATCGCTCCCTTTCGATGCACCCACAGGCGCAGGCCATCGTGCTGTTCTTGCCTCACGAAGTTGTGATGACAGTCCGAGTACGACTCCCTGTGAACCCCGTGACCGGTCAGCTCCTCGAAGCCTTCGCACGCAGCTTCAGACATCCGTCGCCGGCTGTCGCGCGCATAGTCGAGGGCCCAGCTCAAGTCGTGCAGATAATCCCGCCCCGCCTTCGAATCTGCAGCTATCGACCGGAGCGCCCCATCGGCACCACCATGGTGCTCTCGAATCCCCTGGCCAATGCCACGGGACCCGCTGTGCAACATGAGCCAAAGGCCACCCTCTTCATCACGCTGAAACTCGACGAAGTGGTTCCCCTTACCCAGGGTCGCGAACTGAACTCGACCAACGCTTACCTTCTTGCGCTCAAGCGTCGGCGAAGACAACTGTCGATGGGCCAGATGCTCCGGCAGCGATGCATCGGCTGAGCGATGGCTCGACGTTGGAATTCGCTGACCAAGCATCTTTAGCACCTGAGCAGCAGTGGTTCGATTCGCAAGCACATCAGCGGAACAGTCCAACCGCACAGCTGCCATGCCGCAGCCGATGTCGCCACCGACCGCGTCTGGAAACAGCCTGGTCCTCGCCCCAACGACCGCGCCAACGCACACCGCTTTTGCCAGGTGAACGTCAGGCATCGCGGCTACCACCGCGACATCGTCGACGCGAGAAATGCGCGCCAGAGCTTTGCGAACCTCCGGTAACAGCGGCTCATGAGTCCAGGAACGTATATCCGTGGAGCTACTCATAGTCCACCTCCTCGTCCCAAAGGCCATCGGTCGCCGGCACCACCGCAAACTGCAGCGTCGGCACGCGCTTGCGATTGATCGCGCGAGCTACCTCGCTTCGGAAATATCCCCGGGCTCGGTCGAGCGCCTGTGTTGTTTGATCATGGTCATTGTGTGCTCCTTCCATGGAAACCAGCACCCTCAAAAGAGCCGCACCTTTGAGTGGCTCAACTCCCGCGACGTACAAGTCACGTAGCAAAGGGCTCGTCGAACAGGCCAGGGCGCAGGAAATCGCTTCCTCCACCTGACGACATAGCTGGATGGTTTTCGTATCGCCCCGCTCCGGGGCTGCGAATAGTTCTTTCTCTAGTGCATCGAAGCCATCAGCTTCGACTTGCGAACGCACGGGTCCATTCCCGCGCCGTTTCTTGCGTGAAGACATACTTCTCCCATTCCGTGGCGGACACACGCCGGCCACGGCGTCATCAATCGACGTCTGTTGGAACGGGTCTCAACTCCGGCGTCTACCCACTCGGGGACACCGAGGGAGCATTACGAAACGCGGGGAGTGAAACCCACGAACGGAAGTATGTTGGCAAGATGGAACATGGTCGCCTCCGTGAGGACTAACTAATAGGGCACGCTCGCCGTCACGTCAACTAAGATCGCGTAGGCGAGCTTCTACGGCGGAAATTGCGATGCTTCAAAGAAGCTAGCGGCGCTAAGCCGCGGGGTGCCTCGACGGATCGCACATACCGAGCGCCGCTGATTCGGTCAGAGTTGGCCGGGCCGCCAGTGCGCCACGACAGGCTGGCGCCGAAAGCCGACCGTATGTCCGCTAACACAACCTTGGTTTGTTTTCGCAACACCGGGGTAGCTACTCGAGTTGTCACGCGAAGCATAAGGTCCCGTGCTCGTTTGGATCCGCCAATGGCACGGGCTTTGCGATGCGCGTGGGCATGCTGTACCGAATCTCTCGCCTCCTTAGCCTCGTAGCCCTCGTTGCCTGCCTTCCCGGGTGTGCCGAGGAGCCGCCCGTTGTCGCCACCTCCGCCGCTGTCGAGCACATCGATGGTTGGACCGACGAGGCCCTGGACATCTACTTCATTCCCGGCGGCGTCGCTGCCGAAGACCGCCTCGCCGCCGAAGTCTCCGCTGCCACGGTGTCGATTCGCGTAGCGATGTACAACCTGCGCAGCGAGCGCCTTGGCTACCTGCTACTGGATCGCCAGCGTGACGGCGTCGACGTCGAAGTGTTGTGGGACGCCAAGCAGATGGCCAAGCCGCACAACACCCTGGACGACGATCTCATCGCGGCCGGTCTCAACGTCATCGCGATCAACAACGACCGCACCTACTACTCCACCCTCCACGACAAGATCTCGGTGATCGATGGCGAGACCGTCACCATGGGCTCGGCCAACTGGGGCAACAGCGCGCTGCACCACAACAACGAAACGATCATGGTGATGCGCTCCACCGCCCTGGCACAGACCGTGTCCACTGAGTTGGACGAGATCAAATCGGGTACCAAGGCCGTGCGCAGCGGTGACGACAACAGCCGCGTGCAGCTGCACTTCTCCCCCGAAGACCGGCTCGATCTGGTCACGGTCGCAGCAATCGACGCGGCTACCGATCGCATCGTGGTCGCCATGTTCTCTCTGCGCTGGCACTCGCTTTCCCAGGCCCTGGTGCGGGCGCACAACCGCGGCGTCAGCGTTCACGTCGTTACGGACGAGAAACAAGCGACCAACAGCAGCGAGGACGAGTACCTGCGCGGCGAAGGCATCACGGTGGTCGAAGCGCTCAACGATGCGTCGCCGTACACGGCCATGCATCACAAGTTCCTGGTCATCGATGGAGACACCACCCTGACCGGCTCGTACAACTGGTCGTACACGGCCACGTTTGGCAGTTACGAAGATCTCGCGGTCATTCGCGACGACGCCGAAGTCGCCGCCGCCTTCGAAGGTGAATTCGGCCGCGTCTGGGACTTGTACAGCGACAGTCCCGGCCCCGACCGCCGACTGGTAGCGATGAGCGTGCGCGGCCACTGCGATGGCACGTCCTGGGGTGACAACTCGTACTCGTTGGCGATATCCCCGAGCTCGGTTCCTGGAACCCGGCAAACGGCATTCGGCTCAACGGTTCGAGTTGGCCCGTATGGTTCGCTCGACCGAACCTGCCCGCTGGCGCGCGAGTCCAGTACAAGCTCGTCGTTCTCGGCGCCGACGGCAACGCCCGGTGGGAGTCTGGCGACAACCGCGAAATCGTGCTGCCCACCGACCCCAACGAGACCGACCTGGTGATCGACGATGCGTTCCGCTACTAAGCTCGCCCTGGCGGTCATCACCCTCACCGCCTGCGTGTCCGAGCCGGCGGAACACGAAGATCATCAAGCTCCCCTGGCGGCGCCGTGGCTGCTCTCCGCTGAGGGTTCCGGAACCTGGACTGACCCGGACAAACCCGACGTCGTATTCGCCTGGGTCGACCTGCGCGTCGCCAATGTCCGATACCACAAGCGCGTGCTCGTCGATGTCGTCGCCCCGTATGACGACGGCGTGTTCATGCGCACAATGTCGCCCGCCACGTTCGAGCGCTCGCTGGACAACAACCTCGAACGCTGGGGCACCAGCGCCATCGAACTGTATCCGACGGGCGGACCAGGCGGTCGACAGCTTTCTGGCCCGGTGGCGTTTCGCGCGCGCATCCAGCACGACGCTGACGGCGACCAACGAGACGAAATGGTCGCAACGCCGTGGCAACGGCTGTACGGCGACGGCGAGCTTGTCCTGCCGGCAACGGACGTGTGGGCGGGTACTTCATCGCCGATCAACAGTGCGGCTCCGGCCGCCGAGCCCACCGTGCTGTTCTCTCCCTTCGACGACCCGGGGCGCAACGTAATCAGCCAGATCAACGCGATCATCCGCAAGCAGAACGCCGCGCCCGAGAACCGCCATACGCTGCACGCCGCCGTGTTCAACATCAACGATCCCGAGATCGTCGACAAGCTGATCGAAGCCCATCAAGCCGGAGTCGAAGTCCGGCTCGTGATCGATGGCCGCAAACTTCGCCCCTGGTATTCATGGCACAGCGGCGACGACCGTCTACTCGCCGCCGGGGTCCCAGTATTGGGCGTAAAGTACGCGGGCACCGGCGCCATGCACACCAAGATCGCACTGTTCGACGGACTTCGAGTGGCCACCGGCTCGTTCAACTGGGAGTGGGGTGCCCGCCACGAGAACCACGAGAACATGGTCATGAGCGAAGAGCGGGATCTCATAACCGCGTATGCCCGCCGCTTCGAGGTTCTCGCCGGAGGTGTGCAACGCGAACGTGTCCACGCGGTCGATCGGCTGAGTTTCGCACCAGACGAAGCACCACAACGAATCGTCGGTGAGCTCATCGACGGCGCGCGGCATCAACTGCTCATCGCGATGTTCACAGCAAAGGACGTGCGCTATTGGGAGAATGGCAGCGAGACCTCGCTCCACCAAAAACTAGTCGCTGCCGTCCAGCGCGGCGTCGACGTGCGAATGATCGTGGACCACGGTATCCACGAAGCAGCCGAGTTCCACGGCATCGAGACTCCAGACGACCCGTCGGACGAATGGCTCGAAGACCGCGGCGTGCGGATTATCCGCGCCGACAATCCATCTGGCCGCTACGCCTCAATGCACCACAAGTTCGTTGTGGCCGACGATGACACCGTGGTGACAGGGGCGTTCAACTGGTACTACGACGCTGCGTACGCCAACGACGAGGACCAATTGATCCTTCGCGATCCATCCATCGCCGCCAAGTTCAAAGGTGAGTTCATCGACCTGGCTCGCCGCTACGACCCGAACTACGACGCAAACGAGTGGCCACAGGTCACCGTGGACATCGTCGCCAACCACCCGGGCACCTTATGGGGAGACGGTGTCGGAGTCGTGGGTGACGCAACAACTCTCGGTGTCTGGAACCCCAACAACGCCGTGGCTCTCGACGCGTCCCAGTGGCCACGCTGGACAGGCTCAGTGACGCTGCCCATGGGCACGCGCTGGGAGTTCAAACTGATCGTCATCGGCCGCGACGGCCACGTGCACTGGGAGTCGGGCACCAATCGCCGACTGACCGTACCAGCCCGCCACAGCGAGCTTGCGGTGGACTGGCGACGCTAGTACGTCCACCGCACGCATGAAATGAACGTGGCCGCGGACGAGCACGGTCCCCTTTGGGGGCGGGGTGTATGCAATCTGGGGCCGATGTCGTCGCCAGCGGTGCGTGTTACGATGGTTGACCTGCACGCGGGGAGCGGGGCACCCAGCGACGTGGCGCACTACGATGGGAATGTTCGACGACGAGCAGGCGCCAGCCGCGCCTTCGGCTGGGGGCCGATTCGAGATTCGAGATAAGCTCGGCGCGGGCGGTATGGGCGTCGTGTACCGGGCATTCGACCGCGAGAACCAGGTCGAGGTCGCGCTCAAGACGCTGCGAAAGCTGGACGGTACCGCGCTCTATCGATTCAAGAAGGAGTTTCGGTCTCTCACCGACCTGGTCCACCCGAACCTGGTGACCCTGTATGAGCTGATGTCGACCGGCGACGACTGGTTCTTCACCATGGAGTTGCTCGAAGGCGTGTCATTGATCGAATGGGTGCGACCGCGGCCAGCATCGACGACGCGACTGATCGACAAAGTCAACACACCTGGGGCGGCGCCTCCACCGTCCACCATCGCTATCCCACCCACGCCTTCGGGGGACTACGTCGTCGCAGACGAACAGGACGAAATGACCCGACCGGGCAAGAGCTGGTGGGTCATGGAGCGCACCCTCGACCTGGAGCGCCTGCGCGACAGCTTCAGCCAGCTCGTCAACGCGGTGCAGTACCTACATGAAGCGGGTAAGCTCCACCGCGACATCAAACCGTCCAACGTTATCGTTGGCGAAGACGGGCGCGCCGTGCTGTTGGACTTCGGCCTGGTAACCGAAACCGCGGTTGCGGACCGGACCGTGGAACACCAGCTACTCGGCACGCCCAAATACATGGCACCGGAACAAGCCATGGGCACCGACGCGACCGAGGCCAGTGACTGGTACGCGGTCGGCGTAATGCTATATGAAGCATTGTGCGGTCGGCCGCCGTTTCGAGGAAAGGCCAGCGAGATTCTGCGCCAGAAAAGCGAACCTCTGCGTTCGCGGCCGCGAGACACCGACAACGACTTGCCGGCCGACCTCGACCAGCTTGTGGTCGATCTCCTCCAGCTCGACCCCAAACAGCGGCCCGATGCCCAGGCGATCATTCGCGCCCTTGGTGGCCGGCCGAGCACGCGCGCGATCCCACTGCGCCCGGTTGGTGAGCCCGCTGCCACCACAGGTGAGCAGTTGGTCGGTCGCGACGATGTGCTGCGCACCCTGCAGCAAGCCGTCGAAGACAGCCGCGCGCGCATGCGCACGATATCGGTGTTCGTCCACGGCACCTCTGGCGTCGGCAAGTCAGCCGTCGTCCACCAGTTTCTCGACCAGCTGCGCAACGACGACGATGCGATCGTATTGGAAGGGCGCTGCTACGAGCGAGAGTCAGTGCCGTACAAAGCCCTGGACGCCATGATCGATGCTCTATCGAACTGGTTGTCCAAGCAGCCGCAGCAGCTGGCTGCACGCTTGTTGCCACCGGAGATCACCGCGCTGGTCCGGCTGTTTCCCGTGCTCGACCGGGTGCCCGCCGTCGCGGACCGCGCGGGCCCGCTGTTCACCGTTGCCGACCCACAGAAGGCAAGACGGCTCGCGTTCGTTGGGCTGCGCACATTACTCAAACGCATGTGCGAGCAACGCCCCACGGTCCTGTTCATCGACGACCTGCAGTGGGGCGACCTGGACAGCGCTGGGTTTCTTCGCGACCTACTATCCAGCCCTGAATCGCCAGCGCTGCTGTTCGTGGCGACGTACCGGCGTGACGAGGCCGAGTCGAGCGCGTTGGTGCAGGCGTTGCGGACTCCGAATGTGATCGACGCTGACTATCACCGCGAGGTCGCGCTGGAAGCCCTGACCGAAGGTGAGGCGCGGAGGCTGGTGCGCAAACTGACCGAAGGCGCGACGATCCCGGAGGCCACTATCAGCGCCATCGTTCGTGAGTCCGGCGGCAGCCCACTGTTTCTGTGCGAACTGGCGCTGAGTAGCGTTGACGGTGAAGCGGATGAGGTGCGCCTTGACTCACTGTTGCGACGGCGTATCGAAGCGTCGTCGCAAGAAGCCCAGCAGCTGCTGCAAACGATCGCGGTCGCCGGCCACCCGGTCACGTTGAAAGTCGCCCTGGGCGCGGCGGCCGTGCGCGACAATGCGACCGCGCTGGAAGTGCTGCTGTCGGGACGACTCGTGCGCCTGCGCCAACAAGGAGGCCGTCGGCTCGTGGAGTCCTATCACGACCGGATTCGCGAAACCGTGACCGCTGGCCTCGACGCAGAGGAGCTGCGCGAAGTGCACCGGGCGCTCGCGCAGATCCTGGAAGTCCAAGACCACTCCGATCCCCTCGAGTTGCTCGACCATTGGCTGGGTGCCGGCGATCAAACCCGCGCCGCTCACTACGCCGCGTTAGCCGCGGACATGGCCAACCGCGCCCTGGCCTTCGACCGCGCCATCCACAACTACAAGTTGGCGATGGAGCTGCAAGATCCGACGACGACAGAACGGGCCGCGCTGCTCATGAACCTGGGAGAAGCACTCAAGAACGGCGGTCGCTTGCTCGAAGCAGCTGAGACGTTCCTGCAGGCCGCCGACCTGAACAGTGAGGAAGATGCCCTCGACCTCAAGCGCCGCGCAGTCGAACAATATGTGCGCGGCGGCCGCTTCGACAGGGGCATGGAACTGGCCCGCGAGGTGCTCGCAGACGTCGGGCTATCGATGCCGAACTCGACTCGCCGCGCGCTCCTATCCGTGGCGTTCTCACGAGTCTGGCTCAAGCTTCGCGGGCTGCGCCCGGCGAGCTCCCCCGGTGACATCGACACCCTCGAATTGCGCCGCATGGAAGTTTGCTTTTCGTTGTCCGGCGGGCTGGCCGTGTTCGAGCCAACCCTGGGCACCGCATTTCAAATGCGCCACCTGCGCATGGCGCTACGCAGCGGAGACGCGAACCATGTGGCTCTTGCAGTCGCATACGAGGCCGGTTTTCGCTCGGTCGCCGGAGTGCGCATGCGCACCACTTGCGAGCGCCTTTTCCACCAGGCCGAAGAGCTCGCCGAACGCGCCGAACACCCGCACGCCGCGGCAACAGCGCGATTCACGGGCGGTCTCGCCGCGTACTTGACCGGGCAATGGCAGACCGCCTACGAACGTCTGACCCAGGCCGAGACCATGATGAACGACATCGCGACCGGCCTCACCTGGGAACGCGACGTGGTCGTGTTGTTCCGAATGGCCGTGCTGCTGTCTTTGGGGGAGGTCGGCGAGATCATCCGCGGCGTCCCCGCGTATCTGCGCGAAGCAAACGAGCGCGGAAATACGCACTTCGCCATCAGCCTGCGCTCGTGGCGAAGCAACATCGCGTGGCTGGCGATGGACGAGGCCGACGAGGCCGAACGCCAACTCGATCTTGCCGTGGAAGCGTTGCCGATGTCGAAGGCCAACTTTCACCTGCCCCACTACTACCGGCTTCTCAGTCGCACACAGATCGCGTTGTATCGCGGCGATCATGAAACGGCGTGGCAGCTGGTCGACCCGGGTTACCGAAGCCTGCACCGTTCCCTGATCAAGCGCATCGAATTCACCCGCATCGAGTGCGCATTTCTACGCGCGCGGGTGGCCCTGGCGCGAGCTGCCGGCGATCACCGCGCCGAAATGCTCAAAGTGGCCAATGCCATGGCACGGGCGATCATGAAGGAGCGCGCCGAGTGGGGAGTGCCCATCGCAAAGTTGATTCACTCGTTGGTGGCGGCCACCAACGGGGACCGGCAGAGCGCACACCGCCTGGCCCGAGAAGCCGCCGAGATGTTCGCCGCCGACAAGATGGAACTACTCCATCAGGTCGCACGCTGGCGCCAGGCCGACATGGCCGCCAACGATGAAGATGGCGACCTACGCGCCAGTGCGCGCGACTGGCTGGAACAACAAGGCATCGCAGCGCCACAGCGCTTTGTCGAACTGTTCGCACCGACGACTAAATAAGCGCTCCGACCGGCTCGTTTTGGGCGGCACCATCGATCCGGCGGTGGCCCCGCGGGATTTGAGACTGATCGCCCAGGCCTATCAGTGCGTGCCAGACTGGTGCCCCCGCGTACCACTTCGAAGAGCAAAATCCCACCTGGACTGGCGCGGTGGGCTCGTATTTTCAGCACCTTGTCTCCCACGCAAATGGGAACAAATGTTGCTCATCTATCAGGGCATGAGCGAATTGGATGATGGATGGAGCCTCCACATGGAACCCAGCCCGGCGCCCTGCGAACCACAGCCAACCATCGCCGATGTGAGGCGGCGCTGCCTGAGCAAACTGCTGCGGGAAGCGATGCTCATCCTCGACGGCGAAGCCCCAGACGAGGTGCCGCTACAAGGTGATGGATGGTCGCTAGTCGGCCCAGCCACGCCCAAGTCAGCACGACCTGAAGAGGCGGCAGCCCAGCTGGCGCTCTCTGAAGAGGCGCTCTCTGAAGAGGCGCTCTCTGAAGAGGCGGCCACCGACTCCGCCCCGTCCAGCAACGTCGTCGCATTTCCAACCCCGGAACGAAGCAAGCGCGACGCACTACACACGGCGATGCACGAGGCCCTCGAAGATGCGATCGCGGAGGGGTGGAACCTGGCCGTCGACGAGGACCCGACCGACACCCTCGAGCTGTCCAACGAAGAGCAGGCGTTCTTCGACGCCGGCGATGAGCTTGCCACGTTGCCCATCGCCGCTACGACAACACGTTCAGAGCCCGAGTACGAACAACGCGACGGATTCTGGGTGAGGTTCTGGCGCAAGACAGCCTGAGCTGTCGGTTCCCCTCGACACTCATGGCATCACCGGCGAGCTCCTGATGATCGTGAACTCCACACGTCGATTCTTCCGCCGTCCCGCTTTCCGACGATTGTTGCCGATGGGGGTCGTCTCGCCATAGCCCTTTGCCTCCAGGCGAGAAGCGTCGATGCCCTTGCTCTCCAGGTACGCCTTGACCGCTGCAGCGCGGCGCTGCGATAGGTCCAGGTTATAGGTTTCCTTGCCGAGGTTGTCGGTGTGCCCCTGGATCTCAAGGCGGACCGTGCTGAACTCGAGGAGCACCCTGGCTGCGGCGTCGAGCACCTTGAACGATGAGCGGCGAATGGTTGCCTTGCGCTTGCGGAACTGGATGCCCTTGATCGTTCCGGTGAACTGCGCGACGGCAACGGGCACCGTGTCGGGACAGCCATCTGCATCTTTGTAGCCGTTCTTGGTCTCCAGGGTCTTGGGACATTTGTCCTGAGCGTCGAGCACGCCGTCTTTGTCGTTGTCCGGATCCGGGCAGCCGTCGGTGTCCTCGAAACCGTCTTTGTCTTCGGGTCGCTTAGGACACGTGTCGGCCGAACCTACAAGACCGTCGCCGTCCTCGTCGCTCTCCGGACAGCCGTCGTCGTCATCGACCCCGTTCTTGGTCTCCGGCTTGTCTGGACACCGATCCTTGTCGTCGACGATGCCGTCTCCGTCTTTGTCCCGAACGGGGCAGCCGTCCGGGGCGACACCTTTCTCCCTGGGACAGGCGTCGTTGGTCGCCAGGAAACCGTCTCTATCCGGATCGAGGTCCGGCTTCGGCGGCGCTATGGGTTCCGCACCGCCGAAGCCGAATGATGCGCCGACCAGAAATTCGAAGTGCGTCGCAACACCACCGGTAGTGCGTGCCTTCGGTCCGCCGATGAGCCTCGCGTCAGCGCGAACGCTGATGCGTTCTGTGAGTTGGTAGCGAGCGCCGCCGCCGACGTACACCACTGTGTCCGCGTCGTTGCCGAGCAGGCTGTTCGAGGATCGCATGCCCATCAAGCCCACGCCAGCCAGTACGAATGGCGTGACCTGGGCGGGGTACTGGCCGATGACATGCCCGCGAAAGCCGAGCAAGCGACCGCTCGAGCCCACCGCTGGCAAGATCATCGCCTCGGCTTCGACTCCAGCGTAACGCACGGGGTAAAACGCGCCGCGAATTCCGGCGTCCACCTGGGTGCCGATCTTCTCCCACATAACGTTCGGGTCGTAGAACTCGTGGGAGTTGGAGGCGACGAAGCCGCCGAAGAACAGACCCACCTCGATGGACATCGCGGTAGGCGCCGTTGGACTCGCGGCGCTGGTCAACGCGACGTCATCGGCCGCAGCCAAGGGGACTGACGTTGCCGCCACGGCGACAAAGCACCCGGCGCATGCCAGCGCCTTGACGACGTCACACGCGGAGACCACTAGCTCCGCCTTCTACGCCGGCGTCGCGGCAATACGCAGAACAGGCACGCCAGAAGGAGCAACGCCCACGCGGTGCCCGGTGAGTTCCCAGCTGCCGAGCAGCCATCGTCACGCAGGTCTTGCAGGTCGCACGCGTCGCCCAGTCCGTCGATGTCGGCGTCCGCCTGGTCGGCGTTGCTGTCGAACGGGCAGTTATCGCCGGAGTTGTCCACGCCATCGCCATCGATATCGAGGTCGTCGCTGCTGTCACACGCGTTGCCGAGGCCATCGCCATCGCCGTCCGCCTGGTCAGCATTCGCCACCAGTGGACAGTTATCATCGACGTTATCGACGCCGTCACCATCCTCGTCCGGATCCGCCGCGGCGCTGCCGTCACACACATCCCCCAGTCCGTCGCCGTCACCGTCCGCCTGGTCCGCGTTGGCCTCGAAGGCGCAGTTGTCCGCATCGTTGGCCACCCCGTCTCCGTCCACGTCCAGACCGTCGGCGGAATCGCACGCGTCGCCGACGCCATCGCCATCCGCATCAGCCTGGGTGGCGTTTGCATCGAACGCACAGTTATCCATCTCGTTGGCGATACCGTCCCCGTCGAGATCGAGGTCATCGGCCGCGTCGCACGCATCACCGGCTCCGTCACCATCGGCATCGGCCTGGCCGGCATTCGTGACGAACGGGCAGTTGTCCGTATCGTTGGCGACACCGTCGCCGTCCAAGTCGACGGGGTCCGGATCGTTAGGCGACGAATCACACGCATCACCCAGGCTGTCGCCGTCGGCGTCGGCCTGGCTGGCATTGGCCGCGAAGGGGCAATTATCTATCGCGTTGGCTACACCGTCGCCGTCTACGTCGAGACCGTCAGCGGAGTCGCACGCATCGCCCAGGCCATCACCATCGGCGTCCGCCTGGGCGGCGTTGGCGTCGAAGGGACAATTATCCACTGCGTTGCCTACGCCGTCGCCGTCTACGTCGAGCCCGTCAGCGGAGTCGCACGCATCGCCCACGCCATCACCGTCGGTATCCGCCTGGGCAGCGTTGGCGTCGAACGGGCAGTTGTCCGCGTCGTTGTCGACGCCGTCGCCGTCCGCGTCGTTGTTATCGACCATGTCGCACGCGTTGCCGAGACCGTCGCCGTCGCTATCGACCTGGCCAATATTCGCGACGAACGGACAGTTGTCCTCGTCGCTGCACCGGCCATCACCGTCCACATCCCCCACCGCGTCGTTGCCGAAGCACAGGTCGCACTCATCGCCCGAGCCGTCGCCGTCGCTGTCGGTTTGTGGCGCCGGGTTGGACGTCAGGATGCAATTGTCGGTCGGGTCGCACACCAGGTCCCCGTCCTGGTCGGTGCACGGGTCGCACGCATCACCAATGCTGTCGTTGTCGGTGTCTTCCTGGCCGGGATTGATGTCGTCGGGGCAGTTATCGACGGAGTTGCACAGGTTGTCGCCATCATCGTCCACGTTGTCTGGGCCGATGCAAGGGTCGCACACGTCACCGATGCCGTCGGAGTCGCCGTCCTGCTGGCCCGGATTGTTGTCGTCGGGACAGTTATCGATCGAGTTCGGCACCCCGTCGCCGTCGTTGTCCCCCAACTCAAAAGCGCCGCGGTCGCACTCGGGCCCGAACGGACGAGGCTCGCCCCGCTGGTCGACGGTCAGGATGCCCGACGCAACAGTAATACACGTGCCCGTGTCGATCGCGGGACTACCGTTCTGAAGGGCGTACGTCAGAGTCGGGCCTCCATTGTCGGCCAACGGTGCCAATAGCGGATCCGTCGACGTCAGGTCAGTGGCATGAGTGAACTGCGCATCACCGGAGGCATCACCAATGATGTTGTATCCCTGACTGGTAGACCAGAACGAGACTACGTCGGTGGTATTTCCCGCGATGATGCTGGCCTTTATGGTCGCTTCCCCATCGAATCCATCGCCGATATTGTTCGCGATGGTCGAGTGGTTGATGTTGCCGCCATGGAGTCGGAGCCCTGCGGAAAACGGGGCGACGTTGTCGCTCACCGTCGTGTTAACGACCGTCGCAGGGCTGACCTCACTCCCGAAGATGTACGCGCCGCCGATCGAGTTCGTGGCGACGTTGCCGCGGATCAAGGAGCGTCGAATTGTGACGTCACCCGAACAGGAGATTCCGCCCGAGTAACCCGCAGAGTTCGCCAGGATGCTCGAGTCCTCGACGAGCACCTTGGCCCCCTCCGTATACAGACCGCCGCCAGAACCATCCGGCGTGACGTTGTTGTTGTCGATCACGCTGTTGCGAATCGTCAGCCCGCCGCGCTGCACGTTCACAGGTCCCCAGCTGCCAGGACAAACGTTGCCCGTGACTCGAACCGCGTCGAGGGTGAGCTCCGCAACGCTTGCCGAAGGGTACTGAGCCCTCAGGGCGCAACCCCAGGCGCTGGTCGTCGCCCCCGTCATGGTAACGCCCGTGATAGCGATCATGTGCGGCGTCGCCGAGTACGGGATATCGAACAGTCGATCGACACCGCCGGCATCGAGGATCGTGGCGCCCATGCCGGCGCCGACGATACTCATGGACGAGTTGAGGTCGAGGTCGCCAGTGGCGTTGCTGTCCTCATCCTCGCCAGCGACTGACAGAGTGTACGTGCCCGCCGGCACGTTGATTATGTCAGCACCGCTTCCCTGTGTGCAGTTATCCACCGCGGCGTCGGTATTCGCCGTCTGAATTGCCTCGCGCAGGGAACAGTCCCCGTCGGAGTTCAGTTCGTCGTCCGTCGTGTCCACGTTGATAGTCGCAGCCGAAACCGGTAGCGAGAGGCAGACGATGCCCGCCATTAGAACGAGACGAAGAAATCGAAATGTTCGTGTGCTCATGAAGTCCCCCTGAGAATCTGTAAACGCTCAACTACGTGCTATTCGAGTTCGTTCTCGCGATAGAGGCTGGCTGTCCCGGCGGGACCGTCTGAATAGACCGAATCGACGATGCCCAGCATCTCGAACGTCGAGTAGTCGCCGTCGCAGTCCAGATCGCCGTTGGCTCTGGCGGTAAACTCCGAGAGACCGCGAACGGCGTACGAGTACATGAAGTAGTGCGGGTCAACGACCGAGAACTGCAGCGCCGTCCAGGTGACGTTCGTCCACTGCGCCGCCTGAGGCTCGCATCTGTCGTTTCCATCGATGCAGCACGCTCCGAGGCTCGGCGTCGCTGATTGGGATGGCGTCGGGAACTGAGGCGGCAGGTTTTTCATGCCGCGCGTCCCTCCCCGGTCCATGTAGTACGTGCGGGCGCCGTCGTAGATCTTCTTGACGAATTTGCGGGCCTCGCCCGTCTTGCCCTTCTTCATGTACGCCGTGAACGCTGGGATCGCTACCGCAGCCAGGATTCCGATAATCGACACGACGATCATCAGTTCGATGAGCGTGAACCCGGATTGAATTTCGTCGTCGCCATTCGGCAGCATCCTCACTCCTTCCACAACACGAACCACGCACGAGCTCATGCTCGAGACGCAGCTATGCGATGCCAGTCACGCGCCTGGTGCCGGGCACGCAGCCGTGCGTACGAAACCACCCGGACGAAGCCGCGCCCACGAAGTACGCGCATCAGTGACGCAAGCCAACGTTCCCCCGCCCGCGCCCGTAACCCTCAAGTCAAGACTAATCGAACGGCACAACTATTCGTATCTGCATGTTCGCAAGCCATCTTGCGTTTTCGCGCACGCTAATTGACGCAGCTTGGCTCCCAGCGATACGTTGGAAGTGTAGGTAGGGGCGGAATTAGCGAAGCGTATGTTGAAATGGGACGATATCCGCATCTTGCTCGAGCTGTCGCGGTCGAGCTCGACACGCGACGCTGCAAAGCGCCTCGGACTTAATATCTCCACCATCAGCCGTCGTCTGCAGGCTTTGGAAGCGAGCCTCAACACCGTCCTGTTCAATCGTGAGTCCGGCCGCCTCACGATCACAGCAGAGGGCGAGCGCATCGTTGAGCAGGCGGAACGCATGGAAGACGCCGCGGTGCGCATCGAGCACTCCACGCGCTCGGATGGAACCCCCGCCGCAGGCCGCGTGCGGGTCGCGACGACCCGAACGATGTCGAACGAAATCGTATATCCGGTCGCCGAACGACTCAGCGAGACCCACCCGCAAGTGATTCCTGAGGTGGACGCACATGCCCAGTGGATCGACCTGATGAAAGGCGAAGCGGAGCTGGCTCTGACCTGCTGGAAACCAACGCATCCCCGGTTGGTTTCTCGCCATGTGTTCACGGCGGTGGGCAGCTTGTACGGCACACGTGAGTACATGCGCGGACGCCCAGTGCCGACGGCCGAGTCGTTTGATGGTCACGACATCATCGGCATGGCCGAAGTGAACATGGCAACGGCGGTGGGCCCCTGGTTCGAGGAGAGCGTGCACGGCGGCAACATCGTTATGAGAACCAGCAGCGCCGAAGAGATGCTTCGGCTATGTCTGGCGGGTCGCGGGTTGGGCATCTGCTTCAGCTTTCGCGCCGAAGAGCATCCCAACCTGGTCCGCGTGAAGGCAATCCCGCTGATGCGGCTACCGCATTGGATCGTGATTCACCCTGATCTGCAACATGTCGCGCGAGTCCGCGTCGTGGTCGACGCGTTGCAGGATCGAATCGAGCAGGTGCGCGATCGGCTCGAGAACGTTCACGAACCGGCGAGACCCAACCTGGAGCTCGTACCGGACGTCGCGGCCACCGAGAGAGACAAATAGTCAGGTCCCCACTTGGACTCGGGTGAATCCGACCCGGACGACATGATCATGCCGGACATGGCAGCTAAGCCGCCCGTGGAAGCGGGGCAACTAGGCGGAGACGTGTACGACTACTACTTCAAGCGGGTGCCCGAGTCCTGGCCCAATTACAGCAACCATTTTGTGCCGTTCTCATTTGAGCAGCTAGTTCGATCCCACGCGCTCGACTACGCCAGCCAGAGTCCTGTCCCCTATCTCCGCGAGTCGAGGATCGTGGCATCCGTAGTTAATGATATGGTCGAGTGATGACTCGCATCGGGTTCATCTGCGGTCTGGTCGCAACAGTGGCTTGTTCGTCCTCGGACGGCAAACGGGTCGAGCAGCCGACTCCGAAGCAGCCAACAGCTGTGCGCCAGCGACTTGTGCCCAAGCAGCCAGAGGTCGTTGCCAAGCCCACGCCACCGCCCAGTACCGCGACCAAACCTGTGCCACCGCCACCGCCCAAGCCGGAGCCGGAGCCGAAGCCGGTTAAGAAGCCACCCGTGAAGGTCGTCATCCCCAAGAAGGTCACCAAGGTCCTGCGCTACGCCCGTCGCATGTTTGTGCGTGGTGCCCGCTGGAAGTACCAAGCCGTGACCAAACAACTTCCCCTCGGTTGGGAGGACGTGCTCAAGGAAGGCCAGGACATCCGGCGCACGCAAAAGCTCATGACAACCTGCCGAGTCACGCGCACGAGGCGGTTGGGGGCGCGCAGGTTGGCGCTGGTGTCGTGCAAACCGGCGTCGTTCCCCAACGACGGTGACACCTTGCCGCTCGCCGGGGTCTGGGTGCGCGAGAAACGGGGGGTGACCTTGATACGGAATCCGTCATGGTTTACCGACAACAAGAAGATCACCAAGTTCCTGACCATACTCACGGAAGCGTCGTTCCCGACCAAGGCACCGTTCCGCGCCAAGCCGCCCAAGCGCAGCGAAGGTGACGTCGACTGGGCGTGGAAGCCGGCCCGTGGCAAAGGCGTCTGTTTCGGCTCGCGCGTCATCGCGCACCATCCCTACGAGCTCTACGTGTGTTTCGGCAATGGTCACGTCGAGTCCACCTACTTGTGGATGACCGGTGGTGGTGAGAGCACGACGACGCTGAAGCGAAAACGCTAGAGCTGCCAGTCCCCGCACAACAATTGGCTCGTCGCCGAAGTGGTGGATTTGGAAGCCGGTAACTTTCCCGCGGTGCCGATGCCGGAACAACTCGCCGAGGCAATTCTGGCACTGGCCGCTGTGAAGCGGGCCGCATAACAAAGACAGTTAGCAAGTATAGAAAGGACACTCATCCCACTCATCAAGATGACAGCGCCACGAGGTGGGTCGGATGCGGGTTGAATTCGGCGCTCGCTGAACGTCCCGTGGTTCGGATCTTAGTGGATCTCAGTGTCGCCGACAGGCTCGCATCTGGCCGGATTTGCATCGTTCTTTGCTGACAGGAATTTTGTAAGATAAACCACGTGAAAAAGGGGAAGTTGCGGACAGCCCGTAGCGTAACCTCTATAGGGCCACGTATGTCTCGACAGTCGAAACTCCCCACGCAAACCTCGAAACCCGACTCCAAGAAGGCAGGATCCACGGGGCCCGGCAAACAGTCGCCGACGAGCAAGCGCTATGGCGCGAGCCCGGTGCAACGCAGCACGGGCGCCAGTGGTGAGGCTTCGTCCGAGGGCGTGCACGCCGCGGCGGCACAAGGAACCTCGGGCACAGCAACCGAGCTGTCGTTCCTCGATCGAATCCAGACGTCGTTTGGTCATCACGACGTCGGCAACGTCCAGCAGTACACCGATGCCAACGCCAACGCCGCGAGCAAAGCGATGGGCGCCAAGGCATATGCCACCGGCAACGCGGTTGCCTTCGCGGGCGCACCGGATCTGCACACGGCGGCCCACGAGGCAGCTCACGTGGTTCAGCAACGGGGCGGCGTTCAACTCAAGGACGATGTTGGTGCGACCGGTGATCGCTACGAGCAACACGCCGACGCCGTCGCCGACAAGGTCGTGAGCGGCGAGAGCGCCGAAACGCTGCTCGACACGATGGCGGGTGGCGCCACGAATCACGGCAACGTGCAGCGCCAGGTGGTCCAGCGCAAGAATCCAGACTCGGAGCCACGCGAAGAGCGCACCGAAGAGGGGCGCGTGTTCTCGGTGAACTACCAAAAGGGCGATGCCGCCACCGGCCTCGAACCGAAACAGGAAAAACCGGTCCAGACGTTCCAGTCAGAGGTCCAAAAGATCATGGGCGACTGGCGCAAAAAGCGGAGCACGCCGAACCTGACCTTCGACGACGGCACCCTGGCTCTCAACCGGGCGCTCAGCAAGTTGCGCAGGGAAGCCGCCGAATTCGACGGCGTGTCCACGGTGAGCAACATGCACCCGGTATTGGCCAACGGGGCCCAGCGCATTCATACCACTACCTACACGCGGTTCTTACAAGAGATCCGCGTGTTCAACGCGGGCGCCGTCAACGACTACAAGCATCTGCTCGGCTTCGAGGATCTCAAGGTCACGCACAAGTATCAGGCCAAAGGCGGCGCATCTGAGTCGGGCGGCATCGAAATCGCCGGCGTTGGCGGCGGAGTCGAAACCAAGGATGTGACCTTCTATTACTCGTGTCCCGAGCTCGGTATCTCGTGGAACCAGCTGGTCTCGCTCAATGGCTTCAAGCTGTCGTACACACTGTCGGCCAAGAGCGCCATCGGCGGCGCCAAGGGCCCGAAGGATCCGACCTTCGACCCGTCCCTCGGAGGCTCGTCACAAAAGGCCGGCAGCAGCAAGGACCCGCTCACGCTGGACCCGACGACATCGTACCTGCCGCCGGGTTTCTTCGGCACGGCTCGCTACACCCAGGTTGGAGCGAGCGTGAAGGGCAGCGCCGGCGCGCTCATGGGTGGTGCAGTCGGCGCGGCTGCCAGTGCGATGGTCATCTCGAACCCGGATCGGTTTGGCGTCGCCCCGACGACCCTCACCTGGAATTCGGATTGGGCGCCCACGTCGGAACGCACCGCTTCGGTCGGCCCCAAAGGACCAGAGCCCGGTGCTGATCTCGCTGCGACTGCCGAAGTCGCCGAGTTCACCGCCTCGATGGTGGGCAAAGCCGAGCTCGAAGGCGACCTGGGTGAGGTCGAAGACGAGAACAAGGCCATGTACGTTTGGGTTCCCCTCCACCTGGGGTGGGTCTTCTTCAACACCGGCGAAGCGAGCCTGACCGAGAACGGCTACAACACGCTCAAGCTACTGTCCCAAGAGGTCAAAGACCGGGACGACACAGTAGAGAAGAAGTTGATGAGCGTTCCCCGGTACAAAGTCGAGATCGTCGGCTCGTACTCGAATCGCTGGGAGACCCACGACAAGGACATCAAGAAACTCAAGAAAAAGAAGAAGCGCAGCGAGAAGGAGGAGACCGAGCTGGAGACCCTCCGCCTGATCAAGCAAGCCGAGAACGAAGGCCTGGCAATGGACCGCGCCCGCGAGGTCTCGGCTTCGTTCTCGGACATGCTTCCGATGCACTCGAAGCCCGGCTTGCGCGCCGGCCTGCCCAAGCGTGAGGGCGATTTCGTCGTCGAAGGCCCGCTCGAGAACGAGGGCGAAGAGGAATTCGAGAACCTGGGCAAGGATCGCCGAGTCGAGGTTCGTGTATCCGTACTCCGAAACCTCGTGTTCGGCCTCCCGCCAGGCGCCAAGCTGACGAAGTAGGTCCTTCTTCGCGAAGGACGCGCAACGTCCAGTCGAGCGAACAGTTCTTACGGGCGCGTCGCGACCGCGCCGGATGTCGCCAATCGCACCGATCTTGGTTACCGCTCTTATGCCTTGTCGGCGGAGCGGGATAACGGATTCGAACCGTCGACGTCAAGCTTGGGAAGCTAGCTTGCCGCGTAGTTCGTAGTTGCAGTTAGCAGTTAGCAGTTAGCAGTTAGCAGTTAGCAGTTAGCAGCTACACGAGGGCTTAACAAGCCCAGGCGTTTCGTGGATGCCTCGTGTTGGCTGCGTTAGGTATGGACTGGGGTATGGACGAACGATGTCGTGTTAACGCTCGCCAAACTAGCGCGTCCTCCGCGCGATGGCGGCGGTCACTCAGCGCGATAGTTTGAGCAGCACGCGATAAATGACCAGGACCAGAACGGCGCCGACCGTCGCGACGGCCAGTCCCTCCAGGGTGAAACCGTTCGTTGTGCCGAACTCCAGTCGGCTGCCCATATAGCCACCGAGCAAGGCGCCGCCGATACCCAGCAACATGGTCTTGACCAGACCACCGGGATGGCGCCCCGGTAGCAACCATCTAGCGAGCGCTCCGACGATCAATCCGAAGACGATCCAACTGAGGATTCCCATGCGCAAAGCCTAGCGGGAACGCCGGTCGGCAGCCAACTCCCAGTGGAGCCACGGTAACCCTCTGTTACCTTGGAGAAAACAAGAAAGTTGGAAGGAACTGCGTGGAAGGCCCGACCTACCCACAGAGCGGCCGAGGAGCCGTACGAGAACGCCCCCGTCCCCGCGCTACCTACTCAGGAGACTGCATATGAAACCTTCCAATCTTATCTCGAACACTAAACTCGGAATCATCGCCCTGGCCGCCTTTGGTGCTACCACATTGGCCGCCGGCAGCGCGGACGCTAACCACGTGGTGGACCGAGGTCAAAACAAGAACGTGCGCGTCATCAATCCCGGGTCGGGCTACGGCTCCTTGGCTAGCCGGATCAACTTCCAGCGAATGGACAAGAACCGCAATGGTGTCTTGACCGCCGCGGACTTCACAACCAGGAGCGTTGCCGGCTACAAGTGGCAGCGAACTCTCGCGGGATACAAGCTGCAGCGAACTCGCACGGGCCATAAGTGGCAGCGAACTGTCGCGGGCTACAAGTACAAGCGCACTGTCGTCGGCCATAAGCTGATACGCACACGCACCGGCTACAAGAACAAGCGCGTGATCACCGGTTACAAGAACAAGCGCGTGCTCACCGGCTTCAAGTACAAGCGCGTGCTCACCGGCTTCAAGCTGGTACGCAAGGGCCGCAAGTTGCATCGCGTGCCCGTGTACAAGACGAAGCGCGTCCCGGTCTACAAGACGAAGCGCGTCCCGGTCTACAAGACGAAGCGAGTCGCGGTTTACAAGACCAAGCGAGTCGCGGTTTACAAGACCAAGCGTGTCGCGGTTTACAAGTGGAAGCGAGTCGCCACCTACAAGACGAAACGTGTCGCGGTTTACAAGTGGAAGCGAGTGCCCGTCTACCGCTCCACCGTGTCGCCTCGGTTCCGCGTGCTGGCCGCCCGCGCCGACCTGAACCACAACGGCATCATCACCCTGGCTGAGTACTTCCGCGCAGCGCTGCGCCGCCCGCTGGCCCGCCTCTAGTCCTCCTGCCAACCAGGCCAGCTGGTCGCACCGGCCCTCCCCTATCACGGGGAGGGCTTCGTTCGTTTCGGCGGCTAGCTCGCGGCGGCGAGCACGGTGGCAAACGGGACCCGCGATTGCGCGCCGAACAGGGCGTGCTTGCTCAGGCGCGCCTTGCTCAGGGCCGGGGACGGAATGCCGCAGAGCAGCTGAGCAAGCGTGCGCGGATCCGAGAGCACCGCGGCGTGATTCTCGCGGAGCGTTAGGGCGCGCTGCCATACGTTGGGATCAATGTTCGGGCGCGTGGCGTCGGCCAGTGGTGACGTAGCGCCGGTGGTGCACCACGTGCAGTGACCGCAGGGTTGGGCGAGGGGTTCGGAGAAGTGCCCGCCCAGCGCCGATACCTGACAACCCTGGTGGCCGATGAGGTCGACGACCTGCTGCAACCGGCGGGTCTCGCTGGTTTCTCGGTCGACAGTCTGGCGATGAAGCTCGCGGGCCAGGGTTGGCAGGTCGTCAGGAACGCGCTCGCGGCGATAGCGGTGGCGCACGCCTTTGGAGCGCAGCTCGATCATCTGCCGCTCGGCGAGCTGGTCGAGAATCCGCACCACCGTTCCACGAGGGGCACCGACGGTTCGCACCGCTTCGGCCGCGTCGAGGTGAAACCAGGTGCGCGCCTTGCGAGCGCATGCCAGCACCGCGCGGGCCAGCGGCCGCTCACGTTCGTCGATCTGCGCCAGCATTTGGGCCGACGACATCAGGGGTTTGAGCTCGTATGCAGAGTAGAACGGCGTGCCGCCGGCGATGTGGCCGCGCAGCTCCAGATACGTCAATAGAGTTCGCACCACCAGGATCCGAATGCCGTGCTCCCTAGATAGCCCGGTCAGACTGACGTCAAAGTCCTCGTCCTGGTCGAAGATGGAGTCGAGCATGCCGGTGATGGCGGCGAGTGTGGGCGTGTCGCCGTACACGAAGTTCTCGAGCACGATCAGGTCATCGGCGCAGGCCAGTGTTTCACAGATCGACGCGGCGCCATCGCGGCCAGCGCGACCGATCTCCTGGGAGAAGTTTTCCAGGCTCTTGGGCAGGTTGTAATGATAGACGTATCGAATGTCCGCCTTGTCGATGCCCATGCCGAACGCAATCGTCGCGACCACCACGCCATCGGTGGAGCTCAGGAACCAGTCCTGGGTACTTGCGCGCAGCTCCGAGCCCAGGCCAGCGTGGTACGGCATGGCGTCGATACCCGCCCGGCGCAGTTGGGCGGCGACCTCCTCGGCAGTGCGCTGTAAAGTCACGTAGACGATGGTCGGCCCGGACTCGCGTTCGCCGATGCGCTCGAGCAGAACCTGGTCGCGCTCGCTGGCCTCCACCCGTGACGTCAGCAGGGTGAGGTTGTCCCGGTAGAACGGCGTGCGGACGGCGCACGCTCGGTCGATCGACAGAGAGCGACAGATGTCGTCTAGCACAGGCTCGGTGGCGGTGGCGGTGAGCGCCAGGACCCGCTCGGCGGCAAGCTCACGGGCGAAGACCGACAGCTTGAGATAGTCGGGGCGGAAGTTGTGCCCCCACTCGGAGATGCAGTGCGCCTCGTCCACCGCGAACAGCGAGATGCGCACGCCCTCCAGGCTGGCGCGAAAGCGCTCGTTGTTGAACCGCTCCGGCGCGACGTAAAGCATACGGGTCTTACCGCTGCGCAACTCGGCCATCACCGTCCGGTACTCGTCAAAGCTCAGGCTCGAGTCGAGATTGCGCGCCGCAATGCCTCGTGCCGCCAGCGCGCCGATCTGGTCCTTCATCAGCGCGATCAACGGTGACACCACTAGAGTCAAGCCGGGCAGGAGCGTTGCCGGCAGCTGATAACACAGCGACTTGCCGGCGCCTGTGGCGAACACCGCGGCCGCCGAACGCCCGGCCATCAAGTGCTCGATCACCTCGCGCTGCCCCGGGTTGAACTTGGTGAAGCCAAAACGCTGCTGTAGCGCAGCGGCCAGGTCCACAGACTCGGCGGTAGCGTCAGTATCGTTGTCGAAACCGGACATGAGCCCAGCACTGTACCCGCTGGCTCTGTTGTGGCAAGCGCAACGGTGTTCTGGACAGAGTCCTCGGCAAGCCGCTCTAAGCAGTAGGTTCCATGGCGGCGCACCGTGCAACGGCCTGGATGACGACTGCAACGATTACTAGTTGGCGGCGATGGCGGAGCGAAACATCGGTTCGAACCCGTTCACCGTGGGGTCGTAGATGCGCACGACGACGTTCTGAACTGCCGCCGGCGCCCCGTGCGTCACGATGGTGAGCTCGTGGTAGTCCGAGCCGCACTTCGCCGCATTGCGCTGGCCGTGGTCTACGTCGATTCGTAGCCTACCGTCCACAATGCTGCTCTTTGCGGTGAACGCCAGCCGCGTACCGTTCGGTCCACACGGTAGAGCGACCACAGCGACCACAGTCGTCGACTCGCTGGCGCGAGACGCGCGAACCACGCGCTCCTTCGGCAAAGGCGTCGTGTCGCGGAACGCGCGGACGATCTTCGTAGAGATCGTGGTTCGCACATCCGCGGAACGTTGCGGACTGTCCGGCGGCAGGGAGGTGCCGCTCCCACATGCCCACACGAACAGCAGGGTAAGGGGAACGAGGGTTTGGATTCGTCTCAGGTGCATGAGTGCCTCTTGGAGTTAGTTGTGAGTCGCTCCAAACGCGCTGCGCACCCATCGGTTCTGTCACTGATGTCAGTTTTGCCTGTTTTTCGAACCGTGGAATGAAACGCCCGCCAGGTTCGTTTTGCGCTGCTACGGCGCGGGGATTTCGGCGGTCGGGGTTGCGTCGATGAATACGAACCCGTCCGCGACGCTGATCGCCGGCGACGCGCCCGCGGTGAAGCTGAGGCCAAAGAAGTCGGGCACGACTCCGGCGAGACCGCTGAGATCGGGGAGGGGAAGCTGGAGAGTCAGCGCGGTTTCGAACGCCGCGCGAAGCTGTGGCCACAGACCGGCGCGCACCAACTCCTGCACATCTTGGTCGGCCGGATTCAGCAAGTCCTCGGACTCTGACTCAATGCGCCACACCCGCAGGTTGACCAGCTCGGTGCGCGGTACCAATCGCACGGCGGCGCCGTCCACGTGGATGTCGACACCAGCCGAGACCGCGACTCCGTGGCGCTCGCTGATCCCGTCATAGGACAGCTGTACCTCGAGTTGGCCCAACTGGATGACGAGCGGGTAGGCAGACGCTGCCGGCGCTGGAACGATCACGGGTGTGAGTGCCCCGTGGACCCGCACGTCGCTTACGATCGATGCGAGGCCACTTGGAATCAGACTAGACGCGTCGAAGTCGAGCAATCCACCGTTCCAGGCCATATGCAGGATGCCGTTTGCGAGCGACTGGCGCAGCGCGATTTGTATAGAGTCTGCGCTCGTCTGGAACTGCGCTGCGCTTGCTCCATCATCGATCTGCGGCGCGCCCATGCTCATTGGGAAGGTTGTTTGTGTCGCGCTGCCGAGTCCGGTACGCACGTTGGTCAGAATGCCGGCGTCGACTTGTGGGCTGAGCAGGCTTACGACTCCATCCAGTTGCAGTGTCGTCGAAGGTAAAGGCGATTGATCCACAGTGACTGCATGGCTGGGCGCCGTGTCGAGGGCAATCAGAACAACGCCCGTAACCGCCACGCCGAGTGCGTCCACGATGACCTGAGACATCTCTTGCTCGATGCTCGTACGCAACGGGCCGGTCTTTAGTTGAAACACGGCATTCGCCTCGACGTCGACGAAGTTGCTCTGCATCGAGTCCAGGATGACCGTCGGCGTGCCAATGAGCGAAACCTCCACGGGCCCATCGTTGTCCGCTCGGCGCGTCTCTAAACTGATCGTTGTCGTTGCCGCACCAGACACACTCCCCGTGAGATCCAGTGCAGTGGCCGCGACGTTAACCGAGCCCGCGGTCGGTACGTCTATTTGTCCGATGCGCACGGAAACGTCCACGCCAACCGCAGTCACCTGTGCCGTAACCGCGATGCTGCCCATCGCCCAATCGGTGAACCGCAGCACGAGCGTCGGAGGATTATCGACGACCGGATCCGCAATCAGACTGGCCACGTCCATGGCGTGCAATGCGACCTCAGCCACATCCGAGACTGCGTCGATGGTGACCGGCAAGGTCGAAGTGTCGTCGGCTACGCCGTCATCGAAGAAGGTGGAGTGTTGCGAGACCGTGAGTCCATCTTCATACGATAACCGCGGTGTGCCGTTTTCGTCGGCAGTGGGCACGTAGCTGGGGGCCCAGAGTACGCTCATCTGCGAGCTCGTCGGCGCGAACACGTCGTCGGAGGCTTCGACGTTGATGTGATTGACACCGAAGCTCAGCGCAACCGTCGCTGTGAACCGACCCATCGAGTCGACGGTCACAGGCTCGCCATTCACGGTCACGCTGACAGGGTCATCATCTAACGCAAGCCCCGTGACTTCCACGTCGGTATCGCCCGTCAGCTCGGCGCCCGGGCTCGGTGAGGTGATGATGAGCGTTGGCGGACCATCGTTGTCGATGGAGCCATCATCGCCACATCCAGAACTGGCAAGAACCAAAAGACACAGCCCTGCCAAGTACCCCACGCGACCTGTCGCTTTCGTCATGCCACCACAAGTGTATCGCGGTCGGCGTGGCTGCGGTTGGCCTACTCCGGGCTATCGACCGGCAGATCACGGCACCGCGCGCGAGGTCACAGCCGATCGTGCCGACCCGGGTCCAGGGCCCCTCGTCGAGGCGCATGGCGGGGATCGATTGAAATCTACGGACACGGGTCTGGACGCGAGCCCAAAGTAGTAACGACCTGTGAAGAACGCATCTCCAACAGGCCGTCACGAAAGCACTTGTCTAGAGCGGGATAACGGATTCGAACCGTCGACGTCCAGCTTGGGAAGCTAGCCTCCCGCGTAGCTCGTAGATGCAGTTAGCAGTCAACACGAGGGCTAACAAGCCCGGGCGTTTCGTGGATGCCTCGTGTTGGCTGCGTTGGGTATGGACTGAGGTACGGACAGAGGATGGAAGGCACACGGCGACTACCAGGCTCCGAGCACGCCATTGATCGCGTCTTTGAGCTCGCCCTCGGCTGTTTCGTTGAGCGCGGTGAGGATGGGTTGCCACAGGGTGCTGCTGCGCGACGCGACTCCGCGAATGGCGTGGATTCGTACGGTGAGCGCGCCGGTGCCGCCGATGATTCCCTGCAGCAGAACGTCGATGTCGTCGCCGGGCATCTTGCGCACGCAGTAGGCCGCGACTGCGCTCAGCGCCAGGTCGGAACCGTTGATGGTCTCCCGCATGAGCTCGAGTGCTTTGCGATTACCCGCGTTGCCGAGGGCGTGCAGGTACGTGGACTTTTCGTTGCGGTCGGTGGATGCATTGAACTTGCTGATGAGCAGGTCGATGGCGTCACCGTCGTTGAGCTTGTTGGCCTGGCTACCCAGGGCGAGGGCGGCGGTGCTTCGGTAGTCTTTGTCGTCCATGGCTTTGATCAACGCGGCCATGCTCTCTTGGCTGGGCGCCGTCGTGGTGCCAAGGGCCGCGGCGACGTTGGGCTTGGCTGTTGCGTGCACGTCGCTGTTCATGATGTCGACCAATGCTTGGGTCGCCTCGGGGGTGTTCGCCGCGCCGAGTGCACCGGCGATGAGTGACGTCTTGCGCTGGTCACCATCTTTGTTGGCTAGCAACTCGTCTGCCAGGCGTTTGGCGCCACCGTCTTTGACCCGGGCGAGAGCGCGCAGGTGCAGCAACATGCCACCGCGCCACTGCTGCTCTTTTTCGCTGCGATGCTTCAGCTTGGCAAGCGATGCGAACTGAGCGATCAGCTTGTCGGTGGTCCAGTTCTTCATCATCGCCCGATCCTTGTCGGCTTCGGTGAGAACGTTGTGCATACGCAGCGGCTCGATGACGAAGTCGGCGCCGGCCCGCGGCGAGACCCACTGCACGTCGGTGCGGGTGAGAGTCACGCGGGTCTTGGCGATGACCGTGCCGGTCTTGCCCACAGCAAGGTGGATGACTTCGCTTCCATTGATGGACGACACCCCGTCGCTATCGACCGAGAACGCGGTCTGGCCGTCGGTCACAATCGCCTCGGCGCCGCGCCTGTCCCAGCGCTTGCCTTTGCGCAGCGCTGTATAACGGCGCGTCCTGGTAACAACGCCGGCCGCGTCCCGATACGTGGAGTTGAACCGGCCGGTCACGTCCTGCTCGTCGACCGTCCACTCGGCGCCCTGGCCCCGAACGAACCAGATGGCTGTCGCCAGGTTGATCATCATGTCCTTGGCCGCCCCCCCGGTGTCGGCCGCGAAGCCCGCGCCAACAATGCGACCGTCGTCGGTGCCGACCTGCATCGCGCCCAGTTCGTCGGCCTTCGGCCCGCGTTGGCCTCCGGTAATCGTCACGTCGGCCACCGAAATCTCGACGCGACCGTCGCGGCTGAGTGGCTCGACGGCAAGCTTGGCGCGCAAGACCGTCTCATCCATGACGCGCTCGCCCATTTTCACCGAGCGTTGGTATTCAAGGCGGTACTGGCTGCGGGCAACCTGATTGACCGTGTTGCCCGAGAAACGTACGCCGACCAACCGCCGTGACTGTGCGCTGTCGGGTTTGCCCTCGGCGGCGTTGTCGGAAGCTTTGCGACCGCGCATAGCAGCGACGGCGACGATGGCGATGACGATGAGCAGGATGGGTAGGTTTCGTTTCATGGCTGACTCCTTGTGGTTGAGCCTTGATAGAGCAGGTTCCGTGCCACGCCCGGTTTGAGCCGGTTCACGTACTTAGCGGGCGCGGCCACGACTGTCGGGACTGTCGGCAGCGTCGGAGCGACAACGGAAAAAGGCCGGCCCCTCGAAAGGAGCCGGCCGGTTAGAGAACCGATTGGAGCTTAGAAGCAGCCCGCGATGGGCGCGAATAGCGGGGTCGTGTAGGAGACGCCGGGGAACTCGAACAGAGTGGCTTCGGCCTCGGCGCCACACGCGTTGGCGAACATGTAGACGCTACCGTCCAGGGAATGCAGGGTGAGGTCGGCGTTCAGCTCCCAGGCCCATTTGGTGCCCGTGCGGTACACCGACGCGGTCACCGGAACTTCGACACCCAGCAGTGTAATTTCAGCGGCGATTCCGACCTCGAAGCAGAACACCTTGAGTGAGGCGCTCAGGGTTGCAACGGCGGCGGCGTACGGGGTGAGCGTCAACTCAAGGCCGACGCCGGCGACTGCGAGGGAAGCGTCGAGACCAATCACTCCAGAGAGCGTGCCGCTGACCTGAATGCCGACGATGCCGGTTGATGCCGAGAAGAACTCCACGTCTTGCTCGAACACGTTGCCCGAGACGGCGATGGTGTCGTTGTAGATCGTGTTGCCCAGAAGGCTCACGAAGCCGTTGCTGCCCCGGTTTCCGTTCCCATCATCGTCAGCCGACGCCCGGATTTCAAAGATGGAATTCGTGTGACCGAGCAGGGTCACGTTAGCGTAGGCACGGCCACCCAGCTCGACGGCGGTTCCGCCGGTGCTGCGGTTGTACGCGTTCCAGCCGTAACCAGCGCCGAAGTTGCCGGAGTTGTCCATGAAGCTCTCACCGCCCGATTTGTACGTGTTGCTGGCACCTGAGCTGCCGCCGTCGCACAGGCTGCTGATGTCGTCGAGTGCGCAGAAGTTGTCTCCAGCCGTCCACTCGAGTTTACCGTTGGAGCGTCGCAGTTCGAGGGTGCAGTCGTTCATGATCAGGCGACTCACCGCCGGGCCGCTGACATCGACGAGGGTGAAGCGCTCCCAACCGCCGATCGCCGTGCGGTTGGCATTCGCGTCGCCGTTTCCATTGCCCTCTGCAACCACGTAGCGCTGGTGGGGGCGGCTTTTCAGAGACACGCGGCCGTCGCTGTGTGTGATCAGCTCAAAATGCTCGAAGTACTGAATCTTCTGGGAAGCAGCCAGCAGCGAGCCATCTGCGCGGGCCGTGAAGTGATGCCCCGTTGCGGTCTTGAGCGAAACCGTACCGCCAGAGTGAGTGATGAGCTCGAAGGTCTCGTAGTCGCCGATCGTCGTGGATTTTGCGTTGATGTCCGCGTCACCGCCGTCTACCGCCTGGAGGTAGTAGTTGGACGAGGTCTTGAGTGCCACGTACTTGCGGTTGCTACCTGCCGACCAAAGCGCCTGTCCCGTGCTGCGGTCGCTGATGACCAGGTTACCGTCGTTCTGCATGCACAGCTTGGTGTTGCTTCCCTGCGCGCCGGTCTCCCATTTGCTGTTGTAGTTGCTGTCCCGCATGACCAGATTGCCGTTGCCCAACCAGACAAGCGTTGCGCTGTCGGTACGAACGATTTCCCGCTCAAATGGGTTGGTGCTCGCGTTGTAGCACCAGGTGCCCTCACGCCTCGAAGGAGTGATTTTCCACACCGAGTTACGCCAGCTGCCACCACACGTCTGCGAGCTGTTGCCGGTGCACGCTTTGTTGCACTCCGAGTCATCGGCCGCCTGGCCGTATGTGCCCAAGTCGGACTCACTGCCGCAGAAGCACTGTCCGCCATTCTGCAGCCCCGCATAGTCGTAGCCCGAGGCAGCGCACGTGTTCATGCAGCTCTGACGGGTGCGATAGTTATCGTGGCCTTTGTACACGGGCAAATCGCGGGTGCTCGCATCCACGTAACAACCTGCGTACGTGGCCTTGGGCTGGACGCGCCACACCTCGTTGCGGGAGCCAGCGCCGCACGTCTCTGAACTCTCGCCCGCACACGGCGTACTGCAGTCTGAGTCGGGCGCCTGGCCGTGAGAACCAACATCTTCGGCGTCGCCACACCAACAGCTATTGCCGTTCTGCATGGCCGCGTAGCGGTATCCGGCACTCGCACACGTTTCCTGGCACATGGCGCGGGTCAAACCCTCGTTCTGAGAAAGTGGCTTCACTTGCAGGTCGCGGTCCGAGGTTGAATCGATGTAACAGCCCTGGTAGTTGCTGCCGGTTATTTCGGTGCTGGCTTCTGCGGCGCTCGACAGGCCCATGAGGGCGGCGGCGGCGACAACGGCCATCAGTGTGTATTTTGTGATTTCTGGTTTCATAGCGGCTCCTTGAGATGTTCGAGTTGACTGTTGCTAGAGCACGCTCTGTGCCAGCCTCATTTCTGTGTAATTTCAGTATACTGGCCGATTCGAGCCGCACTGTCGGCACTGTCGGCACCGTCGGTGAAAGCGCTCGCACGGCTGTCGGACGCTTGTTGCCTCCGATGCATCCAGCGATGACAATTGACGCGTGACGGACCAAGCCCACTCCCCGGTTGCTCCGGGGGATGTCCTCGCGGACAAGTACGAGGTCCAAGATGTATTGGGCGTTGGCGGGATGGGCGTCGTCGTTTCCGCGCGCCACTTGCAGCTCGACACGCTCGTCGCGCTCAAGTTCATGCTGCCCGGCGCGGCGCGCTTGCCCAACGCCCGCGAGCGTTTCCTGCGCGAGGCGCGCGCATCGGTGCAACTGCGTGGTGAAAACGTCGCCAAGGTGCTCGACGTCGGCACGATGAACGATGGCGTGCCCTACATTGTGTTGGAGCTGCTTGACGGCGAAGACCTGGGTGAGATTCTGGACAGCCTGGGCGTACTAGAGCCCGAACAAGCCGTGGACTACGTACTGCAGGCGTGCGCCGCCATGACAGAAGCCCATGGGCACGGCATCGTGCACCGCGACCTCAAGCCGGCGAACCTGTTTCTAACCCACCGAGTGGATGGACGACCGTTGGTCAAAGTTCTCGACTTCGGCATCTCGAAACTGCTGCGCGGTGATCGGCCAAATTCGATCAAGACGAAAACGGGGACGGCCGTTGGGTCACCGGCCTACATGGCGCCAGAGCAGATGAAGGGCTCGAAGACCGTCGACCAGCGGGCCGACATCTGGTCGCTGGGTGCGATTCTGTATCGGTTGGTCACCGGTGAGCTTCCATTCGAGGCCGACAGCGTCGCCGGCATGTTTGCCCGAGTGATGACCGAGGCGCCCGCGCCGATCGAGACATACAATTCCGACATCCCGGCCGAGCTGTCTGCCGTGATCATGTCGTGCCTTGTCAAAGACGCCGACCGACGTATTCAGACGGCTTCCCAGCTAGCGCACCAGTTGGAGCCCTTCGCCTCCGACGATGGCCGCGACACGGTCCGCTCGATTTCTCGAATGTCGCCGGCCGCGACTGCGCCGGTAATGACGCGGGAGCAGACGGCGAAAGGTCGGCGTGCCGCGCTCGACACAGTCATCGCCAAGACACCGGTTGCCGCGAATACGCAGCTCACGGAGACGACCCACAGCGCCGCCGCCGGCCAAAGTCTGGTTGTCGACACGGACTCAGAGTTGGATATGGGTCGGCGCAAATCGATCCTGCCCGCCGTCGGCGCGGTCGCAGCGGTGGCGGCGATTGCCGTGGTGATCATGCTCAGCCGCGGCGGTGGATCATCGAATGACGCTGATCGCACGCCATCGTCGGCCGCAACGACGGACATCGTAGATGCCGGTCCGGCAGCGGTCACCGCAACAGCGACCGACGCGGCGGCAGTCGTCGAAGCGCCGGTTGATGCTCAGACAACCACGGTCGCAAACAAAAAGGACCGAACCAAGACGCCTCGCGTCAAAGCTCGTGTTCGCAAGCCGATGACCGTGCGCAAGAAACCAACGACCGCGCGCAAGAAGCCGACGACCGTGCGTAAGAAGCCGACGACCGTACCCGCGAAGCCCAAAGACAAAGACCCGTTCGGAACGATGGACTGAGCGTTAGTCCCAGAGCCTGACCACGTACCAGTCAGTCCCCTTCGAACCACCCGCGATGATCCGACCATCGGGTTGAATGGCGATCGCCTCGAACACGACGCCCGGCGAGCCCGAGAACGTGACGAGCCCGGTCGCGCCAAAGCCCGAGTCGAACCCGCCGCCCGCCTGAAAACGATGCACGGCACCTGAGCTCTCGGTGCACGGCGACGGGCACCATTCGCTGGCGCTGACGACCCGGCCACTTGCATCGATCGCGACGTCGTTGCTCGAGCTTGTCGGAGTGAGATTCGTCTGGTAGTCAACGGCCGATCCGTCTGCCAGCATCACGCCCACGATGCCTGGATTGCCGCCGGCGTTGCCCTGGCCGACAACCGCGATCTGGTCTGAATCAGCTACGTACAGCCCTTTGACGAACATCGCGGTTGAACCAAACGCGGCAGAACCGCTTGTGCCAAACGTCCCGTCGAGGCCAACCGCTGAATCAAACCGAGTCACCACCGGGATGCCTCCGCTGGTGTTGGCCACCGCCACAACCTTGCCATCGGCCTGCAGCCCGATCCCCTCGAACACAGCGCTACCTCCAGCCGGCATGAGCCCAAAGTTCATATATGTGCCGGTGCTGCCGAACCGAAACACCGCCGCGTTTGTCTTGTCGCCATTCTCACCGGCCACGTACACGGTTCCGTCGGGGCCAATGGCGATGGCGTTTCCAAGTGCGTTGGCGACTGTGCCTGACGGCACGCCAAAGATGCCGGTGCCTTGAAAACTGGTATCAGGCGAGCCAGCCTCCGTGAACACGCGAACACTGAGCCCCATGGGCGACACCAGGCTTTCGCCTAGCACCATCACACCGCCCGCCGAACGCACGGCCAACGCGGTGGCGTCCATGTTCGACAAGAGCACCCGCCCTTGATTGCCAAACGACATGTCGAATGCGCCGGCCTGGTCCAGCGCGACAAGCTGGTCGGTGCCATCGGCGACGAGGACATACACGCGACCGCCATCGGACACGGCGATGTCCTTGACCCTGTCGGCGCCGGTATCGTTGATGATGCCGCCGGTGCCGAAACTCGAATCCGTCACCCCCGGCGACAGCGCCACGAGCAACGTGGTCGGGGTGCTCGCCATATCGCCACCGGCGGCAGCCTGTATGGTGATTTCGGCCGCGCCAGTGGTGGCACCGGATGCGGCGGTCACGACCAGGGTGCCCTGAGTCTGTCCGGCAGCGATCTCGACCGACGGGATGGATACTCCCAGGGGCAGCACGCCGGGGACCGAGATGGTGACGGCCCCGTCGACATTGTCTCGCGTGATGGTGACGTCGATGTTTGCGCTCGAGTCATCGACCACGCGATTGAACCGGGCTGCGCTCACCGTGAGCCCACTCGGTGTGGCGTCGGTGGTGCGGGCGTCGTTGACCGCCGCGTCGTTCACTGCAGCGTCTGAGCCGCCGCCATCCGAGCGCAGCCCTGTATCTTCGAAATGAAAGCAACCCGCAGTCGTTATGAGCGCGACGAACAGACCAAGGCGTTGGACCCGGCTACACACTAGAAGTTGCCCCGCAAGACCAGGCCAACCTGATCGCGTCCGGCCGCCGGAAGAACGGCGAGCGGTTTGTCCGCGACCGCAGGCCGTAACCACATCCACATGGCGGCCCCGGCGAGCACACCGACCGCGCCAACCCCCAACAGCACGGCGCCGATCGTCGACTTACTGCGAGCATCGCTGGTCGCATCAAGCCCTGCTTGGCTACACAGATTCGTACCGCGATCACACTCGCCGCTCGTGAACGCGTCTTCCCACTGATCATCGGCGTCCATCGTCAGGAACACTGCAACGCCGATCACGGCGACGCCAAGACCACCGACAACGTACCCTGCGATGCCACGTTTCGGCGGCGCCGGCTCGACAACGATCGGAGGTTTGACTGGAGCGGGTTTGACCTGGATGTCGGGCGCGGGCTTGGCTTTTTCGATGACTTGCAAAGCCGGCAATGCAACAACCTGCTTGGCGCTGGCGGCGACCTCAAGGGTTCGTGTCCATGGCTTATGGCCCTTTGCGCTGGCAACGATCGTCTGCTTGCCAGGGTCGACTGCGATCGCGGTACCAAACGCACCCGCTGATACGACGACGCCATTGCGCCGTACAACCAGGCCCGACACCTTCGCCGACGCCGCGACCTCGATCGTCACGTAGCTCAGCCGCGCCTCGAGCTGCTTGGCGCGTTTATTGGCGACCTCAGCGCGTTTGAGCTGTCCAGCCCGGCGCGACTTCACGGCGACCTGGCGATACAGCGCCCATGCACTCGCGGTCTTGCCGAGCTTTTCGTAGCACTCGGCGAGTTTTCCCGTGTTACCGGTACCAGCAATGATCTTGACGCTAGCCTGAAACTTCGGACAAGCCTTGGCGAAGTCGCCCTGTTTGAACAGCCGCATGCCCTCATCGAACAGCGCCTGGGCCGCCGCCCGATCTCCAGCTGATTGCGCGTGCGCGCTGGAGACGACCAGGGACAGCATGAGCGCGGTGGCTACGCAAAGCGCCGGCATGAGGTAGCGCTTCATCCATCCCCTTCTGGCTGTCTTGACCAACGCCCAATTGTCCGGCCAGTCCCTACCCCGAGGCAAGGCCGATGTGATCGGATTGAAACCACTATCGCTGACGTGACACGATGACGGCGTGTCCACCGTCCAGACCATGAGCCTCGATCCGGAGACCACGGTCGAAGAACGCGTGCTGCCGGCGCTCACGCTACTGGCCCATCCCAAATCGGCTCGGGTGCCGGCCCGCGCCTTCCTACACAGCCCGACTGAATTGAGTCGAGTAGCGCCCATGTTTCACCCATTGGACGGCGGGGCCGCCGCAGAGCTGGACGACCCGTTCCTGAGCCGCAGCCCGATCGTGCTAACGCCTCATCCAGATCGGGTCGACGTTGCTCCGGGCGATGGCAAGATCAAGCTGGAAGCCGACGGAATTCCGATCACGGAGCCCGTGATGTTCGACAACGCACGGCTCGATCGGGGTGTGGTGCTCAGTTTGTCCGGCCGCATCGCCCTGCTGCTCCACCGGGTTTCCCCGATGACGGAGAACACCAGCGGGCACCTGGACCTGATCGGCCACAGCGGCGCCATGTCAAAGTTGCGCGGCGACATCGCGACGGTCGCCGGGGTACACGTGCCGGTATTGATCCGCGGCGAATCGGGCACAGGCAAGGAACTCATCGCACGAGCAATTCACGCCAACAGCTCACGCGCCAACCAGCATTACGAGGCGCTCAACATGGCGTCGATCTCCAGCAACCTGGCCGGCTCGGAACTGTTCGGTCATGTGCGCGGCGCGTTCACAGGCGCCGACCGCGACCACAAAGGCTGCTTTGCCCGAGCCCACGGAGGCACACTGTTCCTCGACGAGGTCGGTGACACGCCCGTGGATATCCAAGCGCAGCTGTTGCGTGTACTCGAAACCAACGACATTCGGCCGGTTGGCGCGGCGAACAGCATGCAGGTAGACGTGCGCGTCATATCCGCGACAGACACCAACCTGGAAGAGGCGATCAGAACCGGCCGCTTTCGTGAAGCGCTCGTCCAACGCCTGGCCGGGTTTCAAATACACGTACCCGCGCTGCGAGAACGCCGTGAAGACATTGGCGTGCTGTTCTATCACTTCGTCCGGCAAGAACTCGTACAGCTAGGCGAGGCCGGCCTCCTCGATACCCAGGACATCAAGAAGCCGTGGATCCCCGCCAGTACCGTAGCTAGGCTCGCTCGATACGATTGGTCCGGCAACGTCCGCCAGTTGCGCAACATTGCGCGTCAGCTGGTGATCAGCGGAAGAGGCCAGCCAACCATGATGACGGGGACCGCCCTGGACCGGTTGCTACCGCAAGAGCAACAAGCCGCCGATGCCCCGGCACGATTATCGACCCTTCCGCCACCCGCAGCCCCTGCAGAAAGAACGCGGGCAACCACCGGACAACCGACCTACCGCGACCCGTCCGAGGTAACCGAAGACGAGATGATCGACGTACTTCGCGCGAACGCATTCAAGCTCGCGCCCGCAGCGAAGGCGCTGAACCTGTCGCGCACGTCTCTGTACGCCATGGTGGAACAATCAAGTCAGGTGCGCAAAGCCGCTGACCTGTCGATAGACGAGATCAACGGCGCCCTACAAAGCGCCGACGGCAAACTCGCGGCGGCGGCAACAGCGCTGGAAGTCTCGACCCACGCACTCAAGCTGCGCATGCGCACACTCGGCCTCTCACGATAACAGCCTCGGTCCCGGCTCGGACCCGAAACGAGAAAGGCCGGCAAGTCATCATGACTAACCGGCCGATACGTTTAGAGCGGGATAACGGATTCGAACCGTCGACGTCCAGCTTGGGAAGCTAGCGTCCCGCGTAGCTCGTAGATGCAGTTAGCAGTCAACACGAGGGCTAACAAGCCCGGGCGTTTCGTGGATGCCTCGTGTTGGCTGCGTTGGGTATGGACTGGGGTATGGACGCGTTGCCGGCCGCTAGCGGCGTATCTGGCTCACGATGGTGGAGTCCTTGATCCTGGTGTCGGCCGCGAGCATGAACGCCTTGCTTAGAATGACCGACAACTGACGATCGCCTTCGAACGGTAAGAACAGCTTGTCGGCCTGGGACGCAGCCTTGCCCCTGCCCTGCACAATGCATAGGTATTGATCGTTGGGCGTCATCAGAATATTCGACGAGCCCAGGTGGATCTTGTAGGAGCGGATGTCACCTCGGACCACGAGGAATTTGTCGCTGAAACTGCACCGGTCGGCGATCTGCAGTTTGGGCACTAGGCGCTCAAGGATGAGCTTGCGTGTCTGAGCGCTGGCCGACAGATCGCCGAACGAGAAGCTCTGCCAATAGCCCAGGTGTTGCCCATCGGGGCCGCCGTCGTTCCAATTGGGGTCGTTGCCAACGCTGCCGACGCCCACGAACAGGTCGACATCCCGAAACACCTCGGACAGAACCAACGCGGGTACCTGTTCCAGATTCAACGGCCCATCCTCGTGCTCGTTGAAGAAACGCACCTGGTCGGTGGCTAGATACAGGAATGTCCCTGCTTCATTGGTGTCCGTTCCGTATTCATCGCCGATACCGTCGATCCAATACTCCACACGCATGTCGTAGCCAGGGAGTTTGAGCGTGGCCGGCGGAAACTCGTCGTCTACCATGAGCCGCAGGACGTTGTACCAACCACGCACTGCGCACAACGCATTGAACTGATGTTGCCGTAGAACGTGCGCCGCGAATCGATTCGAGTACACCCCGGTGGAGCGCTCGGCGTCCGTGAGGATGTAGATCTCGCGATGCGCTTGCTTGAACGGTTGGGTGATCTGTTTGCGTTCGAGAAAGCTACGCCACGCCGTAATCGTCGTCGCCTCCTCATCGATCGGGTGCCACAGCTCAACCTTGGTCTCCTCGTCTGGCCAGTCGACCGGCTGGCCAGCAGCATCCATTAACGCGCCGTCAACATGGATAGCGTCGACGCTCTTGCCGCCTCCGATGAAGCGCCAGATCAACCGTCGGGCGATGAACCCGACGAGCGGATGGTCCCGATAGCGTTCACGCCACTTTGGATATGTCCAGGATCGCTTGCGTAGGAACAGTCCGTCAATTCGCTCGCGCTGGGTGGGCAGCATCTTCTGAATGTCCTTGGCTGCCGTCTTGAGCTCCTTGAGTTCGTCGGCGAATTCGCGCTTCACCGCGGCCGGGACCGACTTCTGACGCTTCGTTTTCCCGCCTGCCGTTTCGCTGAGCCAGGTCAGCGTCATTTTGGAGCCAGGCTCGAGGCGCAGTTCAGCAGTGTGTTCGCCCAGCTGCTCAACGCGAACACCCACATCGGTCAGCCCATAGCTTGGTACCCCCATCTCCTCCAGTTCGTCCGCGGGGATACCCAACCGCTCCGCCGTTGCGTTCAGCGCCTTGACGATGCCCTTTTGCGCGGTCTTGAATTTAACGCGCACCTTGAGGACTGCCAGCTGGTCGACACCATCCATGCCCGGCATTTGCCCCAGAGCCCACACACACGCGTTGCCCAGCTTGACCGCGCGCGGGCCGACTCCCGGAACCTTCTTGTACGTGCACAGGGCGAGGGCAGTCAGCGCTCGCGCCGTTTCGCGACTAGAATTGGCGCAACACCAGATCAGGCCCTTGAGAATATCGGCGTGCGGGCCGCTGATCATCAGGTTGGGGTTTGGCTCCCACTCGTTCCAGCGTTCGATCGTCTGCGTTCGCGGCTTGTCCACGAGAGGGAACCATCGCTGCACCCGGGCTTCCAGTGCGTCACGGCCCACCGCCTCGATCAGTCCCTGGGCCGCCGTCATCCATTTCACGCTCGGTTTGCCTGCACTGGCCGATTCGCAGTGATTGAGCAAGGCCGCCCAACTCGCGCGCTGTGCCGCGTCCATCGCCGCCAGGTCTCCCAACGCCTCGTCAGACCAGGCTTCACCCGGGAATATTCGAACCTTCTGTTCGTCTTGGACGAGCGCGTCGATGCGCCGTATCCACTTGCGCTCCTCTGCATCCGCGTTGTGGCGGTCGACCTTCTTCTTCAACGCTCGGAGTGCCTTGACGGTCACCGATTGCAGTTTCTGCTCGGACGCAAGGCGCTCGGCCACCTTCAGCACCGCAGCAATCGGTAGGCTATGGGCAGAGCGCGTCTCCGTGATGAGCCAGTGCAGGTGCGCGAGCAGGTCGTCTTCGTTGAGCGGGAGTTTCCGCTTGAGCAACGCCGCTTGGCTATCGCTCAGGACCCGAAGCGGCCCGTGTACCTTCTCCCACTTGGCAGTCTGGAAGAACGACAGCTTGGAACCGGCCTTAGCCCGAAGCTTCGCGGTGATCTTGGCGAGCGCCTCTACACGTTGTAGGAGAGCGAGCAGCAACAAGCGGCTCTCGGTGCCGTCCTTCTTGCGCATACTCTTCCACGCAGCCGCTGATTTGAAGTCCTGCTCCCAGTACCTCTCGAGATCGCTTTGCTCCATCAGCTGATCGATTAGCTGGTGCTGCTCGAACAACGCGTCGGACTTCTTGTACTTGAACCCGTCGGGCCCTTTCTTGGCCACCGCTAGCCTCCGACGAGCGCAACAAGTTTGACGAACGAGACGGTGGTATTCGGGGTCAGGAATAAGTCTGCATCCAGCGACTCGACCTGTTTATCGTCAACGAGCATGAAGAAGCCGTTGGATTCAAAAGCCTTCATCGCGGCGACGCATTGTTTGTCGGCGTCGATGTCCCGTTGCTTTCGCAAACGGAATCCGTTGAGCTGCATCTCGGTGTCCGTGGGTTGAATCAGCCCGCGAAACAGCTTTGGCTTTTGAGCGTTGTAGCTCCGAACTTCTTCACGGACACGCGCTTCGATCAGCTCACGCACCGTGACGCGGTCACTGACCAACTGCAAGGTGAATTCGTGAACCCGTTCGCCGGTTGGAGTCTCATCGTATAGTTTGAGCGCTGCCCCCATACTGGGGAGGATAGCCCAGCGCTGCCAGCGATGCATCGGTGAGCCCGGAAACCGCGGGATTACCGTTCTCAGGAATGACAAAGGCCGGTCAAGCAATGGTGCTTAACCGGCCGTATCGTTTGGAGCGGGATAACGGATTCGAACCGTCGACGTCCAGCTTGGGAAGCTAGCACTCTACCACTGAGTTAATCCCGCGTTGTTGGTCGTAACCTACCTGCGTCGCTGGCAATGTCAAGGTTGGGTCTGGGCACTTGTCATGCGGGGGGCTGGAGGGGTGCTGGATGTCCCCAGAAGTGGCGTAGTCCGGACTCGAATGTGAGTGAACGGGCGTGGTCGATAATTTCGCGAATGCGTGGCTCGTCCCACTTGTGCGCCAGGCCGTCGTCGGCCTCGGTGAACAGGCCTGACTGTGAGAACCCGATCATTGTCTGCAGTCGGGTGACCAACGATTGCAGGTGGGCGAAGCTCTCCCATGGCTCTCCGGTCAAGGTTTCGTCGATGTCTTCTGTGACTGCAGCGATCGTTAGGGGCGAACCGCGATAGAGCGCGACTCCGGGGCCGAAGTTGATGGCTTGTTGACGTGCACGTTCACGCAGTCTGTCTTCGCCCGCTTCGCGGTCTTGGGCGTGCAGGCAATCGGCAACGAAGCGCGAGTCGGGGTCTGTCGTGAGCAGGTTCGACAGACCGTCTTCCATGGCGCCTCGCGTCGTCTCGCCGAAAGCGATACGATAGCCTGCAATGAAGGTGTCGACGAATGTCAGACTGCCGCTGAGCGCAGCATGGTCGGCCGTCTCCATCCGCCAGTCGCCGCCGGCTGTAGAGATGTCGCCTTGCAGGACGCGTAAATCGTCGGTCGTGCCAACGTGGGCGAGCAGGTATTGAGCAGCGAACCGCAGGTCAGTGTCCTCAGCGTTGCACAGAGCTGCGAGGCGCGGCCCATGGGTTAAGTCGCCTTCCTTCGCCCTCTCTAAAATGCACAACAAGCGAAGCCACGGGTCGACGTGGTCGAGATTGTGTTGGGCTCGAACGTCGTCAGGAACAGGAACTCTGTAGTCCCAGCCTTCGAAGTAAACGTTGGCGACGTAGGGTGTCGCAGAAGTCGTCCCAGCGCCGCTGTCAGTCATCGCTGCCCTGGCGTCGCTCGGCTTCCGGCGGTGCGAGGGAGAGCTTCATTCCTTCGTGGCTTGCTACGAAACCCAGGGACTCGTAGAACCGATGGGCGCCGGCGCGCTTTTTGTCGGTGGTCAACTGGACCAGGCCGCACCCTCGCTGGCGCGCGCGTTCGAACGCCCACTCGAACAACCGGCGGCCCAGACCGTGGCCGCGTTCGGATTCGGCGACTCTCACCGCTTCGATTTGCCCGCGCAGCATTCCGGATCGCGATAGGCCGGGAATGAACGTTAGCTGCAAGCAGCCGACGATGGTGCCGTTGCGATCGACCACGATGAGCTCATTGTTCACGTCAGCGGCGATGGCGGCGAACGCTGCGAAGTAGGCGTCCGGCGTGGTCCCGGCAACCGTTTCACGAGTCGCGCCGAGGCTGTCGTTAGCCAACAAGCCGACGACGTGTGGAACGTCCGCGCGTTTTGCCAAACGAATGACCAGCCCTGTATTGGCCGAGGTATCCACGCTCATAGCACCGGCGAGCCTTGTGCAAATCAGCAGGGATGTCAACGCGAGCGCGCGAACTCGACGATGCATGAGCAGATCAGGTACTGATCAAGCGGCGGCGAGTCGTGTATCGTGACAGAGAATGAGCTGCCTGGCACTGAGCCTACAATTCCTGGAGATACTGTTCTCGGGGACTGACCTGCACAGGCTGCGGCCGCTCCTGGCGGCGGACTTCAAATTCAGCGGGCCCATGTACAGCTTCGATTCCGCAGACGCATACGTCTCAGCGCTCGAGGCAGACCCGCCCCTCGGTTTTGGCTACGACATTCTCGGCACGTTCGAGAAGGACAACACCGCCGGCGTGTTCTACCAATTCACCAAACAAGGTCTGGCCTGGACACCGCCGTTCACTACACCGATGGCCCAATACTTCGATTGCAAAGACGAACGCATCGTCAGCACGCTGCTCATCTTCGACCGCAAAGACTTCGACGAGGCAAAGGCTGCGGCGCTCACCTGAGCAGCGGCCCCCTCCCCTCCCCATGGTTCGCTACTGCATAGCGTTTTGCCTGCTCACCGCGTGCGGTTCGGCGAATGACAAGCAGCGGCAGTCCACCATTGCTGGCGCACCGGCTGAGGCTCGCCTCGTCGAGCCGAATCTGGACCGACCGATCCTGCGCCCAGATCGGTTTCGCTCCGTTAAGCCCGGTGAGCCGCTGGCGGTACAAGGATGCGACGTACCGCTCGAGTGGTCCCTCGGCCGGCTGGACAAACGTTTCGGGTTGGGTCGGAAACAGGTAATCCACGCGATCATCACCGGTGCGAACTACTGGAGCACCGGCGGGCGGCGACTGTTCCGTTACAGTCCCCAGTCGCGCTTCACCATCAACTTTACCTTCGACGAACGTCAGGAAATGTTGATCAAGCGCCGGGGCAAACGCGACCCGGTGGCCCAGGTTCGCAGGCGCCGCGATGCCCTGCGCAAACAACGAAAACGCATGTTGGTTCGTTATCGACGCCGCGCCCAAGCGTACGAAGCAGAGGTCGCCGACTGGAACAGCAAAGGAGGCGCACCAGCCGCCGAACTCAAACGTCTGCGCAGGCAGAAGCAACGGCTCAAGCACGAGTTAGGCGCGGCCAACGACCTGGTGCATCGCATCAACGCCCTGGGCAGTGACATCAACACCCGGGGCCGCGGCGGAGTCGTGCACCAGGGCAAGATCGGCAACACGCATCGCAGGACGCGTGGCCGGCTCACGACGCACCTGCGCATCGACATCTACGCCTTCTCGTCCTGGTATCACCTCACCGTGCTGATGGCCCACGAACTCGGTCATGCGCTGGGTCTGCGCCATGTAGCGAACCCGACCGCGCTGATGTACACCGATGTCGGGCCGGACACGCTCCGGGATCCATCCGTGGAAGATCGTCGCGAGCTCCGCCGTCGCTGCGGGCTGTAACAATTGTTCGCAACTCGCGTACGATGATGCCGAACACATGGCTATGGACAAAGCCCACCTCGCCGCAACAGCCTCCCTGATCTTCGGCGGCGCAGTCGTTGTTTCGGTGCTGGCCACGGGCTCGCTGCATCGCCCCGTGACCGCGTATGAGTGGGGCAGCGTTTTCGGCTTCGGCACCGGTATATTCGCCGCGCTCGTAGGCGGCACACGACTGGCCTTCCGCGACGCCCCGCTAGAGCTGCTGTGCCTCGTGCTCGCCGTGGCGATCGCCGGAGTCGTGACCTACAACGCGCCAAAGGCGCCCGAGGCGATGGCGACCGCGGAAGAGTGCAATCTGGCGTATCAGCAGATACTGGCTATCGCCCGAGCCGAGAACATCGCGCCGTCGGTGCAGGGCCGCATCATGCGATTTCGCAGCGACCTGATACTCGCGTGTGAGTCCGCGCTGCGCAGCGAGGTGCGCTGCGTGATGGCAGCGACGGACAAGTACTCCCTGATGAGCTGCCTGGGCTACACGGGACCGACGAACTAACCGACGCGACAACGGAGAGTTCGCCGGCCGCTCATCGCCAAACTACTCCTTGGCAAGAGCGCAGTAGACTGCCATCCTCCCGTGATGAATCGACTGATGTTGCTTTCGTTCGCTTCCGCCACGGCGCTGGTCATCGCTTGCGGAGGAAGCAGCGGCAACGAAGGTGGAGCAGACGCGGGCGACAACAACCCCGCGGATGCAGGTGTACTAGCCGGCGAATGGGCGCCTCTGGTCACCGGCGCATGGACTCTCGCGCCAGGTGGCGAGAACACCGGGGACAATCATTCGATCACGTTGGACCGAGATATCTACGTCGGCGCGATTCGTCCGATCGAACCGGTCGGCACGCATCACACCTTGCTGTCAATGGACGGCGTGAGCGCAGGTATCGTCTACGCATCGGGCGTGGGCACCAATGCAGTCGTGTTCCCCGAAGGCGTCGGCCTCAAGCTATCGGCCGGCTCGCGACTCAACCTACAGCTGCACATCTACAACACCAGCGAAAACAGCATCTCTGGAACGTCGGGCGTCGAGATAGTCGAAGTAGCAGAAGAAGATGTGGTTCACGTCGCCGACCTGTTCCTCGCGGGACCGCTCGGTTTCGCCCTTCCGCCCGGCCAGGAAACGGTTCATGCCGGCACCTGCGCCGTGACCCAAGAGCAGACGATCTTCGCCCTGTTCCCGCACATGCATCAGCTAGGCACCCACTTCAAGATGTCGGTGACGAAGGGCGGATCCGAGCAGATGGTTCACAACGACTCCTACAACTTCGAGGAGCAGGCGTTCACCGTGTTCGAGCCGATCACGCTCTCGCCCGGCGATACGATCAATACCGAATGCACCTGGTTCAACACCATCGGCCAGAACGTCGGCTGGGGTGATAGTTCAGACTCGGAGATGTGCTTCTCGATTCTCTATCGCTATCCCGCCGCGACAGGCAGCGACTTCTGCGACAACGGCTTCACACCGTAGCCCTCACGTAAACGCCCTCCACCTACGTGTGCGACGCCTGTCAGCACTGAACGCACACGTGTATACATGCGTAAACAATGAAGGTTTGTTGCGAATTGCCCCAGCACGACGAAACTCGGCGCGACTGGATGTCTCACGCTTCGTTCAGCGTGTAGTTGCACCAACATTTCTCGCTGACGTGAAAGATAACAACGCACATTGGCGCCCTAAACCTTAGTTGCGCCGACGTTGCGTCAGATGTATCCGCAGGTACAACGCATTCGTCACATCGCCGCACTTTGTATGCGCAGTTACTGCCATCGCAGATCCAGTTCGAAAAAGTTAGCGAACTGCGCGTTGTTGGCACCGAACGTGTAGTGACTCCCCTCCGTAACTCGCGGCTGTAGCCGGCAGCTGCATTTTCCTGGGAGGGAAGCGATGACGAAGCGCGCGATGTATTGGTGCGTCTCCATTGCCCTCGTGATGGGCGGGTGTGTGGGCGGTACGATCGAGGGTTATGTAGACAATGGCAGTGGTGTCCCCACGTTCGCTGAATTCGAACAGGCGACCTATCACGAACCGATGGAAGACGGTGTCTACATCGTCAACGGCGACACGCCGATTCCAAACGTGAAGCAGCTACGCGAGTTCTACGACGCGCTGTTTCACCCGGCGTTGATCGTTCACCAAAACGGTGGCTCGGACGCCAAGTGGAGTTCATCGCAGAAGCTGAACCTGACGTACTGCGTGAGTAACAGCTTTGGCAGTCGCAAATCGGCGCTCATGGCGGCGATGGATCAGGCGACGACCGGCGGTTGGGAACAGGCAGCAGACGTCAACTTCGTGCACGTCACGGCCCAGGATGGCAACTGCACAGGCTCCAACAACAACGTCCTCTTCGACATCCGGCCGACGTCGGGCGCGCCGTACCTTGCGCGTGCGTTCTTCCCCGGACAAGGCCGCAGCTCGCGCAACGTCATCGTCGACACCAGCGCGTTCAACTCCGGTTGGCCCCTGGCGGCTGTGCTAGCCCACGAACTCGGCCACGTGCTCGGATTCCGCCACGAACACACGCGACCTGAAGCCGGCACATGCTTCGAGGACAACAAGTGGCGCCCGCTCACCGCGTACGACTCCAGTTCGATCATGCACTACCCACAGTGCAACGGCAGCTCGGGCACGCTTTCGTTCACCCAGACCGACTACAACGGCGCCGCGTCACTGTACGGAGCGCCGGGCGGCACCACGGAACCGCCGCCAGATGATCCAGGCCCGACCGACCCGCCACCAACAGATCCACCCAGCGAAGGAACAGCTAGAACCGGCAACGCGTCGGGCGATGTAGCCCAGGGTGCGGTCGTCAACTTCAACGCACTCAACGTGGTTCCTGGCTCACCACTAGAAGTACGCATGACCGGCACCGGCGACGCGGACCTTTACGTGCGCTTCGATAGTCAGGCGACAACAACCGCCTACGACTGCCGACCGTACCTATATGGGTCTACCGAAACCTGTTCCCTCGACGTGCCCGCCGGTTCGACGAAGGCGTACATCATGGTTCACGGCTACGAGAGCTCGAGCTACAACCTGAGCGCCGACTGGGTGGAGCCGTAACGGTAGGAGTGGTATGAACCGTCCGTGAAGAACGGGAAACCGGCGGACGCGTTCACCATGATGGATAGATGCCATCGTCAGGTCGAACAACATATGGCCCGCCTGTGCGAAGCCACAGCAGCCCTCGCCGACGCCGGGAAGAGCGACGCCGGGAAGAGCGACGCCGTTGACGAAGCCTGCGACGCAATCGTCGAAGTACTGGCCTACCTCAACCGGTCGGCCGCCCGGCACGTGGCCGACGAAGAGGAGTCGCTGTTCCCACGGCTGCGCGCCGCCGAGGTCGACGAGGAGCTCCTCGCGACCATCGAGCGCGAGCACAAGGACCACGACCGACTCCACACCGCCCTGGCCGCCAACGTTCGCTCCTGGCGAACCCGGCCTCCGGCCCCCGAACTCATCACCGAGCTCGAGACCATCGCCGGCGAGCTCGCCACCGCCTACACGGATCACATCGCGGTCGAAGACCGGCAGCTACTGCCGCTGCTCCGAACCCGGCTGTCGGCCGATCAGCTCGACGAGGTCTTTGCCGAGATGCGTCATCGACGGGGCAAGACCGGCGGCACAGACGGCAAAGAGCGACGTGGCAAGGGCGGCGGTGGAGGAGGCGGTGGAGGAGGCGGAGGTCGCGGTACGTCTCAGAACGGGAAGCAGTCTCGCGGTGGCGGTGCCAAAAAACGCGCCCGCCCAGCCGGCTGATCCGTCGCCTCAGGATCACGCTCGGCCGGGGTTTCCCCACCCAGTGATCGGCTTTCAATCACCCGCGATCACTCAATTGATCGGTTCCGGACAGTGGCCGAGGTGGCCAAATGTGCGGCAAACCTGGGTTCTCAATTCGGCATGAAACGTGAACTAAAGGTGAGCATGATGCTCGCAAACCAGCTTTCAGAAACAAGTTACAGCAACTCGAATGAGCTGCTCTTTTCCATTCTCGAGAACACGGAGCTGGGAGTCTTTGTCGTCGAGAATGGTGGCCGTGTCGTGTACATGAACGCGAGTGCCCGACACATTCTCCAGGCGCCCCACGGCTTCTTGCCGGACTGGGCGACGGTCGAGTTGAAGCAAATGATCGACCGCCTGAGCAAGGGAGGTCAGGTCGTCGAGCGCTGGAGCCACGACGATTTGGTCATGCGTGTACGCGCACGGCCGCTCGCTAAGTTCAGCGCGCTGACCGTTCTCGAAGTGTCGATCACCGCGGCCAAGAGCGCACATCAGATCAGCGAGACCCTGTCACGCAGTCTCGAGCTCAGCTACGGCGACGCTCGTCTGCTAGGTCTGCTCTGGCGCGGCATGAGTAACGACGAAATCGCCACCACGCTCAATGTCCGAGTCGGCACCGTCAAGTCTCGACTGTTCCGCCTGTACCAAAAGCTCGGCGTTCGCAGACGTCCAGCTGCTGTACTACGCGCCGCCGAAGTCCTCCGCGACTAGCGACCAGCGAAACGATCCAGCACCGCGCAGTTGATGGCGGTGCTACGTTTCACTGACCAGGCGGCTAGCTCAACTCGAAGTCGGACTCGGCTCGGTCGTCACCGACCAGGCGGCTCAGCTCAACTTGAAGACGTCGTCGTCGGACTCAGCGAGAAGCGAATCGATGGCTGCATCGGTGTCCTCGGGCGGACTACGAAACGCATGGCGCTCACCGTTCTTACCGTTCGAGCGCTGCATGGATTCGATCCGGGCGCCCACGTCGCGATAGCCCGGCTCTTTCTTCATGACCATCTCGAAGTAGTACAGAGCTTCGGATGCGTCGTTGAGCGCCTCGTACGTGAGCCCGATCTCGTAGTAGAGGCTGAGCTTCTCTTGTTCGTTGATCGGCTGCAGGTGCAGACCTGCCTTGAACTTCTGCACTGCCTCGGAGAACGCGCCCTTCTCCCGATGGCAAAGGCCGATCATCAAGTGACACTGAACCGCGCGGGGACTCGCGGCACTGATCTTCTCGAAGGCCTTGATCGCCTCGTCGTGCAGCCCCATCTCGCGGTAGGCGAGTCCGAGATCGTAGTGGGTGTCGCCGTCTTCGTCGTCGACCGGCTTCTCGAGCATGACCGCGGGCTTGCCGACGTCGTGCGTCTCGTTGCCTAGATCGTACTGAGGAGCCTCTGACGGAGCGCGACCTGTCTGCTGCGTCTCCATCGCATCGATGTCTTGCAGCTTGGCCAGCACCAGCGGGTGGTTGGGATAGCGGCCGAGCAACCCGTGCAAAATGTCGCGCGCTTCGCCGAACAGGCTCTGGGTCACGAAGAAGTCCGCTTCGTCGAGGTCGTCTTCCAAAGACGTTGCGCCAGACGCCACCGACTCCTCGGCGAGCAGCGCACTATCAACGGTTTGATCGAGAGTCGGTGGAGACTCGTCGATAGCCGACTCGGGAACGAGCTGAGTGTCGACCACTTCCTGAAAATCATCGGCGCCGAGTTCGTACTCCGGCTCGTCGAAACCACCATCGGCCGTTTCGAACCCCGGGTCGCCAAAACCGGGCGCATTGGCCGTAGGCGCGCCGCCTGGACGAAAATCAGCCTCGAAGCCCGCCAGGTCATCGATGGGTTCGGCATCGAAGGTGTGGGCGTCAGCGACCTGCTGATGTTGCGCGGTCGCCGGATCGTACTGATGCGCGTCGTGGGTCGCGTAGTCCTGGCCACCCACAGCCGAATCAAAATCGAGTTCCTCTTCGATGTCATCGTCGAGCAGGGGAACCATCTCCTCCACTTGATCGACCGACACTTCCATGGTGCCGCCGGAATCCGGCTCCGGGGAGCTGAAGTCCATGTTCATGCCATCGACCGCGATGCCATCATCGGAAGCGACGTCGTCGAGGTCGAACTCGAACCCATCGTCGGAGCCGCCGTCCATGGAGTAACTCGGCTGGGCGCTGGTCTGCGTCGCTCCGGCGTCATGAGGATCGAGTGTCAGCGGCGCGTCGGGGCTGCTGCCTCCGAAGTCCAGATCGCTAAAGTCGATCTCTTCGTCTTCGATGGGCGTGACGCTTCCCGTATGCAAATCTTCGGCACTGATCTCGATCGCATCCGAATCGTCAACGATCTCAACCTCGGGACCACTGGTCACGTCCAGGTGAAACCGCCGGGCCAGGTCGAACGCCGGCTGATGGGTACCATCGATGCTCAACACTTCCGAGATGTACATCTCGGAACGATCAGGATCGGTTGCGCCGGCCTGCTCGGCAAGCGTCATCAGTTCGTTGAGCGCATCGTCCTCTCGCCCTTGAGTGATGAAGATGTCCTTCAATCGCTCACGGGCTTCGACGTTCTTCGGATCGAGTTCGAACACCCGACGAAGATGATCGATCGCCTTCTGGTGCAGGCCGTACTTAACGTAGACGTCAGTCTCCGTGAGGATCTTGACGATCTCTTCGGCGTGCACTTCGCCGGCGACGCTGCCAGTGTTGAAGTTGACGTCGTCGTCCATCGACAGCTCGGCGACAAAATCGTCATCGCTGTCTTCTTCGTCGATGACCAACTCGGGATCCGAGAACGGTTGCTCCTCCCGAATGAGCGGCATCGAACCGGTTCGATTGGGCGAACGCGGCGGCGGTAGATCGCCCTGTGTGAGGTCAAAACGGCCATTCTGAGGCCGTGCGCTCGAATTCGAACCAACCGCCGGAACGGGCTCGGGCTCGGGGACTTCGACCTTGGACGGTTCGCCGAGGAACGCCTTCGAATCTGGATCGTCGGGAATGAACGCCAGGATCTTTCGGTGCACATCCGCGGCCTGATCCTTCTGGCCGTTCTCCACCAACACCCGCGCGAGCTCCTTGAGTACGGAAACGGTTTTGGCTTTTTGGTCGAGAGCCTGAAACGCTTGGGCCAGCAGCGCGAGGGTTTCGACGTCCCGCGAGTTTGCCTTGAAGCACACTTGCAGCTTCTGCAGCGCACGACGCGCGTCGTTGCGACGCAGGTAAAGCGTCGCGAGCTCGCGATTCAACTCCTGGTTGTCGGGCTTGTGCCACAACAAACGTTCGGCAACTTTGATGAAATCATCCTGGCGGCCATGGGAGCGCAAGTAGTCGCATGCCTGCGCGAACTCCTTGACCGCCTCCTCGACCATCTCGCCCTTGGAGTACAGCTCCGCCAATTTGATGCGGGTTGCGACGTTCTCCGGGTCCAGGTCGACGAGCTGACGTACGGTGGCCAGCGCCTCGGTAGTCTTGCCTTCGCGATGAAAATGCGCGGCGACCATCTCGAAGTGTTGCATCGCGTCGGACATCAATCCGAGTTGGCGATATAGCTCAGCCAACTTCAGATTCACCTCGACGAGGCGCGAATCCAACTTGAGGATCTGTTTGTAGACAGCGACGGCCTTCAGGTAAAAGCCTTGCTCGCTGTAGAACTTGGCGACCTTTAAGTACGTCTCGGTGGCGTCTTGCTTGGCACCCTTTTTCGCGTACAGGTCACCGATCTTCAGCCAGACGCGAACGTCTTTGGGGTCCTCGCGAACGACGCGCAGATACTCTTTGATCGCGCGGTCAACTTGCCCCTTCTCCACGTACTTACGCGCGGAGTCCATTACTTTGTTCTTGTTGAATGCCATCTAGGTCACCGACCTAACTGGCTCAAACAGAATCGGATTGAGCACACCTGTGCTCTCCGTGGAGTGTGTCTTGCAGGAATCCACGCGCTTACCACGATGGTAGTGCGCGGGTGACAGAAGCGTCAAGAATCCATTCTGCAATATTTCTGTAAACTTACAGCCGTTTCTCGGCCAACATCCGCTCGACATAGCCGGTGTCAAAATCGCCAGACTGGAAGTCTTCATGGGCGAGCAGACGCTTATGGAAGTCGATGTTGGTTTTGATGCCCTGGACGACGAACTCATCCAGGCAACGCCTGGCTCGGCGGATGGCTGCGGCTCGATTGTCATCGTGCACAATCAGCTTCGCCAGTAGGGAGTCGTAGTGCGGAGGAACCGTGTATCCCTCGTAGATATGCGTATCAACTCGGACTCCGAGGCCGCCGGGCAGGTTCAAACCAGTTATTTTGCCAGGGCAGGGTGCGAAGTTAACTGAGTCCTCGGCATTGATCCGAAGTTCGATGGAATGGCCACGAGGCCGGCGGGTCTCACCAAAGGTGATCTTCTCGCCAGCGGCAATCTTGATTTGCCAACGAACCAGGTCCAGCCCGGTCACCATCTCGGTTACTGGATGCTCTACCTGGAGTCGGGTGTTCATCTCCATGAAGTAGAAGCTGCCGTCGGTGTCGAGAAGAAACTCCAGCGTCCCCGCGTTGACGTAACCGATGGAACGAATCGCGTTGAGCGCGGCTGTAGTGAACCGCTGACGAGTCTTGTCGTCGATGGCACACGATGGCGCCTCTTCCACCATCTTTTGGTGCCGGCGCTGAATCGAACACTCGCGCTCGCCCAGATGGGCGTAGTTGCCGTGTTCGTCGGCGATGACTTGAATCTCGATGTGTCGCGGCTTCTCGCAGAACCGCTCCATGTACATGTCAGGATTACCGAACGCCGCCGATGCTTCGGTGCGCCCAGTGTTCCAAGCATTGAGCAGCTTGCCCGACTCGTGCACGACCTTCATGCCACGTCCGCCACCACCGGCGGCTGCCTTGAGAATCACGGGAAAGCCAATGCGCTCGCCAGCTTCCAGCAACTCCGCCTCGGTCTTGAGCAAGCCCGTTCCTGGAAGGACCGGCACGTCGGCGTTGATCATCGCTTCGCGCGCGCGAATCTTGTCGCCCATCAAACGCATCGCGTCGGGCGGCGGACCGATCCACTTGAAGCCGCACTTCCCGCACACCTCGGCAAACTCAGCCGACTCGGCCAGAAAGCCGTAGCCGGGATGAATCGCTTCGGCTCTGGTGATTTCGGCCGCGCTGATGATGGAAGGGATGTTGAGATAGCTGTCGCGAGACGCCGCTCCGCCGATGCAAACCGCCTCGTCCGCCCATTTGGCGTGTAACGCGTTGGCGTCCGCCTCTGAGTAGACCGCTACGGACTTGATACCGAGTTCGCGTAGCGCGCGGATAATGCGGAGGGCAATCTCACCGCGGTTGGCGACGAGTACTTTACGAAACATGATGCTGTCGTTCGCTTTGGTTAGGGGGTGATCCTGAACAACGCCTGGCCGTATTCGACCGGTTGCGAGTCCTCGACCAGGATCTCAGCGATAACGCCGCTGGCGTCCGCCTCGATCTCGTTCATGAGTTTCATCGCCTCGACGATGCAAAGCATGTCGCCTTTTTGCACGCGCGCACCGACCTCCACGTAAGGTGGCGCGTCGGGGTTCGGCCGGCGATAAAAGGTGCCGACGAACGGTGAGGTGACGAGATGACCGTCAACGACGGCCTCTTTCGCGTCTGCTCCTGGAGCGACGGCGGCATCTGCGGCGGGTGCCGCCTCGGCAGCGGCCATCTGCGGCATCATCTGCAGAGCGGGTTGCACGTGCTGAACTAGTTGCGGCGCAGAATCGCCACGACGCAACGTAATCGTCACGTCCTCGAGGTCGAAGATCAGCTCGGAAAGGCCGCGGCGCTGAACGATCGCGGCGAGCTCGCGCACGACGCGTACTTTGTCACCGAGTTCACCGGGCAGGCCCTGGGAGACCGACGCGGTCTTCTTGGCCACGGTCGGCTTGGCGACAGCCTTCTTGGCGACAGCCTTCTTGGCGACAGCCTTCTTGGCGACAGCCTTCTTCGCGACAGGCTTCTTCTTGGCCTTCTTGGCGACGGCCTTCTTCTTGGCCGGTGCCTTCTTCTTGGTGGCGGCCTTTTTCGAACCGCCTTTGGCCGTGCTTCGTTTGCGCGGGTTACTCATTGGGGCGCAACCCTTTCACATGAGAGACCGCGGCGTCTAGGCCCAGGTAATAGCTTTGTGGGCCGAAACCCAGGATTTGTCCGACGCAATTTGCAGCGGTCAACGACGTATGTCGGAACGGCTCACGAGCGTGGATATTCGACAGGTGCACCTCGATCGCCGGTATCCCCGAGCCACCGAGCGCGTCGCGAATCGCAACGCTGGTGTGAGTGTATGCACCCGGGTTCATAACGATTGCGTCATAGCGCGCCGCGGCATTTTGGATGTGCGTAACCAACTCGCCTTCGATGTTGGTCTGGTGCGTATCAACCTGCGCACCAAGCGACGCACCTCGGCGAACGAGTTCCTCATTGATCTCGGCCAGAGTGGTCGAACCATAGATCGACGGCTCGCGCGTCCCCAACAGGTTCAGGTTGGGCCCGTGCAAAACGAGAATGCGCATCGGCGCAGTGCCACCAGCCGCGCTATCACCAGCCGCAGACAAGGTCTGCTACAGCTGTGCGATGAGCTGCGGCGCGACGAGGCGCAAGAGGAAACGACACTTGCCGAAGTTCCCATCGGCGGACATCGTCACCGCGACGAAGTAATCATCGCTGAGCATCCGAATGACCAGGATGAGCTGCTCGGCTTTGATGGAGATTTCATCCAGCTGGCCAACCTTGAGAATCTCGGCCGCTTTCTTCACCTGCGTGAGGATGAAGGAGAACTCCATGCCGATAGTGTTGATATCGACTTCGCTACCGGGGCGGACGAACGTTTCCACCGCGATGCCGTCCAGTCCCATGACCAGCGCACCGACGCCCCCCTCGGTATTTTCTACGACCCGCTTTAGTTGCTCAATAAACACTTAAGTGTCCCGTAGTTGTGACGAACCTAAGGTAACACAGCCAGTGGCTGCAGATGGACCGTCGGCGCCTGCCAAAAAGAGAAAAGTGAAATTCGAACTACGAACCGGTCGAGCCAGCGGTTGCTGGACAGATAACCGCGCCCGTGTCGTCATCGGTGCAGCAATCGAGTTCTGCGTCCTGAAGGCCAAAACACGAGCCCTGGCCCGCTACGAAGCCTGTCGGGATGGCGGAACACGAGCCGAGGTTGTTGGCCGTCAGGCAGCCGTTGCAGACGTCGACCCAGTAGGTGAACTTCTGCGACTTGAGACCACCGCCGTGCATTTGCCCGAATACCTGGATTTCAGCCTTGACTTGCAACACCGTGCCGTCGGTTGGAAGCGTGGCGCCGATGGTGTCCAGGAGGCTCTTGCTCATGATCTCGAAGATCATCATGGTGACGCCGCCGTCGGGCATGATGATTCCGCTGAAGCGCTGACTGAAGCTGAGCTGGTTGTCAGCATTCAACGCGGCGAGCTGCTCTTCGGAGAAGAAGCCGCTCTGCGGAGTGAGATCAATGTCGGCGCCCTCGAACAAATAGAGCTGACTGACAGTGCTGTCCACGGTCGATGCGCTGTTCTGCACGATCGGACTCAGCACGTATCCGTTAGGTGAATTTGTGTCCACCAAACCGCGCGGTAAAAACGGCGCGCTAGGATCCGTCTGCGGACCGCACTCCGCGGTCGGCAGTTGATTCTGTAGGATTAGGATACTTGTGTCTTCGTCTGACGACACGCACGCGCTTGCGAGAAGCGTGGTCGTGGCCAGCAAAGCCAAGGCTAACTTGCACCGTTGCATTGACTACCTCCGAGGTTCCGATCGTAGCAGACCCCAAACTATTGGGGCAAAATTCTCACCAACTCCGAGAGCGATAAGTTCGTGGTTGTTGCGTCGCCAACGTTGCGAAGTGTCACAAACGCAACGCCGTCAGTTGTGCGTTTTTTGTCTACCTTGATGTGAGCCAGGACATCTGGTCGCAGCCACGGCTCGACATCTGCATCCATTCCCGCCCGGTCCAGAGTTTCCACTACCCGCTGCTCCAAAGAGCTCGAACACATATTTAAGCGCGCCGAAACCCGACACGTGGCGACCAGTCCGAGACCAACGGCCTCACCGTGCAACAAGGTGCCATAGCCCGCCGCCACTTCTATAGCGTGCCCCACCGTATGACCGAGGTTGAGCAGAGCGCGCTCGCCGGTTTGCTCGCGTTCGTCCCGAGTGACGACCCACGCCTTGATCGCCGCACAGCGTTCGATGATCGGCGCCAGAGCCGATAACGTCGATGGGTCCAGTGCATCGTCGTTGGCCAGATGCGGCGCTAGTTCGTGCATCACCATGTAGAGCTCTTCGCTATCCAACAGCGCGTACTTGAGCAGCTCGCCGAAAGCGCCGCGCCTCTCCCGTGCGGGCAGTGTGTTGAGCACATGGGGATCGGCGAACACGAGCCGGGGTTGCCAGAACGCACCGACCAGATTCTTGCCAGCGTCGATGTTGATCCCGGTCTTGCCGCCAATGGCGGAATCGACCATCGCCAGAACCGTGGTCGGCACCTGCACCACGTCGACACCTCGATACAGAGTGGCCGCCGCGAATCCAGCCAGGTCGCCGACCATGCCACCGCCAAGGGCAACCACAGTGGAGCCGCGAGTCAGTCCACCGGCGACGAGCTGGTCGAGAACCGACGCGTAGCAGGAGTGTTGTTTCGACTGCTCTCCCGCCGGCACGCTGACCTGGGCGACGTCGAAGCCCGCCGACTCCAGTGAGGCCGTAGCGCGCGCGCCGTACAAGGGTTCGACGTTGGAGTCGCTGACTAAACCAACTTTGCCACGCTTGCCCATGGCCGCGACGGCTTCGCCCAGACGATCCAAACCGTCGCCTGCGATAACGATCGGATACACCCGGTCGGTCAAACCGACCAGCGCACACGACTCGGCCATACCCTCGGGCAGCGACTCGAACACCGCGACGTGGCCGGCGACGATGCGCGCAACATCGGTCACCGTGCGCTCCTCGGTAGGCACACACACGTGGGCACGACGATACACGGGTACCCGACCGTGATTGAGTGCGGCGATCTCTTCATCGGTTTTCGCCAGCAGCGGGCGCGTCGTCCGGTCCGTGACTCTGTTCTTGATCGCCGTGAGCGGTGCCGTCAACGTGGCGACGAAACCCGCGCGCTTCATTCGCTCGAGACCACTGTGATGACATGGCGCGCCACCGCCGGTGGCGACGACCGCAGCTGGTCCAGCACACACGTCTGCTAATGCATCGCGTTCCTGCTCCCTGAATACGGCCTCACCATCGTCGGTGAAGATCGCCGAGATCGACTTGCCAGCGCGCTGTTCGATCGTTTCATCCAGATCGACGAACGGCATGTCGAGTCGCAGGGCGAGTTCACGACCAACACTGGTCTTACCCGTGGCCATGAAGCCGATGAGGAAAACGTGAGCCATTGATGAAATCTAGACGAAAGGTGCGGGCGGGGTTACCCCCCGCCCGATAAGAGGGGGGAACTACTTGCAGCGAGCGGCGCTGAATAGCGCTTTGTTGGTGATCTTGGGAGTGATGAACACCAGTACTTCGGTGCGCTCGTCGTTCTCGCGACGCTTGCGGAAGAACCAGCCAACCACCGGGAGGTCGCCGAAGAACGGAACCTTGGAGTACGACACACCAGTGTTGCGAGTGTAGATGCCACCCAGAACCGCGGTCTCACCGTCACCGACGAGCAGCGTGGTCTTGGCTTCCTTGCGCAAGATCGTGGGGTCACCGCGAGCACCCGTGTTTACGAAGTCAGCCTCGTTCTTGCTGATGTCGAGATCGAGCGAGATGAAACAATCGTTGGATACCTTCGGCTTAACTTTGAGCTTCAGGTCCGCCGGAACGAACTGAGTCTGAACACCGTTGGCCGAGATGACCGAGATCGGAATCGATACACCCTGACTGATGGTGGCTTCGACGTTGTTGATGACGGTGATCTTGGGAGCGGAGATGATGCGTACCGAACCCTGGTCCTCGAGAGCCGACAGGCGCAGCGCCAGGTTCAAGTTGCCACCGATAGAGCCCAGAGACATACCGATCGCACCACCAGCCCCGGTTCCGACCGCGGCTGGCAGGTTGATTGCGAAGTCCGACGGTACAGCCGAGACGCCGCCAAGAGGAGTCTGGTTGTCTTCAGCACCACCGGCGACGTTCACCGAGTTGGGGAAGACCAGGCCGGTCGCGTTGCCGCCAGAGGGGCTCGCGTTGGCGTTACCGCCCCACTGGATACCGATCTCGCGAACGTACGTGGACCGGGCTTCGATGATGCGAGCTTCGATCTGAATCTGCGGCGTCTGGGTATCCAGGCGCGTCACCAGCTGAGTGATGCGCCGACGATTGGCCGCGATGTCATTGATGATGAGCGAGTTGGTGCGCTTGTTGACCTCGATGCGCCCCTTCGGCGACAGCAATGGCTCGAGCTGCTTCTTGACCTGCTCCGCATCGGCATAGTTGAGCGGAAACACCTCGGGCTCTGGCGCTTCGCGGTTGGCCAGCGCTCGCAAACGATCCGACTCAGCCTTGTCCTCGGCCGCCAACGTCTCGCGCTTGGCGATACGATAGATGCGACCGTCACGGCGATACCACAGCCCCTTGGACTCGAGGATAACCTCGAGCGCCTGGTCCCAGGGGACGCGGGTCAGTTTGATGGTGACGCGTTCCTTGATGCCATCGGGCACGACGAAGTCGATGTCGCCGGCGCGGGCAAGGCTGCGCAGCAGATCGTGGATGTCCACGTCCTTGAAGTCGAGGTCCACCTTACGACCGCGATAGATGCGGCGCTTGCGACGCAACTGCGACACGGTCGCGTTGCGGATCGGTGTGGTCGTCGCACCAAAACCACTGACTACTGGCGAAGGCATGTTGCGAGCCCGCATTGTCCGGCGCGGGGTGCGCTTGTTCATCGCGACGCGGCGTGTACGCCGGCGCGGTTTCTTGAACTCCCAGTAGTATGTATTGCCGACCCGCTTGAGAGTGTTCCTCGTCGGTTTGCTCAGCTCTACGACCACGCGCACCTTACTCGGGTCACGCGGGTTGCGATACGAGGACACAGCCCGGACGGGGCCGCGGAACTTGGTCGTATCCAGCGTACGCTCCAGACGGCTAGCGATCTGTGCGTTCGAGATCTCCAGGATGGCGTGGCGCTTGGTCCTGGAGATGATCTTGGGGCGTGCCGGCGACGACAGAGCGATGACGACGCGAGCCGTGTTGCTGCGGTCCACGAAGTCCACGTTGCGTACGCGAGTCGCCAGGCGGGTAAACCGCTTGGACGTGCGCACGACGGTCTTGGCCGCGGCTTTGCGGTTGGCGAGGAAGGCAGCGCGGGCTACGCGTAGCTTGCGCTCCTCGGTGGCGCGCCGCTTGGATAGATCGGCGAGCAGTTTCTCTTCTCGGGTGCGCTCAGCACGGACCTTGACAGCCGCAGAACGCATCCGCCTCAGCTCGGCGTAGGCACTGCGGCGCTTCTTGTCCAGCTTCTTAGCCGAGACGCGCTGTGTCTTGAGCTCACTGCGATGCATCGCCAGCTCAGCCAGCGCGGTGCGGCGTTCTTTGTGGAGTTGCTTGGCCCGGCGCGAGTGCTTGCGCTTGGACGCGGTGCGGGCCTGGCGGCGCAGTTTGGCGACGAGACGCTTGCTGCGGCGCACGGCGCGCAGGGACGCTGCGATTTTTGCCCGAGCGCGCTCGGCAGCCAGACGCCGACGATCGGCCTCTTTACGAGCTACGACCGTGAGCCGTAGTGCGCGCTCTTCTTTGTTGCGCAACGAGCGTGCGCGCAACGCACGCCGCTGAGCTTCTTTGGCCGCGTTCACGGCGCGCATCTTCATCGACTCGGCCGCACGGCGCTGTTCGATAGCGGCGGTCTTGCGAGCAAGGGCACGGCGTTTGGCAGTCTCGGCCCGCTGACGTTGCTGCATCGCAGCGGTGAGCGCGGTGACTGCGCCACGACGACGCTTCTCAGCGATACGGGTCGCGGACTCGGCTTCCGCTCGGCGACGCTCGGCGGTCTTGGCAGCGGCGTTGGCTCGCCTCATTCTACGCTCGGCATCGGCCGCGGCTTTGCGCGCGCGTTTGGTCAACGCGGCGGCCTTGCGACGATCGACGGCGCGATCAGCTTCCAGGCGATAGCGCGCTGCTGCACGACGCGAACGGTCGGCTTCGGCGCGACGGGCAACGGCGCGCAGCTTGGCGAGGCGGGCCGCCTTCTCACGCTTGTCGGCCCGAGCGTTCGCATGGCGTGCCGATTTCTGTGCTGCGGTGGCGCGTGCCTGCATCGCTTTGGTCCGGCGCAGCTGAACCCGCGCCTTCTTCATCATCGTCTCGGCCTTCCTCAGCCGATTCGCCGCGTCGCGTTTGGACGAGCGGGCGTTCTTACGCGCGTAGGCCGCGTCAGACTCGGCTTTCGCCACCGCGCGCCGGCTCTGCATCTTGATCCGTTGTGCCCGAGCTTTGGCTTCTTTTGCCTGAGCACGTGACTCGGCGGCGAGCCGAGTGGCCTTGGCTCGCTCTTTCAATGCTCGAGCGAGCTCGCGCTTCGCCCGGCTGGTTTCGGCCTTTGCCTTCGCCAGGGAGCGGCGGGCACGGTCGCGTTCCGCGCGGGCTTCCCGGGCGGAGCGGTTGACCTTGTTCTTCTCTGCGTGCGCCTTCTTCTTCTCGGCGTTCGCTTCAGCGATCAGTTTGCGGGCGGCAGCCGCTTCCCTGCGGGCGCGAGCCATAGTCAGGCGCGCCTGGTTTGCTTTCTGGGTAGCACTCCTGGCCCGGCTTTCGGCGTTCCGAGCGGCAGACGTGACCTTACGGGTGTGCTCAGCCATGGCAGCCAGCTTGCGCTTGGCTCGCGCCGTCTCCGCCCGCGCCGTCTTGGTCGCTTCGTTGGCGGTGCTGCTGTACCCCCGAGGTGCCCGGTCACGCGGCTTGATCTTGACGCGCACGCTGTGGCCCACGGCCTTGACGTTGTACGTACCAGGCCTCGCCATGGTCACGGTCACACGGACGATTGAACCGCTGGCGCGATACATCGTGTGTGCCTGCACCTGGCTTACGGCCCAGGTGTTGACCTGACGCAGCGCCTTGCCGTCTGCCGACAGTTTCGCTGCCATCTTGGCGTTCGAAATGTCGACAACGACGCGTGTGGGTCGCTGCAGTTTGTACACCGTAAACGTTGGCGTGCCGGTGCCGCGGACCAAGACGTTGGTCGCGCCGGTCACCTCCAGGTGGTCAATCGAAGTGATTCGATTGTTCCCCCCGGCGCTAGCAGCTGATGCTGAGAGCATCAACGAAGCGCATGCGGCCAAAGCTAGGATGCGTGGTTTCTGATACGTAGACATAGTTTAACTCCGAAAACCCACGGTTCTGTGGCGCAACTCCGGTGTCGCCCAGACGGACGCCTCCCGGTTCAACGAATACGCAAGAACTACTGCGCGGTCGTTCGTTCTAAAATTATCCCCCGCTACTTCTACTGATCGCCAATTTTTTTTGGGGCGTTCCCCATGTTTCGTACGTCGTGGTCGTCCACGCCGCTGGCGTTATTGAAGCGCTTATCGCTTCGGAAAGTTGGAAGGCCGCTGCCCGCGCTTACGATTGAGCACGCCGGGCGTCGGCGAGTTCACCGGTGCTTTGTCACCGGCGTTGTTCGCATCGTCGATCGCTTCGTCAGTCAAAACGTCCGATGGATGAAGTTCGATTGGTTTGAGCGGCGTCGGTGCTTTTGCTTCGTCGGTCTTGATCTCCAGGACTACGACCTCGACACCGATCTCTTTGACGCGAGCTTTCTCTTTGCCAATGCAATTGCCCTTGCGCACGATGTGGCTGAACCCGGTCGAATCGGCAAACAGCGCCTGGCGCTTGGTTCCGCGACCGATGATGCCTTTGAGCTTGAGCGTGCGATACGAAAACGATCGGCGCGCACGTGGATCCATCGTCGAAGCGCGCAGGTCTGGCGCGCGCATATCTTTGGGCGGGCAGTAGTTCTCGGCAGTGGCCGCCGTCGTCGTCACGCCGTCAGTGGTGCCTTCGGTCTTGAGCACGTAGGAGTGGAATGGATCGCGCGGTGCGTCCCTCTTCTGGGCGAACGTGTGGCGAAGATCCCACGAAGCCTTGAGCACACAGCGCTGGATGCACGTCACTGGAACCTGTGCGTCCTTGCACTTCTTGGTGCAGCGTCCCGTCGACTCGACGACCGCGACGTCATCAATCTTGCGATAGACGACGAGGGTGCCCTTGTTCGCTCCACCCACGGCTGTGACCGTCTTGGGCGCAGTGGGTCGCTTGCGCTTGGGTTTGTCGGGCTTGTCGTCGCCACAACCGGACACGAAGAATACGGCCGCCAAAATTGGGACCAACACATCGGCTCTGAGAGTTAGGTTGCTCATCATCTAGCCTCTACTTGGGTACGCCCTGGCCCTTGAGCACCTGGATCCCACTGGGACCTTTGGGTGCGGCCTTTTTGCCGGGTGCCGGTGCCGCCGTCACGGGTTTCGGAATCTCTTTGCGATAGAACGTGGACGCCAGGAAGGTGGCGCGCAAGTGGCCTTCTTCCGTTACACGGTCAGCGTTGAGCGCCAGGTTCTCGATGTTGACGATACGGTCTACCTTCTGCAGGCTGTCGTCCTTCTTGTTCGTCGCTGTGCTCGCGCCGGAAATGTCGCGCGGGCGAGCTGGTCGCAACAGGTAGAAGAACTTCATGATGTCGTGAAAGCCACCGGTAATCTCGATGGAGGCGGGCACCTTGATGTACTCACCGGCGCCCTCTTCTTTCTTCGTGTCCAAGCTGGTTATGCGCACGGTGGCGTCGCCGGCCTTCTTCTGCAGGATCTCGATGAACGTTCCCCACTCGGGAGACGAGGGCAACGCGCGAGACGCTTCCTGGCCGACGCCTTTGAGCTCGCCATACGGCAGCTTGGCCTGGGAGCAGGCCTGCGCCGATTCGCGGCCGGTGCGGCATTTGTCGACCAAATAGGCGCGCAGCTGAGTATCGAGGCCAGCGCGCTTCTTGCGCAGGTTCTTGCGCGTACGTTCGGCCTTCTGCTTGTCGGTCTTGAGCTCCGAGTAAACAAACTGCCAATACACGAAGCCGACGAAGCCAAGCACCCCAAACAGGACAGCCACTTTGTGTGCAGGAGGCTTCTTGGCCAGATCAGAGAGAAAGTCGCTCGAGCCGGCCATTAGTAGACCACCTTCCCTGAAATGGTGAACTTGTAGTACGTGGTGTTGTCCTTGCTCTTGACCTGAGTGGCCGACAGCGGAACAACCTTCTCGAAGTACGCCGATGCTTGCAACCGATGCTGCAGGCTAGTGATGTCGCTATCCGAGGAAGCACCACCAATCAGGCGGAACTCCCCCTTCTTCTCCGAGAAGCGAATGATCCACACGGACTTGGGATCCCACTCGTCTTTGAGTTTGTCCTGAATGTCCCGGCGTGTGGACGTTCGGTCGCCCATGGTCGGGCCCTTGCGCTGGGTCAGTACTTTCGAGAGCTCGAACAACATGTCAGCGGGAACTGAGCGTGCGCGATCGAGTTTGACGATGGATGCACGACGAGACTCGAGCTCTTTGATTGTGGCCTGGAGATGGACCGCGCTCGGCGGGCCATTGAGCTGCGCCTTCTTGGCTTTGTTCTTCGCCTTGATGTCGCGATTCGTACGCTGGATGTCAGCGACCTCGCCCTGGATCGGACGATGCACGCCAAAGTACACGAGCGCACCGGCGGCCAGGATCGCACCGACGCCGATTAGCAGGGTCTGCTGCCCCTTATCGACTTTGCGGGCTTTGCGTTGTGAAAGTAAGTTGATCTTGATCATCAGTCGTTCCCTTACTTATCGTTCGGAGCGCGAAGAGCGAGTCCGAGCCCGACTACAGCTTCCGGTGCGTGAGCGGCCAAATACGCCGCGTCCAGTTTCGAGTCGAGTTGCACGCGATTCCACGCGTTGACAACTTCCACAGTGAGTCGAGAACGACGCTCGACCGCGCGGTGCAGAGCGGTGACCTTTGCGGTTCCACCGGACAAGAAGATTCGACTAACGTTGGTGTCGGCCGCGGTAGCCAGGAAGAAGTCCAGCGAGCGCTGGAATTCACCGGCGACGACTTCCGCCACGCCTTCGACGATCTGCTCGACATCCTGGGGCACGACCCCGTGGTCATCGTAGGAGCCGCCGACCTTGTAGGCCTCGGCCTCGTCCTGAGACACGCTGAGTTGTTTCTGAATCTCTTCGGTGAACGCGTTGCCACCGATGGTGACGTCGCGAGTAAACAAGCTGGCGTTGTCGCGCACGATGTTGATGTTCGCGATGGCGGCGCCGACGTTGATGATGACGATGGTCTCTTGGGGCTCGAGGGAGTAGTTCACCTCGAACGCGTTCTGGGTGCTGAACGCGGCGACGTCACACACGACCGGGTTCAAGCCGGCGTCGCGGACGACCTGGGCGTAGTCGTGCACGACCTCTTTCTTGGCAGCGACGAGCAGCACTTCCATCTGGCCGCTGGCGTTCTGCCGGGTGATGACCTCGTAGTCGATCTCGACGTCATTCTTGGCGAACGGAATGTGGTTCTCCGCCTCGTACGGGATTTGCTCTTCGAGCTCGTCCCGACTCATCGGCGGCAAGTTGATCTTCTTGATGATCACCGAGTGGCCAGCGATGGCTATGGCGACATCCTTCTGCCGCAGCTTCAACCGGCTCCACAACGTGGTGATTGCATCCACCACGGCCCCCTGATCCATGATCGTCCCGTCGACGATTGTCTGGGGCATCAGCGGCTCCACGCCAAAGGCCTGGAGTTGCAGGTTATTTTTGCTCTTCTTGAGCTGCACCGCTTTGATGCTGCTTGAGCCTATGTCGAGTCCGATACAGTTTTTCGCCATTTATACGTGTCCGGCGTGTGTGGGAAACCCACGTTGGAATACCTTGACCTACATGCTCCCACCCAGGTCACTGTCGGTCAAGAAAACGCTAATTAATATTACAAGACCAACAACTTATTTAATTCCGCCCCCCGCCGGGGCACGCTGGCTTACAGCCCGTACGCTTTGATTTTGTACAGCAACGCTCGGTGGCTAATCTCCAGCAGCTTGGCCGCATTGGTTCGATTGCCCTTGGTGGTCGCCAACGCTTTGCGGATGAGATCCTCTTCCATGGCGCGGGTCATCTTCTTGATTGAGAGTTCCTCGGCCGGTAGCGAGTCGGTGGCTCCCAGCTCGGCGCGACGAACCTTGTCCTCCAGCAGATGCGCCTCGATCACCGGGCCTTCACACAGCACCATGGCCCGCTCGATACAGTTCTGCAGCTCACGAACGTTGCCCGGCCACGGGTAGCGCCGCAGATGAGCCATCGCCTCGTCGGACATGCGCTTGGGCCCCGTTCCCACGGCCGCATGCTTCTCCGCGTAGCTCCTCAGGAAGTGCTCTACAAGCAGCGGGACGTCCTCGGGCCGGTCGCGCAGTGGCGGAAGCTCCACGGGCAGGACATTCAGGCGATAGAACAAGTCCTCGCGAAACTGCCCATCACGCACCGCTGCGCCCACATCCTTGAGGGTTGCCGCGATGATACGAACGTCGACCTTGATCGATTTGGTGTCGCCGATGCGGCGCACCTCTTCTTCCTGGATGGCGCGGAGCAGCTTTACTTGCAGATTCAGGGGTAGTTCGCCGATTTCGTCGAAAAACAGGGTCCCCAGATGGGCGTCCTCGAACAACCCCGGTTTGTCCCTGACCGCGTCAGTGAACGCTCCCCGGCAGTGGCCAAACATCTCGGACTCGAGCAGGTTGGCGGGAATCGCGCCGCAGTTGATCGCCACGAATGGGCCATCGACGCGGGAGCTGAGATCATGCATGGCCCGAGCGACAAGCTCCTTGCCGGTGCCACTTTCGCCTGTGATCAGCACGTTTGCTTTGTGCCGCGCGACTTTGTCGATCATGCGGAACACGGCGGTTATCGCGTCGCTCTTGCCGACCATGCCACAAAACGTGGAATCGTCCTCTGGGCCCTCTACTGAGGTCACAACCGGTTTTACGACCTGTGCACGCATGGCGTGAAACGTCGCCGCACGACGCAACGCCAATTGCAGTTGGCGCACATCGATGGGCTCGACCAAGCAATCGAAGGCCGTATCCATCACCGCTAACGCATCGGCGCCCTTCATCTGGCGGTCGGCGATGGCGATGAGCAAGGGCGCAGGCTCGGGCAAGCCGGCGATGACCTCGCTGATCTGGTCGGCGGGAAACAGCACGGCGCTGTAGCTGCCAGCCCGAAGCTCGCTCAAAGCCGCGGGCAGATCCGAGACCGCAGACGCGTTCGCACCGGCCTCAGCCAGCAGCAACTGAAGGGCGCGCCGCTCGGAATCACCCTCGAGCACCAGTAAAACTGGATTCAGTATCTCGGTGCCGGGGGCGTCAATGCTCCCAACGAGGCTAGAAATCGCAGCAGTAGACACGCAAACAAAGCGTAACACGCAGGCTGTAGTGCAGCTATGTGGGTTATCCACGCTAAGCGCGCACAAGGCTTGTCAGTGTGATTTCACTGATCTACTATCCGTCGCGCAGAGGTGAGCGGGGTACTAGAGGCCGTCGGTCGACCAAAGACGGACCACAGAGGGGCCACGAACACGCCAACTTTGTTGGCAGGCCTGTCAACTTGAATGCCGATCACTCTTTGCGCTGGGAACCAAGTTATCGTTTATATTCAGGGTTGGCCGAACAGATCTTGGCAAACAGATTGCTTATAAACGACTGACGCCCTGGTTATATTAGGAGGCCCGATGCGCCGCGCTCAGAAAAATCTATTCACCGGTCTTACAGCATTCCTCACCGTCGCTTTCGCCGCGGGTTGCCCAGGTCGTGAGGTCGCTCGCGTCGATCCCGCACCGGTCAAAGAGGAATTCAAGGATATCCCGGTCGAGATCAACCGTGACATCGACCTGTTGTTCGTCATCGACAACTCCGGCTCCATGCAAGAAGAGCAGGCGTCGCTGACCAACAACTTCCAAAACTTCATCAACATCCTCGAGAACATCGAGGGTGGTTTGCCCAACGTGCACATCGGTGTGGTCTCGACCGACACCGGCGCGGGGCCGTTCAACATCTCTGGTTGTAGCGGCAGCGGCGACAACGGAACGCTGCAGAGCGTGGCGCGCGGCCCATCTTGCACGGCACCGTCTGGAGCATTCATCAGCGACATCGAAGACCCGGCCAACCCCGGCGTTCGCAACAAGAACTACTCGGGCACGTTGGCCGATACGTTCGCTTGTATCGCCGAGCTCGGCATCAACGGTTGTGGTTTCGAGCAGCCGCTCGAGTCCATGCGCCGCGCCCTCAACGGCTCGAACCCGACCAACTCCGGCTTCCTTCGCGAGAGCGCGTTCCTCGGCGTCATCATCATTTCGGACGAGGACGACTGTTCGACGCGCAACACCGACATGTTCGATACCAGCCAGGATTCGCCGACAGCGCCACTTGGACCGCTGTCCTCGTTCCGCTGCTTCGAGTTCGGCGTCAAGTGTGACCCCGACGATCCTCGCACCGCCGGCCCGCGTCAGAACTGCGAATCGCGTGAAGATTCCCAGTACATGTTCACGGTTCAGGAGTACGTGGACTTCCTCAAAGGCCTCAAAGAAGACCCGAACATGGTCATCGTGGCCGGCATCATCGGTAACCCGACACCGGTTACCATCGGCGCCAACGCGATGGGTAGCCCCGAGCTGCAGCCGTCATGCGTGTCCGCATCTGGTGATGCCGATCCGGGCGTTCGCCTCAAAGCGTTCCTCGACCAGTTCCCACAGCGCAGCACGATCACCACGATTTGTAACGACGACCTTTCCGACGCACTCATCCTCATCGCGAACTTGCTGGCGAAGGTCATCGGTAACCCGTGCATCGAGGGCGACCTGGACACGGACCCCGACACGGCTGGTGTTCAGTTCGAGTGCCAGGTCTCCGACGTCCGCTATCCGGGCGAAGAGCGCCAGGAAGAGACCATCCTGCCCCAGTGCACGACGGTCCCGCCGGCAACCGGCGACCTGCCCTGTTGGCACCTGATGACGGACACCGATTCCTGCCCGGATACGCCGACCAACTTCACGTTGATCGTCGAGCGCGGCTCGGGCAGCGTGCCCACTGGAACCCACGTCATCGCTCGCTGCGTGGTCAACTAGCACTAGCAAACCACCAAATAGTCACACGTGAGAGGAGGGCGATTCTGCCCTCCTCTTTTTTTGTCGACAGCAAATTCGCGCTACTCGCAATCGCCGCAGGTCTTTGCTAGGGTGCACCCGCTTTGTCCCACTCCCGCGCCAAGAAGCCCCTGATCACCGCAAACATGGTGACGTTCGCTCGGCTGATTCCGATGCCGTTCGTCGCCTGGTGCTTCTATCACCAGCACTACTGGACCGCGCTGATCTTCGGCACGCTCATCGGCTGTACCGACTTCGTCGACGGTTACCTGGCACGCAAGCATGGGCCGACCGTGTTGGGCGGGTTGATGGATCCCATCGCCGACAAGGTGTTCATCGCCTTCGCCTACCTGCCGTTCGCAGACCCGCGGCTGCAGTTCGTTCCCGACTGGTTCATGGCCCCCGCGTGGCTGATCGCCGCCATGTTCGTACGCGAACTACTCGTCACCGCCCTGCGCAGCTCCTACGCGCGCCGGGACATTTCTATGAAGACGTCCTACCTGGGCAAGGTAAAGACGTGGACCCAGATGCAGGGCATCGCAACCATGTTGCTGCTCATCCTGCTCGCTGACAAAGACAACGCCATCATCGGCTTCTTCGTGACGCTGTCGGTGCTGCCTATCGTGGCGATGGCCGTCCTCTACGTGGTCAAGAAACGCCTGTGGACCGGAGCGTTGATCATGAGCGCCGTCAACGCAGCCATGATCCCTCTGTTCCTCTACAAGGGCGTGCCCCTGTTGCTGGTGGTCACCTTGATTGCCATCGTCGCGCTGACCTGGCTCAGCGGAGTCGACTACCTGGTCGGCGGTCTGCGCGAGCTGCGTGGCCGAGGCGATATGGATCGCGCCGACATCGTGCGCATCCTGGGAGCGATCGCGTTGCCCTTCGCGGTGATGGCGGCACTGGACGCGCAAACCGCGAGCCCGTGGTTCCTCATGACGATCCTCTCCCTCGAGCTCGCTGTCGGTGGTCTCGACAACTTGTTGTCTCACAACAAAGCCGCGTCGGGTGCTGGCTTGTGGAGCGCGCGCATCCTGGGCACATCTGTGTTGCTCGGCGGTGCACTGCTACTGCAGAACCAGGACAACGCCCAGTTGGCCGAGTACGCGGTCATCGCGGCCACGGCCACCTCAGTGATCGGTAGCGCGTACGAATTCTGGCGCGGCCGCGACCACTACCTGGACGTCGAGAAGCGCGACAAGCGCATGCACGACGACGACGGCTTGCAGGCGAACTCCGCCGGCACAACAGCCTAGCCCCAGCCGCGACTGGTACACCCGTGAGCGAAGAACTCGACGTACAACAGCCGCTCGAGCAACCGCCTGGCAACCTGGTGTTTCTGGCCAGCGCGGGTAGCACCAACGAGGCCGCCATCTTGCGCGGCTACCTCGAGCACCACGGCATCTACTGCTTCGTCCAGGGGGAGCAGCACCGCTCGATGATGGGCATGGTCGGCGCGTTCATCGAACTGCGCTTGATGGTGCCCGAAGACAGCATCGACGACGCTAAGGAGCTGCTCGAGCAGTTCCACGCTGCGCAGGAAGAGTCCGAACCCGGCGCCGAATTTCGCGGCACCTATCGCGACCAGGGCTCCGGCGACGAGGACGATCAGTACGACGAGGACGTCATCAACAAAGCGCGGCTCGCCAACAAAGTCAGACGCGCTCGAATGGTCGGCTTCTTGTGGCCGTTCGGCGGGGCGCACCTGGCCGCGGGCGCGTACATACGAGCGCTGCTCCTGGCAGCCCTGGCGATTGCCGGAATCGTCATGGGCGCCTCGGATACGCTCTCCTGGTTCGCGCTCTGGCCGATTTCCGTCGGCATCGATCTGCTTTCCGTGCGAGGCCCCCTGTTCGAGAAGGAACTACGGCTCGCCCGCGAAGAGCAAAAGCAACTCCCGCCGAAGCCGTCCGACCCTACCTGAGCTTACTTAGGCGGCCAGGGTACCAGTTCCCGGAAACGACGCGGTGGTCTGAAAATTTGGTCACAAATGTGGCGGGGTCCCTCCACCTCCCATGAAATCAAAAGCTCTAATCCCAGGATGTGTTTTCGGAGCAATGGTGTTGGTTCTGGCCGGACGGCCTGCCTCCGCCGCAACAATCACAGTAACAACGACGAGCGATGAACTGGGCAGTGGCGCGAACTGTTCGCTCCGCGAGGCCGTTCAGTCGGCCAACTCCGACAGCGCCTTCGGAGGTTGTTCGGCCGGAAGCGGTGCCGACACAATCGTATTGGCGGCGAGCACGTACTTGTTTACGAGAGCGGGCGGCGGCGACGACATCACGTCCACGGGCGACCTCGACGTAATTGGCACTCTTGAGATTGTTGGCGCGAGTACCCAGTCGACGATCATTGACGCGAATGCCCTGGATCGCGTCATTCACGTGCAGAACAACAGCTCGCTGACCCTCCGAGATCTGACTGTGAAAAACGGCCAGGTGATGAATGGCGGGTATGGCTGGGGCGGCTGCATCTACAGTAACTACAGCGCAAGCACCGTGCTCATCCAGCGCGTGCGAGTAACGAAGTGCAGCGTTATTGCCGGCACGTCGGGGATAAATGGCGCGTGGGCGTTTGGCGGGGCGATCTCCAACTCGGGCGCGATGACGATCGAAGACAGCGAGATCAGCTCGTCGTCGGCAAACGGCGGCGTCAGCACCGACGATGGCGGCAGCGGGATTGGCGGAGGCATTCACAACTACTCGACGGGTACGCTGGTCATAAGTGGGACGACCATCGCTGGGAATACAGCGGCGTACGGTGCGGGCGCCGGCGGAATCACCGACCGGGACGGCTACGCTCAAGGTGGCGGCATTTTCAACAACAACTTCGACGAGGACAGCGTCACCATTACGAGTTGCACGTTCACGGGCAACACGGCGACCGTCGGGAGCGACTTTATTCAGAGTTCCGGCGGCGGGTATGCCGGTTACGGACGGATCAACAGCTCGACATTCACAACCAACACCGCCGAAGAAGGCAGCGGAATCGACGCGTTCTCGAACTCCGACAACATCGGTGCGGCGGTGCGCGGCGTGATCATTTGGAACAACACCGGTGACGAGATCGCGGGCAACGTGCAGTCTCGTGGATACAACTTTATCGAGAGCCTGTCTGGCGGAACGCTGGACGTGAGCGGAAACGGAAACGAGTCGACGGGCAATCAGGTCGGCGTCGATCCACTGCTCGGGGCTCTGGCGAGCAACGGTGGTGTTGGCCAAACCTACACGCTTGGCGACGGCAGCCCGGCGATCGACGGCGGCCCGTGCACCGACATCGGCGGCGGCGCCATCGACCGGGACGCGCTCGGCACTCCGCGCCCCGTTGGTGACGGCTGCGATGCTGGCGCGGTGGAATACGCACCTGGCACCGCTGCCCTGGTCACGCTCACTGTGGAGCCCGCGGGCGCCAACTGTATCGCCGGTGGCCAGCGAGTGGACGTCGGAACCGACTACGACGCCGACGGCGTGCTGGACCCCGCCGAGATAACCCAAACAGCATACGTCTGCGATGGCACCGATGGCACTGATGGAACAAACGGCACTGATGGAACTGATGGAACAAACGGCACTGATGGAACCGACGGAACCGATGGAACCGATGGAACCGATGGAACCGATGGAACCGATGGAACCGTTGGAACCGACGGAACCGATGGCACAAACGGAACCGACGGAGGCTCGAGCCTAATCTCATTGGTCCCAGAGCCGGCAGGCGCGAACTGCACCGATGGTGGTCAACGCGTCGACGTTGGCCTCGACGATGGTGATGACGGCGGCACCGCGGGCGATGGCGTGCTGCAGCCAGGCGAAGTAGACAGCACTGCCTACATCTGCGACGGAAACGATGGCAGCGATGGCGGCAACGGCGAAAACGGCGAAGACGGCATGGGCGGCTGCAGCACCGGCGGATCCGGCGGAGCGCCAGCATTGCTCCTACTCCTGTGCTGCGTCGCGCTGGCCGCACGCAGAAGCAAGACGACGGCGCGCACAGCGCGACGGTAAAGAGCCCCGGCGCGCGTTCGGATAAGACGCAATGCACAGAGCCCTCAGCCCCAGCGCGCGTTCGGATAAGACGCAATGCACAGAGCCCTCAGCCCCGGCGCGCGTTCGGATAAGACGCAATGCACAGAGCCCTCAGCCCCAGCGCGCGTTCGGATAAGACGCAATGCACAGAGCCCTCAGCCCCAGCGCGCGTTCGGATAAGACGCAATGCACAGAGCCCTCAGCCCCAGCGCGCGTTCGGCTAAGACGCAATGCACAGAGCCCTCAGCCCCAGCGCGCGTTCGGCTAAGACGCAATGCACAGAGCCCTCAGCCCCAGCGCGCGTTCGGCTAAGACGCAATGCACAGAGCCCTCAGCCCCCGGCGCGCACAGCGCGACGCTAAAAAGCGCGCTGATAATCAGCCGACGACGCAGTTGCGGCCACCGCGTTTGGCCTTGTACAGGTTCTCGTCGGCACGGCGAATGAACTCGTCGGGCTCGACGGTCTCGCCGGTCAAGGTGTAGACACCCACTGACACGGTCACCGTCATGCTGTCGCCTTCGTACTCGAACGGTTCGGAGCCGACGATGTGCCTCACCTGTTCGGCGAAATGCATGGCGCCGGCGTGATCCGTCTCGGGTAACACCGCGGCAAATTCTTCACCGCCGTAGCGAGCCAGGAGTTCTTCCTTACGGATCCTGCTGAGCAGCCTGCGCAGCATCTCCTTGAGCACATAGTCGCCAGTAAGGTGACCATGGGTATCGTTGATCGCCTTGAAGTGATCGATGTCGAACATGAGCAAAGACAACGGCCGCTCGTAACGAGAGCAACGCGCGATCTCGCGCTCGACGAACTCGAGGAAGTAGCGCTTGTTGTGCGCACCAGTCAGACCATCGATGATGGTCATCTTGTAAATCTCTTCGTGGTACGAGGCCTCGACGCCGGTACCGCTAAGGAACTTGAAGATCGCAGCGCCGACTTTCAGGTAGTCGTTATCGCGCAGGGGCGAGCGCTGAATCGGCACGTCGTTAACGTAGGAGCCGTTTGTCGATCCCAGATCTTCGGCCATCCATTGGCCGTTGATTTGAAACACCCGCGCGTGACGACGGCTAACCGAGTCGCGATCGATTTGCACATCGCAATCGCTGCCCCGTCCCAGGGTTGCCTCGTTGTTCTCGAGGCCGAAGCGTTTGCCCATCTCCGCACCGGGCGGGTAGATCAAGACAAGGCAGGCATTCCCGGCGCCAACCTTCGGCTTGACTATCTGGACCTTCGTTATGCGGGTCTTCCACTCACTCATCGCCGGGAATCTCTAGCCTAACGTAACTAGCCGTTATTGTCCTTGTATTCCACGATGAAACAATCTGTCAATGTACGAGGTGGTGTGATACGACGCCGCAAGTCGGCCACGAACGCGTTTGCCAACTAATCGAATTCTGAGGGCATGAGGGGATTTGAAGATGCGGTATGTGATTTCGATCGATCAAGGTACGACAGGTACGACAGTGCTCGTCCTCGACGAAGAACTGAACATCGTCGGGCGCAACACATGTGAGTTTCGCCAGATCTACCCACAGCCGGGTTGGGTCGAACACGATCCGCAAGACATATGGAAGTCCGTCACCGACTGCATCGAAGGCGCCCTCGGCAAGGCCAGCGTCGCCGCCAGTGACATCACCGCCATTGGCATCACCAACCAACGCGAGACGTCGCTGCTTTGGGATCGCAAGACGCTTGCCCCGGAGCGCAACGCGATCGTCTGGCAAGACCGGCGCACCATCGACTACTGCGCGTCGCTCAAGCAAGCCGGCCATGAAGACATGGTGCGGAAGCGCACCGGGCTCGTGCTCGACCCCTATTTCTCAGGTACCAAACTGCACTGGATGCTCGAAGAAGACCCGACAAGGCGCAAACGAGCCCAGGCGGGGGAGCTGGCCTTTGGCACCATCGACTCGTATCTAGTCGCGCGCCTGAGCGGCGGCGCGGCCCACATTACCGATGTAAGCAACGCATCGCGCACCTTGTTGTTCGGCCTCGAGTCGCTGGACTGGGACGATGAGCTGCTCAGCTTGCTCGAGGTGCCGCGCGAACTTCTACCCCAGGTGAAGAGCTCTGCAGAGGTCTACGCCCAGACCAGGGGCGTGCCGGGTTTGCCCGACGGGATTCCCATCGCCGGCATCGCGGGCGACCAACAGGCAGCACTTTTCGGCCAAGCGTGTTTCGACGCAGGTGACGCCAAGTGCACCTATGGCACTGGTGCGTTCATCCTGATGAACACCGGTGAGACCATCGTGCCGTCCAAGTCCGGCCTACTCACGACAGTTGCGTGGAAACTCGGCACCGGCGCCGAGGCGGGCGAAACCTGCTACGCCCTGGAAGGCTCGGCGTTCATCGCCGGCGCCGCCGTGCAGTGGCTACGCGACGGTTTGGGCGTGATCGAAAAAGCGGCGGACATCGAGGCGATGGCCGCTACCGTCGAAGACTCCGGCGGCGTGGTGTTCGTGCCAGCGTTCGCCGGACTGGGCGCGCCGCACTGGCGCCCAGAAGCGCGCGGCATTATCGCGGGACTTACTCGCGGCACGCAGCTCGGCCACCTGGCTCGCGCCTGTCTCGAAGGCATCGCGCTGCAGAACGCCGACATCCTCAAAGCGATGGAGAGCGACTCCGGTCGTTCTCTGAAAACGCTCAAAGTCGACGGTGGTGCGTCGGCCAACAACTTGCTCATGCAGTTCCAGTCCGACGTACTCGACGTAGCGATCTCCCGACCGGAGATTCTGGAGACGACCGCACTGGGCGCCGCGTTCCTCGCTGGTCTGGGTACCGGCGTGTGGAAGAGCAAGAGCGACATCACGTCGACCTGGCGTGAACAAAGACGCTTCGACCCGACAGCCGATCGCGCGGCCGTGACCGAGCAGCTCACCCGCTGGGATGACGCGGTGCGTCGCGCATAGACGCGAACCAGACGAACCCAAAGTTCAAACTGTAAGGCCGGTGTAAGGCGCCTGAACTGAGCCGATCACCCTACATTGTCCCACTCTCGGACTATGCGGAGGTTGTCTGTCATCGTGCTCGTTGCACTTGCTTGTGTCTTTGCCGTCGGTTGCGGCGATGACGGCGAGGCAGCACCAGACGCCTTCGTCACCATCTGTGGCAACCCCGGAGATACAGGGAACGAATTGGGCATCGGGCAGTACTGCGAGATTCTTGGCGATTGCATCAACACGGTGAACGCACCCTTGTGCTCCACCGCCGGCGATCCCCAGGCCCACTTCTGCACCACGACCTGCAATCCCGATTCGGACGCAGGGCCAAGTAACTGCGGAACCGGCGCCACCTGTGAGTGCGGCAACGGCGGTTGTGGCTGCACACCGGACGTCTGTCTGGATTAGGGGAACGGGAGAGCGATGAAACGTTGCATAGGGCTAGTGGTACTCGGATTGGTGATGGCGTTCGCCGCGGCGTGCACCGACGACACCGGCGACGACGTCACGTTACTGCAGGGCTTCGTCCCTCCATCGGTTGAAGAAGGCGAAGTCGGCCTGGTCACCGAGATCATCAAGAACATCCCCGCCGGTGCCGACATCAACTACTGCACCTATCTGCCATACACCACCGACCGGACCATGGATGTGGTCGGTGCCATCGGCAAACAATCGCTCAAGGGTGGCCATCACGCGCTGCTTTACATCGCCAGCAACCCGCAGGCTCCCGGTACCCACGAGTGCACGGAAGAGGACATGCTCAACGCGCGCTACGTGGCTGCGGCGGGCGGCGGCAACGCGAATGGATCGGTCATCGAGATTCCCGATGGCATCGGATTTCGGGTTCCCGAAGGCGTCCAGCTATTCGTCCAGAGTCACTGGGTCAATGCATCCGACGAGGCCATCGATGGTCAGATTGCTTTCTCGCTCAACGTGCAAGAGCCGACGACTGAGATATCGCCTGCCCAGCTGCTCACGGTCGTAGACACTGAATTCACTATCTCCGCTGGGGCCGAGGGCAACACGACCACGTCGTGCACGTTCCCCGAAGACATTTCGTTTTTCATCATGGGCGGCCATGCCCACGAATACGGCTCCCACGTTCGCCTTCGCCACAAGCACGGAGACACGGGAGTCGAAGAAACGATTTACGAAACGGAGTGGCAGTACGAGTACGCATCGGATCCGCCGATGAATGCGTTCAGCAAAGAAGAACCGTACGTGGTCAAAGCGGGCGACACCATCTCCGTGGACTGCTCGTACCTCAACACCGAGAACCACGACATCCGGTTTCCTCAGGAGATGTGCGTTGGCTTCGGCTACTACTTCCCCGCCGTGTACGAAATCAACTGTGCAGACGGGCGCTGGCCGGACGTGGGTAACGAGTAAAGAATCTTTTACGTCCGTCCTTACACGCTACTGGGGAGGAGCGTGTTTGGACGGCACTTTGTTTATTAAGTCCGTCCTTGCACGCTACTGGGGAGGAGCGTGTTCGGACGGCACTTTCTATCAAGTCCGTCCTTGCGCGTTACCTGGGGAGGAGCGCGTTTGGACGGCACTTTCTCTGCGGCCGCGGATCCCAACTCCGGAGTCGGTAATCTACGCAGAACGAGGCTACGCCGCTGCGAGTTCCTCTGAACACGCTGGCGGCTATCTAGCCAGGGCGATGAGCCCAATCGATTAAGGAGCGACAATCACCCTTGCCCGTGGCGATTGTCAGCGACCTATTTCTTGTACGCGCCGTCACATTGCTTCCTTCCCCCACCTGGTGAAAAAAGCCAAAGGTTGGTGGTCCAGACCAACGATTCCGGATTGTTCTTATGGGTTGCGGGGACTTACGTGTGGCATTGGACTTGCTCTATGAGCCGACACGAAAAGGAGCGAACCGAATGCCTGTACTTGCCCAACGTACCGACACGCCCCCCACCGCCGCCGACTGGACCGACCGCCAACTTCTCCACCGAGTGCTCAATCAGAATGAGCAGGCGTGGTCCGAGATGCTCCGGCGCTATCGGCCCCTCATCTATCGCTGCATCACCAAGGTCACCGGCCGCTACTCGCCGAACATGACCAATGCTGATGTGGACGAGGTGTTTGCCGAAGTGTTGCTCAGCCTCCTGCGTGACGACATGCGCAAGCTGCGCATGTACAACCCGCACCGCGGCACCAAGCTCAGCTCCTGGGTCGGAATGATTAGCGTCAACGCCGCGTACGATTTTCTGCGCAGCGCGGGTCGCCGCCCCATCCTCGATCGCATCGACGGTTCGCCCGATCCGCACGAGGAGTATGACCGCACGCCTCTCGACACACTGCTCGAGAAGGAGCGTTGGGCTAGCCTCAACTCACTGCTCAAAGACTTTTCCGACAAGGATCGCAAGTTCCTTCAGCTGTACTACGCACAAGGCTTGGACGCCGAGCGGGTGGCCAGCGAGATGGCGATCAGTCTCAAGACCGTTTACTCCAAGAAGCACAAAATCCGTGCGCACCTGCGGCGCTGCCTGGAGAAACTCCGCGGCGAAAATCCCATCGCCGACCTGGTTCCGGCGAACGCCTAGCGTTCGCGAGCGCCTAACGTTTGAAGCTCAGCTCGACGGTGACATGGGCATCACCGTCTTTGCCAGCCGCCCGGTAGTTCTTCAATGCCAGCTGTTTTGCGTACCCGTAAAACCCGCTCGGCCCCTGCAACAACTCCACAAATTTCGCGAATAGCTTGGCGTTGCTTCCGTCCACCTGGAAGCGGCACCGGTTGGTTTTGCACGCGACAGCGGCAATGGCGACCGTGTCACCAGTCAACTTGTCGAGGAGCAGCTTCGCCCTGCGGCGAATCTCGGCTTCTACAGGGGAGGCCCACGCGTGGTCCCGCGCCTCCGCGTTGAACTGATCCGAAACCAGTGTTGGTCTCCCGCGCGTCGAGCCGCGGGCCGTCTTGCTTGGTGGCGCCGTTGCTTTGCCTGCGGATGAAGACGGACCCGGGGTGGGTGACACGGGGACCGCTGCGTCGCTCTGGCTGGAGGTCGCCTTTTTGGCCAACTTGTTGTCTTGTCCGGTCACCCAGATGACCAACACGGCGCCGACGACAGTGCCAATTATTAGTAGTACGGGTTTCATCGCTAACCCGGGAGCCTGGTGACCGCACCACTGGTGATCACGTAACGCCCAGCCGTCTGCTGCTCGATACCAGCCAGACCGCTGCACAACACGCGACGGGTCAGTTCGGTTTTGGGTGACTTGTCCACGAGAACGATCTGGCCGTCTTCACGCACAGCTCGCGCCCACTCGGACAGAATGGATTGCCAATGCTCGTGCTGGCCCAGACCAAAACCGATCACCGCGCTGACGCTGCCATCCGCCAGGGGAAGCCGACCCGCGCTTCCATAGATCCGCTGCCCGTCGCGACGACGCAGGGAGCCGCGCTTGGCGGCCACGTGCATCACCGGAACACCAGTGGCGCCCAGCGCTTTGCCGAACCTGGACTGATCGCAGACGACCACACGATCACCGGCATGGGTGCGCTCGAGCAGGCTGCCGACTTCCGTGACCACCTGTGTAATGAACAACGAACTCAACACAGGGCGGGAATATGAACGCTCAGCTCGGTCGCCGCAAGTACTCGCAGCGGGCGTCTTCTATGTGCGGCGTAATGCGAGTCAGGCCCCACAGCTGGTCCAGCAAAAACTGATAGTTCTGCTTGGTAACGACAAAGAAGTCGACGTGCCGGCGCTTGATCCACCCACCCGTGTCGTCGGCGCGAACACAACCGTCGTGAATCGATCCATCGGGCAGGACCATGCCGTCGATCTCAGGAATGTACACGGGCTCGTCGTAGGGGATGATTCTCGGGTCGACGGCGATGGAACGAAATGGGACCAGCGGTCTACGACCCACGCCCCGCCCGTAGGGGAACTTGTCTACGTTGAGCTCCTCAAAGCAGGTGCCGACTCCGTAGTTGCACTTGCCCGCCCAATTGACCACGCGACCATCGGCGAGTATGCCGCTGCCCTCCATCTTCAGGTCGCGAACGTATTGCTTGGAGAACGAACCAAAGAAGTAGCCGTCCATGGTGTACAGCTCGGTGTCTTCGGTCTCCCCCGGCGACGGCTTTTGGATCGCCAACCAGTAGAAGGTCATCTTGAACCCAAGGGTTTGGGACAGGGGATAGCCGCAGCAGGTCTTGGCCTTGCTGTGTACGACGCCTTTGGCAGCGACCCCTTCTTTGTCGACCTTGGTCACGTTGGTAAAGGCATCGGCGGACCAGCCGACCACGATGACAACTCCGAGAATGCTCAACAAGCGACGCAAGAACACATTATGGATCGGATCCACGCCGTCGCCGAGTTTCTTGTCGCTCGGCGTGCCCTGCGTCGCGCTCGTGATAGGTTTCGCCGATGCCCGGCGAGTCGCACAGCGCATTTACGCCGCTCGCCAAAGCCAACGAGCGTGAGCAAACCGACACGGGTGGCAAAGCTTCGACCCTCGCGCGGCTGCTGAGCAACGGGTTGCCGGTGCCCGACGGATTTGTCGTAGCTCACGGAGCCGATGCAAGCCAGACAGCGCTCGCGGCTGCAGCGTCGGCGCTGGGCACGCCCTTGATCGTGCGCTCCTCGTCCAGTATCGAGGACAGCGAGCACGGCAACGCGCCCGGGTTGTTCTTGTCCGTACGCGATGTGGCGGTCGACGGACTCGCGGCGGCGGTAGTAGCGGTGCGAGGTTCGCTCGGCGATGCGCCGGACGTTCCAGCAGGTGCGCGTATGGCAGTCCTTGTGCAAACACAGCTCGACGGGCCCCGCGGCACCATCTACACACGGACAGCTGGCAACAGCGTGTTCATCGACGCTCAAGACCGAGCCGGCACACGCTTTGTCGCCAGTGTGGACCGCGATAGTGGTGCGGTAGAGGCAGACGCTGGCTTCCCGGTGCCCGCTCGCGAACTACTCGCGATGGCGCTGCGCTGCGAACGCACTCTCGACAGCCAATCGCTGGACATCGAGTGGGTCATGGCTGAGGACGGCCTTTGGATCGTTCAGGCGCGCCACCTCCACCAAAGCAACGTGCAGCCCCTGGTACCGATGGAGGTGTTCACATTCAGTCGCGACGACGCGAACGTCTGGCGCTGGGATGCCTCACACAACCCCCATCCGTTATCGACGGCACAGGCTGGACTGGTCGAAGCCGTCGATCGAGCTGGTGTTGCCCCGTACCGAATGCGCGTGGTCTCCGGCCACCTTTACTACACCCACGCAGACACAACCGCGGTCGCGTTCGATTCCGCCGAAGAAGTCCGCGATTGCTTCGCTCAAATGGCCGCGGTGCTGAACGACGCGCCGACGCTGGACCAGGCGCTCACAGCCTACGTCAAATTCTATGAGCTCTATGCCGAGTTTTCGCCCCGACTGCGCCGGACCAACGCGAAGGTGTCGACGGCCGACCGGCGCCACATCGAAGAACTCATCCGCGACGTGGCGCCCGAATGGGACGTCGCCTGCGCACCCTACGGAGACGCAGCTCACGACGGAGACATCCGCATAGCCAGATATTTGTCCAACACGGCAGAGCAAGATGACCTGTATTTTGGTCGGGCTCAGCAAATGGTTCGCGCGCGGCTGCTAGATTTGGCGGCGGAGCTTGCCCTCGAAGATCCGCAGGATGTGTTCTGGCTGCCCCTGCCACAGCTGCTGTCCTGGAAGTCTGGAGTGCGGCCGCCGAGCCCGGGTCAGCTAGCGAGTACGGCTCAACAAAACCGGACCAGCGCCCAACACCAGGCGACGTTGCGCATGCCCCTCGCGATTCAGGCCGGCAAGACCATCGACGACGACAGAAGCGTCGAGTCGGAGCGCGCTATCTGGCGCGGGTACGGCGCAGGAGGCCGGGTCACCGCGACAGTTACCCATGCGAGCGGGACGAGGAACATTCCCGCCGGCCACGCGCTGGTGGCTGCGACGGTCACCCCGCAAATGATCGTGCTCGCGCGTGACGCCGCGTGCATCGTTAGCGACTTCGGAAGCGCACTTGGCCACGCGGTTGCCATGGCAAACGAGCTCGGCGTGCCGTGCGTCGTTGGTTGTCGAGGCGCGAACGCTCAGCTCCGCGACGGAGACCAGGTATTGGTCGACGGCACAAAAGGACTGGTCCTGCGCCTGAGAGGCTAGGAAGTAGCTTGAATTCCTGCAAGCAGTTGGAACAGGGCGAAACTACGGACTTGACGGCTCGGCGCCACCCGCACTTACCGGTGCACCAGCCGCGTTGCCCTGCTCTGCCTGATAGGCAGCGTTGACTCGCTCACGCAAGTCCTTGCCGACCTTGAAGAAAGGCAGGCGTTTGGGCGCCACATGCACGGTTTCACCGGTCCGGGGGTTGCGACCTTCGTACGCTTTGTACTCGCGTACGGTAAAGCTGCCAAACCCGCGAATTTCGATACCCTCGCCATCCTGCAATGCCTTCACCATAGAGTCGAAGACGCAGTTGACGATCTGTTCCGCTTTGCCGTTGGGAAGCTTCAGCTTTTCGGAAATTCGCTCGATGAGCTCTGACTTGGTCACTGTCATACCACCACAGATTTCTTACCCGTAAGTTGTGGAAACTCTAGCTGAACTCTTTACCTTCGTGCAAGACCTAAGCGCCTGAAATTGCACCGCGCCGTATCAAGGCATGACCGGGAGTGACCGGGCATCATTCCGCTTAAACGGCTTATATTCCTCAGGAAACTGTCGGTAAACTGAGCAGTTGTGTCGGGCAAAATAGTCGATCAATTGGCGCCAGGTGATCTGTTTTCGTTCGATTTGACGCACGATTGAGCTCGATGAAATCAGTTTGCAGAAGTCCTTACCGGCCCCTTCGGGCAGAGAATGTTTCGCTGTTTCACGAGCTTCGACTCCAATGGATGTGGGCAACAGCTTGCTCACATAGAAGTAACTGACCGGCGGAATGACCATCGTTTCGATCTCGAGAATCTCCAAGCCCATCCCGCGTTTGTAGATGCACTCGGTGCGCGCGATGGTTTGGTTGGGACGAATGGCCACGGCGTTGTGGCCAATGAGCGCGGCCTGACGGCGCGCACAGAACTTCATCTCTCCCCGAATTGCGGCCCCGCCTCGAGTTGGTCGCGTGTGCACGCGATACGCCATGTAGCGGTCCTTACTTGGATTCTCGATCGCCAGCACGAGGACCGACCTGCGCCTATGCGTGCGCCTGGTGACCTCTATTCGCAAGCCAGCCGATTCGATGGAGTTGCGTCCGGTCGGCGACAACTGCGCGTTCGGCCGGGTCGCCGTGTACTTGAACACCGCCGTCATGTCGTCAGCAGTCGGCTGCTTGACCCCGGCGTTCTGCGCATCGGTTCTGGTCTGGCCCAGATAGACCTTCGGATCTGCCTTGCCTTCACGGAGGGTCTTGATGCTGTCGGATCGGGTCACCACGACCTTTGGTTTGCGCGGTTTATCCGGCACCGATGGCGTGTAACAGAAACGCAATCGCACGAGCCCCAGGAACAGGAGGAAGCCCAGCACACCGATGGCGATCCGGTACTGGCCCGTACTCAACTGCGACAGGAATGGCTCCGAGGAATTGCGTGCGCGTTCTACGCGCGGTTCATCAGACACGCTGGCTCCGGATTACGATCAAACCCACATGTGCGTCCCCGCTATGCCCCCGAACACACACCCTGGCAATACAATAACATCAACACACAACTACGTCCCTAAACCGGAATCAAGTTGACGATCAGCAACTGATGTAGCGTAATCGTTATCGATGTTGGCGAGAAGAGCACCACTGATGTGGGTTGCCCTCGTGGCGATGCTGGCGATTCCCGCCACCGCCACCGCGGACCGCATCGGTAGCCTCAGCCGAACGCTACGAACTTCGAAACATCACAAAGCTCGCATCGCCGCCGCCGTCTCGTTGGGACGGGTAAAAGATCGCCGAGCGCTGCGACCACTGGTATTTGCTTTGCGCGATCGCAACCGCACGGTGCGCGTGATTGCTGCCACGGCGCTCGGTCACCTCGGCGCGCACGCGGCACTGGCAGCGCTTCGTCGCGCCAGCCGCGACGCAGACACGCTGGTTCGCAAACGAGCGATGGAAGCAATCGCAAAAATTCGCAACCGTCGCGCCATTCGCAAGAACGGCCGAAGAACGGCGCGTCGACGCTCCCTGCGGCATCGACCCGAACTGTTCGTAGTCGTGAAGTCTACTCACGACGATTCGACGGGCCGCATCAGCAAACGCGTGCGCAAACGCCGCGCGGGCAAGATGCGTAGACTGGTGCTGAAGCGCCTCGCCCGTTCCCCCTCGATCACGTTGAGTGCAAATCGCGCGCGCAAACTAGGCATCAACCCGCACTCCATCGACGTTTCGATCACCGCGTTGTCGACGCGCAACCGCGGACGCTTCATCGAGATTGAGTGCAAGCTACGCGTGGCCGTGTCGAACAAACGCGGCAAGATGACGTCGGTACTCAGTGGCGGCGCCAAGGTTCAGGTGCCGCGGCACTCGTTCAAACGCCGCTACCTGCCACAGCTGCGACTGCAGGCTCTCGAGAACGCCGTCAAAGGCGTGCACCAAGATCTGCTGCGCCACCTGCGCCACAATCGCAGCTAGCGCGGCGCGGGCGCACCGGCGGGCGTCAACGCCACGGCGCGCGTCGAGGGCGTCTACGCCTGTAAGACGGCGATCAGCAGGGTACCGACGAACAAGCTGACGCCGAACGCGGCGAACAGGGCGCCCCGGGCCGGATTGCGCAAACGTGGAGGAGGCGCGACCTCGATGGACTCGCGCTTGGCACCCGCCACGTAGGCGATGCGCTCGGTTTCCATGTGCGCGGCCGACACTCGGTCGCCGTCGCACGTTGGACAGCCATGAGCAGCGGGATGTAACCCGGCGCAACCACGGCAGATTCCATAGGCCTGCAATCCCATGCTCATTACAACGTTTCGACACACCGAAACGATTCACGGTTTCAGCTTTTTCGGCTTTTTCGACAGAAACACTCTCACGCCGAAAAACACGCTCAGCCACAGCTGTCTTCACGGCCAAGCCCCTGAAATTGAAAATTTCTTACCCCGAACGAGGCGGGGGTAAGCGCGAGCGAAGGTCCGATTCCTAGTTTGTTCCTGCGTGACACAGACAAATACAACGGGAACTCAAACGCAGGCTCTAACGCCTGAGCTTCACCTTGTTCTGGTAGCGCACCAACCACTCAATAGCCGCACACAGGAGAAGCCGATGACCACTTCAGCACCAGACCCAACCAAACCAGTTTTCGCTTTGTTCTTCGCGGTTTTGCTCGCGGCGAACAGCGGCTGCTCCGGCAGTGACACGACAGCCCCAGAAGGCACCCCAACTGCTGTCGTGACTGGGCCCGATGTTGGCTACGAGCTCGCCGGCGTCACCCTGGACGGCAGGGAATCCACCGATGACGGCCAAATCGTCAGCTATCACTGGCGCCAGATCGCAGGCCCCGAGCTGTCGCTCGCAGGCGCGACCACGTCCCAGGCATCGTTCAACGTTCCGATGGGCACGCCCATTGGGGTTGCATCGTTCGAGCTCGAAGTCACCGATGACGACGGCAACACCGACGTGACACAAGCCGATGTCCGGATCGCCCAGACGGCGATGGCCCTATATCTCACCGGCGACCCGGATGGCGCCGGCCAGGAGCTGTGGCGCGTCGATCGCCTGGGCAACAAACAGCGCGTCTCGCAACCGGCTGAGGCGGGTATCGGCATCAGCTGGTACACGATGTCACCGAACCGCGAGCACGTTGCGATCGAGCGAGACACTACTGACGGTGGAACCAACGACCGGGAGATCTGGGTGGCGTCGATGGACGGAAGCACTCTCCGCCACGTCACTAACGGCGCCTTCGTGTTCCAGAGCCGCTGGCTGAGATGGTCGCCTGACTCGCGCTACCTGGGCTTCGTCGCCAATGAATCAGCGGATGCGCTCCATCAGGAACTCTACGCGGTTCGCACTGAAGACACCGTCCCAGTTCAGCTGTCGAAGATCGGCACGACGGACGACTTCAACAACGTCGCGCTCGCCAACGGTGACACCTTGAACATGCGCAACCCTGACGGAATCCCCGACACCGCGTTCGCCGGTCAGACCGAAGCCCGAGGACGAGTCGTCCGGGTCGCGTGGTCGTCCACGTCCGCCTTGTCGTTTGTTGCCAATACCCACGGCAGCCTCCGCGAGCTGTACACGGTGAATCCAGATGGCACCGGTCTGCTCCAGCGATTCGACGTCTACAAGGACGACGACGGGATCCCGGGTTTCGACTTTGACGGCCCGGATGCCGATGTCGGACCAGACGTGAGTATCGCCATCGTCAACAACTCCCCGACGTGGTCACCCGACGGCCGTACCCTCGCCTTCGCCATCGCCCCCTTCAGCTCCTCGGACCTCGGCGGGCATGTCTACACCGTGCGCGACGATGAAACCGTACCCACGTTGCGCCTGGTGCAGCAGCTGGACGACATGCCAGCGCCTCGTTACGCGCGCCGGTTCGAGTTCTCCCCAGCCGGCGACTACTTGATCATCCAGGCGGACCGGGACAGCGACGACGTCCTGGAACTCTACAGTCAGAACCTTACGTCCGGGGAAGTGCTCAAGGTGGGCCGCGCGGACCTGGATCTGTTCCCTGTCGATGGCGCAGCCGATACCGGAACCGACGGCGACGCAGGCTCGATCAGCGCATGGCTCGATGACAAGACATTCGTTTTCTCCGGCGACCTGCGCCGCGACGGAATCTGGGAATCGTACGTAGGCAGGGTCGACAGCAAACCGATTACCCCAGACGACATCGTTGTGCTCACCGATGTGTTCTCGGTCGATTGGAATGACGATGGCCTCCCGGATTTCAATTCTCTCGACGCCAACTCGAAACCGCTGAGCGGCTGGCGCTCTCCATACATATCGGGCGTAAGCAACGGCAAGACCCTACTCAGCGCAACCCTCGACGCGCAGGATACCCGCACGGTCTACACGGTGGCGCCGGACGGTTCCAACATCACACCGTTGTACACGGTGCCACAGAACACCGAGCTCGATGACCTGTTGATGGCCACCGACACTCACTCGATCATGATCCACTACCGCACCGGCCCAGGCTCCGTAGATGTTTACGAAGCACTGCGCCTGGATAACACCACCGGTGAAACCAAGCTCGTTATCGACTTGTTCGCCGACGCGGACGGGAACGGCGAACTGGACTTCGACACGGACGGCGACCGATGGCCGAACTACATGATCCAGTACGCCAAGTGTGCCGACGACTCCTGCACCAGCGTGATTGCAGCCATTCAGAATGTCGACTACGGCGACGTTCGTTTCATCCTCAGCGACTTGACCAACGGAACCATCACCGACCTGGCGGCCGGCACGGGCATCAGCCAGTTTGGTCTGTACAGCCCTATCTCGAAATAGCGCTCGAAACGAGCCCACCGAACACAGCGAACCCAGGAGAACGACATGAAAAAAAAGAACTGCACACCCAACCCCAGTCTCGGCCTCGAACTCAAGCTCGGCCTTGGCCTCGGCATGGTTAGTGGAGTACTGGCAGTAAGCGGCAACCACATGCCGGTGCTGCCAGCCGTCATCGTTCTCCTGGGAGCTCTCCGCCTCGCCTTCATCGCAGGCTCGGCGGCGATGAGCGAGTGTTAGGCGGCGGACGGCATACGGGCGCCCAGGAGCCATCGTCTCACCGTCGCCGTAGAGCCGCGGGTCTACGTCAAGACAACGGATATTCGCTCAGCGGAGCGAACTCGAACAGCATCACCTGGGCAGCGAAAATGGACAGATTGCCCAACGAATGCATCACGATCGGCACAACGATCGTCCCGCTCTTGAAGTACGCCCATCCCAGCAAATAGCCGGCGAGAAAATTGTCGGGTCCAGGATTGCCATACATCACGTGCAACAAGCCAAACACCGCGCCGCCGACAGCGACGGTGGGCCAGCGCCCGACGAGCCCGACGAGCCCGACGCATAAGCAAAGACGGTAGACACCCTCCTCAAACACAGGCGCATCCACGCACGCCTGCCGCAGCAGCCCCACCGCCATCGAAAATGACATGCCACCGAACTCAGTCGCACCGGCGGCGTACATCACAATCACGTCCGCCACCAGCAGCAGAAATACGCCGGCACCGGCGAGCAAAGTCGCCTTGCTCCAGAACCACCAACCTTGAGTTGGCCGAACGCGCAACCCGAGCCGTGTTGTGTCTCCGCGGGCCAACGCCAGCAGCAGCCCTCCAGCGACAATCGGAATCACCAGGCCAAACGGCCAGCCCCTGAGGGATAGCAGATGCGTCTTGTCATGAACGAGCCAGAGGTCTGCTCCGACAGCGCTCGCGCCAATGGTGAACGCAGCTAATCGCAGGCGCATCGACGTGGCGGCGCCCACCCCGACGGGACTATCCGCCAACGAAAGCAACGTTCGCCAGGACATGTGTGCAAACTAGCAGAGGCAGGCGTCAGCCGCCCGCTAGTTCAGATTGATTAGCGCGACGTTGGTTCCGCCGGGGTAGCCGTAGCTCACGAAGCTGTCCCATCCCCACACGACCAGGCCGAGGGGTTCTCCTTCGGCGGTCTCGACCGTATGCACGCCGTCGTCCTGTATCAGCTCGCCGCCCTCGTTCAACACCGCGAGGGGGCAGCGCACGGCCGAGTACTCGGTTTCGGTGCCGCCGTCGCTCAGCTTGCCGATCAGTTCGTATTCGCAATCCAAGATCAGCTCCAGGGGAAGCCCATCGAAACGAATCTGCGCACCGGTGGGCACTGCCATGAGGATGTAGTCGAGCTGGTACTTGTTGGGCACCAGAAACAAATAGCTCGACCGCCACTGTTCGACGGGCGGAATCAAGATGAACGACGGGTCGCCGCCGGGAGGGCGAATACCACCGGCCAGGGTCGATGGAATGCCCGTCGTCTGCTGCCCGCCGGGGAATTGCGCGAAGGAAATTGGATGGGACGACTGAACGACGAAGTCGCGTTCGGATTCGAAGATGACGCTATCGCCGCGCTGCAGGAAGAAGCCGTTGTTGGGCGCGGGTAGGTTCGTGGCCACTGACGTGTCTTCGTGGGTGGCTACGATTCGCCACCACTCCGGTTCGTCGAGAACGACCGCCACGTCGTAGCCGATGGACTCGACGACTCTGCTGCGCACCGGGGTTTTGACCGCAACAAAGCGTGTGCCGAACGCAGACTCGGGGAACAGCTGCTGTTCCATATGGTCGGCACAACAATCGCGCGTCAGGAACGAATCAAAGCGCGGCACATCGGACGCTTCGCTGCCGCTGAACACGGCGACCGACTTGTTGTCATCGACGACGATGGTCGTTCCGGTAAAGTCAGCGTTGAAGCCGTCGGTCTCCAGGTTCACGACCTCGAACCTGTCGAGCGTGAACTCGATGGTGTCACCGACTTTCGCCGCCGGGATGTTGCCGCCGCCAAGAATGTCCGTGGACAGAGTGACGCGCACGAAGGTCTCCGCCTCTACACCGACGATGGTCAGGAACGCACGTAGATCGATGCCGCCGTTGGTGCCCGACTGCTCTGTGAGCGCGAGGGTCTGCGGCCAGCCCATGACCATGTAGCGCGAGCCCAGGGAACTGGCCGGCAGCAGCAGCGACGCGTCGTTGGAGAACACGTTGACGTTCTCCAGCGGATTGAACTGGTAGGCGATGAGCGGCGCCGATGACACGATTCGATACGCGTGCATGCTACGCCAGGTGCCCGGACCGTCGTTGAGCTCCGGACTGCTCGTGCCATCGAGTTCGCGAGGATCCAGGTCGACGATCTTGAGCTGCTGGCTGCCGATGGAGAACGCATCGACAAGGTGGATTTCGCCTTCGGTACATTGGATCGCCGGGTTGGCCGCATCAAACGCAGTGCAGAAGATTTCGACCCGAACCTGTGCCTTGAGCTCGCTGGCGTTGGACAGCACGACCGAGAATTGCTGGGCGGCAGCAGTCCCCTGGTCGAAGACGACGGCGTTATCGAGATCCACAGCGTAGTACTCACAGCCCTCGTAGCTGCGCGAGTCCGCCGACAGGTCACACGCGTTGATGCATTCGCCGTTGAAGCAAACGTCAGCTGCCTCGGGGTCACAGGTCGCGATGGTTTGAGAGCCGCTGCCGTCTGGGGCGCAACGCTGAATATCGAAGCCGTCACATCGTTTGGTGTTGGGTGCGCACGCCTTGCAACCGAGTCCGATCAAACACACGTTGCCGCCGACGCTACAGTCTTCGAGCGCCGCCCAGCTCTCGCCATCGTCGGCACACACCTGGTAGCTGTTTTCGTCGCAACGAAACTCGCCGGACGTACACACGGAACCAACGACGGCGCCGCTCTTGTCGGTGCAGCCAACGGACAACAAGACCGCCGAAGCCAAGACGGCTACCAGAAGTGGACTAACTGCCAGGAACGGATTAGTTGGGGAACTGGACAAAGTTCGCGTCGGCCGCGTAGGCGTCCCAATAGAGAGCACTGAGATGCCGGTAGGTAAATTGATCAAAGGTCACGCCGGGCACACGGATGCGATACAGCGTCCACGACAGGTTGATGTTCGCAGGTAGCACGCCGAAGCCCTGGGCCGTCAAGTTGGGTATGTCCACATCGTAGATATCGTCCCGGGTGTGCATGCTGAGCAGACGAACGCCGTCAGTTCCAGAGATGTAATGCAGATTGAACGTGGCGTCGCCATCGGACGGGCCTTCGGGCGCGAAGTGAAGCGAGCGCGTGGTCGCGGTTCCCAGAGGGACTGGATCCGTTGGCCTGGGCACGCCGAGAAACTCGCCGATCTGGATCGGTAGCGACACGTTGTTGAAGCCGCGAGCGATACGCACGGAGAACGGCTGCAACCCTTCGTTGGTCCACGCCCCCACTTGAAAGCTGTAAGACGTATCGGCCAGCTCGCCGATGAGGGGCGCCATCTTGCTAAGCAAGATGGACTCGTCGCCATCACCAAAGGTGAACTCGTTGGGCCGCGGATAGCTGAGATCGGGACGTAGCAGGCCGTTGACGTTCATCTGGATAACGCCCTCGCCACCCAGATCGATGAACGGCCGAATCTTGTAATTGTTCGGCCCTGGCCAGCCCGCGCTGTCCAGAGTCGGCGGCTTGTCCAGGTCGACCTGAATCGCGGTGTCCAGCGGAATGTTGACGACGATGTCTACGCCGACCACGTCCTCGCCGGCGCCAACCAGAACACCTCGCGCGACCCCCATGGCAAACGGTTCGAACCCGGCGGTGCCATTGCCGAACGGATCCCTCGCCGGATCGTACAGACCGACCACGGCGACGACGGCAAGGGCCGACGGTCGCGCGTTGACCTCGAACTCCCATGCGGTCTTGTTTGGATCGAATTGATAGTCGATGGGCGCGATGGGTGCGTACGGCGCGCTGAACATATGTGGCGCCGTGGTGGTCACATACGCGCGTTTGACCTCGGTGGGCGTACGCGGCTCGGGAACGATGTCCCACGTGGTGGTGCCCAGGCTCAGAGTGTTGCCGAAGATGATGTGCCCGTAGATCTTACCGATCTGCCGGCCGGGCGGAATGGGCCCCGTATTCGGCTCCGGTGGTTTGCGCAAGAAGATGGTGATGTCCTTAGCGTCGAAGCTGACGAAGGACGCAACCTCGTAGCCTTCGGCGGTGGCGGTCACGGTGATCGGTCCTACGAGCCCAACCTCGCTAAAGGTAATCTGCCCCAGGCCGTCGGCGTTGCCCTGGTGAACCGACGTGGCCGGATCACCGATGACGACGAACGCATTGTCCACGCCGTTGCGCGTGGCACCGTCGACGACGACCACATTGACGGTGCCGTCGATAGGTCCGCCACCGAGTCCGCCGAAGAACGGATCGGCGGTGGCCTGGTAGGTGTATGCGCGGCTGGCAGTGTGGGTGACTCCGGCCGTGATCGCTTTGACGTTGGCTGTGCCGGCGACTCCGGGCGGGGTGTAGCCGACAACGGTTTGTTCGTTGACGGTGATGGCGCCCGTCATGGCAATGCCGTCGAAGGTCACAATCGTGGTCGCGTCGAAGTTCGTGCCAAATCCGGTGATGGTCACGAAGGTGCCACCTGCGACGGAGCCGGCCGGCGGATCAACGGCGATGGCTTCGTACCGGTAGCCGTCCTCGAGCACAGCGGTCTCACCGGCGAAGCGCACTTCGACGTCGGCGGGCCCGGGATTGCCCGGCGGCGTGAATACGATGACTCGACGCGAATCGATGACCTCGATGTCCAGGGGCTCGACGCTGCGCCCACCGAACAAGACGTCCATGCCCTCGCCGAACCCGTCGCCGCGCACGGTGACTTCGGTGCCACCACTGAACGGACCGTGATCCGCATCGACGAATTGCACGTTGAACGCCGGCAGCGAACTGGGGTCGGCGGAGTTGCCGCCATCGATAGACGCACGAGCATCCGCGCCCGCCGGATCACCGGGCGGACTACTGCAAGCCGCCAACAAAGTGGTGGCGGCGGTTACGAGAACAACGCTCAGGTGCCCAGGAAGACGCATCTACGAGGTCTTTGGAGTATCGCATAGGCGCGCGTGCTATGTTGAAATCATCCGCAACGTCACTCTGGTATTCGCGCTAATCGTCGGCTCTACGGCCACGGTTCAAGCAAAAGGGGTGAATTGGTCTACCCCTTCGGAATGCCCGGCAAAAGCCAAATTGCTAGCGGGCGTAACGAAGCACTTGCGCCGCGCGATACCGGCGAACGTGTCGATCCGCGCTGACATTCGAAAAGCGAAACGCGGCTACCGACTGACGATTCACATGGGCAAAGGGGCCGTGCGCACGGTCACAAACTCCGACTGTTTCCTGCTCACGGAAACGGCCGCGCTGATCATCGCCCTGGCCATCGATGAGCAAAGCCCGGCAACTGTTCGGACCCAACCAACGGGGCCGCGGCCCCGGGTCGGCGACAGCGAACGTCCGCCCGCCATATTCGGTCAAACTGGAACGGTCGCGCCAGCCACGACCAGGCGCCTGCCATTCCGATCCGGACCGCCCATGCGCTTTCGAGCCGGGGTGATCTTCGGCGCCGAAACCGGAAGCCTGCCCAAACAGACCACCGGCATGGGGCTGGGCGTCGGCATGCACGTAGGCTGGTTCGAGATCACTGGCTCGGGCTGGTATTGGATGGAGCGCGCCGCTCCCGCCATGCAGCCTCAATCCGGTGGAAATGTATCTTTGTTTTACGGTGAGTTACGCGCCTGCGCGAACCTGAACCGCGCTGGCCAGTGGGGCCTGTGCGCCATCGGCGACGCTGGCTGGATGCGGGTAAAAGGCTACGGAGTGGATAATCCGCTCACTAGCTACTCCGCGATGTTCAGCATCGGCTGGGGAGCCCAGTGGTCGGTAGAAATCAAAAAACATGTGTATTTTCGAATAGCTGTACAAAGCACGGCCAACCTGACCCGACCGCTGTTTGTGTTTCAGCCCGGCAATGAGCCCGTTCACCAGCCGTCCAACTTCAGCGCCAGGGCAAGTGCCGGCGTGGAAATGCTGATTTGGTAACGGACTCCACATCCTTCGGCCACGAAGAAGATGTGGCAGTCGCGAGCGACAGCATCGAACTCACCCCCGCGCCGACGTTCGGCGGCCGGGTCGCGACCAGCTACGACTTCCGCCAACTGTACGAAGAGTACTTCTCGTACACATGGCGCACCGTCCGCCGACTGGGCGTGGCGGAGCGGTTCGTCGATGACGCGGTCCAGGATGTGTTCGTGGTCGTGCATCGTCGGCTCGCGGACTTCGAGGGACGGTCGACGATCAAGAGTTGGATCTTCGGCATCGCGCGCCGGGTAGCAAAGGACCACCGCCGTCGTGCGTCGCGTAAGGATCGAGCCGAGTCCCTGCCCGAATCGATCTCGGATCCGCAGGCGGCGAGCCCGCGCGAGAACGCCGCGAAGGCCCAGGCCCTCGTTGTGCTCAATGAAATCCTGGATGGTCTAGATGACGACAAACGCGAAGTGTTTATCCTGGCCGAGCTCGAGCAGATGTCGATTCCTCAAATCGCCGCTGCCATCTCGATCAACGTGAACACCGTCTATTCACGATTGCGCGCCGCGCGTCGCGCTTTCGAGCAGGGAGTCATTCGACACCAGGCTCGAGAAAGGAGGGGGGAATGACCGAGCTTTCCCCAGCTGCTCGATCATTGATCGATGCTGCTAAAGGCGCTGACGCGCCGAGCGTGGAGGACAAGCTGCGGGTCCAGGACTCGCTGTATGCCAAGCTCGGTATAAGTGCCGCTGCCGTCGCATCTAGCGGTGCTGCCGCGGGCACTGCTAGCCATGCTGCAAGTACCGCAACAACCGGTGGAATGGCAGGACCGAGCGGCTTACTGAGTGCGTCCACCGCGCCGACTGTCGGGGCCGCTGGAGCCGGTGCCGCGATCGCGACGGGCACATTTGCGAAAGCCGCCCTGGCTATCGTTGCTGTCGCTGGCCTGACCGTCGGCGGTTACTACGCATTTCGCTCCGACGGCGGCGCCAATGAGAGTGGCAAGAAGCGGCAAAACCAGACCCAGCCAACGGTGGTCGCGAAGTCCGACGTTCGTGATGATCGCCCGAGCGATTCTGCAAACGATGTCGCGCCAACTCAGAAGGTATCGGACAAGCCGAGCGACGATCGCGCCTCCAAAAAACCCGCAGACGTTGATGATTCGGCTGACGCAGATGAACCGATCAAAAAGCCGGTAGTGGCCAAGCGCACGAAGCTACCCAATCGGAGAGTAAAGCGACCGCGGACAACCACCAGCGTCGCCATCAAGTCCAAGAAGCCAAAGAACAACGCTCTTAACTCGATGCTCGAAGAGAAGCGATTGTTGACCGGTGCTCACAACGCGGAGCGCGACGGCGACCCTCGTCTCGCGTTGAAGCTGCTCGCCACTCACGCCAAGAAGTTCCCCAATGGAATCCTCGCCGCCGAGCGAGAAGGCACGCGGGTACTGGCCCTGTGCAAGCTCGGCAACAAGACCGCTGCGAAAGCCACGGCGACTCGGTTCCTGCGCAACTGGCCGCGCCATCCCATGGCAGGGCGAGTTCGACGCAGCTGCGCAAACTGATCCAAATATCGACTTGTGAACTTCGGCGGCCCAAGGCAGGCTTACCATTCCGATGGGTGGCCTGGTGGACCGGCTCGGCGTAGCCTCTGTATCAAGAGTAGCGATTGTAGCGCTCGCGATGATCATGATCGCGGCGCCCGCATACGCGCAGAACGGCGCACGCCGTGATGATCGGCCTAAGAAGCCGAAGCCGGCGAAGCGCAAGAAGCTAACCAAGCCGCCGACCCTGCTCCAAGCGGCGGCGCCGATCTATCCGGTGGCTGCTGGCAAGAAAGGCCTCCAGGCCGACGTCAAGGTCACCATTAAGATCGATGCGACCGGTACGGTCATCGACGTCAAGGTGCCGACGCCGGTCGGTAACGGTTTCGACGAAGCGGCGATCGCTGCGGTAAAGCAATACAAGTTCAGCCCCGCCGAGTGGGACGGCAAGCCCGGACCGATCACGGTAGCGACCACGATCCACTTCAAGTTGGAGAAGGTCGTCAAGCCGCCGCCCAAGCCGCCCAAGCCAAAGCCCGACGAGAAGATTCCCACCGGACCACCGTCCCACGGTGGTGATCCGCGGCTCAAGATCACCATCCAGGGCGAAGCGGTCGAGCGCGGATCGCGCAACCGTCTCGCCGGCGTCATCGTTTCCATCGCCGAGCTGGGCATGGATGCGGTTACCGATTCGTCGGGCAAGTTCTTCATGCACGGGGTCAAGCCGGGCACGTACACGATCCTGGCGGTGGACGAAAAGTACAACCGGTTCACCCGCAAGATGACGCTGAAAAAGAACGAGAAGGTGACGGTACGTTTGTGGCTGCGCGCCAAAGGCGGCAACCCTTACGAGACCATCGTCGAAGGCCAGCGGGAGAAACTAGAAGTCACCAAGCGCACCCTGGAGCGACGCCAGATGACGACGGTGCCGGGAACGTTCGGCGATCCAATTCGCGTCATTCAGACCTTGCCCGGTTTGGCGCGCACACCTTTCGGTACGGGCTTTCTGCTTATTCGCGGCTCCAACCCCGATGACAGCGGTGTGTTCATCGACGGTCATCGCGTGCCCCTGTTGTTTCACTTCCTGGGCGGTCCGTCGTTCCTCAACGCGGAATTCCTAGAAACGCTAAACCTCTACCCTGGCGGTTTCCCGGCGCGATACGGCCGTTCCATCGGTGGCGTGGTATCCGTCGAGACGCGCTCGTCCAAGAGCGACGGAATCCACGGTTCGGGCGACATCGACCTGCTGGACGCCGGCGGTTACCTGCGCGTGCCCCTTGGCAAGAACACGTCGCTGGCCATGGCCGGACGACGTTCGTATCTGGACTTCATGCTCAGCTTCTTCTTGCCTGAGCAAACCGACGGTTCGCAACTCATCGTCGTTCCCGTGTACTGGGACTATCAGGTTCGCCTGGACCACGACCTGAAGAAGGATGGCAAGCTCAGCCTGTTCGCCATCGGTTCAAGCGACATCCTCGACGTGCTGTCGGACGATCCGAAGGCCGAACAGGCTTTCAACCTGACCAGCTCCATCCGCTTCTTCCGACTCATCGGAGCGTACAAGCGACCGCTCGGCAAAGACCTGACCCTGACGATTTCTCCAGCGATCGGCCGTGACAGCGTCGGCTTCAACGGCGCGGGCGGAACGTCGACGGACGATATGGGGGGCGGTATCACGGGGCTGGATGTGACCGTCGATACGATGAGCTATCGCATGCGCGTTAACGGCAAGCTCAATAAACGGGTACGCATCGACACGGGTATCGACATCGAATCCCGGGTCACCAACTACAAACTCAACATCCCTCTCATCGATGATTTCCGCAACGACGGCTCCAACCAGGACCTGTCCCTGGAATCTGAAGAGCTGACCATCAACACGGACATGTTGTGGTACGGCGCCCATCTCGAGTTCGCCATCGACCCAATACCCAAGCTGCGCTTGATTCCAGGCATTCGTGCCGACGGCTATATCCTGAATGGCAAGACACGCAGCTCCATCGATCCGCGGTTTTCGACCCGATACAAAATCGACGACAAATGGACTGCTAAAGGCTACGTGGGCCTGTTCCACCAACCGCCGCAGCCCGAGGCACTGGACACCCGCTTCGGCAACCCGGCTCTGGGTGTCGAAAAAGCGGTACACGTCGGCCTGGGCGCCGAATTCAAGCTGAGTAAGAACTGGTTCATCGATGGTGAGGTCTACGGCATCGATCGCACCAACCAGGTGTCACGCTCCGAGGATGTGGTCCTCAATGAGGCGACCGGCGAGGTCACTGCCGTCAACTGGCTCAACCAGGCTGTCGGCGACACCATCGGTTTCGAGCTGATGATCAAACGCCGGGTAACCCGCAGCTTGTTCGGCTGGCTGTCGTACACCCTGAGCAAGACGCGCATGAAACAGCGGCCCGAGCTCGACTACTCGCCGCACTTCTTTGATCAGACTCACAACCTCAACGCCGTCATGAGCTACAGCACAAACAGCGGCTGGGAGCTTGGTGGCAGGCTGCGCTTCAATACAGGCAGGCCGATCACGCCGGTCGTTGGCTCGACCTTCGACGCCGACGAGGGCGGCTACGACTCTCAACTCGGCGCGCTCCGATCAGCCCGGCGCAAGAACTACTTCCAGTTCGATGTTCGCGCTGAACGAAAGTGGACGTTCAACACGTGGATGATCGCGCTCTACCTGGACGTACAGAACGTCTTCAACTTCGACAACGAAGAGGCGCTGCAGTGGGACTACCGGTTCCGCCAGAACTCGCCCATTACCGGCATTCCGTTCGTACCCACCCTCGGCGTCAGGGGGCAATTCTAATGCGACGTTGGTTAGCCTCTACTCTGGTCAGGTCGAGAACCCTCGTGCTGGTCACCTTGCTGGCAGTGTGCGCCACCGCGTGCGGCGATTTCGAGAAGGAATCGATCGTTTTGGATCTGCGCATCCTCAACATACGCACCGAGCCACCCGAGATCGTGACGCCGTTCGATATCAACAACCCCATGAATATCGTGCTCGAAGAAGTCGAGGTCTGCGCGTTCGTCGCCGACCCGCACATTTCGCGCTCGCTGACCTGGGGCATGGTCGTGTGCGGGCCCACGGATAGCGATCGCTGCGACGAGGCGGACCGACCGTTCGTCGACATGGGTTCGGGGACCGTTGAAGACCCGGAAGAAGCGACAGCGCCTGTACGTATGTGCGGGACCATTCCGGACGGCGGCCTCGTGCCGTTGATTCTGGAGGATGCGGCGCGCCTGGATGACCTTGCGGGCTTTGGCGGCATCGCGCTCCAAGTCGAGTTCTGGGTGCGCGACGAAAATGGCACAATCGCCGAGGCCGAATTCGCTCGCAAGCGTGTGGTCTATGCCCCCAAGTTTCCGATGGAGCGCGTGGCCAACGTCAACCCTTGGGTCGGCGACTTCGTCGTGACCCGAAGCAACGGACGCAGCCAGAGTTTGCCCATGGGCCGGTGTGTCGATCAGGCGTCACCTCTGGTGTTGAAAGCCGGCGAGAAGATCACCATTCAACCGAACGAGCCGGCCGGAATCCGCGAGGACTACGTGCTGCCGACCTTCGATCTCGGCTCGCGTGAATTCACCGAGAACATGCGCTACTTCTGGTTCTCCACCTACGGCTCGTGGGGGAGTGAGCGCACGGGCGGTCCGACGGACCCATTCGGCAACAGCCCGGTGCGACACACCGAGTGGTTCGCGCCCACGGATCCGCTCATCGTTGGTGACGGTGTCGATGTTCAGCTGTGGTTCGTGCAACGCGATGAACGCGCTGGCTCGTCGGACTACGAAGCGTGCATTCGCGTCGAACCCAACCCGGTAGCGCCGTGACCGGCGACGGAATCGTCGACACCTCCGAGGGCAGGTTTCACTACCTGAGTCGCGGCAACGTCGGCGATCCACTGGTGCTGTGTCTACACGGGTTCCCCGATCACCCGCACAGCTTCCTGCCCATGATGGAAGCGCTGGCCGACGCTGGACTGCACGCGGTGGCGCCGTGGATGCGTGGCTACGCACCATCGGTGCTCGAAGGCCCATACGACGTGGAGCAGCTCGGCCGAGACGCGGTTTCCATCGCCGCCAAGCTGTCACCAGACGATCCGGTGTGCATCGTCGGCCACGACTGGGGCGCGGTTGCGACGTACTCGGCGTTGGCCGAAGGTCCCGAGCACTTTCGATGTGCAGTGACCATGGCGGTGCCTCACATGTTCGCGTTCGTTCGCAACATGCGACGCTACCCGGCCCAGCTGAAGCGCAGCTGGTACATGATGTTCTTCCAGCTGCCCGGCATCCCCGAGCGCGTCGTGCCCGCGCGAGACTTTGCGATGATCGACAAGCTGTGGCGAGACTGGTCACCCGGATATCAACTGCCCGATTACGAGCGTCGCCTGTTGATGGATTGTCTGGCCGCCAGCATGCCCGCCCCGATCAACTACTATCGCGCGATGACTCGGCCCCTGTCGGGAATCGCCGAACGCTCGTCCCGGGTCGAGGCCAAGCAGCGCCATCTTGCGGTGCCCACCTTGTACTTGCATGGCGCCGACGACGGCTGCATCGGTCCCAACCTTGGCGAAGGGCAAGAGCGGTTCTTCACCAAAGAGTTCGAGGCCGAGACCTATCAAGGCGTTGGCCACTTCATGCCGAGCGAAATCCCCGAAGTCATGGCCAGGCGGGTGCATGGCTGGCAGCAGCGCTTCCCCAGCTAGGTAACAAACTCGCCTTGCGGGGCAAACGCGCTCTGGTAAGGTCTCGCCGTGCGCCGTCGAAGGGACCAACAGCATTGAGCCAGAGATTGTTCGTGTTTGTCGTAGCCGCCTGCCTGGCGGCCATCACGGGTGCGGCCACCTTGCCCGGATGTTCGAGCGAAGAGCCCGACGCAAAGTCGAAGAAGGCCGACGACAAGAAGGCCGACGACAAGACCACGGCCGTCAAACGCGCGCCGATCAATCACAAGAAGTTCGAGATCGATCGAGTGGACGCCAGCCGTTACGTGCTCGATGACGAGGCCGTATCACAGCTACTGCTCGATGGCATCGCCGGGCAAATCCACGTCACCCGGGTCAACCGGGGCTACCGTCTCGACGGCTACGCCGATGACACCCTGGTCAAGAAGCTCGGCCTCGAGAAGGGCGACGTGGTGGTCACGATCAACGACGCGATTCTGACCGACATGCACCAGGCGCGGGTCGCCTTCGCGAAGGCGCGGAAAGACGGCTCGTTTCGCCTGGCAATCGACCGCAAGGGCACATCACTGCAGCGTCGCTACTTCTTACGGCGAATGCTAGACGGCCAGAACTATCGCTCCTATCGTCGCCGCTACCGTAAACGCCGGCGCTCCTATTCAAAGACGGAGTACGCGTTCGAGAAGGTGCTCACGAGCATGCGCACCGGGATCAAGCGTGTCACCGATACGCACGTTCAGATCGATCGGGCAATCCTGACGGTCCTGCAGGACAACGACGAACTGCTCAAGGACGGACTGACCTACATCGGCCTCGACAAGGGCTACGGCATCGAGGACGAATATTCGGTTTACAAGGAACTCAGCCTGACCAAGTACGACGGGGTCACCCAGATCAACGGCGTCGACACAACCTCGCGCAGATCGATACGCCGGGTGCTCGCGGGCCAGGCCAGCGCCAAGGAGTTCACGATTACGGTCAAGCGACTCAATGATCCGATGACCATCCGCTACCAGGTAGTGGAGAACACCGCGGACAAGAAGGCACTCACCACCGCGGTCGAAGAGTGGCGTGGTCACAGCAAGTCCAAGTACGACCCGTTCGCCAAGTACAAGCCTACAGCGCCAAAGACGCCAACGACGTCGCTACTCGGCGCCCCGAAGCTGAACGTCAAGAAGCTGTCGACGAACACGTACGAGCTGAGCTACCTGGAGATGAAAGGGTTTTGGACCAACCCACTGGTGCACGCCCGGGGAGCGCGGATAGTGCCGTCGGTGCGCAGTGGCAAGACGGACGGCTTCAAGTTGTTCGCCATCCGGCCAAACACCGCATGGTCGGCTCTCGGGTTCAAGAACGGCGATACGATCCAGGTGGTGAATTCGGTCGTGATGGATTCGGCAATGAAGATGCTCGGCATAGGTAAGACAATCACCGCCGGATTGAAAACGATGACCATCCAGATCCGCCGTCGCGGCCGTCAGAGCGTGCTCACGTACCACCTGAAATAGAGCTCGGCTCGAGCAAAAAACGGAGGGCGGCCACCGCACTATCGCGGAAGCCGCCCTACTCAGGGCGAGGAACCACCGACCGCCCGATTGATCCTCGCTCCTCGCATTCACAATAGGCCGCGTATCGGGACCGCGCCCGTACTGGACGGACCTTTGCCAGCGGTTGCCTGGGACTGGCGGAGCGTGCCAGGTCGCCGACGATAAGCGCCGATCGCCCATCGAAAAGCTGACGAGTTCCCGGCCAGCCCAACGAATTTCTGCGGCACACTTGCGGCACTCTTGCGGAAAAGCGCGGCCAACTGCGCGGAACGCTGGCCCACGGTTTCGGTCCGCGATTTGCAACTCCGGGTCGCATGCGTTTGTCCGCCGCCGCCACCGCCAGCTTGCTCGCACTCGTCCTCGTAACGCCGGACGCCCACGCCGACGAGATGAGCGTATCGATCCCCAAACCGACCGTCGCCGTGGCCGCCGCCGTGGGCGAGACTTATGTAGGCGACAGCCGGGACGCGAGCACGGTGACCCTCGAAGGCCGCCTGGGCTTCGGCCGCCTGGAGTTCGCGGGCGAGCTGGCCAAATCCGAGTACGACGATGAGCAGCGCACAGACCGACGGGTCGGCGGAAGCATCTATCTGCACCTGAGCAAGGGCACCCTCCGGCCCGTACTCAGCGTGGGCGGCGGGCTGCTGCGCGCCGAGCACCGTGGCGGGCTGGTCTGGGACATGGCGTATGGCCAGGTGGGCGCGGGCATGCTGCGCAAGCTCAGTGAGCAAGTCGACCTCGGCGTCGAAGCGATCATCGGTCGGCGCAAGATGTTGCGCTCCAACGACGTGATCATGCCGCTGGCGCTGTACAGGTACTGGCCTGACGAAGAGGACTTTGGCCAGCTCCAGCTCAAGCTGATCGTTCGCTTGTAGCGGGACGTCACAGGCCAGCAGGCAACGCCAGCGGCGGGTGCGGGCGCATCGGCGACAGCCAGTGCTACTATGACCTGGCCTCGCGATGGATTGCCTTGACGCTAACCTGGCAGTGGATTTCGTCGACGGCCGCGTCGACGATGAGCAGCGCGACGCCATCGACACCCACGTAGCCGGTTGTGAGACCTGTCGCATGACCGTGGCAGCGTTGGCGGGAACCCCTTCGTTTGCGGGCGCGGACGTTCGCCTCGAACGACTGGACGAAGGTGCGCGCATCGATCGCTACGTGATCGAGGACTTCATCGGCCGGGGCGGCATGGGCATCGTTTACCGGGCCTATGACCCCAGTCTGGACCGCCACGTGGCCGTCAAACAGCTTCACCTCGAGGTCGAGGGCAGCGTGCCTGTGGAGGAGGCGCGCGCGCGATTACTACGCGAGGCAAAGGCGCTTGCCCAGCTTTCACACCCAAACGTTGTCGCGATTCACGACGTGGGTACGTTCGGCGAAGACGTGTACCTGGCGATGGAACTGGTCGAAGGCCAGACGTTGCGTCGATGGCTGGCAGCTGAAACGCGTAGCCTCGAACAGATTCTGGCCGTGCTACGCGCGGCCGGCGAAGGTCTGCACGCGGCGCACGCGGCCGGCCTGGTACATCGCGACTTTAAACCCGACAACGTCATCGTCGGCGATGATGGCCGAGCACGCGTCCTGGACTTCGGACTCGCACGGGTCGCAGGAGAAAACCAGGACAACGAGCCGGTCGCCGAGAGTGCCGATCTAGAACTGACCCGCACCGGCGTGGTCGTCGGCACGCCGGCGTACATGGCGCCAGAGCAGCATCATGGCAAGCGCGCGGACCAACGCGCGGATCAGTTCAGCTTCTGCGTGACCGCCTATCAGGCTGTGTATGGCGAGCGACCGTTCAAGGGCAAGGACGTAGGACAATTAGCAAAGGCGATCGCGGGCGGCAACATCGCCGCGACACCGGCGAGTTCCCAGGTACCCGAGCGAATTCGTCAGGTGCTGATCAAAGGACTCGCCGCTGAACCAGCGGACCGCTACGAGTCCATGCGCGCACTGGTAGACGCACTCCGACCGGTAACCAGGACAACACCGGTGTGGCCGTACCTGGCCGCGGCCCTGTTTGTCGCAGCGATTGTCGGCACGTTCTTACTGCGCACGGGCAAACAACCAGAGCGGAATGTATGTGGCGCCACGCAGCGTCACCTCGTCGGCGTTTGGGACGATCCGGCCAAGGCCGAGGTCAAGCGCCGCCTCGCTGGCGACCCCGCTGAGTTCACACGGCTGAGCAAACAACTAGAACAGTACGCCACGCGGTGGACGGCAATGCGCACGGCCGCATGCCGAGACACCCAGGTTCACGGTTCGCAAACCGAGCGGATCCTCGAGTTGCGCAACCGCTGTCTGGATACACGACTCGACGCGTTGCGCGGGCTAACTGACCACTTGCGTAGCGACGCCGCCGCGAAGACCGTGCAGCGCTCGTTTGCCGCGGCCCTGGAGCTGCCGCCGATCAACACCTGCGCCGACATCGCGAGCCTTGAACGCAGTGCTGGCACTCCCCTCGAACCGAGGCTACGCGCCGCGGTGGACGCCCTGAGCACACGCATGGCGAAAGCCAGACGCCTGCTCGACCTTGGAGATCTCGTTGGCGGCGCGCGGCTCGCCGACGACAACGCACGCGACGCTCGAAAACTCGCTCACCCGCCTACCCTTGCGTCCGCGCTCTATATGGTTGGCCGAATGCGCTCCGGCGCGGGCAAGTACGCGCTGGCGACGACCGTGCTCAAAGAAGCCGTGCAGGTCGGTGCCGCAGCCCGCGCGGATATGGTCGTGGCGCAAACCTGGGTGCATCTCATCTTCGTGCACACCCAGGCTGGGAAGTTCGAGTATGCCCTCGAGCTGAAAGACATCGTCAACGCCGCGATCGCACGAGCTGGAGCCGACACGCGCTTGCAAACGTTGGCGGCGCGGCACTTCGGCGATGCGTATTCGTGGCACCTGGAGGAGCAAGCGGCGATCAAAGCACACCGGCGCGCCGTTGCCCTCGCCAAGAAACTTCCCAACAAACGAGAACTCGCCGTTTGCATGGTCCACCTCGCCGACTCCCTTGCCGAGGCTGATGAGACCAATGAGGCGATGCAGTTGGTCGACCGAGCCCTGATCATCCAGCGTGGGTTATTCGGTGACAAGCACGTACTGACCGCATGGGCTGAAGTCATCCGCGGCCGGGTGTTTCTCGCTCAGGGAAAACGTGAACAGGCCCGCGGCCAACTGGTGGGTGCCATCGACATCATGAAGACATCGATGGCCGACCACCCGGCAACGTCATGGGCACGCCGATACCTGGGCCATGCGCTGGCGGAGATGAACAAGCCAAAACTGGCACTCGCTCAACACCGACTCGCCCTCGCCGAAGCCGAGCGAGGCTACGGTGCCGATGACTACCGGGTAGCCCTGCATGCGGAAGACCTGGCGAGCAGGTTGTGGAAACAGAATCAGCGCGCTGAAGCGATCGCTCTATACGAACGCTCCCTCGCCATCAAGAGACGGATCAACGGGAACGACAGCGCAATCGTAGGCAGAGTATTGAACGGACTGTGTATGGGCAACTACGCGATTGGTGCTCACGACAAGGCGATCGAACACTGCAGCGCAGCGATTCCGATTCTGCAAACCAAACGAATCATGCCCCTGGTCGGCATCGCCAAAGGCGTGCTCGCCATGGTGTTGTGGGATGCCAAACGTGACCGGAAGCGCGCGCTATCGCTGGCGCAAGAAGCACACGTCCTACTGACGGCCGCCGGGAACAAAGAGGCACTGACGAAACTCAACGCCAAATTCCCGCGGCTAGCTCGTCCAAAATAGAACGTTCATCGAGGCGTCGGCGAACAGTGAATCGAGTCCGTTGTTCATTGAATGGCGCCGGCAGTGTATGTTTCGCCCATGCGTTATCTGTTAGTCGCCGCGGCGGTGGTCGCGATGTTGTTCGCCCACCAACGACCGGCGCATGCTTGAGGCTGCGGACCACCCGCCAGTTCGGCGGGTCCCGGCCCTAGCGAAGCGACGGGGCAGACCATGCCTCTGTGGAACCTGGCCGTCGCGTTCTCTCGCTTTCAGGCGAGCCTGAACATCGTCAACGACGTTGAGCTCACCGAACAAATGCTCACGGTCGCGTTCGGCCGGCGTTTTGGCGAAGACTTCACCCTGAACATCGTCGGCGGCGGCATCCTCGGCGGCGACTTGACCGACAGCGTAAGCGGCGAGCACGAAGTGAGCCAGGGCGTAATCGGCTCAGTGCAGGGGACCCAGCGTCTGGTGCGACAGCGTGGCGCGCGGCCGTTCGTTCTCGGCACGTTGTCGTTCTCCGCGTCGCGAACGACGACGACGCCCATGGCGGGAGGAAGCTCATCGTCATTGGTCGCCACAGACTTTCGGGTATCAGCCATGGCGGGCTATCGCCTTCGCAAGCGGTTCACGGTCCACTCGGCGGCGCGGGCGTTTGCCGGTCCAGTGTTCTGGAGCAACGTCGACGACCCGGGCTCGGACAGACACTTCTTCCAACTCGCCGTCGGCGGCAGCGTGTTCCTGCCGGGCAAGACGCGCTTGTTCACCGAGTGGGCGTTCCTGGGCGAACGCAACATCACCGTCGGCGTTGCCCGGTCGTTCCGCTGAGTCGGCGAGCGCTTTGTCCTGATTTCGCCGCGGAGCGAGTGCGTGCGATAGTCTGCGGGCATGCGACCGGCGCTATCAGCAGCCACGTTGGCGGTGATTCTGGGATTCACCGCGCCGCTGACCGCACAACCGCAACCTTCCGCGGATGAAGTCAACGGCGAACGCGTACTTCGCCACGTGCATGTGCTCGCCGAAGACATCGGCCCACGCCGCGCAAGTACTGCTCGTGCGCGCAAAGCGGCGGCGTACATCATCAGCCAGCTCGAGAGTGTTGGCCTTCAGCCAGAGCGCATGGTGGTCGGAGTCGTAGACACACCTGCCGTAAACGTGGGTCCGTTGAAGTTCCTGCGCGCGGTGCAGATCTACAGTTCGGATGCCAACGTCGTCGTCCGGTTCAAGGCCGAGAAACCACAAGCGGGCAAGGCCATCCTGGTCATGGCCCACTACGACACGGTGCCCGGCTCGCCTGGCGCCGTGGACAACGCGACCAGCGTCGGCATTCTGCTCGAGCTGGCTCGAGTGCTCGCGCGCGCACCACCACCGCGGCCAATCATCCTGGCGTTTACCGCCGCCGAAGAACTTCGACTCGCTGGCGCGCGCAAACTCGCCAGCACCATCGCCGACGAAGTGGGCCTGGCGGTGTCGATGGATCTCATCGGCACGAGCGAAACCGTGACCCTCAACGGATTGAGCTCACTGCTCGGCCGGCGCTGGCTCGAGTTCCTGGCGGCGGTCGCGCGCAAAGCGGACGTCCCCGTACGCGCGCCCATGCCCCATCGTGTGGTCAGCCGATTGCTGCCCCAGCTAGAACGCTCGGACCACGGCGCGTTCACCGAGCGCGGTGTGCCCGCGTTTCATTTGTACAACCGCACCCTCTACTTGCCGTACCACATGCCCTTCGACACCACCGACCGGGTTGTGACCGCAGCGGCAACGAACACAGGAGCGTTCCTGGTTGAACTCACCAGAACGCCGGGCCCGTTGCCAGAGTCCGGTGGCGACCAGGGGTTCTGGCTGCCGTTCAGCGATACGCCTCGGGTTGTCCGGGCGCTCACCGCCTGGATCGTCGAGATCATCGCGATCCTGTTCGTCGTGGCGAGCATCGTCATGGTGGTGCGACGCAAACGAGAACCGGCCAAGGGCGTCGGACTGGCCCTCGTGCTTCCCGCCTACCTGGCCGGCTGGTTGGTGGCCACGGTTGCGCTGAAGCTCGGCCAGACCCTGACCCTGCATCCGAGCCCGTGGATCCACGCGCCGCTGCGCTACGTGATCGCCACGGCGGCCATTGCAGCGAGCGCAGGCGCGGGCGCCGCGTGGCTCGCGCGCACACGTTGGTCACTCATCGGAGTGCACCGCTACCTGCTCGCGGCTCTGTCTCTCCCGCTGTTGGCCGGCATTACGCTTCTGGCCGTCGGTGCCCACGAGGTCGCGTGGATTCCCCTGACCGGCGCATGCTCACTGGCCGCCATGCACTGGGCCCGTGCACGCTGGTCGGCGGCGGTGTGGCTTGCCTTCGCCACAATTCCCGCGGCGTCCGTTCTGGAGCCGGGGTTTCTGCGCGAAGCCGTGTTTCACGGTTTCCTGCCCACCAGCCTTCCACTGTCATTGTTCGCTGCCGTAGCGCTGCTCTACCCCACCCTGGCTGCTGTCTACCTCACGCGGCGTTGGCCGTTGCCCGCGATAACAGCGAAGCGGTCACGAATCGCGGTGGCGAGCGCGGTCGGCCTGGTCGCGGTCGCCGCCACCCTTACGCTCCTGGTTCCCGGCACCGCCTGTGAGCCGAGCATTTACAGCGCATACGGGATCAGCTGCGAAAGCGCGCCCGGCGTCAGTATGCTTGAATAGCCGAGCCTGGTATGCGTCACTAGTCCGTAGCCAACCCCTCAGGATTCTCGCCATGAACAAGCTGTTCGTCATCCTCGGTGCCTTCGTCCTGGCCGCCTGCCCCGGCAGCCAAACGCCCACCGAGACCAAGTCCACCGGGCTAGAGACCGGGTCGGGAAAGACCGACAAACCACAAGAACCGGTCAGTGATCTGGTTGGCAAATGCGAACCGCACAAGTTGCCCAAGACCGCGTGGCAACCGAGCAAGAGCCAACTGCGCGGCGCGCTCGAACAGTCTCAAGAAGACATGCGTCGATTCTTCGAGGGTGGGAGCGTCAGCTTCGCCAAAGGCAAGCTGCTCGAAGCCGCCGCGGCGTGCGTCAAGGCGCGCAACGCCACGACGTTCGACATGGAAGTGTGTGGCGACACGACCACCACGGGCAAACGCTCTTGTTACAAGCTCAACGTGCACTCCCTGGACTGGAAAGGTCGCCACTGGGTCTCGATCTACTACAACTACGGCAACGACTCGATGGTGGATATCTACGAGATTCGCGACGACAAAGCCCAGTCATACTGCGCGGCGTTCACGCCCCAGTTTCACAAGCAATGCAACGACACGGACGGCGGCAGCAGCGATACCAGTTGCGCAAAACTAGAAGCCGACTGGAAGTCGATGCCCGAGACCGTCCGCATGGCCCTGTGCTTCCCCGGCCAGGACTGAGCGCGCCATGCCCGACGAATCACAATCCAACGCCGCCACGAGCGACGCAGCCAGGACCGATGTATTTCACTACGACGGCCTGACCTACTGGGGCCCCGTGGGGGTGGCTACCATGGAGTCGATCATCGACCTGCTGCGTCTGCCAGCCACGGGCCGCGCCCTGGACATTGGTTGCGGCAAGGCTGAACTACTCGTCCGCCTCGCCGAGCGATTCGGCTCGGAAGCAGTCGGTGTCGACAAGTCCGAGGCAGCGCTGGCCGCGGCAACAACAGCGTTTGCCAAACGCGCCCCCGACGCTCGGTTCGAACCGATGCGACGCGACGTCGCAGACCTGGCGTTCGATGACGGTTCCTTCGACCTCGTCGCCTGGCTCGGTGGCCCGTACCTTGGCGAAGGCTCTGGCCAGAAAGACTTCACCACCACCGTCTCCCGACTCAGTCGGTGGCTGCGTCCGGGTGGCTACCTACTACTCGGACACGGATTTTGGAGCGCACCGCCTCCCGCCGACTACCTCGCAGCGACCGGCATCGCTGCCGGTGAATTCGGCGAGCACTGGCAGAACATCGACGTGGGCGAGAGCGCCGGACTGCGCTCGCTCTATAGCTGCCGTAGTAACCGCGACGAGTGGGACGAGTTCGAGGGCCGCATTCTGGCCAACGTCGAACACTACGCCGCCGCCCATCCGGACGCACCGGATCCGCAAGGCCGCCTCGAACAACGTCGCAGCTGGCACAAGGCGCAGCAACGCTGGGGCCGCGACGCGATGGGCTTCGGTCTTTACCTGTTCATGAGCTGACTCTCCGGTCGCGCTCGTGGGCGCAATGTTGCGCGTCCCAGTCCAAGACTGAGTTCTCCTGCTCGCACGAACTCCGCAATCATTGCGCTATGAGCGCACTTCCGAGCCGGCAGAGAGTGCTTACGTTGTTGGTATGGCCCCATACAACAGACCGGTGCAGCGTTACATGACGCCAAACGTCCGTGCTGTTCTGCCGGACGCAACCCTGGAAGAGGCGCGCATTCGCCTGGACGAGTGGCGTATCTCTTGTTTGGCGGTCGTCGAAGAAGTCGACGACCAGTACCAACTTCAAGGAGTGGTCACACTGACCGACCTGGTGCGCGCAGGTACCTTGCGTAGCCGGCCCGACCGCTCCGCAGAGTTGTTGCTGCCCAACGCCCCGGTCACGTCAATCATGACGCCGGACGTGATCCGTGTCAGCGGCACAGACACACTGGCGACCGCGGCTCGCACGATGGTCGAGCGCGATGTCCACCGAGTCTTCGTCGAGGACAGGCAGGCCGTTCAGGGCGTGTTGTCCACCCGGGACGTCATGCGTGTGTTGGCCCGGGACGGTGTGAGCGCGCCGATCGGAAACTACATGACGACGCCGGTGCGCGCAGTCCACGCCAAAACGACAATCTCAGCGGCCATGCGCATCATGGAAGAGGAACGTATTTCGGGAATCGTCGTGCTCGAACGCGGTTGGCCATGCGGTGTATTCACCCATCGCGAAATCCTATGCTCTCGCCACATGCCTCACGACACGCTGGTCGGCAGCGTCACGAATCCGGCGATTCTTGTTCTGCCAGAAGGAACGCCAGTGCACCGTGCAGCCGCCAATGCAGCGTCGGTCGAAGTACGTCGCGTCATCGTCAGTCGTCAAAAGGCGATGGTCGGGATCATGAGCGGGCTCGACTTCTGTCGCATCGCCGCCCTGCAAACCTCTGTCGGCTGACCGGCGCCAGACGTTGGATCACCGCAAAATTCGAACGTCACCGTCGATACCAGACGAATATCGTTCTGTCAGATAGTCAGACATGCGCCACGTGAGCGGGACTTTCCGCGGCAGCTCTCGTGGTGTTAATCCCACTCACCGCTCATAGTCCGCGGCCAATGAGCGAACGAAGCAACAACACGATGTCGACGTTCCTGACCATCGCCGCGATCTCGATGGCGTTCAGCGCTTGCGACATCTCCGACACGTACGAGTCCACGTCCCAACCCCTGTGGGGTGGCACAACCGAAGCCCCCGGCTACGAGGGCTCGCGCTTCGGCGACGTATGGGCCCAGGTCGCGTCCGATCCATACAGTCAGCTCCCCCAACAGACCGTCACGGTTGGCTCGTTCTTTAGCGGCTGGCACAACAAACTCACCCGCGCGTCCAAACGCACGCTTGCGCGCCGTGACGATCTGCTACCGCGATTCGACAAACTACTGCACCCCAACGGGCTGTGCGCGCGAGGCACCTGGCGTATCACCGCCAGCACGCCGTACACCGGATACTTCGCGACCGGGGCCGAGGGCTTGATCATCGGCCGAGCCTCTGCCGCGCTCAGCGCAACATTGCAGGGGCAGTATCGGTCGCTGGGCTTCGCGGGAAAGATCTTCCCCACCCTGGATGAGGACGAGCGCGTGAAGACAGCGAACTTCTTCACCATCGACGACCTGGGCGGAACCCTGACCGACCACTACCTGGACACCGGTCTCACCAACGACATCATCCACATCTCCGTACGCCCGAGCAGCGTCTTCGACGGCCCGGTTGGCGTTGTCGTCGCTCAGTCGTTCATGACCGCCGACCGCACGTTCAACGTGGCGCAGACGCTGATTCGCCAGCTCTACCCCGTGTCGACCATCGGTGTGGACGACGCCGATAACGCGGAGACACCCGTTTGGCTGATGATCACGGGCGCCGCCGATGTGCCGCGGGTAGATCGCGCCGACTTTCGCGACGAACTAGACATCAACAACTATCCAGGCGGCCTCGCATTCGAGATCTGGGCCGCACACATCGGCACGCGCCTGGGCTGGAAAGATTGGAAGCTCATCGGCCGCATCGACATCGACGACACCGTGGCGTCAGACAGCTGCGACCACCGGCTGCACTTCAGTCACCCCAAGCACCGCTGACGACGTCGGCCAACGTGCGGTCCGAGATTCGCGTAGCACCGGCCGCTCGGTCAGCCCGGCGCTCGTAGCCAATCGACGCCAACGAAGATGGACGGTCCCCCTAAGGGGTCAAGAACGTGGCCGACCAGACGCGCTGCGCAGGTAGCTTGAGGGTGCGATTTGCTTTGCGAACGGCTTCGGCATCCGGCGCCGTGAACACGCAGATGGTGCTGTCACAACTCGGCGTCACATAGGTATCGACCACATCGACCGCATTTGCGGTGAAGCACCACTCGTTGTTCTTGAGCATTTGTCGCATCTGGTCCAGGGCGATCGTCTCGGGGAATTTGCGCTCCACAACCACGATCGCCCGACTTCCATCTGGGCGCGGGGCGGTCGCGCCGTCGGCGATAAGGGTTTCCGCCGACCAGATCGTGGTCACCGGCATCGCTGCCTGACGCTGAGTGCGTCGGACCGCCTCGGCGTCCGGTGCGTTGTACACACAGACCATCTTCTTCTTGTCGATGGCGAAGTAGGTGTGGAGGAAGTTGACCCCGTTCTCTTCCAGGCACCACGCGAACGCCTCTTCTTGTGCCGCGACATCTTCAAACACCGCGGGCACTTCAAAGTCCCGTTCCACGACAACAATCGCCATAGCGTCCCCCTAGTCGATCTGTAACACGTCCAGCGCGGCGGTGCGCGCGTAGACTGCCAGGTCGTCCAGGGAGATTTCGCGGAGAGCCTCGATGTGTGCGGAATGTGCCGCAGCATCCCCGCAAGCGAGTGCGGCCTGCGCACACAGAGCGCGAGCCCACACCGCATCGCTACGATGGTTTACCAGGCGGAACGCAGCAAGTGCTTCTTCGGCAGCTGCACGCGCTCTATCAGTTTCGCCCCGGTCGAGCTCGATCGTCGCACCAAGGGCCAACACGTACGCCAGTCGATGTTTGGCGTCGACGAGACGCAGTTCGTCGGTAGCTCGGGTCAAAGTCGCCCAGGAATCGGGCACGCCGGCACCTAGCGCGGTCACAGCTGCTAGAGCACGGGCATACGGTCCTTCACTGCCCTCACGCAGGCGGTCGCCCAGGCTGACCAGACGCTGGCAAACCTCTTCGGCATCCTGCCATCGGCCTTCGCGTAGGATGAGCATCGCCATCCACTCGAGCGCGAAGAATTCGTTGAGGCGGTCTTGCTGGCGTCGCGCTCGCTGCTGCGACTCACGCAGGCTCGCAAGTGCCTCGTCCAACGCTCCTTCACGACTACGCAACATACCAACGGCTGCTGGCACCTCGGGCCGTTCGACGCCGAGGCGAGACTCCGTGGCGCTGGCTTCGAGCGCCAGGGCCTGAGCGTGACCCAGGTCCAAATCCAAACGGACCAAACAGCGCGCCGCCTCAGCCAGCGCTTCGACTCGATGTGGCCCGTCGGCGCCGCGGGTAAGTTGTTCTGCGTGGAGCATGTGACGGATGGCGTCTTTGCTGCGCCCGCCCTCCCAGCGCAGATAGCTCAGCAGATGAAAACCCAAACGCGCGTGCGTCAGACAACCGGCATCGGTCGCTCTCTCCGAAAGCGCTTCGAGTTCGGCGGCGACGACCTCGGCGTCCTCGGGAGTTTGTGCTGCCAGGCGCACATCCCACAAGTCGATCGCGATGGTAGTGCGCTCGGGTTCGGACAACTCACCGGCATGGCGGGCGCCACGTTTTGCCAGAGCGAGGGCGTCCCGGGCAGCGAACAGCCTCAACGATCGTTGACCAGCGCGCACACAAGCATGCGCCGCCATGGCGGCATCGCCAGCCAGGTTGGCGTGATGAGCGATCTCCGCAGCGTTCTCGTCCGAGCTGTCAGCCAGAAGCCGTTGGGCTACCTGGAGATGCATGAGACGCCGCCGGGGTTCCGACAGCTCGCCGTACACCACGTGCCGAACGAGGTCATGTGAAAACGCGTACGTGTCCCCGCGAGCGCTGACCAGCGCATGCCGTTCCACCATCTCCAGCGCCAACATGAGTTTTTCCAGCGGCAGGGCGATGACCTTCTCCAATTGCCCCACCCTGGCGGACGGGCCGAAGATCGACAGCCAGCGCAATACGTCTGCGGCCTCGACGGACAGCCGATCCATGCGATTGCGTACGACGTCAGCCAGAGTCGGCGCCAGGTCGGCGTCGTCGCGCACCCCACTGCGGGCCAATTCGAGGGCGAACAACGGGTTACCTGCACAGCGTTCGAATACCCAGCGAGAGTTCGCGTCGGGCGAGATCGCGGCCACAAGGGCTTCGGTATCCGATTCGCTGAGCGGGCCGACAGCGAGTTCCGACATCACCCGTTCACGACGCCAACTTCGCAGCACTCGCTGCAGCGACTCGTTGTCGAAGACCTCTCCGGCTCGCGCGGTCAGTGCAATGAGCACCGGCAGGTCTCGGTTGTTGCGCACCACATAGTGCAATAGCTCCGCGGATGCCTCATCGATCCATTGCACGTCGTCGATGGCAAGAACGGCCAGACTGTTCGCGCGAGCGTGCGCCGCGACCAGCTCGGACACCGCCTGGAACATTTGCGCCTGGGTGCGTTCCGCAGCCTTCCGGCCGTCATCGAGGAGCAGCGGTGCAAGGTGCGCATTGGCGCTCTCGCCCGACTCCAACGCGGGGGCGCGGCGCAGCGCATCGATCCATGGACCGAAAGGACGTCCGCGCTCTGCCTCGAACGCGCGGCCGTCGAGTACGACAGCGCCTCGTTCCCTCGCCTTCTCCAGCAGTGCCACGAGTAACCTCGTCTTGCCCACTCCAGGTTCGCCGGAAATCAGGGCTACTCGCTCGGTGCTACCCTCGGCGACGTCTTTCAACACTCGCTCGAGCAGCGCGCACTCGGGACGGCGACCGACCAACACGGACTCGTCGACAAGTGCGGGTGGCGCGCTTTGACGGACCGGACTTGGCTTGGTCGGTGGAGCCTCGCTGTTGAGCGCCGCGGCGAGCACACCACTCGGCTCCACTCCAAGCTCCCGCAAATGACGCTGACCCAGCTCACATTGGCTGCGTGCCTCTGACATCCGATTGCACCCAATCAGCAACTCGACCAGTTGCGCGCGCACTTGTTCATCCACCGGCTCGATATCAACGAGCGCCCGAGCGAATGGCAACGCCCGCGCAGGCTCGCTACGAAGCCGCGACACGAGCTCGCCGAGCAAACGCGACCTGAGTCGTCGCGCGTCCTCGCGCTGAGCCAGGCACCAGGCCTGAAACTCGTCGAAGTCGCTCATCTCAAGGCCTTCAAGCAACTCGCCACGGAACGTTTCAGCGACCGCGATGAGCTTGTCTGTACCGACTGACGCTAGATCCGCGCCAAGTGCGGCGCGCGCGTCGACGATATCGATCGCCGCATTCGTCGCGTCGAAGCTCACCATGTCGCCTTCGCTGACGATGCGCGTGTTGTCGGCATCGTTGACGAACGGACGCACCTTGCTCAGACTCCAGCGCAAGGCCGCGCGGGGGTCGTCAGCCACGTCCCACAACAGTGAACACAATCGAGCTCGCCGTTGGGGGCGGCCGGTAAGCACCAGGTAGCTCAGCAGCGCGCGGGTCTTCTTCGACTGAGGCAGCCGCAGCCTTTCCCCATCGCGATAGACCGCCAGACCACCCAGGAGCTGGAGCTGCAGTTTTGAATCTGTCGTCACCACGTACCTGTCTCGGGGGAGGCCCACGTTACCATGGGCCTCCCAAGGCGCACTTACTTGCGCGCCGAGATCAGCCAGGTACTGGAGGGCAGCCATACGCTGCCGTCCGCCCGGGTATGGGAGTTGTACACGCCGACGAGCTCCTCGCGGATCGCTGGCAGCGCTCGGGCGCCCGCTTCACCGGCCTCCCGAATCACGAACCCCGCCGGACCGACCAGGAGTTGGTAATCGACCGCCTCGTCAACGCTCGTTCCGACACACACATCGCGGTCGATTCGCTGGTGCGTTACGTCGGTGAAGTTTGCCGCGGCGAGCATGAGGGCGCCGGTGCCCTGGGCCGCAAACGAAAACGGCCCGGGTCCACAGGTCTGCGCACCGTCGTCCGGAGGCGGCAGGTGTTGCAGCGCAACCTTTTCCGCCACGCCCCAGCACGGATTGTCGCGCACCGAGCGCCACGCGATCAGATGCACCATGCCGCCCGGAACTAGAGCGCGCCATACGTTGCGCAACGCGCGCACCGGGCTGTAGCAAAACATGATGCCAAAGCGCGAGTACGCCATGTCGAAGCTGGCCGGTTGCAACTCGTGGGACTCGATGTCCGCCGTCAGGTAGCTGACATTCTTCGTCCGCGCTGCCTTTGCTTCGGCCGCGGCGATCTCGAGAAACGAGCCCGTGCAATCCAAGCCGAGTACCGAGCCCGTCGGGCCAACTCTTTCAGCAAACTCCAGACAGGTCTCGCCGAACCCGCAGCCAATGTCGAGGACACGGCTGCCGGCGGGCACGGCAATGCGCCCATTGGCGACGTCGCTGTGGATCTTACCGTTGCCCGAAAGCAAGTGACGAAAGCGGACCCATTTGGGAGTGAGGATGTCGTTCCAGCAGTCGATCGAACGCTGAGTGTCTTGTGCCGCATCCATGACGCGGGTGGGCTGTGATTGTTGCATCGTGGTCTCCATTCATTCGTTAGGCAGCTTGTGCTGCGATGTCTTCGAGGTTGCTGAGGTAGTTGATCTCTGCGCTCATCGCGGCGCTGAATTGCATATGCAGCTGCTGAAGTTGCTCGAGGTTCCAGGCCAACGAAGCGATCTGGTCGGTCACCTCGAACATGGTGTGAGACAGTTCGTCGCGGGTGGTCTGATACTGCGCAAGACTGCGCCGCCCGGTTACCAGCGCGTTCGCCAGCAACGTCGCATCGCGAAGCGCGTCCGTGATGCCATGGGCCGTCAGAGGATCCTTGAAGTAGCCCGCGTCGCCGACCAGCGCCCAGCCCGCCCCGGTGGACTGGCGCATGAATCCTTTGACACCGGCGAAACGACGCAGGCCGCCTTCCCGAAGGCCACGCGTAAAACGCGCAGCCATGCTCGGAGAGGCCTCACTTAGCGCATCTTCAAAGCAGCGCTCTACGTCTCTCCCGGCTGCACGAAGGCGAGCGGGGGCAATCGTCACGAATACACACGTGCCACCGCTGGTCGGAATGGCGCCGGCGCTCACGCCAAGGTCGTAGGCCCACTGGTAACCATCAACGTCGACGTCGGGCCAATAGCCCAGTACGCACGCGCTGGCGTGAAGGCCTTGTTTGTAAGTGACCGCCCCGGCTAGCTCGGCAACGGTGGAGCCGATACCGTCGGCACCAACCACCGTGTCGCACTCGATGGTGAATCGACGGCCGCCTTCGTTGACGACAACCCCGGTAACTCGGTCGTGCCGGTCGCGCACCAGCTGCTCGAGGCGACAACCGAAACGCACCTCTGCGCCAGATGAGCGCGCGTGATCGACCAGGACGCGGTCCAGCACCGTTCGTCGCGGCGCCAGCAGGAATGGTGACGCGGGCGCTGACTTGATGGGCAAGGCGATCGACGTATCGCCGTAATGGAACGCCATGTTGCGTATAGGCGGAGTGCCCGCGGCGAGCAAATCGTTCAAGACTCCCCAGCGCGTAAGTTGCTCCACGCCCGCACGCATCAGAGCGTGGGTCGACACGGTGTCGGTGCCGTACTTGCTTCGGTCGATGGCAAGCACATGCTGCCCCCGCTGAGCAAGCAACATGGCTAGTGACGCGCCGGCGCAGCGGGCACCGATGATCACCGTGTCGTATCGTTTTTGTGGCTGCGTTGTCATCATGTCCTCTATTCAGGCGGCGTTGGCGTAACTGCCGACCAGCCTGCTGCCGATGTGATTAGCCAGGGCCCGGGCGTCGTCGCCGACACCGTCGATGAAGCTCGACTTGCGACTGCGCATCAGCTGCAGACCGAGTACGTACAGGCCGGGCACATTGGTGACGCCGCCGCTGTGAACGATCTCGCCGCGCCGATCGCAGGCCGAAACGTTGAGCCACGGGTAGCGACGCGTGAATCCGGTGGCCCAGAGCACGGTACCGATTCCTTCGTCAGCGAGATCCAGGGTCGTCGCAGCCGCCTGGGCCGCGACTGGTGCCGGCCGCTGACCTGACGGCAAATGCTTGTCCAAATCCCACGCCGCGATATGGCGGTCCACGCTATCGAGTAGGCGCGCCAACTTGTGGTCTGCCCGTTGGGTGGTCTCGGTGAGGTCGCCGGCAAAGCCCACCGCGGTGCCATCGATACCGGTGGCGCGACCTAGCAGGCGTACACCACGGTCCTGCAGAACTTGCAGGTCCAGGCTTGATCGCTCCGGGCGGCCGACGAGCTGAAGCGATGGTTGTCGTTTTGCCTGCGCGAGGTCGTACACCGCCTCGGTGGTCTCGTTCAGCACACCGAGGTTCTCGAACCACCACATGATGTCTCGCTCGCGATAGACGCGGGGCAAGCGTGTGTGCCGGCCGACGGCGAGTGAAACGTCACGTCCCGCCTGAGCAAGCTCGTCGGCCAACTGGACACCGGACGCGGAGGCGCCGACGACCAGAACGCCTCCAGGGGGCAGCTCACTCGGTCGACGGTATTGAGTGGGGGCGAGTTGGTGAATCGATGGCGCCAACCCGGACGCAAACGCCGGCTTGCTGGGAACGTCGCAGTAGCCCGTCGCAATGACGACGTTCGCCGCCTGCCAAACGCCCTGATCGGTTGTGACTCGGAAGCCGAAGCAAGCGTGATCAACAGCCAGGACAGTGGTTTGATCCTGTACCGGCGCCGCGCTGACCGCCGCGTATCGCTCGAGATACCCAACCGTTTGGGCCATCGTCATGTATCCATCAGGGTCATCGCCGGTGTAGCGAAATCCGGGGAGTCGCGCTTGCCAGTTCGGTGTCAACAAACGCAACGAGTCCCAGCGCTCGCTCCGCCAGCGTTCGGCGATGCGACCGCGCTCGAGAACGACGTGGTCGATGCCCCAGTCATTGAGGTACCGGCTCATGGCCAGTCCAGCCTGACCCGCACCGATGATCACTGTGTTCGTTCGCTTCACCTTGGCCTCCGTTTAAAGCGGTCTCGACCGCCGATTGGTCAGCACTGCACCAATCGGCGATCGCACCAGATTCCTACGCCGCATCGACGTCGATCTGCACTGCGGTTCCGTTCGCCAGCACGTCGTACACGGCCGAGCGACGGCGCGATTGCTCAACGAGCGCCTTGAGGGTTTCCGCATCGGCGTCGCCGCGCACCTTGAAACTGATGCGCATCCGCTCGTAGCCGTTGCGAACCTCGTCCGAGAGGCCGAGGATGCCGGCAACATCCAGGTCGCCTTCGATATTCGACTCGATTTCGGTCAGGTTGATTCCGCGCGCGGCGGCGATGTTGGCGATACCGGCCGTGAGGCACGCTGCCAGGGCGACGAGGAGAAACTCGACCGGCGTGGCGCCTTCGTCGTCGCCGCACAGCACTGGAGGATGATCCGCGGCGAAATCGCACTCGCGGGCGTGGGTGTGATCACTGCCGGCGCCCGAGAAACGCTCCATGCGTGTGCGGCTGTGAGTGCCTTTGACCCAACGGTTCGAGGCGCGAAATCGGAAAGCGCCGAGCTCGCGCTGCTCCTTGACCGCATTGATGGTGGCGAACAGCGTCGGCACATCGACACCATTACGGGCGATGGGGGCGAGCTTGGCTTTGGCGGGTTTTGTCTTGGCGGTTTCGGTGTTGGTTTGCATTTGTCGTCTCCTATTGGGGTGTGGTTTGTCGGCGCGGATTGGTTTGCTGTGCGCCACATCCACACTCTGTTCAGAGGGCGTTTGAGTCGGCGTTTGAGCCACCGTTGAAACCCTCAAGAACTCGCAACGGTCTGTAATCACAGGGCCGCTCGAGCAAAAGGGGACGCACAGCTGTGCGTTCGCCGGGTTTGCAAGTCTTCCGTCAATTCCACGGCGCCTCAAACGGAGGCTCAAACGGAGGCTGAACAGAGTGTGGATGTGGCGCGGTCGTTCACGACCAAACGCGCCCGACCAACCTACTCATCACAACCCTGAACAAGGACAAGACCATGACGCTCATCGCAGAGTACATTTGGATTGACGGCGGCACCCCGACTCGCGCCCTTCGCTCGAAGACGCGCGTATGCTCGTCCGAGCGCATCATGGCGGGAGCACTCAACGGCTCGCTGCTAGCAGCGGACTTCCCTCGCTGGGGCGCGGATGGTTCCTCTACTGGACAAGCCGTCGGCGAGAACTCCGACATCGTGCTCAAGCCCGTACGCGTCGCCCGCGATCCATTTCGCACGGGTGGCTATCTAGTTCTATGCGAGACGTTCACGGGCTCGGGCAAAGTCCACCCGTCGAATGCTCGCGCACGGCTTCGCTCGGTGCTGCTCGCCGGCGCTGACAAAGAAGACGCGATGTTCGGGTTCGAGCAGGAGTACACCCTGTGCAAACCCGACGGTACGCCACTGGGTTTCCCCGACTCAGGTTACCCAGCCCCTCAAGGCCCCTACTACTGTGGCGTCGGCGCTGGTCAAATCTTCGGCCGAGACATCTACGAGCAGTTTCTGTCGAACTGTGTTGCCGCAGGTCTACCGATCACCGGCGCTAACTTCGAGGTCATGCCCGGACAAGCCGAGGTGCAGGTGGCAGCAAAGACCCTGGAGGCATGTGACGGCATCTGGTTCGCGCGCTGGATCCTTCAGCGTACCGCAGAGCCGCACAACGTGCGCGTGAGTCTGGATGCCAAGCCCGCGAAAGGCGACTGGAACGGCGCCGGCATGCACACCAATTTTTCGACGGCGCGCATGCGAGCGTCCGGTGGCTACGACGCAATCGTCGCCGCGGCGGACGAGCTTGGTCGGTTCGTCGATGACCATCTCGCCGTGTACGGAGAAGGCTACGAGCAGCGGTTGACCGGTGCACACGAAACGTGCCGTTTCGACGAGTACCGATGGGGCGTCGCCGACCGCACGGCAAGCGTGAGAATTCCGCGCGACGTATTCGAACAAAAGCGCGGATATCTCGAAGACCGCCGCCCCAACGCAAACGCGTGCTCCTACGAGGTGGCAGCCCGCATTCTGCGCACCGTCTGCTCCATCGGAATCGAAGACAGGCGCGACGAGCGCGTGCGTCTCAGCAGCTAGTCCCGTCGCGAAGCCAACAAAAGGAGAGCCCATGTCTACAGTGAATCCAACCTCGCCATCAGGTGACCTGTTCGCGCTACTCGACGAGGACGGCGACGGGGAAATCTCGTCTGCCGAACTCGAGGGAATGCTCGCGGGCAGGGGGATCGAAATGACCGACCCGAGGTTTGCTCAGGTCAAGAGTCGATTGGATGCGATTCGCCGCACCATGACACCGGCCATCGACTCGACTCGATTCGGCGATCTGTTCGGCTCCGGCCTGTCGCTGTTGCGCAAGGCGGTGCAAAACCAACTCGTCATCCCGGACTTTCAGCAGTTCCGAAACGACGTGGAGCACATCTTCGATGCGCAACGCAGCAACGACGGTGGTGAGGTGGCAACGTACATCCCCCAGCTCGCAAACGTGGGTCCGAGCCTGTACGGGCTGTCTGTGACCACTGTAGATGGGCAACGCATGGACATGGGCGACAGCGACACTGCATTCTGTGTGCAGTCTTCGTTCAAACCCCTGGGCTATTGTTTGGCACTGGAGGAACACGGGCCCGAGGGAGTCCACAACCACGTGGGTCGAGAACCGAGCGGCCGCTCCTTCAACGAGCTCGCACTGAATCACGAGGGCAAGCCCCACAACCCGATGATCAACGCAGGCGCCGTCATGTCCTGTGCGTTGATCCAGCCACAGGCCGCCATGGCTGACCGCTTCGACCACTTGCTGTCGCGATGGCGTAAGGCGTGCGGGAACGAGAGCGTCGGCTTTAGCAACTCGGTCTACCAGTCGGAACGAACGACTGCCGATCGCAACTTCGCCCTGGGCTACCTCATGCGCGAGCAGGGCGCGTTCCCACCCGACACAGATCTCATGGAGGTGCTGGATTTCTATTTTCAGTGTTGTTCGATCGAAGTCACTACCCGGTCGATGAGTGTGGCAGCGGCTACCCTCGCCAATGGCGGCGTGTGTCCAACGACGGGCGAGCAGGTGTTCTCGCCCGACACTGTGAAGAGCTGCCTATCGCTCATGCTCAGCTGCGGAATGTACGACTTCTCTGGTGAATTCGCGTTCTCGTTTGGCATCCCGGCCAAGAGCGGCGTCTCTGGTGTGATCATCGGGGTGGTCCCGAACACCCTGGGCTTCGCTGTCTATTCGCCGCGTCTGGACCGCATCGGCAACAGCGTGCGCGGGTTGAACGTGTGCAGGGGGTTGATGAACACGTTCAACTTTCACATGTTCGACAGCCTGGCCGGACGATCGGCAAAGCGCGACCCCCGCAGGGGACGAACGCAGGACCGCACGGCCGGCGTGACACAGATGATCTGGGCGGCGAGCGTCGGCGATCTAGATAGCGTTCGCCAACGGGCAAGCCGTGGCGTCGATTTGGGCTGCGCTGACTACGACCTGCGTACACCGCTGCATCTTGCCGCCGCCGAAGGACACCGCCACGTGGTGGAGTTCCTGTTGCGCGGCGGCGTGAACTCACAATGCAAAGACCGATGGGGCCACTCGCCACAAGACGAAGCGAAGCGCCACGGTCATCACGAAATCGTCGAGTTGCTGTCCGAGCAGAGCCTGGGCCAGTTCGACAAAGGAGAATTATCATGCGTCGCTTAGCAATGACCGTCACCGCGATTGGCATCGTCGGTTCATCCAACAACGTACATGCCGCCAGTGCGGTTGACAGGCTGCCTATCGACACCGGTGCGACCGCGTGGATGATGATCTGCACGGCTCTGGTTCTACTCATGGTCCCCGGCCTCGCCATGTTCTACGGCGGCCTCGTCCGGCGCAAGAACGTGCTCGGCACCATGATGCACAGCTTCGCTGCCATGGCACTAATCGGTGTGATCTGGGCGGTTGTAGGCTACGCCCTCGCCTTCGGAAAATCCGTCAACGGCATCGTCGGTTGGGACACAGCCAAGTTGTTCCTCGGCGACGCAGACACCTCGTGGATTGCCAACGGTGATAAGACCGGGAAGATCCCGGCGTATGCATTCATCGCGTTCCAGGGCATGTTCGCCATCATCACGCCGGCGATCATCGCCGGAGCGTTCGCCGAACGCATTCGTTTCACGACGTACTGCGCATTCATCGTCCTCTGGTCGATCTGCGTTTACAGCCCCCTTGCTCATATCGTCTGGGGTGGTGGATTCCTCACCGGCGAAGCGATCGATTTGGCCGGAGGGACAGTCATCCACATCTCAGCCGGCGCTGCTGGCCTGGTGGGGGCCATCTACCTGGGCGCTCGACGCGGCTACCGCAAGCGCCCGATGAACCCGAACAACCTGGTGCTCACCATGATGGGCGCGGGGTTTCTTTGGGTTGGCTGGTTCGCTTTCAACGCTGGTTCCCAGCTCGGCAGTGGCCTTGGAGCAGCGCAAGCGCTGATGATGACCCAACTGGCCGCCGCGAGTGGTGCAGCGACCTGGCTGATCATTGACAGCAGCCGCGGTGGAAAGCCCACCAGCCTCGGCCTGGTCTCGGGTGTGCTCGCCGGCCTGGTAGCGATCACGCCAGCCGCGGGAAGTGTTGGCCCAGCTGGAGCTCTCATCCTTGGTTCGCTCGCTAGCGTGACTTGCTACGGCGCCCTTCGCATCAAAGACCGCCTGGGATACGACGACAGTTTGGATGTGTTCGGCATCCACGGAGTCGCGGGCATCGTCGGTTCGATGGGCCTGGTGTTCTTTCTACGAGACACACCCAAGCACGGCCTGTGGGTACAGCTGTGGTACCAGGGCAAGGGCGTACTGGTAGCGGTCGCCGTATCTAGCGTACTGACCCTCGCGATTCTGGTTGTACTCCGCCACACCATGGGACTGCGCATGGCCGACCGCGAAGAAGACGCCGGCATGGATGAAGTTCTTCACGGCGAACGAGCGTACGGCATGCTGCACATGACCGGACAGCACGGCGCCTAGCCTGCGTCCGTCCGCCCGTCCGTCCGTCCGCCCGCCCGTCCGCGAAAGGCCGGCCCTCGCCTCACCCGCGTTCTTCGCCTCCAATGTTCCCTACGTCAGTGAACCAGCGAGATCTCCGGCTCGGGCATGGTGAACGTCTGGTCGAAGATCTCACGCTCAACCGCCAGCTCCCGGGCCCCCGTCGTGGCCTCACCACCGAGGAAATCCTGCCACACGTGGCCACGGCGGGTCGCTTTGCAGTAGTTGTTGAACAACAAGTTCAGCCGCTTGAACAGGACGTCGTTGCCCACGGGCAGATGGAACCCCGCCCTCTCCGCGAGGGTGCCGATCTTGCGAATGACCGAACCACCGAACACGAACGCATCGATACCAAGCTCTGCCATGTCTTCTTCGAGCAGCGGAATCAACGCTAGAGCCGGCAGAATAAGCCGCAACCTGCGCAGTTTGGCGACCGGGTTGTGCTTCTGCCACCGGGTCATCGGGAACTCTTTGAGGTAGTTCCCCGGCAGTGCCGTGTGCCTGGCTTCATCCAGATGAAACAGTCGCAACACGTCGAGGCCCGGCAGCTCGGACATCTGACCGAAGAACCCCAGGGCGATGGACTCGACCACGACGTTCATGCCGAAGAACTTCTCGATCCCTTTCGATTTGTGCACCATCTCTAGCAGCAGGTACTCCCATGCGCTCTGGCGCCTGATGGGTACATCGAACGCCTGCAGCAGCTCGCGCAACACGATGAAGTGTTTCGCCTCTTCGAGTACCTGCATGGTCAGCGCGCTTCGCCCTCCCGTGCTCTTCACCTGGTTGAGAAGGTCCGCCGACACGAGCCAGGCATAAGCTTCGCCGTGACCGATCGACGCGAGAATGTGAACGATCGCCTCCTTCTGACGCCGGGTGTATGTCTTGTTGAGCATCTCTCGATACTCCGGCATCGCGATACGGCGACGAGCTTCCTGCTCCTCTTTGGTGAGCGAACGCATCGCCATGTCGAGCATGTCGCGCTCGGCGTTAGTGCAGTCGCGGAACGGCAACCAGGGCGTGTGCTCCTGGGCCTTCCACAACAGCCGCAAGCTCTTGTCGTAGTGCTTGACCCGCAAGCTGTCTTTGGCGCCGCCGATGAACTCATAGGCCTCATCGTCATAGTTGGCCTTGCGCCCGCCGATACGCAGTCGACCTTTGATCCGGTCGTACCCTCGCACCGCCGTGTTGACCGCCTCCTCAATATCGCGACTAATCTTGCCAGCGCGGGCACTTACCTCGAGCTTCCTGAGTTCCATCTACTGAGCATGCGCCCGACCGAGTGTAGGAGAGTTTGACGAGGATCAATTCGACACCCGCTCGGTCCAGTCGCGCGCACTTACCCGGAGTCGGATTCGAACATGTCCGGTTGCTCGGTCGCCACTCGTGCCCACGCTCGTTCGGTGAGTTCGTGGACGAGGGACTCGCGGGCCTCTACGCTAAGCGGAATCGTCCGCTTCTCCCGTTCGATCTCGGTCATGAGCTCCAGGCCGGCGCTGGTCGCGTGACGCAACGCCACGTAGTGATTGACGCATTGATAGACCAGGTCCTGAAGGTGTTGATGTGGGTGGTGATGAGACTGCACGTGCATTGGTTTTCTCCTGTGTCTCCTGTGATGGAGGGTGCGCTTAGTTGAGCGCCGCATTGGTCTTCTCGGGTTTCCCCATGGTGGTACAAAGTTCCTTTGCGCGAGCCACGAGCAGTTCGCGCAGGGCCCCGGCGACTTTGGGATTAGCGTCCAGGTGGGCCATCGCCTTCTCTCTTCCCTGGCCTAAACGCTCACCGTTGAGCGAGTACCAGGCGCCTTTGCGTTCAACCAGCCCGAGCCGCTCGGACGTATCCACGAGCTCACCCAGTTTGTTGACCCCAATGCCAAACAGGATCTCGAAATGTGCTTCGCGAAACGGTGGCGCCAACTTGTTCTTGACCACTTTGACCCGCACGTTGGAACCGACGACCTCGTCGCCGCGTTTGATGGGCTTGCGCCGGCGGATATCCAGGCGCACCGAACAGTAGAACTTGAGCGCGTTGCCACCGCTGGTCGTCTCCGGGTTGCCGAACACCAGACCGATCTTCTGGCGCAGCTGGTTGATGAAGACGACGACCGTTTTCGTCTTGGCGGTGACCGCAGTGAGCTTACGCAACGCCTGACTCATCAGTCGCGCCTGTAGCCCCATGTGGGCATCGCCCATGTCTCCTTCGAGCTCGGCTCGCGGTGTCAACGCGGCAACCGAATCGACGACGATCAAGTCGATTGCCCCAGTGCGGACCAACGTGTCGACGATCTCGAGAGCTTGCTCGCCGCAGTCCGGCTGAGAGATCAACAGATCGCCAAGGTCGACGCCAAGGCGCTGAGCATACGTAGCATCGAGAGCGTGCTCGGCGTCGATGAAGGCGCAAACGCCGCCGCGGGCCTGCGCCTCCGCGATAGCATGCAGTGTAAGAGTGGTCTTGCCCGACGATTCTGGACCGTAGATCTCCACCACGCGTCCCCGGGGCAGTCCGCCAGTACCTAGCGCGACGTCGAGGGCGACGGACCCGGTGGGGATTACTTCGACTTGCGCGACGGCTTCGCCGTCCAATCGCATGATCGAACCGGTACCGAACTGCTTTTGGATGACGCGCATCGCCTCGGCGATGGCTGCTGTCTTGTTGTTACCGCCTGCATTCTTTCCACGGGCCATGGCAATACCTCCTGAGCAAAGTTGTTGGTGATTGCTCGAAGGCATCGCAATGGGCGTGCCAGCGCTAACTCGCCCAGATCGGCGACGACGTGTCCGCTCAGCCGGACGGCGTCCGTGTCTCGGACGAACAGTGTCCGATAGCCGGACGATGGCCGGGCCAACGCTGCTCAACGCAGGCGGTTCGGTGATACATTGCCCGACCAAACCAAACAGAGGGGGATCCTATGAAGACACTGATGACTTTCGCGGCTGTTGCTTTGTGTGCCAGCGCGCTGACACTCGGCGCAGGCTGTGGCAAGAAAGACAAAGACGACAAGAAGAGCAACTCGAGCAAGAAGGCTACCGGCGGTGACAAGGGCAAGGCCAAAGCCGGCGGCTCGATCATCGGCAAGTGGCAGTTCACCGGACAAAAGATCTTTCAGACGTTCAACTCCAAGGGCCGCGTCAAGTACGACCTGCCCGGCGGAGCGAAGTGCCTGGGCAGCTACACCGTCAAGGAAGGTCGGTTGGATCTGAAGTACGACAAGGGCCAGTCCAACTGCATGGACGGCGGCATGGGCTTCCAGCTCAAGGACGGCGGCAAGGTGCTCGACTTCGGCGCGGCGAAGTACAACCGCATCGACAGTAAAGACGACACCTCGTTCTAAGCCCGCGTCCGGTCCGGAGCTAGCGCACGTCGGTCAGATCGACCGTGCGCAGCTTCGTTCCCTGCTGAAGCACGCCATAGACTCTGTCGCCAAAGACCGCAAGGCGACGCAACGCGGCCTTCGTCCGCAATCGATGATAGCTGCGCTTGCCAGCGCGCCACACACTGAGAATACGGTGACGATGAACGGCAGCGACGACCTCGCCTTTGGCCGTGACCACGGCGCCGATATGGACCGCGCCGGCTGGACGAATATCGAAAGCGTGTCCACAGGATTTGGCGGTACACACGACCAGAGGCGCATCCCCGGTGCTGGCCGTTGGTCCAACACCGACGAACTTGTCCGCCGTGCACGAGCTAATCGCAGACAGCACCTTGCCCACGGGCAACACTGTCATCGTGCCAGCGACATCGCGCACCACGCGTGTTTTCCGCGGCCCGCCAGGGAGTAGCCACCAGGTCGTGTTCTTGTCCGCGTAACACGACAGCACTCCGGCAGTCAGGGACGCCGCCTCGGCGATGGGCTTCGGCGCCCATTCACGCTCTTTCGCTTTGACGTCGGCCATCACGTACGACGGCGATCCGCCCGAGGTCACTAGCGCGACGCGTGACCAACTCAGTTGATCGATCCGCCAGTCGCGCTCGGAGCTGTAGCGCTGCTCCCAGGTTTTGCCAGCATCAACGGACTCGACCACGACGAGGGTTCCGCGCAGGTCCCAGCCCACGATGTGCACGTCACCCTCATGGAGGTGAAACTTGGGCTTCGGGGAATCCGTCGCCTTGGTAACCACCACATCTTCGTCGCCTACTCGCAACATCACCGCGTGTGTGAACTCTGGCGCATCTGGAACGCCTGCGTCGGCCGTGTCCGCCGGCGGCTTGGCGGCCGTCACGGGCTTCCCCTTGGCGTCGGCTCCCTCTTTCGTGTCCTCGGAGTCGGGCTGGTCGAGGGGCTGGACCCACATGCCGGCAACCAGATAGCTGTAGATCGCCCCCGGGCGCGCTTTTTCCAAAGAGCGTACGCGCATGTCGACCTCCGCCGGGGCGTTGATGACGAACAGCCGCTGGCGGAGCTTCTTCGGCTCGTGGGTCTCAGCCAACAACGACGATCCCACCTGACGCAACTGACGGTGCGTGTGAACCCGGCCGCTTTTCCAGCGTAGTGGTTTCGTCTTTAGCGCGGCCAGTTCTTTGGGCTGGCTGGGAAATGTCGCCACCGGATTGCCGACAGCCTCGGCCAAACGCGCCGCCTGAGCGTCGGCGTGGTTCAGGGCGTTGCCGATCTTGTCGATGTGTTTACGCGCGAAGCCGTCGAGGCGAACTCGGATCGCGTCTTCGAGCTTGGTCACCGCGGTCTCCACATCGATCCACAGTTGCTCCATCTTCTTGTTGTTGCCCGAGTGTCCGGCCGGGCGCCGAGTGGTTTCCAGGCTGAGCACGCAGCGTTTCAAAACGTCGTCGATGAATAGGGTGTGCGCTTCGCGAAGCTCGATGGCCATGGTGCCCGACGATGCATATGGCTTGGTGCCGACGATGCACGCGCGCGCCTTGGCCCAGTGCGCCGCCCATTTGGTCGCGGCATCCTTGTCGCCGCCCGAGCCTTTGGACCTGGTCAATGACGTGACCAGGAAGAAGCCAACCGTGGCCACTAGCACACCAGCACCCACAACTCCCACAATGCGCTTCGTGTCACTCATTCGCGAAACTTGTAACGCGTCGCAGTAGCAGGATCCAGTCGAACCCGCGCGGGCGGCGGTGAATGGTGAACGTGCAGCGTGGGAAAGCCCGACAGTGTGGGATCTACCCACAGGGACGATCGCGTAACCCTCCATACGATGGCGGTGGTAGGAACGGCGCGCATCTTGCTAAAATTGGCCAAGTGCCTGGTCGTCTAGCTTATCTCGCCACTGCTCTGTTTGTTCCTCTTGCCCTCGCCGCGTGCTCATCGGATAGCCCGCCCGCGGAAGCCGATGCTGGGGTCGCCGTCGATGCCAGCAGCGCTGACGCAGGGCCGACGTATGCAGACGGCGACTGGATGTTCGACCCGGACAAGCTCCTGTCCGTCGACATCCAGATCTCCCAGGAGAACTGGGACACCCTGCGCCACCAGAGCCGGAACATCATCCGACTCCTGGGGGAAGAATGTCAGGACGGCCCGTCCTACTCGCCGTTCACCTACGTAAAGGCCCAGGTCACCATCGACGGCCAGGTCGTGGACGAGGTGGGCGTGCGCAAGAAGGGCTTTCTGGGTTCACTGTCCGACACCAAACCCTCGCTCAAGATCAAATTCAACGAGTACATTTCAAGCCAGCGCTTCTCGGGCTGGAAAAGAATGACCCTGAACAACGCGGTCCAGGATCCATCCCACATGAACCAGTGTTTGGGATACCAACTGTTCACCGCCGCCGGCGTCCCGGCGCCGCGTTGCAGCTTCGCCAAGGTCTCAGTCAACGGAGTCCCCCTGGGGGTCTACGTACACGTCGAGAGTGTGAAGAAGCCATTCTTGGCGACGAAGTTCGACGACAACAACGGCAACATGTACGAGGGAACACTCAGCGACTTCCGTACCGATTGGATCGACACCTACGAGCGCAAAACGAACGAATCGGTTCCCCCGGGTAGCGAAGATCGCAGTGACATCCAGGCCGTGATGGATGCGGTCGCCATTCCCGACGACGCCACCATGGCCGCCGCCCTGGGCCAACTGGTGGACCTGGATGCGTTCTACAGCTTCTGGGCGGTGGAGACCATGACCGCCCACTGGGACGGCTACGGTGGCAACAACAACAACCACTACATCTACGCCGACCCCACCTCTGGCAAGTTCCACTTCCTTCCGTGGGGCGTCGACCAACTGTTCGGCGACGGCGGCAATCCCTTCGGTCCCGCACGCACCCGTAGCACGATCACGCGCCGGCTGTTTCTACATGTGCCGACACGGACCGCCTACGTCGCCCGCTACCTGCAAATTATCGATGATGCCTGGGACGAGAACGCGATGCTCGCCGAGATCAACCGCATCGACACGCTGATCCGCCCGGAGATTCCGCCGGCCCAAATCAGCGACTACGACGACGCCCTCGTCAAGTTGCGCGCGGCGATGACCGGGCGCGAGCAACGCATGCGCGACGCGCTCAACAACGCGGGCCCCGGTGATGCCGAAGCGCTCATGCCACCGCTGTGCTTTGCACAATCGGGGACCGCCGACATCACGTTTGATACCCGCTACGGCGGCGCAGTGAACGCCCTGAGTATGAACATCGTGATCGACGGCATGACGGTTCCCCTTTCGAACCAGCAGGCATACAGCGGTCCCGACGAAGATAAGCCGGGTAACTCAGTGTTGCTATTCGTCGCCGACACCACCAACAATCGACAGGCCTGGGTGATCTTCGGCAGCGCGGACGCAAATTTCGCGCCGGGTACGGTGAATCTCACAGACACCGGCCTGACTGCGGTCCTGTACTTTTTCCCCGACGGAGCCTCGGAACCAGACGAAGTTCACTACCTCGGCGGCGACCTGACCTTCACCGAAGCCGGGACGACACCCAACGCCGCACTCAAGGGCACCATTAGCGCGCGTCTGTGGGACCCACCCTGGTTCTAGCTTGGCCGCGCTACGACTGCGGCTGGTCGTCGACACTCGAGAACAGCGCCGCAAACTCTTCTTCTTGCGCACATGCGTCGCGGTAGCCGAGGTCGATGAGATGCGCTGCGTAGTTACCGTCGAACAGTAGATACGACAGCAGATCGTTCTCGCGCCGTGATTCGCCCTGGGCGAGACGTTTGATCAGCCGGCGGGCGACGCGACCACGAATGTGCACCCGGTCATTGCGAACGAAATCTGAGGCGATCGCACCGATGTCGATGGACGGCCGAATGTGCACAGCCTCGATGCGACGAATGGGTGCACCGCGGAGCTCGATCAGCTTTTCGTTGATGACACCGTGAAAACTGTTGCCGAACGCCGCGCTGCCGGCCTCGATAATCGCGTTGAGCCGCGACATTCGATCTAGATCATACTCAGTGTGATCCAGCAGCAATGCGTTGAGCGCCTTCCCCATCAAGAACAACGGCTTCGGATACGCTTGCTCATGAGCAGCCTGTTGATCTTCGCTGGGCGTGCGCAAGTGACGCAACGAAACGACGACCAGCTTGTCGGCGCCGAGGCGAATCGCGGGCGACATGGGCGTGTTCTGGCGTAGGCCACCGTCGGTGTAGAAGTTCTGGCCGATCTTCACCGATGGAAACAGCATGGGAATAGCCGCCGATGCCAACACATGACGCGGACCGATGCGCGCCGCCCTGCGTTTGATGAATGGATCACTGCTCCACGCATCCGGAAGCTCCTCGTGACTGTCGATAAACACGGTCGTGTGTCCGGTACCCACGTGGGTCGCCGAGATCGACAGCGCCTTGAGCGCACCGTTCTTGATGTTGCGCCGCACGCCGCGCCACGGAATGGTGCGTACGACAAAACGCTCTATGCCTTTGGTCTCCAGCAAGCCACCGTAGCGATAGCTTCCCGGAGTTGGCGGCGGCGCCTTGCCGCCCAGCAGCATGCGCACGCCTCGCATCAAGTCCTGCACACGCAGGGAAATCATCTGTTCAATTTCCAAAGACCGCCACGCGTCGCAGATCAACTTTCCCTGCCCCGCCGGGTCCTCCATGGTCGCGGCCATGAAGGCCGCATTGATCGCGCCCACGCTGGTGCCGGTAATGATGTCGATAGGCACGGGCCTGCCCAGAACCTTGGGCAGCTTCTCGCGGAGAAACTTCAAGATTCCGGCTTCATAGGCGCCTCGTGAGCCTCCACCGGAGAGCACGAGAGCGGTACGGCCACGACGCGTACTCACAGGTATATTTTCCGCTGGTCACGCCATGGAAGCAACCCAACGCTCACCCCGAATTGCCGGACAATCTCGCAACCTCCTAGCGCCGGTGGTGTCTCACTACCAGGAGACGCCACTGCCTATGACACGAACCGCAGCCTCACCCGTCGCGCGCATTGTAGCCGCCGTTGTTATCGGCGCGTTCTGCCACCTGACCGACATAACCAGCGCCACCGCCACCGATCGGCTCACGGCAGTGGACACGAGCCACGACCTCCAGGAGGCCAGCTACACCCTGGACGTCAAGATCAAGGGTGTGGTTGCCGAAGTCACATTCCAGCAGACAATCACCAACCGCGGCAGAAGTGCCAAAGAGGGTCGGTTCGAGTTCGACCTTCCCGACGACGCGGCGATCACATCGTTCTCGGTTCAACTCGCGAACGGAAAGATCGCACGGTCGACGTTGATCGGCGCGAAATCCGCGATCACTCTGGCGCCCGATGCCCAGGCCCGACTCAAAGCGAACAAGATGCAGCCCGACATCGGCGTGCTGCGACTGATCGAGCGCGACTCTCCGTCGATGACGCGTTCGCCTCTGGCCCGAGCGACGTACGAGATGCATCTGTATCCCATCGCAGCGCGGCGCGCCGTGACTGTTCGAGTGCGCTGGGTCGCCCCGCTTCACTATGACGATGGTCGGCTGTCTCTGAGAATTCCGGCCCGCGGGCCGTCGAAAGCTCTGGCGTCGACGAATGTGCGCCTGACTCTGCAGCCACCCACAGGCGCCACCCACCTGGGCCCTGTGTACGGCGCCGGACGGTTGCTCACAGCGAAGCTGCGTCGGCGCAAGCAGTTCCGCTTTGCCGCGTGGAACAAAACCGACCTGGTGATCGAAGCAGTACCGCATTTCAGCAAGCGGTCGCTCAAGAACGCCCCGGCCCTGGTGCTGTTCGACACCACGCCCATCACCAAGAACTTCGGCGTCGCGGCGCTGACCGTGCTGGCCCCCGTCATGCCCGGACGCGGCACGGTCAACTACGAGCGAGTCATCATTGTGGCGGACGTCTCCCTGAGCAACCGGAAGAGCGGTCTCGCTGCCACCCGAGCCCTGGTGTCTGCCCTGCTCGGCGCGGTGCCGGCCAAGGCCAAGTTTGAGCTGATCACATTCGACCGAGAGGTCACCTCGGTGTTTGGACGTTTGCGGTCCATCAACCAGCGCACGAAGGCGACCGCAATGCAGGCGCTCACCCGGCCGCGACTGCGCAACGGCAGCGACCTGGGCAGCGCCCTCGAAAAGGTGAGCAACACGTTCGACAACAGTCGGCTGCAACGGTTTCCCCCGGCCGGCATCAGTCGCGGCGCCGGCTCTGACACCCTTGTGGTCCTGCTCAGCGACGGGGTCACGCCCCTGGAGCTCACGCCCAAGCGGGCGCTGGATCGCATCGGTCGCGGAGTGTTGCGCAGCGCGGAAGTGCTGTCTATCGCCGTCGTACCCGACAATGTGCCCACGCCAAACACAGGCGAAGGCCCCCTGGCCGCCCTGGCAAATCGCACGGGCGGTGGCTCCATCGCGATTCGCCACAGTGAAGCGGCGACGCGCGCCAAAACCATCGCCCGGGAGCTCGGTCGGCCCATTCCATTTCGCGCGGTGGATATCAAGGTAAAGGGCGCTGCCCTGGAAGGTCTGGGTATCCAGGGCAAGCTCCGCCCCGGGCAAGGCCGCAGCGTGTTCGGCTGGTACCACGGCAAGCGACCGAGCAAGGCCGTGCTCGTCGCTAGCGTCAACGGCAAGGCCGTGAGTATCACCGCGCGCAGCGACCGTGCTCGCCTGGGTAAAGTTAGCCTGCCCCTGGCTCTGAGCTCGGCCAGTTTGGTTAGCTTCATACCCGTCGCGAAACGAATCGCAGCCAAACAACAGCTGCACAACTATCGCGACCACACCCTGATGATGGCCCAGGGGGCACTGCTTGCAGCTGCAAGAAAACAGCCGACGGTGACACGTTACAGCTCGCTGGTCGCCCTTGGACTCAACGACGAGTTCGCCCGAGACCGCCTGGCGTTCGCCAAGAAATGGGGACCGTCGATGTACTTTCGCGTGCCTCCACCGCCGGAACGCAACAACCCCGGCACGTTCGCCAAGTACCGGGAGCGCCGCCCGCGTAAAACCACCATCGCCCACGGCGCCGTGTACAGCGAGCGCTATCGACGCACCGGCACACTCGACAAATCGATCATCGGTCGGCTGATTCAGCGCTACGTGTTTCCCAAAGCGCGTGCCTGCTACGAGAGCGCACTGCGCCGAGCGCCAACCCTGCGCGGACGCATCACCTTGTTCGTGGAACTGGCCCGCGGTGAGGTACAGATCGCCAACGCGGTGGCGTCGACGATGGTCGGGCCCCGGGTGGCCAAGTGCCTGGTCAAGGCGGCGTACACGATCCAGGTGCCACGGGTGCGCCAGGGGGCGGATCAGGAGACGGTAAGCGTGGTGCGTTACCCGTTCCGCTTCGCACCGTCCAAGAAGGGCGGCGTCGTCTCTCGTGGCACGCCGGTCAAACGCACCACGAGCAAGAAGAAGGTGTTCAATCCGCATGAGCCTCTTCCGGGATTGGCCAACTAACCGGTTCAGCGACGGGCTCTCGATCGAGCGCCCGATGACCGATCGCATCCAACACACATGAGTCGTCGATGTCATCCAGGCCAAGTAGATCGGCCACGGTGCGTGCGACTTTGATCAACCGATTGACCGACCTAGCGGTGCGCTTGCCACGTCGAGTGTACCAACTCTCGAGCACGTCCTCTGCCCGGCTACCCAGCCGACACGTGGCGCGCACCGCTCGCTCGGACATCTCAGCGTTGGTCCGCACACCGTACCCGGCCAGGCGAGTCGCCTGCCGTTGCCGCGCTTCGACCACGCGCTCCGCGATATCGGCTGAACTCTCGCCCGCCTGCTGATCACGCAGCACGCTGAACTCGATGTTACCGACGTAGGTCTGCAGGTCGATGCGATCGAGCAACGGCCCGCTCAAACGCGCGCGATACCGATCGACCGCGCGATTGCTGCACACGCAGGTGCGCTCCCCCGAGTTGTACCAGCCGCACGGACACGGATTGGCCGACGCAACGAGCATGAAGCTGGCGGGTAAACTGACCGAACCGCTCACCCGTGAGATCGTGACCTCGCGATCTTCCAGGGGCTGGCGCAAAGACTCGAGCACGCTGCGCTGGAATTCGGGCAACTCGTCAAGGAACAGTACGCCGTTATGGGCGAGTGAGATTTCGCCAGGGTGAGGATGCCGGCCGCCTCCCACCAGGGCAGCTGTACTTACCGAATGATGCGGCGCGCGAAACGGCCGCTCGTGCACGACACCATTGGCAAGCCCCACGGCTGAGTAGACCTGAGTCGTCTCGAGGGCTTCTTCGTGGGTGAGCGGCGGCGCGATTGTCGGCACGCGCCGAGCCAGCATGGTCTTGCCAATCCCGGGGGGACCGACGAGGAGCAAGTTGTGCCCGCCTGCGACGGCCACCTCAATCGCGGCTCGCGCTCGCCATTGCCCGCGCACCTCGCTCATGTCCGGCTGTCCGGTCGCGCTCGCGGGCACCGCCGCGAGGGTAGGCCGATATCGCGGTAGCGGTTCGCCGCCGGTCAGCGCCGCGACCACCTGGCCAATGTGGTCGACAGCGTAGACGTCGAGGCCCGGCACAAGAGCCGCATCCGCCGCTGACGCGGCGGGAAGAAGCAGGCCGCGCTTGCCAGTGCGCCGGGCCAGCAGGGCGGCCGACAAAGCACCGTGCACCGGCCTCAAATCGCCGTCGAGGCCGAGCTCGCCCATGACGATCAGATCGTCGACGATCGACGGATCAGCCGCGCCATCGGCGATGAGAATCCCCACGGCGATGGGAAGGTCGAAGGCCGCCCCTTGCTTGCGACGGTCGGCGGGCGCCAGGTTGATGGTGATCTTCTTGTTGGGCAGTCGTTGACCGACCTTCTCGAGGGCACACTCGATGCGTACAGAGCCCTCCTTTACTGCCGGAGCTGGCAGGCCCACCACGTGGTAGTTGGGCAAACCGCTGCCGACAGCCACCTCGACCGCCACCGAGTAGGCCTCTACGCCGAACAGGGCGCAGGAGGAAATCGTGCTGAGCATGCACGAGGCATTCGCAATCAGCATGCCAGCGCCAACGCCCCGATCCCTCGCGAACGCCGTCCGCATACCGGACACACCGTCCGCATACCGGACGGCCCGTCCGCGTCACCGGACACGACGTCCGAGTCACCGGACGCCACGCGCCTCCAGCAGCGCCGAAAACGGACAGGCCGCGGAACAACCGCGGCCCGTCTACATTTATTTACGATGGACGATTACGGTGACGGCACACACACGCCACCACCATTGCATGTGTAGTTCGGCCGGCAGGTGCCCGGGCCAGTGCAGGTGTCGGCGCAGTAGTCGTTGTCGTTGGTCGGGTTCGCATCCGGATCGATGCAAATGGCGTCCTCGCCGCACTGGTCAGATGGCCCGCCGGCTGCATCACACGGCGTGGTGCAGTACCCGCCGGGTTGGCCCGTATCGCACGTCCACGGAGCAACGCCGCAGTCAGACGTCGCGGTGCACGCCGCGCCGAAGCCAACGTGAGTACAGATCGACAGGGCGCCGATGGACAGACATTGGTAGCCCTCGGCCATGCGGCACTCCGAATCCGCGGTGCACTGCTTGAAGCAAGCGCCTGGACCTCCAACGCCACCACCGACACACAGGCTGTTGGTGCCGTGCTCGCAAGTGCTGTTGTCACCGACGATGCAATTGAACTGGGCACACATGCCGCCAGGAGACTCGGGTCCCGTAATGCAAACCGACTCCTCGTTGCAATCGCCAAAGCTCTCGCACGCGTCATGATCGCTAGCGTTACCATTGCCCGGTACACACGCGTTCTTCTCTAGAGGAATCTGGCTAGCCAAAACGCTCAGGCAGAGCTGGCCGTCCGAGCACCTGTCCCCCGCACAGCAGTCCGGCAGACAAATCTTGTCCGGCGGTCCGCCGCCGTGTTGGTTCAGGGCGGCAAAAGCCCCACCCCCTCCTTCAATAATGTCTACGCACGACGCTCCGGCGCCGCACTCAGCATCCAAAGTGCAGGCGAACGTACAGAACCCCTCACTGGGAAACTGTTCCTCCTCGTCCACGCAGATCGGATTGGTCCCCGTGCAGTCACTGTCCATGGTGCACGTGCCACCGACCTGACCAGCTGCGGGCGCAGGGCAGTTCATGGCGTCCGGAATGCCGGCGTCAGCGACTGGAGTCGCATCAGCTACATCCGCGGCGTCGGCAACAACGGCCGCGTCCTCGTTGCCCGACGAACCATCGTCGTCGCCACAGGCTCCGGTCATGAGTAATAGACATACGAATATCGTCCCCCGACGTGTTCCCATGCCCACAGTGTCGCGTGAATTCGCAGCGGCGGCAACTTGTCTTCAATCCGCCAACCGGCCGTAGCGTGGCAAAGGTGGTAGTCTGAACCCCATGCGCCTACCGCGCTCCGTGATCATAGCCACAACCATAGCCACAACCATGTGTGCGTTCGTCTCATGTTCGGACAAGTCCAACGAAGACCAGGGCAAGAGTCCGACCAAGGTCACAAAGTCAGACAAGCCGACAAAACCCGCGCCGGGAAAGCTCAAGGTCGCCACCAAGCCGCCGAAACCAAACGCGGACAAGACGGCAAAGAAGTCGCCGACGAAAACCACCAAGCCGATCGAGGTCTATAAGCCCGGCGGTTTTCATCTCGACGACGGCAAGGTCGAGTACTACCGACCCGATCGCCGCCACGCTCGCCGGCGACCGACCCGGCGCGCCTCGCGCCGCATTTACATCAACCTGGTGTCGACGCCGCCGGGCGCGACCGCCTCCATCGACGGCCAGAGCATCGGCTCCACACCCACGTACTGGGAAGGACCGGCCACCGGGAAACCGCGCAACTTCACCTTCGTACTGCCGGGCTACGTCATGCAGCAGTACCGGTTCGTTCCGGTCACCAGCGGCACCGTACACGCGCCGCTAAAAAAGATGACCAAGAACGACGCCGATGCCGGAGTGCCCGCTAGCGCCAAGAACTAGCGCCGCGCTACGCGGCTCTACTTGAGTTTGAAAATTCGCAGCGACTTGCCGCCACGATCGAAGCCGATGTGGCGTGGCTGCACTGCCCAATAGCCAGGGCTGGCGAACCACCAGTGCTGACGTTTGCCCGGGAGCAGCAACCGACCGCGACGCTTGGCTCGACTGCCCACGGTGTACTCGTACAGATCGAGGTACTCGGCGTCGGCAACCTTGCGCGCGATTGCGTCATCGTTGGTGGGATCGATCTTCAGGGTGAAGAACACGCGCCCGTTGTAGATCTGATAGCGCAGCGACTTGTGGTCGTAGTGGGCGAACTTTTGGGCGAGTTTGACATCGTAGGATTTGCTGCCGTTCCAGTAGCGCAACTTGGTGCGGTCGTACGACACGTTCATGAACTGCTCGATGTTCTGGAACTTGCGCTTCACCATGAGCCGACGCTTGTGCTTGAGCAGATCTTTGATCGGACGCCGGTGATGCCACTTGCGTGTCGGCATGTGATACCAGCCTTCCACGTCCGGGTTGCGAATGGAGATCTTGCTATCGACGGCGCCACCCTTGATGCCGACCGCATAGGTGTAGTTCTTCGCCCAGAACTTGAGGCGGAACTCCATCTTGGCGTTCTTGCCACCGGCGTCGACATACAGGGACGTCTTCTTCACCCGACGTCCGGTCTTCAGATTGCGCAACTCTACGGTGTGGTGATATTTCAATGCGCCGCGCGCGCGTTTGCGCTTGCCGGCGGTGTAGGCAATCACGACTGGTTTGCCTTTGTACGTGTGCAGCTTTAGATCTTTCGCCGGACCAAACTTGCGCAAGAGCTTGCCCGCGCCGCTTACCAGACCGCCGTACAACGGGCCGCTGTCTTCGGACTGCCAGACCAGGAAGAACTTGGTGCCGCCCATGACGAACTCGAGGCGCTTGGGAATCTTGGCGAACTTGCTAATGTCGAAGCTCGTGCGCGCGGCACCGGTGGCAAGGTTGGCGACGTACAGTTTGACCAGGTTGCCCGAATCAGAAACCACGTACGCCAGGCGCTTGCCGGCACGGTCCATCACAAACGGGTCGTCGATGAACCCATTCGCCGGTTTCACCAACTTGACCGCTTTGACGTCGACCAGCTTGGGGCCTTTGTCTCGGCGCGCGTCCGCCACACTACCGCTCGCCAAGTAAATGGCCGCGGCCAACACTGAAATCCCTACGCGCAATCCACGCATCACTTCCTCCACACTCTTTCTTTACTCGTTCGGCGCACGTCCCCTGGCGCCGTGGCCGCATGTTTGCCGATACCCGTGCAAAGTCAAGACGTTTGGCATGTTGGCTTATTCAGAACCAGACCGGACCAGCGCAGGTCGCCGGCGAGCAGCAGCCCCGCTTATGAAGTGATTTCGGAAGCTTTGACCTGGCGAACCTGCCCACCAACCCGCGCGTTGTTGAGCGCCAACGCCCTATTCGCGGTGACCGCCCGACCGTCCGAGCGCTTGGCCAGTTGGTCGAGCAGGAACGGTGTGAGCTGTTTGCCACCGACCCCCTGGCTGTCTGCCTCTGCCAACGCGGCGGCGATCCACGTGTTGACCTCGTCCGCATCCAGGGCGGCATCCGCGGGAATTGGTGCGGCCACGAGGATGCCATTTTGCCCCAGTTGATCGAAGCGATTGTGGATCAACCGACTCAGCTGGTCGGCATCGTCGACGCTGTGCTCCAGTTCGACACCAGATGAGCGCGTATAGAACGCCGGCATATGCCTGGTCTGATAACCGACGACCAACACGCCGAGGCTCTCGAGTGCTTCACACGTCGCCGGGATGTCGAGGATGGCTTTCGGTCCGGCGGAGACCACGGCGATCGGCAGAGCGCTCAACGTGCTCAGGTCGCTCGACACATCGTTGACGTCCGAGTAGGAGGTGCGGCGATGCACGCCGCCGATGCCTCCGGTTGCGAACACGCGAATGCCCGCCTGGTGTGCGAGCCACGCGGTGGCGCTCACGGTCGTCGCCGCCGTGGACTTGTTCGTCATGTGAACCGCCAGGTCAGTCACGCCCGCCTTAGCGACGTTCTGCTTGTCGGTGGCGATGGTCGACAGGTCGTCGTCGCTGAGACCAACGCACAATCGGCCGCGAATCACTGCGATGGTCGCAGGCACCGCACCTTGATCACGCACCGCGGCATCGAGTTCGCGCGCGATGGTCAGGTTGTCCGGGTAGGGAAGACCGTGAGCGATGATCGTCGACTCGAGCGCGACGACCGGCAGGCCTTCTTCGATCGCCGTGCGCACTTCTTCGCTGACCTCGATTGGTGCGCGCGGGTTTGTAAGGAGTGTTGTGGACTTCACAGAGCTATCATCCAACGTCGTCTCCACTGTCGCTACCTGTTGCACAGCATCCGACATGTGCGTTGCTAACAGGCTGAAATGAAACGCGTGTAGCGGTCACTACAGGCCGTACAAACATGTTCCGAACGTGCACAACTGCATTTTACATCCGGGGCAAAACGCCCCGACAACGACGACGCCCGCAACCACCGGTCGGGTAGTTGGCGCCGGCATAGAGTGTGCTTAGTCAAAAGGTCATGCTTGGTAAATCAGTTCTGCTGTTCACGGAGGATCGCGCCGCGGCGCGTCGGTTGGCGGGGTTTCTGAGGGCGACAGGTAGCGACGTTGTGCAACCTAGAACTACATGGGCTGCACTCGAGATCATCACCGCTCAAGCGGTCGATCTCGTGCTCGTCGACTACTGCAGTGGATCGAACACGCTCAAGTTGATCGACGCTTGCACCGAGCTTCCTTGCGTCGTCATGGCCGAGACCAACGACTCGGCCATGCTGTTCGACCTGGTCTGTTCGCACAACGTCGGTCACGTGTTGTGTGCTGGTGGCAAAGGCGGCGCAGCCACTCAGATGGACGCGAAGCAGATCACGGTGACCGTCGAGAAGATTCTTCGCGCCGACATCTTCGGCGTCGAAAAGTACGTCGGTGAGTTCTGCGCCGACATCTCGACCCTCCAGGTCACCGAGGCGGGTCTGCGCGATGAAGCCGTCGGCAACATTCACGACTACGCCAAGTGGCTGGGCTGCGGCAGCGAGCTTGCGAACCGCATCGGCACCGTCGCTGATGAACTGATTACCAACGCCGTCTACAACGCGCCACGCGACGAGCATGGCCAGTCCCGTTACGCGTCCACGGATCGCCGCGAGAAGATCAGCCTCGATCCATGGGAGTACGTGCAGGTCCGCTTTGCATCCAACGGCGAAGTGTTCGCCCTTTCGGTCACCGACTGGTTCGGCGGTCTATCGGTAACGCAGATCCGCAAAGCGCTCACGCGCTGCCTCACCGCGGAAGACCAGATCGAGCAGAAGGATGGCGGCGCAGGCCTGGGCCTGTACACCGCGTTCCGCCTGGCCAACCAGCTCATCGTCAACGTGGAGCAGGCCGAGCGAACTGAGATCATCGCTGTGTTCGAGCTAGGCGACCGCATGCGCGGCGACAAGAGCGCCGGTCAATCGCTGCAGTTGTTCACCGACGAGTCCATAGATTTGGCAGCCGGCTCGTCGGACTGCATCCCAACCGTCATGGTCTCAGACTCCATGCGCGTCGATCTGCGCACGGCATTCGCGCGGACCAAGCCGGCGCCATTCGTCGCACTGACCCATGCACTGCTCACCAATGACATGGATGAAGAGGAGTGGGAAGAGCCTACCCTGACCGTCGAACAGCCCGAGTTCGAACAGCTGGAGGTGCAGAGCCCAGCGTAAACGACCCCAAGGCGAATCGCGCGACCCCGGTCGCCGCGCTCAACAGCGCAATCAGCCGCACCAGCCAAGCTAGATCCCCGAGTGGAAGAAGACGGACTGGACGAGCCTACTTTGACTGTTGAGTTGCCGAAACACCGGGGCGTTGAACCGCTAGAGAGGCCGGGCCCAGCTTCGCCAGGTCGTCGCGCATCTCTATCATCTCTTCGCTATCCCAGATGTTCTGCAGATGGCCATAGAGCGTGCGTTCGCCCAGGTTTGCGGTAGCGCCTAAATAACAGGCCACCGCCATCACCGACACGAATATTACCCGCTTGATCATCGCCGCCGCACTGTAACAATCGCGGATGCTGCGGGCGACTTTTCGGTCGCGAGCAGGTCTGCGACCGGCGGCGGTAAACCCGCCCCTACCGGCGGCGAGGTTGCAGCTGTTCGCGTTCAGTTAGCGGAGTTCGAACTCTTTGCAGAACGGCGCCTCGGCTGGTAGCGCCTGCTCGGCGCTCATGTCCGCGAAGTCGGCGATGGCCCAACGGCGCTGTTCGCTGTTCGGCCACTCCAACGCGCAGCGGTCATCGCCGCTGATGAAGTTCAGACAGTCCCGGCAGGACGAGCGGAGATTGAACTCCGCGGCCTCGCGCACGAGCATTGGTGTGAGTGGGAACTTCACAGCGTCGTCGTCAGATGTAACACAAAAGAAAACGGGGCCGCGTAAACGGCCCCGTCGTCATTTCTCTTCGTGTTGAGCGACTAGTCGCCGCGCTTGAGGATGAGGAACTCGACGCGCCGGTTCTTGGCCCAGGCGGTCTCGTTGTGACGCTTGTCCAGAGGCACCTTCTCGCCGTAACCCTGAGACTTGAGCCGCGCACCGCCGATGCCCTTGTCCTCGAGGTACTTACGAACCGCCGCCGCGCGAGCATCGGACAACTTCAGGTTGTAGTTGTCGTTACCGCGCTCATCGGTGTGGCCCTGAATCTCGATCTTCTTGATGTCGGGGTTGCCGTCGAGAGTCTTGGCAACCGCGTCGAGGATCTTGAACGACTTCTGCATGATGACCGCTTTGTTGAACTCGAAGTACACCTTGTCCAAGATCTCGATGTTGGTGTCGGTGAGAACAACGCGCCCCTTGTCCGGGCAACCGTCTTTGTCGTCGAGGCCGTTGTAGGTCTCCGGCTCGTTCGGACACTTGTCGTCTTTATCGAGGATGCGATCCTTGTCGTTGTCTGGATCCGGGCAACCGTCCTCGTCTTCCCACTTGTCCTTGTCTTCCGGATCGTTGATGCACAGGTCATCGACGTCGAGGATGCCGTCTTTGTCGTTGTCCTTGTCCGGGCAACCGTCTTTGTCCTCGAAGTTGTCTTTGTCCTCTGGATCGTCGGGACACTCGTCATCACTGTCCATGATGCCGTCGTTGTCACGGTCCATCTTGTTCTTCTCGGGACAACCGTCCTCGTCCTCGACGCCGTCTTTGTCTTCCGGCTCGTTGGGACACTTGTCGTCTCTGTCGAGGATGCCGTCCTGGTCGTTGTCAGGCTCGGGGCAACCATCGGAGTCCTCGAACTGATCGTAATCCTCTGGATCGTCGGGGCACTTGTCGACGTCGTCTTTCTTGCCGTCGCCATCGCGGTCGCCGATGTTCGGCTCGAACACGATACCGAGGAACGCCCGGAAATCCGGGTTGCCGCCCTTGTCCGGGATGAAACCAACGCCACCACCCAGGGTAAGGAACGAGTTGCGAGCCAGATAGAGTTTCACGCCGCCAATGGCTTCCAGCGGCATGAAGTTCTCACCCTTGAGTGGAACCGCGCCGAACAGCTCGGCGACGACGTCGAACTTCTGAGCAGCGATGGCGTACGAAACTGCGAAGCCGAACGGGATGGTTGCGCCAGCGTCGATGACGCCGTTGGTTGCGGGCCCCATCATGTTGTCAATGAACTGATTGTCGCCACTGCGCAGGCGGATACCGCCGTTGGCGGCCATCTTGAGTCGACCGGTTGCGCCGAACTCCTTATCAACGACCATCATCACCTGAGGCGTCAGCTTGCCCTCGCCCAACCAGCGATCAGACTCGGTGGCGGTCGGCAGGTACAAAGAACCGATCAGCGCGAGGCCAATCTTGGGGCCCTTGGACGTGTTGAGAAAACGCGTCTTGATGTGAACGCCGATGTCACCGACGCCCTGCCCCTCGAACTGAAAGTTCTCATCGTCGTTGGGCGTCAACGCGTCACCGACGAAGTTTGGTGAACGGTCACCGCTGACGACACCGAACGGAATCGACAGACCGAACTCGAGCTCGAGCTTGCCGGCCTTGACGCCGAACGCGGCGATGAGCGTCGGCGTGATGACGTTTTCGACGGAGTATTTGCAAGGACCGGATTCGAATCCGGTCAACGTGCACGAGTCGTCCTCAAAGGTCAGAACATTCGAGCCCCAGTTGGTCACGAGACCAAACGACAGCTCTTTGTGCCCCAACACCTGTGAGGCGTTGACAGTGATGTAGCCGCGCGAGTCCATTGCAGGACGGAACGCGTTCAGGTCGATGTTCCCGCCCTTTTCCTGCGCGTACGCCGGAGCGGACCAAAGGCCCATCGCCCCGATCAGACCCAGACTGACAACCAAACTCCCCAAGCGTGTACCCGATCCCATTACGCCTCCAACTAAGCGGTTTCTTTCGCGACGGTAATACCATCGAACTACATGATTTTGTAGCGTTGCACCGGACGCATTCGCCCCCACACCAACTCTGTGCCCCTCAACGTCGAACTGGTTACCCCCAAAATCCGACCCGACCAAAAAAATGATGTCAGCGCTGGCCATGAACTTTATCACTGATTGGTAAGACCAATCGTGTTACATTGCGCGACGATGCTGGGACGGGCTATTTGTATAATATCACTAGTTATTACGGTTGGTTGCGGGGACGACACGGGGCCGGACCCCGAGATGTGCCAGCTCGACATGCAATGGCCGATCGGGACCGACGGCCATGCGGAACCCCTCGGATCGAGTTCCACCGAAGCCCGCGCAGGGCGCATTAGTGGAAGTCAGCTGCCGACGTTCCCTGGCGCCCTCATGCACTGGGCCGACGGCGATTTCGTGCTCGCCAATGACAAGATCGCTATGGTCATTGAAGACGTCGGTCCTTCGGACATGTACGACCCATGGGGCGGCCGCCCGGTCGGCATGGCTCTCGTCGAAAACGGTCAGCTGACGAAACCATCGAACATGGGCGAGATGCTGTTGCTCGTTGGCCGGCAGAGCCTGCTCACCGAAAGCGTCAGCGTGCTCAACGATGGCAGTGACGGCGCAGCGGCGGTCATTCGTACTGTCGGCACGCCGCGCCCGATTCCGTTCTTCGAGAACATCGTCGGCGGTTTCTTTCGCGAAACCCACGAAGACATGCCGACAGTGATCGACTACGTGCTCGAGCCAGGTGCTGATCACGTGGATGTGTTCTTTCGGTTCAAGTCCGCGCGCAAAGTTGTCGAGCCCGTGTTCACGGTGCTGCACGGTTTCATGGCCACGCCGCGCACCCCACTGTTTGGCGAAGGGGTCGGCTTCGACGCGGAAGGCGTTCGTTTGCCGTACCTGGCGTTCATCGACCAAGGCCGCGCAAGCTACGCCTACGAATACCCGGCCGACGAGCTGGCGCCGGGCGTTTACCAGTCCGGGTTTGCTTCCGTATTCGCTGGCGAATTCGAGATCGCGCCCTGCGACGAGACCACTCACCATCACGCGCGTATCACGATCGGTGAAGGCGTAGATGGCCTGCTTCAGGCCCTTGCCCGCACCAAAGGCACCAGCCAGCGCGAAATCACCGGCACTGTACGTGACGCCAACGGAGTCGCGGTTCCAGGTGCACGCGTTCACGCCGAATCGACTGATGACGTATACCTGACCCGGGCGATGACAGACGCAAGCGGCAACTACAGCTTGCACGTGGCAACCGGACAGGCAGTCAAACTCACCGTGTTCAAACGCGGCGACAATGTCGTCGGCCCAACGATGGTCGGCGCAACCGAAGCGACCGCAGACTTCGCATTGGAGCCGTCTGGCTCCGTTCACGTTGTCGCGACGGACTTCGACACGGCTGGCGGACTGCCCGTGCGCGTACAAATCGTACCCAGCGGGGCAACGACGCTGCCTTCGGTGCCCGGACACTTCGGCGAAAGAGGCATCGTGGGCGGCCGCCTGCACGTCGAGTATCCGACCGATGGGGACATCACCCTGCGCGTACCAGTGGGCGAATGGGAAGTCATCGTGTCCCGCGGCTTCGAGTACGAACTGCATCGCGAGACCGTAGACGTGGTCGCCGATGCCACTGTCGAAGTCCAGGCGGTGCTGGAACACGTGGTCGACACCACGGGCGTCATGTGCGGCGACTTCCACATCCATACGCATCGTTCTGCCGACTCGGGCGATGACGCAACGCTCAAAGTACAATCGGCAGCGGCCGATGGTGTAGACCTGCCGGTGCGTACCGAGCATGAATACGCCGCCAACTTCGACGCTGAGATCGCGAGCCTCGGTCTGCAGGACTGGGTCGCCACGGTCGGCTCGGTCGAGATGACCAGCATGGAAATCTGGGGCCACATGGGGGTGGTTCCTCTGGTGCCGGACTCGACGAAGGTCAACGGTGGCGCTCCGCTCTGGCAGGAGTTTCCGACCCTGGCCAATCCCGACGTGGAACTGCGCACCATGGAGCCGCCGGAGGTATTCGACAACGCGCGCGCCCGACCCGAGCAACCGGCGATCATCATCTTCCATCCTCGCGGGAGTAAGAACTACTTCGACTACGCTCAGTACAACCCGCTCACCGGCCAGGCTGCCAGGCCTGAGTTCTGGGACGAGGACTTCACCCTGGTCGAGGTCTTCAACTCGTCATCGTGGAAGACGGACCTGGGCGGCGTCATCGCCGATTGGCTGTCATTCCTCAACTTTGGCCGGCGCGTGTTTGCGGTCGGCTCGTCGGACTCGCACAGCATTTCCGGGTCGCCGGTGGGTTACCCACGAACGTGCTTGAACCTGGGCACTGACGTGCCGAGCGAAGTCACCCCCAACGGCGTGCGCGACACGCTCAAGGCCGGCAACGTGACCATCAGCGGTGGCATCTTCGTGGACACCAGCGTTGGCCCAATCGGCCCTGGCGGTGAAGTGACGGGGGCGACCACGACCATGAACGTAAGAGTGCGCGTTCAGGCGGCGAGCTGGGTGGATGTCGACAGCATCGACATCGTGGTCGACGGTGTCGTGGCCGAGACCATCGCGATCCTCCCCGGCGACGCCGACGTTGGCAACCCGGCGATACGCTTCAACCAGGACGTGGCCATCAACATCACGCCGGCAACAGGCAGCTACGTGGTAGTAGCGGCTTACGGCAACTCCAACCTGGATCCCGTCCATCCTGGACGACGCCCCTTCGGCGTCACCAACCCGATCTTCTTCGTCGACTAGTCATTTCGGGTATCATGCCGCCAGCATGAGCACGACCAAGATCGACAAGCTTCACCACGCCGCCTACCGCTGTCGCGACGCGGAGGAGACACGGAAGTTCTACGAAGACTTCATCGGACTGCCGCTGGTGAACGCGTTCGAGATTCACGAGACCAAGACCGGGCGCACGACGGACACCATCCACGTGTTCTTTCAGATGGCCGACGGTACCCACGTTGCGTTCTTCGAGACCAACGACCACAGCTTCGAGTTCAAAGAGCAACACGATTACGACCTACACCTGGCCCTAGAAGTGTCGTACCCGCACCTGGAAGCGATGCTCCAAAAAGGTAAGGACGCGGGTATGACCGTGCGCGGCATCGCCGACCACAAGGTCATGCATTCGATCTACTTCCGCGACCCAAACGGTTATGTCCTGGAACTAACCGCGCGGGTTGATGGCCACGACGAAGGCATGAATCCCGAGACGAACGGCGCCCGCGACAACCTGGCCAAGTGGATGGCCAGGAAGAACAGCTAGCGGCTAGCGACAGTAAGCGCCGCGGCTAGCGACAATAATAACCGACGCTGTCGTTGATGAACTCGCAGGTCTCGTCGCGCTCGGTGCAGTCGACCTGCTGTAGCTGCCCGCCCTCGCACCACTCGGCGACGTTGCCGTTGCAGTGGCCCAGATAGTCCAGTCCCATACACGGGTCGGCGACGCAGGCGGCACCGCCGCTTTTGGCTGACAGCTCACAAAGCTCCTCGCACGTACCGCAGTCGCGCTGCTTGACCACACCGTTCTCGCACCAACGAGCGACGCTGCCATCGCACGTGCCGAACGTGTCCACGCCTGCACAAGGATCCGACTCGGTAATGCAGCGGTAGCCGCTTTCCGAGGCGTCCCAGCCGCACGAGGAACCGGCCGCGCAGTTGTCGACGCTCAACGTTTGATCCCCGGCGCACCACATGGCCGTGCTTCCGCCAGCCATACAGCGCCCTTGTTCGTTTATCGCCCCGCAGTCGAATGGCCCTTTGCCCACGACCATGGGACCGGTGTAGCTCTGAATCCAATCGGCGATCACATCCGTGCGCGCGTAGTTATCTTCGCCCAGGCAGCTCGGCGCCCCCCAGCTCAGATCGCCAGCGACCCGAACCGAAAGGTCTGTCGCCACGACCATCACGGGCCCACCACTGTCACCGAAGCAAGCACCCCGGGTGCCTTCGCCGTCGATGGTCAGCCATTCGCCCACGGTCACGATCGGCTCTGCCGTGAACTCGCGCTCGCCGCTGGAGTCGTCCTCCTGAGAGCCGTAGCCGGCAGCTTCGGCTGTTTGACCAATCCATGCGCTGTCCATGAGTTCGGTCATGATCGGAATCGGCTCGACTTCCGGGACGGTCAAACGAACATCGACACCGAGGTACAAGAGAGCCGTGTCCTGCACCGGGTGACGGACCACGTCCTCCACGTCGAAGCAATTGTTCGGAGATGCGGCCGCGGCGCCGATGCAAAACCGATCGCCAATGGCCGCGCCGCAATGGTTCGCAGTCAGCACCCATGACGGTGTGATGAGCGTGGCGCTACATCCAGGCAACCTGCCGACTGCCATGATCTGACCGGCAGTGAGCGGTACGAAGGTCGGCTGCTCAGTGCCGTAGTAGATGTTCGACGCGCTACGGACATCGCCGGTACAGGAGACACCCGCGTCGGCCTCGGGGGTGGCGTCGGGGGCCCCAGCATCGGCGGCAGGAGACGAGGAGTCCCCACACGCCGCGACGACTAGCACCAGCAATACCGGTACAGCTCGCCTCACGCTTCGCGCGCGCCTCTGACGCCTAGTCACAGTGCTAGCCGGCCCTACGGGACCTGTACGCCGTTACGTAGACAAATCGCGCGGGCCATGGCGCGACTGTCAGCGGCGCGCATCTTCTTCATGTAGCGAACCGCGTTGGCTCGGTTGCGCAGCTTGCACGACGCGAGGGCGCACACGTTGATCGCCATGTGATGCCCCGGACTCTTGCCGAGCGCCTTGCGGCACAGCAGCATCGCCTTGCCCCACTGACCGCGCAGCACGGCTCGCTGCCCCTGCGCTGCGAGCTGGCTCGCACTGAGGCCGCTGGTGCCGTTGTTCGTCGTCGGGTTCTTCTTCGGCGTCTTCTTCGGCGTCTTCTTCGGCGTCTTCTTCGGCGTCTTGCGCACTCTTGTCGGTGGGTTGTCGTTGGTCGCCACCGGGTTCTTGAGCCGCTTGCACTCCTCGAACGCTTCCGTTACGGCTGTCTCTGCCTCTTCCCACAGCTTGGCGTTGGCGGCCGACAATCGTTGGATCTGAGCACAACGCTTCCTCTTGACCAGTTTCGCCAGGTCCTTGCGGAGGCGCTCCACATAGGCATCCCGAATTTCGTCGTGCTTCGTGCGAGCCTCGTCCTTGTAGACCGACTCATCGGGGATGCGTTTGAATACGCCGACCACCAGGTCGTGGCGAATACGCCTTGCCTTGGACAGCTTGACGAACTTGTCGTAGATCTTCTTGTTATTGATCTCGAGTTCGGCCTTGGTCTTGATGCCCTTGGCCTTTTCGTTGTCGGCGCTCTTGCCCAGTACCTTCTGGGCGAGACCAATAGCCTTGGTCCACGCTTTGTCGTCGAGTGCCTCCTGGGCCTGTTTCAACCAGGCAGTGACCTCGGCGTCCTCATCTGGTGCCGGCGGAGTCTTGTTGTCCTTGTCAGGCGTGACCCCATCCTTCTTGTCAGGGTCCTTGGTATCGGTGGTCGGCGTATTTTTCTTACCGTTGTCGGCAGTCTCTTTGTCGTCACCGCCGCCGCGGAGCGCGAAGATGAGGATGACGATCAGCAGCGCGACACCGCCGATGGCGAACCACAAACCGGCGCCACGACGACGACTGACATCCATGGCGACCGCATCACGACCGAATAGAAAGTCTTCGCCGGACTCGACGAAACGCATGCGCACGTGACCGAGATCGATCATGTCGCCGCGGCGTAACTCGACCTTGCCGTACTCCTCGCCGTTGATGCGAACACCGTTGGACGAGTTGAGATCGGCGATGGAGTAGCGGCCGTTCTCGAGAATGATCTTGGCGTGATTGCGCGAGATCGATCGATGGTTGACCACCACATCGTTCTCGTCGGTGCGGCCGATGACCATGACGGGTTTGTTCAGCTCCCACTCACGACCAGCAAAATTGGTCGATAGCACGACCAGGCGACCATGAGAGGACACGCCCGGAGAGACCGCCGCGGCGTTGGGATCCGTGTCTGCGAGGCCGATTACGGCGGTTGGCATCGCCTGGCCGGGGAGCGGTGGAACCGTGCCGGGCTGCGGTGTTGCCATGGGCGTGGGCACCGTGGCGGCGCCAGCGACTGCCGCGACATTTACTACCGCCGTCGCTTCGTGGCCGGCAGCCTGCGCCTCGTTCGCCATCAACGCGTCGACGCGTTCGATGGGTTGAGTCTTTTGATTGTCGTAGCCCGCGGCGTTGGCCTCGTCGGACTTGAGCTCGATAAGGTAGTCGCCGATCTGAACGCGATCACTAAGCGACAGCTGGCAACGTCCCTGGATCCGGGAACCGTTGACACGGACGCCGTTGTAGCTGTTCAGATCCTCGATCGCGACGTGACCGTTGTTCCGCAAGATGCGCGCGTGGCGGCGGGACACGTTTCGCTCGGTAAGCCGAATCGTGTTTCCCTCTTTGCGGCCGATCGTGATCTCTTCACGAATCAGGGGAACGACTGTCGTTTTCCCCTCGTCATCCTGGATGACCAGTTTGTTCATGTTCATGGCTGACAAATCCGCATCGTCGTAGAGAGCCAGGTCCGCATGGTCGTAAAGAGCCAGTTCCGCATCGTAGACCGCCCGGACCTTTTGCATCTAGAGCGCAAGGTCTTGGAAAGGCTACGTATTACGAGGCCGCAATGGTAACACAGTCCCATCACTGCCTCCCGACATCAACTGCAAGCAACCAGTTTAAGCTTACATCTATTTCGACCCCAGCGCCGCCCGGAGTATTTGGTAACCACGCAGCAATTGCAGATCTTCTTGTAATCTTTTCTTAAGCTTAGCAGATAGCGCGGATCGACGTCCTAGGATGTTACGGACCCGGGCCTTGCTTCCTTCCCAATTTCGGCGGCTGGAGACCACGATATTCGGCACGATTCCCACGCCTTCCAGTGAGCGACCACTGGGAGTGTAGTAGTGGGCGGTGGTGAGTTTCAGGCCGCTCCGGTCCTTCAGGTCGATGAAGGTCTGAACCGAGCCTTTGCCGTAGGTCTTGGTGCCGACGATTTTGGCGCGGCGATTGTCCTGCAGAGCGCCGGCGACAATCTCAGCCGCGGACGCGGTTCCGCGATCGACGAGGACCACCATCTTGAAGTTGCTCCAACTCCCGGCACCCCGCGCCCGGTGGCGCTCTACTTTGCTGCCCGGTCGCCCGACAACGGAGACGATCATGCCCCGGGACAGGAACAGGTCAGCGACACGCACACATTGATCGAGCAGCCCGCCCGGATTGTTGCGCAGGTCGAGCACGAGACCTTGTAAGCGATTACCCGAGCGAGCAGCCAGGCGGCGGAGCGCGCGTTCGACGTCACGTGACGTGGCTTCCTGGAACTTCTTGATCGATAGGTAGCCGATGCCGCTCTCGAGATTGAAACGCTCCACGGTCGGCACCTTGATTCTGCGCCGTACGAGCTCGAAGCTGCGCGATTTGGCCCATCCACGCCTGAGTATGCGCAGGCGCAAACGGCTGCCGACGCGGCCGCGCAACAGGGCGCGCCAGCCCCGTTTACCCGCACGAGCGGCGACGCCCGTCTTGGCGCCGTCGATTGATAGCAGCCGATCGCCGGCGAGAATTCCGGCGCGTCCGGCAGGTGAGTTGCTCACGACGCTATCGACCACGGGAGTCGCAGATTTGTTGTCACGTAGAGTGATCCCGACGCCGGCGAACTCCCCCTCGGTGTCCTCGCGCAGGTAGCGATAGCGACGTGGCGTGAAGAACGACGAGTGCGGGTCGAGCTCCGTGATCATTCCTTTGATCGCGCCGTAGAGCAGTCGACGCTCATCGACACGCTTGACGTAGCTCGATTGGATGTACGACAGGGCCTGGGCGAACGTGTCCAGGGTCTTGTAGCGGTCGGGCTTGGCCCGGGACCGTGGCACGGCGTGGGTGGTGATCGCGGTGGCGATACTCATGCCGGCGATGAACAGCGCGGCGTGAGTCGCCCATGATTTGAGTTTTCTCGAGTGGGCCAACCGAAAAAGTATAGCAACCGACCGCGCCCCGCTCACGTGCTGAAACAGGCCAGAACGGCGGCGTGGGCTCAAAAGCTCCGATCCAGCACCGCTCGAGCGCTGCGCTAGCGGCGTTTGAGCAGGGGCGCCGGATCGACGGGGAATCCGCCGGCCCCCACGGCCAGCCGCACTTCTATATATAGACGGCGATCGGCGGTGACACCCAGTTGGGTCGCGGTCGTAACCTGCTGCAGTTTGCTGACTTCGGTCCGCGAAAGCGGGCCGATCACGCTCATGAAGCCCTCGTGCTCGACGATGACCGTCATGCCCAGACCGCGGACGTTACCGACGAAGCGAATGCGACCATCAGCGACCGGTGAGACCGGCCGATTGCGCTTTACGCGCAGCGCCATGCCTCGACGAGTGAGGGACAGCCGATGCGGTTTCCTCTTGGTGTAGCCGCCGAAGGGAGCGGCGACCCGAATCCGCCCCGTGATCGGGCTGGCCAGCGAGCGACGCTTGGGCCAGGTCATGCCGGCGAGTTTTGCCTTATCGGTGAGCAGGCGCTCGCGCGCGGTCTGCACCGAGTCCAGCTCGGCGCGGAGCAACGATAGCTCGTAGAAGTCCCGGCGCAAGATACGACTGGCGGCGCCGCGACGCCGAACCGTGTTGGTTCGTTCGGCGGGCTCGACCCAAAGCGGAGCGGGGCCCGCTCGCATGAGCTTGTATAGAGAGCGCACCCGGGCGCGAACCTCGCCGGTGCGGGTGTCGAGTTTGGTGAGCAGCATGGACTCGGTCTTCTTCACCGCGGCCATGCGCTGTGCCAGCGCCCTGGTCACTACCTCCTGGGCGTCGCGTTTCTTCTTCTTGTTCTTCTTGGCCTTGCGGGCTTCGGCGATGCCGACCGCAAGGGCGCACGCCAAGACGCAGACGATCGCCCAGCGCGACATCAGCGTTCCGCCAGACCGCTCGCGTAACGACTGGTCGCCAACCAGCTACCAATCGCACCGAATGCGGCGCCGGCGCCGAGCAAACGGAGAATGTCGGTGCTGGCGAGGAAGGACACGTTGCCTCCGCCAAACGCCGCCGTGAGCCCTTGCTGGATGGACTGGCCAAACATCGCATACACGGCGTACGCAAGGCCGACTGCGATGGCCGCGCCGAGTGCGCCCTGCAACACACCTTCGGCCATGATCGGTGCACGAACCGTCGTCGGCGACGCGCCGAGCAGTTCGTATGCGGCGAGCTCTTCGGCTCGCGCGCTCATACTGGACCTAATGGTGACGATCACGACGTAGACACACGCAAACGCGACGAGCATCAAGAACAACCATGCGGCGTACTGCAGACCTTTGACGAGCGCGCTCACCTTGCCGACCCACGCACCGAGAAACTCGACCTGTTCGACGCCCGCTGTCGATTTCAACTGATCAACGATGGGCGAAGCGGCGGCGACATCTTGAATGCCTTCGCGCAGACTCACCTCGAGGGAACCGGGCAGCATGCCGGGCTCTATGCCTTCCACCAACTCGCGGTGTTTGCCCAGGGAGCCACGCAAACGCTCCAGGGCACGCTCCGGCGGGATGTAGGTGACGCCGGTGACCGCTGGCAATTTGCGCAAACTGGCGGCGATCTCGTTGGCTCTGGCCGTAGCTACGCCATCTTCGAGATACACCACCATCTGCACGCCACCGCCCCAGCGCTGTGTCATGGCTTGCACGTTGTGGGCGGTCAGGTAGACGACCGCGACCATGGCGAGCACCAAGCCGATCACGCTGGTCGCGATGATGAACGACCACGCTCTGCCGGCGATCCCCCGCGCGCTGCGACCTAAACCGTACCGCACTGCCCAGTAGAGTCTGCTCAACGTTTAGTCCTCGGCCGCGCCGGGATTAGGAACCTCGACGACCTCGACAACCTCGGGCGCGCGCTCGACGAACGGCTCCTCGATCGGTGTCCAGCTCGGGCGCCGGCTACGCTTGTTCGCACGCAGGTTGCGCCGAACGAGTGATCGAAACTCTTTCATCTAGTGATCTCCTGCCGCCATCGCCAGCGGAATCTGATTGGGAACCGTGTCCGAGTCCTCGACCGCGATGGGAATGGGCACAACGTCGGCGTACGGACCCGACTCTTCGGCGGCCGCAGCGGTTGCCGCAATCGCTTCGCCAGCATCGTCGGACTCGATGGAGACATCAGCGTAGGGGCCGGAGCCTTCGGCGACAGTGGTGGACACGATCTGGCCGTCGGCGACATCCTCGACGAAGCCGCTCTCTTCGTCCACCTGGGCCGTGAGGTCGTATGCATCGGCGTAGTGCAGCTGGCCGTGGCGCAGCTGCAGGTGGTGCCAGCCACGTAGCGCTGCCGCGCTGATCAGTTGGCGATCATTGGTCGCGACCAGAATGCTGGACTGATGCTGTTGCATCGTATCCATCAGCTGGACGAATTTGCCAGCAGCCGCAGGATCCAGGTGAGCCGTAGGCTCGTCGCAAATGAGCAGGGAGGGCCAGGTCACGATCGCGCGCGCGATTGCAACCCGCTGCTGCTCGCCCAATGACAACTTGCGGACCTTGGTGTTGGCCAGGTGCCCCAGCTCGAAGTGATCGAGTGCATCCTTGGCGCGGCTGCGAACTTCGGAACGAGAAACCGCATGGAGCTCGAGAGCCAGCGAAACGTTTTCGAGGGCCGTTCGGTTCTTGAGCAACGTTAGTCGCTGGGGGACGATGCCGAGCTGCCGCCGCAGATGGCGGATCGACGATCGGCGCAGGCGGGCCACGTTACGCTCGAACACGCTGACCGTGCCGCCGTCGGCAACCTGGGTGCCGGTGAGCAGGGACAACAGCGTCGTCTTCCCCGAACCCGACGCCCCGGAGAGCACGATGACTTGACCGGCGCGCAGGTGTAGTTCGAGACTATCGAGCACCGGCGTGGCGCGGCCGCGGTAGCTCTTACAGACGCCTTCCAGTGCTAGCATTACTCAGTGGTAAATCGACGACTGAGTTTTGGCAAAAAAACGGCAGTTTTTCAGTGAACTGGACCCGAGTTCGCCGCCGATCGGGCCTAATCGGAAACCGGATTGCTCTCGCCTTCGTCGGTCAGCCAGTTGTACAGCTTCGTCCAGGCCGGACCGGTTTGTTCGAGCTTGATACCAACCCCGGGCGGCTTGTTGCTGCCGTCATTGGGCACGACTCGGTCGACGACTTCGCCCTCCGCTGTCAGCACGCCTTCGGTGCCTTCGGCGTTCAACGTCACGCGAACACGCGCGCCCATCGGCGGCGGATCGGCGAGCTGGACGAAAATGCCCTCGGGGTTGAGGTGGCTGCCGATTGCCATGAGCGAACGGCCGGCCGAGTCCGCCACGGAGATCTGAAGCTGCAGCCGCAGCTCAGTTCGCAACCGTTTCCATCGCCGTCGTTCGGAGCCCATCGGTTGCACAAGTGTCGTAGATTATAAGGGGGAGAGTCAACCGGCCCGCGGGGCCGGAACAAACTTGCCGGCGCAGCTGCCAACGTTTCCAGCACTCGATGGGGCCGAAAGCAACGCAGCCGCGCCCGGTAGGGCACGGCTACGGTTGCTACTTTTTCTGGTGAATCGAGCCGCGAGACCTAGGAGCAGCCCGAGGTCGAACCGCAGTTCGGGCATTTGTGACAGGCGCCGGAGCGCACCATGAGCGTGCCGCACTCGTGGCAAGGAGGCGCGTCCGTCTCCTGGACCCAGGCTTTGTCGCTCTCGGCCGCTTCGACGACGATTGACGAGGCTGCTGCTGCGTCGCCAGCGATTACCGGGACCTTCGGCAGGTCCAGCTGGCCACCCTGAGCCACTGCCGGGTGCACGGTGGAGTCGGAGGTGAACCGAATGGACAACCAGCGGAACAGGTAATCCATGATCGAAGTCGCGATTGGCAGTTCCTGGTTACCGGTAAAGCCCGACGGCTCGAACCGGGTGCCCTTGAACTTGGAGCACAGGATGTCCAGGGGTACGCCGTGCTGCAGCGACAAGGAAATCGCCGTTGCGAACGAGTCCATGAGACCTGCGATGACCGAGCCCTCTTTCGCCATGCGAACGAAGATCTCGCCCGGCGATCCGTCCTGATACAGACCGACCGTGATGTAACCCTCGTGGCCAGCGATGCTGAACTTGTGAGTGAACGAGTGGCGCTCGGAGGGCAGCTTGTAACGCACAGCCGCGGGCGGACCCAACGGACGATTCTTGCGTGTACGCAGCTCTTCAACCAGGCGGCGCTCTTCGGCGTTCAGACTTTGCAGATCGTCATCGGTCGTCGAGCCATCGCTGGTCGCTCCCGCCTGAGTCGTCGAAAGCGGCTGGGTGCGTTTGCAACCATCGCGGTAGACGGCGATTGCTTTGAGGCCGAGCTTCCATGCGGTGATGTACGCGTCTTCGATGTCTTCGACGGTGCAGTCGCTGGGCAGGTTGACCGTTTTGGAGATGGCGCCGCTGAGGAACGGCTGGGTCGCCGACATCATGCGGATGTGACCCATGTAGTGGATCGAGCGCTCGCCGTTGGCCGCGCGGAAGGCGCAGTCGAAGACGGGCAGGTGCTCATCCTTGAGCAGCGGTGCACCTTCGATGGTGCCTTTGTCATCGATGTACGCGCAGATGGCTTCGATCTCTTTGGCGTCGTAGCCCAGATGGCCGAGCGCTTCGGGCACGGTGTTGTTGACGATCTTGAGCATGCCGCCACCGACCAGACGCTTGTACTTGACGAGCGCGATGTCGGGCTCGACGCCGGTGGTGTCGCAGTCCATGAGGAACGCGATGGTTCCAGTTGGCGCGAGCACCGTGGCCTGAGCGTTGCGGTAGCCGTGCTCTTTGCCAAGTTCGACGGCGCCGTCCCAGCTATCGCGGGCCGCGTCCATGAGGTTATCGGGAACGTACTGGCTATCGATGTCGTCGACCGCGTTGCGGTGTTTGCGCATGACGCGCAGGAACGGACGCTCGTTGGTCTGGTAACCCGCGAAGGGCCCAGTGGCGTCGCGGGAAATCTCCGCGCTGGTCTTGTACGCTTCGCCGCAAAGGATCGCCGTCAACGCGCCCGCGTATGCGCGGCCAGCGTCGCTGTCATAGGCAACGCCGCGGGACATGAGCAGAGCGCCGAGGTTGGCGTAACCGAGGCCGAGGGGGCGATACGCGTGGGAGTTCTCGCGGATCTTCTCGGTCGGGTAGCGCGCGTTATCGACCAGGATCTCCATGGCGGTGATCGTCGTCTTGACCGCTTTGCGATACGCCTCGGTATCGAACCCATCGGGCGTCTGGAACTTGCGAAGATTGAGCGACGCCAGGTTGCATGCCGAGTCGTTGAGGAACATGTACTCGGAACACGGGTTGGACGCGTGAATGCGATCCGTGTTGCTGCACGTGTGCCAGTCGTTGATCATCGTGTCGTACTGGATGCCCGGGTCACCACACAGGTGAGCGGCTTCGGCCATCTGGCGCATGACGTCACGAGCCGGACGGGTGTCGACCACGCGGCCGTCTACCACGGCTTTGGTCGAGTGGTCTTTGCCTTCGACTACGGCGGTCATGAACTCATCGTTCACGCGCACCGAGTGGTTGGCGTTCTGATAACCGACTGAGTCGTAAGCGCCGCCGACGACGTTGAAGCCACCGTCGTAACCGGCGTCGATGAGTGCCCAGGCTTTCTTCTCTTCGTCGGCTTTGCACTCGATGAACGAAAACACGTCCGGATGGTCGACGTTGAGGATGACCATCTTGGCCGCGCGACGGGTCTTACCACCGGACTTGATCGCGCCTGCGAACGAGTCGAAACCACGCATGAACGAAACCGGGCCCGAAGCCGTGCCGCCGCCGTTGAGCAACTCGGCGGACGAACGCAACGAGGACAAGTTCGAGCCAGCGCCCGAACCGTACTTGAACAGCATGCCCTCGGTGCGAGCGAGCTTGAGAATCGACTCCATGGAGTCGTCGACGGAGTTGATGAAGCACGCCGAGCACTGAGGCTCTTCTTCGACGCCGACGTTGAACCAGACTGGCGAGTTGAACGCCATCTTCTGCTTGAGCAGCAGGTGCACGAGATCGTCGCGGAATGCCCACGCGTCGTCGTCGGTCTTGAACACGCCGTCGGCTTTACCCCAGCCAAAGATCGTGTCGGCGACGCGGCCGATCATGTGTTTGACGGAGCGCTCGCGCTCGGGAGTCCCCAGGGTGCCGCGGAAGTACTTCTGCACCACCACGTTGGTCGCGGTCTGGGACCAGTCGGCGGGAAATTCGACGTCTTTTTGCTCGAAGAACACTTCGCCATTGGCGCCGGCGATGGTGGCGGTGCGCAGTTCCCACTCGACTTCGTCGAACGGGTCGCGACCCTTTACCGAGAAATAACGGTCAAAGGTGAGTCCAGGGCGGGCTGCTTCAGCTTTCTTGGCCGGCTGCGTTTTGATCGCGGCAGACGACCCACGGGCCATGCTTGATGCTTTCTTCTGAGTCACGTTCTTTGCTACCTTCTTTTTGTCAGCGACCTTACTTTTCTTGGCCTGCGGTTGTTTGCCCGATTCGTGAAGCATTCTTGTTCCCCCTGCTCGCGCATGTATCCCGTACGGCCGCTCAGCCGTTGTCCGGTAACCATGCAAAATTACGGTATTTTAGGGCTTGTTTTGGCGTCTGCCCCGACTTGACGTTTGGTTCTCTTACTTGCGACAGCTGCGCTTCTCAAAACCTGCCTTTCAAGAAGGCCCCCGCTTTTAAGAAAGAGCAGACGAAGAAGTTTCAGTCCCCACCAGCCGGATCACTATCGGTTTGGATGTGGGTTCCGTCAAGAAAAAATACCCCATATTTGGGGGTCGTTTCGTGTCGGAGCACTACAGGTTGTGTAGTGATGGGTAGGACAACGTGTGTGGAAAAGTCGAACTGTGTGTGGATAGCTGTGGATAGTGATAAACAACACCGGTCATTTTCATATGTTGTGTCGGCCTGTGGGTAACTCTGTGGGTAACTCGATCTGCCTGTTGATTATTCTTCACGTCCTCACGGTAAAAAAGCACTGCAGATCCCCCCCGTTACGCGAATGAGAATCCATCGAATAGTCGTCTTTCTTAGTGTCATCGCGCTGACCGTCAGCTGCGGAACCAAGAAACGCCACGCCGGTCCGGTGAGTCGGGTGGTGACGTTGACCCCCTCGGCAACCGAATTGGTCGCTGTATTGGGAGCCGCCGACATGCTGGTTGGCGTCGACCGCTACTCGGTGCACCCACCTCGGGTGAAGAAGCTACCGAAAGTCGGCGACTTCATGCATCCCAGCTTCGAGGCCATCATTACGCTCAAGCCCCATCTGGTGGTCCTCGACAAGGTGCAGAACAAGCTGGTGCCGAAGCTCGAACGGGCCGGGATCCGCACCCTGGTGCTGAAAATGCACACTATCGACGACGTGCACACGGGGATTCGCGAGCTGGGCAAGGCCATCGGTAGGCAGAGCAAGGCCGCCGAGCTGACCGCCAAGCTAGCTGCCGACACCCGGGCGATCGGCAAACGGGTCGCCTTATATAAAGGAGGCAGACCGCGAGTCCTAATGTTGCTCGGCCGCGAGGTGGGCACCCTCAAGACCATGGTCGCTGCCGGACCGGGCAGCTTCATGGACGAACTGATCAAGAAACTGGGCGCGACCAACGCCATGTCCGGTTCCCCGCTGCGTTACCCGAAGATCTCCGTCGAGCAGATCATGCGCAGCCAACCCGACGTCATTCTGGATGCGGTTCGCCAGCACCAGGTTGCCGCCGCGAAGGCAGACTGGGCCAAACTCGACCGGGTTCCGGCAGTCACCAACAAGCGTATCTACCCGCTGACCGATCAGATCTTCATGTCCCCCGGTCCTCGGGTCAGCGAGGCGTTGACCAGGCTGGCGAAGTTGCTCTACCCCGATCTATAACGGCGTGTGCTAACGGTCTCCGGCGCGCATTTCAGCTACGGCGAGCGCACTGTGTTGCGCGACGTGAATCTGCGCGTAGGTGCTAGCGAGCTCGTGTGTATCGTGGGCGCCAACGGAGTCGGCAAGACCACGCTGCTCAAGCTGATCGGTGGCTTGCTGCAGCCCGCCCAGGGCAGCGTGCGCTGCTTCGACCTGGATCCGGCGCACACCAAACGCCACGTGCTCGCCCGCAAGTTGTCGTACTTGCCCCAGAGCTACCAACTGTCGTTTCCATTCCGCGTCAGCGATGTGGTGCTCATGGGTCGGTACGCGCACCATGGCCGCGGTGTGCTTGGTCTGGACAAGGACGAAGACGTCGAGGCTGCGCGCACCGCGATGGAGCGCTGCGACGTGCTCCACCTGGCGGATCGCCCGTTCGATGCGGTATCCGGTGGCGAGCAGCGGCGCGCGTTGTTGGCCCAGGCGTTCTGTCAGCGAAGTGAGCTCGTGTTGTTGGACGAACCGACCTCGGCCCTGGATCCCGCCCACGCGATGACCGTGTTCGCCGCCCTGGTAAAGGAGACCGACGAACGAGCGGCGAGCGCCATCGCGGTAACACACGATCTAAACCTGGCGGCGCGCTACGCAACGCGGCTGATCGTCATCGACGAGTGCGAGATCGTAGCCGATGGTGAGCCGCGCGAAGTTCTCGAGTCAGCGGCGACGACCAAAGCGTTCCGAGTGCCCATGCACGTGGACACACTACCGACCACAGACATTCCGTTCGTGGTTCCGGGCGTCATGGCGGGTAGTAAGCCGGGGGAACGGTGACCATTCGCCGACTCACCGGGCCTACATTGCTCGCCACCGTTGGCCTGGCGCTGCTGGGCACCCTGGCGATCATGCTGTTCTGCTCACTCATCGGCGCCGACATGCGCGGCGGCGGCAAGTTGAGCTTCTTGTCTCTGGGCGAGGTATGGGCCGGGCTCACCGGTACCGAGACCGATGCGTCGCGCATCTACGTGCTCGCACGACTGCCGCGCATCCTGGCTGCGGCCATCGTCGGCGCAGGGTTGGCCGGTGCAGGCTGCGCCTTCCAGGCGGTGCTGCGCAACCCGCTGGCCGAGCCGTACACCCTCGGGGTCTCATCGGGCGCGTCGCTGGGAGCGGTGCTCGCGATTCGGTTCGGCCTGGACACCAGTTTCTTGGGCGGCTCTGCCCTGAGCGTCGCGGCCCTTGGAGGCTCAGGGCTCACTGTCTACATGGTCTGGCGTTTGGGCAAAGTAGGCAACGCGCTCCCGCCGGCGACGTTGCTACTAGCCGGAGTGATCGTCGCCATGTGGTGCTCCGCTGCCACCATGTTGGCCCAGTACACGGCGAGCTTCGTCGAAGTCACCAAGATGGTGCACTGGCTCATGGGTGGACTGGACCTGACCGATTACACCGAGCTCGGCCGAGCGTCGGCAATGATCGGCATCGGCATGGTCGTGCTGCTATCGCGAGGACGTGACCTGAATGCACTGAGCGCCGGCTCGGACGCCGCGGCTTCGGTCGGTGTCAATGCGGCTCGAACCATCACGATCACCTTCGCTATGGCATCGCTCATCGTCGGTGCCGCGATCTCCATCGCCGGGCCCATCGGTTTCATCGGCCTCATCGTGCCTCACGCCATGCGCGCCATCGTCGGCGCGGATCACCGGATCTTATTGCCCGTGTCCATGCTCGCTGGTGCTGCCCTGCTAATCGTTTGCGACACCGTCGCGCGGGTGGCGATGTTCCCGGCCGAGATTCCCGTTGGTATCGTAACGGCGCTGCTGGGTGGACCCTTCTTTGTGTACTTGCTGCGCCGCGAGAAGACCCGCGGCCAACTATGGGGCGGATAATGTCGGACGATCTTCTCGAACACATCATCGCCACCATCACGCCGGGCAGTCGAGCCCAGGCCCTGGGCATCGAGCAACGACTCGCCAAGCGCGGCGGCAAAAAGCTGGGCGTGCTCCACGACCTGGCGACTCGCGTCGCAGCCGCTCGGCACTCGCCAAATCCAGATGTCGCCAAAAAGGCGATCGTCATCTGTGCCGCAGACCACGGCGTGGCGGATCCGGGGGTCGACCTGGGCCTGGACAGTCCAGCCTGCGCCGCTGCGTTGCACATCGGCGATGGCAAAGCAGCCGTATGCGCCCTGGCTCATTCGGCCAACGCACAGGTCATCGTCGTGGACTGCGGTATTCGCGGTGCAGCCAATCATGATCTGGGCGCGGCGGTGATCGACCTGCGCATCGCCGACGGCAGCAACGATATTCGTCGCGGTCCGGCACTTTCGCTGGAGGCCGCGACACGCGCGGTGCAGACCGGCGTCGCCCTGTGCTACTCCCTCGCCGACGAGACCAATGACGGCCTGGACGTGCTCGCCCTGGGCAACATCGGTCCCGGCGCGTATCCAGCGAGCGCTGCTATCGTCTCGGTAATGACCGGAACATCGGCCCATGATCTGGACGATGGAGATGAGGCGATCGCCGCGGCACTGTCGACGAACCTGGTCGACAAGAGTCGACCACTGGATGTGCTGGCTAAGCTCGGTGGCTGCGACATCGGCGTACTCACAGGCCTGATCCTGGGCGCGGCTTCGATCAATGTACCGGTCGTGCTCGACTCCCACGCAACATCTGCGGCGGCCTTGATCGCAGTGGCACTTGCACCAGGCACGGCGGACTATCTTTTGGCGTCACACGGCGGCGGTAATGCGGCACACCAAGTCGCCCTGGAATCCCTGTCGTTATCGGCGGTCTTCGACCTGGGACTCGCCCATGGCGAGGGCGCTGGCGCCGCGATGATCCTGCCCTTTGTCGACCGGGCAATTGAACTGACCCGCGATAGTTGAGCTACACTTTCTGTTGTGGCGGGGAAACGGCGGGGGCGGCGAACGGGGTGGAGTTCCACCGCGCAGGAACTAGTCGATCGCGTATTCGTCTACGGCTCGCTGCGCAAGGGCCAAACGGCGCGTTCGATGATCGCCGAGTATGTCGAGCGTAGTGAACCCGCGACGACCCAGGGCACACTTTACGCGCTGCCCGACGGCTACCCGGTGCTCACACCCGGAGATGGTCCGGTGATCGGCGAACTACTCTACCTCAACGACCTCACCGCGGCGTTGCCGTTACTCGATGCGTACGAGGGCGACGCGTATTCGAGAATCTTGCAGCAGGTTGTCCTACGAGATGGCAGCAAGCTGTGGTCGTGGATCTACAAGGCGGCTACAGACCCGACACTCGACGGCGGTATTGTGATCGAGTCCGGCGACTGGGACCAGTTCGTCGCCGATAACCTGACGTAGGACTTCTTGTTGCTCTACCGAACACGGCCGGCTCACCTCTAGCCCAGGCTGCTGTAGACACGAACTTTGCTGAAATTGTGTGCGGCAAGGTCGGTCTCTTTGATGACGAAATGTAACGCGTCACAGTCGCCCCACTGAAACGGGCCGTCGGAGTCGACCGTCAGAAGCAACATGTCGCCGCGCTCGATCACGCCGCACCAGTCTGCCTGCTGGATGTAGCCGAGAATTCGGTGATCATCGTACGGCTCGTTGCGCACTTCGGATGGAACCAGCTGCTTTGCGATTGTATGGCCGACAGCGTCCCACGCCGCCGCCGCCTCGTCGGTCCAGTCCACCTCCTCGGTCCCGCCCAGCGGCAGAGAGGCGAAGGCCGTTAGGTTCATCGATGCCGACGGTGGGTACGTCCAGGGCGCGAAATCGCAATCATGGTAGTCGTTCTCAAACGGCGTCTTTGGCACTGCGCAACGGCGGAGTGGGCGCGTTCCGTCGCTATAGACCACCTGGGCGCAACGGCTCGAGTGGTCGTCGAGGGCGAACTGGCTGGCGAAGAAGATGTTGAGGGTTCCGGTGGCTGGCAACCCCTCCACCAGGGCGCTGATGTCCGCGCAATTGATCTGAGCGATGTGCTCCATCGGAATTTTGTGCCGGGTCGGCCACTTCGTCGACGAGGGAAAATCCGGGATGCCGCCGAAGAACGTCGAGCCGATGACGGGCTCGACGGGATTGTCGGACCACTCCGGAAAGAGCTGAACGGCGGGCTTGATGAGCGCCTCCATGGCCGGCCAGAACTGCATCTTCTTGCGACGCCTCACCGCAGTGCGCGCCGCGTCCACTCCGAAGGTCCGTGGTCTCGGTAGAAAACCCATCTACTCAACCGCCCGTTTCTGCCCGCCGGCCCACTCGCAAGTTTCGAACAGCCTATCTACCACCGCAAAACCAACCACGTTACGGGCGCCACGTGATCAGGTCGCGCATCGCGCCGACGGCCTGGGCTTCTACCTGGGGACCGACCGAGTTGGTCTCTTCGTAGTGGTCGCCCTCGGCCTCTTCGATGAACGGCGAGTAGTCGTCGACGATGTAGTTGTACGACGGCACGATGTAACCAGCGAAGTCCTCAGCCAGGCCGAGCACCAGCGGAATCTCCACCCCCGGATTGTCTTTGATTAGATCGTTGAGGTACGGGCCCTGCGGTGCGTTGGCAACGTCGGGCGGCTTGGGGTTGTTCGAATCGATCATGTCTTCGCCCCAACTCATGCTGCCGTCATAGCCACCGATGGCCAACTCGGGGTGCAACTCACCCGGCGCGGTGATCATGCCGATGGGGCCGACCTGTAGATAACTGACCCGCGACTCGATATACGGAATGTTCGTCTCGCCGATGGGCTTGGTTTCGTCGTAGCCGTGGAACGGCCGATCGAAAACGCCGACAAGACCAGCGACGTGATAGAAGACGTTCTCGACTGCCAGGTCGAGCATGCCGGTGCGGAACACCAGGTTCAGGTCGGTGTAGTCCGTGGTCTTCGTCGAATCGGTGATCGTCTCCAGCGCGAGCCGCCCCAGGTTCCGACCGAGCGCGTCGGACTTTTCGAGCCCCGACGAAGACACCGGATTGCCATCGAGGCCGATGGGCGCGGTGTTTTTTGGGCCGATCTGACCGCCAACGGAGCCGTTGACGTAAACGACTTCTCCGCCCAGGCCCTGCATCGCAGACAGGCCGCGGGTGACGTTTTCGGCGATGCCGTTTTCAATCACCTCGCGCAACAGGTATGGAAAGTCAGCGGTGATCAGGTTGTTGTCGCTTCCGGAATACTCCGGGTGCGCGGCCCAATGCACGAGGGTCGCGGCCGTCGTGCCGGGGTTGTCGACGGAAAGGAACTGCATGATCGTCATTGTCGGATCGTGAATGACCGGATCGCGACCGTCGCCGACCCATTCAGGGATCGACGCACCGTTCTCGTCGACGGTCCGGACCTGGGCGACGGTCATGGTCACGGGCTCGAGTTTGCCCGCGGCTTCAGTGACCGCTGCTGCAATCTGCGTCTTGATCAACTCCATGTACTCGGGATAGATGCCGGGTACCAGTTCCATGATGCCCCACAGGCCAATCGTGTCCATGGACTCGTGCACGTGGGTCGAAGCGATGATGACGTGGTCCAGGTTCAGCGACGCGGCGAGTTTTGCGCGACTTGCGTCCATGTCATGGATGAACCAACCGACAGCGTCGACCACAGCCAGGCCGATGCGGGTGTCATTGTGTTCGAACACGATGGCGCGCACCCACACGTCAGAGTGGATGCCGGTCGCGGGGCGACCGTTACCAAAACCGGCGATCCACGCGGCGTCGAACTTGTTATTGCCGTTCTTGTCGGTGAACTCTTCGCCGTTGTCGTATTCGTTGTTCTTGTTCTCGTCGACCCACTCGGTTTCGTAGTCGTTCAGGTTCGGCGTGATCGACGCCCGCGCCGCGCCGACGCGAAACACGTTATCGCCGGTGCCAGTGCAACTCGGGCTGCCGGGGCAGAACAGCTCGGGGAACGGTGTCCGCGGACCGCCCAGTTCAACCCCGGCATCGGGGTCAGCGGTAGCGCCATCATCGCCACAAGCGAGCAGGACGAGAGACGCCGCGAAGACTAGACTGAGACCAGTGGTGTAACGCGCCATGTAGACCTCCCCAGGTTGCGCGAAGGTCGGCACCTTACCCTAACTACTGGTCGGCGTTCGCTGAAAAGCGCTGAACGGCTACGTTAGCAAGTAGCCGGTCAGCGCAAGCGCGAGGGAGGCGACGGCGAGCAGGATGCTGCGGGTTCCCATCTCGGTTGGCTCGACCATTGTCTGCATGCGTTTGAAACTCACGATGCACTTAGGATCCATGCGCGGGAAGTCGGATCAACTTTTCGTCCAACGGGCGTTTTGGCGACCATGATTTCAGCCGATTGCGTGTTTATGTAAGCACGTTGTAAGGTGCGTAAATGCTGCTTCGCGAGACGTTCCCGGTCGGGTCCTTTGCATGCAACTGCACCGTTCTAGCGTGCGGCGACACCAAGGAAGCGATCATCATCGATCCCGGCGGCAGCGCGGACAAGATCGCCGAAATCTGCGCGCACTACCACCTGGAGGTGAAGGCGATCATCCACACCCACGCGCACCTCGACCACATCTACAACACGCGCGACGTCAAAGAGACCCACGGCGGTGACATCTGCCTGCACAAAGAGGATCTGTTCCTCTACGACGGCATCAAACAACAAGCGGCGATGTTCGGTTGGGAGCCGCGCGAGGTACTGCCAGTCGACCGTTACGTCGACCACGACGACGAAATCGTTTTCGGCAAAGACAAAGCCCTGGTGATCCATACGCCGGGCCACACTCCCGGGTCCATCTGCTTTCAGGTGGAGCACGAGGGCAAGTCGATGTTGTTCGCCGGCGATACGCTGTTCCGGCGCAGTATTGGTCGAACGGATCTGCCTGGTGGCGACTCGAAGCAGATCGCCGAGTCCATTCGCGACCGGCTCTATTCGCTACGACCGGACACCCTGGTGATTCCAGGACACGGGGAAAACACGTCGATTGAAGAAGAAGCGGCGAAGAACCCGTTTGTCTCGGCCTGATTTGCGGCGCATGCTTGAGCGTATGGCCTCTCGGGAACTCGCCCTGCAGATCGGAATGTTCGGCTCGTCGGCCATGTTGTCGGCGCTCGTAGTGGTGTCGGTGGCCTGCGGCACGTCGTCTTCGGACAACGGCACTAGAAGCAGGGCGCTGGTCGCCAGCTCCTGTGACTCCGCCGAAACGTGTTTGGCGGAGTGCAAGGCGGGAACAACCAGCGACGCATGTGAACGCGCCGGTAGCAAAACGTGCGCGGCCAACGACGGCAAGCGCTGCAAGGACGTGGGCACAGTCCACGGCATCTTCGCCAAGCTACTTGCCCACGGGTCGCCGTCGATGTCGGCACGGCACAAACAAACCGCCGAGGATCACCTGAAGAAGGCGTGTGCCTCCGGCGAGAAGGACGCGTGCGGTTCCGGCGATGGCCCGCCAGGAATTGTGGTCGCGCCCAAGAACGGAACGTCCCTGCCGAAACCGACGCCGGCGGATCCGCAAATCAAGGACCCGTTTGCTCGGCGTGGCAGGCGCGGAGGACCACCAGTTCGCCCGGGCACGCGCAGCGGCAAACGAATCGTGCCACGCAGAGCCCTCGAACGTTTGCGCCTGTCCGGCGACGTGAACATTGAGCCACCTAACGCCGTGAAGGACGAGATGCGGCGAAACGGCGACAAACAAATCATTACATCGGTGAAGGTGTGCATCGACAAGCGGGGCGGTGTCGCTCAGCACATGACCCTGCAGCCGACCCGATACATGCGCTATGAGTTGAAGATCGGGCGCAAGATCAAACAATGGCGCTATCGGCCGTACCGTGAAAACGGCGCAATCCACGAGGCGTGTACGGTCTACACTTTTATCTATCGCTCGCGCTGAGCGCATTGTCTCGCGCCCGTAGATAAACTACGGTCCGGGGGTGATTTGGCGGTACCCGGTGAGCGTAATGGTGTTGTCGTTGGCCTTTGCTACGGCGCATGCCCAGCCAGCTCCTGTTTCCAAAGAGCCTGTTTCCAAAAAACCTGTTTCCAAAAAACCTCCGGCCAGCGCCAAGCCGGGCGCCAAGCCAAAGCCGGTCAAGAAACCTGAGCTGTTTCCCAAGCGTGTCACCGGCTGGCAAGCGGTCAAGGCTGCGCAGCTACCGGCGATCAAGACCTTCGCTTCTGACTATCTGCGCTACCTGGCCGACGCCAAGACACCGCGCCGCGCCGTCGGGGGGCTGGTCAAGTTGTTCAAAGGCAGCGCGCGACAGCTCAAGTCCACCAAGCGCCTCGACCACGCGCCCGGCGCCCGCTATTGGTTTCGCCACCCGGGCGGAGACGCGGCGGCGTTCGTCACGGTTGGTAAGCGTCCCATCGAAGAGGGCGCGCGCATCATTATCGCCGCCGTAGACGCACCACGGATCGATCTGAAGCAACGCCCGGTCTACAGCAAAGTCGGTCTGACGATGCTCGACACTCGCCTGTACGGTCGTCTCGATCTGAAGTCATGGCTTTCCCGGCCGCTGGCCCTGTACATGTACGCCAAACGGCGCGGCCGCGATCTGGATCTATCCGTTGGCGATCGAGCCACGGATCCGGTGCTCGTCATTCCCGACCTGCTACCCCACCTGTCCCGCAAGATTCAGAAGAAAGCGATCGTCGACAAACCCGAGCGCATGGATGCACTGGCCGCGCGCAGTAGAAAAGCACTCCTCACATACTTACGCGGCAAAGGCGTCAGCGAAACTGTGTTCCGCACGGCCGAAGCGAGCCTGGTCCCCGCGGGCAAACCCAGTTTCATCGGCGTTGACCGCGCGATGGTTGCGGGATACGGCCACTCCCAGCGCGCCCTCGCGTTTGCCGCAGTGCGCGGCTTGATTGACGCGCCCAAAACGAAGACGCCCCATCACACGGCAATCGTGTTGGTCATCAGCAAGAGCCAGGTTGGCTACACCGGTTCCACCGGACTCGCATTCGTCAAAACCGCCATGTCGCGCATCATCGGCGTGATGGCCAGCCGGGGTGACAAGACCGACTTGCTAGGCGTACGCCGCATCTACAGCAAGTCCGCCGCGTTGATCGCGGCCAACCGGCGTGGCACGCCGAACAAGGGCCTGGTGCTCAATCCCCGGGTCGACGATGCCCTGCCAGGAGCCCTGCGTCGCGTACTCAATGCGTTTCGCGCGGCGGGAGCCCAGTACCAGATCATCTCCAGCTCTGGCTGGGGCAGCAAAGCCCGCACCTTGAGCACCATGGATATGGATGCGGTCGACGTTGGTCTGCCCATCACCGGTCGGGGAACCCCCATGGAGCTGTTGTCGACCCTGGACCTGCACCAGGCTCGACGAGCACTCGCGACCTGGTTGATGAGCAAGTGAAAGCCGGGCACACATGCGCGGTCGCGGGGCGCGGCGCTCTAGTCGCGCTGACGTTCGCGATCGCGGGCTGTGGCGCTACGCCAAAGCTACCGGCGATGCCGTGGGCGGTTCTCGGTGGTGTGCCAGCCATGACGACCGAGTACCGCGACTGGCTGGATCGCGGCCGCACCACCAGCCGCGTCATCGACCTGATAAAGAAAAAGTCGAAGCGGTTTCGCGTGGTCGACGTGCACGACATCACCGCCCAGCGGGTGCGCCCCGGCGATCGGCTACTATTCATCAATCGAGACCGCACGGTCATTGCGGTCGTGGTCGGCAAGCAGCCACTGGTCAAAGCAGGCGCGCGGCTCATCGGCGCGCATATCGACACGCCTTCACCGCAAATCGCGCTCAGCAGACTGCGTAAGAAGAAGCAGACGACCCTGCGCACGTATCGCTACGGCGGGACTCGCTGGCACCACTACTCGCACATGCCCCTTGCCCTGGTCGGTCGGGTAGCCCGAGCTGATGGTCGCGAAATCGACGTGGAGCTTGGACTCAACGACGACTTCGCCCTGTACATCGCCAAGACCGGGCCTCGACTGATTGTCAGCGTGAGCTCTACTCCCAGTGCCAAGTGGCCGGGGGTATCGCCGCGCACTCTCGTTGCCGAGCTGCACAAACGCTACGGACTGACGCCCGTGGACCTGGAGGCAGCGGAGCTATTCCTGGTGCCAAAGCACAAAGCACGGGAGGTCGGCTTCGGCGGCGAACTCATCGGGGCTCATGGACAGGATGACCGCGCAAACTCATATGCAGCGTGGCGCGCCGTCGTAGACCTGACCGACACGCCGAGAGCGACGGCGATGGCGTGGCTCGTTGACCGTGAAGAAGAAGGCTCTTCTCATGCCGCCGGCGCCCAGTCGCGTTTCCTCGAGATGGTTTACGCCTGGCTAATTCGCGCACAAAATAAGCCCGCTACGGAGGCCAACGTCGCCCGTGCATTTGCCCGGAGCGTGGCCTTGTCGGCTGACACGCCGGCGGCGATGAATCCAAACTGGCTGCAGGTTCACGAGGAGAAGAACGCGCCGGTCCTGGGCAACGGCCCCGCCCTCTTCCCCCATACGGGTCGCGGCGGCAAGAAAGGCGGCAGCCAGGCACACGCGGAGCTGATCGCTTCGGTTGTTGATTCGTTCAAACGCACCAAGGCGCCTTTGCAGTTCGGCGAGCTGGGCAAAGTGGACGAGGGCGGCGGTGGCACCATCGCCAAATACCTGGCCGAGCGCGGCATGGACGTGGTGGACGTGGGCGTCGCGGTGATCAGTATGCATTCGCCCATGGAGATCAGCGCCAAGATCGATATCTGGAGCGCGTACCTGGGCTTCAGGGAGTGGTTCAAACAATGATGCGCGCGCTGGCCCTCGCGTTATTCGGAACGCTGCTCGGCGGCGCGACCGTCGCAGCAACGCCAACAGCCAACGCCCAGGTCGGCGTCCGGGCCAGGGACTACAAGACCTTTCTCGACCAGGGCAGCACAGCCCGGCGAGCAATCATCGTGGCCAACGGCTGGGCGAAGAAAGCCGGGTTCCGCATCGTCGACCTGGACAAGCGGGCATCGTGTCGTTCGTTTTCCCCCGGCGACAAACTCATCTTCATCTGGCAGCGACGCACGGCCATGTATGTGCGCGTTGGCAAGCAGTCCATCGCCAAGGGCGCGACGTACGTCGGTGCCCACGTGGATGCACCCGCGTTGCGCCTCACCGCGGCGCCCTTCGGCAAGAACAAGCGCGGCTGGGCCCAACTGACCTCCTACCGCTACGGCGGCATCAAACAGTTCCACTATCACAACCGAGCCCTCAAGCTCGTTGGCACCGTGACTCGACGGGACGGAAGCCGTGTCGCCATCGAACTCGGCCCCAAGCAAGGGTTCAGCTTCGTCGTGTCACCGGAGGTGCCGTGGAAGCCACCCGAGCGCAAACCGGGCGAGCCTCCCAAGCCACTGCCCGCGCGGATCAAACTCATCGGCGCGACCAGCGGCAAGACTCCGGCCGCTTCGACCAAGTTGATCCACGACGTGTTGCTCAAGCAATTCAAGGTGCGCCCGCGAGACATCGCCAGCGCGGAGATTTACGCGGTGCCGTCGATGCCGGCCCGAGACGTCGGCCTGTCGCGCAAGATGATCGGCTCCCATGGCCAGGACGACCGCTCTCTGTCGTTTGCGGCCCTTCGCGGATTGCTCGAAATGAAGCGCACGCCGAACCACACGGCCGCGGCCTTGCTGGTCGACCGGGAAGAGACAGGCTCGCGCGGACGCACGGGTGCCAAAGCGCCGGTGTTCGAGCACGTCGTCGCATGTCTGGCCCGCGGCGAGGGCAAGAAGAAAGTCGACGCGATCGTTCAACGGAGCCTCTCCCGATCCATCGCGCTGTCCACCGACGTCAAGAGCGCGATCAATCCCAACTGGCCCGAAGTGCAAGAACACAAGAACGCGCCACGCATGGGCAAAGGACCAACGCTGGTCAAATTCACCGGCCATGGCGGTAAACGGAACGCATCCGACGCCAACCCGGGATTGTCCCGTTGGGTTCGCACCATCGCGGCTCGGGCCAAAGTGCCGCTGCAGCGCAGTGAGACCGGCAAGGTTGATCAAGGCGGCGGCGGTACCATTGCAAAGTTCATGGCGCGCCGTGGGATGAATGTCATCGACGTCGGCGTTCCCTTGTTGTCCATGCACGCACCGATGGAAATCGTCAACAAGCAAGACCTGAGCTGGTGCGTAGATCTGTTCAAAGCGTTCTATCGGGCGGGTCCGCCCAAGAAGCGGTAACCGTTTTTAGAAGCGTTCCGCTACCAAGACTCCTGCGGAGAAGATCATGCCGATTAGTTATCCCGACCGCGTAGAGCTCGCCAACATCCCAACACCGCTGCAGCACCTGGCGCGCACGAGTGAACACCTGGGCGTCGAGGTGTTCATCAAGCGAGACGACCTGACCGGCTCGGGCCTCAGCGGTAACAAGGTCCGCAAACTCGAGTTCTTGATGGCCGAAGCCAGGGAACTCTCGGCGGATACGGTGATCACCTGTGGCGGCGAACAAAGCAACCACTGCCGCGCTACTGCCCTGGCAGCCGCCAAGCTCGGCATGTCTTCGCTGCTGCTGTTGCGCACCAAAGACCCGCAGAACCCACCAGCGCTTACCGGGAACATCCTGCTGGACAGACTCGTCGGCGCGGAAATCGTATGGATCTCCCACGAAGACTACCGGCGACGTGGCGAGCTGTTCATCGAACACGCGGCGCGCCTACGCCGTGAAGGCAAGAATCCGTACGTAGTCCCCGAAGGCGGATCCAACGCCCGGGGCGCCTGGGGCTACGTGCGCTGCATGGAAGAGCTCACGGACCAATTGCCTGGCGACGCATCGACCACCGTGGTTCACGCATGCGGCTCCGGCGGCACCAGCGCCGGCCTGCTTCTGGGCGCGCGCATGCTCAACTTGAACCCGGAGCAATGGCGTCTGGCGGCGATCAACGTGTGCGATGACGCAGCCTACTTCGAAACTGTGATCAACCGAATCATCGGCAACTTCCCCGAGGCCACCGGCGAATTCAACCAGGCCGATGACCACCTGGAGATCGTCGACGGCTACGTCGGTCGCGGCTACGCAAAGTCACAGCCCGAAGAGCTAACCTGTCTACGCGACCTGGCGCGCCGAGAAGCTATCGTGCTCGACCCGGTCTACAGCGGCAAAGCATTCTTCGGCATGACACAGCAACTGGCAGCCAGCCCGGACCGCTTTGGCAGCCGCATCGTGTTCCTGCACACCGGCGGAATCTTCGGCCTATTTCCGGCCGCCGACCAATTGGCCCCGCTGCTGTAACCGGCTTCCCGGGGCTCTACGGGGCTTTTTCGACCAGGAGCTCTTCTAGTGCTTCGCTGAGCTCTTTGCTCTCGACGGGGCCGGCGTGGCGGAAGCGCAAGTTGCCGCCGCGGTCGTAGATGAACGTGGTGGGGATCGCGCGCGGCCGCTCGTAAGCGTCGAGGATCTCCGATGTGTAGCGCACGACCGGGTATTCCAGGCCGGTGCGCAACGAGAAGCCCTTGAGCTTTTCGTCAGATGGATCGTCGATGAGGACGCCGAGCAACACGAAGCCGCGGTCTTTGTTGGCCGCGTAGGCTTTGGTCAGCGCCGGGATTTCGCGGATGCACGGTTTGCACCAGGTCGCCCATACATTGACCATGACGACTTTGCCTTTGAGGTTCTGCGCCGTCCACAGGCCCTTGTCGGTAGTCTTGTAGTCGAGCTTCGCCAGGCACTGGGGTGCTTTGCCGGTGCAGACCTTGACGGTCGGCCCCGCGGGCTTTTGCGTGTTGTGCGCCCGCTTGCACTCGGCAGTGTCTTTGTTCTTCTTGTCGTTGCACTTGGCCGACGCGGTCTTGACGCTGACCTTGACGCCCTTCTTGGTCACCTTCTGGACCAGGATAAACGTCAGCACGCCGGCCAGAATGCTCACGCCCGCGACGACTGCTGTGCTCTTGCTGTTCACTTACTTGAACCTCAACAACGATGGTGCCAGATCGTCGGGCGGCGTCAAACCCAATAACTCGAGGCAGGTCGCGGTGACGTTGGCGATGCCCGCCCCGTCCGCCTGGGCAGGATCGACCTCGTAGCGGGCACTTGCGCCTTCTGCTGCGGAATACACCATGAACGGTACCGGGTTGAGGGTGTGGCTGGTCTTGACCGCCGGAACCCCGGTTTTCTGGTCGCGAACCACCGAGCCGTCCTTGCCGTGCTGGTACATCTCATCTGCGTTGCCATGGTCAGCGGTGATCACCAGAGTGCCGTCGAGCTCATCGATGACCTCGACCAGGCGGGCGAGTTGCAAGTCCAGGCATCCCACGGCGATGACCGTTGCGTCCAGCGAGCCAGAGTGTCCGACCATGTCGCCGTTGGCGTAGTTGGTTCGAGCGAACCGATACTGACCGGTGCGCAGCTGGGCGATCAATTGGTCGGTGATCTCCGCCGCCTTCATCCATGGCCGCTGCTCGAAGGGCACGTTGTCGGACTTGATCTCGATGTAGTTCTCGAGCACGTCATCGAACTTGCCGGTGCGGTTACCGTTCCAAAAGTAGGTGACGTGACCGAACTTCTGGGTTTCGGAAATGGCCAACTGAGACACGTTGTTGTGCACGAGGAACTCGCCCATGGTGCGCTCGATGTCCGGCGGCTCCACCAGGAAACTTCCGGGGATGTGAGTATCGCCGTCGTACTCCATCATTCCCGCGTAGTACAGGTCGGGGCGGGCGCCGCGATCGAAGTGCGAGAACTCGTCGTCGTCGAACGCCTGGCTAATCTCGATGGCCCGATCGCCGCGGAAGTTGAAGTTGATGACCGCGTCACCACTGGTCATAGTGCCTATCGGCGTGCCGTCGCGGGCGATCACGAACGCCGGCAGAAACTGATCGTTTCGTTTGGGGTCCTCGTCGCGGAACGTCTGCACCGCTTCCGTCGCCGACAAAAACTGCCGTGCCTGGCCGTGCACGTGAGCGTTATAGCCACGCTCAACGATGGTCCAATCGGCGCCGTAGCGATCCATGGTTGTGATCATGCGGCCACCACCGGAGGCGAATGCGGCAACGCGGTCACCTTGATTCAGTTCGGCCAACACCGACTCGAGCTTGTCGATGTACTCGAGGGCGCTTGTCGCGGGAACGTCGCGTCCGTCGAGAAGTCCGTGGACGAACAATCGCTTGACGCCTTGTTCGGCGGCTTTGCGCAACATGGCGATCAAGTGATCGATATGCGAGTGCACGTTGCCGTCCGACAGTAGACCGACGAAATGCAGGGCGCTGTTGTTGCCGACGCAGCGCTCGATGGCTGTTTTCCACGACTGGCCGTCGAACATCCGGCCGGACTCGATGGCCCGATTGCACAACAGGGCGCCCTGGTCGTAGACGCGACCGCAGCCCATGGCGTTGTGGCCAACTTCGCTGTTGCCCATGTCGCCATCGCTGGGTAAGCCAACGGCCTTTCCGTGGGCGAGCAAGGTGCAGCGCTTGCCGGGTAACCACAGGCGATCCATGGTGGGCGTGGTGGCGATCTTGACGGCATCGGACTCGTCGCCGTTACCGACGCCTACGCCGTCGAGGACCACGAGGACCAGTGGGCCTTTGCTGCCCGAGAACGAACTATGGGGTTTGAGTTTCCAAGACATGGAAGCGCGCAAACTTTAGCAAAAAAACGCCCCAGGCGCCTGAGCACCTGGAGCGAGAACCGGAATCAGTGGGGCAGTCCCAGTGGTGGCGACGTACAGAGCACGCCGCCGGCTGCTTGTGGTGGATCGGTGTGGAAAGGGAAACCCTAGCGGGTGCCCTTCTTTCCAGGTTCGATGATCTTGTACTTGCCTTTCAACTTGGCTTCGTTGAAAAAGAACCAACCGTCCTTAACCGGCTTAGTGATGTTGGCGCTGTAGAAGTTGATCTCGTTGGTCTCTTTCTGAGTCGTCACGATAATCGACTTCTTGACGCGGAAGTCGCTGGGGTCGACCACCAGGGTCAACGTCTTGTAGCGGGCGTCGGGCATGCGCGGCACGAGCGTGACCACGTGATCACCTTTGGCGCCGGCCTTGCTATTCGAGAGCAACGTAGCGGAGAAGTCTCGGCGCAGATCGCCTTTGCCGTACAAGAACGTGACCGCGACAGACATAACGTAACGGCGCAGGTCCATTTTCACGACCTGCTTCTTCTTGTGATCGACCGACCACAGACGACTGCCGTCGGAGATGTAGCTGCTGCGATGAGGCTTCTGATAGTCCCAACGCATCTTGCCCGGCTTCTTGATATAGACGTTCCCAGCAGCCAACGACTTATTGCCAAACGTAGCGTTGGTGACTGTCTGTCGGAACTGCGCGCGGTAACGCTTAATGCCCGCGTAATAGTTTTGCAACTTGCCCACAACGTACTCGGCGTTGATCACCGCTGGCGTTACGGCGGTAGCAGGAGCCGTAGGCGTGGTCACCACTTTCAGTGGCGCTTTAGCGATGACGGGCGCGGGCTTTACGACGGGCGCCTTGACCGGCTCGCCGTCGCCGCCGCTCATTGTCGCTAACATGATGAATGCCTTACCGAGCATGGGAGTTCTCCTGAGCGTGTCGCTCGTTAATAGTTCAGACGCACGAGCAACGGTTCTGATTCACGAACTAGGGTACTGCTGCATATTTAGCCGATGTTCAGGTCAGATCAAGTACATTGCCGGCCATGACGACCCCCGAGTTTGCCCAGGACTACCAGAGACCGCACCTGGCGGCCGAACTGACGCAGATCCAAGAATTGGCGCAGTCATGCAGCCGCGCTGAATCGGCCGATAAATTCGTTGCGATCGTGCGCGATTGGAACAAGCGCCGCAGCCACGTCGACACCATGTTCAACATCGCCATGGTGCGCTACGCCCAGGACACCACCGACGCGGCGGCCAAAGCCGAACAAGATTATTGGGACGAGTCGGCGCCGCTCATGCGCGAACTCGACGTGCTTCACGCGCGCACGCTTTTGGACAGTCCGTATCGCGACGCGCTCAACAACGCGTTTGGCGATCAGCTCGCGGCGCTCAAAGGCTGCATGGCGACCACCTTCGCACCGGAGATCAAGGACGCCATCGCCGAAGAGGCCCAGCTCGCGAGCCGGTACACCGAGATCATGGCCAAGGCCGAGCTCGAGTTCCGCGGCCAGAACTACAGCATGTCGGGGATTGCGGTGAACTTCATCGACGCGGATCGCCAGGTGCGATTGGAGTCCCAGCAAGCGCGCGGGCGTTTCCTCGAAAAGTACAGCGAAGAACTCAACGGCATCTTCGATCGCCTGGTCAAGGCGCGCCACGGCATGGGCACTGCGCTGGGCCACGATAACTTCATTCCCCTCGGCTACCAGTTGATGTCGCGCACGTCGTATGGCCCGGACGAGGTCGCTGTCTTCCGCGACACCATTCGCGAACAGTTCGTGCCCATCGCCAACGAGCTATTCGAGAGCCAACGCCAGAACCTGGGCGTGGACGAACTGCTGTTCCACGACGAGCCAGTCATCGATAAGCGCGGCAACCCGTGCCCAACCGGCGACCTGGAGCAGATTCTCGCCGAAGCGCGCACCATGTATCACGACCTGGGCAGCGACTTCGGTGAGTTCATCGACGTCATGCTGGACAAGGGGCTCGTCGACGTGGAGCTGCGTGATGGCAAAGCGCCCGGCGGATTCTGCACCGTCTTCGCCGATACGGGCATGCCCTTCGTGTTCACCAGCTTCAACGGTTCCGAAAGCGACATCGCGGTCGTCACTCACGAATTCGGTCATGCCTTTCAGGTGTACTGCGCGCGCAAGCTCGAGCTCGTCGAATACAAGTGGCCGACGGTCGAGGCTGCCGAGATCCACTCCATGGGCATGGAGTTCCTGACGTTTCCGTGGATGGACCGTTTCTTCGGCGACGACGCGGAGCGCTACCGGCGCGCACATCTGACGCGCATCTTGTCCACGCGGCTCACGTACACGGCGGCGGTGGATCACTTCCAACACGAAATCTACGCCAACCCGACCCTCACCCCGGCCGAACGCAACGCACTGTGGCTCGACATGGAACGCCAGTACCAACCGCATCGCAACTACGGTGGCCTGTTTCCACACCTGGCCAAAGGCAACTTCTGGCACCGGCAGCTGCACATCTACCAGCTGCCGTTCTATTACATCGACTACGCCCTGGCGCAGATTTGCGCGCTCCAGTTCTGGCAAAAGGCCGAAGAAGATCGCGACCAGGCGATGAAGGACTACATGGCCATCTGCGAAGTGGGTGGCAGCCGCTCGTTCACCGAGATCCTCGAAGTCGGCAACCTGCGCTCGCCGTTTGATCCGGACGTCATCCGCGATGTCGCTACGTTCGCGCGCAACGCGCTGGGTTAGCGGGTGGAAAAGCGCCCAAAAGGGCGCCAGGCGTGCTACATGAGCGACCTTCGACCTCGCAACACGATCGTTACCCAGGAGTCCCCGCCAATGCGTTTCACTGTATTGATTGCAGCCGTGTCCTTGATGAGCATCAGCGGCTGCTCCAAGAAAAAGGACGACAAAAAATCGGTCGAGGGCGCCAAGACGCACTCAACAACGACCACCCCACCGGGCGCGAAAAACAAGCGCCCCATAGCGGCGCCGACGCATCGCGCGGGGCCGTTGACGAAGACGTCAAAGAAGAAGGACACGCGGGCGCCCGACGAGGGGTACGCAGACAAAGCGTTGACCAAGGTCGGCTCGCACACGGAAGACATGTGCAAGTGCACCGACTATGCGTGCGCGCAAAGCGTCATGCTCGAGTTCGCCCGGGCCATGAAGGACGTGCAGAAGGCTCGCTCGGGCCCCATGCCCACGGCGAAGCGCAAACTGTTCATTGAGGGCTACAACAAGTTTCGGGACTGCCACAACAAGGTGGCGCCCAAGGACCGACACCTGTTGGCCAAGCAACTCATCGGCGATCCACGCGCCGGCCAAATGGGCGAGTTCGCCCGGTCCATGTGCAAGTGCAAGACCCTGGACTGTGGCAAGAAGGTCTACGGCGAGGTGAAGACCTGGAGCAAAGAGAACCTCAAGGGCGGCAAAGCTGAAGGGACACCGCAAGAGGTCGCCGACTTCAACGCCGCGCAGAAGAAGCTCGTCCAGTGCTACATGCTCGTGCTCAAACCGGGCTCGGGTCCCAAGGGCATGCAGATCAAGCCGCCGAAGAAGACCGCCGCACCAAAGAAGTAGAACTTCCGCGGTACGCTCTAAAAGCTCAATAAAATCAGCTGGATTGATAGTAGTAACCTGACCCCGCAACCACCCGGGTCGTTTTTCGCCAACCTGTGGGGGGCTTGGTGTGTCCGTAGTGTGTGCGGACGTCGATGTTTGGGCTGGGTCTGGTGATTGTGGTCGGTTCTATTGGCAGCGTGGGGAGTGCTGGCTGCTCGACCCAGCGGCTGGGTCCGGCGAGGGCGGAGACGACGCCGGTGTATCCGCAGATCGTGCAGGGAATGCGGCCGGGGCGGATCGCGGCTCTGGGCAAGCGCACGTATTCTGAGTGCATTCAGTTTCGGCGTCGAGAGAAGCTGGCGGCCCGACGGACGTGTCGCTGGGCGTACCTGTATACGGCGGTCGCTTGTGATCGAGGCGAGCACCGAAGTTGTTTGTTGGCGGGACAGTTGAGTCGTCGAGAGTACGGCGACAACAGCGCCGTGGCCCTGAAACACTTTCGGCTGGGCTGCGCGGGCAAAGTGAAGGCCGCGTGTGACGCCGTGGATAAGTGGACGCACCCATTCGCCAAACCGCCGCCAGCGCGCACCGCGAAGCTGCGCCGAAAACGCAACAACCAGTGCATGGACGAGGTCGCCTGCCTGCTCGCCAGTAACCCACCGGCGTGTTGCCTGGGATACTTGCACCGGCGGCGCAGACTCAACCGGCGAACGCCGCGCCGGCTATCGCGCTCCCAGATCATGAAGGGCATGGGCAAGCTGCGGGGTCAGATACGCAGCTGTGGCACGCGCCATGCGGGGAAAGGCACTGTGATCGTACGTGTCAACATTGGCCGCAGTGGCCTGGTCACGCAGGCGACGGTGATCTCGTCACCGACCGCGGGTCTGGGTCAGTGTGTGGCGAGGACCATCCACGCGACGGCGAGATTCCGGCGCACCCGTAACGGCAGGTCGGTAGCCTACCCGTTCTTGTTCCGTTAGGCGTCGGACAGCGAAAGGACGCTCAGCCGGTGGCCATCTCGGACGCCGCGGGCGCAAGCACTTCGCGCCGATTAGTGCCGTCTGGTCCACTCACGACGCCTTCGCGCTCCATGTACTCGACCATGCGCGCTGCTCGGTTGTAGCCGACGCGTAGCCTGCGCTGGATCATCGAGATGGAAACGTTGCGGGTCTCGAGCACCAGCGAGATCGCACGGTCGTACATGGGATCGGCCGGCTCGTCGTCTTCCATGGCAGGCGCTTCTTCCTCCCGTGGCGCGATGATGTCCATGTTGTAGACCGGCTTGCCCATTGTCTTGAGGTGATCCACGACGCGGGCGATTTCGTCTTCGTCGATGTAACAACCGTGAACACGGCGCGGACTCGAGCCGCGATCCGAGAACAACATGTCGCCAGCTCCCAGGAGCCGCTCAGCGCCAGCCTGATCGAGGATGGTCCGCGAGTCGACCTTGGACGTGACGTGGAACGCCGCGCGCGACGGGAAGTTCGCTTTGATCGTACCGGTGATGACGTCGACGCTCGGCCGCTGGGTCGCCAGGATCAGGTGAATACCGGCCGCACGCGCCTTCTGGGCGATGCGAGCGACAGAGGTTTCGATCTCTTTGGGTGCACACAGCATCAAGTCGGCGAACTCATCGACCACGACCACGATGTACGGCAGCGCTTTGGGTGGCGCCTGCAACTCGGGAAGGCCGATCTGGCGTTCCTCGGTGACCTCGACCTCTTCGTCGTCCTCTTCCGCCGCGAGCTCGGCCGCATCGGCAGCGCGACGCAGCTTGTCGACTTCGAACTGGGCGTGCTGCTTCTTGAGTCGCTTGTTGTAGGTGGAGATGTCGCGCACGCCCATAGACGCGAGCAGACCGTAGCGCCGCTCCATTTCGTCGACCGCCCAACGCAAGGCCAGGTTGGCTTTCTTCGGATCGGTGACGACTGGCAACAGCAGGTGAGGAATGCCCTCGTAGATCGACAACTCGAGCATCTTCGGATCGACCATGATCATCCGCACCTCTTCAGGCGTGCGGCTGTACAGAACGCTGGCGATCATCGTGTTGACTGAGACGGACTTACCGGAACCAGTGCAACCGGCGACCAACAAGTGAGGCATCTTTGCCAGGTCGTAAACCACCGGCGCGCCTTCGATGTCTTTACCGACGGCGATCGGCATCTTCTGTTTCTCGCTCTGGAAGTCATCGCAAGCGAGGATTTCTTTGAGGTAGACCATCTCTCTGGTCTTGTTCGGAACCTCGATACCAACCGCCGCCTTGCCGGGAATCGGTGCGACTATGCGAACTCGCAGCGCCTCGAGCGACAGAGCGAGATCGTCGCACAGGTTGACGATCTTGTTGATGCGCGTGCCGGGCGCAGGCGCGAACTCGTACATGGTCACCACCGGGCCCGGACGAATCGCGACGACTTCGCCTTTGACCGAGAAGTGCTCCAGGGTCTTGACCAGGCGGGCGGACAACTCGAGCATCGCCGTGCGATCGATGGAGTCTTCGGCGCTCTCGTCGTAGTCGAGCAGGTTCAGCGGCGGCAGCTGGTACTCGCCTTCCTGCAGCGGGATGAAGTCCAAACGCTCGGATTCGACCTGCTCTTCGCGTTTCTTGAGCTCTTCGGGATCTAGATGGTTGAACCGCGACTCGACGATGATCGGCTCGGTTGGAGCCTCCTCGCGGGCAGCGGCCGCCGCCTTCTTCTTACCCTTGCTCTTGGCCTTGGTCGGTTTCTTCACCTCGACCGCTTCGACCTCTTCTGCTTCGTCCTCGTCCTCGTCCTCGTCGACGACCGCTTCCACCTTCTTAGCTTTGGTCGGCTTCTTGGATTTCTTGGCCTTCTTGGACTTGTTGCCCGGCTTGTCGAGAGTGTCGACCTTGACGGTCGCCGCGTCGGAGACGTTCTCTTCTTCGAGCACATCTTCATCGGTGACTTCAACGCCGCCGGCCGACTCGGCCTTGGCGATAGCGAGCTTTGCGGCCACGTCAACGCCGTTGATGCGCTCGGTGTCGCCGCTGTCCATAATCATCTCAATGGCACCGCTGCGCTGATCGATGATCGGTGGATCGACCAGAACGCCGTCCATCGCCGGGTCGACCTGATAGGCATCCCACTCTTCGGCATCAGCGTCTTTGCTCTCGTCGTAGTACTCGTCCTGATCTCGTTCGGGCAAAACGGCGCGGATGACTTCGCCGCAGAACTGTCCGACCGCGAGGCCGGCGCTCTTGATCTGCCGGCCGCAGAACTTGGCGCCGAGTCCGGCCCAGGCGAGCACCTGGCTCATGCGTAGCGGCGTAAGGAATACCACCGCGAGGAGCAGACCGATCAATGCGAACAACGCGGTGCCCGCGGTAGAGATCACCGCGCGCATGACTTCAGCGACGCTTTCTCCAACGCCACCGCCGGGTCCATAGCCGGCAACGCGGTAGGAGGATCCGACGAGGTGAAACAACACGCCGAGAGACAACAGCCCCATACCGGCACCCGCGGCTTCGTGGCGACGAACCACCTGGTCACGATTCATCAGCAGGCGCACCGCCGCGACCGCCAGCCCTGCGGCGAGCAAGTAGCTACAGATTCCAGCGCACGCGTAGACCGCTTTGGCCACCGAGCGGCCGAAGGGCCCCATCCACCGACCGCCACCGATCTGCAGCGACAACAGCGCCCCGATGATGAAGATCGCGGAACCAAGTCCGACGATGCCGACGATTTCTCGGCTTCGTCCCTCACTGGATGCCTTGGGCCGCTTCTTCGCCGGGGACTTCTTGGCGGGCGCCTTCTTGCTTCCAGAACTACTCTTAATTCTTCGATTTTTCGACATCTGGGTGTCCCGTGCAGGCTCGGCGAACCACCCCCAAGGTGAGTTCCCCACTCCTACATAGATGACATAATCCTACCCTGACCTACATTGGTGCCAAAGCTTTCTTTTGAAGGTTTGCCGCCAAAGCTTCAGAATAACCAGCGTTGTCGATACCTTAGGGCCAACCGGTCGAAACTGATGGAGGTGCCTCGTGAATCTGACTAAACGACTCATTCTGATACTCGCTCTCGCCGTGGGTGCTGGCGCATGCGGCGTGAAGAAGGAAACCCACGCCAAAGTCCTGGGCGAACTCACCAAGTGCCAGAGCGATCTGTCCTCTAGCAACAAGACCGTTGCCAGCCAGGGCGAGCGCATCAAGAAGCTGGAAGGCGAGTTATCGCTGACCCAGAGCGAGCGCGACAAGATGACCCTGTCCGAGCGCCAGAAGGCGATGAAGATCGGTGCGCTGATGAAGAAGATGCACACCACGTCGAGCCAGCTCGAAGCCAAGCTGCTCGCCTTGCGTAAGCAAAACGAGCGCTCGCAGAAACGGCTCAAGGCGTTCTCTGATCTACAGGCTCGGTTCCGCGCCCTGGTCGACACGGGCAAACTCAAGGTCAACTTCCGCAACGGGCAGATGGTCCTTCAGCTGCCGTCCGGCGTCTTGTTCGCGCCCGGTCGATCCAACCTGCGACGACCCGGCATCAAAGCGCTCAACGAAGTGCTGAGCATTCTGCTCCAGTTCAAGAACCGCCGGTTCATGGTCGCCGGCCATACCGACAACGTGAAGATCCGCGGCCGGTTCAAGAACAACTGGCACCTGTCGACGGCCCGCGCGCGCAGCGTCGTGTACCTGATGATCAAAGCTGGCTTCGATCCGAAGAACCTGGTGGCGTCGGGCTACGGCGAATTCGATCCCGTGGCCAAGAACGACTCCGCGGCCAACCGCAAGCTCAATCGGCGCATCGAGATCGTCCTGATTCCCGATCTGTCCGAGCTGCCCAATCTCAAGATCAAGAACTCGTAGCCACCGCTCACACGGTCCTTGCGCGTTTACGTCGCGAAGAACTGCGCCACCGCTTCGGCGGCTTTCCTACTCATTCCGCTTACCGCGGCCAGGTCATCGACGTTGGCGGCTTTGATCGCCTTGAGGCTGCCGAAGTGGCGCAGTAACTCCTTCTTACGCTTCGAGCCAATTCCCGGCACATCGTCGAGAGCAGAGCGCAGCGTATTGCGCTTGCGCGTCTGTCGGTGGAACGTGTTGGCGAAGCGATGGGCCTCGTCCCGAACTCGCGCCAGCAAGAACAGCTCGGTGGTATTGGCGCGCAGGCGCACCGGTTCGAGGATGTTGCGCAGGAACACGCGGTCGGGCTGGGTAACGCCCTGTTTGTCTGCGCGCTCCTTGGCCAGGCCAATGACGTCGAAACCTTTGCTGGCACTAATCTCGATGCCCAAATCCGCCAGCGCCGTGAGCGCCGTGTTGAGCTGCCCTTTGCCGCCATCGACCACGAGTAGATCGGGAACGGCCCAGTCGGGGTCGTCGCTATCGCTTCGGCGGAAGCGTCTGGTGATCACCTCGCGCATCGCCGCAAAGTCGTCGTTGGTCACCGACTTGACCTTGAACTTTCGGTAAAGCGAGCGCTCCGAGATACCGTCGATGAACACGACCATGGACGCCACCGTGGCAGTTCCCTGAATGTGAGCGATGTCGAAGCATTCGATGCGCCGGGGAAACGCTTTGAGTCGCAGACGAGACTGGAGCTTCTCGAGGATGGACTGAGTGTCAGCTGCCTGACTATCCCGAGCATTGGCGGACGCCTGGGCGTTCTTATTGGCGAGGTCGATCAACCGGGTGCGTTTGCCCCGCTGAGGAGCGAGCACTTTGACCTTTCGACCGCGCCCGGTGGTCAGCCACTGGGCAATGAGCTCAGCGTCTTCGATAGCCCGCGGCACGACCACTTCGTCGGGAACGAAGGTGCCAGTCGCGTAGTACTGCTGAACGAAGTTGGTCAACACCTGCTCGTCGGGAAACTCTTGATCGCGATAGCGAAACGTTCGCCGACCGACCATCTTGCCACCACGCACGAACAGTACGACTAGCTCGACCACGTCGGCGTTGCGCCAGAAACCGAAGACGTCCTGATCGACGAACGTGTCCTGCACGACGTTCTGCTTGGCCAGGCTGCGCTCGACCGCACGAACCGAATCGCGCAGCTGCGCAGCAGCCTCGTACTCCTCGTTGCTCGCCTTGGCCAACATACGCGTACGCAAGCGGCCGACCAGCTGATCATTCTTGCCACCCAGAAACATGCCGACGTCTTCGACCTGCTCGGAGTACTCCTTTTCGTCCACGGGAAACACGCACGGGCCGGGGCAACGTTTGATCTGGTACTGCAAGCAGGGACGAGTCCTGGTCTTGAGTACGTGATCGGTACAGGTGCGAAGCTGAAAGTAGCGGTTGAGCGTGCGCAGGGTCTGTCGACAGGACGTCGCCGAATGATAGGGCCCGTAGTAACGCGCGCCGTCGTCGGCGATGTTGCGCACGACTTCCACCCGTGGATAGTCCTTCTTCGGATCGACACGCAGCACCAGGTACTGCTTGTCGTCGCGCAAGTTGACGTTGAACCGTGGCTGGTGCTTCTTGATCAGGTGGTTCTCGAGCAAGAGTGCTTCGGCCTCGTTGTTGACGACCACGGTTTCCACGTCGGCGAGTACCCGACCGAGCACGCCGGCGGCGACGAACAGACGCATGTCCCCGCCCGGGCGAAAGTACTGGCGTACGCGGGTGCGCAGGTTCTTAGCCTTGCCCACGTAAACGATGCGTCCCGACTCGTCCTTCATCAGATACACGCCGGGCGACGTGGGGATGCGAGCGAAGAACTCAGGCGTCGGATTCAGCGTCGCCATTGCGAACGCACCGGTCCTGGTTAAAACAGCCGCGCGATGTCGTTGAAGGTGACAACGACCATTAACAACAACAGCGCCATGATCCCGACCATGTGGACCGTGGCCTCGACCTTGGGGTTAGCCCGTCGACGCGTGGCCATCTCGTAGGTCAAGAACACCAATCGACCGCCGTCCAGCGCGGGTAGTGGAAACAAGTTGAACAAGCCGAGGTAGACGTTGAGGATCATCAGCAGTTGGATCATCGTTATCCAGCCGAGCTCGATGGATTTCTTGATCGTGTCGGTAATCCCGACAGGCCCCAGGAACTGCCCCTCTTGCTCTTTGTTGATGATCTCCCACAGGCCTACAGCGATGGCTTTGGTTTGCCGCACCGGGTAGTAGAGCGCATGGCCGATGACGCCAATGGGCCCCACACCAACGCGCTCGTGCTTTGGCCGGATGGTTATGCCCAGGCCAAAGTACTCTTTACCCTTCTGGTCTTTCATCGTGCGCGGCGTTATCAGGAACGTCTGTTCCTTGCCTCCCCGCTCGACGACGATCTCCGCCGGAGTGTGCACCCACACGGTGCCGAAGAACTTGACCTTGTGGGCCCGCAGCCGTTTCTGCAGCGACGACTTCGGGATCTTCTTGTTGTACATGGCGTACATGGGCGCGCCATCGACTTTAACGATGGTGTCGCCGGACTGCAGCGTGCCCGCGGCAGCCGAGTCTTTGCCGACGCCAGCGACCTGCCACCATGACGTTCCTGTGGGCACACCGGCCACGGAGAACAAGAACAGGGCGAGCACCACCGCGAACAAGTAGTTAGTTGCGGGACCAGCGAAGATGGTCAGGAAACGCTGCCATGCCGGGCGATTCGGATATGAGAACGGGTCGTCGTCTTCGACCTCGTCGGCGACCAACATGCCGTTGATCTGCACGTAACCGCCGAACGGAACCGGGGCGATCATGAACTGAGTCCCGCCGTAGGTCCTGGACCAGATCGGCGGACCGAAGCCGATGCTGAACCGGTCCACGCGCATCTTGCACCAGCGAGCGACAAAGAAGTGTCCCGCCTCGTGCACGACGATCAACACGCCAATGGCGAGGATTGCGCCGATCCACATCATCGACGGCAGTATAGCAGCCGACCTCTAGAAGGCACGGAGGGTGGGCACCTACTCGACATTAGTCGTCAGTTAATCGCCGGTTGCGCGGCGGTTGGCCTGGACGACCGAGACCGACTGCCCGATCGGCTGGTCAGTCGACCGCGGCTTCGCTACGCAGAGCAGCGAGCCTGGCGGGGATCGTATTGAGCAAGCGAGCCCAGCGACGTGGTCGATTCAGGCCACCGATGCCCGACAACCGCGTGTTGCCGATAGCGTAGGTGTCCATTGCCAACCGCTTGGCGGCGGCGCGGCGGGCGAGGCGCTTGTGGAACGCCGGGCCAGTACCGCGAAGAGCGTCGAGACACGGCAGGCACTTGGTGCGAGCGCAGACCGAGAAGCGCTGCTCGACCATGACGAAATCGTATTCGCGCTGGGCAACGCGACGGAACGCGCGACCAAACGGGGCCAGCGGTGCGACCGCGGCCTGGGGATCCAGTAGCCACAACACACGGCCCTGAGCGCGCTGGGCGCCAAAAGCGAAACCGCGACCGCGGCCCGTGGTGTGAAGGACTCGGAGCTCTGGAGTGGAGCCGCGAAGCAGGCTGAGAATCGCGTGGCAGTTATCGCCGGAATCCTCGTCTACTGAGAGCAACTCGAAGCTAACTCCGTACTCACGGAGATGAGTGACGACGTGGCGGACAGCGTTGCCGATAACATCTTCGTCATCGCCAAAGGGCATTACCACCGATACGTCGAACGTATGCTTCCCCATTGGACGCGTGCGAGTGCATCACGTGTGCCAATCAGAGATTTTCTGTGTGACAAACCTGCGAATTCTTGTGGTTAACATGTGCTAGAGCGCGAAACACTAGTGATCTCCGTCGCACGGTCGCGGCCGAACGTTCGGTGAACGCGCCATCGATTTGGCCGACGAGCCCGGTTTTACTGCGAATGACGCGACGCGCTTACGCACTGTGTCGGGAACTATTTTTCGCGCCTGTGAAACATCTTCAGCAGTTTCGGTCCGACCTCTGACCAATCGTGAGCCGCCGCTACCTCATGGCCCACTCCGATTTGAGCCGTCATTGATGCCGGTTGGGACAGCACTTCGTCGATGGCTCGGGCGAGTTCCGCGGGCTGATCTGGGCGAACCAAACGCACGCTGTCAGCGGGCAGTTCCACGAGTCCGCCAACAGCCGACGCGATGACGGGCACACCGGTTGCCATCGCTTCGAGCACGCTAACGGGAAGCCCTTCGCTGCGACCACCTTCTACGCGAGTGGACGGCAACACCATCACGGATGCACTCGCGATCAGCTGGTCTCTTTGTCGACCACGAATCTCGCCGATGAAGTCCACGTCGACACCGCAGCGCGCGGACAGGTCGAGCAGTGATGACTTTTCCGGTCCATCGCCGGCGACTACGAGACGCGCCGAAGAGCGGAGCCTGCCGACAGCTTCGATCAGGGTGGGTATGCCCTTTACCGGAACGAGGCGACCGAGAAATAGGATCGTCGGCGGCACGCGCGCACACGCGTCATCGCTGGCCGCGCGAAACCGATCTACATCGATGCCCATAGCGCATACACTGCTGCGCTCGTATATGAGCCGTTTGGTCTTGCCCTCGAGTTCCTTGAGAAACAATCCGCGCAGCTGGTTGGTGACGAACGCCAGGCGCGCGCGTTTGAAGCGCAGCAGCCGTGCCGACGACCGAATGAGACGAAGTCGTCGAAGCAAGTGCACATCGCCGGAGTGAGCAATACCGACCAACTGTGTGCGCGGAGCGGCAACAGCCGCCGCCAGTGCACACGGCGCGAGCCAATGAGCAAAGATACCGTCCCAGTTCCTGGCGTGGCGTGCGATGCGCGGAACCAGCGCAGACGAAAACGCGGCTGCGTCCAACCAGCGGCGACGCGACCGCGCTAGCGTTTCCGGTGCGCCACCGCTGTAGAACAAGTTTGCCGCACCAGTGCCGACGCGGGTTACCCGGACGCCGTCGATAGGCGGAGTGCTTTCGTTCGAGTCGCCTGCAGCGACGACATCGACCTCATGGCCAGCAGCCGCAAGCCAGCGCGCGTGCCCCATAACGAAGGTGCCCGCGGGATCGTCGGCGGAGCGCGGATACGATGTCGTAACGATGCCGACGCGCATTAGCGATCGGCGGGCGGACTAGCCAAATCTCGATCGACGCCCGGCAGTTGGTGACCGCGCGAAGTGAACGACGACTCAGCAGCGACGCGCCCCACCCATGAACGCAGCAGCGCAAAGGCGACCGGGTAGATGACGTTGTGCAGCTTGATCCCGCTCTTCCAGGCCGGGCCGTAAACAGCGCGCACCGGCACATCGAGCACGCGAAGCTTGGCCACGTGCAGACGGGCAAGGACATCGTTAGGGTATCCGTAGCGGGGGAACACGCGATCCAGATCGATGCTCTCGAGGGCGTGTTTGGCAATGGCCGTATAGCCGCACTGGGAGTCGAAGACGTGCCAGTAGCCGCTGCTCAGTTTGGTCGCCGTGGACAACACGAGGTTGCCAATGATTCGGGTGGTCGGCATGGACCGCCACACATCGGCGCTCTTGAACCGGTTGCCCTTGGTGTAGTCGGCGCGTCCGTCGGCGATGGGATCCAGCAGCGCCGGGAGATCGCGTGGGTCCATCTGGCCATCGCCCGCCATGACCACTGCCACGTCGAGGTTCTTTGCCAGTGCGCGTCGGTAACCGCTAACGATCGCCGCGCCAACGCCTTTGTTCGCTGGATGGCGAAGAACTTCCACGTTGCTCGTCGTGTCTGTTTCGCCAGTCGGAAGCTTGGTGTGATTGCTCGCCAGAGCGAACGTCGCGTCGCGCGAAGCGTCATCGACAACGAAGATGTGATCGACGAAATCCGGCACCGAAGCGATTGCACGCACGATGGCTCGCTCTTCGTTGAAGGCCGGAATTACTACGGCTACTGACAGTCCTCGGTACATCGGCGGTCGTTCTTACCAGCTGTCAGATGATCGTGCTAGCGTTCGTCCGAAAGAGGAAGAGATCATGGCTGGTGGCGTAAACAAAGTAATCTTAGTGGGTAATCTGGGCGCGGATCCGGATATGCGTTACACGCAAAGTGGCGCTGGTGTTTGTGAGCTGCGCTTGGCCACGAACGAGTCGTGGACCGACAAGAACGGCCAGAAGCAAGAACGCACCGAATGGCATAAGATCATTGTCTGGGGCAAGCGTGCCGAAGTGTGTAGCAAGTATCTCGGCAAGGGTCGGCAAATCTACGTAGAGGGCCGCCTGCAGACTCGTTCCTGGGACGACAAAGAAGGTAACAAGCGTTACACCACCGAAATCATTGCCAATGACGTGCAGTTTCTCGGCGGCGGCGGCGGTAAAAGCGAAGGCCAGGACGGCGGCGCTCCTCCCGCTGGGGACTACGGCGGCGGCGGCGGTGGCGGCGGCGGCGATGGCGGTGGTTACAGCGGCGGCGGTGGCGGTGGCGGCGGCGGCGACGACATCCCGTTCTAAGCAGCTCCAGCTCCCACAACCGCATCTCCCACCTGCTCCACCTCAGCCCGGGCTACGTGCCGCGCAGCTGCCGCGCAGCCCTCGGCCAAGCCGCAGCCTAGTGGTAGGCTAGCGAGCCCCATCGAGGGGGACTCCCATGTTCGTAATTCGCGAATCATTTCGAGATGATCTTGACCAGATTCTGGCGGTAGCCACGCATCTGGACACGGTAAACCTGCCCGCCGATCGCGGACACCTCGAAGCGATCATCGATTGCTCGGAGAAGTCGTTCGCCGCTGAGCTCGATGCGAGCGAGCGAGAATATTTGTTCGTGCTCGAAGACACGACCACCAAGCAGGTCGTGGGCACGTCGATGATCCATGCCCAGCATGGCACCAAGCGATCGCCCCACGTGTATTTCCAGGTTCGCGAAGACGAGCGCTACTCCGAGAGTCTCGACCGCTACTTCGTGCACCAGTGCCTAAGACTTCGCTACAACTACAACGGTCCGACGGAGATCGGTGGCCTGATCCTGCTGCCCGAGTATCGACGCAGCGGCAAGAGCCTGGGCAAGCTGCTGTCGTACATGCGGTTCCTGTACATCGCCATGCACCGCGAACTATTCCGCGACCGAGTGCTGTCGGAGCTGCTGCCGCCGTTGCGCGACGATGGCACGAGCCTGCTGTGGGAACACCTGGGCAAGAAGTTCACCGGGCTCTCCTATCACGAAGCCGATTTGCTATCGAAAGACAACAAAGAGTTCATTCGCGCACTGCTGCCAAGCAATGACATCTACACCTCGATGTTCCCGACCGAAGTGCAGGACGTCGTCGGCGCGGTAGGCGCTCCCACCAAAGGCGTCGAGAAGATCCTCCGCCGCATCGGTTTCACGTATGCCCGACAGATCGACCCGTTCGACGGCGGTCCGCACTTCATGGCCAAGACCGACGACATCAGCGTAGTCCAAACGTCGCGCCAGGTACGCGTAGAGCTCATCGATGGTGCGGACGAATCGCGACCGTGGGCAATCGTCGCCAACGAAGTGCCCGGCGCAAAGGGCGCAAAGTTCCGCGCCACCGGCACTCGTGTGGTCGCAAGAGGTGACGACGCTCTGGGCATCACAGCAGACGTCGCCAAGTTAATCGGCGTGAACCAGGGCGACAAGATGTGGAGCGTGTGCGCGTGATACGTGCCCGCGGCCTTGTGGTCGTATCCGCTTTGTTGTGCCTGGCCGTGTCCGATACAGGGAGCGCGGGCGCCGACGATGGCAAAGAGTCGACCGTTGAGGCAGAGACTGGCAGCGCGGGCTTCAGCCTGGTACTGCCCGCGGGTTTTGTCGACGCACCGCGAATCGCAGCCGCGGCGAAACAGAGCGCGACTGCAGTGGATGGAGCAGCCGCTGTGGTCGCAAGGGCGTGGGCACATCGGTCTCTTGGCTGCTACGCCCTGCTCCAGACCACAACGGCGGACAAGAACACAAACATCGAGCGCCTCCATCACGCGACGAGCGAAGCCGCGTCAGCGCGCGGCATCAAAGTCTCAGACTACAAGTTCGCCAAGACGACCTCGCACTTTCGATTTCGTCAGGACACTCTGCGCGGCGCCACGGTGACTAGATCCGTCGCGACTGACGCTACCGTGCGCGTCGGTTTCGCGTCATGCTTTTACCAGCCGCGTCGGGCTGCACGCTGCGAGCTGTTGTGCAGCGACATCCTGGAGCAATTCGAGAAATAGTGATGAAACAACTGTTCGCAGTGTTGATGATCGTGGGCCTGCAGGCCACCGCCGCCCAAGCGCAGGCTCCAGAGCCCAGCAGCCCGGGCTCGGACGAGATGAAAATGCCGACCTGGTTTTCGGCGCGCGGCCCCAGCGGCTGGCTACCCGACACGGCCCAGTCGCGGTCCATCGGAACGAGTACCTTCGAGCGCAACGCGTTCAGGGAGTCTCCGCTGGCCGGCGGAGCGAGAGTGTACGTCCCACAGGGAACCGGCGGCGTCCTGCTCATCGTGTCCTGGCTCAACGGTACCCAACCAATCAAGGCGACGGGTGTCGCGGTGCGCAAGCACATGGAGCAGGTGCGGGAAACACAGAAGACAGCGAGCGGCAGCAAGCTCGCCTGGGACAGCAAGGTATCGGCGAACGTGGCCCAGATGGGGTTCAAATGGACGAACACCCAGGATCAAATCGCGGCCTATTCCCGCAGCTATATTTGGTTCACGACCACCAGCAAGGTCCGGCTGGTCACCGCCGAGTGCCGCATGCGCGTCACCGTGGGCGAAAAACTGCGCAGAGCCTGTCTCAACGCGATTACTTCCCTGCGGCTCCAGGTGAGCGTGAGTGAACGTGCGCACCTGGAACTTGCTCCGCCTACGGGCGAAAAGCGCACGAAGGTCAAAGCCAACGGCGACATTCCCAGCGCGACCATCGGCGCACCGGGCAAAGGCAAAGTGTCCGTCGTCCATCAATCCGAACCCAAGGCCAAATCCAAGAGCGACCAGTGGATGCTCATCGCCGGAGTCATCGTTGTTCTCCTGGCGTTCTACTTGAGCACCCGCAGTCGGCGCGGCGAGATCAAGGTCGAGCCGGTGGAACGCAAGGACGAGGACGAGGACGAGGACGACAAGTCGAAGTCCGCTGACGACGACAAAGACGACGACAGCAAAGCTGACGACAGCAAAGCTGACGACGACAAGGCTGACGACGACGACAAGGCTGACAGCGACGACGAAGCTGACAGCGACGACAAAGCTGACAGTGACAACAAAGCTGACAGCGACGACAGCAAGAAGAATGACGACGAGGAGAAAGATTCGTGAGTGAAGGCCATGTACTCATCGTCGACGATGAAAAGAACATCCGCCGCACCTTGCGCATGGTGCTTGACGGCGAGGGCTACACGACCCACGACGTAGCCACCGCCGCGGACGCGATCGCAGAGATCGAAAAACGCCCGAACCTCGACCTGATCCTGCTCGACGTCCGCCTCGGCGAAGACAACGGGCTCGAGCTGCTAGAGAAGATCAAGGCCCCGGAGGGCACAGGCAAGATCGACCGGAACGTGCCTGTAGTCATGATCTCTGGCCACGCGTCCATTGAGGAAGCCGTGCGCGCCACCCGACTCGGCGCCTTCGACTTCCTGGAGAAACCCCTCGATCGCCACCGCGTTGTGGTGACCGTTCGCAATGCGGTCGACCGACGCAAGATGTGGCGTGAGGTAAACAACCTGCGCGCCGCGGTGGACTCGCAATACGAATTGCTGGGCACTTCACCCGTCATGCAAGCGCTCAAACGCCAGATAGCGAAACTGGCGCCGACGAAGAGCCGCGTATTGATCACCGGCGAGAGTGGAACCGGAAAGGAACTCATCGCCCGGGCGATTCACCGCAACAGCAGCGTCGCAAACCGCGCGTTCGTGAAGGTCAACTGCGCCGCGATCCCGCCAGAGCTGATAGAGAGCGAACTGTTCGGTCACGAAAAGGGCGCCTTTACCGGGGCGGTCGCGCGCAAGCGCGGACTGTTCGAGGTAGCTGATGGCGGCACGATCTTCCTGGACGAGGTCGGCGACATGGCCCTGTCCGCCCAGGCCAAGGTGCTGCGCGTACTTCAAACCGGCGACCTGACCCGGGTCGGCGGCGAGGTTACGCTCAGAGTCGATTGCCGGGTGGTCGCGGCGACGAACCGAGACCTCGAGGTCATGGTGGAGAAGAAGGAGTTCCGCGAGGACCTGTTCTTCCGCCTCAACGTGGTGCCCATCCACTCGCCGCGATTGGCCGAGCGTCCCCAGGACATCGCGCTCCTGGCTGAGGCGTTCATGCACGAGTGCTGCGATGAGAACGGCTTCAACTACAAACCCATCGAAGCGCCCGTGCTCGAGCGACTCGCCGGATATTCGTGGCCGGGCAACGTACGTGAGCTGCGCAACGTGATGGAACGCCTGGTCATCATGAGCGACGACACGATCGCCGAACGAGACCTGCCCCCGTATCTGGGCGGTGAGCGTCACGCCAAGACCACCGGCTCGAATGAAACCGTGAGCTTTGACATCAGTCGTCACTCGGAAAAGACCCTGCGCGAGTTCCGCGAGCGCATGGAGCGCGACTTCATCAATTACAAACTGAACGAGCACGGCTGGAACATCTCGCGCACCGCACAGGCGCTGGGCATCGAACGCACCAACCTGCACAAGAAGCTGCGCGCCCTGGGCATCAAACGCGCGCCCAACGTACCCTCATGATCCGCGTCGCAGTCGCTGTCGCCTTCGTGCTCGCCTTCCTGCTCGCCGAGGGAACAGGGGGCGTTCCTGAGCTGGCCAGGTCAGCGCTGGCAGACGGTACTGACGAGCAATTCAACGCGGCCACTGCCTACCTGGCCAAGGAAAAATTCGCGGACGCCGCCGCCGAGTTCTTGGGCCTCGCGGACGCGGCACCCAAGCACCGACTCGCGGACGATGCGCTGTTTGCGGCGGCCAAGCTTTACGAGGAGCGACTCGGCAAGCCCAAGAAAGCGCTGGAACTCTACAAGCGCTTAGTCCGCGACTACGCCGACAGCCGGGAAGCGCTGGCCGCGAAACGTCGGGCCGCCGAGCTGACCCGGGCCATCGGTGTTGGCGGTAAAGACGCGCCAGCCATGGCGGCCTACACCGATGTGCTTCAGCGCTTTCACCAGCGAACGGAAGCCCAATCGATCCAACGCATGGAGAAGGTAATCAGCGACTACCCGAACTGGTCCGGAATCACCGACGCCATGCTGTGGCTGGGCACGCTGCACGAACGTAAGAACCGCCTTTCGGCCGCAGACAAATGGTACGTCGCGGCCGCTAAACGCGCCGAGGGCGAGCAAGTCGGCACAGAGCGCAACGAACATCTGTTCAACGCCTATCGCGGTGCAGGAGATGTGGCAGCCAAGCGAGATCAGTTCGCCAAAGCCCGGAACTACTACGAGCGCATGCCCATCGACGGTGACGCCAGCAAGATGGAGGCGCGCAAGCAGCTGCTCGCTGACCTGGCGACAAAAAAGGCCCGCACGACCTACTACTGGCTGACCATCGCGCTGCTTTCGTTGCTGGTCCTGGCAGGTATTGGGTCTATACGAACCAGCCATGGCTCCTGGACCGACGCGGCGCGAGCCGTTGCTCGACCGCCGACGGAGGTGATCTTCATGTTGCCGGTGGCAGCCATCTTGATGGTCGCGTCGTTCACCGGCCATCACCCAACAGCAAAAGCGGTGACCATCATCGCCATCGGTGGCGTGGCCATCGCCTGGCTGAACGGCGCGGGTATGACGGGCTCGAACCGGTCCAGAGTTCGTTTGTGGTTACATCTCGTGGGCAGTGCGGCGGCGGCATTTTGCCTGTGCTACATCGCGCTCCACGTGACGGACCTCATCGATCAGATGATGAATGTCTTGCGCTTGGGCCCGGATGTAGGCTAGCAACGAGCATGTTCCGGCGACGAGGACGCATCATGGCGATCAAGCCGGGGCTCAACCCGAACTCGTCCAGTCTCGGCGTCGACGTCACGTTCTTGCTAGTCGGTGCCGCCGCCTTGTCCGTGATGACTCCAATCGTCGCTGCAATGCTCCGTCTTCGTCGGCCTCTGACCCAGGGCGACGTGGTTATCAATGATGCGCCTGTCGAACCCCCTACAGCAACTGCGCCAACTAAGCCAACGTCTGCAAACGACGCTGACTGAACGTATCGGGCGCGATCGCCAGCGGTCACCGTTGCGCGCGCGCATCGAGAGCTTCGGCGCGATCCTGCAGTTGGTTACGCCTCGAGCGTTGGTATTCGTCGACCGTGATTACGCCCGCTCACTGGGTGTGCACCCGCCCCGGGGACACGCCATGTGGGCCAACGACGATGACGACGGCCAACTGACCAGCCGACCGCTATCGGCGCCGATGGAGGCGCATCTACAACTCACCAACCAGTGCGACGTGGGCTGCCGCGGCTGTTACACCTCGGCGACGCCTCGCGGTGGTGACGACGAGTGGAACGCCGACGAGTGGAAGCGCGCCATCGACGTGCTCGCGGACATGGGCGTGTTTCACCTGGCCCTGGGTGGCGGCGAAAGCGCAACGCTGCCGTGGCTTGGCGACGTCGCTCGTCACGCCCGAGATCGCGGACTGGTACCCAACCTGACAACGAGCGGACAAGTCGGACTCGACGGTCTACTCGATATCGCCCACCTGTTCGGCCAGATCAACGTCTCCCTGGACGGGCTCGACGACGCGTACGAGGCCGTGCGTGGCTACGACGGTTTCGCCAAGGCGGACGAATCCATCCAACGTCTTCGCGCTGCCAAAAAGCAGATCGGTATCAATGTGGTGGTGACTCGCCACAACTTCCATCAGCTAGGCGCGCTGTTCGCCTACGCCCGAAAACGCAAACTCAACGAGGTGGAGCTGCTGCGCTTCAAACCGTCGGGCCGTGGTCGGAACACGTTCTCGGCGATGACGTGCAGCGACGAACAACACCGCGCATTCTTGCCAGCGGTGATGGACGGCATCCGCCAGCATAAGGTCCGCGCCCGGGTCGACTGCTCGTACACGCCCATGCTGGCTCACCACGAGCCGTCCCGTGAACTGCTCGAATCGCTGATGGTGTACGGCTGCACGGGCGGAGATTTTCTGATCGGAGCCAAGGCCAGCGGCGAAGTCACCGCGTGCAGCTTCGCGGAGCCACCACGAGACCAGCCCAAGGTGGACGAACTCGACGAGTATTGGGCCCAGAAGGACGCGTTCCCGGTATTTCGCACGTGGCGAGACGCGGCAGAACCGTGCCGTAGTTGCGAGTATCACTCATTGTGTCGTGGCGGTTGCAAGGTCGTTTCGTCCCACGTGGACGGTGACCCGACCGCCCCAGATCCAGAATGCCCGCGCGTTGTGGATTCGCGGGGGCGAACTCGCGCCCGTCTTCCGGTTCTGATATAGACTCGGCCCAAGCGTGAAGACGATCATGGTCATAAGCGATGCGAGTGGCGAAACAGCCGAGCGCATCGTCCGAGCAGCGCTGCTCCAGTTCACCGACGTGCCCGTGCACGTACGAACCTACGCGCGCGTTCGCCTCGAGTCCGAAGTGGAAAAACTCGTCGCCCGTGCTGCAGAGCTGGACGCCCTTTTGGTGTTCACGGTTGTGCACGCCGAGAGCCGGGACCAGATCCTCAAGTTGGTCGAGCACCATGACGTGCGCGCGGTCGACTTGATGGGCACGCTGATCGGCAAGCTCGCCGGTTTCCTGTCGAGCAAGCCCAGAGGTGTCCCGGGTCTGTTGCACGTGATGGGCGAGGACTATTTTCGCCGAATCGAAGCGGTCGAGTTCGCGGTCAAGAACGACGATGGCGCGGAGCCGCGCAATCTACCCAAGGCCGATGTCGTGCTGGTCGGTATCTCGCGCACGTCCAAAACGCCCCTGTCCATGTATCTGGCCCAGAAGGGCTTGAAGGTCGCCAACGTGCCGCTGGTGCTCGGCGTGCCGCCACCCAAGCAACTAGACGAAGTCGACGACTCGAAAGTTTACGGACTGGTCATTCAGTCGACGTCGCTCATGCGCATTCGCCAGGCGCGACTCAAGCACCTGGGCATGCCCCACGATACGAGCTACGGCACACGCGATCACATCGACCGCGAGATCGAGTACTCGCGGTCAATTTTTCGCGAGCACGCCGACTGGCCGGTCATCGACGTTACCAGCCGCGCCATCGAAGAAACTGCGTCGGACATCCTGCGCTTGCGCTACGACCGCAGCGAGTAGTCCGCAAACACAACGGACGCCGCGTTAGTCGTCGTCGTCGCGTGGCGCCAGAAACGCGAAGTAGCGGCGGGGGATGTCGTCGAACTCGAGCTCACCCTCGCAGTTGGGGCACGTAAACACGGGTGGCGTCAGCGCACCCGCGAGAATCGTCGCTGACTGCAGTAGACGCTCCTCCTGCAGGTCGCACTCTTCGCAGTGATACGGCGCAAAGAAACTAGTGAGCGTACCGCGGCCGACAAAGTCTTCCACCAGACTAGCCTGAATGACGAATGGGATCGAGCACGCATGAAACTCGTAGCCCTGAATTGGCGCGGCCTTGAGAAAGTCGACCCACTCACGAACCCCGAGGGAGTTGATGTATGTGACCTGAGAAACGTCGAAGTCCACCCGGCCGACCATCACGGGCAACAAGTCGCGGAAGCTCGTGGCTTCGGTGATGTCGCCTTTGATCACCACCCGCGGATACTCGTGGTCCTCGATGATCTCCCACTGAGTCAGACGAGATAGTCGCGACCGAGATTGCTCACTGATGTTTTCGAACGATGCACCGATGACGGTCTCTGCCGCCTGACTACCAGACCACACCACCCGTGCCTCGACCTGCAACGGTTCGTCGTCGCTATCGTCGGGCGTGATCGTGAGCGACAGCACCGCACCTTCGTCCAGATGCTCCGGCAAGACGAGTCGCGCGCCGTCCAGGGACAGGTTGGTTACGCGACCGTCGATGGACCGCTCGCCGTCCGTCGTCACCACTGCCAGATCGATCGTGTAGCGTTCACTGCCGCGCCGGGGTAAACCAAGCTGAATCGCGACGACGTCATACAGCTCGTCGGCACTCATCGGAGCGATCAGAACTTCGTCGCAACCGGATCCGGACACCTTGCGCATCTGGTCAGCGCTGATGCGCCGACCCATAACGAGCACCACACGACAGTCCGGTGACACGACTTTGATCTTCTGGGTCGCCTCGTAGCCAGAGATCGACGACATCTCAGCATCCAGAATCGCTAGACTCGGCTGTTGTTCTTCCGCCAACTGAAACGCCTCGTCTCCGTGAGACGCGATCATTATCTCGAGTCCGAGCCGCCGGAACGGCTTAGCCGCCAGGTGCTTCAGAATGGCGCTGTTGTTCGATACGAGTACCTTGGGCAAGATTTATACAGTACCACCATCCTTGCGGGCGGGGATAAAACTGGCCTGACATTTCTCGCCGGGGCTGACACGTGCCGGGCTGACACATGTAGGGCGCGCGTCGCCAACTTGGCGCCCCTCGCGTCGACTACTTCAGCGCGAGCCAGAGCGCGATCAGGGCCAACACGCCTAGAACCGCGCAGCCGACGACGACAAAGCCGCGGATCAACGCGCCCCGATCAAAATCCTCACGCTCCGCGTTTAGATATGCGATTTCCGAGGTGCGAGCGCTGATCGCATTACGCAGGACATCTATACGGGCGTACAGGTCGACGAACTCGGGGCTGTCGACCCGGTGCAAGTTCACCAGCGTGCCGAGAGTGACCATGCGACGAACGATTTCGGCCTGAGCATCGCCGAGTTCGCGGCCGCGCTTTCCGTGCTCAGCATCGATCTCGGTCATGCGACGGCGATGCCCGGCCCGGGCATCATTGAGGCTATGTCGAGCTGCCTCGAGTTCAGCTTTGCAGTCCTCGACACGCGCCAGCGATTTGGACAAGGGCTTGTCCAGGGTGGACAACTTCCGGTCCACGTCTTGCCGCTCGGGGTCGAGCGCCTTGGCCTGACGCCGCAAGTCTTCTGAAGACCGCTGCATCGCCGATCGGTTCTGATTCGTGTCGGCCTTTTGCGCCTGACGTGCGCGATCGTCTGCGGCCTTCGTGAACCCTTTCTGGCGGCGCTCGATCTCCTTGCGTTTGTCGCGCAAGGAGCGCTGCTTGCCCTCGTAATTTTCCTTCTTGGCCTGGGCCTCGACGAGCCGTGCCTCTGCCTCATCGACTTTCTTCTCGCGCTCGGCTTCGAGTTCGGCGAATTTCACGTTCTCGTCACCGCTGCGCTGCTCGAGTTCTCCGGCCATGTCGTGGGCGTCGGCCAAGCGTTTCTCGGCTTTGTCGATCGCCTGGTTCTCCGCTGAAACGACACGGTTGTCGATCTTTAGAGCGCGCACCTGTTCACCCAACGAGCCAAGCACGGTGTCCAGGTCCGTGGTCTGCCTCTCGATCTCCAGGTCCAGCCGACGAATCACGACATCGCGCTGACGCCTCGCGCGAAAAAACGACCACGTGTACGCAACGGCTTTGAACAAGCCACGCTCTGGCGTCTTGGGAATCGGTTCGACCCGACTGTTCGTAAGTTTGGAATCGTCGCCGCGCAACGGTTGCAGTGCGGTAGGCGGGGGCGCGTGATCACCACCTCCCCAACTCGAATCATCTCGCTCCCGAGCCCGCGGCAATCTCTCGGGCGGCTCGGCGACCGGATCCGATTCGGGCGCCTCGGCTTCTGGAGCCGCCGGTTCAGGAGCCGCCGGCGTGTCGACCTTCGTCGGCCCCGCGTCGATCTCGGACAATTCAGAAACGTCTTCCACGACCTCCAGGTCTTTGACCGCCGGTGCGCTACCCCAATCGTTGATGTTGGCCGGTGCTGGAGTCTTCTTGCGTGGCGGCGGTATCGGTGGTGGCACCGTGGATGGCTTGCGCCGTCGGTCCGCCGGCGACGTCAGTGGAATCGACCGGGACGCCTCGTGGGCCGCGCGTTTGTCGCGACTGCGTCGAGAGGGTAGCGGCGGCGTGGCCCGCGACGGCTCGCTGGAAGTGCTTTGCCCTTCGACCACCACGTCGGTCGTACGCCTGGCGGGATCATTGCTGCGCCGATGACCGGGTGGATCGGGTTTTCGCTTCAACCCCGCCGGGCCGGGCACGACCGACTCCAGAGAATCCTCGCTCGAGTCGGGGTCGGCCCACTTCTCGGTCTTGTCGGAGCTGTCGTCACCACTGCTGCGCCGGCGCCGTTTGAACAACGGCAGCTTGCGTGCACACGAACGACAGTTCGTCGCCGTCTCCACATTCTCGGTGCTGCAAAACGGACAAAACCGCATCGCCGCTTCTACTTTACTGTGCGGGCAAAGACGATGCGACCTTCCACGATGGTCATATCGACCCGGGTCTGCAAGAGTTTGCCCGATGCCAGTGGTTTGTCGAACACGGTGATGTCGGCTACATAGCCCTTTCGCAGCCGCCCACGGTGGTTTTCTACGAATGAGGCGTAGGCCGGCTCGACAGTAAATGCGGCTACGGCCTCGTGTAAGGTCATGCGCTCTTTCGGATACCAGCCCCCCGCCGGTTTGCCCTTGCTGTCCTGCCGGGTCACCGCCGCATGGAGCCCCAGCAGGGGCGAAGCACGCTCAACGGGGAAATCCGACCCGGCGACGACCCGCGCGCCGGTGTTCAGCAACTTGCGCCAGGCGTAGGCGCCTTTGATTCGCTCAGGGCCGACTCGGGCTTCGGCCCAACGCATGTCGCTGGTCGCGTGAGTGGGCTGCATGGATGCGAGCACTCCCAGCTTGGCGAATCGGGGAATGTCCCGCAGTGAAACGACCTGGGCGTGCTCGACCCGAAATCGCAGGTCGCTTTTGGGGTGCGCGGCGATCGCTTTTTCGTAGGCATCGAGCACCGCTCGGATAGACGCATCGCCGATGGCATGAGTGCCCAGCTGCCAGCCGTTCTTGGCCGCGAACATGGCCGCCTCATTCAGGGCCGTGGCGGTGCTGATCTGTAGCCCTTTCTTGCCAGGCTCATCGCTATAGGGCGCGAGCAACGAAGCGCCTCGAGAGCCCAGCGCACCGTCGGCGTACAACTTGATACCGCGCGCGCTGAAGAACGAGTTGCCGGTGTCAGCGATGGGCTTACGCGACGACAGTTTGGTGATGGCCGCGGCGTTCGCGCCCAGGAACGCGTATACCCGCAGAGGCAATTTGTTTTGCTTGGCCAGCTCGGCGTAGATGCCAGCAGTTGTACTGCCGATGCCCATCTCGTGGACGCCGGTGAGGCCCAGGGACACGGCGTATTTGGCGGCCGCCAGAATTCGACGCCGAATCAGCGCGGGCGCCGCCGCCGGAATGTGTTTGCTGATCAGCGAAGCGGCCGTGTCGATGAACACACCCGTCGGCTTGTTGTCCGCGTCGCGCAGGATCCGGCCGCCCTTGGGGTCCGGCGTCTTGTCGGTGATGCCGGCAAGGTCCATGGCTCGTTTGTTTGCCCACGTGGCATGACCATCCACCCTGCGTATGGCCACCGGGTGATCGGCAACGAGCTTATCCAGGGTTCGGTGATGGGGAAACTTTGCCGGCGACCACAGGGTTTGATCCCAACCACGCCCGGTGATCCACTCGCCCTTCTTGCGGGTCGCGGCGGCTTTGGCGACTTTGGCAGCGACCCCCTGTTCCGTCTTGGTACCGCGTAGGTCGATTTGTTCACGAGCTGCACCGAGCCCGACCAGATGCGCATGAGCATCGACGAGCCCGGGGGTTACGCCGCGTTCCTTCAAATCGATACGCCTGGTCTTTGGCCCGACGTACTGCTTCATCTGCTTATCGTTGCCTACCGCCACGATGCGCCCGTTGCGGATGGCCATGCCGGTGGCCTGAGGCATGAGTGGATCCATGGTGAGCATGGTGCCGTTGACCAATACAAGGTCGGCGGGCGCCACCGCAATCGCCGATGGCTTGTCACCGGTGCCGGTAGTCTGCCCGGTGCCGCATGCGGTTCCCGCGGTTGCCAACACCAGGGCAAGAATGGCGGCAGCGGCCGTAGACGAATTGCTAGAAATCAGTGAGGCCGATGGCCAAATACACTTCAAACGCTCCACGCTCGAGACCATAGCCGACATCTACCCCAAGCAGGGGCAGGATGATGGACCTTGCGAACACCCGGGTGCCGATTCCAACCGAATTCTTGAACGGCGCTAACCCCTTGTGCTCGTGGCGCGGCAAGTAGTTGCGAGACATGTTCCTGCCGGTGTTGACGAAGGCCGTATAGCTCGTGTCCCAGAAGGCCAGAGCGCGCACGCCGAACCCCTTGATCGCGAACAACGGCAACGAATACTCGGCGTTGACCACACCCATGACATTGCCGCGCATCTGATCGTTCTTGTAGCCGCGCAAGCGCACACCACCCGAGGTGAATTCGTGCTGCACCGGAACGTTCTTGCCGTACGCGAACTGGCCGCGAATGATCCAGTTGTGCTTCTTGTAGAACCGGCGCGCGCGTAGATACGACACCGTCGTGTACCAATAGCTGAAGTCAGAGCCGAGACCATCCAGGGACGTTTCGTAAGCAACCTGGTAGATATCGCCTTCGGAAATACCCAGCCAGCTGGCTCGGGTGTTCTTCTGCAGAATCACTTCGGTGGACAGGTCCCAGCCTTCCCGACCCGGATTGGGAACCACGGTCGCCATGGGATCTGGCGTGACATCGGCGAGGGTCGCGTCCTCGGCGAGCTTCACGTCGTCATAGAACACGTTGGCACCACGGGCGCGCACGTCCAGAAAGAACTTACCGAACACGTTCATGCCGATCCGCAGGCCACTGTTCAGATAGTTGAGCTTGGACTGTCGTACCGGCAGGGTGTCGCCCTTGAACTTCTGCGGTACGGCGTACTCGATAAGACGTTCGCGCCGCAGAAACACGTCGTAGCCCCAGCGGAATCGGCTGCCCTTGATGGCGGGATCGACATACGCACCGAGAAAGAACGAGTCGCCGGTAGCGATCTGGCCGTATAGCAGTAGCTTCTTATTCGTACCGAACAAGTTGTTCTCACCGAAGCCGACGCCGCCGCCTTTATTAGTGGGTTGGTTGTAGACCGTCGGCGCGATGATCCACGAGTGCTTGTCCTTGGCCAGGATCGTGAGCTTCACACCGCCGATCATTGGCGTGGTGAACACGGCCACTTTGTCCTCGTTGAACAAGCCACTGGCCTTCAAGGCACTGGTGACCCGAGCCACGTCTTCGGGCGCGAAGTCGTCGCCTACTTCGACCCGCGCGATGAGCAACACCGTCTCATCAGTCGTCTTGGTATTGTTGGCGATCTCGATGGCTTTGATCTTGTCGGCGCTTGCCGATGACGACCACGCGGCGAGCAGCGCGTAGCAGACGAGTGAGGAGCATGTCAGAATGTGTAGGAGTCGCTTGGTCATTCGTAGGCCGGTAGTAGATCTTCGATCATCACGTCCACAGTTTGAACCCCGCCGCCCACCTGAATTCCGATCGGTACTTCTTGTCCCTGTCCGAAGGCCCCCAGCAGGTTGCCCACGGCTGATTCGTCGAGCCCGGTTATCGCGGTTCCGTCGATCTCCAGAACCACGTCGCCAGCAACGAGGCCCTCGGCCTCAGCATCGGTATTATCGTACACATCGACCACGCGCCACTGCCCCGACACCGGCGACAATGTAAAACCAACACGCACGAACTCATCCGGATCCAGATGGCTCGGTTCGACATAGCGCGACAGGCGCAGCCGCTTGCTCGTGTAGTCGAGTGTCGTCAGGAAGCTGCGCAAGAAACTGCCGCCGATCAACCCGCGCACCTGGACGCCGGTCTCGCTCTGGATGGCTCCGAACAAATCCCAGCCGGGAACGACCAGCACCGGAGAACTCACGTGCGTGACCTGCGACGGCCCCGCGTCTTCGCCATCACCGGCGATGACAATCGACGACACGCGACTAAGATACGCGCTGACGATGCCATTGACCGTGGCGACGCTCACACCATCGAGTCGGGGCCGGGCAGGATCGCCCAGCTCCTGGAGCAGTTCTTCCGATAGCACGCTGATACTCGCGCCGGTGTCCACAAGGAACCACACGGGGGTCGCGCTGCCCTCGAGCTCGACCTCCAGCAGAATGCGGGTTGCGGCGACGGACACGGTGCCACAGCCGCCGGGGCAATTGCCGGGCACCAGGCCGGTGCCGCCGCCGCGCAGCACGAACGGAATGCTAACGGCATCGTCGAAGCTTCCGGAAACACCGCTTGGCAAAGCGGTCGTATCGGCGTCGCGGAGCCACGCGAGGCTGCCTTTGTAGTCCAGGCTCAGCGCAAAGTGACGCAGCAAGTCACCGCCCAGCAAACCATCGTAGTCGCCGGTGCTCTGGTCGAACACGTCGTAGGCGATAACCGGATAGTCGGGGAACGTGAGGCCGAAGCCTGTGAGGGTCGTTGCCGCTTTGCCATCCTCATAGCCGTACGTGTCCACATCCAGAATGGTGAACGGCGCGCCCGTGTCTACGATGACGTTACCGGTGATGTCCAGGTCGCCACTGGCGGCCGACAAATCGATCGCCGGCACCCAAGCGTCGAATCGCGCGGGCGTCGGTTCACCCGCGGTCCCGTCGTAGTCGATGCCGTCGTCGCCGCACGCGCTGACAGCCACTACCAATGCGAGGACTAACGATCTCAAAGCGATTCGTGGGCCCGTGCGCGTCACCCGACAAGTATCCCGGGCACGGACGGCAGCCGCAAGCCGATCTGTGCTATCAGGGGCTCATGAACGCGGCCGAAATCGCAACCGTATTGGTGATCGAAGACACCCTGCAGAACAGCAGCGCGTACCGCAAAGTGGATGAGCGCCTGCATGTGATCAAACAGGGCTCAGCCTACGTGATGATCAACGTGGTTCCCTGGGGCCAGGACAAAGCAATGGTGAGATGTGTCGCACAATTGCTCAAGGGCGTGGACCTGACCAAAGAACTCGCCACCCAGCTGATGACCTTGAACGCTCAGCTGCGATTCGGCGCGTTTGCCTATGATCCCCAGGGCCAGCTGGTGCTGTTCGTACACTCCATTCTGGGCGGAACCACCCTGGATCCCGAAGAGCTGCTCGCGACGGTTTCAGACGTCGCCCTCATCGCCGACGAATACGACGACCGCATCATGGACAAGCACGGCGGACAGACCATGCGCGATCTTCTCGAAGAAGCCGCACTGGATGGTCTGCTCGACGCGGACCCGACCAGCTTCGACTTTTCTGCAAAGGCCTGATCATGACGGACACGAAGAAGCCCGGTTTCGGTACACGCGCCATTCACGCTGGCCAGGAGCCGGACCCGACCACGGGCGCGGTGATGACGCCGATCTACATGACCTCGACGTACGTGCAAGAAGCGCCAGGGGTGCACAAGGGATTCGAGTACACGCGCACTCAGAACCCGACCCGTTTCGCCCTCCAGGATTGCCTGGCAGCCCTCGAAGGTGCCAAGCACGGTTTGGTGTTCGCGTCCGGGCTCGCCGCGACGTCGACGATCATGCAACTGCTCAGCGCCGGCGACCACGTCATCGCGGGCGATGACCTCTACGGCGGTACCTTCCGCGTGTTCGACAAAGTGTTTCGGCGCTTTGGCATCGAGTACAGCTTCGTCGATCCGGTTGGTGGCGGAGACGCGGTCAAAGCTGCGCTGCGCCCGAATACGAAGATGGTCTGGGTCGAGACGCCGACCAACCCGATGCTCAAGCTTTGCGACATCGCGTCGGTGGCGCAGGTCTGCAAAGACAACGATGTGCTGCTCGCCGTGGACAACACGTTCATGACGCCGTTCAACCAGCTCCCCCTCGAGCTGGGCGCCGACATCGTTTGTCACTCGATGACCAAGTACCTGAACGGTCACTCCGACGTCGTCGGTGGAGCGCTCGCCGTCAACGACACGGAGCTCTACGAGCGACTCGCGTTCCTGCAGAACGCCGTTGGTGCGTGCAACTCGCCATTCGATTCGTTCATGGTGCTGCGCGGACTCAAGACCCTGCACGTGCGCATGGAACGCCACGAAAGCAACGCACGTGCCCTGGCCGAATGGCTCCAGGGACACCCGCAGGTCGACCGGGTCATCTACCCGGGCCTGCCGAGCCACCCCCAGCACGAGCTAGCCTGCAAACAACAGACGGGCTTCGGCGGCATGATTAGCTTCGATCTCAAGGGCGGCCTGCGTGAAGCGACCACCTTCTTGAGCACCTGCAAGCTGTTTGCCCTTGCCGAGTCTCTGGGCGGTGTCGAGTCCCTGGTCGAGCACCCGGCGATCATGACCCACGCCAGCGTACCCGCCGAGACCCGCAAACAGCTGGGCATCAATGACGGCTTCATTCGGTTGTCGTGCGGTATCGAAGACCTGGACGACCTGCGCGGGGACCTCGAGCGCGCGTTCGCCTCGGTCCGAAACTGAAAAAAATCGACCACTTGAAACCTGCGTGGTAGCATGCCGCGGATGTACCGCCTCGTCGTCTGTACGGCCCTGTTCGTCGCTTTGGTCGCGACTGACATCGCTAAAAAGGCGAACGAAGCACACGCTGAGCGGCTGGTTCTGAGCAACCGGAGCGTGTCCTGCGGAGCCGCCAACCGGGGCAAACTCAACAATGGCGTGCGCTTGCCCGCCAAGGGTGCTGGCTATGTGATCCCCGGACATTGGCTCAAGCGAAACTATCGCTATGGCAGCCAGCAGTTGGTCAGCTTGATCAAGCGGGCGGCGCGTACAGTCGCGCGCTCGCACCCGGGCGCGATTCTCGGCGTTTCCGACCTGTCCAAAAAGAACGGCGGCACCCTCTACAATCATCAGTCACACCAGTCCGGCCGCGACGTGGACTTGCACTACTACGCGGTGGATCGCAAGAACCGCCCGTTCATGCCAGACAAGTACATGCCCCACTACCTGTACAACGGCCGCGCCGTGTACGCCAGGAAGATGGGGCGCGTGCCCGAACGCTTCTTCGACCTGGCTCGCAACTGGGCGTTCGTCAAAGCCCTGCTCACGGATCGCAGCGCCAACGTCACCCACATTTTCGCGTCGTATCAGATCAAATCGTGGCTGCTGAAGTACGCCAAGCAGAAGCGCGCATCGCGCGCGCTGATCTCGCGCATGCACAAAGTCATCATGCAGCCGAGCGACTCGGGGGCACACAACGACCACATGCACGTGCGCGTCGGCTGCAGCCACACAGACATTCGACTCGGCCATTGCCGCCGCGACAACTGGCCGACCAGCCATTTGCGCAAGCGACGGAAGGGCAAGATTCGCCTGCACTACTGGCGAAAGTGCCCGTCCAAAACCAACAGCTAGGCACCTGCCCCAAACGAACAGTTCGGTCAGCGACGAGCTACTTGCTGCGCTTGCGGACTTTGTCCCAGGCGCCGCTCTCGAGCTGATTCGCCAGATGTTCGGGCAAATCCTCGGGCGGATCGGGCTCGGGAAGGTTTCCGTACATAGCGACCACGTCGCGCAACGGTTTGTCTTCGCTGTTGGGTCCAGAGCCGTACCGACCAAACGAAGGCGGCGGCTGGCGAAGGTTCACTTCGCCGCTGGTCCGAATGAAGCCTTTGCTCAACGCGACACCGACCCGAGCCGGGCAACGACATGGGTTCATCGGATCCACGTGCTCGCAGCGCGGCGCCAGGTAGTCGGCGACCTTCTTGCGAGCGCGGGACAACCGAACCTTGTACGCGCTCTTAGTGATGCCCAACGTGACCGCGGCGTCGTCGTCCTTGAGCCGTAGCACCGTCGAGAACACGAAGGCCGCGCGCTCGCCCGGTGACAAGCAGTTGATGACGGCCGTCATGCAGCCCTGCTTCATCTCCCACAACATGAAATCGCGTTGGGGATCCGTGAGGGAGCGCACGACGTCGGTGCGAGTCGCTTCGCTACGCAGGGTGTCGTCGAGCACGTCGAAGTTGAGCTCGGGGGTACGCGGTAGCTTTTGCTCGAGCACGTGGTTGGCGATGCGCAGCAACCAGTGCTCCATGGCGTGAGCTTCGGGGAGCTTGTCCTTGGCGATATACGCGCGCAAGTACGTTTCCTCGACGGCTTGCGCCGCGCGGACCCGGTCCAGAGTCATCCGGTAGGAAAAGTTGAAGAGGCGTCGCCAATAGTCGGCGATGAAACCCTTGAACTCCTTGTGGCGCTTGGCCCCCATACCCAAAAACGTGCCAGAACATGGTAACACACCGAGTTGACGATGCTGAATCGCTACACCAGTTTGGTTTTGGCGGCGGTTATATACACGGCCGTGGCGATGCTGGGCTCGGGTTGCGCGTTTGAAGACGGGCACCCACCACAGCCGCGAATCGGCCTCGCCCCGGACTCCGTGTTGGAGAACGACGGGTTTCAGACGCTGATCAGCCTGGACGCCACGGGATCTTCGGACCCCATCGACGACCCCAACGCGGTGCGCCCGCTCAAGTTCCGCTGGCACATAAGCAACGATGAGTTCAGGTTCGAGAGTGGGGACGAAACGTCCACGAACCCCACCCTGAAATTCCGCGGCGATCGCCCGGCGACCATCGAACTCACCGCCACCGACGAAGACGGCTTTAGCGGCACCACGTCGGTGCAGCTAAGGCTCGTCGTTTTTCGTTAGTCGGTCTGTGAACAGCGGCTGAGGGCAGCTGACCCGCTAGAGCCTCGGCTCAGCGAATGATTTCGGTCGTCGGTTTGGGCTTGGGTAGTTCACCTGGCGGAGTCACGCAGCCAGGGTTGACCTCGATTGGCGCGGACTCGCGCTTGCGACCGTTCGTCGGTTCCTTGAACGCCGCCAGCTCCTCGACCACGCGCTCGAGAATGTCGACCTTCTCGCGATGGGCCATGAACGCACTCTTGAACCCGGCCAGTACGATCTTCTTGATCTCCTCCAGGTCCCAACCGAAGTGTTTGTGGCACAGCCACAGCTCCTTGGACACCGTGGTGTTGGTGATCAGCCGATTGTCCGTATTAATTGTGACGCGCAATCCATAGTCGACGAAGAAGTCGACGGGATGGTCTTCCCACGCCGCCGCAGCCTTGGTCTGCATGTTCGACGATGGACACACCTCCAACGGAATACGGTGGTCGTTGACGTAGTTGAGCAGGTCGCCGTTCTCGATGAGCCTCGTGCCGTGACCGATACGGTGGGCACCACAACTGTGGATCGCCTGAGCGATGGATTCGGGACCGTAGGCCTCACCCGCGTGGGCCGTGCAATTAATGTTGTTGACCAGAATGAGCTGGAACGCGCGTTGATGCTCTTTGGCCGGATTGTTCATCTCCGAGCCCGCGAGGTCGAAACCAACAACGCCGCGGTTCTTGTAGGCGATGGCTAGCTCGGCCATTCGCACCGACGACTGCACGCTCATGGAGCGAATGCCGCAAAGAATCACGCCGTAGCGAATGCCGAACTCACGCTTGGCCTGACGCAAGCCGCGCAGCACGGACTCGACGATATCGGCGAGACGCAATCCTTCGCGCTGATGCAGGAGCGGCGAGTAGCGCACCTCGATGTAGCGTACGTTCTCTTTCCACGCATCGGCGGCGAGTTCGTACGACGTACGCTCGAGACTCTCTTCGGTTTGCATCACCGACAAGGTGATGTCGAAGGCTTTGAGGTAGTCGTCCAGGGACGAACAAACTTCGCCCGCGTAGATCAGGTTGAACAGCTTTTCCGGATCAGTGGTCGGCAGCCTTACGTTCTGTTTCTTCGCCAGGTCAAGGATCGTGTCGAGGCGAAGGCTACCGTCGAGGTGGACGTGGAGGTCTGTCTTGGGGAGCTTCTCGATAAGCTCCAGAGGCAATTCGATTGTCATCCCCCATTATAGCCCAGGTGGACAAGAACCCCCACGCGCACCTGGGTCTCGCGTTTCCGTCCGGTCGACTGTCCCCAGCAACAACATATGCAAGTTACTAATAATACATAACCGGAGACTGGAATACCCGTTGCAACTGGAGGGTGCAATGCTAGCGAACACGCTCCGCTGGGTATTTGTAGCCGCACTAGCCTGTGGGTGCGTCAAGACCGACCCCACCGGGAGTGATGCCGGGCCGGGCGCCGCTGACGCGGGGCCAGACCCATTGGTGATTCAGATCCAGGGCACCGTGGAGCTGCCCTACCTGAGCAACGCGACCGACGTCGCGATCGTCGCTCATTGTGGTCCGCGCAAAGTCGACACGACCACCGACGCCAACGGCGCCTACTCTCTGACCATTGATACCGATGGGTGTTCTCCCCTGGTCGTCGAGTACACAAAAGAAAGTTATCTGCCGGTGGTCAAGCGGATCTCCATGCCGCTGGGCAAACCATCGCTGACCGTCGATGCGCGACTCCTCGAACTAACCGAGCTCAGCTGTGGCTCCAACCATTGTTCCGCTGAGGGCTACAACTTCTCCCGCTTCCCGAGCGGGCCCATGGCGCGGGGTTGGGTAAGCACCATGGGCGGCCCGCGCTCGTTGGAGTATTTCGGCGGCGACCTGCGCGATCAAAACGGCGATCTGATGTGGGCGACCGCATTCGCGTTCTTCGACCTGCGAGATATCGACGGGGCGCCCATGGAGGACATCGAACCGTTTGAACAGTGCATGCGCGTCGACTACGACGCCGTCGAATGGCTGGTGGACGCAGACCCGAGTACCGACGAGGTCGAACAACTCACCTACACGCTCGCCGCCGATCGCGGGCGCTGGACCCGCCGCGACAGCCACGGCTACGTTTCCTACACGGCGAACACTGAGATCGACAAGGACGGCTATCCATACGACGTCATCGAGCGCGTCGATCGTAGCCAGCTGCCCGACATCGTCGCCGGCCAGTTCAGCCAGAAGCTCTGGCTGTGCGGCCAGATCGAACGCAGCGGCTGGCTCGCGTTCGGTCTGACCATGCCGGAGAAGACATGTTTCCGAATGACCACCCGCGACAGCTGTCAGACCGCGCTGAAGAACACGTCAATACAGGTACAGGGGCGGGACTACGGCTTCATCACCGCCGGCTGGACCGACCAGGCCGGGTCCCGTTGTATCGAAGTCGCACGCAGCGAACCCCAGGGCGAAAACTACGATTTCGACGCAAGCAACGGCGAAACCTACTTCGTCGACATCACCGCCGTCTCCGACATTCGCTACGAACGCATCGAATCACAGCAAGTGCCACGAACCCCAGGAAGCTGCGCCCAACCCGAAACCTGCGCCACCCTGGACATCGAATTCCAAACGTTCCAGTCCTGCCAGTAGCAGGCAGGACAGTCCCCGCGTCAGCTCAGTTCTTTGGCTTTGCGTTCGAAGCAGTCGATAACCGGCGCGGCGACGTTACGTTTTTCCAGCTGCTCAATGTGACGGATGCCGGTGGGAGACGTGATGTTGATCTCCGTGAGCCGGCCGCCGATGACGTCCAGGCCGACGAAAATGAGGCCGTGTTCTTTGAGCATGGGCGCGACGCTGCGGATGATCGCCTGGTCATCAGGGGTGAGTTCGGTCTTCACCGCCGAGGCGCCCACGTGCAAGTTGCCACGGGCCTCGTTCTGCGGCGGTACGCGGAGCACGGCGCCGACGACCTCACCATCGGCGAGCACGATGCGCTTGTCACCCTCGCTCGCTTCGGGAAGATAGCGCTGGGCCATGGTCCACTGGTCGCCGCCGCGGGTCGATGTTTCGAAGATCGATGACGTGTTCGGATCGCCGGATCGCACCAGGAAGATACCCAGGCCGCCGTAACCGTCCACGGGCTTGAGCACAATGGCGCCGCCTTGCTCGGCCAAGAATGCGTCCAGGCGCTTGGCATCGCGAGTGACGATGGTCGGTGGAATCAGATCCGGGAACTTGAGTATGACCAGATGCTCGTTGAACTCTCGCAGACTGCGCGGGTCGTTGACGAGCAGGGTCTTGCCCCGCGCACGCTCCAGAATCCACGTCGCCTGCAAGTACTCGACGTCGACCGGCGGGTCTCGGCGCATCATCACCACGTCGAAGAAGCTGAGCGGGATAGAGGCACGGTCGCCGAACAGGAACGCTTTACGCGCGGTGTCGGCAGGTCGCACTTCGGTCGGCACCGCGTCGGCTATAGCGTCTTCGTGCTCGAGACCAAGGTGTCCCGCCTGGCACGTCCACATCTCATGATCGCGCCGCGCCGCTTCGAGCATGAGCGCATAAGAAGTGTCGCCGGCGAGCTCGAGCTTTTCCGGGGCGTCGAGAATGACCAATATGCGCATGACCGTCCTGTTACCGTGGCGAGGCTACGACGCGGTATCGGTGGGCTCTGTCTGGGAAGACTGGGAAGACTGAGGAGACGACGGTGCCGTCGGAGCCCGGGTTGGTTCGCCGCCGACCTTCGTTGGCAGCAAGTGTTCGAGACCATGTTTGCGCATGCGGTAATAAAGCGTCGATCGGTTGATGCCCAACTGACGCGCCGCGCCGGCGATGTTGCTGTTGGACTTTTCGACGGCGGCGATGATCTCGCGCTTTTCTTCGTCGAGTAATCGTTCCGACAGAGGTTTGGATGCGTCGTCCTCCACCTTGGTCGCAACCGGTGCCGCCGTCGGGGCCGCGTTGACGGTGGGCATCGGTCCCGTGTTGCCAGCCGTGCGCGCTCGCCGTCCGAAATCCAAATCGGAGGCGGTGATTTGTTCACCCTTGGCCAGGATGAGCGCACGCTCGATGATGTTCTCCAACTCGCGCACGTTGCCGGGCCATTGGTAGCCGGACAACTTGTCCACGGCGTCATGGCTGCAACCGTAGATCCGACGCCCGCTCTTGCGTGTGAATTTGCCGATGAAGTGATCGACGAGCAAACGAATGTCCTCGAGGCGGTCGCGCAACGGCGGCAACGACACGGGAAACACGTTCAGCCGATAGTACAAGTCCTCGCGGAACGTACCGTCATCGATCATTTGCTCGAGATTACGGTTGGTCGCGCTGATCACGCGCACGTCGACTTTAATCGTTACAGCGCCACCGACCCGCTCGAACTCGCGCTCCTGAAGTGCACGCAACAATTTGATCTGTACTTCCATCGGCAGGTCGCCGACCTCGTCCAGGAACAGCGTGCCCTTGTCGGCGAGTTCGAACCGTCCCGGGCGGGTAGCTACCGCTCCGGTAAACGCGCCTTTCTCGTGACCGAACAGCTCGGACTCGAGCACCCCCGACGCCAGGGCCGCGCAGTTGACACGCACGAACGGTTGGCTCTCCCGAGTGGAGTTGATGTGGATGGCGTGAGCGACCAGCTCCTTGCCGGTGCCGGTCTCGCCCCACAGCAGAACCGTCGATGTGGTCGGTGCGACTTGCTCGACCTTGGCCAGCACCTCGGCGAGGGCCGGGCTTGTGCCGATGATGTTTCCGAAGTCGAAAGCGCCGTGAATCTCGCGGTTGAGGTAGCCCGTGTACTGCTCGAGTTGGGCGACGAGCTTGGCGTTCTCGCGTTTGAGCTCACGGCGTTCGATGGCCTGGGACAGCACGCCATGAACTTCCTTGGCGTCCCAAGGCTTGGTGATGTAGCGGTAAATGCGGCCCAGATTGATCGACTCGATCAGCACGTCCACGTCGGTGAACGCGGTGAGGATGATGCCCATCGCATCGGGGCGCACGGCGGCTGCCTCGTTGAGTAGCTCCAGCCCGGTCATCTTGGGCATGCGCTGGTCAGTAACGATCACCGAGACGTCGTGCTCCGCCAGAAGCTGAAGCGCCTCCGGCCCGGACGTCGCACTAAGAATGTTGAACGTCTTCCTGAAGTTGAAGCGGAAGGCGTCCAAGTTGTCCTGCTCGTCGTCAACGATCAGGATCGGGTACCGTTTGAGATCAATAGTCATCGAATCGTTTCAGAACGGACACCCTAACGGGTATCACGCCACCGAAGCACTGTACACTTTGAATCGTGGTCGGATTCGGTGTGTTCGCGGTTGTGCTGTGCACCTACGGGTGGACTGCCTCTCCTGTGATCGGCTGGCTCGATTCCCCCGAATTCGTTGCCGCGTCCAGCTCCCTCGGTGTGGCCCATTCTCCCGGACACCCGATTCCTTTGCTTCTGGGTCGCCTGGCGAGCCTGTTTCCAGTTGGGGACGTGGCATTCCGGGTCAATCTTGCCTCAGCGTTCGCAGGCGCGCTCGCTGCCTGGGCAGTCTACCTGGCGGCCGCGGAGCTACTCAGGCAAATTGCGCCAAAACTCAGTAAAGTTGGCCATTTGGGTGCTAGCAGCGGCGCCGGGCTGCTGTTTGCGGCTTGCTCTGCGGCATGGCTGCAAGGCATCCGCGCGGAGGTCTACGCTCTGCAAGCTGCGCTACTGGCCGGAACCGTGGCGGCGCTGCTGCGATATCACCGGCTCGACGATCGGCGTTGGCTCGCGCTGGCTGGTCTGCTAGCCGGGCTGGCCCTGGCCAACCATCACCTGATGGCTGGTCTGCTCCTGATCCCCGCGGCGGTCTTCGTGTTTGCCAGAGGCAAACAACTTCGTCCCGGCAAGACCGCCATCGGGGCGACGTTGATGCTGGGTCTGCTCGGCTTGACCGCGCTGCTCTATCTACCGATTCGCTCATCGACACATCCGGAGGTCAACTGGGCGGCGCCGCATACGGCGGATCGATTCGCGTGGACAGTAAGCGCCAAGGCGTTCCAGAAATCAGCGAAACAGGAATTCGCCACGTCGCGGTCGACGGCGGCACGCCAGGCCACCTGGACCACAATCGAGAATGCGAGCGAGGTCATGTTTCTGGCCGGCATGGCCCTATTGATCGTCGCGTTTCGCCGGCGCGAGCATCGGGCGGTTGTCTCGTTGTTAGCGGGGGTCGTCGTCTGCGCCATCGCCGGTCGCGCCATGGTTGGTTTCGATCCTGCGGTGCCCGATCATCAGGCGTACCTGCTGCCCGCGATCTTTGCCCTGGTTCTGCTTGGCATTGCCGGCATGGTCATCCTCGCTCAGTGGTTGCCGGTGGAAGCGAGCGACCGAGCCAAAGAAAGAGTAAAGCTAGGGATCGTGCTAGTGCCCCTATTGCTCGTGCCCGTCCAGCTGGTCCGCCACGACGCCGGGCGCAGTCACAGCGACGGTTACGCATCGGACGAGCTGGCGCGCTGGGAACTGGAGGAACTGCCGCCACGCAGCCTGGTGCTGCTGTCGTATTTTCAAACCAGTTTCCGCGTATCGGCGTTGCGCGCGGTGTTTCACAGCCGACCCGATATCGCGGTGCTCGATCGCGGCTTGACGTATCCGGGGGCGCGCGCCGCGGCCAAACGAAAGTATCCGTCCCTGGCCGGCCTGCTCGATGCCGGCATCCACGTGGAGTCGCCGCTGCCACTGCCGTCGCTGCAAGCTGTGGCACGCACGCGGCCAGTGTTCGTGCAACTCGATCCGTTGCGAGTAAAAACGCCGACGCAACATCTGATGCCAGCTGGTCCTCTCGCTCGCTTCCTGGCCGAGCCTGTGCCACTGGGATTGCGGCGAGCCGTCGAGATCGAAGACATGGCCTCCCGTATAGCCCTGGTCAGACGCATGGGAACACCGAGCGAAGGCGACGCACACAACGTGATGGGCGCGATGTTGTGGAACGACTTTCTGCGGTTGCTGTTCTACTGCCAGGCCGGACGCAAAACCGCGGCGCAGGCGGCACTGGACGCGGCGCTCGCAATGGTTCCAAACGACGAACAGTTGGCTGAAGAAGCCAGACGTTGTGGCCTGACCATCAACCGCTGAGCGGCGGTTCTACCCAGACAACGCATCCACATCGAGCCGGCTGAGCAGCCGCGCGGTGACCGGCCGCTTATTGTCGGAGAACACGTGGGCGCGGAAAAAGTCACGCGCTGTCTCGGAGTTCAATCCCGCGGCGCGACGTTCAGCCTCGGCGCGATCAGCACAGGGCAAGAAGTAGCAGGTGTCATCGAACACGACCGGCCGGTTGTCCCACGGGCCGATGGCTCGAAACTTGATCTGCTTGTAGAAACCCGACACGGCAACTTTCCACGGAGTGAACGTGTAGTCGCCGATGCCGAACATGGCGAACGCAGAACGTTTGCGGTAGATGCTGCTGGCTCGCCTGGCAAAACGCTCGCGATGACTCTGGAGGTAGCGCCAGGTTTTCGGCGCCGCACGCTCGATGCGTTCAGTGGGATCGGACGTGTGGCGCTGAGTGACGAGCATGAATCGCTGGGGCGCTGCCCCTTTGGCCAGGCCCGAACTCTTGAGCATGGGAAACAACAACTCGGGCTCCAGGTCGACCAGTTCGCCCAGACCATTGCGATACCTATGGCCTTCGGCAGTCAGCTCGACCACGGGACTACAATCGTGTTTTACGCCCGACCGCCAACGCTCGCCCCCGGTGAGTAACCCCTTTGTACGCTCGTAGCTCGGCATATCCGCAACCAGGGCGCCATCGCGAAAGCCGATAACGGCAGCTGGCCGGGTGGCGCTCAGCGACGGATAGACGCTGCACGTTTGATTGTCAGCAGCCGCCGGAAAGCGACACACGAGCAGGCACGCGTCCACGGCCGCGCCGAAGCTTGCGAGGGCATCGACGATGTACATGCGGGCGTCCCTGGGACCACGGCCTTGCTTCCACATGGTTCCGAGCAGCTTCCGCGCCACCGAGGTCTTGCACAGCATGGCCAACGTCGCATCGCGGCCGTCGATGCGCTCGATGAGATGGCGCAACATCCATTCGGAAATGTCGAAGTTCGCCCGCCCGGTCACCGCATCGAGACCGACGAGACCATCACTGGTTTTCTTCGGCGCGTTCGTCCCTGCCGCCGCGGTGAGCCCGGCGGTGGTAACCCACGGCGGGTTACCAAGCACCAACATTGGCTCGGCAGTGCCTGCAAGCAACGCGTCCCAATCGGTCGCAAAGAAGTCCGCGCCGACCAACGTCAGCCCGGGACCCGCGAACTTGCGGCGGCACGCGCGAAGGTACGTCGGATTGATCTCGACGCCGAGATATCGAGCCTCGCCGAACTGTTCGCGCGCCGCCAGGAGCAGATGCCCACGGCCACAGCTGGGCTCCACGATCGACGCGGGCGCGACGCCTAAACCAACAAGTAACCGGACGACCTGGCTCGCCAGGCCGGGCGGCGTCTGAAAGTCGCCGAAAACAGTACGATTCTTGAAGGACATGTTCGAGAGTGACTACTTTTACCTACATGTAGGAAAAAGTGGGCCGCGGCGACAACTTCTGCCTACAATTGCATTTACCCATGAGAGCCAAACGCAAGCCAGCAGTACTGCCAGCCAGAAAGCCAATGGCCAGTGCGCGGCGAGTTTCGCTGTTCGCGCGCGAAGTTCGCGTCCGGCTCAGCTCAGCTGCTCTCGAGATCATGTTCGACCTAGCGTCCGTTTTGTCCGAAGGCCAGATCGACGGCGACCAGTACTTCGGTTCGACGATGGTGACCATCGATGTTGCGCGCGCGGCCCCCAAGGTTAGCGACGACTGCGACACGACCACCAGCAGGCGCATGGAACAGCTGCTCGAGAACGACGACCGCATTGGTGAATACGCCCATCGACTCGCGGAGAAGGAAGCCCTCCGCCTCGCGGGCAAGGCCCTCCTCGAACCGCAGATCGATTTTCAGCTGCGACGTACTGGCCATCTTCTGCACTTGGATATCGACATCGAAGCCACGGTGACAACTTGAAAGCAAACGACGACTACAGCGTAAAAGAAGTAGCCCGCATCTTCAGCCTCGAGCCAGCGCGTTTGCGCTACTGGGCGCAGACCGGTTTCGTCAACCCGAGCGTGAAGCGCGGCGGACGTCGGTACTACACGTTCACGGATCTGGTCAGCCTGAAGACCGCGGTCGAGCTATTGGCTGCTGGATTGCCGATGCAGCGGGTTCGCAAGAACCTCAACGCCCTGCGCGAGCAGCTGCCCGCCGCGGACGTACGCAGTCTGTCGGTGAGCTGCGACGGCGATACGATCCTGGCCAACGATGAAGGCACGGTCTACGAACCAGAGACCGGTCAGCTGGTGCTGATGTTCACGTCCGACGCGTTGAACACGCAGATCCACGATGTGCTGTCGCTGCCGGCACCCGTCGCCAAACCCGCCACCGTTGCCGAAGCGGAAAAAGACGAGAGCCCACCGAGCGCTTACCGTTACTTCCTCAACGGCTGCGACGCCGAAGACCGAAGCCAGGGCGCCATGGCCGAGAGTTGTTACCGCCGCGCCTTGGAGCTGGAACCATTTCTGGCGTCGGCGCACACCAACCTGGGTAACCTGCTCTATCGCCGCGGCGACATCGCTGGCGCCCGAGCGCACTACGATATGTCATTGGACTCGGAGCCGAACCAGGCCGAGGCCCGCTACAACCTGGGCAACGTGCTCGAAGACATGGGCGAGACAGAAAGCGCCATCGCCGAGTTGCGACGGGTGTGCACGACCAACCCGAACTTCGCCGACGCCCATTACAATCTTGGCTTGATCCTCGCCCGGGTTGGCGGACTCGCCCAGGCCCGCACTCACCTGGAACGCTACCTACAGCTCGATGCAACGAGCGAGTGGGCCGACCATTCGCGCGATTTCCTCAGCGCAATGGCGTAGCGCGTCGCCGGCCTGGTCTACAGACTAGTTCAGCAGGTCGATGCGCAGGTTCAGATAGAGATAGACGAACGGCGCGATGAACAGCACCGCGTCGATTCGGTCGAGCAATCCACCGTGGCCCGGTAGAATCGAGCCGGAGTCTTTTACGCCCGCGGAGCGCTTGATCAGCGATTCGACGAGATCGCCGATCTGGCCCAGAGCCGCGCCGACAACGCCCAGAATGGCCACGTCGTACCAGGACAGAAACTTCATCGCGCCACCTTCTGGGTGAATCAGCGCATAGGTGACGCCGGCTGCCGCAGCGACCGCGCCCGCGACGCCGCCGACCGATCCGGCGATGGTCTTTTTGGGGCTGACGGCTGGGTACAGTTTGCGTTTGCCGAGAAATCTACCGGCGAAATAAGCGGCTGAATCACCGACCCAGGCGATGGTCAGAACCATCACAACCAGATGGCCGCCGTAGTCGCCGGGGAAGTCCCGTTTGATGAGCGTCAGAAACTGGGCGCCGATGCCCACGTAAAACAGGCCGACCACAGAGTAAGCGAAGCGCGCACCGACGGTGGCCTGATCGCGAAAGCGGAACAGGTAGTAGCAGGCGAGGGGCACGACCCCGACGAAGATCGCCAACGCATGGCCGTAAGAGTGTTTAGGTTTGGGATACAGCGTCGGCCGCAGCCAGTAGAAGATGCACACGGCGGCGACAGCACAGGCCATGCTGACCAGGCGGTCGGTCTTGTCTTCGAGCACCATCGAGTAGAACTCGTAGAGCGCGACCATCGAGGCGGCAGTGAGCACACCCCACAGCGGTGCGTGTGGCTCGATGTAGACGAGCACGCTGAGGATCGGAACTGCGACCACGGCGACGCCGAGTCGCGATACCAGATTGCTAGCCATCGAAGGGTCCCAAGTCCGAATCCAAGCCCGCAACCTGGCCGCTCGTCAAGCCGAAGCGACGTTCACGACCACCGTAGGCTTCAAGTGCGGCGTAAAGTTGGTGCCTGCGGAAGTCTGGCCACAGAGTGTCGCAGAAGTACAACTCGGTGTACGCCAGCTCCCACAACATGAAGTTCGACACTCGCTGCTCACCGCTGGTCCGTATGAGCAAGTCCAGCTGAGGCAGGTCGGCCGTGGGCAGAAGGCCGTTGAAGTGCTCGGCGTCGAGCTTATCGACGTCCAGTTCACCGGCGGCATGAGCCGCGATCGCCCGCTTGGTCGCCTCGACGATGGCCTCGCGCCCGCCGTAGGACAAAGCCAGGGTCAGAGCCATGGACTTGTTTCCGGCCGAATCGGCCATGAGCGCATCCAGGGGCTCGCGGACCCGCTGGGGCAGACGATCAACGGCGCCGATCGCGCGCAGCCGAATGTCGTTGTCCATGATCTCGGGACGCTCCTCGATCAAGTAGTCCCGGAGCAGGTCCATGAGCGCGCTGACCTCTTCGACCGGACGCGCCCAATTCTGCGACGAAAACGCGTACAGCGTGATGGCCTGGAGGCCAATTTGGCGGGAGGCTCGGACGATGTCACGGACGCTTTTGGCGCCCTCGCGGTGGCCCTCGATGCGCGGCTGCTGACGCTGTTGTGCCCAGCGGCCATTGCCGTCCATGATTATCCCGACGTGCCGGGGCAAACCCGGTGTGTTGGATAGCTCGTTGGCCACGCCGGATGGCGCATATCACGCGGGCCAAGCCGTTGCAACCACAGCAATGATCCACTAGGCTTTCGACAGTTTCTCGGCCAAAGGCAGATAGAGCACCCATGGGAATCTTCGCGAGACTCGGCACCCTAATCAAATCAAACATCAACGATCTCATCTCAAGGTCCGAAGACCCTGAGAAGATGCTCAATCAGGTGTTGCTGGAAATGCAGCAACAGCTGGTCGAGGCGAAGAAATCGGTCGCCGTCGCCATAGCCGACGAGAAGAAGCTTCAGAAGCAGCACCTGTCCGAAGTGGACAAGGCCAAAGAGTGGGAGCGCAAAGCCATGGTTGCTGTGCGCGCGGGCGACGATGCCCTTGCCCGCCAGGCCCTCGTGCGCAAACAGGAGCACGAAGGTATCGCCACCCAATATCAGCAGCAGTGGGTGCTTCAAAAACAGGCTGTCGACAAACTCAAAGATGCCCTGCGTCTCCTCGCCAACAAAATCGAGGAAGCGAAGCGCAAGAAGAACATCCTCATCGCCCGCCAGAAGCGCGCAGAGGCTCAGCAGCAGATCGCCGCCACCATGCAGGGATTGGGCGACAACAGCGCTTTTGACACGTTCGACCGCATGGCGGATCGAATCAACATGCTCGAAGCTGAGGCAGAAGCTGGCGCCGAGCTCGCGGGCGAAATGTCCGGCGACACCCTCGAAGCAAAGTTTCTACAGCTCGAATCGGCAGGCGGCGCAGGTGCCGAGGACGACCTACTCGAGCTAAAAGCAAAGATGGGGCTGCTCGAAGCGGGCACCCCGGCCGAGACCAAGCAGCTCAACGCTGCGCCGGCATCGTCTCTGTCCGATGCGGACCTCAAAGAACTCGAAGATCTGGACCTGTCCGGATTGGACCTCGACGACGATTCCCTCGGAGACGGAGACGGCGACGCAGACGACGATACCGACGACTCCGGCCCAGCTGCCCCAGTTGGCGGCGAAATGCCGAAGCCAGATGCCACGGCCGCAGACGACGCGGCCAAGGTAATGAAGAAAAGCTAGGCGCGTTGCTGCGCCGGGTTCACATCGGGCGTCCAAAATGTGCGACTCAGGCACGCCGATCTGTGAATTTTCGACTACTTTGATCGGCTGAGCCACCGTGTTCCGTGTGGTTAACCGCGGTGTACTTTTTGCATACATCTGAGGGTGATGAAGTACCTGCAGGCAGCCGTTCTCACCCTCGCACTACTGCTACCAGCGGCGGCAAGCGCTGATACGGCGTTACTGACCCCTCGCGCGGAACTGGTTTCGGTCATGAGCGAGACCAAGCAGGCGCTGGTGAAGGACAAGAAACAGGGCAGCTATGTCGTGGTTAAGGTCGGTGACACGGTTCAGGGCTTCCGAGTAACGAGTATCCAGCGCGACCAAATCGTACTCAGCCGGGACAAGCAACACTTCATCATCCCCCTCGCGCGCAAGGCGCCGACAAAGAAGCCGGCGACCAAAGCGCCGACGAGCAAGACGCCCGCGACCAAGACGCCCGCGACTCCGACAACGAAAGCGGCAAGCAAGAACACCAAGCCCGTTGCCAAAAAGCCACTCGTGTCCACGACCTCCAAGCTTGGGCTGATCAACCCGTATCCGGCGAAGAAGAAACTGACCATCGTCGTAGCGCCTCCAGGACTTCGCTTCGATCCAATCAAAGCCGCGCGGAACGCCGCCAAAGACACGGTTCGCCCCGACAACAAGCGCATCGCCAGCGTCAAACCAGCTGTGGTGAGCCCCGCACGAACAAAGCCGACCTTGAGCCACAAGTCGGTCACCATCAAGCGCGCCGAATTCGACAAAGCCGTCGCCGATTTCACGACCCTGGCGAAGGAAGTCCAGATTCGCCGCGACGGCAAGCGCATTGTGATCACCGGGATCAGCCGCGGCTCCTACTTCCATCGCCTGGGCTTACGTAAGGGCGATAAGATCCTCAGCGTGGACGGAAAAGTCATCGCGACCATGGACGATGCCGCGGTGCTCTATGCCCAGTTAATGGCCGCCAGCAGCTTCAAGCTGGAGATCGAGCGCGGCAAGCACCGGGCAACCTTCCGGTATTCATTCGCCAATTAACGATTTTACCGGCGCAGCGCCCCCTCTGCGTAGCCCCTGCGTTATCATGCTGGGTAGTTACTTCGTTTGAGGGGATAACGTGCGCATCGAGCTGCGCCTGGAAGAAAAAAGCGACTGGGTGAAGATCTTCGACCCGCGGGACTGCACCATCTCGGTCCCCGCGGAATCGCCGCCAGGTGTTGGCGAGGAGATCAGATGTGACCTGTCCATCGCCGAGAGCGGCCCGCGCATCATCCTGCGTGGGCGCGTCGTCTCGCACAGTCAGGAAGGCACGGAGAAACGGGTAATGATCGCCCTGGACCCCGAGGAGCGCGAGAAGATCAACTACCTCAACGGGTTCGTGCGCGGGGGACTGCTGAACCTGCGCGAGCAGCGGCGCTTGCCGATCCGCCTCGATGTCACCTACGGCGGCGTCAATGGTCCGTGCGAGAGCTACACCAGAGATATCAACGAGACAGGCGTGTTCATCGTTAGTGAAGAGCCGCTCCCCGAGGATTCGGACGTACACCTTCTGATCGGGTTTCCCGACCAGAAAGAACCGATGTCCCTTCTCGGAACTGTGTCTCACACCGTCGTCGTCGAGGACGAAGACGTTCCGGGTATGGGCATCGTGTTCAACTTCGAGGACGGCCAGGCCGACATGTTCAAGGACGCGATCGACGACCTCGAGAAAAGATTCCTCGCCGCATCGCTTCCCGAGAAACTGTTGCTATAGAGACCTGCGGCTCTTTGCGGCTCCTGCTGCTCTTTGCGGCTCCTGCTGCTCTTTGCGGCTATAGAAACGACCTGGCGAAGACTCGCGCGTCGTTTGTTTTCCGGGACCAAGAATGTTGTCTGTTGTAGACCAGGCCGAGATCCAATGGCGGGGAGGCGTGCACATCGCCGGCACCGAAATCTGGTGCGACGCGCGGCGAGCCCAGGAGGTGTGCTTCGTTTCGTGCGCCCACGCCGTGGAGGCCTCGCGTCACGGTCAGCTCATCGCGAGCCAAACCACCCTGGACCTGCTCAGTCGCGCCGACAAGAAGTTCCAACCCCACGCCCAGCTGTCGGTTCCATACGGCCGGCCGTTTACCCTGGGCACCCGGCGCGTAGAACTCGTGCGCTCGGGACATTCAATCGGTAGCGCATCCCTGCTGTTCGAGTCCGACGGGCGCCGTATTTTGTACGCCGGAACGGTCAACCCCGCTGGTGGTGGGCTGGGCGATACCGCTGATATCCGCGCTTGCGACACGCTCATCATCTCGGCGCGCTACGGAGACGAACAATTCGCGTTTCCGTCCGTGGACGACGTCGCCCCCCAGGTCGAGGGATTCGTTCGCGAGGTGCACACCGACGGCGGCATGGCAGTGCTGCTCGTGTCGTCGGCGAGCAAAGGTCTAGATGTTGCCGATCGGCTGAGTCGTGCGAAAATACACGTGATCGCGCATCGAAGCATCCATCACGCCGCTCAGCGAATCCGTCCCCGGGTGGCCCTGCCCAAGATCCGCCGGTGGTCCGGAAAGCCCCCGGCGACTCGCGGTCCCGTGCGCGTTCTGCTGTGGCCCGTACACTTGCGGCCGGCCCTGACCAAGGTCGACATGCCGAATAGCCGCGTCGCTCTACTGTCGGGGGCCGCCATCGAAGTGGGCGCCAATAAACGCCACGAAGTCGACACGAGTTTTGCCTGGAGCAACGCCGCGGACTACCAACGGCTCACTGAATACGTAGACGCGAGCGGCGCCAGCCAGGTGTACTTCACCGACCGCTGGGCGCGCACACTGGCTGCGAACATGGACACGAGCAAGCGACGCGCGACGGCCCTGGGCCCGGCGATTCAGTTGAGCTTGTTCGGATGACCAGCTGGGCGTCAAAGATACAGCCGGTGTTCATCGGCAATCGCAGCTTCACCAGCTGGTGGGTGCGCGGGCCACTGGCCTTCTTGTGCGCGTTGATCGTCGTCATCCCTCAGGTTGCGATCATCGCCGGCTACATCATCATTCGCGACTACACCAGGGGGCTGCCGCAAACACCCAATCTGGTTCAGTGGGCAAAGACCCAACCGCGGACGAGCTTCATCCGTTCCGCCGATGGAACCATCGTCGCCGAGCTGCCATTCAAGCGAGGCAAAGAGATCGGCCATCGTTTGCCGGTGACCTACGAGCAAATTCCAGAGACGTTGATCCACGCCATCATGGGCGCCGAGGATTCACGCTTCTTCAGCCATCGAGGCGTCGACTTCTACGCCGTGGTTCGCGCGGCATTGGCCAACTACGAGGCGGGCCGAATCAAAGAGGGCGCGTCGACGATCACCCAGCAAGTAGCGCGCAACTTGTTGCCCAAGCGCATTGGCTACGCGCGCACTCTTCGCCGCAAAGTACGCGAGGCCCTGCTCGCGCGCAGAATCGAGCGCAGTTACTCGAAACGACAAATCTTCGAGGTCTACGCCAACCACGTGTTCTTCGGCGCAACCGCCTACGGCGTGCGTGCGGCGGCGCGCATCTACTTCTCCAAAGAACTGGACGAGCTGAGTCTTGCCGAGTGCGCGTTGATCGCGGGGCTCATTCAAGCACCGAGCCGGCTGTCTCCGTTCGACAACAAGAAGAACATGAAACGAGCGCAGGCACGCCGTGACGAAGTGCTGCGCCGGATGTACCGCAACGCGTTCATCGATGACGTCGCGCTGCAACTCGCGCTGAGCCAACCCGTCGAGCTCAGACCCCGTCGCGTCGTCTATGGCTCCCTGGCCGCGTGGCATACAGAGACGTCGCGGCGAATGATCCAGCAACAGATGCCTGTTGTGTACAACCACGGCGGCATCACCATCGAGACCACGGCGCGGGTGGCGCTGTCACATCAGGCGCAACGCACGGCGCTGGCTACGTCGTTGCGCTTGTCCAAGAAGAAGCACAAACGCAAAGGCGATGACACCACCGACGGACCGCAGATCGGCGGGTTGGTTTGGGACTACCGAACAGGATACGTGGAGGCCGTCGTTGGCGGACTATCCTGGCGCAAGAGCCAGTTCGATCGAGCGACCCAAGCGTGCCGGCAACCGGGCTCGGCGTTCAAACCGATTCTCTACGCGGCCGGTATCGTCGGCGACACCATCACCCCGGGGACTCCGTTGCGCGACGCGCCTATCGCTGAGTACGACGAGCGCCTCGACGTACACTGGAAACCCCACAACAGTGGCAGACAGTTCCAGGGTGTCGCCCTGGCCCAGGATGCGCTGGCGTTTTCCCTCAACGCACCGGCCGTCGACGTGCTGGATCGTGTGGGCACATCGCGGGTGAGACGAATGGCGCAGAAGCTCGGCATCAGCACCGAGCTGGCCAACGTCAAACCCATGGCACTGGGCGCATCGTGCGTGATTCTGCTCGAGCTTGCCCGGGCGTTCACCGTGTTCGCCCGGGGTGGAACCTCGGCTCAGCCAGTGTATGTGACGCGGGTCCGCCAGGGCGGCATGGTCTTGCTTGACCGAGCGGTGGCCGGTGACCCGAACATTGGACCGGGGCGTCGGCTCGACCGCCTGGTGGACAGCATCGCCGACGAACCGAAACGCCTGCTCGACGAAGCCAGCGCGTTTCTTGTGTCCAACATGCTCCGCGACGTGGTGCGCCGTGGCACCGGCACACTGGCGAAGCGACTGCGCCGTCCGGCCGCGGGCAAGACCGGCACTACCAACAAGAACACCGACGCCTGGTTCGTGGGCTACACGGGCCGAGTTGTCTCTGCCGTATGGCTGGGCTACGACAATCAGGCGCGCCGCATGGGCTATCGCGATGACGGCGGCAAAGTGGCGCTGCCCGTGTGGGTCAAGCTCGTCGCGGCATCCGAGGGCGAACGGCCTCCGCGAGCGGTCCCCGGAGAGCCGCCGAGTGGGGTGGCGACCGCGCGCATCGACCGGGAGACCGGGCTACTCGCATTGCCCAGCGCTGGCGGCGCGGCGACGATCTACTTCCGGGACGGTACTGCACCGACCGAGAAGGCTGGCCAGATCAACGGTGTGCCGCCCAGTCTCAACCGCGTAAGTCGCGAGTTTTAGGGCGCGCAAAGAAGCGAGGCCATCGCCCGTCGTGGTACCTTGAGTCCTGTCGCACTCGGGGTTGTGCGCAAGGGCCATGGCACCTTCAAAGCAGAAGGCATCGTCTCAAGATTCGCTGTTCATCTGGGCCAGCGTCGTGCTCTTCGCTGGTGCAGTCGCTGTAGCGATGTTCGCCGATTGGGACAACCGGGGCATCCGCGTAGCTGTGCTGTTCGGCGCAGCTATCGGGCCGGCGCTCGAACTGTGGCGACGGCACGCCGCAACCAGTGATCTCGCCGACCAGGCGCGGCAGCTTGTTGAGCGAAACTACGATACCCGCATCGTTGGCGATGCCGGCCTGCAAGAGATCGCCGAGCAACTCGAAGAGCTGCGCAGGCAGCAGGCTCGAGACACCGAGCATGTATCGGCCCTCGCCTCGAAACACGGCACGGACCTGAACAACGTCGTCGCTGAAGCCCAGGCGCTGCTCGACTTCGTTGCGAGCCAGGTCGAGCGAGTCGATCAGACAGCGATGGCCCTGCAGCACATGACGCGCCGGCTCAAAGAGATCGACAACAGCGTGACGGCGCTCAAGGATGCGTCAGAAGAATCGTCGGCCTCGGTCGTACAAATGGCCGCGGCAACGGACGGTATCGCCGACAACATGGAAACCCTTACCTCGTCGGTTTCGGACTCGGCATCGTCCATCGAGGAGATGACCTACTCGATCAAAGAGGTCGCCCACAACGTTCTCGAGCTATCGGCGACCGCCGAAGAAACATCGAGCTCCATGAACGAGATGGACATGTCGATCCATCAGGTTCAGAACAACGCCAACGAGACGGCCAAGCTATCCGAGGAAGTGACGAAGGCCGCCGACTATGGTGTCGAGGCCATCAATAAGACCATCCACGGGATTCATAAGATCAGAGACACATCGAGCGAAGCGACGAAAGTCATGGCGGCGCTTGGCTCCAAGATGGGCGAGATCGACAAGATCCTCCAGGTGATCGATGACGTCGCCGAGCAGACCAACCTGCTGGCTCTGAACGCCGCGATCATCGCCGCCCAGGCCGGCGAACACGGCAAGGGATTCGCGGTGGTCGCCGATGAAATCAAAGAACTGGCGGAGCGCGCCGGCGCATCGACCAAAGAGATCGCCGACCTGATCAAAGCCGTCCAGTCCGAGACCAAGAACGCCATGGAAGCAGTGGCCGGTGGCTCGGTGTCCGTGGACGAGGGCGTGCGCGTATCCAACCAGGCCGAAGATGCGCTGCGCAGAATTCGCGAGAGCGCCGAGAAGTCGCGGCTGATGGTCAAGGAGATCGCGCGCGCGACCGTCGAGCAGGCCCGAGGCTCCAAGCAGGTCACAGACGCGATCAACCGGATCGCCGAAACGGTGCAGTCGATCGCGACCGCAACCACCGAGCAGTCACGGGGATCCGAAGCTGTGATGCGCTCCGCGGAGAAGATGCGCGAGATCACACGCCAGGTCGACAGGTCGTCTCAGGAGCACAGTCGAGGCAGCAAACAGATTTCGCGCTCCATCGAGGCCATCTCGGAGCGAGTGCATCAAATCAGTGAGTCGCACAGCGAGCAGACCGCCGAATCAGAGACCATCGGTCAGGCCCTGGAGTCGGCGAGGTCAGAGCTCCACGCCAAGGCGACTGAGATTCAAACTCTGCGAGATCAACTCAACGACGTCGAGTCCTCGGCGGCCCAGTTGAGCGGCGCCGCCCGATCGCTGCGCAAGCCTTCGTAGCAGCGCGGAACAAGTCGGCCCGGCTGCTGGATCCCGGTACGACTCGCCGCGAGTTAGGCACCATAGGCTCGCGCAAAACTGGCGCAAAACCGCCCAAGGCGGGTACGGGAATCGCCCCCGAGCCCGTGTTTTCGACGCCTTCTCGGGTAGCACTCCAGGGGAACAGACCTGCTATGCTTCGCCCGATGTTCGGTCTAGGCATGGGCGAGATCCTCGTGATCGCAGTGGTCGCCCTCCTGTTTTTGGGTCCTGAGAAGCTGCCTGGCGCTGCTAAGTCGCTCAGTAAGGGCATCCGCGACCTGCGCAAACACACCCGTGACCTGCAGCGGACCATCGAGGACGACACCCAGGTGGGTGGAGCTATTCGCGATCTGAAGAGCGCCCTGCGCGGCGAAAACCTCGACCCATATATTCCGCCTGGCGCTGACAAGAACGACGGCGACGACAACGATGGCCCCAAGACGCACAAGGCCAGCGCGGCCACGCCCAAGGGCAGCGACGACCAAGGTGGGGACTACAGCGGTGACGGCGAGGGTGAGAACGCCGCGCCGGACGACAAACCGCCCGCCTACGCCTACGGCAACGATAATGCCGACGATGCCCACGACGATGCCCACGACGATGCCCACGATGATGGCCACGATGTTCACGATGCCGACGATGCCGACGATGCCGACGATGCTCCACTCATTCGACCGGCGCGTGACACGGTGGCGAGCAGCGAACCAGAACTAGAGCCCACGCCAGCATCTGGCGACGCGGAACCGCCGGGCGATTCTTCACAAGACAAGTCTCATGGCTGACGAGCAGCCGTTCGAGCGGGTCGCCGAGAGCGAGAGCGAGAGCGACGTAGACGATTCGCGCATGTCGTTCACGGGGCACCTTCGTGAGCTCCAGCTCCGGGTACGCAATTCGGTGATCGCCCTCCTCGGCGGGTTCATCGTCGCCTACGCCTTCAAGGAAGAACTGCTGGTCATTCTGCTCCGGCCGTTGCTCGAAGTGTGGGCGAAGAAAGCCGCGGCCGATCCAGAGGTGTTCGGTCAAGCGAACCTCAACTTCGGTTCGTTGGTCGAGCCGTTTTGGACCTACTTCTCCATTGGTTTGTGGGGCGGCGTATTTCTCGCGTCGCCGTTCATCTTCTATCAAATCTGGAAGTTCATCGCGCCCGGGCTTTATAAGAACGAACGACGCTGGGGCATGGCGTTTGCCGTCGCATCCGCGTTCTGTTTCATCGGCGGCGCGGTGTTTTGTTACTTCCTGGTGTTGCCCGCCGTATTCGACTTTCTGCTCGGCTACGCCAGCGGGGACCTCGCGAGCATCAAAAGCGCCCTCGGTTCAGAGTATCGGCTGGCCGAACACAGCGTGGCGCTCAAGCCGACGCTGTTCGTTCAGGAGTACTTGAAGTTCACGCGCAAACTGCTCATCGGCTTCGGCATCGTGTTCGAACTACCGCTGTTCATCTTCTTCTTGTCGTCGATCGGGATGGTCACCCACCGCAGCTTGTGGAAGTTCAATCGCTGGTGGATCGTGCTGTCGTTCGTCATATCGGCAGCGCTGACGCCGCCGGATATCGTGTCGCAGATCCTGATGGCCGGGCCGTTGATCGTGCTCTACAACTTTTCGATCATCATTTCCTGGATCATCACCAGACGACGCGAAAAGCGCGACGCAGCGCTGAACACTGCGTAATAGCTCTAGTCCGTAAAGTTGTCCCAGGGGACTTTGCGGAACCAGAGGAACGCGAAGCCGCCGCCGGCTGCGCCCCAAACGAGGATGCTCGTTATCGCGATCTTCTGCCTCGATGAGTTCATCACGCCGAGTTCGCCTTTGATGACCTCGTCCAGGCCTTTCCAGTCCTCGACGGTGCGCACGTCGGCATACACCTTGTGAATTTCTTTGCGGCTGTCGGCGTACGCGGTGCCCTCTTGCCAGGACGCGATCAACGTGGCCGGAATGAAGCCGAGCAAGATAGCCAGGATCACTCCGGCGAGCAGACGCACTCTGGGTTTGTTACCGAGGGCGCGCGTCACGACTTTGACCGGACTCTCTTTCGGCACCGCGGCAACAACCGGTTGCTCAGCGCTGATCGGTCCCCCGGTTGTTCGCGGCGGTGGAGTCAGCGGGTGTTCGCCACTGGCGGACACGGCAGGCATGGGAGGCGGAGTTTTTCTAACGGGTGCGGCTACCGCGAGCTCGAGCGCCTTCGGTGCACCACCTGCTTCCTCGGGGGGGCGAAACCGGTTCTCGATCGCCGATGGATCGTCGGCAGCGACGGCGGCGGGGGCCTGGCTCATTGGCGAGTCGTCGACTGCGAGCTCTTCGCTGCCATCGAGACTGGCCAGAGAAAACGCCGCGCTGTCGGCCGCGCCCAGAGCACCCAGGTCCGTACCGCCGCGACTGGCTTCATCGCCGAAAGCGGCAGCGAGACCACTTTGGTAGCCGCCAGGCGGCGTTTTGGTTTTCGCGGGTGCTGCACCAATCCCACTTGTACTCGGTTTGGGCGAAGGCGGTTGCGGCGCCGCTACCGGAGGTAAGCCAGCGCTCGGTGGCGTCTGCGCACCGGACAAGCCGACCGCCGGGAACCCCGAGGAGGGCGCCGCGGCCGGTGCCGCCTCACCAACTTTGTTTCCCTGGGCATCCTCGATGGAGCACACGGCGCCGAGACGATCGAGATCCTTGGCGAAGGTATTGGCCGTCTCGAGATCGACGTTGCCTTTGGCGCGAAAGCGGCCCTGGCTCATGCGTTGCTGTAGCGCTTCGGCGGGCAGCCCGTAGCGTGCAGCAATAGCCGCGGCAACCCGCGCGATCCCCTGGGGCGAGTTGTCTTTCGCTCGTTCTATGAAGACTTGGTAGCTCGCCATCGCAGGCGGAGTTACGTACTAGCCCATCTCGATTACGTAAACGTGACTGCCTGCCGGCCGCTCGGTGTCCGCATCCTGATCATCGCACCGCTCAGATCGTTCGGCGTCACGATCGTCCACCGGTAGATGCAACGGAACCGGCGCCCACTCGCGTGGTCGATTTGGCGAACGACGATCGATTGGGGCGGTCATTGAGACCATGATAGCACCCGTGGCGCGAATGGTCTGGAAAGTTGCCGTGACCATAAGTGACATGTAGTGTATGGCAATGGGGTTTGCTAAAGCGGGTGGAAATCGTAAGGCAAGTGGCCGAATTCGTTTAGGTTCTTCTCACAAGGCGGGGATCGGACTACGCAGTAGTCATCGTCGATCCACAGGCTGGACTCCGCCAGAAAAAGAGCAGGACTATATGCCCGTCGAGCAGCCGACGTCGAAGCGAAAACGGCGCAAGAAAAAGCGCTAGCTCTCGCACGCGCTGTGCGCGACGGGCTGGACGCCCTCACTCGACTCGTTACGTTATCGTCGCCCTTTCGGCGAGGCGGCCGCTTACTTGGCGGCGTCGTTGTAGCCTTCGCGGGCGCGGGCGTAGTCGGGGTTGAGTTTGAGCGCGCGCTTGAACGACGCCTTTGCCGCTTCGTTCTTGTTGGCACCCAGATACGCTTCGCCAAGCAGCGTGTGCACGTAGTAGTTATTCGAGCGCATCCGTGACGCTTTGCGCAGGTGGGTGATCGCCGCGCCATATGCACTCTGGCCCAGGGCGAGCTCTCCCTGTCCCATGATCGCATCGACGTTGTTCGGGTCCAGGTCGCGCGCTTTCTTGAACGCCGTGGCCGCGCCACCAATGTCACTGTTGTTGAGCGCAAGCTTGCCGCGCTTGGCCCAGAACACGGCCATCTGCTTCTTCTTGTCAGTTGCCGGCGGCTTGTTCGTGTTGGTGTTGTTGGTGTTGTTCGTGTTGTTCGTGTTGTTCGTGTTGTTCGTGTTGTTCGTGTTGTTGTTGTTGTTGTTGTTGAGCAACGGGTTCGATACTGGTGGCGTACGCCGTTTGATGCGTTTGACCACCTTCTTGGGCGCCGCGTCCGGCACCCCTGCGTCGGGGACCACGACCTTTGCGACCACCGCCGCGTCGACGGGTGCAGGCACATCGGCGACCTTGTTGTCGGCCTTCTTGGTACCGCCACTCGGCCAAACCAGGATGGCCAGGATGATCAACGCGACCCCTCCCGCCAGCGCATAGTACGGCCAGCGCTTCGCCGGCTCGTCAAAGTACATGTCACTGGTGCTGCCGTAGTTGCCCGGTGATCGCCTCGTGCCGCGCGCTCGCTCTAGCTTCTTGACGATGGAGTCGTCCAGGTCAGCGTCATTGTCCAGAGCTTCGCCGTCGGCGTACCAGGCTGCGGAAATACCCGCGGACTCCGGCGCTGACCGCGACGCTTTGCCCTCCGCGGCGAGACGCTCTTTGACCTTCGCTGGATTTACTTCGATGGTCGCTCGGTCCTCGGGATCGTCTCCATGATAGTCGGCAGGCTCGTCGTCGGTTAAATGCTCCGGCGCGTCCACCACGGGCGGCGACGGTTCGGGCGTGGCCGCCGAACGAGCCGGGGAGCTGCTCCTGGCAGCGTCTTGCGCTGCCTGTGCGGCCATATCGGCCAGTGCTCCAGCAGGCGGCGTGAGTACCGGTGGACTGTCCACGGCGCCGACCCTGCCCGACTTGTTTTGCGCGGGCGCCATACCAGGCGTCGTCGATCCCGGCGCAGCTGCCGGCGCCGTTTCCAACGCCGACTCGTGCAACGCCTTCGGTACAGCCGCGTCGGTCGGCCAGTTGGATTCGAACGTCTGGCCGGTCTCGCTGCCGAGTCGCAAGGCTTCGACCAAATGGTTGACGCTCGGAAAGCGATGCTCGCGCGACTTGGAGAGCATGCAAACAACGATCGAGTTGAGCCAATCGGGAATCTGCGCGCGCAGTGATCGCGGCTCCGGTGGAACCTCGTCGACATGCTTGGTGAGAATGTCGAACACGCGCCCGCCGGTGAATGGCGGACGTCCAGTCAGCATCTCGAACGCGATGCAACCCAGGGAGTACACGTCGGCGCGCATGTCCACCGTGTCGCCGCGCGCCTGTTCCGGCGACATGTATTTGGGTTCGCCAAACGTCATGCCCAGACTGGTCGATGCCGCGCCGCCTTCGCCTTGAACAAGCTTGGCGAGGCCGAAATCGAGGAGTTTGACGAAGTTTGCGCGTTTGCGCCGCTTAGCCAAATAGATATTTCGCGGACGCAGGTCACGATGTACGAAGCCAGTATCGTGGGCCTCGCTCAACGCTTCGGACAGCTGCATCAAAACATCGACGACCTTGCCGATGGACAGTTGGCCCTCGCGCTCCTGAACTGCGTCGAGAGTCTCCCCTTCGAGCAGCTCCATCGCCAGGTACAAACGACCGTCATCAGTGCGACCGAAATCGTGAATCTGCACAATGTGCTCGTTCTCGATTTCGCTAACCGTCGTGGCCTCGCGGCGAAAACGCTCGATGGCCAGGTCGTCGCGGGACAGTTCGTGATGCAGAACTTTGATAGCGACTTTTCGCCGAAGCGTAATGTGCTCGGCGCGATAGATCGTTCCCGATGCGCCGTGACCGATGCGCTCGGTCAGAAGAAAACGATCGCCTACTTTCGAACCGAGCAACGGATCGCCATCAAGGTCGCGACTCTTCGCGGTTCCGCACTGTGGGCAGAACAATGCCTCGCTGGAAAACTCGAGACTGCAATTCGAACATTTGGCTGTGTTAGTGCTGGCCGTCAATTCCATAGAAATATAGCTCAGCCCTCGTCATCCTGCCTCTTCATCAGTAGGCGCACCTGCTCTTCGTACTCGTCTTCGGTAATAACGTGTTTGTCCAAGAGTAGGTCTACGAGGGCTCGCACACGGACGGCCAAATCCGCATCGTCGGAAACTCGGTGGTAAGGGATCGTCGTCGGTGCGCCGCCGTCTGTCTGTGACAGACCGAACGACTTAGACGCCTTTGTGCCCTGGGTCCCAGCGCTATTCTGCCGTTTGCGGCCCCGAGGCATCACTTCCGTGACAAACGCACGATAGCTCTTCTCGACCATCTCCTCGATGGCAGAGAGCGGCATCAAGCTGCACTCCACGCGACATCCACTTAGATGTTCCACTTCAGCTACTGTGACTGGGTCAGTAGGGTCTGCGGTTGCCAGCCGCATCGTTTTTGGTCCTGAGCCGTACACGGCAATGGACATGGGCAGCACCCGAAGGCGCCGAGCGGTGTCACGACTCAACCCGCGCAGGGCATCGGGATCCAATTTGGCATTTGCCGGGTCTATCAGAGGAACTCGTATCTGCTTGCGGATCGCAGACACCAGTGCGAGCTCGTCAACGTCGCACTCACGGATCAGCGCGACGACCAGCGGAACGCGTTTTTTCTCTGAAATTTCAGCAGCTTTGCTGATTTTCGAGGCGTCGGCCAGCTTGGCGTCGATAGCGATTTCGGCGAGGGTCTTCATGAAAAATTGCGCCCGGTCAGCGAAACGACGATTTGGTACACGCTACAGGATTCGAACCTGTGACCCCTGCCTCCGGAGGGCAGTGCTCTATCCAGCTGAGCTAAGCGTGCGATAGTTTTAGGTATATACCCGCTGCTCTGAGTGCTAGGCAAGCCATTATTATGGTTAACTGACACAGGTTTCGCTATTGCCTAATGGATATCACTCGCGTAGTTTTGCGCGCGGTTGACCAGCGTGTTTTTCCTTAACAACACCGCTGGTTGCGACGTAACCATCCACATGGCTGTAGCACTAAAAACAGCAACAAGCGCGAGGCGCCGTTGGAAGCGACAAAACTAGAACACGTCGTGATTCGATTCGTCGGGGATTCCGGCGACGGTATGCAGCTCACTGGGACTGAGTTCACTAAGTCCGCAGCGGTAGCTGGTAACGACATCGCGACATTTCCCGACTTCCCGGCTGAAATTCGAGCCCCCGCAGGCAGTCTCGCGGGTGTGTCGGGTTTCCAGCTCCACTTTTCGTCCGCGGACATTCACACGCCTGGTGATGCACCAGACGTGATGGTGGTGATGAACCCCGCCGCGCTCAAGACGAACATAGCGGACGTTGTCGACAACGGGACGGTCATCGTCAACACGGGTACGTTCACCGAGTCGAACCTGAAAAAGGCCGGCTACGAAGCGAACCCGCTCGAAGACGGGACGCTCGATCCGTATCAGTCGCACCTGATCGACATCAGCGCGCTGTGCATGAAAGCGCTCGAAGAAACGAGCCTCACCAACAAGGAGAAGGCTCGCTGTAAGAACTTCTTCGCGCTGGGCCTCGTGTACTGGCAGTACTCGCGGGATCCCGAGCAAGAGATTGGCGAGATTCGCAAGAAGTTCGCGCGCAAAGAGCATTTGGCCGAAGCGAACGTGTTGGTATTCAAAGCCGGTTATCACTACGGCGAGACCGCTGAAGTATTCCAGGCGGTCTACGAAGTTCCGCCCGCTACGTTTGAGCCCGGCACCTACCGCAACATCACCGGTAACGAGGCCACGGCGCTCGGTCTGGTCGCTGCGGGACAACTCGCAGATCGCCAACTCGTGTATTCGGGTTACCCGATCACACCGGCATCGTCGGTGCTTCACTACCTTTCCAACTACAAACATTTTGGCGTCGTCACGTTCCAGGCCGAAGACGAAATTGCAGCCATGGCATCGGCTGTTGGCGTCGCATTTGGCGGCGCGATTTCAGTGACCGCGTCATCGGGTCCCGGTGTCGCTCTCAAGGGCGAAGCAATGGGCCTGGCTGTCATCACCGAACTACCGGTGGTCATCGTCAACGTTCAGCGCGGTGGTCCCTCCACTGGGCTGCCGACGAAAACGGAACAGTCTGACTTGCTCCAGTCTTTGTACGGTCGTAACGGCGACTGCCCGATGCCTGTGCTGGCTGCCAAGACGCCGGGCGATGCGTTCTTCGTCGCCATCGAAGCGGTGAAGATCGCCACCAAGTACATGACTCCGGTGTTGATGCTGACCGATGGCTACCTGGCCAACGGCTCCGAGCCGTGGAAGCTGCCGGACGTGGACTCCCTTCCGTCGATCAAAGTCGAAAACCGCACGGACCCAGAGGGCTACCAGGTCTACGCCCGCGACGAGGACACTCTGGCTCGCGCCTGGGTCGTTCCTGGTACCGCGGAAATGGAGCACCGCATCGGTGGTCTGGAGAAGGATTTCTACACCGGCAACGTCTCGTATGACCCGCAGAACCACGAGGCGATGGTCAAAATTCGCGCGGAAAAGGTGGAACGCACCGTTGCCGATATGGGCGAGCTCGACCTGTGCGGCGAAGAGTCCGGCGACGTACTCGTCATCGGTTGGGGCGGCACGTTTGGTGCCCTACGCCAGGCAACACAGACACTGCACGACCAGGGACGCAGCGTCTCCCACGTCCACCTGCGCCACTTGTTCCCGCTCAATCCGCGTCTGGCCAAGATCATCCGCAACTTCAAACAAGTTCTCGTGGCCGAGCTCAACATGGGCCAGCTGCGTAGCGTTCTCCGAGACAAGTTCCTTATCGACATCAAGGGACTCAACAAGATTCAGGGCAAGCCGTTCATGGTTGCCGAAGTCCTCGAGGCCATCGGCGCTCTCCTTGGTGAGACACCGCGAGCCGTCGCTCACGTGAGTTAACTATGAGCAAACCTACTCAACTGAAGCTGAACAAAAAAGATTTCGAAACGGATCAGGACGTCCGTTGGTGCCCGGGCTGTGGTGACTACGCCATTCTCGCCACGGTGCAGCGGCACCTGCCGTCGGTCGGAATCAAACGCGAGGACACGGTTTTCATCTCGGGCATCGGCTGTTCCAGCCGGTTCCCGTACTACATGAAGACGTACGGGTTCCACACCATTCACGGACGCGCGCCGGCGATCGCTTCCGGGCTGAAGATCGCGCGCCCCGACCTTTCGATCTGGGTCATCACTGGTGACGGCGACGGTCTCAGCATCGGCGGCAACCACTTGATCCACGTCCTACGCCGCAACGTGGACTTGAACATCTTGTTGTTCAACAACCGGATCTATGGCCTCACCAAAGGCCAGTACTCGCCGACCTCGGTCGCGGGCACCAAGGCACCGTCGACACCGATGGGCTCGATCGATCACCCGATCAACCCGGTGTCCATCGCTCTGGGCGCCAACGCCAGTTTCGTCGCCCGAGCAGCGGACACGGACGCTAAGTCGTTCAGCAAAGTGTTGGCTCGTGCGAGCGCTCACAAGGGCACGTCGTTCGTCGAGATCATGCAGAACTGCCCCGTGTTCAACGACGGGGTCTGGGCCGACGTGACGTCGAAGAAGACCAAGGTCGAGCGCCAGCTTGTGCTCGAGCAAGGCCAGCCGCTGTTGTTCGGCAAAGAAAAGCAATTCGGCATTCGCATGACGGCCAAGTTCACCCCCGAAGTCGTCGAGGTCGGTGACGGCGAAGGCAAAGTTCCCGTGAGCGAGATCATCGTCCACGATGAGCAGGCCAACCCGGCCTACGCCTACATGCTCGGCTTGATGCAATATCCAGAGTTTCCGACCCCGGTCGGCGTGCTCCGCGCGGTCGATAAACCCGCCTACGACGACCTGGCCGCGGGCCAGATCGAAGCGGCTATCGACAAGAAGGGCCGTGGCGAAATCCACAAGCTTCTGCGCTCCGGCATGACCTGGGAAGTCGGCCCCGACGGCGTAAGGGGCTAGCTCTACCTGCCCTGTCGCAGTTTCTGCGCTGTTTCTCGGTTTCTTCGAGCGAACAGCCAGCCAGCCAACAAAAGGTTAAGCGCGAACTGCTAACCGATGACCGCTAGTTGGTCGTCGGTTGCCACATTGCTGTTAGGGGTTACGAGCAGTCGGGCGTGCACGACATGCCGTTGTGGACTAGGATTCGCGCATGTACAGGCTTGCATTGGGAATCGCGTGTGCGGGGTTGATCGCGGGTTGTGCCGTCGGCAGTCCGCCGGGGTTTAGCTCGGGGAACAAGTGGTCGTTCCCTCTGGTGGCGCCGCTGGAGAACACACCGCTACTCGTGCCGGTAACGATCAATGGCAAGGGCCCCTACCTGTTTGCCATCGATCCGGACTCGGCGGTGTCGTCGTTGGATTCTTTGATCAAGAGCGAACTCGATCTGTATACGACCAACGGCGGTAAGCAGATCGACGAGCGCGATATGCGAGTCAACACGAGCCTGGCCGAGGTGCGCTCCCTGACCCTGGGTACCCTGACGGTTCGCAATATGAAGCTGCGCGTGGTCTCGGCGCAACGATACTGGATCAACGGCCGAATGGTTCGCGGTGTTATTGGTCGCGACGTGATCGCCGACTCTCTGGTCTTCGCTTACAACCGCGACACGGCCATGGGCTACATCGCCACTCAGGGAAATTTGTTGCCGCCCAGCGAGTCGACCACCTTGAAGTTTCGCCGCTTCAACAACAAGAAGTTGGTCAGAGCGAAGCTCAACAACAAACACAAGGTCGAGCTCCACCTGGACATCGGTGGCCCCATGTCCATGCTGTGGAACGTCAAGATCAAGAAGCTCCGTTTGCCTCAGCTTCGCGCCAACGCCCAGACCATGGATGAGATGGGCACCCTCCATCGCATCCGCTCTGGCACCCTCGTCGGCATTACCGACGTCAAAGACCTCAAAGCCATCGGTATGTTCATGCTCAGCTACAACGACAAGCGCATGAACGAAGAAGACATCGACGGAACCCTGGGCCAGAACTTCCTCAAGAAGTTCAACGTGACCGCGAACTGGCACAAGGGCGCGTTCTACCTGAGCAAGCGAAACCTGGACCTGGGCGTGGGTGCCAAAGAGCGCATGCGGCGCTGGGGACCGGCCTTCGACAAGTGCAAGGCCACCGCGTGCGTCGAGATCAAGGTCCTGGCAGCCAACGCCAAGCCACCAGGCGCCACGCCGACGACACCGAAAGCCCCGGCGACACCGCCGGGCACAGTCCCGCCCGTGGACAAAACGAAACCGGTGCCGGTAACTCCTAAGAAGGAAGACCCGCCCGCATCGATCACGAACAAAGCCCCCGGGGCAGCTGGTGCGCCGATGCCGGCGCCCGCCACGTACAACCTGCGCATCAGCCGTGAGGCCATGGCCATCGGCGCCTACGAGATCCTGATCCAGGCCGTGGACAAACAGGGCAAGACCCTGGGCCTCCCACTACTCGTCGTCACCTTGCCCAAAGGTGTACCGGTGATTCAGGAGTCGAAGATCCAGCGCGGCTACGAAAAGGCAGCCGCCTTTCGCGTCCTGGACCTGAGCCCGTTCCCGCGTAAGTGTCAGATGACCAACGCCGGCCAGCGCAGATGCGTTTGGCCCCTGCAGAAGATTCGCTAGACCGGCAGCAGCCTGTTAGAGCGAGCCTGCTGCGACAAGTACGCCCTGCGGCGACTTGTATTAGCCCGCAGCGACTTGGGCGCGCAGTTGTTGGGCGTGCGCCTTGAGCCGCGACGTAGCCTCGTTGACCGCGCCCCACTGGGCCGCCAGGTCGTCGCCCAGGTTTTGCGCCGCGTTAGCGTCGTGACGAATGGCGTCGATTTGCGCGCGCATCTCCTGCTCGCGCTGGGTGACAGCCGCCAACTGAACTGTCGCCTGCCCAAGCAGCTGGGTGAAGCTGCCCGAGCGAGCGCCGTGTTCGCGAACTAGTTCGCTGAGCCGGTGCGCTGACTCCTGAATCTCGGTGGCACCGTTGCGGAGTTGGTCGGCCAACGTCGATTGCCCGCGTACCGCCGTCGCGAACGACGCGGCGCGATCCGAAACCACCGCCGCACTATCGACGACTTGCTGGGCAGAGGAGAACTGCTGGCGCAGCGTGCGCGTCATCGATTGCACGCGCTTCTGGGCGCGGCGAGCGGTCTGGCGGATGGCATCCAGGGCATCGCCTGCCGCGATAGCAACCTGAAACCCTTCGCCCACAGCGGCGACGCCGTCGACCATGGCCGCCGTGGCGCGCTCCGATTCTTCCTGAACGCCGCGGATCTGGACGCTGATCTCTTTCGTCGAGGACGCCGTGCGTTGGGCCAGGGCTTTGATCTCCGTCGCGACCACGGCGAAGCTGCGCCCGTGCTCACCCGCCTGGGCTGCGATGATCGACGCGTTCAGGGCCAGTAGGTTCGTTTTCTCTGTGATCTCCTGGATCACCTTGACCACATGGCCGATGTCAGCGACCCGGTCACCCAGAGCTCCAATGCGGGCTCGGGCCACGCCGGTCAGCTCGCGAATACTCTCTATCTGATCGAGGGTGCGATGCACGGCCCGGTAGCCGCGCTCGGCTTCGGTCGATACCTGGGTGGACAACTCGGCGGTGTCAGATGCAGTGCCCTGCAGTTTGCGAATCACCTCGTCCATGGCCGATGCCGCGTGCACGGCCTCGTTGGCCGCGCTGATGAGATCATCGCCCTTGTGATCGGCCATGCGATCGTCAGCGGTCGAATTCTCCAGAATCGTGGTGATCATCTGACTTCGCCGCTCCAGGTCCACCAACCCCTGATCGATGGAGCGAACGTGGGTATTCAGCTCAGCGCTAGCAATCTCGGCGCTGGCCAGGCTCACACCCGGGCCGCCGGTCGATTCGGGGCCAATGCTGCTGATACCGCTGTCCACGGACTTGTCAGCCGCAGCGCGTAGGCCCAGAGTGCGCTCGGCCTGAGAGCCGACCTTGCCTAGAGAGGACACCAGATCGTCGAACATGGCTGCTGATTCCGTGGCCAGCTGCTTGAGCTGACGCCGCAGCAGCCGCGCCTCATCCTCGGCAGCGGCTGTGTTGTCGCGGGCGATCTTCAGGGACCGTGACATGAAGAACGACACGAGGCCGCCGCCCACAACGGCACCGACGAACACACCGATCCAAAGACCCAGGTCATCCACGGAACTAGTGTGATCTCAACACGCTCGCCCGGGGCTAGTCAATTTACCCGGTGGCCTGACTGGAGCGGGATGGCCCTTGGAGATGCACACCGACTCGGATATAACGCGCACCATGTCTCCGGGGACCCGTACGGCCATCGCCTTGATGACGCTGGTGTTATCGAGCGCGTGTGGACTCCCAGAAGGAGACTACTTCGGCAAGGTGAAGGATAACCCGGACCCGACGCACCTTCGCTGGTGCAACTCCGGGGAGCCCGAATTCATCGATCCGGCTCTGGTCACCAGCACCACCGGGGTCAAATTGACCTACGCCCTGTTCGATGGGCTGCTGGTCAACAACCTGCAAGGTCTGCCCGAAGCCAGCCTTTCCGTTGGCCCTGGAGCCGACGGAATGCCGAGCATTTCGCCTGACCAACGCCGGTTCGAGTTCAAGCTGCGCGCTGACGCTCGCTGGTCGAACGGACGCCCGGTGACCTCCTTCGATTTTGCGTACCACATGGCGCGGGTGCTCAACCCGCTGACGTTCTCGCGAAACGCCGAGACGCTGTGGCGACTCAAGAACGGCGAGATGTACAACTCGGGCCGGGCCAAGATGGTCATGACCAACGTGGGGCCGTTCAAACGCGGCGACATCGTTGAGCTGGTCGGCCGCGCCGGAGTGGACGAGAGCGGACAGTACTTCTTTCGCTTCCGCCGCAAGGATCTAGACCTGGGCAAGATCGACTTTCCCGAGTCGAACCTGCGCACCTCGGACAAAGAGCTCGAGCTGCGCGACCTGTGGAAAGACAACAAGGGCATGCTCATCGACCCGCCGGCAGATTGGGCGGAGCCGTACAAGACCGTTGGCGCCGGCGACGAAGTGACCATCGTAGAAATTGGCCGCCGGGCGGACAACCGGGTCGAGTGGGCGTACGTACATCGAGCCGAGGGTGACGGCGTGTACGGCTGGGTACCGCTAGCTCAGCTGACAGGTCAGCCCAACGGCGAGCTCATCTATACGGTGCGACGCGTATCGCGGGTGCACATCCCCGGTGTCGCCATCCCCCAGGACAAGTACGACGAAACGCTCAAGGCACCGCGCTTCGTTGGCGCGCTCAAAGGCAAACACTTGCTCACCCTGCCCGAGGTACTGGGCATCCGCACGCCAGACGCGCAAACGCTGATCATGGAGACCTGGGGCCCTGTACCGTACATGATCGATACCCTCACCCAGCGGGCTTTCCGCGCGTCGCCGCGCGAGGCGGTATCGCGTTGGCCCCTGCGCTGGACCCGGCCCAAGAACATCGTGACCAGTGGCGGATTTCACCTGAAGACCTGGGCGCGTCGCGACCGCATCGAGATGGTGCGGTCCGAAACATTCTGGAACAAGAAAATCGTCAAGCTGAAGAAGTTCACCGCGTACAGCATGAACGATCAGGCGGCATCGACGAATCTGTACATCCAGGGTGGTTGCGACGCGATCACCGGCAACAACATCCCGTCGTCGTACTTCCCCGTGCTCAACGGTGAAAAGCGCGGCCGCCCGTACAAGGACTACACCGCGGCGCCGTACCTGGGCATTTACTTTTATCTACTCAACACTCAGAAGCTCGACAACGTGCACCTGCGCAGAGCGCTCGCCCTGGGTATTCGCCGCGATCGCATTCCAAAGATCCTGCACGGTGGCCAGACGCCCTCAGCGCAGCTCGTTCCCGGAACGCTGATCTCAAAACTCAGCGCGGCAGATCAAAAACTCTGCGGCGTCAAGCCGGACCAAAAGGGCGTCGCGATGATCGTGCAAGCGAACAAGCTGTGCTACGTGCCGCCGCTAGGTCTGTCCTTCGATGCCACCCGGGCCAAAGCAGAACTCGCCAAAGCGCGCGAGCAAATGGGCGACAAGTTCCCCAGCCCGATCAGCCTGCGCTACAACACGGGCAACGAGGGCCACAAGCACATCGCCGAGTACATCCAACAGCAGTGGCGCGAGAACCTGGATCTAAAGGTCGCCCTGGAAACTCAGGAGTGGAAGACCTTCCTGAAATCGACTATCGCTGGCGAGTACCAGATCGCGCGCATGGGCTGGATTGGTAACTACCCGGACCCGGAGTCTGAGTTCCTGTCGAGCTTCAAGTGCAAGAGCCCGGACAACCGCGCCAAGTGGTGTAACGACAAGTACGACCGGCTCTACAAACAGGCTGAAGCGACCGCGGACCGCAAGCAACGGCTCGAGTACATACGCCAGGCCGAGAAGGTGATGATCAACGAAGCGCCTGTGATCCCCTTGTACGTGTACACACAGCATCACCTGCAGAAACCGTACGTTCGCGATCTGGCCATCAACTTCCCGGACAAGCCGCCGCTGATTCGCGCGTGGATCGACCCGAACTGGAAAGCGAACCTGAAACGACAGCTACCGAAGGCCAAACACGCCCCGGTTGGCAAGCCGGTCGAAGGCAAGGGCGGGGAGACCAAGTAGATGCTGCGCCTGATCCTCAGCCGACTGGTTGCCGGCGTGTTCGTCATCCTGGCTGTGGCCACGTTCTCGTTCTTCATGTTGCGTGCGGCCCCGGGCAGCCCCCTCGATGACGAGCGCAGCGTGCCCGAAGCGATCCAACGCAACATCGAGAAGCACTACAACCTCGATAAAAGTCTGTGGGGACAATACGTCCACTACATGAAGCGCATGGTGTTTCACGCGGATTTGGGTCACTCGATGAAGCGCTCCCAAACGGTGAGCGAGATCATTCGCGAGAACTTTCCCAAGAGCGTAATCCTGGGCGTCATGGCTCTGGTGTTCGCGGGCTTGTTCGGCACGGTGCTGGGGGTCATCGCCGCCTCTAAACAGAACACGTGGACGGATCACACGAGTATGGGGTTTGCCTTGTTTGGCATATCCATGCCGGCCTTCGTGCTCGGGCCGATCTTGATCATGATCTTCAGCTTATCGTTGCACTGGTTTCCGCCCGCGCGCTTCGATGGCTTTGCCTCTATGATCTTGCCCGCGGCGACCCTGGGCATGATCTACATGGGCGTGGTCGCGCGCCTGGCCCGCAGCGGCATGCTCGAAACCATGCGCCAGGACTACATTCGCACAGCCCGCGCAAAGGGGCTCAGCGAGCGCAAGGTTGTTTGGAAGCACGGTTTGCGCCTCGGCCTGCTACCGGTGGTGACGTATCTGGGTCCGGCGGCGGCAGCGCTGGTAACCGGCTCCTTCGTCGTCGAGAAGATCTTTCAAATCCCTGGGCTCGGCTTCTATTTCGTGGCGTCGATCACCGACCGCGACTACCCGGTGCTCACCGGAGTGTTGGTTTTCTACTCGGTGTTCCTCATCTTGCTCAACTTGATCGTCGACATCATGTACGGCTATCTGGACCCGCGCATTAGAGACCAGCGATGACGACCGCGACTCAAACCCAGGGCAGCGCGACCGAACCGGCACAGCCGGCAAGGCCCACCGTGTCCCAGTCCCTATGGGCCGACGCGTGGCGCCGCCTGAAGAAAAACCGGATGGCCGTTATCTGCGGTGGCATCTTCGCCGTGGTCTGCGTGTTCTCGTTCATCGGCCCGCTGATCGCCGAGTGGTTCTTTGGCCTCGACGGCACCAAGCAGCGCATCGACCTGGGCGCCACGGCGCCATCGTGGAGTCACTGGATGGGCACCGACGTGCTCGGCCGGGACATGATGGTGCGCATCATGGAAGGCGGTCGGATCGCGATCATCGTCGCCTTCGTGGCGACCGTCGTCGCCCTCGTCGTCGGCGTTAGCTGGGGCGCAACCGCGGCCTATATGGGCGGTCGAGTCGATGAAGTCATGATGCGTTTCGTCGACACCATGTATGCGTTTCCACGCATCGTATTCGTCATCGTCATCATGAGCGTGCTCGAGACCAAGAGCCTGGTGCTCTTGTTCGCTCTCATCGGGGCCATCTCCTGGCTAAACATGGCTCGTATCGTGCGCGGCCAGGTGCTGTCTTTGCGCAACCGCGAGTTCGTCGACGCCGCGCGCTGCCTGGGCGTACCTACGACCGGAATTCTGTTCCGCCACATCGTGCCCAACACACTGGGGCCGGTCATCGTCTACGCGACCCTGTCGATTCCCAGCGTGATGCTGAGCGAGGCGTTCCTGTCGTTCCTCGGCTTAGGCGTGCAGGCGCCCACAGCTTCATGGGGCACCCTCGTGACCGAAGGCGTCACCCAGATCGCCGTCTACCCGTGGGTACTCATCGGGCCGGGCCTGATCATGGGCATCACCATCTTCGCGCTGAACTTCTTGGGCGACGGACTCCGCGATGCCCTCGATCCCCAAATGCGCAAAGACTAGGGTCGGCACTAACGTACGCCGACCGGACGAATCGGCGTGCGCTGTTGCTGCTGGCTCTGCTGCCGCCCCTGCATCATGACCGTCGCCATACCCGCTGGCACAACACTAGCCGTCGACTGATTCGACCGCTGTTTGAGCTGGCAGACGCAGCCGACGTTGTTGGCGATGATCGCCACGGCGCCCAGCTCCATGCCGATGGACCCGCAGTGCGCTCTACAGGTAGCAGCCGAGTCTTTGGGAATGGTCGTCGACCCGCTGACCCCCACTGGCGCGGCGCACGAACCGAGAAACAGAGCGAGACAAACGATGAGCGTGTGTTTCATCCCGCATTGGTAGCACGCGCCGAACGCGGCAACACGTGGCGAACGCGACGGCTAGCGGGTTCGGCAGGCGGCGACCTGTTCGCAGTTGTCGGCCTTTTCCACGCACGCGATGTGGTTGGAAACCTGACGCCGCATCTCTTCGTCGCGATCCAGGGACGTGCACGACACGATGCATTCGTTCTCGTCCACCTTGTACTTGATCCGCGCTGACTCTGAGCAGCGAGCCTCGCGTTTGCACACCTTCTTGCAGCGGGCGCTCTTCGGCGCAGAGCAGGCGACCAGCGAGGTCCCTGCAAAACCGAAAAGCAAAACGCCGACAAGAACGAGTCTCATCGGCGTCATGCTAGCCCGGATGTCTTACAAGCGCCACCTGCCGAGTCCGGGCGTACTGCCTTGGTTGAATGCCGCTACTTAGATTCCGTCGGCGGCCTTGAGAATCTTGTCGTTGAAGTGGGCGCGGAACTTGATGAGGCCACCAAAGCGAGCCTGAAGCTTGGCCAGGATGTTCTCACCGGTATCGGCGGCCTTGTCGCCCTTGATGTCATGGACACCGAAGGTCACGTTGCAGGCTTTGCCCTTGGCTTTCGCCTTGGCGCACTTGCTAGCTTTGTGATTGAGCTTCTTGCTCGATTTCTTTACGGCCGTTGCCTTCTTTGCATTCGTCGTCGAAGGTGCGGCATTGCCGACGGACGCGAAGGTGAGCGGTGCTGCCAGTGCGAGCGCGATCAAAAGGTTCTTCATAGACCATCCCTTCCAGTGTTTGGCTATGAAGGGGATAAACGCCCAACTGTCGTAGTCGGTCTACATTTCTCGATCAGCGCGAAGAAGCACCCAGAAACGGGCGCTTAGCGCCGCGAACCGTCGGCTTAGCGGACCCGATACCTGGAGGGCAATGTAGACAACATGTCCCTGAACACGGCCTGGACCTGCTTGCGGTTGGTCGCGTTCGCCGGGAAGCGCTGGTTGGCGTGCCACAAGGGCTGGCCGGTCCGGTTATCGATGAGCACCATCTCGACCATCATCGCCGACCGACCTTTTCGCGGACTGGTCTTCTGCACGAAGTAGTTCGGGCGCTGGTAGTAGTAGTCCACATGGGTGCGGGGGCGGTTGTAGATGTCGATGTTCCAGTTCGTCCGGCTCAATCCTCGACTGCCGCGAACCATGCCTTTAGCCACGGCTTTCGTGACGTGTATACCGGCGCGACCTACAGTGCGGGCCGTTCGCACGGCGACCTGGCCAACACCTTTTGCCACTTTGCCAGCGCCGGACGCGAGCCGACCGAGGCCGCCACCGCCTTTGCCCTTGCCGGCGATCGCCGCGACGATAACCGCGACGATCAACACGATGACGAGCGCGATGAGTACGCCCTTGGCCACATTACCGGCGGTACTGCCCTTCTTGTGAGTCTTACCGACGAACGCCCAACCGCCGACGTAGAGCGTCGCATCCGATTGGGTGGCCGCACCGAGCCGATGGGGCAGATGAGGCTGAAGCATGCGACCGCGCGCGCGCTTGGTCGCCGTGCCGTAGCTCGACAGCGCTTCGGCCGTACGCTGTACTTGCGGACCAGGCATCGCCGACGCGAGTCGGCCGTTGTAGCCGACATAGTTGCCATCCCAATCGATGTTCGACGCGATGTAGTAGCCGCGCTTGGCCATGGTGTCGTTGATCGCCAGCGTACTTGCGTCGGCGAACTCGTGGGCGATCTTGGCCGGCTTGGTTTTGCTGCCGCGGTACGTCCACAGCTGAACGTCGACAGGCATGACATCGACAGTGCGAACGGTGCTGGGCTGGGCGACGAACTGCTGGCTTGTGGCTCCACGCACGCGAGGCCAGGCCTGGCCGCCACCACAGCCAATGGCGATCATATTCATGGCGGCCACAACGCCAATGACCCACCCGGAAACTCCGACGAACGATCTCATGCCCCCCCTTGAAGCAATGGCCGTTCCGATCTCGAGTTCGATTACTTTCTTGATTTCAGCCACTTAGCTGATGCCACGGCTTGCCACTTGTGGCGCTTTCGCAACACATGTGCCGCGGCGGCCCGCGCGTATCGGACAGGGACGCCGACGAATCCGAGAATGCTACACTCCACATCCAGTGGAGAGCTCGCCCCAGGGAGCACCCATCGATCGCTACGTCGTCCAAAAGTATCTGGCCGAGGGCGGAATGGGCGCCATCTACCTCGGCAAGAAGCTGGGTGCAGGCGGCTTCGAGAAAGAAGTCGTTCTCAAGCAGCTACTCCCGGAGTTCACCCAGCAGCAGGAGTTCATCGACCTGTTCCTGCGCGAAGCCCGGCTGTCGGCGAGCCTGGACCACGCCAACATCATTCACACCATCGACCTGGTCACCGCGGGCAACGAGTACTTCATCGTCATGGAGTACCTCAACGGCGGCGACCTGCGCACCCTGTTGAAAAAGGCGAAGCGACGCCGGCGTGGTTTCAACGCCGCTGCCGCGATCCTCGTCGCTCGTGAAATCTTGTCGGCGCTGCAATACGCCCACAACAAGATCGGCCCTCACGGAAAACCACTGCGACTGATTCACCGCGATGTGTCTCCTTCGAACGTGTTGGTGTCGAGCAACGGCGAAGTAAAGCTCACCGACTTCGGCATCGCCAAGGCATCGACCCACAACTCGGTGTTCTATCGAGTGAAGGGCAAAGTCGGTTACATGTCACCGGAGCAGGCTCGCAGCGAGCCGCTGGATCATCGCTCGGACCTGTACTCACTGGCCGTCTGCCTGTACGAAATGATCACTGGCGAACGCTTGTTCGTTCACGCGGGACTGACCACCTCGCCGGAACAAATCTACGGCCAACCGATCGAGTTGGTTTCGCGCAAAGTCCCTGGACTGCCCGCAGAGCTCGATAAACTGATGCTCAAGGCACTTGCGGTCGATCGCGCTCATCGTTACCAAACAGCCGGCGAGTTCCAAGAAGCACTGCTGCGCTGCGCTCATCGCTGCGGCCTGATGATCTCCGCACCAGAGTTGGCCGACCATTTGGAGTGGGTCTGCGGACCACCCGACGAATGGCGTGACCTGGGATCGACGCCCAGTCAGTCCGATCATGGCACCGAGATGTACGAGCCCGAAGGCACGGAGCAGATCGGTTTTTCCGAAGTCGACTACGACGAGGACGATCTGATCAGCGTCGTCGGTGACCTGCCGAGCAAGTCGGTGTTCAGCGACTACAAAATTCGCCACAAGCGTGCGCAGACTTCGATCACGAATCTCAGCCGCATCCAGGGCCTCGAGCTGACGTCGATGATCAACATCGCGGAAATGGATAGGGCGGGCGCGGCGCCACTCATCGACTTCGAAGGCATGGAAGCCGACGTCGCCGATCTAGATCACTCCGCGGTCGAACCGCAACCGCCAAGCGATCTGGAACACCCATTCGACACCCCGGTGCCCGATCAGCTCGAAGTGGTCTCCCACGACCCGGACGAGGTTTACGAACCTAGCGACAGCATCGTGATCGACGACGCGGTGCCCGATCGAAACAAACACGCTACGTGGATCGTGTTGCTGATCATTCTGCTCGCTGGAATCGGTGTGGCCGTGGCCATCGGGCTATCAGGTCCGCGCCTACGCAGCTCCGGCGGACATGACACACCAACCCACATCGACTGCATCGATGAGGGAACAGATGGCCGCACCAAAGTTGCGCGCGATTACACGGCAAGTTCGATGGTCCTGGGGGAAGAGTCACCACCTACCCTAGACAGCCGGGCCTGAGCTTCGCTAGTATTTCTGGCAGCTTCCAATGCCCAAGACGAACGTCACCGCCTTAATTGATGATCTGCCGACATTCTCGCGGCAGACCCGCGGCGGCACGTTTCTGATCATCAAGGGACCTGACCGAGGCGAATCGATCCGGCTGCAGGAGGAACCGATCTACTTCGGCTCGTCTCCGTCGTGCCAGATGATGCTGACCGACAAAACCGTGTCGCGAAAGCACCTGATGGCCCATCTGGATGGTGAAGCGGTCATCCTCACCGATCAGGGGTCGACCAACGGCTGTTTCATCCAGGGGTCGCGCTTCAAGGAGATCAACATCGGCTACGGCGTCGAGGTGAAGCTCGGCCGGACGGTGATCAAGTATCTCCCCGAAGAAGAGATCGTCGATCCCGAGCCGTCGCAGCAGAACAACCTGGGCCAGCTCGTCGGCGGCGACACCAAGATGCGCCAGCTGTTCAAGCTGCTCCAGGACGTGGCGGTTACGAGCGCAACCGTGCTCATCGAGGGTGAGACCGGCACCGGTAAAGAGCTCATCGCCGAAGAGATTCACAATCACTCGAATCGCAAAGACGGTCCGTTCGTCGTGTTCGATTGTGGTTCGGTACCGCGCGAGCTGATCGAGAGCGCATTGTTCGGCCACGTCAAAGGATCGTTTACCGGCGCGGTCGGCGATCGCCGAGGTGCGTTTGCCGAGGCCCACGGCGGCACCATCTTCCTCGACGAAATCGGCGAAATGGTCTTGGAGCTGCAACCGTCCCTGCTGCGCGTGCTCGACAAGCGCGCAGTTCGTAAGGTCGGCGCAAACCAGTACGAAAAGATCGACGTTCGCGTCGTGGCTGCAACCAACCGCGATCTACGCGCGGAGGTCGGCAAGAAGAATTTCCGCGAGGACCTGTATTACCGCCTGGCGGTGATCCGCGTCGCCATTCCGCCCCTGCGCGAACGCGGCAGCGACATCCCCATGCTGGTCGAACACTTCGTGCGCAGTTTCACTCCGCCTGGACGTAGCCTCGGCGTACTGCCAGAGGATATGAACCGACTGCAACGACACTCGTGGCCGGGCAACGTGCGCGAGTTACGCAACGTCATCGAACGCGCGTCTCTGTTGTCGCGTGGCGACTCGATCAACATCGACGATGCACTGATCGAAGAGCTGGCACCGGCCCTGGGCATTCGCACCGACCTGCCGTTCAAAGAAGCAAAAGGCCAGTTGGTCGCGATGTTCGAGCGCGAGTACATCGAAGATTTGATGCGTCGCCACAAGATGAACTTGTCGGCGGCCGCGCGAGAAGCCCAGATCGATCGCAAACACCTGCGCGAACTGATCCGCAAGTACGACCTGGATCCGCGCCGGCCGAAGAAAACCGAATAGACGCTAGTCTACGTAAACGCGCATGCTGTTGCGCGTTTGCTTCACGGTGACTTTGAACGTGCGCCGAGCATCGGTGACCGGGTCGTAAATCTCGACCACGTGTTTGCCCTTCTTGACGCCGATGCGTTCGGTCGGGCAGACCATGCCCATGTCGTCGCCGTTGACGAACACGTAGTAGCGGTTCTTGCGCTTACAGCGAACCTTGATGCCGCCGGGTCCGCCGGGCGGTGTGACCGTTTTCAGCGGAACGTTCACAAGACCTGTTCCCTCGATCTTGGCCGTGTGCAACTTGTGGCCGGCTTTGATCAACGCCAGACGGTGACTATCCGGTGACGCTTCAAGGGTCTGCGGGGTTTTGCCTTTGTACGTGCCGTCCAGGTACACCTTGGCCCCTGACGGAGTGCTCCTGATCGTCAACTTGCCCGCGACGGCGACAACCTTCGGCGCCGCATCGATCTCTTTACTAACAGCGACGACCGCAGCATCAACCGGTGGCTTGGGCGTAGGGGCGGCATCCACAGGCTGCTGGACCGCGCCGGCGTCCGTGGACGACTTGACCGCTGCCCCGGCGTCGGCCGTCTTATTCGTTGCCGTTACTACCGCGGCAGCATCGGGACTGGCCGCAGGTGGCGCCGTTCCCGCATCGATCACTTTGGCGGGACCGTTGGCCGTCTTCTTGGCCGACGCTTTGTTCGCGATGAAACGATCGTAGATAACGAACCCACCGCCGCCGACGATAGCCAGGACCAGCAGACCGATGATGACCGGCGAAGCTTTTCCCTTCTTCTTGGGACGGACGGAAACTTCGGCAAACAACAACTGCTCGGGCTCCACCGGCTGGGTCTCCTGTCGTGGCATTTCCACGACCATGGATTCCAGGGGCGGTGGCACCGGCGCGCCCGGTGACGGCATCGGCGGTCCCGGTGGTCCCGGTGGAACTACTGTTTCTGGCGGTGCCACAGCGTCCATGGACGTTGGAGTCGGTACCGGTGGAGGCAATGGCGGATTAGAAGGCGCGCGCCTGCTCGCTGGCGGCGGCGGCGGTGGTGACGGTGGCGCACCAGACCGCTCCATAGGATGCGGCACCGGCTGAGGAACAGCCTCGGACACTTCCTCGATTTCGATGTCCGACATGGAATGGATAACCATGTCCAGCTCATCCGGTGGCGCCTGCGCGATGTTTCCAGCTGGTACGGTCTTCGTATCGTCGAAGCTCACGCTTCCACCGCTCGCGGCGGCCCCGGCCAACGGCGCCGGAGTGGTCACGTTGACGAACCCCATCTCGCGTTTACGCACCTTGGTGACACGGTCCTCTTCGGGATCGGCGCCCGTCAAGGATGGCTCGGACGGCTCGGGCTCCTGGTTGCCCAGCCCCATCAACGTCTTGCGTAGGGGCTCGACACCAGGACCGGTGGGCGGTTGTTTCAACAGTTGGGAGATCGGCGTTGCCGCGGCCGAATCCGCCGATGGTGCCGCCTGCGAAAGCGAAGGCGAAGGCGAAGGCACCGTGTCTGGCCGTGCAGGCGATGTAGGCGCGCGCGGGGGCGCCGGCAACGGAAAGCTGAGCGCCCCGGATACCTGGTTCTCGTTCATCTCCGCGAGACGTTGCATGGCCGCGCGAACCACTCCGCCGATATCGCGACTGCCCCCGGGCAGTGGCGTCGCGCGCACTGCGGCATCGAACGCATCCGCAAACGCGCCGGCGTCAGGGAAACGCTCGAACGGAGAGCGCGCCACGCTGCGCCGCAGCACCTTGAGCAAGGGCTTGGGTAGCTGCGGTTCTTCCAGCGGCCCGGACAAGATCGCCTGAGCGATGTCTAACGGTGTGCCGCCGCGAAAGCACTGTTCGCCGCTGAACAACTCGTGAGCGACAACTCCGAGTTGGTAGACGTCGGTTGCAGACGATGTTGCCTCGCCGACGATCTGCTCCGGGGCAAGGTACGGTATGCGTGCGCCCAAGCTCGGATCCTCTGCGGGACGAGCCGGTAACCTCGGCGGTAGAAACCCGAAGTCGGTGACCTTTACCTCGCCCTCGGGGGTGCAGATCAAGTTGGTGGGGCAAACACCAAAATGGCAAATGCCGCGGCCGTGCGCATAACCGACGGCCCTAGCAGCCTGGGAGATCACCGCCGCGGCCGCCCCTGTCACCAGCGGTTCGCCGGCTCCGTAGGTGGTTCCAACAAGGCGCGCCAGATCCAGTCCGATGATCAACTCGGTAGCCGTGAACGTGTGCCCTTGAGCAACGCCGTACTCGTGCAGGCGCGCGATGCGAGGATGCTCGAGGCTGCCGTAACTGCGCGCGGCGGTGGACACACGCGCGGCAGTTTCAGGATCGATGACGAACTGGGTGTGAAACCGCTTTACGGCGAACTGACGTTCGAAACCGGCGACTCCATACACCTTCGCCCGGAAGACTTCCCCCGTGGGCCCGCCACCAAGGGGTTCGGCCAGGTGGTACCTCCCCAGCCGCCGTAAACCCCCAACTCCAGAGTTTGCCATGCGAATTAAAACGGTAGCCGTGACTACGCGACTGTGTCAATGAATCCGCCAAACTAGAGTAGTCCAACTGCTTTGCCCACACGGGCATGCAACAATACGGGCCTGTGACCGACACGTCCGACAAAGGCGCACCGGCCGACAAGCCGGCTGAGACAACCGATGCCCCGGCCAAAAAGGCTGCGGCTGTCACCCCCGAGCCGTCAATGACCCCCGAAGCGAGCACGAAGCCGGATTCGCCCAAGGCTGAAGGTGGCAACGGGAAGAAAGCCGCCGACAAGAAGGCCGCCGACAAGAAGGCAGGGGACGGCAAAGGTGACGCTGGTGGGAAGACCGCTGGCAAGAAGGACGCTGACGAGAAGAAACCCGAAGCGACCGATAACAAGGCGAAAGCGGGCGATAAGAAGCCCGAAGAGAGCAAGGCCGAGAACAAAGCGGCTACGCCAGAGCCAGCGCCTAAACCAGAGCCAGAGCCAGAGCCAGAGCCAGAGCCAGCATCTAAGCCAGCGCCAGCGCCGACGCAAACTGACTCGAGCGAGACGCCCACCGCCACGCTCTTTGGCGCCGGTCAACTCGACCCCGGTGATCCGGCAGCGAACGCTGATCCGCCCGGCATCGCTCCTCCGGGAGACTCCCGCTCCATGCGCCGCTGGAACGACGGCCAGCAAGAATTTGTCCTCATCTATCGCGATGATGTATTTCTGATTACCCGCACCGGCGTGGTCGGCAAAGAGGGCGCCTGGACCTCTGTCGAGTATCCGAGCATTGGTTCGGCCGCGAACGCATATGCCCACAAGTGCTCGGAGCTGACCGGTAAAGGGTTCTTAGACCTGCGAAAGTAGTATTTGTAGTGAGCAAGAAGAAAAACCATTGGTTTGTGCGTTGGGTGGCTAAGTCGCCCTCGCGATGGTTAGGCCGACGCAGTTCGGTCGGGCAGGATCTCGCCAGCAGTCGCCACGGACTGACCTATTTGAGGGATCTGGCGCGAGGCAACCGGATTCGTCGCGAGGCCACCTTCGAACACCTGAACGAAGAGTCGCCTGCCGTACTGCTCATCCATGGCTTCCTCGGTACTCGCGGCTCCATGTACGTGCTGGAGCGCCGACTCGTCGAAGACGGATTCGTGGTGTTCTCTTTCAACCTGGGCACGTTGAACGCTCGGGACATCCGACGGTCCGCATTCCTGATCCACCGCAAGATCGAACGGATTCTCGCCCAGACCCCGGTGGACAAGATCGACATCCTTGGCCACTCGATGGGCGGCTTGATCGGCCTGTACTACATAAAGAAGCTCGGTGGAGACAGCCGAGTGCGCAAACTGGTGATGATGGGCACGCCGATCAAAGGCACCTGGGCAGCCCTGGCCGGAGTGCTCACAATGGGACTCTGGTCGACGTCGTCTTGGCAGCTACTGCCCCGTAGCCGCTTCTTAGACGAACTCCTGGATGGACCGCTACCAGCCGACGTGGACATTCACACCATCGCTGCAGTGCGTGATTGGGTGTGCCCCCTGCCGTCTACCCGGCTTCGCGGGGCCAACGCGGTCACCGTGCCCATGGGGCATTCGAGCCTGGTGGTATCGAGCGAGGTATATAAACGCCTCTTCCACATCCTGCGCCCGCAAGGTCGCTCAGCCATCGATGGCGAGGAAGAAACTGAACAAGAGAGCAAAGAGGACGCGGGCAGTGAACCCACGAACTTGCGCTCGCTGTTCGGGTCGAAGTAAGATTTGCTCACGGTTGCCATCCGTAGGCGCCCGTAACAGTTGGACAAATGTCAGATAGGCCGCGGTACGCTCTGCGCTTCATTTCCGGCAAGTACCAAGGGGGGGAGTTCCCCTTGCGTATGCACCGAGAGATCATCATTGGTCGCTCCAGCGATCTAGACATGGTGTTGGTCGAGGATATGGTCTCGCGTCGTCACGCGAAGATCACCACGACCGATAGCGAGATCTTTATCCAGGATATGGGCTCGACCAACGGCACGTTCGTCAACGGCGAAAAGGTGCAGCGCGCCCGGCTCGTCGAAGGCGACCGCATCCTTGTTGGAACCTCGATCATTAAAATGGTCGGAGTCGACGCGATGAGTTCGGCGCATCAGTCCGAAGCAGAAGCTCGACGCAAACTGCAGGCCGGCGCCAGCCGCCAGTCCACATCGGGTCGACCGATGTCGGGTGTCATCGAAGAGATTCCATTACCCGATCTGTTGCAGCTGCTCTCAACGAGCCGCAAGTCCGGCGTCCTGTCCATCGGCGCGCCCCACGCGATCGGCAAGATTTACCTGCGCAAAGGCCAACTTTACTTCGCCGCGATTAACGACGACTTCGCCGTCAGTCCGCAAAAGGCGATCTACCGCATGCTCACCTGGGCCGAGGGTACGTTCGAGTTAGAGCCGGGCGTTGAGATGCAGGTGATGGAAGAGATCCAGGAGTCAACCGAAGCGTTGCTCATGGAAGGTGTGCGCCAGCTCGATGAGTTCAAGCAAATCGAAGGCTCACTACCCGCGCGCCACTCCGCCCTCGCGGTACCGACACCTCTCGCAGGAAAACTACGCGAGCTTTCTCCAGCAGAGCTCGACACGTTCCAACTCGTTCTGGATCACGGACAGGTACAAGCAGTGCTCGATCACTACGGCGGTAGCGATCTCGACGCGGCGAAGAACCTGGTCAAGTTGATGAAGAGCGAGTTCGTCGTAGTGCCGTAGGCTGTTTAACGTCGCGCTATGCGCGACGGGGCTGTTTAACGTCGCGCTATGCGCGACGGGGCTGTTTAACGTCGCGCTATGCGCGACGGGGCTGAGGGCTCTGTGCATTACGTGCTGCACATGGTCAGCGCGTGTGGTTTGAGTCGACGGTCCGCGCCTGCGCGCTCCAACGCAGTCAAGAGACGTCGAGTTCGGCGCCTTCGGCGGCGGCGGTTAGCTTGATGCTCTCCCCGCCATGCCGATCTAGTTCTTTGCGGCACGCTGCCAGCAACGCGTCGACTTTGTCGTCCGAGTAATCCTGGTCGTAATGGAACATGACCAGGTGCTTTACTCCAGCGGCAGCGGCAACGGCGGCTGCGTCCGCATATGACGAGAATCCGCGCGCTCTGCGGGTTTTCTGGTCTTCCGGCGTGTACGTACAGTCATGAAGCAGTACGTCCGCGTCTTTGTAGAACGCGATGGTCTGCGCCGAGGGCCCTGAGTCCGGGTAACCGACGTCGGACGCGTAGATGAATGTTCTGCCGTTTTCGCTGAACCGATACGCCAGCGCACTCGTGTTTCCGTGGGGATTATCCAGGGCGTTGACTTGAACGCCGGCGACATCGAATTCCTGGCCAGGATGGACACCGCGAAACACGATGCCCGAGCCCAGATTCTTCAGGGTGTAGATCGGCGAGAAGTGCGGGTTCATCTGGCCTTCGAGGATCGACTCGAGACGATCCGACGAACGCGCGTTGCCGTAGACGTCGAAGTGATTACCAGGCACGAAGATCGGCGGAAAGAAGGGGAAGCCTTGAATGTGGTCCCAATGGGCATGGGACAAAAAGACTGTCGCCTTACCGCTGCCGGAGCCAAACTCCCCGCCCATGAGCGAAATGCCAAGGTGCATGACGCCGGTGCCCATGTCGATGATGAAAAGTTCATCGTCGGAGGTGCGAATCGACACGCACGAGGTGTTGCCACCATAGCGATTAGTCTCGGGGCCCGGTGCGGGAATAGATCCACGCACGCCCCAGAACTTCACGCGCATCAGTCGTGATCTCCCAACGTCAGCTCCATGCCTTCGTAGGACGAGATCACGTCGAACTCTTCGTTCTTGGTTCCTTCCTGGTACCGCTCCAGGATTGCGTCCTGCTGATCGTCGGTACGAGCGGGAGCGTGATGGAACAGCGCCACGGTCTTGACCCCCGCGTCGCGCGCAATGGACATGGCGTCATCGGGGGTAGAGTGGCCCCAGTGAGGCTTCTGGCGGTATTCCTCAGGAGTGAACTGCGTGTCGTAGATGAGTAGGTCGGCGCCCTTGCACAGGTCGACCAGCCCTTTGCGCATCGCCTTGAGCTTGGCGGCGTCTTCTGGCTTGAGCGGCGCGCCGATCTCCGGTGGCTGCGCGATGAACTCCTGCTCCAGCAAGATGTCCGTGAACGGTGCCGTGTCAGATGAGTAGACAACTGACGCGCCGTCCACATCGATGCGATACGCCATGGCGATCCACGGATGGTTCAACCGCGTGCACGTCACCTTTGCTTCGGCGATATCGAACTGCTGGCCTTCGGTGAGCTCGCGAAAGTCCACGCTCGCCTTCATCGAGTCCAGCGGCACCGGGAAGTACGGCCCCTCGTTCTGCTGGGCGAAAATCGACTGGAGGTGCTTGTCCTCGCGCTGCCGCGCGTACACATGCAGGTCGTTGCCCTCGGTGTACAGGGGCGAGAAAAACGGCAGGCCCTGAATATGATCCCAGTGGGTGTGGCTGATCAGCAAATGCACACTGCCGTTGCCCTCACCGCACTCGTGATTCATCAGGTGCTGGCCCAGCTTGCGAATCCCGGACCCGGCATCGATGACGATGGGGGCGCCACCCTTAGGTCGCACCTCTACGCACGACGTGTTACCGCCATAGCGATTGGTCTGCGGACCAGGTACGGGTATGGATCCCCGAACCCCCCAAAAACGGACCTTCATCTCTCCGACTCTGTGTGCAACGTGGGCGCGCCAAGTACGTGGCCAGCCACATATCCGACCACCTGAGCAACTGTAACATGCTGAAATAGGAGGATCCACCGACGGAGGGGGATGTCGGCCAATCTCTCGCCGCCCGCACGGTCGGATTCGGTGGCCCAGCTACGGGTGGGTGGCCACGCTGATGCGTTGGCGACCCTGACGGGCTTCGCTGAAGAACATAACGCCACGAGATGGTGTTCGTAGCACGGTTGGCCCGAACTCGTAGGGTGCCCCCGCATCCACGACCGGGTCCTCGGTACTGAAACTCTCCCAAACCTCACCATCTAGCGAACCTGCATAGCCGATAGTCACGTCCCCGTCCACGTCCTCGCCGTTGAAGAACAGGCCGAAATGAAGCTGGCCGCCGGCTGTGCGCTCGATAATGGGAAATGGCGCAGAAACTGCGAAGTTGTCGAAGGCGTCACGGAGCTGCGGCCGGGCGGTGATGACTGGATCCGGCCTTGATGTCCAACTAACGCCGTCGGAGCTGTCGGCCAGAAAAACCCCCAGCCGCGAACTACTTTCGTAGAACAAATACCAGGCCCCCTCGAGCTCGCCGAGCCCCGGAGCGAATGCCTCAGTGAGCAGGGGGTTGGACGCGTGTTTTTGCCAGGTGGCGCCACCATCCATGGAGTCCGCGCGACCGATGGCCGGGTTCGCAATTCCACCCTCGTAGAACATGATCAGATGACCATTGCCCCGGTCGAGGATACTCGGCGACGCCACGCGGTTTTGTTCCCAGGAGGCATCGGCACTGAGCACCGGCGTTTCTACCTCGTCGGGCAACTCGGTGATCGACGCCAAGCCGAACATCCAAATATCGCTCTCGCCAGCCACACCGTCGACCTCTTCGCGGCCGTACCAAATACGAAAGCCACCACCCTCGCGCCACACTGCCGCCGGGTTCCACAAGCTCGCGCTGCGATCGCTGAGCACGAACGGCTCATCGGCGGGCGTATCGAAATCAATGGGTGGCTTGCCGTACGGCCCCACCGCCTGGGTCGGCAGCTGATCTGAGCCGCCCTGACGTTCGTCGAACAGGCCGAGGCCGCAGCCGGTCATGGCGACCAGGCCGGCGCACAGTAATAGGTGCATCATCGTTTGGCGAATGCGCATGTCTAGAAACTCCACCGGGACGCAGCGCCCATCTGAAACACCTGCCCCGTGGACTCGTAATCGCCGATTGGATCCACGGCGGACAGCTTGCGATGGGAACGCGCGCTCAACATGGTGAACGCGAAGTAGATATCGAACGAGGCGGGCTTGGGCACGATGCTGCTCCACTTCTTCATGGTGTAGGTCGCGCCCATTGAGAAAGTGTGCTTGTCGTTGTCGATGTGATTCGTCTGACCAACCTGCTCCGGCACTGGCGACGCCTCGAACGAGTAACCACCGCGTACCATGACGTCGGTCTTGGCCGAGCTCACGGCGAGGTATTCCACGCCGATGCGCGGCACGATGATATCGCTGTAGTTGAGATTGGGTAGCGGCGGCGGGTCTGGGATATCGAACAGACTGTTGAAGTCCTTCAGGTCGTAATCCAGCGTAACGACGGCCGCGGGGTTGGGAAACTTCGACCACTGGAACCAGGCCATGTCGAAGGCCAGCGCCAGGCGGGACGTGACCTGCGCGAACGCGCCGACAGTGAACGTCGCGGGCTGAAAGTGGTCCTGGGAAACTGTGGTCAGCGTCAGGTACGCGTCCTCGATGACCGGAGTCGCGTCGGCTGGGCCGACGTTGCCTTGAATCGTGAACGCCTGATCGATCTCGAGCTCGAACCCGGTACGATACGTGGCACCAATCTTCAGCCAATCGGTCGCCTGGAACAACGCACCGACCTGGCCGTAGCGAATGGTGAGTAGATCGACGTCGATGTTCAGATCCAAATCCGAGTCGTCGGCCACGGGGAACCCGACGCGACCCGCGACGGTGATGCCGCCTTTGGGTCGCGAGATGAACGAAACGCCACCGCCAAGGGACAGCCGCTTGGTGATTTCGACGGCGATGTTCGAAGCGATGAACAAGCGCTGTGGTCGGTTGTCGTAGAGCGAAAACCGCGGGTGGTCCGACGACAACGTGCGCGTGCGCGTCAGATGATTGTCGGGAATGAAGAAGCCGCCACCAAGAGCCACGCGACGACCCAGGACCTTGCCGGGCGTGCTGAAGCTAAGCGCAGCGCCGCGAGCACTGCTGATGGATTGATCAAGACCGTTGATGTCTAGCTGATGAGAAACGTACTGGTAGCCGAGGCCGACGCTCAATCCCGGGAGTGTCGCCAGCGCCGCCGGGTTGTAGTAGTTGGCCGCGCCGTCGTCGACGCCAGCAGTGAGCGCACTGGCCATTCCAGGACCGCGCGCGCCGAACCCATATGCGTCGGCAGGATTGGCGATCGCCGCGCCAGGTGCCGAAAAGACTACGCAGGCAGCCGATACAGCAAAGACGGCATTACGCAGGCAACTCATAGGTCTACTCCAACCGTGAGACCGCCCGCGAACAAGGTGCCTTCGGTCTCTACCGAAAAGTAGGGGATGGTTTCACCGGGTTCGTACAGGTCAAGGTTCTTGGTGTGGCGTCGCGGCACCAGGAAGTGAGTTTGAGCCCACGCGTTCAGGTGCAGGGGAATGGCAAACGTTGGGAACGACAAGCCGACGCCCCCCGTGGTCACGTGGCGCGAGTTATCGAACAACGACAACCGGCCGTTCATCTCAGGTGCCGGCGACATGGAAAAGAAATATCCGGCTCTGAGGGCGAGCTCGACGCTGCCCAGCTTCTTGGTGAACTCCGCAGCGACGCGCGGAACCACCGTGTCGCTAAAATTGGGCGACAGAGCCGGTGGCATTTGTTCGACAACTTTCAACGTCGGCGGCGGATACGCGCTCCATCGCTGGTACTGGAGCTGACCGAACAACTTGAGACTGTCGGTGGCCTGCCATGACGCCTCGAACGCAACGGTCGCGGGATCGTATTGCGCCGTTCCAGCGATCTGCACCGTGGGAATGGTGAGGGGCAAACTGTCGGCGAGCTCGTTAGTGATCTCGATGTCGTAGGTCGCTCGGGCGACACCGCGAACCGCCATGCCGAGCTTGAGCCGTTCGCTGTGGTGATAACGCAGTCCGGCGAGCGCAACGTATTGGCTCTGAAGTTGTTGCTCTGACTGGGTAGCGAAGCGCCCCGATGGATCGGTGGAGACGTGGATGCCGCCGTTGAGGCCCGCGAGTACCCAGACACCGATGCCAGCACGCAGTTTGTCCGTGAGCCGCGCAGCGAGGCCTCCCTGCATGGCGACGACCTTGGTCTTGCCGTCGAGCAACGTGAACACGGGGTCGCCGACGAATGGCGACTTCACCGCGTTGATGACCTGGCCAGGCACGAACACCGCCAGGCCCGCGCCAACGCGGTTCTTCCATTTGCCCTTGAGCGGCACTGGCACGGTGAAACCGGATACAACCCCAGCCGGATCCGGTGCTCCGACATCGCGCTTGTCGATCTTGATCGAAAAGTCGCCGGTTAACATGCCGGTGGTCACGCGTACCCCGGTGACGTCGGCGAGGCCCGCGGGGTTGATGTAGACCGCGTCGTAGTCGATCGCGTCCGACACCGTGGTACCGGCCAACGCTGGCGAGCGACCGCCAAAGCCGAACAAATCCGAGGGCGACGCCTGGGCAGTCTGGGGAATGGCGACAGCCATCAAGACAGCCAGAGCGCAAGCGCCAACGTGTGTGCGCGCAGCAGCAGCAAACATGAAGCGCGACATTAACACCAACATCGTCAAAACCCCTTGCGCGAATCGAGAAGTATCGTGACCGGACCGTCGTTGACGAGTTCCACCTGCATCATGGCGCGAAAGACGCCGGTGCCGACGTGACCAACACCCGCTTCGCGCAAACGCTCCACAACGCTGTCGTAGAGTTCCTCTGCCTGTTTCGGCTCGAGCGCGTGGACGAACGCGGGCCGACGCCCTTTGCGCGCGTCGCCATAAAGGGTGAACTGGCTGATGGCGAGTACGCCGCCCTCGATATCGAGCACGGACAGATTCATCTTCCCGTCGTCGTCGGCGAAGATCCGCAGATTGGCGATCTTGCCCACGATGTAGTCGACGTCGGCGTTCGTATCGCCCGCACCGGCCCCGATGAGCACGCACAGCCCGGCGTCGATCTCCCCTGTGACCTCACCGTCTACGGTGACCGACGCTCGGCTCACCCTCTGTACAACTGCACGCAACCCTAACCCCCTGTTATTACAGTAGCGAGTCCGAAACGTATCATGCCTTAGGCAACGCCCTCAGCTTGCCAGTGGTCATATCGATCGTTAGGATTCGCGCTCCGTGCGGTACCCCCTCGCCATAATAGTTGCACTCTTGGTCGCCACGACCGGCTGCGGCACCGAAATCGGTGACAGCTGCTCCCTATCGTCGGATTGCTCGTCTCAGGGAGACCGGTTCTGCGATACGACGTCTCCAGGCGGCTACTGCACGGTCATCGGTTGCGACTACGACAACTGTCCCGACGATTCGGTGTGCATCCGGTTCTTCTCTACGACGCAGACCAACATCGCCTGCGACCCGACCACCGAAGACAACTTCGCTGACGGTATCGCCACCACTGATACCTGCAGTCCAGATGAGCTGTGCACCCTCACCGGCGTCTGCATGCCGCGAACGGCGGAGTTCCGGTTCTGCATGCAGACCTGCGACGGCGGCGGTGACTGTCGTGACGGCTACGAATGTCGCGACGAGGCCAAGATGATCCTCAACGGCGGCGAGCCAGTGCTCAAGCCCGGCGCTCGCATCACCGACGACACGCGCTTCCCCAAGTTCTGCGCGGCTGAGCCTGTTCCTCAATAAAGGCTTTTCATGCGAGCGCGCGGCGGCGCTCGCCGCTGTGGGTACTTCGCCGCAACAGCGGCCGTGGTGGTAGGTTTTTTTGGACCTGCTGGGCGTCGAGCGTAGGCTCGAAGCCACGTGTCCTTCGGTTCGTTCATATTGCGTCGCCTGGGCTCAGGCCTGTTGGCGCTACTCGGAGTGTCCGTGCTGGTGTTCTTATTCCTGCACATCATTCCCGGAGATCCAGTCGACCATCTAGCCGGCGGCGAAGCGACTCCGGAGATGCGCGAAAAGGTCGAGAAGTGCATGCACCTGGACCGCTCGATGCCGGCCCAGTTCGGCATCTTCTTGCGCAATATCGGCAACGGCACCCTGGGCCAACAGTGCCCCAACCCGAAGAACAAACCGTCGGTGATGCAGCGGGTACTTCGTGTGATGCCCTACACCATCGAGCTCGCTCTTGCGGGCATGCTCGTCGCGATCTTGTTCGCGCTGCCCCTGGGCATCATCGCCGCGCTCAAACGCGGCACCATGGTCGATACCGCCGCGGCGTTTGTCTCGTTATCCGGTTTATCCATGCCGATCATGTGGCTTGGTCCGCTGCTGTTGTTCCTGTTCTTCATACACTTCGGCTGGTTGCCGGGCCCCGCCGAACCCGACGCCCGGTTCGCGCTGATCTTGCCGGCGTTTGCCGTCGGCGTGCACCTGATGGCGATGCTGTCCCGTATGACCCGAGCGTCTCTGGTCGAAGTGCTGCGCGAAGATTACCTGCGCACCGCCCGCGCCAAAGGACTCAGCGAGTGGACGGTGATCCTCAAGCACGCTCTGCGCAACGCGCTGCTGCCGGTGATCACCGTCGCAGGCATTCAGTTCGGCGCGATGCTCAGCGGCGCGATCATTACTGAGAAAGTGTTCTCCCGGCCCGGGTTGGGCACGTTGATGATCGAAGGCATCCAGGAACGCAACTACCCGGTGGTGCAAGGCACGGTACTGGTGGTTGCCGTCATCTACGTGACGGTCAACATCGTCGTCGACCTCGCCTACGGTCTGGCTGACCCGAGGATCCGTAAAGCATGAGCGCCACGCCAAAAGCCAATGGCTTGTCGCCGAGCGCGTGGATCGGTCTGGGTCTGCTGGCGATCTTTATCTTCATGGCGCTGATCGGTCCGTGGCTCGCACCGCACTCACCGCATACGCAGAACCTGGACAACATTCTGCGCGGCCCGTCAGCGGACCACTGGTTTGGCACCGACCAGAACGGTCACGACCTGTTTTCCCAAATGCTCCACGGCGCGCGCATCGCCCTATTGATCAGCGTAAGCGTGGTTGGACTGTGCGCATTCATCGGCGTCGGTCTGGGCGTGATCGCCGGCTTCTATGGCGGCTGGGTCGACGAATTGATCATGCGGGTCGTCGATATTCTGATGGCGTTTCCCGGCATCCTGCTCAACATCGCCATTGTGGCCGTGGTCGCCGAGCCTGGAGTCGGCGTGCTCATCTTCGCGTTGGTCGCCAACGGCTGGGTCGGCTATGCGCGAGTCGCCCGCGGCCAGGTACTTTCGGTGCGCGAGCGCGAATACGTCAGCGCGGCCCGCTGTGTCGGCGCCGGCCCCATGCGTTTGATGAGCAAACACATCCTGCCCAACATGCTGTCGCCGATCATCGTGCAGATGACGTTCGGCTTCGGCACGGTCATTCTGGTCGAAGCGTCCCTGTCGTTTCTCGGCCTGGGTCCCCAGGTCGGCTACACCTGGGGCGCGATTCTCGACCAGGGCACCACGTTTTTGTGGAAAACTCAGCGTCTGGCTTTGGTACCCGGTTTGGCAATCATGCTCGTCGTACTCGGCGCGAATCTACTCGGCGATGGTCTGCGCGATCGCTTCGATCCGCGGCGCAAGGAGCTCAGGTAGTGGCACTGAAGCTGCGGGTGTGCCGAACCGATGAGGTGCCGGACGGTGAGATGGTCGGGTTCGAGGTCGATGGCGTCAGCGTGCCCGTGCTCGTGGTGAAGATGGACGGAACGTTCTACGCGTCCACTAGCATGTGCCCCCACGAAGATGTGTCGTTGCTCGACGGCGACAACATCGGCACGACGGTGATCTGCCCCGGCCACGCCTACGAGTTCGATGTCACCAAAGGCACATGCGGACACGACCAGAAGCTACGCCTGCACACGTATAAGGTCACCATCATCGAAGGTGACCTGTACGTGGACATCATCTAGTTGCCGCTTACTCCAGGCCGAGTTCTACGTAGGGATTGATGATGGTCGGTGTGCCGTTGCGCAGATGGGTGTCCAGGAAGCGGAACCAGGCCTCGGCGCCGACGTCCGAGTCGCCGATATTGGAGTGGGTGGCGGGCTCCATGGAGCCGTCGTCGTCCTGCACCTCGTGGAACTGGAGCAGTCCTGCCGTGCGACCGTCGCCGAGATTGCCCATGACCGGCGCGTCGTCGGACATGGTGATGATGCCGACGTCCTGGCGCATGGGTGGTACCAGCGGAATATCGAGAGCGCGAGCCAGAGCACGGTTGGTCGAATTCGGCACCGTATCGTCGTCCAGAACCATGCCCATCAGAATGTGCGGATGTGCTGCCGGCAGTCCTGCCGGGCGGCCGGGACGATCCACCAGCAGATGCGTCGCCCACGCTGCCGCGTCGCCGCGGTCGAGCAGCGTCTGGAGCACGGGGAAGAAGCGATCGACTTCGCCATCGGTGGTCCCGGGCGGCTTCATGATGTCGATGAGAATGCTGAACTGAGACGCGTCGGACACGATGCTGCCCACGCGCCCGCCGGGAACGACGAGCACCCCGGCGGTGATCTCCGGCGCAAGGGCGAGAAACTCACTGCCCATGATCCCGCCCAGAGACACGCCCAGGTAAGAGATACGCGTCGGGTCCAGATCGACGACCTTGTCGCCGTCCACGTCGATACCGCCAAGAATCAGTCGCATCAGCTGCAACTTGTCGTAGGTGGACTGACGAAAGTGCTCGCGCATGAGCAGCGGTTCGAAGGTGAGTTCCGTGGACGAGATGCCGAAGAAGTCGAGGGTGTTGAGCAACGTGGTGTTGTTGGTCGACGTCGGGTGCCGGCCGTGGCGCACAGCATCGATGGCGATGGTGGCCATGCCGCGAGGGGCGGCGAAGGTGGCCAGGCGTTCCGCTTGATCCCGTCCGCCACCCAGGCCGTGACCGAAGACCAGTACCGGATAGCCGGCGCCGCCGTACGGCCCCGGGCTCTCGGTGGGCAGCCAGATGCTGAACTCGAGCTCGTAGGTGCTGGTCGTATCCAGTTCGTCGCCGATGAGGCCATCGGAACCGCGATAGTCGATGGCCGTAAAGCTGCCTTCGCAAAAGGTCCAGGTTGCCGCGTCGGTGCAGGTGATGTTGTCGCTGCTCACCGTACGCTGGCGGATATCATCGGCGATGGCGATGGCGTCTTCGTGAACCGACTGGGTCGTGAACACAACGACGCCGGCGATCTGCTCAGGGGCGCTGACTCCGCCCAGGTCTTGATAGGTTTGCGCGGCGGCCCGCATGCGCTCGGCGACGCGCGCGCTCATATCGTCGGCCGGTGTGCCGGCAAGCGCCGCCGCCATGGTCGGTGATGCCCCCACCGGCGTGCCGTCGGCGGTGAGCACTCGCGAGCTCACGGCCATGAACGCCCGGGCCTTGGGGGGTAGCGGAATCATAGGCATGAGGATGACCGTTCGATCTTCCTCGGTGAGCTGAAGCTCGTAGGGCCACGCCTTGACCCCGTCGCTGGTCTCGACGAATAGACCGATGGAGGCCATGCCGTCGCCAGTCGCCTGGCCACTCTGCAAGCTGCCCGGGTCCAGGGCTTCGTTGAAGCGCAAGGTCAGCCCGGCGGTGATACCGAAGCCGTCGAGCTTGTCCAGGTCCCGGAAGATCTGCTGGAAGGTCTCGGGCAGCTCGGACAGCTCGTCCATCGCCTCGGGAGCGATCGTGACCCGAAGACCCGTGGGCGTGGTCGCATCGTCGATTGTGAACGCGTCGTCGGGAAACACCGAGAGCTGACCGCCACCCGGATTCCACAACAGCTGAGCGTGGTCGGCTTCGGGGTCATTGGCACAACCGCTGGCGGCGAAGACGGCCAGAAGCAGGCCGACGAGAATGGTCGCGACCGGAAGAACCGAGGGGCGAGGCTTGTTGCCGAGTTCAGATGGGATCATGTCGTCTATTTGGAATAGCAAGCCACATGCCGAGGGCTGGATGCTTTCATTCCGCGAACCTACGCGACGAAACCGTGCGACCTGACCGGCGGTGGTCAGCCTCGGTCCCTTCGTCTCGGGTGTTGTATGCTGGGCAGCCAGCAGTGAGAACACTCCTAGTCCTGATGAGCGCGCTCGCTGTCGCATGCGGAGCCGGCCCCACCAACTCAACCAAGCGAACTGGCAACGAGCCCACGCCGCCGACGCTCCCGCCGGTCAGCAAACCGACGCCGCCACCAACGAAGCCGCTCCCGCCAGTGCAGGTCGAGGCGCCGCCGGCCGGGCGCCTGGGCGATAACGTAGTGCCAAAGGGATACCGGCTCCATGTGGATCTCACCCCGGGCCAGCGAGCGTTCTCCGGGACCGTCGAGATCGATGTCACCATCGCCAAGCGAACGTCGTCGGTGTGGCTGCACGGCCGCAATCTGCGCATCGTGAGCGCCAAGCTCGTTCGCAGCGACGTCTGGGGTCCGCGGCGGCGCCGGACCATCGGCATCAAAGCCTTGCCGGCGATTCGAGCCCGGGGGCTGATCGGCTTCGACTTCGGCGTGACCGTGGCCAAAGGAAACGCCACGTTGGTCTTCGAGTTCCAGGGCAGGATGCGCGCGCGCACCGGTCTCTTCCATCAGCGCTATGGCAGCCATTGGTATGCGTACACGGATCTGGAGCCCAAAGATGCCCGCCGGGCGTTCCCGTGTTTTGACGACCCGCGGTTCAAGGTGCCATGGACCATCGCGCTGACGGTGCCCAAAGGACAGCGTGCTTTTGCCAACACGGCGATGACCAAACGCACGCCGCGCAAGAACGGCCGGGAGCGCTTCGACTTCAAACCCACACCGCCACTGCCATCGTATCTAGTCGCGTTCGCTGCCGGGCCTTTCGAGGTGGTACCTGCCAAAGGCACGACCTCGGTTCCATTGCGCATCATCACCCTCAAGGGCATGGCGAAGCGCGCGGGATACGCGGCGAAACACTCGCCGGGACTGCTTGCCGCCACGGAGAAGTACTTCGGCATGAAGTCGCCGTACAAGAAACTCGATTTGATCGCCGTGCCGTTCTTCAGCGGGGCTATGGAGAATCCGGGACTGATCACCGTGGGCGCGCACATCCTGTTACTTCCCGATAAGCCACCGCCGGCCCGCCGCAAGATGTTCGCCATCGTCGTGTCGCACGAATTCGCCCATCTGTGGTTCGGCGATCTGGTGACCATGAGCTACTGGAACGACCTGTGGCTCAACGAGGGTTTCGCCACGTGGATGTCGGACAAGATGGTGGCTTCTCACGACGCGAAGCTGGGCAGCCGGGTCGAAGAGGTGCGCAACAAGGCCGACGCCATGCTCGTAGATCGCGGCAGTGAGAGCCGGGCGATTCGCGCGTCCCTGACGCCGCGGCAACGAATAGATGCGCCCTTCGACCCACTGACCTACAAGAAGGCCGGCGCGCTGGTGACCATGTTCGAGGCAGCGATCGGTCAGCAACCGTTCAGGCGGGTGGTGCGTAACTACGTAGGCAGACACCGTCATGGTGTCGTGACCGCGAAGGACCTCGATGTATCTCTAACGGGACTCGCCAGCCGAGCGCACATCAAGCAGTTGTCGAGTTTCGTCACCCAGGCAGGCATCCCGCTGATCACGATGAAGCCCACGTGCAGTAAAGGACAGGCCAGCGTCGAAGTGAGCCAGCGCCCGTACGCCACCGCCGCGTACCCGCGCAAGGCGGCCACCGTGTGGGACATCCCCATTTGCATCACCTGGGGCGATGGAGCCGGCACGAGCCAGACCACGGAGAGGCAATGCTTCGATCTGAGCAGCCAGAAGAAAATGGTAAAGCTCCACAGCCCGGGCTGTCCCAAGTGGGTGCAACCGAACGCAAACGCGTACGGCTACTACCACTACGAGTTGCCCAAGCCCTGGCTCACCAAGCTCGCGAAGGCCAAAGCGCTGAACGAACGCGAGCGGATGGACCTACTGCTGAACATCAACGCATCGCTGCGCGCCAACCGGCTGGACATCGCGACGGCGGTGAAGGCGTTGCGCGCGATCGCCAGGTCAAAGAACCAGCACGTGGTCCGGGCGAGCATCGCCAGCCTGCGCATGATGGCCGAGATGCTCACCAGCGTTCGTCAGCGTCGCAGACTGCGCACCCTCATCCGCCGACTGGTGTCGACCCGAGCTCGGCGGATCGGTCTCTCGCCCCGAACCAAGGACGACTACGACGCAAGCGCGATACGCAACGAGCTGGTCGTGTTCACGGCAATGTTCGCCCGAGATCCGCAACTGCTCCGGGCGGCAAAGCTGCGCGCGAACCGCTGGCTGAAAACCAAGAAGGGCATCCCGGCGGCGGAGCTCGCGCTCACCCTTCAGCTCGCCGGAGTTAGCGGAAATAAGGAACTGTTCGATCGCCTGGAGAAAGCGCTGGCCAAGACCAGGAACCAGGTCGAACGGCGCGCCATCAGCAAGGGCCTTGGTTCGTTCTCTCAGCCCGCTCTGATCAAACGCGCCATCGAACTGATCGCGAGCAGACGCGTGCGTGGCCTCGAAGTCCTGGAGCTACTCGAGAATGCGTTCATGCGGCCGGCGACCCGCACGGTTGCCTACACCCCGGCCGCCAAAGCGTTGCTCACCGGACGCAGCCGCATGTTCCCTGCGCTGCAGGCGTTCTTGCCCATGACCTTCGCCAGCGCGTGCAGCAAAGCCGACCTGGCCAGCTTCGACAGACTATTCAAGAGTCACGGCCGACTGAACGGCGAAGCCAAGCATCGATTCAAGCAGGCGCGCACCCGCGCCCGTCAACGCATCACCGAATGCATGGCGACGCGCGCGGCGTTGGGCGCCAACGCGCGGCGTTACTTTCGTTAGTCGGGGGACTGGAGTGAGCGGCTCAGGACGAGCCGTTTCCGTGGGGAATTACTTCTGGTTGGGATCGACGTACTTGACGACGTTGATCTTGGCTTCGGTGAACGCCTTCTCGAGCTTGTCCTTGGCCGCGAGGCAAACGACGACTTCGTTGGTCGTCTTGAGTTCGCTTGCCAGAAGCGCCTTGACCTGAGCCGGCGTAACTGCGGCGACGTGCTTGGTCAGGGTCTCGTAGTAGTTCGGTGCCTGGCTGTACCCGGCGATCTGCGCCAGGCGTCCCGCCAGAGCATACGACTCCGTCGACTGTCCCAGGAGCCGGCGCAACACGATGCGGCGACTGCGCACGAAGTCCAGATCGAACCCGTTGCCTTTGCGCAGTTCGTCTACTTCACTGCGCATCTTGGCGATGGACTCACCTGCGCGCTCGACGTCGATGCCCGACGCCATGACGTAGAACGACGGACCAACCCGAGTCGTGCGGCGCGCGTATGCCCCGTACGTGGAGCCGAGCTCGCTGCGAATCTTCGCCATGCGCAGGTTGAGCATGCCCTGGAGCACGAGGCGCGAGGCTTGCTGGTTGTCGATGCCAGCAGTGGACGGGTAGGCGATGGCGACCTGCATCTGCGGCAGCGGGTCACCGACGACGCCGATGAACGCGGCGGAGGTCCGCTTGATCGCTGCCTGAGTCACCGGCTTGTCTTTGTGTCCGCCACTCCAGTTACCGAACGTGGAACTGATGACCGACCTGGCGCGCTTGATATCGAAGCTGCCCGCCAGGACCAACGTGGCGTTCTTGGCGCTGAAGTGTTTCTTGCGCCAGGCGTTCGCCGCGTCGCGACCGATGCGGCCGACGGTCTTGGAGCTCAACGGCGCCTTTGCGTAGCGATGCTGAATCCCGTAGATGGCTTTGGCGAGCTCGCTGCCGAACGTGCGCCGCTGTTTGGTCGCCGGCAGTTTCGACGAATCCTTGAAGCTCTTGTGATAGGCCTCGAACCGTCGCTGGCTGTAAACGCCGGCTTTGATGTGGCGCTCGAGCTGCTTGACCATCTGCGGCATGTAGATCTCGAGGCCACGGCTGAAGAAGTTGGTGTGATCGGCGTCGGCATTGCCGTTCACGCTCAGTCCCAACTTGCCCACGTTGGAGCCCGGAGGTGACGACAGGAATCCCGCGGCGGCGCGTGCCAGCCCCGGCTTGCTGTCTGGGTCATGAGCCGAGCCAACGTCGAACATCAGATTCGCGCTGACGATGGGCATCGACGAGAACGGCAGCAGAACAACGCGCATGCCGTTGCCGAGCTTGTAGCGGACGGCGTTGACCAGGGCCGAGTCCGTGGACGGCGCGGTGAGCGGGCGATGTGCCTCTTTGGGATCGACCACGGGCTCGCGTGGCTTCTCGTGCAGGGTTGCTTTGAACTTCAAGCTCGAGCGGGTATCGCCTTTCTTGGCGCCCTTCTTGGACTTGATGACCACGACCGTGGCGTTGCTTTTCTTGAGCGTGCGTTTGATGAAGGAGCCGAACTTACCGGCGTCGAGCTTCTCGATCCGCTTGAGCTCTTCGATGATGTATTCCTTCTTGCTGATGAACTTGGCGTCCTTGCGAAACTGGATCAGATCCGCGACGAGGTTCGCACGAGCGGCGAGGGGCTCCAGCCCGGTGATGAAGCTCGCCTTGTACAGGTTCTTGGCCTCGAAGCCGATGTCGCCGCTCTCCAGGCCGCGGTGAGCATTGCGAGCAGCTTTCCAGATGAAGTCGAGTGCTTCGCCCACGTCGCTGTGCTTGTACAGCTCGACCGAGATCACGTAGATCGGTGCCAGAGCGCCGCCGAGCACGCCAGGCTGCACCCGCGCGGCGAAGCCATAACGACGTCCCATGGTCGCGACCATGCCCTGCATGCGGCCGATCATCGCGCCGAGGGCGGGGCCGTCGGGACCGTAGCGGTTCGGCAACGGCCAAATTACGCTCACGCTGCTGCGCGGCACGTCCAGCTCGTAGTCGAGGCGACGATACTTGGTGCTGATCTTGGCAACCGGAACGCGCGGCGCCGGCGTGCTCTTCTTGATGCCACCGAACATGAAGCTAACGCGCTTGCCGATCTTCTCGACGTCCACGTTGCCGGTAACGATGACCGTGGCGCGGGATGGCACGTAGTACTTCTTCATGAAGTCGCAGACGTCTTTGAACGTGATGCTACTGAGCTGTGCGTCGTCGCCACCGATGAGCTGCTCGTACGGATGACCTTTGGGGTACACGGCCGACAACCACATCTGCGGCACCTGACCGTCGGGGCGACCGAGGCGCTGACGAATCTCGTTGCGCACGACTTCGCGCTCACGCTTGAACTGCGCTTCGGGAATCGTCTTGCAACCGTAGGCCATGCGCGCAGCTTCCAGTCGAAGCAGACCTTCGACGTCTTCTTTACGCGCCTGCAAGTAGTAGTGGGTCGTGTCCCAGTTGGTGTACGCGTTGAATCCAGTCGCGATCTGCGGAAGGATCTGGAACGTCGCCGGCTTGTTCGGTCCGAGGAACCGATGCTGGAACATCATGTGCTCGACCAGGTGAGCCAGTCCGGCTTTGCCCGGCGGGTCTTCGTTCGAGCCAACTTCGTAGCGAACGTCGACCTGAACCAGCGGCGTGCTCTTGTCAGGAATTACGACCAGACGCAGACCGTTCTTCTCCAACACCGCGCGCTTCTCCGCGTACTTGATGGTGTACTTGGGGACGCTCGGCGTGCAGGCGAACTGGGCGACCAGGGTAAAGGCGACGGCGACGAACGAGACTCTTAACGTGGTGCTCATGGGCGGGATCTTGTGCGATTCCACAGCGATTGCAAGTCTCAGTCGCCCACAGGTTGTGACGACTGCGCCCCCGGGTTCGCACTAATCCGGACCCGGAATTATGTTGCGTAGTACAGAATGGGCTTTTCTCTAGTGATTCCATCAAGCTACACTGCTGAGGTGAGCCCCGGGAGCCCGATGAAAACCGTTTCAGCTTTACTTTGTTATCTACTAGTTACGGCTGCCTGCGGCAGTAAAAGTGATGACGTCCAGCCGGGGGACTCCGATGCCGCCGTGACACCGCCGGCGGACTTCTACCAGGTCAAGTGGGGACCCAAAACGATCGCCCCGGGCATCGAGGATGTGGAGTGCATCATCATGCGCTTGGGCAACGACGTGCCGGCGAAGATCAACCGTATCCACAACGTGCTCGGCAATGTCTCTCATCACCTGATCGTGTACGAGGCCACCGAGACCGAAGAACAGCTCACGCCGTTTGCATGCGACTCCATCGAAAACCTGGTCAACGACGAAAACGGTTTGCCCCTGGTCATCACCCAGAAGGCTGAAGAAACTCTCCAGCTGCCTCCGGGCGTCGCCTTTGCGTTCAAAGAAAATACGTTCATCCGCCTCGAGCTTCACTACGTCAACGCGAGCGACAACCCCATGGAGGTCGAGGTCACGTCGACCTTTACACCCATCGCCGAAGCGGAGTTCGAACACGCCGCGGGTCTCGTGTTCATCGGCAACCCGGACATTTCGATCGCAGCCAACTCGCCATCGACGTTGGGCCCGACATTCTTTGAGCTGCCGCCGGAATTGTACGGCGTGACGTTCTTCGGCATCACCGGTCACGAGCACCAATGGGGAACCAACGTGTACGTGGAAACCGCCGCCGACTCGACGGCACCGGGCACGCCAGTTTACGAGCTATCTAACTTCAACTGGAACGAACCCGAGACCGTCTATCACGATCCCGGTTTCACCATCCCCGATGTCGGCGGCTTCCGATTCACCTGCGATTGGTTCAATGCCAGCGGTCGCCGTGTTGGTTTTGGCGAAGGTGTCGATGACGAAATGTGCTTCTTTTGGGCCTATTACTACCCGAATCGGGGATCTTACACATGCTTCCACACAGAGCAGATCGCCGGTACCCTGGACGTTTGCTGTCCAGGCAACCAGCTGTGTAACGTCATCGACGATTTCTTCGGCAGCGGCGCCAACTAATAGAACGCCGCCGGGAAACCGCTAACGGCAGCTCGGCATCTTTGCGGTCGATACGACACGGCGGCGACGCAGGTCGAACACTTTGATCAAGCCGGCCTTCGGTGATGGGTGGATGACGGCAACGCGCCAGCGGCTAAGGCCGACGAAGGCCCGGGCGTCGGTTTCGCCCGGATCATCGGACGCGGATTTCGCAGCGGGAATTTTCGCCAGAGACACTCGGCGGATGACCTTGCCCGTGGCCGCACTCTGAATCACAGCGACCTGGCCCTCTTTGTCTTTGCCGCCGGTCTTCCACATGGCGTTGCCGATGAACGCCCAACGACCACCGCTGAGTTTCGTGGTCGACATGCCGTATGCGCTTAGCAGCTGACGCTTGCCGCCCACGCGAGCGATGCGTTTGCCGCTCCGGCGATTGTAAAGGAACGCCGTGCCGTCGGGGCCCGCGGCGAAACCGGTGATCATCAGCGTGTCGTACAGCCAACGCATTTCCGTGCAGGCGAAACCGCCACACTTGACCTTGAACCGCTTGAGCTTGCGCCCGGATCGAGTGCTGTAGATTTCGACAGCCTCGAAATCATGGCCCGACGGTCCACTCGCCGACACGCCAACCGCCAACATGCCCCCATCGCCGCGAAGCTTGATGTTGCGCGGTTTGATCGCCTTGCCAAGGTTGATCGAGCGGCACTTCTTGCGCTTCTTGCACACGGTGGCCACGTTGCCCTTGACGCTGAGCCTGGTCTCTTTGGGTAGAGCGCTGCGCCGCAAGCGAAAGCGCTTGTTCTTGGGATTGAATGACGCGCAATACGAGATCGCCACGGGACCGTCGCCAGTTTGAGCCGTACTACCGCAGAACCGCACCTGAGAGCCACTACGCCACGCGGTCACCACAGGCATCTTGAGCGCGGGCACGCACGTGCGTTTTCCCTTCGCCTCAGCCACCGGCCTCTCGGCGAACACAACGAATGCGAATACGAACGCCAAGCTGATCCGAACCACCATGCTGGTTCGAACGCCCACACCACCTGGATTATTCATCGCCCCAGCATACCAGCGATCCGGCGCGATCCGCGCTGTTGCTAGTCCCCCGGGCGTTCGAACAAACCGTCTTTGGGTGCTTCCGGATGAGTGCAAGTCTTGCCGCGCAAACACTGCCAGCGATGTAGCGGCCGGATGGGGCCCAGGACCAGCGGCCACGTTCTTGTCAGGTGCGCATTGAGTGCTCGGTGCATGTCTTGTAAACGTTTGCTCAAATCATCTGGCAGGGTCTTTGGCTTACGCTCGCTGGGATCGGCCGCCAGGTCGAAGAAACGGGCAGTGTCGCGCTGGGGAATGTAGACGACCTTGCGCTGGCCCAGCACGAACCCTCGACAGCGTTGCTCGTAAAAGCAGCTAAAGTAGCGCGGCGTATCGTCGAGCTGAGCCACCTGCATTGGGTCGAACAAGTTGAAGCCGTCGATGTCGGGCTTTGCGTCCGCGGCGAGCTTCAGCCCGAGCAAATGTAGAAGCGATGGCGCCACGTCTACCAGGCTAGCGTTGCCGTTGATGTCTGCGTTGGCGACTCCGGGGCCAGCGAACACCAGTGGAACACGCAGACCCTCTTCGTAGAAGTTGTTGTCGTGTTGACGGACGCCGTGCACACCGAAGCCTTCGCCGTGATCGCCAGCGACGACAATGATGGTCGACTCCAGAAGTCCTCGACTCTTCAGGGCGGCGATGGCTTTGCCAATCAGAATGTCCGACCCCTCCACCAAACGCGCGTAGCGCTCGGCATGACTGCCGGTAGCCGCGCCGGTGGTCTTGGCCAGCTCCTTTAGCGACCTGGGCAAACGATATGGGTGATGAGCGGCGCTGGTTAGCAGAGTCACGAAGAACGGAGTGCCCGCGCGCTGTGCCTGGTGCTTGTCCAGCCAACTGGCGAAGGGTTTGGCCATGCTGGCGTCTTCGGATGCCAGGTAGCCCAGGCTCTCCCCCTTGATGTCTTCCCAGGCGACGAAGTTGCGAAAGCCGAGCTTGTCCACCAGGCGCGGTCGAAACTCGAACACGCCGAGCGCGCTCTGAAAAAACGCTGTGGCGTAACCGGCCCGGTGCACGATGTCAGGCAGGCACTGAATCACCGTGGCTTCAGAGATCTCGACAATGGCTTTCTGCATCAGCGGCATGCGACCGCACAGCATCGAGAACACGGACTTAGTCGTGTGAGGTAACACGGCCCGAGCTGTGCGCACGACAGCTCCGCGCGCGGCCAGGGCTGCCAGGTTCGGTGTCTTTGCTTTGGCGTCGGCGCCGGCCAGGGACGTGTGGTCGTATCGTGCGGACTCGAGCACGATGACGACGACGTTGGGTTTGTTGGTCCGCGCCGCGAACCGCTTCACCTCAGCTTGGGTGACCATGTACGGCGGGTCGAACCCTTTGAACTCCACGTCGCCCTGGTGCTTCTTCACCGGGTCCGCGTCGGTCAACCACGCCCAGTAGGTATCCATGGTCGCGTTGTGACGCAGGCGCGATACCGCCAGCGAGTCCGTACTCGGTGCGACCAGCCAGAAGAAGCTGGCGATGACAACCAGCCAGGCGGCGCACAACGCACGCTGCCGGCTGTGAACCACCGGATCAGTGGGCTCGCGATACCGGGCGAGCAGATGGCGAATGCCCAGGGGAATCCCGGTGAGCACGGCGAGGGTAAACACGATGCTGAACCAGCCGCGCGATCGAGCTTGCTCGGACAGGATCCGCTCTAGATCGGCGAAGCGGTCGATGCCCAGGGTGATGGCTTCCCAGGTGAGCTGCTCACCTGAAATACCCAGGTAGACCGAGTTGGTCAGCGCGAACAGAGCGATGACCGCGGTCAGTGGAACCGTCGCCAGCAGCAGCCAGGGGGATCGCGACTCGCCCATGGCGAACATGGCGGTGAACAACCCGTGCACGATCACGTCGCTGGCCATGGCCCAGAACAGTAGGAACGGCCAAAAACCGACGCCTTCCAGAGAGCTCAGGGTCGACGCTTTGGCCAGGACCACCAGGACCAGGCCGACCATGAGCAAGTAGCTGGTCGGCGACGCCAACAACCGCACCCACGCCCAGCGCGGCGGTACTAACTTGCTCCAGTCCGAATCGCGAAGCTGGCGCAGCCTGAGTGAAAGCGTCTCCAAGGCGGTGCCCGAAACCGTAGCACGCAAGTCAGTAGGTCGGCCATTTGCGGAAGCGACGCTGGTCCTTGTCGGGCAAACGCGCCAGCAGCCACTGCCACGTAACCTCCGGGACGAGCACCAGACCGTCGGCTCCTCCCGGATGCAGCCCAATGGGCGGGGGTACGTGACCGGGTGCGCGAATGCGCGCGCGCCGAAGCGCCCGTTGCAGCGGCTTGCTGGAGTCGATGAGCGGGAACGTCAGCAAACGCCAGCGTCGATTCTCCGGCACGGGCTCGGGCCGCAACCGCGCCGGAATCCTGGTGTACCAGGTGACCATGAACATGGTCTGTCGCGAAGGAACGATGACGACACCATCGGTGGGTACCCGATGCTCGACGGCGCGCGCCGCCAGTTGCATCGCCGGGTGGGTGCGCACGACGCCTTCGCGCACATCGCCCACGGGCCGGGACACGATCCACCCGGCGGCGAACCCGACGATGAACACACCGCGCAAATAGGGACTGAGCAGGCGAGTCGCATGTCCGGCGAGCCACGCCGCCAGCAGGGCCAGGGGTAAGAACGCGACGACGCGCAAGCGAAAGCCGACACCCTGTTCATCAGCGATGTCGAGCCATGGACAGGCGACGAGCAGCACGAACACCGCTGGACCGATGATCAAGGCGCGCCGCTTGGTGGCTGCGATAGGCCGAATGCACAACACGACGCACGCCATGGCGAGCACCGCGGCGATGACCATTTCGTTGCCGAAGCGTAGCGGCGCGCCCCAACGGGTATCCAGAACCGGCAAGCTGAGATCCGCTGTAGTGCGCAGCGGATTGCCGAGGAGAGCGAGAGCGCCGACGCCGATCAGTGCCGCGCTCACGATCAGTGCGATGCGCTGTTTGGCCGACGCGCGAATGTAGAGCATGGGCGCCGACCACATGAACGCCAGGGCTCCGGCCATTTTGTGGCTGAGCAGGGTAAGCGTGAATAAGCCGGCGGCCACGCCGATGCGCAGCCGGCTGGGCCGATCCAACATCCAGTACAGCGCGCAGAGGAACGTCGCCATCATTGTCAGGCCGATGCCGTTCTTGATGAACTCAGCGCTCAGATACAGGGACTGAGACGACGCGACCGCAAGAGTCGCCGCGAGTAAACCGATCGCCCGATCATTACTGAGCCGGCGACCCAGGAAATACACCGGTAAGGCCAGCAGGGCGCCCCCCGCCGCGGCGGCCAACTTGGTGCCGACGATGGGATCGCTGACCAGCGCAAACGGCGCCATCAGCCAATAGACCACCGGTGAACCCGAGTAGTAGAGCTGGCCCGACTCGACCAGGGAGCGCAGCTGGACCGCGTAGAAATAGCCGTCGATTCCGACCGGGTACGGATCGGCGAACAGGAGCACGCAGCGCTGCCAGAACGCCCAGCCAACCAGGGCGGTCAAAGTTAGTGCAACGCCGACGCGCTGCCACGTTGCTGATTGGCCGTCGATGATCAAGAGTACCGTCGTGTCCGAAGATCTAAAAAACCGCGCGTCCGAAGATCAACAGTATCGCGCCGCCGACGAACAGGCCAAGGCGGTCGTGCTTCTGTCCGGCGGCCTGGATTCGACCACCGCCCTGGCGATCGCCACTGACCAGGGCTATCGCTGCCACGCGTTAACCGTGCGATATGGCCAGCTACACGAGGTCGAGCTCGCGGCGGCGCGCAACGTGGCAGCCCAGTTTGGCGCCATGCACCGAACAGTGGATCTGGACCTGCGCTCCCTGGCAGTGAGCGCTCTGACCGATGACTCCATCGACGTGCCCAAGGACCGCTCTATGGACGACATCGGTGCCGAGGGCGACGTGCCCGTGACCTACGTACCGGCGCGCAACACAGTGCTGCTGTCCCTGGCCCTGGCCTGGGCAGAAACCGTCGGCGCCGCAGACATCTTCGTCGGCGTCAACGTCCTCGACGCTAGCGGTTACCCGGATTGCCGCCCCGCGTTCGTCGACGCGTTCGAAACCCTGGCCAACCTGGCGACCCGGGCCGGCGTACAAGGCCAGCGCATCAGCATCCACGCACCGCTGATCAAGTGGACGAAAGCCGAGATCATTCGACGCGGGATGGAGCTCGGCGTGGACTATTCGGTGACCCACTCTTGCTACGACCCGGGCGACGACGACGGCGCGTGTGGACGCTGCGACGCGTGCCAGTTGCGTCGCAAAGGGTTCGAGGACGCCGCTATTGCGGACCCGACGCGCTACTCGGCTTGAGCCTCTTCGCGTCGAGAGCTTTGAGCTTCTGAAGGAACGCGATCGCCAGGCTGTCCAGCTTTTCGGCAGCCATGGCGTCGACGATGAGCAGCCTATGCTGGCTGTGTCCAGCCAACGCGCCGCGCTCCGAGGACGTCAGGTCGGTGTTGATTTCCTCGCGGGCCACATATTCGAACCCCACTTTTTTCGCCGGGTCGTAGCCGTCGACCGTCAGTTCGGCCCCGGGCACGCTCACGGAAACGTCGTAGAGAATTCGGAAACCGGCTGCACGGAACCTGGCAGCCAGGGCGCTACGAGCGCTACTTTCGCTCATGGGAGGGCCTGGGGGCGCTCTGTGGGCAACCGCCATATCGTCGCCGGCGTTGTCCAACATGGCGGTTTCTTGCGTGTCTTTTGCCGCTGCGACTGGCTCACTCGTCGCAGCCGCCGGTTTCGGCCGCGACGGTGACTCGCCCTGACAGGCAATAAAGGTGCAGCTAAATAAGGACAGAGCGACGACGCCGAATGTATGTAAGTGCGCCATCCATTTCTGACCGTAGCGCGATTGAGCTAAGATCGCGAACGCGGTTATGAAACTGGGGACACTCTTACTGCGCGACGCCATTATTTCGCTCAGCCAACTCGAGGCTGCGCTGCGAACCCAGGTGTTGTACGGCGGTCGACTGGGCACGAACCTGGTCGAGCTGGACTTCATCGATCTGACGACACTGGGTCACTACCTGTCTCAAGTCACCGGGTTTCCGGCGGCCGAACAGAAACAGTTCGACGCAGTCGACGACAGCGTCCTGGAGTGGTTTGGCTCGGACCTCGCCGACCTGTACACGGCGTTTCCCCTGGGCATCGAACCCGACATGCCCAATGTGCTGGGCATCGCTCTGGCCGATCCTGCCGATCAGGAAGCGTTACGCCAGCTCGCGACCCAGTGCGGCCAATCCATCACGCCGTACATCGCGCCCGAGCTGCGCTTGTTCTACTACCTGGAGAAGCACTACGACGTGAATCGCAAGGCGCGCTACATCCGCCAGGGAAGCCGCGTCAAATCCGATTACGACGACCGGCGCACGACCCAGGCACCCGGCGGCATCGAGACGCCTCCGGTGGTCCAGCTGGTGCCGAAGAAGCAGCGCGACAAATCAGAGACAGAGGGCGAGGACAAGAAGCCGTCCGCGGCCAAAACGGTGCACGTGAGCTTCGAGCAGGCTCTGGCCGTGCTCGACAAAGCCACCCATCGAAACGAAATCGGCGACGCGATCATCGAGTACGCCAGCGGTCGCGTGGAAGTAGCCGTCACGTTCTTGATCCGCGATGCCAACGCCCTCGGTTGGCGGTTCTACTCATCGGTGCACCCGCATCTATCGGACAAGGTGGAGCAACTCGGTCTGGCCCTGGGCGGCACATCCGTGTTGCAGGCGGCCTACGACGGCGGGGAAGCGTTCTGCGGCGGCTCGGGCAGCGCGGGCAAACCCATCGAGAAACGCCTCTGGGAAGCCGCGGGAACGGACTACGAGCCAGCAGAGATGATGGTCGTGCCGATTCGGGTCAAGCGCCGCGTGGTCAATCTCATCTACATGCACGGCTACGGCGGCGAACCCATCGACGCCGCAACCCAGGATGAGATCAAGCAGCTGGCTCAGCGCGGCGCCGAAGCCTACATCCGCCTGATCCAGGCGACTAAGAACAACAACGAACCGGCGGAGTAAGTCCTTGTCATCGACTCTGAAACGGTCACGTGGGCCGCGAGAGTTGCCATAGATGCGAGCCGAGCATATCGAGACTCGACTTGCCACCGGCGAAGACGAGCCGATGCTGTGGATCGCTCTGGCGTGGGCTGCGCACATGCCCGGGGATGGATCCAGCGATGATGTGCAGGCCGCGCGCACCGAGCCAGCTCTAGCTGTGTACGCCGAAAACTTCGGCACGGCCGGCGACGTCGGCGTAATCGCACTCGAGGCGGGAACCCACGGTTTCGTCGGCGCTGCATGGCTCCGGCCGATCCGCGCGTATGCGTTCGTCCGTGAGAACGTTCCTGAACTAGCTATCGGCGTCGACTCCGCATGGCGCGGCCACGGCGTGGGAGGGCGACTAATGCGAGAACTCCTTGAAGCCGCGGACAGTGACTACGCGGCGACATGTTTGAGCGTGCGCCGGGAAAACCCCGCTGTACGGTTGTATGAGCGCCTTGGCTACGAAATGGTCCCTGGCTCTGTGATCGAAAATCGCGTCGGCGGCGAGTCGATAACGATGCTGCGCACGCGCCCCTGACGGCCACGCGTGACGCTCGGCAGCTACAGCACTAAAAAGATCGCCGCTGGCGTCGTCGAGTCGTCGCCGTCGTGGTCGCCCGAACAGTCGGTCGGCGCGAACGACACGAAGCCTTCGCTGCCCTTGGAGATAACTGTGTCGGTTTCGAGCAAGCTTTCGCTGACCCCGTGATCGAGCAGCCATTTCTTGATCGCCTTGACCCGCGCGCCGGCGACGTAGGGAGGCTCGGTCTTGAGTGCGTAGCCGGTCAACTGAAGCTTGCTGATCGACTCGACTTGTTTGAGCTCCTTGACGAGCTCGTTGAGCAGGTTCTTGGACCGCGCGGTGATCTCAGTGGACGCGGAATTGAAGATCGCCACCGGTTTGGGACAGCTCTCGTACTGGCTGGCTTCGCCAAAACAGCTGCGCAACACCGGGCAGCGGTCGAAGGCGGTGGGTTCATAGCCAACCTTGTCTGGCCGCGGTTTCACGACCTCCTGGCTCTGACCACCGCCGCACGCGGTAAGCACAAACACGATCGCTAACCCTATTCGTCCCGAACTCACCGCTTTACCTTAGCCGGTTTTTTCGTCTTTATCAGGATCATGTGCTCCCACTTGGAGCGCTTGGCAAACGCCCGCGACTCCCCCGCGCCGAAAGTCGGCCGGGTCTGGGCCGCACGCGCGACCAACTCGCCGTATCGAGGAGCGATGCGGGCGACGACTTCATCGGCATAGACTGCGCGGCCGCCGGCCAGGCTGTCGCCGATCACCATGGCGATCATTCCGCCCGGGCGCACGATCTTGGCCATCTGAGCCATGCTGGTTCCCAGGTCGCGTTCGAATCGCTCGAGGGCTGCATTGCGGGTTTTCGCGTCACCGTTGAAGCTGCCGCGCGAACCGATCTCGTCTGCGGCGAACTGTGAGCTCGAGTAACCCAAGAAGTCCATACGCAGTTTGTGGTGGTCTACGTAGTCGTACGTACCCGCGTAGGGCGGCGACGTGATCACGGCGTCGACGCGGTCCGGTAACGGGATGGCGCTCAGTTTGCGCGCATCACCGTGGTAGATGTTCACCCGATCGCGTGGCGCCGTCTTCGCCAACTCTGCCAAACCGTCGCATAGTAATTGCGCTCGATCACCGAACAGACGCGCGGCCTGGCCACGGCCAATGTTGCGTTTTACCCGGCTCTTGTCCGTATCGGAGGCCCGGTACGACACCTTGTAGAGCACCGAAGACAGCGCGACCGTGAGTAGGTTGCGTTGGCCCGGGTCCTTGACCGCTTCGACGCCAGCGGCGAGACATTCGAGCTCTCGGCGTACGTGAGGCGGAAACCAGTTGGACAGCTGTTTGTTGCGAGCGTTGGCGTTGACACCACGCGGAGCCCGCGGCGGCGGCGCCTCGTAGCCCGAACGCCGTGCAGCCCGTCCTTCGTCGATGGCTGTTCGCGTGAGCTGTCCGGCCATGCGCAGAACCTGATCGCGTTGGCGCTCCGTCCCGTGCCAGGTCTTGGCTCGGGCGATGGATACCGCCAGGGGGTTGGCGTCGACTCCAGCGGCCAATCCGCCGCCGAATGCAGTCTCGACCAGCACCGTGCCGCCACCGCAAAACGGATCAACCACACTGAGCCTGCTTCGACGATTGCCGACCAGTTCAGCGGCTAGCTTGACCAGGATTCGGGCCGTGCCAGGGTGCAGGCGCGCCGGATACGTATGAATTGGGTGGGTCAGCGAAACTGCCGCTTCCTTGTCGGTGGCCGCTCGAAAGGCGTCAACCAGACTCCGGGAGAGGCTTTCATCACCCTCACGGGCAAACTTTCCCTTGCCCTGAGTGCTCAGAGCCCGCCGCTGCTTCGACCCGCGCTTCATCTCGGCTACACTACCCCGAAATGCCGATGCCATTGGAGATTGTGGGTCTGGGAAAGCAGACAGTGCGCTTCGTCTGGGACGAAGACGTCGAAGACGAGTTCAAGACCCGGGATTTGCGGATCGGCTGCAATTGCGCCAGTTGCCGATCAGAAGAAACCGGCGAGCGCATTCTGGATCCCGCCACAGTACCTGCGGATATTTCCGTGGCTCATATGGAGATGGTCGGCAACTATGGGGTCGCGATTCACTTCTCGGATGGCCACACCACCGGGATTTTTCAATTCACCAACTTGTACGAGTCACGCCGTAAATAGTTTGCGACATAAGTCTCACGCGACCGCCAATGCGAGACGCGTGCGCTAGCGCTGGGCTATGTTTCGGGCTAGCATCTTCGTCGGGGAGAACGCATGAAACTACGTATAGTTTTCGTGATCTTAATCGCATCGATCACGACCACACAGGGCCTTCACATGGCCACGTCATACGCGCAAGACGCCAGTCTGAACAAGGCTCGCGAGCACTTCGACAAGGCCCAGGCCCTGTACGCTAAAAAGCAGTACAAGGAAGCGGCCAAGGAGTTCCAGTCGGCGTACGACGCCCGGCCGTTTGCTCAGTTCTTGTTCAACATCGGCGCGTGCCAGGAGAAACTCGGCAACTACGCCAAAGCGGTTGAGCTGTACAAGCGCTACCTCAAAGACGAGCCGAACGCTCAGGACCGAGTCGCGGTCAAGAAGCGTATTACGGTTCTCGAAAAGGAAGCCAAGCGGATCAAGACGACCACGTCTACTCAGCCGTCGAGCCAACCGACCAAGGTCAAGCCTTCGGCCGAAGTCGTCGCCCTCGGTGAAGCCAAGATTCGCGGCCTCGTCGTTATCGAGTCCGACCCGGCCGGCGCCAACATCTACCTGGACAGCAAGAAGAGCAAGCCCCTCGCCAAGACTCCGTGGAGCGGTAGCCTCGAAGGCACCCACACAATCTACCTGGAGAAGAAGGGCTACGAAGAAAAGACCACCAAGATCACCCCGCACCCGGAAAAGCTGCTGGTCATGTACTTCGGTCTGGCCAAACAGGACTACCTGGGCTGGCTCACGATTCGCTCCAACATCCCAGGAGCGGATATCTACATGGACGACAAGAAGTTCGGTGTCTATCGCAAGACGCCGTTCAGCGGCAACGTCAAACCGGGTAAGCACAAAGTGTGGATCACCAAACTCGGCTACGACGAAGTCTACAAAGAGATCGAGATCATCCGGGGTAAGACCCACGAGATCATGGCCAACCTGAAGGGTTCGCCGGTTGGTTACCTCAACATTCGCGGAAGCAACACGAGCCGCACGTCGGTGTGGGTAGATGGCAAGCTGTTCTGCAAGCGCGGCCCGTGTCTCAAGCCGCTCAAAGAGGGCATCCACAAAGTGGCCGTCAAGCGCGGCGGCTACAAGTCGTTCAACCGCACCATCGACGTTCAGGCCAAAACCGAAGTCACGTTGCGAGCGAAGCTGGCCAAGCGCCCCGGTCGCGGCGACGCCATCGCGGCCTACATCTTCGCTGCCGCGTTCGCTGGCGGCGGTGTGTATCTCGGCCTCGAAGCCAAGAAAATCCAGGATGACCTCCGCGCCGAGATCGACGCGGGCAACCCGCCGCCGGACTCCAACGATCCTCGCCTGGACAAGGGCAAGATCTTTTCATGGGCGGCCAACGCTGCTTACGGGCTGGGCGGCATCTCGTTCCTCACGGCGGTCTACTACACGTTCCGCGACAAAGGTAAGCCATCCACTGGCCGTATCGACGTCCGCGCAATGGCCGTCAGACCGTACGTAACACCCACTGTGGCAGGTCTCGGAATCGGGGGGATGTTTTAAATGTTGTTCCCAAAAAGTATTCGTTACGCCACCGTCGCGGGTCTCGTGTTCGCACTGGGCGCCTGCAACCCAGCCAAGTTCGATGACCTGGCCGACGAAATGTGGGTCACGAGCAGTGGCGCACCCGACGGCCTCGACTCAAACGATTACGCCGACGGCATCGTCTGGGGTGGCAGCGCCGACGCGGGCGGTACTTTCTACGCCATCGGCAATCGCCCCGCGTGGGCAGAGCTTGCGTTCAACGCCCAGGGCAAACTGACCAACTCGGCCCTGCGGGTCAACTCGTTCCTGCAAGGCGCCGACGTGCTCACGAGCACACCGTCCATCGCCGCGGACCCCGGCTCCATTGGTGCGACCGGCGCCAAAGGCACCGTGGCTCTGGGAACATCACAGGGCGGCGCGGCATTCGTCGTGTTGCTGCATCCGAACACGTTCTCGTTTACCGACTCGATCTCGCTGTCGGACTCCACCGAACTCGTCGATGCCCTGGCCATGGGACCGACCAACGCCGGCACCAGCGGCTCGGACATCGTCGTCGTGCGGTCCCGGCCCTCGGACTCGCGCCTCAGCGTGATTCTCGACTACCAGGACGCCGGTGATAACTTCGTACAGCCGTCGTGCACGCTGACCAAGGAAGAAGGCTACAGCGCTGCCGTGGCCAACCTGGACAGCGTTTCCCCAGACTCGGAAATCATCGTCGGCATGGGCTCGCGCTCGCGATCGTCGGGTATGGGCCACGTGCTCATCCTGGCCGGCTCCCTGGTCGTGGACACCCAGGCCATCGGTGACGATCTGCCGTGCACCGACGGCGGTGCGTTGCTGGCCACCATCGATGCGCCCATGGGCGAGCCCGACTTTGGCGCTGCGATCGCGGTTGGCGACTTCGACGGCGACGGTGCCAACGGTGGCGCCGGTAACGACCTTGCCATCAGCGCCCCCTCGGCGAATCGCGTTTATGTCTACTTCAACGTGGATACCTCCGCCGCGCTGGGCACCCCAATCGAGATCACCCCGCCGCCCGGCGCCGAAGCGTACGGCACGTCTCTGGCCGCCGGCGACTTCGATGGCGACGGTGCCGATGAGCTGGTCATTGGTGACCCGAGCGCGGATGTAGACGCGGTCATCAACTCCGGTCGCGCCGACATCGTCGTGTTCTCCGGCGGCGCAGTTGCGGACTCGCACACGGTGCTCGACGCCGAAGCCGAGAACAGTCAGAACTTCGGCCGAGCGGTCGCTGTCGCGACGTTCAACGGCGTGGACATCCTGGCCGTCGGCGCTCGTGATGAGGTGTTTACCTACTTCCGCACGCCAGTAACCGGCGACGTCGACGACCGGCAATAGCGTCCTACCCGCAGTTATCTCTCCGCCCAGACTGCACTCACGCCACACAGCGACGGCATAGGGGCGGCACAGACCACCGCCAATAGCTTCGTTCGCCCTATCAAATAGTGCTACGTTTTGGGCGTCTCAGTGGCCTACTGTCCCAAATGTAAGCAGACCTTCGCCGAAGGCGGCTTTTGCCCCTACGACGGCGCGACGCTGCACGTAGACGAGACCATCGGTCCGCCCAAGGCGACCCAGCAGGGCAACCCGCCCCAGTCGCCGACGACGCCCTTCGACCAACAGGCCAACCCGAACCCCGCTACCGAGCCGGGGTTCACCAGCCCTCGAGACCTCAAAGCCCTGTCGGCGATGTCGGCCATGGGCTCCGGTGGTGACCACGCTGCGGCGCTGTCCAAGCTGCGCAGTAACGATCCGAAGGCTGAGTACGACCGGCTGGTCGGCGCGACCCTGGACAATCGCTACCTGATAGAAAAGAAGCTCGGTGAAGGCGGCATGGGTGTGGTGTTCCTGGCCAAGCACACCATCATCGAAAAAGCTGTCGCGATCAAAGTGCTCAAGCGCGAAGTCGCCCGCGACCACAGCGTGGTCAAGCGTTTCGTGCAGGAAGCAAAAGCCGCCTCGCGCATCGGCCACCCCAACATCGTCGACGTCACCGATTTCGGTACGACCCCCGATGGCATGACCTACTCGGTCATGGAGTTCGTGGACGGCCAGACCCTGTCACAGGTCATCAAGGCCGCTGCGCCGATGGACCTGTCGCGAGCGTTGCCGGTCATCGCACAGCTCGCCAAAGCCCTGGGCGCGGCGCACGACAAAGGCATCGTTCACCGAGACCTCAAGCCCGAGAACGTATTCCTGATCGATCGCGACGGTCGTCCTGACTTCGTCAAGGTCGTCGACTTCGGCATCGCCAAGATCATGCCCCTGGAGGACCAGGGACCGGCCGCCGGGCCGCGTTTGACCCGAGCAGGCACGGTTTTCGGCACTCCTGAGTACATGGCGCCGGAGCAAGCTGCCGGCCGTAGCGATACAGATCGCCGGGTCGACATCTACGCCCTGGGCACGATCCTGTACGAAATGATCGTCGGCAAGGTGCCACACAAAGGGCCGACCATGGTGCGTACCCTGGCCATGCAGATGCTCGATCCGATTGAGCCACCTAGCAAGACGCGCCCCGAACTCGACATCTCCCAGGCGTTCGAAGATGTGTTGATGAAGGCCCTCGCGAAGAATCGCGACGAGCGCTACGACACCATGGAAGTCTTCCTCGCCGACCTCGAAAAGGTGTCGGCCGTACCGCTGGCGATCCCGCTATCGCCGAAGTCCGCACCGATCAACGTCGGTCGTCTCGGTGCATCGGATCGCACGATGATCGAAGGCGGCGCGCTACCGAGCACGTTGCCCGAGCTACCGCCGGGCGCCAATGCCGAAAAACTAGCCGCGGAGGCGCGCCCGGACCAAGCGGTCACCAACGTCGTTCCCAAACGCAAGCGAGCTTCTTCGAGCATCGACCCCGCGTTCATCGATGGCGCGCCGGCGTTCGAGCATGTGTTCGATAATCCGCCCATCGACCGCGACCAGTCGTCGAAGTGGCCAATCGTCGTGACTGTGCTGATACTGCTCGCAGGCGGCGCCTACGGCGCGTACTGGCTGAGCCAGCGTGGCGACGACAAGCGTGCGAACAGCAGCGATCCCGTGGTCAAGACCTACGACGCGGCGACGCCGATTGCCCTCGCCACGGATGCCGGGCCGGCCAAAGATGCGGGCATGGTGATCGCCGAGATCACCCCCGATGCGCGACGCCGAACCAACGTGGTCAGGCCGTGGCGAAAGCGCACGCCGGATGCTGGTACGAAGATCATCGGCCGCGGTGAAGACGTGATGATCCGAATCAACACGCGACCTGAAGGCGCCAGGATCTACATCAGCGGCGTGTACCGGGGAACCAGCCAGGACGGTGGCATCGCCATCAGCAACCCGTTTGGTTCGCGCATTCTTGCCACGTGCAAACTTCCCGGTTACCGGGATGGCAGAGTCGTGCTCACGTTCAATAAGAAACGGTTCAGCTTCGACTGCATCATGCAGCGGATCAAAAAGTGCGTGCCCGGACTCAAGAATCCGTTCGACGCCTGTCCGAAGAAGAAGAAGTAGACGCACCCGGCTCGACGACCGAGCACTGACAGCTGAAGAACAAAGAAGGGGCCGGGGCGCGAGCCAAATCCGGACCGGGAGGTGACGTGTTGCGCCCCAACCCCTTGCTAGACGTTGTTCATTAGCCCGCCGGGCTCTTGGTGACCTACCTGCGGTAGGTACTACCTGGCGATGGGACGACTACCTGGCGATATGGATGCGCCGACGATGGCGCAGGATGCCAAGGGCAGCGAGGCCGGCGTAGTTGTTGTAGTTGAGGGTGGTGACGAAGTTGGGCGTCCAGCGATTGGCCCTGGTGAAGGTCGTGTACTGGACCGACGAGTGCCGGCGCTCGCCAAACGAGGTACCCAGGCCCGGGTTTGGCCGCGGCCGATGAGGGCGCCAACCGGGACGGGGAGCAGGACGACGACGGCTGCTCGAGACGCTGCCACGTTTCATGTCCGCGCTGGGCTTACCGCGATATCCGCGGCGACGACCCCGGTGATAGTAGCGGCGGCGCTTGTTCCAGCGCGGACGGATCATGATCGGCCCGGACTCATTGAACACAGCGACTTTGATGACACCGATGCGCGCGGCTTTGCCCTTGCGCCCGGCGTAGGAATTGCTGATGGACGAGAAGCGGAACGTGGCGACGTTCTGGGTCGAGGTGCGGAAGCCATCGATCTTGACCTGGCCAAACGCCGGAATGACGTAGCCGCGCTTGCGGTAGTTGGCGCTGCGACCGTCGATCACATCGAGGCCATCGACCGAAACCACGGCTTCGGCCCGGCGATTGCTCGGATTGCTCACCCGAATCGAGTAGCGCATGCCGCGACTGCCGAGAACGTATGACACGCCAGCGCGCCGGTAGACTTGCAGCCGCTGGCCTTGTTCACCAATTAAATCAACCTTATAGACGGCCTTCCGAGGAGGTGGAGGGCGCCGCATTCGAGGCACTGGTTTGACCATATCCACAGGTGGAGGCACAGGAGCACGCTTGGCGAGCGCGGCATCGCTGCCAGTTAGAGCCATCAAGGAGATGGCGAGCGCTCCCGCGAAAGGCATACGTCGAGTCATGAGTATGCAAAACGCACCAAATGCGCGGAAGATCTACAACGTGTATAGTCCGCCACATGGCACGCGCGAAGACGACAAAAGCCAAGAAAACCGCCAAGAAGAAGCCGGCCGCCAAGAAGAAGGCCGCGCCCAAGAAGGCAGCCAAGAAGAAGCCGGCCGCCAAGAAGAAGGCCGCACCCAAGAAGAAGGCTGCAGCCAAGAAGAAGGCTGCGCCCAAAAAGGCCACCAAGAAAAAGGCTGCACCAAAAAAGACAGCCAAGAAGAAGGCCGCGCCCAAGAAAAAGGCTGCGCCCAAAAAGGCCACCAAGAAAAAGGCTGCGCCCAAAAAGGCCACCAAGAAGAAGGCTGCGCCCAAAAAGGCCACCAAGAAAAAGGCCGCGCCCAAGAAGAAGACTGCGGGCAAGAAGGTCGTCGCCAAGAAGAAGACTGCAGCCAAGAAGAAGGCAGCACCCAAAAAGACAGCCAAGAAAAAAGCAGCACCGCGAAAGAAAGCGGCTGACCTGCGGCTGGCGGATGCAAGCCTGTTCGCACCGTTCACAAGAGGCGAACGCGCGGACGCACTGCGTATCCTCACTGAAGACAAACGCCTGGCGAACATGGCCAAGGTCGGCCGCTATCGCGTCATCTCCGTGGAGCCGGCCCCGGTCAAACCACCACAAGAACGTTCGGGTTGTCGCCTCGCGGCTATCGTGGTCTACGACTACGCCCAGGCGCGTTGCGTGGACGCCCACGTGGACCTCGATAACAGCGAAGTCGCACATCTGAAACTCAGCAACGTGCAACCCATGCTGGCTCGGGAAGAAGAAGCGGCAGCAATCTCCGTGGCCCTGGCCGACGAGAACGTAAAGAAGCAGCTGTCTCTTGGCGAGCAGCCACAGGTGGCCATGCACTACTGGAGCACCGACGACACCGACCTGTCCCACGGTCGCCGCTCGGCGGCGGTGGTGTTCGGGCAGCCCGGCGCCGCCGCATCTCTGGTCGCGGTCGTTGATCTCATCAGCAACTCCGTGTCCGAAGTCGTCTCCGCCGATCAGTGGTAATTCCCGCACTAACTACCGTTAGCCCGAGGTTTCGCAAATGAGCACGTCCAACGGAAACGACAACGTCGTCACCAAGTCCAACTGGAAGATTCACTGGCGCATGACCGAATCGGCCGGGCTGATGATCTACCTCGCGGACTACCGCGGCCATCGAGTGTTGTGGGCCGCAGAGTTGCCGTACGTCACCATCGACCATCAGAGCCAGGACCTGGACATAGAGGACGGCGGCAACGTTGGCCACGGACCGTTCTGGGTTCCCCTCGGCCATCGCACCCAGGCGGGCCCGGTGAGCTGCACCGATTTCCGCGGTGGCTTCGAGCTGTCCGTAGACTTCGACGCCGGTTTGTACCAGTACACCCAGATCTGGCGCTTCCATGAAGACGGCCGCATGGCCCCGTGGTTGACCATTCACGGCGGCGGTTTGCACGACGCCCACACCTATCATCCCCACTGGCGCTTCGACTTCGATGTCGATGGCGCGGGTCATGACGCGGTGGAACACTTCGACGATGGCCGCTGGACCCGCGTGTCCGAAGAAGGCTGGTTCCCCTACACGGGTGAGGCCGACGACGGTGGTTTCGTCTGGCGCCAGGTCGACTTCGGTTCCGGCGCGTCGGTTTCCATTCGCCCGCACCACTGGGAGGACGCCGAACTGTTCGCGATCCAACATCGCACCAATGACGCGGCATCGTCACCGCACAGCGCCGCCGGCGCCCAGACTTTTCCAGCCGCCTACGTTGGCAACGCCCCGCTAGACGGCCACGACGTAGCTCTGTGGTACGTCGCTCACGTCCACTACGACACGGCCTTCCCGTTCACGGCAGGGCCGTGGATCAGAGTCAGCGGATTCTAGGTTAGGACGCGTCTGCCGGGCAGTTTGCTTGGCGCTAAGCGGCTAGTTCTTGCCGCAGCACTTCTTGTATTTCTTTTCGGAGCCGCACGGGCAGGGTTCGTTTCTTCCTACCTTGGCCACTTCGCGAACGATGGGTCCCTGGCGCTCTCCGGGGCGGCGGCCTTCGGTGGCAGCATCGAAGGCTTCGACCAGAACCTGCGTCGGCCGATAGATCACGTCGGCGCACTGCTTGGTCATTGCTTCTTCGCGCACGTCTTCTTCGATCAGCTCTTGTAGCTTGGCGTAGATGTGGGGCTGGCGTTCCACCAGTTCCGGCGCGACGCGTTCGTGAATGGGTAGCTCGGACAAGCCGTCGACGTTGCCGCGTTGCTCGTCGACGATCGCCTCGGCAGCGTCCAGGTTCTCCTGGGTCAATCGCGCCAGGTTCTTGCCGTGGAGCCGCTGAAACATCGCCCAGACCAGAGTGCCGTAGAACACAGCCGCCTCACCAACAACGTCACCATGTTCTTCCCGGCACACGGAGGTGTAGCGCAACAGGGCGGGCTGCTCCTTGCGCAGGCGCAGGCCCATCTTCTTCATAGACCGTTTGTCACCGGCCTGATCGAGCTGGGTGAACGAATTGATGGTGTCGTCTACGAGGTCCGCCTGAATCACGATGTCACTCATGTGAGCGCAGTGTGCCAAGCAAGCGGCCGCCGGTAAATGATCTACGCACCGAAACCATGATGATTAGCAGCAACAACAGGCTGGTCACCGGGCCGCCACCGCCACCACTGTCACAACAGCCGCCACCATCTTCGGGCTCTTCGGGCTCTTCGTACACATCCGGGACGATTTCAAAACTCGCCAGAATCCGCGCCATCACGTCCGCGCGCGCGTCGGCACCCGCGATGGTCTCGAAGGGAAAGCCCATGGTCATCACCGCGGCGTCCGACGCGGGGTCCCGCCATAAGGTCGCGGCGCTGCCGAACGTCCCGGCGGCGTAGTCCATCACGCTCACCGTGTCGCCATCGGCCGGCGCTAGCAGGTCCGGGAAGTTTGCGTCGTAACTGCCGGCGCCGAAGTCGTCAAAACTAGCCTGCACACCGTCGAGGGTATCGGCCACTCCGGCGACCGCGTACGTGTCGGCATCGTCGCCGACAAAGGTTGCATGCAGAATCTCACTGAGAAACGCGTTGGTCTCCGTGTCACCGCGCTCGCCAAGTGCCCAGGCGATTTCACTTCCACTCGCCAGCAGTTTGCCGCCGCCAGCAACGTACGCACGAAGCGCGCTACGCTCATCGGCATCGAAGGGCTGGTCGACCGTCGACTCCTCGCCAACGAACCACAACACAGCGGTGTAGTCCGCCAGGTCAATGTCGCCGGCCGCGACAGCGCTTGCCGACGTACTGTCGAAGCTCACCTCCGCCGAATCGATGGCCGCACCAAAGCGCGCGACATAGCTACCGTCATTGATGCGGTCGATGAAACCCCGCTCGATGGTATCCAGGGCGTAGGCGGTCAGATCGTTGGGTATGAGCATGTTTCCGTCGAGCCGTTCGAAGCCGGCGACCACCAGTACCTGAGCGCGGCCCGTTGGTGAGTGCCGTGCACCCACGACTCGACTGGGCAACGACTCTCCGCCGGCGTTCGTGGACGTGATCCGGACATACACCGTCTCGCGCTCTTCGATGACCAGTTCGTGGTCGGTCGCCGACACGTCGACGCCATCATCGAAGGCCAGGCCGTCGCGACTGCGATAGACGCGATAGCCTGTCGGCGCGTCACCCGCAGCCGCGTCACTTACAGGCGGCGCCCACGAAAGCCGCACCGTCCCCGCGACGGACTGCTGGGCACGAACCTTCACCGGCGGTTCCGGTGGCAGGGTCAGGCCTGCGCCGTCGCGCGCGGCAAAGTACTTGGCTACGCCCTGAGCGATCGCCCGGGCGGCAAGGCGACGAAACCGCGGGTCGCGCAATGCGTCCGCATCGTTGGCTTCGTCGTGAAACGCGATCTCGAACAGCACCGCCGGCATCTCAGGGTTGTGGTTGGGATTGACTTCACCAAAGTACGCCGTGTGCTGGCCGCGATCCTGCCAGTCGTCCTGCCACACAGCTCTGAAGTCGCCAACCATCTCGTTGTGCACTGCGTCCATCAATTCGAGGGAGCCAGAAACTCCACTGAACTCCGACAGAGGACCGAACGAACTCGGGCCGTAGGCGAACGAAGATGTGCCATGCGCCGTGCCATCGAACGCGTTGGTATGCCACGCGATGTAAACCGCGTCTTCGCCGTCTTCGTGGTCCCACGCGGAGAACCTCGAACGGGTGCCCACGTCATCGGAACCGTCCGCGCTCGACGAGTAGTTGTAGACGCTCGTTGGCGCACCATTGAGTTGTGCCGCGTAGCGCGAATTATTTTCGAACATGGGCCGACCGTTGGCGCCGCCACCGCGATCGATGCGACCGACGCCGCCACCGATACGCACTGCATCCGCCGACAGAGTGGACCCAGCATCGGCGGAGTCGTTAGCCAACACGATCGAGCCGAACTCAGCCGACTGGCCCGCGTAAAAGTAGAACCGACCGAGCAACACCCAGGTCGAGCCATGGCGACGCTGGTCCAGATGATAGTGAGCTTCGCCGCCGGCGTGACGCACGATGTAGTGGGCGTCGCTGGCCCTGGACGCGTCCTGCACATAGCCCACATACACGTTGTACGCCCCCGATTCGGGCACATCGAAGGTCCACACCATGCGCCCGGTCTCCGTCGTCGCCGAATCGAACACGAGCGAAGTACCGCTAGTAAACGGGTTGGTTTCATCGACGATGGGCAGCACTGAATCGCCATACCCCGTCGGATCCGCCGACGTCGTCACTGTGCCCTCCGCCGTCGCACCACCGTCATCGACGATGACCAGGTTTGGGTTCAAGCCACTCTCGCGCACGGGAACCACGTAGGCACCCATGTTGCGCAAGTACGGAATCAGATAGTGGGCGATGGTCTCCGACGAGATGAAGTCCTCGACCAGATCGTGCGTATTACCGCGCTGGGTTCGCCAACCAAGACTGGACACCCAGGTCAGGCCGTGACCGGCCGACACATAAACAGTCTTGCCCGACAGCGCGCCGCCTACCGCACCGCGACCGACCACGCCGAAGCGCACACTGCCGGGCACCTTCGCGCGGACTCGACGCAAGAACGGTGTATCGCCGAAACGCAGCGAGGACTTCGTCGGCACCGGTGGCGCATAGCGAGCGACCGCCGGATCCTCGAGGCCACACGTATCGGCGAGCTGCGCCCGGGCCGGGCGCTCACCACCGATCATCGCCAGAAGCCCTATCAGGCCCCAAACGGCTGCGAACTTGGCCCCTACACCCATGAACTGCACGCTAACGCAGGCGCGCCGACGAGTAAAAGGAGATTCGTTACGGTACCGGTCGACCGGTGGCTTGCTCGTCGAGTGCGTAGACCACCGATAGCAGTACAGCCAGCAGTTTGCGACGCTCGGCGGCGGTGACGAGGGTGGGCGGGTCCTGGCAAAAGGCCGCGACCCATTCACACAGCTCGGGTTGGCGCTCGGCGCAGGTGTCGCCCCACATGGTCGTGCCCATCATTTCTACTTCGATGGCCGCCTGCGCCCGTTCCAGCAACGACCGGCCGATTCGTTTCGCTGGCACGCCGTGCTCCTCGGTGAATCTCGCGCACAACTGCCACGACGCTTCGAGCGCCACGGCGAATACGTCTCCGGCGGACCTCAGCAGCCTCTCTTCGAGAAAGCCGATAACCCCCGGCTGGCGCGCCGCGAACCAACCGACCTGCTTTGCATCCAGAGGAGCCTGTGCCATCGACGTTTGCATAGGTATAGCTTGTTGGCTGCAACCCCCGGCGGGCCAGTTTTCGGCAAGTGTGGCAGTATGCCGGGGCTGATGGCACACACGGTCAAGAGCTTGCGCGAGCACGCGATCACCCGCTCGCTATTCACACCGACCACGTTGGGCGCCGCCATCAAACGCCTCGGCTTCGTTCAGGCGGATCCAATTCGCGCGCCTGCCCGGGCCCAGGACCTGATTCTGCGCCAACGGGTAAAAGGCTATCGAGCCGGTGACCTGGAGCGCCGCTACCCGGCATTGGGCTTAGAGGAGGACGTGCTGTACGCCTACGGCTTTCTGCCCCGGAGCGTCTGGCAGCCGGTTCATCCGGCGAAGCCCAAGGCACTGGCCAAACTCGATCGGCAGATTCTAAAAGCCGTAGGTACGTTGGGCGAAACCCACCCCCGCCAGCTGGACGACCAGTTTGGTCGTAAACGCGTCACCAACCCCTGGGGGGGCTTCTCCAACCAGTCCAAGCGAGCCCTGGAGGGGCTGCATCGCCGCGGATTGATCCGGGTCGCTCGTCGCGACAAAGGCATCCGCGTCTACGAAGTCGCACCAGCCGCAAGCGACACCCGAACCACCGACGAACGCTTTCGCGAGCTCGTGCTGATCACGGCCAACATCTTTGCCCCGATGGCTCGGAGCAGGATCTCCGCAACCCTGGCGCCAGTACGCCGGCGCGCCGGGATGGACGCACGAACGACGAACCGCATCGTCGACGAATTGATCGACGACGGAAGGCTTCAACAGGCAACGGTCGATGGCGCCAGTTACGTGTGGCCTGGTCGCAGTGCACGCAAGCCCATACCGCGCGCCGTGCGTTTCCTCGCACCGTTTGATCCCCTGGTCTGGGACCGCACACGTTTCGAACATTTTTGGGGCTGGTCGTACAAGTTCGAGGCGTACACCCCGGCGGCAAAACGGGTGCGCGGCTACTACGCCCTGCCAATGCTGTGGGCGGACAGCGTCATTGGCTGGGCAAACATCAAAGCTAACAAAGACGATGATGATCAGCTCGATGTCGACGTTGGCTTCACCGCCAAGCGACCAACCGGCAAACAGTTCAGCGCTGAGCTCGACGCTGAAATCGAACGCATGCGGACGTTTCTCCAGCCACGCTAACGGCCCGCACAGGCCGAAATTCGTGAGTTTTGGCCAGATAGGCCACGAGCCGTTGGGGCCGGAAGCGATCTCGGCTACAGTGCCGCAATGGTTGCAGCCGCGTATCTAGTAGATGGTCTTCGTACTCCGTTCGGTCGCTATCGCGGCGCCCTCTCCGGCGTGCGCGCCGACGATATTTCCGCCCACGTCATCGCCAAGTTGGTGGAGCGAACGGGGATTCCACCCGAGCGCATCGACGACGTCATCTTTGGGTGCACGAATCAAGCTGGCGAAGACAACCGCAACGTCGCACGCATGGGTGTGTTACTCGCCAACCTACCCATCGAGGTTCCCGGCGTAACAGTCAACCGGTTGTGCGGCTCGGGCATGCAGGCGTTCAACGACGCCGCGCGCTTGATCATGTGTGGCGAAGCGGATCTGATCATCGCCGGCGGCGTCGAGCAAATGTCCCGAGCGCCCCTGGTCATGCCCAAACCGGAAACTGGCTTCGTGCGCGGTCATCAGACCATGTACGACAGCATGCTGGGCTGGCGCATGGTCAACCCCAAGATGAAAGAGCTGCACGATACCCTGGGCATGGGCGAGACCGCCGAGCGCGTCGCCGAACGCTGTAACGTCAGCCGGGAAGCACAGGATCAATTCGCTCTGAGCTCCCAACAGAAAGCCGGAGCGGCCCTGGAATCGGGGCGATTCGACCGCGCCGAGGTCGTGGCGATCCAAACCGGCGTCGAACGAAAGACCAAGGAACCGATCATCTGCAGTCGCGATGAGCACCCACGGCCAGAAATGACCCTGGAGAAGCTGGCCAAGCTGCGGACAGTATTCAAGAAAGACGGCACCGTGACTGCTGGCAACGCGTCCGGCCTCAACGACGGCGCCGCGGCGATGCTGGTCGCCAGCGAGCGTGCGGTCAAAGAGTTTCAACTCGCGCCCTTGGCCCGCTACGTAACCTCAGCAGTTGCGGGCGTCGAACCCAACTACATGGGGTTGGGGCCAATCCCCGCGTCGAAGAAAGCCTTTGCCAAAGCCGGCTTGAACGCCTCGGATATGGCAATTTCCGAAATAAATGAGGCATTTGCGGCCCAGTCGATCCCTTGTGTCGAGCAGCTCGGCCTGGATCCAGAAACGGTCAACGTAAACGGCGGTGCCATCGCCCTGGGACATCCACTCGGAGCCTCGGGCGCGCGCCTGGTCATCACACTGGCCCATGAGATCGCTGAGCGGCAGGTTCGCTACGGGCTAGCGTCCATGTGCATTGGCGTCGGTCAGGGTATCGCAACCATCATCGAACGGGCGTAGCATCGCCAGACGTCATGTTCGGCAAGGAAGACCCACTCATCGACCGCGTGCTCGCCGGCAAGTTTCGCCTGCGCAAGCGCATCGGCGAAGGGTCCTACGGCGCCGTGTACCTGGCCGACCAGATTCCGTTGAACCGCTCGGTCGCGGTCAAGGTACTGAGTAGCAACGTCGCCGGCGACTCCATGTTGGTCCAGCGTTTTCACGACGAAGCCGTGGCTGCTTCCCGGCTGAACCATCCCAACACTGTATCGATCATCGACTTCGGCCAGACCAACGACGATCTGTTGTACCTGGTAATGGAGTACGTACGCGGCAAGCCGCTGCGCGAGATCATTCGCCACGAGCTGCCGCTCACCGACGCCCGACTGGTCGACATCATGCATCAGATCCTCGACGGCCTCGAGGAAGCGCACGAAGCCAAGGTCATCCACGCGGACCTCAAACCCGAGAACATCATCGTCGAGGAACGGCGCAACAATGCGCTGCTGTTGCACCTGGTCGACTTCGGCGTCGCCCGAATTCTGGGCACCCTGGAGGAGGCCACCGACAGAGCCACCGTATGCGGTACGCCGGAGTATCTGGCGCCCGAGCTGATTCGCGGCCAGGAAGCGAACGTCACCAGCGACTTATACGCGGCAGGTATCCTGCTGTACGAGCTGCTCACGGGGATGACGCCGTTCTCCGAAGGTTCAACTCTAGATGTCCTCAATGCGCATCTGCGCAATCAGCCCGTCCTGCCGTCTCTACGCAGGCCCGACTTCCCGGTCAACTCGACCCTGGAAGGAATCGCCCTGCGCGCACTGGCCAAGGACCCGGCGGATCGTTTTGCGAGCGCCGCCGCGTTCCGCCAACAGCTCGACGGCGCGGTTACCCAGGCCCTGTGGACTGACGGCGTCGACGTATTGTGCGAAGGCTGCGGCGTTTCGGGGCCGAGCAACCACAAGTTCTGTCACGAATGCGGCATGGCGCGCAGCGAAGCGAAGCACGCCGAGACAGAAACACACGCGGAGACTCAGCAAGAGGAAGAACCGACCGGAATCTTCCCGCTGCCCCTCGAGGGTCGAGACGACAGCCTGAACCGCCTCATCGAGTTCCTCAGTACTCGAGACTCATCGGGGGCACTGTTCCTGGTCGGTCCAACAGGCTCTGGACGTTCACGTCTGCTGCGTACCGCCAGTCATTGTGTGGACGAAGAAACAGCGCCGACGGTCTTCATCGCGAACCCCGATCCTAGCGGCCTACGGTCTCCGTTTTATCCGATTCGCGCCATCGTCGCCGCGGTCATGTCGCTGCCTCCAGTCTGCCCCTACGACTCCCTCAAACAGGAAGTCATGAACCTGGGCTTGAGCGAACGGGACATGCCCGGCATCGCGGAGCTGTTCGGTTTCGAGTCGGAGCTGTGGCCACTGGATCCGCCGGTGCGCAGACGCGAACTCGTGGCTTCGACGATTCGCGCGCTCTCGGCGGGAGCGAAACATCGCCAGGGATTGCTCGTATTCGAAGACGTCGATCGATACGACAACCCCAGCCAGGAGTTTCTTCGACGTCTCCAGGAGAGCGAAGGCAAACCACAGGTCCTACTCACGTCGACGCCGGAGTTCGCCGCACGCTGGCCAGCCGACACCGAGCGAATCCACCTGAGCCTGCTCGACGCGAGAGATGTGGACCTGCTCCTGGATCACGTGCTCAGCCACACGAGCGACTTTCCGCCCAAGGCCGAACTCGCTCCCCTTACCGATGGCTCGCCGTCGTCGGTCGCTCAACTCGTGCGTTATCTGGTCGAAGGCGGCACCATCCTCACGGCACCGCGGGGCACGGCCAACACCATCGCCGCACGCCTCGAGTTGCTGCCACGTGCCGCGCGACTGGTCGCCCAGACCTGCGCAGTGCTTGGCAGCGAAACCCTGCGAGAGCCCCTGGTCATGGCACTGGAAGGCGTGCTGGACCGAACACAGATCTACGACGGCCTGGTCATGCTGCGTGCGCGGGCATTCATTGCCTTCGACGCGATCGCCGTCAGCTTTGGCAGCCAACTCACCCGCGATGTCGTCTACTCGGCGACTCCTGCCGACGTACGCAGACGCCTGCACGCTGCGGTAGCCCAGGCATTGGAGCAGGCCACAACCGACCCGGCGATTCGTGGCCATCATCGCGAGCTCGCCGGCGACCTGGCCGAAGCGACACCGTTGCTTACCCAGGCCGGCGACGGCGCCGTGCATCAGTTCGACGAAATGGGTGCAACGCGGCTTTATCAGCGGGCGTTGGCGTGCGCGCGTGAACTCATGCTCGCGGACAAAGCCGAAAGTCGCCTGGCCTTCGTCGCCCTATCGATCAAGCTCGCCGACTCGTTACGCGTCGTCGGCGAAGTGTCCCTGGTCCGCGGTCTGCTCGAAGAGGCGCGCGGGTATTGCAGCGACGCGCCGGCGCTCAAAGCACAGCTGATGCGCGCGTCGGCCCGCATGCACTCCACCCTGGGTGCCAACCGCGACGCCATGGGCGAGCTGCAGAACGCTATTGGTCTGGCCATTCCCGCTGGCAACACCGAGCTACTGTGCAGCCTCTACCTGGATCTGTCGTCTTTGTTCCTCCAGGAGGGCGAAGCCAAGCTAGCGACCGAAGAGCTCGAAGAAGCGCTCAACATGGTTACCCTGGGCGAGGGCGCGCGTGGCGAGTTTGGTCCGCCCAACCTATGGCGACTTTTGTTGCGCCTCGGCCAGCTATATTGTTCCACCGGAGAGCATCGGCGCGGCATGGGCACGGCCGAGGACGCGCTTTACAGGGCCCGCCAGATTCGCTCGGCACTGGGCGCCGCCAAGACACAGTCGATGCTGGCGACCGAATATGAGCGCGTGGGCAACCTGCAGAAGTCAGAACGTTACCGACAGGGCGCTATCGATGAAATGCGCAAGCTGGGCGACCGCCGAGGCACCGCCGAGCTGTTGCTTGCAGGGCTAAAACCGACTCGCACACTCGTTCGCGTGTCCGCTGGCGTGCTCCGTGAGGCAGAAGAACTCGCAGGCGAAGTCGGCTGGGCCGAAGGTGTGCTCAAGGCTCGGCCGAAGTCGATCAGCTGATTTCTGATCATAACATCGCACTCTCACTGGTAATCTGCAGGCCAGTTTTTTGGCGCTTTGTTTCGCCGCACATCCGCGTTACTGTTCGTTTTGTGAGCACCGTGCTGCTGATCTTGGCGGGGACGGGGATGGGGTGGAAAGACGCGCTGGAAGGGTCCGGCATCGACGTGCTGTCGGCTCGCCGGCTCACGGACGGAGTGAAGCGCCTGCGCGAAGGTGGCATCGACCTGGTCGTTATAGAGGCCGAGGGAGATCCGAAGCCGGTCGAAGATTTCGTGAGCGAGCTCGAGCGCTTACCCGACCCGCCGCCATTCCTGCTCACGTCGTCGCGCCCCAGCGCTCCTGAGTTGTCCGCGCATCTGGGGGCGGTTGGCTTCTTGCCCAAGCCATGCACACCGAGCGAGTTGGCCGACGCGGTTCACCGAGTGATTCCGGGAACCGTAGTCTCGACAATGGACGACATTCCCACGTCGCCGCGCACAAAAAAGCTGTTTCCGAATCTGTAACCGGAAGCTGCTGAACCGCTGCGTTAGCTGCGCTACTTGTTGTCGCTGTCAGCGCCGGTGATCGGACTGAAGAAGTTGTCCTTCTTCACGTACTCGTCCACGGCGAACGCGAACTTGTAACTCGGCGCCGAACGCTGATTGCAGTCTGTGCGCTCACAGAAGCGACAGCTCAAACCGATGGGGATCGAGTTTCGCGGATTGTCCAGATCCGGCTTAGGTAGATCGTCGGCATAGACGAAGTGATGGGCGTCCTTGGCCGCGCAGCCCAAACCGATGGAGTAGCTGGTGCCACGCACCACCGAGCCACCGAGAGGATCGGAGATGACCTTGGCGAAACAGAAATACGTCGTGCCGTCGGGACGCACCGAGTACTGCTTGGTGATGATCGCCGGCGTCAAGAAGGCGACGTGCACCGCGAGTTTTGGACAAGAACCGTGGCCCTGGGGGAAACGAAACCCACTCGACGAGTAGCGCTTGGAGATGTTGCCGGCCAAATCTACGCGCACGAAATGTAGCGGAACGCCGGGACGCTTTGGATCTCCCAGGTTGCAACAACGATGCGCTACAGCCTCGTAGCTCGACTCGAACGAAGCGGCCACCTTGCCCACGTCGTAGCGCGTGCGCTGCACCTCGTCGAAGAACTCCGCGTAGGGCAGCAGCAAAGCACCAGCGAAATAGTTGGCCAGGTGGATCTTGATCAGGCGCGCGGTCTCAGCGTGACGCGGTCGCGCCTTTTCGATCAAGCGTTCGTGTAGCTTGCTCTTGTCGAGCAAGGTGAGTCCCAGGACGTGCCCGAGTTGAAACTTGAGATGGTTCTCGGACAAGGCGGAGCTGACCCGGAGCTTGCCCGTTTCACGATCGAAGTCGCGCACCACAGACGAGCTTCCGCGCGGGTCTTCCACCGTGACGTCGATGTCGAACTTCTCGCGCAACACCGCCATGAGCTGTTCGGAAACGAAGCGCCGGGGCAAAGCACCATCGCGGCGCACTTCGTCGACGAACTCTTCCAACTCTGGAAAGTAGTTCTTGTTGTCCTGGAGGAAATCGCTGACCTCATCCCCGGGGGCGTAGCCCATGGCCAAAGGCAGGTCTGTCTGGAGCTTGCTCACGGCCATGTCGAGCTGGGCGCGCGTGTTCTTGTACAGGTGGAACAACGCAGCGATGGTCGACGCCACCCGAGGCTCGGCACGCATACGCGCAAGGTCGGCCCGCTCGAGTTCGAGAGAACGCGCCAGCGGGTCGTCCAACAAGTGAGCGAGCACATCGTCGGGGGCAGACTCACCCAGAGACCCCATGAACGTCTCGAGTTCGACCGACAGCACCTCGAGGGCACGGACAAGCAGGGGGAACTGCAGATTCCTCCGGCCCTTCTCCAGCAGATTGAGATACGCCGGCGAAATCTCTAGCTGGCGAGCGAGCTCAGCCTGGCTGGTGCCCCTTTGTAAACGCAGCTCACGGAGCCGCTGACCGATTTGTTGAGTGTCCATTTACAGAATTCAGTTCAAGAGTTAATCACAGTTAGTGAATCTTGTAAACGATATTTGCCTGCAATGTCCACGTTTTGGCATTGACATGCTGTGTCATCCTGACAAACTAGAGAAAATTTGTAAACGCTTCAACACACGAGCTGTCTATCCAAGTAAACCCACTCAGCGCCGGGGGATTAGCGAATGAAGGATCTGGAAATCACGAAAGTAGGAGTCGTTGGCTCGGGCCTTATGGGCACCGGAATCGCCGAAGTCTGTGCGCTGGCCGACTACCCGACAGTGCTGATCAAGGCCACCGAAGGCGACCCGCAGAAGGGCCTGGACCGAATCAAGAAGTCCCTGGACCGCCGGCTCCAGCGGGGCAAGCTGTCTGAGCAGGACGTCACCCGCGCCCTTGGCAACCTGACGGCCACGACGGACCGTGACGCCCTCGCTGATTCCGAACTGGTCATCGAGTCCATCGTCGAGGACCTGGACAAGAAGCGCGCCCTGTTCAGCGACTTGTCCGCGCGAGTTCCGACCGAGGCAGTGTTCGCATCCAACACGTCTACCTTGCGCATCGGCGACATCGCCAGTGGCAGTGGCCGCCCCGATCGCACCATAGGCATGCACTTCTTCTCGCCAGTTCCGGCCATGAGTTTGGTCGAGCTGGCGCACCTGACAGACACCGCACCCGGCATCGTTGCCGCTGGCGAAGAGTTCGTCACCAAGTTGGGTAAGACCGCCATCCCCGTCCTGGACTCCACCGGGTTCATGGTCAACCGGCTTCTCGTACCGTACCTGCTCAACGCCATTCAGGCGTACGGCGAAGGCCTGGCGCAGGCCGACCAGATCGACAACGCGATGAAACTCGGCTGCGGCCACCCGGTTGGTCCCCTGGCCCTTTCGGATCTCGTCGGACTCGATATCATCTACGCCATGTCCAAACTGCTCTACAAAGACTTCGCCGAGGCGCGTTACCGTCCGCCGGCGTTGCTCCGTCGCCTGGTGCAAACAGGCGCCCTCGGTAGGAAGACGAAGCTCGGCTTCTACGACTACTCGACCAAACCAGCCAAACCGAACGCAGCCGTGTGGGACCTGATCCACGGCGGTAAGTTCCGCGATGCCGCCTAATAGCGACTACTCGACAATTCCGAGTGACCTACTGGACGGTCTCGTCATCGGTATCGACCACGTGGGTGTATGCGTCCGCGACATGGATCAGGCGGGCAACGCGTGGTCCGCGCTGCTTGGCCTGCCGTTGGTGGACATAGAAGACGTGGTGGCGGCGAAGACGTCGGCCGCATTCCTGCGCATGCCCGACGCCGACGCGGCCGTCGAGCTCGTTTGCCCCATGCCGGGCAACGTAGGCCTGGACAAGTTCCTCGATAAACGCGGCGATGCGATGCACCACATCGCGTTCGCTGTCACCGACATTCGCGAAGCCCTTTCGCGACTCGATGAAGCGGGCGTCCGGCTCATCGACAAGGAACCGCGCCCCGGCGCCGGCGGCCACCTGGTCGCGTTCCTCCATCCCAAAGCCATGTCCGGCACGCTGGTCGAACTCGTCCAGCGTTCGCACTAGGCCCCCACTAAACCCAGCAGGCCTGAACAGGCCCAACACCAGTAACGGCGAATGCTCGCGTCTTAGAACGACGAGCTACGCTTCGCCGTTCGAGTCGTCCAGTCCGTCATCACCGAACCACTCCTTCTCCTCTTGCTCGAGGGTTCCGCGCCATACGTTGCGGATACCGAAGAGCGCGAGGGTGATCGAGCCGGTGAATAGGATGTAGCTGAAACCCATGCCCCATAGGCCACCGCGTTGCAACGCGGCGATTTCTCGCAGGCCGGGATCGCGCACGAATAGAAAGCCGGCGATCATGACGAACAGGGTCGCCGCCAGAGACAAGTTCATGAACGTGTGGCCGTGATAGTGGTTCGTCTGCAGTAGGCCCGCACCGATGAGCAACAGCAGACTGGCGAGCATCGATCCGTAGAACGTCGCCTGGCCGACGACGAAGAACATCTTGCCGCCGCTCTTGGTGAACATGGCGTACTTGTACTTGAAGCTGCCGCTCTCACAACTGCGCTTCTTATTGCAGAACTCAACGTTGCCTCCGCGCAAGCCCAGGCGAACCTCCGTCTTAGTCCCACCGAACACGGAAGTGGTCTTGCCCTTGTACACCCGCCACGAATCGACGAACGAACTGACTGGCAACGACAGTCCGGCCAGAAGCATGAGGATGATTCCTAGCTTGCGCTGAGTCATGGCGCGCAGGATAGTCGCAGCAGTGGCTCCTGTGAAGGTCGACAATGCCCTGGTGGCAGGCAACGCCGCCGTGCTGGCGCAGCGCCTCGCCGACCTGGGATGTGACGCAAACAGCCGAGTTGCCGTGTATTGCGCCAATGGGCTCGAGTTCATCATCGCCCGGGCGGCGATTGCGCGCCTCGGAGCCGTCGCGGTTCCAGTCAATCCCAAGCTCGCCGCCGCCGAAGTTCGCTATGTGCTCGAGCACTCCGCGGCAGCCGCCGTACTGGTTGACGCCGGGCGCCAGTCCCGAGCGGATGATGTGGCGACGGTTCCCGTGGCGGTGGTCGCAGTCGACCCGAGCGCAACCACGGCCGCTCCGGACCACGCCGCAGTCGGCGCGACGCTCATCTACACGTCGGGCACAACGGGTCTACCCAAGGGCTGCATGCGCCTGGAGTCCCAGGAGCTTGCCCGAGCACGCGAGCTGATCGACACGTACTCCCTCAGCCGCAACGATGTACACCTCATCGCCTGTCCCCTCGCCCATTCGGCGCCGGGGATCTTTCTCCGTGCCGGCCGCCTCGTGGACGCAACCACGTACATCATGGAACGCTTCCGAGCCGAAGAATTCCTGCAAGCCGTAGAGCAGACGCGAGCGACCTTCTTCTTTCTGGTGCCGACCCAATACGCGCGCATGCTGGCGCTGCCTGACCACGTTCGCGCTCGCTACGACACGTCATCCATTCGCGCCGCTCTAGTCGCGGGCGCCCCCATCACGCCGGGGAACAAACAACGCATCGTTCACTGGCTGGGTCCGGGAAAGCTGTGGGAGTTCTACGGCTCGAGCGAAACGGGAACCGTAGCTGTGCTGCCCCCTGCCGAGCAGCTCAGTCGAATTGGCTCCGTAGGCCAGCCACCACCGTCAGTCGAGTTGAACCTTCGCACTGAACAAGGCGAACCGGTGGCCACAGGCGGTGTGGGCGAAATCTTCGTGCGCTCACCGACGTTGATGGACGGCTACATCGATCAACCGGTGACGAATCGCGACGGCTTCATCTCCGTCGGTGACCTGGGCAAAGTCGACGACGACGGCTACCTGTACCTGGTCGATCGCAAACACGACACGATCATCTCAGGCGGATTGAACGTGTACCCCGCCGAAGTCGAGCGAGCCCTGCACGACCATGACGCGGTGACCGGAGCCGTCGTTTTCGGAGTGCAAGACGCCGATTGGGGTCAGATCGTCGCGGCCGCCGTCGCGGTAGACGACAGCGAGATTACCGGCGCCGCGCTGCGCGAGTTTCTCCGGGACAAGATCGCCCCGTACAAGCTGCCCAAGGCGATAGCCCTGGTCGCGCAAGATGAGCTACCCATCGGCGCTAGCGGCAAACCACTACGTCGCGCGGCGCGTGAGCTGCTCGCTGGAAATCAGCGGCTGGTCCGCTGCGACTAGCCCGGCCTGCTCGGAGTCGCCCGCTTCGAGAGCGAGCGCCTCGACGGCATCGAGTGCACGAACCAGGTCTTCGCCAAAGATCGCGGCGAGAGTATCGCGACTGCCCTGGTACAGAGTCGGCGCGTCCGGCAAGTACGCGCAGGAATAGTCGGGGTAGTCATCGGAGATGACGATGGCGTCGGACTCGTAGCTGAGCGGAAACAACCGGCACACGTGTGGCTTGGTGCCATGAAAATCCCAGCCGCCTTCCATCGATGCTCGGTGGATCGCGCAACCGCGCTTGTCGTGATGCAGAAACACGCAGCCGTCGTCGACCTGGCGCATGCGCACGAACTTGCCCGACGGAAAGTCGGCGTCCGCTTCTTCCTCGCTGAACCAGGGAACGTCGCGCACGTTCGCGTTGAGCAACGCCTTGAGTTCCTCGGTACGGGCGAGAATATTGTCCCGCTCCCCCAGATCTGCCTGGGCGCCATACTGGCAACACGCGTCGAGTTTGACCCGTTTCTCGTCCACCAGCGTGCACGTATGGTTCATGCAATCCAGCGTCACTCGCTTGGTGAAGATGGATGCCTGAACTTTTCGAAAGCGCGGGTGGTCTACTGCCAGATACTTCATCCGCCGCAGGCTAACAGATGTTTGTGACAGGTCAATTGCTAGCGGCAGCGCGCTTGCGTGCTTCGTAGACTTCTTTGGCGTAGCCAACGAACTCCGGGTTGGGAGCGTCCCGGCTGTGCACTCGCACCATTGACCCGGGCTGTTCACTGATCCCGTTGGCCATGGTCCAGCCGGGTGGCACCTGCGGATCGGACCAGAAATAGAAGAACCGAGAATCCAGAGGAGTGAGGTTCACGCAACCGTGGCTCTTGCGCAGGCCGAACACGTCGTGCCAATAGGCCGTGTGTAGCGCGAAGTCTTTGGCGTAGTACTGAGTCCAGGGCACGTGGCTTACGGAGTACGGCGCCTCGTCCTCCATCTGGCCTTTCATGTCGGTCTCGGAGAACTTGAGCCAGATACGAAAGATGCCGGGGATCGTCGGGTGTTTTCGTACGCCCGTCGACACCATGGTCGTGTACACGGGGGTGCTGCCTTCGTAGGCGACCATTACTTGCTCGGTCAGGTCCACGTCGAACCAGCGCTCCGTCGACAACGTCATCGGCGGCGGAGCCACTTTGCGAGCGACGTGAATCTCTGCGGCCTTCACCCACTGGTCCTCGCCGATGCGATATGCGTGCGACTTGCCGCTTTTCTTGGCAACCCGCTCCAGCACCTTCACGATGGCACGAGCCTTGAGTTTCCGCACCGGGCGGTTGAGCTTCGACGTCTTGTAGACGACCACACGATGACCGTAGTTCTTGCGACTCATGACGAAGCCCAGGGGCAACACGTGGCCGGTGTCGTCGCCGAGACGAATGCCCCGGAACTTGGACGGCCGATGTTCACGCACGTTCTCGATGGGCAAGTACTCCTTGCCGCCGATGTGCCAGTACGATTTTTCGTCGATGACTTTGTGGTCGCCATACAAACGCACGGTGACCGAGCCCTCGAGCTCTCGCGCCTCTTTGAGCACGTTGTTCTTGTATGTGTACGTCTTGGCCTTCGCGTCCTCGTCCTCGTCGGTGTCGACGATGACTTTGCCGTAGGCCCCTGGCAGCATCTCGCCGCGCTTTAACTTGGGTTGCTCCCGGGCGAACGCCGACTTCTTGTCCGGCGCCAGATAGCGCTCACAGATCCACCCGCGAGGCTCGATCTCGATCCACCGAGTCGGACAGCCAGTGCTGCGCTGGGCGCTCTTCCACAAGACTCGCGTGCCGGCGGCAACGGTGCCTAGCTTCTTACTGCCTTCTTTGGGCTCCAGGCGCACCGAGATCGACCGGCGCAGGCGCAGTGAGCGAACCCATTTGGAGAACAGCCGCTTCTTAGCCGGCGGAACCTTCAGAGTCTTTACCGGCTCGGGCTTGGGCTCCACTGGTTTGTCCGCGGCGGGCTTCGGCGGCGCCATCGGGGAACGCGCAGGGACGGCGCCAACGATTGGCTTATCGGACTTGTGCTCCGCGGAGGAATCCCGCGAACCACAGGCACCGGCCAGGGCCAGCACCAACACCAGGGATAAGGTACTGCGCATGCTGTCCGAAGAGTGCCGCCTGAACGCTGCCCGTTCAAGTTTTGAGAGCGCCTTGTCCGCCGCTTTGCTGCCCACCGGGGCCCGCAAGACCGCCCTGCGTGGTACGCTGACCGGCGATGCGGCTCGGCGAAATGCTCATTCGGGACGGCCGAATTAGCGAATCACAGCTCCAACAAGCCATCGACCAGCAACAACGGGTCGGCGGCCGAATCGGCTCCATCATGGTCGAGATGGGATTGGTAGACGTCGACACCCTGACGGTTTACCTGGGCTTAGAGCTCGGCATCCCCATCGCCACCGGGGCTACCCTCGAGCGGGCCAAGCGCTCCGCGGTCCGGCTACTTACCCCGGAGACCGCCGCCAGGTTCCGCTGCGTGCCCATCATCGTCCAGGACCGCCAGCTAATCTGCGCCATCGACGACCCCCACGACATGGTCGCCCTGGATGCACTCACCCAGTCCACCGGATACCGCATCCTGCCGCGGGTCGCTCCAGAAGCGCGCATCTACTATTACCTCGAGCGGTTCTACGGAGTGCCGCGACCGCCCCGATTCAAAGTGCTGGGCGAATCGGCCCGAGGCAACGTCAAGCCGCCCGCAGATCTGCCCGCGCCCCCGCTGCCGGGACTGCCGCCAGTCACCGACTCGCCGGTTCAGGCACCGACGCCGGCGCCGGCGTTGCGCGCCGCCGTGCCCGATGGCCAGGAAGAGCTGGAACTCGACGCCGAAGACCTGCTCATCGAACTAGAAGAAGATGACGCCGACGTCGCCGAGACGGCACCGCGCGCCGCGACCGGCGATCTGGCTGCTGCCGCCGATAAACCACCTGCGCCCAGGGCGCCAGAGGAAACGTTCGAACCCATCGACGCCAGAACGGCGATGTCACAAATTGCCGAAGCGAGTCAGCGCACTGATGTCGCTCACGCGGTTGTCGCCTATGCGGCCAGCGTGTTCGACGTGTCGGCCTTGTGCATCATTCGCGACAACATGGCATTCGGCTGGAAAGTCCATGGCGAAGGCCTGAACGCCGAACGCATCGAGACCCTGCTCATTCCGCTGGATGCCCAGTCGATGTTTCAGAACGCTGTCCACGACGACGATCAAATGTTCTCGGGAAAACCGTTCCCGGCCACCCTGCACAACTATCTGTACAAGGTGCTGCGAACCGCGCCGCCAGAGACGGCAACCATCGTCGCCCTCGCCATCAACCGCCGGGTAGTAAACCTACTCTACGGTCAGCGCAGCAAGGGCACCAAGCAGCCGGCACCCGACGTACTCGAACTCAAAGATGTGTGCGATGCCGCGGCCTCGGCCTACGTGCGGCTTATCGCCAGCTCCAAGAAGCGGCGCAAGCGCAAGGTCGAGAAACCGCGCCAGCCCAAAAAAGTCGTCGAGCTCGGCACGCCGACTGAGTAGCCACTGGGCACGGTCGTCGTGCACGGTCGTCGCGTCAGTAGCAGCGACGTAGGCCGTGAGTGCTCGCGGGCATCAGCTTCATCACACTCGTCGAACTCTCGGCGTAGTGACCCGGGTTGTCCGTGCGTTTGGTGTGAAGCACTAACAACTTCGCCGCAGCGAACCAGTACGGGGTCGATTCGAACTGCACCGTGTCTTCGCGCATCTTCTTCGAGAACAGGGTACGCGCGCCGGCACGAATGCGCATGCGCTTGGAGTTTGCGCCGGTTCCGGAAACTCGACAGCGTTTGTTCGGGCTGGTGGGCGCACTGGCGAGCTTCGTGAAACCGTTGCTCTTGATATACGGAGCGGTCGTGCGCGCCGTACCTTTGAGTTTGATGACCTTGATGCGTTTCCCGCGACGGTCGTATACGTGAATCGCCACCGTCGTCTTGCGCACTTCGCCAAAACCACCCTGCGGATCTCGGCCTTCTCTACACGTTTCCTCGGTACGCAGCACTGCCACCTGGCGCAGCTTCGCGGACACTCCGATTAGCTTCGACTCCCGGGTGAGCATCTCGCACAGGCCAATGGCCTCCGCGCTGCTGGGAGCACCGATGACCATGACAACTGCCGCAATTGGGAGCCAACGCACAATCAGGTAACGCTGAATGCGCTCGAGCTATTCGATTCTCGCGGTTTCATCAATGCAACCGACTACTTGAGCGTCGGCCCGTGGTTTCAGCTGAGCGCTTCGGTCAGCTCGGCCAGGAATAGCTCGTTCTCTTCCGGCGTCCCTACGGTGACCCTGAAGTAGCCGCTGAGTGGACCGGGCCGATCAAAGTTGCGGACAAGCACACCGCGGCTTCGCAGCTGCTCGCACACCGCGTTGGCCAGACCATCGCCCGGGGTGCCCACGCCGACGAGGACCAGATTGGCGTAGCTCTTGATCGGCCGGGCGCCGTCGATTTCCGTCAACCGCGCGTATAGTTTCTCGCGCTGCTCGCTAACGACAGCGCAACGGCGATGAAGTGTCTTTGCGTGATTGCTCAACAACCAGGAGGCGGCGCGCTGGTTGAGTGCGCCGATGTTGTACGGCGGACGAGCCTTCTCCACCATGGCCGCGACTTCGGGCGCCGCGATCAGGAAGCCGATGCGCAGCGCGGCGAAACCGAGCTTGGACAAGGTACGCATGACGACCAGGTTCGGCGGGTTGCCGACCAGGGGCAGCATCGTGTCGTCGGCGTTGCCGGTGTAGTCGATGTACGCCTCGTCGGCGACGACCACCGTGTCGGGATACTCACGCGCCGTTCGCTCGATGGCGTCCCGCGACCATAGGGAACCAGTCGGGTTATTCGGCCGAGCGAAGAACACGACGTTGGGCCGGTGCTCGACCATCGCCGCGGCCAGAGCGGCCTCGTCTAGCTCGAAGTCGGCGTCCAGGGGCAGTTCCACCGTGTCCACGCCAGCGCATGCGGCGGCCATGCGGTAGTAAACGAACGACGGTGTCGGATACAGAACCTTTGCGGCGGACTGGCCAGGCTTGATGTTCGAGAACACCGTGAGCAACAACGTGATGATCTCGTCCGAACCATTGCCGAAGACCAGTGTGTTCGGATCAATGGCCAGCTCCGCTGCCATCGCCGCGCGCAACTCGGTGCACGCAGCGGGCGGGTAACGATTGAGATCGACTTTGCTCAGCTCATGGCCAAGAGCCTCAGCGATCTCTCCGGGAAGCGAGTACGGCAGTTCGTTCGAGTCGAGCTTGGCTCGGGCCTCTACCTTTGCGGGCGCTTTGTAAGCGGCCAGCGTTCCCAAACCCGGGCGGACCAGGCTGCGCAGCGCATCACTCATTCGTCGTTCTCGAATCGAATCGCAGCCGAACGCGCGTGGGCATCCAGGCCTTCGACCTGGGCGATCTGCTGAATGTCTGCCCGATGTGCTGCCAACGCTTCGCGAGAGTATTCGATGACCGAGGTTCGTTTACGAAAATCGTGAACGCCCAGAGGAGATGCATAACGAGCCGCGCCCCCGGTGGGAAGCACGTGGTTCGGCCCCGCCACGTAATCCCCCGCAGCTTCCGGCGCATACGGACCAACGAAGATTGCGCCGGCCGCGTAGACCTCTTCGGCTCGGGCGCGCGCGTCACGCAGGTGAAGCTCCAGGTGCTCAGGTGCGTAGCGATTGGCCAATGCAATCGCGTCGTCGACACTGGCGACGACCACCGCCACTCCGTAGGACGAAAGGGACTGGCGTGCGATGTCAGCACGGCTGAGCGTTTCGAGCTGACTTTGCAAGGCAATCTCGACCGCTGGCACGAGGGCCGCCGACGTGGTGAACAGAATCGGCCGTGCCTCGACATCGTGCTCGGCCTGAGCGAGCAGGTCCGCCGCGATCCAAACCGGATTTGCCGAATCGTCGGCGATGATCAACACCTCGGAAGGACCGGCGACGCTGTCGATATCCACATCGCCGTAGACGATGCGTTTGGCCGAAGCGACCCACTGGTTCCCCGGACCGACAATCTTGTCCACGCGAGGAACGGTGTCTGTGCCATAGGCCAGCGCCGCGACTGCCTGAGCGCCGCCAATCTCGAATACCCGATCTACCTGGGCGACCTCGGCCGCGGCCAGCGTCTCCGGTGACGCACCTGGTGTCACCATGATGATCTCGTCCACCCCGGCAACCCGTGCGGGGGCCGCCGTCATGAGCACCGACGATGGATACAACGCGGTTCCGCCGGGAACGTAGATGCCGACGCGCTTGAGCGGATGCACCCGCAGCGCGCAGCGCACACCGTTTTCGTCGACAGTGAACGACGGCTCGTGCTGGCCCTCGTGAAACTTGGTGATGCGCGCGTACGCTCGGACCAGCGATTCGCGCACCTTCGGGTCCGTACGACCTGCGATTTCGGCCCAGCGGGTTTTGCCGATCTCGTAGCTACCATCGACGGGCGAGCGCTTGTCGAAGCGTTCGGTGAGCTCGCGAACGGCCGCATCACCTCGGTCGCGCACGTCGCTGACAATGGACAGAACCGTGGCCTCGACCTTGGCGTCCATGGTGGTCGTGCGTGTACACAGAGCGTCGACGGCGGAATTGAAGCCTTCCGCGCCGGCAGAGCCTTCAGCGCCCAACGAAATGGTCCGGAGCAACATGCCTACTTATCTTTGTTCTTGGGCAGCTTCTTGGGCTTGTACTTCTCCCAATCCGGAGACGGGCTGCTGGGATCGTACTTGTCCTTCTTGCCCTTCTTTTTAGTCGGCGCAGCCCGCGCTGGCAACGGCGCTTCGAGGGCACCGGACTTCAGCTTCGATGGATATCGTTCAGCGTACGTCTCGACTAGAGACGGCGGAATCGACCTCACCGCGCGACCGCCGACTTTGACGACGTGGCGTTTGGCGGCCCACAGGGCCCACATTTCGCCGTGTCCTTTGACCCAGATAACTCGGGTGCCGCTGATGCTCTTCTCTTCAACTGTATAGCCGGACTCTTGAGCGAGTCGGCGCGCGAACATGATCAACTGGCGGAGCACACCAGCGTTGGTGTCGTAACGCATGACCACCGCGTTCACGATGTCCGTCTCGTCGAGGTGGCCGCGCTTCTCTGCAGATTTGCGCACATAGCTCGCCGTATGGCCGACTCCGCGATTCTTCGGGATGTAGACCTCGATATCGAGCACCTTCTGGTAGCGGCGGAACAACCAGGAGCCGACATCTTTTTCGACGACACCACGCTTGGGAGCGGGGGGCCGACCGCCGCAGCTGAACTGGGCCGTGACCAGAATCAGGCAGGCCCAGCCGGTTAGAATCAGACGGCTCATCTCAAGAAAGATACTACGACAAGGCTCTAGTTGACAGAGTGCGCGCGATCCCTATACTGCGCCGATAATGTCGAATTTCCTGTTTAGTTCCGAGTCAGTTACCGAAGGCCACCCAGACAAAGTCTGCGACCAGATCTCCGACGCGATCCTCGATGCGATCATCGCCGAAGACGACACGTGTCGGGTTGCCTGTGAGACCTTCACCAAAACAGGATTCGTCCTCGTGGGCGGTGAAATCACCACCACAACCTACGTTGACATCCCCAAGGTGGTCCGCCAGACCGTCAAGGAGATTGGCTACAACGACAGCGCCATGGGTTTCGACTGGGAAACCTGCGGAGTGATGACGGCGATCGAGCAGCAGTCGCCGGACATTGCCCAGGGCGTGGACCGCGGTGACCCCGCCAAGCAGGGCGCCGGCGACCAGGGCCTCATGTTCGGCTACGCCTGCGACGAGACCAAAGAGCTGATGCCACTGCCGATTCAGCTGGCGCACAAGTTGGCGTTCAAACTCGCTCAGGTTCGCAAGAAAGAAACCCAGGGCGTGGACTGGCTTCGCCCCGACGGCAAGAGCCAGGTCTCGTTCCGCTACGAGAACAATCGCCCGGTAGCCATCGACGCCATCGTCGTGTCGACCCAGCATGGTCCGAAGGTCAGCCGCAAGAAGATCGTCGAAGCGATTCGCGAGTTGGTCATCAAGCCGGTCGTGCCCAAGAAGTACATCACCAACAAGACCAAGTTTCACATCAACCCGACGGGTCGTTTCGTCGTCGGTGGCCCGCAGGGCGACTCCGGTCTCACCGGCCGCAAGATCATCGTAGACACCTATGGCGGCATGGCTCGCCACGGTGGCGGTGCCTTCTCCGGTAAGGACCCGTCCAAGGTCGATCGCTCCGCGACGTACTACTCGCGCTACATCGCCAAGAACGTCGTAGCCGCTGGACTCGCGAGCCGCTGCGAGGTTCAGCTTGCCTACGCCATCGGTGTTGCCAAGCCCGTCTCCATGCTCGTCGATACGTTCGGTACCGGCGTCATCTCGGACGAGAAGCTCAGCAAGGCTGTCGGCAAAGTGTTCGACGCGCGCCCGGGTCTGCTCATCGACGAGCTCCAGCTGCGCCGACCGATCTTCCGCCAGACTGCCGCGTACGGTCACTTCGGCCGCAGCGGCAAAGACTTCACCTGGGAGAAAACGGACCGCGTGGACGAGCTCCGCGCCGCCGCCAAAGTTAAGAACGGCGTCAGCAAGTCGAACGGCGTAGCCAAGAAAGCCGCAAAAAAGGCGCCGGCAAAGAAAGCCGCCGCAAAAAAGGCGCCGGCGAAGAAAGCCGCCGCAAAAAAAGCGCCAGCGAAGAAAGCCAAGAAGGCGAAGAAAACGAAAGCACGCGCGCGCGCCTAGTTCTCAATTCAAGACGAACAAACGACGGCGAGTGGCTCAGGCTACTCGCCGTTTTCGTTTTCGGGGCCTGCGCGCGAAGGCCTGGGCCGCAGACGCTTGCGTTGCGCAGGCGCGCGTTGGGGTGGCCCTGCTATCGAGTATTGCGCTACGATGGCCGCACACCAGCCTGGGGGGGCTAATGACGAAGAGTGGTTCAAAGGGGCGTTTCGCCCAAGTGGCGGCACTGGCCGCAATCTTTGTGCTGAGCGCCTGCGGGGGCTCGAGTTCGACGCGCAGTACAACGCCGAGGACAAACGTTAAGCCGTGGACCGGCGTTTGGAAAACCAGCTTTGGCGGTCTGGTCATCGTCCAAGACGGGGCCCGAATCGTCGGTAAATACACCTACAACCGCGGACGGAAGAAACGCACCGGTAAGCTCGAGGGCAAGCTACTCCGCGACGGCATCTTCGGGTTTCGCTGGGTAGAGATCGGCGGCGGCAGTAGAGGGACCCTCGGTCTGGGCGGTTTCGTCATGAGCAATAGTGGCAACTCGTTCCGAGGCAAGTGGGGCGTGGGTAAGAGCGCGACCAATGGTGGCGTGTGGACCGGCGTACGCATGAACGTCCGAATCTCGCCAGCGTTCAGAAACGAACTGCTCGGCCGCCGTGGCGCCGCGGATCCAACCTCGCGCTTCCACAAGCTGAAAGTCACGCTCAAGACGAAGAACGGCCCACGCGCAATCCTGCTCGCCGCGCTCATGCGCGACTGTTACGTGAGCATCAAGAAGGGGATCTTGGGCTTGAGCTGCGGTGCCGACGGCGCGATGGCCGTGCAGCAGCGGGGGACCGAGCTATCCTTTCACTGCCGTAAGACGACGATGACCATGGCCAAGTGCAAGCGGCTTAAGGCCAGCCTGATCGCGGCACTCAGCTTGAAGCCCATATCGACACCGCGGTTCATGGGCCAAACCGCGACCGCGGGTGCGAGCCCCTTCGCGAAGTCGATGAAAGTAGGCGCCGCGCTGCGCTGCGCAAGCACCATGAACAAGCTCGGGACCGAGTTTCGCTGCGGCGACGTCAAGGTTCACATGGTTCTGTTCAAGCGCAACCACACGGTCCTGTTCTGCAGCGCCAAGAACAAGCCCACCTGTAAAGAGTTCGCCAAGCGCTGGTGGGCAGCCGCCTCCTTGGTGAAGTAACAACCTGTACGGGTCCTTACCCGCTATCGGTGCTTTCCCCACATTTGAGGGCTTTGGCGGATGATTCAAGTTCGCCTTTGCCCGGTTTTGCCAAGACTGTCATAACCACAAGTGTGGGTTTCGACCCACCTTTGAGCTGGTTGCGGAGTCAGTCACAACAGACGGGTGAAAGCCCCAAGTTGACATGGATAAAGACCACCACCTACGATCAAGTACTGCTATGGCAAAGGGCAACGATCCGCGCCAGAGTGGAGAAGCGGAAGCTGTTACCGCGCCCACGCTGGAGCACGCTGCGGTCACTCCGTCGACCACGCCCGCGCCTAATCTGACGCCAACCGAAATCGGCGCGATGAGCGGTGCGGATACAGCCGTTGCCACTCGGTCGCAACAGATGGAAGCCCAGACGGGCCCCGGTGAACCCGGCGACGAAAGCACTAGCTCAGACAACCTCGTCGGCGTAACGCTGCTCGAACGCTACGAAATTACCGCAAAGATCGGTCAAGGCGGCATGGGCGCGGTCTACGAGGCCAAGCACAAGCTCATCGGCAAACGCGTCGCGGTCAAAGTCTTGCTCGATAAGTATGCCCAGCGCGATCAGATCGTCGCCCGCCTGGAACAAGAAGCGCGGCTGGCGTCGTCGATTGGCCACGAACACATCATCGACATCACCGACTTCGGCACCACCGCCGATGGACGCACATTCGTCGTCATGGAGTACCTGGAGGGCGAAGCGCTCAGCCAGCTACTTGCCCGCGAGGGCCAGATCGACGAACAGCGTGCGATCAACCTGGCACTGCAAATCGCCAGCGCGCTAGGCGCAGCCCACAACAAGGGCGTAATCCATCGCGACGTAAAACCGGAGAACGTGTTTTTGCTGACTCGCAAAGGCAAAGACTTCGTAAAGGTCGTGGACTTCGGCATCTCCAAATCACTGCGCCCCAACGAGGACTCCGACGGAAACTCACCGCGCCTCACCCAGACCGGCATGGTGCTGGGCACGCCCCTGTACATGTCGCCGGAGCAAGCGCGTGGAGATGACGAACTCGACCACCGAATCGACGTCTACGCTCTGGGCGTCATCATGTACGAGATGGTCACTGCCGAGGTCCCCTTCCGCGGCAACAACTACCTGAGCATCATCTCTCAGGTCATCAACGATGACCCCAAGGCACCCAGCGACCTGCGACCTGATATCAGTCTGGACCTGGAAGCGGTCGTGATGAAGGCGCTCGCCAAGGATGTCGAGGATCGCTACGAGTCGATGGAGGACATCGCCCAGGACCTGATGGTGCTCACCTCCATGGAGGGCACCACCACGACCCGCGGCCGAATTAGCGCGGCGCGGTTCTGGAAACGCCGCGGCAAGAAGAAAGACCGCCTGCGCATCCTGGCCTGGATAGCGGGCCTGGCCGTGGTCGCAGCAGCGGTGACGGTGACGGTGACGATGCTCGGCGGTGGCAAGAAGAAACAGCCCGCGGCCGCCCCGGTGGTGACCATCGATGCCGGGGTCAAGAAGGTCCAGTACGACGCGGCGCCACCGCCCGTGAAGAAAAACCCGATGACGAAGATCCGCATCATCTCCGTGCCCGAAGGCGCGGTTGTGTATCGCGGAAGTCGCCGGCTGAAAAAGACGCCCTTCGATTTCGAAGTGGACAAAGCCAAAGGCGAAGTGCGCCTGACCGCCAAACTCAAGGGGCACCACAAAGCCAAGTTCGTCGTCGATCCTCGTATCGACGAGAAGGTGACCATCGAGCTGGATAAGCTGGCGAAGAAGAAGCCCCGGCGGAATACCAGGGTCATCCGTATTCGGCGCAAACCGCCCAAGAACCCCAAGGATCCGCCCAAGAAGGACGACAACAAGGATCCGCTCAAAGACCTAACGCCTAGTCCCTACAAGAATCCTTAGGGTACTATTCGGGCGATGCGGCGATCGCTCATCGTCAGCGCAACACTGGTCTTGCTCGTCGGCGGCGGCATGGGCGACGCCAGCATTGCGCGAGCACAGTCGGACACTCCCGAGCTCGACCGATGCCTCAAGCGGCCGACACTCAAGAAGGTCCTGGCGAAGACACCGCTACCCAAGTCGGTGACCACCTTCATCACCGCGACCTGGGACTGGATCGGGCTGAGCCGGCGCGCGCGCAACCGCAGCGCCGGTGAGCACTTCGTTCGCGGCGACACCCTGTACAACCAGGGCGACTACGAGGGCGCGGTGGTCGAATTCGTCGCAGCGTACTGCGACAAAGCCCACTTCAATCCGCTCTACAACATCGCCCAGTCGTTCGAGCGGATGGCCAATTACGAGCGCGCTGTGGCCTACCTGCGCAGAGTCATCAAGGAAGCACCGAAGAACCTGTCGGCCATGCGCGAGAAGCTGGCGTTCCGGGTCGAAGTGCTGAGGAAACTGCCAGCACAGGTCAAAGTCGCCACGATGCCACCAGGCGCCAACGTTACCCTGACCGGTGTCCATGGAGTCGCGGCGCGCACCGAGGCAAACAAAGACAAACCGCTCAAGGTGAAGTCGGGCCGCTACAAGATGCTGGTCCGGCTGCCAGGTTACGAGCCGGTGACCCAGTGGGTCGACGTGCAGATAGGTCAACCGTACAGCTACTACTTCAGTCTCAAGCCGCAGACCGGCACCGTCGAGGTGATCACGGACCCGCCCAATGGGCGAATCTTCATCGATGGCCGAGTCGTCGCCATCGGCAAGCATGTACAACGGATGCCCATCGGTAAGTACCAGCTGACCGTCGAGGCCAAGGACTACGAAACCAAAGCGGGACTCCCCTTCGAAGTTCGTGACGACCGGACCACGAAGATGACGGTGAAGCTGGAAGAGAAGGCCCGCTCCGGCCGTGTTGAATTGATCATCGCGGCGAGCCTGGGTGGCGCAAGCCTCGGCGGTGGAGCGTTCACCACGATCTTCGGCGAGGACACCGCCGCGGCCAGCCTTGGCTCTGCGCTGGGGTTAGGCATCGGAATCGTCGGCGGCTATTTTGGTGTGCCCAAGGACGTTCAGGTCGGTACGAGTTCGTACATGATCGCGACCACGCTTATTGGCGCGGCCGAAGCGGCGTTGATCGCACGCTGGATCAACTGCACGTCGACTCAGGACCAGACAGGTTCTTTCAACGAAGACTGCGACGCGAAAGTCATTTCTGGTGCCGCCGTGGCCGGCAGCGTCGCTGGCTTGCTCTTCGGTGCGATCACTGCCGGCACCTTCGATATGAGCGCAGGGGACGCGGCCGTATTGAACTCCAGCGCCATATGGGGAACCGTGGCGGGGGCGTTGTTCCTGGCGGGGTTCGATTCGGACCCACGCATCGCTGACCCATTGATCCTATCGGGACTCAACCTGGGCATCATCGGCGGCACGCTGCTGGCACGACGCACGAGCATCAGTCGAGGCCACGCGGCCCTCATCGATCTTTCGGGACTTGCCGGCATGGTCGCTGGTGTCGCTGTCGTCGACGTGCTCGAACCGGACACGCCCGGCGACCGACTGGCTCACTTCGCTCTCGGCGGCATGTCCATCGGCTTGATCGCCGGGGCTTACCTCACGCGAGACATGGACGAGCCCAAGACCCTTCCACTTCGAACGCTCAAGCCACGCCTGAGCACGGCGTGGGACAGCTCAGGTCGTGCTACCACCACCCTGGGCATGGGTGGTAGCTTCTGAGGCGTGACGACGGAGCAAACGCCGACAACCACCACAACGCCGACGACAACGACGCTTCCTTCTGCTTGCCCGCTGGACTGCCCCGACAGCTGCAGCCTCGACGTTGACGTAGAGGATGGACGCATCACGCGGGTCGACGGCAGCAAGCTAAACGACTACACGGACGGGTTCATCTGCGGCAAGGTGCGCAAGATCGGCGAGCACGTCTACGGTGACGAACGCGTGCGCGAGCCGCTCATCCGCACCGGTAGCAAAGGCGACGCCGCGTTTCGTCCGGCCACCTGGGACGAAGCGATGGAGCGCATCGTCAGCGAGTTCAAACAAGCGAAACAGAGTCACGGCGGCGAGTCGATCCTTCCATACTCGTACGGCGGATCAAACGGTTACCTCAGCCAGGACAGCGTCGACGAGCGCCTCTTCCGCCGCCTGGGTGCGAGTCAATTGCTCAAGACGTTCTGCGCTGTTCCCTCTGGAGCGGCCCATACGGGCCTGTACGGCCGCATGCCCGGGGTTTCCCTGTCCGAGTACGTCGACTCACGGATGATCACGGTTTGGGGTACGAACCCATCGGCCACCGGGATCCACTTCGTACCGGTGATCAAAGAAGCGAAGAAGCGCGGCGCCTATCTGGTCGTTGTCGACCCGCGCGAGATTCCTCTGGCCAAGCAGGCCGACCTGCACATCGCGCTCAAGCCGGGCACCGACCTTCCCGTCGCCCTGGGCTTCATCAACGCCCTGTTCGAGCGCGGCGCGGCGGACCTGGATTTCCTCGCCGAGCACGCGACCGGCGTCGACGAACTCCGCGCACGTGCGGCCGAGTGGCCATTGGAACGCGTCGCGGAGGTCTCCGACGTTGCCATCGCCAAGTTGCAAACCTGGGTCGACATGTACGCGTCGACCAATCCAGCGTTGATTCGCTGCGGCTGGGGCCTGGAACGCAACCGCAACGGAGGCAGTGCCGTCGCAGCGGTGCTGGCGCTGCCGGCGATCGCTGGCAAGTTCGGCGTACGCGCCGGCGGTTTCACCATGTCCAACAGCGGCACCTGGAAAAGCGTGAGCACCGAGGGCGCCATCAATGAACGCCAGCCGCCAACACGAGTCATCAATATGACCCAGTTAGGCGCCGCCCTAGGGCAAAACGCAGGTGATGCCAGTACTCCGCCCGTGAAGGTGTTGTTCGTTTACAACGCGAACCCTCTCGCCACCGCGCCCGACCAGGCCGGCGTCGAAGCAGGATTGCGCCGCGAAGATCTATTCACGGTGGTGTTCGAACAAGTCATGACCGACACGGCGCGCTACGCCGACGTGGTGCTGCCAGCGACGACCTTCCTGGAGCACCGCGAACTGCGAGGCGGCTACGGCTCTACGTGTATGTTCGACGCCAAACCCGTCATTAACCCGGTTGGCAAGGCGCGCAGCAACGCGTCGGTGTTTGCGGAGCTGTGCGATCGCCTGGAGCTCAGCCGCGAGGGCGACCCGACGTCCGGCGACGAGCTGACCGCAGCCGTGCTGGCGTCGACCGAACTCGGCGCGTCGTGGTCCGAACAGCTGGAGCGCGATGGCATCGCCGTCAGCGACAACCCAAGGCCGGCCCAGTTCGTGGACTTGTTCCCGGCCACGGCCGACCGCAAGATCCACCTGGTGCCAGGCCACCTGGATGCCGAAGCGCCTATGGGCTTGTACGGTTTTCAACCCGATCCGGCGACGGACGCGCATCCGCTAGCACTCATCTCCCCCGCCAGTTCCCAGACCATTAGCTCGACATTCGGCCAGCTGATCAAAGGCATCGTCGCCATCGAGATCTCCGCAGAGGACGCGGCGGCGCGAAACATCAGCGATGGCGACAGGGTGCGCGTATTCAACGCCGCTGGCGAAGTGATCACCGACGCGCGGGTCGACCAGGACCTGAGAGCCGGGGTGGTCGTGATGCCCAAGGGCCTGTGGACGAGACACACCCACAACGGTGCAACCTCTAACGTTCTGTGCCCCGATACCGAAGCCGACCTGGGCCGCGGCGCCTGTTACAACGACGCCAGGGTCCAGGTAGAACGGGCGGAATAGCTCGGAGCGCGATTGGTAGGGCGCATGGCAACCAGGTCAGACGCGCCCACCGAAACGAAACGAGCCGCGACTCCGTTTCGTAGAGTCGCGGCCGTGTCGTCTTTGCAGACGGCGAAGTCCTTCTTAGCTACTCCTCGAGATCTTTTTCGAGAGCGGTCAGCTCCTTTTCGAGGGTCTTCTTGGTGATGTCCTTGGACGCCTGCTCCTCGAAGTCTTCCTCGGTTGGAACGTCGACGGCCTTATCATCTGGCTTGTCGCCGGTCTTGTCACCAGGCTTGTCGCCGGGTTTGTCCGGTTTGTCCCCGGGTTTGGTATCCGACTTGTCCGGGGTCTTAGCCACCGGTTTCTTGCCCTTCTTGTCGTCGTCCTTCTTGCCGCACGCTGAAGTGAACGCGAAGGCCAACACGGTCATTGCTATCAGTAGACGTTTCATTGGGGGCCTCCTACGGTGACGCCGAGCGCGGTCCTGATTGTGATCATGCGACGTTTGTGACGGCGGGTCTCACGAGTCTGAGCGACCTGAATTCGCACGACTAGTTTGGCCAGGTTGTCCACTTCGGCGAGACGCATCATCTGGTTGAGACGAGCCATGCGATCGCTGTGTAACGCCAACTCAGTGCGCACCTGCTGATTGACGAGGAAGTTGGCTTTCCACTGAGCGCGGTAGCTGGCGAGGCGCTTGGCCCGGCGCTCAGCGCGACGCGCGCGCAGGTCTTTCCAGTGCGTTTCATACGCGGCGAATCGGGCGGCCCGGGTCTTGGCCATCGCAGCTCGGCGCTTCATCCAGCGCGCTCGGGCGAGTTTACGCATCTCGACCAGTCGGCGGGCCTGTTCAGCCTTACGCCGTGTTTCCGCTTGCTTGTCGATTCCTTGTTTCTTCAATTCGAACACGCCGACGAGCATGATCTTCTTGCCGGAAGCTTGAACCACCCGAACGATGTTGGTGGCCCGGGTGGTTGGTGGCATGCGGAAGATGATCTTGCGCGGAGTCACCTTAGCGGCGCGAACCGGAGCACCGTTGACCGATACCTGCGCGTCGGGCGCAAAGTTTCGACCGTTGATGACGACGCGACGACCTACGCGTCCAGCCCGCGGAGCCATGCCAAAGACCACCGAGCGCTTGCGGTAGTTTCGCCAGCGTCGGCGACGGGGGCGCCGTTCATCGGGGCGAGCGGTGGTCGGTGTCGTTGTTGCGGCCGCGGTACCAATGGTCAACATTCCTGCCGTGAACGACTTGCGCCCGTGGATGACCGACAACACGCGGGCCGAGGGAGGCAGCGAAGGCACGACGAACGTGATCCGGCGCGGTGTAATCGACGTGGGCACGACCTTGTGTTTGGCGCCGACCAGAACTTTCATCCCGGGCGTGAACCCTCGGCCGATGATGACCACGGTCGAACCCACCGGCGCGGTGCGTGGGCGTACATGGCGAACCATGACTTTCCCACCACGCACTTTCAGGCGTTTCATGCGCTTACCGCGCTTCATGCGGTGATCATGCTTGTCCGGTACCGGCTGCGCGAACACCATTGGCGTCGCCATGAGCAGACCAGCGCCCAAAGCGACGAAGGTAGCGATTCGTTTCATTCGGAGTTCCTCCCTGTTAAGGGTGGGAGTATAGGCGTAGCCCGACGACCGGTCGAGGGACCGCTACTCGTTCCAGTCGCGCCTCTCTAACAGCTCCGAACTACTTCAAGAAATCTGGGATCGATTCGTTGGCGAGCAGCTCTTCGAGGGTCTCACGTTTGCGAATCACAGCGTAGCCGTCGCCCTTCACCAGTACCTCAGCGGCGCGAGGACGAGTGTTGTAGTTGCTGGCCATGCTGAACCCGTAGGCACCCGCGGCGCCGACCGCGATCAATTCGCCGGATTGCACGTGCTGCATTTCGCGATCGCGCGCAAGGAAGTCGCCGGTCTCACAAATCGGCCCGACGACGTCGGACACGTGCGAACTGCGATCCTCGTTGCGAACAACCGGGCGCATTGGATGGAAGGATTTGTAGAGCGCGGGCCGAAGTAGGTCGTTGAACGCCGCGTCGACGATGGTGAAGTTCTTGGCGGTGTTGCTCTTTTCGTAGAGCACCTTGGTGATCATGACGCCGGCGTTGCCAGCGATAACCCTGCCCGGCTCGCATATCAGCGTGAGGTTCAGGTCCGCGAGGGGCGCGAGGCCGTCCTGAATGGCGCGACCGTAGTCGGCAGGGCTCGGGGGCTCCGGCTCTTCTTCTTCGCCATAGGGAATGCCAAGGCCGCCACCCAGATCGATGTACTTGATCTTGATGCCCGAGTCGGCGAGCTCGCGCACCAAAGTTCCAATGCGGCTAACCGCGTCGCGGAAGGGCGTGGTCTTGGTCAGCTGGGAGCCGATATGGCAATCGATACCAACCGGTTCGATGTGATCGAGCTCGGCGGCCATCTGGTAGACCTCGCGCACGTCGGTCGCCGCGATACCGAACTTGTTCTTCTTGAGCCCGGTCGAAATGTACGGGTGGGTCTCCGGATCCACGTCCGGGTTGACTCTCAACGACACCGGCGCCTTCTTGCCGACCTCGCCAGCGACCTGATTGAGTAGCCGCAACTCCGCGCGGGACTCCACGTTGAACGCCAGAATATCCGCGTCCAGGGCGGCCTTCATCTCTTCGACGGTCTTGCCCACACCGGAGAACACGATCTTCTTCGGATCGACTCCCGCCTTCAGCGACCGGTAGAGTTCCCCGCCTGAAACGATATCGGCGCCAGCGCCCTGGTCGGCCAGGGTCTTGAGCACGGCGATATTGGAGTTCGCTTTGACCGAGAAACAGATCAGGTGATCGATGCCGCTCAGTGCTTCGTCGAACACTCGGTAGTGGCGGGTCAGCGTCGCGTGACTGTAGATGTACGTGGGCGTACCAACCTCTGCCGCGATCTTCTGTACCGGGACGTCTTCGCAGAACAGCTCGTTGTCTTTGTATTCGAAATGATTCATTCGTCTTCGCTCCCGTCGGGCCAGCGGTCTTCGATCTCGCCTCGGATGCGCGTGATCTCTTGAGTGATTTGTTCGCGTGCGGGGCCGCCCACTACATTGCGACGATCCACTGCGGCGTCAATATCGAGCCAGGCAAATATATCGTCGCCGAACAGCTCGCTCTCGCTCTTGAACTGCTCCATGGTGAGCGCCGATAGCTCCACGCCTTGCTTCATAGCAGTTCGCACCAACGCTCCAGAGATATCGTGGGCCTCGCGAAACGCCATGCCTTTGTCCACCAGGTAGTCGGCCACCTCAGTGGCGACCAGGTAACCGTCCTTGACCGCAGCGCGGAGGCGCTCGCCGTCAAAGGTCAGGCTGCGGATCATGCCCTCGGCGATTCTCAAGCTGTTGGTCACCGTATCCACCGCGTCGTACAGGGGCTCCTGAGTCTCCTGCAGGTCTTTGTTGTACGCCAGGGGCAGGCCTTTGACCGTGGTGACCAGACTGACCCAGTCGCCGACGACTCGACCGGCTTTGCCTCGAATGAGCTCCGCCAGGTCCGGGTTGACCTTCTGCGGCATGATCGACGAACCCGAGCAGTAATCCTCGGACAGGCTGGCGAAGCGGAACTCCTGGGACAACCACAGAACCAGTTCTTCGCCCAGGCGAGATAGATGCACCTGGCACAGCGCCAGCGCAGACACCAGCTCGATGGCGAAGTCGCGATCTCCAGCAGCGTCCAGGCTGTTGCGGGTGGGCCCTGCAAAGAAGCCCAACTCGGCCGCGGTCTGTTCCCGGTCAATAGCGAACGGCGTCGCCGCCAACGCGCCGGCACCAAGTGGACACTCATTGGCGCGCGCAGTCGCGTCGAACAGGCGCGTACGATCGCGATCGAACATCGCGACATAGGCGAGCAGATGATGAGCAACCCGAATCGGCTGAGCCCGCTGTAGGTGGGTGTAGCCGGGCATCACCAGATCGAGGTTCGCTTCGGCGACATCGACCAGCGCGGAGGAGATCATGTCGAGGAACCCCTGCACCGCAAACGACGCGCGGCGCGCGTACATTCGCATGTCCGTGGAAACCTGATCATTTCGACTACGAGCCGTGTGAAGTCGACGACCTGCGTCACCGATCTTCTCGATCAGCCGAGCCTCGACGTTCATATGAACGTCCTCGAGCTTCTTGTCGAAGCTGCGCGCGCCGCTCTTGAACTCTTCCATGACTTCGAGCAGACCGACCCGGATGGCCTCGGCGTCGTCGCTCGGAATGATGCCGCAACTTGCCAACATCTTGGCGTGGGCGATGGAGCCCATCACGTCGACCTCGAGCAGTCGGCGATCGAAATCGGTGGATGCGTTCATCTCGGCGGCCAACGGTGCTAGCCCGCGTTCGAATCGTCTGCCTCTTGCTCCCTTAGCGCCCATAACAGACCGCGGACTATACGGCCTGAGCCGGGTCCGTGCGGGTCCGTGCGCCGAAAACACGACGGGCGGACCGAAGCCCGCCCGCATTGTTGAATGTTAGTTGAATGTTGAAGCTGCTACGCTCGACGACGGCGGCGCGGACCGCGCGCTGCTTCGTCGTAGACCTGGGTCGCGCTGAGCGCGGTGGTCTCGACGGCCTCGAGGTAGATCCACACCAGCGCGGCGACTTCGCCCCGCAGTGCCTCGAAGTAACTCTGGCGATCGATCGAGTGAATGATCGCTCGTGGATAATCGGCCTGTTGCAGAATCGCGTTGGCCATGATGCGCGCGGTGCGACCGTTGCGCTTTGCCCACGGCGACACACGCATCAGCCGATGATGTGCCTCGGCGGCGCGCTCGATGGGGTGCAGGTTCTTCGCGCTGGACGACTCCAGCCACTCGCCGAACTTGCGCATCTGATAGGAGATTTTCTCCGTCGGCGCGATCTCGTGATAGTAGAGCCGATGAAGAGGGTTGGCCTTGCGATAGGGAACGCCCTTGGCTTTCTCGGCCGCATTCAACAAGCCGCAAATCTCGCGAAGTGTCTCCACTTTCAGCGGTTTGTTTTTTCCCTTGGACAGTTGATCACCGAAGTCACACGCTTCGTTGAACGCGGCGATCGTTTCATAGCTAGGGATTAGCGACGTGTCCGAAATGATCGTCGGATCGATCGCGGCTTTGATTTCGCTGTGCGTGAGCACTTCGCCTTCGAGGGCCGCGTCGTGATAGATCAACGAAATTCGAAGGCGCGCCTCGAACTCATCTCTGACGTTGGCGGGAGCGGATTTCTTGGCGATTCGCCATGCTCCAACAGCCCCGTCTACCTCGCTATAACGCCCCTCAACATCTAGCTTCTCAATGTACCTAAGCAATTGTTTTCCTATCGCTTTTTGTGTCTTAACCCTGTCGCGAAATTCTAGCTAAGGGCCTGTAGTGCGTCAAGGAAACCACTGGCCACTACTGATAGTCCGTTTAGTGTTGGTGCCTAGTTTTTGCACAACCCTGTTTCACAATTAAATCCACGGTGTAAAACCCCTGAGAGCTTCTATAGGCGGCCGGGAACCGATAACTCTTCAGAAATCGTACGAAAACTTGCCCCTTGAGCACCGGCAAACCTACAAAAGGAGAGTTTGTGGGCGCGGATCGAAAAAAAAGCACCGAAACCTGGGTTTTTATCCATCCCGGATGTGATTTTTCCCACATTCCATGACGCACACCGAGTGGAAGACACACGACACAAATCAGTACTCGCGGACGAGGTAGTCCAATTCCTCACACCAAAGCCTGGCGGGGTTTACGTGGACGGGACCCTTGGCTACGGCGGTCATTCGTTCGACATACTCAAAGCATCGGCGCCGGACGGCAAACTGATCGGAATCGATCGGGACACTGTCGCCCTGGAAAACGCGAGTCGCCGACTCACCGAGTTCGGTGACCGATTCACGCCGGTACACAACACGTTCTCCAACATCGGTGACGTGCTGGCTGATCTTGGTATCGCCCACGTCGACGGGATCATCCTGGACGTGGGCGTGTCATCGCCCCAGCTCGATCAGGCCGAGCGCGGCTTCTCGTTCGCCAAGTCCGGGCCCATCGACATGCGCATGGACCCGTCGACGGGCGACACGGCGCTGCAGCTACTGCGACGATCCACCGCAGATGAGATCGCCGGCTGGATAAAAGAGTACGGCGAAGAACGCTATGCCAAGCGCATCGCCGGCCGAATCAAGGAAGCACTGAACGACGGCCCGGGGCTGGCCGACACAGTCGAGCTAGCCGAGCTCATTGCCGGCTGTATCCCCGCGAAGGAGCGACGCCAGCGCAAGACCCACCCGGCGACGAAGACCTTCCAGGCCCTGCGCATAGCCGTCAACGGCGAACTTGATCAGCTCGAGCAGTTCCTCGAGGTGTTCCCCGATTTGCTAACTACAGATGGTCGCTGCGTGATCATCAGCTTTCACTCCCTTGAGGATCGCCTGGTTAAGCGCCGCTTCCGCGACCTGACCTGGAGTTCGTCGCTGCCACCCAAGTACGCCAGGGAGGCGGGCGAGCGCGTGCATCCGATCGTAGAGCTGCTCACCCGAAAACCGGTTTCGGGTAGCGAGGGCGAGATCGACTCAAACCCCCGTGCCCGCTCGGCCAAGTTGCGAGCGTGTCGCAAGCTCGAGGTGCGAGAGTGAGCGCCCAGCCGAAACGCTCGGCGACGAAGCTGGCGATCGTGGCCATGCTGCTGGCAGCGGGTTCGGTCGCTCTTCTCGGCATCATCCACGTTCGCGACCGTCACAATGTGATTCGCCTGGGCTACAAGCTCACCAAAGCCAACTCCCAGCTACGCAAGTTGCAGGAAGAGAATCGCCGACTGCGACTGGAGAAGTCGGTGCTTACCAACCCCGGGCGCATCCAGCGCCTGGCTAAAGATCGAGGAATGGCGCCACCGGCCACTGGCCAGGTCCGGGTGATCAGTATCCCACCCGAAGTCGCTCGAGCTGTAAGGCGCGATGGGAGCTACAGCAAGCGATAGTCGAAAACGGCGGGGCCGCCGCCGGGCTGCGGATGTGACCGCACCCAGGTGGGTCTACGTCCGGGCTTACATCGCGGTCGGCGTACTGACCCTGATGTTCTGCCTGATTGCGTACAAAGCGTACGGGCTGCAGATCAAGGACGGCGACCGCTATCGGCGCATCGCCCGCCAGCAGCACCTGCGAACCGTGGAGCTACCGGCGCCGCGCGGCGTCATCTACGACGTCAAAGGACGCACACTGGCCATGACGACGGACGCCTCGTCGGTATTCGCCAATCCTCGGGAGGTGACCGATGTGGTCGCCACCGCTGAGGCACTCGCCGAAACCCTTGGCATGGATGTGCGCGACGTCGAGGCCAAGCTGTCGTCGCGGCGCTACTTCGTGTGGATCAAACGCCAGGTAACCACCGAAGAGGCCAACGAGCTGCGCTCGATAAAGATGCGCGGGGTCCACCTGACTCCGGAGCCTCGCCGATTCTATCCGGGCAAGAAGCTCGGCGGCACAGTGCTTGGCTTCGCTGGCATTGACGGCAAAGGCCTGGACGGCGTCGAGCTCACCATGGATGAGCTGCTCACCGGGGATCGGGCGAAGTTACGAGCGGTTCGCGACGCGTCCGGCGGCATCATGATGGCGGACGGGATGATGGCCGCGCGTCCCGGTAGCGCGGTGACACTGACCATCGATCAATCGGTGCAGTACATCGCCGAGAAGATTCTGGATTCGGCCGCGCGCAGGTTCGAGGCAAAGGCTGCAACCGCGGTAGTGCTAGACGTCAAGACAGGCCGGGTAATCGCGATGGCCAACTGGCCAATGTACGACTCGAATAACCCGGCGGCCGGACTGCGCAAACGCGCCCGCAACCGCGCCCTCACCGACGCCTACGAGATGGGCTCGACGATGAAGATCTTCTCCATCGCCGCGGCGCTCGACGCAGGCGTGTGTAAACCGGACGACGAGATCGACTTGCAGCGGGGACGGCTCCGCATCGGTAGCAAGACGATCGGCGACACCCACAGTGACAAGAGCCTGACGGTCAAGGGCGTGTTCAAGCGCTCGTCCAACGTCGGTACGATCAAGATCGCGCGACTCACGGGCCGAGAACGCCTTGGCGCCGCCCTGCGCAAGTACGGTTTCGGCCGCAAGACCGGCATCGAGTTGCCCGGTGAACGCCGCGGAAAGCTCAAGAAGCCGAGCAAGTGGGCCGAGATCGAACTCGCTACGATTTCCTTCGGCATGGGCATGACGGCGACGACGCTGCAGCTTGCGGCCGGGCTGGCGGCGATCGGCAACGACGGTGTCTACAACGAACCCCGGATCGTGCGCTCGGTACGCAATGAAAAGGGCGTGGTCTACGACCACAAGCCCAAGGGCCGCCGAATCATGAAACGCGACACCGCTCGGATCATGCGCAACATGATGGCGGCGGTGTTCGACAAAGGTAAGGACGGGGGCACAGCGCGCACGGTGAATGTCCGCGGTTACCGTGCCGGCGGTAAGACCGGTACGGCGCACAAGGTCGATCCGGATACCAAGAAATACAGCGACGAGTTGTACCTGGCGTCCTTCGCAGGGCTCGCGCCAATCAACAACCCAAAAATCGCGGTGGTGGTGGTCCTGGACGAACCCAACAGTGATACCCACTACGGCGCAATCGTCGCCGCACCAGCGTTCGCACGCATCGCGAGTGAGACGCTTCGCTACATGGGCGTGCCGGCTGGCCTGCCCGACAACATCAACAAGATTCCGCCCCAGTTCGAGGAGCAGGTTGGCTCGGGCAGCGACCTGGAGGTCTCCCGGTCCCCGGTCAAGGACAGCTCCGGCAACAGCGCTGGCCCAACAGAAAACGCAGCCGACGACGAACCACCGTCGAAGAATTCGATTCGGGTGCCGAACTTCCACGGCATGAGCCTGGCCAAGGCACTGGACGTCGCCCGACGGGCGCGCATCGAGCTGAGAATCAAAGGATCCGGCCGCGGTGTTGGCCAATCCATCAAGCCGGGATGGGCCACCGCTCCGGTCACGGTCCAAGTCCGTTTTGAGCGTGGAAAACGCTGACCGGCTTGCCCTTACGAATGAAATCAGCCAGGTTGCGCGTTACTTCAACGAGCCTCATGAAACTCTCCGCCCTCGTCCAAGATCTCACTGGTGCACGCGTCGTAGGCGATGCGGATGTAGAGGTACGCGGCGTTCAGGACGACTCCCGCAGAGTGGCCGCTGGAGACGTCTTTGTCGCAGTTTCCCACCTGAGCGCCGACGCGCACGGATTCGTCCCCGATGCCATCGCCAAAGGCGCCGTCGCCGTAGTCGTGGAGCGCCAGCTCGACGTCGCGGTGCCCCAGGTCATCGTGGCTAAAGGGGCGGATGCCCTGGGCGCCATGGCCGCGCGCGCACTGGGCCGGCCACTTGATCGGTTGAGTCCGGTGGGCATCACCGGCACCAACGGCAAGACCACGACGACGTATCTTCTCGAGTCGATCCTCAACCAGGCGGGGGATAGCCCCGGCGTGGTGGGCACAGTCAACTATCGTTTTGCCGGTCAGGTAAAACCCGCGCCATTTACGACGCCGACGCCGCTGATTCTGCACGAGGTGTTCGCCGAGATGGCGGCGGCCGACTGTAGCCACGCAGTGCTCGAAGTGTCGTCAGCGGCCCTGTCGATGCAGCGCCTCGCCGGTGTGCAAATGAAGGTGGCCGCGTTCACCAACCTGACCCAGGACCACCTGGACGTGCACGGCGGCATGGACGCGTACTGCGCGGCCAAGTCTCTGTTGTTCTCGGCGCACCTGGCCGACGACGGCGTCGCGGTGATCAACATCGACGATCCAGCGTCGGCGGCCATGATCAAAGCCGCCGACGGCAAGCGCGTGTTGCGCGTCACGACCGAGCCCGACCGGGATGCGGAGATTCGTGTCGTGCGCTCGACCTCGACTGTGGCCGGAATCGAAGCCGACATCGCCACGCCCAGCGGAGCGGTTCACATCGCGTCGCCGGCGCTCATCGGCGGCTACAACATCGCCAACGTCGCTCTCGCGGTGGGCATGGCCGAAGCACTCGGGGTCGCTCACGATGCCATCGAACGCGGAATTTCCGAACTGGTCGGCGTTCCTGGCCGGGTGGAGCGTGTTGCCAATGACCACGACCTGAACATCCTGGTCGACTACGCCCACACACCCGATGCCCTGCGCAACGTGTTGGCGGCGCTACGCCCGCTTACCCAGGGCCGCCTACTGTGCGTGTTCGGTTGCGGCGGCGATCGGGATCCAACCAAGCGACCCATCATGGGTGCGGCAGTCGCAGAGCTGGCCGACCTCGCCCTGGTCACGTCGGACAACCCACGCACGGAACAGCCCCAGTCGATTCTCGACATGATCTTGCCGGCGGTTCCCAACCCGTTCTTCACCGACGTAGACCGCCGCGTCGCCATTCGCGCCGCCGTTGCCGAAGCGACCCCGGCCGACATCGTGCTCATCGCCGGCAAAGGCCACGAGGACTACCAGGTGATCGGCACCGAGAAGATTCACTTCGACGACCGGGAGGAGGCCGCGGAAGCAGCTGGTCTGCGCCAGTCCTGGCCTGAGGAGCGAATCGCCGAATTGACCGGCGCCACCATCGCCCAACGCGGCAGCGATGCACGACCGTTCTTGCGAGTGCACTTCGACGGACGCATGGCCGCCCTGCGAGACCTGTACGTTGCCGTGCGAGGCGAGACCCATGACGGTCATGCGTTCTGCAAGCAGGCCGTGGAAGCGGGTGCCACCGGTTTGATCGTCGACGACCCCGCTGTTGCCGCGGGCCTGGACGCTACCGTATTCGTGGTCGCGGACACCCGCATCGCCATCGGCAAGATAGCCGCACGCGCTCGCGACGATTGGCGCGCCAAGAACCCTGGCGCGAAGCTGATCGGTGTCACGGGCTCGGCGGGCAAGACGACCACCAAAGGACTCATCGCGGCCGCTCTGAGCACAGCCGGCCGGGTTCACGCCAGCATCGGTTCACTCAACAACGAAACCGGCGTGCCGATCACCTTGCTCAACATGCACGCCTACCACGACTACGCCGTGGTCGAGATGGGCATGCGCGGACTCGGCCAGATCGAATACCTGTGCGGCATCGCGAACCCCGACGTAGGTGTCGTCGTCAACGCGGGGACAGCTCACGTGGGTGTCGTCGGCAGCGTGGAGGCAATCGCCCAGGGCAAAGGCGAGATGTGGGGCAACCTGCCCGACAGCGGTTGGGCCGTGCTCCCCGCCGGAGACCCGCGTCTGGCAAAACACGCGGCAGGTGCGACCAACAAGATCAGCTTCGGCGAAGAAGAGTCGGCGGACGTCCGGCTGGTCAACTGTTCGCGCGAGCCCGGTGCCCAGCGCGTACACATCCAGGTCGCCGGAGAGCGCCACAGCTTCGTACTCAAGCTGGTCGGCAGGCACAACGCCATCAACGCCACCTGCGCGGTGGCCGTAGCGATCTCCCTGGGTGTCTCCGTGGAAGACGCACTCGCGGGACTAGAGACAGCAGTTCCGGCAAGGATGCGCTCAGAGCTGCGCACAGTTCGCGCTCGCGAAGTACTCGTCGATTGCTACAACGCGAACCCGGCGTCGACAAAGGCCGCACTGCTCACCCTCACAGAGCTGGCAGATGGTGGCAACGCATTGGCCGTGCTCGGTGACATGCTCGAACTCGGCGACGAAGCACCCGCGGCCCACGAGACCATTGGCGCGTTCGCCGGTGAGCGTGGCGTATCGGTCATCGCTCTGGGTGAGCACGCCGAAGCGACCAAGCGCGGAGTCGACTCGGCGGGCGGCACCGCGAGCATCGCCACCGACACCAAAGACGCGGCCACGCAAACCCTGGCACGCAGCGCGGCCGGTGACTGGATCCTGGTCAAAGCCTCGCGCGGCATGCGCCTCGAGCGCGTCCTTGCCTCTATGGAGCAGGAGGGCGACGACTAGTGCTGTTTCACCTGTTCTACGACGTACTGTCGAAGATGGAAGGCCTGGGTTTTCTCCGGGTGTTCCGTTACACATCCACGCGCATCCTGGCGGCGGCGATCACCTCCCTGTTGATCTCTTTCTTGCTGGGACCGTGGTTCATCAACCGCCTCAAGCGCGGCCAGGTCGGCCAACAGATCCGCGACGACGGTCCGGAGAGTCACCAGGTCAAAGCCGGTACGCCGACCATGGGCGGCTCGCTGATCCTGTTCTCTTTGGTGATGGCGACGTTGCTTTGGTGCGATCTACGCAACCGCTTCGTCTGGCTGACCCTGATGGTCACCGTTGGCTTCGGCATCGTCGGCTTCGTCGACGACTACCTCAAAGTCTCCAAGAAGAACACCAAGGGCTTTCCAGGCAAACTTCGTCTGAGCATCGAGTTCGCTATCGCCGCTGGCGCGATGTCCTATTTGTTCCTGAGCGACGTCATGGGCCCAGATCTTCGCCTGGCGTTGCAGTTACCGTTTACGAATTTCAACAACGATCCGATCATGTTACCGGCGGCGGCCTACATCATCTTCGCTTCGGTCGTAGTGGTCGGAACAGCCAACGCAGTGAACCTCACCGACGGCCTCGACGGCCTGGCCATCGGTCCGTGCATCATCAACGCCGGCACGTTCATGGTGTTTGCCTACCTGGCTGGAACCCAAACCAAGATCTTGCTCGCCGGTGGTCCGCCGGTCAGCATCGCCGAGTATCTGCACATCGCGCACATCCCGGGGTCATCGGAGTTAGCGATCTTCTGCGCCGGTATGTTCGGCGCAGGTATGGGCTTCCTTTGGTACAACACGTACCCCGCCCAGGTATTCATGGGCGACGTGGGCTCCCTGTCTCTGGGCGGAGCCATCGGCATGCTCGCCGTGCTGACTAAGAACGAACTGGTCCTGCTGCTTGTCGGCGGCATCTTCGTCATCGAAGCGCTGAGCGTGATCATCCAGGTCGGCAGTTACAAGATGCGCCGCAAGCGCGTGTTCCGCATGGCGCCGATCCATCACCACTACGAACTCAAAGGCTGGGAAGAGCCGAAGATCATCGTGCGCTTCTGGCTGATCAGCATCCTGCTTGCACTCATGGCCCTGGGCACCCTGAAGCTGCGTTGACCAAATGGACGATCTGACCGGCAAACGCGTACTCGTCGTCGGGCTCGCCCAAACGGGTATTGCCGTGGCCAAGTTCTGCGCGCGCCAGGGCGCCCGAGTCACGGTCACCGATGCCAAAGACCCGAGCGATCTGAGCGAGCAGATTGCTCAACTGGGCGGTGTGGCCGACCTGGAAGTGGGCGGTCATGACCAATCGACGTTTACCAACGCCGATCTGATCGTCATGTCACCAGGCGTGCCCGAACTGAAAGAGACGACCGCCGCGCGGGAAGCCGGCGTCGACGTCATCGCCGAAATCGAGCTGGCGTATCGCTGTCTGGACCCGGAAGCGAAACTGGTCGCCATCACGGGAACCAACGGTAAGTCGACGACAACGGCCCTTACAGGCGCATTGTGCGAGGCCACGACCCGGCCCACGTTCTGTGGCGGCAACCTGGGCAACCACCCACTTATCGAAGCGGTCGACCACGCCGCGAACTCCCCGGGCGGCTATGTCGTCGCCGAGGTCGCGGGTTTCATGCTCGAAACCTGCAACGGGTTTCGCCCAAAAGTGGCCGCGTGCCTCAACATCTCCGAGGATCATCTAGACCGTTACGGAACGATGGATGTGTACGCTTCGATGAAGACCCGAGTCTACAAATGGCAGACCGCCGACGACGTGGCAATCGCCAACGCCAACTGCGAGCTGACCATGGCCGTCGCGCGCACCGTGCCGTCGTCATTGCTGTTGTTCGACTCGCGCAAAGAAGTGGAGCAGGGCGCGTGTTTGTCAGCTGACAAGAGCGAAATCATCTTGCGCCTGCCCGGCCTGCCCGAGGAACGCTACCCGGCAAGTGACTTGCCGCTGATCGGTACGCATAATCTCGAGAACGCCATGGCGGCCTACCTGGCTGCTCGGTCGGTCGGTGTAGAACCCGACGCCATTCGCCGCGGCGCTCAGGCATTCTCGCCCCAGAAGCACCGCATGGAGCTTGTCGGCCGCCTGCCTCGTGGCGACGGAGACCTGGTCTACTACGACGATTCGAAAGGCACGAACGTAGCGGCTGTCGCGGCATCCATGCGCGGGTTTCCTCGGCCGGTTGTGCTGATCGCCGGCGGTGTCGATAAAGGCGGCGCGTACGACGAGATGTTCGAGGCCCTGGCGCCGGTAGCGCGTGGGCTTGTGCTCATTGGCCGCGCCGCGCCCCTCATCGACGAAGCGGCAAAGAAATTCGGAGCCGATTACCCGGTAGTTCACGCCGAGGACATGCACGAAGCGGTGAAGCGCGCGACCGAGTTAGCCGAATCTGGCGACGCGGTGGTGCTATCGCCGGCGTGCTCCAGCTACGACATGTACAAGAACTTCGGCGAGCGCGGAATGGATTTCCGCAAAGCAGTGCGCGCGGTCGGCGCCGTCGGGGGCGACGCCCAGTGATCCGCGACCACCTGCGCCAGATTCATCGGTCCCTGATCCGGGTGCCGTTCATTCACGCCCAGAAGCCCGAGCGCGAGGTTCCCGAGCGCACAGTCGATCTGGTGTTGCTCGCCGCGGTGCTTCTTCTCGTCGTCATCGGCACGTTGGAGATCTACAGCTCCAGCGCCGTGTATGCCCTGAAGAAACACGGCGACTCGACCTACTTCCTCAAGCGCCAGCTCGCGTGGCTGACCCTGGGATTCGGCGCCTTGTGGATCGGCGCCAACATGGACTACCGCTGGCTGCACCGCTACACCTACCCGCTACTGGGCTTATCGCTGTTCTTACTATTCACCGTCCTGTTTTTCGGCAAGACGATCAACAGCGCGCGCCGCTGGTTCATTATCGGACCGATTTCGTTCCAGCCCGTCGAGCTCGCCAAGCTGGCGCTGATCACCTACCTGGCCTACAGCATGGCGCGCAAGCAAGACAAGGTGAAGAGCTTCACCATCGGCTTCGTGCCGCACCTGGTCGTATGCGCGCTGATGATGGTGTTCTTGCTCAAGCAGCCCGACCTGGGTTCGTCGATCATCCTGGGCGCGACCACGCTGATCCTGTTGTTCATCGCCGGCACCAACATCTCGTACATCCTGCTCGCTGTATTGGCCGCGGCGCCCATCGCGTACCAATTCATCGTCGGCACGTCCTGGCGCATGCAACGCTTCATGGCGTTCTTTAACCCGGACGCGTACAGCCAGGGGGTTGCCTATCAAGTGGTGCAATCCAAGATAGCCGTGGGCTCTGGCGGCTGGGGCGGCATGGGCCTTGGCGAAGGCCGAAGCGCGCTGGGCTACATGCCCGAAGCGCACAACGACTTCATCATGTCGGCGGTTGGCGAAGAGCTGGGCTTCATCGGTTTCTTCCTGGTGCTCATGTTGTTCGCGCTGATCGCGTGGCGAGGCGTGCGCGCAGCTCTTGGTGCCCGTGATGCGTTCGGCGCGTACCTGGCCTGCGGCATCACCGTGTTGTTCTCGTTGCAGTCACTCGTTCACACGGGCGTCGTGCTCGGCGCTCTGCCCGCAAAGGGCATTACCCTACCGTTCGTGAGCTACGGCGGTTCTTCGCTCCTGGCCGCGATGTTCTTCGCGGGGGTACTCATGAACATCAGCAAACGGGCTCCGGCGCCGTCATTCGCGCGCTCGTCGTCCACTGACACCGGCGCGATTCGGCGAAAGAAGCGAGTCATCATCAAGGTGACTTGAGCCCATGTTCATGACCACACGACCACTTCGAGTCATGATCGCTGGCGGTGGCACAGGCGGCCATCTGTTTCCCGGCGTCGCCGTCGCTGAGGAAATCATCAGCCGGCACGGCGACTCCGAGGTGCTGTTCGTCGGCACCGAGCGCGGAATCGAAGCGCGGCTGCTACCAGAGCTGGGCTGGAACCTCGAGCTGATCAAGATCAGCGGTATCAAAACCGTGGGCCTGCGTGGCGCGATTCGCGGCATGTTCCGAGTACCCGGAGCCCTGCGCCAGTCGCGCAAGGTCATCAAAAAGTTCAAACCCGACGTGGTGCTTGGCGTCGGCGGCTACGCGTCCGGTCCGGTGGTGATGATGGCGCGACTCATGCGCATCCCCACGGCTATCCTCGAACAGAACTCGGTGCCCGGACTGACCAACAAGATCCTTGGCAAGTTCGCACGCACGGTGTTTCTCAGTTTCGAAGAGTCACGGCGGTTCTTCAAGAAGAAGAAAATCGTCATGAGCGGCAACCCGATCCGCGCAGAAATCCGCGCGGCGATGACCGAGCCAAAACAGCTGCCGGCGGCAACGACCCCGCACCTGTTCGTCTTCGGAGGCTCCCAGGGCGCTCAGGCCGTCAACAAACTCACTGTTGCCGCGCTGAAGCTGCTGCGCGAGCGCGGTGTAGAGCTGACCGTGCTGCACCAGGCGGGCAAACGCAATGTCGAAGCGACCCAGGCCATGTATGCCGAGGCCGGCCTCGATGTGGACTGCGTTGGTTTCATCTCCGACATGGCCCACGAGTACAAACGTGCCGACTTGATCGTGGCTCGGGCTGGGGCAACGTCAGTGGCGGAGCTAGGCATCGTTGGCAGACCTGCGCTGTTGATTCCGTACCCACACGCCGCTGACAACCACCAGGTCACAAACGCCGCCGAGCTGGTCGAAGCCGGCGCAGCGCGCATGCACCTGGAATCAGATCTGACCGCGGAGATCCTCGCCGACGAGATCGCCGAAATTCTCGGTGACGCGAAACTGCGCGCGAACATGGCCGACAAGATGCTCGCCTTCGGTAAGCCCGATGCGTCAGCCGCCGTGGTCGACTGGTGCAGCGAACAGCTTCGCTAAGCCGTTGCCACCATACTGGCTAGAACCAGCGGGACAGGACGAACGGCGTCGCAACGCCGTTCTCGCTGGTGGAGTCGAACTTGGCGACGCACAGCTGGCTGATCCTGTCGGTGATCAGGCTGCGCCGCTCGCCGATAATTGCGTAGCCGTCAACGTAGTCTTCGCCCGGCGAGTCGGCAAAGATAATCACCGAACCGATGGCCGGGTTGATCGGCACGGCCAGATATTTGCCCGTTTGTTGTTGCCCCCAGAATCCGGACCTCACCGAGCGTTGATAGAATCCGCTCACGAAAATCGTCTCCGCCTGTGTCTCTAAGCTGAGCACGCTGAGTCGGGCAATCTCACCTTCGGGCGCGAGACTGAATCGCGCGTACGTGCCGACGAATCCGGCGAACGACTCGATGTAGTTCCACACACCGGGGCAGCCAGGCACGTCGCTTACGTCCGAGTCGCCCGCGGAGATCTCCTGGGAGCTTTCCGCAACAGACTGATCTGGCTGTTCGGAATCATCGATGCACGAGCCCAAGACCAACACGGCGGCCAGACAACTCAGTTGAATCAGTTTCGCGAAGTTTGCGGTAATCATGAGTACAAGCCAGAGCAGATCGCGTGCCATGACACCCGCCGCGCAAGCACCCGCTCCGCCAGCGAACTGAATCGCCTCCCTTGCCGCACCCCTGCTGGCGGCAGCCAACGCCTGTGGGCAGCCGTCAACAACAACCGGTCACACGCGACCTCCGCGCACTATAGCCAGATTTCTGGCTGACCCGAATTCACTTGCCAGAGCGTCCGCGAATGCTAAGGTTCCTCGTGCTCCCAATCGTCCTATTCAGCATTACCGGCCTACTGTCGCTGGCCTGCATCTACCACTTGTGGGCGCGGAATACCGGCGGCTGCCTGCGCAAGTTGGCGTGGACGGTAGCGATCGCGATGCCGGGGCTCGGACCCGTGGCGTACGGCGCGCTCTATCACCCGCCCAATTCGCAGGCCGGCGTCGACCGAGCTGACTTCACGAGCACCGGCGGCTACACCGGCGGCGGCGGCTTTTAGCAGCCCGCGGGGCGCCTACGACGACGGAATACGGACCGCGACTCAGGTGAGTTGGTCGAGGAAGTCATCGAGGGCGGCGGACACAGCGATGGCGCCGTCGCCAAATAGCATAGTCATGTGGTTGCCCGGGACGATCTCGTAGCGGCAATCCCGCAGGGTCTGGGCCGTGGCCTTGGCCTGGTCGTCGAGCACAATGGGGACCGTGCCAGGGGGACCGAACGCGCCGCGCGAGTGCAGGTACAACACCGGTGCCGCCACGGCTTCCAGATGGGCTTGCCAATCCTCGGCCTGGCCCTGGTGAATGACTTGCGCGATCACATCGCCCGGGGTGCGGACCTGAACTCGGCCGTCGGCCAACGGTCGGATGTCTGCGCGAAAGTACCCTTCCACCGCCGCGTCCCAAGCGCCCGCCAGTGCAGGCGTCGCACGCATCGCAGAGATGAACGCGTCAGCCGATGGCCACACACTGCCCAGGCGTTTTAGTGACGGCGCGATCAGCTCGAGCACCTGTGTGTTTTGAATACTCGGCCCCGCAATATCGATCACCACCAATCCGGCGACCCGTGCCGGGTGTAACGCTGCCATGTAGACACCGAGCAGACCGCCATACGAATGCCCGCACAACACGGCACGTTCATGGCCCAGCTCGTCCAGCACCGCGAGCACGTCCTGGGCATGGGCAGCCAGGTCGTAGGAGTCGGTAGGTTGATCGCTCAAACCTCGGCCGCGCAAGTCCAGGGCGATCGTGCTGCGCCGGTCGAGCCCAGCGTTGACGAGGCCATCCCAATAGCGGGCGTTGGCAGTCAGGCCATGGAGTAGTACGACCGGTGGCCCGTCGCCTTCGCGCACGAGCGCACGGATGCGTATGCCCTTGGAGTCGACGAATACATCTCTGTCGGTCGACCGCATGGTCAGTTCGCCTCGTAGCTGTCGCGCATAGCCCGCTTCAAGGTCTTGCCCGTAACGCCACGGGGAAACTCCTGCATAACGACCACGTCGCGCACCCGCTGAAACTTCGCTTCGACGCGACTGTTGGCCCACTCGCGCAGGCCATCGGCGGACGCCTCCGCGCGGTTGTGCAGCAATACGGCGGCGATCGGCGTCTCGCCCCACCGCGGATCCGGGGCGCCAAACACCGCCACTTCACGCACTGCCGGATGACGAACGATGATCTCTTCGATGTCCCTGGGATACACGTTGACCCCGCCGGAGATGATCATGTCCTTCTTACGATCGACCAGGAACAAGAAGCCAGCCCGATCCATGTAGCCGATGTCGCCAGTGTGCAACCAACCATTTTTGATCACGCCGGCCGTGAGCTCGGGGCGCCGGTAGTACCCCGACATCATGATCGGTCCGCGGCCGGCGATTTCGCCCACGTCCCCCGGCGGAAGCTGGTGGCCATCATCGTCGACGATAGCCAGTTCGAATAGTGGTGGTGGTGCACCGACGGAACCGGACTTGGTTTCGTAGTCGTTGGGTTCGAGCAACGTCACGAACCCCTCGGTGAGGCCGTACAACTCGTAGAACCGCCCGGGAAGGCGACGCTCGATCTCATCCTTGTGCTCTTGATGCAGCGGAGCGCCCACGGAACAGATCATCTCTAGAGAGCCCAGACGGGACTCGTCCATCTCCGGCTCGGCCAACAGGGCGATCAGTTGCGACGGCACCATGACCGTGTGAGTCACGCCTTCGCGAGCGACCGTGTGAATGAACTCCTTCGGGTCGAAGCTCTTATGCAGAATATAGGTCGCGCCCAGGTGCAAGGCGGGCATCAGCGTGAGGAACGCGCCGTTGAACACGATCGATCCCGCATGCATGACCACGCTCTCCGGCGTCATACGGTAGGCGTTGGCGAACAAGCTGCCGTACAGAGCGCGAATCTGATGGCTGAGCACGATGCCCTTGGGCGTGCCGGTGGTGCCGCTGGAATAGATGATGTTGTATGGAGCGTCACCGCCGATCGGCACTTGCACGGGGGCCACGGGACTGGCGGCGCGGACGAGTTCGCGGTAGCTGCGATAACCATCGATCGCGTCGGCATCGATGAGCACGAACCGATCGGGCGCGATGACCAACTGGTCCCGTACGTCGTCAAGATGACCCGCGTGCCCCGCGCAGGTGACGATCATTGCGACGCCAGCGTCGTTGAGCAAACCTACGAGGCCGGCGCCTCGTAGCAGGGGGCTCAGTGGCACCACCACCGCGCCGATCTTGGCTCCCGCCCAGTACACCTCGAGCTGTTCGAGACTGTTGTCGAGCAGCGTCGCGACGCGGTCGCCTTTGCGAATGCCAAGGGCGTGCATGGCGTTGGCCACTCGGTTGATGCGCGAGTCGAACTCGGCCCAGGACAAACGCGAGTCGCCAAAGATCACGGCCGGGTGATCCGGGCGGTACAGAGCGTGTCGAGCGGGCAGGCTTCCTATGTTCATGTTGATCTCCGAAGCGTTGGTGGGGCGCCACAATGTGGGCCCGCGCCTGTTGGCTGGGGCCAACAGAGACGCGATGCACGCGGCACCGGTGGCACGTGGTCGGCGCGTAGTGGCCCGATATGCCACGTACAAATGCAAGATGAAGGCCGCTTTGGAACCGGCCCGTGGTTTGTATTCAACTCGAAACATGAGCGCTACACTGAGGCACGTGTCCCGTGAAACGAGAACTGAAGCGCAGGCGCGCAAACCACGCATCGTCAGCAGACTGTTGCTGCGCGTGGACGACGGCCCGGACGCCGGCGTGGTCTATCGCTCCAGCGGCGAGGCGACGATCTCAGTCGGCGCATCACCGGACAATCAGCTCGTCTTGCGCGACCGGGCGATCAGTCGTTACCACCTGGAGCTTCGCCTCGGTCCCCACGGCATCGTCGTTCAGGATCTGGGCAGTCGCAACGGAACCTACGTGGGCGGCGTACGCATCGAGCGAGCCGCGGTGCCCGCCAAAACACGCCTGGTGCTGGGCCGCAGCGCGATCGTCATCGAAGACGCCGACCGGGTCACCGCCGGCGATGCCATGGCCGTGCCCGACGTTCCCGGTCTCGTATTCAAGAGCGAAGCGATGGCCGACGTTGCCCGATTGATCGACAAGTTGGCGCCGGTGGCGTCGTCGGTGTTGATTCAGGGTGAGACCGGCGTAGGCAAGGAAGTCGTCGCCCAGTCGCTGCACGATCACAGCTCACGATCCGAACGGCCGTTCGTGGTCGTCGACTGCGGCTCCATGCCTGCCACCCTGGTCGCGTCACAGCTCTTTGGCCATGAAAAGGGCGCATTCACTGGCGCCGAACAGCGGCGGGCAGGCGCGTTCGAGCAGGCCAACGGTGGCACGGTCCTTCTCGATGAGATCGGCGAGCTGCCCCTGGCGATTCAGCCATCACTGTTGGGCGTACTCGAGCGGCGCAGGTTCAAGCGCGTTGGCGGCAGCAAAGAGATCGAAGTCGACGTGCGCGTACTAGCGGCGACGAACCGCGACTTGCGCGCGGAGGTCAACGTCAACAGTTTCCGCGCTGACCTGTACTATCGCCTGGCGGTAGCGCGCATCGAGATTCCCCCCCTACGCGAACGGCCCGAAGATGTAGAACCACTGGTGCGCCACTTCGTCGAGCGCCTGACCGGCGTCCCCGGTGAGATGCCGTTTTCCGCCGAGGCCCTACAAGCGTTGGCCAGCCATCCATGGAGCGGCAATGCGCGCGAGCTGCGCAACGTGGTTGAGGGAGCGCTCGTACTGGGCCAGCTTGAACTGGACGGAGCGACCAGCGCGGTCGCCGAGCAAGCGCCGACGGAGATCATCCAGTACCGAAAGGCGCGGGAACAAGCCATCCACGCGTTCGAATACCGCTACCTCAAGAACCTGATCGAGCAGTGCGAGGGGAATGCGTCTGAGGCCGCGCGGCGGGCCAAGATGGACCGGCCGTACTTGCTGACACTGTTGCGCCGCCACGGTTTGCGCTAATCACCAACACTGCGATGGCCACCAGGCCACTGGCCAGCAGCGCCCACGTTCCGGTCACACCCGGGTTGGCCAGGCTGTACGCTCTGGCCGCCGCCGCATCGTACGCGCCCCAAATGTAGAGGCCGAAGTGCACAACGAGGCCGACAATGGCCGCCGCAAACGCGGTGCCCGCACCGGCACGTGGGACGAGAACACCCACGAGGATCGGCACCGCGCTAGCGGCGATCAGACCATAGACACCGACCTGACCAAAGATGCCCAAAAGCTTGGGGGGATTGGCAGCAATGGCAAAGGCGACGATGCCCAGGGCGACAACGACGACCTGGCTGACCTTGTGAGCGAGACGGGCCCGAGCTTCGGGGCTGTGGTTGGCGAGCCAGCGTTTCTCGGCGACGCCGAGGAACAGATCATTGGCAGCAATACTCGACAAGGCGACAAGAATTCCATCCAGAGTGCTCATGCTGGCCGCGAGGAGAGCAACAGTGATCACCGCGACCACTGGCGTCGGGAACGCCTGGGTGATGTACACGGTCATGACCGCGTCCTGGCGGGTGCCAGCGGGTACGCCGGCGGCATGGGCAAACAAGCCGACGAACAACAGGCCCAGGAACAACGTCGTGACCCCGACGGCGACCCACAGATAGCGACGAACGTCGCGATCCGTCTTGACGTACAGGGCCTTGCTCATGATGTGTGGCTGACACACCGCGGCGAAGCCGATGACGAAGCCGGCAACGTAGACGCTGAAGAAGCCGCCGAACAGATTGCTGGCTGGATTGACTGCCGACGTCAGGTTCGCATCGACCGCCGAAATCTTCGACCAAAAGTCACCGGCGAATACGTAGCGCAGTCCGCTGGCCAGAATCACTGCGGTGACCACGATCATGATCGCGCCCTGGAGCGTGTTCGTATACACGTGGGCGTACGCACCACCAACGGTGATGTACGAGAACACGAACACGATCGTGAGTACCAGCGCCTCCATGTTCGTCAAGCCCAGGGTCTTCTGCAGCACGATCGAAATACCGCCGACGATGAGCACGACGAAGCTGAGACTGAGCAAACTCACGACCGCGAAGAACACGCCCAACGCCCGGGAACCGAAGCGATTGCCCAGCCATTGAGGAAGCGTAAGAGCGCCCGTCTCGGCACCCACCCGGCGAAATCCCGGACTCATGAGAAACAAGCCGGCAGCAATGCCCAGGCCAGCGGCGACCCCCATGTGCATCAACGCGGACACGCCATGCACGAACACGAATCCGGGATTGATCACGAATGTGGCCGTGGAGCAGATGGCGGCAGCAAGGGTGATGCCTACGATGGCGGGGTGGAGGTCGCCGCGGCCGATGGCGAAGCTCTTGATGTCGTCGGTTTTCTTGTGGCCGAGCCACGCCAGCCAACCGGTGGCAACCATATACGCCAGGAACAGGCCCCAGATCAGCGGCCGGTCGGCGATGAGATCGATGTAGCGCACCTCAGCCTCCTAAAGGATCAAACGGCCAGTCACGAACAGAGAACTGTGCCCGGTGACGTCGCGATCGTGATCGTCGAACATGTACCAGCCATAGCGCGCGCTCACCGAGAACATGGGGTTGACCCAGTAGGTCGTGCCCAGGTTGAAGTAGTGCTCGGTGAGTGCTTCCTGCATGCCTTCCACCTGGCGGGTCTGGGCATACTGGACGCCGAATCCGTTGCGTCCCTTATAGTTGTAGTCAACGCCCGCGCCGAACGTGGTCACGCTGTATGTGTCGGGGAGTTTGATTTTGGCGTCCATGGGATCGAGCATCTCGTTGTTGTTGCGGGACGCGTTGACGAACGCTTTGACCTTCGGACTGAACTTGACGCGCAAGGCGGCGCGAAGGTTGTAGCCGTTGATGCGCTCGTCTTCGTCCGACGACATCTGGGTGTCGAGCTGATAGCCCTGCACCGCCGTTTTGAGTTCCACCGGCCCGCGTTTGACCACGGCGGACAACGTGCCGAAGTACATGTGCAAACTGGTATCGGGTTGGGTGGTCGAGCTACGGCCAACCTGTGCCGCGGCTAGACCGAACGGACGAGTGAACGGAAACAGCGCGCCGCCGATCTGGTAGGACCCGGTGAGGCCGGTCGGGTTGGTCGAGTGGAACGTCGCTCCAAGGGTGACGTGCTCGTGGACATCATACGTAGCCGTGATTCCAGTGCCCCGGTCGCCACCGCTGAAGATAATCGGCCAGCGCGTGTAGAAGTCGAGCAACAGCAAGTCGGTAACGTGATCGGAGAAGAAGTCGATGGTCGCGTTGTCCTGGATACGGCCAACTGCCACCGACGCGCCGTACCTGCGATAACGCAGGAATTGGTTGCGCACCGACATCTGGGTCTGACCCTCCCAGACGCTCGCGCCGTAACCCAGTGAGCCGCCCAGGTTCGCTTCGAATTCGCTCTCGAAGTCCAGGTACTCGCCGATCTTGCCGCGCACACCGATCCGCGAGGCGGCGAGAGTAGGGCTCCGCGACTGGAAGTTCTCTCCTGCGCGTAGAAACAACCGTTCGTAGCGAACACCGCCGACGATGATGGCGTAAGGAGTGAGCACTCGAGCGAGAATGGTGTCCTCTCCGCTCTTTGCGTCGGCGCTCTCCTTCGTCTTCTCGAGTGTTTCCGTTTCGTCTTTGGGGATCTCGTCGTACGGCCCCTTCTTCTCGGCGCCAGCGACGCGCGCTTGTAGCATCAGCGCGAAACATGTCGCGAGCGCAATCGGGAGATAACATCTGGTGCGTAACATGAGCTCTCTCTCTGCCGCCCCTGCGGGTCGGACTCGAAGCGGTTGGTCAGCGGGACCGGTCGAAGTCGGCTCGACTGGTCGTAGCCGGTGGGCGCGGCACTAGTCGGCGAGAACTTCGAGAATCTTGCGGTGACCGGCTTCGCTACGCGTACTGCCGTAGTGATTGCGCAACAGGCCATTGGCCAGATACCCGCTGGTGTCGAAGTCCTGCAGGCCGGTGTTGTGGTTGTCCGCGCACGCTTCCGGGTACACGCGCGACGCATGTTCGGAAACGAACAAGTCCTGCTGAGTACCGTCGTCCAGGTCGGTCATGGCGATCGTCGTGTACTGGACCGCGTTGTCTCCACATGCCGCGCGCTTGCCGAATGCATAGTCACCGTTGGCACATGGCGTTTCCCACCAGCCGCCCCACTCACCGGCGCGCGTCATGACCTCGGGAACCGGCGGACCGTTGAGAGGCTGATGAAAGGGCACCTGACTGTAGGTGTTGCGCTGGCCGAACTGACAAGCGGCGAGGCCGCGCATGGTGAAGTTCTGACCGCAGTATCCGGGCGCGCCGTAGGTCGACACGCCGTGATTGCCACCGGAGCCCAGCACCACGTCATCGATCACGCTGAACACGTTGATGTCCCAATCGCCGCGCTGGTGTTCGACCCAGAGCCGGCGCAGTGCGTCGCGAATGATGGTCGACCCAAGGGACAGACCAACGAGGGAGATGCGACGACCGGGATTGGCCTGGATCACCCGCTTGATGAACTCCTGGGTGATCGGAACGCCCCAGCCGTGGTCGAAGTTGCGACTCGGGTTTCCGCCTTCGGCGTCGGGTGGGTCGTCGTTGAGATCCATCCGCATATCGACGGCGATGGTGCGATAGCCCAGGGCCGGTAGTTTGTCTCCCAGCTGAGGGCGGGCGTCCTGGTCGGCGTTGAAGTCCTCAATGGACGCCGGGTCGTCCACGGTGAACGGCTCCCAGCTCGATGGTGTGTCGGAGTTGCCGTGCACGAGCAACACGATGGGCTTCGTCGCGTCTTCGCTCACGCCACTGGGAAACGGATACTGCTTGGCCGCACATGGATAGCCGGGAATCTGCGCCGGCGCGTACGACAGTCCAACAGTGGAGCAACCAGGATGGATGTCGCCGTTGCCGTCCGGGGTCAAGGTGCGGTACTTGCCACCGGGATAGTCGGCCTGGCCATCGCCGGGGATGCTTGCCAGGTCCCAGGTGTTCGTCGTGGCCAGAGGAAGTTTGTCCGCGGACGAACCGATGGAATCGCTCGGCGCGTTCTCTAGAGCGGTCGTACAGGCCGCGATCGTTTGATCATGATTCGTACCCCCGGAGTCATCGTCGCCCTCCCCGGTGCCACCAAGACACCCGGCAGAAACAAGAAACAGTGCAGTGATGAGTGTTTGTATTGTTTGCCTACGCATGTGCACCGGTGTGTGCACGAGTCGTACCAGCACCGTTCGAACGCACAGACGGCGAGATCAAAACGACCTCGCCGCCGGCGTTAGGAGAGCTGTTGGCGCGCGCCTACAGGACGCGGCGACGACCGATGGCCAGTACCAACAGGACTATCAGCCACGGAGCGCTGCCACTACCGCCCGTCTGACAACCGACGAAGGTCGAGCGCGGATCATTTGGATCGTTGGGGTCATTCGGATCGTTGGGGTCATTCGGATCGTTGGGGTCGTTTGGATCGTTGGGATCGTTGGGGTCGTTTGGATCGTCCGGATCATCTGGGTCATCGGGGAGGTCACCCTCTAACTTGAACAAGTCGCCGGCGACCGACGCGGCGCAGATCCCTTCATCGGTGATGTACGGGCCGGCCGTGCCGCAGGACGCGCCCGGGTCGATAGGCTGGCTGTGACTCTGTCCAGGTAGGTAGTAGACCTCGACGACGGTCTTGCCGTCGCTATCATGGTACCGGTCGCGCTGGGCACCGAGAACAGTTGAGGACTCGTCCGGGGTCATGTCCACCCCGTGCACGTTGGTCCATTGTTCGACCAATTCGTTGCGCAGATCCGGCGCGACCATGTAGTCCGCGCCGCCCTGCCAGATGGACACGACCGGGTATGGACCGTCGTAGCCTTCATATGCAGACCGCACCAGGTCCCCCCACTGCTGGGGTGTACGATTCAAAACGTGTGAATCCGGGTGGGACCTGGTGCAATCTGAACCTTGTTGTGTCGTCGCGTTGGGAATGACGGTGCAGCCGTAGGGAATGCCCGCAATGATCGCGCCGCCGGCGAACACGTCGGGATAGGTTGCCAGCATGACCGCTGTCATGCCGCCGCCTGCCGATACACCGGTGGCGTACACGCGACGAGGATCGACCGGGTAGTTGTCTTTCATGTAGTCGACCATTTGTTTGATCGACAGGTTCTCGGTGTTGCCGCGCTTCAAGTCTTCCAGGTGCAGGCTGGCGTTGAACACCGCCGTGCTCGGCGCGCCATCCCAGCTGCCGCCCCAATTGAAACAACCCAGGGCATTGTTGGTCTGGCTGTTCTGCTCTGGATAAATCAGGTAGACCTTCCAGAGATCGGCCAACGAGTGCCAGCCCGCTGCGGTATAGGCGCTCGCACTCATGGAACAACCGTGCATGGCGACAACCAACGGGCGCGGTGTAGCCGGCATATCCGCTGGCACGTACATGAACATCTTGAGCTGGGCAGCGTTCGTGCCGAAGTTGGTCACCTGCTCGAGAGTGCCCACGGATTGGTGCCGGCTACCAAGGTCGGCGTTGTCGCCTCCTCCGCTGCAGGCGACAACAAACGGCACGAGTAGTACGGCGATGCGATACGTCATGGGCGATCTCTCCTTCGTCTGCGTTGGCGCGACACAGACCTGCCAAGCAGCGACCGTGCCAAACCGGTAACACCCAGGTTCCGGCGCCGGGACGAGAACTTGCTGTTGGCCCCAGCCAACACCCGCGTATCGGCGGCCGTTGGTATCCGCCCACAGGGAAGAACCCTAGAAGCGTGCGCTATGGGCTGCGCGCTAGAAGTAGAAGCCGAGGCTGACCTGAGCGCCGCCCGGAGTTGGTGCAACGCTGGCCGAGTGCCCTGTCGCAGCGAACACGATGGCTGCCAGCACAGCAGCGGAGGTAACGGCGATACCCACGTTGGTCAGGCGAGAGCTGCGCTTGCCTCGACGCTCGAGCTCGTCGACCTTTGCGGCGATCTCGCTGAACTCGATGTCGGCGCTTCGCGCGTAGAGGTCGTCAATCTCCTGTTGCGCGTCCCGAGTGTCCAGGGCGAAATAGCCAGTGCCCGCCGCGAGTGCCACGGCAAACCCCGCCCATAACTGCCAGCGAGCCAGGAACGCGCGCTGAGTCGGCTGCGCCAACGGCCGAGACGAAACGCCCAGGGTAGACACGGTCAGTGGTTGAGTGCGACTGCCGAACATCACCAGGGCGTTGCCTCGGCGATCGATCACGGTGACGACCGCCTCGACGCGAGATGCCGTAGGCAACGCCACCCTGAGCACGCCGCTCCCTCGAGCTTCCGTCGCACGCCATCGGCCACCGGCGACCCGGTACTCAACGCGAGCTCCGGCCGCCATTGCCATTGGATCCGAACCGATGCGAATCACCGCGGCGGGAGGACTCGGCTGCAGCCGTTGCTCGACCAATAGTGGATTGCGGGCCTTAAAGTAGGCCTCAGCGTTGGCGAAGGGCTCGGTTAGTTTCGGCGATGTACCCGGGGGGAGCCCGGCCTTGGGATCGATGGCGAGCCACATCTGAAATTGGGATATCGCCGCGGCGCCATTACCAAGACTCGCCTCCAGCTCCCCGCCCAGGCGGTATATCTGTGCCATTTGGCGCGGGCTATTGCGACCCCATGCGACCGCTCGGGACAAGCTGTCCCGGGCCGCGTCGTACTGCAGCGCCGCCTTGTACTCGCGCGCTTTTGCCAGATGCGGATTGCTCACGTCGGCCCTGACCGTCGACGGCAACGCCAACACTACGGCGACGACGACGACGGCGGCGGTCGAGAGCGAGGACCAGCGCACCATGGCGGCAGTCTACCAGCCGGTAAGACGCTTGCGTGTAAATTTGCCGGAGCGAATCGTGATCTTGAACGACTTGTGACGACCGTCTTTGAGCACGGCGCGCACTCGATGCGGGCCCGGTGACAGGCGCAGCTTTGGAATCGGCGTAACGTCGATGCGTTTTCCGTCTACATAGATCGTCGCGAACGGGAACGAATCGACGTTGAGAAACCCAGGTGCGCGCGAGCTCGCGGACCGCGCGGGCGGACGCCGGCGCGACTTCACATCTGGGCGCTTCCTGACCCGCGGAGGGCTCTTTACTGATGGTTTCGCCGCGGCATCCAGCGGGATGACCTCGACGCTCGGGCCAGGATCGGCACGCGGCGACGGCACGCTGGCACCGCTGGCATCGCTGGCACCGCTGGCACCTTCGGCGACGGTGGCGGCATGCTTGTCCGGCGCGCCCACACCCGCGTCGACAGCTGACGTTCCGGTCCCGGCTCCGCGCAAGCTTACGAATAACGCCAGCGCCAGGAGGGCCGCGGCGAACCCGACCGCAATCATCGCGCCGCGACGACGCGGCCGCGGACGCTGATCTACGACCGTCGCCGCTTCTACTCGTACAGGCGCCAGGGAGACCGTCGCCGCGGTACTTCCATGCGGGCTGGCAAGAGCCGGGCTGGCAAGAGGCGGTGGCCCAGCCAAGGACTCAGTGCCATCGTTGATGGCTCGCTGAAACGACGCGGTCGCGTTGTCGAACTGGCCCCGCTGTGTCGCCAAATCCTCGGCAAACTGGGTGCGCAGACGCTCACCGATATCGGCCGGAGTCATGGTTCCGCCGGCAGGTTCCAGAGCGGCGCGAATCGCGTCGGCCATGTGCTTGGCGCTTTGATAGCGATCCTCGGGCTTCCGGGCCAGAGCGCGCGTAACCACCGCGGACAACTCCACCGGCACCGCTGGCGCCACATCGTGGGCCAACGGATAGTCGTCTTCTAGAATCGCTTTGGCGATCAAGAACTCCGAGGGGCGCTCGAACATGCGTTGCTGGGTCAGCGCCTCGTACATGACGATGCCTGCAGAGAAGATGTCCGATGTTCGCTGCACCGATAGGCCACTGATCTGTTCCGGCGACATATACGTAAACTTGCCGCGGATCGCCCCCTTGGAGGTCATCCGAGGCACGCCTTGCATGGTGGCGATGCCAAAATCGAGCACCTTGACCACCCCGTCGAAGGTAGCGAACAGGTTCGATGGCGACACGTCTCGGTGCACGATCCGGTAGCTGTCGCCGCGGGCGTCCTTCATCTCGTGGGCGTGATGCAGCCCAGCGCACGCTTGTTCAATCAATCCCGCCACGAAGCGCACGTGATCGATATCGACCGGGCCATCGTTGCGTGCGATGCGCGAGACAGACACGCCCTGCAAGTACTGCATAGACAGGAAATATTGGTGATCGACCTCGCCGAGCTCGTACAGGTCACAGATGTTGGGATGGGACAGCTGAGCTGTAATGCGCGCCTCGTTGACGAACATAGTGCGGAACTCCTCGGACGCCATGAGTTCCGGCAACAGCCGTTTGATCACCAACAACTTCTCGAACCCGCCCTCACCTTGCAGTCGGGCCAGATAGATCTCACCCATGCCGCCGGTAGCGATCTTGGTGATCAACCGATAACGACCAAACAGCTCGCCGTTATCGGGCGATGTGGATAGCTCCTCCATCTCCCGGCCCTGTTATAGCAGCTGCAACGATGCGGTTGACACTTTGCATTCTGCCGCCGATCGCTGTTGTTGCCTGTTGGCTGCAGCCATCGATCGCCCAGGGTGAGCGCAGAAGCGTGCGGAATTGCGACCACCGATGATGGCACGTCACTTGAACCGTTCGGTCGCCTATGGAAATCGCACCCCCACTGTCCGATGAGCGCGTGGCCGCGTACTGCGCCGCCCGCGACCTGTCCTCCGTCAACTTCGAACGCACGGTGCTCCAGCACGCCCTGCGCAGCATCGGCGTACAAGCCGTCGCCGGCCGGGCGCTACCACCACTGCGCATGCGCTTGATGGGCGTCGTGTCCGAACGCGCCCGAGCACAAGCCGTACTCTGGCAGCGCTTGCGCGACTACGTCACCTGGAGCGTCGCCAGCGAGCTGTGAACGGCTCTACTCGAGCTACGGCCGTTCGATGGAAACGTCGAGGGCATAACAACCGCCGGCACTCGTCGAATCCACCACGACGTAGAATGTGCCGTTGGTCAGCACGTTGTACGTAATCTCTTCGTTCGTCCCTGTCAGGTTATCGGCCGCCGTAAAGCAGGTCACCCCTGTGGTGCAGCCCGACGTCAGATACAGCACCGTGTCCCAGGTCGCGCCGTACACCTTGGCGCGAATCATGTCGCCGGCCAGGGCGTCTACCCGATAGAACGCATCGACGCCGGCGGTGATGTAGCCCAGGCACGCGGGCGTCTGGCTGGTGGGGCTGCCCAGATCGTTGATGTAGCTGGTCGAATCTCCGTACACGGTCGCGCCACCAGCGAGGGCAGCCGCGGTGACATCCACCGAAGCGGCGCTACAACCATCACTGTTCGGCGCCGATATCGCCTCCTGGCAGATGTCCACACCCAGCGCATCGGTGACCTGGGCATCGCTTATCGAGCCGTCCACCGGTGCTCCATCAGTCACGGGTCCGTCGACCTGGCCGTCAGCGCCACCACCCCCGGCGATGCACTCGCCGGCCACACAGGAGAAACCCGTTGGGCAATCGAAGGGCGCGGTCTCGCAGCGGAACATGGTGTCCGACGGGCTGGACTGGAACGAACAGCCGACCATGACCGCGAGCGCTGGGATAGCTGCGAAGCGAAACACCGTCGGCAACTCTAGCAGTCGCCGTGCCACTCACCCAAGTCAAAGCAACGTGGCGCGCGCTGTTGGCTGCAGCCAACAGGTCCACAACTGGCGTGTGTTGGACGTTGCCAACACACGGCCCAGCCAAGCGCGCCGGTGAGGCCAGTTTCGACTTGGCCCGACACATGCTTGAAAGCGAAACGTGCGCGGCATCGTGCTGGTCCTCAGCGCGGCGCGCGACGAGCATCCTGGGAGGGAGCAATGAGCAAGTTCGTGTTGTCGGTAGCATCGCTGAGCATCGTCCTGGCCGGATGCGCATTGGCAGAAGGCGGTGAAGGAAACACGAACGCGGATGCCACGACGTATGTGTGGCCCGATGCCCGACTACCGCCAGACGCAGCGGGCCAAGGCGGCGACGGCAGCACTGCCAGCGGCAATGACGCAGCGACCCTCCAAGGCCGTAACGGATACCCGGGGGACTTCCCCGAGCTCACCGACAGTGGCGGCTTCGGCGCCGGCGAGATCATCGCGGGCTTTGGCGGCAACGACACCACCGACCGAACCGGCAATCGTGCGACCATCGCGCGCCGGCCGGTGATCATGCTCCACGGCAACGGCACCAACGCCACCAGTGACACGTTCGGCATGACTCACATGCGCGACATGCTGATAGCGGCCGGCTACAACGCCGCCGAACTATGGGCGCCATCGTATTTGGGTCAGAGCGTGAGCCTGGCCGAAACACCGACACCGCACCGGACCAACGTACAAGACGTGCGCGCGTTCATCGATGCAGTGCTCGACTACCTGGACGTTCCGGCCGTCGACATCATCGCCCACTCCCTGGGTTGCGGCCTGGCCAACGCGTACATGCGCGGCATGACCACCAGCGGCACCTTCGACGACGCCGACCACCGCATGGACAAAGTCAGTAGCGTCGTGTGTCTGGGCGGCGCCATGTACGGCACCGGCTACGGTTTCTTGTACGCGCCCGAGTTCGACATCGGCGGAACATTCAGTAGCGCCATGCTCAGCTGGAGCGGCGTCGAAGACCCAACGCCCTACGGCGCCGGCAACGAAGCCAACATGATCGCCCCGGCCGCCGGCATGATCCCCGGCGCCCGACCATTCAAACTGGCGACCACCGCCGACGATGGCAGCCGACGAATCTACTGGGCCGCCCTATGGGCGACCGGCGACATCGTCGACGGAAACCTCGCCGGCGGCTGCGGCCTACAAGGCGCCGACCTCAACCAGGGCTTCGACCTACCCGGCACCCTGCCAGGAGTACTAACTCCGGCCATGGCCAAACACGGTCACCTGCTGCGCAACCAGGGTGTGTTCGACACATTGCTACCGTTTCTAAACCGCTAACGTCTACTTGAGAAACTTCCAGAGGACGAGACCTGCGGGGAATGTGGCAATGGTGGTGAGCTCCAGAACGCTGTACACCTCCGACGGGACGTGGAAGAACCACAGCGCGAACGACACGTTGAACGCAGCCAGGCCAACGATCGTCATGACCTTTCCGATTTTCTGTCGACGGCTTAGTCCATCACGTTTTTCTGTTTCAACGGCGGGCGCGGGCGGTGAGGGCCGCGCCACCATGCTCGGACCGGTAGCGGGCTGGGTTCGTGTAAGTTCATTCGACATGGACACATGAATTGCAAGCGCCGGACCGAGTCACGCGCACGCAAACATCTGGAACAACAAGCCGTCGCGGGCGCCGTCGGTGTACCGCGCGCAGCCGACGGTGGACCACCGACCGGGAATGAATGGTCCGATCCAGACGTTTTGGCTTGGAAACATTAAGAAAATTGCGCTCCAACGCCGCTGTGCCCGAAACTGGGCCCTGTTCTGATATAGACGGTGCCGAATGTTTAGAAAACCAGACATCCACGTTCACTTCGTAGGTATTGGCGGCATGGGTATGTGCGGCATCGCCGAAGTGTTGATCAACCTCGGCTACGGCGTATCCGGCTCGGATATCGCGCAGAGCGAGATCACTAAGCATCTCAAAAAGATCGGCGGACGCATCGAGATTGGCCACAAGGCTGAGCACCTGCGCGATGCCGATGTGGTCGTCGTGTCATCGGCGATCAAGGGCTACAACCCGGAGGTCGAGGCAGCTAAGGCCCGACTGATTCCAGTCATTCCTCGCGCCGAAATGCTCGGCGAGCTCATGCGACTCAAGCACGGCATCGCCGTCGCCGGCTCCCACGGCAAGACGACGACCACCACGATGATCGCGTCGGTGTTGATGGCGGCGGGCATGGATCCCACGGCGGTGATCGGCGGTCGTGTGAACTCGTTGGGACTCGCCAACGCCCGCATGGGTAAGTCCGAATACCTGGTTGCCGAGGCCGACGAGTCCGACGGCTCGTTCCTCAAGCTCGCGCCGACCCTCGCGGTGGTCACCAACCTGGACGCCGAGCACATGGACCACTGGGGCCACTACGACAACATCAAGAAGGCGTTTACGGACTTCGTCAATCGTGTGCCGTTCTACGGGATGGCCGCGCTGTGTCACGACAACCCGGGGGTGCAGAGCATCCTCAAAGACATCGAGAAACGCTACGTGACCTACGGCGTCGCGTCTCAGGCAACGTATCGCGCGCGCAACATCCGCCACGACGGATTGGTCAGCCGCTACGTCGCATGGCGCAAAGCCGACGAGCTCGGTGAGATCGAGCTGCCCATGCCCGGGCAACACAACGTGCTCAACTCCCTGGCGGTGCTCGCGGTTTGCGACACACTGGACGTTCCGTTCGATGTGGTGTCCAAAGCGTTGGCCAAGTTCGATGGCATTCAACGCCGGTTCACAGTGCGCGGCGAAGTCGGTGGCATCACCGTCGTCGACGACTTCGGCCATCACCCCACCGAAGTTCGCGCAACCCTGGCAGGCGCTCGCAGCGGCTTTGCTGGCCAGCGTGTCATCGCCGCGTTCCAGCCCCACCGCTACACGCGCACCCAGGATCAGTTCAACGAATTCGCACGCTCGTTTTACGACGCAGACAAGGTGTTCGTGTGTGACGTGTTCGCGGCCGGCGAGGCGCCCATCGAAGGCGCGAACTCCGAATCCCTGGTCAAAGCCATCGAGAACAATGGCCACAAAGGCGTGACGTACGTGCCCAAACGCGAAGATATCGCCGCCCACGTGGCCAAAATCGCGCGGCCGGGTGACCTGGTCATTACCCTTGGCGCGGGCGATATCCAACTCAGCTGCAACGACATCATCGACGCGCTCGAGAAGGTGTACGAACCCGCAAAGACCAAGACCCTCGTCGTTAGATGAGCAGCGCTCTCTCCGTCGACCACAAGAGCGAGCTGACCGAGCTCGCCAACGGCTCCATCGACTTCGACTTCTCGATGGCACGCAGGACCACGCTGCGTATTGGCGGCCCCGCCGACGCGTTGTTCGCTCCGACCAGCATCGAAGACATGCAGCGCGTGGTTCGCTACTGCAGCGAGCGCGAGCTACCCATGTTGGCCGTGGGCGGCGGCTCGAACTTGCTGGTGCGCGACAGCGGTATTCGCGGCGTCGTGATCGCGACACGAAAACTTCGCGGCCTCGAGCGGCGCGGCGACACGGGCGTCTACGTCGAAGCCGGGGTATCCACGGGCAAGCTCCTGTCGTGCGCCACGGACTGGTGCCTGGGTGGCGTCGAGTTTCTCGGCGGCGTCCCCGGTTCGGTAGGCGGCGGCATGATCATGAACGCGGGCACGTACCTGGGTGAGTTCAAGGACGTCACGACCGGGGTCCGGTCCATGCGCCTGACCGACGGCGAGATCGTCGACCGAGATAACGCGGCGTGTGGTTTCTCCTATCGAAATTCCGTCCTGCCCAAAGACGAAGTGGTCGTGTCCGCGGAGCTGGAACTCAGCCCTCGGAATCAAGAGGAAATCCAAGCCGATGTGGCGGGTCTGCGCGCCCGCCGAAAAGAACGAGAGCCCCACAAAGTGTCGAATTCGGGCTCTACGTTCAAGAATCCACCCGGTGACTACGCCGGCCGGTTGATCGAAGTTGCCGGGCTCAAAGGCACACGCGTGGGCGGCGCCGAGTGCTCACCCAAGCACGCAAACTGGCTGGTCAACACGGGTGACGCGACCGCTGCGGATATGATCGAACTCATCGACATCGTGCGCGGCAAAGTTCACGAACAGCACGGCATCACGCTCGAACTCGAGGTAAAGATCATTGGCGAAGCATAGCGAGAGTGGCGGCAGACGAGTCGGTGTGCTCATGGGCGGCCTGTCCGCCGAGCGAGATGTCTCTCTGGACACGGGCCGCGGCGTGTACGACGCATTGATCTCACGCGGCCACGATTGCGTCGCCATCGATTGGACCGAGGGTTCATCGCTTCCTGCACTACTGGCCGACGCCAAGGTGGATGTGGTGTGGAACGCACTGCACGGCACCTACGGTGAAGACGGCGCGGTGCAAGGACTCATGCAGTGCCTGGGTATCTCGTATACGGGTTCTGGAATCCTCGCCAGCTCCCTGGCTATGGACAAAGTCGCGTCCAAACGCATCTTCGAATCGCATGAGATCGGCACACCGGCCTGGCGGCTGGCCGATGACGACGAAACGTCGGCGCAGGTGCTCGCGCGCATGCCCGCACCCCTGGTCGTGAAGCCTGCGAACGAAGGCTCATCCGTGGGCGTGACTGTGGTCACCGATCCTGCCCAATTGGACGACGCCCTCGCCCTGGCGCGACGCTGCCACGGGCCGACCCTGGTCGAGACCTTCATCGCCGGCACCGAGATCCAAACTGGTATTCTCGATGACCAAGTTCTGGGCTCTATCGACGTGCGGCCGGCGGCCGGTTTCTATGACTACGACGCCAAGTACTGTCGCGACGACACCCAGTACCTGACGCCGACTCTGCCCGACGCCATACTGGCCAAGGCTGAGCAAGCGGCGCTAGATGCCCACAGGGCGCTGATGTGCGGCAGCTACAGCCGGGTGGACATGCGGGTGAGCGACGATGGCGTGGCGTATGTGCTCGAAGTGAACACGCTGCCTGGAATGACCAGTCACAGTTTGTTACCGAAGATCGCAGCTAATAAAGGCATTGACTACGCCTCCCTATGCGAAAAGATCCTCTTCTCGGCGAACCACGAGGAGAGGCATGACAAAGCGCGCGATTGAGATAAACGATCTCTACGAACTTCGAATCCCCGCGTCACTAACCATTTCGCCCGACGGACAAACCGTCGCGTGGACGGAAAAGCGCGTCGACGTCGAAGCCAAACAAGCGTTCTCGAACCTATGGCTATCGCGGGCAGGTGACGCGCGACGGTTCACGTTCGGCCCGCACGTCGACAGCTCGCCCCAGTTCAGTCCGGACGGCAAACAGATTGCGTTCGTGCGCACGACACCGGCAGCCGATGGTGACGCTCCCACCGCGACTCAGTTGTGCGTCATCGCAACCGACGGTGGCGAGGCGCGTGTGCTGCTCGAGGAACGCGGCGCGTTCAGCGGGCCGCAATGGTCGCCCGACGGTCGCTGGCTCGCGTTGGCGTTTCGGCGTGATGACGAGTTGCCCAAAGGACGCAGCACGCCGTTGTCGATCCGCGTGACCAAGTTTCGCTACAAGTCCGACGAAGATGGCTACCTGCCCAAGGACCGGTTCAGTCTGTACACCGTAGACACCACCGACGCACACGCGGAGCTCATCCCGCTGACCGCGGTGGATGGCGATTGGGATGACACCCAGCCCACCTGGTCGCCGGACGGCAAACACATCGCGTTCGTGTCCCAGCGGCGCCCCGAACGAGATCGAGACCAGGACAACCTGGACCTGTTCGTCATTCCGGCCGAAGGTGGTGAAGCGATTCAGTGCACCCAGGAGCGCGGCTTTGCATCGTCGCCTAGCTGGTCACCCGACGGCAGCTGGATCGCCCTGCTCGCATGTCCGGGACCGATCCTTTCGTCCTTGTTTCGCTTGAACGTGGAACTATTTCGCTGCGACCCGAGCGGTAAGCAGGCCGAACGCAGCCTGAGTAGCCACGTGGACCGCTGCATCATGAACCTCACCATCGACGATGTGTGGGGCCTGGACCATTGGATGCAAGCGCCGCTGTTTTCCGCCGACGGCACACGGATTCTGTTCCCGGTGTCGGATCAGGGCACGACCTACCTGGGCGCATTCGATCTAACCAGCGACGGCGAAGTGAGCGGCGACCTGAAGCGGGTGATCGACGACCGGGTGGTCGTCTGCTTCGACAGCGCGGCTAACGCCAACATGCTGGCGATGATCACATCAACGACTACGGAACCCGGACGGATCGAACGCTGCGACCCTGGCGGCGGCGAGTGCCACCAGGTCGGTTGGCCCATGGGTGCGTACTGCGAGCAAGTGAATATCGTCGAACCGATCGAGTTCCGCGCGCCGACCCCGGATGGATACGAAGTACACGGCTGGATTTTGTTGCCGGAAGGTGACGGCCCGCATCCGCTGCTCCTGGACATTCACGGCGGACCGGTCGTGCAGTTTGGTTCGTCCTTCTTCCACGAACTGCAGCTGTGGTGCAGCAAAGGCTTCGCCGTGTTGTTCGTCAATCCGCGTGGCAGCCAGGGCTACGGACAAGAACACGTGGAAGTGATCCACCGCGATTGGGCGGACCGGCCGTTCGTAGATCTCATGGCCGCCGTCGACTACGCCGTGGACAAGCACGCCATCGACACTGAGCGCATGGGCGTACTCGGCGGCAGCTACGGTGGTTACATGACCAACTGGATCATCGCCCACGACCACCGGTTCAAAGCCGCATGCACCCAGCGCACAGTATCGTGCATGGAGTCGATGATCTTCTCCGACTTCGGTTACATGTGGGGCGACGAACTCGAGGCCTGGTACTGGGAGGACAAGGAAATCTACGAGCGTCTGAGCCCGATCACCTACGCTCAAAACATCGACACTCCGCTGCTGATCATGCAAGGGCTGGGTGATAACCGGACGCCGGCTGATCAGGGAGAACGGCTCTACACGACGTTACGCGTGATGGGTAAAGACGCCGAGATGGTGCTGTTCCCGGGCGCTACGCACGATCTATCGCGAAACGGCCCGCCGGAGCAGAGGACCGAGCGCCTTCGTGTTATCCACGAATGGTTCGCAGTTCACCTCAAGCCAGGTTGATGAGTCATGCCCCCGCGCAAGAAGAAGATCGCTGCAAAGAGTATCGGCCTCGAAGCGGCTGAAGTCGCCGAGGGAGACGCGCCCGCAAACGTCACGGCTCTTGCCGAACAGATCGCCAGCGACGAAGGCGCGGTGCTTTCGACCTACCGCGATCCATTCGGTGAGCACTGGTTGATCCTGGCGTCGCTGCCCATCGACCTGGTCAAGCCCACGCCGTTTCAGCGGCAACTGTCGGACACCCACACAAAAAAACTCGAAGCGGTGATTCCAAAGATCGGCCGCTTTCTCGATCCCCTCATCGTGGTGCGCCATGAAAAGGACGGTGGTGGTTACTGGACGCCAAACGGCATGCACCGCCTCGAAGCGATGAACCGCCTGGGCGCCAAGTCCGTGATGGCTCTCGTGGTGCCGGATCGAGAGATCGCGTTCCGCATCCTTGCGCTCAACACCGAGAAGGCCCACAACCTCAAAGACAAATCTCTCGAGGTCGTGCGCATGGCGACACTGCTGTCCGAAGAAGACGGCAGCAAAGAGCTCGACGAGGACACCTGGGAGTTCGAGTTCGAAGAGCCTTCGTACCTCACCATCGGCTGGTGCTACGACGAAAAGGCACGCTTCTCCGGTGGCGCCTATCAACCAGTGGTCAAACGCTGCGAGCAGTTCATGAGCGAACCGATCGGCAAGGCGATCGACATCCGCAAGCAACGCGCGAAGCAGCTCCTCGAACTAGATGAACTCGTGATCGCCCGAGTGGCCGAACTCAAAGAGGCGGGTTTTCAGAGCAGCTACCTCAAGGGGTTCGTGGTCGCTCGCATCAATCCGCTGCGGTTCAAGAAGGCCAAGAAGGGCGAGGACTTCGACTTCGATGAAACCATCGCGAAGATGAAAGACAAGGCAGAGGCCTTCGATATCTCGAAAGTCAAAGAGACCGATATCGCTGCCTCTGCTGGGTAGGCGCGGTCAGAGTACTTTGCGCCAGTCGAAGCGTGTGTGCTTCGGCAGCTTGATCTTCATTCGTGACTCGATGGTTGCGATGGACTCGGGGCAGAGCAAGCCGGTCTCGTTGTCCACGGTGGCGACGGTGCCGTGAGCGGACTCCATGAGGCAGCCTTTGCGACTGCCCGTGTAGTGGGGCAAACCGAGCACGTGACCGAGCTCGTGATTGACCACCTTGACCATGCGTTGCTTGATGGTGCGCCAACTGCGCACGCGTTTCATCCGGTACGTAGATACCACCGCGACCGTGCCGCCCACGCTGCCGAGACCGAAGATGCCCCAGTCCTTGTGCTTGCCCTTGGTGACCGAAATGTCGACCCGCGTGAAGCCGAGCACGATGCGACAGTCTTTGTGAGCCGGGACGACCTTGGCTTCGAGCCAGTCCAGGAGCTTGTCGGCTCGGTAGCGTTTTCGTGGGGGGTAGTACGAGTGCTTCGGCAATGCGCGCCGACGCTTGGTCTGCACCTTGAAACCGAACAGATACTCGATGCCTTTGACCGCGGTTTTGGTCAGCCCACGATCGTAGGGGCCAAGTGGAACGATGCACACCTTGATCGAGCTTGGCGCGTTGCGCATTCCGGCTGAGGACGTGCTGTCAGCGATGGCCGGCGACGACACGACGAACGTAGTGGCGACGACAGCTACGAACAGGGCGGACAATGATCTGCGCATCAGTCAGGTAGTAGCGCCGAAACACAAAAAAACAAGCCGAGGCGCGGGGGACGCCTCGGCTAAGTTAGGGACTTCAGAACTGGTGGCCGCCGCTGGTTGGGGGAGGGCGGCCTGATTGGGGGAGTCAGTTCTTGAAGTCCTCCGAATCTACTTGGGTGTCTGGGCCCACATCGGTACCGACACGGCCCAGCGCGTCTATCTGCTTGCGCAAGCGCAAGTTGCCGAGCACTGCGCCGCCGCCCTGTGCTGGCGTCTTAATGGCTGAGTCGCTGCCGGCAGCGATCTTCTTCACTTTCATGTAGCCCGAGTGGCGGCCATTCTTCGACGACTCCAAGACCAGCGAACGCATGCGCGTGGTCATCTCTGGAGTCAGACCGAGCAACCGGATCGAGTAGGCGTACAGCTCGTCTTTCAACGGGCGCACTCGCTCGACGTTCGCGGCGATGGACAACACCAGCTCGTCGGGCAGGCGCAGGGCCACGGTCACTTTGTCATCGGCTTCGAGTGGATGGCGACCTCGAATCGTCAGCAGATTGCGACCTTCGCTTTGCTCGTCGCACAGCTTCTGAACTTCAGCCCATGTTTTGCAGTTGACCTTGATCTTTCGCCTCATCCGCCTTCCAGGAACCGTTTGAGCACGACGACCGACCGACCGAGTGGGGGGGTCGGTCGGTATCACCACCGCGCTGCCGCGAGCCAGCGCAACTTTGCGCGCGGCGCTCTGATTGAGAAGTCCATCGACGACCGCCTTTACCTGCGCGACCGTCCAGACTTTCGGTAGTACCTCACCAATTTCGTGCGCTTCAGACATCGATTTCGCGCCGGGGTCACTTCCGGTGCAGAAGGCGACGGGAACATCGTTGTGAAGACTCTGAAGCTTGCGGGCCAGCTCGACACCGTTCATGTCGGGCATGTCGATGTCGGTGATGACCGCGTCGAACGCCTGTTCGCCGAAGGTCTCCAACGCGTCGGCTGGATGTGCCACGACACTGGACTGATGCCCCAGACGCTTCAAGGCCCGGCTCAGAAGAGAACCGAACATGTATTCGTCATCGACTACGAGAATCTTCATTTTGGATGTATTAGGTAAAGCGTCTTACAGCTTTCCCTAGCCCCACTCTCTTACCTAAGCACAGAGCATGCCGGGTGGCGTGGTAAGGCATTTTCAGTAGTTGTGGCGGTGCTTATACCAAACCGCAACATTCATTGTCAGTTTCGGCGCAACGTTTGTTTACACCTGTGCAATAATCGTTGTCAGTCGGGGGGCTATTGATGGTGGGGGCAAAGCGCAAGATCCTGGTCGTCGACGACGAGCCGGACAATCTGGACCTGTTCGTTCGTTCTCTACGCGCCTGTGGACAACTCAAGACGGCTACCAGTGGGAACGAGGCATTGGAGATCCTGCGTAAGGACGAGTACGCGGTCATCATCACCGACCACGCGATGCCGGGCCTGACCGGGGTGGAGTTGTTGGAGCGCGCCGCTCGCCTGTGCCCCGCCACCGAACGGATTCTCGTCAGCGGCTACGGCGACGTGGACACGCTGACCGACGCGATCAACCGCGGACACGTCTCCCACTTCCTACCAAAACCGATCAATCCCGGCGCGTTGCGCGAACTCGTGCGCGGCGTACTGCGCACGTCACCGACGGTGAATGATCGCGTGTTGGTGCTCGCTTCGGATGACCAAGCCCAGCGAGTCAGCACCGCGTTGACGGAAGCCGGCCTGGCGGTTGCTGTAAGCAACGACTTCAGCGGCGCGGCCCGCCCCGAGAACATCGTGGTCTGGAAAGCCCATGTCTCGGCCACGGTCATGGACCAGGTGCGGCGAACACTCCAGAACGCCGAGCACAGCCGCCGGAACCGCGGCCAAGAGGGACTCGCGGAGCTCGTTGGCAACAGCGCGGTGATGCGTCAAGTATATGAAAGAATTGAACAAGTAGCGGCCAGCGACGCCTCTATCCTGGTCCGCGGCGAGACCGGCACCGGCAAGGAGATGGTCGCCCGCGTCGCGCACTCCCTATCGCCCCGACACGACAAGCCCTTCGTTGGCGTCAACTGCGCCGCCCTGCCCGAGTCACTGGTGGAGAGTGAGTTGTTCGGTCACGAACGCGGCTCGTTCACCGGCGCCCACGCCCGCAAGCTCGGCCGGTTCGAGCGCGCCGACGGAGGGACCTTGTTCATTGACGAAGTCGGCAACATGCCGGCGACGGTCCAGATCAAATTGCTGCGCGCGCTTCAGGAGCGAGCCTTCGAGCGCGTCGGTGGTTCAGTGACGTTGCATGTGGACATCCGACTCATCGCGGCGACCAACCACGACCTGGAACAAGCGATGGAAGCTGGGGATTTTCGCGAGGATTTGTTCTACCGACTCAACGTCGTCCCCATCCACATCCCGCCCTTGCGCGAACGGGCGGACGACATTCCCCTGCTTGCGGACCACTTCTTACCGGTGTTCATGCGCCGGCTTGGCAAGGAAGGGATTCGCCTGTCCGAGGGTATGTCCCGGCGGCTACAGGAGTACGACTGGCCGGGTAACGTGCGCGAGTTGATGAACGTCATCGAGCGAGCTGTCGCCCTGACTCCGTCAGGCACCGTGTGTGACATGAAGGAAATCCAGGTGCGCGGGCCGCGCCAGCGCCTGGTCACCATGGTCCCCGAGCGCCCCGAGGCGAGCCTGCGCGAGATGGTTGGCGAGTTCGAGCGCCGGATCATCGCCCAGTCCCTGGAGCACCACGGCGGTAATCGGAGCCGGGCGGCGCGAGAGCTGGGCATCACTCGGCAGGGTTTGTCGATCAAAATTAAGAAGTACGGCCTCTGATCAATCGGCCGAAAACTTGGTCCATCGCTTTTAGTATGGCTAATCAAGACTGTGAAGTTTGTGCGTTTCGCAGCCAAACGGCGACGCCGAGGGCGGAACACCTCGCAGCGCGAGAAGCCCGCTAGAGCAAAGAAGCAGACGGCCCGGCCGGCGAACAGGTCCAGTAAGAAACCTGCGGCGCGACGTGCGAAAAAGGGGGGCAACCGACGCCAGGTTCGCCTGTGGCAGCGGCTCCCCGATGTCAAAGCGTGGTTCAACAAACTCGCGCCCGCGGTTACCACCGGCACCAAGCGCATGGCGCCGACGATGGTTACCGCGATTCTCGTCGGAGCCATCGCGGTGGGCGGATACGTCGGCTATCGCTGGCTGACCACTTCAGCGCACTTCGCCGCCAAGCATATCGTCGTGGACGGAAACGACCGCGTGGCCGTCGCTGAGGTTGAGCGCACGTTGGCCATCCCAACGGGCACAAACATCTTTTCCATCGACCTGGGACTGCTCGAACTCAAGCTCGAGTCAAAGTCCTGGATTAAGAGTGCAAGTGTAACTCGGCAACTCCCCAACACTCTCAAGGTCATGCTGGTGGAACACAAAGCCGCCGCCGTGGTCCAGATGGACGGTCTGTATCTAGCCGATGCCGAGGGCAACCTGTTCAAGCGCGCGGTCATCGCGCGTGGCGAAGGAGCCGGGCTGCCTGTGGTCACCGGGATCCCCCGTGGGCTGTACGTTCGCCTGCCCAAGCTGGCCCGAGCGGACATTCGGCGCGCCATGGAAATCGCCCGGACCTACAAGTCCGGCGCGAAACGCCCCCGCCTGGGCGAAATTCACCTCAACAGCCGGCGCAGCTTCACGTTGTTCACATACGACAGCGGGCTGGAGATTCGAGTCGGCCGGGGCGAGACCACGACCATCGCGTCGCGGTTACGTTTTTTTGACCACGCGTGGAAGACGCTGGATTCTTCAGAACGAGCGCGTGCACAAACCATTTACGTCGACAACACCACACGTCCCGACCGCGTCACGGTCGGCTTTCGCAACTAGGTGGGTAGCTGATGGGTAAGCCAAAACAAGATGAAATCATCGTCGGTCTCGACATCGGAACGACGAAAATCGCCGCCATCGTCGGCGAAGTGACCGAAGACGGTACCGACATCATCGGGGTCGGTACCGCTGCCTCCAAAGGTCTACGCAAAGGGGTCGTCGTCAACATCGATGCGACTGTGCAGGCGATCCAGAACGCGATTGTCGAAGCCGAGAACATGGCCGGCTGCGAAATCTCGACTGTGTACGCCAGCATCTCCGGCGGTCACATCCGCGGCATCAACTCCCACGGCGTCGTTGCCGTAAAAGACATGGAAATTCGGGAGACGGACGTCGGCAGGGTAATCGAAGCCGCCAAAGCGATGGCGATTCCCATGGACCGAGGCGTGCTCCACGTGCTGCCTCAGCAGTACATTATCGATGACCAGGATGGCATCCGCGATCCCCTGGGCATGGCTGGTGTTCGCCTGGAGTCCAAGGTGCACATCGTCACCAGCGCGGTCAGCAGCCAACAGAACGTGATCAAGTGCGCAAATCGCTGCGGTCTGCAGGTGGCGGACATCGTGCTCGACCCACTGGCCTCCACAGAGGCTGTGATCGAGGAAGACGAGAAGGAACTGGGCGTAGCCCTGGTGGATATCGGCGGTGGTACGGCCGACATCGCGCTGTACGTGGACGGCTCCATCGTGCACACGGCGGTTCTGCCCCTGGGCGGCGGTCACGTCACCAACGACATCGCGGTCGGACTGCGCACGCCACTGGAAGCCGCTGAGAAGATCAAGAAGAAGTACGGCTGCGCGCTGCCAGCGTTACTCGAAGGAGACGAGACCATGGAAGTGCCTTCAGTCGGCGGCCGCGAACCGCGCGTACTGTCGAGGCAGATCCTGGTCAAGATCGTCGAGCCACGGGTGGAAGAAATCTTCGAGCACATTCGCGAGGAGATCCAGCGCAGCGGCCACTACGATGCCCTCGCCGCTGGCGTCGTCCTTACCGGCGGCGCATCGATCATGGAAGGCGTACCCGAGCTTGCCGAAGACGTGGTCGGACTTCCCACTCGTCGCGGCAAGCCACGTGGCGTCGGCGGCCTCACCGATGTCGTGCGCTCACCTGCCTTCGCGGTCGGCGTTGGTCTGGTGCTCTACGGTTCCCGCGAAGAGCAGATCAGCATCCGTCCCATGAGTAGCGCCCATCAGCACGGAACCGATAGCGGTGTGCTGAAACGTATGTGGGCTCGCATGTCAGAGATGTTTTAAGTCCACTCCGCGACCGCTGCTCAGCGGTTCCTAAAGTAACACCTCAACATCCCCTCTTTTCACCTCAAAATTACTCCAAAAATTTGCGCCGGCTTCCATCTCCTTCGATAAAGGAGGGAGGGGTTCCAATCAGTCATCCCTAACACAGGGCGGGAACCGGAGAGCTAGCAAAACACGACTTAGTCAGTCGGGGAGGCAACAAGAGTTATGGCGCTGCTTGAATTCGACGAGCTCACGCATGCACGCATTTTGGTAGTTGGTGTCGGCGGTGGTGGCGGCAATGCCGTCAACACGATGATCAGTTCCAACCTCGATGGGGTTGAGTTCGTGGTCGCCAACACTGACATGCAGGCGCTCGAGTCGAACCTGGCCCCGTGCAAGATTCAACTCGGCGATCATCTGACGAAGGGCCTGGGTGCGGGTGCCAATCCCGACATCGGTCGCAAGTCAGCCGAAGAGAGCATGCAGCTCATCTCCGACACGGTGACCAACGCCGACATGGTGTTCGTTACCGCCGGCATGGGTGGTGGTACTGGAACTGGTGGAGCACCGGTGGTGGCCAGAGTGGCGCGCGAAATGGGCGCACTCACGGTCGGCGTCGTTACCAAGCCGTTCACGTTCGAGGGCAAGAAGCGCCGTAGACAGGCCGAAGAGGGCATTCGCCTTCTGGAAGAAGCTGTCGATACGCTCATCGTCATCCCGAACAATCGCCTGCTCGAGATAACCGGCCACAACACGACGATGGTGGATGCGTTCAAGAAAGCCGACGAGGTCTTGCTCGACGCGGTTCAGGGCATCAGCGACTTGATGACCGTTCCCGGCCTGATCAACGTGGACTTCGCCGACGTGCGCACCATCATGAGCAGCATGGGTCGCGCCCTCATGGGCAGCGGTCGCTCCACCGGCAAACGCCGAGCGTTCGAGGCGGCCGAGATGGCGATTTCGTCGCCACTGCTCGAAGACGTCAACATCGACGGCGCCACGGGCATCCTGATCAACATCACCGGCGGCCCGGACCTGACACTGCACGAGGTCAACGAAGCGTCGTCCCTGGTTCAAGAAGCCGCTCACGAAGACGCAAACATCATCTTCGGTTCGGTCATCGACGCCAACATCGGCGACGAGGTTCGCATCACGGTCATCGCGACCGGGTTCGACCGCCTCGGCATGGACCTGGCGAAGGCCCACGGCCAAACCAACACTTCAACGACAACCGGCGCGACCCACATGGCGAGCGCTTCAGCCGCCGAACCGGTCAGCGCAGCACCGGCACCCGCGCCTACCCTGCCGACAGCACCGGCGGCGGTCGCGCCAATGCCAGCACCGGCACCGGTCGCCACACGCAAGCGCGCACCGCGAGTCGAGATGCCGTCGCAAATCGCCCTGCCCATCGAAGCGCCTGTGCAAGCAGCCGCACCCACGCCCGAGATACCGGACGCACCCGCTCCGGCTCCAGCACCGGAGCAGCTGATCGAAGACCAGGTGACCCGGGATTACCCATCACCCACGGCGCCCGAGAGCGGTGAGCCCCATGCGGGCAACATCGTGATCAAAGACATGCGTCAGGACGCGATGGATACCGAACGCATCGACGCCCGCGACATCCCCGTGGACGAGTCCTGGGAGGACGTAATTCTGTCCATCGAAGCAGCGACCGCCGACGACCCACCAGCGGAGATTCCCGAGATGGCTCGTAGCAGCGCCGAAATCGAGCTGCCGCCACCCCGCCCGCGCCTGGCGACGGGTTCGGGTCCCAATCACACCGAAGCGCCGCACCAGTACCAGCAAGCGCCTCAGATGAGTCCCACGAATCAAGCGAGTCCCACGAATCAAGTGAGTCAACAGCCGGCGGTACCAGCCCCGGCAGCCGCACAGCGACCCGCTCGTCGCAAAGCCGAGTTCCCGACTGTGCATCCAAGCTTGCGCTCCGTTCTCGAAGCCGAGTTGGAAGGCGAAAGCGAGTTGGACGTACCAACGTTCATCCGCCGCCACACCCCGTAGCACCACGAACTCTGCCGTAGACGAGCCTAACTTAGATACTCAGGGGGGACCGAGCCACGGGTCCCCCCTTCGCATTTCGAACGGAGTGTCCCGGCCGCATCTGGAGTGGGTTCGAACGACCGACGGCGCGGCCCGGCACCGAACTGAAGTCTGCGCAGTCCCCATAGGAACCTCCAGCCTGACAGTCTGCGCCGGTCGCGTCACCGAACACTTTCTTAAATTGCATGAACGATGCCAGCTGTTACGCCGACGCAAGTGCGGGACACCTGGTGACGGCAACGTCGAAAGTGTCACCTGGTGTACCGGACACGTGTCTCGTCCGGTGTACCGGACGGCGTATCAGGCGATGGCCCGTGTCGCCCGGACAGTGATCACGCCCGGACAGTGATCACGCCCGGACAGTGACCCAAACAAGGCGCGAACTACCTCGACGCACTCGGCCGACTTTGCACTACACTGCGATCTGTGCACTTCCTGTTCATCGCTCAGACCGCGTTCTCGTTGTGGATGCTGGTCGATGCCGTTCGGCGCGGCGCGCACAGTATGTGGTGGATCATCATCATGGTGCCGTTTGGCGAATGGGCGTACTTCTTCGCCGTAAAGCTACCGACGCTACGCACGTCATCATCGCCGATGGTGCGGCGGCTCGTACAAAAACGGATGTCCGTAGATCAGTTGCGCCATCAACTCGAGGAGACACCGAGTCATGAGAATCGTGTCTACCTGGCGCAAGGCCTTCACGACCGCAGAATGTTCGCCGAAGCCGGGAAACTGTTCGCCCAGGTAGTCGCGGCGGACGATGCGGACAAAGATGCGCTCTACGGCCAGGCTCGTTGTTGTATCGAAACCAAAGAGAACGCTAAAGCGATCGCGCTGCTCGAGCGACTGACAAAGCTCGACCTCGACTATGCGGAGTTCGAGCCGTGCTTCGAACTCGCCGATCTGTATACAGCGTCGAACCGAGTGGCCGATGCGGAACAACTGCTTCGGCGGGCGTGCAAGAAGAGCCAGCGCATCGGTCCCCGCGCGCGGCTTGCCAAGACTCTCATCGCGACCGGAAACACGAGCGAAGCGCGCTCCGTACTCGAGGCCGGGATGCGTACGTTCAATTCGAGCCCGAAGTTCGTGCGCCGGCGAGACCATCGAGAAGCGAGCCTCGCCCGACGGTTGCTGCGAGCACCCGAATTACGCTCTTGACCCGCTCAGCGCACTCAGCGCCCGAGTAGTCACAAGCCACCGATGGATCGGTAGCTACTCACGACGATACCGACGAGCGCGCCGAACCACGCGCTGGCTGCGGCGAATACGGCCATGGTGAACACGACCGATGAGATGGCTCCGCCGTGCTTCTTCGGATCCCAGACCAGCAGGATCATCATGCACGCCAGGGACATGATGAGTCCCAGGGCGGCCACGTGTTCTTTGATGTCGAACCAGCGGGCGATCTTGGCGCCCCGCATGGGCAAGTTGCTCAGGGTCTGTGCCGACAGTTTCGGTTTGGACGGTTTGTCGGGGATGTCCCGATTGTTATGGGCCGCTCGCAATGCGTCGTATTGATCGCGCAGGCGTAGCTTTTCTTTTTCGCGTTGCTCGTAATCGCGCAGCAAGGCACCGCCACTGCCCAGGTACTCCATGCGTACGCGCACTTTGTAGACCGGGTAGATGATGTTGCCGATCAAAAAGGTGAGCACGAACAACGACGCGCTGATCATGCCGAACCTGCGCACGGCGCGAAGACGCGTGTACTTGCCGCGAGGATAACCGCGAAGCCAGATGCACAGATGGGTCGAAACGGCCACGAGGGCCAGGGCGATCAGCACGTGGAATACGAGCAACGCGCGCGCGTAGCCTTCGGCGAACAACATTAGCCGTCCAGAGAAGAACGCATCGCTCGCCACATGGCATCGATCGGCGCGGCCATCCCGGTCCATAACTCGAACGCTCTCGCGCCCTGGTGCACGAGCATGCCGGCGCCGTCCAGGGTTTCGAGCCCACGGGATTCAGCAGCCGCCAGCAGCCCCGGTTTGCGGTGATAAATCAGGGACGCAACCACGCAACCGCTGGGCAACAGACCAACGTCGACTTCGGCCGGGTAGGCCAGGTCACCCGATTCCGTCAACGCAACCGGGGTGCAGTCGACCAGCAGGTCGCAAGCGCCCAGAAGCGACGGCATCGATTCGGCGGTCCACGCGGATGCACCACCGTAGGTGTCGGCCCACGCGGCCTTGCTCGGTGTTCGCGCGACCACAGTCACGGCAGATGCTCCCGCGTCGTGCATTCCAGCCGCCACGGCTCGCGCGGCGCCGCCGGCACCTAGTAGCACAACGCGCTTGCCCTGCGCGGTCGCGCCGGTTTCGGTCAACGAATCGGCGAACCCGCCCGCGTCCGTGTTGTGGCCAACCAGCGCACCGGATTGGTCGAACGCCAGGCAGTTGACCGCGCCGATGGTCTCGGCGACGGAATCGATGCGATCACAAAACTGCATCACGGCTTGTTTGTGGGGCACGGTGATGCTCGCACCAAGAAACCCGAGGGCACGCAAGCCCGCGATCGCATCACCGAGTTCCGCAGGGGCCACTTCGCACGCGAGAAAAGCGCCGTCCACGGCCACAGCGCCAAAGGCGGCGTTGTGCAGCGCCGGCGATCGACTGTGGCGAACCGGATCGCCAAGCACGACAGCAAACCGCGTCTCTCCGGAGATACCAGCAATGTTCTTCGCCGTGCTCACGCGCGCACGACGACCCGGCCGCCGCCTTTCAGCTGGGATGCGCGCACAGCCGCACTGGCGTCCCGCATCAGCTTGGCGAAGCTCACCGGTTTGTTGGGGCGCAGGGCCGCGATGCCCACCGAAACTGAGGACGCATAGTCGGCGGCAGCATCGCTCACTGCACCGTAGCTGGCCACGGATGACGCAATCCGACGGCCGACGCGTTCGGCGCCCTTGATGTCTGTGTAAGGCAACAGCACCAGGAAGCGATCCTCGGCGAAGTCGACCGGTAGATCGATGTCGCGGATGCACGCGACGATCGCCGACGCGACGCGGGTCCGCAGTTTGGTCGCGATGGCGGGCGGTAGTTCTTTCCCCGAATCCATGGGGTCGAGGGCAACCACGCACGCTGCCAACGAGTAACCGTAGCGCTTGGCGCGTTTGATCTCGGTGACGAGGATGTGCTTGAAGAAGTCGAAGTGCTGGAAGCCGGTCGCGGCGTCGGCCTGACCGTAGCGTTGGAGCCGCTCGCGCAGAATGTCCTCGGTGCCGCGCATGGCGGCGATCTTCTGCCGATCGGCGGCAAGCACCGAAGCGGCGCGCAGCACTGCACAAAGGCTATCCCGGCTGTGTGGGCGCAACGTCACAAGATCGGCCCCCGCCTGTTCGCAGCGCTCCACGGCGCTGCTCGCGGGACCGGCCATGGATGCGATGACCACTGGACGCAGACGCGTCTTGGCGGCAACCGCTTCCAAAACGTCCTCTCCGCCCGGAACCGAGACGAGCACGATGTCCGGTGGTACCGGCGATGCGATCCGCGCGCACAACTCGTCTTTGCCGCTCTCGTCTGTGATCATGTAACCCAGTGCCCGCGCGGACTCGCTCGCGCGTTTGGCATTGGTACTCGTGGTCTCGTAGATGCCGACCAGGTTGGGCAACGACGGAGTAACCGCGCGCTTGCGCCGACCGCCGGACTTCGACTTCTTGGTGCCGCCCTTAGTTTTCGCCCGCGGCTTGGTGCCACCTTTGGTTTTCGCCCGCGGCTTGGTCCCGCTCTTTGCATTGGAAGTACCTGCACGCGACTTCTTGCGTGTAGGAGCCGCCTCCTTGCGCGTGGCGGTGGGCGCACGCTTGGTCCGCTTGACGGTCTTGTCGGTTGCCATAACTACTCGCGATCCTCCGGCCCCGACCGTACCGCATCAACCCGACACTCAAGCCGGCCCTGATGCAACCTGACATCGACTACGTCGCCGGGCTGCACCGAGCCTGCGTCAGCAACCACGTGACCGGCTTTGGTCGTGATCGAATAACCACGCTCGAGTACGCGCAGCGGACTCATCGACTCCAGACGCCCAGCAAGTGCCCCGTAGCTCTGCCGAGCGCTGGCGAGCCGACGCTCTACGGCAGCGGCGCCTCGGCGTTCAAGATCGCGTAGTTCAGCCCGATGTTCGGTCAGCTTGGCTCTGGGGTGCCCCACCTCGGCACGACGCGCAAGCTCCGCGATTGCATGGCGAAACCCGGAGATGCGCAGACTCAGCCGGTTGTGCGCTTGCTCGGACAGTTGGTCCACTCGCTGGCGACCGCTGGCGATCAGCAACTCAACCTCCCGGCGCAGGCGACTCTCTTCCTTGGTCAGAGCGGCCGTCAGGTCAGACAACACCGGCACTGCTAGCTCGCCGGCGGCAGTAGGCGTGGCCGCGCGATGATCGGCGACCAGATCCGTAAGAGTCGTGTCTACCTCGTGCCCGACCGCGCTAATGATCGGAATCGGGCATTTGGATACCGCGCGCACCACCGACTCTTCGTTGAACACATTGAGATCGGCCGCCGAGCCACCGCCGCGACCAAGAATGATCACGTCGACCTTGGCTCGATAGATCAGGCGCAACGCGTTGACGATCTGCCCCCGTGCGCCGGCCCCCTGCACCCGGGTATCAGCGATCAGAATCGGTACCGGGAAACGTCGCTGTACGGCGCGGATGATGTCGACCACGGCCGCGCCGGTTCGAGACGTCACAACACCGATCTGCCGGGGCAAAGCGGGGAGTGGCACCTTGCGCGCCGGGTCGAACAGCCCCTCGGCGGCGAGCTTCTTGCGCAGCTGCTCCAAAGCAAGGGCATCGGCGCCGAGCCCAGCCGGCTCGAGCATCTGAGCGTAGAACTGAAATTTGCCATCGCGCTCGTAGATGCCCAGACGGCCGCGGCAACGCAGTTTGAGACCGTTCTCGAGGCGAAACCGAAGCCGAGCCACGTCCGAACGCCACATTACGCAGCGCAATTGCGACCGCCGATCACTCAGCGCGAAGTACAAATGACCGCTGGATGGCTGGCTCAGTGCGCTGACCTCACCCTCCACCCACACGGTGCCGACTGTCTGCTCCAGGGCCTCCTGGGACGCCCGGACCACCTGGCTCACCGATAGGGGGTTCTGTCGGCCACCGGCGCGGGGTGCTGTGCCAGTGGTGGACATCGGGGAAGGCTACACGCCGAGCTAGGCTCGCGCAAACGGCGCTAACCCGTCAGTGTTACGGCGTCAGTGTAGCGGTGCGGACAAATGCGGGCTAGGATTCACCGCAGCCCAACGCCATGGCCGACGACAGCAACAAACCCAGCGATGACGCCGAACTCGGCCGTCCAATCGGGAAGGATGAAATCGATCCGGAGCTGGTAAGCCTGCGCAAACCCGCGCTGCGCGTGGGCCCGCTCCTGGCGGTCAGTGTCGTGGTCTTCTGTGTGTTTCTCATGGTCCAGCTGCGCGGAGACCTCCAGTTTTCGAGGCAGTCGGCCAAACCGAAGATCGTCGATGACGTAGCCAAGCTCGCAGCAGGGTCACCACCCGCCGAGAGTTATGTACGCGTCCCCGCAGAGCCCGATTATGCGTTCTCGTTCACGATTTCCGAGAGCAGACGCGAGGACGGCCATCGTCTCGTTCCGGTCCTGGGCACCAACAACCAGGTTTGGATCCTGTTCCAGGGCCGCGCGAACAAAGCCATCTTGCCCGAGGACGGGGTCTACCAGGGACGCGTCCGCAAGTTGGCGGACATGCCGTTCTACTCTGCCATCAAGAAGCGAATTTCCAATCGGGTGGTGTTGCGCTACGTAAAGCTCGACGCCTTGCGCGAAGCGCTGACGAAGAAAGCCACGAGCATCGCGACTCCGTTTGGCGACTCATTCGCAGTGACCGCAACCACCCAGGTTCTCGTCACCGAACACCACGCCACCAAGAGCGTCGTTAGAATTTGGGCGACCGATGACTACCCACTGAGCTACTGGAGCAAAGAACTCGCCCGAGCAAAGGTCGTCAGCGCAAAACCGAAGCTCGTGACCAAACGTGAATACGACTATCACGTCGAAGCACCGGCGGCCGAGGTGCAAGCCAAGCTGACCGCCGCGAAGCTGGTGATGCCCGAAGTATCGCCGCTGAAGATCGTGCACAAGAAACAGTGGAGCGCACTGCAGGGCGGCGCCGCCGGCCTCGTCTCCGGAGACAGGACCGTGCCGTGGACGAGCATCGCTCGGGTATCGTTCGCGGTGAAGCGACCGTTGCCCGGCAACGCGGTAATCATCATCACCGACCAGGAGCCCGGCTCCTATTGGTACATCCTGCCGATCATGATCGGCCTGGCCCTGTTCGCGTTGCTGTTCTTGCTCGCGCTCGGGCTCAAGTTGCGCAGCGCCCTAACCAACCGCAAACCAAGCGCGTGATCTTTTCATGCGGCGTGCAGGGCACGCCTGGGCCGCAGGCGCTGAGCTAGCACGCCGTTACTCTTCAGACGCGTCGTCGCTCAAGTACGCCAGGATGACCTCATCGAGGCTCTTCTCGGAGATCAGGCCCTGACCGAACAAGTTGTTTTCCGATGAGTCCTCCCGCGCTTGGCGGGCGCGAGCCGGACGACCGGGTTGCTTGCCCACAACTTTCGGCGGCGCACTTACGATGACCGCGGGCCGCGACACGACAACACCACTCGCGCGATGGCTGCCGGAGCGGACGCGGGCGGCAGGCTTTACCGGGTTCGGCGTCGGTGGCCGGGGAGCCGGCGGAGGCCGTGACTGTTGACGAGCGGTGTTCGGTGGTGGCCCTGTCCGCGCGGTCGGGATCGGCGGTGGTGTTGGCGATGGTGTCGGCGGCGGTGTCGGCGCCTTCGGTGGCGCTTGCGCGGCGGCCGGCAAGTCGCGCTGCAGCATGGTCGGCGCAGTGACCGAGATGCGGTCGCTCTCCGGTTTGGAATACACATCGGTCGTGGCCGCATCGACCTGCTGGGGAACTCCGTCCCCGGGCCCGGCCTGGGCCGGCGGTAAATCATCACGAATCGCATCGAAGGCAGCCGAAATGGATTTCTCGGGATTCGCGGGTGGAGCGTACGGTTCCACCGGAGGTGTTTCGGGTGACAACACACCTGACCGAGGCTTGGCCGGTTCCAGCTCCGGGTTGTCACCCAGATAGGAATCAATCTTCTCGTCGAGCTCTCCGTGCTTGAGCGCCTTGAGCAACGACTTGTGCTGCGCCTGCATCAGCGCCTTGACCACGTCCTCGGCCGACTCCCCGTCGTAGGTGAGCTTGCGCGTGTTTAGAATCACGCCTCCGTAGAAAACGTGTGTAAACACATGGGGATTGTCCACACCCGAGTCCTCAGTCTGCACATGGAAGACGAGGCCCCGATACCGGATGTTGTGGTTGTACCCACGGATGGGTGAGCGTTTCCCCACGGCCAAGAACGGATTTTACACGAGCCGATCGGGTCAGCGAAAGACAAGGAACCCCTGGGACTTGTTATTCTTTCGGCAGGTTGGTACTCAGGCGGTGCGCATTTGCGCAGATCGCACTACTCGCACAAGAAAGCCCGAACGAACCGTGTCCTCAAAAGAGCAGCAATTCGTCCAGATTATGACCGCGTGGTTGGTTTCTTTGCCCCACGATTTGAAGTTGCTGCAGGACGCAGCCGATGACGAAAATCGGAGTCGGGAGGGACGCGAGCTCGCTGTAGGCGGACTTATCTACGTCGTCTCGCCCAACGATTTCATCAGCGCCGATCGACCCGACAGCGTGCTGAGCTACTGCGACGACACACTGCTGCTTCACATGGTCTTGGACCAACTGGTCGCGAGCACCGACGCGGAGGACCTGGAGTTGTTCACGTCCCGCGATCCGGACCTGTTCGCGTCACTCAGCGAGCAACTCAAAGTCTGCGAAGAAGTCGTCGGCGGCGAGCTGTACGGATGGCTCAAGTCCAAGGTCGAACTACTGACCAAGCTCGAGTACAAAGGCAAGAAGGTCCCGGCGTTCCTCGACGATGAGGAAGCGGCCGAGTACTTGTACGAAGACAGCCTTGGCTTCCGCACCGAGTACGAAGTCGATGACGAAACCATCGGCGACAAATTCAAGAAGGCAACCGGACTGATCGCTTTGTGGCAACGCCGCAAAGAAGAAGAAGACCGGAAGAAGAAAGCGTAGGCGTTCTCTTTATGGAAGCGCATGCGCGCTTCCGGCTGTAGGCTTTTTATGGAAGCGCATGCGCGCTTCCGGCCGTAGGCACTGTGCAGTTTGGGCGGTGCCTTTTGCTTTTTCGGTTGGGTGTTCGACGAACGGGCCAAAAACCCTGAACAGCTACAAATCCACTAGTTCGTAGCCGTCTATGGGTTCTCCGAGAAACAGGGGGGCCTGTTCGTCGAGGCGAGATGCGTCGGTTACGAAGCAGTGGAGTTCACCGCGCTCTGTGCTTTCGACCATGGCCCCGACTAGAAGATCGGCGACGGCTTTGGCCATTGCGGTGGCGGAGTCAACGACGGCGATCTGGCGGCCGGCGAGTTCACGCGCGACCTCACCGAGGACGGCGCTCAGTAATGGATAGTGAGTGCAGCCGAGCACGAGGGTGTCGATGTCCGCGTCGAGTTCGAATAGCTGGGCGAGGTATTTCGTCGCGACGGCGCGGGCGATCGTTCCCGACGTCCAACCTTCTTCGGCCAAAGGCACGAGCAGTGGGCACGCGAGCTCGGACACGGTGGCGCTCGGCGACAGGGTTCGAATCGCTTCGCGGTAGGCTCCACTTCGAATCGTTGCGAGGGTTCCGATCACACCGACGCGGCCGGTCCTGGTCGCCGCGACCGCGCTCTGTGCGCCCGGCTGGACGGCACCGACCACAGGCACTGAACTAGACGCTTGCAGGCTGGGCAACGCCGTCGCCGACGCGGTGTTGCACGCGATGACCACGGCCTTGACCCCGCGTTCGACCAGGAAGCGATGACAGCCACCGGCATATCGCTCCACCGTGCGCGGACTCTTGGAGCCATAGGGCACTCGGGCTGTATCCCCCAGGTAGAGGATTTGTTCGGCGGGCATTGCGCGGCGCATGGCTGCGACCACAGTGAGGCCGCCAACGCCGGAATCGAACACACCAATGGGCCTGCGGTCAGCCATTACTGCGGGGCAGCCTAGCGCAGCGGTGCGACGCGGTGGCGCACTGGCTGGTCCATAAGCCAGGAACTGTTCGGATCAGCGACAGTCGTCCACGGCGTGCTCTGCGCCGTCGTCCGTCATGAGCAAACCTTCGTATACCCACAAAAGTTGTAGGAATGTCGCGGGCTTAACTTCGAGATCACGGTACAGCTGAGCGATGCCAGGGTGCGATTTCTCGGCCAGGGGGAGATGTTGCTCTGTGATGCGACCTTGCACGAACGGACATAAGAGCAAGTTGAGGGCCAATACCGGCCCTCAGTAGGCCTCGCACTGCCGGTGGCCGTGACTAGACAGAACGAAAGCCCGCTTGACGGGTACGCCCGGGGCCAGTAAGCAGGAAGGCGAAAGATCTGCGCATGACCACCGCCCTGATAGACATTCTCGATACTCCGGAAGCCGCCGATGGCACCGCTCAGGCGGCCAAACTGCGCGCCGCCGTCCGAGATGACGCCCTGAACATTCTGCGTATCGCCACGCTCATCTCCCTGGACCGCTCCAAGGAGCCGGCGGCGAGCATTACCCGCGCTTGCCAGGAAGAGCTGCCTCTACTGGAGCAAACCGCTCCCATCGAGATTCGCCAGGAACTCGACTCCACCCTGGTGGGCCGCGATGTGGATGCTGCGCTGGAATGGCTCCAGCAAATCGGTTTTCTTGCTCTGATCATGCCCGAAGTGGACGCAACACGGGATTTGGCCCAGGAGGGCGGGCGCAAGCACAAGGACGTGTGGGAGCACACCAAGCTTGTCGTGCGCCAGGCGGTACCGCGCAAGAACGTGCGTTGGGCGGCCCTACTGCACGATATCGGCAAGGTACCCACCCGCACGTTCACCAAGAGCGGCGTACATTTTCACGGCCACGCCGAGGTCGGCGCACGCATGTTCGACAAGATGGCCCGGCGCATTCCGTTCGATAAGCCAGATCGCAAAGCGATCCGCTTCCTGATCAAATATCACCTGCGATCCAACCAATACAGCGCCCAGTGGTCGGACAGCGCCGTTCGCAGGTTCGGCCGGGATATGGACGCCTACCTCGTAGATCTGCTGGATCTGTCCCGCGCCGATATCACCTCACAGCGCCCGGGACGTCGCCGCCAGCTGCTCCATCAGATCAGCGAGCTGTCCGGGCGCATCCAGGATCTGCGCGACCTGGACGCCAAACAGCCGCCTCTGCCCAAGGGCGTGGGCTCGGCCATCATGAGCCACTTTGGCCTCGCACCGACCCGATTCATCGGCGATCTCAAGCGCGCGCTGGAGCAGGCCATCGACAGCGGCGAGCTCGAAGAACGGCGCGAAGACGAGTACTACATCAAATGGCTCGAGAGTTCTGGCCTAGTTACGCCGGAAGCCCTCGAACAGCAGCGCCGTCCTCAGAACTAATCGCGCGCTTATGCGTGTTGTCCCTCTGTGAACAACTCGCGCCCCCTTGTTGTAGGTCTTTGTCTTTCATTGCTCGGAGCCGCCGCTTGCACCGGCGACAACGTGGCCAACGCCCCCGGGCGAGGCACCGTGCCCAGCTCATCGGTCACCCCCGCCGCCAAGCAGCTGCCCACACCGGCAAACATGACCCGGCCATGGCGCGTGCGAGGCCTGGGCGTGCCTCACTCGAGCAACATCAATGCTATCGCCATTTCAATGGACGGCAAGGCCGCCCTGTCCCGAGACACGGTGGGCGGAATGCGATTGTGGCCATCCCTCGACGGCTCGAAGCAGCCGTTTCCAATCCCGGCCCGCGGCGCGATCAAGTTCTCGTTGGTGACCGACGGTAGCGACTTCGTCGTCGGCTACGTGGATTCGGCCAACGCGGCCCACGTCATTCGCGTGTCAGCCAGCGGCAAAGTCAAAGCGTTGATGAGCACGCCGCCGCACAAACCGGTGACCCAGCTGGAACTGCTGCCCGGTGGCGCTGGCGTAGTGACCCTGCACAAGGACCACACGTTCCACCTGTGGACGGTCAAAGGAACCGAGCTGGCATCGTACGAGCAGCGCAGCTTCCGACCGTTTCGCTTTCGCATCGCCGACGACGGCAAGTCTCTGGTCGCCCTGATCCAAGAATCGGAAGATCTGAAAGCCTCCACTCGCGATCTGTCGTTCCACCGCTTCGCCATCTCTACATCGGCCAGGCCGTCGCTCAAGAAGATCGGTGACGAACGGCAGGTCAAAGTCACCCGAGGCGTCCCCGTCGCTATCTCCCCCGACGGTAAGCGCGCCGCCTACGTCGCGATCAACAAAAAGACCACGAAACCCAAGGGCCCGACTGCGACGACGCATCCCAAGAGACTCGTCTCAAAGCTCAAGGTCGGCAAGTGGAACGCCGTGGTCATCGACCTGGTCGATACGCAGAAAGACGCACTCACTGTCAAAAGCAACATGACCCTGGCCAACGGACCGGTGGTCGCGTTCGTCAACCCGACACAGATCATGGTCACCGGTGGCGTCGTCGCCCGCTCGTGGCTCATCGACATCAAGACTGGCAAGACCCACGGCCGCGTCGGACCACCGTCACACTTTGCGTCCCTGCGCGTGCCCAGCGCGTTCGCCGGTAACCGGCGAATCACCGGCCTGTCGGGCTGGCTGTTCGTGCAAGACGTGAAGAAGGGCAAACACCACTACGTGGGTTTCATGCCGTTCGCACCGACCAGCGGCGCCGTGTCGCCCAACGGCAAATGGGTTGCATGGCCAAGCAGCGGTGGCCACGTCTGGGTCGAGTCGGTCGGCACTGGCCTCGGCCGGGTGATTCATCTCAAACGCGCGCAGATGACTCCGGCGTCACGTGCGTTCTTCATCGACGACGACCACCTGTTGCTGGCCAACACTGTCGGCGGCCTCGCCATCATCGAGTGGGCGAGCGGCAAACAACTTTCCACGGCGGACGCCTCTGGTCCATTCCGCGACATCGAGTACATGCCCAGCCGCCGAGTGCTTCGAGTGACGCGCACCAACAACGAAATCTGGTTGTTCAAGGTATCCAAGAAGAATCAGTTTGGCGGGCCGCACATGCTCGACATCACCGTGAGCCACGGCGGACTGCTCCGCGCAAAAACGGCCAGCGCGCCGATCTTGTGGACGCGGGACAGCAAGGGCAAGTACCGCACCCACACCTGGGCACAGCTCACTGGCGCGGGCCCGTCCAAGGACCCGCCCAACTTCCGCCTTCGCCCGCGCGGAATCAAAGGTGGTGGCGCCAGCGGTGCACCAATGCCGACGGCAGACATGGTTCGCGAAGAGCCACGCAGACGGCCGTTCTTCGCCGGACGGGCCTATGATCGCTTTGGCTTCACCTACCGATTGGTAACGCCCAAGGTGCGCAACAACCCCACCGACATGTTGATCGAGGTCCGCGACATCGCCAACAAGCTCGACCGGTCGATCCTCATCGACACCAATCGTGTGTCCAAGCTGCTGCCATCGCCCGACGCGCGAAAGCTGCTGGTGGTCGAGCACACTGGCCTGGTGTCCGCATGGGATCAAAAGACCGGCAAGCGATTGTGGAGCTTCAACTTCTTGCGGGCCACCAGCGACGTGCGCTGGTCCACTAGCGGAAAACACGTGATCGCTACCAGCACCCTGGGCGCGTCCGTGCTCAAGGGCGAGACCGGCGGAGTCGTCCACAAGAGCTGCGGCTCCTGGTTCGAGCGCCGCTCAACCGCCCCACAGATCAGGTTTACTCAGAACCAGCCCCACATTTGCGAACTCTAGCCCGAGCGCTGGGTGGGCGACGGATACTTGCGGGCCGCTAGCGAGCGATACGAAGAGTGATGGCCTGCATCAGGGCGAGGCGCGTGTTGTTACTTCCGTCGATGATGAGGTAGCCGCCGCCGTCGATGCTGATGCCGAACGGTGGCTTGAACCATAGCTGCCACTGAACACCAGCAGCCAACACAGGCAGCGCGTCGGAGTAGGTGACGCCGACGTCGACATGGAGCGACAGTTGAAGCGTGGGCCGCGCGGCGCCGGCTTCGAAGGCCACGCCTACGCTGAAGAAGCCGTTCTCGAAGTCTTTGAACCCGCGGTACTCGGCGCGCACGCCATAGCGGCCAAAACCGGCGCCGGGATAAAACTCGATCTCGGCCGCGGGGCCGTAGTCAGCGGGGCCGGTGAGCGCGCCGAAGCCGCCGAAGCCGATGCCCCAATGGCTGGGTCGGGGTTTCTTCTTTGTCGCCGCGCTCTCTACTGGTCCAGGGTCATCGGCAAAGGCATCGGACGGATGAACAGCGACGAGCGCCAGAGCGCAGGCCGCCGCGACGGCGAGCTTCACTCTTCCTTGTCCTCACCGCCGAGGTAGCGCACCAAACTCAGGTGGAGCTGGCTGCGGATCATGCGCAAGATGCTGTCGAACTCTTTGTTCTCCACGTTCAACCTGGCCTTCAATTGACCGAGGGTCTTGGCAACCAACGTCTCGCGCGCCTTCTCCAGCCAGCGATATGCAGTCACTCGATGAACGCGATAGATGGTGCCGATTTCGTCGATGTTCAGCCCGTCGACGTAGTGGTAGCGCAGCAGCCCTTGCTCCCTGCCGACGAGCATGCCGAGCGCTTCCTGAAACGACGCGCGAAATTCGTGACGGTACTTCTCTTTCATGTAGGCGAGTTCGGGATCGTCGCCCGCCGCGCTCACGCCGGCGAGTACCTGGTTATTCTCGACCAGGACCTCGCGTTTACCTTTGCGCATTTGGTTCAAACACGTGCGCACCGCGACCGCGCGCACCCAGCGATGCAGTCCACCCTTGCCAGCGTACGCGGCAATCTTGCCGGGCTTGTCACCGACTCGAACGAACAGTTTCTGGCGCACGAGTTGTTTTACTTCATCCACCGTCGCGCGACTCTGACGCATGCGGCCCAGCGCGGCGTCGATCTCGGTAACGTATCGAGCATCGAACTCGGCGAGCGCGCGCGTGTCTCCATGAGCGCAAGCGCACGCAAGGTATAGATCCGGGATACGCAAGGAGGCCAGCGCCTCCAACACGTCGCCAGCGTCAGGCAAGCGCTGTGCCACATAGCCCACGAAAAGTTCCGGCGAAACAACAACCTTTGGCCACGCCGCGCGCGCCTCCGCGAGCATGCCGGCGAGCCGTTGTTCGAGGTTGGCTGCCGACGACACGGGGGCGCGTTGCTCCTCTTTAACGCTGGCGATGAATGACTCGGCCAATGAAGCAGCTGCGCTCACACCGACATAGTAAGCGATCAATCGCTTCGGCCCCAAGTGACCTCGACTCCATGATACGGTTTCGGGGTAGCTGTTCATTCGTTGTCCCGTGGAAGCAAACCGAAAACTACGCAAGCCTGGCCTCGAGCACTTCATCAAGTTCGTGCGCGACCTGCCGGAGCCCTCACCTCGTGAGATGTACGAGCTGCTGGCTGAACACGGTTATCGCGGCCAGGACGTGGCACGACGTGGCTTGTGCCTGATGGCATACCGCCACGTTCGCCGGATCAAACGCATCTACCTCGACGGCGTGGACCGACGTGAGCTGCCACCGAAGTCGAACTACTTGCTCGTGGGACCGACCGGCAGCGGCAAGACCTTCATGGTCGAACTGCTGTTTGGACAGATCCTGAAACTGCCCACCGCGCTGGTCGACATCACCACCTACTCCGAGACTGGCTATGTCGGTCAGGACCCGAGCACGATCCTCACCCGCTTGCTGCATGCCGCCGACGACAACCCAATGCTCGGCTCGGTCGGCATCGTTTGTCTGGACGAGTTCGACAAGATCTCATCGGGCCAGAACAACGCCATCTTCGCCGGCGCCGGCACGACCAAGGACGTCACCGGCATGGGCGTGCAGCGCGAGCTGCTCAAGATGCTCGAATCGTGCGAAGTGGTCGTACCCCTGGAACTCACCCACTCCACATACGGCGATCACGTAGTGCTATCCACCGCGGACATCGCGTTCGTTGCGGCCGGAGCGTTCTCGGGGTTTCAACAGATCACCAACCGCCGGGCCAATATGGACAACATCGGCTTTGGCCGCCCACCCGGCAGCGGCAAAGGCGCGCCCGCGGATGCAATCGCCGTGGACTTCAGCGTCGAAGACGTGGAGAGCGTCGCCAACTTCCAGGCGTACGGTTTCCTCCCGGAGCTGATCGCTCGCTTCACCCGAGTGGTGCCTTTTTCGCCGCTGAGCCCGGAAACTTTGAAGGAAATTCTGCGCATCGACGTTATCGAACGTATGGAACGCGAATTCGCCGACGAAGGCTTTGAACTCAAAGTGACCGGAGAGGTTCTCGACCACGTGGTGGCCGACGCCCTGCGACGCGAAACAGGCGCACGCGGGCTGTCCTCAACGCTGACGCGACATTTGGAAGAGGCGGCGTTCGACGCATTCGGCTCAGACGCAGGTGGAACCGTAGACGTAACCATGGTAGACGGCGAGATAGCAGTCGCGTGTCACAAGTAACCCTGAGCCGTTCCCAGCACTGAGTCTGCCGCACCGTCATGGATAAAATCGTTGTCGAAGGCGGCGCTCGCCTAAAAGGTGAGATCAAAGTTGGCGGCGCCAAAAACGCCGCACTGCCGATCTTGTGCTCCGGGCTTCTTACGACCGGCACCAACCGGTTCAAGAACGTCCCCCAACTCAACGACGTCATCACCATGGGCAAGCTGCTCGAGCGGCTGGGTTGCGAGGTCGAGGGCAAGCGCACCATTAAGATCACTCCGCCGGAGAGCTCCAGCCAGAAGAGCAAGCGCAAGAAGCGTCTGTTCGAGGCACCGTACGAGTTGGTCAAGACCATGCGCGCCAGCGTGCTCGTGCTCGGTCCCCTGGTAGCGCGCTACGGGCGCGCCAAAGTGTCTCTTCCGGGTGGCTGCGCTATTGGCGCTCGCCCCATCGATCAGCACCTGAAGGGCCTCGAGGCCATGGGCGCCAAAGTCCACCTGGATCACGGCTACGTCAACGTCGAGTCCAAGCGGCTGCGCGGGGCGCACATCGTCTTCGACGTGCCGACGGTGACTGGAACCGAAAACATCCTCATGGCAGCCGCCCTGGCCAAGGGCCGCACGGTGCTCGAGAACTGCGCACGCGAGCCAGAAGTAGAAGAGCTCGCTCTGGTACTCAATAAGATGGGCGCCAAGGTCGAAGGCGCCGGCACATCGGTGATCCACATTGAAGGCGTCGACGAACTGCACGGCATCGAGCACGCTATCCTGCCCGACCGCATCGAAGCGGGTACGTTCCTGATCGGTGCCGCGCTCACCGGTGGTGACGTGCTCGTGCGCAACGTGCGCCCCGAGCACATGGACGCGATCATCTCCAAGCTGCGCACCAGCGGCGTCCACGTGGCGGCCGAGTCCGACGGCCTGCGCGTGCGCTCCGACGGCGTGGCCAAGTCGTTCGACATCACGACCCAGCCGTACCCGGGATTTCCCACGGACATGCAGGCCCAGTTCATGGTGCTCGCCAGCCTTTCCCAGGGCCAGAGCATCATCAAAGAGATGATCTTCGAGAACCGGTTCATGCACGTGCCCGAGCTCAAGCGCATGGGCGCCGACATCCACATCGATGGCCGGGTTGCCGTGATTCGCGGCGTGAAGCAACTATCGGCCGCATCTGTTATGGCGACCGACCTGCGTGCGTCCGCGTCCCTGGTCCTGGCCGGGCTGGTCGCCAAGGGCAAGACCGAGGTCCTTCGCGTGTACCACTTGGACCGGGGCTACGAACGCATCGAAAAGAAACTGCGCGGCGTCGGCGCCAAAATCAAACGCGTGAAGGGTTAGGCTAGCCGCCATGGGCATGCTTCCACGCACCGAACTGAGCGCCAGCAAGACGAATGGCAGTGCGCTGTCCGCGGACAAACCGTTGGTCCTGGCCCTGCCCAAGGGACGCATCCTTGGCAAAGCCGTCGAGCTGTTCGGCGCGGCTGGCTTCGACATTTCCGAGACTCAGGACAAGTCCCGGCGGCTGATCTACGACTGCGGCCCGCTCCGGGTACTGCTATTGCGCACATCAGACATTCCGACCTACGTCGACCGAGGCGCCGCCGATGTCGGCATCGCCGGGCGAGATACCCTGGATGAGCAAGATCGGGATTTGTATGAGCCCCTGGATTTGCGCATCGCCGCGTGCCGCATGGTCGTAGCCGAGCCGTCGGCGCGCTCAGTGGACGTGCGGTCGCAGATGCATCTGCGAATCGCGACGAAATATCCAACGATCACTAAGCGCTACCTATCGGACCGGGGAATCACGGCCGAGGTAATCAAGCTGTCCGGAGCGATAGAGCTCGGACCGCTGACCGGCCTGGCGGACCAGATCGTCGACCTTGTGGAGTCCGGGGAGACCCTGCGCCAGAATGGTCTCGTAGAGGTCGAGACCATCATGGAAGTGACGAGCCGGCTCGTCGTGAACCCGGCCAGCCTCAAGTTGCGCGCGGCGGCGATCTCAGAGCTGATCGACCGACTCGAAGCGCAGATCGATTCTGTAGTAGGGTAGTAGGGTGTCGGGAGCGACCGACTTGCGTACGTCTATTGCCCGCGAGTTGCGTGTACATCCCCGCGTGGCCTATCAGGGGCTATTCGGGGAAGAAGACGCAGCCGCGATACTGGCTGCCGATCTGCCGCCGATGCCGCCGTTTCGCGAGGAGTTTCACGGTGCCATCGCCGTTGTCGATTGGGATCATCGGCTGCCCTCGCAAGCGCTCGCTCTTCGGGTCTACGGTTTCTACGATCAAGAAGCGATGGACGCAGGCCAGGAAGCCTACGACGATCGCCTCGAAGAGATCGGCGCCCGCGACAAGTTCCCCGAGTTCGACGTCCCGGACTTCGACAACATCCCGGCCCACGAGGCCTACGAGATCGAACTCAGTCCAGACGGACAGATCGGTCGCTGCCGCCTGACCTCGGCGTGGCGGCGCAACATCGATCCAGACGATGGCGCTCAGGCCGTCGATATCACCAACGCCTCCAGCGATTTCGCCACGCTCAAGGAAACCGTACAGCGCCGTCCGGCGCGCCTGGGCGAACTCGAAGCTGTGTCCTGGACGCCGCCATGCGAGTCCAACCACAATCGCTGGACGCTGGACGTGTGGTACCTGCTCGCCTTCGACGGCCGGGTCGGCACCGGCCGCAGTTTCCTGGTCGACCTCGATGACGAAGTAGTCGTCACATCCCGCGACTTTTCAGTACGAACTGCTTAGGTCGTTAGTCTGACCGCTTTGGTGGTGCGGCGCTCGGAGACGCGGGTTTTGCCCGGGCCGCTCGTTGCTTGTCGTACTCGGCCAGTTGGTCTTCCCAGTATTTGGTGACGACGCCGGGCTCGCGCATCAGTGCCTTGCGAATGTGACTGGCCATCGCCGCCAGGTCGCCCTTGATCGAGTACACGCTCGCGCGAATTACATCCAAGTACGCGTCTCCACGGACCCGTTTGTCGATGCGATCGATTGAATCGAGGGCTGCTTTGAAGCGCTTGAGCACGATGAGACGATCGATGCCGTGAAAGTCTGCGGCGGGATTATTCGGGAACCGCGCGACAAACGCCTCGAGCGCGTCCGTAAACTCCTTGGCGTCATCGAGTTCTGCGGCAATCGAGACCGCCCACAGCATCACACCTTCGGACTTGCGCACCTCGGCCGGCAACATTGATAGCGCGACGTGCGCCTTCTTGAACTTCCCCAGACGCATGAACTCCGTCACCAGCCCGATGCCGCGGACTCCCGCGCTATCGGACAGCAACGACTTGAACACCTCGCGAGCGATCTCGGTTTGCCTGCGCCCCATAGAATACGAACGCATGTCGTAGGCGACCACGCGACCGTCGCGCTTCCCGACGAAATACTCGACGTAGTTGAAGCTGCCATCGGGGAAGATCATGCGTATCAGCACTCGAGGTTCGGCGCCTGCCGTGATCCGCAAGTACTTCGCTTTGCCGGCCTTGGTCGCGGTGCGACACGAATCGGCGAGGCGCACCTGGGACTGCCCGGCAATCAGCTGTTTTCGTTTATTCTTGGCAACCCCCTGGGCAACCAGACGCATCATACCGTCGACATCGTAAACCGTGGCCATCGACGCACGGGTGCACGTCGTCAATGCCTTCTCGAGCTTCTTGGCGAACGCCTTCGCCTCACTCCGCGTGACGAGGTCGTACTTGAACGGTTTGGTCTTGTCCTTACACGCCACGATGGTGAGCAACGTAAGACAGACGACGGCAAGCGTTCGTTTACTCCTGGACATGTCTAGCGGAACTCTCGATTGAGGTTACGACCGAGGTCCGCGGCCAATTGGGCTTTGACAGCGGCCATATCGACAACCGACCCGAGTTCTTTTTCCATCGACGTCATGATGCCGGACTCGAAGCCACACGGATTGATCCGGTGGAAGTAGGACAGGTCCGTGTTCACGTTCAGGGCCAGGCCATGGAACGTGACCCAGCGCCGACAAGCGATACCAATGCTGGCGATCTTACGCTCACCGTCGACCCAAACGCCGGTCTTGCCGGCCACCCGGCCCGCGGTAATGTTGAACACAGCAAGGGTATCGATCATGCCTTGCTCCAGGTTGCGCAGAAACTTGTGCAGGTCGCGTTCGCCCTCCGCCAGGAAGACCACCGGATACGCCACCAGCTGACCGGGCCCGTGATAGGTGACATCGCCGCCACGTTCGATAGCGATCACTTCCACGTCGTCGGCCGCCAGCACGTTGGCTTCAGCGGCGCGAGAGCGGCCCAGGGTGATCACATGGGGGTGCTCCACGTAGAACAACGTGTCGACACCATCGCCGACCTTGCGCACATCGACGTGAGCGAGTTGACGAGTGTGAGCGGAACGGTAGTCGAGAATGCCCAGGTCGATGAGAGCCGCGGGCACCGCCATCTATCGGTTGACGATGTGGACGGCCTCGCCCAGGGCGGCCGCGGCCGCTTCCTTGATCGCTTCGGACAGGGTCGGATGTGGATGCACCGTGAGCGCCAGATCATGAGCGACGGCGCCCATCTCGATACCCAGCGCTGCTTCGCTGATCAGGTCCGACGCGCCATTGCCGACGATGTGCACGCCGAGAATGTCCTGGGTCTTCTTGTCGATGATGACTTTAGCCAGACCTGTGGTGTCGTTGACGCTGAGCGCGCGACCGAGAGCGGCGAACGGGAACTTGCCGATAGCCACATCGAACCCGGCCTCTTTGGCCTCCGGCTCGGTCATGCCCGTGCTGGCCACTTCCGGATCGGTGAACACCACGGCGGGCATGGTGCGCACATCCATCACCTCGTGGTGACCGGCAATGATCTCGGCAACGACTTCGGCTTCCTTGCTGGCCTTGTGGGCGAGCAGCATACCGCCGGCCACGTCGCCGATGGCATACACGCCGGCCACGTTGGTGCGCAGTTTTTCGTCGATGACGACGAAGCCACGTTTGTCCGTTTTGACGCCCAGATTCTCCAGGCCGATGTTCTCTGAGTTGGGCCGCCGACCGACGCTGACCAGAATCTTGTCGGTGTCGATGGTGACCTGTCCATCCTTGGTCTCGATGGTAACCACCGCGCGGTCGCCTTTGTCCTCCCAGGACTTGGCGCGAGCGTTGAGGATGACTTCGACGCCCATCTTGCGCAGGGAGCGCGCCACCATGCCGACGCAGTCTTTGTCCATGCCCGACAGAATGCTGCCCAGGGCTTCGACGACGGTGACCTTGGTGCCGAGTTTGGCGTAGACCGTGCCGAGTTCCAGGCCGATGTAACCGCCACCGATGATCACCATGCGCTCAGGCAATGCGTCCAGTGCAAGGGCGCCAGTGGAGTCGAGCACGCGCTTCTGATCCACGTCGAAGCCGGGGATATTGATCGGCCGCGAGCCCGTGGCGATGATGACGTTCTTGGTCACGATGGTCTGCTCACCGCCGTCTTTGCTGACGACGACCTTGTGAGCGCCACCGCTGCCTTTTTCCAGGCGCGCCGTGCCGAACACCATCTCACTCTTGTTGGCTTTGATCAGCTGCTTGACGCCGCCGGTGAGCTTCTTGACGATGCCGCTCTTCCACTCCTGCATCTTGACCATGTCCACGGTCGGCGTTGAGTCGACCATGATGCCCATGTCGTCGGAGTGACCGAGCTTGTTGAACGTCTTCGCCGCGTGAATAAGCGCCTTGGACGGGATACAGCCAACGTTGAGGCAAACCCCACCGGGCTCGCCCTTCTCCACGACGATGGTCTTGATCTTGAGTTGACCCAGACGAATACCGGCGACGTAACCGCCTGGACCACTACCAATAACGACGGCGTCGGCGCGAAGCTCATTTGACATGACTTGACTCCCTCATTGAGTACGCAGGTACTCGGCGAGTTGTTCTTGCAGTAACCAGGTGGGCTCTTCGAACACATCTTCGATGAGCGTATCGAGAGCGGGAGGCGCTTTGGCTTCTTCAGTTGCGATCACTTCGCGAACGCGCTTTTCGATGGCGGCGACATATTCATCATGCTGCCCCAGATCGAGCCAACCGCGATGCTCCAGGAACACCCGAGCGCGGCTGAGTGGATCGCGATCATCGCGCCACACATCGGTCACCGATTCGTCCCGGTAACGGCTGGGATCGTCAGAGGAAGAATGAGCACTGACCCTGTAGGTGAGCAACTCGATGAACGTTGGACCGCCACCGGCGCGCGCTTTTTCAACCGCGTAACGAGTGACTTCGTGGACGGCAAAAATGTCGTTGCCGTCGGCACGCAACGACTCGACTCCGTAGCCACAGCCTTTGATCGCGATGGTCTCGGCAGCCGTCTGAATAGAACCCGGCGTCGAGATCGCCCACTGGTTGTTCTGGCAGATGAGCACACACGCCGCCTTCGACACACCAGCGAAGTTGATGGCCACGTGAAAGTCGGCCTCGCTGGTGGCACCGTCACCCATGTAGCCGACGCACACCTTGTCGGTGTCACCCAGAATCTTCATGCCCCAGGCGATACCAACGGCGTGGGGAATCTGCGATGCAACCACCGACGACATGACCACGTAGTTGGTGTCCTTGTCGCACGGGTGGCACGGCATCTGGCGACCCTTGGACGGGTCCTCGCCGTTGCCAAAGATCTGAGCCACGTAGCTGTTCATGGGCATGCCGCGGTAGATGCCGACTCCGGCCTCACGCAGGGCTGGGACGATCCAATCCTGGGGCGCAGTCGCGGCGGCGCTACCGACGATGGCAGCTTCTTGTCCACGGGACTCGCCGTAGAAGCCCGTGCGTCCCTGGCGCTGCAAAGCCAACAAACGCTCGTCCATGATGCGAATGGTGAGCATGCCGCGATACATACGCAGCGCTTGTTCACGGTCGACGTTGACGTGTTCGCCTTCGACCAGGGTGCCGTCTTCGCGCAAGATCCGATACAGACCGAGCGCTTTGGCTTCGACGTCGCCGGAGAAGTACGCCGATTGACCAGCGGGCGCGACCGTCGGGTGACCGGTCGCCGTGCCTGCGTCGTCAGAGGACGGCGTCGTGGTGCTCATACCTAGATCATCTCCATGAACATGAGATTGGGATCTTCGAGCAAGGTCTTTACGTCCTGAAGGAACATGGCGCCGTCCCAGCCATCGACCAGGCGGTGGTCCAGGGAGATGGACAGGTTCATGAGCCAACGCGCGACGATCTCACCGTCGCGAACGGCCGGACGCTGCTCCAGCTTGTGCACACCAACGATGCCAACTTCAGGGAAATTGATAATCGGTGTCGCCATCACGCCGCCCAGTTTGCCCAGGGACGAGATGGTGAAGGTCGAGCCGGTAAGGTCATCGCGAGTCGCGGTACCGGACTGGACCGCGTCGGCCAGCCGCTGAATTTCGTTGGCGATGCCGAAGATGCTCAGCTGATCGGCGTTACGCAACACGGTCACGACCAGACCATGGGGGCCCTGTGCCGCCAAACCGATGTGATAGTAGTGCTTGCGCACGATCTCGTTGGTCGACTCGTCCAGGGACGCGTTGAGCTGAGGCCATTTCTTGAGGCTGGCCACGATCGCTTTGACGAAGAACGGCAGGTACGTGAGCTTGACGCCACGTTCGGCGGCGCGCTCCTTGCTGCGATTGCGTAGCGAGACCAGATCGGTGCAATCCACTTCTTCCACGTAGGTGAAGTGAGTCGCGGTGAATTTGGACCGGCTCATGTTCTCAGCGATACGCCGGCGCATGCCGCGGAACGGAATGCGTTCCTCGTTGCCGACGCGCTCGATGGCGACGGGTGTGTGCTGCTGCGGAACGTGAACCATTGAACTCGACGTCGCGGGCGCTGCTGCGGGTGCGCCGCCCGAGGTCCAGTTCTTCAAATCGTCGGTCGTAACCCGACCGTTGCGACCGGTGCCGGGCACCTTGGTGATATCGATTTGCATAGCGCGAGCATGCCGGCGCGTTGCCGGTGTCGCGAGCACACGACCGCGAGTCGCCGTAGCGTCGATGACTTCGGGAACCACGGCGGGAACCCCGGCTACGTTGCTGACCGCCGCTGGAGCGTGATGGCCGTTGCCATTTGGCGCCTTGGAGGTTTTCGCCGGGGCAGGAGCTGCGACAGGAGCCGACTCAGCAGCCTCACCTTCGACAGCGATGACCACGAGCACGTCGCCCACGGGGCAAATTTCACCCTCGGCGAAATTGATCTTGGCGATGGTGCCGGCGCGCGGGGACGGAATCTCCACGGTCGCCTTGTCCGTCATGATCTCGACCATGGGCTGGTCCAGGGCGATCTTGTCGCCTTCGGCGACTTTCCACTGAACGACTTCGCCTTCGATCACACCTTCGCCGATGTCCGGCAAATGAAAAGAGAACGACATCCTTACCACTCCAACGTTTGGCGAATCGCGCCGAGCACGCGGTTGGCGTTTGGCATGTATTCGTGTTCGAGGACGTACGGGAACGGCGTATCGAAGCCGCACACGCGCTGAATGGGTGCTTCCAGGTGCTGCATGGCGCGTTCGCAAATGGACGCAACCAGCTCGCCGCCAAAGCCCGCCGTCTTGGGCGCTTCGTGCACGACGACAGCGCGACCGGTCTTGGTCACTGACGCCACCATCGTCTCCAAATCGAACGGCATGAGCGTGCGCAGGTCGATGCACTCGCACGAGATGCCCTGCTCGTCGGCCTTCTTGGCCGCCTCATGGATGATTGGCATCATCGCGCCGTAGCCGATGAGGGTGACCTGCTCACCCTCGCGGGTCACTTTGGCTTTGCCCAGCTCGACGGTGTAGTCCTCGGTGGGCACCTCGCCGCGCGAAGCCCGGTAGATTCGCTTGGGCTCCATGAACAACACCGGGTCGTCCTGGCGAAGACACGACAACAACATCCCTTTGGCGTCGTACGGGTTCGACGGGATGACCACTTTGATTCCCGGCGTGTGGATGAACATCACCTCAGGCGACTGAGAGTGGTAGTGACCACCGCGGATACCGCCACCGTACGGCGTGCGAATGACCACCGGGCAGGGATACTGGCCGCCGGAGCGATAACGGAACTTCGCCAGCTCGTTCACGATCTGATCGAACGCCGGAAAGATGAAGTCGGAGAACTGAATCTCGGGAACGGGGCGCACACCGTACAGCGCCATGCCGATGGCGGTACCGATGATTCCTGCCTCGGACAGGGGCGTGTCGATCACGCGGTCAGCGCCAAACTCGTCGTGCAGACCGCTGGTGGCGCGGAACACGCCGCCGAACTTGCCGACGTCCTCGCCCAGGATCACCATCTTGGACTCGGCCGTCATCTGAATGCGAAGCGCGTCGTTGACCGCTTGGATTATGTTCATCGTGGGCATTCGCTCAATCCTTACTAGTGGTGCGCAGCGCGTCTCAGCAGACGCTCTGAAGAGGCGGCTTAGTGACTGTGTGGCGACTTAGTGCGTTCTTGGGCCATCAGGTAGTCGCGTTGTTCTTTCAGATTCCAGGGCATCTCTTCGTAGACGTCGTCGAACATGGACTCCAAAGGCGGCGCGCCCAGGGTGTCGCTCTCTTTGAGCACCCGAGTCACCTCGTCGTTGTGCGCTTCCATGGTGCGCGTCTCGAGCTCCTCGGACCAAAGGCCGATGTGCTTGAGGTAGTTGCGGAACCGCTTGACCGGGTCTTTGGCTTTCCAGATCGCTGGCTCGTCCGGGTCGCGGTACACGCTGGGATCATCGGAACTCGAATGTCCTTGCTGGCGATATGTCAGCGCTTCGATCATCGTCGGTCCACCACCAGAGCGCGCACGCTCGACGGCTTCACGGGACACCTGAATCATCGCCAGGATGTCGTTGCCATCAACGCGAACACCGGGCATGCCGTAACCGACAGCCTTGGAAGCGAAGGTCTTGGCGGCGGTCTGCTTCTCGCGCGGAACCGAGATGGCCCAACCGTTGTTGCGGCAGATGAGCACCACCGGAGCTTTGTAGACACCGGCGAAGTTCATACCGACGTGGAAGGCGCCTGTGGACGACGTGCCTTCGCCAAAGTACGCCATGACGACGTCGTCTTTGCCCATGATCTTGGCAGCGTGCGCCGCGCCGACAGCTTGCGGAATCTGAGTGCCAACGGGTGACGAAATGGATACCAGGTTGAGGTCGACCGCGGAGTGATGAACCGGCATCTGCCGTCCCTTCACTGGATCCCGCGAGTTGCCGTACAGCTGGTTGATGTACTTCTCAACCGAGTAACCCCGCCAGAACCAGGCACCTTGCTCGCGGTAGCTCGGAAACACCCAGTCGGTTTTACGCAGGGCGTACACGGCGAAATGCGACGCTTCTTCGCCGATGGACTTCATGTAGAAGCCCAGGCGACCCTGGCGCTGTAGACGCATCATGCGGTCGTCCACGACGCGGACCAGCATCATCTTGTCGAATAGCTGCAGCAGGTCTTCTTCGGGGATTTCCGGCACTTTCGCGCCGGCGAGGACCTTACCTTCGTCGTCCAGGACTCTACGAAGGTCATCTTGAATTTGTACAGCTACCATGAGGCTCCTCCAGGTTCGCGGGCCATCGGTGTACTGGGATGTAGCAGGGGTGTCAAGCGACTCACCCGGTATCAAAACCTAACGAATATGCTGCGCTGCGTTAGTGTTTGACCGTTGTAGACACGGTAGGCACAATGCCCCGCCTAACCGAGATGTTTACCGGGTTCCTCATCGCAATGCTCGTGGTCGCTGGCGTCGGCACGCTCGTCGGCGGATCCATTGCGTTCGCTAAACAACGCAAGGCGTTGGCGTCCCAGACCGGGGCGAAACAGTTGACCGATGGCAACGGCGCGAACCTGTTGGAGCGCACGATCAAGGACTTACGGGTCGGCGATGTTCTTCAGTACGGGAGTAAGGATTGGCTCGTCGAAGGCGTCGTCGAATATGACGAAGACGGACACCAGTGGCTCGCCGGCCACATGATGGACGGCAAGGACAACCGATGGATCATCGTCGGTATGGAACGCCTCGGGCCCATGAAGATTCGCCTGGTCGAGGTTGATTCGGAATCAGATCTCGATGCCTACCCACCGGAGATCATGATCTCAGGCGGCGTGCGCCACAATTTACAGCGCCGGGGCACCGCATCGGCGCGGTTCGTCGGTGAAATCGGTCGTTTGATCGGCGCGCTCAAGAAAAGCGGCGCGACCGTGGAGCGCTGCCGCTGGTGGCGCTACGAAGGCCCCGGCGATGAAACGTTGATCGTCGAGCAGTGGGGCGGGGAATACAGGGTGCTGCGGGGAACGCGCCTCGTGGACGGAATGGTCGAGCTCATACCGGGATCGTGAACATGACACTACTGCCAACAACAATGGTCGGCTCTTACCCACGGCCTTCGTGGTTCACCCATCAGCTCGAGGGTCGCGACGTTCTCGAAGCGTTCAAGGTCATTCACCACGCCGAGGCATACGACGACGCGTTGCGCACGGTGATCAAGGATCAAGAGATCGCCGGCCTGGACATCCTCGCCGACGGCCAAATGTGGTTCGACGACTACAGCATGGGTATCGGCTCGTTCCTCTGGTACTGGCTCGAACGCATCGACGGTTTCAGCAACGAAAAGCTTCCCCACCCGGCGCGGGGCAAAGCCAAGGGTCGCGATGTGTGGGCCCTGGATGAGGCCGGCGGCGTCGCGCTCACCGGCGAACTCAAAGCCGGACCGATCCGCATGGCGCTGCTGTACCGGCATGCCCAGAAGTACACCGACAAGCCGATCAAAGCCTGTGTCGGCGCCGGCCCGGTTCAACTGGCGACGTTGGCGCATTTCAAGGGTGGACCGATCAAAGACCGCTACGAGCTTTCGTATGCTTTGGCTGAGATCTTCAACAAGGAGATCCACGAGCTCGTCGCCGCCGGCTGCAAGCACATCCAACTCGAAGACCTGGGCGCCTGGATGCCAACGCTCAGCGGCGAGAAAGATTTCGAGTGGGTAGCCGACGTCATGAACAAGACGTTGGCCGGGGTGAACGTACGCAAGTCATGGCACTTCTGCATGGGCAACGCCTGGGGCAATAAGCTCAAAGGCATGACCAAGGGCGGCTACGGCGCGATCGTGCCCCACTATCACGATGTCGACTGCGACGAATACGTCCTCGACTTCGCCTGCCGCGAGATGGAAGACGCGGGACTGCTCGCCGATATCCCCAAGAGCAAAGGCGCTGCCGTTGGCGTCATCGACATTCGCTCCCTGGAGATCGAAGCGCCGGAGCAGGTGGCCGACCGCATCCGCAAAGTGCTCAAGCACATCGATGCGGAGCGCGTGACGATTACCACCGACTGCGGACTCAAGCAGCTACCGCGGTTCTGCGCCGTTGAAAAGTTGAAGGCGCTGGTCGCCGGCACCAAGATCGTCCGTGAAGAACTGACCGGGCAGAAGCAAGACTAGCGGCTTACTGCGGGCGCGCTGGGCCGGTGGGCGGGGTGGGGACAGGCAGTCTGCGCGGGCCGTCGTACTTGGCACGATCGGGGGTTTTTGTTTCCGCGCCGCCGACGACGGAGCGGAGAGCGTGGCTGGAGAGGTCGCGAAGAGTGTTTGTCTTATTCTGTCGTTTCATACTTGGTGACTAGAGCAACCGGCGTGCCAGCTGCTAAGTGGGCGACAGTACGTACGAACGTCGCATGCGCACCGTGTCTAGACTGTCTCCCGCACGGGCGACACGGGAGACACAAGCGACACCACCGCTACGGCCAGAGGTCGGCAGGGACGGTCTTGCTTGCGACGGCCATGGACTGGAAGCGGAACTCGCGCTCCCGAGCGTAGGTTCCCGTGTACGCCAGACCGATTTCGTCGAAGCTAAGGCTGCGTACATAGCCGAACCCGCACTCGTACAGCAGCGGCAGGATGTCGTTGGTACCGAAGTGCAGCGGCTCGCCCAGATCGTCGACGTAGTCCAGGGTCTCTTTGTCTTTGTTGCGGGCACTGCCCTGAAGCAGTCGCTTTCCGACGAAATCAAAGAACAACATGGTTCGATCGTGGCAGCCGTCGGCGATGCGAGTGGCGGTAGCCCGAATGGCCGGCTCGGTCAGGTAGGGGACGACACCTTCCCAAACGATCACCGCTGGCGCGCTCGGGTCGAAGCCCGCGCCTGTTAGCTGATCCAGGAAGTCCTGATTCTCGAAGTCGCAAGAGACGAAGGTGGCCGCGTCTACCGGGTAACCGGCCAGCTTGGCAATCTCCGCCCGCTTGTGTTGCTGGGTAGACGGATGGTCCACCTCGAAGAAGCGCACGCCATCTCGAGCGAGTCGGGCGGCGCGAGTGTCCAGGCCAGCGCCCAGCATGACGATCTGGCGCACACCGCTGTCGCAGAAGGCCGCCACCTGGTCGTCCAGGTAGCGCACACGCAACGCAATCCACAGCTCCATGTGGGCAAAGCTCTTGTCGAAGTTCTCGGCCAATTGCAGCCCGAGCTCGCCGGCCAGATCGCTCGCCCATGGATCAGTGCACACGGGGTTGTCGCGAGCGGTTGCGCGGGCGCGATAGCCGGCGACCATCAGGGCGGTTCTGCTAGCTGGGCTGTCGTCGCGCATGGATCACTTTCCCGAGTGGTATTCCTCGATCGCTTTGTAGGCGGCGGTGATGCGCATGGTCAGCTCGGTCGCCGCCTTCTTCTTGTTGTCCGGCGCGAGATCCGGGTGGAACTTGCGCATGAGTTTGCGGAACGCGCGCTTGGCTTCGGTGAGCGAGGCGGTAGGCGGTAGGTTGAGCGTCTTGTAGTGATCGCCGATGTTCGTCTTGCCCCGACGAGGCGCAGCGCGGCGTTTCTGTCCGCCGCCACTGCTGGCGGTGCGACGATAGGAACCGGTCGACGATCGCGATGAAGACCGAGGCCGGGCGGACGACGATGCGTTGGCCGAGGCCTTGGCCTGACGAAACGCTTCTTCCCGGGCCTTTTCCTGAGCCTTGCGTTGTCGAGCGCGCTTTGCGCTGACCGACTTCGCGCGCTTTGCTGCCTGGCCCTCGCGATGTTTCACGGCTGCTGCTGAGGCACCCGCGTATTTTGCCCGCGGGTTTTGGCCGGGTTTCTTCGGTGAGGAGCCGCGCGCTTTTTTACGCGCCGCTAACTCCGCTTCGAGTTCCTGCTCATCGACGTGGGACAACGGCGTCTCGTCGGTGGACACCTTTTCGAGCAGGCCGTCGATAATCTTACGGGTGAGACTCATGCGACCCGCAGAGTCTACCCTCTATTGGGCAGTAGGCGACGGTTTCGCTCCGGCGTTTTTCGTCGCCGGACAGCGCGATTACCACCACACGGCGTTTTCTCCGACGCGGCCCGTCCTTACCGCGTCTTGGCAGCAGCTTTCTTTGGCGCTGCCTTCTTGGCGGCCGGTTTCTTGGCGGCCGATTTCTTCGCAGCCGGTTTCTTCGCAGCCGGTTTCTTCGCGGCAGGCTTCTTCGCAGCAGCTTTCTTCGCGGCAGGCTTCTTCGCAGCAGCTTTCTTTGGCGCGGCCTTTTTGGCGGCCGGTTTCTTCGCGGCAGGTTTCTTCGCAGCAGCTTTCTTCGCGGCAGGCTTCTTCGCAGCAGGCTTCTTTGCAGCGGGCTTCTTTGCAGCGGGCTTCTTTGCAGCGGGCTTCTCGGTGCCGGAAGAGGAGGCTGCCGCTGCAGGCTCGGCCGCCTTTACGGATTGACCGTCCCCGGCATCAGCGGCCGTAGAACCGCTAGCATCAGCGCGCTTTTCAGACGAGGAGTCAGCCGACTTCTTACCGGACCTGCGAGACGAACCTCTGCCCCGACCGCCACGGCTGCTCTTGCCGTTCTTGCCGCCCTTGCCACTGCTACCGCGTTTCCCACGCTTGCCGTACTTCTTCGGCTCCTCGACGATGTTGGACACGCCGCCGACTTTGTACTCCTGAGGACGCAGCTCCGTGGTGGATTTGATCTCCACCATCTTGTGGAACTTCTTCTCGAGCGCGTCGATGTACTCGCGTTCGTACGTCTGAATCAGTCCAGCAACAGCCGGGGAACACTCGACGGTGATGGTCGTCGCATCCACCGCGGCGCCAAGGCGGCGTATCTCGCGAAGCACCTCGTTTGCGATGGTTGTGGTGGACCGAATCGAGCCGCGGCCATGACACGTCGGGCACTGTTCGTTCAGTAATTGGTTGAGCGACTCGCGGGTGCGCTTGCGAGTCATCTCGATCAGCCCGAGTTCGCTCAGACGCGTAACATTGCAACGCGATCGATCTGCCTCCAGGGCCTTGTTGAAGGCCTCCCATACCTGTTTTCGGTTTTCGGACTTCTCCATGTCGACGAAGTCGAGCACGATGATTCCGCCGATGTTGCGCAGGCGTAGTTGGCTGGCGATTTCGGTGCAGGCCTCGAGGTTGTTCGCCGTGACGGTCTTCTCGAGATCATCGCGACCAACGAACGAACCCGTGTTGACGTCAACCGCCGTAAGCGCTTCGCCCTGATCGATGACCAGATGGCCGCCGGACTCCAGGGGAACCTTACGACCCAGAGCCGTGCGCAGCGCAGGCTCGACGCCGTAGTGATCGAAGATCGGCCGACGCCCCTGGTAGTGCTTGATGCGTTCGACGTAGCGCGGCAAGAACGCGCCGACGAACTTGCGCGTGCGCTCGTACTGCTCTTCGGAGTCGATGACGACTTCTTTGGTATCGGGTCGGAGCAGATCACGAATGCTGCGCAGAACCGGATCGAGATCCGCGTAGACCAGGCCAGGTTTCTTCTGCTTGGCTTTGCGCGCGCTGATCTCAGTCCACAGCCGACTCAAGAACGACACGTCGTCACGCACTTCCTGATCTTCGGCGCCCTCGGCAGCCGTGCGTGCGATGAAACCCATGCCCTTCGGTCGGACGTCGTTGATGATGTCGCGCAGACGTTTGCGCTCTTTGTCGTCGCCGATGCGACGGGAAACGCCCACGTGATCCACCGCCGGCATCAGCACGCCATAGCGACCGGGCAACGAGATGTAACCGGTGACGCGCGCGCCCTTCATGCCGATGGGGTCTTTGACGATCTGTACTAGTTGCTTCTGGTTTGGCTTGACCAGGTCTTCGATCTTCTGGCTCGGCGGACGTTTGCGCCGACGCGGCTTGCCATCTTCGTCATCGGCGAATCCACCGTGACCATCAGCGCCCAGAATCTCACCAACGTACAGGAAGGCAGCTTTCTCCACCGCGGGGCCCAGGTCGACGAACGCCGCCTGGAGACCAGGCAAAACCCGAGTGATTTTACCCTGGTAGATGTTTCCGACGATGCCCCGATCGCGCTTCCGCTCCATGAAGTACTCGGCCAACTTGCCGTCTTCAAGCACCGCCACACGGGTCTCTGGGCCTTCAGTATTCAGAACGAGCGTATTTTCAGGCATAGCTTAAACGGCTGGGAAGGAGTTTTTGGGGCTGCTCTGGGGCGCTCTGCGGCGCTCTAGCAGCTGAACTAGGGGCTGCGGCCAACCAAAGCGCCGCGGAAAAACGAAAACTGGTGGGTCTGCAAGAATGTGCATTCTCGCCCGGTGGAGTGACATTGATGTCCTAGTCACACTCAGCGAATCACCCAATGAGGTGACGTCGGTATCATGGTCCAACTATAAATACAAGGAATTGCACTGGTCCCGTACAGTTGGCCTGCAATTTGCTTTATATGCGCAACGTAGGTCATCGACCTCGAAGATTTGATTAACTTGGTTCTACGAAGATTAGCTTAGATTCTTAGTTATTTTATTTAGATTCCGTGGAGTTGGGGGTGAAAGCTCCTGGTGGGCAGCCAGGGGCTTTCGCATTTTTCGGTAGTCGAGGCTCTGTGGTTCGGGCGCGGGTTCACACGCCGCAACGTGACCAACCCCGGCGCCGTAACGCGGCAAGCCCAACCAGGACAAGCAGGAGCCCAAACGGCTCAGGTGCGGTCCCACCGGTGCGGCAGCCGCAGCCCTCCGGGGCAGGCTTGCTGATCGAATCGCAGCTGATCTGCTGTCGACATTCTCGGTCAGCCCCCTGTCCGACGGGAACGCACGGCTCTTCTCCGCTGCCGTCGCACACGTCACCGAATGCGTTCACCCCAGGGAACCGGTAGCCGCAGTGTTTGCTCCCATCCGCGTCGAGACACAGCATGCCGAGCGGGCAGTCGACCGTGTCGACGCAGGTTTCGTCGCAGTAGTCCGCGGTCGGATCGAAGGCGGGCCGGGTGTCAGCTGGAGCGATGTCGACGTCGGCGAGCCGAGGCAATATGAACTCATCCAGGTACGCGTCCACCCGCATGGCGATGCCAGGCCCGGTACAGTCGCCAGCGCTACCTTTGGTCACGCCCGCGATCTGTTCTCCATCGACGGTGTCGATGAACATGGAGCCGCCTGAGTCACCACCGCAGGGCACGCCTGTATCGTCGGTCCAAATGGCCAGGGATTCGACGGAGTCAATGGTCGCAGTACCAGCTGCGCGTTGCCCCAACGGAGACCCTGGGCCCGTGCTGCCGAAGCCGACGACACGCAGCGATGCTGAAGCGACCAACTCGGCAAACGCAGGCTCCGGTAGGGTGGCGGGCGAGACCTCCGGGGTTCGCTTCAACACCAACAGCGCGACGTCGTTGGACGTTTCCGGTGTATCCGATAGATGCACGTAGTCCGGATGCACGAATCCGTCGACCACGGCGACAATCTCGTCGGGCGACGTGATGTCCGCACCGAATAGCACTTCGAGTTCGTGGGGCTCGAACCGTCCGAAACAATGGGCGGCCGTCAGAACGACACGCGGAGCGATGAGGGTACCGGAGCAGAACATCAACTCGGCATCACCACAGAAATCTCGTCGGCCAACGACGGCGACAGTCTCAGGGTGCTCTTCATCCAGGGTGCCGCCGATCACTGCCGACGTTTCGCTACCTGGAGCATCGACCTGGCAACCCAGGCTGCCAACCACGACCAGAACGACGAGCTGCCATCTCACGGAGATGGGACGGTCCCTTTTTTCCCGGGGGCGATTCTTCCGCGCTTTGGCGGGCGCGGAATTCGCTCGAGCTCGCTGGCGAACACGCGAACCTTGCTCTTGCCGCGCAGCTCGGCGAACAGCTTGTCCAGGGCCGCGAGCTTACGCACCCTGGTCATGTGATTCTTGGCCCGGTGAGCCTGGGTAGCCGAGAACGGCTTTTCTCTGAAGTGCACGGCGCTGACGTACAAGATCACGAAGCGGCCGTCCGACAGCTTCACCGGCCCGCCCACAGCGCCCTGCTTGCGCAGGCCAGTGGACAACCTGATCAACTCGATATCGGTGTTCGGATTGTTCCGATTGATGATCCCGATATCGCCGCCCTCGGCCGCTGAAGAATCCTGAGACGACTTCTTGGCCAGGGCGACAAACTTCGCCTCATCACCCGCTTCGACCTGCTTGAACAACTTTTCTGCGGTCGCCGCGTCTTTGACGAAAATCGCACGGCAACTCATAGAGAGCATCTTGCTAAACGTTCCGATATTCGCGGTGTAGAACGAACGCGCAGCCTTGTCGTCGATGTGTGTGGGGCCAATGTTCAACCGTTTCATCTCGTCGGCGATGACCTTGCGATGGAGAACGGTTCGCCGGCGAACCTGCGTAATACCGGCCGGTGCCTCCAGGCCGCGCCGAAGCGCTTCAGCGGCAAACAGGCGAACGCGCAACTCCCGCTCGAGAGCCACGGTGCGTTCGTCCGGCCGCGCCGCTTTGCCCGGAACGTGAACGGACAAGACCACGTGTTTCTTCACGTCGGCGCGCAGAACCGGCTTGCCGTCAAGACAGGCCACCACCGAGTGATCGGCTGCCGGCTTGCAGACGGATTTGTTGCTGCTGCACCCGGAAACAACGAGGCAAGCGATGAAAGCCAGAGGTAGCCGCTGTAACGAGAACACTGATCGCCAGATTAACATGGTGGTTGGTGGGTGCGGGTCGAACGGGCGGCTCCCAGCGGCCAGCCGAAACGAACAACGTCCGTGCCGCATTGGGGCACGGACGCTGCTTCGAGCAACTTGATTGAGACTCGATGCTAGTGGTCGCAGTAGTTGATGAGCGTCTTGATGTAGTCGCCGTCGGCGTGCCAGAACTCATCGCCGCAGTCCGAATCCGTCGGGCCAGTGCCGCCGCCACCGTTGAGGTGATCCGAGCACGAGTCGTGGTCGAAGCAGTCCTGCATCGCGTCGTTGTCGCTGGAGTACCAGGCTGCGCAACCGGGGCCACAACGGCCGAGGCAGTTGCCGCTCCATACGGTGCGGTTCCAGTACCACTCGGCGCCAGAGCTACCCTGGTCGTAGTGGGCGCGATAGACGCGGTTGCGAGCGAGACACGTGGTCCCGTCATTGTTCTTGCTACCGCAATCGGACGACCAACAGGTGGAACCGCGATCGCTCACCTCGGAGCTAGCAGCGACGTCGGTGACCTTGACCCCGTGGGTCATACCGGCCGGCGCCCACGCGAGGTAACCAGCGTGGCGGACCAAGAACTTACCTTGGAGCGTATTGCCAACCTGCTCTGGGTACGCGTTACCAACCGCATCGGCCAACGCCATGAGCGCCGCCTGGTCCTCGGCGTACAACGCATTGTTCCTACCGTCCTGAGTCATCGACTCGCCGATCAGGACGTGGAACTCCATGATGGCGCCGTTGATCTCGAGGCGAAGCTCAACATTCTTTTGGTCCGCCGAGCGACTGTGGAAGACGATGAGCGAACCGGCGTGGTCAAAGCTACCGGCGATGGTGGTGTCGTCCACGACCGTCATCTGCAGCGAGTCTTCGCTGACCGGCTCTTTGTCCTGTGGGTCACCGGCCATGCAGCCAACCAACGCGAGGCTTCCTGCAAGGACGGACAATTTGGTGAGTGCGTTGTTCATGACCCGGGTGAATTGCAACGCCCGCGCCAATTTCGACTGATATTAGTGTGCGTACACTTACGCTCCTAACAGTCCAATGTGAGACATGTGTGTTCAAGAACTGAACAGACCGATGTGTAGACCTTGAACAAATGATGAACAGGGGTTGTACAAATGAAGGTGTAGCGCCGCCATTGACTCACAGAAAACATACTAGTTTCAATAGTATAAAACTACTGAGCCTTTCGCATCAGGACTGCGAGATCCTTCCAGGCTTCGGAGACTAGGCGAGGTGAAGCAGCTAACAGGTGGCCAGCGCGAGGCCATCTAGCGCGGCCATGAGCGCGCCGTAGGTCGGACGTTCCAGGCGCTGGCGTGTCGCCGTGTACGAGCACCAGGCAACGCGTTTGTCCCAACCGATACTGGCGAAACGATCGCTCGCAGCGCAGCTAAGGAGGCACGTCATCGACTGGAACCGCGAGTTGGCGGCGACAGCCAAGACATCGCGGGCGGTCGGTGTGTCTTCGCCACGCATTGGCAAGAACATGATGCGCTCCACGCCAATCCCCGCGGCATAAAGCCGCTGCGCTGCTGAGCTGGCGGCGCGCAGATGACTGTTGCGGATCAACAGATTGACGCCGCTGGTGATGCCGCATTCAGCCAGGTCACCAACCTGTCGAATGACGCGACGAAGTTCAGGCTCCCGCTCGGGGAAGTGCAGCGAAACGTGAACCTTGTCCGGCCGCGCTTGCACGACTCGGTCGAGCATCTCATCCAGGAGCAGACCGTTCGTGGTGAACGAGCGAAACAGTGTGCCGTCGAGGGCGCGCAAGATCTGGAACAGCCCCGGGTACTGGAGCGGCTCACCGCCACCTAGCGATAGAGCTCCAATACCGTTGGCAGCGCAGTCTACCGCGAAGGCGACGACCTCGTCCGGCGACCACTGAGTCGCGCCGGCAGGACTACTGGTGTTGTAGCAAAACGAACAGGCCTTGCTGCACTCGTTGGTCAGCTCGACGCTGATGCGATCGAGCACGGCCGCCTTCGGCGTCGAGCCATACCGGGACTCAGCTACTTGCGGAACAGTCTGCTGAACCAACTGCGCTTTCCTTTGCCGGCGCCAGCGGGGGCGGCGACATCCACGGGGAATGGGTGGCCGCCAGACTCTGGGGCCGGGTTCTCCCGTGGGCGCAACAACTCCGCGACCGCCTCGTAGAATTCTTCGCCTTCGTGGACCTCTCCGTCACACGGCTCGGCGACCCAATCAAACTCATGTTCGTCGAGCTCGGCGACCTCGCGATCGAAATCACTCGCGCCGTCCACGGTCGGATGGGGCGCTCCTTTTGTATCGAACCACAACGCACCCCACGCCGCCACCGGGCCGTATTCGCCAGGGGCGATTTGGTCCTGGTCTGCAAACCGAACCGGCAGCTTGGCCTTCTTGAACCGCTTGCGAAGAGCTTTGCCAAACTGGGCGATGCGAAGCGACGAGGTTGGCTCGCCGACCCGCACGTACGGAGTGGCGACGGGTTCATCGCACCCGTAGGTCCACACACCGACCGACCGAAGCAACGACTCGATTGCCTCCCACGAATCCGCCCCCTCGACGCTGGCCTCTAGATCAGCGTAGGAGTTCGGCAACATTTCTCGCAAACGTTGGTCGGACTCAGCGCGAACCAGGAGCGCATGAGCCAGGAGGCCCGAGGTTTCCAGGGCGTCGCGCGAGTATCCGCCGGCCTCTCCGCCCATTGGGAAATCCCCGACGGGCACACAGCCACCTTCGCCGGTTTCGAACGCCGCGATGTTGCCGTCGGCGTCGACGGCAAACCATGTGGAGTCCATCGAATGGGCCGCAGGATAATCTTTCACGGCGCTAATCTACACACGAACGCTCGATGGGTAAATCGGTTTACTACGCGAGCGGGCGGTAGCAGCTGGCGCCCTGGCCGGGGCTTTCGTTGACGCCGACCTCGATGGCTTCGACCAGGCTTGGGTCGAGCACCTTGGGCCCGAGACGCTCCACCAAAAGCTCCGCAACGTGGGCGGCAAGCGCCTCGACGCTGATGTTGTCGATGGGCAGCAAGAGTACGTCCTGGTTCGGCAACACGTAGCGTTCGCCGCATAGACGGAACTCGGTCTCCGTGTCGTCGCGCTTGACCAACTCGAAGAATGGATTGGTCTCGCCCAGCAACAGCACCTCGCGCCACTCCAGGCAGATCGCCTCGATGGCGGCACGAACCACGGCGAACTCGATGATCTTCTCGAAGCTGATCTCACGCACGTCGATGCCGAGCTCGATGAAGTAGTTGTGGCCGTGCATGCGCTCTTTGCGGCCGTCGGGGAACACGGTCATGTGCGCCACCGAGAACTTGAACGACTCCCGAGCGAGCTTGATGCGATGGCGACGGCGGGCTGCTGGCTGGTCGGGCGCTGACATGAGGCGCCGAGTGTCGGCTAGTCTACGCGGCGTTTCAACACAACGCGGGCAAGCATGATGCAAACCAGCGCGTTGGCCACCAACCACAGTTGGTCACCGGACCAGGAGTTGGGCACGTAGCGAATGTCGGCCAGAGGCGCGGCGGCATAGAACAGCAGGTGGCCGGCGACGCCCGCACACAGGCCGGCGAGCACAGCGCGCAACGGCTTGATGGACAGGCAAACGAACACGGCGGCCAGGGGCAGCAGAGCGCTGAAGAACAGGGCGTTGCCGTGAGCCAGCGGCCCCAGGAGCGCGATGTCCCAGCTGGGCAAACCACGGGTCAGCATCTCGACGACCGGCCACGAGGACGCGCCACCGAAGATGTACGGCAAGAAAAACAAGCCGCTCGCACCAACGGTCACGCCAGCGGCATAGCCACCGCCGAGTTTCAAACCAAACATGTCGCGACGCTTGAGTGAACCGGCGACGCCGGCCGCAATCAGGATACCGAGCAGGAACTGCCAGCCACCGGTCTCGCCGCGCGCTTTGAGCACTGCGGCGTGAGCGTCGATGATGCCAGCACCGTACTTCTTGGTGTCGAGCTTGCCGCTCTTGGGCGCGCGCGCGGTGTCCTTGAGAATCTTCTCGACCGCGTCCGGGTCCGTGATGCCCTCGCCCATGATGAGCGCGGCAACACCAGCCGCGTGAGGCGCGGCCATGGACGTACCCATGTAGCCGTAGTAGTCGTTCTTCTGCGGGTTGCCGATTTCGATCGTGTTCTGCAACACGCCGTCGGGCATTCCGTCCTTGTTCTGATCAACCTGGGTATTGCCGCCAGGAGCTGCGATATCCAGGTTCTTGCCGTAGTTCGAGTAGAACGTAACGGTCTCGTCGTACTGGGTCGCCGACACAGACACCGAGTGGGGATACGCCGCCGGGTAACCGACTTTCTTGCGGCTCTCGTTGCCCGCTGCGCAGATGACGATCACGCCCTTGTCGTGAGCGTATTTGACCGCGCGCTCCATGACCTTGGACGGGAACCGGCCACCCAGACTCATGTTGATGACCTTGGCGCCGTTGTCGGCGGCGTAGCGAATCGCGTCGGCGATGGCCGCCACGGAACCCGAGCCACGTGCGCTGAGTACTTTCAGCGGCATGATCTTGATGTTTCGACCAACGCCCGCGACGCCAACGCCGTTGTTGGTGACTTGAGCGATGGTGCCAGCGACGTGGGTGCCGTGACCGTGATCGTCAGCGGCCAACTCGCGGTTGTTGACGAAGTCGTACGGCTTCACGAAGGTGACGCCGTCGAGATCCGGAACCAACTCGAACGAACCCTTGTTGGTGTACGCCACGCCGGTATCGATAACGGCCACGATGACGCCACCGCCGTCGGCGAGCTTCCACGCCTCGGGCATGTGAATCTGGCGCATGTGCCACTGGAATTTGTATTTGGGATCGTTCGGGTAGCCTTCCCAGTTGGGTTTGTCGTCGGTCTTGGAGCGCTCGGCCTTCGCCATGTTGCCCGCCGGATTGATCAGCTTGACCTCGAAGTCGGGCTCGGCGACTTCGACATCGCTGCGCTTGCTCAGGGCCGCGATAATCGCGTCGCGACGATGGGCCGGCACATGGGCGCGATAGAAGCGCTCATCCAAGGACTGGTCCGATACCAGCACGAGATCGATCCCGAACTGCTTTTCGATCTCGGCAACGGTCGAATCGCCGACGTCGTCGCGCAGGTCGACGAGAATGTCATCGCGATCGGTCAGCGCCATGGCGGCCTGACGGTCGGCGTTCATCTCGGCCTGGGTCGCGCCGTTGTCAGCCCCCGGTCGCCAGTAGAACCAAACGACCACGACTGCGACGATGACCAGCAGCCAGAGGAGGTTGCTGCGTTTCCGTTTTGCTCCGGCGTCGTCCATAACTCTTAGTATAGCCGGCCATGGACGCGGCCGCTCTCAGATTTCGACGGCCTGCTCGCCCGCGTAGGTAGCTTATATAAAGACGATTTCGTCGACGGCGTGGTCGTCGTCGGCAGACATGAGCTCGGTGGCCATCTCGCGATCCTCGGCCAGTGCCTGCAGGTACTTCTTGATATCGGGGGCAATGCTGACCAGCCGCGCCACGTACTCGGTGCCAAGGAACAGCACGGTGCTCATCTTGGCGGCGCGAACGGTTGCCGTGGTGACGTCGCCGCGAACCAGCGCCATTTCGCCGAAAACGTCGCCGCTGCGGAGGGTAGCCAGAGGAGTCGTCTTGCCCTCTTCTTCGCGAAACACCTCCATTTCGCCACTGAGCACGACGAACAGCCCTAAACCCTCATCGCCCTGGTGGATGATATCCGTACCGGGCGCCACGTCATGGCTGGTGAACCGGCGCAACAGGTCTCGCTGCTGACTGCGATCGAATGGCTTGAACAGCCGATTCGTCGCCATCAGGTTGTTGAGCAAGCGCTGCCGTGTGAACTGGTGCAGCGCCTGGGCGACAGGCTCGAGCTCATCGGCCAATGACGCCAGGGACTCTCGGGTGACCTCGAGCAAGTCGGCCTCACCAACGACCTGAACCGACGCGCTGCGGGGCTGAGCGCTCAGCAAAGCCATCTCGCCGAACACTGAACCTTCGCCCAACGTGGCCAGCTCACGCTCGCGGCTCAGCGCATCGTGGGCGTACACGCGAACCTTGCCGCCGGCCACGAAGAAGAAGGAATGGCCGGGTTCGCCGGACCGTATGACGTGTGCTTGATGGGGCAGACGCTTGACCAAAAGGGTGCCGACGACTCGACGAAACGCATCCTCGCTCAGCTGAGACAGCAACGGAATTGCGTGAATCGACTCGGGATATTCGTCGAAATCGTCAGTACAGGTCGCAGCGCGCGCCGCGGCCTCGGGAATAAACGTTCCGCTGGGGGCTGTTCGCAAATCAGGTGGTGAGACGTCGGTGTCGGGGCTGGGCAAGTTGAGTCGCGCCGCCATCTTGCCCACGAATTCGGACTCGCTGCCGTAGCGCACCACCAGCGCCGCGAGGAGATCATCCTTCTCGGCGCTCAGGGTCTCGAGCACACGTGCGACCACGATCGCCAACAGAGGATGACCAGACTTCAACGCATACCAACCGACGGCCCGATATACGTCGATCGCGAGCTTCGGTTCGCCGAGGGCCACAAGGCAGTCAGCGACCTTCAAGCGGGCGTCATATTCCAGCGGAGACGACGCGATGATCGAATCGAACAGCCGCAACGCGTGGAGCGGCTGACTCTGCCCAAACAGGCGCGTACCGTGTTCTTTTACCTCCCCCAGCTTGGCCATGATGTGACGGTACCTCGATTGACACATTCGCGTCGACTGGGCCTATACTCAAGCATCTTGGACGAGGGGCGAACGTGAAAAAGTGCGTTAAGTGTCAAAAGGATGTGCCTGACACCGCACTCCATTGTGTGTTCTGTGGGGCGCAACAATCACAGGCAAACGCAGGTGGTCATGCAAAGACCATCATGGGGTATCAGGCCGCCGATCTGCTGAAGGAGCTCGAGGCTCAGAAGGCTCAGCAAGGCCAAACCCCCTCGGCCCCTCCTGCACCGGCAACGGGAACACCGGCCCCGACTCCGATGGGTGGACCGCCTCCAGGAGCACCGCCGATGGGTGGACCGCCTCCAGGAGCGCCGCCGATGGGTGGACCGCCTCCAGGGGCGCCGCCGATGGGTGGACCGCCTCCAGGAGCACCGCCGATGGGTGGACCGCCTCCAGGAGC